>Ga0268359_10945_pt1 | contig 800482 bp, 681 predicted proteins | sample BioMet11_FD_194416 | JGI IMG/M metagenome (GOLD analysis project Ga0268359, IMG submission 194416) | Sewage microbial communities from Oakland, California, United States - Biofuel 11 (PacBio Assembly) | ecosystem: Engineered > Wastewater > Sewage > Unclassified | place: USA: California...
TCATCCGTCCGTCGGCCCCAAAGGCCTGTTGCACATAGGTACTGCCCACGAGCTGCCATCGACAGGGCACGCCCGAAAGGTGAGCCATGTCGTTTTCAACGAGAGAGGGATCATCATGCGCTATCTGCTTCTCATCAGCCACGGAACATTTGCCCCAGGACTCCACAGCGTACTCGACATGCTGCTGGGCAAGCGCGACGACATTCTCAGCTGCAGCATGGTCGACGGTATGGGGGCCGACGCCTTCACCGAGAACCTGAGGGTCACCATCGAGCCGATTAGGTCTGGTGACGAGGTTGTCGTCATGGCAGACATCATCGGGGGATCCCCGCTTACAAACACGCTCAACACCCTCGACGAGCTGGGACTGCTTGCGAAGTCGACAGCGTTTGTCGGAATGAACCTACCCATGGCCATCTCGGCTGTGATGGAGAAAGACGGCACGTCTCTCGCAGAGCTCGGGCGGGTAATCCTCGGCGAGGGCAAGGACGGCATGAGGGAGGTGGAGCTCAACCTCGGGGACGAGGACGAAGACGTATAGGGCGTCTCGACCGACGACAGGAAAACAGATATGGAGACCAGGCAGGCACTACGAAAGGAGGAAAGGTCATGGCAATCACGTTCGTACGCATCGACGATCGCATCATCCACGGACAGACCGTAACACGGTGGGCGATGGAATACCCGTGCGACGGCATCGTCGCCGTCAACGACAACGCGGCGACCAACTCGGTTCTGAAGGCGGCATTCAAGGGCGCGGCACCCGACAAGAAGATCTTCATCTGGACCATGGAGCACTTCAAAGAGAAGGCCCAATCCGTTCTTGACAGCAAGAGCAGGTATTTCCTCATCACAAAGAGCCCTATGGACATGAGGGAGATTCTCGTCGGCCTGGGGTTTGATCCCTCTGGTGTCAGACGCGTCATCGTCGGGCCCTGTAATGACCGTCCCGGTACCGTGAAGCTGGGGTTCAACCAGTCAATCACCGCCGAGGAGGCTCAGGCCTTCGAGGACATCACCAGGGCCGGCTATGCCGTGGAGTTCGCGCTCGTCAAGGAGAACTCCATCGGCGAGTGGCCCAAGTTCCGCGACAAGTTCGACCTTAGCTAAATAATCAGCTTAGTTTGAGAGGTGAAAGACAGCATGAGCATTTCCGTATTTCAGGCGGCCCTTCTGGGTCTCTTCGCGTGCCTCGCATCCCTTCCGGGCATGGGTGGCACCACCATCGGCAACTACACGCTTGGGCGCCCGCTCGTTGGCGGTCTGGTGGTCGGTCTCATCCTCGGTGACGTCTCCACGGGGATCATCGTCGGGGCGGCCATCCAGGTTGTCTACATCGCACTGGTTACTCCGGGAGGGGCCGTATCCGCAGACGTCCGCGCAGTCACCTACATCGGCATCCCTCTGTCGATCCTCGCCATTCAGGGCCAGGGACTCGACCCCATGTCCGCCGAGGCTGCGTCACTTGCCGCTGCGCTCGGTGCTGCCGTCGGCACGCTCGGCACGGTTCTCTACTACGGCACCGCGACCATCAACCTGGTCTGGCAGGGCATCGGCTGGAAGGCCATGGAGACCGGCGACTGGAAGACCATCAAGAGGCAGATTCCGCTCGTAGACTTCGTCTACCCCTGGGTCGGCCACATCCTGTTCTCATTTATCCCCACGTTCGTCATCTGCATGGCCGGCTCGCAGATGGTCCAAGTCATGAAGGACTACCTTCCCATGGATGGCGTCGCGATGAAGACGCTCTTCACGGTCGGCTCGCTCCTTCCCGCTGTCGGTATCGCGATCCTATGCAAGCAGGTCGTCACCAAACCACTTGATTGGCTGACCTTCGCCTTCGGTTTCACGCTTGCGGCGGTCCTGCACTGCAACCTTATCGCTTCCGCAATCATCGCCTGCTTCTTCGCGCTCATCAACTATGAGATTCAGCAGGCCAAGTTCGGACGTCCCGCAATCGCCGCCTCAGCTACAGGTGACGATGAGGAAGAGGAGGACATCTAATCATGGCAGACCTCAAGAAGACCACCGATGCCACCCGTAACAAGTCCTATTGGCGATGGGCATACGGCAACCTCACCTGCTTCTCGCAGGAGCACATGCAGACCTTCGGCTACCTGGCTGCCATGCTGCCCATCGTCGACGAGCTCTACGATGACGACGCCGAGAAGGTGGAGGCGCTGAGCACCTACTCTACGTTCTTCAACACCGAGCCCCAGTTGGGATCGCTCGTCGTCGGCCTTACGGTCGGCCTCGAGGAGGCACGCGCCAACGGCGATGACATCGATGACGAGACCATCAATGGCATCCGCGCCGGACTCATGGGTCCGCTCGCTGGCCTCGGCGACTCAATCATCGTGGGAACCCTCATCCCCAATCCTCCTCGGCATCGGCCTTGGACTCTCAACCGGGGGTTCGCCCCTCGGCGCCATCTTCTACATCGTGGTATGGAACGCCCCTCATGTTCTTTGGCATGAGGTTTGCCTACGACAAGGGCTATGAGCTTGGCGGATCTGCGGTTGAGGCGCTCGTTGGCCCCGAGTCGAACGCTCTCAGAAACTCCATCGTCATGATTGGTACCATGGTCATCGGCGCCGTCGCTGCGACGGGGATCTCGATCAACACCGCCCTCGTTCTTCCTGGTGTGGGTTCGCTGAACGACGTGCTGTGGACGACGTCCGATACGAACGTCTCGGCTCCGGCATCTTCCCGAACTTCTCAACTTCGTCTTCGTGTATCTGTGCTGGTGGCTCATGACCAAGAAGAAGATCTCTCCGACCATGGTCATGCTCATCCTCGTCGGCGTTGCCTTGGTCGGCGTTCTCGTGGGCTTCTTCAACCCAGGCCTGTCCTACTAGACGAGAGCCGTAAGGAGGGTCGACCATGGTGCAGCCATTGATGGACGGTCAGAAGGACATGCTCGTTCGTGAGGCTCGCCTGCAGGCTGATGCCTGCAGGCGGCTGGATGCCTGGGCCCGACCCGTGTACTCGCTCTTTGCCGTTGGGCCCTGCTCGCGTGGTGGACGTTCCAGGGTACCGGCCCGGACTGGGCCGGTACCCTGGGGGTCATCCTCATGGCCGTGTTCGGGCGTCGCCTCGGTGGTGTTCAAGGTGGGTACGGCGCATGCCAAGAGAAACGTTCGACGCATTCTGCACAGCTGTCGGCGTTGACCCTCGACGTGATGGGCAGACGTGTCACGACCACCGAGACGGGAGGGCAGCGATGAGGGGGCTCGTCTCTGACATCCAGCGGTATTTCGACCAAGGACGGCCCCGGCATCCGAACGACGGTCTTCCTCGTAGGCTGCACGCTGCGCTGTGCCTGGTGTGCCAATCCCGAGTGTATCCGCCATGACCAGCAAGTCATGCACTTTCGTATGAGATGTCGCAGATGTGGGGGCATGCGCAAGGGTTGATCCCTCCATCGTGATCGATGGTGACGGGGGCACACGCCGAGCGTTCGAAACTCAAACGAGAGTGCATGAAGGTCTGCAGCTATGATGCATTCGAGCTCAACGGAAGCTGGATGGAGAGCGACACGGTGGTGGCAAACCTCCTGCGAGACCGCGACTACTTTGAGATGAGGCGGCGGTGGCGTGACCATTGGTGGCGGTGAGCCCCTCGCTCAACCGGAGTTCGTGCTCGACGTCCTTCGCAAGCTCAAGGGCGCAGGTCTAGCGACGTGCAATCGATACCTGTGGAAACGTGTCCCTTGACGTGCTGCAGAGCGCGCAGCCTTACTGTGACCTCATGCTTTATGACATCAAGGCGGTGGACAGCGACATCCACCGGCGGGGAACCGGTTCTGGAAACGAGCAAACCTTGGCAAATCTTGCCTGGCTCGACTCGGTGGGCCAGCCTCTCTGGATTCGCATGCCCGTCATCGGAGGCTACAACGATCAGTCCGATGACCTCGCGCGGCGCTTCGATCTCGTGGCCGGCCTCACGTGTGTCAAGCGCGTTGACGTCCTTCCGTACCACGAGTATGGCGTGGGTAAGTACCAGGCCCTGGGATGGGACTATCCCCTCGGAGGGGAGGCCAGCGTCTCGACGGAGAAGATTGCGCTGATTAGAGAGCTCGCGCAGGCCCACGGCGTGGCTATCAACGTCGCCGAGGAGTAGGCGGCAGCACGATGCTCCTATGGATAGTGTAATTGTACCAAACATTTCGATTCGCTATTGACGTGCGAAAATCAGGATCCTATATTCTATATGGATACAATTTGTACCAAACAAAAGGTACAAATAATCTGGGCGTGGATGCCCCAAAGGAGAAGGAGAAGCAGAATGCAGACAACCAAAAAGGCAGCCGAGATGACCGAGCGCGAGTTGGCGAGCTATATCGACCAGTCGGTTCTCAAGCCCGAGTTCACCATCGATGACATCAAGAAATACTCTCAGGAGGGCATTGATTACGGATGCAAGACCATCTGCATCAACCCCGCCTCCCTCGAGATCGTCGCACCCATGGTCGAGGGCACGGCGACTGGCATCTGCGTCGTCTGCGACTTTCCGTTTGGTCTCTCTACCACGGCCTCTAAGGTCGCTCAGGCTCACGAGTACATCACCAACTACAAGATTGAGGACCTCGACATCGTTGCCAACTACGGTCGCCTGCGTTCCGGTGACCTTGACTACGTGACCGCCGATATCAAGGCGGTCGTTGACGAGTGCCATACGCACGGCGTCATGGTCAAGGTTATCATCGAGACTGACTCCCTTAATGCCGACCAGGTCAAGGCAGGTACCAAGTGCGCCGTCGCTGCAGGTGCTGACTTTATCAAGTCCTCCACGGGCTTCTATACCGGTGGCGAGCAGCATGGTGCGACCGCAGAGGTCGTGGCACTTATGATGGAGGCTGGCGAAGGCAAGATCAAGGTCAAGGGTTCTGGTGCCATTCGCACGCGCGAGCACTTCTTCCAGCTCATCGACATGGGCAATCGATCGTATGGGCGTTGGTTACCGCTCAACTCCCGGCATGCTCGGTATGACGCCGGAGGAGGCCAAGAACCTCTCGTAGTGTTCGTTTCGCTCCGCTGCGGTCGGATGAGGCCGGATCCCATCCGACCGCAGCGGCTCTCCCGTGTTCCGGTCCACGCTTGGCCCGTAGAAAGAAGGAGCTCATGAGTGCTGATGAGGGTATTGACGTCACCGCCATTGAAGGTCCGATCATCGCCCATGTCATTTCCGACTCGCTAGGCGACACCGCCTGCGCCGTCGTTCGTGCCGCAGCCGTTCAGTTTGACAAGAATGCCATCACCATTAGCTGCCTCTCTCACGTCGAGGCTGGCTGGCAGGTCGCCGAGTATCTCGGACTCTACCATGGGGAGGGAATGCCCACGGCCGTGTTCCACACGATTCTCGACGAGGAGCTGCGAGATGTCGTTCGCCAGGAGCTTGATGAGAGGGGTATTCCGTCGGTCGACCTCCTCGGGCCATCGCTGCGCATCTTCTCGACGCTTCTTAACACCGATCCGCTGGACATTCCCGGGCTTGTCGTCGACAGGACCGGTGCCGTGGTGCGCCACGTCGACGCACGGCTTCTGTCCGAGGAATAGCCAACCTGGCTAGCCGGACACCCATGGACGTCATACCCGCGCGGCGCCGTCGCCGCAGACAAGGAGCCAGACATGAAGTTCTTCATCGACACCGCGGACCTGGACGAGATCAGGGAGGCCGAGAGCTGGGGCGTGCTCTCCGGCGTCACCACAAACCCGAGCCTGTACGCCAAGACCGGCGGCAGGCTCGCCGACTTCGAGGACCACATGGTCAGGATCTGCGAGATCGTCGGCCCGGACGTGCCGGTCTCCGCCGAGTCCACGGCCGAGACGACCGACGAGATGGTGGCCGACGGCGTCCGCCTCGCCGCCCTCGCCCCCAACATCGTGGTCAAGCTCCCGGTCTGCGAGGCCTCCCTGCCCGCGACCCACGAGCTCGCCGGGCGCGGCGTCCGCGTCAACATGACGCTCGTCTTCTCGGCCACGCAGGCCATGCTCGCGGCGCGCGCCGGCGCGCGCTACGTCAGCCCGTTCGTCGGGCGCTTCGACGACATCGGCGACACCGGCACGGACCACCTGGCCGAGATCACCGCGTGCATCAAGAACTACGACTGGGGCTACTGGGCGGACGAGGGCGGCGTGGAGGTCATCTCCGCCTCCATCCGCGGGCCGCAGCACGTCGTGCAGGCCGCGCTCATGGGCGCCGACATCGTCACCGTCCCCATGTCCGCCCTCAGGAAGTGCGCCCGCCACCCGCTGACCGACCGGGGCCTCGAGCTCTTCGCGGCCGACTGGGCCAAGGTCGCCTCGCAGGCGTAGGGGAGGGGGGACCACATGACGAACGAAGAGCTCAGGGAGCACGCGAGGGAGGTCCGCAGGGGCATCCTCGTCGGCACGCACGCCGCGGGGTCCGGGCACCCGGGCGGGTCGCTCTCGTCCGCGGACATCATGACCTACCTCTACCTCGAGGAGATGGACGTCGACCCGGAGGACCCGGGGAGGGCCGACCGCGACCGCTTCGTCCTCTCCAAGGGACACTGCGCCCCCGGCCTCTACGCGGCCCTCGCCGAGAGGGGCTTCCTCCCCAAGACCGAGCTCGGGACCCTGCGCCACGTCGGCTCACGCCTCCAGGGACACCCCAACATGAACGACACCCCCGGCGTCGACATGTCCACGGGCAGCCTCGGCCAGGGCGTCTCCGCGGCCGTGGGCATGGCCCTGTCATCCAGGACGTTCGGGCCGGAGTACCGCGTCTACGCGCTCCTCGGCGACGGCGAGATCGAGGAGGGACAGGTGTGGGAGGCCGCGATGTTCGCCGGCAACCATGCCCTCGACAACCTCTGCGTCATCGTCGACAACAACGGCCTCCAGATAGACGGCACCATCGAGGAGGTCAACTCCGCCCAGCCCATCGCCGGCAAGTTCCGTGCGTTCGGGTTCCACGTGGTCGAGGTGGCCGACGGCGCCGACTTCGACCGGCTCCGCGCCGCCTTCGCCGAGGCCCGGGCCACCAGGGGCGCACCCACGTGCATCGTGGCGAGGACGGTCAAGGGCAGGGGGGTCTCCTTCATGGAGGGCCAGGTCGGCTGGCACGGCAAGGCGCCGAACGACGAGGAGTTCGCCATCGCGATGGCCGAGCTCGGGAGGGAGGGCTAGACATGGCAGACGTCAGGAGGGTCGCGACGCGCGACTCCTACGGCAGCGCCCTCGTGGAGCTCGGCGACGAGCACGACGACTTCGTCGTCCTCGACGCCGACCTGGCCGCGGCCACCAAGACCGGCAGGTTCAAGGCCGCCCACCCGGGGCGCTTCTTCGACGTCGGCATCGCCGAGTGCGACCTCATGGGCATAGCGGCCGGCATCGCGACGACGGGTCACGTGGCGTTCGCGAGCACCTTCGCGATGTTCGCCGCGGGCCGCGCGTACGAGCAGGTCAGGAACTCCATCGGCTATCCCCGCCTCGACGTGAAGATCGGCGCCACGCACGCCGGCCTCTCGGTGGGCGAGGACGGCGCCACGCACCAGTGCAACGAGGACATCGCCCTCATGCGCTCCATCCCGGGCATGACGGTGGTCGTGCCGGCCGACGACGTCGAGGCCCGTGCCGCGGTGCGGGCCGCCTACGAGACCCCAGGGCCGTTCTACCTCCGGTTCGGCCGCCTGGCCACGCCGGTGATCCACGGCCCGGGCTACGAGTTCGAGCTCGGCAGGGGCGTCGTCGAGCGCGCCGGCTCCGACGTGACCGTCGTGGCCTGCGGCCTCATGGTCCCCGCCGCCCTCGAGGCCGCCGAGGCGCTTGCTGCCGCCGGCATCGACGCCGAGGTCATCAACGCCCACACGGTCAAGCCCCTCGATGCCGACCTCATCGCGGGGTCCGCAGCCAGGACCGGGCGCGTCGTCACGTGCGAGGAGCATTCCATCATAGGCGGCCTGGGCGGAGCCGTCTGCGAGGCCCTGGCCGAGCGATGCCCCGTGCCGGTGCGCAGGGTGGGCGTGCGCGACGTCTTCGGGGAGTCAGGTCCCGCCGTGGGGCTCCTCCACAGGTACGGCCTCGACGCCGAGGGAGTCGAGCGCGCCGTGAGGGAGATCCTCGCCTAGGTGCGCCGATCAAACGATCGACGAGGGCCTCCCTGCAGATGTGCGTCCTGTGGGGAGGCTCAGACCGTTGCCGATAGTTTCGTGACGCTCTCCCGGGAGACGAGCTCGGGCAGCACGCAGATGCGAACCGACTCCCCTTCGGTGTCATCCTTGATGAGGGACACGAGACGCCGCACAGCAAGCGCACCCATGCTGGCCTTGGGGACCGCCATGGTGGAGAGGGCGGGATAGATGAGCTGGCAGATGGGCATATCGTCGAAGCCGACGACGGAGACGTCCTCAGGCACGCGAACTCCGGCCTTGGAGAGGGCCCGCATGCAGCCGGCAGCGATGATGTCGTTGTCGGCGAAGAAGGCCGTGGGAAGGTTGGGGTTCGTGGCCAGATAGGCGGACATGTCATCAAAGGCGGTCTCTATGGTCGTGCCTACGCGGACGATTGCCCTTTCGGGATCAAAGTCGCTCCGCCCGAGCGTGCGCATGGCGCTGAGATATCCGTCTCGCCGTTCGAGGAAGTTTCGGATGTCTACGTTGCTGTTGAGGTAGCCCACGTTGCGGTGCCCCTGGGAGATGAGATGCTGGGTCGCCTGCCAGGCGCCGCGCTGGTTGTCAATCACGACCGAGTCGTTTCTCTTTGAGGGAAACCACCCGTCGAGAAGCACGATGGGTACCCCAAGCCGCTCGAACTGGGCGACGTCGGTGGCCCGCATCTCGGTGGCGAGGAGGATGATTCCCGCGCACTTGGTGCTTCGCAGGCTCTTGAGCTGCTCTGATGGGTGCTCTGCGGCGTAGAAGTACGAGATGGATAGCCGGTGGTAGCCGAGCCGGTACGTCTCGTCGGAGACGCCCTTGGTGAGCTGCTCGAAGAAGGGCGTCTCGGAGACGACCTTTCCGTGTCTCTTGTAGATGATGAGCTGAAGCGTGCTCGTGCGTCTCGCCTCGTTGGGAGCGGAGTACTCGAATCCCATCTCCCGGGCTACGGCCAGGACGTGATCGCGCGTGGCGTCTCCGACCCCCGGCTTGCCCCTGAACACGAGAGAGGCGGCGGCGGGAGAGACGCCTGCCTTCTTCGCAACGTCGCGAGCGGTAACGGTCATCGTGTACCCTTCTCTCTGAGTTTAGCTAAAGATAGTTTATATGTTTAGCGATTGACACCTGAGTGCATTGGGGTATTTCTTATCTGTGTCATAGGAGAAAAACAGGTCATCAGTCTCCTTTGTACCTGACGAGCAAAAGATAATTGGATTCTACTATTTACTAAAATTGATAGGGAATGCGATTGTGATCTGTTCTATCTTTGCGGGCATCATGAAGCGATACGAGCGCTGGGGGAGACATCGGCCGTGCAGCGTCCCCTGCGCGGGAACGCGGTGCTCGGGCTATCATGGAGGCACGGCTCGGCTGACATGCGCCCGCAGCAAAGGGAGTCCAGATGGCAAACATGCTCGACTATCTCGACTGGTACGGAGACTTCGACTTCAGAACCGTTCCGTTCAACGAGGTTGACAACCTCATTCTGTCGCAGATATCCTACCTGGACCTTACCGGCGCAGTGCCCCCGACGCCGTCAGGCGGGTCGCTCTCCGTGACGCCCGACGCCCCTTCCGTTCGCGACGCATGGTCGAGGTTTCGGGAGTGCTATCCCGTTGACAAGAAGGTCGACCTCGGTCCGCTCATCTCTCCGCTTACGGTGACCGTCTTCGAGAAGATGGCGGCTGGTAGCCGCTTTGGCACCACTCGTCTCTGCTGCTACGAGAGTCGTCTCGATACAGTCTCCCATGAGCAGTTTGGTGCCTTGACGGCGATTCTTCCCAATGGCATCTCCTACGTCTCGTTTCGCGGCACCGATGACTCCATGGTCGGCTGGCGAGAAGACTGCGAGATGAGCTACCGCGTCGTCCCGTCGCAGACGTCGGCCCTCTCGTATCTCGACGAGGTGGCGGGTCTCATGCGAGGAGAGCTCCATGTCGGCGGGCACTCAAAGGGAGGCAACCTCGCCGCGTATGCCTCGGCGTACTGCTCGGCGGAGGTTCGCCGGCGAATAGCGGTCGTCTGGTGCAATGATGCACCTGGTTTTGTCGACGAGGTCGTGCCCCTGTCGAGTCTGACCCCCATCCTTGACCGCGTCAGGTTGTTCACGCCCGAATACAGCCTCGTGGGCTCCCTCTTTACGCATGCCCTGGCCCCGACCGTCATCAAGTCGGGCGGGGATACCGGTACCCAGGGCGTCATGCAGCATAGCGCGCTGGAGTGGCAGGTCATGCGCGGGGAGTTCGTTCGTGGGGAGGGAATCTCCGAGGACAGCCGAAAGATGGGAGAGGTCTTCTCGCAGCTTCTGGCATCGCATGACATCGCCGGCAGAAAGCGCCTGGTCACCGACCTCTATGATGCCCTTGACGTGGCAGGCATTGACTCTCTGACCACGCTTGCCAGCCGGGGTGCCGCAGGTCTGGGCGCGGTTCTCAACTCCGTCGGTGCGCTCGACGAGGAGGACAGAAAGCCTATGACCGACTTCCTGCTAGGCGTCGTGGGGCAGAGCGTCGCCTTGACCGTCTCGCCCATCGCCAAGACCCTTACGACGGCATTCGAGGATGCGCGCAAGAGTGCCGAGAGCATCATCGAGCATCGAGCCGGCACAGGTGAGTCCTGAGAGAAAATAGACGTTATCGCAGGTAAGACGGTCTCGTCAGAGTGCCCTTGCGGGGCCAAGGTCGTCTGCTGCGTACCCATTAATGCATCTGCCTGCAAAAACTGACCGCTCCAAGAGTTTTAGGGATCGCGTAGGGCCACGTGCGCCGATTGCGCTCTGGGGATGGAGCCTCCGGCCTGCCGTAGCCAGACGTTGCAGATAACGACATTATCTAGCAAGGCGTTTCGTAAATAATGTCGTTATCTGCAACGTATGGCTACGTCGGCGTGGAGAGGCCCGCTTTTGGCGTAATGGCAGGAGGCTTTCCGTTGCCTCTCGTCACGATAAATCGTTTAGTTGCATTAAGTAGAACATGCTCCAATGGAGCAGTGAAAATGGTGTTGATTTATGGGGTAGTCTCATTTTCTTATATCGAAACAGAACGAGCTATTGCTACGAAGTTGTAGCAAATCCGCTGCTTACAACCATGTGCAAGCGGGCGGTCATCATCCAGCCGTAGACGGCATCCCAGCATATTTTAGTTCTTAATATTTAGTAAATATCTTAGTAATTCATGCTGCTGATTCATTGCTGGCACAATGACGCCATAAGAAAACGTGCGGATCTAGGAGAGAGAAGCAGCAGACCATGACAGTGCGCATCGGCTATGCCCCCACCCGTCGTAGCATCTTCTCGGCACCCGATGCCGTGAAGTACAGAAAGATCATCGCCGATAGGCTTCGTGAGCTGGACGTGGAGTTCGTCGACATCGATGACATCAACGAGGAGGGCCTTCTCTTTGACGAGGGCGATCGCCTTCGCATTGTTGAGAAGTTTCGCGCAGAAGGCGTCGATGGTCTGTTTCTCCCGCACTGCAACTTTGGAACCGAGTTCGTCTGCGCTCGTCTCGCCAAGGATCTGAACGTCCCCGTCCTGCTTTGGGGCCCGCTCGACGAGCGTCCCGAGGCAGATGGAACCCGCCTGCGCGACACCCAGTGCGGCCTCTTCGCGACGGGCAAGGTCCTGCGTCGTTTCCAAGTTCCCTTCACGTACATGACCAACTGTCGCGTGGACGACCCCGTCTTCGCGCGCGGCGTTCGTGACTTTGTCGCCGTATGCAACGTGGTCAAGACGTTTCGTGCCGCCCGCATCCTGCAGATCGGTCCGCGTCCCTACGAGTTCTACTCGACCATGTACAACGAGGGCGAGCTCATCGAGAAGTTCAACATCGAGGTCGTGCCTGTGCCGCTCCCCGAGCTTACGCGCGGCGTGAAGGCCGCGAAGGCGGAGAGCGCGGGTGACGGCAGCTCCGAGATCGAGGCGCAGCTCGCATGGATCGCCGAGCGCTACGACAGCGACTGCAGCTCCGATCAGATGCAGACCATCGCTGCCATGGCGGTGGCCATGCGCCGCATGCTCAAGAGGTACCACTGCACCGCCGGGTGCATCCAGTGCTGGAACGAGCTGCAGCACGAGCTCGGTGTCATGCCCTGCGCCGCCAACTCGGTTCTCAACGAGGAGGGCACGCCCATCGTCTGCGAGGCGGACGTCCACGGTGCCATCACCTCGCTTCTGGTCGAAGCCGCCGACATGGGGCGGAAGCGTTCCTTCTTTGCCGACTGGACCATCCGGCATCCTGACGAACCCAATGGCGAACTCCTTCAGCACTGCGGTCCCTGGCCCTGCTCGGTCGCCTGCGAGAGGCCGAGAATCACCGTTCCCTTGGCCTTCGATCACAACGGCGCCGTTATGGCGGAGGCTAGGCACGGCGACGTCACCCTTGCTCGCTTTGACGGCGACAACGGCGAGTACTCGCTGCTTCTTGGCAATGCCGAGGGCATCGATGGCCCCAAGGGCAGGGGCACCTACCTCTGGGTCAAGGTCGCGAACATCAGGCGCCTCGAGGCCAAGGTAGTGGAGGGCCCCTACATCCACCATTGCACCGGAATCCACTGCGACGTCGTGCCGGTGCTCTACGAGGCATGCAAGTACCTGGGAATCAAGCCCGACCTGTACGATCCGGTCGAAGAGGACGTCAAGGCCTATCTGAGAGGAGAGTAGCGATGACCGACATCAAGGAGCTCGAGTCTCTTCGATGGGGGCTGCGTCAGGACTGCGTCGACATCATCATGGCGGGAGGGGGCGGCCACATCGGCGGTGACATGAGTGTCGTCGACGCCCTCATGGTTCTCTACGAGAACCATCTCAACGTCACGCCTGCAACGGTTGCGGACCCCGATCGCGACCGCTTCGTCCTCTCCAAGGGCCACTCGATGGAGGCGTACTACGCCGTTCTCTGTCACGAGGGCTTCCTTGATCTTAAGGACGTCAAGGCCCGCTTCTCCAAGTTTGGCAGTCCCTATATAGGTCACCCCAACAACAAGCTGCCGGGCATCGAGATGAACTCGGGCTCGCTCGGCCACGGGCTTCCCGTTTCGGTGGGCATGGCGCTTGCCGCCAGGATGGACGGCCGGGACTATCGCACCTACGTGTTCATGGGTGACGGCGAGCTCGCCGAGGGATCGGTCTGGGAGGGTGCCATGAGTGGCGCCAGCTACGGCCTCGACAACCTCTGCGCGCTCGTGGACAGAAACCGCCTGCAGATCTCCGGCTCCACCGAGGATGTCATGAGGCAGGACTCGCAGGAGAGCCGCTGGGCGGCATTTGGCTGGAACGTGATATCCATTCCCGGCAACGACCTCGCGGCGCTTGATGACGCCTTCGGCCTCGCGACGCAGACCAAGGGCAGGCCCACGGTCATCATCGCCAATACGACCAAGGGCTATGGCAGCCCCGTCATGGAGAACAAGGCGGGATGGCACCATCGCCTTCCCACGCAGGAGGAGTACGCCCAGATCTCCGCGGACTTCAAGGCTCGCAAGGAGGCTGGTCTGAATGTCTAACACCATTGCCAACCGAAAGGTGATCTGCGACGTCTTGCTCGAGCGGGCGAGAACGGATCGAGACATCGTCGTCCTGTGCTCGGACTCGCGCGGCTCCGCCTCGCTTACCCCGTTCTTCGACCAGTATCCCGATCAGTCCGTGGAGGTCGGCATCGCCGAGCAGGACCTCGTGGGTATCGCCGCGGGGTTGGCGTCCTGCGGCAAGAAGGCCTTCGCCGCCAGTCCCGCGAGCTTCGTCTCCACGCGTTCCTACGAGCAGGCGAAGGTGGACTGCGCCTATTCCGACACCAACGTCACCCTCATCGGCATATCTGGCGGCATCTCCTACGGCGCGCTCGGCATGAGCCATCACTCCGCGCAGGACATCGCTGCCATGAGCGCCATTCCCAACATGCGCGTCTATCTTCCGAGCGACCGCTTTCAGACGGCAGCGCTCATAGACGCGCTGCTTGACGATCGCAAGCCCGCCTACGTCCGCGTGGGCAGAAACGCCGTGCCTGACGTCTATGCGCAGAACGACGTTCCCTTTGAGATGGACAAGGCCACCGTGGTCTGCGAGGGTGCCGACGTGGCGATCGTTGCGACGGGCGAGATGGTGAGGCCTGCGCTCGACGCGGCCGACCTGCTCAAGGACGAGGGCGTGTCCGCCACCGTTCTCGACATGTACTGCGTGAAGCCGTTCGATGCAGAAGCCGTGGTCAAAGCCGCGAAGGCCGCGAAGGTGGTCCTCTCGGTGGAGGAGCACAGCCCCTACGGAGGTCTGGGGTCCCAGGTTGCGCAGGTAGTCTCCGAGAACTGTCCGCGTCTCGTGCGCACGCTGGCGCTTCCTGACGCGCCTGTCATCACAGGCACCTCGGCGGAGGTCTTTGCCCACTACGGGCTCGATGCCGCTGGCATCGCTACGAGCGCGACCGAACTTCTCGCTCGCGCGGAAAGGTGAGCTCCATGGTGATGACGCGCGAGCTGGTCCTCGCCATCGACCAATCGACCCAGGGAACCAAGGCCGTGCTCTTTTCGGCAGACGGAAGCGTCATCGAGAAGGCCTCTCGTCCGCACGCGCAGCTCGTGGACGGGCACGGCTGGGTGGAGCACGATCCCGAGGAGATCATGACCAATGTGCTCGCCGTCTCGCGTGACGTCTGCAAGAAGGCCGGCGTCACCGCGGGCGAGGTGCGCGCCGTGGGAATCTCCAATCAGCGCGAGACGTGCCTCGCCTGGGACCGTGAGACGCGCGAACCCCTGGCAAACGCCAGCGTGTGGCAGTGTGGTCGCGCGAGGGAGCTCTGCGACGGACTCGCGGCGGACAGCCCCAGGCTGGTCGAGCGCGTTCGCGTTCTCTCGGGCATGCCGCTCTCGCCGTACTTCTCGGCATCAAAGCTCGCATGGCTCCTGAGAAACGTGCCCGCCGTGAGCGCGTCTGCCGAGAGGGGCACGCTTGCGCTCGGAACCATCGATTCCTGGCTCGTCTTCAAGCTCACGCAGGAGCACGCCTTTGCGACGGAGCCGTCAAACGCCTGCCGCACGCAGCTCCTGGACATCCGAACGGGGGAGTGGAGCGAAGAGCTCTGCGATGGCTTCGGCGTTCCGCGTGCGGCGCTTGCCGAGATACGTTCCTCCGACTCCGTCTTTGGACACACCACGATGGGTGGTCTCTTTGCCGATCCGGTACCCATCTGCGGCGTGCTCGGAGACTCGCAGGCCGCGCTGGCGGCGCAGGACTGTCTGCTTTCGGGCGACGTCAAGGCAACGTATGGCACGGGCTCGTCGGTCATGATGCAGACAGGGTCCGAGCTGCGCACGAGTGCGTCGGGCCTCGTTTCGAGCATCGCCTGGGACATCGCGGGCGAACGCAGCTACGTACTTGAGGGCAACCTCAACTACACGGGGGCTGTCATCAGCTGGCTCAGGGATGACATGGGTCTCATCTCTGATCCCGCAGAGGTGGAAGGCATCATCGCCGAGGCAAATCCGGAGGACCGCACCTACTTCGTTCCTGCGTTCGCGGGTCTGGGCACTCCCTGGTGGGACGGTGGCGCCACGGGACTCCTCACGGGAATCACGCGCACGACGAGACGGGCGGAAATGGTCAGGGCCTGCGCGGAGTGCATCCCCTACCAGGTGGCCGACGTGCTCGCGGCGCTTCGTCGCGATACGGGCATCGAGGTGAGCCAGCTTCGTGCCGACGGGGGTGTCACACGCAATGGCTATCTCATGCAGATGCAGGCCGACCTCACGCGCGCCGAGGTGGTTGTCTCCGACCTGGCGGAACTCTCCGCCGCAGGAGTCGCCTTCGTGGCGGGTCGTACCGCCGGCGTCTACAAGTCCAACGTCATCCACGATCGCGTGGAGCGCACGGTCTTCTCGCCGTCCATGGGTGAGGGGAGGCGCGAGACGCTCGTCGCGGGCTGGCATGCGGCCGTGCGCCAGGTCATGTCGCACGAGTAGGGGGTCGCCGCGTCTGCGCCGTTCGACCGCCAGTAGCGCCTACTCGTGGAGCCTCGATACTAAAAACTGTTGGATATTACTTAACGATTTAGTAAATACGTCAGAGAACAACAGGAGTTCTACTTTTGTTGCATCCTGTGGGTGCGCTGGCAGATAGTCGATAGTCCAAAGATGAAGGGTCGACTGAATTCAGCAATTAATGAGACGACAAAAGGGAGCCGTCTCTATAAAATAGCCTCGGTGAGAGGGGCTGGAAGTAGGAGGAATCGTATGGCAGCAGACAACGGAAAGATTGCCGAGGGGGTTCTCGCGGCCGTAGGTGGAAAGGAGAACATCAGCTCGGCCACGCACTGCATGACTCGTCTTCGACTTACTCTCAAGAACAAGGATTCCGTTAACGAGGATGCCGTCAAGCAGGTGAAGGGCGTTCTCGGTGCGCAGTGGTCAGGTACCCAGTATCAGGTCATTGTTGGTCAGAACGTGCCCAAGGTCTATGAGGCCCTGCTCTCCCAGGGAGTTGCTGGCGGCGGAGCCGTCGACGAGAACCTCGACGCCGACTTGGCCAAGGAGAAGCTTACGCCCGCCGTCGTCGGCAACAAGATCCTCGACTACCTCTCGGGCTCGATGGTTCAGCTCATCCCGCTCATCATGGCGGGCGGCCTCTTCCGCACCTTTGCCGTCATCTTTGGGCCCACGATGCTCAACGTCATCGCGGCGGACAGCGCGACGTACATCTTCTTCTATACCACCCTCTACGAGGCGGCATTCTACTTCCTTCCGATCTATCTGGGCTATGCCTGCGCCAAGAAGCTCGGTGCCAGCCCGGTTCTGGGACTCCTCTGCGGCGGCGTCCTGATTGCCCCGAGCATCATCTCTGCCGCGGCGAGCGGCGGCTCTGGCGTCGTCAGCATCTATGGCATCTCGATCGCGGCCTCCAACTATTCTCAGACGGTGCTTCCCATCGTGCTGACCATCCCCGTGCTCTATGTCGTCGAGAAGTGGATGAAGAAGCACGTGCCCGATGTGCTCTCCACGATGTTCGTTCCGTTCTTCTCGATGATCGTCATCATCCCCATCGAGTTCATCGTTCTCGCACCCATCGGCAACCTGATCGGTACCGGCATCGCAAACGCGCTGTTTGGCCTCTCCAGCCTTGGTGGCATCGGCATTCTCATCGTGATGGCCGTCCTCGGCGCCTTCTGGCAGCTCTTTGTCATCGCTGGCATGCATATGCCCATCATCCTGCTTGCCATCGTTCAGATTACCGCCGTGGGCTATGACCCGTTCGTGTTCGTCTCCACCAACTGCGCCATGGCTGCCGTCTGGGGCTGCGCGATTGGCGCCTTCCTTCGCATCCGCAACAAGGAGGAGAGGGGCATGACCGCCGGCTACATCGTCGCCGCGCTTCTCGGTGGCGTTACCGAGCCCACGCTCTTTGGAATCCTGCTTCGCTTTCGTCGCACCATGTACGGCATGTTCATCGGCGGTGCCGTCGGCGCGGTCGTCTCCGGTCTTCTCGGTGTGACCTACTACATGGCTGGCGGTGCCTCCAACCTGCTTGTCATTCTCAACTATGTGCAGGGCGGCACCACCAACATCATCTGCGCCATCGCCGGCATGGCCATATCCTGCGTGATAGCGGCCGTCGTGGTATACATGGCTGGCTTCAGCAAGGAGGAGCTCGCCAAGCTCGACGAGGAGCCTGCGGGCGAGATTGACGCCTAGGCACTGACGCGTGCCACCAGCCGCCTGTGGTCCAGCGGTGCGGCGAGCCTGGGACGGCTGGGCCTATTGGCTCGGCCGTCCATTTTAGCTGGTAGCGACTTGTCCCAAACGCATTACGATTTTGCAAGAAGCTTGAGGGCGGACTCACGGGGGAGTGACATCCATGGCAAGCTACAAGACCTTTACCACCGTAGGCGATCTCGGACCCTACGTTTCCAGACTTATTCTCGAGCTTCCGTCGTGCGTTCGCGCCCATGACGTAAGCGAGCGCTCGTTCAGCGTGTACGTTGAGCGCAAGGACCCCGCGACGGGCGAGCTGGTGCGCGCCAAGGAGCATCACGACGATTCGCGTGCGTTTCTGTCAAGAGGATACGTGCCCGTTCGTCGAGCGTACGTCTCAGATGCGGCGGGTGCGTCCGCTCCTGCGGGTGACCACGTCACCCTCGTCCTGCCAGAGGTTCGGCTCACCAAGCGCATCGATGGGGACGTCATGTGCGGTCGCCTGCGAAGGATGGACCTGTGCGTGACTCAGCTCGAGGCGTTTTCGGCAGAGGTGCTCGGAGGCGACCCCGTCGTCGGACTCGTCTTCGATTGCTGCGACGGTGACATCTGCCCACAGCTCGACGGCTGGAACCTTGATCTTGGGGGCATCTTCGATGGAATCGAGCTGCGCTACGCGGCCTTTATTCCAGACATTGCCGCCGTCAACGCTCGCCGTTCCCATCCTCTTCTTGGGCATGTGACGAAACCGCTTGAGAAGATACCCGTGGTGCTCTGGCTCCACGGCGCGGGCGAGGGCGGCGGGGAGCCGTATCGCACCGTCACGGGCAACAAGGTGGTGGCCTTGGGCGAGGCGGACATCCAGTCAAAGCTGGGGGGAGCCGCCTACGTGCTCGTGCCCTCATGCCCCACGTTCTGGATGGACTCCGGAGACGGCACGATCGTCGATGACAACCAGTCCATCTACGGCGCGGCGCTCAAGGCGCTGGTCGACGAGTTTGTCGCCGCGCACGCGGACACGGTCGATCTCGGCCGAATCTACGTGGGAGGTCTCTCCAATGGCGGCTTCATGACTTGCCGCATGGTCGCCGACTATCCAGGCCTTTTCGCGGCTGCGGTCGCCTGCTGTGCGCCGTGGGTGGGCGAGCTGGGTACGGACGCGGAGTACGCGGCGATGGCGGAGACGCCCCTCTGGTTTGTCCAGGTGGACGACGACGCCTTGGTCAGCCCCGCCGACCACGTAATGGCGACGCTCCCGAGGCTGCTCGCCGCCGGCGCCACGGACACGCACGTCACCTACTACGACCACATTACAGACGAGACCGGCGAATACCATGACGAGGACGGCAGGCCCGTCTCCTACAACGGGCATCTGGTGTGGATCAACGTCTATCACGACACGGTGAGAACCGAGCTCGATGGAACGAACGTGCTCCGGGATGGCTTTCCCGTCACGCTCTGGCAGTGGGTCGGCAGACATCGCAGATAGGATGAGCTGCGGCTCGTTTGTATTTTACACACAAGGAGGCATGTCATGTCACATATTACCGTCTCGCCGAACCAGCGTGTGCTCGTTCGCGACGACAAGCCGTTCTTCTGGCTCGCTGACACCATCTGGAGCGCCTTTACCAACATCACCGATGAGGAATGGACCGACTATCTCGACAGGCGTGCGGCACAGGGCTTTACGGTGCTCCAGATCAACGCCCTCGCACAGTGGGATCGCTGCGGCTGCCCCTTCGACCGCTATCCGTTTGCCACCATCGACCATGGCAAGACGTTCGACTTCTCGGTCATGAACGAAGAGTACTTCGAGCACGCCCGCTGGATGGTGGGGGAGGTCACGAGGCGTGGGCTCGTACCTGCCATCGTGGTCATGTGGTCCAACTACGTGCCGGGTACCTGGGCCTCGGCAATCGTCGATGACAGCGTCATGCCCGAGGGGTGCGTGGCGCCCGTGGTCGAGAAGATCTGCTCGACGTTTAACGAGTTCGATCCCATCTACCTCATCTCGGGCGACACCGACTGGGACCACGAGGAGACGCTCGACCGCTATCGTCTCGTCACCTCGCTCGTGGAGAATGCCGCTCCTGATGCCCTGCTCGCCTATCACATCAAAGGTCGCTATGACGTTTTGCCTCCCGAGCTGGCCGAGCACGCCGACGTCTATCTCTATCAGTCGGGTCACAACCTCTCTGCGCAGAGGGGCGCCTATGAGCTGGCGGAGAGCTTTCTCGTGCGAGACCCCAAGCGCCCCGTCATCAACTCCGAGCCTTGCTACGAGCAGATAGGCTACTCGCACATGCTCTACGGACGCTTCCGTCGTGCCGACGCGCGTCTCGCCTGCTGGCGAAGCCTCCTCTCCGGTGCAAACGCGGGCATCACCTATGGCGCCCATGGCGTCTGGAACTGGCAGGGTTCCGATGCGTGTGCGGGCGGCGTGCTCGGTGAGGGATTCCTGCAGGCTCTCCGGCACGACCAGGCGATGGGACTCGAGGGTGCAAACGACTTCGCCTTCGCCCGCAAGCTGGTGGAGGAGCTGGGACTTTTCGGTGCCCCGTCTGCCCAGGACGTGGTCGAGAGCTATCCCGAGGACGTTCGCGCCGCACGGACGAGGACTGGTCGCATCGTGCTCTACGTTCCCTCGAACGCACCACTGAGACTTCGCGGCGATTTCTCCGACGCGGGCGTGACCTGCATAGATCTCCTGACACGTGAACGTCGCGCGCTTGTGACGAGCTTTGATGCCGAGAAGAATCTCACGACCATCAAGCAGGGAACGTATCTGGAGGATGCCGTCTACGTGATCGGGTAGCGCACGGGCGCATAGCGAATAAGCCTATGACATCGAGAGAGGATTCATCATGCGCGCGTCTTCGTTTCCGCAGGGGTTCCTATGGGGCGGTGCCACCGCCGCCAACCAGTGCGAGGGCGGCTACGACGAGGGAGGGCGCGGCCTGGCCAACGTGGACGTGTGCCCTCATGGGCAAGACCGCCTTCCCGTCATGCTCGGCGACAAGCACCTTTGCGCCGTCGACCCCAATCACTTCTTCCCCGCGCTCGAGGCGGTGGACTTCTACCATCGCTGGCGCGAGGACATAGCCCTCTATGCCGAGATGGGCTTCACGTGCTATCGCATGTCAATCGCCTGGACGCGCATCTTTCCCAACGGCGACGACGAAGAGCCTAACGAGGAGGGCCTCAGGTTCTACGAGGAGGTGTTCCGCGAGTGTCGAGCGCAGGGCATCGAGCCGCTCGTGACCATCACGCACTTTGATTGTCCCATGCACCTCATTGCCACGTATGGCGGCTGGAAGAGTCGAAGGCTCGTGGGTCTCTATGAGCGGCTCGTGCGCGTGCTCTTTACCCGTTACAAGGGACTGGTCCACTATTGGCTCACCTTCAACGAGATCAACATGATTCTTGCGCTGCCCTTCATGGGCGCGGGACTCATGTTTGAGCCAGGTGAGAATAGACGTTTTGCCGAGTTTCGCGCCGCTCATAACGAGCTGGTCGCCAGTGCCTTGGCCACGAAGATAGGCCATGAGATAGACCCGACCAACAAGGTCGGATGCATGATGGCGGGTGGCCGCTACTACCCGGCGACGCCCGATCCCGATGACGTCCTTGCCGCCATGCAGATGGATGATGACAACTACTACCTCATTGACGTGCAGGCACGCGGGGCTTATCCCGCGTTTGCGCTCAGGCGCTTCGAGCGGGAGGGCATAGAGATTCCCTGGGAGGAGGGAGACGCAGAGCTTCTCGCCGAGAACACCGTGGACTTTGTCTCGTTTAGCTACTACTCGAGTCGCATGATGAGCGCTGCGGCAATGAGCTCCGCAGATGGTACCGCGAATGCGTTTCCCACGCTCAGAAACCCCAACCTCGAGACAAGCGAATGGGGCTGGCAGATCGATCCTACGGGCCTGCGCATCACGCTGAACTCTCTCTACGAGCGCTACCAGAAGCCCCTCTTCGTCGTGGAGAACGGTCTTGGCGCGAGAGACGAGCTGGTAGATGACGGGCAGGGTGGCATGACGGTGGTTGACGACTATCGCATCGACTACCTGCGCCGACACATCGAGGCCATGCGTGATGCGGTGGCGCTGGACGGAGTGGACCTTCTCGGCTACACCTCCTGGGGGCCGATTGACCTGGTGAGCGCCAGCACGGGTGAGATGAGCAAACGCTACGGCTTTGTCTACGTGGACAAGAACGACGATGGCTCGGGCACGCTCGAACGCTTCCGCAAGAAGAGCTTCTGGTGGTATAAGCAGGTCATCGCGAGCAACGGGGAGGACCTGAGCTAGCCCATATCGGGCGGTTTCCGGCCTGCCGTAGCCATACGTTGCAGATAACGACATTATCTAGCAAGGCGTTTCGTAAATAATGTCGTTATCTGCAACGTATGGCTACGTCGGCGTGGAGAAGCCCGCTTTTGGCGTAATGGCAGGAGGCTTTCCGTTGCCTCTCGTCACGATTACCCCTCGCTCATGTCTGTCTTTTTGGAAGGTGACCCGCCGAGGTGAACCTTTCATGCCTTCCATGGCTACAGTGAATATATAAACAGCTGAAACAAGGGGAGTGGCATGGGAGCCGAGGGTGAGGGCGCGGCAGCACGCGTATACAACAAGTGGGCGATTCTGTTCACGGTCATTGCGATGACCTTCATGGTCTGTCTGGATTCGAGCATCGTAAACGTGGCGTTACCCGTCATGGCCGACGAGCTTGGTGCCAAGATGGCCGACATCGAGTGGGTTGCGACCGCCTACCTGCTCGTGAGCTGCGCTGGCATGCTCGTGTGCGGACGGCTCGGCGACATCTACGGAAAAGTGCGCGTGTTCCAGATCGGCGTCGTCCTGTTCACGTTGGGCTCGGCGCTCTGCGGCTTCGCGCCCAACCTGGCCGTGCTCATCGCCTCGCGCGCGCTGCAGGGCCTTGGCGGAGCGGCGGCCTTTTCGTGCAACCAGGGCATCATCACCGAGACCTTCCCGTCGAGCGAGCGCGGGCACGCCCTGGGGTGGCTGGCGACGGTCGCCGCCGTGGGATCGATGGTGGGTCCTGCCATGGGCGGAATGCTTCTTGCCGCCACGGGCTGGAGCTCGATCTTTCTGGTCAACGTCCCCGTGGGGGTCATCTCGTTCGTCGTCGGTCTGAGGACGCTGCCCAACAGGTCGCCCGAGCACCCCGGCACCCTCGACGTTCCCGGTTCCGTGCTGCTGTTCTCCTCGCTCGTGCTCGTGGTGGGGTCCGTTACCCTCATGCAGCAGCAGATGAGCGTTCTGGAGATTGCGGCGCTGGTCATCGGCCTCGTGCTTCTCGGCGTGTTCGTACACGTGGAGCGTCGCTGCAGCGATCCGGTGTTTCCGCTGCACGTCCTCAAGAACCGCATGCTCATCCTGAACATGGTCACGCTCTTTGCCATGTTCTTCATCATCGGCGGACAGAACCTGCTGCTCCCGTTCTACTTCCAGGATGCGCGCGGCATGACGGCCATGCAGGCTGCGCTGCTCATGACCGTCATTCCCATCGTGACGAGCGTCGTCGGCCCCATTTCAGGGGCGACATCGGACCGTATTGGCTGCTACTGGCCCACGAGCGTGGGCCTTGGGGTGGTCGTCGTCGCCGAGCTCATGCTCGCGTCGATGGGGCTCGGCACGACCATTCCCTTCATCGTGGTCGCGCTCGTGGCCTATGGCCTTGGCGATGCCATGTTCATGGCGCCCAACAACTCCCTCATCATGGGGTCGGCATCCTCCGATGAGCTGGGCTTCATTGGTGGACTCGCTGCGTTTTCACGGCTGTTCGGCCAGGTGGCGGGTCTGACGTTTTGCACGTCGACCCTCTACGCTCGCATGAGCTCCGAGGTGGGCCATGCCGTCGCGGACTTCATTGACGGTCGTGCGGACATCTTCATCAACTCGATGTCGCTCGTCTTCATACTCATGGCGCTGGTGATCGGCGTGGGATTTGTGGCCACGGTCATGCGCTTTGTGACGTTTCGCCGAGAAGTCCGCGCCGCGAGCTGCGATTAGAGCAGGTCGGGGGGTAAGGTGGACCGGGCCGCCAGGCTATGACGCCATCCGCTTGAACTTCTCGTAGTGAACCTCGAGATAGTGCTCATCCGGCTCAAAGGCAGGCGCTGCGGTATGACGGATGGGTCTGTCCGTGAGCCCTGCATACTCGGTGTCGGCCAGTCGGCTTGATGTGACGATCGTTCTTGTCCTAGGATTGATCGAGAGCAGGGAGCGGTCGAAGAGCGAGTGTATATCAGCCCCCAGCAGGAGGCCGTTCGTGACCGTGTTGGTTCTTGACCCACGGTGGTCGATGATGTGGGCGGCCTGCAGAGTCTCTGGTACGGAACAGCCCGTAAGGGCACAGACTCGCGAGTAGGCGTCGAAGACCTCTGCGTCCTTGTCGTCTCGAGCAGTGTGAGGGTTTCCGTCGGTACCCAGGGATCCGCTCGACGCAGGTCTAGCTGAGCCCGTCTCTGCCAGGCCTACTCCCAGTTCTTCCAGACGTCGGGCGCGTAACCGATGGTTGCCAGCCTCCCGTTTCGCACGATGGGGGTGCGGATAACCTGCTGGTTCTCGAGCAAGACGCCTTCAAGTAATGCGTCAGGCGTGTGTTGCACGAGCGAGAGCGCATAGGCGTCTCTCGCGTTCTCGTCGACGAGTGCTGCCAGACCTCCCTGCGTCTGCGCCACGGAGCGTAGCTCGCCTGCCGAGAGGCCCTTCTCGGCCATGTCCACGTACTGAAACCTGATTCGACGCTCCTTGAACCAGCGCTCCGCCTTGCGGGAGTCGCTGCTCTTCTTGGTGCCAAAAACCTGGATGTTCATGCGGGCTCCTCGCGCGTCTCGACCGTGTCCCTCTCGATAGTATCGCTGGAAATAGTGACAGGTATCTTTTCCAGGAAATAGTGACAGGTATCTTTTCCAGGTCGCGGCGACTGCTATCCTGTGCAGGGTCAAGCAACAGTCGAACGGAGCCGGGCATGCATGACGAGAACTGCATCTTCTGCAAGATCGCGACGCACGAGATTCCCACCAGGGTCGTCTACGAGGACGAGTACGTTCTCGCCTTCGATGACCTTGAACCTCTCATGCCGGTGCATACGCTCGTCATCCCCAAGGACCACTACCGTGACGTGGGAGATGGCGTTCCCGAGGAGACGCTCGGCCGCGTGATGGCCGCCGTGGCCAAGGTCGCCAAGATCAAGGGTCTTACCGAGCGGGGCTACCGCTGCATGATCAACACCGGCGATGACGCGAGCCAGTCGGTCAGGCACTTCCACGTGCACGTGATGGGCGGTGGCCACATGCCGCGTCCCAACGACCAGGACTGGGGCCCCGCGGCCACCAATGCCGACAAGATGGCCGCCCAGCACGCACTTCTCGCCGCCGCGAAGGACTACGCGGCGGAGTCCGCGAAGCTCGACGGCAACAGGAACTAGCGTCCGAACGAAGGCAGGGTCGTGCCGGAGCTTCTCCGGTACTCCCTGGGCGTTACGCCCGTGTAGCGCTTGAACACAGTGTTGAAGTGGCTCTGCGAGCTGTAGCCTAGGTAGGTGCTGATGGAGAGGAGCGTCTGCTCGGTATTTCGGAGCAGCCCCTTGGCCTCCTCGACCTTCTCTTTCTGGACGAAGTCCGAGAGGTTCTGTCCCGTCTCGCGCTTGAACGCCGTGGAGAGTACGCTGCGGCTCATGTAGAGCGAACGAGCGATTTCCTCGGTCGTGATGGGCCCATAGAGGTGGGCGTGTACGTATGCCGTCACGCCGAGCACCGTCTTCGAGGGGCTGTCGGTGATGCGCAGGCGCATCACGCTCTCGGCGTAGTCGATGACCATGTGGAAGCTAAGCTCGTGAATGTCGTCGATGGAACTGAGCAACTCGCACCGGTTGATATAGACATCGCTCTTGGTCAGCGCCTCGTCCATGCTCATGCCACCTGCAGCGGCTGCGCGCGAGACGAGTGTGGCGCTGACGACGAAAGCGTTCTTCTCGCTCCTCACCCGATTGGGAGACATGGCGCCCTGCTTGAAGGAAGGCGCTGACTTGAGGTAGCTCTCGAGCTCATCAGGCTTTCCGGAGCGCACGAGCTCGGTGATCGTTGCCTCGACCTGCTCGCTCGAGTGATCGGTTGCGGAGGGATTGCGAAACTCCCGACGGGAGAAGTCCTCCTCTGCAAGCTCCCTCGTGATGGTCTCCTGGTCCTGCCCATGAATGATGATGTCGCTGAGGACGAGGTAGTTTGCGTTGATTACGTAGTTCATCATGCAGAGGACCTTCAGGGCCGTATACAGCGGCAGGAGCGAGATTGACCTGATTTCATCGATGAATTGATTGAGCCTTTCGGGGTTGACTGCAAGCTTTGCCGCCATTCTCTGAAGCGTGAGGTTGCTTGGCCACACGTCCCAAAACGGACCGACGACGAGACGCACATGTTCTGAGCTCACGACTCCATAGTAGGAGGACTCGCTGGTCACGAAATAGCTCACGCCTTTGGGGAGTGCGTCAATTTGCTCTTGGTACGTGACAATGGGGTCAGCCTCGAATGAGACGTTCGTGAAGAGGTAGTAGAGCTCATCCTCTGCGTATACGTGAACGGGGATGTTGGCGAGGTTGGAGATTGCCTCCGCGATATACGCAATGCCGTCGATGTCCATGTCTTCCTCGCCAATCGGAGGCCTGTAGATTCTCTGAAACAGATATAGCAGAACGTTAACAAATCCAATAGAAAGCATTTTCCATCCCCTCTACCTTTAGCTCGAGGACCCGGGCCATTTATTCGGCGTAAGGGTCGATCGTCTGGTTTTCCGAGAGAGGAAAGAAGGCAATGGACGCTTCGGGCATTACTTGGATCACGTTCGTGGCTTCGGCGGCGGTGGCAGCGACGCTCATCGTCCTTGTCATCGTGCGAGCCGCACGTTCTAAAGCGGAGGACGGTGGGAAACGCAAGGTGGGCAGGGGAACCATCGTCGCTCTTGTCTTGGCGGTTCTGATCGCCGCGACGAATCTTGGCATCAACCGGTACTCGAATATCATCAACCAGCACTTCTCGTCCGCGAACGTCGACGACGCGTCGCTCGACGAGACCACGAAGGCGTCGCAGAACGTCTCGACGGACATCGAGGGAGAGGGCATCGTCCTGCTCAAGAACAGTGATGATGCGCTCCCGCTTGCAGGTACGACCAGGGTCAACGTCTTTGGAATCTCGTCGCAGAGACTCGTATACGGTGGCTCTGGCTCCGGGGCGTCTGACGAGAGCTCCAACGTCAGTCTCTCCGAGGGGCTCTCTCAGGCAGGCATCGAGACGAACGAGGAGCTGGGGCAGTTCTATGCGGATAACCTGCCCAAGAAGTCGAGTGCCGACATATTCAGCCTCAAGGGAGGTGACTACAACATCTACGAGCCGTCGGTCGATAAGTACTCCGACTCGCTCATCACTGATGCGAAGAGCTACTCCGACACGGCCCTCGTGGTCTTCTCGCGCAGTGGCGGCGAGGGCGGCGACCTTCCCCTCGACATGGCCGGCTACGAAGGAGGCGACCCAGGCAAGAACTACCTCGAGCTCCAGGATACGGAGATCGCGCTCTTGGACATGGTAGAGGAGAACTTTGACAACGTCATCGTGATCATCAACTCGTCCAATGCCATGGAGCTGGGCTTTCTTGAGGATGATGGCGTCGATGCTGCGCTCTGGATCGGCGGTCCCGGCTCAACTGGCTGCACCGCGGTCGGTAGCATCCTCACTGGGGCGGTCGATCCCTCCGGGCGTCTCACCGACACCTATGCATATGACGTGGCCTCGTCACCCGCCTACTACAATGCCGGCGACTTCACCTATACACAGAACGGGGAGAAGACCGATCACCATTACGTCGAGTACGCAGAAGGCATCTACGTGGGCTACCGCTACTACGAGACGGCCTCCGAGGATGGCTACATCGACTATAGCTCCACCGTGCAGTACCCCTTTGGCTACGGTCTCTCCTACACCACCTTTGACCAGAGTATTTCCTCGCATACTGAGAACGACGGTACCATCACCGTGGCGGTCGACGTCACCAACACGGGCTCCGTGGCAGGTAAGGACGTCGTGCAGGTGTACTTCTCGGCTCCCTATACCAAGGGCGGCGTCGAGAAGTCGAGCATCGAGCTTGCGGGGCTTGCCAAGACCGACGCGCTCAATCCCGGAGAGACCCAGACCGTTCGGGTGAGCTTCTCCGTGGAGGACATGGCCTCCTTCGACTACACGAGCTCTGGCGCATACGTCCTAGATGCGGGTGACTATCAGATTCGCCTCATGGAAAACTCCCATGACGAGATTGGCTCCTTCACCTATGCGGTTTCCGAAACCATCACCTACGGCGAGGGCAACGCCCGCATATCCGACAGGATCGCCGCAACGACGGCCTTCCCCGAAGCTAAAGGTGACGTAACCTACGTGAGCCGCGCAGACTGGGCGGGTACTATGCCCACCGAGCACGTAGATACCCAGGAGGCAACGGACGAGCTCATCTCCGAGCTCGACGCCGACAATGCGACGGCGCTCTACTGCTCCGACAACCCCGATGCCAACGTAGTCACCGTGGGCAAGGACAGCGGCCTCTCGCTTGAGGACATGGTGGACGTCGCCTTTGACGACGAGAGGTGGGACGTGCTCGTTCAGCAGATGTCTGTCGACGACATGGGCAAGCTCATCGGCTATGGTGGCTTCTCCACCGTTGCCGTGGGATCGGTGGGCAAAGCGGCCACCGTCGACATCGACGGACCCGCTGGTCTAAACGCCCTCACGAGCGACATCAGCGGCGTTCAGTACTCAAGTGAGGTCGTGCTCGCCTCTACGTGGAACGTCGGCCTCATCGAGAAGATGGGTGAGACATACGCCGCTGAGGCAAGCGCGCACGGCGTCAACGGCGTATACGCGCCTGCCGCCAACATCCATCGCACGCCCTTCTCGGGCAGGAACTTCGAGTACTACTCCGAAGACCCGCTGCTCTCCGGCAAGATCGGTGCTGCCGAGGTCAAGGGAATCAATACGGTCGGCATCTGCACCTATGTCAAGCACTTCATCCTCAACGACCAGGAGACCAATCGCTCGGGCATGTCAGTCTGGGCTAATGAGCAGGCCATCCGTGAGATCTATCTCAAGCCGTTCGAAATCATGGTGAAGGAGGGAGGCACCAGCGCCGTCATGACCTCCTACAATCGCATCGGTACCGTGTGGACGGGTGGTGACAAGGCGCTTATCAACGAGGTGCTTCGCGGGGAGTGGGGCTTTGACGGCGTCGTCATCACCGACTACGACAACGGCGGCTACATGAACGTGGACCAGGCCATTCGTGCGGGCGGCGACCTCATGCTCTCGACCCTCGGAGACGCGCCCACCGAGGTTACGACCGACTCCAGCTACGGCGTCTCCCTCATGCAGCAGTCCTGCAAGCGAATCCTCTACATGGTGGTCAACAGCCGCGCCTACACCAATCCCGTGTCTACGACGTTTCCCGCCTGGCTCGCCGTGCTCGTCGGCGTCGACATGGCCTCCCTCGGCCTGCTCTGCCTCGTTGTTATCAAAGGTGACAGGAGCAAGAAAGACGAGAAGAAGGTGGCGTAGACAGACGGGCGAGAAGGCCATCGTCTTCGACGGACACCACATCACGAAATCGCATGATAACAAGAGTGTCGACACGCCAACAAATATGATAGTGACTACTCGATATTCCTGCGATAGTTCAAGTAAGGCATAGCAAGTGATTGCACGTCCAATACGTGCGCAAATGCGCAACAAGGGAAGGAAATGAACATGCTAAAGAATCTAGTCGTCACCAAGGTCGCGGGCATCTGCCTGGCTGGGTCCCTCGCGGCCACCGTGCTTGCCGGCTGCGGCACCACCACCTCCTCGACCTCATCAGACACCAGCTCGTCCGTCTCCACCTCGTCCTCCGCGAGCGACGGCAGCTCCTCTGCATCCTCGTCTGCCGAGTTCGACTCCGCTGCGGCTCTCCAGGTCCTGCTCGATGCCAATCCCGCCAAGGATAACCGCCTTGTTCTCTCCGGCATTGTCGGAGGCTGGGCGCCCACCGTTCTCGTCCTTGACAATGACGGCAATTTCACCGCTCTTGTCGACTATGCTGGCCAGGCTACTGTGAACTTTGCCACCGGCACCTACGAGGAGAATGCCGACGGCTCCATCACCTGCACTGGTACCCAGTACAACACAGGCGACACGCTCACCTACGAGATTTCCAAGGACGATGACGCCTACTCCGTGGATATCGCGGTTCCCGACACCGGCTCTACAGGAACGCTCACCGGCACTGCCGCGTAGCGGGGATTCCATCGCATCGGAGTCGCTCATCAGCATCGGCGGGCGACCCCTTCCCACCAGAGGAGAGGCAATGAGCAAGACGTTCACGCGAAGGAACTTCATCGCACTCACCGCGACTATGGCGGGGCTTGGTCTCGTCGGGTGCGATTCGAGAGTAGGGCTTGGCTCGAACTCCTCCGCAGGCACGCCCTATGACCACTACACAGTCGTCTTCGACAAGAACACGACCCCCGACGATACGGCTGATGACGAGACGTTCACGTACTACACCACGGGATGGGGCGCTATACAGAAGTCGTCGGTCATCGAGGTCGAGTACTCCGAGGACGCGTACATCTCCTCCGACGACGTTCCTAGGCCGAGTCGAAAAGGCTACTACTTTGCGGGGTGGCAGACCATTCCGGTCGTGGAGGACTCCGACATTGAGAATGGCGTCTCAAAATACCAGGTTTTCTTTGGTACGAAGACCAGCGAGTTTGGTTCTGCGTCCACAGAGTCTGGCGACGACGAGGGAAACGCCATGTACCTGAGGGACTTCGACACGCTCACGAGCGACGGTACCCTCACCCTCTATGCCCGCTGGGTCGAGGCAAAGGAAGTCTCCACCGAAGGTGATCTCCGCGCCATGTCGAATGACCTCTACGGTGCCTATCTGCTCATGGCGGACATTGCCCTGACCGAACCATGGGAGCCTATCGGTGCGTACTACTCGAACTACGAGAACTGGAACGACTCGTGGTGGACCTATGCGTTCAGGGGTAGCCTTGACGGCGGCGGGCACGCTATCACCGGGCTCGTCGTGAATGGTGCCAAGCACGAGGCGCCCGCCACGGCCGAGACGGGCGGAGATGTCTGGCATGATGACGGAGAATGCGTCGAGGGCATCGCTGGCCTGTTCGGCGCCATTGCGGGGGCCAACATCTCAAACCTCACAATCGACGGGGCGACCATCAACGTCAGGGGAGAAAACGCCTTCAGCGGTCCCTATTGCTATGCCGGCGTCCTTGCGGCCTTTGACATGGCCTCCACGGTCAAGGCGGTTCGCGTCGCCAACTCCACCGTGGTCGTTGACTTTGATGACGAGACCTCCGATGCCGCAGGCATGTTCGTCTCCGTGGCGGGGCTCGAGGCGGGCGGTTGGAGCTCGACGATTTCCGACTGTAGCGTCGACGGCACGAGCGTCGCGCTTAGCGCCAGGGCAGTCTATTCTCATGGCGGCGAGGTCTATGTGGGTGGTCTCGTTGGGGAGTGCTATGCCACGATGAAGAACAACGTGGTAGACGCCACTCTTTTGGTCAGCGTCACCGACGTCTCCTCGGTGTCCGATGACACTGACCTCTCCGTCAACGTGGGCGGCAATAGCGCCGCTGACACGTCGACCACCGCCGATGAGGTTAACGCCATCATCTCCGTCGCCGTGTACAAGCCCGAGGGAGTCTCTCTCGTTAACGTCGGTGGCTTCACCGGCTCTCAGCGCTACATGTCCGCGACAGGTAACACGGTCACTGCCGCCATAGCCACTGACGTCAACATCGATCCCGAGGAGGGCGTCCTCAACGCAGGCAGTGTCATGGGTAGGCTTGACGCGTTCTACGCCACACTCATCCTCATGTACGCTGATGGTGTGACCTGTGGATCATCTGACAACGATACCAACGTGACGCTCAACGGAGAGCCTCTCGACAACCTCATCGGCGAGAACGGTATGCCCACCATTGACGGAAAGCCCATCACCTATATCGCCACAGCCGACTATACGGCTGCTGACGGTACGGTCTATCCGGCCAACATCTCCAAGGTGGCGGACGCCTACGGGGGTAGCGTCCCCATCGATGACCTCGAGTCGAGAATCATGTACATATCCATCAAGTAACCTCGCGTACTTCCTCATCCGAAGTAATCTTCCAGACCCCTTCCCCTCGGCCCCGTCGCATCTTGCGGCGGGGCTCCCCTCATGGTGGGCCTCTGAAGTGACCGGCCTCGTTTTCAAACGAATCTGTTAGATGACGAACGAGACTGCAAGACTCGGCTTCTTAAGCTGCGGACAATCATGCTCAGTCGAGCGATTGCAAGAAGGGCCACGAGGAAATTCGGGGGAGCAGCATGGGTAAAGACGTTTTGCTCTTTAAGCACCTTCCAAAGAGCCGCATCACGTCAGAGCACGTCGAGGCAACCGAGAAGTACCTGGGTTACCTTATAGGACCTGCGGGTGCGCTATTGCTCAACGCCATTCTCGCTACCTATCTCAATGTCTTCTACACCGATGTGCTCAGGCTGACGTCCATCTGGGGAGGTCTCTTCCTCACGATCTTTCCCATCGTCACTAAGGTGCTCGACGCTGCCATCAACCTCTGGATGGGAAGTGTCATCGATCGCACGCGCACCTCGGAGGGGAAGGCCCGCCCGTGGCTGCTCGTGTCGGCACCCATTCTCACCATCAGCGGCATCCTTCTCTTCACGGTTCCGAATGCGGGTGAGACGGTCCAGGTCATCTGGGTCATCCTCTCCTACAACCTCTTCTACTCGGTTGCGTTCACCTTCTATAACATGAGTCACAACCTCATGTGTCCGCTCTCCACGCGAAACCTCCAGGAGCGCGGTCAGCTCTCCGTCTTTAACCAGATCACCACGATCATGATGGCTGGCATCGTGGTCGCGCTCGTCTTTCCCATGGTCGTCATGCCCGTCATTGGCATAGACCAGAGCAAGTGGATCGTGCTCATGAGCGTTCTCTCCATCGCCGCGCTGCCCCTTACGCTTCTCGAGTACTTCTTTACCAAGGAGCGCATCACGCTCGAACAGGGCGATGAGCAGCCCAAGGAAGTCTCCTTCAGGACGCAGATCAAGGTCGTACTCACCGACAGGTATATGCTCATCATGCTCGGCTACTTCCTCATCTACTCCTGCGGCGCCGCCTTCAAAAACCTTGGTCTCGTCTACTACTGCAACTACGTGCTCGGCACCTATAACGACGGAACAACCCAGACGCTCGTCTCCGTCGTAGGCGGCATACCCATGGGCATCGGCGTCTTTGCCATATGGCCGCTCGCCAAGAGGTTCGGCAAGCGTAACGTGACCGCAGTGGGTTTTATTCTCTATGCCCTAGGCAGCGCCATCTGCTGGATGTTTCCCACCAGTATGACCATCGTGCTCGTGGGCCAGTTCATCAAGAACGTCGGTGGGCTGCCCTGCGCCTATGTGTTCATGGCCCTCTTCGCCGATGTCCTCGACCACCTCGAATGGAAGAGTGGCCTGCGTGTGGACGGCACCGCGATGTCACTCAACAACATCATCACCGTCGGTACCGTGGGCATCTGCACGGGCCTCTTCAATCTGTTTCTGAGCCAGGCCGGCTACGCTGCACCCTCCATCGTGAATGGCATCACCGTGGCGGCGTCCCAGCCTGCGGCTGTCACGAACATGATCACCTTTGCCTTCGTGGGCCTCGAAGCCATCACGGGACTCATCATGGCCGGCATGCTTCTCTTCCTCAACGTCGAGAAGGACATCGAGCAGAAGCAGGCAGAGATCAAGGCACGTCACGAGGGCGTCGGAACCACCGACCATGATCGCACGGACACGACCATCGAGAAGACCAAGGAGTAAGACCATGATCGCCACCAATTTACGCTGCGAGCGCCTGCAAGACCCCCTCGGCATCGATGCCACCGCCCCTATGCTCTCGTGGATCTGCGAGGGAGGCGTGTTCCAGAGCGCATGCCAGGTCGTCGCCAGGAATGCAGCGGGGGCGATTGTCTGGGATAGCGGCGAGGTCCAACAATCCGAGATGGAACTCGCATGGGGAGGGGGACGTCTCAGGAGTCGTGCCGCGCTTAGCTGGTGCGTGAGGCTCTGGGACGAGGGCGGGGCGGCCGGTGCGTGGAGCGATACGGCCACCTTCGAAATCGGGCTTCTTGGCGCCAGCGACTGGACGGCCAAGTGGATTTCTGGCGACTACGCGCCCAACAAGAAAAAGCGCCATCCCGTGGACTGCTTCGAGAAGACGTTCTCGGCTGCTCCCGTGGCACGCGCTCGTCTCTACGTCACTGCCTGTGGTCTCTACGAGGCGCACATCAACGGCCGGCGTGTGGGTGACGTGGTCCTGGCTCCTGGTATTACCGACTATCGCAGGCGGATCCAGTACCAGACCTATGACGTGACTGAACTTATGAGGCAAGGCGATAACATCCTGGACGTGCAGCTCGCCGACGGTTGGTATCGCGGCAGCTGCGGTGCATGGGGCCTGCGCAACCAGTATGGCACGCAGACCAAACTCCTCGCGCAGCTTGAGATCACGTCCACGAACGGAACGGTGGAGCGGATCGTCACGGACGGGACTTGGTCCTGGTCAAACGATGGTCCCATCAGGTTTGCTGACAACAAGGACGGCGAGGTCGTCGATGCTCGCATGGAGCCGAGCCGCTCGGGACGCCCGAGGGTCGTCTCGCATCCGGTTGTTCCCTCCACCTCGAACAACGTGCTCGTATGCGAACACGAGGCCTTCTCGCCGACGCTCGTCATCACGCCGAGTGGAAAGACCGTCCTTGACTTTGGTCAGAACATCGCTGGTTACGTATCGTTTTCTCTCAAGGCACGCACCGGTCAACACGTGTTCCTTCGCTTTGGAGAGATGCTCGACGAGTCGGGCGAGTTCACGCAGAAGAACATCCAGTGCTCCAACGACAAGATCACGACGCCACTTCAGCAGGTGTGCTACACCTGTCGCGAGGGTCGCAACGACTACAAGACCCGCTTTGCCATCTTCGGCTTCCAGTACGTGCTCGTGGAGACCGACGTGCCATTTTCACCCGAGGACTTCGTCGCGCATGCCGTGTATTCGAGCCTGGAGCGTACGGGGTGGTTCTCGTCATCTAACGAGCTCCTCAACAGACTTTTTGAGAGCACCGTGTGGAGTGCCAAGAACAACTCCTGCGACCTTCCCACCGACTGTCCCACGCGCGAGCGCCACGGCTGGACGGGCGATGCGCAGATCTTCTGCTCAACGGCCTCGTACCTCTTTGACTACGACACCCTCGCGCGCAAGTTCGTGCGCGATATGTACGACCTGCAGAAGAAGAACGGCTGCCTTCCCCAGATCGCCCCCGCCGGCGGCATCGACTTTTACATGAAGTGCATGGACGGCTCGGTGGGCTGGGCCGACGCAGGGGTCATCATTCCCTGCGTGCTGTGGAGGCGCTACGGTGACGTATCCGTGATTCGCGACAACTACGAAGGCATGGCACGCTATGCGCGCTTTATGCAGAGGCGTTGTGGCGTGTGGTATCCGACGGCCAAGCGAACGGGCCTTCATGGCGATGACCGGCGCTACCTCTCAAACGCAGGCCAGGCCTACGGCGAGTGGGCAGAACCCACCGATGTTCACGAAATGATCTGGAAGGACTGCGTCGTGACGCATCCCGAGGTCGGTACTGCCTACACGAGCTATGTCATGACCCTTATGTCTCAGATTGCCGAGGCTCTCGGGCATACCGAGGACGCCTCGGAGTTCTCGAGGTATGCCGAGGGCACCAGGGCAAGCTACCAGGCCTTGGTTCACAAGTGCGCTAGGTACTCCCTCGACACGGACCATCAGGCGCGCCTCGTGCGACCGCTCTACTTCGGCCTGCTGGACAAGGGGGACGAGGCGTATGCACGCGAGCGCCTCGTCAAGGCCCTCGACAACTACGGCTGGCGCCTGGGCACGGGGTTTCTCTCCACGCCGCTCATCCTCTACGTACTCTCTTCCTTTGACCTCGATGCTGCCTATCGCCTCCTCGAGAACGAGGAGATGCCCGGCTGGCTCTTTATGCCCAAGTCCGGTGCCACGACCATCTGGGAGGGCTGGGAGGGTCCTGGTGCGACCACGGGCATCACGAGCCTCGACCACTATTCCAAGGGTGCCGTGGTGAGCTGGCTCTTCGAGGTCATGTGCGGCATCAACGTGACGGGGAGCCGCTCCTTCCGCATTGCTCCCCGGCCGGGAGGCTCCTTCACGCACGCAGAGGCACGCTATGCGAGCGCCTATGGCGAAGTCCTCTCGTCATGGAGGCGCGAGGGCGATGTGACCACCTATACCGTCAGCATTCCCGCAAACTGCACTGCCACCGTTGCCCTGCCCGGACGGGCTTCCGTCAGGCAGGGCCCCGGCGAGAAGGCCTACGCCGTAAAAACCGCCCAGGAGGAGGCGCCGTGGACATCAACAAGATAGTTGCGGACATGTCCCTCGAGGACAAGGTCGCCCTCTGCTCTGGGGCAAGCTTCTGGCAGACCAAGGCCATCGACAAGTATGGCGTCCCCGCGCTCTTCATGTGCGATGGTCCCCATGGTCTGCGAAGGCAGGACCGCAGGAATGGCGAGGACATGCTCGGCGTCAACTGCTCGAGACCTGCCACGTGCTTTCCGGCCGAGTCGACGACGGCGGGCAGCTGGGACCCGTGCCTCCTGGAGAAGATCGGGCGTGCCATCGGCGGGGAGGCGCGCGAACAGGGCGTTGGCCTCGTGCTCGGTCCAGGAGCCAACATCAAGCGCAACCCCCTCTGCGGACGCAACTTCGAGTACTTCTCCGAGGACCCGCACCTAGCGGGCAAGCTGGCTGCCGGCTTCATTCGCGGCATCGAGTCGGAGGGTGTCGGAGCGAGCCTCAAGCACTTCGCGGCCAACTCCCAGGAGCGCTCTCGTTTCAACTCGGACAGCGTCCTCGACGAGCGCACGCTCCGCGAGATCTATCTCGCCGCATTTGAGATCGCCGTGCGCGAGGGTCATCCCTCGACGGTCATGTGCGCCTACCCAAAGATCAACGGGATTCACTGTAGTGACAACGCGTGGCTGCTCACGCACGTGCTGAGAGACGAGTGGGGCTTTGATGGTGCCGTCATCACCGACTGGGGCGGCATGAACGACCGCATCGCCGGCTTTGCCGCGGGCTGCGACCTCAGCATGCCGGGCGGCAGTGACTATATGGAGAAGGAGGTCGTTGCCGCGGTCAGGACGGGCATGCTCGACGTGGCCCGCGTCGATGCCTCCGCGCGTCGCGTCCTCGAGCTTGTATCCCGTACCGTCGATACGCTCGCTGCGCCCTGCGCGGTCGACATGGACGCACATGCACAGCTGGCTCGTGTCGCCGCCGAACGGGGAGCGGTCCTTCTCGCCAACGACGGCACGCTTCCCCTGCGGGAGGGGAGGACCATCTCGCTCATCGGGCACATGGCCACCGCAATGCGCTTTCAGGGGGCAGGGTCGAGCCACATCAATCCAACGAAGGTCATCCAGCCTGCTGATGCCATCGAGCACATCTCCCTCGCCGAGGGCTGCGACGCTCACGGCGACACCACCGAGGCCCTTCTCGCCAATGCTGTCGAGGCAGCGCGCGCCGCTGATGTCGCCGTAGTGTTTGCAGGACTTCCCAATCGCTACGAGTCGGAGGGTTTCGACCGTACCGACATGCGTCTGCCCGAGGGTCACGATCGCATGATCGCTGCGGTTGCCGCCGCAAATCCGCACACGGTCGTCGTGCTCCTGTGCGGTTGCGTGGTCGAGTGTCCTTGGGCAGACGACGTCGCGGCTATTCTCTACATGGGACTTCCCGGTCAGTCGGGCGGCGCGGCCATTGCCAACCTGCTCTTTGGCAGGGTTGTTCCTGCGGGCAAGCTTGCCGAGAGCTGGCCGCTCACCTATGAGGACGTGCCTTCGGCCGCCTCCTATGCCAAAGACCGAGACGCCGAATATCGCGAGGGCGTCTACGTTGGCTATCGCTATTACGACAAGGCCGAGAAGCCCGTGCGCTGGCCCTTTGGGCACGGGCTCTCCTATACGACCTTCTCGTACGAGGGACTCTCCGTCACGCGCGAGGGTGCAGAGGTCGACGTCACCAACACGGGTGACGTCGCTGGAGACGAGATCGTGCAGCTGTACGTGGCTCCACCTGCGGACGTGGGTCCGCACAGACCGGCGAAGGAGCTCAAGGGCTTCTCGCGTGTGCATCTTGAGCCGGGGGAGACGGCCCGCGTGGCGATTGCCCTCGATGACCGTTCGTTTGCACTATGGCAGGACGGCTGGCATGTGGTCGCAGGCCCCTACGAGATTCTCGTGGGCGGGAGCTCTGTGGACACGCCGCTTTGCGAGGCAGTCGATATCGAAGGCGAGAGCGTGGAAGCACCTTCGTGGCAGGCGGGGAGCTGGTACGAGACCTGCGACGGAGCACCGTCGAGAGCCGACTGGGAGCATGCGCTCGGATGCACCTTTACTCCCGAGGTTCCGATGAAGGGCAGCTACTCCATGGACAACACGATCATCGAGATGAAGGAGCACTCCCTCATCATGAGAATCATGTACTCCGTCGTCGAGAAGACCGTAGCCAGGGGGTTTGGGGGCAAGGTCGACTACGAGAATCCCGAGTTCAGGATGCTCATGGCGTCGAGCGCTGGTAGTCCCATGCGTAGCATGCAGATTTCTGGCGGCATGAAGGGCGAAATCATGTCCGGCCTGGTGGAGATGGCTAACGGCCACTTCCTGCGTGGTATCAGTAAGATGATCAGAGGCTAGTCGTTCCTGCGGCCGTCCGCGGCCACGTGAGATAGAAAGGTTGTTTGCATGAGGGTATTCATGATTGGCGGCACGGGTCTTCTTGGAAGCGAGGCCGCACGCGAGCTCATTGCGCGCGGCCACGAGGTCACGTCGGTCGCCCTCTCGCTTCCCAAGGGCGCAAGCCTTCCACCGGAGATGAAGGTGGAGCTTGGCAACTACCTCGAGATGACCGACGACGAGATTCGGGCCCATCTCTCGGGTATGGATGCGTTCGTGTTCGCCGCCGGTGTAGACGAGCGCGTGGAGGGTCCGGCACCCATCTATGATCTGTACAAGAAGTTCAACATCGATCCTGTGAAGCGTCTGCTCGGACTCTGCCGCGAGTGTGGTGTGAGACACGCGGTCATCTGTGGCAGCTACTTCGCATACTTCGCAAAGACACGTCCAGAGCTGCGGCTCACGAGGTGGCACCCCTATATCAGGAGTCGCATCGACCAGGAGGAGGCCGCCATGGCCCTGGCTGGTGACGACATGGACGTCGCCGTGCTCGAGCTCCCCTACATCTTTGGCACCCAGCCTGGCCGCAAGCCCGTATGGGTCTTCCTCGTGGAAAACGTCATGTCCATGAAGCGCGTGACGCTTTATCCCAAGGGTGGTACGGCCATGGTCACGGTGCGTCAGGTCGGTCAGGCCATCGCGGGGGCGGCCGAACGAAATCGAGGTGGAAACTGCTACCCAATCGGCTGGTTCAACATGACCTGGCCAGAGATGCTCTCGACCGTTCACGTATGCCTCGGCTGTCCCGGCAAGAAGGTCGTCACCATTCCCAAGTGGATGTACGCCCTGGGCGGCAGAGGCATCATCCGAGACCAGAGGAGGCGCGGCATCGATGGCGGACTGCAGATGGTCAAGTTCGCCGACCTCCAGTGCTCCGATCTCTTTATCGACAAGGACCTTGGCTGCGTGCCGCTTGGCGTGACCGATGACGACATCGACAAGGCCATCTGCGACTCGGTCCTTCTCAGCAAGGCCGTCGTCGAGGGCGAGGCCGATGTCATGGGCATGAGGGGAGAGTAGCATGGCTCAGAAGAAAGTTTTCATGACCGGTGCCTCTGGTGGCATGGGGATGGCATCGCTTAAGGCAATGCTTCCCAGCGTGGGGCATGAGTACGACCTTTCGGTTCTCGTGCGTGACTCCGAGAAGAACCGAAAGGAGATGGAACCGTTCGTCGACGTGGACGGTCTTGACGTCGTGTGGGGTGACCTTCAGGACGTGGGGGTTTTGCGAGACGCGCTCAGGGGCGTCGACCTCGTGCTGCACATCGCGGCGTTTGTCTCGCCGGCGGCGGACTACCATCCCAAGATCGCGATGCAGGTAAACTACGGTGGCACGAAAAATCTCGTGGACGCGATTGTAAATCTCGGCCAGGAGGAGACTACGGCCCTCGTCTACATCGGCACTGTTGCCGAGACGGGCGATCGCATGCCGCCCATTCACTGGGGACGCGTTGGTGACCCCGTGAAGCCGAGCATGTTTGACTACTATGCCGTCTCCAAGGTTGCGGCAGAGCGCTACGTCATTGAGTCGCCGCTCAGGTACTGGGCGAGTCTACGTCAGACGGGAATCATCGGACCGGCCATGGCGAAGATTCGCGATGCGATTCAGTTTCACAACTGTCTCGACAACGTACTCGAGTATGTCTCCGACCGCGACTCCGGAACGATGATGGCGCATCTGTCATCCTACGACTTCGCGGGGACGCTGCCCGAAGGGTTCTGGTGTCACGTCTATAACATCGGTGGTGGCGAGACGTGTCGCGTGGACACCTACGCGATGTACAAGGCCATGTACGCCAAGATGGGCTTCAAGAGTCTTGATTCGGTGATCGACCCCAAGCAGTATGCCATACGGAACTTTCACGGGCAGTACTACCTCGACTCCGACAAGCTCGACGACTACCTTCACTTTCGTTCTGATGACATGCGATATTTCTACGATGCCTACCTCAAGGAGGTCGGTGCGGTCAGGGCCCTTGCGAAGATCGTGTGCTCCGTTCCCGGCGGACAAAAGCTTATGGGCGGCATCATCAGGAGCACCTTCAAGGAGCTTCTTGCGAGCGACCACGGAACGCAGCACTTCATTGACGCAGGTATCGAGGATCACATCGACGCCTTCTGGGGTAGCCGCAAGGCTTGGGAGGCCATCCCTGAGAAGGTCAGCGATATGGACCACTTTACCGACTGGAATCAGGTGGTACGCATCGATCACGGATACGACGAGACCAAGCCCGAGGGGGAGCTCGCGCTCGAAGACGTTCGCGCTGCCGCGCGGTTTCGCGGAGGAGAGTGTCTCTCCGACCGGATGGACAAGGGCGATTGGAAGACGAAGCTCACCTTTCGATGCGCCTTCGGCCACGAGTTTGACGCCAGCCCGCGTCTTGTCCTCGAGGGAGGCCATTGGTGCCCCGAATGCGAGAGGACGAGTTGGAACTACGGCGCGCGCGCCAAGGTCGACCCATTCTTCGCACAGGTCTGGAACCCGCTGCACGGCGCTGACGAGATGCGCGAATATCCAAAGGTCGTATCCGAGCTCGACGTGTAGGCGTGGGTGGCCATGCGCGCGGGGGAGGGCCCTTGCGGCGCGCTGGGGTGGACGTACGGCCGCAAAGGTGCCATCCGATAACCTGCTATTAATAAAATATTGATCTAAAGAGGAGACGATGGATGGCGCGCTATCACCTTGCGATAGACATTGGCGCATCGAGTGGGAGACACATGGTGGGCTGGACCGACGAGACGGGACGGCTTCGCATGGAGGAGGTGTTCCGCTTTGAGAACGATCTCGTGAAACGCGCGGGTCATCTCTGCTGGGACATTGACTCCCTTGTGGCGAACGTGGTCGCCGGCATGCGGGCGGCGCACGAGAGGGGATACGACCCGGAGACCGTTGGCATCGACACCTGGGGCGTGGACTACGTGCTTCTGGACGTCGACGGCCTACGCATCGGTGACGCCGTGGCCTATCGTGACGCTCGCACCGAGGGCGTCCGCGACGCTCTCGACGCGGATGGCACCCTTTCTCCCTCCGAGCACTATGCACGAACGGGCATCCAGTACCAGCCCTTCAATACCGTATATCAGCTCGTGGCACAGATGCGCGAGCACCCCGAGCAGCTCGCCGCAGCGCGTGCCTTTCTCATGGTGCCAGACTACCTCAACTGGCTACTCTGCGGCGTTGCGGCGAACGAGTACACCAACGCCTCTACCACGGCGCTCGTGAACGTCGAGACACGCGACTGGGATGAGTGCCTCGTCGCCCGCCTCGGTCTCCCGCGCGAGGTCTTCCTGCCCATCCGCCAGCCAGGCGAGGTGCTCGGTGACCTTCTCCCCGAGATCGCCGAGGAGGTTGGCTTTTCCTGCAGGGTGATGCTGCCCGCTACGCATGATACGGGCTCCGCATGGCTCGCCGTCCCCGCGCCCGACGCTGACTCCGTCTACCTTTCGAGCGGTACGTGGAGTCTCATGGGCGTGGAGAACACAACCCCCATCACGGACTCTCGCTCTGCCGCCGGTAACTTTACCAACGAGGGTGGCGCCTTCGGCACCCTCCGCTATCTCAAGAACATCATGGGTCTATGGATGGTTCAGCGCATCAACAAGGAGCTGGGTCACCCGGGTTTCCCGGGTCTCATCGAAGCCGCCCTCGAGTCATCGGAATTCTCGTCGGTCGTGGATGTGGACGACCCGCGCTTTCTCGCGCCACCATCCATGGTTGAGGAGGTCAAAGCCGCCTGTCTTGACTCCGGCCAGCTCGCGCCCGTAACCACTGGCGAGATCATGCAGTGTGTCTACAACTCGCTCGCGGTGGATTATGCCGCCGTGCTAAGCGCACTCGAAGAGCTCACGGGACGCCGTTATCGACGCATTAACGCGGTAGGTGGCGGCACGAGGGATCTCTACCTCGCGCAGAGAATGTCCGCTGCCTGTGGCCTGCCCGTCCTTCTCGGCCCAACCGAGGGTACGGCAGTCGGCAACATAGTGGTCCAGCTCATCTCGTCTGGGGAGCTCCCGAGCCTCTCGTCCGCACGTGCTGCGATTCGCAGCAGCTTTGACATAAAGGAGGTACGCCCCGATGAGTAATTTCTATAGCTACGCAAGGGAAGTCTATGCCGTCTACGGCATAGACACAGATGTCGCACTCGAGAAGCTCGCGGCCAAGCCCATCTCCATGCACTGCTGGCAGGGAGATGACGTGGTCGGCTTTGACCAGGGCGACAATCCCGCCTCGGGCGGCATCATGACCACGGGGAGCTATCCCGGCAGAGCCCGTAACTTCGCCGAGCTCACGGCCGACTTCGAGAAGGCGGCGAGCCTCATCCCCGGAGCCAAGCGCATCAATTTGCACGCCAGCTACGCGGTCTTTACGGATGAGAATCCCTGGCACGACCGCGATCAGCTCTCCTTCGAGGACTTTCGCCCGTGGGTGGAGTGGGCGCGCGAGCAGGGATTTGGCATCGACTTCAACGGCACGTTCTTCTCGCACCCCATGGTGAGCCACGGTCTCACCATGAGCTCGCCCGATTCAGGGGTTCGCGCGTTCTGGGTGCGCCACGCCGTCTGCTGTCGTCAAATCGCCGAGAGGATCGGTGAGGAGCTTGGAGACAGGGTACTCCTCAACTTCTGGGTTCCCGACGGCCTGAAGGACGTTCCCACCGATCGCTACAGCCTTCGGGCCAACCTCGTGGCCTCGCTCGACGAGGCGTACGCTGCGCCTGCGCCGCACGTGGTGGATGCCTTCGAACAGAAGGTCTTTGGACTTGGAGTGGAGGGCTTCACGGTGGGTGACCAGGAGTTCTACGAGGGCTACGCGGCGCGCCTCGGCGGGAGTGCCTGCGTGCTCCTGGACACCGGCCACTTCAATCCAACCGAGAACGTCGCTGACAAGCTCTCCTCGCTTGCCCTCTTCTTTCCATACCTTCCGCTGCACGTGACGCGGCCCATGCACTGGGACTCCGATCATGTGACTCTTTTCGATGACAGCCTGCGCGAGCTCGCTGGCGAGGTGGTGCGCGTCCCAGGCGCATGGGAGAGGTCGATGATCGGCATGGACTTCTTCGATGCCGCCATCAACAGGATTGGCGCCTGGGCTGTCGGCATGCGTGCCATGGAGAAGAGCCTGCTCTTTGCCCTGCTCCAACCAAACGATCTCCTCAAGAAGCTCCAGAACACCTTTCGGGACTCCGAGCGCATGGTCGTTGCGGAGCAGTTCAAGACGATGCCCTTCGGCGAGGTCTGGAACGAGTACTGCCGTCGCGCGGGGGTGCCTCTCGAGGGTGAGCTCTGGGCCGATATCAAGGCATACGAGGACGAAGTCCTCCTAAAGAGAAGCTAGGGGAGAAGAACATGGCTTTAGAAGATCTCGGGTTCGTCCACGGATTTTGTCGCATGTGTGCCGACGGCTTTGAGCAGGGATGGCACGAGCGCAACGGCGGTAACCTCACCTACCGTATGAGCGACGGAGACGTCCGCGCGGCACGTCCGTTCTATGGGGAGCCGCGTGCGTGGATTACCGCGGGCGTGCGCGTACCTGACCTCGCCGGCATGCACTTTATCGCCACGGGATCGGGCAAGTTCATGCGCAACGTGATGGATGACCCCGCGCATAGCATCGGCATCGTAGAGATCAACGAGACGGGTGACGCCTATCGCGTCGTGTGGGGGCTTCTCGATGGGGCCCGTCCCACGAGCGAGTTCCCGAGCCATCTCATGAATCACGTCGTACGCATGGCCGTCGACCCGGGGAACCGCGTCATCTACCATGCGCATACGCCGGGGGTGATCGAGATGAGCTACGTGGTGCCGCTGGAGGCCCGTGCCTTCACGCGCATCCTCTGGCAGATGATGACCGAGTGCGTGGTGGTCTTCCCCGAGGGTGTGGGTGTGGTGCCGTGGATGGTGCCAGGTGGCTCTGACATCGCCGAGGCAACGAGCGAGCTCATGAAGACGTATCCTGCGGCCGTCTGGGCGCACCACGGCCTCTTCGTGAGCGGCCTCGACTTTGATACGGCCTTCGGTCTCGCGCATACCATCGAGAAGGCCGCTGGACTCTACGTCGCCGCACGTGCGGCAAACGGCGGGTCGGATCAGTTCCTCAACGTCATCTCTGACCAGAACCTCAAGGATACCTGCAGCGAGTTTGGCGTCTCCATCAATCCGGCCTTCGTGGAGTAGGCCGTCGTCTCTCTCGTGATGACGGGGACATGCCCTATGATGTACGCGACGAAGGCAGGGCTCCGCAGCAGGGCCGTCGCGAACAGGGAGGGCGAATGGTCGATTCCGCGACACCAAGAGACGTCGTCCTCGTCGTCGAAGACGACTCCGACATCACCGAGCTCCTGACGCTCTACCTGAGTGGCGGGGGCTACGAGGTGCGTACCGCCGGCGATGGCATCGAGGGCCTCGAGGCCCTGAGGGCCGGGGGCGTTTCGGTCGTCCTCGTCGACGTCATGATGCCTCGCATGAACGGATACGACTTCATCCGCGGTGCCCGCGAGTTCAGCGGCGTGCCCATCGTCGTGGTCTCCGCGAGGTCCCAGGCCGCTGACAAGATGCTCGGCCTCGACCTCGGCGCCGACGGTTACATTACCAAGCCCTTCGATCCCATGGAGGCCATAGCCTACGTGCGTGCCGTCCTCAGGCGCTACAAGCACGAAAACGGGCCTGGCGCAGATGAGTCCGGCAACTCGGACGCGGTCGTCGTCCGCGACCTGGAGCTCGACACGGTCAAGCTCGTCCTGCGCAAGGATGGCGAGACGGTCCCCCTCACGGCCGCCGAGCTCAGGCTCATGTCAAGGTTCATGGGGTCTCCCGGGCGCATCTTCACCAAGGCGCAGCTCTACGAGGCGGTGACGGGCGAGTCGTGCGGGGGCGGGGAGGACAGCGTGATGGTTCACATCTCCAACATTCGCGCGAAGCTCAACGACATCGATGCGAACGCCCCCTATATCAGGACCGTGAGGGGATTGGGGTATCGCCTTGAGGCCTAGCGGCTGGTGGGAATACGCGAAGTCGAGCCTCGCCATGCGATGCATCGTCATGGTGGCCGTCTACGCCGCGCTCATCATCGCGACGTTCGTGGCCGTGGGCAATCTCGTCAACAGCAAGCTGTCCAACGTCTTCACGAGCATCGACACGCTGGTCGATCAGGCGGGTGTCCTCGAGGAGGACGACTTCGCGACGCTTTCCCGATACGCGTCCAACGGAACGATGATCATCGTCTTCGACGGAGCGGGAAACAAGCTCTACTCCTCGGGGGGTACGCTCGCCTCCGAGATCACCTCCAGCGAGCTCTCGGTCATCAACGACTACGTGGACAACTACCGCACGTATACCGTCCTGAGCGAGGAGGACGACGAGGGCGACGAGTTCTATCACATCCTGCTCTGCTCCGCCGACGAGGACAACATCCAGAGCATCGAGGGCGAATGCGTCTTGGACAAGAACCTCGTCATACTCTCGGGCAACCTCTTCCCTGGCAAGACGAGTCTTACCAAGCTCGAGTTTGGCCTGATCAGGGGTATGGTCGACAACAAGATGTACGTCGAGAAGTACGAGTATGCGACCATTGGCGGAGAGGCCCGGACGCTCGTGCTCGCGGTCCCCGTGATGAGTTCGGCGGCGTATAACCAGGCGGTCCAGAACGCCAACCTACCCTGGCTCTTTGCGATTCCGGTCGTCGTGGCGTTTACCGTCGCCGCGGTGCTCCTCCTGATCTCCACCGTCCGTCGGTCGGTCAGACCTCTTGACGAGGCGATCGAGGCTCGCCGAAGCGGGAACGCATGCTCGCGGGATCGCGACGGCCTCCCTTCCGAGCTCCGTCCGACGTTCGACAACTTCATGGTGCTCATGGACGAGCTCGATGCCGCCCAGGTCGAGAAGCAGCGCATTATCGCGGACGTCTCGCACGACCTCAAGACGCCCATCTCCGTCATCGGCGGATATGCCCAGGCCCTGACCGATGGCACGATTCCTCCTGAGTCGAGGGACAAGTACCTCAAGATCATTCATGACAGGGCGATGGCCGCTGCGGACATGATCGACTCGCTCTTTAGCTACGCGAAGACGGACCACCCCGACTACAGGCCTCACCTCATGCTGGACGACATCTGCGAGCTCACGCGCAAGGTGGCCATAGACTGCTCGCCCGCAGTGGAGCAGGCGGGGTGCACGATTGAGGCGGACATCGCCGAGGAGCGCTGTCCCGTGAGCGTCGACGCCCAGCTCTACGGACGTCTCGTCTCGAACCTGATCGAGAACGCCTTCAAGCACAATCCCTCGGGGACGAAGATTCTCGTGAGGTGCCATGCGAGCGGGGACTACGCGCTCGTGAGCGTGCTCGACGACGGAAATGGCATCTCAGACGAGATTCGCGCCAAGGCCTTCGACGCGTTCGTGACCGAGAACGAGGGACGCTCATCGGGTAAGGGGACAGGTCTCGGGCTCTTCGTGGCCCGTCGGTGCGCCGAGCTCAACGGGGCCACCGTGGGGTTTGCCGAGAGCGTCCCCTCCCCGTACGTCACGGAGGTCGACGTTCGCATTCCCCTCATGCGTGCGTAGCGCTTTTTCAACGTCGTCGAGGGGGGCCAAAGTCGTAGGCGCCTTGCGAGAATGGCCCATCGAGTTTGGCTCCCGGCTCCGAGCCTCTTAGCTGCACGTGCCCTTCTCGCCTGCCAACCTTGATTTTGGCTCCTGCATTTCCGCAGGTAATCGAGGTATCGATTTTCATACTACGAGCCAAAGTCGATGGGGCCAAAGTCGTAGGCGCCTTGCGAGAATGGCCCTCGCCCTGGCGTTGGCAGCCGTCCGCACGTCCGGGGCAAGCATGAGCACCTGGCGTTCAGAGTGCTGCTACAAAACCTAAAGAAACATTAAGGAAGGCATTAGGCTTGGGAAAAGGTGGTCGCTCAGAGTTGTCCTTGGAGACGACGAGAGGAGGCGACCACATGAGAACGAGCGTTCTTGAGTATCTTGAGACAAGCGCGGCGCGTCGGCCCGAGAGCATTGCGGTCATCGACGAGACCGGTGAGTACAGCTACCGCCAGCTACTCGACGCGAGCAGGCGTGCGGGAAACTCCCTGACGCGCGAGGACGTGGGGGGTCACCCCGTCATGCTCGTCGCCGAGAAGGGCTTTTCCATGCTCGCCACGATGTTTGGCGTGCTGTACGCGGGTGGCTACTACGTTCCCGTCGACCCCGACATGCCTGCGGATCGCATGAGGTCCATCTTCGACTGCCTGGGAGACCCCATCGTGGTCGCCGACTGCGACAGGTCGCTCTCGTGCTATCGCACTCTCCCTGAGGCGCACGTGCTTCTCCTCGAGAGCCTGTTCTCGAGAATCACGAGCGACGAATCACTCACCTCCGCCCGCACGCGCTGGATTGATGCCAACCCGGCGTACGTGCTCTTTACCTCGGGCTCCACGGGAGCGCCCAAGGGCGTCGTCGTGAGCCATCGCGCGATCATCAGCTTCATCGACTCGTTCGTGGAGACCTTCGCCCTCACGGACGAGGACCGCGTGGCAAACCAGGCCCCCTTTGACTTCGATGTGTCCGTAAAGGACATCTATGGCTCCATCGCGTCGGGTGCGACGCTGATCGTCGTTCCCCGGAGGCTCTTCTCGACGCCAGCGGCTCTCGCCGATTTTCTGGTGACGCAGCGGGTAACCGTCATGACATGGGCGGTCTCCGCCCTCTGCCTCATGACCACGCTGCATGCCCTCGACGGCCATGACTTCTCGGGCGTTCGCATCGTGCTCTTTAGCGGCGAGGTCATGCCCCTGCGTCACCTCGGCCAGTGGATGGACGCGCTGCCGCAGGCCGAGTTCGTCAACCTCTACGGGCCGACCGAGATCACCTGCAACTGCACCTATCACGTGGTGGAGAGGAGCAGGACCTACCCTGGTGAACTCCCCCTCGGAATCCCCTTCCCTAATAGGGAGGTCCTGCTCCTTGCTGATGACGGAACCGTGGCGAGCAGCCCAGGCGAGGTCGGAGAGATCTGCGTCAGGGGCGCGTCGCTTGCGAGTGGGTATGCGGGCCTGCCCTCCTCGGCTGCCGCCTCGTTTGTCCAGAACCCGCGCAACTCCCTCTTTGTCGATCCCCTCTACAGGACCGGTGACTATGCGGTCATCTCCGAGGACGGCGAGCTCTTCTTTAGGGGCAGGCGTGACAACCAGATCAAGTACCAGGGACATCGAATCGAGCTCGAGGAGATCGACAAGGCGGCCGAGTCGGTCTTGGGCGTGACGATGTGCAGAAGCGTTTTCGATGCAGCCCGCGAGCGACTCTATGCGTTCTACGTGGGAGACATTGACAGGCGCGAGCTCATTGGAGCCATGAGGGGAGATCTCCCCAAGTTCATGGTGCCGAGCCGAGTGACGAGGATGAAGTCCATGCCTCTCACGAAGAACGGAAAGGCGGACAGGAAGGCCCTCCTCGCCTTGGCGAGGTCTTCCGCGTATGGAGCGAGGGACGGTGAGCGGCATGAGGGATGACGAGCTGATGAGGTGTGCGTCCGCGTTTGGAACGCCACTCTACACATATGACGAGCGCGAGCTGAGGAGCAGGGTCGCATTCCTTCGCGAGCACCTGCCCGAGCACGTCGAGCTCTGCTATGCGATGAAGGCGAACACCTTCGTGGTTCCCGAGCTCCAGAAGATCGTGGACGGCTTCGAGGTCTGCTCGCCCGGCGAGCTCAGGATTTGCGGCGAGCTCGGCATCCCCCAGGAGCAGCTCGTCATCTCGGGCGTCTACAAGGACGAGGCCATGATCGATGCGCTCGTCGGGCAGGATGCCCCGGTACGGTCATACACCATCGAGTCCCAGGCACAGCTCGGTGCGATCGTCTCGTCTGCCAGACGTCACGGCAGGAGGGCGCCGGTGCTTCTCCGCCTCACGAGCGGCAGCCAGTTTGGGATGGACGCCCCCGTTATCAAGGACATCGTTCGCGATTATGCGTCCGACCCCGCGCTGGACATCCTTGGCATCCAGTTCTTCTCGGGGACGCAGAAGGACTCCCTCAGGCGTCTCTCTCGTGAGCTCGCGAAGCTCGGGGACTTTGTTCGCGACCTCGAGGGCGAAACGGGCTTCTCGGCGCGCGTGCTCGAGTATGGGCCGGGGCTGCCCGTGGACTACTACGAAGCGGACAAAATCGCCGACGAGGGCGAGTTTCTAGACGAGTTCTCGGAGCTGCTGCGCCCGCTTGTCGCCGAGAGAAGAGTCGTGCTCGAGCTCGGGCGCAGCGTCACGGCCTCGTGCGGTACGTACCTCACGAGCGTGGTGGACACCAAGAGCAACCTCGGTGCCAACTACGCCATCGTCGACGGCGGCATGCACCAGCTCGTGTACTACGCCCATGCCATGGCGATGCGACTCCCGCCCGTCCACGTCCTCGGGCAGGAGCAGGACGCCGCGGACGTCGAGACGGACGAGTGGAACGTCTGTGGCGCGCTCTGCACCACGAGCGACATCCTCGCCAAGCGCCTGCCCGCGTCCAACCTCAAGATCGGGAGCGTGCTTTCGTTTGAGAAGGCGGGGGCCTACTGCTCGACGGAGGGCATGCTGATGTTCCTCAGTCGCGACCTTCCCAAGATCGTGGTGGTTGACGAGACGGGAGAGCCTCGCCTCGTGAGGGGCGGGCTGAGGACGGACGTGACGAACACGCCACGGAACTGCTCACCGGACGATACCCATGGGGCGCTCCGCTGACGTCAGGCACTTATTTGGACAAGGCATGCATACGAAGGGATTGATTTGCATGGAGGACATCATCGCGATTCTCGAGGAGCTCGTTCCCGACGTGGACGTGAAGACGTGTACGACGCTCGTGGACGGGCGCTACCTCGACTCGCTGGCAATAGTCGCGCTCATCGCCGAGCTTGAGGACGCGTTCGACATCACCATCCCGGCAGTCGAGATCGTCGCGGACAACTTCAACTCCGCAGAGGACATCATGGTCCTCGTAAACCGCCTTTCCGAGGAATAGCGGACCAGGTAGACCATCCGAGACACACCGTTTCCCCCATGTGCCGGACCGAGCGCCCTCGGCCCGGCACCTTCATGAAAGACGATCGATGACCTCATTCTTCTCACCCATGTTTCTCGCCGCCTTCCTTCCGGCCGCGCTCGTGGTCTACGCGCTCACGCCGACACGGTGGCGATGGGCCACGCTGCTCGCGGCAAGCTACGTCTTCTTCTTTGCCCTGAGCGGCAGGCTCCTCGGTTTTCTCGTCGTGTCGACAGCCTCCGTCTACCTGCTCGCACTCTGGATGGACCGTCTCGCCGTCAGGCGAGACGAGAGCGCCAAGGGCCTCGAGCGAGCGGAGAGAAGGTCCGTCAAGGCACGCTACGCGAGATACATGCGACTGATCATGGTGGCTGGTGCCATCTTCAACCTCTCGTTTCTCGTTGCCTGCAGGTACCTCGAGTTCTTTGGCGGCCTGATCGCCGCGGTTCTCGGTGGTGCGGGAGTGAGCCTCACGAACCTCGCCGCTCCGACGGGCATCTCCTTCTACACGCTGATGGCCATCTCGTACCTTGTGGACGTATATCGAGGAACGGTCCGTGCCGACAAGAACTTCGGTCACGTGGCTCTCTTTCTCGGCTTCTTTCCGCTGGTCATCGAGGGGCCGTTCTGTCGCTTCGGCGAGGTCATGCCCCAGCTCCTCGAGGGGAGGAGGCCTAGCGGCACACGCATGCTCATGGGGCCGCAGCGAATTCTCTACGGTCTCGTGAAGAAGTTGATCGTTGCCGACAGGCTCAGCATCTTCGTCAAGGCGGTCTTCTCCGGCTACGCGTCGTGCGACGGCGGCATCATCGCGCTTGCCGCGGTGCTCTACACCCTCGAGCTCTATTGCGACTTCTCTGGCGCGATGGACGTCGTGTGCGGTGTCGGGCAGATGTTCGGGGTGACGCTCCCCGAGAACTTCAAGCAGCCGTTCTTCTCCCGGTCCGCCTCGGAGTTCTGGAAGCGCTGGCACATCACGCTCGGCGCGTGGTTTCGCGACTACATCTACTATCCCGTCTCACTCTGTGCGCCGGTCAAGCGCCTGACCAAGTGGGGTCGCAGGCACCTTGGCAACCACGTCGGGCCCATCGTGTCAAGCGCCGTCGCCCTGTTCTGCGTATGGGTGGCCAATGGTCTGTGGCACGGTGCCGGCTCCCAGTACCTCTTCTACGGCATGTACTACTTCGTGCTCATCGTGCTCGGCGACTTTGCCGAGCTCGCAGGCAGGGCTGCGTCAAAGAGGTTTGGCATCAACCGCAGGTCCCTGCCCTATCGCACGTTCCAGCTCCTGCGCACCCTCGTGATCATCTTCGTCGGCGAGCTCTTCTTCAGGGCGAACGGCCTTCATGCGGGCCTCGAGATGTTCTCGCGCATGATCGGCTCCTTCAGCCCGGCGTCGCTCTTTGACGGGACCGCCCTCGGGTATGGCATGGATGCGAAGGACTTCGCGATCGTCGGTGTGGTCCTTCTGGGCGTGCTGGTCGTCGACGTCTTCAAGGAGCGTGGACGTGAGCCTGGCAGGCTGGCGGCGAGAAGGCCCAACCTTGCGCTGGCGACGTGCGTCGCTCTTGTCATGTTGGTCGTGGTCTTTGGTGCGTACGGGGCCGGCTACGCGCCCGTTCCACCCATGTACGCGCAGTTCTAGGAGGTAGATGATGGCTGACGAGAAGCCTGCGGTGACTGCCGCGGAGAGACCCAGGGGGCCGGTGCGCTTTCGCGTTACAAAGAGGGTGCTAGGGGTCGTCGTCGCAGCGACGGCCACGGTGTTCCTGCTCTTCGTGACATCCTTCATCGTGACCCCGAAGAACAACCAGGCGGAGGCCGGGGAGATCAATGCGCACGCCAACGGCTTCATGGGCCTGGCGGAGAACAGCCTCGACGTAGTGTTCCTGGGCGACAGCGAGGCGTACACCACGCTGTCACCCATGCAGATGTGGAGGCAGCAGGGTTTCGCCTCGTACACCTCGGGTACTCCGCTGCAGCTCGTGACGTATAGCAACACGCTCCTCCACCGGGCCCTCTCCACTCAGAGTCCCAAGGTGGTCGTGTTCGAGACCGACTCCTTCTACACCAAGGTGAGTGTGTCCACCGCCCTCACGCGGACCCTCCAGGACGCCCTTCCCGTCCTCGAGTATCACAACCGCTGGAAGAGCCTGACGGCGGCGGACTTCACCACGACGCCCACCGCGACGTGGACCGATGACAACAGGGGCTTCTCCATTCGTACGGACGTGAAGGCCGCGGACGCCGCCAGCTACATGACGCCATCCTCGGACGTGGCGGAGATACCATCCCTGAACCGCGCCTACATAGAGGAGATGGTCGCCTACTGCAGGAGCAAGGGAGCCACCCCGGTCTTCCTGAGCACCCCGAGCACCGTCAACTGGAACATGGCCAAGCACAACGGCATGGCTCAGCTGGCCTCGGAGCTGGGCGTGGACTACCTCGACCTCAACGTGGGCGATGCGGCCAAGGCGATCGGCATCGATTGGTCCACGGACTCCACCGACGGCGGCGACCACCTCAACTTCCACGGTGCCCAGAAGGTGTCCACGTATGTGGGGACCTATCTCAAGGAGCAGTACGGCCTCGCGGACCATAGGGGAGACGAGACGATCAGTGCCGTCTGGAACGCCTCCCTCGGGAAGTACGAGGCAAACGTTTCTGCAGCCGGATTGTCTGAAGACGTCAGCTAGGTGTCCCCGCCGACGGACCCCGTTTTGCGGCTGTGACGTCGCAAACTGTCATAACAGAGCCATGCTCAGACACGTGAATTATAAACCCGGAAAAAGTGTTATGTCACATTAAAGGCCATCGATGAACAAGGGGGTACCGTTAGGCGGCAGATGTCTAACTTTTTTCTTCACCCCTCAATAAGCTCGTAACAAAGGGCGACCAACATGTGTGGTCGTAGGAGGAGAACAAAAAGGGAAGAGGTCATTATGAACAATCTTGTGAATCGCGCGCTGTCCCGTCGTGCCTTCGTCGGTGGCGCAAGCGCCGTCACGGTGCTCGGCCTGGCAGCCTGCGGCAGCTCGAGCAGCTCCACCAGCTCGAGCAGCTCCAGCAGCACGTCCGCTTCAGGCACCGAGGGTGGCAGCACCATCACCGCGGGCTCCGCGTACGCACCGTCCAGCTTCAACCCGGCATCCACCGGCTCCGCTATCGGCATCGGCGTCAACTGGCACGTCGTCGAGGGCCTCTATGGCATCGACTACCACGACTACACCACCTTCAACGAGCTTGCCACCGGCGACCCCAAGCAGATCGACGACACCACCTTCGAGGTCACGCTTCGCGATGGCGCCATGTTCTCCGATGGCAACGCCGTCACCCCCGCTGATGTCGTGGCTTCCTTCCAGCGCGCCGTTGACGGTGGCCTCTACACCGCCATGCTCGCCCCCATCGCCTCCATCGCGGCCAAGGATGACACCACGCTGACCATCACCACCACCGTCTCCAACTTCTCGCTCATCAAGGAGCGCCTCGCCATCGTCCGCGTCTGCCCCGCCGCCCAGACCACCGACGAGCTTGCGGCCCAGCCCATCGGCTCCGGCCCCTGGATGTACTCCACCGCGACTGACACCGTGGTCGAGATCATCCCCAACGAGCACTACAACGGCGAGCACGCCAGCAAGGACAACATGATTCACTACGACGTCCTCAAGGACGCCACGGCTCGTCTGACCGCCATGCAGGAAGGCTCCACGCAGGTCATGGAGATGGTCACCGCCGACGCCGTCGACCAGCTCAAGTCTGCCGGCGCCCAGATCGACCAGGTCCAGGGATTCGGCACCCGCTTCATGATGTTCAACGTCACCAAGGCGCCGTGGGACAACGTCAAGGTCCGTCAGGCCGTCATGTACGCCCTGAACTACGACCAGATGATCTCCAACACCTTCGCCGGCCTCGCCTCCAAGCCGAGCTGCTACCTGCCCGAGACCTTCACCAACTACCACAAGGCCTCCATGGTCTACGACTACGACGCCGACAAGGCCGCCTCGCTCATCAAGGACGCAGGCATCACCCCGGGCGCCATCTCCCTGCGCACGACCGACAACGAGCAGATCGTCTCCATGGCCGCAGAGATCAAGAACGACCTCGACGCCCTCGGCTTCACCACGACGATCGTCACCGACACCTCCGCCGCAACCTACGCCGCCATCGACGGCGGCGAGGCCTACGACATCCTGCTCGCCCCTGGCGACCCGTCCTGCTTCGGCGCCGACCCCGACCTTCTCCTCAGCTGGTGGTATGGCGACAACGTGTGGATGAAGACCCGTTGCATGTGGGAGACCTCCGACGAGTGGAAGAAGCTTCACGAGCTCATGGCCCAGGCGCTCGAGCAGAGCGGCGACGAGCAGCAGAGCACCTGGAACGAGTGCTTCGACATCATCGCCGAGAACGTGCCCCTCTATCCCGTCGTCCAGATCCAGACCGTGACGGCCTCCTGGAACGATCCGTCCACCTCGCCCTCCGGCAAGGCCATCAAGGGCTTCTCGGGCATCGGCACCACCTCGATGTACTTCCTCGACTGCGCTTCTCTCTCCAAGTAGCACAAGCGCTTGCACCGTCGGTAAAGACCGCGCCGGGAACGCGGAGAACATGACAAGAGAAAGGAGGCTCGAGCGAGTGTGTCGTTCGAGCCTCCTTCTTGTGTATCAACTGTTGTAACAAGCCCCACCATCAAGAGAAAGGAGAGGCAGTGAATAACCTTCTGCGCCTCATCGGTCGTCGCCTCGTGGCACTCCCGATCATGGCCTTCGGCGTGACGATTCTCGTTTTCTTCCTCATGTCGTTCTCGAAGGTCGATCCGGCGTACAACGCCCTCGGCGAGTCGGCCTCGCCCGAGGCCGTCGCGGCCTACCACGAGCAGTACGGCCTGGATGACCCCTGGCCCGTCCGGTACGTACGCTACATCGGCGACCTCCTGCACGGCGACATGGGCACCTACGGCGCAACTCGCCAGTCCGTGGCCAGCCGCATCGCGAGCGCCCTTCCCGTCACCATGCAACTCACCTTCATGGGCCTTATCATGGGCGCCATCGTCTCGTTCATATTTGGCGTGATCGCTGCACTCTATCGTGACAGGTGGCCCGACCAGGTCATTCGCGTCTTCTCGATCGCAGGCCTGGCTACCCCGTCATTCTGGCTGGCGGTCCTGCTCATCCTGGTCTTCTCGTCCTACATGCACGCGCTTCCCGCATCGGGCAACCTTCCCGACCTCTTCTCCGACCCCAGCGGCTGGTTTGCCCGCATGATCATGCCGGCCGTCGCCCTTGCGGTGCCTCTCGCGGGCCAGATGACCCGTATCGTCCGCACCGCCATGGTCGAGGAGCTCGACAAGGACTACGTCAAGACCGCGCGCGGCGCCGGTCTGCCCGAGCTTGTCGTCGTAGGCAAGAACGTCCTGCGCAACGCCCTCATCACCCCCGTCACCACGCTTGGCATGAAGATCGGCTACCTCATGGGCGGCGCCGTCGTCATCGAGGTCATCTTCAACCTGCCTGGCATGGGCACCGCCATCCAGCAGGGCATCCAAGGCAACGAGACCACCCTGGTCCTCGGAGTCGTCATAGTGGTCGCCCTCACCTTCATCATCATCAACATCGTGGTTGACATGCTCTACCTGCTGATCAATCCACGCATTAGGACGGTGTAGCCCTATGATGCAGATTCGTGAGAAGCAGACCGAACAGCTCGAGGACGCCGCTGCCAAGGGCCTCAGGCTCGGCGGCATCAAGAAGATGCGCACGTCCTCCAAGATCGCGCTCGTGCTCCTGGTCCTGGTGGCCCTCTCCGCCATCCTCGCCAGCGTTCTGGCACCCTACAACCCCGTCGAGATCTTCACGGCACGCCAGGCGCCGAGCAGCAGCTTCATCTTTGGTACCGATGACAAGGGGCGCGACATCCTGTCACGCATGCTCTATGGCGGTCGCTCCTCGCTCGTCATCGGCTTCGGCGCCACGTTCATGGCGCTTGTCCTCGGCTCCATCCTCGGCGCCGTCGCAGCGGTCTCGCGCAAGGCGGTCTCCGAGGTCATCATGCGCATCCTCGACATCATCATGTCGATCCCCGGCATCGCCCTCGCGGCGGTCTTCGTGACCATCCTCGGCAATTCCATACCGTCGATCATCTTTGCGATCGGCTTCATGTACACGCCGCAGATAGCCCGCATCGTGCGCGCCAACATCGTGTCCGAGTACGGCGAGGACTACGTTCGCGCGGTCGTCGTCTCCGGTGCTCGTGCACCATGGGTCCTCTGGAAGCACGTCATGCGCAACTGCCTCGCCCCGATCATGGTGTTCACCGTGACGCTCGTCGCAGACGCCATCATCTTCGAGGCGTCCCTCACCTTCATCGGCGCCGGCATCACCGAGCCCACGCCCACGTGGGGCAACATCCTCGCCGATGCACGTGGTGGCGTCCTCTCCGGCCGCTGGTGGCAGGCGCTCTTCCCGGGCATCGCGATCATGATCACCTGCCTTGCGCTCAACATCCTCTCCGAGGGCATCACCGACGCCATGGCCGCCGCTCCCGGCGCGCCCGTCGACAAGGGCAACTCCGAGTCCCGTCGCGCTGACGACATTCTCGCCTCCGATCCCGTCCGCGCCTACAAGGAGCAGGCCGCCCCGCTCGCGCGCAGGCTCAACGGTCTTCGCGAGGTCGAGCTCAGGCGAACCGACCGACACGCGCCCGACCACTCGGTCAAGCCGATTCTGCAGGTCAAGAACCTCTCCATCGGCTTCGAGTCTCACGGTTCCGTGCAGGTGGTGGATGACGTCTCCTTCGACGTTCGTCCCAACCAGTGCATGGCCCTCGTCGGCGAGTCCGGCTGCGGCAAGTCCATCACCACCAAGGTCATCATGGGCCTCACCGACCCCAAGGAGACCATCAGCGGCGAGGTGCTCTACAAGGGCCAGGACCTGCTCAAGCTCAGCAAGGACGAGCATCGCAAGCTCCTCGGCAACGAGATCGCCATGGTCTACCAGGACGCCCTCTCGTCGCTCAACCCGTCCATGCTCATCTCCTCGCAGATGAAGCAGCTCACCGACCGCGGTGGCACCCGCTCCGCGGAGGACCTCCTCAAGCTCGTGGGCCTCGACCCCAAGCGCACCCTCGAGAGCTACCCGCACGAGCTGTCCGGCGGCCAGCGCCAGCGCGTCCTCATCGCCATGGCCCTCACGCGTGACCCGTCGCTCATCATCTGCGACGAGCCCACCACGGCCCTCGACGTCACGGTCCAGAAGCAGGTCATCAAGCTCCTGAACGACCTCCAGACCAAGCTCGGCTTTGCCATGATCTTCGTGTCCCATGACCTCGCGCTCGTTGCCGAGGTGGCGTCCGAGATCACGGTCATGTACGCCGGCCAGGTCATCGAGCAGGCTCCCACCACCGAGCTCCTCACCAACCCGATACACGAGTACACGCGCGGCCTTCTCGGCTCGGTGCTCTCCATCGAGGAGGGCACCAAGGACGGGACGCGACTGCATCAGGTGCCCGGCTCCGTGCCTTCCCCCGAGGACTTCCCCAAGGGCGATCGCTTTGCCCCTCGCTCCAGCCATCCCACGGTCGGCCTCGACGTTCATCCCGAGCTCAAGCAGGTCCCGGGCAAGGTGGATCACAAGTTCTCAGAGCTGCCCGATGACTATCTCAAGAAAAACGGCCTTACGCCCTATCTCGAGAAGACTGCGGCGGCCCCCGCAAAGGAGGTGGAGTAGATGAGCGAGCAGACCACCAGCGAGCAGACGCCGATCATCTTCCTCGATGACGTCTCGGTCACCTTCAAGACGCGTACCGGGTCACTTCTGCACCCCAATCTGGTGCATGCGGTCCAGAACGTCTCCATCAAGCTCATGCCCGGCGAGGTCATCGGCATCGTCGGCGAGTCGGGCTGCGGAAAGTCCACCACGTCCAACGTCATGTGCGGTCTTCAGGCACCCACGTCCGGTCGCGTGTTCTTCGAGGGCGAGGACGTCACCAAGCGCACGCCAGACCTTCGCAAGAAGATCGGACGCGTGGTCTCCGTCGTCTTCCAGGACCCGGCCACGGCTCTCAACCCGCGCATGATCGTCCACGACCAGCTTCTCGACCCGATGCTCGTTCACAAGGTAGGCACCTCAGGCGAGCAGGAAAAGCGCATCAACGAGCTCGTCGGCCTCGTGGGACTCCCCAAGAGCTCCCTGCGCGCCCTGCCCGGCCAGCTCTCCGGTGGACAGCGCCAGCGCGTGGCCATCGCTCGTGCCATGTCGCTCAACCCCTCGGCGATCATCGCCGACGAGCCGACCTCGGCCCTTGACGTCTCGGTCCGCGCGCAGATTCTCAACCTGCTGACCGACCTCAAGAAGGACCTCGGTCTCTCGATGGTGTTCATCAGCCACGACATCCAGACCGTGCGCTACATCTCCGACCGCATCATCGTCATGAACCAGGGCCAGATCATGGAGCAGGGGCCGTCCAAGCAGGTCTTTGAGAACCCGCAGGACGCCTACACCAAGACGCTCCTTGGCGCCGCCCCCTCGCTGCTTCATCCCAACCTGGGGAAGTAGCTTTCCAACAGTGGTTGGCGTGCCCGCGTCGGCGGGCACGCCCCGAGCTCGAAAGAGAGAAGATGCCGGTAACGCCGAAACAGATCAAGGAGCTCGAAGCCTATACGGGGACGAATCCCGTTCCCGCTGACTTCGACGCGTTCTGGGCCGAGCGCATGGCCGAGGCGGACGACGTGGCGCTTGACTACGAGGTCGCACCCTCGCAGATGCCACCGTTTGAGACCTGCGACTTTCTCGACCTGTGGTTTCGTGGCATGGGAGGCGCGCGCCTCTATGCCCGCTACCTCAGGCCGCGCTCGCGCTCACCGCTGCCCGTGGTGCTCAGGTTCCACGGGTATCCCGGTCGCACGCGCAGCTGGTTCGAGAACTGCTCCTTCGCGGGCATGGGTTTCGCCGACATCACGATGGACAACCCCGGTCAGGGTGGCAGGAGCCAGGACCTGGGCGGATTTGCGGGCACCACGGTCTGCGGGCATCTGGTCGCCGGCCTTGACGGTGATCCGAAGGACATGTACTACGTGCGGCTTTACCAGGACGTTCGCATCCTCTGCCGCATCGTGCGCGAGCTGCCCGGCCTCGATGCCGGTCGCGTGTGCGTGTACGGCGACTCGCAGGGCGGTGGCGTCGGTCTCGCGACCTGCGCCCTCAACCCCGGCCTCATCGATCGTGCCGGCATCCTCTACCCCTTCCTCTCCGACTTCCGCGAGGTATGGGAGCTGGGTGCCGACGAGGTCGCCTACGAGGGGCTTCGCTACTACTCGCGCTGGTTCGACCCCGACGCAAGCCGTGCCGACGAGAAGTTCTACCAGATGGGCTACATCGACACGCTGAGCTTCGCGCACCTGGTGCGCTGTCCTGTGCTCTTTGGCACCGGGCTTGCCGACGACGTGTGCCCTCTGCCCACGCAGTACGCGGTCTACAATGCGCTGACCTGCGAGAAGCGCCACATGCTCTATCCGGATTTTGGTCATGAGGAGATCCAGGCCTTTGATGACCTTCTCATCGAGTACTTCGACGCAGGGGAGGTGGACTTCTCGTGACGGCCATCAGCGCCCTCAGGGACTCCCTCGAGACATACGGCGGGCGTGGCGAGAGACCCGCTGACTTCGAGGCCTTCTGGAAAAGCCGCGACGTGGCGGCGCAGGCCTGTGCCGGTACCGCGCGCACGACGGAGGCCTCGCTTCGCAGCCCCCTCGCTCGCTACCTCGAGGCGCGCGTCGCGTCGACCGATGGTCGGCAGCTATCGCTTCGCGTGGTCGAGCCTCGCGCCACCGGCGTGCACCCCGTCGCCGTCATGTTTCACGACATGGGGAGGGGACCTCGCGGCTGGCATCACATGACCCGCTTCGTGGCCCTGGGCTACGGCGTCGTGGCGCTCGAGATGCGCCCCTGGTCGGGAGACGTCACGGAGGGCTGGGAGCAGGGCCCCCACGGCCTCGCCCTTGCCCAGGTCGTGGACGACGCGCTCGTCTCGGCCCACCTCGCGCTCTCGCTGCCTTGGGTCGATCCGACCCGCGTGGTCACCTGGGGCGAGGGCCTGGGAGCCGCGCTTGCCATGGACGTGGCGGGCATCCTCGGGCCGCGCGTCTGGCGCTGCGCCGCCGCCAACCTTATGCCGGCGGACTTTTTCGGGGCATGGGAGGCTGGCTTCGAGCAGGGTGCCTATGCGGGGCTGCGTGCTCACTTCCGCAACGTGGACCCGGCGGCCGTCTGCGCCGACGAGCTCTTCTCGACGCTCTCCTACGTCGACGCCATGAGCTTCTCGCCGGGCGTCGTGGGCGAGCTTCTCGTGGGCGTTGGTCTCATGAACGACGTCTCCGCACCGCCCTCGCAGTACGCGGCCTTCAACCGGGCCACCTGCACCAAGAGGCTCGTCTCCTATCCCAAGTGGGGACACGAGCGAATCAACGACTTCGAGGACGAGCTCCTCGGGTTCTTGCACGACTAACAAGCTGACAGGTCCGCCTCAGCGGCGGAAGAAAAGGAAGGAACAAGCATCATGGCAGACTTCAAGATCAAGGGCGTCGTGCCCCCCGTTGTCACTCCCGACACCGAGGACCGAAGGCTCGACGTCGCCTCCTTCGAGAAGCTCATCAACCGCATGATCGACGCAGGTGTCGACGGGTTGTTTTTCTTGGGCTCCTCGGGCGAGGTGGTCTTCTCCACCGACGAGCGCCGCGACGAGATTCTCTCCACCGCCGCCAGAATCGTTGCCGGACGCGTACCCATCCTCGCGGGCATCATCGACACCGAGACCGAGCGCATGGTCGAGCAGGGCAAGCGCGTGGAGCAGATGGGCTTTGACGCGGTCGTCGCAACCTGCCCGTTCTATGCCCTCCAGGGGATGGTCGAGGTCGAGGAGCACTTCCGAATCCTCCACGACGAGCTCTCCCTGCCCCTCTTTGCCTACGACATCCCCGTGTGCGTCCACACGAAGATTCCCTGGAAGCTCGCTGCCAAGCTCGGCGCGGACGGCGTGCTCGCCGGCGTGAAGGACTCCTCGGGTGACGACGTGGGCTTCCGCTACCTCATCCAGGAGAACAACAAGCTCGGTCATCCCATGAGCCTGCTCACGGGCCACGAGATCGTGGTCGACGGCGCTTATCTCGGCGGTGCCGACGGCGCGGTCCCCGGTCTCGCCAACGTCGAGCCCTATGGCTACGTCCGCATGTGGAAGGCCGCGCAGGCCGGCGACTGGGCCACCGTCAAGGCCGAGCAGGACAGGCTCAACGAGATCTCCCACATCTTTGACGTCACGACCGGCATGCAGGGCTATGGTGGCGGCGTCGGCTCCTTCAAGACGGCTCTCTGGCTCCTGGGCATCTTCTCGTCCAACCAGATGCCTCGTCCGGTCAAGGCCATGGAGGCCGCCAACGTCGAGGCCATCCGCAAGGTCCTCATCGAGAACGACCTGATCTGACCCCCCTCCCCCTCCCGCCGCGGGCGATGAGCTTCCCGCCCGCGGCGGGCCCCCTTTAGAAAGGAGCAGCCATGGCTGCCAGCACTGTTCGAAGGGTGGTCGCCATCGACATCGGCGGCACCAAGATCGCGAGCGCCCTCGTGACCATCGCGGACGGGGAGAGGCCCGTCGTCGAGCACTACGCCAAGATCCCGACCGAGGCCAAGGAGGGCGGCAGACGCGTGCTCGCCAACGCCATCGCCTCTGCGAGGCGCGTCATCGCGCTTGCGGGCGGTACCGATGGCCTGAGCGGTATCGGTGTCTCCTCGGGTGGCGTCATCGACCCCGCCACGGGTGATGTGACCTACGCCAACGACATGATGCCCGGCTGGGGCGGAACCCACCTCGGAGCCGAGCTCACGGCTGCAACGGGTCTCCTCGCCCGCGTTCTCAACGACGTCCACGCGCACGCCCTTGGCGAGGCGCGCTGGGGCGGGGGCCGCGGCAAGACGAGCTGCCTCGTCTGCGCCGTGGGTACGGGCATCGGAGGCGCCTTCGTGGAGCGCGGCCACATCATGCTCGGCAGCCATAACGAGGCGGGTCACATCGGTCACGTCTCCTGCTCCGACGCGGCGGGGATTCCGTGCTCCTGCGGGGCCGTCGGTCACCTCGAGCCCATTGCCGCGGGTCCCGGCATCATCGGTCGCTACGCCGAGCTCGGCGGAGACGCCGCCCTGCCGGACGGCACCCCCGTTGACGGTGCAATCATCGACCAGCGCGCCGCTGCGGGTGACGAGAGGGCCATCGCGGCCGAGGCTCGCTCCGGCCATGCCCTCGGAGAGGTTCTCGGCAGCATGGTCAACATGTTCGACCCCGATTGTGTGATCCTTTCTGGTTCCGTGGCACAGTGCGGTCCGGCGTGGCATGATGCCATGGAATGCGGCTGGAACGAGGCCGTGATGCCGCCCGTCTCATCCACGCCCATCGTCTCGGGGGAGCTCGGCGACGACGCCCCGCTCATCGGAGCCGCGGAGAACATCGTTCGGTCGGCGTATGTCGAGTTTGAATAAGGAGGAGCTCAGCATGGAAATCGCACCTCTCGTCCAGTCCCTCAGGGGCAAGCTCGTCGTCTCGGTCCAGGCCTACCCGGGAGAGCCCCTGCGCCACCCCGAGACCATGGCGCAGATGGCCCAGGCGTGCGAGGAGGGTGGTGCCGCCGCCATACGCTGCCAGGGTCTCTCGGACATCGCCGCCATCAAGGGGCGTGTCGAGATTCCCGTCATCGGCCTGTGGAAGGAGGGCCACGAGGGCATCTACATCACCCCGACGCTGCGCCACGCCGTGGCCTGCGTCAACGCCGGTGCTGACATCGTGGCCATCGACGCCACCGACCGTCCGCGACCCGACGGTCGCAGCTTCGCCCAGACCGTGGTTGACCTTCGCGCGCAGTGCGAGACCCTCATCATGGCCGACTGCATGACCATCGAGGACATCCGCAACGCCGTCAAGGTCGGCTGCGACCTCGTGTCCACCACGCTCTCGCACAACAAGCCTGCCATCCAGACCACCATGGACGACGGCCCCGACATCGACCTTCTCCGTCAGGCCACCTCGGAGTTTCCCGGGCTGCCCATCGTCTGCGAGGGGCACGTCCACACCCCGGCGGATGCGAAGGCGGCCATCGACGCCGGTGCCTGGGCGGTCGTCGTGGGCACGGGCATCACGCATCCCACGAGCCTCACCAAGTGGTTCAGGGCTGCGGTCGAGGAGTAGAGAACTCGTCGTAGGCCCGGGGGGCTGGAAGTGGTGGCAGGCTGGAAGTGGTGACGGCTGGAAATGGTGACAGGTATCTTTTCCAGGTTTTTCCTGGAAAAGATACCTGTCACCATTTCCAGCCGTCACCACTTCCAGCCTGCCACCACTTCCAGCCCCCCGGGGCCAACACGACTTCGGGATAGCGGACGGGATCGCATGTCTCGCCCGTTTCGCGTATCCTCTTCTTTGTTCCGACGTATAGGGGAGGGTAACGTGCCGAGCAGAAGCCAGGAGATGCGCGCAGCCGAGAACCGCGACCGCGTGCCCGACGTCGTCATCATCACGGGAATGTCTGGTAGCGGGCGCACGCAGGCCATGCACGTCTTCGAGGACATGGGATACTTCTGCATCGACAACCTGCCTCCGCGCCTCATTCTGCAGCTCGCCGATCTCGTGGGCATCAACTCCGGCGTGGGCCGTCACCTCGCGGTGACCTGCGACCTGCGCAGCCAGGGCCTCTTCGACGAGATCACCGATTCCATCCGCCAGCTTCGCGAGCATGAGCTTACGTACAAGGTGCTCTTTCTCGATGCGTCTGACGACGTCCTCGTGCGCCGCTACGATGAGAACCGCCGCCGTCATCCTCTCGCCATTCCCGGCGAGACGGTCCAGCACGCCATAGGTCGCGAGCGCGCACAGCTCACGGGCATCCGTGACATGGCCGACCTCGTCATCGACACGAGCACCATGCGTACGTCCACGCTCCGCACGCGGTTGCGCAGGACCTTCTCCGAGCTCACCGAGCAGCAGCTCATGGACGTGAGCGTCTTCTCCTTCGGCTTCAAGCACGGCCTTCCCACCGAGGTTGACCTCATGATCGACGTGCGGTTCCTGCCCAATCCCTTCTATGACCCCGAGATGCGCACGCTCACGGGAAACGACAAGAAGGTCACCGACTTCGTGCTCAAGAACCCTGCCACGCAGGAGTTCACCAAGGCATGGTTTCGCCTGCTCGACGTGGTCATGCCCGGCTACGTGACCGAGGGGAAGACCTCGCTCTCGATTGCGGTCGGCTGCACGGGTGGCCAGCACAGGAGCGTCGTCATCGCCAACGCTACGGCCGCCTACCTCATCGACAGGGGCTACCAGGTCACGCTCTCGCACCGCGACCTCCCCAAGGCGGTGAGGTCGTAGCCATGGCCGACCACTTTCCTCGCAGGCGCTATGTGTCCCTGGGCGGAGGCACCGGCCAGTCGCAGGTCATCCGCGCCCTGCGCATGCTCGACTGCGAGATCTCCGCCGTCGTGGCCATGGCCGATGACGGTGGCTCCACGGGCGTCATCCGTCGAGAGATGGGCGTCGTTCCTCCCGGAGACGTGCGCAACTGCCTCGTGGCGCTCGCCGCCGACCCCATGGGTCCCGTGGCCCGCGCCTTTCAGCGACGCCTTCCCGTGGCCGATGACCATGCGCTCGGAAACCTCATCCTGGCGACGCTCGGCGAGGAGTGCGGCTCGTTCGTCGACGCCATCGAGATGTGCGAGCGCATGCTCGGCTGCGTGGGTTCGGTCCTGCCCTCCACGCAGGAGTTCGTGTCCCTGCGCGGCGTCACGCGCGACGGTCGTGCGATTTCCGGCGAGGAGCTCATCGGTACCAGCCCCTGCACGATCGGCCGCGTCTGCCTCGAGCCTCGAAGGCCCGATGCCTGTCCCGAGGCGGTTGCCGCGATCCTCTCCGCCGACGTCGTCGTGATGGGTCCCGGATCGCTCTTCACCTCGATCATTCCCAACGTGCTTGTGCCGGGCATCGCCCGTGCGCTGCACGACACGCCGGCCACCCGCGTCTTCGTCTGTCCCAAGGCGGACACCCAGTACGAGACCTGGGGTCTCACCGCAGACGAGTACGTCCGCGCGCTCTACGACCATGGTGCCGAGGACTGCGTCGACGCCGTCCTCGTTCATCGTACCCGTGCGGACGGAAGCACCTCGACCCGGGCCTTCGAGGCGCTCACCGCCGAGCAGATCGCCGCCGACCAGGCGCGCCGCGCGTTCTACGCCGCGCGGCGTCCGCCTTTTTCCGAGAACGTCCTGCCGCACATCCATGACGTCCGCGTGGACGACGCCATCATAAAGAACCTCGAGCAGATGGTTCCCGTCGTCGCGATCCGTGACTTCAACCTTGCCGATGCGCCGACCGCCCACGACCCTGCAAAGCTCGCGGGAGCCATCGAGGCGGTGAGCGGATGTCGTTCACGGCGCAGGTGAAAGACGAGCTCTCCCGCGTGGAGGCCCCGTCGCAAGAGGTCGAGCTCGCGGAGCTCTCGGCGCTCGTTCGCGTGTGCGGAACGCTGTCGTTCCATGGGTCGGGGAGCTACAGCATCCGCGTTTCCACCGAGACGGGGGCTGTCGCCCGCACGGTCATCAAGTCGGCTCGCAACCTCTTCGACCTCGAGACCTCCCTCACGGTCCGCCGCTCCGTTCTTCATAAGACGCGCAACTATCTCATAGAGATGCCCGAGCAGGATCGTCTTACCGACGACCTTATGAGGCTCGGTATTCTCGTGCCTGGCCATGGCCTTGCCATGGGGGTGCCCATGGCGCTGCTCGGCTCCGACGAGGCTGTCGCCGCATTCGTGCGGGGTGCGTTCATGGCCGGGGGCTTCGTCGCGGATCCTCGAGGTGACTTCCACCTCGAGATCGCCGTGACCGGAGAGGACTTCGCCCAGGGGCTCATCTCGCTCATCGCGCGGCTCGGGGCGACGGCGCGGCTCAATCGCAGACGCGGCTCGTATGCCATCTACCTCAAGAGCTTCGAGGACATAATCGTGTTGCTCGACGCCATGGGCGCCGCCCGCATGGCGCTCGTCGTTGAGGCCGCCCGCGCCAAGAAGTCGATCAAGAACGACGTCAACCGCCGCGTCAACGCGGAGATAGCCAACCAGGCGCGATCCACGAGCGCCGCCGCCGACCAGATGTACCTCATCTATCGCGCCGAGCGGGTGCTCGACGTTCGCTCCCTGCCGCCCGTCATCCGCTCGTTCATGGTGGCCCGGAAGAACAACCCCGAGCTGAGCCTCGCCGCGCTCGGGGAGGAGCTCGACCCTCCTGTCTCCAAGTCGGCGATGTATCACAGGCTCCTGCGTCTCCAGAAGCTCGTGGAGGATGCGGAGAGCGAGGGGTAGAGGTGGCCCGCCGACCGCTCGGATGATGGCTGGCCTCTTCGATGTGTAAACGTTCTCATGCCCTCCATGCGGGAAATTTCAACGCGCATGGATTGCACCGCATAGAAGAGAGATACGTGCGGTAAGATATGAAGAGCAAGTGCACTCATTGTTGTCGGGCTACCGGGGAGTGGCTTCGGTGGCCATCCGAAAGGAGAAAGCATGGCAGTAAAGGTTGCTATCAACGGCTTTGGTCGTATCGGCCGTCTGGCTTTCCGTCAGATGTTCGGTCACGAGGGCTCTGAGATCGTCGCCATCAACGATCTCACCTCCCCCCAGATGCTTGCCTATCTTCTGAAGTATGACTCCACGCAGGGCAACTATGCACGCGCTCACACTGTCGAGGCCGGCGAGGACAACATCGTGGTCGACGGCAAGAAGATCACCATCTACAAGGAGGCCGACGCCAACAACCTGCCTTGGGGCGAGCTCGGCGTCGACGTCGTTCTCGAGTGCACCGGTTTCTACACCTCCAAGGCCAAGGCTCAGGCTCACGTCAACGCCGGTGCCAAGAAGGTCGTCATCTCCGCTCCTGCCGGCAACGACCTGCCGACCATCGTCTTCAACGTCAACCACGAGACGCTGACCGCCGATGACAACATCATCTCCGCCGCCTCCTGCACCACCAACTGCCTCGCCCCGATGGCCAAGGGCCTCAACGATTTCGCCCCCATCGTCTCCGGCATCATGACGACCATCCACGCCTTCACCGGCGACCAGATGATCCTCGACGGCCCGCAGCGCAAGGGTGACTTCCGTCGCTCCCGTGCCGGCTCCGAGAACATCGTCCCCAACTCCACCGGTGCCGCCAAGGCCATCGGCCTCGTCCTCCCCGAGCTCAACGGCAAGCTCATCGGTGCCGCTCAGCGCGTCCCGACGCCGACCGGCTCCATCACCAACCTCTACGCCGTCGTCGCCAAGACCGTCACGGTCGCCGAGGTCAACGCTGCCATGAAGGCATATGCCGAGTCCATTCCCGATACCTTCGCCTACAACGAGGACATGATCGTGTCCAGCGACATCATCGGCGAGACCCATGGCTCGATCTTCGACTCCACCCAGACCCTGGTCCAGGACCTCGGCAACGGCCAGAGCCTCGTCCAGGTCACCGCTTGGTACGACAACGAGAACTCCTACACCTCCCAGATGGTCCGCACCATCAAGTTCTTCGAGAAGTTCGTCTCCTAGTCTCGGGAGCCTCGTGGCATCTCGCCCGAAGTAAACGAAGTAGGGCGCGGCGTGCGGTTGTTCAGCCGCCGTCGCGCCCTTTTCTCTGGCATCCCAACCTATTGAGGAGGAACAAGCATGGCCTTTACCAAGAAGACCGTCCGCGACATCGACGTCGACGGCAAGCGCGTTCTCGAGCGCGTTGACTTCAACGTGCCTCTGAAGGATGGCGTGGTGACCGATGACACGCGCGTGCGCGCCGCCATCCCCACGATCAAGTACCTCAAGGAGCACAACGCCAAGATTATCCTCATGAGCCACCTCGGCCGTCCTGCAGGCACCGGCCCCGAGCCCGTGTTCTCGCTCAAGCCGGCCGCCGACAAGCTCGCCGAGCTTACGGGCTACGACGTGAAGTTCGTTCCCGACACCTATGGCGACGTGGCCACCGAGGCCGTCAACGCCATGCAGCCCGGTGACATCGTCGTTCTCGAGAACGTCCGCTTCGACAAGCGCGAGAAGAAGAACGACCCCGAGATCGCCAAGAAGCTCGCCAGCTACGCCGACGTCTTCGTGCTCGACGCCTTCGGTACCGCACATCGTGCCCAGGGCTCGGTCGTCGGACCCGACGCCTACATCCCCGCCGTCGCAGGCTTCCTTCTCGAGAAGGAGGTCGACACCCTGACCAGCATCTTCGCCGATCCGGCGCGACCGTTCGTCGCCATCGTCGGTGGCTCGAAGGTGTCCTCCAAGATTGGCGTCCTCGATCACCTGATCGACTCCGCCGACACCCTCATCATCGGTGGCGGCATGGCCTACACGTTCTTCCTGGCCAAGGGCTACAAGGTCGGCACCTCCCTTCAGGAGCCCGACTGGGTCGAGCGCGCGGGCGAGATGCTCAAGAAGGCCGAGGACAAGGGCGTCAAGATTCTTCTCCCCGTCGACAATGTCGTTGCCGATCACTTTGGTGAGGACGCCGTGGGCGAGGTCGTCTCCTCCGACGCCATCCCCGACGATCGCATGGGCATGGACATCGGCCCCAAGACCGAGGAGCTCTACTCCGACGCCATCGCCGCCGCCAAGACCGTCTTCTGGAATGGCCCCATGGGCGTCTTCGAGATGGATCAGTTCGCGCACGGCACGCAGGTCGTCGCCGAGGCCGTCGCGGCCAATACGGAGTGCACGTCGATCATCGGTGGCGGCGATTCCGTCGCGGCCGTCAACAAGTTTGGCCTGGCTGACAAGATGAGCTGGATCTCCACCGGTGGTGGCGCCTCCATGGAGCTCGTCGAGGGCAAGGCCCTTCCGGGAGTGGAGGCTCTTCTCGATGCGTAACAGGATGATTGCCGGCAACTGGAAGATGAACAAGACCTATGCCGAGGGCGTCGAGCTCGCGCAGGGTCTCGCTGACGAGCTCAAGGACGGGACCGGCTCCGTCGACGTCGTCATCGCCCCGCCCACCGTCGACCTCAAGGGCGTTTCCGAGGTCATCGAGCAGACCACGGCTCCGTTCGCGCTCTCCGCGCAGAACGTCTACTTCGAGGAGAAGGGCGCCTATACTGGCGAGACCGCTCCCGACATGCTGACTGCGGTCGGCTGCACCTTCTGCATCATCGGCCACTCCGAGCGTCGCGGCTACTTCGGCGAGACCGACGAGGACATCAACAAGAAGGCCAAGGCCCTCATGGCCCATGACATCGTGCCGATCTCCTGCTGCGGCGAGTCCCTCGAGATTCGCGAGGCTGGTACGCACGTCGAGTTCGTCGTGAACCAGATCAAGGCCGACACCGAGGGTCTCGTCGTCACCGACCCCTCCAAGTACGTGGTCGCCTACGAGCCCATCTGGGCTATCGGCACCGGCAAGACCGCCACGGCCGATGACGCCGAGGAGGTCTGCGGTGCTATCCGCGCGACCCTCGTCGAGGTCTTTGGCGCGAAGATCGCCGACGGCATCCGCATCCTCTACGGTGGATCCGCAAAGCCCGAGAACATCGCTGGTTTTCTCGACAAGGAGGACGTCGACGGCGCCCTCGTCGGTGGTGCCTCTCTGAAGGCGGACTCCTTTGCCGCCATGGTAAGAAGCGCGATGGTGTAGGTCGCCGCAGCATTGACGCCACGCTAGCCAGGGGCTCGAGCAAACGCTCGGGCCCCTTTGCGTGCGCAGAGCAGGCGGGATTAGTGCGCATTCTGCCTGAGCTTCGAGACAAAACAGCAGGTCGAGCAATTCGCGCGGCGCAGAATGTGCATTAATGGGGCACGAGGGTTGTCTCGGCATCCGTGCCAGAGACCTTTTCGCATGCTCCATCGAGAAGCTGTGGGGAGGGGAGACAAGCCGTGCAGCAGGTAAGATGCTGTGGTAACCTATTCAATCGGTCAATATGCGGCTTTGTGCCGGTTGCAAAGGAGATTGAACGTGAGTGTCCTCAACGTCATCTTGCTCGTTCTGATGTTCCTCTCGGGTGTGCTCACCGTTGTTCTCGTGCTGATGCACTCCGGCAAGGGCACAGGCGTCTCCGACATGATTGCCGCCTCGATGTACAACGCCAACTCGGGTTCGGGCGTCTGGGAGAAGAACCTCGACCGCCTCACCGTCATCACTACCACGGTGTTCATCGCGAGCATCATCGTCATGGCGCTCACCTTCCCGCTTGGCACCATCTAGTCCGAGGCCATATTCGTTGCACGCGAGAGGGAGCAGACGTCCGTCTGCCCCCTTTTTCGTTGGAGCTCCCTTCGGTGCGATCTGTGGCCATGGTGTGGACGAGCGGGCTCCGTTAGAGACCCATCGTCTTCAAATCTTGCGGGAGAAGGGTGTGCCCACCTGTCCCGGACGGCCGATTGCCTGTTGTTAACAGTCTGGTAACCAACCCTACTCATCGTATTTTTGCTCCCGATAGTCATTTAAGATACAGTTATCGTTGAGTTTTATTAAGGGATGCGTCAGCTCTTCGGCGTATCCCGGGGAAGTCCGAAGCAGGGGGCAAACCGGTTGTCCCACTTCGGAAAAACAGGAGGAGGATCTATGTTCGACAAGTTTGGTGGTGTCACCCGTCGCAACTTCGTGAAGGGTGGCGTGGCCGCCAGCGCCCTCGCGGGCCTCGCGGCGTGCTCCAGCTCCAGTACGGGCAGCAGCTCAAGCACCTCGAGCTCTACCAGCGATACCGGCACCTACACGGGCGGCACCGTTTCCTTCTACATCAACGACCCCGTCGCCATCGACCCCTATAACTGCCAGGAGTCCGAGGGCACCCAGGTCGTCAAGTGCCTCTTCGACCCTCTGACCAGGTATGACTGGGCAGGCCAGGAGCTCCTTCCAGCTGCCGCCGAGTCCTGGGAGGCCAACGACGACGCCTCCGAGTTCACGTTCCACCTGGTCAAGGATGCCAAGTTCCACAACGGCGACGCCGTCACGTCCGAGTGCTTCAAGCGCGGCTGGGAGCGTATGTGCGATCCGACCATGGCCACCCCGTCCGAGGTCTCTTACCACCTCGACCCCGTCGTCGGCGCCAAGGACATGGTCGCCGGCACCGCCAAGGAGATCTCTGGCGTCACCTGCCCCGATGACAACACCCTTGTCGTCAAGCTGACCGCCCCGATGGCCGACTGGCCCATCGTCTGCTCGCACCAGGCCCTCGATCCCGTGCCTCAGGCCGCGACCGATGACCCTGCGTCCTTCCTCCTGGCCCCCATCGGCAACGGCCCCTTCAAGATGGACGGCAAGTGGGTCTCTGGCCAGTACATCAACGTTGCCAAGTTCGATGGCTACTACGGTACCGCGGCCAACATCGACGCTGTGAACTTCTCTATCCAGAAGGACCCCGACACCGCCTTCCTGGAGTTCACCGCCGGCAACATCGACTTCACCTCCATTCCCTCCGGTCGTTTCGCCGAGATCAAGAGCCAGTACGGCGAGTCCTCCGATGGCTATACCGTCACCCCGAACGCTCAGGTCCTCGACGGCGCCGAGGCGTCCACGTACTACCTCTGCCTCAACTGCAAGGACGCGACGATGAGCAACGTCAACGTCCGTCGTGCCATCTCTCTGGCCATCAACCGCCAGAACATCTGCGACACCCTGTTCGAGGGCGTCCGCAAGCCCGCCACCAACATCTTCCCGCCGATCATCGACGACGATTCGTCCAACGACTGGCAGGACTGCTACTACGACAAGGACGCCGCGCAGAAGCTCGTTGACGACAACAACCTCGCCGGCACCAAGATCACCCTCTCCTGCAACTCCGGTGGTGGCCACGAGGACATCATGGCCTGCGTTCAGGGCGACCTTCAGGCCGTCGGCTTTGTCGTCGACATCCAGACCCAGGAGTGGGCAGCCTATCTGACCGCGCTCGGTGATGGCAACTTCCAGGTCGGTCGTCTCGGCTGGATCGCCGACTACCCGACCATGGACAACTTCCTGTACCCGAACTTCTTCTCCACCGCTGACAACAACTACTCCAAGTGGGTCAGCACCGACTTCGACTCCAAGATCGAGGCCGCCCGTCAGATCGTCGACGACGACGAGCGTCGTACCGCCTATCGCGAGATCAACCAGATCGTTGGCGATGACATGCCCGTCATCCCCCTCATGTGGTACGCGCACAACCACGTGGGCTCCGAGAAGTTCAAGTCCATGTACTACGACGCCGCCGGCATCGCGCATCTCGCCACCTGCGAGCTCAACGTCTAAGGGCCAGCTTGCGTCTCGCTTGTTAGCTCATTAGGTGGGACACCGGACTCTACTCCGGTGTCCCACATTCTTTGCTATTATCGGTATGTTAAATCGTGTTTGAAAAACGGGCCCCAAGTGCCCGTCTGACGACTGTTGCGCCGGGTCAACCGCTATACTCACGTAGGTTGTGCAGCTCCCTGCCTCACAACTTGCGCATCTCGGCAGACTTAGGGAGTATCCATGGGAAAATACATCCTCAAACGAGTGCTCCAGTTCATCCCCGTGTTTCTGGGTGTGACACTGATTCTCTTCGTCATGGAGAACGTGGTTCCGGGTGACCCGATCAAGCTCATCGCAGGCGAGAAGAAGCTTGACCCGGTCACCGAGCAGAATCTGCGCGTCTCGTTCCACCTCATCGAGACGGACTCGGACGGCAACGTCATCTACGACGCGAACGGCAACACCATCGAGACCCCGCTGTGGAAGCGCTACGTGCTCTACATCAACGGCCTTCTTCACGGTGACCTGGGCGTCTCGTACCAGAAGGCCGGCCAGTCGGTCTCCGACATCATCGTGTCCAAGTATCCCTACACGGTGAGGCTCGCCCTCGTGGCCATCGTCCTGGAGGCGGTGCTCGGCATAGGCGCGGGCATGATCTCAGGCGATAAAACGCTATTCCTTCTGGGATATTCTCGTGACGCTGCTGTCGGCGCTCTTCGTATCGATGCCGGCGTTCTGGTTGGGCATGCTCCTTCAGCTATTCTTCGGAATATTCCTCAAGAACGCCACGGGCGGTGCGTTCTATCTGCCCATATCTGGCGTCGGCTGGTCCCTACTGCCACATTCCCGGGTTGGGTCTACTACATCATTGCCCGCCTTCACGCTGGCTGCCATCTCCATGGCGTATACCGCCCGAATCATGCGCTCGCAGCTCCTCGAGGTCCTCAACCAGGACTACATTCGCACCGCCAAGGCCAAGGGCCTCTCCAAGCGTGACGTCATCCGCAAGCACGCCCTCAAGAACGCGCTCATCCCCGTCGTCACCTACATCGGCATAGGACTTCGGCCGGCATGCTCGCCGGCGCCATCCTCACCGAGACGGTCTTCAACTGGCCTGGCATCGGCTATGAGACGTACCGAGCCATCACGTCGCGTGACTGGCCCATCGTCTTGGGCTCCGTCACGGTCATCGTTCTCGTGGTCATGGTAATCAACCTCATCGTCGACGTGAGCTACGCCTTCCTTGATCCTCGCATCAGGTTCGGCGCGCCCAAAGACAAGAACTAGGAGGGGGAGGATCAATGGCTGAGAACGAGAGCAATACCCAGAAGAACGACGACTTCTCTTCGGACAACCTCGGCGTATTCTCCGAGAAGGCCGCCGCGGCAGCCGCCAATGCCCCCACCTCGTCGCGCACCCTCTGGGGAGACGCGTGGAAGAGAATCAAGAAGAACCACCTGGCGATGATCGGTGCGATCTGGATCATCATCGTCGCTGCCATCGCCATCTCCGCCGACCTCTGGGTGCCCCAATGGCTCGGCAGTCCCACGGACATCGACTCCACGACCATGTCTGCGGAGTCGAGGATGCCACCATCGCTCGAGCATCCCTTTGGTACCGACACCCTCGGCCGCGACGTGCTCTGCCGCGTCGTCTACGGCTCGCGCATCTCGCTTGCCGTCGGTCTTCTCGCCACGGCCATCTCCACGGTCATCGGCCTCATCGCCGGTGCCCTCGCGGCATACTACGGTGGATGGTGGGACACGATAATCATGCGACTGGCGGACGTCTTCCTGGCGTTTCCGTACACGCTTTTCGTCATCGTCATGCTTGCCGTCATCGGGGCGGGCATCCAGAACGTGTTCATTGCCATCGGCGTCCTCGGCTGGCCGTCCATCGCCCGCGTCTTCCGCTCGGCGATCCTCTCGGTCAAGGAGAACGACTACGTTGATGCGGCCCGCTCCATGGGTGCCTCCGACGTCCGCATCATCATGCGTCACATCTTCCCCAACTCGGTGGCGTCCATCGTCGTCTATGCCACGATGAACATCGGTTCCGCAATCCTCACCGAGGCGGCGCTCTCCTTCCTTGGCATGGGCGTCACGGCCCCCAACCCATCGTGGGGTCTCCTCATCCAGGATGGTCAGGCATACCTGGCAACACAACCGTGGCTCATGATCATGCCTGGCATCGCAATCCTCACCACGGTGCTCGCCTTCACCCTTCTCGGCGATGGCCTGCGCGATGCACTCGACGTCAAGATGAAGGACGCATAAACCATGGCAAAGAAGAACAATAGGGTGCAGATGAACCTCAAGGAGCAGCCCGTTCCCGAGGGTTCGCACCTGCTTGAGGTCGACGACCTCCAGATGTACTTCCATACGCAGGATGGCGTGGTCAAAGCCGTTGACGGCGTGTCCTACACGCTTGACCGCGGCGAGACGCTCGGTGTGGTGGGCGAGTCCGGCTCCGGCAAGTCGGTCACCGCCATGACCATCATGGGTCTCATCGACATGCCCCCGGGACGGATCGAGGGCGGTGACGTGCGCTACCGCGGCCAGTCGCTCCTTCAGATGAGCGAGCTGCAGATGCAGGACATCCGTGGCAATGACATCGCGATGATCTTCCAGGACCCGATGACCTCCCTGAACCCGGTCTACACGATCGGTCGGCAGCTTGGCGAGGGCCTGCGCCTGCACCGCGGCTACACCAAGGAGGAGGCGCTCAAGCGCTCCATCGAGCTTCTCGAGATGGTCGGCATCCCCAATCCCGAGCAGCGTGTGAAGGACTACCCGCACCAGTTCTCGGGCGGCATGCGCCAGCGCGTCATGATTGCCATGGCTCTCGCCTGCGACCCCGACATCCTCATTGCCGACGAGCCCACCACGGCCCTGGACGTGACCATCCAGGCCCAGATCATCGAACTCATGATAAAGATGCAGGAGCAGAACGGCAACGCCATCGTCATGATCACGCACGACCTTGGTGTCGTTGCCGATATTGCCGACAAGATCATGGTCATGTACGCCGGGCGGCCTGTGGAGTTTGGCTCCGCGGAGGAGATCTTCTATAACCCGGTTCATCCCTACACCTGGGGTCTGGTTCGCTCCATCCCCGATCCGGTCATGACCGAGAAGCACCCGCTTACGCCCATCAGCGGCAACCCGCCCTCGCTGGTCAACGTACCGACCGGCTGCTCCTTCTCGCCGCGCTGCCCGTATGCTACCGACAAGTGCCGCGCCGAGCGTCCGGAGAAGTACGTCACCGAGACCGGCCACTATTCCACCTGCCACTACAGCATGAATCCCGACTTCGTGGCCAAGAACGCTCCCACGACCAGCCGCACGCGTACGACGGTGCAGGACAAGGTCCCTGATGCGGTCAAGGAAGGGGGCGAGGAGTAATGGCTGAGCCCCTGCTTCACGTCGAGCACCTCACCAAGGAGTTTCCTGTCGACTCGAGCGTCTTCGAGCACAACAAGAAGAAGGTCAAAGCGGTCGAGGACGTGAGCTTTGACATCTACCCAGGCGAGACCCTCGGTCTTGTCGGCGAGTCTGGCTGCGGAAAGTCCACCACGGGTCGCTGCATCATGCGGCTCACGACGCCCACCTCGGGAGCCGTTCTCTTCGATGGTCATGACGTGGCCAAGATGAAGAAGAGGGAACTCAAGCAGATGCGCCGCAACATGCAGTACATCTTCCAGGACCCGTACGCCTCGCTGAACCCCCGCATGACCATCGGCGAGATCGTTTCCGAGCCGCTTGTCATCCACGGCCTCATGCCCGACAGGGAGGATCGCGTCCGCTATGTGGCGTCGCTCCTCGATATCGTCGGGCTCAATCCCGAGCACATCAACCGTTATCCGCACGAGTTCTCCGGCGGTCAGCGTCAGCGCGTGGGTATCGCTCGTGCCTTCGCCCTGCGTCCGAAGCTGATCATCTGCGACGAGCCTGTCTCGGCCCTTGACGTCTCCATCCAGGCACAGGTGCTGAACCTTCTCGCCGACCTCCAGCAGGAGTTTGGCACGGCGTACCTGTTCATCGCCCACGACCTCTCCGTCGTGCAGCACGTTTCCAATCGCATCGCGGTCATGTACCTTGGCCACCTCATGGAGGTAGCCGACTGGAAGGAGCTCTACGCGGCTCCCAACCACCCGTACACGCAGTCGCTCCTCTCGGCCGTGCCGGTGCCCGACCCCGACATCCAGCACTCGCGCAAGCGCATCATCCTGAAGGGTGATCCACCCTCGCCGATCGACCCGCCGTCGGGCTGCCCGTTCCACACGCGCTGTCCGATGGCCACGAGCCGCTGTGCCCAGGAGGTTCCCGAGCTTCGGGAGGTTGGCCCAAGGCATTACTGCGCCTGTCACTTCTCCGCACCCAACCCCATCAAGGCTGCCTCGATCGAGCTGTAGGGCGTAATGATGAACGGCCCGAAAGGCCCATTCGCAGTCGCGGGTGGGCTTTTCGCTGGTACGAGCATGTGTTTGTCGGAGTTAGCAGCTTCTTCGCAGAAATGGGCCACATCGGATTTCTCGCTTGCATCGCCGGGAAGTGTGTTAGTATTTCCCTTGCCGTAAGGCGCATGTCGGAGTGGCGGAATTGGCAGACGCGCTAGCTTGAGGTGCTAGTGACCGACTAAAAGGTCGTGCGGGTTCAAGTCCCGCCTCCGACACCATGAGGTGTCAGAACCCCCAGAGATGGGGGTTCTTTTTTGGAAGCTTTGCCTGGCGATGCACCATTCTCGTGTGCGACCGTCTCCGGCAGTATCTCGCCCGCTAAAGAAACCAATCTTAACCAGACGAAAGCAATGCATGGCTCGGTGATACTCTTGGCAGGTTAATGGGGCTGAAAATGCCTGCTCGGCTACGAATAGGGGAGTACACATGCTTGTCAACATGAAGGAACTGCTTGCCATTGCAGAGGTCAACCACTTTGCCGTGCCAGCGTTCAACATCAGCAACTACGCAATGTTCAATGGAATCATGGACGTCTCCGAGCAGAAGTGCGCGCCGGTGATCATCGAGATTCATCCCAACGAGCTCAAGCACATCGGGACCGACGTCATCGCGGGCATGGTCAAGCGTGCCCAGGCTTCCACGGTGCCCGTCGTGATTCATCTCGACCACGGCGCCTCTTTCGAGAACGTCATGGTCGCCATCCGCGCCGGCTTCACCTCGGTCATGATCGATGCCTCCGCGCTCCCCTTCGAGGAGAACGTCGCCGCGTGTCAGAAGGTCGTCGAGGCCGCGCATGCCGCCATTTCCTACGTGTCCTGCTCGGATGACGATGACCCTCGCCGCGCTGAGGTGTCCGACGGCAACGACTGGCACTATGTGCCGTCGGCGTTTGCCCGCGACGTCTCGGTGGAGGGGGAGCTCGGAAACATCGGTACCACCGAGGTTGACAAGGCCTTCGACCAGGTCATCCACTACACCCAGCCCGACGAGGCCGTGAAGTTCGTTCGCGAGACGGGCATCGACAGCCTTGCCGTTGCCATCGGCACCTGCCACGGGCTGTATCCCAAGGGATACGTTCCCCAGCTCAAACTCGACCTCCTTCGCGAGATCAAGCAGGCGATTGCAGATGCCGGTCTCGACTGTCGCCTCGTGCTCCATGGCGGCTCCAACAACCCCGATGACGAGGTCGCCGAGGCCGCGAGGATCGGCATCACGAAGATCAACATCTCGTCTGACATCAAGGCCGCGTACTACCAGGAGATGCGCAAGGTCCTCGAAAACCAGGGCCTTCGCGAGCCCAACGAGATCGAGCCGGCCTGCATCCGGGCCATGCAGGCCGTCGCCGCGCAGAAGATCGACCTCTTTGGCTGCGGAGACAAGGCGAATCTCTACAGGTAGACGCTTGTTCAAGGTGATTTCTGCAAGCGGGCTCTTACGAGAGCCCGCTTTTTTGGGCCTTTTCGCGCCTGACGGGCGATACGCGCAGGCTCTTAGCCAGACATTGCAGATAACGACATTATTTCGGCGACGACACGTAAAAAAACGTCGTTATCTGCAATGTCTGGCTAAGAGGGGAGCGTAGCCAAGGCTTTCGTCGGTCGCAGAGATGTTTCGCAAGCGAAATCCGCCCGACTCCGGGAGCTGAGAACATGGACATGGTCTCAACCTTGATCAGGGAGGAGTCGCCATGCTCATCGATCAGCTCACCATCTGCCTTCCCGTCAGCTCCGGCACGCTTGCCGGCCTCTGCCACAAGCTCGGAGCGGCGGGCATACAGATTCACGCCCTCATGATCGCCAACGACACGGACCTCGTCCTGCTTCGCATCATCTGCGATCACCCGCGAGCGGCTGCCATGATCGTGGAGCGCGAAGGTTACCAGGTAATCGTTTCCAAGGTCGTTGCCGTCGAGGTCGAGAACACGCCGGGCGGTCTTGGATGCATCCTCGACCGTCTCGCCTCGTGCGACCTCAACGTGGAGTACGCTTATAGCTGCTCTTTGGGCGGTCGGACCGTCGACGTCGTGAAGGTCTCCGGGGAGCCGCTCGCCATCAAGCTGGGCGACTCCGGACTCGTCTTCCTGGCGCCCGAGGAGCTGTACCGTTCCGACGAGCTCTAGGGGATGTGTGGCTGCAAAGGCGCTGAGCACCAGAAACATCGAGGGTATCGGTGAGGGGAGCCTCGCGGGTGCCCTTGCCATGCTGCTGCAGCTCACGGGCGAGGCCGTCGTGGTCTTCGACGGAGTCGGCCGCGTCCTTCTGGCAAACGACGCTGCAAGTAACATGCTCTGCCACGGTCCGGGGATAGTGGGCGCCGATGTTCGCTTGCTCTTTCCCCCTCCCGAGAGAAACGACGTGGAGACGGAATTCTCGCTCGCGGGGCTTCCCTTTCCCGTTGACGGGCAGTCTGCCGTCATCACCTGCACGGGCGCCGACGGTAGCCCCGAGGCCATGCGCGTGCGCTGCGACCGCGTGCATGCGCCCGGCGAGACGTACCTTCTCGTCGCGTATCCCATGGAGGCCCTCGACGTGGCGGAGCACGAGGGCGCTCGCGCCGTGGCCGACCTCGCCCGCGCCAACAAGAGGCTCTCGGGTGCTCTGAGGATCGTCCTCGACACGCTCGACTCGCAGGACGTGAACACCCTCTTCGGACGCGTCATCGACGAGATCTCCGAGACGATGGACGCCGATGGCACGGTGGTCTACCTCGCCCAGCCGGATGGCTTTCACCTCCGTGGTCTGAGCGATTCGCTCGCGGACGCGAAGGTGCCGCAGTTCATGGCGTTCGGTCGCACCGTGGAGGCGCTGACCACGCGCGAGGGAAGTGCCATTCGCCTGCGGGTGGTGGTGCCCTCGGGTGACGCCCTGCGCCAGGGGAGGCTCACCGTGCGTGAGGTCGTGAACGAGGACACGCATGAGATCCTGCGCGTCCGGACGAACCTCCTGCCGCCCTTCTCGAGCTTCGTTGCCGTGCCCGTGTGGTTCGGTGGTCACGTGATATCGATCATCGAGGTCGGATGGAAGCGTGTGAGGCCGATACCGGCAGATGACGCGCGCCTCCTCGACTCGGTGGCGCACTACCTCTCCGTGCAGCTCGTGGGAGCCTTCTCGGCCATGCGCGCGCAACGCTCTGAGCATCTCAACTCGCTTGGATCCGACCTGCGCGAGCAGCTCATGTCGGGCTTCGAAGGTGATGGCGACGGCGCCGTCGAGGTGCTGCGCGACGTGCTGGGCCGTACCGCGGACGAGCTTGATGCCGCATTCGTGCCGGTGGAGGAGAACGTCCACCAGAAGCTTCTCATGGCCGACCTGCCACTCATGGGCGAGCGTTCCCTCCCGTTTGTTCTCGACGAGGTCGAGGAGGGCTTTTGCCAGGGTGACGTGGCGGTGGTTCCCCTGGCGGGAGGCACACCGCTCTCCGCGTTCCTGCGCGACCTTGGCGAGCCGTGCGTCGGCGCCCTCATGGATATGGGGCGTCTTGGTGCCGCGCGCCGCGCGTGTATGTTCCTGAGACCAGACGGATCCGAGCCCATGGACAACGTCGAGCAGAGCTTCCTGCGGCGTCTCGCGGAGGACGTGCGCGACATCGCCCAGGGGGAGGAGGCACGCGATCAGGACAAGCGCATCTCCCAGGCGCTCCAGACGGGTATGAGGAACGAGCTGCAGCACGTGGACGGCCTCTCGGCCCAGGGCATCTACTCCTCGGCGACCGCGACCGCCCTCGTGGGCGGCGACTTCTACGACCTCATCCATCTGCCGGACCGTCGTGCCTGCGTGATCATGGGCGACGTCTCGGGGAAGGGCGTGGAGGCCGCCTCGGTCTCGGCCGCCGTCAAGACCGCCCTCGGCGCCTACGCGTGGGAGGGCCTCGCACCGGCGCGCATGGTGCGCTCGCTCAACGACTTCCTCCTGGGATTCTCGCGCGTGGAGACCTTCGCCACGCTCTTCGTGGGCATCATCGACCTCGATACGGGCACGCTCACGTACTGCTCGGCCGGCCATCCGCCCGCGGTCCTCCAGCGCGCCTCATCCGGCGAGGTCGAGATGCTTGACGTGCAGTCCGGCGTCGTAGGTGCCTTCCATGACATCTCCTACCAGGACGGCACGACGCCCATCCGCGAGGGTGACGTGCTGCTGCTCTACACCGATGGCACGACCGAGGCGCGCGACGTACGAGGCGACTTCTTCGGCGAGGCCGGTCTGCGTGACGCGGTCATGCACGAGATCCCGCGCGGCTTCGATGGTCTTCTCGACAGGCTCCTGGCCACACTCGACGCGTTCACGGGGCGCAACCTCGATGACGACGTGGCCATGGTCGCCGTGCGCTTTGACGAGGTGGGTCGGGCGAAGCGACCCGTCTCCTCTGACGGGCGAGAATGACCCGTGCATGATCGGGGCGTTAGCGCGACGGGGATTTGGGAACAAGCCCCATATGAACTCCGAGCCGAACATATCAGTACTCACGATGGGCTCCGACCTCGACGTGACCACGGTGCCGCGCGTGCGCCGTGCGATAGACGCGGCCGTGGACGGAGGATGCCTTCGCATCATCCTCAACATGTCGGGCGCCTCGTACGTGGACTCCGCCGGGATGGGCCTCATCGTGAGCGAGCTCAGGTCCCTCCGGGGGCGTGGTGGGCTGCTGTCGCTCACCAATGTCTCCGAGCGCGTGTATCACAGCCTCGAGATCATGCGGCTGCTCGACCAGATGCCCGTCTCGGTGAGGGGCCACAGGGTCACCGAGCTTGACCCCTCCGTCCTGCCGCTCTGGCGCACCACCCTGCGTGTGCACGGCGACGGCCTGACCGAGGCTCGCGGTCGGGTGGAGGAACTCCTGGGAAGCATGCGATTCAGCGCCGACGACCTCTATGACATGTGCCTTGCGGTGGGGGAGGCCTTGGGCAACGCCGTGGACCATACCTGCGAGGGCGGCGTGCTGGCCACGGTGTCGGCCTATCCCGACAGGGCCATCGTCGAGGTCACCGACTGCGGGCAGGGCTTCATCCCCGAGGATGACGAGCCCGACGTGCCGCTCTGCGCAGAGCGCGGGAGGGGCATCAAGCTCATGCGCCTTCTCGCCGACTCCCTCGTCATATCGCAGAAGCCCACGGGTGGGACCGTGGTCCGCCTCGTCAAGTTGAGCCACCCCTACCAGACGGTCGAGTAGCAGCTCGGGGTACCCAAAAGCAAAACGGACACCCACGCCGACGCGGGTGTCCGATATCATTTGGAGGCGAAGCCCGGATTCGAACCGGGGGTAAGGGCTTTGCAGGCCCGTGCCTTACCACTTGGCCACTTCGCCGTCTATGAAAAAGGCCGATCGAAACCGGCCGAAGAGAACATGGAGCGGGCTACGGGGTTCGAACCCGCGACCTCCACCTTGGCAAGGTGGCGCGCTACCAACTGCGCTAAGCCCGCGAACGCGAGGAACAATATACGAGAACTCGCCCCGAGTTGCAAGTGAGAATCAAAAAACGGTGGACGAGTCTTGAAAAACGCAGTTACGGGCCGCATAATCGCGCGGGTCGTCACGGACGCGCCACGTATCGTACAATTACGGTTACTGTGCCTGTATTGTCTGTTGGAGGGTCTGCATGTTTCTAAGCTTTCTCATGATGCTCTTCCTGTTTCTCATCGTCATGGGCTTCGCTCGCGTGGTGCGCTATTTCTGGGGCTGGCTTCGCGGAGGCGAGAAGGTCGACGAGGACCTCGTTCGCAGGGAGGACGTCGCCGAGGAGCGTGCCGAGGAGGTGGCCGACCGCGACCTGGAGGGCATCGACACCGAGGACGGTCCAGAGCAGGTGGTGACCCTCGTCCGTGCGCGTGCCGATGAGATCAACGCCTATCTTGACGCGATGTCCCTCGGCTGGTACCAGATCGCCATCGTCTTCTTCATCGGCTGCATGGCGGGCCTTCTCCTCGAGGAGATATGGATGCTCATCACGGCGGGACTCGCCCAGAACCGCGTGGGGCTCGTATGGGGTCCCTTCTCGCCGCTCTACGGCTTTGGCGCCGTCTTCCTCACGGTCGTCTCCTTCGAGCTCCGCCGTCACGGAGCCAGGGGCTGGCAGGTCTTTCTTGTGGCTGCCATCATCGGCGGTCTGCTTGAGCAGATCACGGGTTGGTCCATGGAGACTGCTCTTCAACGCCACGTCATGGTCGTACTTGCACCTGCCCGATCCACATCACCAAGTGGGTGGCCTGGCGCTTCCTCGTGTTCTGGGGACTTCTTGGCCTGGTGTGGTATCCACGTCGTGATGCCTGTGCTGCTCTATCCGCATCGGCATGCCCACCTCCAAGCGCCAGTTCGTGTTCGTGCTGCTTCCTCACCGTGTACCTCGCCGCCGACATCTTCATGACGGTGGCCGTGCTTCAACCGCAAGACCGAGCGCTGATGCCGGCGTGCCCGCGCAGACCGCCTTCGACGTGTGGGTGGACGACCTACTACTCCGACGCCTTCATAGCGAGGCAGGTTCCAGAACCTCGAGATAGGTGGACTCCGAGTGAGCTGCCGAGACAGGACGTGACGTCCGTCCTACCTCGACTACGCCTGCCGCCACTCCCATGGCACCAGAAGGTGGTCGAGGCCATGAGCCCCCTACCTCACAGGAGCGGTTCTACAACCCCTCCTCGCCCTACGAGCTCGCCCGCGGCGTGCGCGACGACATGGAGCGCGCCCGCGCGACGCTCGCTCGCGCCATCGGCGCACGGCCTGCCGCGATCACGCTCACGGCAGGTGCCACCGAGGCCAACAACCTCGCCTTCGCGGCCGTGGAGGGCCACGTGGTGGTCGATGCCGCCGAGCACGAGAGCGTGCTCGCCTGCGCCGGCACGCACCCCCGTCGTACCGTGAACGTGGGAGACGACGGCCGCGTGGACCCCGAGGCGGTGCGTCGCGCCATCACGCCCGGGACGGAGCTCGTCTCGGTGGAGCTCGCCAATGGCGAGATCGGTACCGTCCAGCCCGTACGCGAGATCTCCCGCGTCGTGGCAAAGGAGCGTGCCCGCAGGATAGACGAGGGGGAGAAGACCCCCATCTACCTGCATACCGATGCCTCGCAGGCACTTGGTTCCATGGCCGTCAACGTGGCCTCGCTCGGCGTGGACATGGTCACGCTCTCGGCCGCGAAGATATACGGCCCCAAGCAGGTGGGCCTTCTCTGGACGTCGGATGACGTGCGGCTGCGCCCGCTCGTCCTTGGCGGCGGACAGGAGAACGGTGTGCGCTCCGGAACCGAGAACGTGGCGGGCGTCGTGGGTTTCGCACGGGCGATGGTGCTTGCGCAGGATTGCCGTGGCGAGGAGTCCAGACGGCTCGAGACGCTCAGGGGGCGCCTGGAGGGGGGTCTCTCGTCCGCTTTCCCATGGATGGTGGTCTCGGGTCCCAGAAGGGCCAGGGACCGCCTTCCCGGCCTTCTCCACGTGTCGTTCCCGGGGCTCGAGGCACGGCGCCTCGTGATCCTCCTCGAGCGCTCGGGGGTCTCGGTGGGCACGGGCTCGGCCTGCGCCGCCAGTCGCATGCGCAGCTCGCACGTACTCCAGGCGATAGGGCTCCCGCGCGGCGCCGCCGAGGGGAGCCTGCGTCTCACGCTCGGTCGACCGACGACGTCTGCCGAGGTGGACTATGCGATCCGGGCGATCGTCTCCGCCGTGCATGGGGAGATGGAACGCCTCGGCCGCACGGACGCGGACATGACCGCGCTCTCGGGGCATCTGATGGCGGAGAGGTTCTGATGGCCGAGAAGGTCTTCGTCGGGCTTTCGGGTGGGGTGGACTCGGCCCTTGCCACCGCCCTGCTCGTGGAGCAGGGCTACGACGTGCATGCCGTCTACATGCGCAACTGGTCGCGTGACCTACCGGGGTTCAGGTGCCCCTGGGCGGACGACCTCGCCGACGCTGAGCGCGTGGCCGTGACGCTGGGTGTGTCGCTCGAGGTGTGGGACTGCGAGAAGGAGTACCGCGACACGGTGGTGAGCTACCTCGTCGACGCCTACGCCCGGGGGTATACGCCCAATCCCGACGTCATGTGCAACCAGACCATCAAGTTCGGGACCTTTGCCGAAAGGGCCTTCTCGCAAGGCGCGGACTTCGTGGCGACGGGCCACTACGCCCGCGTGGAGCATGCTTCCATCGGCAGGCGAGCCGGCCGTGCTCCTGCGCTCCGCCGACGAGCACAAGGACCAGACCTACTTCCTCTGGCGCGTGCCTGGGACCATGTTCAACCGCGTGCTCTTTCCCGTGGGCGACTATGCGAGCAAGGCGGACGTGCGCGCGGCCTGCGCCCGTCGCGGGCTGGGGGTGGAGGCAAAGCCCGATTCCGATGGCATCTGCTTCGTGGGACCGGTGGGGATGCGCACCTTCCTGCTCGACGCGCTCGAGCGACGGGCGGGAGACGTCGTGGAGTGGGAGACGGGCCATGTGCTGGGCCGTCACGACGGTGCCTTCCTCTTTACCGTCGGGCAGCGCAAGGGGCTCGACCTCGGGGGTGGCCCCGCGCGCTACGTGGTGGACACGGACACCGAGAGAAACGTTGTCTATGTCACGGCCGACCGCGCCTGCCCGGCGCTCTGGACGCGCGAGCTCGTGCTCGAGGACGTGCGCTGGATCGCCGGCGAGACGCCCGTACCGGGGAGTTACCTCGTGCGCACGCGCCACACGGGGGAGCTGCGCGAGGCTCGCGTGGAGACGGGCGGCGACGGTCTCGTGCGCGTGTGCCTTCCCGAGCCCGTGCGCAGGGTGGCGCCGGGCCAGAGCGCGGTGATCTACGACGGGCTGCGCGTGCTCGGTGGAGGCGTCGTGCGCAAATAGGCGTGCGACCTCGTGTGGAGGCGTGCTAGGCTTGGGCGTATCGGTTTGGCATCGGACGGAGGGCGCATGGTCATTCTCGGGCTGCTCTGCTTCTTTGGGGTCTCGGCCGTGGTGCTGCTCGCGTATGCCGTCACGGCCGTGGTCGTGACGGGCATGGTCATCGTCACCGCGCCGATGTGGATCGCGTTCGTCGTGGCCGGGGTGCTCGAGGTGTGGGCCGTCGTGGTTCTTGGCAGGTTGTTCTGGCGCATGCTCCACGGCGGGGACGTCGACCTTGCCAAGGCGATCTGGAAGCCCGCGATCATGCTCATGGCGGGCGTGATCGTGTTCTGGCTGGGAGTGTTCGCGGCGGCAATGCTCATGTCGGCGGCCGTTGGCTAGCTTGGAGGGGTGCGGTTTGCCCATCCTGGCGACCGTGCTCGGGGCTTTTCTGTGTGCTCGTGGGCATTCTCGGTTGCATCGGCGTGATAGTTCGCGTATAGTTTCTTCGCTGCAACCCCACGCAGCACCACATGATCGGGCGTTTAGCTCAGGGGGAGAGCGCTTCCCTGACACGGAAGAGGTCGCAAGTTCAAATCTTGCAACGCCCACCAAAACACCGAGGTAGACGGCTTGTCCGTCTGCCTCTTTTTGATTTCGCACCAAATCGTTTGGTGCGCGTGCACCATTTCGCACCAAATCTCGCATCGAGACCTCTCGGAAAAGAATCTTTTTGGCTTCCCAAAAATGTGAAAATATACAGAGCGAGATAGAAATTATGCACCAATTCTCCAACCTTGCCAAAAGCGCCAAGTCCTGACCAAAGAGCCATGCAGCCTCTTTGAAGGCTTCTTCTGCCATCGGTCTCCAGGCTCGCCAACGACGTAAGTCATGGCCATTTGGTGGCGCGTGTCCTTAGGAGACCCCAGGAGACGCTGGCCTCCTCCCGACGGCGACGCCGGCCATCTGACTGTCCTAATCTGCCCCTCGCACCGAACCGAAGACGACACGAGGTGGGACGAGAGATGACGACGGATCACATGACCGAGCACCGCGAAGACGCCACGCCCCGCAGGCGAAGGCCCGAGCTCATCGACGTGAGGGAGGCGGCCGACATCCTCAACGTCTCCGTGAGGACGGTCACGAGGCTCTGCATCCTCAACAAGATCAGGTGCGTGAAGGTCGGCTACCAGTGGCGCATCAACCGCGCCGCCCTCATCCGCTACGCCGGGCTCGAGGAGGTCTGTGACCATGGGAGCCTGTGAGGGGCGGACCGCCGGGGGGACGGCCGTCCACGCCGGACGTCCCCGTCCCGGAGAGACGGTAGTGTCTTGGTACCCATGGCCGGCATAGACGAGGCCGGAGCACACGACACGCACCGGCCCATGAGGCGGGTCCCCATGCCTGCGTGCCGGCCATCCACCCCTCCGATTGGAGATGATCAGTCATGACTGGAAGGCAGATTGAGGGTGACGTCCTGCTTGGCGGCTGGGGCGTGAGCATCAAGGAGTACTACACCATCGAGGAGGTGTCGAGGCTCCTGCACGTCCATGTCACGCGGATAAGGAGGCTTGCCAACCAGGCCGACGACCCCATGCCGATCCGATGCTTCGAGGGACAGACGAGGAACGGCTTCATCCACCGCGAGGACCTGCTCGCCTGGCTCGGCAGGAACACGCTGCTCTGGCGCGACCAGAGGGGCGTGAGGCCGGGGGCCGGGGATGCCCGCTAGCGGCAGGCCGGATGAGTACGTGACGATCTACCGCTTCATGACCCACGAGCTCGGCCTCAGCGGTATCGAGCTCCTGGTCTACGCCCGCGTCCTGAGCTTCTGCACCACCACCGAGGGGACCTACTACGAGAGCAGGGCCCGGTGCGCCGAGTTCCTCGGTACGAGCGTCCGTCAGGTGGTACGTGCGTTCGCCAGGCTCTGCGAGGGCGGGCTCATCGAGGACGTGGGCGTGAGATGCCATGCCAAAGGATGCGTTACTAGGGAGTATCGCGTGAACAGGGAGGCGATCTCCGCGATCCTCCACGGCCGTCCAGGGGGGTGACGGATTGTCATGACATCCTGTCACCCCCCTGGCAGATCGTCACCCACAAGGGCCGAAGGGGGTGACGGATCGTCACCCCCACCCCTGGCGAATTGTCACTCAAGAATAGAGAGGAGAATAGAGTGCATGGAGAGGAGAGAGGCGCGCGACGCCTCATCACGCCGGTCGAGGCCCGTGCGAAGGGACTCGTCGACGAGGAACCGGGGAAGGTGCCCTGCCCGCATTGCGGCAAGCCGTTAGACCCGCTCGGGGCGCTGTTCGCCGGGAAGGTCTACTGGGTCTCGCACGCGGGCTGCGGTTGTGAGGGCGAGCAACGGGCCGACAGGGAACGTGCCGAGGCCGATGAGAGGGCCGAGCGGGACGAGAGGGCACGTCTCCTCGCGCGTGCGGGCGTGCCGGCGAGGTTCGCCGACGCCACGCTCACAAACGGGTACTGCAGGGCGTACGTCGACTCGTTCGCGGGGAGGGGGACGTCGACGGGACTCTATGTGCATGGCCCCGTGGGGACCGGGAAGACCTACAACGCGGCGGCAATCGCCTGCGCCCTCGCGCAGAGAGGGTGCGACGCGATCTTCAGCTCGGCTCTGGACATCCTCACGAACATCCAGGAGACCTACGACAGCGGATCCTCGAGCAAGCGCGAGATGGAACGCTACCTGTCATGCGGGATGCTCGTGCTCGACGACCTCGGTAAGGAGTCGAACACCAGGTGGGCCCTCACGACGCTTTTCACGCTCGTGAACGCGCGCTACGAGAGGATGCTGCCCATGGTCATCACCTCGCAGTACACCATGGGAGGCCTCAGGGACCGCCTTGCCCAGAGGGGCGAGCGCGAGACCGCCGAGGCCATCGTCTCGAGGCTTGCCGAGACGTGCATGGACGTGACCCTAGCAGGCGGCGACAGGAGGTGTGCAAAGACTGAGTCCCCGTTGATTCGTCAAAAAGATGACGAGGAAGGTCTGGTGCAGGGGCTACGGGGTCTCGAAGGTTTCTGAAGTGCTGCCAGGTGAAGGCCTGTGACGCTGCGGGTATTGTCGTTCGAGCATGCGCGTCGGTTATCGTCACTTTGGAATGTACTTGACGACCTGCGCTACCGCCTTGGCGACCTTCTTAGGTGCATCAACTTTGATAAGCGCAGCTACTGCAGTTCCCACAGCCATAACGCCACCGACTGCTTTCTGCGCGATGTCCTTGCATTTGTCTGCACGATCGTCGATCTTTGCTTGACAGCGGGGGCATATGCGATGGTTAGGACCTGCATCCTCAATTGGCCCGAAGCATCTCTCGCATACGAAAACAAGCTTCCCTCCGCAGTGAGTACAGTAGGCATCGCTTGCCTTGTACCTGAACTTCTCCTTGTTTCTGTCGCACTGTGGGTTTGGGCAGCCCTTGGATCGTCTATCCCTCATTGTCATCATCCTGTCCCGCCTCGAGATAGAACGTTGTCCCGTCTGTCAGCATGTGCGTGATGCCTTCGACTTCCAGAAGCGATCTGGCGCGCCTTTCCCAAACACCGTCTTGCAGAAGCGTGTCCGTCGCATCGAACTCACGAAGCGCTCCTGCATTCGGGACGATGACTTTGTCGAGAAACTTCCCGTACTCGTCAAATGTGGTAAGCATGGCGGGCATCTCGCCTTGCGCGAAATAGATGGCTGCCTTCAACACTGCTGAGCGATGGATGACCTCGAAGCACTTCGTGATGTTTGCCATTCGAGCGTCAATCTCGGCAGCTCGTCCCCTTTTCTTCTCGTACTTGCCCTCTTCGAGGTATCGGATATCTGCCTGCATCTCTAGGATCATCTGGGCATTGGCATCGCTAAGGGAGCGGACTGCCTGGGACGCCACGAGCTTCCTGAAACTGTCATCGACGATCTCTTGTGACTCGATATAAAGGCTCATGCCGGAGTAATACAGTCCGAGCCGGTCGTTCTGCTGGCCTTTGAGGACGTCCTCGACTCCCATGCCGATTTCCTCGAGAGTCTGTGTCACCTCTTCAAGCTGCTGTTTGATTGCCTGCAGCTGAAGCGCGTTCATGGCCTCCAGGGAATCGATCCCCTGCTCTGCGAGTTCCTCCTTGATGGGGAGCTTCTTTCCATAATGGCCTTCTACATCTCTGACCTGTGCGTACATGTCTCCGTTCTTGTTGACATCAAGTTTTATCGTTCCATTGCGGATGCCTTCCTCCACTCTGTTGGACATATCGACAACAAATCGTGTCTCACCCCCATGTTCGTCAATGGCATCTTTTGCTGCGACCGCCTTTACAGCGACACCAGCAATTCTCGATACGATGGCATTTGCGGATTGTTGCCTGGCGAGAAAGGAAGCCTTGAATGATTCAATTGCATTGAAACCACTGTCATGGATTGCGTTTTGGCTCACGGAAGTACTGTCAGCACGAATTAACGCGTCGCTCATGTGAGCCACTCCTTGGACGGGAGACCAGCAAAGACGAATGAAGAACTTGATTACATGATACCGTTTACAAGATTAGCTGAACAGCATTTGCTCACCTCAGCCACCACGGCCAACGGCGCCCATACCGCCAGGCATCTCCTGTGTAATCGTCCTCGGCGGGCCGTGCCCGGCATCCAACATCGACTCGGACCAAAGTAGCCGCTGCCGCGGCCCGTCCGCAGGCCGAGGGGCCCGCCGCCACCTAGGGAGGGTGACGGCATGGCCGAGGACTTCGGGGACGACGCGGGACAGCAGCTCTACGAGTGGACCATGCGCATCGGCCTCTACGCGCGGCAGCATCCCGGTGCCGGCTCCGCACAGGCGCAGATGCAGCAGGCGGTCGACAGGCTCTCGGCCGCCCTCGAGCATGCACGTGACATGGCGCCCGAGGCCGCTGGCACTGGTGGTACCGGGTTGCCTGAGTACGCCAAGCTCGACCTCCACGAGTTCAAGGAGCTCGAGGACTTCCCCGCCGTCCAACATGTCATAGACTCGCAGCTCTCCTCGGACGGTCTTCTCCACTATTTCAATGACGACGAGCAGGGCAGGACCTGGCTCGTGTTCCGGACCGCCGACGCGCCTGGTGTCTCGGCGGGCTTCGATGCCCTTGCTGGTGACGCCAGGAAGGCCGGCGAGCGTGCCGCAGCGCAGATCCGCGAGTGCTCGTCGCACGACCGTGAGGCCACCCGTGACGAGGAGCCCCTCGTCGAGAGGGCGGCACGCGTGCGCGAGGCGTGCGTGGCCCAGGCCGAGGGCCAAGCGCACGAACACGTGCCAGAGCTCACACACCACATGCAAGAGACGAGGGCGAAGTGAGCGCCGCCCGTGCCTTCCCCGCGCCCGTCGTCGTGGCCGCATCCGGTGTGGCGTTCCTCGCGGGAGACCTGTACGCCGCCACGGTCTTGTCCATGCCCGCGCCGGCCATGGCCCATCTCCAGGGTGCCGTCCTGCAGATGCCTGCATATGTCGCCGCCAACGGGATCGCGCCCTCCCTCGAGACGGTCCCCCTCATGGCAGGCGTCCTCGCGTGCTGCGGCGTACTCGTCGCGTGGTCGCGTCAGCTCATGCGGGTCGGCAACTATCGTCAGGGTGAGGAGCACGGCTCGGCCCGGTGGGCGACGCCCCGCGAGGCGGCCCGCTTCGCCGACGCGCACGACCCCTTCGCGAACATCATCCTCACCAGGCACGTCTCGCTCGCGCTCACGCGCGCGGACCACGACCCGCGCTACGAACGCAACCGCAACGTGCTCGTCGTGGGTGGCTCGGGCTCGGGCAAGACGAGGGGCTACGTGCTGCCGAACCTGCTGCAGGCGAACGCCTCCCTCCTCGTGACGGACCCCAAGGGCACGCTCGCGGGCGAGGTGGGGCCCGTGCTCTCGTCGCTCGGCTACCGGGTGCGCCGCATCGACACCGTCGACTTCCGCCGCTCGGACCACTACAACCCCATCGCGTACGTGAGGACGCAGCAGGACGTGCTGGAGCTCGTCGACTGCCTCATCGCCAACACGACGCGCACGAGGAGCGACACGGCCGACCCCTTCTGGGAGAACTCCGAGCGCCTGCTCTACACGGCGCTCGTCTCCTATCTCGTCGACCACTGCCTCAGGGAGGACGCGAACCTCCCCGGGCTCATGACGCTGCTCGCGCTCGCCCAGGCGAGCGAGGCCGACGAGGGGTTCGAGAGCCCGCTCGATCTGCTGTTCCGGGAGGTCGAGACGGGCTGTCGCTGCGCCATCGACAAGACCGCGGAGGGCTTGGGTGGCAGGGACTTCTCGGGAGGGCGCGCGAGCGTGCGCTGGGTCCGTGTGGCCGAGCCCCTCACGCCGGAGCGGGACCTCTCCCTCTCGCGCTACCGCGCCTTCAAGGCGGCCGCCGGCAAGACCCTGAAGTCAATCATCATCAGCTGCAACGCCCGGCTCACCGCGCTTGCCAGCGCCGAGCTCCGGGAGGTCCTGTCGTCGGACGACATGGGGCTCGACCGGATGGGCGACCCCGCTGTCCGCACGGCCATCTTCGCGACCTCGTCGGACACCAACGGGACCTACTCGTTCGTGCTGGCCCTCCTCGTGTGGCAGGCGACGAACCTCCTGTGCGAGCGGGCGCTCCGCGAGTACGGCGGGAGCCTGCCCACGCCGGTGCACCTCGTGCTCGACGAGTTCGCCAACATCGGGCGCCTGCCCGACTTCGAGCGGACCATCGCCGTCGTGCGGTCCCGCAACATCGGGGTCTCGGTGATCCTCCAGTCGACCGCGCAGCTGAGGAGCCGCTACGGGGACGACGCCCAGACCATCATCGACTGCTGCGACACGACGCTCTTCCTCGGCGGCAAGTCCACCGAGACGAACAGGGGCGTGTCTGAGCAGGTAGGCAAGCAGACCGTCTCGCACCTCGGCACGAGCGAGAGCCACGGAGCCAGCCCCAATTCCACCCAGAGCAGGAGCGTCGCCGAGCGCGACCTCATCCAGGCCGCAGAGGTCGCCAAGCTCGACCGCAGGCGCGCCATCGTCCTCATCGCCGGGGCCGATCCCATCATCGACGCGAAGTACGACCCTGGCCGCGCACCCACGCGCTCGGGAGGTGGTCGCCATGAAATAGGGGGCCCGCGCAGGGGGATGCCGAGCGCCAGGCGTCCCCCCGCGGACGGGCGCGTCCGGCGCGAGACGAGGCGCGGCCACACGCCGCGCCGCAACCACGGGAGTCACCACATGCTTTCACAGATCATCGGCCTCGTGTCCGGCTGCGTCTCCTTCCTCGGGGGCTTCCTCGTGGTCTGGGGCGCGGTGTCGCTCGGGCTCGCCATCCGCGAGCAGCAGGGCGGCGCCCAGATGGCGAGTGCCATCTCCACCATCGCGGGCGGCGCGATCATCATCGCCGCCTCGGTCTACTTCGGGATGCTCGACACGTCCTGGCTCCCGGCCTAAGGGGGCTGTCCATGTCGCTTTCCGTCGCGGTCCACAAGGACATTGGCGAGTACACGGAGAAGGTCGTCGGCAAGCTCAGCCTGAGGACGCTCGTGTGCGTGGTGGGGGGCCTCGCGACCTCGGTCGCGACGGCCGCCCTGTGCGCAGGCCTGCCTCGGGATAGAGCCCGCGGACGCGAGCCTGCCCGTCATGGCGGCAGTCGATGCCGTTCTGGCTCGCGGGGTTCTGGCGGCCGCACGGCATGCGCGCGGAGAGGTTCGTGCCGCTCCTCTGGGAGCACCTCACGTCAGACGGCGTGCTGCCCTACCGGTCCAGCTGCTCCATGGCGTCTCCGCCCGAGCGGCTCGCGGCCAGGGAGACCCGCAGGTACCGAAGGAAGTCCAGACGAAAGGGGGCCGAGCTCGATGAGCCGAGCCATGGGGAAGGGGCCCGAGGAGGCCGAGAAGAGGGACGTGGCGCCCACACGATGGCAGTGGACCAAGCCCATGAGCAGGAGGGTGCGCGAGCAGGAGCGGGAGCTGAGCACCTCCGTCGCTGAGAGACGGCACCGCCGTCGCGCGGCGAGGGACGTCTACGACGCCATAGGGTTCGACGCGATGTACAGGGACGGCATCTGCGAGGTCGAGGAGGGCCTGTTCTCGCAGACGGTGTCGTTCTCCGACATCAGCTACCAGTCGGCGAGGAAGGACTCGCAGGAGGCGGTCTTCTCCGCCTGGTGCCAGCTCTTCGACTCGTTCGGCGCCGACAGCTCCGTCCAGCTCGCGGTCGTGAACACGCCGATACCGGCCGACGAGATCGGGAACAGGACGTTCTTCGACGAGTCCGACCCGACCTGCGGCAGGTTCGCCTCCGAGTACAACCGGATCCTGAACGACAAGATGCGCGAGGGCGTCTCGAACCTCGTCCGCGACAGGTACCTCACCTTCTCCGTGGGGGCCGCCGACGTGGGGTCGGCCGTGCCCAGGCTCGCCCGCGTGCGCGGCGACGTCACCCAGGCGCTGCAGCGCATCCGCTGCGACGTGGAGACGCTCGACGGCGAGCGGCGCCTGCGCGTCGTGAACGACCTGCTCCGGCCGGGGCACGCCCTCGACTTCTCGTGGGACATGGTGGGCCCCTCGTCGGGCGTGAGGACGAAGGACCTCGTCTGCCCCATGGCGATCGAGACCAAGCCCGCGGGCTCGGCCACCCGTCTCAGGGTCGACGGGACGTGGTGCCAGACGCTCGTCGTCCGCTCGCTCGGGAGCGAGCTCTCCGACCGGTGCCTCGCCAAGCTCATCGACCTGCCCATACCGCTCGCGGTGGTGCTCCACGTGCAGGGCATGGACAAGGCGCGAGCCATCGCCTACGTGAAGCAGCGCCTCGCGTGGATGGACAAGGAGGTCATCGACGAGCAGATGGCGGCCGTGAAGAGGGGCTACGACTTCGAGATCCTGCCCTCAGAGCTCAAGTACTCCAAGGCAGAGGCCGAGGACCTCCTCGACCACCTGCAGAACAGGAACCAGCGCCTCTTCTCCTACACGGGGCTCGTGCACACCTACGCCGACACCGCCGCCGAGCTCGACGACCAGGTCATGCAGCTCATGCGCGCAGCGCGCTCGAACTCCATCGACCTCGACACGCTCGACTACCGCCAGAGGGAGGGCCTGAACTCGGTGCTCCCGCTCGGCAACAACCACGTCGAGGTGAGCCGCATGATGACGACCGCCCAGGTCGCCATCCAGATGCCCTTCGCCACGCAGGAGGTCAACCAGCCGGGCGGCGGCTACTACGGGCAGAACAAGGAGAGCTCGAACCTCGTCATCTGCAACAGGAAGAGGCTCGCGAGCCCCATGGGCTACGTCGCCGGCAAGCCCGGGAGCGGCAAGAGCTTCTCGGTGAAGCGCGAGATCGAGAACACGATCCTGGCCTACCCGGACGACCAGGTGATCATCTTCGACCCGGCGGGCGAATACTCGCCCGTGGTGGTGCCCAACGGCGGCACGGACATCCGCCTGGGTCCCGACTCCCCCGCGCACCTCAACCCGTTCGACGTGGCGGACGTGGCGGAGAGGAGCGCGTGCGCCCAGCGCGCGTTCAAGATCGACGCCTTCCTGGCCCTCTCGGGTGCCACCATGGCGGAGGGCAGCCAGGGGCTCCCCGAGGCCGACAAGTCCATCATCAGCCGCTGCGTCGAGGACGCCTACGACGCGCGCGCCGCGCGCGGGGCCGTGCCGACGCTCCAGGACCTCTACGACACGCTGCTCGCCCAACCCGAGGCCGAGGCGCGGGACATCGCCCTTCGCTACGAGCGCTACGTGCGGGGCGCCACCTCGTTCTTCAACCACCAGAGCAACGTCGGGTTCGAGGGGCGCATCACCAACGTGGACTTCCGCGACCTCTCGCAGAACATGCGCGTCTTCGGCATGCTCACCGCGCTCGAGGCCGTCCGCAACCGCATGTACGCGAACTTCGAGCGGGGGGTGACCACCTGGCTCTACATCGACGAGGTACAGTCGCTCTTCGAGCACCCGTCGATCGTCTCCTACTTCTCGAAGTTCTGGGCCGAGGGCCGCAAGTTCAACCTCATCTGCACCGGCATCACGCAGAACTCGGTCTACATGCTCGAGCACGAGGAGGCCAGGAACATGGTCCTGAACTCGGACTTCGTGCTGCTCCACAAGCAGAGCCCGCTCGACCGCAAGGCATGGGTCGAGCTGCTCGGGCTCTCCGAGACCGAGGCGCGCTACATCGACGAGTCGGTGAAGCCCGGCGAGGGCCTCCTGGTGGCAGGGGGCGCCCGCGTGCCCATCAAGGACGACTTCCCCAGGGGCGCCCTCTACGACCTCTTCAACACCAAGCCCGACGAGGTGGCCGAAGCGAAGCGCGCCGCCAGGCCACCGAGGGGGGCGAGCCGCAGGTGAGCGTGGTCGACGACGGCGGGGGCGCACGCACGCCGCCCAGGCCCTCGAAGGTCGCCTACGAGGGCCGCACCGACGCGGTCTCCGCGGGACTCGTGCGCGACGCGGACGAGCGGTCCGGCTCCGTGGCGCGCGGCGTCGCCCGCATGCGTGCGACACGCGCGGCGCAGGCCGACGCCTTCGCGGCCGACCCGGAGCCCGATGACAGGCGCGAGGCCTCCGAGGACGCCCTCGACCGCACGGCGCGCAAGGCGGGGCGCGCCGTGCGCGAGCACCGGGGCAGGAACGCCGCCGAAGGGCACCTCGTCCGCGGTGCCGGCACGGGCAAGGACGCATCCCCCGCCACGACATGCGCGGTGGGTGCGGGGGATGGTCGCGCGGTCGTGGGAGGGGACGGCCCGACCCTGGCCGGCAGGAACCCGGCCCAGACCCGCACCCTGGCGGACACCCGCGGCAGGTCGCGGACCTCCGTCCTGCGCCGTCGGCGTGCGAGCGGGCCCGTGCGCGGGGGCACCCGCCCGAAGTCCCGTCCTGCGGGAGGCCATGCCTCGTCCAGGGCGGCGTCCGCCAGGGCCGCGGCACGGGCGCAGGCGGGCACGGCTGCCGCGGGAGCCTCCGCCAAGACGTCCGCCGGTGCCGTCGCGGTCGGAGCGCCCGCCGTGCTGGCCCCCGTCGCGGGCGTCGTGACCGGGATCCTCGCCTTCGTGGTCGCCTCCGTCGTGGTCTCGCAGCTCGTGGGGTCGCTCTTCGGGTTCTGGAGGGGCGAGGAGCAGAGGCGCTCGGTGGCGGGGCTGCCTCCCTACGTCACCTACTCGATGGTCGAGGAGGCGCTTCGGTGCCAGGAGGACTACGGCCACCCCGCGGGCTGCACCATCGCCCAGATCATCCTCGAGTCCGGCGTGGGCGACCACCTCTCGGGGCTCGCCACGCGCGACAACAACCTCTTCGGCATCAAGTGGGCGTCTGCCTTCGCGTCGTGCCCGGAGGTCACCGGCAAGGAGTCGTGGCAGACGAGCGAGGAGGTGGACGGAGGCACGGTGAGCATCACCGACGCGTTCACCTGCTTCGCCTCGCCCGAGGACTGCATCAGGTTCCGCTCGCGCGTGCTGCTGCAGAACGCCCGCTACGCAGGCAACCCCATCATCCGCCAGGCCATCTCCGAGCACAGCTCCGACCTCATGGCAGAGGGGCTCAAGGACGCGGGGTACGCGACCTCGTCCGCGTACGTCGACAACCTCAAGTCCGTGATGGACACCTACGGATTGCGTCGCTTCGACACGATGGGCGTCCCCGACCTCGCGTCCGCGACGTCGGCCGACGGCGACGCCGTCGTGGCAGCCGCCATGACGCAGCTGGGCGTCCCGTACGTCTGGGGCGGCACCACGCCGGGCGTCGGCTTCGACTGCTCGGGCCTCACGCAGTGGTGCTACGCGCAGGCCGGCATCCCGATACCGCGCGTCACCGAGGACCAGATGGCGGCGGGGACCTGCGTGCCCCTCTCGGAGGCACGTCCCGGCGACATCCTCTGGAGGTCCGGCCACGTCGCCGTCTACCTCGGCGGCAACTCGTACATCCACGCACCAAGGCCCGGGGACCACGTGCGCGTGGCCGAGGGCATCAGCCGCTTCACCTGCGCGGTCAGGTTCTAGGAGGAAGGGCAAGGACATGGAGAGAAGGAACAGGGTCATGGCGGTGGCGGCCGTGGGCGCCGTCACCATCCTCATCGTCGCGAGCGTGGCGAGGTGCGCGGCCGTACGGGGGTCCGGCGCCGGTGGGTCCGAGCCTACGCAGACCGAGGACGCTGCGACCACCGAGGACCCCGCCACGTCCGAGACGACCACGGCGCTCGCGCGTCTGGCATCGTGCGAGTGGATGGGCCCCGACGACGCCGCCATGAGGATGACCCTCGCGGACGGCCGTCTCGTCGAGACCGACGGGACGAGCACCTACATCTGCTCCTACGAGGTGGTCTCCGACGGACCCGCGCAGGCCGAGCTCGACGTGCTGCGCGCGGACGGCACCCACGTCACGGCTGACGTCACCGTGACCGGTGTCGGAGATGCCATGCGGGTCTCCTCCGACGCCTTCCAGGTGTCCCAGAGCTGGGTGCCCGTCCCCTCGGGCGACTCAGAGGTCGAGGTCGCAGGCGTAGACGAGGCCTACCTCGACCTGGTTGGCGGCGACGAGGCGGGGCTCGAGGAGGCCGTGGCCGGGTGGTGCTCGGTGCACGCCGTCGCGGCGACGCGTGCCACCTTCGACGGCGAGGTCTACCTCGACACGAAGACGGGCGACGTCACGGCCACCCTCACGTGCGACGACCCGGGCGAGACGATCCTCTCGGTCACGTGGGCGTCCGGCGCCTTCAGGGTCGTGGGCTAGCGATGGGGGCCAGGACCCTAGGCGCACGCGGGACGTTCCTCGCGTGTGCGGTGCTCACGTTCGCCCTCCTCGCGGTGCTCCTCTCGCCCACGTTCGCATGGGCATCGATCGCCGACGACATCAACAGGTGGATGTGCGGCGTGCTGCGCGACACCTGCAACTGGATCTTCTCCGCCCAGGCGGACGTCCTGGGCTCGATCGGCGTCGACGGCGTCCTCTCGAGGCCGTTCGACCAGATGCTCGGCACCGCCGGCGGGACCACGCTCCACGACATGGCCCACGGCGTGTGGGAGCGCGCGGTGCTCCCCATAGGCTGCGGGGTCCTCTCCCTCGTGTTCACGGTCCAACTCATCCACATCTCCCAGCGCATGGACGGCAACGCCAGCATGCCGGGGGTGCGTGAGGTCGTGTTCCTGCTCGTGTTCTTCGCGGTCTTCCTGTTCCTGGTGCAGCACTCCTTCGACCTCATGGGCGCCATCTACGAGGTCGTGAGGCTCGCCATCACCAGGACGACCTCGATGTTCGGCGCAGGGGGTGCCATGGACCTCGGTGCCGTCTCCATCGTCACGACCGACGACGACGTGGCGGCGCTCGTCGCGATGATCGTCGTCGCCCTGGTGAGCTGGCTCGTGGTGCTCATCGCCTACGTGGTGGCGCTCGTCGTCACGTGGGCCCGCGCGATCCAGCTCTCGCTCATGGCGGCCCTGAGCCCCATCCCGCTCTCGCTCATGGCGCTCGACGAGACGCGCCAGATGGGCGTGGGCTACGTGAGGCACTTCGCCTCCGTGTGTCTCGCGGGCCTCATCATCGTCGTCCTGCTCGTCTCGTTCCCCGTGGTGCTGGGCGGCCTCAACGCCGCGAGCACCGGGACGGGGACACCGATCGACTCGGTCGCGGGAGGCCTGTCATACGCGCTCCAGTACCTCGCCATGTGCGTCCTGCTCACCCTCTCGCTCGTCAAGAGCGGGGCCTGGGCCAGGGACGCGCTCGGCGGATAGCGGCACCGACCAACCACCGACAACGGCCCCGCCGGGGCCTCGGAAAGAAGGGAGCCACGAGATGGCTGCAAACGGCAGGGAAAAGGTCTACCTGACCTTCCACAGGAGCTTCGTGAGGGAGAACATCCGTTACACGGACGCCCACACGGGCGAGGAACGGACGTTCAACGCGGTGAGACTGCCCCCGGGCACGCTCATCGACGGGCGTGACATGGGTGGCTGGGAGTTCAGACCGCTCTTCGTGAACCCGTCGCGCTTCAGGGGCGAGGACTGGCGCGACGTGCCCCTCGTCGCGGGGCACGAGGTGTGGTTCCACCGCGACGTCCTCGACGCCGACGGCAACCCCATCCCCGACACGAACGGCCGCAACGAGCAGGAGACCGTGAAGGTCCTCCCGGTAAAGATCAAGGATGCCATGGCCGAGGCGAGGGCCGCATGGGCCAGGGAGCACGCGAGCGCGAGGACGCTCTCCGAGCGAGCCCATGAGGCACGCTCGGCCACCGACGCGCTGGCGACGGCACAGGGGCGCGACGGGCTTCCGGAGAGGCAGGGGACATGCCAGTGACGAGAAGAGGGATCCTCGAGGCCGTCCGCAGACGCGCGAGAGGGGTGGTGCGTGGCGGCGCCGCGGTGCGCGTGGCCGTGATCGCGGCTGCCTTCGCGTGCCTGGTGGGACAGACCATGGGCCTTGCTGCCCCGACGCCTGCCCTCGCTGCGGGAGAGCAGGCGAGCTACTACAACGTCCCCACCGGTGACGTGGGGCCGTTCGACGCCACCATCTTCGGCTGCTACCAGAGGACAGACGACGACTCGGCTGCCGGCGTGGCCTACTGCATGGACGGCGAGAAGCACGGGCCCTCGCCGGACGCCACCTACACGAACGAGGGAGGGACCGACACGGTCCTCAGCTACCTCGCCGCCCACGGCTACCCCAACGAGACGACCATATGCGGGCGGGCGCTCAGCGCAGGAGAGGCCCGGTCCGTGACGCAGATAGCCATCTGGTATCACAGGAGCTACGACCTCACGGACCAGGTCGTCCCTGGGGACAAGCGCGACCTCGTCCAGCTGGGCATCAGGTTCTGCCAGGAGGCCGAGGCCTACGAGGCCGCCGGTGGGGCAAACCTCGGGTGCGGCACCGTCTGGTACGCCAACGACTCCAGCCAGCGCATGCTCCTCACCTCGGAGGCAAAGGGAAGCGTGGAGCTCACGAAGGCGTCCGCCAACCACGAGGTGACCGACGCCAACGGCAGCTACTCGCTCGCGGGCGCCACTTACACCGTCTACTCAGACGAGGCCTGCACCAGGGCCGTGGCCACCATCACCACCGACGTCGCGGGACACGGGACGGCGAGCGAGCTCTCCCAGGGAGGCTACTGGGCCCGCGAGACCACGCCCGCGAGCAACTACGCCCTGTCGACCGACGCCGTCGCCTTCCAGGTGAAGGGAGGCAGGACGGCTCAGATCGCCGCCGAGGACGCACCGCAGGTGTGCGACCTGGGCGTCGTCCTCGCCAAGCTCGACGCGGAGACGGGGAAGGCGTCCGCCCTGGGCGCGGGTACGCTCGCCGGTGCCACCTTCGAGGTCGGCTACTACGACGGCCTCTACGATGCCGGGAGCCTTCCCGCGAAGGCGACGCGCACCTGGACCGTGACCACCGGGGCCGACGGCACGGCAGACCTCTCGGCCGCCACGGGTGACGCTCTCTACCACGACACAGCCGGCAGGGTCTGCGTCCCGGTGGGGACCGTCACCGTCCGCGAGACGTCGGCGCCCGAGGGCTACCTCGCGGCCGGCACGACCGACGTCATCCACGTGAGCGCGACCGGAACGTCCGAGGTCATCTCGACCTACGTGGCGCCAAAGGTCGCGGAGCAGGTCAAGCGCGGGGACCTCCGCCTCGTCAAGGTCCGCGAGGGAAGCATGGAGCGCCTCGCGGGCGTGCCCTTCCTCGTCACGTCCAAGACCAGCGGCGAGTCCCACGTCATCGTGACCGACGCCAACGGCGAGGCCGATTCCTCGTCCTCCTGGATCCCCCATACGGCCGACACCAACGCCAACGACGCCGTCGCGTCCGGAGGCGCCACCTCGGCAGGCGCCGGGACGTGGTTCTCGGGGAGCGCATCTATAACTACGAAGGCAGACGACTCCAAGGGGGCCCTTCCCTATGACACCTACACCGTGAGCGAGCTCCGCTGCGAGGTGAACGAGGGACTCGACCTCGTGAGCTTCGACGTCACGGTCACGCGCGACGGCACCTGCGTCGACTGTGGCACCGTCGCCGATGCCGAGGGGCCGGCGATTGCGACCACCCTCACAGGGGAAGGAGGCGAGCATATGGCCTGCGCCTCCGGTACGGTCGCGCTCACGGACACGGTCGCCTACGAGAACCTCACCGCCGGCAGCACGTACGAGCTCACCGGTACCCTCATGGATCGTTCCACTGGCAAGGCCGTGACCGACGCGGATGGCTTGGTTGTCATGGCGAGCACCACGTTCACGCCATCCCTCTCGTCGGGTAGTACTACCGTCACCTTCGAGTTCGATGCCTCCGTGCTCGCCGGGCACTCCGTCGTGGCGTTTGAGGATCTCTCGCTTGATGGTGTGGTCGTGTCCACGCACGCTGACATCTCTGACGAGGGCCAGACTGTCACCTTTCCACAGATAGGAACTATGGCCACTGACGCCGCAGACGGCAATCATGAGGTTGCAGCCACAGGGACAGCTGCCATTATGGACACGGTCGAGTACTCCGGGCTCGTCCCGGGACTCGAGTACGAGGTCACGGGCACGCTCGTCGACCGCGAGACGGGAGAGCCCGTCACCGGTGCCGACGGCACCAAGGTGGAGGCATCCGCCACGTTCACACCTACTGCCACCGAGGGTACCGTCGAGGTCACGTTCACCTTCGACGCCTCGGCGCTCGCCGGCCACGAGGTGGTCGCCTTCGAGACCGTCACGCACGGGGGGCACGTCGTAGCCACCCACGCCGACATCTCCGACGAGGGGCAGACGGTGTCTGTCACCGAGGCCCCTGCGACGACGTCCCCCGCGGCCGCTGGGGGCACCCTCCCGCAGACCGGCGAGGCTACCTCTCCCTTCTTACCGCTCGTGGGCGCGGGCGTCCTCATCGTAGGTATCGCCTGGTGGCTGCATCGGCATGGGGTGGGCACCGTCTCCCATGGTGACGGCGATGAGTAATCCATACGTCCCGCTGGCCTGGTTCTTCGCAGGTCAATTCATAGCCTGCGTGTGGCTCCTCGCCTATGCATGCTGCAGGGCGGCCGCCCTTGCGGACGGCCCAGACAGGGAGTGACGGCAGGGAGGGGGCGGGCATGGTTGCCCGCCCCCTTCTCACATTTGGAAGACGAGCGAGGGGACGGACATGCCGAGGGACAGAGGGAAGACGGACGATGCCATAGCGAGGAGCCGTGCGGAGATCGTCTCGCAGATGGCGCGGGCCATGGAGAGGGATGGGCTCGCCTGGGCGGCAGAGTGGAAGGGATGCTGGTCGCCGGTGAACCCGACCACGGGCAGGTGCTACCGCGGCATCAACCGCCTCGCGTTGGCCGCCGCCATGCGCCGCGAGGGGTTCGAGGACCCCCGCTGGTGCACGTTCAACCAGGTGAGGGACGCGGGCTGGCACGTCGGGAGGGGCGCGCACGCGACGGGTGCCATCGAGTTCTGGAGCTGGTACGTGCCCACGAAGGCATTCGGAGGGGACCGCGTGGTCACCCTGGAGAGGGCGGAGCGGCTCGTGCGCGACGGCAGGCTGCCCGCGGAGGCCCTCGAGGGCGCGTTCCTGGCAGGGAGGCTCTCCCACGTCTTCAACGGCTCCCAGATCGTGGGGATGGAGCCGTTCGACGCGAGCGCCCATGCCCCCGCGGAGCCCGAGGTGGAGCGCATCGCCGACGAGCTCATCGCGTCGTCGAGATGCCCCGTCGTGGAGGAGGCGACCGACCGAGCCTTCTACCGCCCCTCCGAGGACAGGATCCATCTTCCTCGGCGCGAGCAGTTCATGGTCATGGATGGGTTCGCCCGGACGGTCCTGCACGAGATGTGCCACTCCACGGCGCGTGCGGTGGGAAGGGACGTGGAGAGGACCCCCGAGGGATACGCCAGGGAAGAGCTCGTGGCCGAGCTGGGCAGCGTCTTCGCCGCCGCGGACGCCGGGCTCGACATGGGGAGGTTCGCCGACGCCGACATGGGACAGACCTACCTGGACAACCACGCCGCCTACCTCAGGAGCTGGCTCGGGGCAATCAAGGATGACCCAGCTGCATTGGCGCGGGCCGCGACATCCGCGAGCAAGGCCGCGGACTACATGACGGACAGGCACGAGAGGCTGGTCGAGGAGCGAGATTGCGTACGAGGACCGCAGGGCAAAGACCATAGTCTACAGGTTGATTCACGGTCTCTTAGTGAGAGGCGTCTGTCTGCGATGGCTGTTGCTGAGGCGATGTTGAGTGGTGAGAGGCTTTCGATTCGAGAAGCCGTGAAGCCCACGATGTCTCACTGACGATTGGGGGTCAGAATCCCATGTGGCGAGGAGTGACAAATCATTGACGATGAGAACGAATCTGTGCATGACCCAGGTCACGTTATTACACTGCAGCCTGGCAATGGGCTGAGGCGAATTGCGTTCGAGTAACGCCGGTAGCTTCCATCGCGGGTCAAGGTATAGCCAAATTGGCATTGAGACATAGAAGAAACGTACAGTGCAAAGAATCATAAGGGTTCGAGGACCCCTTCTATGAGGTACTCGTACAAAGTGGTACAACGATGAATGGAAGTGCCTCCATCCAACTTCATCTCCCTGATTTTGTAGTCGTTCTTACATTCCCAGTATTGTCGGAAAAGTACATCCTGATCATGCGGGGAGAAAGTTGGATAGTCTGAGTATTCGAGGAAGCCTATATAGTTCGTATTCGCTTTCACAACCTTCGTTACTCCCGCAAGAGGTTCAGATAGGTTCAATCGGAACCCTTGTACGGAGCTTAAGTCCCACTTGTGCCCGTCAGCTCGCTTCTCACAGTCTTCCATGCATCCGAAGGCATAGAGGCAAGAGAATCGTGAGGGATACCTCTTGAAATACGCCTTGCGAGCAATTTCAAGGCTATACTCCAGACCATACCGATTGGCTATCAACCTTTCGAACGGAGAAACACTAAGCGAGTCGTGACTGGGGTTTGGGATAAATGGCAGGTAGTCAACATCGCCTTGCAAGAACTTGTTTCTGTAGTCACCGCTCGTCGTGAGAGCCATGGCCATCCCGTTGGAGACGAGCCTGCCTCGGCTGAGGTCAAAGTTGTGTCGAGTGATTGCATTCCAAGGCCATTCCGAGCCTCTACCAAGAAAGACATAGAACTGGTCAGGGAGAGACTCCCCTGTATTCATGGTCTTCATCATGTTGGACCAGCTTTCTTTTGGCCTTAACACTTTATTGGATGCTGCATCAAACAAAGTAAAAAACTGGTAAACCCCCAACAATACTGACATTGTGACCGTATAAGAGAGATTCCTATTCCTATTGGCATTTGGACTTGCGATCAAGGAAAGTGGGCACCCCTCACATCGCGAAGCGGAACACCATCCGGAACACCCAGCGCATGATCCGCAGGGCGATCAGGACCACTTGCACCAGCGCCCTTCCCAGAACCTTCAGGAACCTCATCATCGTCTCCTCCGTCTTCGACCCCAGGACATCTCAGATGATAGCGACGATGTCGGACAGAAATTCGTAGCTCGCCCTCGTCATGCCGATCATGCCGCAGACCTCGTCCTCGCCGTCCCTCGTGCCGACGAGCTCTGGGTGCGCCTGGCAGGCGAGGTCATGGAGCCAGACGGCGAGCTGCGCGGTCGAGCCGCCTCCGGGGTGCCATATGGCACCGAGGGCCCTCAGGCGTCCGACGTCCGCGAGGTCGGGCCCGACGCGCGACCACCTCACGGTGCCGTCGACGGCCACGGACAGCACCCGCGGGGCCTCCTCGCAGGATACGAGCAGGAACGACCATCCCCGGCGCCTCCTCGCCATGGCGCCGTCCCCCACGTCGCGCACGTCGTAGCAGTCGGCGCTGAGGACCAGGGACCCGTCCTCGCAAAACGCGAGGGCGAGGTCCGCGAGCATGCTCTTCGCGGCGAACGGCTCGGCCCTCGTGAACCGGTCCGTGTCGAACGACTCGAGCCTGCCGTCCGCGTACGAGACGTCCACCCTCATCTGTCCCAGCCCCTCCCGTCGCGACGTGGGCCCCTCACGGGCGCGCGACCGGTCGGCCCTGCCTGGTCCTGCCTGCGGGGGATGTTGTCCGTGCCATTGGCGTGGGTGCCGCCGGTGCTGTCGTCATGGCTCTCGTGCTCGGGGAGGAGCCGCCTTTCGCTCGCATGGTCGCGTGCCTGCGAGATCCTGTCGGCCGTCTTCTCGTCGCCCCTCGACCTGGCCCTCCCCACGGCCAGGTCGAGTCCGTCGAGGGACATGGCCCGGACCTCCCGGGCCGTTCCCACCATGGAGGCGAGGCGGCGGAGCTCGGCCAGGTCGTGCACCTCCATGGCATCTCGGGCAATCTCGGTGATGCGTTCTCGGGACTGCTCTGGCAGTCGCGCCCTTCGTGGGCTCGCGAGCTCGCGGGTGACGTGTGCCTTCCGGTAGTCGGTGCCGAGCCTCGTGCCGCTCACCTGCCGCGAGGGCTGGTCGACGAGCGAGTACGTCCAGTCGGTGCCGTCCCTGCGCTCCCTCGTCGTGACCCCCATGGAGGAGAGGATGCGCCTGAGGTCCTCCGGGTCCCGTGCGACTCCACGTGCGACGTCGACCCTCGCGCGGATGTCGGCGACCCAGGAGTAGCCGCCCCTCCCCGCCACCTCGGACTCCTCGCGCCCGACGTGGACCCTCTGGTAGTCCGTGCGCGAACCCGCCCCTCGTGTGTCGGGATGCTCCGTATCGATTCTGCCGTCGAAGTGGGAGAGGCCCATCTCGCGCGAGATCGCCTGGAGCAGTCCGTTGAGGGCGCCGGGGTCGGGGTCCTGCAGGCGCCTGCCCGTTCTCAGGTTGGTGTTGTTCACGATGACGTGGGCGTGGGGGACGTGGCCCTCGTTGTCGTCGTGGTAGACGATGGCGACCTGGAAGTCGGGGAAGCCCTCTCGCGCCCATCGGGTCGCGAGCCTCCTCAGGCCGTCGAGTGTGATGCCGTCCCTGGGGTCGGGGGAGACGACGTAGTGCTTGTAGGTGCGCGCGTGCCTGCCCCGCCAGGGTGCGTCGTTGCCCTCGGCGGCGCGACGCGCGTCCATGGCCTCGTCCCAGGCGTAGTCGCCGTAGACGGGGAGCCCATGCCCGTCCTCGCCGATGACGGGAGCATCGAGCCCGAGGTAGTCATGGGCAAGAGCGCGATCGCCGCGCTCGAAGTAGCGTCTCGCGCCGGCGAGCCCGGAGTGACCAGATATCGCCTTCACGTATGGCATGGCGGCTCACCAGGTGAAGAGGCTCGGCCGGTCGGAAAGGGCGGAGACGTCCTCACGAAGGCGGTCGAGCGAGTTCTTGACGTGTGCCATGTCGGCATGGACGGCGGCGAGTACCTCCATCACGTCGGCGGGGTCCGCCTCGGCCTCCCGCACGCCCTTGGCCATCGTGTTGAGGGCCCGCACCGACTGGTTGTAGAGGGTGCCGATGGCATGGAGGTTGTAGGCGACCTCGTGCGAGGTCCCGTAGTCGAAGACTATCGGTGCTCCCGCGAGCAGGTGTGTGTCAGGGAGCCGGACGTAGCGGACGAGGAGGCGGACGAGGTCCGTCTTGGTGATGCCGTAGGCCTTCGCGGCGCTGGCGAGGGCGTTGTCCTCCTCCGTCGAGAGGCGGAGCCAGAGGCGCCTCGGTCTGGTGTCGCTGCCGATCATCTGATCACCCCAGGGGCGCGGGGCCTCCCCCGCAACGCTTGCCAACGAGCCGACCCGCGCGACCGTGGGCCGACCCCTCCGACAGACGACAGTCTGGGGGAGGGGAGACACGGGCGTGGCGGTGTTGGCGGAGGTGGCGAGCGAGTCCTATTCCACACACTCGTGTGTACGGAATAGGCTACTTGCTGGTATGAAGGGCCCTTTGGCAAGAGGTGGGCAACAGGGACCCAGACATCAACTTCTACTTCTCATGCCGCCCGCTTTCCCTGACGTATCTCAATTTGGACATAGTGCTGTATCTTTGCTACGGGCAATACGGTGGGTTTGCCTGCAGCAATCACATGAATGAAGAGAAGGCTCTTGAATCGAAGTCTGGGAGTGCCCATGGATTCCACGGGAGACATCGTCATCTACGACGCCGGGGATGGGCGGGCGAGGCTCGACGTCCATCTCGACGGGGGACCGTCTGACCCAGGCGCAGATGGCCGAGCTGTTTGGCGTGGGCGTTCCGGCTGTCGCCAAGCATATCGCAAACATAATTGATGAGGACGAGTTGGTCTCCGAGGCAACTACTTCCAAAATGGAACAAGTTCGAACGGAGGGGGCTCGCCAGGTCAGGCGCACCGTGTCCGTCTATAACCTCGACATGATCGTCTGGAATGGCTTGACGATTGCGGTACACACTGTGCATCGTCGCTTTTTCCCTTGCGAAGCGGGTAGTTAAAGACCGCAAATTTGATACGCATTTGCGAGTGTGCGGTAGCACGAGTGTCTGCTCGTTGGATTTCTCGATGGTCAATGCTCAGGGCGTTCTCACGAGGTCGGATTACTATTTGCGATTAGGACATAAGCAACTCTGTGGCGATTGTCCGAGATTATCTGGAGTAGACAGAAAAGCATGTTGCAATTGAAAGGATCAGCCCAGAGATAACCAACAAAACTTGAGCTAGGGAAGCGCTATGTCTGGGAACAATGTTAAACTCTTTAACAAAGTTTGTGTAATAGGGCAGACCATCACCAAACATCGGCCGTTCGAGTCACGGGAGGCGGGATGAACGAACAGGAATTGCGGAAGCGCATTCTCAACGGGAACAAGACCGAACGGATAAACTTCGCCGTGACGCCGGAGATGAAGGATGAGGTGAGACAGCTCGCGGAGGACAACTGCACGAGCATCAGCTCTCTCATCTCCAACATGTTGACGGACAGGATAGTCGCCAGCAAGAAGGGCCAAGGCGCGCGGAAATGACGGTCGAGTCGTTCGACAACAAGGCGCGCATCGTCCGCGATGATCTGACTGCACGTCTCTCAACGGGAGACAGGCTCTCCGTCGCCTCCGCCTACTTCTCCATCTACGCGTATCAGGAACTCGAGACGCAGCTGGACGGCCTCGACGAGTTCCGCTTCATCTACACCTCCCCGACCTTCCTGGGAAGCAAGGGTAACAAGGAACAGCGCGAGTTCTACATCCCCCGGCTCAACCGCGAGCGGAGCCTCTACGGCACCCAGTTCGAGATAAAGCTCCGAAACGAGCTCACACAGCGCACGATCGCGCGTGAATGCGCCGACTGGATACGCCGCAAGGCGCGTTTCAAGTCGTTCCGTAGCGACCAGTCCATGAACAGCTTCCTCGAAGTGGAGTCGGCAGACGACAGCTACGTGTATGCGCCCTTCGACGAGTTCACCACAAGCGGCCTCGGTACGAAGCCGTCTTCGTCACGTTTCCAGATAATCATGCGGCAGGATGCTCCCGCCTCCACCGAGCTTCTGCGGATGTTCGACGAGGCATGGGAAGACAGTGCGGTGGAGGACGTGACCGAGCAGGTCATCGAATCCATAACGACGGTCTACCGCGAGAATCCGCCCGAGCTCGTCTACTACTCGGCGCTCTTCAACATCTTCAGCGAGTTCCTCGACGACATCTCGGAGGACGTGCTCCCCAACGAGGGCACCGGCTTCAAGGAGTCGGCCATCTGGGGCAAGCTCTACGACTTCCAGAAGGATGCCGCGATATCGATCATCAACAAGCTCGAGACCTACAACGGTTGCATCCTTGCCGACAGCGTGGGCCTCGGCAAGACGTTCACGGCGCTTGCCGTCATCAAGTACTACGAGTCCCGGAACCGCAACGTGCTGGTGCTCTGCCCCAAGAAGCTTGCGGACAACTGGATGACCTTTCGCGGCAACCTCGTCAACAACCCCATCGCGCAGGACCGTCTGCGCTATGACGTGCTCTACCATACCGATCTCTCGCGCGAGCACGGCGACACCTGCTGCGGTCTTCCCATCGAGCGCATCAACTGGGGAAACTACGACCTCGTCGTCATCGACGAATCGCACAACTTCCGCAACGGCGCAGATACCGCCAGCAAGAACGACGACAAGGAGAACCGCTACCTGCGCCTTCTGAACCGCATCGTCCGTCAGGGCGTGAAGACCAAGGTGCTCATGCTCTCCGCCACTCCGGTGAACAACCGCTTCAACGATCTCAAGAACCAGCTCGCACTCGCCTACGAGGGAGACAAGGCGAACTGGGCGGGCAAGCTCGACCTCTCCTCGGACGTCGACACCGTGTTCCGCAACGCCCAGAAGGCCTACAACGCCTGGACGAAGCTGCCGCCCGACGAGAGGACCACCGACGCGCTCACCGACATGCTGAGCTTCGACTTCTTCACGATCCTCGACGAGGTGACCGTCGCCCGCTCCCGCAAGCACATACAGCGGCACTACGACATGGAGGCGCTCGGTGCGTTCCCACAGCGCAACAAGCCCATATCCAAACGAGCGAAGCTCACGGACCTCGAGGGTGCCATCAACTACCACGAGATATACGCGGAGCTGGACTCCCTTTCGCTCGTGGTCTATATGCCATCCGCCTATATCCTTCCGAGCAGGATGGGGAACTACGAGGAGTCGAACGGCAGGAACCTCTCCATCAAGGGTCGCGAATGGGGCATCCGCAAGCTCATGCAGACGAACCTCCTCAAGCGCCTCGAGAGCTCGGTCCACTCCTTCTCGCTGACGCTTTCCAAGGTGCTCTCCACCGTCGAGGCGGCGGAGCGGGCCGTGGACGCCTACATCGCCACCAAGAGCGGTGAGGTGAGCGACGGGTTCGATGACGAGTACGACGACCTCGACTTCGATGACGAGGGGCTGCCGCTGTTCGAGGTGGGCGGGAAGACGAAGGTCGAGATAGCTGACATGGACTACCTCTCCTGGCAACGGGACCTGGCAAAGGACAGGGAGACGCTCGAGCTGCTGGTGTCCATGATCGCCGACATCACGCCGGAGAACGATGCCAAGCTCAAGGACCTCTGCGAGACGATCGCTGGCAAGGTCGCGAACCCCATCAACGAGGGCAACAGGAAGGTGCTCGTGTTCACGGCCTTCGCGGACACCGCCGACTACCTCTACGAACATGTCTCGAGGTTCGCCAAGGAAAGGCTCGGGCTCGAGACCGCCATCGTCACCGGCAAGAGCACGCCGAGGAGCACCGTCAAGAAGATCCCGGGTGACATGAACATGCTGCTCACCTGCTTCTCTCCTCTCTCGAAGGAGCGCGATATCGTCTACCCGGAGATGCATCACGACATCGACATCCTCATCGGCACCGACTGCATAAGCGAGGGCCAGAACCTGCAGGACTGCGACTACCTCATCAACTACGACATCCACTGGAACCCCGTGCGCATCATCCAGCGCTTCGGGCGCATCGACCGCATCGGGTCGAAAAACGCCCGCATCCAGCTGGTCAACTACTGGCCCGATGTCGAGCTCGATGAGTACATAAGGCTGAAGGAACGCGTCGAGGCGCGCATGCGCGCGGCGGTGCTCACCTCCACGGGCGATGACGACTACATCAACGAGGAGGAGACGGGCGACCTGGAGTACCGCGAGCGCCAGCTGCGACAGATGCAGGAGGAGGTCATCGACCTGGAGGATGTGTCCGGCGGCGTTTCCATCACCGACCTCGGCCTGAACGAGTTCCGCATGGACCTGCTCTCCTACCACGACGAGAACCCCGATATCGAGAACATGCCGCATGGCATACATGCCGTCGTCAGGGGCGACGAGCCGGGGATACTGTTCGTGCTGCGCAACGTGACCGACGACCAGCAGATAAAGGGCAGAAACCAGCTGCATCCCTTCTATCTCGTGTACGTGGGAGACGACGGCGAGGTGCTCTGCACCCACCTGCAGCCGAAGGCGAACCTCGACTGGATGCGCGTCCTCTGCCGCGGCAAGGACGAACCGGACGCGGCCCTCTGCAAGAGCTACAACAGGCTCACGAGGGACGGACGCGACATGTCCTCGGCGTCCAAGCTCCTCGAAGACGCCATCGCCTCCATCATCGAGGTCAAGGATGAGAACGACGTGGCGAGCTTCTTCGGAGAGGGCACGACGAGCTTTCTGGAAAACGAAGTCGCGGGACTCGACGATTTCGAGCTCATCTGCTTTCTGGTGGTGAGATGATGCTGGGTCTTCCATCGACGACCGAGGTCGACCGTCGCCTTCCCAAGGAGGCGTTCTACGGCAACCTGAAGCTGAACAGGAAGACCAGGGGCCAGTTCGTGTCCCAGGTGGAGCGTATCGTTATCGCCAACAGCATAAAGGCGACCACGGCGAACGTCCTTGACGGTGAGAACGTCCACGAGATCCTCGTCATGGAGATCGTGTCCAAGGGCGAGCCGGTCTCGGATGCGGTTCTCCTCGCCATCGAGCAGGCCAACCGGCACAGCATGGTGTTCGTCTGCGAGGAGGGCGAGGCACAGCGGCTCGTCATCCACCGTCAGGGGACGCACTCCGCGTCGGGCTTGGAGAAGCTCGTGATGAGGGGCTCCACGCTCGATGATGTCTGGGATTCGTTCTGCGCGCAGATCGTGTTCGGAACCGTAGATGGATCGGAAATCGACACGCGGATCGAGCGTCATGAAAGGCAAAGGGCACTCGAGAGCGAGATCGCCGTGTTGGAGCAGAGATGCATGAAGGAAAAACAGATCAACAAGCGCAATACCCTGTTCGCTCAGATGCAGGACAAGAAGCGACAGCTCGCCCAGTTTGAGGAAAGGTAGACACATGGAGAGAATCGACACCGCCACACCAGATCTGACGCAGGAGAACATCGACAAGATAGCGGAGCTGTTCCCTGATGTGGTGACCGAGGCCATCGGCGACGATGGTGAACTCAGACGGGCGATCGACTTCGACGCTTTACGTAGTGACCTGGCTGACGAGGTGGTCGATGGGCCGCGCGAGCGCTATCAGTTCACCTGGCCCGGCAAGGCGGCTGCGAAACTCGAAGCTCGCACTCCCTGCGACAAGGCCTTTCGTCCCTGCATCGAGGAGAGCAAAGACTGGGACACGACCCAGAATCTCTACATCGAGGGTGACAACCTCGATGCCCTGAAGCTGTTGCGTGAGACCTACGCGGGTAAGGTGAAACTCATCTATATCGACCCGCCCTACAACACCGGTCATGATTTCATCTACGATGATGATTTCTCGCAGAGCCGTGAGGACTACGAAGGTGCGAGTGACGAGTATGACGAAGAGGGCGGCAGGCTCGTTGCGAACCCCGAGAGCAACGGTCGCTTCCATTCCGACTGGTGCTCGATGATGTATCCGAGGCTGTTACTCGCGAGAGATTTGCTTACAGATGACGGAGCGATGTTCATCAGCATTGATGAGGGGGAACTAAAAAACCTAGAAGCACTCTGCGACGAAGTGTTTGGGCATGACAGGTTTGAGTCATTAATTACTTGGCAGAGAAAGTACAGCGTTAGTAATAACTATGTTGGCATTGCGTCTATGTGTGATTATTTGCTTGTTTGTTCAAAATCACCTTGTTTTACAGCTAACCTCTTGCCGCGTACTGATGAGTCAGTTGACCGTTACTCTAACCCAGATAATGACCCCAGAGGTCCTTGGAAAGCGGTCGATTATCTTAATCAAGCGACTGTTTCCCAGCGTCCAAATCTGTGTTATGACATCATTAATCCCAATACAGGGAAAATAATAAGTAACCGTGAGAAAGCATGGAAATACGAACAAGCTGCTACAGAGCGGTTTCAACAGGATAATCGAATATGGTGGGGAATCGATGGAAACAATAGTGTACCAGCACTTAAGCGTTTTCTATCGGAAGTAAGGGATGGCTTGACACCACATAATTGGTGGCCATATGAAGACGTTGGACACACTCAAGAAGCAACAAAGGAAGTTGAAGATCTTTTCGGGGCCAAGGTCTTTGATTTTCCAAAGCCCGTAAGGCTGTTGGAGCGTGTTCTTCAAATTGGAACAGGCAGGACAGGGACTCGGTTGTACTTGATTTTTTTTCTGGGTCAGCGACTACAGCCCATGCGACTATGAAGTTGAATGCCAAGGATGGTGGTAGTCGTAAATTCATAATGGTGCAGCTACCTGAAGTCTGCAATGAGCATAGTGAGGCTTTTAGGACTGGGTATGGTACCATTTGCGAACTCGGCAAAGAACGTATTCGTCGGGCTGGTGAAAAACTGGCTGCAGAGATCGAATCAGACAATGCGAAGGTTGATGACCAACTCGATCTTGAAGGCGTTGAGGAAAAGAAAACCATTCCGGATATTGGCTTTCGCGTCTTGAAGATTGATTCCTCTAACTTCAACGATACCTATCAGGGTCCGAACCAACTTTCTCAAGACGTTCTCGCAATGTACGTGGACAACCTCAAGGAAGGACGTACTCCGGAGGACCTGCTCTTCCAGGTGCTGCCGAAGTTCCGTATTCCTCTGTCCGCGAAAATCAAGGAGCTCGACATCTGTGGCAAGCGGGTCTTTGATGTTAACGATGGTCAGATGCTCGCATGCTTTGATGTTGGTGTCGGCATCGACACCATCGAGTCGATAGCGAAGCGCAAGCCGGTATACGCCGTGTTTCGTGACGCGTCCATGGCGAACGATTCGACTGAGGCGAACTTCGAGGAGCTATTCAAAACCTTCAGTCCCGACACCATCCGACGGGTGATTTAGGGAGGTGACATCGTGGACGGTAAACCAATCTCAAAAGACGAGCCTATCAAGGCAGAGATAGTCCTCTATCAAAACGCGGGGCACGACGTGCCACTGGAAGTCCGTTATCTTGACGAGACCTTCTGGCTGACGCAAAAGGAGATGGCCGATTTATTCGACACGACGCCTTCGAATATAAGCATGCATCTGAAGAACATCTTCGAAGAGGGGGAGTTGTCGGAAGCCGATGCCCTTATTAAATTCAGGATCTCTGAATTTAATAAGAAGCCGACCAACTTCTACAACCTCGATGCCATCATCGCCGTGGGGTACAGGATCAATTCCATGAAGGCGACGCAGTTCAGGCAGTGGGCCACGAAGACGCTGAGGGAATACATCACCAAGGGGTTCGTCTTAAACGATGAAATGTTGAAGAACGGCGCGCCGTTCGGGAAGGATTACTTCGACGAGCTGCTCGCGCGTATCCGTGACATCCGCGCAAGCGAGCGCCGCATGTGGCTGAAGGTGACCGACATCTTCCAGGAGTGCAGCTTCGACTACGACAAGAACAGCCCGGTGGCGCGCGACTTCTTCGCATCTGTTCAAAACAAGATGCACTATGCGGCCCTGGGCCACACCGCAGCGGAGATTGTCGACTCGCGTGCTGATGCTTCGAAGCCCCACATGGGGTTGACGAGCTGGAAGGACAGCTCAGATGAGCGCATACACTCGAGCGACGTCTCCATCGCGAAGAATTATCTGGGCGAAGACGAGATAACCCGCCTCAACAGGCTGGTAAACAGATTCCTGGACGATCTTGAGAGCAGAGCGGAGGACGGAATCCTCACCAGCATGCAGGATTGCAGCGAAGCGCTGGATGACTTCCTGCGGTACTCGCGTCGCGATGTGTTGAAAACGAAGGGGCAAGTATCACATGACCGGGCGGAGAAGAAGGCCCTGGAAGAATTTTCGCGCTACCAGGAGATTCAGGACGAGAACTACGAAAACGATTTTCAGGAGTTCGCGAAGGCCATCGACCCATCGTCGGCACAAGGTAGGGCAGAATAGTGGAGTTCAAGTTCAAGATACAGTCCTTCCAGACCGAGGCCGCCAAAGCCGTAACCGACGTGTTCGAGGGGCAGCCGAACCAGAGCGCTTTTGCCTATGTTCGCGATTTGGGCAGGCGCGGTGCCACCAATCTCTTCGATACCGCCGAGGGCTATGGAAATGCGTCGGTGCTGCTTGACGCCGGACAGCTCCTGGCAAACATCCGAAGCGTTCAATCCAGCAACCAGATCATGGAGTCCAGCTCGCTCTGCGCGGACATCGGCGCGTGCCAACTCGACGTGGAGATGGAGACCGGCACGGGCAAGACCTACGTCTACACCAAGACGGCCTACGAGCTCAACAGGCTCTATGGTTGGACGAAGTTCATAGTCGTGGTGCCGTCGGTAGCCATCCGCGAGGGTGTCTACAAGTCCCTCCAGGCCACAGAGCGGCACTTCTTCGAGCAGTACGGCAAGCCCATCAAGTACTTCATCTATAACAGCAGTCGACTGAACGAGCTGGACGCATACTCGCAGAGCACCGACATCAACGTGATGATCATCAATATGCAGGCCTTCAATACATCCATGAAGGAGGGCGGAACCAGCAAGGAGGCGCGCATCATGTACTCCGAGCGTGATGAGTTCGGCAGTCGCCGTCCCATCGACGTGCTGGCAGCCAACCGACCGATCGTCATTCAGGACGAGCCGCAGAAGATGGGAGGAGCGGCCACGCAGAACGGCATCAAGCGCTTCAATCCGCTCTTCTGCCTGAACTACTCCGCCACCCACCGCGTGGTTCACAACATGGTCTACGAGCTGGACGCGCTCGACGCATACAACCAGCGCCTGGTGAAGCGCATCGAGGTCAAGGGCTTCGAGCTCAAGAACATGCGCGGAACCGACGGGTACCTCTATCTGCAGGACGTCGTGGTGAGCCGTACGAAGCCGCCCGTCGCTATCATCGAGCACAAGAAGACGAACGCATCGGGCACGGTGCGCAAGGCAGTCGGACGCTTCGACGTGGGGGATGACATCTACGTCGCCAGCGGCGACACGCGAATGGAGGCATACCGCGACGGTTTCACCATCGCGCCCGATGGCATCGTGCCGGACATGGATGGCGAGCTGGGGCACGTACGCTTCCTGAACGGACTCGTGCTCCGCAAGGGTGAGGTCTATGGTGACTCGTCCGAAGACGACATGCGTCGCATCCAGATCCGCGAGACCATCTGCTCGCACCTCCAGAAGGAGGAGGCGCTTTTCTTCCGTGGGGTGAAGTGCCTGTCACTCTTCTTCATCGATGAGGTCGCACGCTACCGGGCCTATGACGATGACGGCGAGGAGCTGACCGTGGGCTACGGCAAGGTCTTCGAGGAGGAGTATGCAACAGCGGTCTCCGAGCGCCTGGCCCATCCGACCATGGTCGACATGCAGGACAGCTCCTATCTCGACTACCTGAGGCGCTTCGATGCACACGAGGTCCACAAGGGCTACTTCAGCATAGACAAGCACGGGCATACGGTGGACAGCAGGACCAAGCGGGGCCAGGAGGGGAGCGACGACATCAGCGCGTACGATCTCATCCTGAAGAACAAGGAGCGGCTTCTGTCGTTCGACGAGCCATGCCGTTTCATCTTCAGCCATTCCGCCCTGCGCGAGGGCTGGGACAATCCCAACGTGTTCCAGATATGCACGCTCAAGCACTCCGACTCCGAGACCGGCAAGCGTCAGGAGGTAGGGCGCGGTCTGCGGCTGTGCGTGAACCAGGATGGGGAGCGTCAGGATCTCTCCGTGCTCGGCGAAGGCGAGGTGCACAAGGTGAATGTTCTTACCGTGATCGCCTCCGAGAGCTATGCGAACTTCGTCGATGCGCTGCAGCGCGACATCCGCACCGAGCTACGCGAACGCCCGACGGCCGTCACGAACGCGCTGTTCGATGGACGCACTGTGAGGCTGCCTGATGCGGAGCCCATGACCTTCAGCGGCGATGACGCGACCGTCGTATATGCCTTCCTGCTCAAGAACGACTTCATCGACCTACATGGCAAGCCGACCGACAAGTTCAAGGACGGTAGGAGCTTCTCCTACGCGCTGACAAAGCTCCCACCAGAGGTCCAGGCAAAGGCGCCAGCCATAGAGGTTCTGGTCAAGAGCGTCTACGATCCGGATGCGCTTGCGGGCATGATAGCCGACGGGCATGAGAGCAAGCTCACGGACAACCGGCTTAACGAAAACTTCGACAGACGCGAGTTCAAAGAGCTGTGGGGGCGTATCAACTCCAAGCATGCCTACACGGTGAGCTTCGATGAGAACGAGCTGAGGCGGAAGTCAGTCGCCTATATCGACGAGCACCTGTCGGTCACCAGGTTGGGCGTGAGCATGACGACGGGCACGCAGCAGAGTAAGGCGACGCGTGCCGCTCTCGATACCGGCGAACACTTCGACATCACCGAGACGAACCAGGAGAACATCGATACCGGCACCGGTCAAGGGGTCACTTACGACCTTGTGGGCGAGGTGGCGCAGGCCGCCGTCATCACGCGTCGCAGCGCTGCCGCCATCCTTGCGGGGATCAGTCCGCTCAAGTTCGACATGTTCAGGCAGAACCCCGAGGAGTTCATCGCCAAGGTCGGCAAGGCCATCGTCGCGCAGAAGGCGACGATGGTGGTCGATCACATCACCTATCACACGCTCGACGACAGATATGACAGCGAGATATTCACCGAACGCATGCCCGAGAACCGCTCCCACATCATCGCGACCAGGAAGAACATTCAGGATTACGTGGTGTGGGACAGCCAGACAGAGAGGGACTTCGCCTGCGCGCTCGATGCTGCCTCGGAGGTCTGCGTCTACGCGCGCCTGCCCCGTTCGTTTCAGATACCCACGCCGGTTGGAAACTACGCACCTGACTGGGCCATAGCCTTCGAGAAGGGCAGCGTGAGGCATATCTACTTCATAGCCGAGACCAAGGGGACCATGGAGACGCTGGAGCTCAAAGGCATAGAGAACGCGAAGATCGCCTGTGCGAAGAAGCTCTTCAACGACATCAGTACGTCGGAGGTCCGTTATCACGAGGTCGCGAGCTATGGCGATTTGCTCAATGTCATAGGCACGATGGAGTAAGGGAGAAAGTTCATGGGTAATGCCATCTATGCTGTTATTCCTCGCAAGTGGGCCAACCTCCAATGGTTGCAGCATCAGCTCCGTTTCTTCGATATCGATGGAGATCGAAAAGGTTCGGCGGTAAGCAGCCATACCAGTGCTTGCCAAATTAGCGACGAGGGGTGACAGGCAATGTCCTCGAGTATCTGCGTCAGCAGCGCGATTTGGGATCTCCATATTCATTCGAATCAATGTACAAAGCCAGACAAAGAGCTTGCGAAACTCTCAGTTGTGGAATACGTCGACAGGTTCCTTGGGATCATTGCCGATTATCCGAAGCTCGAGATGATCTCATTTACCGACCATGACATCATTTCGGAAGAGCTGTATCGCGAGTTCTTCAAGAGGAACGTGCCCGTTGCGTTAATTCCGGGTGTCGAAATCGATATGAAGCTCACAGGGGACGGTGAATCAAAGCATCTCGTCGTCTACTTTGACTGTATGAACGATGATGAACGTCTGACAAATCTGTGCTCTGGCGTGAACAATATCATGAGCAGGCACTCCGTCAGTTCCGACAATCCAATCCACATCAATACCCTGTTCGATGAGCTGCTTGACCTTGGTATTAAGTTTGTGGTCAGTCCGCACGCCTTCAAGCAGAGGAAGCGGGCGATTGATTGGGAGTGGCACGTTGATGGAGGGCCTGCCCCCAACGTGCATAAGTACATGGATCAGTTCTTTGCCTTTTGGGAGACCAGCGGCGCATCCCAAATCGCAAGGGCAATCGAGTACCTAGAGATGATGGATTGTGGGAAGATGGAATCCATCGTCTCGTTCTCCGATTCCAAAGATTTCGAAAAGCTGAAGAGCTACCTCGACAATCCTCCTCAATATTTTGCCGCACTTCCGAACTTTATCGGCCTGCAAATGGTTGGTTCAGAAGTTTCCAGGATCACAAGAACTCCTATCGCTATCCATGAGGACGAGAGGGGGCAGTATCTCGGTTCGGTTACTATCGGGGACCAGAAGATAGATCTTTCCCCAAGGCTAAACACAATTATCGGTGGTCGGGGAAGCGGGAAGTCCGTTCTTCTCGATCGTCTTGCGATGGCACTTGATGATTCAAAATGCGAGAAACATTTCAACGACACAGACAGAATTGAGTTTCTCAAGGCCTCTACTCCCACCGTGCAATGTCTCTCCGGACAAACTGTTATCCCCGACTCCTTCCAATTTGAATACTTCAACCAAAGCTATGTTTCGTTGCTGTTCCAAAGTAAGGGTGATGCGTTTAACAGGCAGCTTGAAGGCTACTTCGGGTCGGCGTTTGATTTGGTGAACGACATCGATACTGAATCGGTAAAGAGTTCAAACTCAGTTCGATTCAATGAACTCATACAGGGCCTCACCTCTGAGGCGGTGGACAATCTCGTTGACTTCGTGGGTAGGTTCGGAGTCGATCATGACGAGAAACTGTCTTTGAAGATTCCCAAAGCTCCGACGCATGCGTCTGTGAAGCTTCGAGAATCCATAGACTACGAACAGTTGCAGGACAAACTGGAAAAGTCTTTTACCAAAGACGTTCTTGAGTTCCTCCAAAACGAGAGAGATGTTTCCGACGCGTTCGTCGCATATGAGAAAGCCGTTATAGAGGCAGCGCACCGTGCGCGTGTTGGGTATCTCGAAGGTGATTACCTCCATATGTCGCTAGAAGATAAACTCAAAGCGAAGAAGTCGGAATTGAGCAAAGTGAGCAAGGATCGCCAAATCGCGATCGACTCCTTTAGGAAAACTTTCGCCAGCGAAACCCGTGACGCGAGATATCGAACCCACCTTGTAAAGGCATATCTTGAGATGCAGAAGGAAATGCAGCTCCATCACGAAAACCAAGCCCTCGCGAATGGGGAAATCGTTGACGCTTTCTGTTTCAAGAAGGAGCTGGACATCCAGTCTCCTCTTGACTACCTAATTACATGTCTGGATGAATTTCTCCTCGCTGATGTAGGCGGAGGAAACAAATGCTGTGAAGATAATCTATCCGTGTTCATCGATGCGTTTAGGTTCGGGGACAAGCGTTATAAATCGGGTAAGAGCGCTGAAGCATTAGAGACAAAGCTGAAGTCCTTTGAGTTGTCTTATCGGGAAACATCGTCTGTCTGGTACAAGTCGAAACCAGAGTTGGAACACGAGAATATAGCGGTCAAGTCACCAGGAACGAGGACGAATATTCTTCTCGAGTACATTGTCCACAGAAACACAAACGTGCCATTGCTTATCGACCAGCCCGAAGATAACGTGGACAACCAGACGATATACGGGCAAATCAAGAACTGGTTCATTTCTTTGAAGAATAAAAGGCAGGTTATCGTAGTCACCCATGATGCAAACATCGTCGTCAATGCCGATGCGGAGAATGTCGTGATTGCAAGCCAGAACATGGATGGATCGTTCAATTATGAAAACGGAGCTCTCGAGTACTCCGACATGCTCGAGCAAGCCTCGAGGATTTTAGATGGTGGCGTTGAAGCCGTGAGAAGGAGGCTGATGAAATATGGTGGATAAAACCGTTACCGTGGCGTTCGGCATGGGAGAATCGATAATCCTGACGAACGACGCGCCGGATATCAAAGGATTCGTCGAGCTTATCAATAAAAACAGGGCGTCCATCGACGTTAAGCACATTGACGTCAATAGCACTGTCGATTCATTTGACTGCGAGAGTTTTAAGCAGGTGATAGCCGACTTGGTCACTGACTATCTCAACGAGATAGAGCTTGATCGGGAGAAATACGACGCTGTCATATCCGGTATTTCCAAATAGTTCGTTGTGCTTGTTTCCAAAAGGCTGATTGCCAGAGCAAGCGCAACTCTGGGAATCCAAGCATTCCCTCGGACGAGCTTAGACGGCTAGACTGAGGGTTCTCCAATCCCAAGGTGCTGGGGTCATTGACATTGACGAAACTGGAGATTGACGGACTATTTGACCGAACACGACCTCAAGGCGAGGAGATCCAAAGGCGGGGGGTCGGCACAGCAGTTTCGATATCTGTATGACGGGCCCGAACCGGTGCCGTCCTTGTGCTTCCCGGTGAAATGCGAGGGTGACTTGCTTTCGAAATTATAGGTAAGTGCTCGGCCGCAAATGCCAATATGTTTGTCAGGCAAACTTCCCAGGTCATTTCTGTCGCCTTAAGCATAGGAATATATCCGTGATGACCTACAATGCACGACATCAGTTTAGAAATGACAGGAGGGCGTTATATGGGCGAGTATGTCAAAAAGAAGAAAGCGATGGTGTTCCAAAGCGGGGACTCGCTGCAGCAAGTCGTCAATGTGGTGAACGAGGCCGCTGCTGCCCTCAATGACAAGGCAAGGACGATTAGAGAGAGCCCGATACCGGAGGTGTTGGTTGGTGCGCTTGGCGCCGGCATCGGAGGGACCGGGTCATTCTTAGCGCTCTACGGCCTCGGTACCGTGGGGCTCTCGGCCGCGGGAATCACGTCGGCGCTCGGGGCCGCAGGCGCGATAGTCGGCGGCGGGATGGTCGCTGGCGTGTTCGTCTTGGCGGCGCCGGTCGTGGTGCTGGCCGCGACGGGGGTAGGCATCACCTCCCACCTGAAGAGCAAACAGCTTAAGCAGGAGAAGGAGAGGTTATACAAGGAAGCGCTTGCCAAGCACCAGGCGATTATCCGAGCCCTCAAGGATGAGGCTGATGCCGACAAAGAGCGTCTGGACTACCTCAACAGCCTCAACGTGCTGCTCGGGCGGGCAGTTGCCGATCTTGGGAAGGACTTGGGGGAGGTGCCCACGACTTGAGCAACCAAGACAGCGAGAAGGACATCGCTCGCGTCCTGAAATACCAGGACGAGCTCCTCGGCAGCATCGCGATGCCGGACATGCGGGAGGCAGAGAGGCGCATCTCCTGCAGCCAAGAGCTCCTCGACGAGCTGGGCTATGCGAGGCCCGCACGTGGAAGCGGGCAGGTCTCCCTAGTGCTCGACCCAAACCTTGAGGCGCCATCTTGGGAGAAGCTATCTGCCGAGGCCGCAGCCTCAGTTTCCGGCGATGTTGAAATCGAGTTCCTGTTTACCGAGGAGCAGCTCGTCGCCAATGCGGCCGTGATCCGCGAACTCAACGGGGAATACGACCAGATTCATCACCTGGACCAATACGACATCGCAGTAGCGGCAGCTGCCGGCGTCCTCGCCGGTGCGGTCGACATCCTCCTTGTCGGGGTGCCGCATAAAACCAGGGAAGGTCTCAAGGCGGGGCCGCTCTCCGACTACATACGGGACATGTTCGACAAGAAGTTTCCGCCGGAAGAGATGGAGCGCCTTGCAAATTCCAAGGTGAGCAAGGTTCCCTTCGATGCCCAGGACAATAGGAATACTACGATCGACGTTGACGGTTTGTGCACTTACTACCACCGTCTGTACTCGCTGGGGCATGACCCCCTGCTCGGCTTTCTGTTCGGTACCGCGGACATACTCTCGGGGAGGATGACGACCATCGACAAGGCGGGCCACATCGTCTCCCAAGTGGTGGAGAACTACGCCAATCGAAGGGAATCCGACGTGTTCGCGGCGCTTGCCAAGGAGATGGCCCACCTTGCGTCGGACATGACAACGTCGATGGGGCTTCCTGTCCCGCTCATGGGATTGCTCAACCTGTTCCAGTTCGGCAGCATTGGAGAGTATGAGCAAACGGTCGCTGAAATCGTGCAAGGCATGTACTACGAGGGGTATGACTTCATCCATTTCTGCTCCATGTCCATGGGCGCCGCCATCGTCGAGGTGGTCGTGAGAATCGGATATGCGCTTAGAAGAATCAAGGACGGTGCCACCGTCGGCGATGCAATACCTGTCAGCACGAATCACGAGAAGATGCCGAAGCTCGGGACCATGCTGTTCATTGGCCATTCTGCTGCTTCGGCTGTCAATGCAGGAAAGGTTATCTTCACGGACAACCCCCTGGCCATCAACTACCCGCAATGGACCCTGTTCGCAAAGTACGCCTACCAACAGCTCAGATGGGGCTTGGTGACAAAGCCGGAATTTCGCAATCGCTATGTCCTTGGGGCCATCGATGGAGAGCTTGCGACTGTGTATGACGACATCGACTCGTTCTTCGAGGAGAGCCAATCCGGTCCCGTCTCCCTGTAGTGCTCGCTCCACCGTCAAATGCCCCGTGACCGTTTCCGTTCGATGGCCATGTAGCCATGGCCGGCATTCGCTCTCGTGTGCGGCCGCTCGCCACCCTGGCCACCTTCTGCGATGCGTACAGTACCGCCTTCCGACGCCCACGGAGGCAGCACATGCAAACGTGGACTGGAACAATAAAGTGGCACCAATCGAATGAATATGAATCGGGAACATATCCAGGATTAGTGGGTCATATCACGCAGGTATTGCCGATTGAGAACCCCTTTCGAGTATGTCAGCGCTTGCATATATACGGGTAGTAGGTCTCTGTCGGTAGGCGGCGTTTACTCGTCCGATTACGTCGCGAAAGTTGGTGTAAGGCCGAAAGTGGACCTACCGGAGAGACGTCGGTAGAAAGGACGGTCATCGCCTAGAATCTGCGACTGCCAAGTACGTGGATTCGTGGAAAGGACGATGACCGCAATGGAGAGTGTAGCAGCGTCGAGCATGTCGGCCGCAGCCAGCATGCCAAGGTTCGGGGACGGGTCGGTGAACATGCAAGAGCTTGCCCGTCAGCTCGTGGAGCAAGTGGCAGACGAGGTGACGGGCACCGAGGCAGACATGGCCTGCGAAGACGTCGGTACCGCACGGAACGGCTATCGTGACCGAAAGCCCGACACCTGTATCGGGACGCCCGACCTGCGGATACCAAAGGTGAGGAACGGTTGTTTCTTCCCGGAGGATGTGATCGAGCGCTACTCCAGGACCGATCGCGCGCTCGTGGCCGCCGTGGCGGAGACGTGTCGCAGCGGAGTCTCCACCAGAAAGGTCGAGGGGGTGGCCAAGACGCTTGGCGTCGACAGGCCCGGCAAGGACCAGGTGAGCCGTATCTGTGCTGCCCTCGACGCCGAGGCAGCCGACCCCGACGGGCGCATGTTCGGCGAGGATGAGGAGCTTCCCTACCTGTGGCTTGACGCGACCTATGCGAGATGCCGCGACGGGGGGCATGTCAGCTCGACAGCCGTCGTGACGGCGATCGCCTGTGACGGGCAGGGTCACGGACACATGGTCGGCTTCGATGTCGTCGACACCGAGTCATATGACTCCTGGCTCCCCTTTCTGAGACGCCTCCGATCGCGTGGCGTCAGGGGCGTGAGGCTCGTCGTCTCCGATGCCCACGAGGGTCTCGTGCGAGCCATCTCGGAGACGTTTCTGGGGGCTGCCTGGCAAAGATGCATCGTGCACCTGATCCGCGACTGCTGCCGTGCGACGAGAAGCCGTTCCAAGAGAGTGCGGGTCGCGAAGCTGCTCTCTCCGGTCTTTCGCGCCAAGGACGCATTGGTGGTGAGGGCTCTGTATCACAGGGCGACGCAGATGGTGGGGCAGGTGAGCCAGGAGGCGCAAAGGATCCTCGTGGAGGCCGAGCCGGATGCGCTGGCCTATCTCGACTTCCCGTCCTCGCACTGGAAGCGTCTGAGGACCAACAACGTCCAAGAGAGATGCAACCGCGAGACCAGGCGCAGGAGTCGCGTGGTGCAGGTCTTCCCGTCAAGGCAGTCGCTCGTGCGACTCGTAGGTGCCGTCGTCGCGGAGTCCGACGAGACATGGTCACAATCACGCTACTTCGCCGAGGGGAAGATGGACGAGTTCTGGTCGCTACTGGAGAGATGCGGACATGGGGACGGGTCGGAACCGATCACTGATGCCCGACGTGCCGCAGCAGACGAAGAGGCTCGCAAGGTGCTCGATGCCGCAGGGGTTGCCATGGAAAGGGAGGCGGCGTAGGATTCGACTCATCAACTAGGGTTCTAGGCTTTGTCGTCAGAGTCGAAGTCTCATTTACACCAACATTTCCGACACTACCAAACTTTCCATAACGGGAAGACGCACATGGCCTCGGCGCTCTGCATGGCGTGCCGCCAGTCCGACGTCGAGGCCAGGTTCTTCACCGCATCGTCCCTCGTCATGAGGCTCCGCCGTGCCCGTGACGACGGGAGGCTCGACCGTGAGCCCAACCAGGTGGGCAGGGCAGGGCTCCTCGTCATCGACGAGCTTGGGTTCCTGCCGCTCGACACGGACGGCGCGAGGCTCCTCTTCCAGGTGGTCTCGAACGCCTACGAGAGGCAGTCCGTCGTCTTCACGACAAACCTCGAGTTCAGCCGGTGGGGCTCGGTCTTCGGCGACGACCAGATGGCCGCGGCCGTCATCGACAGGGTGGTGCACCACGGACGGCTTCTCCAGTTCCGAGGCGAGTCGTATCGAGTCACCCACGCGCTGATGCAGGACGGGGGTGCTCAATAAGTTGCCCGGCACTCTTGCGATATCTGCTCAGAAACTGATGCGATTTCTGCTCAAGTGCTATTGACTCAACACACCTTGATGGGCAGGTATGGCAAGACGAAAGCAGGATCGCAGAGGTGGAGATGCCCGTCGTGTGGTGCCACGTCCACCCGTCCGATAGACACTTCCGCCAAGAGGCTCGACGAGTTTTTGGCATGGCTGCTGTCTGGTGAGAGGCAGGCTGACCTGCCTGGTGGTGGGAGGACCTTCAGGAGGAGGACCTCCAGGTTCTGGGAGGTCTGGCCGATGCCTCCCCTCGTGGACGAGGTGTTTGATGTCGTCTACGTCGACGGGATATGGGTCGCTCGCGACGTCGTCGTGCTCATAGCCTGCACGGACGAGCATGTCCTCGGGTGGTACGTGGCAAGAAGCGAGAACCCGAGATCATGGGGTGCCCTGCTGTGCCGCATCGCGCCCCCAGCCATCGTCATCAGCGACGGGGGTTCGGGGTTTGCCAAGGCAGCACGGAAGACCTGGCCCACCACCAGGGTCCAGCGCTGCACCTTCCATGCGTTCTGCCAGGTCAGGCGCTACACCACCTCACGTCCCAAGCTCGAGGCAGGCGTCGAGCTCTATGGCATTGCATGTCGTCTGCTGCATGTCGCCGACTCGGGGCAGGCAGCCGCTTGGGTGGTCTCCTACGCGTCGTGGTGCTCGCGCTGGGACGCGTTCCTGGCCGAGCAAACCCGTGACGAGCATGGCCACCTGGTCTACACCCACGAGAGGCTCGTCAAGGCGAGGAACTCGCTTACGACCCTCGTCAGGCAAGGAACACTCTTCACCTACGTTGATCCGGACGTGGCCGATCGACTCGAACACGTGCCCGCCACGAACAACAGGATAGAGGGCGGAGTGAACGCCCAGCTGAGGCGCATGCTGAGAGACCATCGTGGTCTCTCCCTCATGCGCCGAGTGAAGGCTGTCTTCTGGTGGTGCTACCTGCACACGGAGTGCCCTTTGCCCGCTGCGCAGATCCTGAGGGTAATGCCAACGGACTCCGAGGTTGATAGGTTGTATCGGGACTATGCCTACGGAGAGCGGGAACGCGTCGGGCCTCAGCAGTGGGGTGATGCCGTGGTGTGGTCGGAGTTCCATCAGTCGACTCCATTCGGGACTGATTGGGACTAGCCCTGACCAACACGTTTTGTCCTATAACCCTGAAAGGGGCGCATCCTCGCATAGGCAAGTTCGAGAGCAAACCACCTTCCGGACACCATTTCGCACGCGGTTCATAGGAATACCATCAGGTTAGCCAGGCAAGCCCACGAGCGCTGACATGACGTCGCCACCTGTCGAGTACGTCGAGTACTTCGACAACACTCTGGCGGTGTACCGGGGATCTATGGATTTGCAAAAATAGATGAGGCCCAAGATTCTCTCTGGCTCGCCTTCGCCATATCGCAGATACCTGTACAGCTCTGACTTAAGCTGCCCCTTTCTCCTCGCTCCGATGCTCAAATCCCCTTCCGGGGTCACGGTGACGCCCGTGATTCTCCTGGCATCGCCCCTTCCGACGCAACGGGTTTTCTGCGCGTTCAGCCTGAAGCCGTATTGGGACAGCACGATGTCCACCATTTGAACGACTCGAGCCTTGTCAATCCAGCGATCAGACGAGATACAGATGTCGTCAGAGTATCTCGAGTAGCGGCAAGCATCCCCTAGCTGGCTTTTTATCTCGGCGTCGGCGGGAAGCAGTATTCTGTTGGCAATCGCGGGGGAGGATGGGCTCCCGACCACCAGGCCACCGCCCATCGTAGAGAGCCTCGTAAGCAGGAAGACTTCGTCCGCCGCGAGCTCACGTGGGGCTGCTCCGGCTTTCTCCTGAATGCTGAGACCCGAGAAGACCTGAGACACTCTCGCCGATTTGCAGCTTGGGAAAAAGCTCCTGATATCCAGATATAGGTGGTGAGCGTCCCTCCGATGGATTGACGCATTTTCGACGATTGACGATCCGGGTTCATATGCCGTGACGAACGATGGAAGACGGCCGCTGGAGGCCCTGACAAGATCTGATATCCAGCACTGTATTAGCTTGAGCTCTGGCTTGGGGGCAAATAGCACCCTGCCGTCGACAGCAAACCGCCGGTAGTTCTGCCGGGAAGAGTTTGCGAGCGCTCTGATAGCCTCGGGAGAAAGGGGCAGGTCCTCAGCAATCATATCGACGATAGACATCCTTTGCCCCCACTACTCCCATTTTTCGCTTCCTAAGAAGCACCTGGGCGATCATGCGCTTGAAGTCCGGGTCATTCGCTCCCTTAAACATAAACGAGTCTTCAAGTCGGATTAGCGGTGCGAACGAAGCGCTCAGGATATCCTCTTCCGCACCGCGGCGTTCGGTCGCGCGGACCATCTTCATCGCCCTCATAAACAGGAGAACCGACTCGTATCCGATGCGATAGTCATATTGCCTGAAATTATCCTCGATGGTAGGCGAGAGCACCCGCAATTTGTCACGACTTGAACCCTTTATCCGACAGTAGACCTCTTCCAGATCCCTGCCACAAATAGGGGAAAGCACATTAACCAAGTCAAGGAGCTCGAGTACGAAAGAGCCAACGTTGACCTCGTAGATGTCCCTTCCTTTTGCCACACTATTGATCGGCTTCCTCTGGGAGACCTTTCTCCGCTCACTCTGAACCGTAGATCGAAAAGCGAGGAGGTACCTCGTCAGGTCTGGCGTGGTGACCGGGCAAAGGGGGTCCACGTAGAAGACGTTTGTCCAAGGGGAAAGGGGTGACGCTTTCTCCAGATCGGCAACCGGGCCCTTTGCCAAAAAGCCCTCCGCGCCAGATCCGCGATACCTCTTATCCACCGCAACCGACAGGATCGACCTCACCGTTGGGAGGGCTGTGAAGGCACCTAGCTCGCAGAACGAGCCCGGGCTCTCGCAGAAAAGGAGGATGCAATCCGAGACGTCAGCAATCAGAGCCTCCTGCAGCAAGAGATCCATGCCCTGGAACACGTTCATTGCGGCAATATTCTCGGCCGTGACGCAGAAGACGTTCTTCGTCTCTGACTCGCTATGCCTCGAGACGAAATCCGCCACCATTTCTCGGGAATGGTACTTCTCGGATGCGCCTCCGCATAGAAACACAAAGAGCGGGCGACGCATTGAGAAGGCCTTTTTGGCAAGATGCCCTTTCAGCACCTCGAGAACGTCTTCCGTGTAAACTCGCATATCCATAGAGCTGCCTCTCGAGAGAAGATGGGAAGGGACTCGCACCTACGCCGGTTGCTATCGCGGCCGGCGGCAAGGGGCTCCAACTTGGCACCGGCTGCGACAGCAACCGGCGCAGCGCGAATCCCCGACAAGAACTCCAGGCCCCGTTTCACACGGGGCGCCTCAGGGGGAACAGCCCATGAGAAAGAAAAAGCTACGAGTCCCTTCCCAATGTGATAATTATAGCTGCACGTCCGGCTGGGCTAGGAACGTGATGCAAGTATTGTTCCCTGGCGGAAAGTGCTTGCTCGCGACAAAGGCCGTCGCGAATGACGGCCCATCTGGACGCAATGCCAGACGCAGGAGAGGCCATGGCGAAAAACCGTCCTATCACGCGGGGGCTCATCTTCTTTGAGGGAACGCTTTCTGGCAGGCTGTCCGGCAGCCGTACGCCACTACAGCCATGCACGTGACCCCCGCGAGGGTGAGGCGTTTCCAGTCAATAGTTTGTCGACAGTTGGGGGCCGCGGTGGGAATCCTGAACTAGATACGACCAAGAAGATTAGAGGGCGGGGAGGGAGGGCACATGGGCCACTTATGCGGAGTCCTTCTACCTGACGACACTCAGGTAGGGGTGGTGGAGCATCATCTCGTGCAGGCACCAGGCCTTGCGGGCGCGCTCGTAGCCGGGACCCCCGGGACCCACGTAGGAGACCCTAACGCCGGCGTCGTCCGCGAAGCGGCGGATGACCCTCTCGCCCCTTGCGCGCGCGAGCCCCATGGCCCTTTCCTCCCCGTCGACCGCGCTGAAGACGTCGAGGCGAAGCTCTCCTGCCACGCATTGCCAATGGATGCATACGGGGTCGGCAGGCGAGGTGTCCCGCAGCGTCCGCACGGCAGGGCCCAGGAGCTCCAGGACGTCATCGGCGTCCGCGATGGAACGGACGTCATGGGTGCCCATGCGAAGCTCGTCGGTGTCCCCATAGACGCCCCAGAGGTCGTCCGTGACGTCCCTGACCCCGTGCCCGTCGTCGTAGGAGGCATCGCCCGTCCCGTTTCCCTCCATCCGGGCGAGGAGTGCCCACGCGGCCTTGTCGCGGCTGCCCTCACGCGCGGAGGCGAGCTCGCGCGCGAGCACCCAGTCCCTCTCGGACGGGTGCCATGATCCCTTGTTCCTGTCCCGTGGTCCTGGCATGGGTGGCCCTCCCCTTCGTCTGGCAATGCCACGAGCATATCCTTCATGGCGGACACGAACTCGCAGGCGAAGGGTCCACGGAACCGAAGGCCACGGATGCCTCCCCGGGCGAGCCCAGGTGGCCAGACGGAGGGTCCTCCAACCCCGAGGCGCTGAAACCATCGGCGAGACTGGCGACGTCGGATGCATGGCGACCATCGCTCCCCTCGCGCGCGTCAGGTGTCCCTGCGCGCGAGGGGAGCGGCCGCGGGAGGGCTTGGCTGCGGCCGTGGCGGTGGAAAAGGGGGTGCCGTCCACGTTCTCCGTGGACGGCACCTCTGCCACCGTGGGCGGTCTGTCCTTCGCCCCAGGGTCTCACTCCTCCCACGAGTAGGCGCCGACGAGGTGGCGCAGTCGGGCGCAGCGCTCGCCCACGATGGAGATGGCGATGACGTCGACGCGGATGCGGTCGAGCGTCGGGTGCGCGGCGAGGTGGAGGAGGGCGGCGCGGCGGAGCTCGGACTGCCTGGCCCCGTCCACGGCGAGCGCGGGGATGGCGTCCTCGCCCCCGAGGTCGCGGCTCGTGCGGACGCCCACGAGGACGGTCTCGCCGCCGTCGTCCGCCACGATCGGCAGGCCGTCGCACCCGTTCTCCCCGTCGGCGACCTCGTAGCCGCGTCTCGCGAGGTAGAGGCGGGCGAGCTTCAGGCCCTCGGCCTCGACCTCCTCGGACGTCATGTCGGCCACCGGGGCCGGCTCCCGCCCCTCCTCGTCCGCTGCCGTCACGTTGCCGTTGTCGTTGCTGCTCATGCTGGCTCCCTAGGACGTGGGGGCCCTTTGCCCCCTCGATTAAGAGAGCGAGCAAGGTCCCTCCTCCCCGTCCGCGCGCCCTTGCGGGCGCGGCGCGGCGCGGACGGGGAGGAGGGACCGTCGGGGAGCGGGAAGAGGTGCTTGCTCCCCGTGCTAGCGTCTTAATCGAGGGGGCGAGACGTCGCGAGCGAAGCGAGCCCGCCCCTGGGGCCTTTCGATCTGGCGCGAGGAGCAGGGTACCCGCGCGTGTCTTCCGGCACAGCAACACGCCAGATAACGTGCCTCTCGGTATGGTAAGAATGTCACTCCGCGCAGGCCATCGCGCAAGTTAGTGATCACTACATATGGTCGTCAGAAGAGTAAACCAGATGGCACGACACAATATGTTGTGTCGTGCCATCTCCGATGAAAATGGCGCGCAAGTTAATCGCGAGTGCCTGGAGGAGGCGTCCGCCCCGTTCTCACGCTCCCGAGAGCGAAAGTTGGGCCCTTTGATGCCCGTTGGCGTAGGAGCCCGGTACCTGGGAGAACAGGGCAGGCGATCCTCCCGATGAAAATGGTAGGCAAGTGGCCTACGCCCACGCCGGGACATAGGTCATGTACCGTGGCGCCGTGTCTGGGTCGACCGGCTTGATCATCCCTGCCTCCACGGCCGCTCCGATGAGTCGCGAGACGGTCGACTGGCTCGGACCGTCATCGCCGAACCGCGAGCGGAGGGACTGGTTGCTCATGGCGGTGCCGTTCGTGTAGCAGATGCATGCGTGCCAGTAGCAGGACAGGAGGCGGCCATGTGCATCCATGCTGCGGAACGGTACATAGGACATGATCGTCACCCTCATGCTCCCGCCTGCCGGCGAGTACTCCTTGACCTCGGGGGCGGGGAGGAACATGCCCTCGCAGGAGGAGATGATCTTGTCCCACCCCGTTCCCAGCTCCTCGCAGTAGTGGAATCGCCTCATAAGGCTTGCGAGCTGCTGGTTGCGTGATCGGGGCGGGTTGTCGACCAGTCTGAGGGGCTCTACGAGGGACCTCCCTGGGTTGGTGAAGTCCATGCGGTCGCGGAAGATCTCCACGACGGGGCCGCTCCCAGACAGCGTCAGGTCCTGGTGAATCAGTGCGTTTGCGAGGACCTCCCTGACGGCCCTCTCCGGGTACGCGGTCGTTGCGACCCTTCGGGCCCCTTGGATGTCCTCCCGAGCCGGCGTGAGGGCCATGATCATCTCGACGGCCGTCTCGAAGTCACAGGCGTATCCGCTCTGGGACTCCCTCTCCCTGAGCATGTCGGTGCGGGTGGCATCCTCGTATTGGACGATTCGGAGCGCCTTGCGGGAGACGGTCGGGAAGTCCCTGAGCCTCTTCGCCAGGAGGATGGCTCCCAGGTTGGTGATGGCGTGTCTCCCGTCGTCTTGCCGGCAAAGGATGCCGTCCTCGAGGAGGTAGTGCGCCACCTCCTCCTGGCCCTGGGGCATGGGTATCCCTAGAAGCGAGAAGTACTTGGGATAGTCGATGAGGGCGAGGGCCCGGTCGAGTTCGAGCCCGCCGACGGCAGGGGCAGCCTCGAAGTCCGACTGGGTGATCCTATCCCAGACGGCGGCCTCTATCGACGGGTAGTCCCGCAGGAGCTTCGTATAGCTCCCCACCCGCACGTAGGCCGTCCTCTCGAAATCGACGGTATGCGAGCATGCGGCATCTATCATGAGCACGGTGACGTGCCTGCCGCGCACGTCCGTCTCCCTGAACCCGAACGAGGCGTTGTCGGAGAGCTGGTGGTGGAGCCAGTTCTCGAGCTCCTCGTTCCCCACCTTGAACTCCCTGTACCTGAACGTAGACCCGATGACCTCATGGGTCGTGTCGTCTACGCCCCATACCATGTAGGCAGAGGGGACCTTGTGCTGACATGCCGAGTTGGCAAGGGCACTGATGTCTCGGCCGATCATGTTGGGGTCCTTGTTGCTGACCTTGAACTCCAGCCACTCGGTCTCGGAGCCCTGGCTTCGCAGCTCGTCAACGAGCGATGGTATGTCGAGCTCGCCGTTCATCGTTCCCTCGCCTCCGCATAGGACATCCAATGCCAAGAATAGCCGACTTGCCGTGTGTCGCTGGCTGGCCGATGCAGGTAGACCTGAAGCCCCTCATGTGGGTCCTTAGCCCTGGCGCCTGCGTCCTGGCTCCCCTGCCACTCCCGGGAACAGCAGGACCGTGCCTCCCTTGTCGGGGTCCGGCCTCCTGCTCATGACGTCGTCGATGGTCTTCGCCGCGGCCCTCTTGGAGGCCGGGTCCGCGCTCGCGTAGATGTCGAGCGTCATCGAGGCGTTGGCATGCCCCAGGATCGAGCTCACGGTCTTCACGTCCACGCCCTCGGCGATGGCGAAGGTCGCGAACGTGTGCCTGAGGTCGTGGAACGAGGGGACCCTGCCCTGCGTGCCCACGAGCCCCATCGAGCTCGCGAGCGCGTTCCACTGCTTCCAGACGGTGAAGACGCTCGCATAGCCCCCGCGGACGTCGCCCAGCACGTAGAGCTGCGCCATGCGCTCGCGGGAGTCGTCGAGGTCGGCCTCGAGCCGCTCGGCCCTCATCTCGCGGTAGCGGTGCCGGAGCGGTCCCACGAGCGCCTCGGCCATGGGGACGTCGCGCCTGCCGCTCGCGGTCTTGGGCTCCTTCACGTAGGTCCTGCCGCCGTCGCGGGCGATGGCGCGCCTCACCCACACGGTCCTCGCGTCGAAGTCGACGTCGCCCCACCTGAGCGCGCAGATCTCGCCCTGCCTCATGCCGGTCATGAGGGCGATGGTGACGGCGAGGTTGAAGGGCGTGTCGGCCGCCGCCTCGAGGTAGGCGAGGAGCGTCCTCCTCTGGTCGTCCGGGAGGGCGTTCGGCATCGTGCGGGCGACCTTCGGCGCCCTCACGCGTGCGACGGGGTTGCGGTCGAGCAGGCCGTCCTCTATGGCCTCCTCGCACACGGTCTTGAGGAGGACGTGCGCCTTCCTCACGGTTTTGGGGGAGAGGCCGCGTTCGGGACCCATGAGGTCCGCCTCCCATGCCTGGACGTCCTCCGTCGTGAGGTCACGCATCGCTATGCCGCAGAGCCCCTCGTCGGCATAGCCTACGTCGCATCGGTAGCCGCGGATCGTGGTCCTCTCCACGGACCTGGACGTCTCGAGCGTGTCGACGTAGTGGCTCATGTAGTCGATGACGGTGATGTCCGGCCTCATCGACGTCCTCGGCTTGCGCCCTCCCGCACGCCTCTCGAGTGTCGCTCGTACCTCGGCGAGCTCCCGTTTGGCGTCTCGCATGTTGGCCGCCTCGAGCGTGCGGCTCGTCTGGTGCCACCGCCCGTCGCCGTCCTTGTACTTGAAGATCCCGCGGTAGGGAGGGACGTCTCCCCGGACGAAGCAGTTCGTATATAACATTCATTCCACCTCTTATGCACCAAGGGGCCTTGGTGCGCGCGCACCAAATCCCGATTACCGTGCAGGCCTGTCTTGGCAAAGTTGTACCACGCTGTCCTGGTACCAGCGGCGACGTTGGCCGTATTGGCGAGCATGGCGAGAACGAACATCAAGTATTATCGACTCATAAACAAACGAAGAAGCAAGCAGCTTCAAGATGAGAATTCAGAGTGCATTGCCCGTGTCGGTGACGCCTTCAAATTTATAAAGGCAAACAAAAAAAACCGTGCGGGTGTGATTGATTACAAGGCAGACGCTCGAACGGCTGGTGAGCTAACTACTATCAACCAGACAGTTACGAGTATTTCCGAAGACATCGAGCGCGTGGACGCTGCCTTCAAGACGCTCAACGAAGTCGCCAGCAATCGCGAGTTGTCGGATGATCTCATTTCGAAGATTGAACAGCTCAAAAATCAGTTTGCTAAAGAGTTGGGCGACTTAAAGCTCAAATACGAAAAAGAATCACGTCGCTTACAGCTCAAGCAAGGGATTAACAATCTGATCTACGCCGCAGTTAAGGCGTACAACAGCAACATCAGCCTTCAGTCGACTGAAGTGGCCAACAAGGAGACAGCTGCTGATAGCGACTTGCAGACCATCGCGAAGAACTGCCTAGAGATAAAGAAGCTGAAGCTGACCAGATCTGCGCCATGCTTGGGCAAAGAGGAACTGACCTCGTCTCTGAAACTCTCTTCGGAGTCTAGCTCTGTAAAACTTGAAACGGAGGGAATCGATCTAAAGCTCTCTGATACCGACAGCATCAGAGAGGCGTTCCCGGGGGCCATTGGAAATAAGCCTAGAGTAAATAAGTCGCGTTTTAACCCGCCTTACGATCTCACCGACCCCGAAAGCGTAGACGCACTGATAGAGGTGTTCTCTAAGGGGGGTTTCTCCGACTCTTTGAGCTTCTCCCTTCCCTACAGGGATGCTCTCGATTACACAATTAAGATTAAAACTGATGAAAACAGCTTTATGCCCATCGATGACTTGTCGGCAGGTATGCTGAGCAAGACATATGTTTCAAATTTCCTCGACAAGACAATTCAAGATTCCGGCAGCAATACGGTGATAGTGTTCGATCAGCCCGAATCGAACATGGACAAGCCTTTTCTCCTAAACGTGCTTGCAAGCAAGTTCGATGAGCTTAGGAGAACCCATCAGCTCTTTATAGCGACGCATGAGCCTCTACTGGTCGTGAACGCTGACTCTAACGAAATCATCCTTGCCGAAAACGGCAAAACTATCGGCAAGGAAAACCACATCACCTATTCAAACAGATCGTTTGTAGGAGCGCGAGGTAAGAGCGAGCTTGTTGAGAATATTGCCGAACTTATTGACGGCGGATCAAAGGCGGTTAAGAGACGCAGCGACATCTATGAAGGGATGAAATCATGAGTGAAGATTCGAGCGCAGAAAAAAAGCTGACTGTGAAAGTTGATGAAGGGGACAAGCTGACAATCGACGGCACTGAGGAAAAGATCGAAGAGCTCAAGGCCGATTTCTTTGAGAATCTGGTAGATAAGGCGCTAGCCAACGAGGTTGACTTCGTCCTTGAGAGCAATGGCATTGCTGGCAACTTTTTTCAAACTATCCAGAGTGGGACTACTGCTGACAGCGACTTGCGTAAGCTATACGAGAAAACTCTTACCGACAACAAGGTTTCGGATGAGGATGATTCAAAATCTTCGGATGCGCAGAAAACCGAGTCTGCGACCGAAGCTGAGCCCGAGGCAGCGGAATCCTAATGCCATCTTCGCAATTCATCTGTAGTCACCTGTTGGACTTAAATCAGCGTTTCCCCAGTTCATCGCTGTCACTCTTCACTCGGGAATCGTCACTCTTGGGTCAGGGAGAGCCCCACCTCTTTATCGCCGTTTCCGACCATGTAGTCAGTCGCACGCAACCGAACTGCGTTTTCGCAGGTCAGACAAGTCACTCTTAAGTTTGGCGAAAATACTCTCCCCAAGTGACTACAGAGCATGTAGTCAGGATGGACGACAGCCCAGATACTCACATCTATCGGAACGCGACGCGGGGTGATGCGGTTATCCAGAGGTAAAAAGAGGACGCCCTTGGCTTACGCGATGGAGATCCTGCCGGTGGGAAGATCGGCCATAAGGGTCATATGGCCACCAAGCGCCTCGACGTAGCGACGTAGGGCGTCCACGCTCATGGCATTGATATCGCCGTTCTCCATGCGGGAGACACGGTTCTGCGAAACGCCCATCGCCTGAGCGAGTTCAACCTGGGTGAGGTTGCTGGCTTTGCGTGCTTCACGCAGATTGTAGGCATCGATAACCGCCTGGGTCTGCTCGCGCGCAACGTCCATCTGTTTGGCGGTGATGCCGCGCTTATTGAGGTATTCGTTCAGATCAGCCATTGTTTCCTCCTAGCCTTGCAATATGCTTTCGATAAAGCTCTTCGGCCTTGGGGATAGCTTCTCTGTACCACCCCGACCATTTCGTCTTTCCGTTCTTGCCTTTCGACTTGTCTCCGGCAAGAAGCATTACCGCATCACGCTTCGGGTCGAATGCGAACAAGATTCTCACTTCGGTGGCTCCGGGCGATGCGGGCCGAAGCTCCTTGAGGTTCTTGACCTGCGTCCCCCTGAGCGTGTCTACAAGGGGACGCCCGAGAGCGGGACCGTGTTGCTCCAGATGTTCGAAAGCGGCGAAGATATAGGCAACCGTCTCATCATCCTGTTCATCCAACCATGGGACAATGTACTCATATGCGACAGACCACATCGTTTTCCTTCCGTGTGTATAGGATATAGCCTACAAGCTATATTTGCAATAGTCTGTTCTGAAAGTTCTCACATCCACCGGAACACGGCGCGGGCTAACCAGATGAAGAAGGCCAATGTCACCCTGAGCAGCCTCATTGTCCCATCGCCTCCTTGCGCTCGGTCTGAGCGAGCAGTATGCGCAGCTCCTCGGCGCTAAGGTCGGACAGGGGGCGGTGCTCCGGGTCTGTCTGCGGCTCTCTGGACTGCATCGGGATGATGCGTGCCTGGCTGTCGAAGGCGTTCTCGATCTTGTCCACGGCGGACATCTTCGCCTCCGGGTCCACATCTGCATAGGTGTTGAGCGTCATCGACACGCTCGCATGTCCCAGGTAGCTCGCCACTGTGCGCACGTCCACGCCGGCGCCGATCATGAAGGTGGCGAATGTGTGGCGCAGGTCGTGGAAGGTACAGGTAAATCCGTTCATCTTGCAGAAGGCCGTGAAGTCCTTGGAGAGCATGCTGGGGCTGTAGGGTTTGGAGTCGAGTCCGGGCGCTCCCAGCAGATACGGATCGCCGAAGGGTACGCCCAGAGACTTACAGACGTATTCCTTGTCAGCGCGTATGGCACGAAGTGCTGATGCGATTGAGGGGGTCAGGGGGATGGTGCGGCATGACGAGTCGGTCTTGGGCTCCTTTTCGTAGAACGTACCGCCGGCGTTTCCCAGCGCGCGGGCCACGCTTATGGTGCCGTCCTCGTTCATGTCGCTCCAGCGAAGCGCGCAGACCTCACCCCGTCGCATGCCGGTGGTGAGCGCCAGCCCGATGGCAATGGCCAGGGGATTGGGCATGGCCCTGAACGCGAGGTCGAGCATGCGGCTTCTCTCGGTGCGGTCGAGCGTGTTGATCTTGGACTTGACGCGTTTGGGCGGCTTCGTGAAGTCGCAGGGGTTCTTCTTCAGGATGTCCTGGGCCACGGCGAACTTCAGCGCCTGCTTGAGCAGACGGAACGCCTTGGCGCAGGTCTTGGGGGCGTAGTCCTTGGACATGTCGGCCATCCACTGCGCCACGGCGGGGATGTCGAGCTCGCTCAGGCGTACGTCGCCGATGTAGCGGTAGGCCATCTTCGCCTCGCAGCGGTACCCCGTGACCGTGGAGGGCTCGATGGTGCCGGAGTTCTCCTTGTAGTCGATGAAGGAGTCCAGGAACTCTCGTACCGTGGACTTGGTGCTGGAAGCCGTGCCCTTGTCCTGCAGCCCGAAGCGCAGCTCGTCTCTGGCCTTGACGGCTGCCGCCTTGGTCTTGCCGGTGATGGTGTGGTAGGTGGACACCTGCTTTCCGGTCAAGGGGTCGGTATGGGAGAGTCTGACCTCCCATTTGTCATCGCTGCTTCGTCTGCGGCGCAACCCGCGCGTGGTGTACTCCATGGTGATCACTGCTCCTCAGGGCCGGTTTTCCACAGCGAAACCTGACCACCAATTTGACCACCAAAGTGACCACCAATTGACCACCATTCTGTATTTGAGCGGCTGTTTCGCGCTGTTTACGCTATCTACACAGTTTTGTGTGTTCCCGCAGGTGGGTGGCAGGCTTCTATGAGCGATTATTACCGCTCTGAGCGCCCTGTCAAACCCTTCTCAATCGCTCGTAAAGCGGGGGTCAACAGTTCGAGTCTGTTAGCCGGCTCCAGAGAAAATAACAGGTCAGATGCCCTGTGCGTCTGGCCTGTTTTTGTGCGGTTCAGGCATGCGTCGCAGCGGCGCGCGCGGATGGGCTTTTAGCGTCGAGTGCGCGAAAGTCTGCGAGACAGGTTCCTTGGACGTATGCGCCAACTGGGCAAACGCTGCCGAGAAGTCCGTCCCTTCTCATCCGCAGGTCCGACTTTCGCGCACTCGACACTAAAAAGGGGACGAGAAGTAAGATGGGTGATCTGGTGGCCCGCCTCTTCAGCTCGTAAAAGTGCGTCCCCTTCCTCAATGATCGGTTGAGGGAGGAGACATTTTTATCGCAGAGCGCAAGATTTTAGCAAGGCCTCTAACGTCAATGCAGTGAGATGTTTTTGCAGGAAGCCCTAGGCTTAATTGATGCGAACGCCACAAATAGAAGTTTGATGGATATACAGGCCTATGCAGTGGAGCTCGATTTTGTAAGCAAAAGTTTATCCTGCAAGTTTGCTGAAGAAGAGAAAAAGGTAAGTTCCTTAAGTTAACCTTGAACTATATGTTGGCCAGGAGGGTTCATTTAAGGTATTTTACCTGTGAATTGAATATCAAAAATATATTTTTTATGCCAGATCTCCCCAGGCTGTTGAGGGACAGTTCATGACTGCTGCCCCAGTTCTAAACTAATTTTATAGATTAATAAAATGATTTTATAAGAATAAGAAAAAAATAATGAGAAGTGAGTGAAAAGAACGGATGACAGGGAGGAAGGTGTTGTCTCCACCCTGTAGGCAGCCCTAAAAAGAAGCGCGAGGAGGCGTGGATAGTCAAAAAAAGGAAGTGGGCACTATCTGTGAAACGCGTTAATAAGAGGGACTACCGTTATTTTTTGAAGGGTGGGCTGTTGAACAAGAATCATAAAAGCAGTATCATCGATAGACGCATCGATATGCAACAAGCAGAGTGTTACTTGCAAGCAGTAGGGAAGGTGCTTGCAGGCAGCTCCTTCACAGTAAGGAGAGGACGATTATGAACAGGCAGAAGCGGGGGCGTCTGAGAGCCGTCTTTGCGGTGGCAATGATGCTGACCCTGGGGCTTGCTATGCCGTGGCGCATGGCATTCGGTGACGAGACGTCCAAGATGGTCACGCAAGAGCAGAGCGGGGGGGGGGTACTCCTTGATGAGGTAGCGTCATCGTCTGATGATGCTACCGTTACTACTTCGGAGAAGAGCACGGACGTTATTGATGCAACGAGCTCCGATTCCGAAGAAGCTACGACCACGGCCACGGATGATGTCAACACCGTGGCGCCTCGGCAAGACGCAGGCGAATCTGCGATAACCGCGACTTCCCTGTCCGTAAGTGCGCGGGCTGCGGGAGTCACCTCCGAGACCGAGCTGTCCGCTGCGATTGCGGCTGCGCCCACGAATGGCACCGAGACCGTTATCACCATCGCGGGAGACCTCACCCTTACCAAGAAGATCACCCTTGCGACGGGTCAGAACATCCGTCTTGTAGACGACGGCACGGCTCGTACCGTGACCTTCAAGGGACTCGTTTCGGCTTTCACGGTGGCATCGGGTGCCACGCTCACCATCTCCACGAGTTCCGCGGACAACGGCCTGCTCGTGTTCGATGGTGGTAGCAAGAGCGCTACGAGCAACACTGGTTTTATCTCCTGCCAGGGAACTCTCAACTGGGAGGGCGGCACGCTCCAGAACGTGTACTTCACGTCCAGCGCCGGCAAGGGGCCCATCGTGGTGTCGGGGGCCGAAGCGTCCATGCAACTCACCGAGGGGCTCTTTACCGGAAACCAGACGGGATACTTCAGCGGAGTCATCACCGTCAACGGCGGAGCCTCTCTCGTCATGGACGGCGGAACGATCACGCAGAACAAGGCGGACTCGAACCGCGGCGCCCCGGTCTACATCTCTGCGGTAGACAGTGCGGAGAAGGCGACTTCCTTCGTCATGAACGGGGGCACCATCTCCCATAACGAGGGCTCCCTGAGCGGTGGCGTCTTCGTGGGGAACAACGATCTGGAATTTAGCCCGGGCAGCGCTATTGCTACTGCTGTAATTAACGAAGGGGCTGTGATTGCCGACAACTCCTCCTCCGACATGGGCGGCGGCGTCACGGTCTTTATGGCCGGAAGACTCACCATGAACGGAGGAACCGTCTCGAACAACACTGCTGTGACCATGGGCGGCGGCGTGTGCCTATGGGACGGCTGGGTTGGCTATTTTAAGTCTCTCTATATGAGTTCCTATAAATGGACCGAGGAGCAGGCGCAGTCCTTTTGGAAGACAAAGTGGAGCGTATGGGCTCCTGCCGCCTTCACCATGAACGGCGGCACCATCACCGGCAACCAAGCGCCTGATGATCCCAGCAATAACGCGAGCGGTACGGGCGGTGGCGTCTACGCCGGATCCTCTGCGATAACGCTTAACGCGGGAACCATCTCCAATAACTTTGCCGGCAAGCAGGGCGGTGGCGTCTACGTGCCCGCCGTTCCCTACGAGATTCAGATGAACAAGCCGCTGGTGACGGGCAATACCGCAAGCATCATCGGCGGAGGCCTCTGGTCCTGCCCCACGGGCGACGTGCACGTCTACGTCAACAACGGTGGTGCCATCTACGGCAATACCGCCATGGGCGCGGGCAACGACGTGGCATCGATTGTGAAGAAGGCTGCAGCGACGGGCGACCCCTATGCGCTTCTCCTCTCGAACCGCATTCTCGGCGGCGGGCGCGCCGCCTGGTATGATGACGGTGCCATCAAGACCGCAGGTGACTTAGGCGAGGCTGAGGAGGGTGCGGCGCGCTTCCCGGGCACGAACCTGTATGACGGCTCTGTCACCGAGACTGCGAAGGATCTTGCCCTGAACGACAAGGTCGAGTCCGTGGCCGCCCAGGCTGCGTCTACCGTCGCAACGCTCTCTATCACGGGCAACTCCGCTCCGCGCGGTGGCGGCATCGGTACCAACGGTTCCGTCATCATCGGCATGGACGACCCAGTGCGCGACGTCACAGTCACTAAGGCCTGGGACGATAGCAATGACACGCGCGGCCTCCAGCCTGAGTCCGTCACGGTGTACCTGCTCCGTGACGGCGTCCGGATTGACACGGCGGTGCTCAACGCCGCCAATAGCTGGACTGCAACGTTCAAGGACCTTCCGCAACACAAAGACGGGGACAAAACCACAGACTAGACTCCGTCTATACCATCGAGGAAGACGCGGTTCCCGGCTACGCCACCACCATCACAGGTGACGCGACGAGCGGCTTCATCATCACCAACACCGTCGTCCCGGCGACGCCGACCCCGCCGACGCCGCAAACGCCTCCGACGGCCACGACGACGACCACGGTTACCAGGAAGGTCGCGATTCCCAAGACCGGGGACACGACCCCCTTGACGGCTATTGGAGTTGCCGCCGGCGTGGGAGCGCTCCTGATTGCGGGTGCCCTTATCGCGCGCTACCGCGGGCGCAAGGAGAACTAGGACGTAGGTAGGCCATACACCTCTGCTCGATGAGCCCGGGGACCCTTAAGGTCTCCGGGCTTTTTGCAGGCTTGCGGACCTTTTTTGGCTGCGGGCTCCATTCCGGGTGCTCCCTCCACGAGGTAAATCTTCAACTTCAGATTGAATCTTGAAGAAAACCTTTGGTTTTTTGATAAAGTGCTAGGGGTATGCGTATATCTGTCAGCACACGGGATCGCATAAATCAGCACGAGCTGGTAAAAGAGAAGGGATTCACAGATGAGACGGACGAAAAAGCGGATGGGATGGGGGGGGGTACTTAGTATCCTTGCGGTAGTTTTGCTTGCGCTGGTGCTGCCGTTCCTGCTCGTCACGCAGGCCCATGCGGAAGGGAGCTCGGTTAGCTTCCCCTTCTTCACGAGCGTAGAGCTTACCAGCTCCGACGGGACGCCCCTCGGGGAGGACGTCGCAAAAGACGCTCCCGTCAAGCTCACCTACGACTTCAAAATCCCAGATGACGCAACGGTCAACGAGGGAGATACCTACTCCTTCACGGTGCCGGAGCAGATTGCGCTTTCCGGCCCGATTACCCAGGACCTGATGCTGGATGGCCAGAAGGTCGCCACGGTCAACGTCACAGCAGACGGAGTCGGCACGGTCACCTTCACGGAGTTCGCCTCGGCCCACAAGGGAGTGGGCGGCACCTTCTCGATTACCACGCGGTTCAACGTCGAGAAGATCGAGAACGCCGAGATCGTGAAGATCCCCTTCGAGGTGGGCGGAAAGATCGAATACGTCGAGGTGCACTTCGCGCAGCCCGAGGCGACAAACTCCAAGACGGGCACCTACGACGCGGCCACGGGAACCATCACCTGGACGCTCACTCTCAACTCTAACAAGACGACCATAACTGCGGGCAGTATGCTGTCTGACGTCATAGCTCCTGGTGGCGCTGCCGGGCAGACCTATGTCGACGGCACCTTCAAGGTCACGTCGGGCAGCGGGACCGTCTATGACAGCTTGACTTCCACGGGTTCGGGGACGTTTTCCTACGCTCCTGTGGTCGATGACAGCAGTACCACGGGCAGCCTCGCCTACGAGTTCGCCAACGCGTTCGAGGACGTCGTCACGGTTACCTATCAGACGAAGCTCACGGATCCCTCGCAGTACTTTGGCAAGCAGGTCACGAACAGCGCGACCTTCACCCATGATGGCATCGACCAGGACATTGACGGGAAGGTTGACGTGCCCACGCCGACCTATCTCACCAAGACCGGCACGTACAACGAGGAAACCGGGCAGATTGACTGGACCATTACCTTCAACCCCGACGCCCTCAAGCTGCACAACGTGAAGATCACTGACACCCTGCCGGAGGGGCTCAGCTTGGACGAGGACTCCGTCAAGCTGGATGGGGACGCCTCTACCTCCTTCACGTATGAGAACGGCACCCTCACCTACAGCGCGGGAGACATCGACGCCTCGCATACCCTGACCTTCTCGACGAACCTTCCTGAGGACTACTGGCAGCAGAACCACGACTCGGGGGAGTACAAGTGTTGAACAACACTAGAAACTGCGCCGTTGGGGGTGCTGACGAAAATCCGTACCAGACGATGTTCGGAGGAGGTGTACTGTGTGCCCTGGTCGTCGTGGAAGACGAGCCCTTCACCGGGATCCTCGCGTCCGACCGCCTGTTCGAGCGCGTCTATCACCAGGTTCTCGCGAGCGGTCGTGGCCATCGACCAGCCGACCACCTTGCGTGAGAACGTGTCGATCACCGTGGCGAGGAAGAGGAAGCCCCTCTTCGTAGGTATGTAGGTGATGTCTCCGACCCACAACCTGTTCGGCTCGGGAACCGTGAACACCTGCTCCACGAGGTTGGCCCTGGGGTCTCCGGGCTCGATTCGCTTCTGGATGCGGTAGCGCCTCGTCGTCCCCTTCGCCTGCAGCCCCTTCGCCCTCATGATCCCCAGGACCCGCTTCTCGCTCACGGTGATGCCAATCTTCCTGAGTTCCCGGTTGATCCTGCTGTAGCCATACCTGGCCTTGTGTTCGTTGAATACTTCCACGACGAAGCCCTCCAGGGCCTCCCGCTCGATCTGCTGGTTCGATTTCCGCCGGTTGCGATTCCGTCATGTATTCCCTAGATCAGAAGAGGCGCGCGGTCGAGCTTTACGTGCGATACGACAAAAGCTGCGCAGCGGTGATCAATGAGCTGGGATACCCGTCGAGGGCCCGGCTGCGCACGTGGCATGCGGAGTACGTCGAGCACGGCGGGGTCCTGCCAGCCCACAGCCACGGCAGGTACACCGAGGAGCAGAGGCGCATCGCGGTCAGCCACTACCTCACGCATGGGAGGTGCAATGCCAGGACCAGGCGTGCGCTCGGGTATCCCGGCTGCTACCAGGTGCTTGCCGACTGGGTGGACGAGCTGGCACCGGCCAGGCGCAGGTCCTCGCTGCCGCGTCCCGTCACGGCCGACGGGATGACCGACGCCGTCGTGTCGCTCGTGACCAGGAAGGGCTCGGCCGCCGAGGTGGCGCAGGCGTATGGGGTCACCAGGGATATCCTCTACGGGTGGAAGTACCGCCTGCTCGGCAAGGAGGTGCCCTGCGCGATGGCTGACGGAGACGACCTGCCGAACGATCCCGACGAGCTCAGGGGGCTCGTCAGGTCTCTGAGGCGCGAGGTCAAGCAGCTCGAGCCCGGGCGCGACGTGCTCGAGGGCACGATCGAGATCCTGGGAAAAGGCCCGGGCGCCGACCCGAACCGGCCGGCCAACAGGGAGAGGGCGACCCTGGCGGAAGCCCTGAGGTCGAGGCATCGGCTGAAGGACCTGCTGGAGGCGCTCCGGATGGCGCGCAGCAGCTACCAGTACCAGGTGGGGGCGATGCGGACGCCTGACAGGTACGCCGGGACCAGGGCGCGCATCAACGACCTCTTCAGGGCGAGCGGCGGCGTCTATGGCTATCGCCGCGTGCACGCATGTCTCAGAAGCGAAGGCGTGGCCATCTCGGAGAAGGTCTGCGCCCGCATAATGCGCGAGGAGGGCCTGGTGGCGAGAACCTCCGCCAGGAGGCTCAGGTACAGCTCCTACCGGGGCGAGATCTCCAGGGCACCAGAGAATCTGGTCGGGAGGGACTTCCGCGCCGCGACACCCAACGAGCTCTGGCTCACCGACGTGACGGAACTCCGCATCCCTGCGGGCAAGATCTATCTCAGCCCCGTCGTCGACTGCTACGACGGCATGGTGGTCTCGTGGGTGACCTCGACCTCCCCCGACGCCAAGATGGCGAACTCGATGCTCAGGGCCGCCGTGGGCACGCTCGCTGCCGGCGAGCGGCCGACGATCCGCTCGGATCGCGGCGGCCACTACCGCTGGCCGGGCTGGGTCGAGATCTGCGAGCGGGAGGGGCTCACGAGGTCCATGTCGAGGAAGGGCTGCTGCCCGGACAACTCGGCGATGGAGGGATTCTTCGGCAGGACGAGGGTCGAGATGTTCTACGGCAGGGACTGGTCCGGGGTCTCAATCGACGCGTTCATGGACGTGGTGGATGGCTACATGCATTGGTACAACGAGGGCCGGATCAAGATGTCCCTCGGCTGCAGGAGCCCGCTCGACTACCGTCGTGCGATGGGTTTTGCCGCCTAGAGAATGTACGGAGAAACGTCAGCACCCCCTTCTGCTCAAGTGCTATTGACTCAACACACCTTGATGGGCAGGTATGGCAAGACGAAAGCAGGATCGCAGAGGTGGAGATGCCCGTCGTGTGGTGCCACGTCCACCCGTCCGATAGACACTTCCGCCAAGAGGCTCGACGAGTTTTTGGCATGGCTGCTGTATGGTGAGAGGCAGGCTGACCTGCCTGGTGGTGGGAGGACCTTCAGGAGGAGGACCTCCAGGTTCCGGGAGGTCTGGCCGATGCCTCCCCTCGTGGACGAGGTGTTTGATGTCGTCTACGTCGACGGGATATGGGTCGCTCGCGACGTCGTCGTGCTCATAGCCTGCACGGACGAGCATGTCCTCGGGTGGTACGTGGCAAGAAGCGAGAACCCGAGATCATGGGGTGCCCTGCTGTGCCGCATCGCGCCCCCAGCCATCGTCATCAGCGACGGGGGTTCGGGGTTTGCCAAGGCAGCACGGAAGACCTGGCCCACCACCAGGGTCCAGCGCTGCACCTTCCATGCGTTCTGCCAGGTCAGGCGCTACACCACCTCACGTCCCAAGCTCGAGGCAGGCGTCGAGCTCTATGGCATTGCATGTCGTCTGCTGCATGTCGCCGACTCGGGGCAGGCAGCCGCTTGGGTGGTCTCCTACGCGTCGTGGTGCTCGCGCTGGGACGCGTTCCTGGCCGAGCAAACCCGTGACGAGCATGGCCACCTGGTCTACACCCACGAGAGGCTCGTCAAGGCGAGGAACTCGCTTACGACCCTCGTCAGGCAAGGAACACTCTTCACCTACGTTGATCCGGACGTGGCCGATCGACTCGAACACGTGCCCGCCACGAACAACAGGATAGAGGGCGGAGTGAACGCCCAGCTGAGGCGCATGCTGAGAGACCATCGTGGTCTCTCCCTCATGCGCCGAGTGAAGGCTGTCTTCTGGTGGTGCTACCTGCACACGGAGTGCCCTTTGCCCGCTGCGCAGATCCTGAGGGTAATGCCAACGGACTCCGAGGTTGATAGGTTGTATCGGGACTATGCCTACGGAGAGCGGGAACGCGTCGGGCCTCAGCAGTGGGGTGATGCCGTGGTGTGGTCGGAGTTCCATCAGTCGACTCCATTCGGGACTGATTGGGACTAGCCCTGACCAACACGTTTTGTCCTATAACCCTGAAAGGGGCGCATCCTCGCATAGGCAAGTTCGAGAGCAAACCACCTTCCGGACACCATTTCGCACGCGGTTCATAGGAATACCATCAGGTTAGCCAGGCAAGCCCACGAGCGCTGACATGACGTCGCCACCTGTCGAGTACGTCGAGTACTTCGACAACACTCTGGCGGTGTACCGGGGATCTATGGATTTGCAAAAATAGATGAGGCCCAAGATTCTCTCTGGCTCGCCTTCGCCATATCGCAGATACCTGTACAGCTCTGACTTAAGCTGCCCCTTTCTCCTCGCTCCGATGCTCAAATCCCCTTCCGGGGTCACGGTGACGCCCGTGATTCTCCTGGCATCGCCCCTTCCGACGCAACGGGTTTTCTGCACGTTCAGCCTGAAGCCGTATTGGGACAGCACGATGTCCACCATTTGAACGACTCGAGCCTTGTCAATCCAGCGATCAGACGAGATACAGATGTCGTCAGAGTATCTCGAGTAGCGGCAAGCATCCCCTAGCTGGCTTTTTATCTCGGCGTCGGTGGGAAGCAGTATTCTGTTGGCAATCGCGGGGGAGGATGGGCTTCCGACCGCCAGGCCACCACCCATTGTAGAGAGCCTCGTAAGCAGGAAGACTTCGTCCGCCGCGAGTTCACGGGAGGCAGTTCCGACTTTCTCCTGGATGCTGAGACCCGAGAAGACCCGAAACACTCTCGCCGATTTGCAGCTTGGGAAAAAGCTCCTGATATCCAGATATAGGTGATGAGCGTCCCTCTGATGGATTGACGCATTTTCGACGATTGACGATCCGGGTTCATATGCCGTGACGAACGATGGAAGACGGCCGCTGGAGGCCCTGACAAGATCTGATATCCAGCACTGTATTAGCTTGAGCTCTGGCTTGGGGGCAAATAGCACCCTGCCGTCGACAGCAAACCGCCGGTAGTTCTGCCGGGAAGAGTTTGCGAGCGCTCTGATAGCCTCGGGAGAAAGGGGTAGGTCCTCAGCGATCGTATCGACGATAGACATCCTTTGCCCCCACTACTCCCATTTTTCGCTTCCTAAGTGTTGCGTGCCAAGACGTTGTTTACACGTGACATGGGCGGGAGGCCCCCGCAGGCGCTGTGCGGCCTGTCGTAATCGTGGTGGTCCAGGAACGCCGGGAGGGCCTCGGACCTCTCGGCGTTCGTCGCATAGGGACGGACATAGGCCCACTCGCGGGCGAGCGTCTGGTTCATCCGCTCCACCTTGCCGTTCTGCCAGGGGCTGTAGGGCCTCGTGAGGATGTGGGACGCGCCGACCGAGGCGAGGGCCTCGGCGAAGGCCTCCGACCTGTATCCCGGCCCGTTGTCGGTCATGTACTCCCGGACGTTGATGCCCAGGGAGGCGAAGAACGCGTGCGCGCGCAGCACGAAGGCGGCACACGTCCCCTTCCGCTCGTCGCCGAGCTCCTCGGCGTAGGCGACGCGGCTGCGGTCGTCGATCGCGACGTGCGGGCGCTCGATGCCCGTGCCGCGGTGCCGGCCGCACCCGTCCCTGCCATGCGCCCTCCAACCGCCACCATCGGGGATGCGTGCCACCTTCTTGACGTCGACGTGCACCAGGTCGCCGGGCTCCCCGCGCTCGTAGCGCACCCGCGTGGCCGGGCCGTGCGGCCTCATGCCGCCGCCCACCGGGTCGTACTCGGAGAGCGCCGGGCAGCCGGCCTGGGAGACGATCCCGGGGCAGGTCCTGGCGGGCGCCCCGGTCACGGCCGAGAGCACCGGCGGGCTGCATCGCAGCTCGAGCCTCGTGGCCACCACCAGGCCGCGCACGCCGTCGGGCGTCCGCGTGGGAGAGCGGTGGGGCCGGGAGGGGGCGTCCGCCATCGGCAGGCCGTCGCGCCGGCGCCGGAGCCACTTGTGGGCGGTCTGCCTCGACACGCCCATCTGCCGGGCGGCAGACGAGACGGGCTCGCCGGCCTCCACGCGCTCGCAGAGGGTGCGACGGCCTATCGGGGTGAGCCGTGCGTTAGGATGTTGGGACATGGAGGGACTCCTTTCCGGCTGCAGACGTAGACAATCCACAGCTTCGGGGAGTCCCTCCTGTTTGTCACTACCTATCCTGTAAACAACGTCCTGGCGTACGACACCTAAGAAGCACCTGGGCGATCATGCGCTTGAAGTCCGGGTCATTCGCTCCCTTAAACATAAACGAGTCTTCAAGTCGGATTAGCGGTGCGAACGAAGCGCTCAGGATATCCTCTTCCGCACCGTGGCGTTCGGTCGCGCGGACCATCTTCATCGCCCTCATAAACAGGAGAACCGACTCGTATCCGATGCGATAGTCATATTGCCTGAAATTATCCTCGATGGTAGGCGAGAGCACCCGCAATTTGTCACGACTTGAACCCTTTATCCGACAGTAGACCTCTTCCAGATCCCTGCCACAAATAGGGGAAAGCACATTAACCAAGTCAAGGAGCTCGAGTACGAAAGAGCCAACGTTGACCTCGTAGACGCCCCTTCCTGTTGTCACACTATTGATCGGCTTCCTCTGGGAGACCTTTCTCGGCTCACTCTGAACCGTAGATCGAAAGGCAAGGAGGTACCTCGTCAGGTCCGGTGTGGTGACCGGGCAAAGGGGGTCCACGTAGAAGACGTTTGTCCAAGGGGAAAGGGGCGACGCTTTCTCCAGGTCGGCAACCGGTCCCTTTGCCAAAAAGCCCTCCGCGCCAGATCCGCGATACCTCTTATCCACCGCAACCGACAGGATCGACCTCACCGTTGGGAGGGCTGTGAAGGCGCCTAGCTCGCAGAACGAGCCCGGGCTCTCGCAGAAAAGGAGGATGCAATCCGAGACGTCAGCGATCAGAGCCTCCTGCAGCAAGAGATCCATGCCCTGGAACACGTTCATTGCGGCAATATTCTCGGCCGTGACGCAGAAGACGTTCTTCGTCTCTGACTCGCTATGCCTCGAGACGAGATCCGCCACCATTTCTCGGGAATGGTACTTCTCGGATGCGCCTCCGCATAGAAACACAAAGAGCGGGCGACGCATTGAGAAGGCCTTTTTGGCAAGATGCCCTTTCAGCACCTCGAGAACGTCTTCCGTGTAAACTCGCGTATCCATGGAGCTGCCTCTCGAGAGAAGATGGGAAGGGACTCGCACCTACGCCGGTTGCTGTCGCGGCCGGCGGCAAGGGGCTCCGGCTTGGCACCGGCTGCGACAGCAACCGGCGCAGCGCGAATCCCCGACAAGAACTCCAGGCCCCGTTTCACACGGGGCGCCTCAGGGGGAACAGCCCATGAGAAAGAAAAAGCTACGAGTCCCTTCCCAATGTGATAATTATAGCTGCACGTCCGGCTGGGCTAGGAACGTGATGCAAGTATTGTTCCCTGGCGGAAAGTGCTTGCTCGCGACAGAGGCCGTCGCGAATGACGGCCCATCTGGACGCAATGCCAGACGCAGGAGAGGCCATGGCGAAAAACCGTCCTATCACGCGGGGGCTCATCTTCTTTGAGGGAACGCTTTCTGGCAGGCTGTCCGGCAGCCGTACGCCACTACAGCCATGCACGTGACCCCCGCGAGGGTGAGGCGTTTCCAGTCAATAGTTTGTCGACAGTTGGGGGCCGCGGTGGGAATCCTGAACTAGATACGACCAAGAAGATTGGAGGGCGGGGAGGGAGGGCACATGGGCCACTTATGCGGAGTCCTTCTACCTGACGACACTCAGGTAGGGGTGGTGGAGCATCATCTCGTGCAGGCACCAGGCCTTGCGGGCGCGCTCGTAGCCGGGACCCCCGGGACCCACGTAGGAGACCCTAACGCCGGCGTCGTCCGCGAAGCGGCGGATGACCCTCTCGCCCCTTGCGCGCGCGAGCCCCATGGCCCTTTCCTCCCCGTCGACCGCGCTGAAGACGTCGAGGCGAAGCTCTCCTGCCACGCATTGCCAATGGATGCATACGGGGTCGGCAGGCGAGGTGTCCCGCAGCGTCCGCACGGCAGGGCCCAGGAGCTCCAGGACGTCATCGGCGTCCGCGATGGAACGGACGTCATGGGTGCCCATGCGAAGCTCGTCGGTGTCCCCATAGACGCCCCAGAGGTCGTCCGTGACGTCCCTGACCCCGTGCCCGTCGTCGTAGGAGGCATCGCCCGTCCCGTTTCCCTCCATCCGGGCGAGGAGTGCCCACGCGGCCTTGTCGCGGCTGCCCTCACGCGCGGAGGCGAGCTCGCGCGCGAGCACCCAGTCCCTCTCGGACGGGTGCCATGATCCCTTGTTCCTGTCCCGTGGTCCTGGCATGGGTGGCCCTCCCCTTCGTCTGGCAATGCCACGAGCATATCCTTCATGGCGGACACGAACTCGCAGGCGAAGGGTCCACGGAACCGAAGGCCACGGATGCCTCCCCGGGCGAGCCCAGGTGGCCAGACGGAGGGTCCTCCAACCCCGAGGCGCTGAAACCATCGGCGAGACTGGCGACGTCGGATGCATGGCGACCATCGCTCCCCTCGCGCGCGTCAGGTGTCCCTGCGCGCGAGGGGAGCGGCCGCGGGAGGGCTTGGCTGCGGCCGTGGCGGGGCAAGGGGGGTGCCGCCCACGTTCTCCGTGGACGGCACCTCTGCCACCGTGGGCGGTCAGTCCTTCGCCCCAGGGTCTCACTCCTCCCACGAGTAGGCGCCGACGAGGTGGCGCAGGCGGGCGCAGCGCTCGCCCACGATGGAGATGGCGATGACGTCGACGCGGATGCGGTCGAGCATCGGGTGCGCGGCGAGGTGGAGGAGGGCGAGGCGGCGGAGCTCGGATTGCCTGGCCCCGTCCACGGCGAGCGCGGGGATGGCGTCCCCGTCCCCGAGGTCGCGGCTCGTGCGGATGCCCACGAGGACGGTCTCGCCGTCATCGTCCGCCACGATCGGCAGGTCGTCGCACCCGTTCTCCTCGTTGGCGACCTCGTAGCCGCGTCTCGCGAGGTAGAGGCGGGCGAGCTTCAGGCCCTCGGCCTTGACCTCCTCGGGCGTCATGTCGGCCACCGGGGTCGGCTCCCGCCCCTCCTCGTCCGCTGCCGTCACGTTGCCGTTGTCGTTGCTGCCCATGTTGGCTCCCTAGGACGTGGGGGCCCTTTGCCCCCTCGATTAAGAGAGCAAGCAAGGTCCCTCTTCCCCGTCCGCGCGTCCTTGCGGGCGTGGCGCGGCACGGGCGGGGAGGAGGGACCGTCGGGGAGCGGGAAGAGGTGCTTGCTCCCCGTGCTAGCGTCTTAATCGAGGGGGCGGGACGTCGCGAGCGAGCTTGCGAGAGAGCCCACGCCGTGTCGGAAGGCTTTTTCTCAGGTACGGGCGTAGGATGCATTGGCGGTGAATGACACGACGCACGCTCGTGGCTGCCCTGCCCATCGGCTAAACTAATCGTGTTGTCCTTTGTGGCCCCATGTAAAACGGCGGTTGATCGAGGAGGTGCCCCATGGTCAGCATCCTGACCGAGGAAGAGGTAATCTCGCCGTATGACGAGCTGATGGCCTATGAGTATCTCTATGCTGTGGATGGCACCTCCAGGGGCAGGATTTCGAAGGACTTGTCTGAGAGCGGTGGCCTTCCGACGGATGCGGTGACAGCGCTCGAAGGGCTTCTCCCAGACAACGCAAAGCGCGCCGAGGTCAAAAGCTACGTCGATTCGCGTCTGGGCGGCTTTTCAGTGCTTGTGGACGGCACACCCCAGTTCCCGCCAGGCCTCAGGGCGGAGAAGAGTCCGCTCCCGGTCTTCTACTATCGCGGCGACATATCCCTTGTGGACTCGAGGTGCGTGTCCGTCGTGGGCACTAGGCATCAGTCTTAGTTTGTTCAAAATGGCCAAGAAACTCTTGTGTTGGAGAGTACCAGAGACCCGGAGCGTATTGAAATAGATTATAATTATGAGTTTCAGATTCCATTTCTGGGAAATCTGAAACCTCGTTTACGAGATTTGAAAACCCTTCAGACCCTTCGATTGATCGATGATCTTCGAAATAATCAAGTATGCGCTTAATAACAGCAAAATCTCCAAAAGGTGTGCTGACGGTAACATACTTATCTGGTGACGCGTCAAGTACGCCCGAAGACTCTCCTAGATTACGAGAGTACAGGATGGTATCTAGCGCGGTTTTATAATGTCTGTACCAAGCCGCATCGAAATCGACTCCTAGTTCATTGCCGTTTTCTGCCGCTGGGTCAATTAAGCTTACAGTCCATTTTGAATCCTTATTGTCTACAGCAGAAGTCACGATATAGCTCTCTGTAGGGAAAGATGAATTGCTATTTTTAATATCATATATTGAAGAGACGCTTGCAACTTGTGTATTTGCGTGCTCAATAGTACTTTTGCGAACTTTATACTCTGTTGTCCCTTTTGCCTCAACTACACACGCACGCATGTTCTTATTATCAAGAGCAATAAAATCCGGTCTGTAATTACTTTTTGTGTGAACCGCAATAGCGGGATCTTTTAAGTGCAAAAGGTCAAGATTGAATTTCTTCTTAAAAACAAGCCGGGCGGCTGTCATGCCAAGATGAAAAGATATGCAATGACAATAAGATGTCTCAGCTTCTAAATAATCGGATGTTGCGTATAACGAATTGCCTTGCTGCATGAGAGCAAGTACGATAAGTGATTCATAAAAAGGTTTGCCGCTATTACTGACAGGCTTTCCAGAAAACCCTCCATTTAAGACAGAATAGGCTTGGATTTCTGTTATATCAACGGATCGAGTTAATTGTTTATACGAACTATTATTATAGTTATAGTTTTGTGCGTTTAAGTACACTCTGATTTCTTGGTCTAACATAATTAACCTTTCTAAAATTATAACCACTATTTGAATTGATAATTGATTCCTTAGTATGGAATCATATCACTCTTCGCCAGTTTCTATAAAAGCTAAAAGGGCCAGGTGCAGTGTAGATCCTAAACTGAGACGGATCGCGAGGAGACCGAGAGCAAGGAGGTAGAGGCAGATGGCGGATGGGATTAAAAACTTGAGGGCTTGGATTCAACCGGTCAGCGCAACACCTCCTCGAGCCTGGCAGCGGGGGTCATGAAGCCCAAGGTCTTCATCGGCCGCGTGTTCAGTCGCAAGGCGATCTCGTCGAGTTCCTCCTGCGTGTAGCCTGATAGGTTCTTTCCTCTGGGGAGGTACTGGCGCAGGAGCCCGTTGGTGTTCTCGCTGCCCCCACGCTGCCAGGGACTCTTCGGATCGCAGAGGCAGGCCTGGACGCCCGTATCGACGGTGAAACGCTTGTGGTCGGCCATCTCGGAGCCTCTGTCCCAGGCAGGAGACCTCTTCAGTTGTGCGGGTAATGTCTTGACGTGGCGGGCAAGCGCATCGCTGACGTGGGGTGCGTTCTTCGATTCGAGACGGACGAGCATCAGGAAACGGCTTGTCCGCTCCACGAGGGTCGCGACCTCCGAGTCGATCGTGCCCAAAACGAGATCTCCTTCCCAATGTCCCGGGATGGCCCGATCGTCTGCCTCCGACGGGCGCTGCCTGATGGAGACGGCATCGACCATCCGTCCCTGCTTGGGTTCTCCTGTGGTACTTGCCCTGCTCTTCCTGAGCTTGCGCCTGGTTCTCAGATGCGCGCGCAGCTCCCTCTCGAGGGAGCCCCTCGCCTGGATGAGGATCGTCTTGTAGATGGTCTCGTGCGAGATACGCATGCTTTCGTCGTCGGGGAATGACAAGGGCAGCTCACCTGCCATCTGTTCTGGCGACCAGTCGAGCCTCGGCTTCTCGACGACATAATCGCGAAGCCTTTCGTTGGTGTCGAGCCTGCACGGCTTCGGCCTCTCGAGGCTGGCGAGCGCGTTCCTTTGGGCCGAAGCTGCCCGATAGGCCTTCGTGCCGCCGTTCCTCCCGACCTCGCGGCTTACGGTCGACACGGGACGTTCCAACCTTTCCGCTATGCATCTCATCGATTCCCCGCAGGCGATGCCGCGCGACATCTCCTCGCGATCTGACAGGGTGAGCCTGTCCCTGCGAGGTCTTCTCCTGTAAGGCGCGATGCCTCCGCACCAGTGCAGGACGATGTGGATGGACCCGGGGTTGATCCCCATCTCCTGTGAGATGTCCCAGAGCCTGTGTCCACTCCTGTATAGCCGCCATATCTCGTCGAACTGCTCTTTGGTGTAGTTGGGCCGTCGTCCTTCTCAGCTCATCGCAGCACCTCCGTGTCACCTCATTTTAACTGGGGGTGTTGCAACGTTTCCTTGAATCCAAGGTCTTCCTCTTTGATCAGTTTGTTTTCGTTGCATTTGCGGATGAGGCGGGAGATGGCGACGCCGTTTTCCTTTTCGTCTGGAAGGCCGAAACGCTCTCTCAGGGATTGATTGCTCATCGATTTGCCCTGAGCGTACATCAGGCAGGCATACCAATGTAAGTCAATCACAGCAATGCTGGCGTCGATCATGGATAGAGCGTTCTCCTACGCCTCCGATATCGTCATGACAAGCCTGTTGCCCCATGCGATGGCCTCGTCCACGGTTGGGAGGACCGGCAGATCCTCCTTGGCGTGATCGTAGATCTCGTCCCAGTCTCTACCTTTGACGATGGTGGGAGGCCAGACCTGCCTCCTTCTCGAGGCGAACAGGCGCACGCAGGCCTCTTTCGTCCTCGGCATGTCGATGTCGTCGTGCGCGGCTATGAGCTGCAGGTCGACCAGGTCGTGCGCGCGGGCGCTGTTCTCTCCGGTGAGGCCATGGAGCTTCTGGGCTATCTGGTGGTGCAGCGACATGATCGCGACAGGTCTCGGAGCGGGGAACCCGAGCTGCGTGAACAGGTCGACCATGTCCTCGGAGATGCCGTGGTCGGGCTCATCGGTGTCACCGATCTCGTCATGACCGATCTCCAACGGCACCGTTACCCATGACTTGCCGTTGTAGGCGAGCTTGATGTCGAAGGGCTGCATGACGTAGCCTTCCGGTACGCCCGTGGGATGCGCGGGTTCGCGCTCCGCGATGGTGCCGGTAAACCCGTTCCAGCCGAACTCGAGCGATGCGGCGAGTTCGTCGATGAAGATCTCGAGGTCCTCATCCCTGGCGGCATCGAGGTCGGTGGTGAAGCGTGTGTTCGCATATCCATAGCGTAGCTCGAGAGCGCTTCCACCCTTGACGACTCCACAGGGCAGGAGTTGGCCGACGATGACGTTTGCCATGGACGTTCGCGCCTGCTGGGCTTCCCGTCCTCGTCCGTGGAGCCTCTCCAACGCAAGGTCGAGGTTGCGCCTGCTGTTGGGGATCTTCGTCATCGGCCTGCCTCCTCGTCCAGGGCGGCATGCTGCGTACGGGTGACGAGGCCTTCCCGCCTCGCCCTGTCCGCGGCGTCACGCAGGCGCTCGGGCATCATCATGCCCTTGCAGGATCGGATGGCATCGAAGACGCTCTGGGAGGCGATGCCCTCGTAGCGGACCGTCTTCTCGTCTGTGTCACGGTGCACGACGACGATGTGGTCGGGCAGCGTCTTGCGGATGCGCTTCGGTGTGGCGACGTATAGGAGCTTCGGGTTGGTCGGTGCCAGGCCGTGCATCGCGATGACGGATTCGCCGAAGAGATAGGCCTCGGGCCCTACGAGCGCCACCGCCTCCGCATAGGAGTCATATGGCGTGGGCACGTAGCGTGCCAGGCGGTACAGTCCCCGTCCGACATGAATGAGACGTCCGCGTTTCGCCAGCTTGACCAGTTCGATCGCAGGGACACCCATCTTCTGTGCGGTGGCGGAGGAGACGAGCCCGTAGTCATCTACCGCCACTTCGTATATGTCATCATAGTAGGACATGGCAAGAGTATACCATTTGCGGTATAGAATTGACATAACGTCACATCCACCGGAACACGGCGCGCAACAGCTAGCCACGCGAAGAGTGAATCTGACTCACGACCCAGGCTCGTGACACCCGATGCCCCCTTGGCACTCCGTCCTGCCGAACAACATGCGATGCCCCCCGGACGACGATGCGCGGTCGCCCGCCGTCCGTCCCGTCACCTTGCCATCCTGAACCGCACGACCTCGCCGGTCTTCTCGGGTCTCCTGCCCATGACCTCGCCTATGGTCTCGGCCGCCGCCCGCTTGGCCGCGGGGTCGGCGCTCGCGTAGACGTTGAGCGTCATCGCGGCGTTGGTGTGGCCCAGGATGCTCGAGACGGTCTTCACGTCGACGCCCTCGGCGATGGCGGCCGTGGCGAAGGTGTGCCTGAGGTCGTGGAAGGTGGGGACCCGGCCCTGCGTGCCCACGAGCCCGAGGCATGCCGCGATCGTCTTCCATTGCCGCCATATCTCGTGGGGATGCAGGAACGAGCCATCGATCCCACCGAACACGTAGAGCTGGCCGAGGCCGCCGGGCAGTCGCACTCCTGCCTCGACGCAGCCCTCGAGCATGGTCCGCCTCCGGACGTCGAGCAGGTTTATCAGGTCTGTCGGCAGGGGGATGTCGCGCATGCTCCCTGCCGTCTTCGGCGGCTTCACGTAGAAGCGTCCGTGGTCGCGTGCGATGGCCTGCCGTACCCAGAGGGTGCGTGCCGCGAGGTCGACGTCGCACCACCTAAGTCCGCAGATCTCGCCCTCGCGCATGCCGGTCATGAGGGCCATCCTCACAGCCATGTTCGTGGTCGTCGGTGCACCTTGGTCCAGGAACGCCATGAGCCTACGCCGTTGCGTGTCGTCGAGGGCGTTGGGAGAGTAGGCAGGCAGCTTCGGCGGCCTCACCGCGGCGGCCGGGTTACGTTCCAGCCTCTCGAGCATGACCGCCTGGTTGAGGGCACTCTTGAGCAGGGTGTGTGCCTTCCTCACCGTGGCCGGCTTGAGACCGCGTGCGTTGAGGGCGTTCTCCCATCGCTGGATGTCGTCCGGCCTGAGGTCGAGCAGCATGACGTCGCCCATGCCCTCCCGGATGTGCTCGGTGATGGAGCGGTATGCCGTCACGGTGGAGCGCTCGATCGCGTGCGACCCCTCCAGCGAGTCCACGTACTCGTCCATGAAGGAGCCGACGCTCTGGTCACGTCTCCTGGTGCGGTCGAGCTCCCTGGTGGCCTTCGCCTCGAGCTCGTCCCGGACCTCAAGCAGCTCGCGCCTCGCCGCGGCCTTGCCTCGTGCCTCGAGCGTCACGGACGTCTGCTTCCAGTCCCCGTTGCCGTCCTTGTACTTGAGGATGCCCCGGAAGGGAGGTTTGGTCCCTCTTATGCAAAAGCTGGAGTAGTGCATGTCCGCCTCGATTCCGCACCAAATGCCTTGGTGCGCGCGCACCAAACCCGTTGGCGACGTTGTCATTTCGAGGCTAAATCTAACAGGTTTGGCCGACTATCCGTGTCCTTCTTGGCGCATATGACCAGGTAGACTGCATAGTCTTAAAAAGGCCCTCGCTGGCACGGAAGAGGTCGCAGATTCAAATCTTGCAACACCCACCATAAGCTCGCAGGTCAGAGCCTTGTTCTCTGGCCTGTTTTGGGGTCTGTCCAAGTTTTGGCGGATCACGTCACAGCGCAGTACCTGCGCGATGTCGAGGGGGGTCGGCTTGCTTGGGTCGCTCGCCAGCCCGGCCCCGTCATAATTATCCCTAAATTAGTAGCATTTTTCTGTCCGCATAGGGGTATACCTATGCGAAGGGACGGTCACGGCGAAGGTCAGGGCTGTCACCTGGGAAGACAAGCCATTGGAGGCACACATGCACACCATCTATGATTTCACCGTCAGGGACTGCGACAATGCCGACGTCAAGCTCGACCGCTACGAGGGCAAGGTTCTCCTGGTGGTGAACACCGCCACCGAGTGCGGCTTCACGCCCACCTACGCCGATCTGCAGAGGCTCTACGCGGATCTCGAGGGCAGAGGGCTGGAGATACTCGACTTCCCCTGTGACCAGTTCGGACACCAGGCCCCGGGAACGTCCGACGAGATCCATGCCTTCTGCACGGGCCGCTTCGGCGTCACGTTCCCCCAGTTCGGCAAGCTCGAGGTCAACGGAGAGCACGAGAGTCCCCTGTACACCTGGCTCAAGGGCCAGAGGGGATTCGCCGGCTTCGACCCGAAGCACAGGATCACGCCGGTCCTCATCGACCTGCTCGGCAAGGCCGACCCCCAGTGGGAGAGCAAGCCGGACATCAAGTGGAACTTCACGAAGTTCCTCGTCGACCGGGGGGGGCGACGTCGTCGAGCGCTTCGAGCCGACGGCCGACGTCGAGACCGTCGTGAGGCCTGCGGTGGAGAGGCTGCTCTAGATGCCGCCGCACCGTCTCTCCGCTCGCAGGCGGAGCGGGGAGACGGGCAAGGGCAGCCCGGGACAGGTGCCGTCAGGGTTCGATACCTCCGCGGATGGGATTCCAGCAGAGTTTCGAAGGTTTGTCGTCCGTCCGCTCTCGTGCCATCGTGGGCATGGCCATGACGCGTTGGCTGGTTTTGCGATACGTGCCAGCTGGCAATGTACCGAATAGAACCGGCCGGCCGATTGGGCCCTAGAAGAGGTAACCCTCTATGATGTCCTTGCCGAGCAGCCCGTCCATCCATTCGACCGGAATCGAATCAGCACCATACGCTATGCCAGCCAAGGCTCCGGCGACGGCCGCCGTCGTGTCGGTGTCATCGCCGAGGTTCACCGCCTCGAGGACGCACTCCGCGTAGTTCGAAGTCGTGGTGAGGCACCATAAGGCAGCATCGAACGTGTCGCGGACGTATTCGCTGGACCCGATCTCGCTCTCGGCCCTCGAGGCATCGACGAACTCGCGACTCACGTCCGCGATGGATCTGCCGTCAGAGAGGCGAACGGCCACGTCCACCATGCTCTTGCAGCAAGAGACTGATATCGCGTGCGCGTGCGTGATGGCCGAGACGCTGCGGACGTCCCTTTCTGAGGCTCCCATGAACGCCAGCGGCACTATGCGCATGAGCGACTCGTTCCCGTTGTCGCGCATGCCGCCCACGTCACGTGTAAGCAACGTCTTGGCGCGTAACACCGAGACGGTGGAAGCTTCTGCTTGATAGAGCTATAGGGACATCTCCCTATCCATCTATCGTCCGTCAGTGCGTCCTATATGAAGCAATATTATTTTCCATCTATCGTGTAGACAAAAAACAAATTTCGATACATAATCTCGACTAGCAGGCCTCAGTTAACGGATGACAAGGGAAGAAGTGAGCAATGGGCAGTTACGCTGGCGTTTACGGACTGGGTGTCATGGGGCAGAGTCTAGCTCTCAACATCGCCAATCATGGTTATTCCGTTTCGGTCTATAACCGTCATGCCGATGTAACGAGGGAGTTCATGGTAAGGCGCGTCGAGGGGCAGGACAAGTCGGTCGTGGGGTTTGATAATCTAAAAAATTTCGTCGAGTCGCTCGATCGTCCGCGCAAAGTCATCCTCATGGTCAAGGCCGGTGAGGTCGTAGACATGGTATCCGAGGAGATCATGCCCTACCTGCAGCCGGGTGACATCCTCGTTGATGCGGGCAACTCGTATTACAAGGACACGGAGCGAAGGATGAAGCACTACTCAGAGAAGGGAATCTCCTTCTTCGGAATCGGCGTGTCTGGTGGCGAAAAGGGTGCTCTTCTTGGGCCTAGCATCATGCCGAGCGGGGACAAGGACGTCTACGACAAGTATCTCGGCAAGCTCCTGACTGACATATCTGCCCATACCGAAGATGGCAGTGCATGCTGCGAGTACATCGGACCTGGCGGTTCGGGGCAATATGTCAAAATGGTCCACAACGGTATCGAGTATGGGGATATCCAGATTATCGACGAAGCCTACTTCATGATGAAGAGACTCCTCCACATGAGCAATGCCGAGATGGCAGATGTCTTCTCGAACTGGAACGAAGGGAGGCTCAGCTCCTTCCTTATCGAAATCACTGCGAACATTCTCCGTGAGAAAGACCCCGACACCTCAGACGATCTCATCGATCACATTCTGGATGAGGCGGCACAAAAGGGGACGGGCATGTGGACTGCCATTGAGGGGCTCGAGATGCACATGCCCATCCCTACGATGGCGGAGGCGGTCTTCGCACGGAACCTTTCTTCGATAAAGGCCGAACGCGTCGCAGCATCGAAGGTGTTTAACGAGGTTCCCTCAGTTACCGTGGACAAACAGAGGTTTGTTGCTGACCTTGAGCAAGCCGTATATGCAAGCAAGATTATCTCGTATGCGCAGGGCTTCGCTCTTCTGACTGCCGCGTCAGTGCAACATGGCTGGAACCTCGACCTCGGCGATATCGCTCTCCTTTGGCGCGAGGGTTGCATCATTCGTGCTCGGTTCCTTGATCGCATCAAGCAGGCATACGAAGAGAACTCCGATGTCGTAAATCTGATTCTGACCGACGAGTTCAAAGACGAGATTCGCGTTGCGCTTCCGGGCTGGCGCCGTATCGTCGTGAAGGGCATAGAGGGAGGGCTCTATATTCCCACGCTCGCCAACTCACTTATGTACTTCGATGGATACACGTCCGAAAAGCTTCCGGCAAACATGTGTCAGGCGCAACGAGACTGGTTTGGTGCTCATACGTTTCATCGCGATGACCGACCCTACGTGAATTCCTTCCATCACCAGTGGGAGGAATTCTAGAGCGATCAAGCAATCCAAGCATTTGATTCGTTCGCACCTGGTGCCATCGTCTGATGACACCAGGTGTAGCGTTCATCTAATTTAGAAGACAAAACACGACGAGAAAGAAGGAGAGCAAGCCTCGTGGGATTTGCCCTCGGATGATGACTCTGCGATTGCCCGTTCTGGTGTGCTGCCTACTCGATTTTGGTGGGGTCAATCGCACGTCGTATGTTGTAGAGGGACTCGGAGACTCCTGGCATCCTGAACATGACGGCAGTGAATAGGGAGTCGAAGATCGCAAGCTGGGATATGCGGCTCGAAAGGGACTCCGAACGAAACCCGGTCTCCTCCGCTGCCGACACGAGTGCGACATCAGCGTACTTCATGAGGGGAGGCGAGGGGTAGCTTGTGATTGCGATGACCTTGGCACCGGTACCCTTTGCGAGCTGGGCAATCCTGATTGTGTCGCGTGTTAGGCCGGTATGCGAGACGATGAAGGCACAATTATCGGGTTTCAGCTGTGATACCTGCATGAGCTGCATGTGATAGTCGGTCTCGTAGTGGCAGCAGATGGGGGAGCGAAGAAACTTCTGGTACGCATCCATTGCGACGACGTTCGAGCCGCCACAGCCATAGAAGGAGAAGCTCGAGCTACTCATCATAATGTCGATGGCGGTATCGAGGCCCTCTGGGGTGAGGAGTGCCATCGTGTCGTTCAGCGACTTCACACTCGATTCGAACACCTTCTGTGCGACCTCATAAGGTGTGTCTGCCGACTCAATGTTCTCATGAACGGAAATTCTGGGGTCATAGCTCTCCGAGAGGAGCTCGTTCCTGAAATCACGGTATCCCTCAAAGCCAATCTTCTTCGTGAACTTGAAGATGGTGGAGTCGGCGACGCCGAGCTCGGTGGCCATCTCACTGATGGTCATGCGCGAGACTGTCTTGGGGTCACTCAGGATGAGTTCGGCAATCTGCTGCTCCTTTGCGGAGAGCGACGGGAGAAGGGACTTGATCTTGAGAAGAACTACCCTGTCAGACATATGAGGCCTTCGATCTCTTCGAAGTTATATCCTAGTTACATCATGTATGATTCGAAATACTTTTTTTACCAGAAAAGAAAAATGGACTTGTTCATCACCCTTTTTTCGAAATATGCACAGTCGTGTCATCTATCCATGCAATTGATCTAAACACTTTTCTAAGAGAGATTTGGAGACTTCCAACGATGGTAAAACCGTGTCTTACAAAGATTGTGTTCAGTGATATGGACGGGACAATGCTTACCTCCCGAAAGGAGGTTTCGTCTATGACATGGCGTGCTCTCGATTGTCTGGCAGATGCAGGAGTGGCTTTCGTCCCTTGCAGCGGAAGGGCACTTGCAGGAATTCCTACCGGTCTTGTTTCTCACCCTGCCACCCGCTTTGCCGTTACGGCAAATGGGGCGAGTATCTTCGAGATTACAGAAGGGAAGGTAACGCGTATTCGACACGAGACAATGGACTCGGCCGAGGCACTTGAGATTCATGATCTCGTTCGTGATACCGATGATTACTTCGACTTCTTTGTAGATGGCACAATTTATGTTGAGCGCAGACGATATGAGCTGCTCAGTCGTTACGTTCCCGACAAACATATGCTTACCTACATGCGTTCGGTTAGGACTCCCATCGACGATGCCATGGCCGCTAGACTACTTTCCAATCCCAATGGCGTCGAAAAAGTCTCTATCTTCTTCGGTAGTGATTTCGCACGTACTCAAATGACAGACTACCTAGCCCACCACGATGATTTTGCATGCCTTAGCTCGTATAACGACAACATGGAAATAACGAGGGCGACAGCGACGAAGGGTTATGCGCTCGGTCTAATATGCGAGAGGGAGGGAATTGACGTCTCCTTGTCAGTTGCCTTCGGTGATGCCATGAACGACTCGACCATGCTCGTTGCGGCGGGTGACGGCGTTGCAATGGAAAATGCTTCTGAAGAGGTAAAGAACCTCGCCGACCACGTGACAGCCACGAACGATAATAACGGTGTGGCGCAATACCTTTTCTCTCTTCTTAGCTAGCCTTTTTATTACGATTTGTTCGGTGAGGTGCTCTGATTAGCGTAAGCGGAATCTGAGCACTTTTTCTTTTTTGTCATTTGCCGTTGATGGTATTTTTCCTACCACTCCCCAACAAAACGAAATAAATTTCCAAAACTGGCCTTTCCTATCTCATGTAGGAAATAGAATGTGCCTGACGGTATGGGCAAGGAGCCCTGCGTTTTCCCATGCAAAAACAGAGGGAGCCGGAAACGACTCGGAGAGTGGAAGAGAAAGGGAGCAATAATGAGTGTTGTTCAAGCGCTGCTTATCGCGATCTTTGTGGCGGCGGTCGAGTCGCGCGCCTTGGGATACGCGACCCTGACCATGCGTTTTTCGCCACTGATGTCAGGACTTGTGGTTGGCCTCGTCCTCGGCAACATGCCGCTTGCCATGGTCACCACGGCGACAATCCAGCTTATCTATATGGGCGTCGTGGCTCCCGGTGGCGCAATGCCCTCGGAACCCTGCATCTCGGCTGCGGTGGCCGTCTCCGCCGCCGTCATTGGTAACCTTGAGCCCGAGGCCGCCGTGGCAATCGCGGTTCCTGTCGGTCTTCTTGGCAGTTACCTCTATCAGCTCCGTTTCTTCCTGAACACGTTTGCGATTCAGAAGATGGACCAATATGCAGTCAGCGCCGAGTCAGGTAAGCTCGCATTCTGGATTGGCGGCGTGCCCGTCATCATCTCCTTTGTCCTGTTCGTGCCCCTGATGTTCATCGCTCTGTATCTCGGTGCGCCTGTCATCTCCGACTTCATGAACGCCATCAGCAACGGTCCTGTCCTGCACGTCCTGAGTACCATTGGTGGTGGTCTTGCTGCCCTTGGTATTGCAATCACGATGCACGTCATCGGTAACCGCAAGCTTCTTGTCTTCTTCTTCCTGGCCTACTTCCTTCAGGTCGTCACTTCGAGTGCTGGCTTGACGATGATTACTTGGGCTGTCTTCGGCGTGATCATTGCAATCTGCTATGGCCTATTCACTGAGAAGTCTCCGGAGAACGAGTAGACACCCGACACCAACCAAAGAAAGGAATGAGACTCATGAGCGAAACCGAGAACGATATCAAGGGTGCCGACGTTGAGAAAAGGCCCGTTAGTGACCCCAACGACTATCATACCTACCTCGATGAGGACGGTAGAATCCACGGAGATCCCTCCCTCATGCAGGGAGAGGAAAACAAGCCCGAGCCCATCACCAACAAGGATCTGTTCAGGACCTGGCTGCGTTGGTGGTGGTGCAACGAGGTGCCGCACTCCTTCGACCGCATGGTCGCGCCTGCCCTCACCTTTGGCCTCATGCCCGTCTTGAAGAAGCTCTACAAGAATCCGATCATGCTTGGTGAAGCCTACCAACGCCACCTTGTGTTCTTCAACACGCAGGCTGTCTGGGGTGGCGGCATCATCTCCGGCATCACGGTCTCCCTCGAGGAGGAGCGTGCCAAGGCCCTGAACGCTGGCGAGGATGCCGTCGATGCCTCCGTTATCCAGAATACCAAGATTGGCCTGATGGGCCCCTTGGCGGGCATCGGCGACTCCATCGATTCCGGCACCGTTCAGTACATCTTTATCGCTCTGTTCTTGGGCCTTGCTCAGGAGGGTAACCCTCTCGGTGCCATCCTTCCGTTCGTCTGTTTCGCCACCGCGACGTTCATCTACGGTTACCTGTTCACCAAGATGGGCTACTCCATGGGTCGTCGCGCCGCCCTCGAAATCATGAAGGGCGGAAAGATCAGGTCAATCATCAACGCACTCGGCGTCCTTGGTCTGTTCATGATGGGGATTATGGCGGCAAAATACGTCACGCTGACCACTCCGCTCCAGTGGTCGCTCAGTGGTAAGGCGTTTGTCCTCCAGGATACGCTGAACGCCGTCCTGCCTGGTCTCATCCCGCTGCTTGCCGTTCTCGGCCTCTACCTCTTCTTCGAGAAGAAGGGCATGAAGGTCACGCAGGCCATGCTCGGCTTTACCGCCATCCTCGCCGTCCTTGCTGCCATCGGCATCCTGTAGGGAGAAGAGGGCATGAAGAACAAGGTGCTCATTATCACCCATGGCATGTTCGGCGCCGAGCTCCAGAAGAGCGTCGAGATGATTATGGGAGAGCAGGACAAGGTCGACTCGATGGGACTCATTCCCGGGCAGTCCGTCGACGACCTGCGTGAAAAGGCCTTCGAGACCTTGGCCAGGAATGAGGCCGAGGGGACGCATACCATCATCATGTGCGACCTCATGGGAGGTAGTCCCTCCAACGTCGCGATGGCGTGCCTCGGCCAGGCCGACTGTGAGCTTCTCATCGGTCTCTCCATGCCGATGCTCATTCAAGTCATCCAGGCGATCGATGACGACGAGGACGCCGAGGCCCTTGCCGACGCGGCCGCAGACGCGGCCCGCGCCGGGGTCATACACCTCAATCGCAAGCTCATCAGGAAGGGTTAGGTGATCGTCATGGCAGATATCAATCTGGTCCGTGTTGACGACCGTCTGGTTCATGGTCAGGTCATGCAGGTCTGGTCCAAGGGCAGAGGCACCAACGCAGTGTTCGTCATCGATGACGCGACCGCCGCAGACGACTTCATGAAAGAGATCTACGAGTCGACGCAGTCAACGGGCGGACTGACTATCAAGGTCTTCTCCTCTGACTCGATCATCGACGAGTGGAACAAGAACCAGTTCGGCGACTACAAGGTGATCCTGGTCTACAAGTCGCTGGTTTACGTGCAGAAGTCTGTCGATGCCGGCATTCCCATCACTGCCGTGAACGTCGGTGGCATCGCGATCAAGAACGGTGCGACGCGGATCATCGAGTCTGTCGGTCTGACCGCCTTTGATGCCGACACCTGCAAGGAGATTGCAGACAAGGGCGTCGAGGTCTACTTCCAGAAGATCCCCTCAAGCGAGAAGGTCGGCCTCAGCGCCGCCCTCTCGAAGATGTAGGGGCAGGCACATGGAATACAGAATTGCCATAGTTAACTCGTCGTCGTTCGGGAGACGCTTCCCCGAGCACATCGAGCGTCTCAAGGAAATCGGGACCGTCGAGCGCGTCCGTGTCTCCGGGGAGATCCACGGCACCGAGTTGGCTCGTGCGCTCGAGGGCTTTAACGTCGTCATTGCTTCGGTGACCCCCTTTTTTGATGCAGAGTTCTTTGAAGCAAAACGCGATCTGCTCCTCTTGAGCCGGCATGGCATCGGGTTCAACAACGTTGACATCAGGGCCGCCAAAGCCGATGGGACGGTCGTGACTACGGTGCTACCAGAGGTCGAGCGTGACTCCGTCGCTGAGGGCGCCATTGCGATCCTTCTGGATTGCATGCGCCACGTCTCCGACTCGCATGTGGCTGCGAACGAGGGCCGCTGGTCGGACCGCGCTAGCTTCGTGGGGAACGGCCTGTCCGGAAAGACTTTGGGCGTCATTGGGTGCGGCAACATCGGCACTCGTGTCGTGGAAATCCTCAAGCGTGGCTTTGACATGCACGTCATGGTCTGTGATCCAGTGAAGCGCCCCGACTGGGCAAAGGTGCTCGGCGTCGATTACGTTGACCTGGACACCTTGGTCTCCAAGGCTGACGTCATCTCGCTGAACGCCGATCTCAACCCCACGTCGTTCCACATTCTGGGCAGGGAGCAGTTCTCCAAGATGAAGAAGGGCGTCTACGTCACGAACGATGCCCGTGCCGACCTCATCGACCAAAAGGCGATGCTTGCGGCCCTAGACGACGGGACCGTTGCTGGCTTGGCCATCGACGTTATGCACGATGAGCCTCCGGAGCCTGCCGATCCATACTTCAACCATCCGAAGGTCCTGGTCACGACCCACATCGCGGCCTATACCGAGGAATGCCTCCATGGCATGGGGGAGAAGTGCGTCGGTGACGTCGAGCGTTTCGTCGCTGGTGAACCGCCAGTGAATGCCAAGACCGAATAGGTATCGAGTGTATTCCCACGGCCGGTGCCCGGGTGCCCCTGGGCACCAGGTGCCGGCCGAGTCGTGAGTCCGAGAGGAGGGATAGGTCCATGGGTTGCATCAAAGGCGTCATCTTCGACATGGACGGCCTTCTCTTTGACAGCGAGCGAATCTGCTACGAGGCCTATCTCCACGCCTCGAGAAAGTTCGGTTTCCAGATGAATGGCCTAGTCCACCTGGATCTTGTCGGCAGGGTTGAGTCAGGGGTGGTCGCGGAGACGCGTCGTCTCTACGGTGACGACAAAGATGTCCTGGGCTGGCGGGCCTTCATCAAAGAAGAGAAGGAGGCCATCCGCAAGAGTCGCGGTGACCGTCCGGGCAAGCGCCCTGGCGTCCTTGAGCTGCTGAGCTATCTCAACGAGAGACGGGTTCCCTATGCCCTCGCGAGCTCCTCGGTCCGCTCGACCATCGACTCTTACCTGGTCGGGGAGTACCTCTCCCACGACTTCCGGCACATCGTCGATGGTTCACAGGTCGCTCAAGGCAAGCCCGATCCCGAGATCTTCCTCCGGGCGGTGGAGCAGATCGGCTGCGATCCCACTGAGACGCTCGTGCTCGAGGACAGCTACGTGGGGATCAGGGCTGCCAACGCGGGTGGCTTCGTCTCTGGCTTCGTTTACGACGACGTGTCCGATATGGGTGTCGTCACCGAGGGGCTTCCCATCCTCGTCGAGCTGTCAGGTCCCGAGGCGGTTCGTCGTGAGGCGCAGACCGACTTCTCTGATCTGTGCCACGTGATTGGTTTTCTCGAGTGCAAAAGATAGGCCATCGTTACTGAGCCGAGGTGTCTGGAACCATGGAGAAGCGAACTATCTACAACGACAAGAGGAAGATGACGGCCGTCATCGTTTCCCTCATCCTCATCGCCGTCATCGTGGTGGCGCTCGTCCTTACGAGGAGTTCGAGCATCCCCCTTGTCGTCATCGGCGTCCTCATCGCAGGTGCTCTTCTCGTGGCCGTCGCGAGCGTCACCAGGAAGATGGTTGCGAATCCGGCGCTGTTCGTCTTCGAGGAGAGTGGCGTCACGGACCTCACCAAGCCCGACGATGTCATCGTGCTTCCGTGGTCGCAGGTGATCGGCGTCAAGCTGCAGGCCTCCAACAACAACGACTTGATGCTTGACATCTACGGATACAAGACACACGACCAGATGGACGTCATCGCCCCTGAGATGGAAGTGCAGCTCAAGCAGAACGACGGGCGCGTCTACTACTGCCTGGAGCTTTCCGGTCTTTGGATCAGACGCGGACGCATCCGCGAGACCTTTCTCTGGCTCAAGGAAAACGTCGCTAAGGTCAACCCTGCGGTCGAGTTTGCGGACTTCGACGATCCCCTCTCCCATCTGGGCGAGAAGAAGCCGAAGCTGGAAGATCATCGTCCCTTGGAGGCGAACGGGAAATGAGCGCGCGAGCCCTGCGTGTCTCTCGGTCTGACGACGTCGTGATGGCGATGGAGGACATCTCCCAAGGGGACGAGGTCGACGTTGTGGACAAGGACGGCTCGGTGGTTGCCCACATGAAGGCCATCGCAGACATTCCGCGGTTCCACAAGATTGCATCGCAAAGCATCGGGGCAGGTTCTCCGGTCAGGAAGTACGGGGAAATCATTGGCATCGCCACGGCGGACATTCACGTCGGCGGCTATGTCCACGTCCACAACATCGAGAGCGCATGGACAAGGAGGGACTCATGAGGGGGTATCTTCGTCCGGACGGCCGCGTCGGCATCAGGAATCGCGTCCTCGTGCTTCCTACCGTTGGATGTGCCAACCACGTTGCCGCAAGAATCGCAAGCGCGGTTCCGGGATGCGTGACCCTCCCCAATTCGAAGGGCTGCGGCCAAGTGGGAACGGGCATTCAGATCATGCGCAGGTGCCTAGTTAACCTGACGCAGAACCCTAACGTCGCAGCCACCCTTCTGGTAGGGCTCGGCTGCGAGACCACCAGGCCATACGAGCTGCTGGAATCCATCAAGCAACTTAGCGACAAGCCTGTCGAGATCCTTACCATTCAGGAATGCGGTGGAAGTGTCAATGCAATTGCGCGTGGCACGGAGATTGCCCGTGGACTCGTCATACGGGCCGCCCGTGCCGAGCGACCTGCGCTTGATCCCTCGCAGATCGTCCTTGGCACAAACTGTGGTGGGTCGGATGCGACGAGCGGACTTGCCGCGAACCCTGCCATCGGCATCGTGAGCGATGCCATCGTGGAGTCGGGCGGGACGGTCATGCTCGGCGAGACTACCGAGCTCATAGGTACCGAAGACATCCTGGCCGCACGCGCGGGCACCGGTTCGGTCGCACGGGACATCCTTCGCATCGTCCATGGCCTGGAGACGGAGTTTGACGAGGCTCATGTCGACGTCCGCGGGGCGAATCCGTCCCCGGGCAACATGAGAGGCGGTCTCAGCACCCTCGAGGAAAAGGCCCTGGGAGGCATTGTCAAAGGGGGCACCTCTCCCATCACCGAGGTTGTCGGCTACGGCGAGATTCCCTCTCAGAGGGGGCTCGTGATCATGGATACCCCTGGCTATGACATCGAGTCCATCTCGGGAATGATCGCAGGAGGGGCACAGGCCATCCTGTTCTCGACGGGCCGAGGGACCCCCATCGGAAACCAGCTCGTTCCTATCATCAAGGTCACGGGCAATGATGAGGTCGCCTCGAGCATGGGAGACAACATCGATTTCGACGCATCGTCTGCGATCTTGGGGGAAAGCAGCGTTGCCTCCCTTGGAGGCTCTCTCCTCGACCTTCTTGAGGGGGTTTGCGATGGCGTCAAAACAAAGGCCGAGGTCCTCGGCTTCAACGACTTCTCCATCTACCACAATCAGGAGCTTTGGTGTACGTGCGAGCAATGCTAGCTGCGTACTCGACCAGGATCTGTGTCCCGAGAGCGACGAAATGGTAACACGTGCACGTATCGATACAAGGAGTGGGACATGACCGGCGAATACATGAAGAGCGATGGCTTCTATGACGGGCTCGAGAGGATGGGCGTCATTCCCGTCGTGGTCCTTGAGAGGGAGACCGATGCGGTGCCCATGGCAAAGGCCCTCGTCGCGGGAGGGCTTCCTGTGGCCGAGGTCACCTTTCGCACTTCGGCGGCACCCGACTGCATCCATGAGATGGCGACAAAGTGTCCGGACGTCCTCGTCGGAGCTGGGACCATCCTCGACGTCAACCAGGCGAGGAGGGCGGTGGACGCGGGTGCGAAGTTCATCGTGAGCCCTGGCTTCGACATCGGGACGGTCGAATGGTGTCTTGACAACCGGATTGACGTCATCCCTGGCGGCGTCACGGCCACAGAGCTCACGACTCTCGTGGCCATGGGCCTCGATGTCACCAAGTACTTCCCGGCAAACCTCTTTGGAGGCAAGAGGGGTATCGACTCCCTCGCGTCCGTCTTCGTGGGGCATAGGTTCATGCCCACGGGTGGCGTCAGTCTTGACAACGTCAAGGAGCTCATACGCGATCCCGCCATCATTGCCGTGGGGGGCACGTGGATGGTCAAGGCGAAGCTGTTTGCAGATGGAGACTTCTCCGAAGTGGAGAAGCTCACCTCCGAGGCTGCCGAAATCGTCCGCAAGGTCCGTGGATAGGAAACGAGTCCCGTAAAGGGGAAGGAAGAAGGGGGTTCTCATGTCTGACACACCCACTCTCGACTCTGCGATTAAGTTCGGTGCCGGCAGGGTCCGTTGTGAGCGCGGCCTTATCGAGCTGCTTGGTGAGGAGATTGCCCGTCGAGGAAAGAAGGTCCTCATCGTCGCAGGCCCTCGTGCCTACGATGCTGTCAAGACGAAGCTCGAGCCAAGCATGCGGGCTGCCGGTATCGACTGGCAGCTTGAGATTTGGACCGGCTGGTGCTGCTACGAGGGTGCGGATGAGCTGGCCGCAAAGGCTGTTGCCTTCGGTGCCGAGGAGATTGTCGGTATCGGCGGGGGCAAGATCATGGACCTTTCGAAGGCCGTCGGTGAGACCGCGAAGCTCGGGACAATCAACATCCCTACTTCCGCGTCGACCTGTGCTCCGTTCACCTGCATGAGCGTCATGTACACCGTTGATGGTGGCAAGAAGCTCAGCTGGCGCTTCGATCATGAGATCGATGGCGTCTATATGGACCTCGACGTCATCGCCGATTGCCCGATTCGTTACAATGCGGCTGGCCTCCTGGATGCCATGGCTAAGAAGATCGAGATGCTCAACGGACGTCCCGAGATGTCCCTCGACGATACCCCGGTCGATATCTACACGGCATATCGCTCCGCCTCCTTCGTTTACGACATCCTAGTCGAGAAAGGCCAGCAGGCCATCGAGGACAACCGTCGCCACGACCCAACTAAGGCGCTCGGTGATATTGCCTACCTCAACGTGATCGAGACCGGTGTTATCGCTAACACGACCAAGAGCTTCCGACAGTCCGAGCTCGCCCACGTCATCTATGACGGCGTGCGAACCCTCTTCACTAAGGAAGCTGCCGGGGCTATCCATGGTGAAATCGTCGCCGTCGGGCTGTTTTGCCAGCTCTACTTCAATGGTCTCAAAGACAAGGAGGACGAACTCAGGGAATACATGCGCTCTATGGACATGCCGCTCACGCTTGCCGAGCTCGGTATCGAACCAACCAAGGAGAACCTTGATAAGATTGAAGGGTATATCGTCAACTCGAGGCACTACAACTCCGACGACCCAGCAGATCGCAGACGTCTGCACGAGGCCGTCCATGAGATGGTCTAAGTTGTGATTTGCCCGTTGGCTCGGATGGGTTAACCAGCATCCATAGGTGCACATGCGTAAGAGAGGCCAACACATATTCAGCGGAGACCGCCGCCGCAACGTCGCTGGACTTTACGCTTGTCCCGTTGCGGCCTACACCTAACTGTCGTACGCCAAGACGTTGTTTGCAAACCAAAGAGTGACAAACGGGAGAGACTCCCCGAAGCTGTGGATTGTCTAGATTCGCAGCGAGAAAGGAAACCCCCCTTGTCACAGCATCCTAACGCATGGCTCGCCCCAATGGGACGACGTATCCTCTGTAGGCGCGTCGGGGCCGGTGAGTCGGTGACAGTAGCTGTCTGGTAGATGGGCGTCTCGAGGCAGACCGCACACAAGTGACTCCGGCGGCGACGCACGGGCCAGCCGATGGCCGACGCCACCTCCCGACCCATCCGCTCGCCGACGAGCGGATGGCCACTCGTGCCGTCCTCCGTGAGTGCATCCAACATCTTCACCAGCCCCTATAGCTCCTGGCAGAATGGCAGGGCGGAACGTATGAACCAGACGCTGACAAGGGAGTGTGGGCCTACACCCGGCTCTATGTGACGAACGCCGAGAGGTCGGCGTTCCTGGACTACTACAATTACGATAGGCCGCACAGCGCCTGTGGGGGACTTCCACCGATGTCACGTGTAAACAGCGTCTTGGCCTGCAGTACCTAGCTCACCCAGGCGCAGATGACTGAGCTGTTTGTCGTGGAGTACTAGGTCATAACCAAGCATGTCGGCACTATCTCTGACGAAGATGGGCTGGCGCCCGAGGCAACTCGTTCCGAAATGGAACAAGCTCGAACGGGGAGGTCTCGCCAGGTCAAGCACACCACATCCGTCTTTAACCTCGATATGATCGACTTGGTTGGCTATCGCGTGAACTCGCGCAAGGCCACGCATTTTAGGCAATGGGCGACCGACGTGCTCAAGGAGTATCTCGTCAAGGGCTTTGCCATGGATGACGGCGGCTTAAGAACCCAGGTGGAGGCAGCTGCTGGTGCGAGCTTCTCAACCGCATCCATGATATCCGCTCGAGCAAGAAGGTGCTCCATAGGCAGGTTCTCGATGTGACCTTTTCAAGGCCCGCGTGCGGCAGCTCATCCCCACATACATGGCAGACTATGTGACGCTGCTGGACACCATCATGCAGGCTGCCACGGGAAGGTCGGCGCTCGAAGGTGCCGAGAGCGTAAACCATGCCCAGACAACGAGGAAGGCTGAGCAACGTGAATAGGGTAGACCAGGTAACGTTACCTAGCTGTTACGCACCAGATATTGCATACCGCCGTCGACGACCGCAGCCGCGTCTACCACGGGCCATGAGGGGTCTCGTGAAGACGCGGGACACACCCACCGAGTCTAGGGTCCTAGCGAAGACGTCCGACCTGTATCCGAGCCCATCGTCGGCTATGGCCTCGGAGGCACGCTGCACGCTCGCGAGATGCCGCCTCTCCTCGCATGGCCTTCCCGGTTATCAGTTAGGATCTTTCGGACCGCCGGGCAAACACCTATCCTGGATCTAGGCAGACGTCGCGTCTGCGCTCACCCGATGCAAACGAATCAGGGATCGAATGAAGTCAATCAAGGTAGTGGCGGCAATCATCGAGAGGGATGGGAGGATACTCGCCACCCAGCGCGGGTACGGCGACATGAAGGGTGGTTGGGAGTTCCCTGGCGGCAAGGTCGAGCTGGGCGAGACGTCCGAGCAGGCCGTCAAGCGCGAGATCGAGGAGGAGCTCAAGACCGAGATCAACGTCGGGCGCCTCGTCGTCGACGTGAACCACGACTACCCGACCTTCCATCTCGACATGGACTGCTTCCTCTGCACGATCGCGGATGGCACGATCACGCTGCTCGAGCACAGCGCCGCCAAGTGGCTCGACGCCGAGCACCTCCGCTCCGTGAGCTGGCTCCCGGCCGACGTCAAGGTCGTCGACGCCATCGAAGCCCAGAGCATCCTGTAGGGCGCGCCATGGAGATGGACGACATCGACGGGTACCTGGTTAAGGCGCAGCAAGAGTACATCTACTCGCTCGAGACCGGCTTCATCGACGCCGATGCACACCCTGACGCACCGCTCGTCCCAGAGCTCGTCGTCAACAACGGGGCCCTGGCCACCAACGTCCACTCGACGCTTCTGAAGGAGCTCGCCGGCTGCGAGTGCTTCGACTTCTCGGTCGCGTTCGTCTCATGCGAGGGCGTCGAGATTCTCACGGAGGCCTTCTCGCGGCTTGTCGACAGAGATGTGCCCGGCAGGGTCCTCACGACTACCTACCTCGACTTCAACGATCCCGATGCCATCGCCAAGCTGCGCGGCTACCCCAACGTCGAAGTACGCGTCTACGACGGTAGCCTCCATACGAAGGGCTACTTCTTCAAGGACGGAAGCATGCGCACGCTCGTTATTGGGAGCTCGAACCTCACCCAGGCGGCGCTGCGCACCAACCAGGAATGGAACCTGCTTGTGCACTCCTACGAGAGTGGCAGCGTCTGCAGGGCGTCGCTCTCCGAGTTCGAGCGGCTATGGGGAGACCCCCACACGGCCAAGGTGACCGAAGGGTGGCTTGAGGAATACCGGCACCGCCACGCGGTGGCGATTGCGAGGAGACTCCCGTCAGGCGGGGGAGAGGAGGCAATCGAGGTGCTGGGCGCCGACGGCGGGGACGAGATCGCGGCTCCCGCGGGCCCGATTATCCCCAACGACATGCAGAAGAAGGCTCTCGCCAACCTTGTCAGGCTGCGGGAGCAGGGTGCCACGAAGGCCCTTCTCGTCTCGGCCACCGGTACGGGCAAAACCTACCTCGCCGCGTTCGACGTCAAGGCCGTCATGCCAAGGCGTGCCCTCTTCCTGGTGCACCGCAAGCGCATCGCTGACGATGCACGCCACAGCTTCCAACGGGTCATTGGCACCGAGCGCACCTACGGCACCTACTCAGGCCAGATTAAGGAGCTCGGCAGCGACTACCTCTTCTGCACCATTCAGACGGTCGTCGAGCACCTCGACCAGTTCGCGTCGGACGAGTTCGACTACATCGTGGTCGACGAGGCCCATCACGCCGAGGCATCCACCTACAGGAAGGTCATGGGCCACTTCAGGCCCAGGTTCCTGCTAGGCATGACGGCGACGCCCACGCGCACCACCGGCGAGGACGTCTTCGCCCTCTTTGACAACAACATCGCCTACCAGATCACCCTGCAGGACGCCCTGGAGGCGGACCTGCTCTCGCCCTTCCACTACTTCGGCATCGCCGACCTCACGGTGGACGGCGCCACGGTGGACGACGACTCAGACTTCTCCCTGCTCACGAGCCGGGCGCGCGTCGACCACATCATGGACGAGATCGACAGGCATACCGTCAAGGCCGAGCGCCGCGGGCTCGTGTTCTGCTCGAGGAACGAGGAGGCGGCCGAACTCGCCCGGGAGCTTCGCGCCCGCGGCATCCGCTGCATCGCGCTGAGCGGTGCCGCGACCGGTGCCGAGAGGGACTCCGCCATCGACCGGCTCGAGGCGGACCGCTCCGTGCGGGACGACTGGCTCGAGTACATCCTCACGGTCGACATCTTCAACGAAGGCGTCGACATTCCGACGGTGAACCAGATCGTCATGCTCAGGCCCACCCAGTCGGCCATCGTCTTCGTTCAGCAGCTGGGCCGAGGCCTGCGCAAGGCGCCGGGCAAGCGCTCCGTGCTCGTGCTCGACTTCATCGGCAACTACAGGCAGAGCTACCTCGTGCCCATCGCCCTGTCCGGCGACCGCACCTACAAGAAGGACACGCTGCGTCGCTACGTCAAGGAGGGCAACCGCCTCATCACGGGTTGCTCCACCATCAGCTTCGACGAGATCGCCGAGAGGCGTATCTTCCGCGCGCTCGATGCCGAGACCTTTGGAACGGCCAGGCGGATCAAGCAGGAGTACGACGACCTCAAGCACATGCTCGGCCGTATCCCCGAGCTGGCCGACTTCGAGGAGCAGAAGGCCCTCGACCCGCTTCTCATCTTCGGCGCCTATGGGTCGTACCATCAGTTCCTCAAGAAGAAGGAGCATGGCTATCACGTGAGCTTCACGTCGACCCAGGAACAGATGCTCCGCCTCGTCTCGCAGAAGCTCGCCGCGGGGAAGCGGCCGCACGAGCTGCTCCTCCTGAGGGAGCTTCTCGATCGTCGAGCCGCGGTGAGCGAGAGAGAGTTCGGGAGGCTCGTGCGCGGGGTTTCGCAGACGATGCCGATTGCCGCGTGCTCCGTCGCAGGAGCCCTGTCGGGCGGGTTCTTCACGAGTGCGAGCCTCAAGGACGGCGTCTTCGTCTCCTTCAAGGGAGGTGGGTTCGAGCCGTCCGCGAGGCTGGCTTCGGCACTCGAAGACCCCGAGTTCGTCCGCCAGCTCCGCGCGGTGGTCGACTTCGGTCTCGGCCGCTGGCAGGAGAACTACTCCGACACCTACGATGGCACCTGCCTGGTGCTGGACGAGAAGTACACCTACGAGGACGTCTGCCGGCTGCTGGGGTGGGGCCAGAACGTCAATGGCCAGAACATAGGCGGCTACTTCTACGATGCCGGCACCAACACCTTCCCCGTCTTCATCAACTACGAGAAGGACGACTCCGTCTCGGACTCCATCCGCTACGAGGACCGCTTCCTGAGCCCCAAGGAGCTCGTCGCCATCTCCAAGCAGCCGCGTCACATGAGCTCGCCCGAGATCGAGCATCTCCGCTGCGCCGACAAGACCGGCATGCGCACCTACCTCTTCGTGCGTAAGAACAAGGACGACAACGAGTCGAAGGAGTTCTACTTCCTGGGAGGAATGCGCGCCGACCCCCAGGGTTTCAGGGAGTTCGTGATGCAGCCTGCGAACAAGCCCGCTGTCGAGATCCGCTACATCCTCGACACGGCCGTGAAGGACGAGCTCTACGACTACATCACCCAGCCGTTGGAATAGAGTTGGCTAGGATGCTGTCTGCACGTGACATCGGCGGTGTCTCGGACCGGCGCGACCGGGTCCGCTGCCGGACATGAGGCGTGCCGTTGCGTGTTCATTACTATAGTAAGCAAGAACATGAGCTAGACTGCGGGGGCGGAAGACATGGCGCTGCACATCGTTGAGGAAGCCACTCGTTGTCTCGGTTGCAAAAGACCTTCGTGTCAGGCGGGGTGTCCTATAGGGACTCCGATTCCGCACGTTATCGAGCTGTTCAAGGAGAAGCGAATCGAGGAGGCCGGTGCGCTCCTCTTCGAGAACAACCCCATGAGCCTGGCCTGTGCGGTCGTTTGCAACCATGGTGCCCAGTGCGAGGGCCATTGTGTGCTGGGCAGGAAGGACACGTCCATTCGCTTCTCTAGCATAGAGAGGTATGTGTCCGACGCATATCTCGACCGTTTGGAACCCCATGACATGGTTCCAAACGGTCGAGAAGTTGCAATCGTGGGTTCTGGCCCGGCCGGTCTCACCGCGGCGTTCAAGCTGACCGATGCCGGCTGTGGCGTAACGATGTTTGAGCAGCGTCCGAAGGTCGGAGGTCTGCTTGAATACGGCATCCCAGCCTTTCGTCTGTCAAAGTCCATCGTTCTCAGATATCGCAGCCTCCTTGAGGGTATGGGTGTCAAAATCCGTCCGAATACGACCATTGGTGGCACGCTGCACATAGACGACCTCCTACGTGATGGCTATGACAGCGTGCTCGTCGTCACGGGTGCCCAGCGTGCCAGAAAGCTTGACATACATGGCGAGGCTCGCGGCAACGTCTACTTTGGCATCGACTACCTGGCCGACCCGGACACCTGCGAAATGGGAAGGGACGTTGCCATCATCGGAGTCGGCAACGTTGCCATGGACGTCGCTCGCACGGCCCTGCGCCACGGTGCCAAGTACGTTACGCTGTACTCGAACACCGATGAGGTTTCTGCGAGCTCCGACCAGGTCGAGTACGCGGAGCTCGAGGGTGCCCAGATCGTCCGTAGGAAGTCGATCGTTTTAATCAACGAGAACGGACCGGTGTTTCGTCAGTCGATTCTCGGTTCCGATGGTAGGCTCATCGGACTTGGCGACGAGCTTGAGCAGGTGGACTGCGACACGGTGATCATCGCGGTATCGCAGGTGCCCAAGGACAAGCTCGTCCTTACAACCGAAGGTCTCAAAAGCGATGAGTGCGGCCTTCTCGAGATCGACGAGAACTGCCAGACCACCGTTCCTGGCGTGTTTGCCGCGGGTGACGTTGTGCAGGGACCCCTGACCGTAGTGAATGCCGCAGTCGGCGCCAAGCGTGCTGTCGCCGGCATGCTGCGCTATATGGGAATGTGAGACTAGCTGTCGTACACCAGGACGTTGCTTACAGAGTGGAGGGTGACAAACGGGAGGAACTCCCCGAAGCTGTGGATTGTCAAGGTCTCCCCCCGATTTCACGTGTAGACAACGTCCTGGCGCGCAACACCTAGCGACCTGCTGCGTGAGCAAGCCCTTCTGCATAGCCACAAAAGTCGATGTCGTTTACCTTCTCGATCTCGTCGATCATGCTGGTGGGCAACGCGTCCGGATGCATGGCACCGCAAATGGCTCCCGTGATGGCTCCGAGCGTGTCTGTGTCGCCACCGATGTCCGCCGAAAGACGGACTGCCTCCCACGGGTTGCCCTTTGCAAGCGAGGTTATGGCAAAGGCCGAAGGAGCGGTTTCCACTGACTCGACACCAGTGCCAAAGAGCTCCTTGAGCAGTTGGACGCTCTCTGATTGTCCCCTTGTCTCTACGACCTTCCTGGCTTCCTCCATGCGTCTGCTCACACTGGGCGATGGGAAGCTGAAGCCGCGACGCTGCCCCTCACGTGCCGCACGAAGGGCGACGTCCCAGAGCTCGGAGGTGTCGTCACCTCCGCGGACGCCGTAGCTCACGCCGGCGGCCACGGCACTGGCACACCCTATGGCAGCGGATGTGTTGTGCGTCGGAAGGCAAATCCGTTCCACCGCATCGACAAGCGCACTCATATCCCTATAGTCGCATACGACGCCTATGGGCGATATCTTCATCGCCCCGCCATTCGTCGTGCCGAATCTCCCTGCCTGCTCTATCGGTGTCCCGTTGGAGATGGCGTCGAGGGCCTTCATCGTGTTCGGACCAGCGACAAACCTGCTCTTGTCGGGGTTCGCCCTCATCCATTCGTCGAGGTAGTCGAGGTAGCGTCGGGTGTCAACCTCCCCATGCGACTCGATGAGCATCCGAGCCACCAGAAGCGTGTTGATGGTGTCATCCGTGATCTCGCCAGCGGCAAGGGAGCGGCCGAACACGTCATAAGGGGTCGACCGGCTAAGCTCATGGACGCCGTTTGGAAACGATCTTGCGATGTCTTCCCTGCTGAGCATCTCGGTGGGCATTCCCATGGCATCGCCCAACGCACACCCCGCGAGTGCTCCCCACGTCCTTTTCTGGAATCCCATAGGCTCCATGTCCATCACCTACAGCGCCGTCTGGACATGAGGGGTGGCATTTGAAGGCTCCAGATCGCGTGAGAGCGCGACGAGCAGGACCTCGCCCTCCGTGACACTGCCATCCGCAACCAAAAGCACGTCAAGATAGTCCGAGGAGTTTGATACCAGCACCGCCGTCTCAAGGTTACAGCCTTGGTCGAGGACTGCCTTGGGGTCAAAGGTCACCAGCAATTCGCCCTTCGTCACATGCGTGCCCTTTTCCGCATGCACATGGAAGGTGCCCTGGGGCATCTGTACCGTGTTGGTTCCGATGTGGATGATGATCTCGGCACCATCACTGGTGGTGATTCCCAGTGCATGCCCCGTCGGAAAGACCATCGTCAAATCGCCGTCGCAGGGAGAGACGATCCGGCCCTCTGCCGGCACGATGCAGGCTCCCTTTCCGAGGGCACCGCCAGAGAAGGCCGCGTCGCCCATGTTGGCAAGCGGCGAGACGATGCCGGATACGGGTGCGCAGATAGTGACCTTCTCGTGGCGGACAGGGGGGTTCTCCGAGCCGACGCTCTTGTCGACGACGGCATCAGACACACCGTCATCGGCCGGCTTGTAGGTGATCCACGTCAACGCGAACCCGACCACCATGGTGGCTACGATTGAGACCAGGCAGATGATGAGGCCGGATACGCTCCCTGTGGACGGGTCGATGAAGCTGGCGAGACCGGTGACCCCCATGGCAATGGCATACATCTTGGAGTTTGCAAGGCCCATGATGACAGCGCCGACGGTACCCGCGATCATGCAGATTCCAAAACGCTTCTTGACGGGAAGCGTCACGCCATAGATCGAGGGTTCGATGATGCAGAAGCATGCGGAGATGACCGCGGCGAGCGAGGTCTCGCGCATGACCTTGTTCTTCGATCGGAGCATCACGGCAGCACATACCGCGAGATGTGCGAAGGAGGCGGGAAAGATGAGCGCGACCAGCAGGGTCGATCCGGAGCTTGCGAACTCGATGAGACCGAGGGAGATAAGTGCCCAGTGGAGTCCCAGGATGACGAGTGGCTGGTATACGAGGGCGAAGAGAATGTATGCGAGTATCGGTACGACGGAGAGAAGTCCGTTCAGCCCTATGCTGATGAGGTTGGTGAGGATGATCGAGACGGGCCCGACCACGAGCAGGGCGACGATTCCCGCGACGAGTATCACAACCATCGGGGTAACGAACATCCTCGACGCCTGAGGCAGCGTATTGTTCGCGAACCTCTCCACCTTGGAGGCGACGAACGTTGCGAAGATGATGGGGATGACCGTCGAGGTGTATCCAGACGACGGGAACATGATCGGGATGCCAAAGAACGTCTGGTAGATGGGTGTTGCCAGGGGAGTCCCCGCGAAGATCGTGTAGAGGGCGTTGCCCGTGCTCATGCTCGCGGCGAGGCCGGGGTAGACGAGGATGCAACCCAAGATCATTCCCGTGAACGGATTCATTTTGAATGCCTTGGCACTCGTGTAGCCCAGTATCACCGGGAAGAATGTCAGGCACGCATTTCCCATCACGTTGAGCACGAGGTATGCTCCGTCAGTCGATACGATGAGGCCTGCCGTGGAGAGGATTGCCATAAGGCCTGCGATGATTCCGCATCCGCACAGCACGCCCAATACCGGTGTCATGACCTGGGTGATGAGCGAAGTGAAGCGGTCGAGCAGGCTTCGGCTCTCCTCCTGCCCGCCAACGTCCTGAGAGCTTCCATCGAGCTGCTTTTCGATTTCGGCGCAGACGTCACCCACTTGGGCACCGATCACGACCTGGAACTTCCCGCCTACGAATTGAGTGGTGACGACGTCCTTGGAGTGCAGGAGCGCGTCGTCGTCGATGAGCGAATCGTCCGCGAGGTCAAAGCGCAATCTCGTGAGGCAGTGAGTGACGCTCTTTATGTTGGCGCCGCCGCCGACGTTGTCAATCACAAGGGTTGCCAGTGCTTTATATGTGTCCATGGTTTACCTTACTTTTGTGTCTCAATGACGTGTTGGATGTGAATCGTGAGGTAGAGGAGTTCATCTTCTCCGACGCGTGCGTCGAACTGCCGGTTGGCAAACGCGACGATCTCGCTGGCGCAGCGATGTGCGTCGGGGAACTTGAGCTTGACCATGTCCAAGAGCTCCTGATCGCGGTTATCCTCGACGAATGTCGAGTTGGAGAGGATGCGCTCCGAGAAATACCGCAGGTGGTTGATGAACCTGTAGTGCGCGATCGAAGTATCGGAGATGTCTATGTCGAAGTGCCCCCTTACGATTTCCAGGATTGCATCGATGACCTTCGTGATATCTTCTGCCCGCTCCGACATCCCCCTATCGCCCATCTCCGCATTGACGATGTGCAAGGCGACGAACCCCGCCTCATCGTCAGGAAGTGTGCGACCGGTTCTGCTGGCGATGATCCCAAGCGCCTCTTGGCCAAGGGCGTACTCATCCGGATAGAAGTGGATGATGTCTAGGAGCAGCCCGTTGGGGACCCTGATGCCCCGGTCGAAGTTCGCCAGAGAGAAGTGAAGGTGATCAGCGAGTGCGATGTAGAGCGAGTCGCTGACCGGCTTACCCAGGTTGATCCTGACCTCGCTCACGATCTCCTCCACCATGCGAATCTCCTCGATGGGGAGGAAGGCGATGACTTCTTGAAGCTTTAGGTTGAGGTCGTTCGATGAGAGATAGAAGACCTTTTCAATCAGATTCGAATCTACCTCATCACCGGTTTTCTTATGGTAACCAATCCCCTTGCCGGTAATTACCCTTTCCCTGTTCTGCTCGTCCAAGACGACGGCTGCGTTGTTGCTGAGCAGTTTGCGGACTCTCACTCTTCCCCTCACCTCCGACTTCTTGACATGAAACAGATGTCACGGCATCACATCCATCTCCATACGGGCAGTTCGTTCTGCCGTGGATGCACGTTCCACTTGCTCAACAAAAAAGGCTTGTTCAGACAATATCGAGCGTGCTCTCGATACGTCCAAACAAGCCTAGCTTGCCAATGGCAATCACTACCTTGTATGCAGACTTCGCCACTATAACAAGCCTTCGCTAACGACGTCTCATTCAAAAAGACACCTTCGGGGTCAAGCGGTAGCATTTCATCCGCGAAAGGCATCTATGTGGACGATTTTGTTGTTAGGGACGAGGGCTTCTGAAAAACGAGCCAACCATGCCGCTGATGGTGCGGTGTCCAGTTGCTACCCTGAACAGCCATATGCCCCAGCCTATGAATCGAGACGATAGACCGCCACATTGCGCGCATGTAACGAAACGACTGCAGCTGCGGTCACCGCGTCACGCCTGTTCCTAGCATGAATGGATTCTAAATACGGCCCTGGCACTCTTGACTGTCGGGACATGGCAGAGTGGAGAACACATGGACAGTCCCGAGCTAGCGAAGGCACTGCTGGAGAAGGTCGGCGGTGCGCAGAACATCGCGTCGCTCACGCACTGTGCGAGCAGGCTGCGCTTCGAACTCGTTGACCCTGCGAAGGCGGACAAGGAGGGCATCGAGGCTCTCGACGGTGTTCTCAAGGTCATCGACCTTCCCGGACAGCTTCAGGTCGTGATTGGCCTGACGGTCGGCGAGGTCCACGAGGCGCTTTCGGCCATGATCGGTGGGCGGGAGACGACGCCTACCGCGGCCAGCGTCGGCGGGAAGGCTGCGGGCGGCAATATCATCTCGGCCATCTTCGACTACATCTCTGGCGCGTTGACGCCGCTTCTGCCGGTCTTTGCCGGCGCGGGTATCCTGACCGCGGTTCTCATCATCCTCGCGGGCGTTGGCGTGTGCCCCTCTGGCAGCGGTCAGTTTGCCGTCTGGTATGCTGCGGGCCATGCGATCTTCTACTTCCTGCCCATCTTCGTCGGCTACTTCGCGGCTAAGAAGCTTGGTGTGACACCTCTTGTCGGCGCCCTCATCGGGGCCGCCTTGCTCGAGCCGAACTACACTGCGCTGCAGACAGGTGATGCCACGACGTTCTTTGGCATCCCCATCGTCGCGATCGACTACTCGTCCACCATCGTGCCCAGCTTGCTCGCAGTCTGGGTGATGAGCTATCTCGAGCGCTTCCTCAATGCGCACATCCCTGCGAACCTCCGCAGCTTCCTCGTGCCGGCGATTGACCTTGCGGTCATGGCGCCGGTCACGGTCCTCGTTCTTGGGCCGATCGGCAGCGTGGTCGCCAACGGGGCCGGTGCCGCCATCAACTGCCTCATCGGCGTGAACATGGTCCTCGCCGGTATCGTCATGGGTGCCTCCTGGGGCCTGCTCGTCATCTTTGGGGTGCACTGGGCAATCATCCCCATTGTCATGGCCAATCTCACCAACTACGGTGGAGACCCAATCTTCGCCCTTGCGTCTGCCAGCGTCTTCGCCTGCCTTGGCGTGAGCTTCGGCGTGTTCCTCCGTACCAAGGACAAGGCCTATAAGACCCTCGTTGGCTCCTACCTCATCTCGGGTGCCCTCTCGGGCGTCAATGAGCCACTCATCTACGGCGTCATCATGCGCTATCGCAGACTCATTCCCATGGTGATCGTGGCTGGCGCGGTGGGAGGCGCGATCGGCGGGCTTGGGCAGGTGAAGCTCATCGTTTTCAACTTCCTCGTGAACGTGTTCACACTCGCCTCCTTCTCGCCGATCGTGTGGTTCCTCGCCGAGGCCCTCGTGAGCTTCGTATGCGCGCTCGCGCTCGTGCTCGTCTTCGGCTACGAGAGCAAGTCCGCTGGTGGGCGGGGCGCCGGTGTCTCAGAGGCTGCGGAGGCATAGGCCATGCGTTTCGCGTTCTCGCAGCGGGGCGTCGTGCCCGAGGTCCCCTGTCCCATGGACGGGTACGGCAGGCGCCTCGCGAAGGGGGTGCACGACCCCATCGGGGTGCGTTGCCTTGCGCTTGCAGATGCAGGCAGTGTGCTCTACCTGTGCGTCCTCGATGTGTTCTTTCTTGAGGAGCGTCTTGCGAGGCGAATCAGGGAGGCCGTCTCGAAGGCGTGCGGGGCACCCGTCGACCGCGTCCATGTCCTGGCGATCCATACCCACGCGGGTCCCAAGGTGAGTACGCTTTCTGACCCAGGCGAGAAGCCAGACGAGGGCTACCTTGATCTTCTGTGCGGCGCTGCGGCGGATTGCGCCGGCGAGTGCGTCTCTCGCCTGGCGCAGTCTGGCCGTGCACGGACGTATGTGGGAACCTGCGACCTCAAAGGTCTTTTCTCCAACAGGGATAGTGTCTGCGGTGGGTGCGACACCACGGGAACGGTCGTCAGGCTCGAGTCGGATGCAGGGGTCGTGGACGTCTTGCACGTCGCGTGCCATCCCACCGTCCTGCACGGTGACAACCTGCTTTTGTCGGCCGACTACGTCGGCGCCCTGCGCGCATCCTATCGCGAACTCACGGGCTTCGAGCCACTCTTCCTCACTGGCGATGCGGGGGATTCCAGCACGCGCCTCACGAGGTGCGGCGAGGGTTTCGGCGAGGTCGGACGCATCGGGACAGAGATGGCACGACGCCTCGCCGCTGCCGAGCTGAGGCCTGCCGACCTGTCTCTCGGCAGCGTGGTCGACGTCCCCGTCGCGCTCGACTACGCTCCCTCCGAAGATCCGTTTCTCAAGGAGTCGCTACCCAGGCTCACGGCTGCGCTCGAGTCAGGAGTCGGCATCGACATAGGCGGGCTGGCAGCTTGCAGGCAGGACCTCGAGCAGATGCTGGGCGTCGTAAGGGCAAAGCTTGCCATTCCCCGGGTTAGGTCCGACGCGTCTGCGACGGTCATCGACCTCGGTGCCCTGCGTCTTGCCCTTGTTCCTTCCGAGGTGGTCTTCGAGCTCGGCCGGAGGCTTCGGGACGCGAGCGATGTGCCTGTCCTCGTGTGCGGGTATGCGGACGGTTACCTTGGCTACGCCGTGGACGAGGGTGCCTACGGCTCTTACTTCGAGAGCTACGTGACGCTTCTTCCCAAGGGTGCTGCCGACGAGTGGTTCGCGAGAATCGCCAACGTTCTGGCAAGCTCCCGATAGGCCTGCCAAGAGGATTCAAGCTGCATCACCGGCTGAGGGACGTGCAGCCCCTCGGCCGGTGTCCGACTAACGGTATGTATTGCTGGCCTGCGTTTTTCGGGGCCTGTCCTTTGCTCGGCCATGAGGCACGCACGCGTTCGATCCTGGTTTCGTCCTTGATGACAATCATGTCGTTCAGGGGAATTGCGGGCAGACGGAAGGGGCATGGCCGCTGAAAAGGTTCAGCCCAGGGCTTTGTGGGACGCCCCGCTGGCGTAGCGTTACATCTCCTTGTCGTATTTGCAGCGATAGCGAATGGCACAGCCCTCCACGAAGAGGTATGAGAACACCAACAGCAGTACGGCAACCATGTCTACGCCCATCAAGGCAAAAGAAACCATCAGTGCGCCGAACACGTAGATCATCACGTCGAACGCCTTTGCCTTCGCGCGATTTGAGATGCTGATGTTGCGTTCGTCGTTCTTTTCGACATCGATCCGCTTTTGGATATCCGGATGTTCTGTCACTGCCCTACGAGAAATGATGTCACCCACGCCGTAACCGAAGGTACCGCAGCCAAGGCCGATGCATACGAACGGCAACGCTCGCATGACCCCCTGTGGTTCCTCAACGTTTTTCGCCAGATACAGTCCCACGACCAAAAGTAGCAAACCTATGACCGCAGTGGAATATTCCCTGGTTTTCCGCGTCATTTTCCCTCCTCATAGATAAACACGTCCTCGACGTTCATCCCGAAGTACCGTGCAATCTTGAACGCCAGCAGGATGGACGGATTGTAACGGCCGTTCTCCAGCGAGCCGATGGTCTGTCGGGATACCTCAAGTGCCGCTGCCAGATCCTCTTGTCTGATTCCACGCTGCCTTCGGAGCTCTTCCAGCCGATTTTTCACACGGCGCCTCCTTCTATGGAAAGTTTTCTTTCCATAGAAGAGGAATACCATGCGGGCGAGAGAATGTCAAGCTAGCTTTCCATATCAACCGTCATTGGCCGCCGAGAGCGACAGGCCCTATATCGTGAGCCAGTCTTCCTCGGGGCGGCAGATTAGTCGTGCGTCGAGGTATGCTTGGCGCATCGTAAGGATGGTCTCCCCCTGGTAGTTTCCGCTTTCGCGCAGCGACACTACGAGCGCAACGTCGGGCTTGGAACCTTCGCGCAGATAAAGCGGTATGAGAAGACTCATTTGGTTGGCCGCCGGATGATAGCACGGAATGGCCGTGCGGTAACTCCACCGCGTGCGCTTACGGGCTAGGTCGATTGCGCCGTGCAGGGTGCTCTTGAGACGTCGGAATACCGGCGCGTTCGCCTCGATTGACGTGCGTAGGGCATCGTAGGCGGTGTCGAGCCCTTCCTTGTCCTGCCCGTTCGCGTCGCGTGCACGCAGGACGTCGATCGCGTCCAGCTGGGCAAGCAAGTCCGGCTGATCGTAGAGCTCCTCACGCAGGAATTCCAGCGGCAGGCGATCGACGTTGTCTATGAGGATGTGCCGATCATCGGTGTAGAGCTCGCGGGCGTCGTCCATCACAAGATCGCTCACGTCGTCCACATAGGTGGCAACTGCGGGAGGCGTGGAAAACACGCTGATCAAGTGCTTGCCGAGACCCCTCTCGCCCGCGACGCACAGTCCTGCATACCTCCAAGCGGGGTGGGGCTGGCTGTTGGACCTGAAGCAGAGGTAGAGGTCATCATAGGTGGGTGTCACGAGTCCTGAGTTGAACGCGGCAAGGTCCTCCTCCGTGTTGACCAACACCTTCTCCTGCATCGCCGCGCGCTGATAGGTATTCATAAGATAGCTGCGCAGGATGGAAGCATCGCCTTCCACAAAGCCCCATGCCTCGGGAAGGGCGCGCTCCTCCACGTCGCCTATCACCTGTGACCAGTCGATGAAGGCGAAGTCATACAGGCTGGATGGGGTCTGGGTGTTGCTGCCCAGCGATTGGAGCACGTGATGCCTGTCAGGTCCTGCGTAGGTGACGGCCCAAGGTAGCTGTTCGGGGTTGTGGGTGTTGGGTTTGAGCGTGGCCACGAGAGGGTAGTGCGAGTCTGCTGGCTGCGCACCTAGGGAGAAGGACACCTCGCCGGCAGCTTCCACCACTTCACCTGTCGCGCATGCGTCTGTCCAGCTTGATGTCAGCAGCTCGCGGACATTGGTGCCCTGTGGAAGTTCGCGGGCCAGGCACCCAAGTGTCTTTTGGGGGATGAGCGCAAACTCGTCGAGCGTGCCCAGCATGTCCGAACGAGAGAAGATGGTGCCTCGCATGTGGTGCTCCTTGCGTGTGGTTGCGGTGCTCGGAGGCTATTGTACGGCGACGTGGTCTTGCTATGCAGAACATGACGCACAGGGACGTCGTGACCAGTGACACGAGCAGCCCAGGGACAATCTGCTGCGGTGGTGACCTTCACCGTGCCGCATGCCTTGCGTTTCACCGATGCCTTCGAAGAGCAGGTGACATGGCTTTGCGTGCATGCCGGACGTTGCACGCTGGATTGCCGATATGGTTGCAAGATACTGCCCACATGCCGAGCGGTGACGGATTCTTTCCATGGGGTCTCATGGATGGTAGGCATGCTTGATAAAGTGTGCAAAGGCGTGTGGCGAGTAGCCAGGAGGGGTGAAGGCACGCCGCTCAAACGCGAGCAGGGGCGTCCGAAGAGGGGAGAGGAAGCCGTGCCGGATAAAGCCAGGGCAGTGAAAAAGCAGTCGCTACGTGTTGCTCAAGAACCCCCGATAACCTTATTGGGCATCAGGAGAGGACGCTTGGTTGCATCACCCGCGAGAACAAGCGTCTCTACCGCACCCATCTGCCCGAAGAGAGGTAACGTGACGTCTTCAAGATGACAGTTGGAAAAGAAGCTGAGGTTCGCTTGATTTCCTGGCTCAGGAGTGTCTGACGCAGCGGCACAAAGATCATCCGTGAGCTCTCGAAGAACGCGTGCCGACATAGGGATCTAGCATGCGCGCCGTGGCTCTGGACGTCTCGAACGTGCGGATTGAAGCCATCAACAACAAGACCGAGCTCGCTGTGCATACGGGCTACGGATTCCGTAGCATTGGTAACCTCATAGCGCTCGTCGTGCTGCGATGCCCGAACCTACCGACCGCTCAACTAGGGGGTCGTAATCGCTCGCAGAAGCTGGTGAAGCCTCAGAATTACCTACTCGGCTATGAAATGCAAAAGGAGCTTCGAAAAGGAGTCCAAATGGCAGATCGATATGAATGCGCGGAGGCAGTCGATTCAGCGTAGTTCGTGGTTCAGCCGGTTTACGACGAGCATGCACCTTAGGAATTGCGGCCATAGAATCGGTGTAGGCGAAACAAAAGCCCCGTCGCAGCCAACCGTAACGGGTGCGGCGCCTGTGCGCGGGTCTGTCTGACGGACAATATCAAACTCAATGAGGCAAAACCGATATTTGGAGCTAAGTGTCTTAGCTGTCTTACGTGTACGCAGAAGTGTTCGCAAAAAGCCATTCACATGAACGACGAAAAAGTGCCGTACGTTTTAGAAATCAAAGCATTACGATTCAAAAGATTATATATGCAAACCGATAGGCCGTCCCATTCCAGATGACCGCCGAAGCCGTGCCATCCGGTCACGGTCCTTGTTCCCAGTTGGCTGTCAGGCTGATTGACCTGTGCGTTGGCGAAAACGAGGATGTTTTCCGTGAGTGAGCTGCGCCATGACGAAGTAAGTGTATTTGAGGTATCGAACAGCGTTCGTCGAATGAGAGTGGTCCACAAAGCCTTGCGGACTTGGCTGCCAAGGTATAACGCCTAAATGGTCATGGATGACTCTTCCAAGATGACGTGCCTTGTGGAGAAGACTCTCTTTGGGCTGTTGACAGACACACGAGAAGTTCCAAGCGAACACTCCTCAGCGCGGTGCTAGAATTTTTTACATCAGTCGTGAAACTCTGCGAGAGGCGTGATTTGAGTTGTCGAAAGAGCCAGACCTAACGGAATTGAAGGACCTCGTAGAGGGCTACCTGAAATCATCCGGGGAGGAAGCCGCAGACAGGGACAACCTTTCCTACAAGGCTGTCCCCCTCGCAATCGAGAGCTACTCTGCACTCAACAAAAACAGTATCGGCAACGCGGACTTTCGGTTCCTGCATGGTCTCGTCGAGACAGACGGAACGAATGACCTCGAGAGCGGTTACGATATCAAACTTGGGCTTTTAAAGAAAAGCAGCCTTCCCGATCAGGACGCTCTTCAAAAAATCCTCGAGGATGGCAGGTCAAGCAAAAGCCCGATGGGGTTGTTCCACCGCAATACTACCATCAGTAGAATCAGCAAAGATTCTGCGGGGAACTTCATCACTCTGTGCACGCGCGTCTTCGAGCTGCTTCAGTCGGACGAGCGCGAACAAGCTCTTGAAGTGCTGGATGAGGGACTCAAGGAGCCGAACCACGAGCACATCAGGGGGATGGCCTCGGAAATACTCCACTGCCTTGACCCAGATGTCTTCCCGGTTCTCAACGGCGAAGGCGACAGCAAAAGCAACATAAAGAGAATATGGGTTGCCCTCGGGATGGAGGAGAAGCTCGGAAAATTCGACTGCCAAAGTTACGTCAGAAACACGAAGAACCTGCGTAGAGGAAATAGTCACCTCCATCGCGGTGGGTGACGAGGTAATCGCCTATGACAATGCATCGGGGGACAAGGCGGGGGTCTCAGGGGTCTGCGAGGTGACCGCCTCTAGCCTCGATGACCAGTCGATAACGTTGAAGAAGCGGAAGAGGCTGATGTGTGGAGACAGCCTCCGCGTCCTGTCAAGGAACCCCATGCTTTCCAAGCTCGAGACGATAGATCATCTCGAGGACGGGTTCAGCGTGAGGATGTGCAAGCTGAGCGAAGAACAATTCAATGCAATCATCGAGAGCTGCGGAGGTGCCACGGAGATGGATGAAGAGAAAAGCCTGGTAGATAAAGTCTGCGAAGAGGTCAAAGCATCCTACAACCTCATCCTCCATGGCGCTCCTGGCACGGGGAAGACCTATCTCGCACGTCAGGTGGCCGCAAAGATTATCGGCTGCGAGCTAGGGACTCTGACCAACCCCGGCAACGAGGAGTACCAGCGATGCCACAAGCAGTTCGGTTTTGTGCAGTTCCATCCGAGCTACGACTACACCGATTTCGTAGAGGGTCTTCGTCCGTCCAAGGGTGATGAGGGGATTGGGTTCGAACTTAAGGACGGAACCTTCGCCAGCTTTCTCAAGGAGGCAGCCAACGACCCGGACAAGAAGTTTGTCTTTGTCATCGACGAGATAAACCGTGGCGACATCTCGAAGATATTCGGCGAGCTCTTCTTCTCCATCGATCCCGACTATCGCGGCCAAGATGGAGGCGTCCTCACCCAGTACGCCAACATGCATGATGACCCCGACGAGCGTCTCTATGTTCCCGAGAACGTCTACGTCATCGGTACGATGAACGACATCGACCGCAGCGTCGACACCTTCGACTTCGCCATGAGACGTCGGTTCCGCTTCGTAGAGATAACCCCCGAGGACACGGCCGAGGCGATTCTCAAGCACGACACGAACGACATGAACGCCCCGCAGCTCATCGAGCGTCTAGAGCGTCTAAACAAGGTCATCAAAGAGAACTCCGACCTAGGCCCTACGTATGAGATTGGGGCGAGCTACCTCCTTGTGCGGAATGATAAGGGCACGAGGGTCCCCGCCGAAGAGGGCGATCTCGATGCCATCTGGGAGCACCAGCTCCGCCCGCTTGTTTGCGAGTATCTCCGCGGCACGCACAGCGAGGACGATCTGAATATAACCCTCGACGTCATGCGTGTCGCACTCTGCACCGAGACGTCTGACTAGGCGTAGCCATACCGACGCCCTATCGTCTCCAGGACAACACGCCGTACAAGCCAAGCCAGGCTGATGACCCTGGCATCATGGACCTCCTCTCAACGGGGCTCGCGTCGGAGATAGTCGGAAGGAGCCTCAGCGATGTCGTGTCTCGCGGGTCGGTCCTCGTCTTCCCGCCGACGCTCGGCGACTCCGAGGACCTCGACGAGGGTCAGACCATCCTCGACCGCGACGGGGATGGGGTCCGCACCGGGAACGTCATGGGCTTCATCGGCATGGGCGACGACGAGCTCACCATCTGCTCCCGGTTCTCAAAAGACGACAAAGACGATTACTTCCTCAACCACATGCTCCAGCGCGTCTTTGCGCCGAACGTGGTCGACCTCCGCATCTCGTTCGGCATGAGGGAAAGCTACTTTGACTTTCTGTCGCTGCTTTTTCCCGAGTTACCTGACCCACGCGGTCGCGAAGGGGATCCTCCGCACCTACGTGAGGCGAGAGCATGATGACTCCCACTTTCGTGGGAGCTTGGTCGTGGATCGCTATATCGCTCACGACATCCCGTTCATGGGGTCGGTCGCCTACTCGACCCGCGAGTACGACTCCGACAACCCCTGTGACCGAGCTCGTCAGACACACCATCGAGGATCTCGAGGTGAGCCCCCTGGGGCGGCTCCTGTTCAAGACCCCCGAGGTGGTCGACGCGGTAGTCCGCCGTCAGGTCGGCGACGCCCCGATACGCCAAGGGGGACAGGTGCAGGGTGATCGAGGCCAACAGGAAGGCCCCCGTGAGGCATCGGTACTATTCGGGGTACCTTGAGCTCCAGAGGCTCTGCCTCGCCATACTCACCCATAGGTGGGTGTCGCTCCGAGAGGACTCCGGCAAGGTGCACGGGATCCTCTTCGACTGGCGCCTGGCTCTGGGAGGAGTACGTGAACACGCTCGTGAGCACGCCCCCCGAAAAGAGATTCTTCCATCCGCGAAACAGAGCGGGGGAGGGAGCCCAGCATCTCTTCAACGGCAAGAACGGGCTCATCTATCCCGACTTCATCTCCCTAGGTGACAGCCCTAGGATTATCGCGGATGCGAAGTACAAGCCCAGCAAAAACGTCCACGGCAAGGACTACCTCCAGATGCTGGCGTACATGTACCGGTTTGACTCCAGCCTCGGTCTCTTCCTCCACCCGGCGTCCGGCACGAGTGGGGACAGCAAGGACCTGTTCCTCCTCCAAGGGGCGAAAATTCTCGATGAATTGGCAAGACCGCGGTGCGGGGAGAGCGTTCCATGCGTCAGGAAGATAGGCCTCGGAATCCCCGACGGCGGTGCTCTGAGCTATCAGGTCTTCCGCAGTCTGATGGATATACAAGAAAAGGAGTTTGTTGATCAGGTCAGGAGAGCCTTCCGCAGGAGCTGACGTCCACGTAGGCCGTTCTCCCTACGGCCGCGATCGGAGAGCGGCCTCGGCCGCCAGCATCGCCTGGTGCGAGAGTCTCTCTACGTGGTTGGTCTCGATCGCGCCGCGAAAGGCCGTCTCGAGCGGATCCTCGGGCATGGCCCGCCCGTCGACGAGATAGCCGATAGATCCCTGTGCCACGCGCATGCCGTTGGCATAGAGGCTCCAGTCCGCAATCGAGTTCGCCGGGCTTTCCCACACGATCTCGACGATCCATCCGCCATCCGGATCGCGGTCGTACTCGTCCTGCATGCGCCTCACAAGCGCCTCGGCGCCTTGGCACGCGTCGCGCCTTCGCTCAAGCCTGTCGAGCCACTCGCGCTCGGGCTCGGTGGGTGGTACCTCCGCATCGTCATGCCCGTGGTGCAGCAGAAGGACCGAGAAGACCTTCCCGTGCTCGATCTCCTTCCTCACCCTGTCGCTCGCGTTCGGCTCGCGTCGCACACCGTTTGTGCCGTTCATGTTGCTCTCCTCCATCATGACTCCTTCCTCTTGTGATTGTCCGTTCATGCGCAGAAGCCGACGGGAGTCGGCTCCTCCCCGACAAGTGCGGCGAGGTCCCGGTCGGCCATGGCCGACACGACGACGTCTCGCGTGATGAGCAGGTCGTCGCGCATCGTGGCCTGTCTGATGAGGCAGCGCTCGAACACCTTCCTCGCCATGCGCGCGTTCGAGAAGTCCTGCGGGCTGGACGCGGCGATGGCGCCGAGTGCTCGCTCCGCCTCGTCGAGGGAGTCGTCGGTCACATCCATTCCCTCCCGCTCGCAGAAGCCGCGGAATATCTCTCGGAGCTCTGCGGGGGAGTAGTCGGGGAAGTCGAGGTAGAAGGCGATTCGGTCGCGCAGACCCGGGTTGCGCGAGATCATACGGTCCATGGGTGCCGTGTAGCCCGCCATGACGCAGACGAAGTCGCCCTGCCTGTCCTCCATGGCTTTGACCAGGGTGGAGATTGCCTCATCGCCGAAGTCGGAGCGGATGCCGCCATCGGGGCCCGAGCCGAGATTCCCGTACATGCCCAGTGAGTAGGCCTCGTCGATGAAGAGGAGGCCGCCTTCGGCCTGCTTGATCTTCTCGAGGGTCTGCTGGGCGGTGTGGCCGACGTACATGCCGACGAGCCCCGACCGGTCACACTCGACGAAGTTCTCGGGGTGCTCGAGGACCCCGGCCTCGCCGAGCATCCTCGCGAGGATCCTCGCCACCGTGGTCTTGCCCGTGCCGGGGTTGCCGCGGAAGGCCATGTGCAGGCAGGGACGGCCCTGGCCCCTCCTCTTGGCGGCGTAGGCTACGATTTCCTCAAGGCGGCACTTGACGTCATCGAGGCCGACGAGGGTGTCGAGCTCCTGCGTGGCACTGGGTGCGCGGGAGTCGTTGCCTGCGACGGCTTCCGGCAGGGGCGCGATGTCGCGCTCCGTCGGCCACGGCGCGGCGTTGCCGGTCATCATGGGAGGACGTCCCACGCACGTTCCGAAGTGCTCGTAGTAGAGTTCGGACAGCTCGATGCTCAGCGGGTTGTTGACTCTCAGGCGCATCGGTCTGAGACAGACCGACGTCTGGAAGACGTCGGACAGGTGTCCCTCCAACGGCGTCCGCTGGATTGGCCGCTTCTTTGTGCCTGGCCTTGGGGTCGAATCTTCCTCCTTGCTTGGTTCGGGAGCGTCCCCATCTGATGCGGAATTGGGGAAGCGGTCGAAACAGGCGAAGTGGATTTCGAAGATTTCGCTGCCATTGATTTTCTCCGCGCGTAGGGGACAGACCCTCACGACTCCCTGTGAGTTGATCAACCTCATCGTTGCTGCAATCGCTCTCCAGTCGGGTGATGGTGCATCGGCCACCATCCAGCCGCTGTACATGCGTCCGATCGGGTCGTGCCTACAGCCGCTCTCCTCGATCATGTCGGTGCCTCCTTCTTCTTCTTTCCCTGACGATGAAAACTGTACAATGGACACAGGACAACAATTCGAAGGATGGTGGGCCATGCGGGTCGGGGACATGCGCGACTGCAGGATTATCATGGGAAGCCCGCTCAGGCGCTATGAGGCGAGGGAGAAGGGCATGCAGAGGGGATCACACCGCATTCTGCTTCCCACCGCGATAGTGGACGGTTCGATTGACCCCACGCTGGTCGAGGAGAGGCCGTTCGCCTCCGAGCCGTCGGGGGACTGCTTCACGATGCGCTATGACGTGGCGCTCGAGCTTGCCGCTCCCTTCGCTGCTGCGTTTGTGCCCGCCAGTCTCGAGGGACTCTTCGTGACGAGCTCGATCTGCGTCCTTCGCTTCTCGGGAGATCCCATCGGCACGCACGACCCCGGCTACGTTGCGGGCTACCTCTGCCTCGAGTCGGTCTCGGAGCTGCTACGGTCCGCTGCGTCGGGCTTGGCCATGCCCACCCTCAACAAGGCGCAGGTTGCGGCGATAGACATCCCCGAGCTCCCGCTCGAGGCCCAGCGCAGGGCGGCGGCCGTCGCATTGGCGGCCGCACGTGCCTTCGCAGCGCGGCGTGCGCTTGACGCGATCGAGCGGCAGGCGGTCTCGGCCGCCTATGCCGAGGCACTCGGGGAGGCGAGGTAGGTGGCGGCCATCGACCTCGCAGGGCTCATGGGGGCAGCCCCTGGTCACGGTGGCACGTGGTCGTTGACCGACGTGTTCGCTGCAAGGCTCGCGCTCTTCCTCGCATACGCCAGGGATAACGCGCCCTTACTCGGGCTTGATGGCGTGCTCGGGGAGGGCCCGCTTGATGCCGCCGACGTGGTGGCCGTCGCCCCTCGTACGGCATCGGCTCTAGGAATGGACGGTGACGCGTTCGGCGAGTACGCTTCCTCGATTGCTCCGGCGGACATGGCAAGGGTCCTCGCCTCAGGGGGGATCGAGCCGGGAACCCTTGTGCTGACGGGAGACCCTGAGGTGGACAGCCGCGTCCGGCGTGCGCTCGACCTGCTGGAGGACATCGGCCAGGATGAGCGTCACCAGACGTTTCTGCCTGAGGCGGAGCTCGTTGCAGGGGTTCTGCTCGCGTGCGGTCCTGCGACGGGCTCCGCGCGTCGGCTCTGCGACCCTATGTGTGGGCACGGTGGGCTGCTCGTACGGCTTCATCGAACCTCGGGTGGCACCTGGCCTAAGATGGCTGCGACCGACGTCGACGCGGCGAGCGTGGCCATAACGTCCATCAGGCTGCTCGTCGAAGGCTACCGCGGGGGCTTCGAGAACGTGAGACAGGCCGACTCGCTCTCCTCCGACGATGGCCTCAACGGCGTGTTCGACGTCATCGCCTGCGAGGCGCGGCACGCCGCCGGGAGGCGTGGCATGCGATCCGCGGTCGACCCGCGTTTCCTGAGCGAGATGACCGGACGCCCTTGGACCAAGGTCGATGTCGAGGGACTCGCCTTGCTCCGCGTGGCGGGGCTCCTCGCCGATGGCGGCACGGCGGTCGTCCTTACCACGACGGCTGCCACCTATGCGCTAGCCCAGACGGGACTCAGGCAATACCTCGTGGAGAATGGGCTCGTTGAGGCCTGCGTCGAGGTTCCGCGGAGGCTTCCCTCATCCAGGCAGACGGGCCTCACGATGTGGGTCCTCTCGCGTGGGGGCGGGGGAGATAAGGGCGTCCTACTCGTGGTGCTCGACGGCGACGGGCTCGAGAGGGAGAGGCCGGGTTTCTATGCGCCGGGATCATCCATCAAGGAATCGGCCCGGTGGCTCGGCGGGCTCGTATCGAGCAGGCGAGAGGTGCCGTTCATGAGCATGGTCGTCCCGAAAGACGTGATTCTTGCCGCACCCGGCTCGCCTCTGCGGTTCTCTGGGTACGCCGGCAACATCGATGTGGCGAGCAGGCTGGCTGGGGGACTCGCCGCAGACGAGATAGCCATGCGGCGCCGCGCCGCGCTTGCCGAGCTCGCCAGCGCCGAGGACGAGCTGAGCAGGGCGTGCCACGAGTTTCGGGACAATTAGCGTCCGAAGCCGGTCGTGTGCTACGTCTTCTTCCTCGTCGACCGCCGCGGTCACCATGTTCGGAGCCGTTTTCGCCCTGCTCGTCGATCTTGCCTCACCCAGACGTTCGGTCTCGTAGCGGTGTCTACAGCCTCTTCTCGAAGCAGACCGACTCGGGTCGCTCGCGATACCGGCCATAGTTCTCCGCTCGACGTAGCGGTGCGCGAGGTAGAACCGCACCGCCCCCCTCGTTGGACCGGCCGGTCTCCACGACAAGGCGACTGTACCCGAGCGCGCGTGCACGGGCCTCGAGGGCGATAAGGACCTTCCCGCCGACGCCCTCGCCGCGCCGGCGGGAGTAGACGCGCTTCACCTCGGCTACGTCGTCACCGAGGGGGCGTATGCCGCCGCAGCCTACGGGATCGCACGCGTCGTAGGCGACCACGGATGCCGCCTGCGGCCCCTCGACGTCGGCGGCATTGAAGCTGGCGCGTCCGCTGCGTCCGGTCACCAGCTCGAGGAAGTCCGAGAGCTCGTCGATGAGCCCTTCTGCGTCGGGTCCGTCGGCTGAGGCGTTGCGTATTTCCAAGCTGCTCACCGCATGCGTCCTTTCGTCTCTCGTGGCGCTATGCCGGTGAGCGTGGGTCACCCATCCATTCGAAGGTCACTGCGGATGGATGGCATGACGTCGACCTGCTGGGTCAACATGCCCTGCGGCGACGGTGGCATCTCACTTTGTTGTAGACCTCGTCCACACGTCGCACCTATAGAATCCACCTCTGCGAGGTCCTACGCTTGCTTTGTGACTCCGGCCAACTTACTCCACCCCGAGGGGTTCATCGTGAAGTTCTGGATGGAAGGCTTATAGGCGCAGACGGACTTGGTGTGCGAGAGTGGCAGGCAGGGGAGCGTGGAAGCAAGCCTCTGCTCCAGCTGAAGATAGATGTCATCGCGATCCGAGCCGTCGGGGGTCTGGATGCCCTGTTCCACGAGAGCGTCATAGGACGCATCGGAGAAATGCGCCATGGCTGCGACGCTGCCACTTGTTGCAAAGAGGTTCATGAAGTTGTCCGGGTCGCCGTTATCGCCAGACCATCCGAAGAGGGCGAGGTCGAAGTACTCCTCCTTGCGCTTGGTGCGGAAAGTCGTCCAATCGTACGAGTTGATCGCAAGGTTCACCCCGCACTTGGAGAGGTAGCCCTGGATCGACTCGGCGAGGGCTTGTCCGCCAGCAGGGTTGTACTGCATGGCAGTGGTGTAGGTCATGGCGACAAGATCGGTGACTCCGGCCTTGGAGAAGGCATCCCGCGCCGCATCCGGGTCGTAGGACGGATAGCTCACGTTTGTGACGTAAGAGGCCATGAACGGGGGCATGAGCGAGTTTGCCACATCGGCATAGTCACCATAGAGTGCCTTGACCATCTCTTCGATGTCGATGGCCTGACAAACGGCCGTGCGCACAGCGATGTCAGCAAGTTTCGTACTTGTCATGTTAAGACAGAGGTAATTGACATTGAGACCGTCGATGGCAACAACGGTGTCCCCATCGTTCTGGACGGTGGGCGCAGAGTTCGTCTCAACCGCCGTGATGATGTCCACCTCACTGTTGGAGAGGGCCGTGACGCGCGAGGCGGATTCGGGAATGATGCGGAAGACGATGGTCTCCGTCTGCGGGGCATTGTCCTTGTCCCAATAGCCGTCGAAGGCCTTGAGGGTGACCGTCGAGTCCTTGTCCCAGCTGTCGAGCTGATAGGGACCGGTACCGCAGGGAGCACTCGACATGTCGCCGTTTGCCTTTGCAAGTGCGGTAGGTGAGACTATCGGGGTGCCGAGCGCCATCGCAAGGTTACGCAGGAACGGGGCGCAGGGAGATCGCATCGTACAGGTGACCGTATAGGTGTCGGTCGCCTCGACCGACTTCACACCGACCCCCGTGGCATCCGAGCCAAAGACAAAGTCGGCATAGCTCATGTTGGCTGCTGCATTGCCATTCATCTGGCGTTCAAAGTTCGTGACGACGGCACTTGCGTCAAAGGCTGTCCCATCGTGGAACGTGACGCCCTCTCGTAGCTTGAAGGTGTACGTGAGACCGTCATCCGAGACGTCGTAGCTCTCCGCAAGGCAGGGCTCGACATCGCAGGTCTCCCCCTTGAAGCGGAAGAGGCCCTCGTAGATGTTCGCGCACAGCTCCAATGACCCAAAATCGTTGACAAGCGCGGGGTCAAGGGCTTGCGGACTCTCGTTCAGGGCATAGTTGAACAGCGCGGCCGCACTCGTAGACGCAGCGGAGTCCGTGGTCGTCTCTGACGCTCGCTGGCTTCCGCATCCTGCGAGGGAAAGTGCTCCCACGGCCGTTGCCGCCGTGGTGGCATACCGTAGAAAGTCCCGCCTCGTGATGCCTGTCGCCAAAATGCCTTCCATCTGCTTTCCTCCCCTTGTCTGGCCCAACCGGTTCTCGCAAACATATGGAGAACCAGGATGAACGTCAGCTCCCCGCCGAAAGATTTCTCATCAGTATGAGAGGGGATCGTTTCACTGGGATTGCACGTAATGGTCAGGAACGGAACGGTCGTTGGAATGATGGGCGCGCCCGACGACCAAGCGCCGACCTCACGGCCGAGTGGCTGCTGAGGTAGGACGAGGACCTCGACTCCCTGGTCGACCTGATCAATACCTGGGCGGATCTCAACGGCTACCCCAAGGTGTCCGCCAGCGTGCGCGGGCTGCACCACCGCGACGCGTAAGCGCGGGTCACTCGACCAAACAAGCGAGACCAATACCAATGCCCCCCGAGCGTCAGTGCGACGATCGGGGGGCATGTTTTTGCACCTGACAAGCTCTCGATAGGCCTTCCGGGAGGATTTCAAAAAGGCAATCGAAACACGCCTAGTCTAGATACTCCAGCCTATGCGCACCCCACTGCATGAGTACTCGCCAAAGGACGGCAGACAGCACAAGTAAGGCTGACATCGTCATAAGAAGGAAGCACTCTTCGGAGATCAAACCGGAAGAGACAGAGAAGAGAACGCCCAAAAGGGCCACAACACCGAAGTTCGAAAAAACCGCCGCCATTACGCTCGCGCTTTGTTTCACCGCAACGGCCTCGCTTGTCCAGTCCAGGTTCGGTAGCCTTAAGTTGAGCAGCAGTCCGAGCTCCCCACAGAACATAATATATGCGCAGGGAACCAGCACCATGAGGGCTGCCATAAAAATGTTAGGCATAAGCAGAATGTCCAGGACAACAGCAGCAAACACCGCCGCCGGAGTATTCACCAACAGGTGGAGCTTTAGCTTTGCTAGTAGAACTTGTTTGCTGTCAACTGGCAGGGACTGCAGAACCCACAGATTATTCCCCTCCAAAGAAACCGAAGGTGCGCTCACCACATCGACGGCAGTGACGGTACAGATTATGGCGCAGGCAACCAGAGGCAGGTATCTCATCATGTCCGGCACTTGTTCCATGACGGAAAGAGGAGACGCTCCCATAAGTGCCTCAGCCGCGAGAAAAACGGAACCACCAATCAGAATCAGGGCTCCTAAACCGCAGTTGAGCATATACACGGCACTACTCGTGAATCGGCGAAGCTCTTTTCCAAACAAGGCACGGCCTACCGACTGAACGTGGAGAGCTCCCTCACGGTAGTGCACCTTCACCGTAGTCTTCTTCGTGGTGGCGAGGCGAATGAAGCTATGGGACAAAACGGCATAGATGGCCGCAAAAAGAACGAGCACGATGGCGGTGAATATCAAAAATGCCAGAGGATCACCCCCGGCCGCCAGACCCATTTGGTAGAGGGGATAGAAGGCCGCACGAACACTTGCGCCTATGGACGAGCTAGCTATGATAATTTGTTGCAACAGTTGGTCGGCTTTTGAAAAGAGATAGAAATAGGCCCCCAGAAAACCCAGCGAGAGAATCATCGTGAACAGGGTCTTGCTCCGCATGCGAGAGGTCAAGGAGGCCACGACCCACGCAAGAATGCAGGTCAATGCCAGGGACAGAAGCGGTAGCAAAAAAAACAATGATACGCAGAACACCAGGGACAAGGCACCGATCGTCACGCATCTGCCGTACGAAACGACTGCTGCCAGCCAGGCGATGCCTCCAAACAGGAAGTTTTGTACATAGAGGCCAAGCATGCGCGAAAAGAGAATCGACGCAGGAGGAATGGGGAGAGACAACAGAAACTCATTGTCCTTGGCCTCATACAGCATCGATTGCGCCATGAAAAGGCTGCTGATGACGGCTATGGCTATGGTCATAATGCCAGCTAGGGAAAAATACAACCATCCCAAGCCCATGCCGAGAAGAGGTGCGCACAGCACATCCGTCGTTATCGAGAAAAGCTGAAACAGAGCGAAGGCAACATATGCCGCAACGATCGCCGCGAAAAGACGGGTGAGACGGGATGGCCTTGCGCCGCCTTTACCATGAAGGTTGAGTGTTGCAAGCATGGTACGAAGCTGAACTTCTACGAGCGAACGCATCATCTCTCTCCCTCCAACTCCAGAAAGACGGACTCCAGCGACTCGTCCCCCTTGACCTCCTCCATGGTTCCAGAACGAATGAGGCGGCCGTCTTTGATGATGGCCACCCTGTCGCAGAGCTTCTCGGCCACCTCAAGCACGTGGGTGGAGAAGAAGATGGCCCCTCCGCGGTCGCATATGCCACGCATCTGCTCTTTCAGAATATGGGAGGCTTGCGGGTCAAGACCCACAAAGGGCTCGTCCATGACGACAAGCTTGGGGTCATGGATGAGTGCCGAGATGATGGCAAGCTTCTGCTTCATGCCATGCGAGTACGCTGACACCGGCTGGGCCAAATCGTCCGTCAGCTCGAACAGGTCGGCATATTCGTGGATGCGGTCCTGCCTGACCTGTGCCGAAAGGGCAAAGATGTCCGCAACGAAGTTCAAGAACTGAATGCCCGTCATGAACTCGTAGAGATCAGGATTGTCGGGCAGATAGGCAAGCTGTCTCTTGCACGCCAGCGGATCCTCGTCTATAGAGGTTCCGTTCACGTATATCTTCCCTGCGTCGAACTGCAGGATCCCGCAGCAGGCCTTGATGGTGGTGGTCTTGCCTGCACCATTGTGGCCAATGAAACCGTATATCTCACCGCTTGTAATGTGCAGCGACAGATCGTCCACTGCCTTCTTGTCCCCATAGGTCTTTGTGAGATGTTCGATTCGAAGCATGCCGACTCCTTCGTTTCTGGAAGAGACCCCATCAGCTCTGGTCCTGCTCACATGATGTGGCCTCATTTCTGTTCTATTTGAACTATATCATATAGAACAGAAATGAGGCCATGCAAGGCAAAAGAAGCGCCTGACTGCTGCGTGTGCATGTGGTTCGAGAGAACTCTTCTGCTCCTACCGCATATTACGCGTTCTGCGCCGCGCCAGCGAGTGTGGCAACCGTATCCCTGATGGCGAGAAGAGCCTCTCCCGGATCCTCGATGCCGACCGCGGAGGCGTCGAGGGGGCATTGTGCCGACCCTTCCCGGTTCATGATTGCAGGTGTGAGCTTGTCGTAGGATGCGGCGATGCCATGGGATGAGAGCACCCTCAGGGCATCGGCGCTCATGACGGGCGCATATACGTCGTGTACCCCAAGCAACACATAGAGCATCGCTGCTGCCTTGCCCACCACCCGGTCGGCCACGGAGAAGCCACCAAGGTCTTGTCCCTCGTCTATCCAGGAGAGGAGGGGAGAGACCCCGGGGTTCGAGCTTGTCAGAATGCTCGCCCCATGGACCGCGGCACAGGAGAGATTTTCCGCCGAGAGCAGTTCCCTCGCACGTGTCGCATCATCCTTGGTTGGTCTGTGCCCACGAGTCTGCGCAGAATCGTCTCTCGCTACCGTCATCGCACGTCCTCCTCCAGCGAGCTGGCCTGTCCGACCCTTGAGGTGACGAGTGGCAGCAAGACCCACTGCAGGGCGATTCCCGGGATGCCGTAGGCGAGGGCCGAGGCTGAGATGAAGACGGAGGCGACAACATCGATGCCACTCTCGGTGAGGGCTCCGATCGCGCATGTCGCTACGATCGAGGTGACCAACCAGGCAGCCTGGACGAGCAGGACCTTTGCCAGAAGTGGCTGGCTGGCGAATCGGTTGACATGGCCGAGGTCAGGGTGGGGTAGCTTCGCGTTGACTGTCGCCAAGGTCCATGAGATGGGCTTGCGTCTTACCGGCAGAAGGATTGTCGATGCCTGGTTCCTGATGACATGCCAGCCTCACGCATGGGCCTTTTTGAGAATAGTTTGAAGGGACGCTTGACTTAAACCTTACTTCAACTTGTATACCTGATGCCATGGCATAGGACTGCGAGAGGGCAAAGGAGAATGACGTTGAACGACTTCATCTATGACATTCCCACGAAGGTCTATTTCGGAACGAATCAACTCGGCAACCTCGGACCAGAGCTTGCTCGTTTCGGCAAGAGAGTTCTTTTGGTCTATGGCGGTGGCTCCATCAAGAAGACCGGGCTATAAGACAAGGTAGTCGCAGAGGCAAGACAGGCGGGGCTCGAGTTGTTCGAGCTTGGCGGTGTCGACCCGAATCCTCGTGTGACCTCCGTCAACGCGGGCGCGGACATCTGCAAGAGGGAGCACATCGACGTTCTCCTGGCGGTCGGCGGCGGTTCGGTGATTGACTGCACGAAGTACATCGGTGCGGCAACATACTACGACGGTGACGCATGGGACATCCTGCTCCAGAAGACGCCCGTGGAGAAGTGCCTGCCGGTGGTCACGGTTCTTACCATTGCTGCCACGGGATCGGAGATGGACTGCGGGGGCGTCATCAGCAACCCCGAGACACATGACAAGATCGGTCTACTGTTTCCGCCGATGCAGCCGAAGGTGTCCTTCCTCGATCCCACGAACACCTATACGGTCGGTTCCTATCAGACCGCCTGTGGTTCGGCCGACATCCTGTCCCACATCATCGAGGTCTACTTCAACATGGATCAGGATCTGCAGATGCTTGACGGCTTTATGGAAGTGCTGATGAGAACCGTCATCAGGTACGCTCCCATCGCCATGAAGGAGCCGAACGACTACGAGGCCCGTGCGAACCTGATGTGGACTTCCTCCTGGGCCATCAACGGCTTCATCAACGGCGGCAAGCGCCAGGCGTGGAGCTGCCACCCGATGGAGCACGAGCTATCTGCCATCTACGACATCACTCACGGCCTGGGCCTCGCGATTCTCACTCCCAGATGGATGGAATACACGCTCGACGAGACGACCGTCTCCAAGTTCTACCAGTTTGGGGTCAACGTGTTTGATATAGATGCTTCGCTTCCTCAGATGGAGGTCGCAAAGAGGGCCATCGAGCTCGTTCGCGGATTCCTGTTCAAGACGCTCGGACTCAAGAGCACGTTCACCGAGATCGGCATCGACGACACGAACTTTGCTGTCATGGCGCACAAGGCGGTCTCCGGGGGTACCATGCATGCTTTCAAACCCCTGGGAGCAGGGGACATCGAGAAGATCTTCTCGATGTGCCTGTGAGCCAACGGTCGCCGAGGTCAAGTCGTAACGACAGGAAGGGCGCAGGGATGATCATCGCGTATTACTCGTTGGGTGGCAATACGGACCGTGTCGCGAGAATGGTCCAAGAGGTCACAGGCGCAGACATGGCAAGGATAGAGACGACCTCGCCCTATGTCGGAAGCTACGACGACATCGTGGACAAGGGACACCAGGAGGTCGACGGTGGGTTCCTGCCGGAGATACGGTCGCTCGATCTCAATATCGACGCCCACGCGACGGTCATCCTTGGGAGCCCCGTCTGGTGGTATTCCCTCGCGCCCGCGATGAGGACCTTCCTGCACGAGCACGACCTCATGGGCAAGGAAGTCTACCCGTTCGCCACGAACGGCGGGTGGCTCGGACGAGCCTTCGAGGACTGCGAGGACCGCTGTGAGGGTGCGACCATCCACCAGGGATTGGGCGTCAGGTTCGACGGCGACGTGTTGTGCACGACCGAGGCGGACATCCGCGCTTGGGCAGAGAAGATCCAGGAGCGCTAGCGAGAACCTCCGCTGGCCAACGAGGACAAGAACGTCCCGATGACCCTCACAAGTGGGCATCGAGACAAGAGGACAAGGAGAATGCCATGGAGAACGCGAACGTCTGGTTCGTCACCGGAGTGAGTTCGGGATTCGGTTATGAACTGGCCGAACAGCTGCTTGCGGCCGGCAAGACCGTCGTGGGCACCGTGCGTGATACGAAGAAGGTCGAAGGGCTCATTGCCGACTATCCCGACACGTTCGACTGTCGGATCCTCGACGTCACGGACGTCCCGATCGTGCGCGAGGTCGTTGACGGTGCCTTCAAGCGACACGGCCGCATCGACGTCATCGTCAGCAATGCGGGATATGGCCTGTTCGGGGCGGCCGAGGAGCTCTCGGATGCCGACATCGACAAGGTCATAGCCACCAACCTCATTGGCCCCATCGCACTTGTCCGCGCGGCCCTGCCCCATCTGCGCGCCCAAGGTGGCGGGCGCATCATCCAGATATCCAGTTATGGCGGTCAGGTAGCCTTTGCGGCCAACTCGCTCTACCACGCGACGAAGTTCGGAGTCGAGGGGTTCTGCGAGTCTGTCGCCCAGGAGGTGGCGAAGTTCGGCATAGGAGTGACCATCGTGGAGCCGGGGGGTGCCCGCACCGAGTTCCGCTATGGCAGCGCCCACGTGGCTAACCTCATGCCGGAGTACGATCACGTCCATGGGTTTCTCGCCATGTTGGATAAGTCGAGGGGGTTGGCACCGGGAGACCCTGCACGCATGGCGGCACGAATCATCGAGAGCGTCGAAATCGAGCCAGCGCCCCTGCGCCAGATATACGGCAGCCAGGCCCTCGCCGCAACCATCGAACGCTTGGAGGAGCGCGTGGCCGACTACAGGACCCAGACCGCGCTGGCCGCCTCGACGGACTTCCCCCAAGGCGAGTAACGCACAAGACGAGACCACACAACGAATGGAGCGAATCATCATGGCGACACAGGGCGTACCAGCACTCAGCATGTTTCCCGTAGGGGAGTCCAACGATGCCTTCGCCCGGTACTTCACGGGCCAAAGCTATCTCAACATGCTCTCGACGGAGCAGGTGTCGGTCGGCAATGTCACCTTCGAACCGGGGTGCCGCAACAATTGGCACATCCACCATGCCGACGAGGGCGGAGGGCAGACGCTGCTCGTCACGGCTGGGCGCGGATGGTATCAGCAGAAGGGCGAGCCTGCGCGCGAGCTGCGTCCCGGAGACATCGTCAACATCCCGGCCAACGTCAAGCATTGGCACGGCGCGGCGCGCGATAGCTGGTTTCAGCATCTTGCGATAGAGGTGCCTGGCGTAAACGCGTCGACCGAGTGGTGCGAACCGGTGGCAAATGAAGACTACGACGCGCTCGGTCAGAGCTGAAGAGAGAAGAGCGAACATGTCCGATGTGCTTATCGCCTACTATTCCCGCCGTGTGCAAAACTATGCCAGCGGGGACATCAAGGATCTCGCACGTGGCAATGCGGAGATCCTGGCCGGCTTCGCCGCCGAGGCGACCGGCGGCACGCTGTTCGAGATCGATACCGCGAAACAGTATCCTGAGGATTACAACGCCTGCACCGAAGCAGCGCTTGGGGAGAAGAACGCCCATGCCCGTCCCGAGCTCAGGGGGCATCTGAAGAATGCTGATGCCTATGACACGATCGTGCTCGTCTATCCCAACTGGTGGGGGACCATGCCCATGGCGGTCTACACCTTTCTTGAGGAGAACGGGTTTGCGGGAAAGACCATCCTGCCCCTCTGCACGCATGAGGGGAGCGGTCTTTCGGATACAGAACGCGATATCGCCTGCGAATGCCCGAAAGCAGCGGTCGGCCGAGGCCTGGCCGTCAAAGGCTCCTGCGCTGCCGCCTCGCAAGACGTCGTGACCGCATGGCTTGACAGAGAACTTTGAGTAGGAGAACAGCATGGCATACGAACCGCGTTTCACCGAGGCAGCCGAAGCTTACCACGGAAAGATGTATCCAGGATATGCAAGTGACTTCATCCGCACGGATCCTGAGTTCATCGTGCGTTTCGACAACTTCGCCTTCGATGAAGTGATAGGCACGATTGATTTGGACGAGCGTACGCGCCATATGGCGTGGCTGGCGACGCTTCTGGGCTGCCAGGGAATCGATGAGTTTCGTGCGATGCTTCCCGCCGCGTTGGAGATGGGCGTCACTCCCGTAGAAGCGAAGGAGATCGTCTACCAGGCGGTGGCCTACCTGGGCATCGGGCGGGTGTTCCCATTCCTGAAGGCCACCAACGAGGTCTTGGAGGCCTGCGGGGTCGAGCTTCCCCTAGAATCGCAGGCCACCACCACGGCGGAGAGTCGTCGCGAGGCTGGCACGCAGGCACAGGTGGACATCTTCGGCGAGGACATGCGGGACTTCTGGAAGAGTGGTAACTCTGACTACCCCCAGATCAACGAATGGCTTGCGTCCAACTGCTTCGGTGACTGGTACACGCGAAGGGGGCTCGACCTGAGGCAGCGCGAGATGGTGACCTTCTGTTACCTGGCCGCGCAGGGTGGGTGCGAGGCACAGCTGCGTGGGCATGCCGCAGGAAACCTGTCGGTTGGTAACAGCAGAGAGCTCATGCTCAAGGTCATCTCGAGCAGCCTGCCCTTCATTGGGTATCCACGCACGCTGAATGCCATCGCTGTACTTGAGGACGTCTGTTCCGCTGTCCCCGTCCCTGACAAGGAATAGCCTCTGAGGACGGTATCGTCTCCGAGGGACTGTCGTGTCGGTGGGAGTCCTAGCGGTTTCGTCGGAGATGCGTTGAAAGGTGACATGGCTCTTGCGAGCATCAGCTTTGTCTCAGGTCGGCTGCTCAACGGTAGTCCTTCCGTGCAGGACCTGGGAAAGTGGGCGAAAGGACTGATTGGCTAGCGAGACGACAGGAGCGAAGGGGATCGCAGAAGGGTGCTTGCAAACCGGTTTTTATCGGTGGGGGAGCGTGCGTTTCTCCGTTAGCTCTTATGACTTGCTTGGACCGTCAGCCTTGAAAGACACGCATTCGCCATCCCGCAGACCATTGAGCGTCTCATGGACCGCCCGATACTCTTCCGGAATCTCGCAGGTAGCCAGTGCGGTCATGGCCTTGGTGGTCCCAGCCTCTTCGGACCTCTCGTAATACCAGCACTTGTAATCGAGCAGCGCGAGCGTACGCTCCAGCTCTTCGACCTGCTTTCTGATGATCTCGCGTCTGCTTTGGAACAACTCGAGGCGTCGTCCGATCGTCTCGTCTCCCTGGACCGCCAGCTCGATGTATGTCTTGATGTCCTTCAGGGGCATGCCCGCCCTTTTCAGGCATCCGATGATATAGAGCCATTCCAGGTCCTCGCCCTTGAATATCCTCTCTCCGCCGCTCGAGCGCCCGACGAACGGGAGAAGCCCCTCGTTGTCGTAATAGCGTAGCGTCGAGGTCGGAATCTCCATCATGTGCGCGATCTCTCCTATCGTGTACTGCATTTTCATCATCCCTCGGTGGATTCCGCAGAAAGCATTTTAGTTAAACTTAACTTTAACTTAGATATCGGCCATGGTGGCTCTGACAGAAGGGAATGAAGGAGAAATCACAACGAACGGCTTCATCCGCGACATGCCCATGGAAGTCTGCTTCGGCAAGAACCGACTCGGCAACCTCGGACCAGAGCCCTCCCGTCTTGGACGCGTGATGCCTTCACGCTCCCATTGAGGAAGACAGCCGTGACCCGTCGCCTTTTCAGCTGCTGTGTTTGGGGTGACGACGCAAGAGGCAAGGAGAATCGAATCGCATCCCGGGACTCTCTCCGTGTCCAGATGCATAAGGGCAGGGCTCCTCCATATTGCCGGAAGAGCCCCAGAGGAGATGGCAAAGGCCTTGTGAACCAGCTAGTCCTGCACCAACCCACGTGCCCCGACGGAGCCGGCCGTTGCGTCACGACCGTACGAGGGGCGGGCCGAGATCTCGGATATCTCGTGTGCCTGGTCCATGACCTCATCATTGGCCAGACCGTCGTATCGGTGGCAGGCGCAGAGATGACCAGGTATGACATCGCGAAGCTCCGGCGAGGCCACATCGCAGGCGCCGACCTTGGCGAAGCAGCGCGTCGCGAAGCGACAGCCCACAGGTGGGTCGATGGGGCTTGGCACGTCGCCTTCGAGAATGATGCGTCGACGACGAAGCTTGGGGTCGACCGAGGGAATCGCCGAGAGAAGTGCCTGCGTGTAGGGGCATAGCGGTGCATGGTACAGGTCCTGCTTGTCAGCCACCTCCATGAGCTTGCCCAGGTACATGACGCCCACGCGATCGGAGATATGCTTGACGACGTTGAGCCCATGGGCAATGAACAGATACGTAAGACCGAACTCATCCCTGAGGTCGTCGAGAAGGTTCAGGACCTGCGCCTGAACCGACACATCGAGTGCCGAGACCGGCTCGTCGCAGACGATGAGCTTGGGATTCACCGCGAGCGCACGCGCAATGCCCACGCGCTGCCGCTGGCCGCCCGAAAACTCGTGCGGGTAGCGATTGCGCATGTAGGGCGCCAGGCCCACGCACTCGAGAAGCTCGTCCACGCGTGCGTTCACCTTGTCGGCGGGCAGAATGGCATTGGTGCGGATGGGTTCGGCAATGATGTTGCCCACCGTCATGCGGGGGTTGAGGCTCGCGTAGGGATCCTGGAAGATGAGCTGGATGTCACAGCACAGACGCCGGCGTTCCTTCTGCCCCATCGCCGTCAGGTCGAGCCCGTCGAATGCGATGGTGCCCGAGGTCGGCTTGAGCAGACCCACGAGCATCTTGCCGATGGTGGTCTTGCCACAGCCGGATTCCCCCACCAGACCAAAGGCCTCGCCACGATGGATCGTGAAAGAGACGTCATCGACCGCCTGCACGAAGGAGGTCGGCTTTCCGAAGAAGTTCGACTTGGCCACGAAGCTCTTGGTAAGGTGTCGCACGTCGAGGAGGATGTCCTCTTCCATCGTCACTCTCCCTCCTTCTCGAACAGAAAGCAGCGGACGCTACGGCCGGGATGTCCCGGCACCGAGATGAGGTGCGGCATGCGCTCGCGGCAAACGTCCATGCATCTGTCGCAGCGGTCCGAGAAGGGGCACCCCTTGGGCATGCTGAGTGGGTTAGGGACCTGACCTCGAATCATATAGAGATGCTCGTCGTCGTTCTCAAGACGAGGTATGGAGTTAAGAAGTCCCAGCGTGTAGGGATGGAGGGGCTCCTCGAACAGCTGCCCGACGGGAGACTGCTCCACCACCTGGCCGCAATACATGACCACGACGCGATCGGCCACCTCTGATACCACGCCCAAGTCGTGCGTGATCAGCAGCACGCCCATGTTGTACTTTTCGCGCAGCTTATAGATGAGGTCAAGGATCTGCGCCTGGATGGTCACGTCAAGTGCCGTAGTGGGCTCATCCGCAATGAGGAGGCGTGGGTTGCAGCTCAGTGCCATGGCGATCATGACGCGCTGCCGCATGCCGCCGCTCATTTGATGGGGATAGTCGCGGGCACGATCCTCGGGGCTCGGAATGCCAACGACTCGCAAGGCTTCGATGGCTCTCTCCCAGGCAGCCTTCTTGTCGAGGTCGGTATGGATTCTAATCGCCTCGACGATCTGGTCACCCACACGGTAGACGGGGTTCAGGCTCGTCATGGGCTCCTGGAAGATCATCGCGATCTTTCCGCCGCGAACGCCCTCCATGTCATGCTCGGAGAGCGCGAGCAGGTCCTTTCCATCGAACGTTATGGATCCCGAGGCAATGTGTCCTGGTTCTTGGAGCAGACGCATGATCGAAAGGGATGTGACGCTCTTCCCGGAACCAGACTCGCCAACGACAGCAAGGGTCTCTCCTGCGTCGACGCCGAAGGTCACCCCATCGACGGCCTTGATCACACCCTTGCGCGTGGGAAACTCCGTCACGAGATCCTTTACTTCAAGCAGCATGCGCGTCACCTCCTACGGGACTTGGGGTCGAAGGCGTCACGAATGCCATCGCCGAGCAGGTTGAACGCAAGAACCGTGAAGGTAATGGCAAGGCCGGGATAGATCATGGTGTACGGGGCCGAGAAGATGAAGTTGCGACCGCGGCCAAGCATGTCTCCCCATTCGGCCGCCGGCGGCTGGACACCCAGGCCCAGGAAGCCCAAGGCCGCGCAGTCGAGAATGGCACCGGAGATGCCGAGCGTTGCGCGAACGATGATGGAAGGCATGACGTTTGGAAGGATGTGACGGAAGATGATCGTCCTGTCCGCATCGCCGATGACGCGCGCCGCCGAAACGTAGTCGTTCTCCTTGATGGCAAGGATCTGGCTGCGCACGATCCGGGCATACTCGGGGATGGAGACGAGGCCAATGGCCACGACCGCCTTGTCGACGCCCTTGCCCAAGGCAGCCATGAAGGCGATGGCCAGAAGTATCGATGGGATGGCGAGCATCATGTCCATGCAGCGCATGATGACCGTATCCACGATTCCTCCCTTGTAGCCGGCAATGGCGCCGAGCGTCACGCCAACCGACAGCGAGATCGCGACGGCGAGAAGCCCTACGGACAGGGATATCTGCGAGCCGATAAGGATGCGGCTGAAGATGTCTCGGCCCTGCTGATCCGTGCCGCACCAATGGGTGGGCGAGGGGGCCATGAAGGACTGCGAAAGATTCTGCTGGTAGGGGTCATAGGGCAGAAGCGATGGGAAGAGGGCCGTTCCAACGGCGACAAGCACCAGAAGGAGAATGAAGAAGAGGCTTATCATGGCTGCCTTGTTGCCGCACAGGGAGTACCAGATGTCCTTCCACAGGGAATCGGGCTTCTCGACCGGTGGAGTCTGTTCCTCGGGGGGCGTGCTTGGTGCTGAACCCTTGGTGTCGAGTGCTGCTGCTTCGGCGTCTGACATACGGCTCACCCCTCTTCCTTCGAGTACTTGATGCGTGGATCGAGATAGGCATAGATGATGTCCACCACAAGGTTGATGACGACGAAGATGACGCCGATGAGGAGAACAACACCCTGCACCACGGGAAAGTCGCTCTTGAGGATGCACTCGACGGTGTATTTCCCGATGCCAGGCCAGGCAAAGACGGTCTCGGTGAGCATGGCACCACCCAGAAGGCTCCCCAGCTGCAGGCCAATGACGGTGGTTATCGGAAGCATGGCATTGCGCAACGCATGGTGGCGTGTCACCCGGCCCTTGGGAAGGCCCTTCGCACGAGCGGTGCGCACGTAGTCCTCGTTCAGGGTCTCGAGCATGCTCGAACGAGTCATGCGCGTGATGATGGCCATCGAGTACATGGACAATGCAAGTGCAGGCAGGATGATGTGCTGTAACGCATTCCCCAAGGCCTCGAAGTCACCCGACAGAAGCGTGTCGATGAGGTAGAGCCCCGTGCCTCCTACGGGTTCCAGGAGGGGGTCGATGCGGCCGCTCGAGGGCAGGACATGCAGAATTCCTGCAAAGAGGATGATAAGCAGAATGCCGAGCCAGAAGATGGGCATCGAGACGCCGACGAGGGCGAGCACCATGCTGATGCCATCGACCGCATGTCCCCTATGAACTGCCGACACGACACCCAAGACGATGCCCAGTATCGCCGCGATGACGATGGCCACGAGGGCAAGTTCGACGGTCGCTGGGAAACGGCTCATGATCTCGCTGGTCACGGACGAATGCGTGTAGTACGAGGTACCAAGGTCCCCGTGAAGCGCGCCCGAGATGAAGCTGAGGTACTGGACGACGATGGGGTCGTTCAGACCGTTCGAATCACGCCAGGCCTGCATGGACTCGGCGGTCGCATGCTCACCGAGCACCACCGGTGCCGGGTCGGCCGAGAAGACGCGCATGATGAGAAACACGATGACTGACACGCCGAACAGCACAATGACCGACTGCAGGACACGCTTGATGATGTACTTCGTCACGAGACCAAGCCTCCCGCTCCTATCCTATCGTGGGTTTCGCCAGTGACGGCAGGCCAAACGCTGCGGCTTGGCCTGCCGTCAGGGGTGCATGCACCTTCCGATGCCCGATGCGACGTGCCCGCACGGGACATCCCTAGGGGGAGTTCTAGGCTTCCTTGGTGGCACCCCAAAGCCATACGACACCCGTAGGATGGATGACGAAGCCGCTGACCTTGGGGTTGTAGCCAGCAAGGTTCTTGGCATGCGAGATGAGGAGCCACGGCTGCTTCTCGGCAACCATCTGCTCGCACTGCAGGTAGACGTCATCGCGATCGGAGCCATCAGGGGTGGCGAGACCCTTGGCGATGAGGGCCTTGTAATCCGCGTCGTCGAATCGGGCGACGTTCATGGAGACGTTCGAGTCGGCGAGCAGGTTCATGAAGTTGTCCGGGTCGCCGTTGTCGCCTGTCCAGCCGTAGAAGCTGATGTCATAGGCCTCGGTCTGGACCTTGGTCTTGTAGGTGGTCCAGTCGTAGGTGTCGATGGTCACGTCCACGCCGCAGTCCTTGAGGTAGCCCTGGATGCTCTCTGCCAGGACCTGTCCACCCTTGGTGTTGTACGGACGCGGGTTGGAGTAGGTGATGCACTTGACGGTCGTGATCCCTGCGGCGGCAAGCTCCTGGGCGGCGGCGTTCTTGTCGAAGGATGTCTGTGTGACGTCCGCATCATAGGGGGCCATCCATGTGGGCATGACGGAGTTTGCGACGCTGGCGTAGTCGCCATAGAGAGACTGGACCATCTCCTCGACGTTGACCGCCTTGGCAAAGGCCTTGCGTGCCTCGACCGTCTTGAAGGTCTCGCTTTGGGTGTTGAACGCCATGTAGTTGATGTTCATGCCGTCTTCGTCATAGAGGCTGTTGCCAGCACCAGTGATGGTGTCGACCACGGAGTCATCGATGCCGTCGATGATGTCGACCTCGCCGTTGTTGAGAGCCGTCACACGGCTTGCGTTCTCGGAGATGAACTTGAAGATGATGTTCTGCGTAAGCGGCTTGTCGTCGGTGCCCCAGTAGGAGTCGTTGGCCTTGAGAACGATGTTCTGTCCCTTGGACCAAGAGACGAACGTGTAGGGGCCAGTGCCGCAGGGGGCCTCGTTGAGGTTGCCGTCTGCCTTCTCAAGGGCCGTAGGGCTGACGATGGGACTGGCGAGTACCATTGCAAGGTTCTTGAGGAAGGGGGTGGATGCCGCGACGAGCTTGATGGTAAGGGTGGTGTCATCGGTAGCCTCGACCGAGGTGACACCGTTACCTTCGGATGCGGTACCAAAGACAAAGGAGGCATAGGGCATATCGTCGTTGCGAGAACCCTCAAGCTGACGATTGATTGACTTCTTGCATGCCTCAGCATTGAAGTCGGTGCCGTCATGGAACTTGACGCCGGACTCAAGCGTGAAGGTATAGGTCAGACCGTCATCGGAGACGTTGTACTCCTTGGCAAGGCCCGGCTGGACGTCGCATGAGTCCTTGCTGTATTTGAGAAGCGTTTCGTAGATGTTGCACATGATCTTGGCTGACTCGCCGTCATCCACATAGGCGGGGTCGAGGCCACGGGGATCGGCACCCTGGGCAAAGGTGATGGTATCAGCAAAACCGGTCGAGGAGCTCGTGGAGGCAGAGCTGGCACGACTAGAGCCGCACCCAGACGTGAATACGCTTGCAGCACCAGCAGCACTGACGGCACCAAAGAGCTCGATGAATTTCCTTCTTGACATTGACGAATCCATCACGTTCCCCCTTATTAAGAGGACTCGGGCGCCTATGGCCGAGTCGATGGCACAATCCTAGCGGCCAGCCAAATGGAAGCTGAAGGTGTTTACACGATATCTTCAACTGTTTACGCCTTCGTAACTGGCCTGATTGCAGCGGTCGTCTTATCTCGACGCAAACGCAGCGGATGGTCGCGCGCGAGACGGCGGGGGGCCATCACGTCCTCACGCTCGCTTAGGCTAAGATGGCCCTTCCTGTCTGCTGACCGTTGCACTAGCACCGAGAATTCAGATGTCCAATGCTCGGGTTAACTGACTTTTTGTGTTGCTGACAACGGTACGCCGTAAGGGCGCCTGTCATGACGGCATTGGAGTGGCCGAGCTGTACGTTCTTCTTATCAGAAGCTAAAATGCATCACGAAGGGTGGGATAACAGCATTATGTGCACCAAGATCGCCCTTCGTGATGCAAGTTGACCTTTTCAGCAAAGTGAAGAGCCGTGAAGTTTTCATTAGCGGATGCTGCGTGCGTACTGGCTGTCTAGGTATCAATATGCTGTTTACATCCGAGCGGGGGTAAATAGAAAGGTTCCTGCGAGGATGTGGATAATAGGGCTGACGTCCAAGTGATTAGGCTTGCGGAAAGACTGCCATTACGTGGCGACGTCGAACGTGCATGACATTTGGAGTTTGCCCCAGCCCTTCGGAGATATAGCTTCTTGCTGTTGTTGGACCCACGAGTGGGCCTGTCGAGGGATCTCCTGGTCGTGAGGCTGGTAATCTAGAACGTACGAGAATAAACAGGTTCTTGGATTCAAGCTGAAGCGGCGCCTTCAAAAAAGCCGAGTGCGGACCCTCGTGCGAAGGATGGTGTGAATGCTCGACGTAGATGCTATTGGGGCGCTCGCCCCCAAACGATGGAACGATGCGGCTTTGGTTCTTGATGAGGCTGCCCCCTCATGGCCCCATTCGCGTAAGGTAAGAACTGTTGCCGTCTTCTATTACCGCATGGGGACGGGCGGCGCCGAGAGGGTAACGCGCGACCTCATGACGCTCTGGATTGCCCTCGGCTATCATGTTGTGTTCTTCTGTGACGAGCCTGACGAGGGGGAACCTTCTGATTCGGTAGAGTATCGACTTCCTGAGGGGGTCGAGCTCGAAACGCTTCCAAGCTGCCTCTCATCGCAGGGCGATACCTATGGTGCGCGTGCTCATGCTCTGCATAGGGCGCTCGAGGCCCATAATGTCGACTCTCTTGTCTACTGCCAGTGGCTTGCCCCTACGCTGCCTTGGGACCTTCTTGTGGCACGGGAGCTGGGCATCTCTTTTATCGTGCATACGCATGGTACGTTTTTGGTACTCGGATGCTACGGCATTCCTGACCTTCTCGAGCTTCCCTCGTGCTACCGGCATGCGAATGGCGTTGTGTGTCTGAGTCGTGCGGACTACGAGTTCTGGTCAAGTTATTGTTCGCGGGTCTATGAGACGGCAAACCCATCCCCTCGAGAGATGCTTGGCAATCCTCCTGCCTCGCTGTGCGGCCATCGCATCCTCTGGGTTGGCCGCGTGTCTGATGACAAGTATCCGACCGAGGTCGTGCCCGTCATGCGCAAGGTGGTCGAGGCCATCCCCGATGCGACGCTCAGCATGGTGGGACCCGTAGACGCTCGTCTCGGCGAGATTCTTGCTAGCCAGATTGCGGAGGCAGGATTATCCGGTCACATTGTTCTAGAGGGAGGAAAGACCGAAGACGAGATGCCGGCGGTCTATCAAGGTGCTGATATTTTTCTCTCCACGTCTCATCTCGAGGGCTGGTCTCTTGCGCTTGCGGAGGCCATGGCATCAGGCCTTCCGGTCGCCATGTACGATTTATCGTATCTGACTCTGTTGAAGGGCGAGCGTGGCATTCGCTCCTCTTCTGTTGGGGATACCGCCGCGCTGGCTCGGGCCGTCATCGAGATCTTGTCTGACGATGTGCTGCGCAGAGATCTCGGCACTGACGCGCGAGCCTATCTTGAGGAGCTTGACGGGTTTGACGCAGCGGGTCTCTGGGCGCGCGTGTTTGCAGAGTGCTCCCCTCAGTTGCGGGAGACGGCTGAGGAAGAGTCTTCCTGCGCACTGCTGGCCGCATGGGATGCCGTTTCTTTTGGCGCGCGTGAGCTCGTGGTGGAGAACCGCTCTCTGCGCGTGCAATTCGATGCTTGTCAGGAGCGGGTATGCGCGCTCGAACAAGAAAACGACGCTATCAGGCAAAACCTGTTACGCGTAACGGGATCCGTCTCGTTCAGGGTAGGCCGGGTGCTTACGGCGCCTGCGCGCAAGCTGCGAGACGCCATGCGAGGAGAGTAGACCATGGGAGATATCCCGGAGCTATCAATTGTCATTCCTGTGTATAACGATGTCTCCACGTTGGAGAGGGCCGTCAAGAGTTGTCTTTCACAGGGCGGTGTGAGCATCGAGGTAATAGTCGTCGACGATGCGAGCACCGACGGTACCGGAGAGCTTGCCGAGCGGCTGGCCGTGCGCGATCAGCGGATGCGCGTCATCCACCACGGAGAGAATCTGCAGCTTCTCGAGACCCGAAGGACGGGGGTGCTGGCCGCGCGCGGCTCCTACGTGCTTTTTCTCGATGGAGACGACGTGCTCGACGAGGGCGTCTGCTGCGAGACGCTCGCTCTTGCGCGCGAGACGGGCGCAGACATCGTGCACTTCTCCATCATTCCCTGCTATGGTGATGCGCGTCCAGACGAGCAGACGGTGACAGGCCGCGCAAGAGCGTATGCTGCGCGAGATCTGACGGCCGAGGGCAGCGATGTGCTCCATGTGACCTATCGTGACAACCAAGTGGTGTGGAGCCTCTGCGGCAAGCTGTACGAGCGCGAATTGCTACTCCGTTCAATGGAAGAGGTCCCCAGACAGCGCATGTTCCAATGCGAGGACGCCTTCCTCTATTTTGTCGTCGCCCGGCATGCCAGAAGACTCGTGAGCAGCACGGCCCTACCTGCATATCGCTACTCCATAGGAGGCGGCGATACGCATGCCGAAGACAGCTCCCTGACGACCAAGGAGTTTGCCTCAATCTGTCAGGGGTATCTTGCCGCTGACAACGTGGCGGCCTTCCTTGACACGCATGATGACTGGGGCGAGTTTGGGGACGATTACAACGCCCTGTACGACCGACTGACCGCCGGACCAATAAGTTGCTATCCGTCGCGGGTCGCCCAAGAGGATCGCGCCGCCTGCTATGACGTGTTGGTAAATGACTGGCCGGTCGAGAAGGTCATCAGCTGGCTTGCCGTCTACAACTGGGAGGAACCCGCGTTGAGCACGCTGCTCGACGCGGTGGAGGGGTCTGGGACGCTTGCGCGTCGGACGGTCGTGGAGGATGGTGCGACTGCTCTCATGTCCCGCTCGGTAGACACTACCCTGCTGGCTCGAGCGCAGGCGCTCGTGGACGCCGACAGGTCGGTCGTCCTGCTTCTTGACGAGTGGGACGAGCAAATCGATCTTCCTGCGGGCGTAGATAAGGTCATCGTTCCCGCAAGCCAGGATTCTCTCCGCGCCGCATATTCGTCTCGTGCCGCAACGCTCACGCGACTCTTCTCCAAAGGAGAGGTGTGTGAGCTCGTGCATCTTGAGCCGATGTGTCCGACATTTGCGTGGGACGTACTCCTTGCGCGGACCATGGGCATCGCGGCCTCTATTGACGCCGGTGCCGTTGTCAGAGTCATTTCCGCAAGGTGTGCTGAAGTCGAGCGGCTGAGCGGCCGCGTCGACGCCTTGCGAAGTGACGTTGCGCGGGTCGAGTCCGAGCGTGAGACACAGCGCGTACGGGCTGATGCCGCGGAGCACGCCTTTTTCGCGGTCACGGATTCTGTCTCGTTCAGGGCCGGCCGGGCGATGACCGCTCCGGCACGGGCTCTGCGCGACAGACTGCACGGTGGTGGGGCATCCAGAAGCTAAGAGCGGTTTGTTCATGAGCTCGCGTCATGGGGTCGCATCGCTGCCTTCCTCCCTCTCGATCCATGCGCACCGATGATTTTTTCGCCAACCGATGAGACGGCTAGTGCTAGTGCCACGAGCACAAACCCGAATATGAGCCTTGGCGTGATCATGGTCCCCTCGAAGAGGACAGAGACGAGCACGCCCGTTGGCGTCTCGAGGGCAGCGAGCAGACCGTTCACCGAAGGCTCCACCATCGTGAGCGAGTAGTTAAAGATCGAGAAGTACGCAAACGAGCAGACCACACCGAGAAACAGCTCGGCGGGCACGAGCGACGGGTCGAGTACGGGAGCAAACGGCTGTCCGAGAACGACCGAAGCTACAATCGAGCAGGTGGTCATCACTATCATCTGCCAGCAGGAGAGCGCCCACACGTTCACGCGTTCTCCCGCGCGAGCCACATACGCAAACTGGAATGCAAACAGGGGCGCGCAGGTCAGCGTCCAGAGGTCACCCGCGTTGAAGCCTTCCCCTCCCAGACACGTAAGCGCGATGCCCCCGATGCACAGCGCGACCGAGAGCAGGTCCATGCCGCTCGGGCGCTTCCTGGCGAGCAGCCAGGCGGAGAACGGGAGGATGGCGCAGAAGCAGGCCGAGAGAAACGCGCTCTTTCCAGACGTGGTCATCGTGATGCCGATGGTCTGCAGGGCGTATCCGCCAAACTGCAGCAGTCCCGCGATGATGCCCGACCGAATGGTGATGACGTCGACGTGCGCAGCGAAGTGCCTCCGGAACACGGCAAGCATCAGTACCGCCGCCATGCCAAAGCGGACTGTCATCAGGGGGAAGACGGGCACGGCGTCGACTGCACCCTTCATCACGAAGAAGGAGCAGCCGTAGACGATGGATATTGCGCCGAGGGCGATCTCAGCAAAGTGGGCCGCGCGTACGAAGCCGGGAGCATTCAAGGCGATCAGTCCTTATGGGTCGAAGATGGGAAAAGCGAGGGCCGCAGGCTATGGGTGCCCAACAAGAAGAAGGGACCGCGTCGGCGTACTGTTCCGACGCGGTCCGATCCTCAGGGAGAGAGACGGTCTAGAGAATGACTCTCATTGCGGGGTCGCCATGCTTGACCTCGGCGGGATTGGAGAAGCTCATGCTCTGCACGGAATCGGGGTTGGTGATGACCACGGGGGTGTCCAGGCAGATTCCTTTACCATCAAAGAACGTTCGATCGAGCTTCATGAGGGGTTGTCCAGCCTTGATCTTGGCACCCTGCTCTACAAGCTGCGTGAAGCCCTCGCCCCTGAGCTCGACGGTGTCCATGCCGATGTGGACGAGCACCTCAAGTCCTTCGGCCGTGGTGATGCCAAGTGCGTGCTTGGTCGCGAAGACCATGGAGAGCGTGCCATCACAGGGGGAGTAGATGGTATCGCCAGAGGGTACGACCGCATAGCCTCTGCCAATGGCGCCAGATGCAAAGACCTGGTCGCGCACATCGATGAGCCTTACGAGCCTGCCGTCGGCAGGGGCTACGAAGTCGATCTCCACGCCAGTGGTCTCTCCGGCTGGCTTGCCAGCGACGACGTCAGCGGTGGGGGCGATCTTGGCTGCGGGTACGAAGTCCCTCATCTCGTCCTCGGAGGGCTGCCAGAAGTAGGTCAGAAGGGTTGCGGTGGTGATCGAGATCAGGATGCCGACGAGGAATGCCCACATCGGGGAGTAGCACAGGGTAGCGACAGAGAAGATGTTGTGGAAGACATATGCATTCATCGTGACACCGAACATGGCGTTCCAGGCTGCGCCCAGCCCAGAGGCAATGGAGACGATAATCATCAGACGTTTGTAGTTGGTGACGAGGCCGTAGAGGATCGGCTCGGTGACGCCTGCCATGATGCCGGTGATGAAGCTGGGACCAGCGACGTCCCTGACCTTAGAGCCCTTCTTGGCCTTGAGGTAGCAGCCGAGGGCAATGCCCATCTGGGCCCAGCAGGCGCACACTACGGAGCCTTCGATGTAGTCCCCGCCGCTGAGGGTGATGTTCTGCAGCGAGATGGGTGCCAATCCCCAGTGCAGGCCGAGTATGACGAGGTACGGATAGAGCGCACCAAGCACAAGGCCGGCAAAGAACTTGGAGGTGTTGAAGAGCCACTGGATACCCGCGGCGATTGCGTTGCCCACGTTGACGCCGAAGGGGCCAAAGACCAGTGCGGCGAACGGCACCATGACCATGAGCGAGATCATCGGCACGAGAAAGAGCTGAAGGTCGCTGTTGATGATCTTGCGCAACCCCCGATCGAGGAAGCTGTATATCACGACGGTGATGAAGATCGGGAATACCGTGGAGCTGTAGTCGACTGCGGTGAGGCCCAGGCTCAGGAACGTGGTTCCGCTCTGACCGACGAGCGAGACGAAGTTGGGCTCGAGAAGCGCGCCGCCGATGGCCGCACCGACCCACGGGTCGACCTTGAGCTGCTTGGCCGAGGTGTAGCCGAGGATGATCGGCAGGAAGTAGAAGCAGGAGTTGGCCGCCGCGGCGAGCACCAGGTAGGTCGAGCTGGTCTCGACCAGCCAACCAAGGGTGACAAAGAGTGTGAGCAGTGCCTTGAGCATGCCCGCGCCCGACATCAGCGGGATGATCGGCGAGAATGATCCCGAGAAGAACTTGAGCACGGCATTGAGCGGGCTCTGCTTCTTGGCGGGGGTGTCATCTCTGGTCCCGCCGTCTTCGGAGAGGCCGCCGACCTCCATGATCGCCATCCAGTAGTCGTGCACCTTAGGGCCGATGACGACCTGGAACTGCCCGCCGCTCTGTATGACCTTGAGCACGTACGGAAGCTTCTCGAGAGCTTCCTTGTTGGCGGCGGCCCTTGGCTCGTCCTTGAGCTCGAAGCGTAGGCGAGTGGCGCAGTGTACTAGAGAGCGCACGTTCCCCTTGCCGCCCACGAGGTCAAGAATCTGTTTGGCCTCACCCTCGTATTGCATCTCCCTCTCCCTTCCCCGCTGCTTTGCAGCAGGATAGCCCACACCCGGGGGCCCCGAGTGCTTGTGAACCGAATGCCCGTCGCGGTTTTGGACTGCGGCTACAGCACGTTGCCGTTGGTCTCGATTACATGGCGATACCAACCAAAGCTTTTCTTGCGAAAGCGCTCTCCAGTACCAGAGCCGTCATCGTTGACATCGACGTAGATGAGGCCATAGCGCTTTTTCATCTCGCCTGTCGTGAAGCTTACGGGGTCGATGCAACCCCAGACGAGGTAGCCCAGGAGATCGACGCCGTCTTCCTCGACCGCAGCCTTCATCTGCTCGATGTGGTCGCGCAGGTATTTGATGCGGGCGTCATCCTCCACGGTCTGGTTCTGGTTGAGCCGCTCGACCATGCCGATGCCGTTCTCGACGATGAACTGCGGCATGGAATAACGCTCGTCTAGGACCTTGAGCGCGTAGCGGAGGCCCTTGGGGTCGATCTGCCAGTTCCACTCCGTCGCCTTGAGATAGGGGTTGTCGACCATGTGGGGGTTTGAGCGACAGTCTGACTTGGACACGTCGACGCTCGCGTCGTGTTCGACCACGTTGCTCATGTAATACGTCAGCCCGATGTAGTCGCAGGTACCGGCCTTGATGATCGCAAGGTCCTCTTCGGTGATGTCAAGGTCCCAACCACGGCGCTCGAAGAGGGCCCGTGCGTAGCCGGGATAGAAGCCGCGGCACTGGAGATCGGTGTAGAAGAGCGTGGAGTGCATGCCGTCGTTGGCGAGAAGAACGTCATCGGGATGGCAGCTGAGGGGGTATATGACGTCTGCGGCAATGCAGCAGCCGACCTTGATGTCGGGATCGATTTCGTGGGCGGCCTTGACGGCAAGTCCCGCCGCGACAAACTCGTAGTGACTCGCCTGGTAGAGTGCTCTCTCGGGGTCGTTGCTCTCGGAGAAGCGGACGGCGGAATCGGTCCAGGAGAAGATGTCGTTGGCATAGTTGAACTGGTTGTTTATCTCGTTCCAGGTGAGCCAGTAGGTCACTTGAGCGTGCCAGCGTTCGAAGCACGTGCGGGCAAAGCGCACAAAGAGCTCGATGTTTGCGCGGTTGAGCATGCCGCCGCTCCTGGCGATGCCTAGCGGAATCTCGAAATGGGAGAGCGTGACAATGGGCTCGATGCCGTGCCTGCGCATGCTTGCGAAGAGTCGGTCATAAAACTCGAGACCGTTCTGGTTGGGCTCCCGCTCGTCCCCGTTGGGATAGAGACGGCTCCAGGCGATAGAGGTGCGAAGCGCCTTGAAGCCCATCTCTTGGAAGAGGTCCATGTCCTGGTCGTAGGTGTGGTAGAAATCAATGGCTGCGTGGCTGGGGTAGATCTCGCCCTCCACGACGTCATCGGTAATCTTCCTCGCGATTGCGTGTGAGCCGAGCATCATCACATCGGCGGTGCTGAGACCCTTGCCGCCCTCTCGATAGGCGCCCTCGACCTGATGGGCCGCGATGGCGCCTCCCCACATGAAGTCGTCCCTGAGCATGGCATCTCCTTCCGCCTGCCGCGTGGCGACGCATGCGCCCGCGATCCTTCGTCGGTTGAGATGCTACGGGCCGGGGATGCCTGTTGGATTGAGGCGCGAGATCTTGGAGCAACGTTCGCGAAGTCGCGTGCGATACGGCCTCGAAGGATGAAACGTTGCGTCACGGCAGACGCCCTAGACAATCGCTCCCTTGGAGCGATCGAGCTCGGTGGCGTAGACCTTGTCGTAGAGGTGGTTGAGCCGCTGGATCTTCTCGTAGTCTTTGGAGAAGGTCATTACGAACAGCACGTCGAAAAGATATTTCATCGCGCTATCGAACACCACGTCGCCGAACTTCTCGAATTCCGGGTAGTAGAAGCCCTGCAGCACATAGCTGCTCATCCGCGCGAGAGGGGAGTCTGGGCTAGCCGTCACGGCGATGACGGGGACCCCGTGGTCGTGGAGCTGACGGGCCGCGACAAGCAGCGTATGGTCTGTTCCCGACCTGCTGACGAAGAAGGCCACGTGCTTCTCGGGAGCAAGAAACGACAGGTAGACCATCTTGTCCATGTTCTGGTAGATCGACGATATCTTTCCTGTGAGCGTGAAGTTGTGCGAGGCGTATGTCGCTGTCGCCGCATTGGCGTCTCGCGCAAAGAAGTCCACGTAGTCGGCTCTATGGATGAGGTCGGCGATTCTTTCCACGTCTTCGGCGGAGAGCTTGCGCTCGGTCTCGGCGATGACCTGCGCCTCGAGGGCGGCGATCTTGTTCATGGCCGTGATGGCATGCTCGCCGCTCGCGATCATCGTGCTGGCGAGATCGGCACTCTTGAGCTCGCTCACCACGCTGATCTTGAAGTCGTTGTAGTTCTCGAAGCCGAGCTTCTTGCAGAAACGGAGTACGGCCGACGCAGAGGTAAAGGTGCGTCGAGCGAGCTCGCGCGACGAGATGTGTGCGGCCTCCTCGGGGTAGTCAAGCAGATAGTGTGCGATGGACCTCTCGTTTTCCGAGAAATGACGGTCATCGTGCAGCTGCTGGAGTGCGTCCATTGGTGCCCCCGATCATAGAAGTGGGATTGCGCCTCTGGATAGATGGTAGCGGGAAACGGCCGATTGACCTTCGTCATAAAGTACGCGAGGTCCTCGGACCCACTCGACTGGTCCAGCTACCACGTTGGACACAGCGCCGTATAGCCCTCGCGTATTACATGCGACTTTGGCTCATGTCTGCGAGCCTCCTACCTGCAGGTGCCTTTCTCGCAGTGGGGTTACGACTCTGGCCCATTACGTTTCCGCTGGTAGGATACGTAATAACTTATCGAATTATGAGCCATAGTCCGTGGGCCAAAGTCGCACTGCGGCCACGAGAATGGCCCTGCGAAAGATTCGCAGGGCAGATGGCCTTGTCACACCGATCGATGCTAACCGAAGAGCCTCTCTTCGTACCTCTCGAAATTGGGAACTCATGTGAATGTCAGCGTCTTGTAAAGAACTTTCTCTTGTATAGAGTATTCTTTCCGTCGCTTTTTATTTGGCCAATCGAATTTGGGAAATGGCCTATCAAATCGGATTTTTCAAGGAGAATTACATGAAGCATCGTCCATTCCGCATTCTTGCCGGAATCCTCTTAGCCTGTGCCATGGCTCTCTCGGCCCTTCCCCAGACCGCACTGGCCCTTACCGACCTGGGCACATTCACGTATCCCACGACCACCACGCTGGGAAGCGTCAATAAGTATGCGGTCTTCGCTCAGACGTACAACAAGAACAACCATATGGAAGGCACCATCGCCGCCAACTACATCAACACCAGAAGCGATGCGTTTGGGGTGAGTTCAAACGTGGAGCAATACGTCGACAAGAACGAGGCCTTCTGCTACTTTGCCCACATCGTCGGTCTAGGCAACATAGGCTCCGCCAACAGCGACAGCAAGGGGCGCGACTGGAACGTCATCATGCCCGATGACACGACGTTCGATTACTCCTACAACAATAGCCATGGAGTCAAGATCAGCCATGCCGAGAACGGATCAACTGTCTCGGCAGCGTTCAATGGCATCTCCGACCTCGGAAAGACCATCAGTCACGTGAGCGATACGACCTATCAGATTGACTTCGATAAAGCCTTCTCCGATCTCACGACCTACGCGACGGCCCAGGCGGCCAAGACCGACACGGGTGTCACGGTTAGCAAAGAGGGCCAGGGCGATCAGAACACCAGGACCATCCGCGTCACGTGCGCAAGCGGTTTTGACGTCGTGAACGTTTCGGCCGCCGACGTGAGGGACAACAAGATCATCGTCGAGGGTCTCAACGACGTGACCGACTACTCCCTCGTCATCAATGTGACCGACATCGATACGACAACGGCATATACCTTTTGTCGTCAGATTACGGTCGACGGCAGTCGCTCGGCGTACGGAGAGGGCGGGGGAAAGGTGCTATGGAACTTTGGCGCCTCTGAATGCAACGTCACGTTCCAGGAGTGCAACCAGGGCGTTATTCTCGCTCCCAACGGCTCTGCCACGGTCGTCTCCACGCACAATGGCTCGATATTCGCAAAGACCGTCACAAACAACAACTCCGAAGCCCACATGAACCCGTTTCGCCCGCAGGACTCCGCCTCCTCCACCACGGCGAGCCTTTCAGTTAAGAAGGTCGTCGACAGCACCGACCTGGCCTACTCAGGGATGGACGACTTCACATTCACCGTCGCCATGGACCCTGACCAGGACAGCGCCGCAAACACACTGCCCGTCTCCGCTGCCGCCACATGCAAGGACGGCGAAACGGCCACCTTTGGCGACATGACCTACACGCGGACGGGCGACTACTACTATGTCATCAGCGAGGACGCGAGCGGCGTCGACGACATGACCGACTCTGTCGCCAGGGTTTACGCGCATGTCAGCGTGGACAGTCTCTCCGAGGCCCCCGTTGTGACATACGGTGCCACGTCGGGCGCCTACGACTCGACCGATGTCCAGACCATCACCAATACCTACACGAAGACGGCTTCTACCACGGCGAGCCTCTCGGTCACGAAGGCCGTTGCGGGTGATGACTATTCGGGTACCGAAAGCTTTGTCTTCGACCTCTCGCCCATAACCGAGAATGCTCCCATGCCCCAGGCAGACGCCCAGACGGCAAGCTGCAAGAACGGGGAGACTACCTCATTTGGCACCATCTCGTACACCTCGACCGATGCGAACGAATCGTACTACTACAAGATCTCCGAGAGGGCTGGCGCTATTGCGGGTATGGCATACAGTACGGACAAATATGCAAAGGTCTCCGTGGGGGAGGTCGACGGCGTGCTCTCTGCGGTTGTCACGTACGGAGACACGCAGGCAGCCTGCGATGCGGCCGATGCCGCTACGAGCCTCACGGTAACCAACACGTACACCAGGTCCTTCGAGGTGTCATTCGTGAAGACCGACGCAAGGAACACGTTCAAGTTTCTCCGTAACTGCAAGCTACAGGTCACGAGCGATGATGGCGTCACTGCCTATGGTGATGCCTGGTACTCGGACCCCGCCGCCCCTCACAAGATCATGCTCGCTCCCGGGTCTTATCGACTGAACGAGCTTGAGGCTCCCGACGGATACGACGTGACCTCGCCCATTTACCTCAAGGTGGCAGACGATGGTGTCGTGACCGTAAGGAACTCCGCAGGAGAGTATGTGGTACCCGCTACATCCGGCCAGGTAAACATAGCCAACGAGACATGGAAGACCATCACCTTCTCGAAGGTCGACGCCACGAGCGGCCAAGAGATTGGCGGAGCGCAGATTACGGTGACCGGCACCACCAGCGATGGCCGTGCGTTCTCCGAGAGCTGGACTTCCGTTGCTGGTCAGAGCCACACGCTGCAGATGATCTCTGGTACCTATGTGATGCACGAGGCGTCGGCGCCCGATGGATACGCCTTGGCACAGGATATCGCGTTCACCGTGGACATCGATGGCAACGTGGTCTCTGACGCCGTGCCGCTCGATGGCGCCAAGGTGGTCATGAGCGACATCGCGAGCACGGGTGGCGTTCCGTCCACGCCGTCCACGCCGTCCGTGCCGCCCGCATCGTCAACGTCGTCTGTATCATCCGTACCCAATACGGGCGACCCGTTCAGCCTTGCGCTCCCCATCGGCCTCTCTGTGGCCGGCATCGCGTTCGTGCTGGCCGTACGTCCATGGAGAAAAAGTCGACGATAAACGCTTGGAGCCGCATCGTTTTCTTACGAGTGAGATGACCTCCGGGCCGTGCGCCCATGGCACACGTACACTGTGTGGGTAGTTCGCGTGGCACGGGGAGGGAATATGTCAATGAGCGAGACCGACGAGGGCGACGAGCGCTGTGCGGAAACGACCGTAAACGCCGCGTCCAAGGGGGGATACTCCGAGCGCACCATAGGTGCCGTGCGTGAAGGGCTGGGACAATCCAGGCGCTTCTCGACGAGCGACTGCACCATGGCTGGAAGGCAACTTCGACACGAGGTGCCGCGCTCCTCATGGGCGGAATGGAAGCCCGCCGAGAACCGCCCCTGCGCGGCGGCTCTTCTCGCCGAGCAGGAACAGACCCGCGTGCCCGAACTGGTGCCCCTCCGGCATCAGCGCATGGCGGCCTCGCCGTTTTCGTATCTGAGGGGCGCAGCTCTGCCCATGGCGTTTGACCTCTCGCATATGCCCACCACGGGTCTCGTGGTGCAGGCCTGCGGCGACGCGCACGTGGGAAACTTCGGAATATTTGCCAGCCCCGAGCGAAGCCTCATGTTTGACATCAACGACTTCGACGAGACCAGCCCGGGACCATGGGAGTGGGACGTCTGTCGTCTCGCCGCGAGCATCGAGGTGTGCGGGCGTACGCGCGGGTTTCGTGATGATGTCACGCACGAGGCCGTGCGCGGCATGGTCGAGGGATACAGGCAGGCCATGCGTGGGTTTGCCCAGATGGGCAACATGGAGATGTGGTATTCACGCCTTGACGTGGAAGACGTAATCGCCCGGCACCAGGACAACCTCACGTCGCGCATGACAAAAAGCGTGACGAGAACCATCTCCAAGGCAGCGGATAAAACGAGCGGGCGCGCCGTGGAGCGCCTCACCGAGGTGGTTGGCGGGCAGCTTCGCATCAAGAGCAACCCGCCCCTGGTGACACCCCTGCGCGACCTTGCCCTCGAAGACTTTATCCCGCTCTCTGGGACTGGAGTCGACACTCCGTTTCTCATCGATAAAATTCTCTGTGAGTATCGCAAGAGCCTTCCCCTGGAGCGGCAGACCCTCATGCGGCAGTACGCAGGCGTCGACCTGGCGCGCAAGGTGGTCGGCGTGGGTAGCGTGGGGATGCGCTGCTGGATTATCGTGCTGCGCGGTCGCGACGACACCGATCATCTGGTTCTTCAGCTCAAGGAGGCTCAGGAGTCCGTGTTGGAGCGCTTCGCCGGACCGTGCGGGTTCTCCAGCCATGGCGAGCGCGTGATCATGGGACAACGTGCCATGCAGACCAGCCGCGACCTGCTGCTTGGCTGGGCGCGTCTCAATGTCAGCGGTAGGGACCGTGACTTCTACGTGCGCCAGCTCTGGGACAACAAGGGTTCGTTTGACCTCGAGACAATAGGTTCCGATGGTCTCGTCTCTCTCGGGCGGCTCTGCGCCTGGACCCTGGCCCACGCGCACGCCAGGACCGAGAACCGCTTCGCGCTGGCAGGCTATCTCGGCCACGGTGATGCCTTCGACCGGTCCATGGTCGCCTTCGCCAAAACCTATGCCGACCAGACCGAGAGGGACTACGAGGCCTACGTTCGCTTAACGAGCACGAGGTAGACGTCGCCTTCGGCCGAGGCCCAATGTACACCGGATTTGGCGAGAACCTACACACCATCTTCACCTGCGGTTAAGTCCTGCTTCAGGCTGGCTTCGTACTATGTGATTCGTCAAATGTCATCGGACAACAAGACGATTTCGTCGCCACGCGGCCAAGCCGCGCCCTACGAACCCGTCGAGAGACGAAGAGGCGTATATGGACTCCAAGCCAAGGTGTATCTCGCTGGTGATTCCCTGCCTCAACGAGGAGGAGAGCCTTCCGGTATGTCTTGCGGCGGTGTCCAAGGTCGCGATGCGGATGAACGAGGAATACGGCCTGGCCTTCGAAGTCATTCTCATCGATGACGGATCCACCGACGGGACGCTTTCCGTGTTTCGACGCGCGGCCTCGCAGGAGTCCGACGTCATCACGGTCAGATGGGTCTCCTTCTCGCGGAACTTCGGCAAAGAGGCCTCACTTCTCGCCGGATTTTCTCGCGCGAGCGGGGACTACGTCGCAGCGATGGACGCGGACATGCAGGACCCTCCCTCGCTCCTTCCAAGGATGTATGAGCTGCTCGTCAGCTCTGGCTGCGACAACGTGGCGGCGAGACGAGCAACGCGGGAGGGCGAGTCTCCGCTCCGCTCGAGCCTGTCTCGCAAGTTCTACGGTGTGGCGGACCGCTTGTCCGACGCCGACTACATCGATGGCGAGCGCGACTACCGTCTGATGAGACGCCCTGTGGTAAACGCGCTGCTGGAGATGGGCGAGTACAACCGTTTTACCAAGGGCATGTTCAGTTGGGTCGGCTTCACGACGGAGTGGATTTCGTACGACAACGTCAACCGCGTCGCGGGGAAGACAAAGTGGAGCATGCGCCAGCTCCTGGGCTATTCGATTGACGGCATCACGTCGTTCTCCGCTGCGCCGCTCACCTTCGCGGCAAAGATAGGGCTGGGGTTCTGCGTGGTCTCCGCGATCATGCTCATATTCATCGTTGCGCGTCGACTCCTCTTTGGAGATCCCGTCACGGGATGGTCGTCGACCATCTGCGTCATCATCTTTATCGGCGGGTTGCAACTCCTCTTTCTCGGCATCATTGGCTACTACCTCGCCAAGGTCTATCTCGAGACAAAGCATAGGCCGCACTACCTGGTGAGGGAGCAGAGCGATGCGATCGGAGAGTAGGCCCGTCGTCTCGCGTGATCGCATCGTCAGCATTGCCCTTCTCGTCGTTGGAGGAGGTTTTCTTCTGGTCTCCGTCTTCCAGTCCAACATCTGGTTTGACGAGAGCTATTCGGTTGCCATCGCCTCGCATTCGTTCTCGGAGATCTGGAGCATCGGCTCTCATGACGTGCATCCCGTCCTGTACTACTGGATGCTTCACCTGGTCTATCTCGCGTTCGGGAGTAGCATAATCGCCTTTCGCCTCTTTTCCGTTCTCGGGTCGATGGCCATGGCCGTCCTGGGCGTCACATGCGTGGCCAAGGACTTCGGCAGGACGACGGGGTGGCTCTTTGCCTTCCTCTCGCTGTTCGTTCCGGTTGTCGGGTTCATGTGCCTGCAGGTTCGCATGTATTCCTGGGCATCGTTTTCTGTCGCGCTTACGGCTGTCTTTGCCTGTCGAATTGCGCTGGCGACGTCACGGGCGGCTGACGAGAAGAGCGTCGCGGCACCCGGTGGGGGAGAGGTGCCCGCAGGCTGGTGGGTCGTGCTCTTTGGCGCCAGCCTGGCCTCCGCGTACCTGCACTACTACGCCGCCATCGCGGCCTTCCTCGTGAACGTCTTTCTGTTGGTGGTCCTTCTCCGCTACCGCGGCACCTGTAAGAGGCGAATTCGAACGTTTCTTTGTGGAGCCGTCGTTACCGTGGCCTGCTATCTGCCTTGGGTGATGGCCCTGGCCGGACAGGTGTCGCACGTGTCCGGCGGCTTCTGGATAGAGATGTCGTTTCCCGGGACCGCCTATGACATTCTCGACTACCTCGTGCTAACGCCTGCGATGCTGGAGGCGGTCGGAGGAAGCTGCGGCAACGTGCTTCAAGCGCTTGCGACGATAGTCTCCGTCGCGGTGGCCGTCTGTGCGGCAGCGTTGTCCGGCTGGATGGTCGTGCAGCTCTGGCGGCATGTTCTCGCTGCACGCGCGGCCAGAAGAGCAGCTCTCCCGCAAGACTTCGTCGGCCGACCCCGCGCTTGTTGCGGCTTGGTGTGGCATGGGCGTCTATGGGGGCATCATCGCGATCGCGCTTGTCGTCTCGTTGTCCATGGGCCAGGCGGTGCTCTACTTTCGCTACCTGTACGTGGCGCTGTGCTTTCCCCTGTTCTTCTTCTCGGTGGCGCTGTCGCGTGTGGATGGGCGTCGGGTCACGGGGGCGGTCTGCGGGTTGACGCTTGCGGCTGCGGTGATCAGTCAAGCGGTCATGGCTAGCGACTATTACGCCCTGGAAGACCATGCGGCGGTCGACTACTACGTTGAGAAGGTCGAAGAACTCTCGGTCGACGAGGGAGCCGCACTGGTGGTCTCGGACAACATCGGCATCTCGGGCGTGCTCGCGGAGCGGTGTCCGGGTATCCCCATCGAGTACCTTGACGTGTATACGGATACGGCACAGGCATACGAGGCGTACGCCCCGACCGTCAGCATCGTCGAGTCCCTGCACGACACACTTGATGCCCACGCGGGCCGATACATCGTACTCGCAAGCACCGATGTGCTTGGTGACGCCCAGTCGATCTACGACTTCGCCGAAGAGTACGACTCCGAGGTGGTGGAGATTCGCGAGTACGCATACCCCTACTCAAGCGAGGACGGCTTCTACGTCGTTGCCGTTCTCGAAAGATAGCAGTCGGCTGGATGGCCGGCTATCCACCTAGCTTGATATGGTCGGGATACTTCCACGCCGAGAGCTCGTCCTGAGAGATGCACGGAGGCTCGGCACCCTGGCCGAGCGTGAGGGCGTTGTAGTAGAGGTGCGCCATCTCCTCGAGATAGACGGCCTTGCGGTAGGCTTCGGCAATCGAGACGGTATCAAAGGTCACTGCCCCATGCTTCTCGAGCAGGAAGCATTCCGCTTCCTTGCAGGCGTCCACCACGTTTGCCGCCAGCTCGAGCGTGCCCGGGCGCGCGTAGGGGGCGACGGGAATCCGGGCCTGGGTCAGACCCATGCCGGCCGCCTCGTAGACGAGTGCGGGGATGGGTCTGTTCATGAGGGCAAACGTTGTTCCGTAGAGTGAATGCGTGTGCACGACGGCGCGCGTGTCGGGCCGCGTTGCGTATATCGCCAGGTGCATAAGCGCCTCGCTCGATGGCTTGAGATCCGAGAAGTTCTCCACCACGTTTGCATAGAGGTCGATGATGACCAGGTCGCGCGGCGTGAGCGTCTCGCGGTCAACACCAGAGGGAGTGATTACCACCAGCCAGGAGTCCGGATCCAGTACCGAGAAGTTCCCGGCCTTGTTCGCGCAGAGCCCTTCGGCCTGGCTGCGCTTTGCGATCGCGCACACGTCTTCTCTCAGTGAGTCGAGCATGAGAGCCCCTCTCCTTGTGCTCCCGCCTGCTGCTCCTGCTGGGGTTTGACGGGATTCCGTTGGACCTCTCCGGCCCTTTGTAGGTAATGATACCCAAGGGTTCGAATCATTTGCGGGAAGAAGGGCGGCACGTTGGCAGGTCATGCCGAAAGAGCAGAACCTAACGTGGCGAGGCGCGTGTCAAGCGGCGCGTGTCGTTCTTTAAGCCTCGATGACAAAATCTGCCACAATCCGATGGTGCTTATTGTCATCGAGGCTTAAAGAACGACACGCGCAAGGTTGTCTCGGATATCCTGCCTTGAAGAGCGCTGTCTACAGGAGCTCGAAGTGGCTTCGCTGCGAGCGGAGAACTTTGTCGCGCCGCAGCTCTGAGATGACCGAAGAGAGGGCGCTCCTGTCTACTCCCAGGTAGTCGGCGAGCTGCTGTCGGCTGAAGGGGATGTCAAACTCGCGCGTGCCCGCGGCCTTGGACTGCGTGGAGAGATAGGCGAGGAGCTTGCCACGTATGGACTTGGGCGCCGAGTCGAGAATTCTCTGAGAGAGGTAGAGGTTCTTCCGAGCGATGGAGGCGAGGAGGTTGGCGTTTACCTGGGCGTGATAGGAGCATTCCTTGGGGCAGCGCGACACTATGTGCCGAACCTCCGTGAAGAGGACGGTCGAGGGCTCGGCCGCGATTGCGCTCGCGAGAAGCGACCTTCCGGGAAGGGCGGCATAGGCCTCGCCGAACGTCTCTCCCTGCCCGAAGAGACCGATCATGCTCGTATTGCCCCAGACGTCAGAGCTCTCGAGTCGCACCGAACCCTGGAGCACGAGCCCTATCGAGCTTGTTACCTCGCCTTCCCTGAGAATGACCTCCCCCTTCTTGTACTTTCCGGCCCTTGCGCCCAGACATCCGAGCATGGCCTCGACCTCGTCGGGCGTGGTACCCCGAAAGAGGTCTGTGGTGCAGACAAACATGGCATCTACCCCCATCATGGCGACCCGTCCCCCTCTTCCGGTCAGTATGAGCGTGGGTTTCTATAGATAAGTTGTAACGACAACATACTTCTCCCCGAGCATACCCCAGCATGCACATCAACAAAAAGAAAACGCGAGCGAGCCAGTCGAAAGGGGTAGGCGATGAACGATGAGATGTTCTGCTTTCAGTGTGAGCAAACCGCAGGATGCACGGGGTGTACGGGACATGTTGGCGTGTGCGGCAAGCCCTTCGATGTGGCTCTTGCGCAGGACGAGCTCACGGGCGCGCTTGTGGGTCTCGCAGTCACATGCCAGGCGGCGGGGCGTCGCAGCGAGGCTGTAGACGACCTCATCGTTGACGGTCTCTTCACGTGTGTGACCAACGTTGACTTTGATGGTGACGTGGTGCGCGGCCTCACCTTGCGCGTCCGTGTCGAGAAGGCCCGTCTCGCTGTGGAGTACGGAATCGTCGCCGCGGATGACCTCGCCATGGGCGTCGTATGGTCTGCGGACGAAGACGTCCGCTCGCTCAAGTCGCTTGTCCTCTTCGGGCTGCGGGGCATGGCCGCCTACGCCTACCACGCACGCATGCTGGGCAGGGTTTGCGAGGAAGTGAGCTCGTTCTTTGTCGAGGCCCTTGCAGCCCTTGCGGAAGAGGGGAGCGTGGAGTCGCTTCTTCCACTCGTCATTAGGGTGGGAGAGGTTAACCTCACCTGCATGGCCCTGCTCGACGAGGCGAACACGCAGACGTACGGTGCGCCGACGCCCACGGAGGTCGCGCTTACCGTAGAGAAGGGCCCTTTCATCGTGGTGAGCGGCCACGACCTGCGCGACCTCGACCTGCTTCTCGAGCAGACCGACGGCAGTGGCGTCAACGTCTACACCCACGGCGAGATGCTTCCCGCCCACGCCTACCCCAGGCTCAGGGCGCACCAGCAGCTCAGGGGAAACTTCGGTACTGCGTGGCAGAGCCAGCGCAAGGAGTTTGACGGCATTCCCGCGCCCGTGCTCTTTACCACCAACTGCCTGATGCCGCCCAAGGACTCCTATGCGGATCGTACCTTCACTACCGAGGTGGTTGCATTTCCAGGGATTGCGCACGTCGATAAGGCTAATGACGGCTCGAAGGACTTCTCGGACGTAATCGCCAAGGCTATCGAGCTGGGTGGCTACAAAGAGGACCAGCATCTCACGGGCATCAACGGTGGTACGAGTGTGACCACGGGCTTTGCCCATGACGCCGTGCTCGGCGTTGCCGACAAGGTGGTGGAGGCGGTCAAGGCTGGCGAGATCCGTCACTTCTTCCTGGTGGGGGGTTGCGATGGCGCACGTCCCGGTCGCAACTACTACACGGAGTTCGTGAGGCAGACGCCGTCGGACACCGTGGTGCTCACCCTCGCGTGCGGCAAGTATCGCTTCAATGACCTTGACCTGGGAACCGTTGCGGGCCTGCCCCGCCTCATGGACGTGGGCCAGTGCAATGACGCCTACAGCGCGATACGGATCGCGGTGGCCCTGGCCGATGCCTTTGGCTGCGGCGTCAACGAGCTGCCCCTCTCGTTCGTGCTCTCATGGTACGAGCAGAAGGCGGTCTGCATCCTACTCACCCTTCTTCATCTGGGAATCAGGAACATCAAGCTGGGACCCACGCTGCCGGCGTTCGTGAGTCCGGGCGTGCTCGGGCTGCTCGTCGAGAACTACGGCATCGGGCCCATCTCCACTCCTGAGGCCGACCTCGCCGAATTGCTCGCCTAGAGACGTACCCTTGGCTGGTGTGTCGCGAGAAGTGAGCGCACGGACGGGTTATGCGAAAAAATCGTCCGTGCGCTGCGTTTTTGACATATGAAGTGCGCGTGCGGACGATTTTCTCGCCAGAAGTGCGCGCACGATCACATCGCACTTTGGGGCTCTCGCAAACCGTGGACGCGGGGCTCACTCAGCGCAGTAGGCGACAATCGCGTCGCGGAGGAACTGCGTCGCGCCGGGGGCGACCGCGTCGTAGTATGCCCTGAAGCGCTCGTCGGCGAGGTAGGCCTCGGCCATTCCCACATGCGCCGACTTGCTGTATACGCCATCTCCCCAAAAGCGGCAGAGCCACTGGCGATGCAGCTCGCAGAGGCGCTTGGCTTCGGGACCAGTGGGGTTGTCTGTTGCGAGCGCCTCGGCAAGGGCCTTTTTGATCTCGGCCTCGAGCGACAGGGTCTCGTCGTACTGCTCGTGCGTCATGCCCAGAATCCTCTCGTTGGTCTCGTCGACCGTCGCGTCTCCAAAGGCAGCGCGCACCTCGCTCCCATACTCGCTCTCGTTGTCCTCAAGGAGCGCCCGCTTGAACCCCTCAAACTTGTCGGTATCCTTCATCGTCGTGCTCCCTTCTGTACCGGTGACCGTTCTGTTGATCGTTGCTATCATCCTATCGAGCCTTTCCCGTTCCTCCGCAAGGTGGCTTCGCTGTTGAAGAAGCTGTTCGCGCAGGTCGCCATTGCTATCGATGCATCGGCGGATCTCTGTCAGCTGCATGCCTGAGGCGCGGTAGACGAGGATGAGCTGCAGGCGGTCGACCTCATCGGGACCATAGGTGCGGTATCCGTTCTCGCGACGCCGTGGGCAAAGAAGGCCGATCTTGTCGTAGTGGTGCAACGCGCGCACGCTTACGCCGGCAAGGTCTGCCAGCTGCTTCGTGGTGTAGGTATTGAACGGTCCCATCTTTGCCATCCTCGTCGGCTTGGAAGTGTCTGAAGGCAGCATAGACTATGACGTAACGTCATAGTCAAGGACCAGTATTTGTGTCTGGGCAAAAGAGCTTGGATGGAACTACGTGCGAAGCAGGTGCAAGAAAATAATTGGTTTGTGTGGGCTAGGATTCCGGTGAACCCGCATAGTGCATATTCATGCATCATTAATAGATATATAGCCAGTAATATCCATAATAATGAATGTGTTCTTGCGTCAGAATGAGACTGCTGAAGGAGCGACACACAAACCTATCAAAAGCGAGCACCTCGGTCATTCCTAACAGTTCCAAACAACCCTTGACCAGAGGCAATCCAATCCAGAGAGCCGAGAGCTTCGCTTGGGCTGGGTTTGGAGAGTCTAAAATGCACTCCCGTCAGGTCTGACGTGCAGCACCGCATCGAGGTCGGCATCAAGGTCTTTGAGGTGCCTTACCTGCGGATGGGAGACAAGTCTGCCAGCCATCATGACCTGCTCAACGTGGCGCAAGGCCTCGAGATTGTCGAGTGGGTTTTGCGCCACGACGATGAGGTCGGCGGACTTGCCGACTTCGATGGATCCCGTGATGCCGTCCACGTGGAGAAGACGGGCGTTTCCAAGCGTTGCCGTGTGCAGCGCAAGGCTGTTTGACGCGCCCACGAGCTCGTGAAAATACACGATCTCGCGCCAAAGGTCGTACTGAGTTACATAGGGGCATCCCGAGTCCGTGCCGAGACCGACGGGAATATCTGCATCGAGTGCCTGTTGGGAGGCCTCGACAATTCCACGGAACACGACGTCGGCATTGAGTTTGACGACCTCCGAGGAGTGCGTCTTCTCTCGGTCCATGCGTGCGAGCGGGATGGCAGGGGAGATGGTCGTCGTGAGACTCGAGGCCTTGCCAGCTCCGTTGTGATGGAACAGCCCGATGATCTCAGGCGTCATATGGGCGCCATGCTCGATGGTGTCCACTCCGGCCTCCAGCGCAAGCCGTACCCCGTCGGTGCTCTCGACGTGGGTCGCCGTGGGAAGGTTCAAGTTGTGAGCTTCCTCGACCGTTGCGCGTGCCATCTGGGGTGACATACGCACGAGACCGGGTTCGCCCGGCTTTTCGGCATCAAAGACCCCTCCCGTGATGAAGAGCTTGACGAGGTCGGCTCCATGGGCAAAGATGTCGCGGACGAGGGCGCGCGCGTCCTCGTCCGTCTCGCAGGTCTTGGCGATAAGACCACGGCCATGGCCGTTCGTCGGCGTGACTCCCCATCCGGAGCAGAGCATGCGGGGTCCGAGGTACTTTCCGGCGTTGATGGCGTTTCTCGTCTGGACGTCGGCCCATACGGGGTCGCCAACGCCGCGAACCGTGGTGACGCCGCTCATGAGCTCGGTCTGCGCACTCTTCTGGATTTCGTGCCGCAGGTAGGCGCGGCCAAGTGGGTTTCCCGTGACCTTGTCGATGAGGTCCGCCGCACCTGACGAGCTCATCGGCTTGCCCGATCCGCAGAAGTGAACGTGCATGTTGATGAGGCCGGGGAGCAGATACTTGCCCGAGAGGTCGACTTCGGCTGTGCCGAGGGGGGCGTCCGTCGTAGCAGAGGGGCCAATGCGCGAAATCACGCCTCCCTCGTCGACGAGGACCGTCATGTCGGGTTGTGGCTGCATGTCCAGTGTTCCGTCGAGCAGCGTGGCATGGGTGAAGGCGTATTTCATCGAGGTCTCCTCTCGCGGATGAACTAGACACAACTATAGGCGCATTGGGATGACGTGATACGGATGGGGCACGAGGGGACGCTCGGCGCTACGGCTATCATGATGACCGCATTTGGCTGTGCAGCTATGCTCACGATGTGGTTTACGATTCTCAAATCGCTTTCGCTTGTTGGGCATACGGCGCCGAACCGCGACACGACCCTGTGATTTCGATGCCAGCGGTGTGGAATCGGGCTATTCTCGTAAGCGTCTATGCAGCGAAGTGGGGGAGCGTGCACATGGATATGGGCGGCGGACAGGCGGGGGCCAAGCGCGTGGAGTCCGGCAAGAGAAGCGGCATGGGTGCCGTTCGCCGTGCGTTCAAGAGCCTCTTCAACGTGCGCGAGGGCCGTGCCAGCTACGAGACCATCCGCAAGCGCTTCGTCAACGGATCGCGGCTTGATGGCATGCACCTCTGCATTCTCATCATTGCCATGCTCATCGCCTCCATCGGACTCAATACCGACTCCACCGAGTGCATCGTGGGTGCCATGCTCATTTGTCCGCTCATGGGTTCGGTTCTCGCGATTTCGTACTCGGTGGCCACCGTGGACAGGCACCTCATGCGCGATGCCCTCCTAGGGCTTGCCATCCAGGTCGCCATCTGCCTTACCACATCCACGCTCTACTTCCTGATCTCGCCCCTCTCGACCGAGACGAACGAGCTTCTCGCAAACTCCAGCCCCACCATATGGAACGTGCTCGTCGCCCTTGCGGGCGGCTTTGCCGGTGGCTTAGGTAACTCGCGAAAGCAGGAACCTGCCACGATTATCGCGGGAGTGGCCGTGGCGACGGCGCTTATGCCTCCGCTCTGCGCTTCGGGCTACGGGATAGCGACGCGTGACCTCTCGCGGTTTCTTTCGGCGCTTTATGAGTTCGCGCTCAACGTGGTGTTCATCTCGTTCGCGGCGCACCTCGTCCTTCTCGCCCTGCGCGTGCCGCTCCATCGCGACATCAATGACGATGGCGTGGTCACGGCGGAGGAGGAGGTCGAGGCAAGGCGACTCTCCCGGCGTATGAGACTGCGCCTGCTGCTTGCGACGATTCTGTTTGCCGTCCCGTGCGTATTCGTTTCGGCTAATGTGGTCAGCCAGGCGATGAGCGAAAACGGAGGTTCCATCTTCGCAACCGTTGACCAGTACGAAGCAGGCCTCACCACGAAAGAGCTTGCGGTGATTTGCCCCGGACTTGAGGAGTACCGCGTGGGCAACGTGTACGTATGCGACGCGGGGACCGGGGAGATGGTGCAGAGGGTGGTCGCCACGGTCAAGACGGCCGACGGCCTGAGTAGCATGGAGAAGTCGCAGGTGGAGGCACTCATCAGAGTACATGTGGCCGACCTCGACTCCGTGAGTTTCGTGACGGAGTGACGGGCTGGTGAGAGGAGACGGGATGCAGGACAACGAAAGCAGGGTCACGGAGGCGGGCAATCCCGCGATGCCGGAGGGTGCGTGCGGCGCGCAGATGCTCGATCGTATGAATCGCAGCCATGAGGATGTGACCAACTGGGCTCTCGACCTGCTCGTCTTTGATGCAGGATACGACTGCCTCGATATCGGTTGCGGCGGAGGTGCCACCTTGCGCCGTATCTCGCGGCGCATGGGCGAGGGTTGTGGTCACGTGACGGGTGTGGATTACTCACCCGTCTCGGTGGAGCGCTCGCGGAAGTTCAACGCTGCGGACGTGGCCGCTGGTCGCATGAGCGTGATCGAGGCTTCGGTAGATGACCTGCCGTTTGCAGACTCGTCATTTGACGTGGTCACGACTGTCGAGAGTTTCTACTTCTGGCCCAACCCCGAGTGCGATCTTGCTGAGGTTTGGCGTGTGCTTCGACCCGGCGGCAGGTTTCTCCTCGTGGCGGACATCTATGACAAGCCGGATCTTCCTGCCGATGCGAGCGAGAACATCGAAAAATACCAGCTCACCGTGCTTACGCCCGAGGGATACATGCGGCTGTTCGAGCGCGTGGGCTTCTCGTCGTGCGAGGTACACCTGAGGGACGGCACCAGCTGGATTGCCGTGGAGGGCATGCGGTAGCTCGTGCTCAAAAGCGGTCTACCGTTCGAGACGTGCAGAAAAACGCGCCGAATGGACGAGCTGCTTTAACGGGACATGTCCAGTGACCATCGTTGCATGACAAAGTCGCAGGAAAGCGCTGAAGACAGACGGTGCTTGGGACCTTCGTCTGCTAGCGCTCGTCCATTCGGCGCGTTTTTCTACATGTGTCACAAGACGTTCCTGCAAAATTCTGGTTGTGGGGTGCAGACGAAAAGCGCCGACCTGGAGAAACATCTCAGGCCGGCGCTAAAACAGGGCAGGATCTCCCTCGCAGGACTCTCTCCCGCTAGTTTTCCACCATCGAGATGTAGCTTGACAGCGAGTTGCCGCCAGACACGCGACAGCGTGGGAGCTTCGTGGGGTCGTCGCCCACTATGGCGTTTCCGTAGTTGGTGGTGACGGCGCAGGAGATTCCTAGGTCATTCATGGCTGCGGACGAGACGTCTGACACGTCTCCGAACGGATATGCGAATGCCTCCACGGAGCCGATGATGTCGGCCGACTTCTGGATGTCGGCGACGAGCTCCTGCTCGGTGAGGTCATAGATGCGTCCGCCGTGACCGAGCTTCGTGGAGCCGGCACGGTGCAGGTCGTAGGAGTGCGACTCGAAGAGTATGTAAGGATTCGACTGGTTGAGCTTGTCCTCGATGTCGCCGTCGATACAGATGAGGAACGACGTAGCGTGTACCTTGTACTTTGCCAGGATGGGAATGCCGTTGTCCAGGAAGCCGTGCTCGCCGTCGTCGAACGTGAGGATCACGGATTTGGCGGGCAGCGAGTGCGTGCCCTCAACGTAGGCGCGCAGCTCCTGCCAGGAGGGATAGTAGTAGTTGTTCTCGGAGAGCCATGCGCATTGGGCGTCCAACTCGGTGGTCGAAACGTAGTTTGCGTTGAGGTCGCTTGGCGGGTTGGACGGGTCGTAGACGTAGTGGTACATGAGGATGGGGATGCCGTTGGTGTCCCAGTCCATGGAGTCGGCGGCGACCACATGCACCGTGCGCTGCGTGGTGGCGACCATGCCTTCGGAGTTCTGTACGGAGTAGGTGAGCACGTAGTCGCCCACGGTGGATGTGTCGACGGAGCCCGAGATCTGCACGCTGGAGGTGAGGTTGCCCTCCTGGACGTCGCGCGCGTGGCAACCGCCCTCGATGTAGTCCTCACCCTGCTTGACGTAGGTGTCCTCGTCGCCGCCGAGCGAGAGAACGATGCGCCCGTCGGGGGCAGTGGTCACGGGAGTGGTCGAGGAGGACGTGGATGTATCGGCCGTGGGAGTGCTGGTTGTCGCGCTGGTCTGCGAGGACGAGGCGGCATCTGCGCCCGAGCTCCCAAAGAGGCGCGGAATCGCAAAGAGGGCTAGCGCTACGCCGATGATGACAACTGCCGCGACCGCAATGATGACGTGACGCCGACGACGCGCCGTGCGCGTTCGCGAGGAGTACGCGGCACCTGTAGTGGCTGCTGGTTGCCGCGTCTGCGATGGTTTGCGCGACGTGGGCCTGTTCGACTGTGGACCTGAAGAATAATGACGTGCCATGTTGTACCAGCCAATCGTGTGTAGCTTTAAATCTATGTACAGGATACGCGATGCCTGCGGCTATGGCGAATTTTGAAGAGTACCGCCTCCACATGAGAAGCACTATGCTGCCAGCTAAATCTTCTTAATCACTCGAATGCTATTTTTGATGTACTTTTTGCAGGCTTCAGCTTACGAACAGGTTTTATTATTACAGCGAACATGCACGTCAGTATTTTCCACATTCCATGAAACGTTATGCAGGGACGGAGTGATTTCTATGTTCTGTGGTAAATGCGGTGCCGAGATTCCGGAAGGGGCCCACTTCTGTCCGGAATGCGGGCACGAGGTTAGCACGGAGGACGTTCAATCCGACGAGACCGACTCGAAAGCCGGAGAAGATCAGGAGTCCGATAAGACCGAGAGAATCGATGCCGCCGAGGCCGCACCTGATTCCACGACAGCTCAGACGGAGCCTGACGAGGCGGGAAAGCCGGCAGCCGACAAACCCGTGCCAGACGAGGAAAAAGAGGAGACGGTCACCTCCGAGCCCTCGTCCTCCGAGGCAACGGCCACCATTCCCCAGCCGGAAAAGGAGGCGGAGGAGCAATGGTCGGGCTCCGAGGAAAAGAGGAAGAACCCCTTCGCAGCCTGGGTCAAGGCCAATGCCAAGGTGGTTGTGGGTGGCATAGCTGCGGTTATCGTACTCGTTGCTGTCCTCTTTGGTACCCACGTGCTCTGTTTCCATGACTGGCAGCCTGCCACGTGCACGGAGCCCGAGACCTGCTCGATTTGCAGGCGCACTCAGGGCAAGGCGCTTGGCCACAAGTGGGAGGACGCCACCTGCACCGAACCCAAGACCTGCACGCGCTGCGGGGAGACCGAGGGCAAGGCGCTCGGTCACAAGTGGGAGGACGCCACCTGCACCGAACCCAAGACCTGCACGCGCTGCGGGGAGACCGAGGGCAAGGCGCTCGGCCACGACGTGCAGGAGTGGACGGTGACCGCCGCGGCGACCTGCACCGCAGTGGGCTCTCGGTCTGGCGTGTGCACACGCTGCGGCGAGACGCAGACCGAAGAGATTCCGATGACGGATCACACGCCCTCCGATTGGCAGATCGTCAAGGACGTCACCATCTCGTCCTCGGGCAGCGTGACTCCTGGCACGAAGGAGATCGTCTGCACCGTGTGCGGCAAGGTGCTCCAGACCGAAGACTACACGATTGAGCTCACCACCTCCCAGAGCAACGCGCTCCGCAAGGCCGCAAGCTATCTGAACTATACTTCGTTCTCGTATTCGGGGCTGATTAATCAGCTGGAGTTTGAGGGTTACTCGACGGAGGATGCCACGTTCGCTGCAGACCACTGCGGGGCTGATTGGAACGAACAGGCGGTGGGGAAGGCCAAGAGCTATTTGAGCTGGACTTCGTTCTCGCGATCGGGTCTCATCAATCAGCTCGAGTTCGAAGGCTTCACGCAAGACCAGGCGGAGTACGCGGCAGATCAGGTCGGACTGTAAGGAACATCCGTCGGGGCCCGAAAGGGCCCCGATCCGTATCGTTCCACCGTCGAATGGATTCGCGTTCTTATCAGGGACGATACTATGTAGGGTATATTCAACAAGCGGCGTCGAATGATGGCATGTTGGTCTGGTATCGATAGAGGGCGCGCACATGACCTTCGACATCCTCGTAGCCCGCACGACGATTTTCATCTCAATGAGTATAGGGCGGCAATGGCAGTGAAGGCACCAATCGTTGTTGACGTTGCGTACAGGGATGACGCTGGAATAACCGAGCAGATCAAGTTCGTTGAGAGTGATGCTCCTGGCGAGCGAGGACTCAGTGATGGCGATCGCGAGCGCCTCTTGGCCTATCCGACGGTTTACATCATTCATCAGAAACACGAGAAGGCTCTTCGCGAACGAGACAGCCACGCTGGCGCTCGCAATGAGTACATCGCCTACGTGGGAGAGACCAACTCCATAGCACGCCGTACGGAAGAGCATTACAACGACGGCAGCGCCATTCACGGCACGGATAACCAAGCACTCTGGTGTAGGCTCAACGATCCCCATGAAACCACGAGGATGTTCGTCATCGGCCACGAGCACTTTAACAAGTCGCTCACGCTTGATGTCGAGAATCAATTTCTAAGTTATGTGCTTGCATCTGATGCGGACATCAAACTCATAAACGGCCGCACCAATCCTCAGGATGACTACTACACGCGCGACGAGCTGCCTGGGATTGTATCGGATGCATGGGGCAAGCTGCATAGGGCGGACCCCCAGCTTTTCCCCGCCGAGAAAGCAATTCTCAACTCCGCCATTTTCAAGGCATCCCCATTTCACAGACTTGGCGACGATCAGCTGAAAGCGGAGCAGCTGGTGCTCAACAGGGTCCAGGACATCCTTGCCACCCCGGCAGAGGTCGGCTGTCCTCACCTGATGCTCATCGAGGGTGCGGCAGGAACGGGCAAGACCGTGCTGATCAGCCACCTCTTCCTGCAAATTTCGATGCTCGACACACTGGCAGACCCCCTCGGTGAGCGAAAGACTCCAAGCGCCGAGCTCATCGTCAACCACCGCGAGCAGCTGACGGTCTACAACTCGATAATGAGGAGACTCGGGCTTCAGAGGAGAGACGACAAGGTCGTTTCCATGTCCACGTCGTTTATCAATCGACATAGCGACAAGGGCTTTAAGAGGCGCGAGGATTGTCAGAGACATCCCGTCAACCCCATCGACGTCGCATTTATTGATGAGGCTCACCTGCTGCTGACGCAGGGAAACCAAGGCTACATCGGGAACAGGAACCAGCTGCTCGACATCATGATGCGCGCCCGTATCGTCATCGCGGTCTTTGACCCTGACCAGGTACTGCGCAAGGAGCAGGAGGTCAGCCCGGAGATGCTTTCACTTCTTTTTCCAGAGGGAAGATTCTCTGAGACGATGGGTGGCCCCAGCGAGCGTGATGCGGCCATTGGGGCACTGCGGTGCAAGGTATCGAACATCAAGCTTAGCCAGCAGTTTCGGATCGACGCCGGTGACGAGGTCATCGACTGGATCGATGGGTTTGTCGCCGGCCGCCTTGACGCACGGGTGCCGCGGGATACGAAGGAGGAGAAAGGTCACATTCCCTACGAGATCAAGGTCTTTGACTCTCCCTTCGATCTGCAGAGCGCCATAGAGAGGCGCGCGAGCGACACCAGCCACGGCCTCTCGCGTCTGCTCGCGACATATGACTGGGGCTACAGCAGCAAGTCAAGTCCAAAAGACGGTCAATGGGAGGTTCGCATCTCGCTCGACGAAGGTGGATGGGTGGCCTTGGACAACAAGCTTGAACCAGCGGGAGATTGGCACATCAGGGAAGAGCGTCGCCGCTACTTTCACATGCCGTGGAACTACCAGCTTGATGACCCCGATAAGGGGCCGGGCGAGAAGGACAAGGCCTGGGCGGAGAAGAGCTATACGCTCGCCGAGGCGGGCTCCATCTATACGATTCAGGGCTTTGACCTCAACTATGCAGGGGTGATCATCGGTCCATCCGTGAAGTATCGAAACGGCCGGGTGGTGTTTGACAGGAATGCAAGCTGCAATTCGCAGGCGATCAACGGCAGCAAGGACCCAGAGGAGAACCTCAGGCATGAGCTCAACGTGCTTCTGAAGCGAGGGGTCCACGGGCTGTATCTGTTTGCGGTGGATCCGGCACTGCAGGCGAGGCTGAAGGTGCTGTCGACGAGCCAAGGCATGGCATGATACGGCATCGCCCGCACGGTCGGGACGGGAGCCTGCCGCTTCTTAAGGAGAGGGGGGACGAGGCGGCAGGCTCTAGGCGCTACGAGGTGGCAACAGCCCCATTGCGCCGATCCCGTGTCACAGGATGCTCATCGCGATGCCGAGTGCAATCACGATGATGCTGGCGAGAAGGTCTACGATTCCGCGCCTTACCATGTGGTCATACAAGGAGCTGGTCATCGTCGCCCACCTCGCCTCATGTCCTGCGGACGCATCCGATGATGGGGCTTTCTCGCGCGGGCGGCCGCCAGCCTGGGGCTTATTTACGAGATGGGCGACATCTCGCAACGGATGTGCCGTAATCGGAAACGAGCGTGTGACAAATGGGGCGCATGTTCTTCTGGAAGCTTGTCTTCCACGGATTGTTCGAGTGGCCGACTGCGAGGGGGCAACAGGTTATTAGTGCGCATTCTGCTCCGTATAATTGCGTTTTCGCAGTTGGCTCACGTCTCTCGGCGCAGAATGCGCATTATCAACTAAGCAATTAAACGCTAGAATGCTCGCGTGCGCCCGTGCTACCTCTACAGCAGGCGGTCGAGAAGCTCGAGAAGCTCGCCCTCGCTTGTGACCGTCCAGTCGGGCGCGGGCTCGCCCTCGCGCGCGGGGTAGCGTCGGTTGAACCACACCGATGTCATGCCTGCGGCATTTGAGCCCGCCACGTCCAGGGAAAGCGAGTCCCCAACATATACGGAGTTCTCGGCTGAGGCGCTCAGGCGCTCGCAGGCTAGCCAGAAGAGGGCTGGGTCGGGTTTTGCCAGGCCCACCGTGTCGGAGATGAACACTGCTTTGGGCGCGACCCACTCGTACACGTCGAGCGAGCGAAGCTTGGCCAGCTGTCGACTCTCGCTGCCGTTGGATATGACACCCACCCGGGAGCGTGTCGCGCAGAGTGCCAGCACCCGCCCCATGGTGGGGGAGAGCTTCGTTGCATGGTCGTTGTGAGAGGCATAGGCGCGCTGCAGGGCAATGGCTCGCTCGTCCGAGAGCCCGATGCCAAACTCTGCCATGGTCTCCTGCGCGCGTCGGACGTACGTCTCGTCGGAAGGCACCGTCTTCTTGGCGAACGCCTGGAAGACCTCCGCGCTGTGACGACGACTCGCGAGGTAGAGATCGCTGTTCGTGGCACCCGGCACGTCTCCGCATATCTTGTGCACCGCGTTGGCAAACGGCAGCGACTGGTCGTAGAGCGTGTCGTCTATGTCGAAGAAGACGGCATCCATGTAGGCCTCCTTGCATCTTCCGATACGGTCACTATACCGTCAATCAAGAGGCGGCCTTATGATGAAACGCCTCTTGTCGCCCCGGGCGAGGGGGAGATTGGGCTGGAGTCGAGCCCGAGCCCTTCTCGCATTCCGGTGTCGACTACGGCCCGCCGACTTTGGCCCTTGTCCGCAAGCCTTCTACCTGCGTGAGCCTTTCTCGTGTGCCGGGTTCTATTTTTGCCCCTTGCGTTTTCGCAGGTAGTTGGTGATATAAACCTTTAAGTCAAGAGCCAAAGTCGGCGGGCCGTAGTCGACACCGGAATGCGAGAAGGGCTCCTCTGCAAGCCCTCGTGCTTCTGGGCATACGCCCAGAAAGTCTGCCAAACGGGTACCATGTGAGAAGAAAAATCTGCGAGAGGGAGCATTTCATGAGCAACCAAACCGTCGGCCACGTCATCGACCTCACCAAGGCGATTGGCGAGCTCGTGTCAGGCGATCCTGGTCTGGAGGATAGTCTTCGAGAGATCGGCTTCGAGGAGCTGCCCTCCGGCAAGACCATCCCTGAGGTTGCGAGAGAGGCCGACGTCGAGACGTCCGTCATTGCTTTTGCGCTCGAGGCCTCGGGCTATGACGTGCAGGGCTTCGAGCCCGACGGTTTCGTGAGCCCGTTACCCGAGATTATCGGCAGGCTCTTCTCGCTCGACGAAGGCGCGCAGGCACCCGTCATGTCCGAGGGTGCGGATTCCGCCTCGAGCCTCATTGCGCACATGGAGACCGCGATCCGGCGTGCGCAGGAAGAGGGCGACCTTCCGAAGTAGCCGAGCTGCCCCACAAGTCGCTGCCGATGGGGTAACCTCTGTGCTGGCGATAAATCGTTGCGCGTGGAGGGGGCAACTCATGGCATATGGCAACAAGGTCCTGGTCGGTCAGTCTGGCGGTCCTACCGCTGCCATCAACTCGAGCTTGGCGGGCGTCTTCTCTACGGCGGACTCGCTCGGGCTCGACGTCATTGGCATGCGCTATGGCATCCAGGGCCTTTTCGAGGGTCGTACCGTTCGCCTCTCGCAGTACCTCTCACGCCCTCTCGACGCCAAGTTCCTCAAGGTGACACCCGCAAGCTGGCTCGGCTCCTGCCGCTACAAGCTTCCTGACATGGAGCAAGACGAGACGCCCTACAGGCAGCTCATGGGCATCTTTGGTGAGCTGGGCATTGGCTCGGTGCTCTACATCGGCGGAAACGACTCGATGGACACCATTCACAAGCTCTCGCTTTACGGCGACTCGGTCGGCTCTCCCGTTCGCTTCGTGGGCGTGCCCAAGACCATCGACAACGACCTCGTGGGCACGGACCATACGCCCGGATTCGGCTCTGCGGCCAAGTTCATTGCAACGACCATGGCCGAGGTGTTTCGCGACTCCGACGTGTACGATCTGAGGTCCGTGACCTTCGTCGAGATCATGGGCCGTGACGCCGGCTGGCTTGCGGGTTCTGCCTGCCTCGCCGGCACATCTCAGGTTCCCTGCCCCGACCTCGTACTCCTCCCTGAGGCCCCCGTTACCGAAGACCAGCTCATCCAACGTCTGTCTCTGCTGCTAGGGGAGAAGAACACCGTGGTCGTGGCCGTGAGCGAGGGTCTTCGCAGGCCCGATGGCACGCTCATGTGCGAACAGTGGGAGCGTGCGTCCGACGGATCAAGGCTTGACGCCTTTGGCCACGTGGCGTCGCTCTCGGGTACGAGCCGCTATCTCGCGAGCCTCACGCGCTCCGAGCTCGGCTGCAAGACGCGGGCGGTGGAGCTCTCCACGCTGCAGAGATGTTCGAGCCACATCGCGAGTGCGACGGACCTCGACGAGGCGTACAGGCAGGGCGGAGCGGGCGTGCTCGCCGCGGCCGATGGAAGAACGGGTGTGATGTGCGCGCTCGAGCGCATCACCAACCAGCCCTACGTCGTGGAGTCCGTGCTCGCGGACGTCCATGAGGTCGCCAACAAGGCTCGCCCCGTCCCGCGCGACTGGATCGCCGATGATGGCATGGGCGTTACCGATAAGTTCGAGGACTACGCCCGGCCGCTCATCGGCGGGGAGATCTCGCAGGTCTATATCGGCGGCATCCCGCGCCACATCGAGAGCCTCTAGTCGACCATGGCAAACTCCTTGGCCGAAGCTCGATACTCGCCGTCCTCGCCGATGATCTTGGTGCCGAGCTTGAGCAGGGCGAACCTGTCGTAGCGCATGCCCTCGAAGCTCTCGTGCGACGTCGGTCGTGGCTTGGAGCGGCAGTTGTCGTGCGGGCGGAACTTGCCGCAGGTCAGCCATGTTCCGTCTACCTGCGCGAGCCTCACGCCGAGAAGCCCGTGCGCCCAGGTGCGCTGACAGGCGATTCCCTTGTCAACCACGTCGAAGTTCTCGCAGGTGCGCGTGTCGCGGAGACGCACCTCACCCGTGCGGCGATTCTGCGATATAACCCAGAACTGCGAGAAGAATTGCGTATCGGCATACTCCTCGATGGTGGGCTCGGCCATGGAGTAGAGCTGCAGCGGGCTCAGCTCCATGCCGAGCTCGTAGTCGTAGAAGAACCACTCGGTGAACAGTATGTCCATCGTTATCTCGTCTGATTCCACGACCTCGTCCTCATGAAGCGCATGTGGGTCTACGAAGCGGGTGAACACCGCCCGTGCCTCGGCAAAGAGGTCGGGTCTCTCAAGCTTGATGCCCACGAGTATGTCCCTGATCTCGTCATCGGATATCGCTCGCTGTGGTTCCTCGTAGCGCGCCTGATCTCTGTCCACCATGCCCCGCTCCTCTCGTTGGCTGCGTGAGGGAGATGATGGCAGGTCAAGCTTGCGCCAATCTGACGGGTGGCTACAGGTTGTCTGACGGATGTCTGACGTGAGATTTTTCAAACTGGTACGAATGCATGGTCAGGGATGGCGTTCTTTTGGACGGGGCCCAAACCCTCGAGGGACGTTGATCGAATCCGATTTTTGAAGTCTTCCGTCGAGAGAATGGATACGACCGCTCGGAGGCGTCGGCGCAGCGCACGCGCCTACGGCTGCGATGCCGTGGCGCATCTCTCGTGGGGTTCATCGTCCGATGACGGCGTTGCCCGATCCCGAGCTAAAGCCCGCAAGGTCCACGGTCACGTAGATAAAGCCCAGCTCCCGTAGGTGTGAGGCTATGTCGGCACGTAGCTTGCCGGTCACGCGCGAGATCTGATCCTTGGGGACCTCGATGCGCGCGACCTCTCCACCCGAACCATGGATACGAACGCGAAGCTGGTCAAAGCCCTTGTCATGCAGATAGTCCTCCGCGCTCTCCACGCGTCTGAGCTTCTCTCGCGTGATTTTCTCGCCATACGCGAAGCGGCTCGACAGGCAGGCGGCCGACGGCTTGTCCCAAGTGGGAAGACCGAGTCTTTTTGCCAGCTCGCGGATGTCGGCCTTGGTGAAGCCCGCGTGACGAAGCGGGCTCTTGGCGCCGATCTCGGCCACGGCTTGGAGGCCCGGGCGATAGTCGCCCTCGTCATCCACGTTGGAGCCCTCCGCGAGATATGCCATGCCGCGCTCGCGCGCGAGGGAGGCCATGGCCGTGAGAAGTGCGGTCTTGCAGAGGTAGCAGCGGTTGGCGGGGTTCTGCTCAAAGCCAGGGATGGAGAGCTCGTCGTAGCTCACCACGGCATGAGGAATCTCCTGCTCGCGACAGAACTCTGCCGCCTCGCCCACTTCGCGGGCGGACAGCGACGAGATCTTTGCCGTCACGGCAAGCATCTCGTCTCCCAGTGCGTCGTGGGTAATGCGGGCCAAAAGGGACGAGTCAACGCCGCCCGAGAACGCCACCGCAACGCTGCCCAGCTCGCATAGGTAGTCCTGCAACTCCGCGTACTTCTCGTCGAGCGTTTTCTCGTCCGTCATGTGGACCTCTCCCTCCGAATGTGCCCCTACGACCATAGCAGTTATGAATCGTGAGGCGCAGGATGCGCAGGTAGTGTATAACAATACTCACGTACGCCCGATTTGGAAGGTGCCGCGCCCGCGGGTTCGGCACGTGACAGGAAGGTGCTCCACATGAACCAGCGCAACGCAACGAGACGAGATGCCCTCGCCCTTATCACCTCCGCCGCCATGGCTGGCATGCTTACCGCGTGCGGCAGCCAGTCCACCGACACCAGCGACGCGTCTGGCTCGTCCAGCTCGTCGGCTGCCGTGGACGATGTCAACGTTAACGTCGCCTCGCTCAAGGGTCCCACCACCATCGGCCTCGTGCAGATGATGGATACCACCTCGGGCATTCCCACCAGCGACACGACTGCCGACGATTCGAGCTCCTCGTCCGAGGGCGTCACCTACTCCTATACCATCAGCAGCTCGGCCGACGAGGTCCTGCCGCTCGTGATCTCCGGCAAGGCCGACATCGCGCTCGTGCCCTCCAACGCCGCCGCGATTCTCTACAGCAAGACCAATGCGGGCGTCTCGGTCATCGACATCAACACGCTCGGCGTGCTCTCTGTCGTGACGGGCGACACGTCCATCGAGCAGTTCACCGACCTTGCGGGCCACACGGTCTACATCTCGGGCAAGGGCGCGAGCCCCGAGTACACCCTCGACTTTCTCCTGGACAAGGCGGGCATCGCCGCCGACGTCACGCTTGAGTGGAAGAGCGAGCACACCGAGGTTGCGGCAATTCTTGCCGATGACCCCACTGCCATCGGCGTTCTGCCGCAGCCGTTCACCACGGCCACCATTGCGCAGAACTCCGCGCTCTCCGCGCCGATCAGCCTCACCGACGTCTGGAACCAGTACGTCACAGACGGCAGCGAGTTCGTGATGGGCGTCACCGTGGCGCGCTCCGAGTTCATCACCGCCCATCCTACCGCCGTGGCAGACTTCCTCGAGCGCCACGCCGCCTCCGTCGAGGACGTCAACGCCGACCCGGCTTCCGCCGCCGCGCTCGTGGTCAAGGCGGGCATCGTCGCCAACGAGACCATCGCCGCGAAGGCCATCCCGGAGTGCAACGTGGTCTGCATGACGGGCGATGACATGCGGCAGGCACTCTCTGGCTACCTGCAGGTTCTCTACGATGCCGATGCCAGCTCCGTTGGGGGATCGCTGCCTGGCGATGACTTCTACTACGCAGGCTAGCGCGTGACGCGCTCGGTTGACAGAAGGCTTGCGCGCAGGGTCGCCTCGGCGGCCCTGTGGCTTGTCGTATGGCAGGTCGCGAGCATGATCGTGGGCAACGCGGTCCTGCTCGCGGGGCCCGTGGATACCGTAGCGCGTCTCGCGGGGCTGATCTTTGACGCGAGCTTCCTCTCCACGGTGGGATTCTCGCTCGTGCGCATCGCGGGTGGGTTCGTCGTGGCCTTCGCGTCCGCGGTGATGCTCGCCCTCGCCGCGCATCGCTGGCGGCTGGTGGAAGACGTCCTCGCACCAGCGGTCGCCGCGCTCAAGAGCGTGCCCATCGTGTGCATCATCGTGCTGTTGCTCATGTGGGTGGGATCGCGCTCCGTCTCGGGCATCGCCGTGTTCCTCGCTGTCTTTCCGGCCGTGTACTTCTCGGCGCTTGAGGGGCTGCGCGGCGTAAACCAGCAGGTGGGAGAGATGCTGCGTACGTTTGGCGTGCGCGGGCTCCGCGGCTTCTTCGCTCACACCTGGCCCGAACTGCTTCCCTTTCTGCTGGGCACGAGCCGCAACGTCTGCGGCATGGCGTGGAAGTCCGGTGTGGCGGCCGAGCTCATCGGCAGTCCCATGGGGAGCATCGGCGAGCGAATCTATCAGTCCAAGATCTTGCTCGAGACGGCCGACCTCTTTGCCTGGACCATCGTCGTAGTCCTTGCGTCATGGGCTTGTGAGCAGGTCTTTGTTGCACTTCTGGCGCGCAGCGGAAAGGCGAGCCTTGCGCTGTCGCTGCGCCTTTCCCGTGGCGGGCCCAGTGCCTGCTCGCCTGCCGAGGTGCGACTCGCTGACGTCTCGGTCGGCTATGGCGAGAAGGTCGTGGCGTCGGACGTCTCGTTCGTGGTGCCCGTGGGCGGACGACTCCTGCTTGACCAGGAGTCGGGCTTTGGCAAGACCACGCTGCTGCGTACCATTGCGTATTTGCAGCCCGTGCTGGCGGGGAGCGTATCCGCGCCGCGATCGGTGTCGATGGTGTTTCAGGAGGCTCGGCTCATCGAGGACATGACCGCCGAGCAGAACGTGGAGCTCGTCGCGGCGGGTGGGGCCGTGCTCCTGGGGGAGGTGCTGCCTGCGGAGGCCCTCGGCGTGCCCGTGCGGGAGCTTTCCGGCGGTCAGCGTCGTCGCGTCGAGCTGGTTCGCGCGCTCGCGCACCACTCGGGCGCCGTCCTGCTCGACGAGCCGTATGCCTCGCTCGACGATGACTCGCGCCGTGCCTGCGAGACGTTCGTGGATGCGCGCCTATGCGGCCGCCCGCTCATTCTCGCCAGCCATATATAACCTGGAGATGGTGACAGGTATCTTTTCCAGGTTTTTACGGGCGTGAACAGGAAACCTGGAAAAGATACCTGTCACCATCTCCAGGTTATGCGTCATATACCGCGGAGGAGTATGCCGTCTTGGCGCTTGCGCCGGGGATTGACCCGATGCGGCCCGCCAAGGCGGAGATCGTGTCTTCCGGGGCATCCACGGCGATGCTGATTACGTTGATGCTGCGCGCATGGTAGGGGATGCCCATGCGTCCGATGATGTACGGCGCGAATTCGTGGAGCAGCTCGTTGAGCATGCCCACCGAGTCCGGCCTCTCGACGATGATTCCAATGACTGCGACGCGTGTGCTCATAGCGGCCTCCCTGGATTGTCCTGCGCTCATGGTACTCCTTCGGCGTGCGGCGGCCTCGTTACGCTTTGCGTGCTCGCGGCGAGGTGTCGGCCTCACGTGTAGTAGACTTCCCACAAACCACAAACGCACCCGAGGAGGTCTCATGGCCATCAACGAGGAGCTGAACGATAACCTGCAGCGCGTGTATCGTCAGATGCTGGTTTTCTCCGACCTGGCAATTCAGCGCGAGCAGCTCACCCGCAGCGCGTTTCTGGCGCGCGAGCCTCTCGAGGAGTGCAAGGAGCACGTGTCCGAGAAGGACTGGTCCGGTGCGACCAACGCCCTCACGCCCTTTGACCGTGACGCTTGGATCGTGGACAACGGCGAGAAGCCTATTCCCGACGCCGTGAGTGCGTCCGAGCTTAGGGCGACCATCCGTCGCGACGTCCTCATCGCCCTCGCCTCTGGAGTCATCCTCTACGTGCTTCTGATCATCTTCGCCATCGGCGAGACCATCGCGCAACGCGTGATCTTCGCCGTGATATTCGGTCTCGTCTGTGCCGTGGGCGATGGTGCCCACGACTTCCTCATGGCTCACCCTCGCGGCGCCAAGAAGAGAAGCGCCGAGATCGTCTCGCGCAACGAGGCCGCCGCGGACGAAGCCGAGAAGACCTTCTACGCCGAGCTGCAGGCTGACCGCTCCGCTACCGCCTCGCTCTGGGCTCGCGCCGCCAACGAGCGGATCGACTACGAGAACTCCCTTGTCAGCGTGCGCAACATCAGGCGCGTGAGAGAGGCGGACGAAGCTCTCTCCAACGGCGACGGCAACATGCTTGCGGTCATCGACGAGCAGATGGCCTCCACCTATGCCGGATACCAGGCCACCGACGCCTCATGGTATCCTGCCGCGCTCTGCACGCTCGACGCCTGCCGTGCGCTCGCCTCGTCCGTCGCGGACGGCTCTGCAACCACGCTCGAGGAGGCCGTGGACGCCTATCGCGACCGTCTTGGCAAGGACAAGGACCTCGTCAGCCAGGCGACGCTCGTGTTCGAGCTCGGACGCCTGGACGTCCGCGTCGCCGACCTCCATGACGAGTTCGTCTTGCTCGCCGGCGGGTACGCGCGTGGCAGCATGCCCGCCCTCGGCGCGCATGCCGGAGTCCCGGCCCGCACCCGTCTGGTGGGAGAGTGTCTCGCCAAGGGGGACCTCGCGCTCGGAGGCGTCGTCGATCAGGCGTTCTGGACCTGCTACGGCCTCTGGGGAGACGCCCGCTAGCCCCACGACGCGCGTGGCTGCTAGCGGCTGCTAGACGGTGCTGCCAAACTCCAGATACTGCAGGCACTCGAGGTCCGCGAGTTCTCTCCGCAGTTCCGTACCGCCCTCACCCATGGCGTGCCATGCACCGTCGGTGCCGAGAAATCCGTAGAAGTTGAGCGCCGGAACGTCCCTGCTGATGACGAGCTGGGCCTTCTGGTAGTCGGTGAGAGGAGCGCCGATCCTGTCGAGCACCTGTGCCGCAAGAAAGTTCACGCTCGTGGTCTGCCCCAGCGCAAGCGTGCCCGTTCCCGCTATGTCATAGTTGGCCCATGTGAGATAGGCCGTCTCGTGCAGGCGCTCCTGGTGGTCGAGGTCATTCTCGGTGGGGTAGAAGGCGTTGTTGTAGATGTAGGTGAAGTAGGGCTGGTGGTCGCCGAAGTAGACGAGAACCACCGGTCGGTCGAGCTGACGGAGACGTCCGATGAAGCCGTCGAGCGCCTTGTCCGATTGCGCGATGCAGGCCAGGTACTCGTTGAGGATGGCGTTGTCGCCCTCGTCGTCGTGACCCGCCGGCTCGTAGTCGAGCTCGTCCGCCTCGGGGATGTCACCCGTGTCGTATCCGCTGTGGTTCTGCATCGTCAGGTCGAATATGAACTGCGGGTCATCGCTCTGCCCGAGGACCTCGAGTATCTTGTCGTAGGTCGCGGCGTCGGACGTGGTGCCGTGGTACTGCTTGGCGCCGACGAAGTCGTCTATGTCCAGGAACTTGTCGAAGCCCAGCTGAGGATAGATGATATTTCTATACCAGTTGGTGGCCAGGTTGGGGTGGATGGCCGTGGTGTCATAGCCCAGCGCGGAGAGCTGCTTGGGAAGGCTCGAGGTGCCTGAGAGGTCAAACATGGCAAAGGGCGTGGTCGCGTAGCCCATGAAGGCGAGCGAGTTTCCCGTGAGAAACTCGAACTCGGAGTTGCAGGTGGTGCCGCCGTAGACGCTCACCATGAGCGCCCCGCGCAGCAGCGTACCTCCCTCGGAGCATGACGAGACGAACGTGCCCTCGTAGCCCGACTGCAGCTGGTCGAAGATCGAGAGGTTGGCGTAGGACTCATCCATCACCACGACGATCGAGGGCCGGAGCTCATCGAACTGCGCCGTGGACTGGGCCCGGCGCTCGGCCGTCTCCTCGTCCGCGTCATACGTGGTCGCATAGCTTTTCTCGAGAGTCTCGGCGCCGTCCTCGGAGTAGCCCGGCGGAGCGGGAACCTGCAGGTCCTGCACCTCGGCCACGAAGGTGTTGAGGTAGCCGCGGGACCGGCTGGACGCCTGAAGGTCCCAGTAGTAGAGGTCGACTCCCTGATCCTGCGCGAGGTGTGAGTAGCACTGGAACCACACGAGCCCGCAGGCCAGAATCGCGGCGCACACAAGGTTGGCGATGATCACGCACCTGCGCGTGCGACCGCCCTCGCGGGGCTCGGGTCGTACGAGCGAGAGGGCGAGGATGCCCGGCGCGGCGATGGCCATGCAGTTCACGACCGACTGCGAGAGCAGGAACGTGTACTGGCTGCTCACCTCTGCGGCCGTGAACATGCCGTAGACGTCACCCGGGGTGAGCATGGTGCCCTTGAAGCAGAGCACGTAGTGAACGGCCACGCCAAGACAGCCGACGCAGCATACCGCGATGGCCGCCGCCCCGCCCCTTCGCTGCGCAAGAAAGTACAGGAAGCCGAGAAGCATGAGGACGAACGAGTACTCGAGCCAGGCAAAGCGTGCGCCGTCGGTGAAGGGCGTGCTCGTCCACGCATGTTCGAGTGCGTAGACGGCCGAGGCGCCCGCCAGAAGCAGCGCCGCGGCGTAGATGGCGCCAAGCGCCATGCTGCGGCCCCTGTCGGAGCTCAGGCGCCGGCAGATCCAGCCCATCATGGCATCGTGTGCCTGGGGACGGAGGAAGGTGGCCGCGCCGCAGCCGGTGACGACGAGCAGGAAGGGCGTAATGGTCACGAGACCCTCGTCAGCGTGTCCGAGCACGAGGAAGACGAGGCAGACGACAAGACCGCAGACATAGGCGAGCGGCCAGGTGAGAAGGGAGGGGCGCACCCTGCGGCCGGCGGCCCTCTCGGCGCGTACGGAACGGCATGCGAGCCAGACGAGAAGCGCGATGCAGGCACAGGTTCCCGCGATGCGGGCCCCGTTGAGGAGCATGCCCTGCATTTCTGCCGTCATGTGTACCACCGCTCTGGTTTTTTCGCTGGATGATGCCAAGTCACGCAGAACATTGTAGCTATGACAAAGGCTCATCGTCCCAACCGGCTCGACACGACGGCAATTCACAGGGCGTCATCACTCACTCGGGATGACGGCGAACGCTACCTACGCTACGAGCAGCGCGATGATCGCTATGACAATCATCGAGAGCACCACGGCGACGAGGTTCGACTCGCACACGAGCGCCGCTCCGCGCAAGAGGTCCGTGAACTCGCCAGACATCTCCGCCTCCCGTCATTGATTGTTCTATCTGCATCCTTGCACGTCCAAGATGCGCGCGACCCCTCGCGGACAAGTCATTACGAGACACTGAAAAACCCTTACCCTCCACTTACGATGCACGTGCGGAGGGTGCCCTTCCGCGGCAGGGAACACCTCCAGAGGCTAGAATGCTAGGGAGAAGATTGCCGCACGCGATGACGGGAGTGACCATGGAGAGGGACCGCTGGTACAAGGACATGGTGTTCTACCAGATCTGGCCGAGGAGCTTCTGCGACGGTAACGGTGACGGCATCGGCGACCTCTGGGGCGTGCTCGGCAAGCTCGACTACATCAAGAGCCTCGGCGTGACGGGCATCTGGTTCTCGCCGCTCTACCCCTCGCCAAACGCGGACTACGGCTACGACATCTCCGACTACTGCGACATCAACCCCGAGTACGGTACGCTCGAGGTGTTTGACGAGGTCGTCTCTGAGGCGCACGCCCGCGGCCTCAGGGTGATCATGGATCTCGTGGTCAACCACACATCGTCCGAGCACCCGTGGTTTAAGGAGAGCAGGGAGGACCCGCTCGGCAGGTATCACGACTACTACTTCTGGCGCAAGGGGCGCGTGGGGCTGGACGGCGGCATGAACCCGCCCAACAACTGGGACAGCCTGTTCGAGGGCCACGCATGGGAGTACGACGAGATTCTCGAGGAGTACTACCTGCACATCTTTGCCAAGGGTCAGCCAGACCTCAACATGGACAACCCCGCCGTGCGTGACGAGGTCAAGAAGGTCATGCGCTTCTGGCTCGATCGCGGAGTGGATGGCTTTCGCGAGGACGTGGTCACGTTCATCTCCAAGACCGAGGGCCTGCCCAAGGACCGCCTCGGCATGCCGGGCGCCCGCGGCATGCGCTTCTACGCGAACGGCCCGCACGTACGCGAGTATCTCGCCGAGTTCAAGAACGACGTGCTCGACGACTACGACTGCATGACCGTCGGCGAAGCTCCCGAGATGTCACCCAAGAAGGCCCTGCCCTACATCGCCGAGGGAGAGGGCCAGACCCTCGACATGATGTTCCACTTCGAGCACATGCAGGCGGACTGCCTCTTCACCGAGTACGTGCCCATGCCCTTCTCGCTGCGCAAGCTCAAGGATGCCTTCGGCCGTTGGCAGACCGCACTCGACGGCAAGGCGTGGAACGCGCTCTACCTCGAGAACCACGACCATCCGCGCGTGATCAGCCGCTACGGCAGCGAGGCCTTTCGCGTGGAGAGCGGCAAGATGCTCGCCGCCTGCTACCTCTTTCAGAAGGGAACCCCCTTCGTGTACCAGGGGCAGGAGATAGGCATGGTCAACACGCACTTTGCCACGATCGACGAGCTTCCCGACGTGGCCGCGCACAACCAGTACCGTCGCATGCGCGAGCAGGGCAAGACCGACGACGGAGCGATGGTCGTGATCAACAAGGCCGCTCGCGACAACGCCCGCACGCCCATGCAGTGGACGGGCGACACGCACGCGGGCTTCTCCACGGCCGAGCCGTGGATGGCCGTCAATCCCAACCACGTGGGCGTGAACGTCGAGGCGGAGGAGACCGACTCCGGCTCGGTGCTCGCGTTCTACCGGTGCGCCATCGCACTGCGGCGCAGGTTGCCCGTGGTGCGCGACGGCGTGTATCACGAGTACAAGCGCATGAGCGACAACCTCTACTTCTACGCGCGCGAGTCCGATAAGTCGCAGCTTCTCGTCATGTGCTCGTTTGCCGACCACGACGTGCCGTTTCACGTGCCGGGGGGCTACAACCTCTCGTGGGGCGTGCTGGCGCTCTCCAACTACGCGCCCGAGAGCCGTGCCGACGACCGCCGTGACGGCTACATGGCCCTTAGGCCGTACGAGACGCGCGTGTACGTCTTTGGCGAGGATGCCGATCTCGTATGATGGAAAAGGTGACAGGTATCTTTTCCAGGTTTTGGGAGGACACGCATGGATGCGAGTGACGAGGCGCTGGTGGCAAAGCTCAGCCGCGAACTGACCGAGAAGGGATACGCGTCGGCGATGGAGAGGCCTGAGCCTGCGACCGAGCTGGATGCGCAGCCGCTTCCAGACTCCGAGGCAAGCTTTCTCGCGGCCATGCGCGCATATCGAGCCGTGAGGGCGTCGGGCGACGCTGCGGCCGTCGCCCAGGCCGAGGAAAGCCTGCGCGCCTACGTCCGCAGCGAGCTCGATGAGCCCTGCCAGAAGTGAGACGGGCCCTTGCCTTCATGAGGTACCTCATGTGTTGGTGCAGGGGTTTCTAGCGTCCGCCCTTGTCGCCGGGATGGCGCTTGTACTGCCTCTGGCCAGAGAAGGGCTTCGGAGCCGGCGCATCCTGGTCGGCGGTCCAGCGCTCGCCTCGGCGCGATTCCGGGTGCCTGGGCTTCCTGGAGCCGTCGCTCCTGGCCCCGCTCTTGGCGCCGGTGCCTCTGGAGGACGAGCGCTGGCTTTGGCGGCTTTGGCCAGGGCGCCCCTGCGTCTGCGGGGCCGCTGCCTTTCCCTCGCCCGTCGCGGCCTTCTGCTTGCCCTTGCCACCGCGCTTGCGTGATCCCCTCTTGGCGCCCGCGGAGCCCTTCGTCTTCTCGGCCGTGCGGTCTGGGTCGAGAACGGGGGCGTCCTCGCCGAGGTCGAGCTCGATCTTCGGCTGGTAGGCGGGGACGACCTTGCCCATGAGCCGTTCGATGGCAAAGAGGTCGCTGACGTCTTCGACGGTGACGAAGGAGAGAGCCCAGCCCGTCTCGCCCGCGCGTCCGGTGCGGCCGATGCGGTGGATGTAGTCCTCCGGGTCGGCGGGCACGTCGAAGTTTACGACGTAGGAGACGTCCGAGATGTCAATGCCGCGCGCCAGCACGTCGGTTGCGACGAGTACGTCCACCTTGCCCTCGCGGAAGTCGGAGAGCGCGTGCTCGCGCTGGTTCTGGCTGCGGTTGCCGTGAATGGGCGCGCAGGAGACACCCTCGCGACGCAGACGTCGGCAGCAGGCGTCCGCGCGATGCTTCGTGCGGGTGAAGACGATGACGCGCTGGGTGCCCTCAGAGAGAAGAACCTCGGAGAGCAGCGCGTTTTTTGCCTCGAGGGAGACGGGCAGCGCGTATTGGTCGATCGTCTCGGCAACCGTTCCCTTGCGTGCGATCTCGACGCGGGCGGGGTCGTGGACGAGGTCGGCGATGCCTGCGATCGCGGAGTCGTCGAGCGTCGCCGAGAGAAGCAGCGTCTGGCGGTCATGCGGCACCTGCGCCACGATCTTGCGGATGCTGGGGAGAAACCCCATGTCGAGCATGCGGTCCGCCTCGTCGAAGACGAGCACCTCGACCGATCCGAGGTGACAGACGCCCTGCTCGATCAGGTCGACGAGCCTGCCCGGGGTGGCGACGAGAATGTCGCAGCCACGAGAGAGCCCCGTCTTCTGAGGCCCGTACGAGACACCGCCGACCACGGTGACGCAACGATGGTGCGTCGTCTCGGCGATGGTGGTCGCGACGTCCTCTATCTGTTGCGCAAGCTCGCGCGTGGGGGTGACGACGAGCATGAGGGGGCCGCCGCGATGGGGTGCGTGTCCGAGCCGGTCGGCGGCGGGCAGGAGAAACGCCGCCGTCTTGCCGGTTCCCGTCTGGGCGGCGGCGAGAAGGTCGCGCCCTTGGAGCACGGCCGGTATCGCCTCGGCCTGGACGGGCGTGGGGTGATCGTAGCCGAGCTTCTCGACGACTTTGAGCATGGTTGGGGAGAGACCCAGGTCGGAGAAGTCTTTCTGGGGGGTCTCATCGTTACGTTCGGTTGTCTGAATCAAGTGGATTCCTTGCGATTGCCCATGCAGCCTCGTCGTGGAGAAAGCGTTACTGCATGCCGGTTATGTGCCGGAACAGTATACGCGACATGGGGAGAGGAAGGTGGAAACGGATGAGAACCTCCATCTTGGATGAAGCTGTCGTGTGGAGTGCGGTCCCGCTACCCCTCGAAGGCCTCCACGGGGCAGCCGTCGCAGCCGGACGGATCGGGCGAGCCGTCGGGGTTGGCGGCGATGCGTCGACAGGCGCTCGCAAGCTCGTCTCGGTGAGCCTCCATGATGCGATAGGCCTCCTCGCGCGTCGTGGCGCCGCGCAACTCGGTGCGGACCTCGTCGGACAGCGCCTCGAAGGCGGTCTTTCCTGGGCACATGGACATGACGAACCCCTCTCCGGTCCGGCGGCAACCCATGCCGCGCGTCGTTTTGCAGACACCATGCTCGCCTAGAGCGCATCCTCGGGCAGGACGTCATCCACCGTCAGGCGCGGCATGGCCATGGTGACGTCATCGCCGGGCGTAGCGGCCTCGCACGCATTCCCCACGAGCTTGGCCTCGGCCGCACCCTGCACCGCGAGCGTTCCGCCATGCAGGGCCGCATATGCGTAGTGCTTGCTCGCCTCGGCGACGTCGCCCGTTGCCTCCTCGACCTCACCCAGCCGATACTCGGCCGTGGCGCGCTCCTGCGGGGTGGGGTTGGCGTCGAGCACGAGCTGCAGCTGCCTGCGACAGTGGCCGTACTCCTTGTCGAGAAGCGCCAGCCGCCCGTCGACCAGCTCGAGCATCGTCGAGACGCGCACCTGCTCCCTCGAACCGTCCCGACTCTCGTCGAGGAGATCGCGGGCCTGGTCGTAGGCCTCCTCCAAGTGCTCGCGGTCACCGGTCTGACCATACGCCACAGCTCGGACCTCGAACGCATCGAGCCCGAGCTCCTTCTTGGCGCCCTCCTTCGCGGCCAGCATGTCAATCTGCGTGAGAGCCTCGTCGGCGCGTCCCAGCTCCGCGAGACACATGGCGCGCATGCACTGCAGGCGCGTGTGGTTGGTGGCGAGAAGGTCCTCGTCCAGCAAGATGTTGATGACGCCGAGCATCTTGAGAGGGTCGCAGTCGTTGGCGACGATGTCCCTGAGCTGGTCGAAGTGACGAAAGCGTGCGCGGACGCCCCAGAGGCTGCCCGCCCCGCACGTCGCGAGAAAGACGATAAGGCCAATGCCCAGCTGACGGCAGACGAGCAGGACCACGAGGGCGATGGCCGCGCCCACCACGGCGGCGACCGTTCTGACGGTGATGCCCCGCTCCTCGGCCATGAAGACCTTCACGGCCTCGTGGGCGGTGAGGCTGACGTAGGGGCTTTGCGAGGGCTCGGCGAGAATCGCTGCGGCGTTGTCGCGAGGGACACCGTCCCGTTCGACATCGTCGTTCTTCTCGGACGCGTCAGCCATCGGTGCCTCCTCGGTGTCGCCTCGTATTCCTTGAAGTCTATGCGTTTTCGAAGTACTGCGGGAACCTCGACACGACCTTCTCGCGGTCGTTGAGCATGGGATCGAGGTGGTCCATCACCGCCTTCACGACCTTGTTGGTGTCATGGGCGGCGATGGCGTTGACGATGACGCGATGCTCGTTCTGCGTGCGCTTCCAGGGAAGCTCCTCCGTGATGGTGCGCAGGTATCTGAAGCGGTCGAGCGGCGTGGCGGCCTCGGAGATCCATGCGTATACCTCGGGGTGACCCGCGATGGCGTATGCGAGCTCGTGAAAGCTGTTGTCGGCGTTATAGAAGGCCACGAAGTCCTGGTTGGCGACCGCCTCGTCCGTCTCGCGGAGAACCGCGCGCAGACGGGCGATGTCCTCGCTGGATGTGCTCTCGCAGAGCTCGGACGTCACGCGACACTCCACGGTCTCTCGAATGTAGAGCGCCGCCGCAGCCATGTGTAGATCGATCTTCGAGACAAACGTGCCGCTCTGAGGCACGGCCCGCACGAGACCCTCGTCCTGAAGGCGCACGAGCGCCTCGCGGACGGGTGTCCGCGAGAGGTCGAACTCCTCCATGAGACGGTTGATGGTGAGCTTCTCGCCAGGTCGGAAGTCAGCGATGATGATGCCTGCGCGGATGATGTTATATGCCTGAGTGGTCAGGCTCTCTGCCTCGCGTGTCATAGTTCAACCCTTCGGTTGGCAACATTCAATAGCTGTTATAACACTAGTGCCTTTCCCCAAAATTCGTAAGGGGTATTCCGTCCTCGGTGGGCCCGCGGACTCTCGCGGGCAGGTTTGATTCTACGCAGACGCGCACCTCTTCTCGCCCGCTCTACCAAACCTGCATCGGAGGAGCCTTCCGTTTAATGGACGATCGAGCCGTCCACGGTAGGGGTATGCTGTATGGAACCGTTCTCACATATCATGGGAGACGCGTTTTTTTGCCACTGGCGTTGACTTGAGGAGAGGAACTGCCGTGACCATGACTGCTACCAATGACTTCTGGCGTCCCAGACTGCATCTCGCGCCCTGGCACGGGTCCATCTCGGACCCCAACGGCCTCTGCCAGTTCAGGGGCACCTACCACATCTTCTGCCAGAATGCGCCAGAATACCCCGGCAACGCCGACAGCCCGCACGGCTGGGGACACTTTGCCAGTCGTGACCTCGTGAGCTGGGTGTTTCTCGGTTGTCAGGTCATGCCCGACGCCCCGAGCGACCGTGACGGAGCCTACTCCGGATGTGCGTTCGTGACTGACGATGACATCTGGTTCTACTACACGGGCAACGTTCGCGACGGCGATGGCGACGGCACCCTCTCGGGCCGTCTTTCCAACCAGACGCGCATGAGGTCGTACAACGGCATCAACCTCGGACCCAAAGAGGTGGTTCTCGGCAATTCGGGGTACCCCGCGTACTGTTCGTGTCACGTGCGCGATCCCAAGGTCTGGGAGCAGGACGGCCGCATGCACATGATGCTCGGAGCCCGAACGCGCCTTGACGCCCGCGGTGCCGTCCTCTGCTATGCGAGCGACGACGGCGAGAGGTGGGGGCTCGAGGGTAGCGTCACCAACGAGGGAGCCGAGTTCGGATACATGTGGGAATGTCCCGACCGCATCGTGCTCGGCGGTCACGAGTTTCTGGGATGCTGTCCCCAGGGCACCGAGAGCTTTGAGTTCAAGTGCCAGAACGTCCACTCGGCCGGCTACTTCCCGGTGAGGGGTACGATTCTCGACCTCATGCACGAGGATGCGGGCCTCATGAGCGTCTCCGCCCCGCACGCCACGAGCCAGACGGCGATCTCGACGGGGGGATTCGTCGAGTGGGACCATGGCTTTGACTTCTACGCCTGCCAGACCTTCGTGGACGAGAAGGACCGTACGCTGCTCGTGGGCTGGATGAGCCTTCCGCACGACAAGAACGACGTGCGCCCGTACGACAACCCGACCGATACCTGGCGCGGCGCGCTTACTGTCCCGCGCGAGCTCACGCTCGGCGCGAATGGTCGCATCCTGCAGAACCCCGTGTCCGAGATCGACGCGCTGCGCGGCGGGGGAGAAGAGTTCGCGGGGGCTGTCACGCTGTTTCCCAAGGTGGCCGACGTGGTGCTCGAGGGGGTCTCGGGTGACGGCGCGGTGCGCTTTGGCGACTTTCTCGAGCTGCGGATCTCTGAGGGTGTGGTCGAGCTCGCCTTCGCCGATGACACGGAGGGCCAGGGCCGTACGGTGCGCCGGGCGTGGTGCGGTGACGTGCACGACGTTCGCGTGCTCGTGGACACCTCGATTCTCGAGATCTACCTCAACGGCGGCGAGACGGTCTTCGGAACGCGCTACTTCGATGTGGCCGAGTCTCTCGTGGTGACGGCCGACATCGCTTGCGAGCGTGCCGTTGCGTACCCCATGCGTCCCATCGGCATCAACTACGTCGTAGACAGGTAGGACGCGCCAAGGGCCAAAGTCGTTAGCGCTACGTGAGTTTGGCACGCGACTTTGGCCCTCGACCGCGAGTCTTCTACCAGCGGGTGCCCTTCTCGTGTGCCGGCTTTGACTTTGGACCCATGCGTTTTCGCAGGTCAGCTGAGTGATAATGTTTTGAACTATGAGCCATAGTCGATGTGCCAAAGTCGCAGTCTAGATTTGAGATTGGCACCCATGCTCCAGACGGCTCAGCACCATCCGGCGGGGATTGCCCAGCTCGGTTGCGGCCATGTGACACTGCCGTCGTCGAGAACCTGCTCGCGATCGGGGATAACTGCCTTGAGCAGGGCGATTCTTCTTCTCACGATGAGATCGGTCGGTGGCTTGAGGGCGACGCCTGCGCTTTGGGCGTAGCGCCGCATGATCTCGTTTCTCTGCGCGCCGTCGACGAGCTGGTGAATGGTTACGTACTGAAGCTGGTATCCCTCGCGCTGGAGGGCGAGTTCGCGTTGTATGTCATGGTGCTCTTCCTTATGAAACGCCCGCCCCAAGTACTCGAGGAGAAGCGATGACCCAGGCGCCGAGACGTCCGCCTCGCAGTAGCGGTGCGGATAGATGGCGGTCGACTCTTCGCTAAGGTAGATCCTCCGGTTGAGGACGGGACGGACAAGGCCGTATCCCCCGAGGGCCCTTGGCATGTAGATGAGAAGCGCGAGCGAGGTCTCCATGGGAGACCGTGAGTTGTCGAGTGCCCATCTTGTCGCCTGAACCGACTTGTCGACGCCCCAGTGCATGCTCGCGTCCATCGCAAACGAGCGAAGCCGGGCGACCGATGTGGTTGGACCATGCTCGACGAGGTCGTTCTCGACGTGCGCGGGCATGTATCCGCCAGACATCGCCATGGCGATGTTCGAAAGCTCAATCACGTCGTAGAAGCCCGAGAGCTGCAGAAAGACGAACTCGGGCGAGCATAGGTAGATATCGTTGCCCAGATGGAGAAGCGACCGTGCGGGAAGGTCGCCGTTCCAGGAATGCGGGCGGGAGAGCATAGACGCGTGGCGAGAACGACCCCTCTGCTGGAGGTAGTCCATGCTGCCGAGCCGTGTCATCGGGATTCCCGTTAGCTCCGAGAGTGCCGGGAGATACCAGCGGTCGACCTTCTCGGCCGTAACGGCTGCCGAGACGAAGCCGTCCACGGGACGTGCAGAGGCCATCGCGACGGCAGTCTTGGGGGAGCAGCACATCCAGAGAGCGGTGTGGTGCGAGAGTATGAGGGCCAAGGAGACCTCCCGGGAGGGACGCCAATAGAAGTCTCGCCCATTGTGGAGGAGTGAACTTACACGAATCTTGCCGCTAGCGTACCGCAAGCTTCCGGTTTCCTGACGTGCTGCGTCTTTTTGCCTGATGGGTGGGGGAGTCCGTGGTGGCCCTCCTCGCGACGCTCGTCCGGCCTCGTCTCAAAACTCCACGGCTAACGCATCTTCGCGCAGGTCCTCGAGCCAAAGTCGGACGCGCCATTCGAGTTCTGCTCCGGTAGTTTTGCTCATGGATAGAAAAGTTATTATGCAATCTACCAGCGAAAACGCTGCGTGCCAAAATGACAGTCCGTAGACGAGAAAGGCACCCGCAGGTAGAGGGCTTGTGGCTGCGAGCCAAACTCCTTGGGCCAAAGTCGCACGCCGATTGCGAGAAGGGTCCCGTGTCCCCGCGTGTCGCGTCCCTGGCGCGTCGTCCGTATCGCCAGAAAGAAGGGCCCGGCCGAGAATGACGGCCAGGGCCCATGAGACGTGTCGATAACCCCCGCTCCCAACAGCTCTGGAAGCCCTTCTTGCCGCTAGATGCGGCGATTCATCCAGGCGATGTAGTCAGCGATGGCTTCGTCGCGGCAGAACTCGTTTATGACCTCGTGGAACGACCCACCATAGATCTTCATCTGCTTGTCCTTGCTCGCGGCCATCTCAAAGAGCTCGTAGGTGTCGGCGGGGGAGATGATGCCGTCCTTCTCGCCATGCGTGAAGAGCGCGGGATAGGCAAAGTTCTGCTTGACGCCCGAGAACCACGCGACGCCGTCCTTGAGCGCGTAGACGAGACCCGCCGCGAAGCTCTTGCGGTTGAGCGGGTCCTTGCCGTACCAGTCGCGAACCGACTCGACCGAGCATACGCCGTCGCCGAGCTCGTTGGGAAGCTGCGTGTGCGGGTCGAGACCTGCGGGCACGCCGTTCAGGAAGCCGGCCTTGTCGGCGGTGAGCCCACCGTTGCAGATGATGCCCGCCAGGCGCTTGCCGGGGTACTTCACGCCGTAGAGCGCGACGGTGAACCCGCCCATGGAGTGTCCGAACAAGAAGACGGGCTTGTCGGGGTTCTCGGCGATGGCACGGTCTACGACCACGTTGGTGTCGTCGAGAAGCTCGTTGAAGTCGCCCAGGTAGGCGCACTCGCCGGTGGACTTTCCGTGGCCGCGGAGGTCGAAGCGATACGTGCCCACGCCCGCCTCGTGCATCTTCTGCGCGAAGTAGTCGTAGCGGCCCTGGTGTTCGCAGAGCCCGTGAACGACCACGATGACGGCACGGTCTTCCGGCGTGACCTCGGGGTTGTAGAAGAGCCTGGTTCCGTCGAACGACTCGATGAACTGGTCTGACATGGCCTGCCTCCCTGGTATAGATGGACGTTACCGTGCGTCATACCACACGCGGAGAGGTGCATTCATCGCTCCGCGAGCGGCTCCGCGTGCGGGGATGCGCGCGCTACACTGGTAGCGTCATGATGGTGGGCGGCGATGGGCGGACGACGTGGGAGCTAGGACTATCAGGCGCGAAGGAGACGGCTCGCTTCCGACGGGCATCAACATCCGCGATCTTGGCGGCTGGCCCACGCCGGACGGTCTTGTCCGCCCAAACCGCTTTCTGAGGTCGGCATCGCTCGAGGGCATTGGACAGCGAGGCGTCCGGCAGCTCGTCTCGTATGGTGTGGTGTGCGACCTTGACCTGCGCGGCTCCACGGAACTGCACGGATGGCCCGATCCGCTCGCGTCCATGCCAGACGTTCGCTACCTCAACGTGCCGCTCTTCGATGTCAACGTCTCGGATTCCTCGCTCTCTCGCCCAGGTGACGAGGATGACTACTACGCGGGCGTCTACCTGGACATGCTGGCCAACCGCGAGGCCGTGCGCAGCATGTTTGCCTTCATGGCATCGGCGGACGAGGGCGGCTGCGTGCTCTTTCACTGCTCGACGGGCATGGACCGCACGGGGGTCACCGCCATGCTCCTCGAGGGTCTCGCGGGAGTCTCGCGCGATGACATCATGAGGGACTACCTGCGATCGTTCGCCGCGCGCGACGAGGTGGAGGGGGAGCTTCGCGAGAAGTCAGGCGCCGCTGAGTTCTCGTCGCTTCGCGCGCTTCCCATGCGTCATCGCACCATCGCCACCGCCTATGACCGCGTGACCGGGGTCTTTGGATCGGTGAGCGCCTACCTCGCCGCCTGCGGCGTGACCAAGGCGCAGCTTCACGTGGTAAGACGCCACCTTCTCGAGGAGTAGTCATGGGTCTCATGCTCGTGCTCTCGCCTGCCAAGAGGATGGAAGTGGTGGAGGGCCCGCCCTATGCCGTGACCACGCCCCGCCATCTTGACAGAACCGCGCTCCTTGCCGAGTACCTGCGCAAGATGAGCCTTGAGGAATGCCAGCTGCTCTGGGGGTGCTCCGACCGTCTGGCCAAGCTCAACCACGAGCGGCACCAGGAGCTGGACCTCTCTCGCCAGACCACCGCTGCCGTGGTGAGCTATGAGGGCATCGCCTTTCGACATCTTGCCGCTGGCGTGATGTCTGGTGAGGAGCAGGACTACCTGGGACTTCACCTGCGCATCCTCTCCGGATTCTATGGTGTGCTGCGACCCTTTGACGGCGTGGTGCCGTATCGGCTGGAGATGGGACAGCGGCTGCCTGCGGACGGTGCGCGAGACCTCTACGGATTCTGGGGTTCGAGCCTGCTCGATGCCCTGCTCGATGAGGGCGCCTCCGCCATCGTCAACGTGGCGAGCGAGGAGTACGCGCGCTCGGTGGTGCCGTACGCGAATGCGGTGGGGGTTCCCGTTGTCACCTGCGTCTTCCTGACGCCTCGCGCGAGCGACGGCAGGCTCGTCCAGCGCGCTACCGAGGTCAAGGCCGCACGAGGCACCTTCGTGCGCTGGTGTGCCGAGAACGGCATCGAGGACGCGCGCGACCTGGTCCTCTTCTCCGAGAGAGGCTATTCCTACGACAAGTCGCTCTCGTCGCCCGACACGCTCGCCTTTGTAAAACCTGGAAATGGTGACAGGTATCTTTTCCAGGAAAAAGCGGCTGCCGCTATCCCCAGGCATGCGCCCCTTCGTCACCATGACGATTATGTGATCATCTAAGTAACTAATAATACAATTTGATTTCAAGGCATACTCTCTCACAGTAGAAGTAACAAATAGCGAGGAGGAATTCGATGGACGAAGACGTCTCTCCTGCGGAGCGCATCACGCGGGCAATGGGATTCATCGGCAGTCGCAGAGGTCCCTCGCAGTCCAACGTCACCCGTGGCGAGATGGGCGTGCTCGGCTACCTCTCGTTTCACGACTCAGCCGCTCCGTCCGACCTCGCCGAGAAGTTCAACGTGACCTCGTCGCGCATCGCCAATACGCTCAAGGCGCTCGAGCGAAAGGGACTCATTCTCCGCGACATCAACCCCGATGACCGTCGTGGCATCATCGTTACCATCACGCCGGCGGGGAGGGCGTTTGGCGTGGAGCGCTACCGAGAGGCGATCGTCGACTCCGAGCACCAGCTCTCCGTCCTTTCCGAGGTCGAGCGAGAGCGGCTCGCCTCGCTCATCGAGAAGCTCGCCCGCGGGCTCGCCGCTCGCGATGGAGTCCCGTACGGACCAGTCGACAGGCCGTAGGTACGACTCTGCGGGGGCGGATGCGTCGGCTCGCCTGGATAACGGGCGGTAGGGGTGCGAGAGGTGATCGTGCGATTAGTTTTAGCGCAACAACCGTCCGTGCGATTACTTTCCGCACCTTAAACGTCGCGTGGGGAGGGTTTCTGCGCGCAAGTCGTCCGTGCGATGCGTCCAGCCCCATGTGACGAGGTCGCATCGGCAATGGACCGGTCGACCAGCGTGAGCAGGAGGGCGACTCCCCCGAGAACGGCCACGACCATGCCGATGCCGCGCATGCCCGCATCGCTCACCACAGTTGAGAAAAACGCTCCCGAGAGAGCTGACGCTCCAATGGACCCCAGGTAGATGAAGGTCCGCAGCAGACCAGAGGCGCTGCCCATGCGCTCGGCGCTCGCCTGTCCATAGAGGGCGAGCTGGCCCACCGCCATGCTGAGCCCGAGCACGAGACCGGAGATGGCGGAGGCGAGCAGGGGAACCGCGAGTGCAGATGAGGAATCGACGACCCCCAGCAGAAGTCCCGACCCGATCATGGCGGCACTGCAGAGCAGCAACGGCATCTTGATGCGCTGCGAGCGAGACGCGATGGTCGACGCGACCGTCGCCACCACGCCCATGGGAACGATGACCAGTCCGGCGACGTCGGGAGACTGCCCGCACGCGTCCTCGAGCCATTCCGGCAGGGCGTAGAGGACCACGTAGGCGCCAAGCATCGTGAGCGCGGATCGCACGAAGTTCAGGGTGAGCGGAGTATTCGTCGCGAGCTCTCGCACATCGACGAACGGTGCTCGGACATGGAGCTCCCACAAGACGAGCAGGCATAGCAGCAGGATGGTCGAGACGAGCATGAGAACGTTCAGGGTGGGAAGCGTCATCAGGAAGACGAGCAGGGCCGACACAAAAAGTCCGAACGCGACGATGCCGATAACGTCCATCGCGCGAACGAAGTCGCCCAGGCCGAGTCCGGTCGCGCGTTTCTCGTCGGGTGGGATGCTCGTGATGCCGAGAACCATGGTCGCCACGCCTACGGGCACTTTTACGAAGAACGTCGCTCTCCATCCGAGCGCCGCCACGAGTGCTCCTCCCAGCGGAGGGCCCACGGCTATGAGCACGAGGCCGACGACGGCCAAGGCCGCAAGCATCGTCGACGGAGGCTCGATGAGACCCGCATCGTCGGCTCCACGGCGCACCATGAGCATGGCGGAAGGATAGCCGGCCGATGTTCCCATGCCGATGAGCACGCGCGAGACGATGAGCTGGTTCAGATTCTGTGCAACGCCCCCTACCACGCCGCCAACGATGACGATCATCGCCCCAGCGAGGAAGACGCGGCGAGCGCCCACCCGCTCGGAGAGTCTTCCGGCGGTTGGCTGCGCGATGGTGCAGGTGAGGTAGAGCACCGAGACGAGCAGCGACGCCTGTGCCGCGCTGACTCCGATGCCATGTGCGATGGGTGCGAGCGCCGTCGAGATGAGCGTGCTGTTGACGGGGTTGAGACCCACTCCCAGGATCATTGCGGCGACAAACGAGGGAGGATAGGGGTTCGGATGCGTCACGTGGCGAAAAGCCGTGCGAGTCATGAGCTAGAGCGCCTCCTCGTCACTCTCGGCGGCCTCGATGCGGTCGAGAAGGTCTGCCGCCTCAAGTAGAACGGCAAGCTCCCGCTCGCTCATCGAGCTCCTCAGTGCACGCGCGAGCCACCTCTCCTCGTTTGCCGCGGCGTCCTCGAGGTACTTCTCGCCCGTCTCGGTAAGGCTGACGAGCTTCTTGCGGCCGTCTGCCGGGTCTGGGGCCATGCTTACGTATCCTGTGGGCCGAAGCAGGTCGAGGCGCTGAGTGATGGCCTGTTGGGAGACGTGCTCCGTCGCGGCGAGCGCGGAGATGGAGAGGCCCGTCCCCTTGGCAAGACGCTGCATCATGGCCAGCTGCGATGCCGTGATGCCACGGTCCAGGGAGCCGCCCTCTCTTCTCATCCTGGCCTGGACCCTGCTGATCGATACGGCGAGCCGTACGGCGACGTCACCAGCGCGAATCTCATCTCGCACCTTACCAGCCCCTTCGAACGAAACCAATCTGCGGTGGATGTCTTTCGCAGGAGAGGATAGCACTTTCACAAGCTGCTTGTGGAAATATCATCGAGCCATGATTTTCGAAGGCACGCCCCTGTCGAAGCCGACCTCCGTGGCAAACTCCCCTATAATCGTGTCTGCGAAGGTGAAAACACGACCCCGTCGGGTAGTCGGGGTGCGGCCGCAGACTCATGCACCGGCCGTCAGTAACCTGCCTCCTTGGTTGTCCCTCCTTCGCGCGTCAACTGCATAGAAGGAGGAAACAATGTCCAACACCAGCTCATCAAAGCTGACGCTGTACCATGACGGCCAGTTCTGGGTGGCCCTGTGCGAGCATGCGGACGAGAGGGGCTACGGAGCCTGCCGCCACGTCTTTGGGGCGGAGCCGAGCAATCAGGAGATACTGCGCTTCGTGTGCGAGCGCTGGCATCTCCTGACCTTCTCGGCGCCAGTCGATGCCCTTCCCAAACCACTCGCGTCCAATTCCAAGCGTCGTCAGCGCGAGGCGGCGCAGGAGCTTGCGGCCTCGCCCGCGGGCACCAAGGCGCAGCAGGCCTTGGGCAGTCAGCGCGAGGCGGCAAAGCAGGAGAGCGCCCACAGGGGCCACGAGAAGCGAGCCGCCGAGAAGGACCGTCAATTCGAGCTGCGCCAGGCCAAGCGCAGGGAGCGGCGCCGAGGTAGGTAGGGCATGGCCCCGATTCGTGTACGCATGCGCAATTCTAGCCAAACCCTCCGACGGAAACCGCTGGTTCCCGCGAGCGCCGCTCGTCTGACGAGACGTCGCTCGTACACCACAATTGGGTATCGTCTTTCCTATACGCTATCGGGTGCGCGACGAAGGGAGTTCCATGGGATATTTCACAGGCAAGACGGTCATCGTTACGGGTGGCGGACGCGCGACGCTCAAAGACGGATCGAGCGGATCGATCGGCTATGGCATTGACACCGCCTTCGCAAAGGAGGGTGCCAACCTGGTGATTACGGGACGCAACGTGAAGAAGCTCGAGGCGGCCAAGGAGGAGCTCGAGCGCCTCTATGGCATCGAGGTCTTGCCCGTGGCGGCAGACGTGAGTGCCGGCGGCGACAACGAGGCGGCAGTGAAGGCCGCCGTCGACCAGGCGATATCCAAGTTCGGCCACATCGACGTGCTCGTGAACAACGCCCAGGCGTCCGCCTCCGGCGTGACGCTCGCCGACCAGACCATGGACCAGTTCAACCTCGCGCTCTACTCGGGGCTCTACGCCACGTTCCTCTACATGCGCGCCTGCTATCCCTACCTCAAGCAGACCAAGGGCTCCGTCATCAACTTCGCCTCGGGCGCGGGCATCGCCGGAAACTACGGCCAGTGCTCCTACGCGGCGGCGAAGGAGGGCATCCGCGGTCTCACGCGCGTGGCGGCGACCGAGTGGGCCCCTGACGGCATCAACGTGAACGTGGTGTGCCCGCTTGCCTGGACGGCCGCGCTCGAGGGCTTCTCCGAGCAGTATCCCGAGGCATACAAGGCAAACGTGCAGGTTCCTCCCATGGGGCACTTCGGCAACGTCGAGACCGAGATCGGTCGCGTGGTGCTGCAGCTCGCCTCGCCCGACTTCAAGTACATGTCGGGGGAGACCCTCACGCTCGAAGGCGGCCTAGGCCAGAGGCCATAGCCGGAAGGAGTCACCCTCTCGCGACGGAATGGTACCGAAGCCACATGGTTCGCCGGGCTTCGGTACCAGAGTTGCCTTTTTCGAGACGACCGGCGCTAGGGTCGAGGAGTGATGCTTGGTCGGCGGAGGTCCTCGGTCGTGAGTCCGACCATGGCAAGGAACCTCTCGCCGTCGACAACTTCGATTTCGTATCGGCTGGCCATTCGCAGCCCGCCCGTCTCTCGGCCAGACAGGTCGATGACGAGACTCACCCTGCGCGTTACTCTCTCGCGCAGGATGGCGCCGTGGCGCACCGCGATGGCCGCACACGCGTGCCGAGGGAAGTCGCGCGTGTTGCCGCTAAAGCAGACGAGCCGCCCGTCGAGCTCGTGTCCCTCGATATCGAGCGCGGGTGCTACCGGACGTGAGCGCGCGTCGCGAACGAGGGCGAGGTAGCAGTCGCTCGTGGCGCGTGCGTCCGACCATGCGCGGTGCGCCTCCTCGTTTTCCACGCCGTAGTGCTCGCAGATGGCGGCAAGGCTGCGCGGCCTGCCCACGAGCTCCCCATAGAGGACCATCGTGTCAAAGGTGCCGTTCTCGGTGGGGGAGGGCAGTCCCATGCGCGCGGCCTCGCGATCGATGAAGCGGTTGTCGAAGGCGATGACGTTCTGTCCGACGAGGGGGAGCCCGCCCACGAAGGCGGAGAACGCGCGGAGCGCCTCATTCATGGATGGTGCGCCCTCGAGCATACCTGACGTGATGTGATTGACCGCAAAGGCCCCCGCACCGATGCGCCCGCCCTTGGGCAGGGCCACGAACGTGGAGAAGCGCTCGTCCTCGCAGCCATCGAACACGCGCACGGCGCCGATCTCGATTATCATCGCGTTCGCGCCAAGCCCCGTGGTCTCGAGGTCGTAGCTCACGTAGCTCGTGGGAAGGTCGCTCGCACCGGTCTGCCTCGCAGTGGTATCGTCTTTGGCCATGAATTCCTCGTTAATCGTCTGTGGCATGTCATTCTAACCCGACCACCGGACGTAATCGCGCTGGTATAGTCGGGCTGTTACCGGACTTGGGATGGGATGCGTATGAAGATCCGCGCTTACATCGATGAGCTCATCGACAAGATCAGGGAGAACCCCACGCTCTTCAAGGTCTATTTCGTTCTTCGCGTCCTCGTGATTGCCACGCTCGTGCGCTGTATCATCACGCAACGCTGGGAGAACGTGGCGGTGTGTGCCCTTGCCCTCGTGCTCTTTCTCGTACCGAGCTTCATCGAGAAGAGCTTCTCTCTCGACATTCCCCCCGTTCTTGAGGCGATCATCTTCGCCTTCATCTACGCGGCGGAGATCCTTGGCGAGGTCGACCACTTCTACGTGCACATTCCCGGCTGGGACACCATGCTCCACACCATGAACGGCTTCCTTGCCGCCGCGGTGGGATTCTCCATGCTCTACCTGCTTAATCGCAAGAGCAAGAAGATCAGCCTCAGCCCGGCCTATCTGGCCATGGTCGCGTTCTGCTTCTCGATGACCGTGGGAGTGTGCTGGGAGTTCGCGGAATGCGCGGCGGACCTCTTCCTCGGCCAGGACATGCAGAAGGACACCGTCGTGCAGCAGATCAACTCCGTCTCGCTCGATCCCGCCCAAGACCAGAACATCGTGCACGTGTCCAACATCACGCAGACCACCATCACCACCGCGTCGGGCGAGACGTACGTCATCGATGGCGGCTACCTCGACATCGGTCTTCTCGATACCATGAAGGACCTCTTCGTCAACTTTATCGGCGCGCTCGTCTTCTCGATCCTGGGCTACGCGCTCACGGCGAACGACGGCCATGCCATGACGCGAGGGCAACGTCTTGCCAAGAGACTGCTCGTACGACCGGATTCCGGCACCGAGTGGATGGACGCACCGGATGATGCTCCCGACGAATAGTCGTAAACTGCGATTGGGGCAGCGACGCACGGGTAGACTTACCGCTTATCAGACATCGTTTTCATCTGGAGGACCTTACCATGAACGTCAACATCGCTTGGGGCGTCTTCGCACTCGCCTGGGCGGCCGTCTGCGCCGTCTGCTGGTATGTCTTCGTCTTCTCGAAGGCGCGCCGGGGCAAGCGCTGTACGGAGCATGCTGACGGCCGGGTCGTGGGGGCCTCCGACGCGCACAGGGGCGAGGTGCAGCTTCCGATAGTGGAGTACAAGGTGGGCGATGCCACGCTCCGGGTGACCGGGCCTAAGTTCCGCAAGACCTTCACCACGGTTCCCTCGTCGGCGTTCGAGAACCCCGAGTCTACGTACGAGACCAACCTCACCTCGAGGGAGGATCTGCCGCAGGACCTGTACATCTCCATGCCGGCCGCTAGCATCGGCAAGATAGCGCTCTCGCCGCTTGCGGACCTCTATCCCGTGGGTTCCGCGGCTGACGTCTACTACAACCCCAAAAAGCCCAAGGACGCCTACGTCCAGCGGTCGGAAGGGTCCGCCCAGGGGCTGTCGCTGCTTCTCGGCGCGATCGCGGTGGGTCTTCTCGCCGTGGCCCTTGTCCTGCTCTGCGGGCCGACGATCACGCTCGTGTAGACAGGAGAGACCTTCTCCGCATGGGGCGTCGCTCGTACGCCAAGTCGACTCACCAAAACCTAAGCGTCATTGGAATAGATTTTCTGTTGTATCGGTATAGGGACCAAGGCAACGGGTATCTCGACTACTGTTCAAAATGACGCCAGAGAGAGGAAGTTCGGTCCCATGAAGCAGTTCAAGACGGAGAGCAAGAAGCTCCTCGACCTCATGATCAACTCGATCTACACCAACAAGGAGATCTTCCTGCGAGAGCTCGTGTCCAACGCGTCCGACGCCATCGACAAGCTCTCCTTCATGAGCCTCACCGACCCGAGCGTCAAGCTCGGCGACGACGAGCTTGCCATTCGCCTGGCGTTTGACAAGGACGCGCGCACCATCACGGTGAGCGACAACGGCGTGGGCATGTCCGAGGCCGAGCTCGACAAGAACCTCGGCACCATCGCGCACTCCGGCTCCGAGCAGTTCAAGGAGGAGAACGCCGATCACCAGGGCTCCGACATGGACATCATCGGGCGCTTTGGCGTGGGCTTCTACTCCAGCTTCATGATTGCCTCCAAGGTTCGCGTGGTGAGCCGCGCCAATGGCTCCGACCAGGCCTTCTCCTGGGAGTCCGACGGCGTGAGGGGATACTCGATCGCAGCCGCCACCGAGGACGAGTTCGCTTCCGTGGGCGATCATGGCACCACCATCACGCTTTTCCTGCGCGAGTCCACGCCCGAGGACGACACGGACCAGTTCCTCTCCGAGTGGAAGCTCCGCGACCTCGTGAGGAAGTACTCGAACTACGTGAACCATCCCGTCCGGATGATGGTCTCCAAGAGCCGCCAGAAGCCCAAGCCCGAGGATGCGGGCGACGACTACCAGCCTGAGTACGAGAGCTACGAGGAGCTTGAGACCCTCAACTCCATGACTCCCATCTGGAAGAAGCGCCCCTCCGAGGTCGAGCAGAAGGACTACGACGAGTTCTACAAGGCCACCTTCCATGACTTCCAGGCGCCTGCGCGCACCTTCTCGTTCCACGCCGAGGGCGCGCTCAGCTACGATGCGCTGCTCTTCATCCCGAGCGCCCAGCCCTTCGACCTCTACAGCAAGGACTACGAGAAGGGCCTCGCGCTCTACACCTCCAACGTCCTCATCCAGGAGAAGTGCGCCGACCTCCTGCCCGACTACTACAACTTCGTGCACGGAATCGTGGACAGCCCCGACGTCACGCTCAACATCTCCCGCGAGACCCTGCAGCAGAACTCGCAGCTTCGTGCCATCGCGCGCCGCGTGGAGAAGAAGATCCACACCGAGCTCTGCGACATGCGTGACAATGACCGCGAGACGTACGACACGTTCTTCGAGCACTTTGGACGCGGCCTCAAGTTTGGCATCTACAACAGCTACGGCTCCAAGGCTGCCGACCTCGGCCAGCTGCTGCTCTTCTGGTCCGCGCGCGAGGAGAAGCTGGTCACCCTCAACGAGTACGCGACCGCCATGCCCGCCGGACAGGACAAGGTCTACTACGCAGCCGGCGAGTCCCGTGACCGTCTGGCCAAGATGCCCGTGGTAAAGAGCGCGCTCGATCACGGCTACGACGTGCTTCTCTGCACGCAGGACGTGGACGAGTTCATGTTCAGGGTCATGCCGTCCTGGCATCAGGACGCCGTCGCCGGCGACTCCGAGCACAAGGGTACCGAGGAGCGCGACCTCGAGTTCGCAAGCGTCTCCGCTGCCGGTCTCGACCTTGCCACCGACGAGGAGAAGGAACAGGCCGAGAAGGCCGGCGCCGGCAACGAGGAGCTCCTCTCCGAGCTTCGCGATGCGCTTGGCGACAAGGTCGTCGAGGTGAGGGTCGCAGCGGGTCTGGGCAGCGCTCCCGCACGCGTGGCCGCCGAGGGACCGGTCTCGCTCGAGATGGGACGCATCATCTCGCAGGGACCCGAGGCGCAGGACGCCCCCCAGGCGCAGCGCGTGCTCGAGCTCAACGCCGCGCACCCCGTGTACGGCAAGCTCGTGGCCGCAAAGGAGTCGGGCGACGCCGACCGTCTCAAGCTCTACGGCCGCATCCTCTACGACCAGGCGCTTCTCGTCGAGGGGCTGCCCATCGACGACCCCGTCGAGTTTGCCAAGGAAGTCACCGAGCTCATGTAGCCCGACGCCCGTGCTTCGTCGAGAACCCCGAGACCGCCAAGCGCTGTCTCGGGGTTCCCTGCTGTCAGCGCCCTTGCCCTGGCGCTCCCTTGACATCCATGAGGTAGTATCTTGACTTGAAGGCCACATCCGTCTCCGTCGTATCGTCTGGAGAATCCATGCCTCATGCCGCAGCCACTCCCAAGGTCAGCATCGTCGTTCCCGTCTATAACGCCGAGAAGCACCTCGAGCGCTGCGTGGACAGCATCCTCTCGCAGGAGTTCCAGGACGTCGAGCTCATCCTGGTGGATGATGGGTCTACCGATGGCTCGCCTGCGCTCTGCGACGCACACGCGGGTCGCGACCCGCGTGTGCGTGCGATCCATAAGGAAAACGGTGGCGTCTCGGGGGCACGTAACGCGGGCATCGATGTTGCTTGTGGCGAGTACCTGCAGTTTCTTGACGCCGACGACTGGATCACCACCGATGCCACCAAGCTTCTCGTGCGTGCCATGGAGGAGAACCGCGTGGACATGGTCATCGCGGACTTCTTTCGCGTCGTGGGCGGTCGCGTCGCTCAGAAGAGCGACATCGACGAGGAGCGTGCCATCACCCGCGAGGAGTACGCCGACCACATGATGGAGACGCCCGCCGACTTCTACTGGGGCGTCTGCTGGAACAAGCTCTACAAGCGAGCCATCGTGGAGAGCCATCAGGTGCGCATGGACCCCACCATCAGCTGGTCCGAGGACTTCATCTTCAACATGGAGTACGTGCTTCACTGCAAGAGCGTCTTTCCGCTGCATGCGCCCATCTACTACTACGTCAAGACGGAGGGCTCTCTCGTGGAGACCCAGTCGGGCGGCTTTGGTTCGATGCTGCGCATGAAGCTCAGCGTCATCGAGTACTACCGCAGCTTCTACAAAAACGTCTATGACGAATCGGACTACCAGTCGAGAAGCCTCGCGCTCAACACCTTCTTTCTCGGCATGGCGGCCGACGGCAATGCCGTGCCCTTCATGCCGGGCACCAAGAGGCTGGGGACGGAGCGCCCAAGCGTTCACGTCAACAGGACCATGAGGGCAACGCCTCTCGCGGAGGCTCGCTATGCCGAGCTCCTTCTCGACTCCTACCTTGGGGTCGTGGCCACGCAGTTCAAGCTCGACCTCGTCGACGTGCGCATCCTTGCCTACCTGGACGCCGCGCGCCAGACGGGCACCGTCGACGACCTGGCGGAGTTCGTGGACACCACGCCCCGCGTGACGCGCGCCTCGGTGCGCAAGCTCGTCTCGCGCAGGCTCGTGGGAGTCGAGCAGACCGGCCCCAAGCTGTTGTGGCTGAGCCGTGACGACACGGACGACGTCGCGGCCGACCGCTCGTCCAAGCTGCCGCAGATGAGCCTCACGCAGGATGCCGCACCCGTCGTCAATGCCATCGAGAACGCCTATCGCGACTTCGAGGCGGTGCGCTATGCGGGCTTCTCGGAGGATGACGTCGACGTCATGCGCAACGCCAACAGGCGCGCCGCGTACAACGTCCGCGACAGGTTGAGCGAGTAGGGGCCGGGGCCCTACTCGCCTCGTCGAATCGCCTGCAGCAGCGGGAGGATCTCCTCCTCGCGCAAAACGGTCCACGTGGGTCTCGTGCCTGCCACGAGCCGATTTCCTCGCCTGTCAAACCACACCACGGGCATCTTCGCGGAGCATGCGCCCGCGACATCGTTGGTAGGGGAGTCCCCTACGTAGACGCAGTCGCTCGCAGCCGCGCCGAGCGCAGCTGCGGCGTGACGGAAGATCTTCGCGTCGGGCTTTGCCATCCCGAGGGCCCCGGAGACAAAGACCTTCTCGGGGGAGAACCACTCTCCCAGGCCGAGGGCGCGCATCTTCGCGCGCTGGTGCGCGTCGGGCCCATTGGTCACGATGCCAGCGCGTACGTTGTCCGCGCACCATGTGAGCAGCTTGCGGATGGCCGGCGTGAGCGCGATGGCATGGTACTGGTTCCAGACGTAGGCTCGCTGGAACGTCTCGGCCGTCTCGTCCGAGACGGCGATGCCAGAGTCCGCGCAGGTACGTTGGATCCTCAGGACGTGCATGCGCTCCATCGTCAGCGTGCCGTCGGTGGAAGCCCCGAAGAGTTCGTCGGAATGGCGTCTGTACGCACGGAAGAGGGCGGATGCGTCAAGGTCGTCGAGGGGGCCGATTACGTCAGAGAAGGCCTTCTCGAAGGGCATCACCTGGTCATAGAGGGTATCGTCAAGGTCGAAGAGGACAACGTCCACGTGCGCTCCTTCCCGGAAAACCGGAAAATGCTGGAAAAGGTGACAGGTATCTTTTCCAGCATTTTCCTGGAAAAGATACCTGTCACCTTTTCCAGCATTTTCCATGTCAAGGCCTCGATGATCGCGACGGGCGCGAGACCCTCTCGCTAGCTCATGTCCGAGATGAACTTGGGATCCTTGGTCTGCTCGATTGAGGAGAAGGAGCCGCGAATCACGTCGCAGGAGTGCCGGAGCGCCGCACGATCCTTGTTGGTGAGCTCGAGCTCGAGTATCTCCTGAATGCCGTCACGACCGAGGATGCATGGCACGCCCACCGAGACGTTCGTCTGGTCGTACTCCCCGTCGAGGTGGACGGAGACGGGCGTGACCTTGCGCTCGTGGTGCAGGATCGCGGAGACGACCATGGATACCTCGGCACCGATGCCGAACTCCGTGGAGTGCTTGCCGCGGATGATCTCGCCGCCGGCCTCGTGGACCATCCTCGTGATGTTCTGGTAGTCGAGCTTGGACTCGAGTTCGGGGTGGTTGCGGAAGTACTCGGCCATGGGTACGGCCCCGATCGAGATGTGCGACTCGGGAATGAACGAGGAGTCACCGTGCTCGCCCATGACGATGGCCTGCACCTGGTCTCGGTCCACGTCGGCGATGCGACCGATGATGCGGCGCAGGCGCACGGTGTCGAGGGCGGTGCCTGTGCCAAAGACATGGCTTCGCGGCAGGTTGAGGTTGCGATAGAAGTACTCGGTGACCACATCGGCGGGGTTGGACACGCAGATGAGAATGCCGTCAAATCCGGAGTCGCGGATGGGCGTCATGATGCCGTCGAGAATGGAGAAGGTGCTCTCGAGCATCTGCAGGCGCGTCTCGCCAGGCTTGCGGCTCCTGCCTGCCGTCATGATGATGAAGTTCGCATCCGAGCAGTCGTCGTAGGTGCCTACGCGGAGGCGCACGTGACGGCCGAGCGCCGTAAGCATGTCTCGCAAGTCGGTCACCTGGGCGTTTGCGGTCTCCTCGTTGATATCGAGAAACACGATCTCGTCGGCGTACTGCTCGTTCATGAGATTCATCGCGACGTGCGAGCCCACGTTGCCTGCGCCGATGATGACGACCTTGCGCGAATTGAAGGGCATAGAACAGGTCCTTTCTCTTCTTTCACTGGCCTGTGGCCAGCATCCATATATGATATGCGGTGCGCGCGGTGAAGACGTACCCCGGCGATCCGCGTCGATGCGATTTGCGTCAGAACGGGCTTTCCTTGTGACATCGCACATTATGCTCGAAACGGAAGGCCTACAATCGGGAAACATCCAATGTATTTTGTTGAGGGCAAGAGTGCGGAGAAGGGCTGCTGACGTGAGTCGTGTGAGCCGCAAGGAAGATGAGTTCTTCGACATGTTCAAGGAGTACAGCCTGCTGATCGTAGAGGCAGGCAGGCTCTATGCCGAGTACGTCCACAACTATCCCGAACCCGAAAACCAGATGGACAGGGTCAAGGATTGCGAGACCAACGGCGACCACATGGTGCGCAGGATCCTCGAGACGCTCGACTCCTCATTCATCACCCCCATCGATCGAGAGGACATCAACGAGCTCGCCAAGTCGATGGATGACATCATCGACATCATCGAGGGCGTCACGGCGCGCTTCAGCCTCTATGGGGTCGAGACGATGCGTCCCGAGGCCCTCGAGATGTGTGACCTCACCGTCTCGGCCATCGGCGCGCTCAACAAGGCCTTCGGGTTCTTTGCGAACTACAAGAAGGACAGCGCCGCGGTCGTGGACCTGCTTAGCGAGGTGGGGTCCTTCGAAGACAACGGCGACGCGGTCTACCGCAACGCCCTTGGCACGATTTTCCGCGATGATACCGATGCCAAGGAAATAATCAAGTGGAAGAGTCTTCTCGACAAGATGGAAGACGCCCTTGACTCATGTAAGGCCGTCGCCACCATCATGCGAAACGTGATAATGAAGAATGCCTAGCCCAATGCTCGTTGCTGTCTTCGTGGCGGCCATCACCTTCGAGTTCATCAACGGCTTCCACGATACGGCCAACGCCATTGCCACGACGGTCTACACAAAGGCGCTTCCTGTGTCGCTGGCCATCGTGATGTCCGCGTGCATGAACTTCGTAGGAGCGCTTACCAGCGAGAAGGTCGCACTCACCATCGCAAACGGAATCGTGGACATCCAACTTGACCTCTATGTCATTCTCGCGGCTCTCATCGGTGCGGTTATATGGGACTTCTTCACGTGGTGGCGCTCGATCCCGTCGAGCTCGAGCCATGCGCTCATCGGCAGCCTCATCGGTGCCACGGTTGTCTTTACGGGCTCCACGAAAGACGTCGCGTGGTCGGGCGTTCTCGAGAAGGTCGTCATCCCTCTCTTCACCTCGCCGCTCATAGGGCTCTGCCTCGGCTTCTTCATCATGAAGATCATCTTTGAGCTCTTTGTCAACTGGACGCCCAAGCATGCCAACAAGTTCTTTCTCAGGCTCGAGGTGGTCTCGTCGGCATTCATGGCATACAGCCACGGCAACAATGACGCCCAGAAGACCATGGGGATCATCACGCTCGCGCTCGTCTCCGCCGGCTCGATAAGCGCGGGCTCGGGCGTGCCCCTGTGGGTCAAGCTGCTCTGCGCCGTGACCATGGCCATCGGCACCTCCGTGGGTGGCCAGCGCATCATGCGTACCGTGGGCAACGGCGTGACCAAGCTCAACCCGGTCATCGGCTTCGTGGCGCAGACCTCGTCGACCATCGCCATCGAGATCATGACCGCTCTCGGTGCTCCCGTGAGCACCACGCAGGTGGTCACCACCTCGATCATGGGAGCCGGATCCGCCCGCCGCTTCACGTCGGTGCGCTGGGGCGTCGCCCGCAAGATTATCAGTGCCTGGTTTATCACGCTGCCCGTCACCATTGCCCTCGGCGGTGCCTGCGCTTGGATCATCGGCATCGTGCTGTAGGCGTGTCAGAGGCGTCGAGATACTCTGGCGCAGGCTCTCGACATGTTTTGCGCATATTCATTCAACGGGAAACCTGTTTCAACGGGACTTTGTCGTTAGTTATAGGCAATCATCGAGTAGGAATAGTAAATTTGCCATTTATTGGGGTAATACTAGCATAAGAAGTAAAATATACCCCTATAAACCTATTATTTTGTGTATGCTGAATCCGATAAGACGATCGGGGGCAGTATGCGTCTGTTCAAACGCGAGGACTATCTCGGAAAGATTCGCGGCTTCTATCATGATGACGAGACCATCAAGGTGATCACCGGCGTGCGTCGGTGCGGCAAGTCGTGCCTCATGAAGACCATTGTCGAGGAAATCAAGGATGGCGGGGTGGACGACGACCATATCATCTATCTCGACCTGGACAGGTACGGCTTCAGGTCAGTGAAGACCTCGGACCAGCTGGAAGCTCTCATCGAGCCCACCCTTGCAATCCCGGGTTTGAAGTACCTGTTCATCGACGAGATCCAGAACGTAGAGGGCTTCGAGGAGGTCGTCAACGAGTTCCGAAACGAAGGAAGCTTGTCAATCTTCATAACCGGGTCCAACTCATGCCTTCTCTCCGGGGAACTCGCCACCAAGCTCACAGGGCGCTATGTCGAGTTCGAGATGCAGACGCTCAACTTCAAGGAGTACTGCGAGATGAAGCGCTTCCTTGGGCAAAGGGTAGACCCGAACCCCACAGCCGAACTCGATGCCTACATCCTCGGAGGCGGCTTTCCCAAGGCGCTTGACTATGCGAGGATGGCCGACAAGCGAGCCTATGTCTCATCGGTAATCAAGGAGATATTCGAGAAGGACATCCGTCGTCGGGTCAAGGTGAAGAACGTCTCGGTGTTCGACCAGGTGCGCGACTACGTCATCAACAACTTCGGTGCGACGACGTCGCTCTCGAACATACTCGCTGATCTCGAGATAAAACAGGGCGTACGAATCAAGCGCGAGACGCTCAACCGCTACCTGCAGATACTCGAGGACGCGAAGATTATCGACAGGTGCACCCGCTTCGATATGAAGTCCCGTAAGTCGCTATACGGCGAGCAGAAGTACTACCTTGCCGACCTGAGCTTCTATTTTGCGCTCAACACCGACAACCGCATCAACTATGGGCCGGTTCTGGAGAACATCGTCTATCGCTACGCGAAGAGCAGGGGCTACGAGGTGAGCGTCGGCCGCATCGGCAAGCTCGAGTGCGACTTCATCTTGAGGGACGACAGCATGCGCTACGCATACATTCAGGTTGCCATGACGATTATGAATGACCGTGCGACGGAGGATCGCGAGTACCGACCGCTCGAGCAGATACGGGACAACTACCCCAAGTTCATCATCACGCGCAACGACCCCATCCAGCATCGGAGTGGCATCATCCACAAGAACGCAACTGAGCTGATCGGCGGGGGAGAAGATTTCACCGATTCGTTTACCGGCTAAGGCAAGCTTTTCGAATGAGAGGAAGGCCGATGGCCAAGAAGAAAACTGTCCATCCCGAAGAGGCATCAATCAATATCCCAGCCTTCTTAAGTGCCATTCAATCTTATCGCACCATAGCTGAAGGACTGCCGCTTAGCGATGCGCTTCGTGGGTTTCACGGCGATGTCAAAAGCGTCAGTAAGGCGCTTGCACAAATGCAAGATGACTCGATTGCTGTTGACGTAAGGCTGATGCTTCAACGAAAGTTCTTCGCTTACGGTCAAAATGTCAACCTTAAAGAGCTTTTGCAGGCGGCAATCAAAGCCGAAATTGTCAATCGTGACCAGGCTTTAAGCTTGATTGAACGGTTGGCCGATCTGAATGAGATGCCCATCGATCTGTCTTTGCCGGATGGGACGTCGCTAAACAGCAGCTATGACATTGCGGAAAAGATTATCTACGGATCGTATCTGCACGCTGACATCGGTAAGATGAAGCAGATCTTGTCGTTGTCCCCACAACTGAAGCTGCTTGCCACTGCCCCATTCGTCATAGCACGCGAAGATCTGCTTTATCGCACATTTGATTTTCTGGTATCCGAAGGCCATTCTCCGATGTCTACGGATGGCCAGATCAAGGCAGGAGCTCTGTGCTGGGGCAATCCCTTTGATGAGAAGAAGGAAATCGCATCTTCTCCTTATTGGTCGAACTTTTTCGGGCGTGACGCGGATGAAAAGGAGATTGCTTCGATTGCTGCTCGAAATTCATCTGGCGACAATGTTGCCATTCTTGTCGCCATACGCTTCTTTCAGACTCTCTGTGCGGATGAACTCGATATCGGGCTGCTTCATGAACTTGTCTGGGAAGACCGTTGGGCAGATTGGGGCGACTTTCATGACGCGCAGGAAGTAGCGCTGTCTATTGCGTATCCTGGATTTTCGTCTAGGGTCTTGCATGAGGGAGGGAATGAGTACGCCCAAGTAAAGGTATTTCCGAAAGTCGAGGATGCCTGGGTCACCAACACACCTCAACTGGTTCAGGGCGACATCTACCTGATCCTTCTCACCAAGCGCAATGGTGTTTGGAAAGTCAACGGAATGATGAGGCCGGAGCGGTGAGGACTTTGCACTCGGGTCTGGGATAGAGAACAGAGGAAACTCAACTGGTAGCGTCGACTATCCTGCCAATACGACTGAGCAGATCGTTATAGGTAATGATGTCAGTGACGTGTGAATTCGGAAACCCGGGCATTTTTCTGAGCGAGCCTAAGCAGCTCAACCGGGCTATCTCCTGCGGTGCTGCGGTAACTTTTCCATCAATCTCATGCGAATGGGCACCCGGAATTGAACCGCACCCCAGAAGTCGACCTTACTTTGCAGGTCTAACTTCTGGGGTGCGGTTCAGATGCAAGTATGTCGCCGAATCGGACTGGGGAACGAGACGCTACCTGGACGTGTCCATATTGGAGAGATCGGAGGCCTGAGGGGGGACCGACATCAATGCCGACGGCGCGCCTAGGATGTTCACTCTTTTTGCGAAAGATTCTTGACAGTACCGAGAAGGATTTCTGCGGCAGCTGCCGTCTCGGCGCACTCTTCCACGGACTTACGCACTCCGACGACATCGCGTTCAAGGGATGTCACGAATTCATCTAGGACGTACGAGCTGATGCGACTCTTCTCCGAAGACGCTGGCCTCATTCTCCGCTGAAAGATTCTGAGTATCAGGGCCAGTCGTAAAAGATGCTGATAAATGGCATGAATCGAAACCTACTAGCCCATTAGCCTGCGGATTCATTATCGAGTGTGCGCTACCCGTCCTCTGACCCGCCGTCCAGGGTCTCCGCCTCGAGCTCCTTGTCCTTCTCGGCTATAGCTGCTGCTGTGGACTGGTTGGCGTCGTGCACGGTCTGGGTGTCCTCGGCCGCGCCGTAGACGTGGCCCCAGTAGTCCCAGTCCACCACGCCATAGCAGAGCTGCATCTTGTTGGAGACGATGGCATTAATCCTGTCGATGTAGTCCTGCGAGACCGTGGTCGTGCCATCGGCGGGGACGAAGTCGCCCGTAGAGGCATAGTAGGTGCCTGCGTTTGTCTTCCAGTCGTAGGAGGTGTCAAAGACGAGCGCGGCGGAGTCGGAGAAGACGTCGCGACCAGGGAGCAGGCGCGAGTCGTAGTCCGCGCCGAAGAGGTTGAGCAGCGTGGGCAAAACGTCGATGCTGCACACGGGGTCGCTCACGACGACGGGGTCCTCATCCTCGAGGCTGCCACTCCAGAGGATGAGCCGGTTGTGGTCGCGCTCGAAGAGCGTGGTCACGTCGTACCCGTAGAGCTCGGAGAGGTTGGGATAGTCGCCGAGCGTGCCCGACTCGTCGAGGCCGTAGGGGAAGTGGTCGGCGCTGATCACGATGCAGGTGTGGTCGGCCATGCCCTTCTCCTCGAGTGCGCCGACGAGGTACTCCAGCGCCTTGTCGAGCTCTATCTGGGCTGCGAGGTAGGCCTTGACCGTGTCGGAGTAGGGAAGGTCGGCCACGGCGTCCCAGTTCTTGGCGCTCATGGAGTTGTCGGACTGGGAGTAGACCGAGTGCCCCGACACGGACATGTAGTAGATGTCGAAGGGCTCCTGGTCGCAGTAGATGTTGTCGAAGGTGCCCTGGAGCATCTCGAGGTCGTCCTGGGGCCACTGGTCGGTGACGTACTCCTCCATGCCGTTGCCGATGCCCATGAAGCCGTTGTTGTAGCCGAGGGCGTTGTGGGTGACGTCGCGGTTGTAGTAGGTGTAGTCGTTGTCATGGAAGGCCCAGCCGTTGTAGCCAAGACGGTTGAGCGTGCTACCCATGGTGAAGTAGTTGTTGTTATCGGTCATGTAGGGGATGGACTGGCCGCCCTCGACAGGGAGAACCCCGAAGAGGTTGTTGCACTCGCCGCCCGTCGTGCCCGCGCTCGCAGGTTGGTAGTAGTCGGTGAACTGGATGCCCTTCGTGGCAAGTCGGTAGAGCGTGGGCGTGAGCGTGGGGTCGATGACCTCGGCGGAGAAGGCCTCGGCAGAGATGAATATCAGGTTGTAGCCCGCGAACTTGCCCGTCATTTCGTTTTTAGAGGTGGGCGTGACCGACGCGACGTAGTCGTCGAGGGCCGCCAGCTTGTCATCGGACTTGTCGAGGGAGTCAAAGTCGATGCTGGTGACGTTGTCACCGTACTCGACGACGGCTGGATCCGTCGTCGTGCTGGCCGAGGAGTCATCCGTCTTCTCGGCCACGATCCCCGAGCTCGACCCGCCAACGCCCATTCCCTTCTGGATGTCCCTGCGCGTGGCCGTGACCAGGCCAAAGTTGGTGACGCAGGACTGGTAGCTGTAGCGCGACGAGTAGGTGAGCCCGTAGGGTCCCGAGATCGCGACGGCGAGCATGGCGAGAAGGTAGGCGACGACTGCGCCGATGGCCGCGAGGACGCGCATGCGCGACGTGGCGCGATGCGCGTGGTCCCGTCCCCGGAGGACCAGGAGGGGATAGAGGATGGCGGGCGCGAGATAGAGGAGCAGGTGAAGCAGTCCTGACGGGCTAAAGATCAGGCCTGCCACGTCACCGCCGAACTGTCCGGCCACGCCCCCGGCTCCGCCGATGACGGTCTTGAGGTCGTAGAAGACCTTGAACTCGACGAAGACGAAGTACTCCACGCAGAAGAGCACGCCAAAGGCGAGGAGGATGACCTCCTTGATGACGAAGTTGACCTTGCGGTTGCGAAAGAGGGAGCAGAGAAGATAGCAGACGAGGCCGACGCTCAGTGAGAAGAGCAGCAGGAAGAAGGAGGAGGGGAGAAAGCCGCCCGTGGTCGAGGCCTTGAAGACGACCTCGAGGAAGAGGATGGCAACGGATGGGCCGAGCGACTCGAGAAGCCGTCCGCGAAGCCGTCTCCGCTCGCGTGGGCCCATCTGTGAGAGAGGCTTCAGGTTGAGCCAGGTGACGAAGGCCAGGGCCCCTGTGGTGATGATGCCGCCAACGCGGATCAGGGTCGCCCTCACGACCTGCAGCACCTGGCCACCAGAGGAGACGTTCCCGCCACCCCTCGTGGCAGGTGCGGTTGGGTTCTCTTCTCGCCTGCGCGAACGGCTGCGTCCACCGTCTGTGTCCTTGCGCGAATGGCTCAAGATGCGACCTCTTCCGGAACGACGCATGCGAGCTTTTGGTCTGCATGCGCGATCATTCATGAAAAGAAGCTTAAACGAAGCCTAGTGCCTGCGTCCCCGAACAATCGGTTCGAGATGTGTTCTTTTCCCAGCTGCTAGGCGAACATGTTCCTCTCGGAAAACTCGGCGAGAACGGTGCGAAGCATGAGGTCGACGTCATCGAGGCCCAGATGGACCTCGTTCTCGTCTTTTGCGAGCGTGCCGCGCCTGCGTGCCCAGCTCTCGAGCGAGGCGGGTCGCGACTCATGGGGAAGGACGCGTGTGTCGGGGTCGACGCGACGGCAGATGTCGCGGGTGTCGATGGGCAGAATCGTACCGGCCTTGCGCGCCTCGGCGTAGCCGTTGAGGTGCAGCATGAACCATGAGTCCTCGAAGGCGGCGTTATGTGCCATGAAGGGAACGGCCGAAAGTGCGGCGAGAAGCGCGCGCTGCACCTTGGCATCCTCGCGGAAGGGCTTGTGGTCCTTGACGTTTGCCCAGGTGATATGGTGGATGCTCTCCAGCGGAACGCCCTTCTCCCCGTACATGGACGGAAGGCCGCAGAAGCCGGCGAAGGCGTTGAAGGACGTGGCCCCGGGAGCGAGCTCCATGAAGGCGAGGCCAACGTTGACGATGTATCCGCGAGATGGGTCGCGATCGGTCGTCTCGATGTCGATGCCCACCACCGTGCCAGAGACCGGTGCGTCCACGTAGGCCACGTTGAGACCGTCGAGGGTGGGTCCCGCAATCGACGCAACCTCGCTCGTGGGACGATGCTGCAGGACGGCGACGCCCCGTATGAGGTCGTTGTCCGAGAGCTTGCGCGCGAGGTTCGGGGCTGACTCGTTGCGAAGGCGGTCGGCACCGTAGAGGTCGCATACGGTGCGGTTGCGGTCGGCAAGGCCGCGCACCAGGTCAAACGAGAAGGGCTCCTCGCCCGCAGGTGCCGCCATCCATGCGTCCCAGAGCGTGCGGATGGCATCCTCGTTGCGCTGACGCTCGGAGGTGAGGGCGACGTCATCCGAGAGGAATCCGGGGAAGACGAACGCGTTCGCATGCTCAAGTGCCTGGGAGAGTTCCATGGTTTGACCTCTGGTGTTCGTGGACTGGGCCATCCAGACTAGCACGCCTCATGCGAATCTGCACCATCCGTGGCGTCATGCGTGCTCGGCGACCTTTTCAGCGGGTGGCGTGATGTCAGGGTAGACCTTGCGGAGCTCGAGAAGCGCCTCGCAGAACACGTAGCCATGGGGCTTGGACGTGCGGACGATTCTGCCGTCGCGATAGGCGATGAGGCGGTTGCGCGGTACCGGGTGCCAGAGCCCGCGCTCCGTCTCGCCGCCGAGCGGCTGCGTGCAGATGACGATCGCGTCGTCTGCGAGCTGTCGATAGTGGAGCGTGTCTTCGGAGGTGTTGGTGTGCACGTAGGTGTAGGTGCCGTCATCGAGGATGAGGTTGAGCCTGTTCAGGTTGGAGATCTGGCCGACGGCGCTCGAAAGGGCCGCAAACGTCGTGTCGAAGTCGAGGGTACCCGAACGCAGCGCCGCCTCGTCGAGAACGTCGAGCAGGAACAGCATGGTGCGCTCGCTGTCGGTGTCGCCGGCCTCCTTGAGGTCGTAGCTGGCGAGAAGTCCCTCGTTAAAAAGGATGCCGTTGTGGATGAGGGTCCAGTCCCGCCCCGAGATGTCCTCGCCTCGAAAGGGGTGGCAGTTCTCCTCGCAGAGTCTTCCCGCCGTGGAGAACCTGATGTGGGCCTCGAGCCTGCTCGCCGTGACGGGATGCTCGAGCATCTTGGGTATGTAGACGGACTCGTATGCGGGAACGGGCTCGCGGTGGAGGAAGACCGGGTCCTCGCCGGGGGTGGCGCTGACGCGGCGCCAGGTGATGCCCCAGCCATCGCGATGAACGTGGCTGTGGTCAAAGAACTCGACCAGATAGTTGTTTACGCCAACGGGATGCCCTGCGTTGACTGCGAAGAGCTCGCACACGGTCCGACCCCTTCCGCGGTGCCAGGCTGGCTGCATGGCACCACCCGTTTTCTTGGACGTGCCATAGCGTGCACGGCTTTTCGCGCCGGCGGGGTCTAAAGAGAGAGTCGTAACCCAGATTTTATCCTCGTCGCCCTATGAGGCCCTTGAGGCGGACGGTCTAGATCTCCTCACAGAAGCTCACGATGTCCAGCGATTGGACGGCATCGATGAAGGCGTCCTTGCGATTGATGCTCGGCAGAGAGATGGACAGCGTGACCGCGAGGTCCCTGCCGCCCGCCTCGCCCTTGCTCAGCTGCAGGTTGCTGTAGGAGCAGTCCCAGAGATGAAGCTTCTTGATGAACTCCTTCACGCCCGAGCGGTCCTCGAACTCGATGTAGAGGTCGAAGGTCTTGGAGATGTGGTGCAGGTACGAGTCGATGCGTGAGAGCACGAAGAAGGTAAAGAGCACGAAGACAAGGGCGAGAATGGTTCCTTCGACGTAGCCGATGCCTGCCGCCAGGCCGATGCAGGCGCATGCCCAGAGTCCTGCAGCGGTGGTGAGACCACGCACCTCGTTCTTGCCGGTGACGATGATGGTGCCCACGCCGAGAAAGCCCACGCCGGAGATGACTCCGGCGCCAAGACGGTTCATATCCGCCGCAGCGTCAGGAAACTGCATGTAGACGTACTGAGACACGATCATGGACATGGCGGCGCCAATGCACACGAGGACGTGCGTCTTGATGCCTGCCCCCTTGTTCTTGAACTCGCGCTCGAGGCCGATGACGGTGCCTACGATGGTCGCGAGCAGGAGTCGAAGGAAAACGGCCTCGGCGCTCCACCCTGCGGTGACCTCGAACAGATGCCCGAAGATGCTACCCAACAAGATCGTTCCCCCCAGTCCGGAGCTCCCACCAGGATCGTCTTCCCCGCGTCCGCGTGGCTTTCAAAACTAGCATCGCAATCCAAATGCGTCAGCGCACCGCTCGCCATCTCTGTGCTCGAGGGTGTTCTCGCATGACCGATCGTGTTTGGTCCAGGTGTTACTCGTCGCCAAAGCTCATGCCGAGAAACCTGGCCTCACGCACGAGCTCGCCCTCGGGATCGACGAACTTGAGCTTGCCGGCGACCTCTTCGAGAGGGACGTGACACATCTTGCCGTCACGCTGGGCGATCATGACGCCGAACTCGCCGTCGAGACAGGCCTTGCCGGCCTCGACACCGCATTGGGTGGCGAAGATTCGGTCCTGTGCGTCTGGCTGGCCGCCGCGCTGGGTGTGACCGGGGACCGCGACGCGAACCTCGCGGTTGGTACGCACGGCGATCTCCTCGGCGATGTCATACGCAACGGAGGGCTTGACGCGAGCGGCAACCAACCTCTTGTAGTCCTTCTTGGGCATCGCCGCCTCCTCCTTGGAGATGGCTCCCTCGGCAACGACGATGATGGCGAAGCGGCCGCCGTTCTCGTCGCGCTTGTCGATGGCTTTGATGACGTTTTCCATCTCATAGGGAATCTCGGGGATGAGGACGACGTCGGCTCCGCCGGCGACGCCTGCGTACAGGGGAATCCAGCCGACCTTGTGCCCCATGATCTCAATGACGAAGACGCGCCCATGCGAGCTGGCCGTGGTCTTGATGTCATCGATGCAGCGAGTCGCGACATCGGTGGCGCTCGTGAAGCCGAAGGTGAGGTCGGTGCCATAGGTGTCGTTGTCAATGGTCTTGGGTAGCGCGATGATGTTGAGCCCCTCCTCCTGGAGACGGTTGGCCGTCTTGGTGGAGCCATTGCCGCCGAGCATGAAGAGGCAGTCGAGCTTGAGGTCTCGATAGTTCTTCTTCATCGAGGGGACCTTGACGACGCCGTCGGCCTCGGGGACGTCGAGGAGCTTGAACGGGGTGCGGCTCGTACCGAGGATGGTGCCGCCGCGAGACAGGCAGCCGGCAAAGTCCAGCGGGGTGAGCTGGACGTAGCGATTGTATATGAGGCCCTGGTAACCGTCGAGAAAGCCGTAGATCTCGACCTCGTCGGCAGTGTTGTTCATGATGGTCTTGACGATGCCCCGCATGGTGGCGTTGAGGGCCTGGCAGTCGCCGCCGCTGGTGAGAAGGCCGATTCTGAGCATGCTGGATCCTCTCTCGTTCCCGCCTCCAGACGTGACGGGGCTGGGGACAGTCTCGCACAAGCCGGCGGGAACAACCCAAACTGTTGGGCGGGCGGTGATAATCCCCGATGGGCGAGGCGCGAGGTACTAGGCCTCGTCTGCGAGGCGCTCGCCCATGAGAAGGCCCATCACGCTGGCCATCATGAGGCCTCGCGTCCAACCGGACGAGTCGCCGAGGCAATGGAGGTGCGCGACGTTGGTCTCGAGACGCTCGTCCATTCTCACGCGGTTTGAGTAGAACTTGATCTCGGGGGCGTAGAGCAGGGTCTCCTCGGCGGCGAAGCCGGGCACCACCTCGTCGACGGCCTTCATGAACTCGATGATGCCGACCATGGGGCGCATGGGCATGGCCGCCGTGATGTCGCCTGCCTCGGCGTCCGGCAGCGTGGGCACCACGTTCGAGCGCAGGAGCTCCTTGGGCCAGGTGCGCTTTCCGTCGAGCACGTCACCGAAGCGCTGCACGAGGATGTGGCCCGCGCCAAGCATGTTGGTCATCTCGCCGACCTTCTTGGCATAGGCGATGGGCTTGTCGAAGGGTTCGCGGAAGTTGAGGGAGCAGAGCACGGCGAGGTTGGTGTTGGGGCTCTTGCGGTCCTTGTACGAGTAGCCGTTGACCACGGCGAGTCCGTTGTCGTAGTTCTCCTGGCTCACGAAGCCGCCGGGGTTCTGGCAGAACGTGCGCACCTTGTCCTTGTAGGGGCCGGGGTAGCCGATGAGCTTGGATTCGTAGAGGACGTTGTTGACATCGTCCATGACCTCGTTGCGCACCTCGACGCGCACGCCCACGTCGACGGGACCACCCGTGTGACCGATGCCGTGCTCGTCGCACACATGGTCGAACCAGTCGGCTCCACGTCTGCCCGTGGCGACGATCGTCTCCGCGGCGAGGATGCGTCGCTCGCCGTTCGCATCGCTCACGACGACGCCCGAGCAGGTCTCGCCCTCGACGATGACGTCGTGACATGCGGTCTCGAAGAGCATCTGCACGCCCGCGTCTCTAAGATAGTGCTCGATGCGGGTGTAGAGCTCCTGCGCGCGTTCGGTTCCCAGGTGGCGTATGGGACAGTCCACGAGCTTGAGGCCGGCGTGTATGGCGTCGCGACGAATCTGGGCGACCTTGTCGGGATGACCCACGCCCTCCACGCGCACGTCCGCGTCAAAGCCCAGGTACATCTCGTCCACGCGGTTGATCGTCTCCTGGGCGAGCGCTGACCCGATAAGGTCGGGAAGGTTGCCGCCCACCTCGTGAGAGAGCGAGAGCTTGCCATCCGAGAAGGCGCCGGCACCCGAGAACCCCGTGGTGATGCGACAGGGGTTGCAGTGGGCGCATCTGCCGGTCTGCTCCCTGAGACAGCTTCGGCGCTCGATGGGCAGGCCCCGCTCGACCATCGTGATCCGTCGCCCGTCACCCTTGCCGAGAAGGCCGAGGGCGCAGAAGATGCCCGCCGGTCCCGCGCCGACGATGACGACGTCGGTGGTGATGGTGTCCCGTGCGCTGGTCTCCATGAGATCCCCCTTCACGAGTTCCCTGCGACGTGATTGTATCGCGCGGCAAGGAAGGAGGATGTCCGCACTTGTCCGAAAGCCGTTGGCAGTCGGGCTCCGCAACGCTACACTATGCCGCGTCCACAGCCAGCACGGAAGGATTCGCATGACCGATCAGAAGGAAGCGCTTCGGATGCCCCACGAGCAGATCGAGCAGATGCAGCTCGACGGGCTCAAGAAAACGGTAGCGACCTGCTACGAGAACATCCCGTTCTACAAGAGGAGCTTTGACGAGGCGGGATTTGACCCCTACTCCGTCAAGACCCTCGACGATCTGCGCAAGGCACCCTTCGTCTCCAAGCAGGACCTCCGTGATGCGTATCCGTATGGCATGCTCGCCGTGCCGATGAGCGACGTCAGGGAGATCCACATGTCGTCTGGCACCACGGGCGTGGCCACGGTGGGCGCCTATACCGATCATGACCTCAAGATCTGGGGCGAGTGCTTCGCCCGCGGCATCGAGTACGCCGACGGTGGCTCCGACGACATCTGCCACGTGTGCTACGGCTACGGTCTCTTTACGGGTGGTCTCGGCGCCCACTACGGCTGCATCTCCGCCGGCTGCACCACCATTCCCATGAGCGCGGGCAACACCGAGCGTCAGATTCGCGTGCTCAAGGAGATGGGTTCCACCATCATCTGCTGCACGCCGAGCTATGCGATGCACATCGCCGACACCGCCATCGAGATGGGCGTGGATCCCGCTCGCGACTTCCACCTGAGGGCGGGCATCCACGGTGCCGAGCCCTTCTCGGACAACTTCCGCGCCGAGCTCGAACGCAAGCTCAACTACAAGGTGCTCGACGTCTACGGGCTCACCGAGACCATGGGGCCGGGCGTGGCCATCGAGTGCATGGAGCAGAACGGCCTGCATCTCGCCGAGGACCACTTCATCGCCGAGATCATCGATCCGAGCACGGGCGAGGCCCTGCCCGACGGCGAGTGGGGAGAGCTCGTGATCACCACGGTCGATCGAGAGGCGAGTCCCGTCGTGCGCTACCGCACCCGCGACATCACGCGCATCGTTCCGGGCGAGTGTGCCTGCGGCCGCACGCATCGGCGCATCGACCGCCTGCACGGCCGTACCGACGACATGCTCATCATTCGCGGCGTCAACGTGTTCCCGAGCCAGATCGAGGACGTCATGAAGACGTTCTCGCAGGTCTCGAGCTGGTACCAGATCGAGGTCGGCACCGACCATCGCTCGCTTGACATCGTCACGCTCAAGGCGGAGGTCAATCCCGGCTTTGACATCGATGACATGATCGGCATCGAGAATCTGCAGAAGAGGATGCAGGCGGCTATGAAGGCGGCTCTTTCCGTGGGAGTGAGGGTCAAGCTCGTGGAGCCCAAGAGCATCCCGCGCAGCGAGGGCAAGGCAAGGCGCGTTATCGACACCAGGGAGGGGATCAGGTAATGATCAGGCAGAACACCGTCTTTCTCGAGAACCAGAAGGGGCGTCTCTCGGCGCTCTGTCGCACGCTCGGTGATTCCGGGGTTAACATGCACGCCCTCACCATCACCGAGTCGGCCGACTACGGCCTCGTGCGCATCATCTGCGACGATCCCGACAAGGCCAAGGCGGCCCTTGACGAGGCTGACTTTCGCTCCAACATCTCCAAGGTCTCGGCCATCCAGATTCCCAACGAGCCCGGTGGCCTGGCCAACATGATCGCCGTTCTCGACGATCTCAATCTCAACATCGAGTACGGCTACTGCTTCTCCACCGAGGGCGGTCTCGCGGCCGACGTCTTCAAGATTCACGGGGAGGCAGAAAACGCCGAGGCGACCTTCATGCTCGAGGCCGCGGGATTCAAGGTGCTCAAGCAGGGAGATCTGTAGGCGAGACGTGCGCCTTTACGGACGGGGGAGTCGTCGGGGTTTCTCGGCGGCTCCTTTTTGTATACGGGTCCGCACTCGCCCGCGTTTCGTGGAGATGCGCGTAACTTGTTGACAGCTCAACAATAAGCGTCATAATGTTGATAAGTCAACAAGTTACGATGACGACGGGGGATGGCATGAGCACGAGGTTCGAGGAATTCGTGGTGACGATCGGGGCGATAGGCAAGAACATCCAGCGCATCAAGAGCAACGAGATGCAGCGCTTTGGCCTGCGCGGCACGGACGTCATGTGTCTCTACTACCTGGAGCGCGCGCCCGAGGGCCTGCCCTCCGCCACGCTCGCACGTCTTGCGGAGGTCGATCGCGCCGCTGTGTCACGCACGGTGTCGTGGCTCGAGGACGGTGGATTCGTCGAGACGCGCCAGGTTGCCGGTGCCTCTCGCTATCGTGCCCCGATCGTGCTCACCGACAAGGGGGCTTGCGTAACGGCAGAGGTGAACCAGGTCATCGATGACGTGATGGAGGTTGCCTCCGCGGGCGTCTCCGACGCGGACCGCGATGCCATGTACCGTGCACTTCGAACGATTCGCAAAAATCTCGATCGCATTGGCGAGAAGGGCGGCGAGGCGTGATGGGCGTCCGCATCATCTGTGACTCTGGCTCGGACTACGAGCGTTCCGACCGCGAGGGGCTTGTCGTCCTCCCGCTGGGCATCACCTTTGGTAACGTCACCTACGAGGATGGCATCGACCTCTCCCACGAGCGCTTCTACGAGATGCTCGTCGAGTCCGACGAGCTTCCCAAGACGAGCCAGGTGACCCCCTATGCCTTCGAACGGGCCTTTCGCGAGGCCACCGAGGCAGGCGACGAGGTCGTTGCCATCACGCTCTCGGCGGAGTTCTCCGGAACCCACCAGAGCGCCATCACGGCCGCCGAGCCCTTCGGCGACCGTGTGCACGTGGTGGACTCGCGCACCGCGAGCGCGGCGGAGCACATCATCGTGGACTACGCCCTTCGTCTGGCGGACGCGGGCATGGACGCTGCGGCGATAGCCGCCGAGCTCGACCGTCGCAAGAACGACGCGCACGTGATCGCACTTCTCGACACGCTCGAGTTCCTCCGCCGGGGCGGCCGCATATCGGGCGCCGAGGCAGGCATCGGGTCGATGCTTTCCATCAAGCCCGTCGTCACGGCGGAGGATGGTCGCATCGCGCTGGTGGGCAAGGCGCGCGGCTCGAAGAACGGGCGCAACCTCCTCACCGAACAGGTCGCGCGTGCGGGCGGCATCGACTTCTCCATGCCCGTCCTCGTGGGCTATTCGGGCATCTCCGACGCGCTTCTCGGCAAGTACGTGCACGACTCCATGGACATCTGGCGCGATCACGTGGAGGAGGTGCCGGTCTGCACGATGGGGGCCACCATCGGTACGCACGCGGGCCCCGGCGCCATCGTCCTCGGCTTCTTTGGCAAGGCCTAACCCTCGGCCTTGGGTATGCTGATTCGTTCGTTTTTGAGGCCTGCTTCCGAGCGCGATGGCATATCCAAGGTCTCGGTGGCTCTCGGCCCTGCATCTAGCCCTTTTCGAGGAAGACCTGGCTCCAAACATCCCACAGGGTGGACTCGTCGATGCTGACCTCGGCGTTCTTGTCGAGCTTGATCTGCGAGACGGTCACCTCGAGGCAGTACCCGTCGTCGACGGCAGCGGCGGAGACGTAGTAGACGTTGGCGCGGCCGTACTCGTCATCATAGGAATACCAGCTCCAGACCACGTTGGTGCCGTTCACGTCGTGGTGCTGCACGGTACCAAACTGGATGTTGGTGTACCTGTCCGCGAAGAGGTGCAGCTGCTGGAGGTTTCCCTCGTCGAGGTAGTAGCTCACGAACGACTCGGGGTCATCGCTGACGTATTCGTAGAGGACTCCGATGTCATCTGCCGAGCACGAGACCTGCTCGTCGGCACTTCCGTCCTCGAATGCGCCGTACTGCGTCTGCGTGATCCAGCTTGGGATGCCGATTGCGACCGTTGGCTCGTCATCGGCCTTGTAGGGCCTGATGGAGACCTGGTCCACCTCGCCTTGGCCGCAGTCAACGCTCGTGACGGATGCGTCCTGTCCGCAGGCCGCGAGCGAGACGACCACGGCGACCATAGCGACCACGGCAGCGAGCGTCGTGAGCCTCTTTACTCTCATGAGCGGACCTCCTGGATGCGAACGACCCTCTCAGGGTAGACGTTTTCACGGCCTTCGTGGCTGTCAGGAACCGTTCAACAACCTGTCATGACTTGCATCGTTGTGCAACTTGTCTCATGCGGTCCTGCCGTTAAGCCGATTTTAAGTCCCCCTTCATAGGCTAGTGCTGTAAGCAGGCGAAGGGAGAAGCCATGACCAGGACCGTAGCCCTCATTCCCTCGTATCAGCCCGACTCCCACCTTCTCGAGGTGCTGGAGGCCCTCTCTGCCCTCGGCATGGGCGAGGTCGTCGTGGACGATGGCAGCGGCATGGGATACCGACCGCTCTTCGACCTCGCGCCTCCTGACACGACGGTCATCTCGTACGCCAACAACTGCGGCAAGGGAACCGCGCTCAAGGTGGGTCTCAAGTACATCCAGGAGCACTACCCGGCCGACACCGTCGTGGTGACGGTCGATGGAGACGGCCAGCACGCCGCCCTGGACGCCGAGCGCTGTGCACGGGCGGCGGAGGAGAACCCGTCGGCGCTTATCCTCGGCTGTCGCAGCTTCGAGGGAGAAGGCATCCCACTGCGCAGCCGCATGGGAAACCTCATCACCAGGCTCGTCTTCAAGGTCGCCTCCGGAAGGTACGTGAGTGACACGCAGACGGGCCTTCGCGCCTTCTCCGCGGGTCTCATCTCCACCTTCCTTGAGGTTGGCGGAGAGCGCTACGAGTACGAGATGAACGTCCTGCTCGCCTGTGCGGGGGATTCCGTGGACATTGCCGAGGTACCCATCCAGACCATCTACGAGAACGGAAACGAGCGCTCGCACTTTCATCCCGTCCGCGACTCGTTTCTGATCTATCGTGGCATCCTCAAGTTCGTCGGGTCGTCCTTCGTGAGCTTTCTTGCCGACTATGCACTCTTTGGCTTGCTCGCCATGGTTTTGGCACCTGTCGGCACCGCCTCTGTGATCGTCGCCAACGTCCTTGCGCGTGTGGCCTCGGCGACGCTCAACTACAATCTCAATCGCTGCTACGTGTTTCGCAGCGACGAGGGCGTCGAGACTACCGCCCCGCGCTACGCCCTGCTCGCCGTGTCGATCCTTGCGGTGAACACGCTGCTTCTCTGGCTGTTCGTGGACATCGTCGGCGTGCCGGCCCTCGTCGCGAAGCTCTGCGTGGAGCTCACGCTCTTCGTGGTCAACTGGGTGGTCCAGAACAGGGTCGTCTTCCGTGGAAGGGAATGCTAGGAAATGCCAGGCAGACATGCTCGAAGCTCGAGAAGCAACACCCGCAGGCCGTGGCTTACGCTGACCTACGTCGTGGCCATCCTCTGCTTTACCGCCTACGTGGCCCTCGACACCTTCGTGATCCAGCGCACATACTCCGCCATCGCCGTGGGTACGGCCGCAAAGACGACGTGCTCCACGTCGAGTGGGACGACCAACGAGGACAAGGTCGCCACAGCAACGTCGACAAGCGATTCCGGGGCCTCCGTCTCGGTCTCCACGACGCGCTACGAGAACACCTCCGTCTATGTGGTCGACATCTACACCGATGACGTCACGAGCATCATGGCTGCGCTCGCCGAGGGAACCTATGGCAGAAACATCACCGAGACGACCTCTGAGATGGCCACGGAGAACAACGCGACGGTGGCCATCAACGGTGACTTCTACGGTGCGCGAAACTCCGGTTACGTGATTCGCAACGGCATCCTCTACCGTGACACGGCCGCGTCGAGCAGCCAGGAGGACCTCGTGATCTATTCCGACGGCAGCTTTGACATCGTGACCGAGGGTTCGGTCACAGCCGAGGACCTGCTCGACGCCGGTGCGTGGCAGGTGTTCTCGTTCGGTCCCGGCCTCATCGACGGCAGCGCCATCACGGTGACTGCCAATTCCGAGGTCGACCAGGCCATGACGTCCAACCCGCGCACGGCCATCGGCAAGGTCTCGGACGGGCACTACGTGCTCGTGGTCTCCGACGGTCGGACGAGCGAGTCTGCGGGGCTCACGCTCTATCAGCTGGCGACGTTCATGAGTGAGCAGCTGGGCTGCGAGACGGCCTACAACCTCGACGGCGGCGGTTCGTCGACGCTCTACTACGATGGCGAGGTCGTGAACAACCCCACCACGAACGGCGACAAGATCTCCGAGAGGAGCGTGAGCGACATTGTCTACCTCACGGCATAGCGAGTCCGACGTGCGCACGGCAGCCGTGCGCTATGCTGCCACGGCCATGGTCTGCGGGGGCTTCTCCGCGATCTACGAGTGTCTCTCGCATGGCGTCTACTCCAACTTCATGGTGTTCCTCTTTGCCGTGCCGCTCGTGATGGGGACGGTCCCGGCGCTGGTCCTCGCGATCGCGAGGAGGGAGCCGCCTGCTGCGTCGCGTCGCCTATGGGCCTGCGCGGTGCTCACGCTGTCGCTTGGCTTCTGCATGGCGGGCGTGCTCGAGATTTATGGCACCACGTCTGAGCTCGTGATGGTCTACTGGGTGCTCGCTCCTGCGCTTGCGGTGGCCGCCGTGGTTGTCGGCCTCAGGTCTACTGCACCTTCGAGCCGAACTCGAGGTACTCAATCCTGCTGAGCTCGTCGTAGACCGGCCAGACGCCGTTGTCGGTGGTTCCCCGTCCGTACCACGTGCCGTCGGCGCCCATGTAACCAAGCAGGTTGAGGGCGGGCATGTTCCGGCGCGCGCCCAGGTGTGCCTGCTGGCTTACGGTGAGCGGCGCACCCACCTGCTCCATGAGGATCGACTGGAGGTAGTTGGCGCTTGTCGGCACCCGTTCGCTCACCTGCGCACACCCCGCCACGTCGTAGTTTGCCCAGACGAAGTACTGGGTCTGGTAGATGCGCAGCTTGTGGGCAAGCTCGTCCGCGTCGGAGGGGTAGAGCGCATCGTTGAGGGTGGCCGAGATGGACGGCTGGTGGTCGCCGAAGAAGACCAGGACGACGGGACGGTCGAGCTCGCGCAGGCGATTGATGAAGAAGCCTAGGTCGCAGTCGGATGCCTTGATGCACGAGAGGTACTCGTTGACCTCGGCGTTCGTCCCGCGGGAGACGCCTGGCACATCGTAGTCGGTGAGAAAGCCGTTGGAAATGTTGCCCACGGTGTAGCCGCCGTGGTTTTGCATGGTCACGTCGAACACGAACTGCGGCTCCGCGTCGTTCTCGAGAATCTCGAGGATGCGGTCATAGGTGGCGCCGTCGGTCACGCCGTTGTGGAAGGTCGGCGCACCTGCGAAGTCGTCTATGGTGAGGAAGGTCTGGAACCCGAAGTGCCCGTAGACCTCATCGCGCTCCCAGTTCTTTGCAAGGTTGGAGTGCATGGCCGTGGTCGTGTAGCCAGCCTCCGCAAGCTGCGCCGAAAGCGACGCGCAGTTGGTGAGATCATAAAGGGTGTAGGGGTACTTGCTCGATCCGATGTTGGCCATCGAGTAGCCCGTGAGGAACTCGAACTCGGTGTTGCAGGTGCCACCGCCCGTGACCGAGACGTAGAGCGGCCCGCGCGCGACGGCGTCGTCGATGGAGTTGAGGTACGTCGGTCCCTCGTAGCCGCAGTCGAGGTTTCCCATGATGGCGCCAAGGTCGGAGAAGGACTCGTTCATGACGCAGACAATGGAGGGCTTGAGGTCCGAGAACTGCGTGGACGCCAAGCCGTAGCGCGCGTGGGTGATTGCGTCCGTCTCGTTGTAGCGTGCAAGCGCATCTTCGAGTGCGACCGCCTCGGCCTCGTCGTAGCCGTCGGGCTCCTTTATCGCCATGTCCTGCGACACGGCGATAAAGCCGGGGAGGAAGCCCTCGGCCTTGTAGGTCGTGATCGGCGAGAAGAAGTCGATGCCGATGCCATAGGTCCAGTAGTAGCTCTTGCCTGTGGCGATCCATCTGCCCAGGGCTCCGAAGCCAACGCCGAGCGCAAGGTCTGCGGCCCCGCGCAGAAAGCCGCGACGACGCAGGCCGGGCCTGCCCGGCGCGTCCGTCTCGCCCGTGGGGGCGAGGTCGGGAGCGGCGACTCTGGGGAGTGGGCCCATGAGCGAGGACAGCGCGATGCCACATCCCGCGAAGGCGAGCCCGCGTAGGATGCCTCCCGTCAGGGTGTACACGAAGCCGCCGCTCACGGCCGCAGCCGTTCCAATGGCATAGAGGTCGGTCGGCATGATCGCCGTGCCCTTGAAGACGAGCACGTAGTGCTGGGCGATGCCCACCAGGGCAAGGACCGCCACGGCGACCGAGACGAGCTGACCGCGCCGGAGGAGGAGAAAGTACGCGCTCAGGAGGAAGGCGAGGATAATCGCGAACTCGAGCGACGCGCCGGTTGGGTCCATCGAAGCGACCGCGTCGTTCCACGGCAGCTCGAGGGCCAGAAAGGCCGAAAGGGCGGAGATGACGAGTGCGAGGGCGTCACGAACGGCGCGTCCTATCTCAGGCCCGCACCGCAGGGACGCAGTCCATCCCGTGATGCGTTCGCGCGAGAGCGAGACAAGCCCACAGCCCACCATGACAATCGAGAAGCCCAGGATGGAGGGCACGCCGCCCTCGTAGAGGCCCGCTACGGAAAAGCCCGCCACGACGACGAGCAGGATGACGAAGACGGCGCACCAACGCATGGCCTGCCCGGAGGGGCGCCCGTCCCGAGCGACGATGCGTCGGGCGAGAAGGGCGATCGCTGCGATCGCGAGGACGGGGAAGAGGGCGAGGACGTGTGATGCTCCAGACATGGCGCTCCAGCGTACGAGATAAGTTTGTCGTTACTAACTTAGAGCATACCATGCCTTGCCGGATGCCGTCGAACGGGGTCTCCGCCTTGCGAACCGATCGTGCGCTGCGACGCTAGTCGATCGTCTTCCAGGCGGTCTCGAGCGACAGCTCCATCATGTCGGTGAAGCTCTGCTCGCGTTCGTCGGCGGAGAGGGACTCCCCGGTGAAGAAGGTGTCAGAGACCGAGAGGATGCTCACGGCCTTCTTGTGCGAGGCCTGGGCCTCGATGTAGAGACCGGCCGTCTCCATCTCCACGCAGAGCAGGCCGAGGTCCTTGTAGCGGACGGGCGCGTCCTCACGCGGGTTGTAGAAAACGTCGGACGAGACGACCTGCCCCACCTTGTACGGAAGGCCCATCTCGTCGGCGGACTCGACGGCGTCCCTGAGCATGCTCCAGTCGGCCGTGGGTGCGAGCTTGACGGGCGAGTCGTAGAGGCCGGCGATGTCGGAGTTGGTGGCGGCGCTCATGGCGATCACGATGTCCTTGGCGTGCACGCCCTCGGCGAGACCCCCCGTGGAGCCCACGCGGATGATGGCGTCGACGCCGATCTGCGTGTAGAGCTCATGGGCATAGAGACACATGCTGGGAATGCCCATGCCCGATCCCATGACGGAGACGCGCTTGCCCTTGTAGGTTCCCGTGTAGCCGAGCATGTTGCGGACGTCGTTGAACAGGATGGGGCTCTCGAGGTAGCTCTCGGCGATGTACTTCGCGCGGAGCGGGTCTCCCGGCATGAGGACGACCTTGGCGACGTCCTCCTTGTTGCAGCGGATGCATGCGGAGATGGTCTCGAACATGATGGCTTTCCTTTCTGGATGCCTGTCGCGCTGCGGGCGCGATGACCGTAAATCCGACCAGTGACGGGGCTAGAGCCCGTGAGGGGAGACCTGCAGAAACGAGGTGCGTTATTCGAACAGGGCGCCCAGGCTCTCGGCGAAGGGCGGCCGGCAGATGCCCCTCTCCGTGACGATGGCGGCTATGAGCTCGTGGTCGGTCACGTCAAAGGACGGGTTGTAGCACCGTACCTCGGGGAGCGCCTTGGGCTCGGCGTAGAACATCTCCTTGATCTCGTCGGGGTCACGCAGCTCGATCCTGATGTCGGCCCCCGTGGCGGCGTGCGCATCGATCGTGGAGGTGGGCCCGAGCACGTAGAAGGGGATGCCGTAGTGCTTGGCGAGAATCGCCACCCCCGACGTGCCGATCTTGTTGGCGGCATCGCCGTTCATGGCCACGCGGTCGCAGCCCACCATGCAGGCCTGCACCCAGCCGTTCTTCATGACGATGGAGGCCATGTCGTCGCAGATGAGCGTGACGTCCACGCCTGCGCGCTGGAGCTCGTAGCTCGTGAGGCGGGCACCCTGGAGGAGCGGGCGGGTCTCGTCGGCGAAGACGCGGACGTCCATGCCGTGGTCATGTGCGTAGAAGAGGGGCCCCTGGCCGGTGCCGTAGCCCAGGCAGGCGAGCGGACCGGCGTTGCAGTGGGTGAGGACCCCGTCGCCGTCATGGAGCAGGCTTGCGCCCAGGCGAGATATCTCCTTGGACATGGCGAGGTCCTCGCTGTGAATCGCGATCGCCTCGTCGTGGAGAAGGTCGACGATCCCGGTGAGGGGTACGTGGCGGTTGGAGGTGACCACGGCGTGCATGCGGTCGAGCGCCCAGCTCAGGTTGACCGCGGTCGGACGCGAGGAGGTGAGGAAGTCGCGCTCCGCGGCCATCCTAGAGACGAATTCATCGTGGTCCGCGACGCTTCCCGCCATCTGGCGGGCGAGCACGTAGTAGCAGTAGCCCGCGCAGACGCCGATGGCGGGCGCGCCTCTCACCTGGAGGAGCTTGATGGCGTCGAACATCTGCCGCCTCTCGCTGAGGTCGAGATGCACGACCCTATTGGGGAGAAGCGTCTGGTCGATGATGGTGACTGCCGTGCCGTCATCGCTCAGGCGGACGGCCTGGTCCTGCGTCACCGTAGTGGCGATGGTGGTCTCACTCATGCTTCCTCCGTCATACGCGATTCTTGCGAGGACCATAGTATAGGCCTGCGATTACGTTCCTAGACTAATCCAGCACGAGACGACGCTTGTGCCGGGACCTGGAAAATACACCTGTCACCTTTTCCAGGCTGGAAAAGGTGACAGGTGTATTTTCCAGGTCCCGGGGAACAGTATTATTCATACATGCAGCTCAGATAGGTTATAGGTTTCAGAATGAGATATGGAGGTCGTGTACGTACATTATGGTGTGGCGGAAGAAACAGAGCCTTTACAAACGTTTCCAGCGAACAGGGGTATACTACAAAGCATCCGAAAGAAAAACGATTTACTAGAAGGGAGGAAAAAGATGAAGATCAAGGAAATGAACTCAGGCCAGAGGCGTGTCTTTGACGCCTGCAGCAACGGCTGGTTTGTCAGTGGCGTGTACTCAGCCATGTTTGACGAGCACAAGCGTGAGTTCTGTGCCGACAGCAAGAAGATTCTCTTCAATGACGTCGACAAGTGGTTCGCATCCCACGAGAGGCACCACGCCGACGCTCACTTGCTGGTCAAGTGCGTCAAGGCAGCGTAACGCGGTACTACCGCGCCAAGCTGCGGCGACGCGCCCAGCGCACATGAGCCGTCTCGCGGGACCTACGGGTCCCTTTTTTATGCCTCGACAGGGCATCGCCCTCTTGCTTTCGGCATATGCCGAGGGGTGGAGCAGGACATGAGGGCCACGTGTCCTTTGCAATCTCCCAGACAATCCAGCTCACCACGTGCATGCGTAGGGCCCTTTGCCCTCTTCCGCGCAGGAAGTCTTGTGCATGTCCTGACCTCGTCATTGACTATATGCAACTAATTGCCTATAGTGATTTTAGGCATCCTGTTGCGTATTGGAGGACCTATGGCGCGCACCGGCAGGGAAGAGTTTGCGATGGGAGCCATCTCGCTCCTCTCGAACAGGCTGGCGAGCTTTGGCGAGGACATCCTAGGCGACGTCACGTTCAGGCAGTGGTTCCTTCTCACGATGATTGCGAGGATGGACCCAGGCGAGAAGAACGTGCGTGAGGTCGCGGAGTTCGTCGGCACGTCTCGCCAGAACGTTCGCAAGATGATCGTCCCCCTCGAGCGAAGGGGTCTTCTCGCGACGAGGCGGTCCAAGACCGACGCCCGCTCCCTCGACGTGCATCTCACGCCACAGGCCGAGAGCTTCCTCTCCGAGAAGGGACCGCTCGTGGTGGCGGAGGCAGGACGTCTCTTCTCCGGTCTCTCGGACGGCGAGATGGATTCCCTCGTGGCGGCGCTTCTCCGCGTGATGGAGTGCGTCGACGCCTATGACGAGGTGGACGCGCAGGGGTAGCTTGCCCCTGGCGAACGGCCTCTATCTCGTGGCTATGCGGTGGGAGAGAAGGAGCGACAATGTGACGGCGAGCCCCGGCACGAGGCTGCTCTCGTCGATCCACTCCTCGCGGGTGTGGGCGCCGCCGCCGGACACCGTGCCGATGGTGTTGGCGGGGATGCCGAGCGAGAGGGGAACGTTCGCGTCGGTGGAGGATGCCACGTGCGTGGGTTCGGTGCCGAGGAAGGTTCGCACCGCATCGTCGCTTCGGGCGGTGAGGCTTCCGAGCTCCTCGGCGTCCACGTCGCCGTTTCCGGGGCGCACGCCGATGACCTCGAGCCTGACGCTTGCGCCGTCGCTCTCGTGGCGTGCGATCACGGCACGGAGCCTGCCCGCCATCTCGTCCAGGCAGTCACCGCTCGTGGAACGGAACTCGAAGAGGGCACTCGCGTCCTGGGCGATGGAGTTGACCGTGGTGCCGCCCCTGATGGTTCCGACGTTCATGGTGGTGCGCTCGCGAGTGGGCAGCTCGAGCGCATAGAGGTCGTTGATGATCGAGCAGAGGTCGGCGATGGCGTTGCGCTCGCCGAAGTCCGTCCACGAGTGCCCGCCTCGGGCGTGGCACGAGATGCGGTAGCGGTACGAGCCCGTCGCCGCGTGGGACGACGCGCGGGAAGTAGGTGTCGAAGGAGGTGAACTCGCGCACGCGCGATCCGAGCCTGCCGATGAGCGCCTTGGTGCCCTCGAGGTTCCGAGGCCCTCCTCGCAGCTGTTCGCGACGATGACGATGCCTCGGTCGAGCTTGGCAGGGATGCTGCAGCAGGTAGCGCGCGGCGAGCATGAGGCCGGCGAGACAGGCGGTGTCATCGCCGATGCCAGGCGCGCGCATGACGCCGTCCTCCTCGGTGAGCGGAAGCTCCTCGGTATCGGGGAAAGACCACGTCGGTAGTGGGCACAGAAGACGGCGACCTCGTCGTGGTCCTTCGTGCCGATGCCACAGATGACGTTGCCGGACCTCGTCGATGTGCGCGTCCCCAGCACCGGCGGCGCGCAGCCAGTCGCGGACGAAGCGACCCCTCCTGCCCTCGTGGCGCGAGGGTGCCGGGATCCTCGCGAGCGTGCGAAGGAGCTCGAGTTCCTCCTCGTAGCAGCGGTGCGCGTAGGAAAGCGCCGTTCTCCTCGTTGCCTCGTCCATATGGGTCCACCCCCAAAGTCGTGGCGGTCTTTTGCCCTCTAGTGTAGATGACGTGGCTATCATGTTTCGTGTCGCCGGGCAGGCTTGTCCGATCTTGCGGGCGATGGTAGCTTGTACGTGCTGATAGAGGAGCGGACATGATGATTCTCGGGGGAGCCGGCAGGCGATGAACCCAAGAGGGGGCAAGGTCCGCCGAACTTCCGTTGCCGGGCACGGCGCGGTGGTGGGCTCGCGGGGAACACGCGCGGGACTGTCTGCGGGAATCTGCAGGAGCGCTATCTTACCGGGATGTCACGGGTCCGCCCCGTACGAGTCGCCAGTAAGGCTGCGCGCCTGCTGGCGATGCTTGTTTGGGGGCACTCATGGGTAAGGCACCGTTTGCGTCGGCAGATAGGCTCGAAGGGGTCGTGGCGCAGTATCCCACGCCGCTGCAGGTCTATGACGAGGCCACCATCCGCACGCGTGTGCATGCGCTCTACGACGCCTTCTCCTGGAATCCGGGGTTCTGCGAGTACTTTGCCGTGAAGGCCACGCCGACGCCCGCGATCCTGCGTCTCCTCGCCGACATGGGCTGCGGCTGCGACTGCGCCACCTCCACCGAGCTCGTCATGGCGCAGGCCTGCGGCGTGAGCGGTGCTCGCGTGATGCTCTCCTCGAGCGACACTCCCGACGAGACCTACCGCATGGCCCATCGCATGGGCGCGATCGTGAACCTCGACAGCCTCGACATGGTGGACTGCCTCGAGCGAAGCCTCGGCTGCCTGCCTCCCACCGTCTGCTGTCGACTCAACCCCGGCGGAACCTTCGACTCGGCCAACGGCATCATCGGCAACCCCGCCGACTCCAAGTTCGGCATGACCGAGGAGCAGCTGTGGGAGGCCTTCAGGATTCTGCACGACCGAGGCGTGCGTGAGTTCGGCCTTCACGCCTTCCTTGCGAGCAACACGCAGACCAACGACTACTATCCACGTCTCGCACGGATGCTCTTCTCGCTCGCGGTGCGCCTCCATGCGGAACTCGACGTACGCGTGGGGCTCGTGGACCTTTCGGGTGGCATCGGCGTGGCGTATCGTCCCGAGGACGAGCCCTGTGACATCGCGGTCATCGGCGAGGCCGTGCGCGCTGCCTACGAGGAGGTGCTCGTTCCCGCAGGCATGGGCGACGTGGACGTATGCACCGAGCTCGGGCGCTGGGTGATGGCCCCCGCGGGTGCGCTCGTCACGCGCGTGCTCCACGAGAAGGTCACGTACAGGGACTACCTCGGCGTGGACGCCTGCGCCGCCGATCTCATGCGGCCGGCCATGTACGACGCCTACCACCACGTGTCCGTGGTGGGTCGCGAGGACGAGCCGGCCAGGCGCACCTACAGCGTGGTGGGCGGACTCTGCGAGAACAACGACCAGTTCGCTCGCGATCGCGCGCTTCCGGAGGTACACGTCGGCGACCTCCTCTACATCCACGACACGGGTGCCCATGGACGCGCCATGGGATACAACTACAACGGCAGGCTTCGCCCCGCCGAGGTCCTTCTCCGCGAGGACGGGTCCGTGGAGCTCATGCGTCGCGCCGAGACGATCGATGACTACCTCGCCACGCTCGACGTGGACGAGGAGTTTGTCTCGGCGTACGAACGTCTCAAGTCGTAGGTGCCCCCGGGCGCCGTAGAACCAGCGTGCACATAGGTCCCCACAGGGAGAAAGGGCAGAAGACCATGGACATGAACAACCTCACCGGATCGATCGTCGCGCTCGTCACACCGTTCTCGGCGGACGGTTCGGTGGACTTCGGGGCGCTCGGGCGTCTCGTGGACTTTCATCTGCAGAACGGCACCGACGGCATCCTTGTGCTCGGAACCACGGGCGAGTCGTCCACGATGACCGACGAGGAGGACCTCGCCGTATGCAAGTTCGTCGTGGACCGCGTGGCCGGTCGCATCCCCGTGATCGGCGGCTCGGGCTCCAACTCCACCGCCGAGTCCATGCGCAAGTCCGAGGGTCTCGTCAAGATGGGCGCAGACGGTCTGCTGCTCATCACGCCGTACTATAACAAATCTAACGATGAGGGTATCTACCAGCACTTCAGGTACGTGCTCGACCGTGTGGACGTGCCCTGCGTGCTCTACAACATCCCCGGTCGCACGGGATGCTCCATCTCGGTCGCCAACGTGGCGCGCCTGGCCACCCACCCCAACGCCTGGGGTATCAAGGAGGCGTCGGGCAACATCTCCTACGCCGCCAGCGTCGCCCGCTACCTCTCCGACGACTTCCGCATGCTCTCGGGAAACGATGACATGGTGGTTCCCATCATGTCGCTCGGCGGACGGGGCGTGATCTCCGTGTGGGCCGACGTCGCTCCGGCAACGGTGCACCAGATGTGCGTCGATTACCTCGCTGGTAACGTCGAGGCCGCCCGACGGACGCAGCTCGACAACCTCGACCTCATCCACGCACTCTTCTGCGAGGTCAACCCCATTCCCGTCAAGGCGGCTCTCGCCAAGATGGGCATGATCGAGGAGGCGTATCGCCAGCCGCTCTGGAAGATGGGCGAGAAGAACGATGCCACGCTCACCGCGGCCATGAGGGGGGCTGGTCTCATTGACTAGCGTCGTTCTCATCGGCGGGGGTCGCATGGGCACCCTCGTCCGCGAGGCCTTGGATGCCGACGGTGGCTTCGAGGTCGCGGGGGTCTACGACGTCACGCATGCCGATGACATCGACGAGAGGGCTCCCGCGGCCGCCCTCGCGATCGACTTCTCCAACAGGGCGTCGCTTCCGCACGTGGAGGCCTACGTGAGACGAACCCATGCGGCGCTCGTCTCGGGCACCACGGGCTTTGATGAGTCTGAGCTGGGGCGTATTCGGGCACTCGGCGAGTTTGCTCCGGTGATTCACTCGGCCAACTACTCCCTGGGCGTGGCGGTGCTGCGGCGTTTGGCCGCCGAGGCGGCCGCGGCTCTTGAGGGCTGGGACGTGGAGGTCGTCGAGACGCACCACAACCAGAAGGCGGATGCCCCCTCCGGCACCGCCAGGATGCTGGTATCCGCCGTGGACCCCAAGGGCGAGTGCACTGTGACGTGCGGCCGCGAGGGCATGGTGGGCGCGCGCCCGTCTCGCGAGATCGGCATGCACAGCCTGCGGGGTGGCACCGAGGCTGGCACGCATGAGCTGCACTTCTTTGGCACCGACGAGGAGGTCTGCCTCACGCACAGGGCCACGAGCCGCAAGATCTTCGCGAGCGGCGCAGTGGCCGCGGCCAAGCGTCTCCTCGATTGCGAGCCAGGCTTCTACACCTTTGACGAGCTCATGTTCGGCGAGTAGGACAGGTCACGCCGGAAGGTCCCCACGAAACGGAAGGACATGACATGGAGGCACAGGATATTATCGACTACATCGCCTCGGCACCCAAGAAGACCCTGGTCAAGGTGTACGTTCGCGAGCACGAGGGAGCCGAGGTCGACTACGGACCCGACTCACGCGTGTTTGGTGCGGGTGACAAGATCGTCTTTGGCGACTGGGCCGAGGTCGGGCCCGTGCTCGAGGCTAACGCAGGGGTCATCGAGGACTATGTCGTGGAGGCGGACCGCCGCAACTCCGGTGTGCCCCTTCTCGACACCAAGGGCGTGAACGCACGCATCGAGCCCGGTGCCATCATCCGGGAGAAGGTCGAGATCGGCGACAACGCCGTGATCATGATGGGCGCCGTGATCAACATCGGCGCCGTCGTGGGCGAGGGCACCATGATTGACATGGGTGCCATTCTCGGCGGTCGTGCCATCGTGGGCAGACGCTGCCACGTGGGCGCCGGTGCGGTGCTCGCCGGCGTGGTGGAGCCCGCCAGCGCCACGCCCGTGGTGATCGAGGACGACGTCATGATCGGTGCCAACGCCGTGGTGATCGAGGGCTGTCACGTGGGGCGCGGGGCTGTGGTGGCGGCGGGCGCCGTGGTGATCGAGGACGTGCCCGCCCAAGCGGTCGTGGCCGGCGTGCCCGCTCGTGTGATCAAGACGAAGGACGCACGCACGGCCGACAAGACCGCCCTCGTCGACGCGTTGCGCGCGCTGTAGCGCGAGTCGGGCTGTCGCCGGCGACGTGCGTTAGCCATACGTTGCAGATAACGACATTACTTACGCGCCGTTCACGTAAGTAATGTCGTTATCTGCAACGTATGGCTAACGCCTGGGCGTGATGCGCCTTGCCATGGGGCAGATTGACGGAATGCCAGGGCCGTTATCGGGAATAAACATTGACGATTCCAGCATTCGGCGTGTCTGGACAACAATTTGGAGGAACCATGGCAAACCGCTTCGTTCTCAACAACATCTCGTATCACGGCTCGGGCGCCATCCGCGAGATCCCCGGTGAGATCTCCCGCCGCGGCTACAGGAAGGCGTTCGTCTGCTCTGACCCCGACCTCGTGAGGTTCGGCGTCACCGCGAAGGTGACCAGCCTTCTCGACGAGGCGGGCATCGCATGGAGCCTCTACTCGGAGATCAAGCCCAACCCCACGATCAGGAACGTGCAGGACGGCGTCGCCGCCTTCAAGGCATCTGGTGCCGACATGATCGTCGCCATCGGTGGCGGCTCGTCCATGGACACCGCGAAGGCGATCGACGTCATCGTCGAGAACCCCGAGTTCGCCGACGTGGTGAGCCTCGAGGGCGTCGCCGACACGAAGAACCACGCCACCTTCACCATCGCCGTGCCCACCACCGCCGGAACCGCGGCCGAGGTCACGATCAACTACGTCATCACCGACCCCGAGAGGGTCCGCAAGTTCGTGTGCGTCGACACGAACGACATCCCCGACGTCGCCGTCGTCGACCCCGACATGATGGCCTCCATGCCCGCGGGACTCACCGCGGCAACGGGGATGGACGCCCTCACCCACGCCATCGAGGGCTACACCACCCGCGGCGCCTGGGAGCTCTCCGACATGTTCCACTACAAGGCCATCCAGCTCATCTCGGCCAACCTCCGCGACGCGGTCGCCGAGGCGAGGTCGGGCAGGCCGGCGAGCGGCCGCGAGGGCATGGCCCTCGGCCAGTACGTCGCCGGGATGGGCTTCTCGAACGTGGGCCTCGGCATCGACCACTCGATGGCGCACACGCTCTCCGCGCACTACGACACGCCGCACGGCGTCGCATGCGCGATGCTCCTCCCCATCGCCATGGAGTTCAACAAGCCCGTCGTGACCAAGCGCCTCGCCGAGGTCGCCGTCGCCATGGGCGTGGACACCGCGGGGATGACCGACGCGGAGGCCGCGGACGCCGCCATCGCCGCCGTGAAGCAGCTCTCCGAGGACGTCGACATCCCCAAGACCTGCGACGGGCTCGTGGAGGAGGACCTCGACCAGCTGGCCACCGACGCCCTCGCGGACGCCTGCTACCCGGGCAACCCGCGTGACGCGGACCATGCGACCGTCATGGGGCTCTTCCGCAAGATCATGGCGTAGGCGCCGCGCACAAGTGCCATGCATGTGAAAACGGGCCGCAGTCCTGGCATGGACCGCGGCCCGTGGCTCGTGTGCCGTTGATCGGTTATCAGTGAAAGACCGCGCCGAGAATGGCACTCACGATGGAGATGACGATCGCGCCCAGGAAGGCCGCACCAAACGAGTCGATCGAGATTCCGGCGTGGAAGATGTTTCTCGAGAGCCAGCTTGCCAGCTCAAGCATGAGGGCGTTGACCACGAGATAGAAGATGCCCAGCGTGAGAATGGTGATGGGAATCGAGAGGACCGTCATCACAGGCTTGACGACGGCGTTGACGAAGGCGAGTGCAAGCGCGCAGAAGATGGGGCCAGCCCAGGTGCCTCCCACGGCTTCGATGCCGGGAACGAGCCAGATGGCGGCCGCGGTGGCGATCGCCGTGATGAACCAGCTTCCGAAAAATGACATGACGTGCTCCTTCCATAGTCTGCAAGGGCATGATACCCCACGCGGCAGACATGGGTTATCGGGACCCTCGCGGTCTGGAAGCTCGGTGTGGCGAGCTTTAATGCGCTAAAGTAGACCCATCGTATGCGATGGGGGAGTGAAGACATGACCGACAACCAGATCGGCTCCAGCGAGACGGACAGGCTCTATGCGGCCATGTGTCTCATCGAGACCCCCGACGAGGCGCAGGCGTTCCTTCTCGACCTCTGTAGCTCGCGTGAGATAGTCGACCTCGCGCAGCGACTCCAGGTGGCCACCATGCTGGGGGCGGGCCGCTCGTACGTGGATGTCTCGAAGGCAACGGGCGCCTCGTCCACCACGGTAAGCCGTGTCTCCAAGTGTCTGAACGGCGAGCGGGGTGGGTATCGCACGGTGCTCGGCCGACTCGACGGTGAGGTGTAGAGGCCGTCAGCCGCCCTTTGTGTCCGGTGCCCGCGGTACGATGTTGGAGTACGAATTCCAGGTCGAGCCGGGAGGCCCGTATGTCGCTTCACATCGTGAGAACCAACGACGAGAGATTCGTCTCCACGCCGGTCGAGGGCGCCCTGCGTGACGCACTCGCTGCCCAAGGGCGGGTCGTGCTCCTCGTACCAAGCTTCTCGGTGCAACTTTCGGCCTTGAAGGTGCTCGCCGGTCTGGATGGGCTCTCCCTTGGCGTCAGCGTCACCACGCCTGCTGCGTGGGTCAGCGAGCGCTGGGAGGTCTGGGGCGATGGCACCCATGTGGTGGGGGGGACCGTTCGCTCCATCGCTATGGAGCAGACGCTGCTCTCCGCACCCGCAGACGTTCGCGCAACAGTGGAGGCCAACCTCGGAACTGCTCGCGTGCTCTCGTCTCTCGCACGACTCGCCCTCCCATGGCTTCCGCTCGATTTGTCCGGAGAGATCGACCACGTCGTCCCCTCCACCCCACACCTCACGACGGCCGAGCTCGCCGCCGTGAGGCTCGTCGGACGCTACGCAGACCTCATCCATCAAAGGGGCTACGTCGAGGAAAGCGAGGCCATGGAAAGAATCGTGGCGCGTCTCGCCCAGGGTGCGGTCGTGCTTCCCGCATTCGTGATCGCGGGCTTTCCCGGCATGCCGCGCGTCCAGCGTGAGCTCCTGGCAGACCTCTCCCGACTTACGGAAGTCACCCTCGTAAGCACTTCGGGCAACCCCCAGGCGGCCAGCGTTCGCGAGCGCATGCTGGCGCAGGTCATGGGGTCGGCAAGGGCCCTCGGCGTAGACGTCTCCGAAGAGGAGGCGCGCGTCTCACGGCCCGGGTTGAGAAGTCCCGAGCTCTCCTCTATGCTCATGCAGCTCTTCTCCGGTGAGGAGGGAACGACCCATGCCGAAGGTGCGGTATCGCTTCTGCATCCGGCCGGACCTCTCGCTGAGGCCGAGCTCGTGGCGCAGCACGTGGCGGAGCTCGCCTCAGGCGGGGCGCGACGCGTGGTCGTTGCCGTGTCCGATGCCGGACGAGCGTGGCGTGAGCTTGCGCCCAAGCTACGCGAGCGGGGAGTGTCCGTGAGCGCGCAGGTCTCGTCCCCCCTCGCCAAGCTTGAGGCGGGGCGCGCGTTCTCCGAGTTCATGACGGAGGTGGCACATCTCGCCGATCTCGCCTCCACGTGGCCCGAGCCTCAAGCCGTCGAGAAGGGCGCGATCGTCACACTCGGCGACATGGGCTGGTGGCCACCGCGCAGCCTCATGGATTTTCTCCTCTCGGACATAGCCCACGTTCCCACGGACCGCGCCCAGCAGCTCGATGCCGCATGGCGCGGCAACCGCCTGCTTTCGCCCCGCGACGTGCTCGATGCGCTCCAGAACGGGAGGACCACGTCGCCGCAGGTGGCCCAGGCAACACGCGAGCTCCTCCGTGGTCGCATCGGCTCGGCCGCATCCAAGCTGCTGGCACCCTATGTCGTCTGCGACGGGACTCCGAGGCTGGAAGACATTGTCTTCGACGGCAGCGGCAACGTGGTGTTCTCTGCGGAGCGTCCGCTCGATGCGCTCGCGGACTCACTCGCGATGGGCGTGCTTGGAGGCGTGCTCAACGTGGCGGGCACGCTCAAGGAGCTCGGGCTTACCGCCGACCCTGCCACGGAGCAGTGCTGCGACCTCAAGACGCTCGTCTCGCTTGCCAACCATGCGTTTGAGGAGGTGAACCTCGTCGTGCGTCCGAGCGTCTCCTGCGAGGGCGCCACCTGCGAGGTGGAGATGCTCCCCGCGGGGCTCGCCTCCTCCCTCGAGCCCCTCTCGGCGGACGCCGTCGTGTGCTGCAACCAGACCTCCGAGGAGTCGCCCGTGGGCAATGGCGACGATGTGCTCTCGGCGATGCTCGCCATCCTCGGCGTCGAGGCCGACGCAAGTCCGCTCGACGAGGCGCGCGCGGCGTTTGCCTCGCTCGCGTCCGTCGCACGAAGACGGCTGACGCTCGAGCGCACGCTCGTGGGTGCCTCGGCCAAGCAGGCCTATCCCTCGGTCATGCTCACCGAGGTCATGGCCTGCTACGGCCTCGACTCCGACATGGATGCCGCTGGTATTGGCATGCCGGTGCAAGACCGCGGCGAGGACCTCGCGGTGGAGAACGCCTTCGACGCGGGCGCTGTGCCACGACCCGTCAAGAGCGAGACGCGTTCGCCGGCAGGGTCCGTGAGCCCCTCCGTCCGCAATCTCATCCTCGTTCCACCCGAGGGACGCGCCGACCTCACTGACGGTCGGCCGCTCCTCTCCGCCTCGCAGCTCGAGTCATACCTCGAGTGTCCCTACAAGTGGTTCAGCCTGCGACGTCTTGGGCTCGGCAACGTGGACGCGGGCTTCTCTGGCATGGAGATGGGCACGTTCGCGCACCGCGTGCTCGAGATGACGCATCGCGCCCTTCTCGACGAGGCCGTAGCGGCTCTGAGGGAGACGGGCCTCGAGACGCTCGACCCAGAGATTGATCCCAGCGTCCGTATTCCGGGCTCTCGTGCGACCATGTCAGATGCCGCGTCCGTTGACCATGCCCATCAGGTCCTGAGCGAGAAGTTCGAGGAGGCCCGTCTCGACCAGCTCATCTTGCGGGGAAGAAGACCATCCAACCAGGCACTCGTTCCCCATTCGGCCGAGGACGAGGGTCTGATGCGCACCCTGCGCCACGATCTCCTCTCCGAGATCGACTACGAGGCAGGGCTCTTCGGGGGCTTCGAGCCGCGGTTCTTTGAGTGGAGCTTCGGGCGGCAAGGCGACATCGTTGAGTATGCCGGCGCCCATCTCACGGGCACGATCGACCGCGTGGACGTTGATGCCCATGGCCAGGCGGTCGTCATCGACTACAAGCACAAGAACCCGAAGGACTTTGTCAGCGAGTACGGCGTCTTTGACGCGGAAGGCTACAACGCAGAGAAGGGATTCTCGCTTCCCAGACGCGTGCAGTCGCTCATATATGGGCAGGTCGTGCGCCGTCGCCATCCCGGGCTCAAGGTGGTCGCGGCCGTCTATCTCAGCTCGCGTGGCGACCATGCGCTTGCCGGTGCCGTCTCGCGCAACGTTGCAGACAACGTCTTCGGCGCCTATCCGCCAAGCGACAATACCCTGCCACGCATGGTGGTCGCCGACGCGGAGAGCTTTGGTCGTGAGGACTCCTGCGGCATGGATGCCCTGCTCGACGTCACCGAGGATGCCATTCGCGAGAAGGTGGGCGAGCTCTTGGAAGGTAACGTCGAGGCGCGCCCGCTCGACAAGGCGGCCTGCGAGTTCTGCCCCGTCATGAACTGCGAGAGGAGACTCAAATAGATGACCGGCATAGACCTCTCCACGCTCAATGACGAGCAGCGCAGGATTGCCACCACGCTCGACCATCCCATCTTCGTCGAGGCCGGCGCCGGCTCCGGCAAGACCTTTACGCTCACGCGCAGGATCGCCTGGGCGCTCTCTCCGGGCTCCGGCCCTGACGGCGGTCCCTTCGTCGACGACCTCTCCCAGGTCCTCGTGATCACCTACACCAATGCCGCGGCGCGCGAGATACGGGAGCGCGTTCGCTCGACGCTGCGCGCCGCGGGCATGCGGGAGCCCTCCCTGCAGGTAGACTCGGCGTGGATCAGCACCATCCATGGCATGTGCGCACGCATCCTCAAGCGTCATGCCTTCGACCTCGGTCTCGACCCCGACTTCAGGGTGGCGAGCACCAACGAGCAGACCGAGCTCTGCAATCGCGCCCTGCTCGAGGCGGTGGGTGACGCCTCTCATGACCCTGACAAGTCCCTGGGCCTGCGCATGGCGTTCGACGAGTACAAGATGGGGACCATCTCGGTGGAGAGGAGAGCGACGGGCGTCCTGGGGATCGTCGACTCGATTCGGCGCGCCGCGTGCGCGAGCGCGGGAGGGTTTGGCTCTCTCGTGGTGCCGCCCGCGGCCGACGTCTCCGACGTCATGCACGCACTCTACATAAGCTATGGATCGCTGCAGGTAAGAGGTCTCACCGAGAAGGCCAGGCCCGTCGTGGCAGCCTCGCTCGAGGCGCTCGAGGGCTTCGAGCGGCTCTCGCCCGGCGAGCGTACGGCGGAGGCTGCCGCCGAGGTGCTCTCGCAGGTGAAGTTTCCCAGCCCGAGAATCAACGTTCTGAAGGAGTTTTTTCCCGAGGCAAAAAGCGAGTATGACCTTGCTTGTACCGAGATCGCGCTCGGCGCCCTTGCACCGATGGCGCCCGACCTCATCGCGCTGGCGGAGAGGTTCGACGTGCTATACATGGAACTCAAGCGGGAACGCGCGCTTCTCGACAACGACGACCTCATCCACCTCGCGCTCCGTGCCGTTCGCGACAACCCGAGCGTGGCTGCGGACTATACCGGCCGCTTCAGGCTCGTGATGGTCGACGAGTTCCAGGACACCGACGCACAGCAGCTCGAGCTGATCTCCATCCTCTCGGGCGGCGCTGCCGAGCACCTGGCCACGGTGGGCGATGCGCAGCAGTCCATCTACCGCTTCCGTGGCGCCGACGTGGCCGTGTTCCGTGCACGTGGCGCGGCTCTGCCCGCCGACGACCACGTCCGTCTCGCCGTCAACTACCGCAGCCATGCCGACGTGCTCGCGTTCGTCGATCGCGTCTGCGGGGGCGAGCGCGGTGTGGTGGAAGGCTTCATGCATCTCGACTCCGATGTCGGCCGAACCGACGGCTATGCAGCTCGCACACTGCCGCGCGTGGACGTCGAGCTTACGGTAGGTATGTCTGGTACGAGCATGACGCAGACCGCGCTCACGGCGGCTGGCGTCGCCGATCGCCTCGCAGGGTATCGCGACGCCGGCGAGGATGAGGGCGACATGGCTCTGCTGCTCGGAGCCACCACGCACGCCGACTACTACATCGATGCCATGCGCGCGCGCGGGCTCGAGTGCGTCGTGACGGGTGGTTCCACCTTCACGAGTACCGACGAGGCGCGCACCATGGGTGCCCTCCTGCACTACCTGGCAAACGACCGTGACACGCAATCGGGACTCTTTCCGCTGCTCACCTCCGAGATGTTCGATCTCGACGCCAACGACTTCGTTCGGCTGGGAACGCGGACGCAGTCGGCACTCGACGCACCGGCAAAAAGGGACATCGACCGTGGCATGGCGACCATGTCCATGTTCCGAGACGCTCCGACGTCCGCGCGTCTCGCCCATGCCCACGAGGTGCTGACGCGTGCCCGCAGCCTCATGCGGCGGCGGCCCGTGGCAGACGTCTGTCTCCAGGTGGTGCGCGACTCCGGATGGCTCGAGCGCCTCGAGCGCCGGGGTGGCAATGGTCGCGCTCGTGAGGCCAACGTCCTTGCCGCCATCGGCTACATCCGCGACCTCACGTCCGAGCTGGGGCTTGGGCCGGGACGCGCCGCCACTGAGTACGACGTGTGGCTTGCCGCGTCCAAGATTCCGCCGGCAACCCTTGCGGGCGGCAGGCTCGCGGCGGTTCGCGTGATGACGATCCACGCCTCCAAGGGCCTGGAGTTTCCCGTGGTTGCCGTGGCCGAGTGCTGGAACGTCCTGCCCGCCAACGCGGGCGTGATCACGGGCCGCGTCGCCGACGGTAGCGTGCCCGTGGTGCTCGTGCCCGGGAAGAAGGATGAGGAGGACAAGAAGGGCTTGACGAAGCTTGACGACTCCCATGACGAGGAGGATCCTCGCACCCTCGCGGAGTGGTATGCCCACCTCCGCTCGAGCGAGAAGGTCGATGCCGCCGCCGAGAAGACCCGTCTGCTGTACGTCGCCCTCACGCGAGCGAGGGAGGCGCTCGTGGTGGGCATCTGCGGGTACGAGAAGAAGGAGGACGCGTCTCTTTCGCCCAGGCTTTTCGCCGACGTGTGCGGCGCCCTCTTCGAGGAGGGGCTGCCGCCCGTGGGGGAGTCGAGCGTCGGGTACGGCGGGTCGGAGCCGGCCCGGGTGCGCAGGATCGACGTGCGCAAGGAGGACCCAACGAGCAAGAGCACCAGCCGCATGATCGCGGATTCCGCCGGTACGCTCGCGGGCGTGGATAGAGTCGTGATCACGGACCCCTCGCAGGTGCCCTTCCTCGGATGTTCCGGAGGAAGCCCCCTTGAGGCGGAGTTCGCGCTCTACTCTTCGGAGGCGGACGAGCTCACCCCCGCAACGGTCATGCGCCGCCCTCGTGCGGACGTTTTCAGCTACTCGTCCGCTCACGCCCAGATGGAGCGCGAGCTGCCCACGCGCGCCGATCGCGATGCCGACCAGAAGGGCGCGCCAACTCTGGAGGACGGAGACAAGGCCACCAACCTCGGCTCCGCCTTCCACGAGCTCGCGCAGACCATGGTCGAGAGCGGCGACTTCCCCTCGCGGGAGCACGTTCGCTCCACGGAGGGCTTCTGGCGACTCTCGCCGAGGGCGTCCGCCAAGCTCGAGGCAGCGCTCGCGCGCTGGCGCGACTCCGACATTCGCCGAGAGGCGGTCGGTCATGGACTCATCCGCGCCGAGGTGCCCTTCTTCTCCGCCGCGGAGTCTCGTTTTGGCAGCTATGTCGAGGGTGCCATCGACCTTCTCGCCACGGACGCGGGCTCGCCTGCCGCGCTCGTGATCGACTACAAGACCGGGGACGGTGGCCTCTCGACGGACCAGATTCGCGCACGCCATGAGATGCAGGCAAACTTCTATGCCTCCGTGCTCATGCGACAGGGATTCACGAGCGTGGGGTGCGCCTTCGTCTGCGTGGAGCTCGATGGCGGGAGTGGGCAGCCCGTCGTCGTTCGCTACGAGTTTGGCGAGGAAAACCTCCCGCAGATGGGCTGAGTCTCGCCGCAGCACGTCACCGCTCTCTCAGGCGCCCCGGCTCATATTGAGCCGGGGCGCTTTCGTTTGGAGGGAGCTAACCCCTGACCCGCTGATGCCGTAGTGCCATTGCTCGTCTGACTTTGGTCCCTGCGAGAAAAGCGACTTTGGTACAGGGCTTCAGATCGTTTACCTGCAGGTACCATACCCCAACGAATCGTTGGCCCAAGGTACGCCCAGTTGGGGCCGTACCAAAGTGTCCTCGTACCGAAGTCCAACGAGCTCTGGGTTTTCGGTACCCGGCATGCCGTCAAGGGCCTTGCGAGACTCTCCCGATGGCCGTGTTCTCGTTCGCTTTGCCAGACGTTGCAGATAACGACATTATTTTGAGTTCGACGGGTAAAATAATGTCGTTATCTGCAACGTCTGGCAAAGCGGCTGTCTATGGCGTCATGGAAAGAGGCCTGCAGCCAGAACTTCCATGTGCCTCGCTCGTGGATTTCGTGTGAGACGCCGCCTGCTGCCACCTGCGCCGCGATGCTTTCTCCCAGCTAGAACAGGTGTTTGCCCACCCCGCGGCTCGCGTCCATGGGCTATCCTAAGAGGTGTTGAATTCCGCCCAGCGCAGATACTGTTCCAGGAGCTTTCATGGCCTTTGTCCATCTCCACAACCACTCCGACTTCTCGATCCTCGACGGGGCCACGCGCATTCCCGACATGGTGAGACGGGCCAACGACCTCGACATGCCTGCCGTCGCCCTCACCGACCACGGGTACATGTTCGGCATCCCCAGCCTCGACCTCGAGTGTCACAAGTACAACGACGACCAGAAGAACATGAAGCAGTGGTGCCACGACGTGGAGTGCCTTCAGAAGGGATGGGCCCTCGAAGAGCCCGCTCCGGATGCCGATGGCGCTACGTACTTCGACCGCATCCACGACCAATGGGCCTCCGACGTAGCGGCATGGGAGTCATCCAGTCATGACCTCGCGGCGGTCAAGGCCAATCGTCCCAGGCTCAAGGTCAAGCCCATCTTTGGCTGCGAGGCCTACTTCATCACCGATGACTGCATCGAGAGAGGCTCCAAGCAGCGCCGCTACCATTTGATTCTTCTCGCCAAGAGCGAGGAGGGCTACGTCAACCTCATCAAATGCATGTCCCACGCCGCCGGTCACGAGATGATGTACTACCGCCCCCGCACCACCTTCGGCATGCTCGAGCAGTATCACGAGGGCATCATCTGCCAGAGCGCCTGCGTCCAGGGCATCATCCAGCAGAACGTGCTTCGACGGAGAGTTCGAGATCGCCTACGAGTGGGCGCGCAGGTTCAAGGGTCCTCTTCGGCGATGACTTCTACATGGAGATCCAGGATCACGGGCTCGAGTTTCCGCAACGGCTGGAACGACCGCAAGCTCGACGAGTACCTCGTGAAGATGGCCCACTGAGCTCGACATCAAGGTCATCGCGACCAACGACTTCCACTATCTCAATCGCGAGGACGCTCCCACGCAGGACATCCTCTCGTGCATCGGCAAGGCCACCACGCTCGACAACCCCGACCGCATGAAGATGGAGGGCTCGGAGTTCTACATGAAGACCGAGGACGAGATGCGCGAGCTCTTCTCATGGGTTCCCGAGGCCTGCGACAACACGCTCGACGTTCGCCTCCAAGTGCGACTACGAGCTGGACTGGAACTCCATGTACCTGCCCCAGTACCCTGGCCTTCGTCCGGGCGAGTCCGCCGACGCGCGCTTTCGCGAGGAGTGCGAGAAGGGCCTCGCCAAGCGCTACGGCGACGACTGGCGCAACGTCGTCATCGATGGCATCAACGTACGCGAGCGCTTTGAGTACGAGTACAAGGTCATCTGCGACAAGGGCTTCGCCAACTACTTCCTCATCGTCCAGGACTACGTCCAGTGGGCCAAGGACAACGGCATCGGCGTCGGCCCGGGACGAGGCTCCGCGGCCGGTGCCATCGTGGCCTATGCCATGAACATCACGAGCTTCGACCCGCTCGAGAACGGCCTCATGTTCGAGAGGTTCCTCTCGCCCGAGCGCTCCGAGATGCCCGATATCGACATGGACTTCGACGACGAGCACCTCCAGGACGTGATCCGGCACGTGCGCTGAGGTCTACTGGCGAGGACCACGTATGCAAGGTCATCACCTACTCCACCATCAAGGCCAAGCAGGCCATCAACGACGCCAACCGCGTCCTGGGCTTTCCCGTGTACAAGGGTCAGAAGCTCTCCAAGATGCTCTCCAACGACCCGCGTCTCGCGCTCTCCAACGCGCTCCACAAGAACGAAGGCAAGGAGGACCAGTACTCGCCCGACTTCGAGGAGGCCTACAAGAGCGACCAGGACGCCAGGAAGATCATCGACGCCGCCCTCGCCATCGAGGGCCTCACCCGCGGCGAGGGCGTTCACGCCTGCGCCACGCTCATCGCCCCCACGCCCGTCACCGACCACGTCCCCACCAAGCTCGACACCAAGGGCAACGTCACCATCACGCAGTACGAGGGCCACTCGGTGGCGGACATGGGCCTGCTCAAGATGGACTTTCTCGGCCTGCGCACCCTGACGGTCATATCCAAGGCGCTTGCCAACATCCGACACAGCCACCCCAACGCCTCCGACATCGACGAGTTGCCGCCGTCGGTGCGCTCCTGCGTCAAGGAAGGCGCCACCTGCGTGGACCTCGACGTCGACAAGATCGACTTCTCCGATCCCAACATCTACGCCCTCATGGGCCGCGGCCACACGGCGGGCGTCTTCCAGGTCGAGTCCAGCGGCATGACGGCCACCATCAAGAGCATGCAGCCCAAGGAGTACAAGCAGATCGTCGCACTCATCGCCCTGTACCGCCCCGGTCCCCTTGGCGCCGGCATGGTAACGAGCTACATCAACCGCATGAACGGCAAGGAGCCCGTCGTCTTCTACGACGACCGTCTCTCCGACATCCTCGACGAGACCTATGGCACCATCGTGTACCAGGAACAGGTCATGCAGATCTCGGTCAAGATGTCCAACTTCTCCGCCGGAGAGTCAGACTCCCGCATCCGCAAGCCCGTGGCCAAGAAGAAGATCAAGCTCCTCACGAGCACCGTGTTCCATTGGGACAACGGCAAGGACGAGACCACCTACGACCACTGGATGAACGGCGCCGTGGACAACGGCTACAAGCGGGAGACCGCCCAGCGCATCTGGGACGACGTTCTCGAGTTCGCCTCATATGCCTTCAACAAGAGCCACTCGGCCGGCTACGCCATACTCGTCATGCAGACGGCTTGGATCAAGGCGTACTTCCCACGCGAGTACATGGCTTCCGTCCTCACCTCGTACATGGGTAAGACCGACAAGATCGTCCACTACGTCACCGCATGTCGTCACGAGGGCATCTCCATCCTTCCGCCTGACATCAACGAGTCCGGCAAGGACTTCACGGCAACCTCCGAGGGCATCCGCTTCGGCTTCGCCGGCATCCGCGGCGTAGGGGAGGGCGTGGGCGACGCCATCATGGACGAGCGTGACGCGGGACGGTTCCTTCAAGAACCTCCACGACTTCGTTGACCGCATGGACTGGGTCGCAGGCCAACAGGCGCGTGGTCGAGGCGCTCATCAAGTCGGGAGCCTTCGACTACTCGGGCTTCACGCGCATGCAGATGATGCACTTCGTGGACAAGAACAACCCCGAGAACATCGTCGACGCGGCGGCGCGCAGGCAGAAGGAGCGCGCCTCGGGGCAGTTCTCGATGTTCGACATGTTCTCCGACGTCGAGGACTCCGGCTTTCAGGAGTCGGTGCCCGTGCCCGACGGCATCGAGTGGGATCGTCGGATCAAGCTTGCCCAGGAGCACGACGTGCTGGGCATCTACGTCTCCGACCATCCGCTCCGTCCGTATGAGTACGCGCTCTCCAAGGAGCGCGACTACAGCATCGCCGACATCGCGGTCTCGGAGGAGTACACCGACCCCACGGGAGGTGTGCACGAGCGCTTCAAGGTTCCCGAGGGCACGCCCGTGCGGTTTGCGGGCATGGTCACGAGCGTTCAGAAGAAGACCACTAAGAAAGGTGACCCCATGGCCGTCGTCACGCTTGAGGACATGGAGGGCGAGATCACGCTCGTCGTCTTCCCCAAGGTATACCGCCAATGCGCGGCCACGCTCGCCGGCGAGGTCGACTCCGAGACGGGCGAGAGCTCGGGAGACATCTTCATCTCGGCCAAGGGTCGGCTCGAGCGCTCCGACCGCGGTGACCAGCTCATGTGCACCGAGATCGTGAAGCTCGACCTCAACGAGAAGAGCAACCGCCCCAAGGTGCTCGAGATCAACCTGCCCGCCAACCAGCTCTCCCGCACCCGCATGGATGCGCTCGTGGGCGTGCTCTCCCGCTACGTCGGTCTCGACCACGTGGAGCTGCGCGTGGAGAGCGCCGGCGGCGACACCATGCGCATGGAGCTGCCCACGCGCGTGGACGCGCGCAACATGGTCCTTCTCGCCGAGGTCACCGATCTCGTGGGTCGTGCGGGTCAGGTCGTCGTCGCGTAGGAATTCTCTTCGGATGGGTGGTTGTCGGTAACATACCGGCCCGATTGGGGGATAAGAACTCAAGGAACATCACGTCAGAAGGAGGACACCATGGCTGAGGCCAAGTTCTACCGTTGCAAGCACTGCGGCAACATCGTTCTGATGGTCGACGAGGAGTGCCCGTGCGTCCCGCAGTGCTGCGGGGACCCGATGGAGCTTCTCGTCCCTGGTGCGGTCGATGCCGCCGTCGAGAAGCACGTTCCCGTTCTCACCCGCGAGGGGGATCGCCTGAACGTGGCGGTGGGCGAGGTCCCCCATCCCATGACCGAGGCTCACTACATCCAGTGGATCGCCTTCGTGAGCAACCGCAAGACCATCATTCGCCATCTCACGCCCAACGATGCCCCCGAGGCTCACTTCTGCATAGGCGAGGGCGAGGAGGCCACCGTCTACGCGTATTGCAACCTCCACGGTCTCTGGAAGGCCGAGGCGTAAGCGTTTGCCCGGGCAGCCCGTTCGGGCAGTTTGAGCGGGCTGCCGGTAATCCCTGGCAGCCCCTCGGTCCGATGACTCGTCTAACGCGGACATGAATCACTGGGAGAGGGACTTTCATGAGGATAGCGATCGCACAGATGAGCACGACCGCCGCCGATTTCGAGAAGACGGCGGACCGCATGGTGGATTACTCATATCGCGCCGTGGCCGCCCACGCCGACCTGCTCGTGTTTCCCATGGCAACCCTCACCGGCCCTCTTCCGGTGGACAACCCCGACCAGGAGGGCTTTCTCCTCGACCTCGCCGAGACGTTCGTGAACCTCTCCGACCGGCTGGTGTGCCCGAGCATCGTTCCCCTGGTCACCTCGTTCAAAGGCGACCTCGTCCCCGAGGCCATGCTCATCCGCGAGGGGAGCCTGGTGCCGCTCAAGCTCGGCTCATACCTAAAGTCGCTCATGCCCATCCACCGCGGCGATGGTCCCTCGACGAACAAGGATGCCTCCGCACCCGCCCTTCCCGAGGTCGAGATTGACGGCGTCAGGTTTGGCGTGGCCTTTACCTACGACGATCTCGATGCCTACGATGACTTTGAGTACGATGCGGACGTCATCCTCTTCTTCTCGGGCTATGGCTTTGGCGCCGACGACGCTTCGTCGGCGCTCGGCTCAGCCCTCTCGGAGGGGCGTTTCCTCGCCGACGCCGAGGCGGCCAACGCGTGGATCGTGGCCGCGGGCTCGCTCGGCGGCTACGGGCCGCAGGTGTTCACGGGTTCGAGCTTTGTGCTTGCCCCCTGGGGCGAGCTTGCCGCGCAGGCACCGTCCTTCGAGGAGGCGCTGCTCGTCTGTGACATAGACCCTCACGCCGAGGGGCCCCTCGCGCATCCGCTCGTGCAGGAGGTCTTCGATCGTCCTCTCTTTGCCTGGGGCGCCCTTACGCTCGGCCTGCACGACCTCTGCGAGAAGACGGGCAACAACGACATCGCGGTGCTTCTGGACGGCAGCCTCGACTCGATGGTGGTCGCGGCGCTCGCGACAGACGCCCTCGGACCGACGAGGGTCCATGCCCTCGTCCTCGACGATGCTGACGAGCAGGGGGTGCTCTCGAGTCGTACCCTCGTGCGCAACCTCAGGATCGATTCGCGCGAGCTCTCCGGTGCCGCCCTCGGTGCGGAAGGCGATCGTGCGCTTGCCCGCGACATCGCCGAGGCGCACCTTGCCGCGCTCGCCCGCGAGATCGGCGGCATCGCGCTCTCCAACCTGGACAAGACCGCGCTTGCCCTCGAGGTCGACGTCCGCGCCGTCAGTGCCGCGCGCGTCATGCCGATAGGCGACCTCTACCGTTCTACCGTCATCGAGTTGGCTCGTCTTCGCAACACGATCTCACCCGTGATCTCGCGTGGCGCCCAGAACGCCTACGAGGTGCCCGACGTGGACGGGCTCGAGGAATGCGGAACCTCCGACGAGGAGCGCCTCGCGTACGTCGACCACGTGCTCTCGAGCTATGTGGAGTGGGAGCGCAGCGCATCCGACATCGTTACCGACCATGGGCACCCCGAGGTGGTGGAAGAGATCATCCGCCGCACGTGCGACCACGAGCTCGCCCGTGCGGGGCGGGGCATCTGCATCATGGCCTCCTCGAAGACCATCTACGACACGCGCAACCCCATCGGCATGGTCTGGCATGACAGGCCGCGCAAAGAGGACGAGCGCGCGGACGCGGAGAGCCGGGACAGCATCATCCTGCCAGGCACGGAAGGTATGCGGGGCGTCAGGTACGAACCGCAGAGCCGCCGCATTCGAGACGTGCGCGAGATGCTCGAGTTCCTGCGCGACTTCTCGCTTGGTGGAGGCCTGCACCCCGAGGGCTTTGGGGACGAGCCCCTCGACGAGAAGGCCGACGACAAGGGGAGCGAGCAGGGTCACGCGTGGACCAACCCCTTCTCGGAGAACTAGTTTTATCCAAGTGCAGCCCTTCCTATGCTATATTAGAAGCTATATTAGAACTAACGTTCGTTTTTCTCGGCAGATGTACGTGGAGGGGAAGGGCGCGTGATCATTCTCGGCATTGACCCCGGCCTCGCTCACACGGGCTGGGGCGTCATCGAGTCTCGCGGAGGCGCATGTCGCGCTCGTGCCTACGGTTGCGTGACGACCAAGGCTGACGAGCCCATAGACCAGCGCCTCGGCAGAATCTACCGCGAGATACAGAACGTCATCTGTCGCTATGGCCCCACCGAGCTCGCAATCGAGAACATCTACTTTGGCGAGAACAGTCGCTCGGCCATCGCAACCGCCCAGGCACGTGGCGCTGCCATCGTCGCGTGCTCCACGGCGGGGCTCCTGGTGGGCGAGTATACGCCCATGCAGATCAAGCAGGCCGTGGTCGGTACAGGTGCGGCGGACAAACATCAGGTCATGTACATGGTCAAGAACCTGCTCGTGCTCGATCACGAGCCTCACCCGGACCATGCCGCCGACGCCCTTGCGGCTGCGGTATGTCATGCTAATCTCGTGCGCACCAAGACGCTCGGCCAGACGAGGGGGAGCTACGCGTGATTGTCCAGCTTACGGGAACGCTCGTGGAGGTGCTTCCCACGCATGTCGTCATCGACGTCGGCGGAGTAGGGTTCCAACTCGGCGTTTCGTCCATTACCGCCGGTGCGCTGCCACCCGTCGGCGAGGCGGGCGTCACCATCCTCACGCGAATGATCGTCCGCGAGGATGCCATGGAGCTCTATGGCTTCGCCACACGCGAAGAGCGCGCCCTCTTCGACCAGCTTCGTGCCATCGTCGGCGTGGGACCAAAACTTGCGCTCTCGGCGCTCTCCACCTTCACTCCGACGCAGCTCGCGCAGGTCGTCACCACGCAGGACATCACGCGCATGGCGCAGGTACCGGGCGTCGGGCGTAAGAAGGCGTCCCGTCTTCTCGTGGAACTCTCCGACGTGTTTTCAAAGAACGTAGAGCTCAGAGGTCTCGTGGGCCTCTCGGATCCCAGTTCGCAGACTGCGCTTCCCACAACCACGCCCTCCATTGAAGCCGATGCAGGCGATGCGCTTCTCTCCATGGGGTTCACGCCCCAGGAGGTTGAGCTTGCGCTCGAGGGTCATGACGAGGCCGGTGCCACCACCATCGAGAAGACCATCGCCTATGCGCTCAGACGCTTGGGGAGTGGTAGCTGATGTGGGAGGCGGGCGAGGGCGACCTCTTTGCGGGAAGCGTAGACGGTGCCGTCCGGCCCAAGGGAGAGGACGCGCGTGCGGTCGCGAGCGGACTCACGTCCGAGGACCTCGAGCAGGATCGCAACCTTCGTCCGAAGACGCTCGACGAATATCTCGGTCAGGTGCGCGTACGCGAGAACCTCCGTGTTCTCATTCAAGCTGCAAAAGACCGTCACGAGCCGCTTGACCACGTCATCTTCTCGGGTCCTCCGGGCTTGGGCAAGACCACGCTCGCGGGCGTCGTGGCAAACGAGATGGGAGCCAAGCTCCATACCACCTCGGGTCCCGCCATCGAGCGCCAGGGTGACCTTGCGGCCATTCTCACAAACCTCGAGGCGGGTGACGTCCTCTTCATCGACGAGATCCATCGTCTCAACCACCAGGTCGAGGAGGTGCTCTATCCCGCGATGGAGGACTTCTTCCTCGACATCGTCATCGGAAAGGGGCCGGCGGCGCGTTCCATCAGGATCGAGCTGCCCAAGTTCACGCTCGTGGGCGCCACCACGCGCACGGGACTTCTCACGGGACCTCTTCGCGACCGCTTCGGCATCTCGTATCGGCTTGACTACTACACGCCCCTTGAGCTCGCAACCATCGTGCGTCGTTCCTCCACCATCCTCGGCGTCGACATCGACGAGCAGGGCGCGGCGGAGATCGCCTCGCGTTCGCGCGGCACACCCCGCCTGGCAAACAGGCTCCTCAAGCGCGTGCGTGATTATGCGCAGGTCAAGGTGGCCGGGGCGATAACCTGGGATGTCGCCGCAGAGGCACTCTCGTTCTTTGAGATAGATGAGCTGGGCCTTGATACCATGGATGTGAGAATCCTCCGGGCGCTCTGCTCCACCTTCAGGGGCAGACCCGTCGGCCTCACCACCATCGCGAGCGTGGTGGGCGAGGACCCGTCCACCCTCGAGGACGTCTACGAGCCCTATCTGCTTCAGCGCGGTCTCATCGTACGTACGCCGCAAGGCAGGCAGGCCACGCCCGCCGCGTTTGAGCATCTGAAGATACAACCGCCAGCCATCGGATAGCGGCAGGGGAGAGAGGGGCACCAATGCTTCAGAGAGACTATCTTCTCGAGATCATCTCGCAGTTTGTCGAGGCGGTCATGCGTGCGATGCGCCTTGCGGTCGAGAAGGCAGATCCCGCTGCCTGCCAGGAGATCGAGCAGCAGGTAGGGGATATCCTCGAGCTCGATCCCGAGACGGCGCTTCAGCTGACTCCCGACTCGCTCGTTACGATGATGGTGCTCTCTGGCATGGGTGACTCGGTGGCCAACTACGTTGCCTATGCGGTCGAGCGCCTTTCCACGATCTACGATGCCATGGGCGAGACGGACAAGGCGGGTCTCAGGCATCTTCAGGCCCAGGCGATCGGCGAGTCATTTGGTTGCGATCCCAACGTGCCCCCCGAGGAGTTTGCCGAGCTCGACTCGGAGCTCTTTGAGGGGAAGTAGCGGCTGCTACGGTCTAACTCAAAGTACCGACATGGAAGATGACGGCGCCCTGTCCATCACTTTCGGGAACGAGCACGGTATTGTTCTCCGAGGCAATGACGGGCCTCGAGTAGCCTATGGCAGAGCCTAGGTATTCAATGGCGTTTGACTCGAGGTTATAGGCATACATGCCAGCGTTATCGGCCTGCGAACCTGAGCCCCACACGAGCCATGACTCGTTCATGGATGCCACGACGGAAGGTGACGCCATGTGTAGCCAGGTGATGTTGGTGGAAAAGCTTCCGTCCCAGAAACCGATATAGCAACCGTCTGCCGCCTTGTCGGACGAGAGGCATACCGCCCTTCTGTCACCGTATGCCCAGACTCCGCTTATACCCCAGTCGTTACCCTCGGAGACCACGGTGAAAACAGTGGAGGAAGAGGAGGTATCCCACGTGTGGAGCGCCTTGTAGAGAGTCGTCGACTCAGTGGCTGCAGGACTTCCTGCGTAAATCACTCCACCGTCAGTTGCCGCCGGGTAGCTACCGGTGTCGATGAGCGTAGGTGTACTCGTGCCTTCGTTGAGCGCATACGAGATCACCGTTGGCGTCCATGTTCCTTGGTTCAGGTACCATGAGGCGAAGAAGGCGTTTGATTCGTTTTCGGTCGGAACTATTTCTCCGTCAAGGAGGGGCGTGTCGTTTTCCCCGTTGAGGTCGCGTGCCGTGCCGAGCGTGTCGACGGTGCCCGTTGCGGCCGACCAGGCCTGGAGCCTCCAATCATCAGCACCCGTGGTCGGAGAGAGGCTCAGGACCGAAGACCGCCATACCGCACCCTGCGCACTGCCCGTGCCATCCTGTGGCTCGTAAACCGTTTCTCCGATCTGCCTTTCCTCGAGGGGTGTGGCGCCATTGAGCATGATGAGCGCCGCCACGTACGAAGTGAGGTCGTCAGGATTGTCGGTGCATGAACCAAAGACCGTGTCAGAGTCGATGGGGAAAGAACCGATTTTGGTGTAGTCGCCGCCAAACGTCCACTCGCCTTCGAGCGCAGAGGTCTCCGTGCCTTCCGAAACATCCAGTATGGTGGCATCGGAAGGCACGCCCTCTATAGAAAATGGCAGTGATAATCCGTCTGTGTCACCGGGCTCGGTGGATACGGTCGCTGTTCCGCTCGTGGTGCCATCCTGGTTGGATGAGGAGGCACCCTCTCCCTGTCCAAACATGCCGTGGAGCACGTATGCTACGACTGCGAGGGCCACGCATACAACGGTGGCAATGACAACCCATCGATGTGAATGGCCGCTTTTCCCAAAGTGCCTGCTCATGAATCCTCCAGTAGCGCGCTACTTCACCGCGTAGTAGATCCCGATGTGCTCTTTGCCGTCGCTGTAGTACTCGGTTTGCAGGTAGATCGTAGTGAAGGCCTGAAGGCTCGAGTACCAGAAGTGCTGGGAGCCCGAAGGCCACAGCACTCCGGCTCCGGGATCGACCAGGTACACTGCATCTGTCTGTGAGTTATAGCCGTCCACAACCATGATGTGGGCAAACGTCCCATTATTGTGGCCGTTATAGTGCGGTCCGCCTCGTCTCTCCATAGCGTCCACTGCCGTGGCGTAACCAGTTTCGTAGGAGCTGAGTACAGCAGAACGCACCTGTGCATAGGACGGCGTGTGAATGGTGGTGTAGATGGAGTCGCCGAGCCAATCGTTCATCCCTTGCTGGAACTTGCGATCTTGTAGGCTTGTGAATCCGTATCTTCTGGTCTCCATATACGTCGCCACGTTCTCGATGGAGAGACCATCACCTCTTGCAGAAGTCCATGCGCCAACGTTGCGCAGAATCATATAGCCTGAGGTGGGCCCGCAGAAGAAGTTGTTGGGCTGGCCCGCCCACTCGATGTTGTGGTACTGGATAACGGACATGAGCCTGCCGTCATTGTCTGCGTAGTACGTGGTGTTGCCAATGGTGACATAGTCATTGCGCGCCACGTACCCCGCGGACGGGCTGCCGTAGTAGAGGCTCCCGCCGACCTCGAAGGCGCCCGCGTGCGCGCCGAGCACGCCCCCGCAGCAGTCGTCGATGCGGTAGCGCTGGAGCTCCCCCGAGAAGGCCGCGGTCACGAGCCAGCCGCCCGAGGAGTAGCACTCGGCGAGCCTGCCGTCGTTGTCGGCGAGAAGGACCCCGTCGGGGTCGTACGGCATGGCCCCTCGCAGCACGCACCCGGAGGCGAGCGTGTAGTGCGCCCAGCCGTCCGTCGAGCGGCCCGGCACGCAGGCGCGAGCGGAGGCGTCCACCCAGTAGCGCTGGAGCCCGTCGCCGTAGTTTCCCACGACCCAGCCGGGGCCGGCGAGCAGCCCGTCGTTGTCGGCCAGGTAGACGAGGCCCGTGGAGGGGTCTGCCCACCTGCCGCGGACCACGCACCCGGAGGCGAGCGTGTAGTGCGCCCAGCCGGCCTCGGAGTACCCCGGCACGCAGGCGCGAGCGGAGGCGTCCACCCAGTAGCGCTGGAGCCCGTCGCCGCAGTCGCGCACGGCCCAGCCGGGGCCGGCGAGCAGCCCGTCGTTGTCGGCCAGGTAGACGTAGCCCGTGGAGGGGTCGGCCCACCTGCCGCGCACCACGGCGCCCGAGGGCGTGGCGTAGGCCCACCAGCCCGAGCCGTCCGACGCGGGGTCGACGAGGCGCGAGGTGGCCACGACGCCCCCGGCGCCCACCCAGTAGCGCTGGAGGCCGCCGCCGAGGGCCGCGGTGACGAGCCAGCCGGACGCGAGCCTGCCGTCGTTGTCGGCGTAGCGCGTGGACCCCCCCGAGGAGTCGGCCCCGCGCAGCACGCGGCCCGAGGCGAGCGTGTAGTGCGCCCAGCCGGCCTCGGAGTAGCCCGGCACGCAGGCGCGCGCGGAGGCGTCCACCCAGTAGCGCTGGAGGCCGCCGCCGAAGGCCGCGGTGACGAGCCAGCCGGGGTCGGCGAGCCTGCCGTCGTTGTCGGCGAGGTAGACGTATCCCGTGGAGGGGTCGGCCCACCTGCCGCGGACCACGGCGCCCGAGGGCGTGGCGTAGGCCCAGTACCCGGCCTCGTCGGCGGCGACGAGGCGCGACGTGGCCACGACGCCGTCCGCGCCCACCCAGTAGCGCTGGAGGCCGGGGGAGCCGCCGTCGGGCGCCGCGGCGGTCACGACCCAGGCCGAGGCCAGCCTCGAGCCGCCCCGGACGTAGTAGGCGCCGAGCGCGCCGGCGTGCCAGCCGTCCGCCTCGACGACTGGCGATTCATTTGCGTAAGAAATCTCATTGGTAACAGCCTCATCATTGACTTGCGTTTCAGCGGATGATGAGCTGTCGTCGACGACGCTTGTCTCATCAGCAAGGGCGAACGGTGCATATACGAGCGCTGTAACAAGCGAGGCAGTGGCGATGAGGGGCAGAAGCACGTGATTGACGTGGTAGTTAATGTTCACGAGACGCTCCTTCGAAATGTCAGAGCTAGATATGCAGACGCAGTGCTCCGGTCAGATTGAAATCAGTCTGAAAATAACGTAACACCGTGCCATCATATCAAATGGTTGTCTCGAGAATGGCTACTCACTCGCACTTGGCAGTCCTGCCCTCGCCAATGCTCGCCTAATTGGCTGGCTTTGCGCGGAGCACGTATCAGACAAGCTCGTCGCACCATCGATGAGACGTGCGTAGTCCGATTCCGTGAGATAGAGCCCCATCTTCTTGAGAAGTATGCCAAGATTGGTCTCGGACTCGCTTGAGTAGTTGTAGAGGCGCTCCTCATGGGCGCAGATGTTGCGAACTGCGACCATCTCGTCAAGGTCGAGAAGCATTCCCCTGCGAGAGATGGGAGAGCTGCCTGCATGACCGCAGGCCTCCCATATGCGATTGCACACCACGTTCTGCTCGTTCCTGCGCAAGAGTGCATAGAAGTACTTGAGGTTGCCGAAGGTGAGCTCGTTGAAGAGCACCCAGAGGGGAACGCCGTCATACCGCCTGCGGTAATGGCTCACGCGAACGTCAGTGATGCTGGAATCGCCTTCGACGCCACGGGCGTGATGCTCAAGGGTGTTGACCATCCAGTCAAGGTCGCCTTCGAAGAGTCCCTCGTCGCGGAGGTACTCGCGCGCACTGGTATAGCAGTTGCGATGGAGGTAGTCCTCGATTCCGCGGTGCGCCTCGCAGAAGCTGTACGAGAGCACGGAGCGCATCATGGCCTCAACGGTCATGAGGTGACGGAAGACGAGCGCGCGCAGATCGCGGTCAAAGCAAAAAAGCGCATAGATGTCATCGAAGGACGTGCCCGGAAGAAAACGGTCGTCCCCGGCGGCCTTTGTGGCCGTCTCATCGATAAAGGGGAGCTTGTAGCCGTTGACAACGGCATAGTATCCCTCACGCAGGAGAATGGTGCGCGTTTCTGCGTTGGTTGAGATGCTACGCGAATGGAGAATCTCGACCTGCTCGTCAATGCTATGGAATGACTTGTTCATGCAGGCTCCTCACAATCGGGATGAGCACACGAGCACATGGCAGTAATTCGGCACCATTTATCATGGGTCGAGCGAAATAAGAAACAACGAGCTGGGTAGTCTAGCTATGACCCGTCACCGAAAACAAGTAAAGAGCGCTTTGCATTAGAAAATATTTCTACAAAATAGACTATTCTATGTCGTAGACAAACGTACCTTAACCGTAGCAGGCCTGAGAATTTTGCTGGGGGTTTCATGAGAAGCGTTGCCAGACGAGCGTTCGCGATCGCCTCATTTTGTTTGATTCTAATTCTGTTCGGCGTCATTCCCGGGGGCGTTGCCCTTGCAGACGACGCGATTGGTTCAGATCAGGTCGTGGTCAATGAGAAGACTGCTGGGGAGACCACGAGTGAGGTCGCCGCTGGGCGGTCCGCAGCTGCGGCGGATGAAACCACTGCCGTCACTCCGACCACGACTGGCGCTACGGGTACTACTGAGGCTACGACAAGCGGCACCACAACCGGCACCACGTCTGGCTCTACGACTGGCTCCACAACCGATACAACTACCAGTGGCACCACAACCGGTACCACGACCGGCGACGCCACTGGTGACGCTACCAAGGACGTCTCGGCTAAGGAAGACGACAAGAGCACCGTCGTCTCATCCACCACGAGCACCACAACGACCACGAGCACCACAACGACCACGAGCACCACAACGACGACGAGCAACACCACGCTCGACGGCATCGACATCTCCGGCTGGCAGCCCAACATCGACCTCTCGAAGGTTCCCGCCGACTTCGTGATCATCAAGGCCACCCAGGGAACCTCGTATACGAGCGACTGCTATACCTCCCAGGCGGCCGCTGCGCTCGCCGCCGGAGACCTCATCGGCTTCTACCACTTCTACGACCTGACCGGCTCTGCAACCGATCAGGCAAACCACTTTGTGAGCACAATTTCGGGCTATGTCGGAACGGCGATTCTCGTTCTCGACTGGGAGGCCGATGCCGTATCGCTTGGCACCTCGTACGCCAAGACGTGGCTCGACACCGTCTATAACCTCACGGGGGTTGTCCCGCTCATATACATGAGCAAGTCGGTCACGCAGGAATACGACTGGTCGCAAGTTGCGGCAACCTATCCGCTCTGGGTCGCACAGTATGCCACCATGGATTCGTCAACGGGTTATCAAGAGGATCCTTGGCATACTTCCACTGCCTGTGGCGCCTGGGGCAATGATTACAAGCTCTTCCAGTATTCCTCGACTACGTATCTTCCAAACTATAGCGGCCACCTTGACGTGAACAAGTTCTACGGCACCGCCTCCGACTGGGCGGAGCTTGCGAGCAGCACGAAGCATAATCCCGTCGTGGAGAACGCGGACGCTTCCGGCACGCTTGAGGCTCCCGAGTATGAGGCGAACATCGTCGTGTCCGACCTGTCCTCCAGCCTCACGAACGTGCAGTTTGCCGTCTGGAGTGCCGTCAATGGACAGGATGACCTCGTCTGGTACTCTGCGGTCAAGACCGCCGAGGGCGTCTGGGCTGCCACCGTCCTTCCCACCGATCACGGTAGCACCGGTGCCTATTTCGTTCACTGCTACGCTACCCTCGCAGGCAAGCTCGTTTTCGTCGGCAGTACCAGTTTTAACGTCACCGACCTCGCCAAGCTGGGTTGGGTCGAGGATAAGAACGGCGTTGCGCACTACACGAAAGGTGTCCAGGATTATGGCTGGATTGTGACTGCCGACTCGCCTCCCGGCGAGAGCAACGGCCTCCAGCGCTACTGGATCGACAAGTCTACAGGCTACCTAGCTAAGGATAAGCTTGTCGACGCTGATTACTGGGCCTACGCCACCGCCGCCGGCTACGTGGTCCGCGGCAGGTACGTGTCGTCCGCGGGCAACGTGTACCTCGCCGACAACGACGGCAGGCTCGCCAGCCCCGGCTGGGTCGTGGGCGACTACGGCGACGGCCTCCAGCGCTACTGGGTGGACGCCTCGGCGCACGCCTGCGTGCCCGGCTACTCGGCCGACGGATGGGCGCACTACACGCTCGCCTCCGGGTACGTGCTGCGCGGCTCCGCGACCCTCGGCGGCACCTACTACCTCGCGGACAACGACGGCCTGCTCGCGAGCGGCTGGGTCGTGACGAGCGACATAGGCTCCTACGGCCTCCAGCGCTACTGGTTCGCGGGCGGCACCTACGTCAGGGACAGGCTCGTCTCCTCCGACGAGGCAGGGTACTGGGCCTACGCCACCGCCGCCGGCTACGTGGTCCGCGGCAGGTACGTGTCGTCCGCGGGCAACGTGTACCTCGCCGACAACGACGGCAGGCTCGCCAGCCCCGGCTGGGTCGTGGGCGACTACGGCGACGGCCTCCAGCGCTACTGGGTGGACGCCTCGGCGCACGCCTGCGTGCCCGGCTACTCGGCCGACGGATGGGCGCACTACACGCTCGCCTCCGGGTACGTGCTGCGCGGCTCCGCGACCCTCGGCGGCACCTACTACCTCGCGGACAACGACGGCCTGCTCGCGAGCGGCTGGGTCGTGACGAGCGACATAGGCTCCTACGGCCTCCAGCGCTACTGGTTCGCGGGCGGCACCTACGTCAGGGACAGGCTCGTCTCCTCCGACGAGGCAGGGTACTGGGCCTACGCCACCGCCGCCGGCTACGTGGTCCGCGGCAGGTACGTGTCGTCCGCGGGCAACGTGTACCTCGCCGACAACGACGGCAGGCTCGCCAGCCCCGGCTGGGTCGTGGGCGACTACGGCGACGGCCTCCAGCGCTACTGGGTGGACGCCTCGGCGCACGCCTGCGTGCCCGGCTACTCGGCCGACGGATGGGCGCACTACACGCTCGCCTCCGGGTACGTGCTGCGCGGCGGTCTCTATGTGGACTCCTCGCAAAACGTGTACTACGCGAATAACGATGGGCTTCTCTCTGGCCTCTCCGGCGATCCCAACGAAGCGCAACAGGCCATCGTCGCTGCGGCAGGAACGACTCCGGCGGCGGCATATGGTTCCAAGTGGGTCTCGAACGTGTACCAGAATGCGGGCCTCGGCACCTTCAGCGGCAATGCGTGTGACTACTATGCGAAGTACTGTACTTCGTCCGACCAAAACGAGCTCAAGGCTGGCATGGTTATCGCGGTAAGTAAGGATGCGTTTGATACCACATATGGCGATTCAGCCATCTACATGGGCAATGGTGTCGTCTATCAATGCACTGGCGGTGCCATCAAGACGATGACGCTTTCCGCTTGGATATCCAGCTACGGTACCCTTGTGACCCCCAAGTGGGGATGGTTGGGGAACCTCGCTATTACCTAGAGTGCTCCAAGCTCTGAATTTCAGTAATCAGACTATGTTCGATTAGCAGGGGGTGCCTTCGGGCACCCCCTTCCTTCTACCTCCGCTATTCACGCACCGCTCCAAACAAAAGTTAATGTTCGATTCAGACGGCTGGATATAGGTTATAAATGAAGCCACGCTGCTTCTTACGCATATCTTATGAAGGGCCTTGCAATGGGAAATCTGAGACGCTGGCATTTCTCTCTAGTAATTGCTTTTGCGGTGGCCTTTTCTCTTTGTGTGCAGGCCCCTGTCAGGGCGCTTGCTGACGAGACGGATGCCGTCAGCGATAGCTCGTCATCTACTGTTGAGCATGTCGACAAGACAACCGCTACGGATGACGATCAAACGATTATCAGTGATCTGGACGATGCAGCCGCCGACGAGACCGTCGTCTTGACAACTACAAATGATGGTCAGGTCGCCATGAGTGACGCGTCAGGTTCGACTGGCGAGGTCGCGAGCGGGCTCTCCACCAGTTCCGCACCTGTCGAGGCTGATGGCTGGCATTCTGATACGGGTGGTTCCTACTACATCTCGAGCGGCGTAAGGCTGGTCTCGCATTGGATCGTGACCGCCAATGCGCCCTCTGGCGAGAGCGGTGGTCTCCAGCGCTACTGGGTTGGTGCGGACGGCCACCTCGCTCAGAGTCGTCTCGTCACGTCCGACGAGGCCGGATACTGGGCCTACGCCACGGCGTCGGGCGCCGTGGTCCGCGGCAGGTGGGCCGACCCCTCCACGGGATACGTCTACCTCGCCGACAACGACGGCAGGCTCGCCGACCCCGGCTGGCTCGTCACCGCGGCCTTCGGCGGCGGCCTCCAGCGCTACTGGGTGGACGCCTCCGCGCGCGCCTGCGTGCCGGGCTACTCCGAGGCCGGCTGGGCGCACTACACGCTCGCCTCGGGCCGCGTGCTGCGCGGGGCCGACTCCTCGGGGGGGTCCACGCGCTACGCCGACAACGACGGCAGGCTCGCGTCCGGCTGGCTCGTCACCGCGGCCCTCGGCGGCGGCCTCCAGCGCTACTGGGTGGGCGCCGGGGGCGTCGTGGCCACCTCGCGCCTCGTCGACCCCGCGTCGGACGGCTCGGGCTGGTGGGCCTACGCCACGCCCTCGGGCGCCGTGGTGCGCGGCAGGTGGGCCGACCCCTCCACGGGCCTCGTCTACCTGGCCGACAACGACGGCAGGCTCGCCGGCCCCGGCTGGGCCGTGCGCGACTGCGGCGACGGCCTCCAGCGCTACTGGGTGGACGCCTCCGCGCGCGCCTGCGTGCCGGGGTACTCGACGGCCGGCTGGGCGCACTACACGCTCGCCTCCGGGTGCGTGGTGCGCGGCAGGTGGGCAGACCCCTCCACGGGCCTCGTCTACCTCGCCGACAACGACGGGCTGCTCGCCGGCCCCGGCTGGGTCGTGGGAAACTACGGCGACGGCCTCCAGCGCTACTGGGTGGACGCCTCCGCGCGCGCCTGCGTGCCGGGCCGCTCGACGGACGGCTGGGCGCACTACACGCTCGCCTCCGGGTGCGTGCTGCGAGGGGCCATGCCGTACGACCCCGACGGGGTCCTTCTCGCCGACAACGACGGCAGGCTCGCCGAGTGCTACTCCTCGGGCGGCTGGCTCGTGACCGCGGCCTTCTCGGGGGAGCTCCAGCGCTACCGCATCGACGACTGCTGCGGGGGCGTGCTCGGCGCGCACGCGGGAGCCTTCGAGCTCGGCGGGAGCCTCTACTACGGCAGCCCGTCCGCGGGGTACGTGGCGCGCAACACCAACGTCTTGCTGGATGGTACCTTCTACCATGCTGACAATGACGGCAGGCTCTCCGTGGTTGATACTGGCGGAAACTACTCTATGTGGGCAAAGGCGCAGGGCTATACCAGCAGCACGAACTATCTCATCCTCATAAACTGCAGCGACCATCTGGTTGGCGTTTACTATGGCGACTACATGAACTGGACGTGCATCCAGATGTATGCCTGCGGCAACGGCAAGGATTCCACCCCCACGGTCAAGGGCAGCTTCACCGTGAGCGGTAAGGGGTACTCCTTCGGATCTGGCTATACCTGCTATTACTACACGCAGTTCTACGGGGACTACCTGCTCCACTCCATACTCTATTATCAGAACTCCTGGACCGTGATGGACGGTCGCCTTGGCATGGGGGTAAGCCATGGGTGCGTGCGTCTTGCCGTAGAGAACGCCGAGTGGATCTACGACAACATCCCCTTGGGCACGAGGGTCATCTCCTACTAGACATAGACGACAGGCAAGACATCGTCGAGGGGAATTCGCGCGACTGCGCGGATTCCCCTCTTGCTTTTTCAAAGTAAGATTCACTTACGGATGAGAGAGTCAGCGTGGGATAGTCACCGACATGATGCAAAGTGCTGCCCTACAATACACTTCGTGTCCCGCATGAGACTATCTGATGATTCCGCATAATTCGAAGAGGTATAGCTTATGAGGCAAGGTGACCTATCATGCAGCCGCAACACGCGTGGGCGTAGTCGGCTTACGAGACGAGGCGTTCCTTTCCTGATTCTGACGATAGTGACGTCGTGCTGCCTTGGGATCTATATCGAGCTCTTTCATGACGCCGCGTGTCTTGGGAGGACGGGAGAGACGATAGGTCTACTTACCGGGCTTCTTCCCTCGGATTCCATGCTTCGAATTGCCAAGTACTTTATCCTCTCGTTTGTGGTGCTCTACGGTCTGAGCTGCATCCCCGGATTCTTCCATTGGGTTGTCCGCTATCGCGTGCTTATCGGTATAGGCATCGTGGCCGCGTGCGTCGTGCTAAAGATCAGCGGGTCATCCATTGCTCTCTGGGGGTCTGGCTACGAAGGTACGCTCTTTGGGATTCCACGCCCCATCAGGTCTGACGAATGGGCCGTATTCACGCCCTTCTCCTTCTCGCAGTCCGTCTCGGGTAACCAAGCCATCTCTTCTCTTCTTCGTGGCGGTAACACTGATGTGACCCTTGTGTATGGCCAGCCCTGCTGGGCAATCGCCACGCTCTATCGTCCCTTCCTCTGGGGCTATCTCTGTATGAGCCCAGAGCGGGGACTTGCCTTTTTCTGGACAGCAAGGCTCGTAGCCGTTTTTCTCGTGACCTTTGAGCTTGTCCGCCTACTCTCCGAGGGCGATGACGTGCTCGCCTGCCTCGCGGCTATGTTGGTGACCTTCTCGCCGTTGGTTCAATGGTGGTTTGCGGTCAACGGAACCGCGGAGTTGCTCATCTTTGGCCAGGGGCTTGTTCTTTCGCTCGACAGGCTCCTAAGGGCGCGATCACGACCGTCGCGCCTTGGGTATGCGGCTCTTCTGAGCTGGTCTCTCTGCTGCTATGCCTTCATCCTCTATCCCTCGTGGCAGATTCCGTTTGTCTACGTTTTTGGTGGCTTGGGAATATGGGTGATTGTTCGTTGGATACGTGAGCAGGATGACAAGAAAACGATAAAGGCAAGCGTCCTGCAATCGACGCTTATGCTCGTCCCGTCGCTTGCACTTTTTGGCGGGCTTGCCGTTACGGCCGTGCTTGGGTCTTGGGATGTGCTCCAGTGCGTGACGGGAACGGTGTATCCGGGTTCGCGTCTTGAGACGGGCGGAGGGCTTTTCTCTCTACTGGCAAACACGACCACGACCCTCGTCTCTCCGATTAGTACGGATGCATACTCTCCCAACGTCTGCGGCGCCGCAACGTTTTTTGCCCTTTTTCCTTTGGGGCTCATCATGGCAGTGGTGATGGCCATCAGGCATAGGGACCTCGGTCTCATCTGCCTGCTGGTGCCGGGGGCAATACTGCTGATCTACGGGTTTTTTGGCTTTCCCGCCTGGCTCAGCAAAGTGACGCTTCTGAGTAACGTGCAGACGGGGCGGCTGCCCTTCCCTCTTGGGTATCTAGATGTCGTCATGCTCGTGCGTGCAATGGCCGTACGCCAATCGTGCGATGCGGTTCAGGCAACGCATGGTGCTGCGAAGCATTGTGATCGCGTGCTACCATCCATGGTTGCATCCCTAGCGTTCTCATCGGTACTTGTTATCGTTGCCTGCCTGACGGCTCCTGCGGCGATGGGGGGATGGCAGTGCCTGATAACCTTTACCGTGACGTTTGCCATGTCTTGGATGGTAACCATGCCCCGTCGCGCTGTCGAGCGCCTAAAGATTCAACGTGAGCAGTCGATGGCCATAGCGGCGAGCGTCGTCGTGCTGGCGGGATTCTGCGTAAACCCGGTACAACAGGGTGCGGCAGCTCTCACCAAGAGTAATCTAGCGACAACGATTCAAGAGGTTGTCTCCGATTCACCCGGGTCCATCTGGCTGAGTGATAACTCCGTATTTAGCCAATGCCTGGTTGCAAATGGGGCTTCGGCTATCAACAGCGTCAATACCTATCCAAACCTGGAGCTTTGGGCCTCTCTTGATCCCGATGGCTCATATTCAGACGTCTATAACCGCTATGCCTACATTGACTGTGCAATCGGGAGCGATACGAGTTTTGAATTAATTCAAGCGGATCATTTTTCCGTAACGCTTACTGTAGATGACATACGAGCGACAGGGGCAACGTATTGGCTATCCACCAAAGACCTTACGGCCTGGAATACCGATGACGTAAGCTTTGAGCCCATGGAGACGTCTGGGCCATATACGGTCTATAAGATTGAGCATGTTTCTTCATAGCCGGAGGCAGTGGGAGACATACATTCCAAGAACCTGAGGAGGGGTATTGAAAGAAGCAGCTCTATTTGGTCAGTTCCTGAAGTTCGGCGTGGTGGGAGCCATTGCCTTTGTTATTGACTTCGGCACAATGGTCGCGCTCCGCGAGCTACTGGGACTTGATCCCATCATTGCTGCGGCCATCTCGTTCTGCGTATCGGTGGTTTTCAACTACGTGGCATCTATGCGCTACGTATTTACCCGTCGAGATGACCTGTCAAGGCAGAAGGAGCTCATCGTTTTTGTGACCCTGTCCGTTATTGGCCTTGCGATAAACGAGCTGATAATGTGGCTGGGACAGGAGGCATTCGCTGCGGCTGGAATCGACTATGCCAATGGGCCCTATTATATGGGCGTGAAGATCCTTGCAACTGCAATCGTGATGTTATGGAACTTCTTCAGCAGGAAGAAGTGGCTTGACGCCAGCTAACCCGAGGCAACTCTGAGAAAATGGAGGCTTCTATTGCCGCTTTCTGAGTTCTTGCTCATGGGAGTATTCCGACATAACCTCTATCTCCCAAGTGCGCCTGCTGCCCTTCACGACGGTATCGAGAATGAGTCCGCAAATAAAGAGGAGCGCGGCAAGGCCGCAGAGTGACACCGCGACTATTGCGGATGGCAATCGAGGGACGAGACCCGTCTGGTTAAATTCGGATATAACGGGAAAGCCCACGCAAAGCCCGATCACAAGGAACATGAGCGCGAGAAGCGAAAAGAATCCGAGCGGCTTGTAGTCCTTGAACAGCGTTGCAATCATTCTGAGAACCTTGAGACCGTCAGACACCGTATTGAGCTTGGAGACGGACCCTTCCGGTCGATCGCGATAGTCAATGGGTACCTGAGTGATGCGCCAGTGCTTGTCCACGGCATGAATGGATAGTTCCGTCTCAATCTCAAAGCCAGGTGAGAGCACAGGAAGGGTCTTGGCGAAGGCGCGGGTAAAGCTCCTATAGCCAGTCATGACGTCACTGTACTCAAAGCCATAGAGCAGCTTGATGAGCCAGCGTACGAGATTGTTGCCGAGTCCGTGGAAGGCACGCTTGTTTTCCTCACCGTAGGTACCGTTCGTGAGGCGATCACCTACTACATGATCGGCCATACCCGAAAGGAGTGGTGCGAGCAGTTCATTCACGCTCTCTGCGGGGTAGGTATCATCGCCATCGACCATGACGTAGTAATCTGCATCGATGTCGCGCAGCATCTGTCGAACGACGTTGCCCTTACCCTGGCGAGGTTCAGATACGACAACGGCCCCATGTGAGATTGCTATCGCAGAAGTGTCATCTGATGAGTTGTTGTCATACACATAAATCGTTGCCGAGGGAAGCTCACGGTTAAAGTCATCGATGACCTTGCCAATCGTCAGAGCCTCGTTGTAACAAGGGATGAGCACGGCAATGGATGAGTTTGTTCTGGATATCATGTAACCCGATTCCCGAGGACGCGACTGCTTGAGTTCAAGTCGAGGCAAGTACTGGTAGCCGTCCGTCTCTAGAGATGGTAGTTGAACATGGCAGGTTCACTGTGAGCGAAATTGGGGTTGAAGTAGGGGTCGCCCTTCACGTAATACTCCGCCCAGTGATAATTCATATACGCAATCTCGCGATGGAATCGCATGCGCTTGGCTTCGCTGTTCTCGGCGCCGCGCGAGAGAGACTCGTAGTGATAGAGCTCCACCTCAGGGGTGTAGACGACAAGCTCTCCTAGCTCACGAATCTTAAGGCAATAGTCTATGTCATTGAAGGCGACGGTAAGCTCTTCGGTAAAGCCCCCGACGGCTTCAAATGAGTTTCGCTTTGTCATGAGACAGGCCGCGGTGACAGCGCTCAGATCTTGTTGCGAGTCCTGCATCGCAAAGTACCCCCATCTGTCGTGGGGAAGATTCTTGTTTAGATGACCCGCGCAAAGGCCTCCAATACAAACCCCTGCATGTTGGATCGTGTCATCTGGATAGAGGAGTCGAACCCCTACAATGCCAACGTCCTTTCGTGCGCACAGGCCAAGCATGACCTCAAGCCAGTCGGGGGTAATCACCTCTGTGTCATTGTTGAGAAGAAGCAGATAGTCACCCTTCGCCTCTTCTGCTCCAAAGTTCATCAGCTTCGAGAAGTTGAACTCATGCTCCCACCGCTCAACGCGGACGGTAGTAGGGTGCTCTCTTATGAGAGAGTCGTAGTATTCAAAGGTCTTGCTGTCGGTGCTGTTGTTCTCGATGATCACGATTTCGTAGTTATCGTAGGTCGACTTGGCAAGAATCGACTGGATGCAGGTGTCGAGAACATCCGTGTAGTCCTTGGAAGGAATGATAATCGAGACAAGAGGGTGATCTTTGGGAACGTCATAGATGACTTTGTAGGAGAACGGCCTTCGAGACTGCGATACGGTCGCTGAAATGCCGAGACGGTCGAGATGCTCGCGTACGGCTCTTATCCCTGCATCGGTGGCATATGACTTGCTTCCTGCGTCTGCGGCTGTTGACGTGGCGCTCATTCGCCAATGGTAGAGCGGCATGGGGATGTGATTGACGTAGCGAGCCTTTTCTACCGCACGGAGAGTGAGGTTATGATCTTGGGCGCCGTCATATTCTGCGGTGTTGGGCTCGAGCTGATCAAGAAGCGACTTTCTAATCGTAAGCATATGGCAGATGTAGTTATTCCCTCGAAGAAGATCAAGGTTAAAGTCGGGTTTGAAGAACGGCTGCGCGAGAGAGCCGTTTGGCATCAGCTTGTCCTCATCACAGTAGATGAGATCTGTATCGATTCTATTATTGATGGCTCTGACATATTCGAAGAGGATATCGGGCTCAATCAGATCGTCGTGATCAAAGAAGCAGACGAAGTCACCGGTGGCCACTTCGATTCCTCGATTGGTGTTCTCGGAAATGCCAAGATTATCAGGGAGACTGACCACACGAATACGATGCTCTTTCTTGGAATACTGCGAAACAAGCTCAGAAAGCCCTTCGTCTTCTGGAGAGGCGTTTACAAGAATAAGCTCCCAGTTGTGATAGCTCTGCTTGATGACCGAGTCAGCCATGTTCCTGAAGAACAGGCGTGGCGTCTTGTAAAGCGGCACAACGATACTGAACTTTGGCTCGTAGCTGAAGTGAATATGATCCTGCTTGGAGAGTGCCGCGACATCAACTCTGTGAGCCTTAAACCAGTCCCTGTAGGTGGCATCTTCTTGGGCGCTTCGCATGATATTCGCCGTCTGTAGGCGGAGATCGGCAAACATGGGTCCATCGAGAACCTCGAAGCCATCGAATGATGGATGATTTGCATCATCAATCGTAAAAATGAGTCTCTTTATCTCATTGGGAATCCTTAGGGAGTATTGATACTCCCTGCGATACCTGTTCACACTAAAAGGGATAATCTCCTTTGCATTGCCAAAAGAGATAGGGATGATTGGGATGGTGTTGAGCGATGCGTCCAGGCATTTGATTGATGGTGCGTTGTCATCTCGATAGGGTTCATGGACGGCTATGCGCAGAATCGCCTCATCGCCATCCTCAATGCAATCGAGAAAGTCAATCGTGGCATTGTCATAGATGCCAACTTTGTCATAGTCGCGAATCTCACGACAAAGTCGTTGGTTAAGTCTATAGTTCAGGCGCGATTCCCATTTGGCGGATGTGAAGCGGATGTGAAAGGAAGCGCTATCGCTGGGCGTTACGCCATCCCGTGATTCTGTCAGAGTGATTTGGCAACTGGAGACGTCGAGCATGGGTACGACGACGACGAAGGCGCGATCAACACCCTTGCTGGTATCAAGTTCGTAAAGGGAGCAAGGCACATCGTGTCCGTCAACCATGTCTGCCGAGACGGTAATGGTGCTTGTCTCCGAAAGGGACGGAAGGATTATCTTGGTGAAGATCTTTCCGCTACCGCGGCAGACACCAGCCTCTTTGATTCTCATGCATCAGCTCCTTGTACTGTCTTTATTGCACGATAATGATACGTGGTCATTAACGTTAGGATGCTTGTACCTTGGGGAGTGCACCAAACAACTGGATTCGTATCCCCGTTCAATAAACAGATGATAATGTCTGTGGTTTTCTCGCCAATATCACCCGTCGCGTCTATTCTTTGCAGTGTCAGGTTTGCGAGAGGCTCACTCTTCTCATATATGTCCGTGCGAGCGATGAGGTTCCACAATGTCAATGACAGGCGAGAAGACGGCACCGCCGGAGCCCCTTTCGGTCAAGCGGAACATACTTTTCAATACCGTTGGTAGCCTTACGTACCAAGGGTGTCTTTGGCTGACAACCGTTCTCGTCGTAACCTTGTCCAGCGGCTACACGGGCTCCGGCGTCCTTGCCTTGGCCATGACTGTCGGTAATATGTTCAACCCGATAGCCACCTACTCGATGAGGACGTTTCAGGTCTCGGATGTCAAGGGGACGTATTCTCAGGGTTGCTACGTTGGGTTTCGGCTGGTGACCACCGTCATTGGCCTCGCATTCATCATTCCCTACGCGATCGTCGTTGGCGGCAGTCCGGCAACGACGATTACCATCCTCCTCTACATGCTCTTTAAGATCGACGAGGCGTTTGCTGACGTTCTCTATGGTGTTGATCAGCGTGGTGAGCGCATGGACTACATCGGCATCTCTCAGTTCTTAAGAGGGGTGGCGCTGATCGTGCTCTTCTCCGGAGGGTTGATGACCTTCCACAGTCTTAACCTCGCCGTTCTTGGAATGTTCTTCGGAGGTCTTGCTGTAACGATCTTTTATGACATTCCCCATGCGTCTCGGATTGGCAGCATCCGGCCTAACATTGTGTCGAACACCGTCATGACGCTCCTGAAGAAATGTCTGCCCCTCGTCGTGTCAACCCTTCTCATCAGCATGGTCGTCTCGGTTGCTCGCCAGTACTTCAGCTGGGCTTGTGGGGTCGACCAGCTCGGGCTTTATGCCGCCGTCGCAACGCCCGCCGTGCTTATCCAGGCGCTCGCACGCTACCTCTACGCTCCTTCCCTGGTGCCTCTGGCAGAGAGATGGGAGTCGGAGGAGAACGGGGCATTTACTAAGTATCTTCTCAAGACCATACGCTTCATGGCGATTTTCATCGTGGTCATGGTCGTCGGACTCTCCCTTGTTGGGTCGCCAGTTCTCGTAAGAGTCTATGGGGAGAGCATCGCAGCGTATACGTACCTCTTCCCATGCGTGTTGATAAGCACGGGATTTATTGCGCTGATGTGGTTTCTCTCAGATGTGCTGGTCATATGTCGAGACATGCGCGGACTTCTCATTTCAAACATCATTGCATTTGCGTCATGCGCGCTGTTGATGATTCCTCTCGAGACGGCTTTTGGAATGAACGGAATCAATCTCGTCGTGATTGTCTCGATGACGATAGGGATCGTCGTGGCAGCATTCTTTCTTAGGAGAGCTATCGTGATGCGTTCTCTTAGAACGGATGGGAATGACCTGTCCTCGGGGCAATGCGACCTGAGGGTCTCCGTCCTCGTTCCGGTGTTCAACGCGGAGGATTATCTCGCAAGATGCATCGACAGCGTCCTTGCCCAAACCTACCAGAACTTCGAGATCATCGCTATTGACGATGGATCCTCTGATAGCTCGTCAGGCATGCTCGATGGCTATGCCAAGAGCGACCCTGGACGTTTTGTAGTCGAGCATCGTAAGAACGCGGGCGTCGCCGCGGCCCGTAATAGAGCCATAGAACTTGCGACGGGAGACTATATTACCTTTGTCGACAACGATGACTATCTAGATCCTGATTATCTCGAGTCGTTTGTTCGCGCCACGAGTGACGGTAAGGCAGACATCGTGTTGGGTGGCTATCGTAGGCCCGACGAGAACGGACGTGTTCGAACGCAGGGCTCTCCTGTTCCCGGAACCGAATGGGCTCCCTATGCGGTAGAGGCTGCCTGGGCAAAGCTCTATAGAACCGAGTTCGTGCGTTGTGGCGCGCTTGAGTTTTTGCCCGTGAACATCGGTGAGGACCTCTTCTTTACGCTTCCCGCCACCACGCTTTCGCGAAAGAGCGTGGTGATTCCATACTGCGGATACAACTGGTTCCTCAATCCGAACAGTGTTTCGAGCACGGCGCATCGCAGGTCCGAAGGTCTTCAGTTCGAGCAGGCCATTAATCAGATTCTTTCCCGCATGCGAGACGCGGGCACCGATTTTGACAAGGCTCTCAACAACTACGTGATCATCCGACTCGTCGTCTGGTTTCTCCTTTACACCGCACGGGGGGATGGGAGAGAGATGTCCCTTAACAATCTGCTTCGATATCGGGAGTGGCTGGACAAGAACCTGCCCGACTGGGAGAGTCGCGGATACACCTCTTTTACGAGACCAACCGGTGATGCGCTTCAGAATCGCATTGCCGTCTGGCTCTTTGCGCATCACCCTAAAACCTTTAGGCAGGTTCTTATAGCCTATGGTCGGAGGTAATCTCATGACGACATCTCATGCCTTTGCCATTTGCGCGTATGGGCAGTCACCCTACCTGCGTGAATGCATCGAATCTACCCTTAACCAGCAAGATGATGATGGCCACCCGGTTAAAAGCGAGGTCTTTATCGCCACGGCGACGCCAAGTGCCTGGCTTGATGGAATGGCCTCGGACTACGGGCTTGCGGTTATTGTTAATGATGGAGAGCACGGCATTGGCCAGGACTGGAACTTTGCCTATTTGCAGGCGTCGGCGGACTACGTCACGATCACCCATCAGGATGACATCTACTGTCCCGGCTATGCCTCTGCGGCAATCTCGGCACTTTCCCAGGCAAGCTCTTCTCTCATCTTCTTTAGCGACTACGGCGAGCTTCGCGCGGGCAAGAGAGTGGACGAGAACAAGTTGCTGAACACAAAAAGAAGGCTCCTTGCGCCCCTGAAGGACGGGAAGAACGCCGATAGCATCCCTCGGCGAAGGCGAGTTCTTTCGCTTGGCTCGCCCATTTGCTGTCCCTCGGTCACGTTCAACCGAAGGAACTGTCCCAACCCACCCTTCGAGGTCACGATGAAGTGCAGCTTGGATTGGGATACGTGGGAGCATCTTTCTCGACTTGAGGGGGGATTCTACTATTCCTCGAACATCCTCATGTACCATCGCATCCATGAGGATTCAGCGACCTCTTCCTATATAGAGGACAACACGAGGGCCAGCGAGGACCTCGAGCTGTTCCGTCGGTTCTGGCCAAAGCCCATTGCCAAGCTCATCTCGCGAGCATATTCATCGAGCGAGAAGAGCAACGACGTCTGACACAATGCACAAGCAGGACTTATCGGAGACTCTTACCGTGTGCTTTCAGGTAGGGGAGCGGACGTGAGTTTGCCCCAGCGGCTTGTTGGCCTAAAATAAATTCATATGCACCGAAATGCTTCTGTCCATTGAAGTATTTCATGAGAAGACAAGGACACCACTATGGTTGACTCATTCGCGCCTACCAACATCATCGTCACGGGTGGCTGTGGGTTCATAGGTTCGAACTTCGTGCACTACGTGGTGAATAACCATCCAGGCGTGCACGTGACCGTTCTCGACAAGCTCACCTATGCGGGCAATCCTGCCAACATTGCGGGCCTGCCCAAAGATCGTGTAGAGCTCGTCGTGGGCGACATCTGCGATGCCGAGCTTCTCGACCGCATTGTTCCCGGCCACGACGCCATCGTGCACTATGCGGCCGAGTCGCACAACGACAACTCCATCGCCAATCCCGAGCCCTTTGTCCAGACCAATGTCGTGGGAACCTATCGTCTGCTCGAGGCCTGCCGCAAGTACGATGTGCGCTTTCACCACGTTTCGACCGACGAGGTCTATGGCGACCTGGCGCTCGACGATCCACGGCGCTTCAGGCCGGATGACCCCTACAAGCCCAGCTCGCCCTATTCGTCATCCAAGGCCAGCTCGGACCTGCTCGTCCGCGCGTGGACCCGTACCTATGGCATGCGTACCACGATCTCCAACTGCTCCAACAACTATGGTCCCTATCAGCACATAGAGAAGTTCATCCCGCGCCAGATTACCAACATCCTCTGCGGCATTCGACCCAAGCTCTACGGTGATGGCCAGAATATTCGCGACTGGATTCACACCGAGGATCACTCTCGTGCCGTATGGGACATTCTCACCAAGGGCAGCATCGGCGAGACCTACCTCATCGGAGCCAACGGCGAGAGAAACAACATCGATGTGCTCCGTGCTATTCTCGAGCGCATGGGTCAGCCGACCGACGCCTTCGACTGGGTTCGCGATCGCCCCGGCCATGATCGTCGCTATGCCATCGACCCCACCAAACTCGAGGACGAGCTCGGTTGGAAGCCGGTTCACACCAGCTTCTCCGAGGGCCTCGACCAGACTATCGCTTGGTACGCCGAGCATGAGGACTGGTGGCGCGGCGCCAAGGACGCCACCGAGGCCAAGTATGCCAAGCAGGGGCAGTAAGAGATGTATCCGCATAGCGAAGATAAGCTTGGGCCAATCCTTGTTTTGTGTCTCATCTTGACGTCGAGAGATATGTAACGGCGCGCGACAGCGTCTCTGTCATACGAGGTTGTTCCAGCTTAGTAGTGAGGTGCTTGTTTGAATAACGCATGTGGGCGAGTGAAACATCTTAGGCGTTCAGCACAAGACGTGAGCTCACACCCTGTTGAGAGAACGCTGTTCGAGATTGTGGCCGCTTTCTTTGCGGCTTTCTATTTGGAGATGTATCTCGAAGCAATTATGCTTTTTCATACTGGGTCGTACTCCGGAATCCTCGATGGCACGAATCTACGCTTCGCATGCCTTAGGCTTGGCGTTCTCTTTCTCCTGCTCTTCGGCGTCCTTCATGCCGTCGTCGCCTGCCATCGCGTGGTTCTTCATGCCTTGTACCGTTTTAGATATCCAATCGTGATTGCATTACTGGTTGCAGGGGTTGCGCTGTCCCTCAGTGGAGCTTCGATTTGGTGCTATGCATTGACACTTCCTTCGTCCGACCAAGGTCTTATCTTTGGTATTCCACGTTCGATCAGAAGCGATGATTGGCTTGTTGATTCATCATTATTTTCATCACAGTCTGCCAGTGGTTTCTCTGAGATCTCCTCGATCATAGAGGGGGTCAACAATAACGTCAGCATCGGTTTTAACCTGCCCTCATGGAGTATCGTCGCTCTGCTCAGACCGTTCCAGTGGGGATATCTCATCTTGGGTTTTGCTCGTGGTCTGTCATTTTGCTGGTGTGTACGGCCTCTTGCGCTGTTCTTAATCACGTTTGAGTGCATGATGCTGTTCACGCGCAAGAACAAGTGGCTCAGCGCAACGGCGGCGATAGCGATAGGATTCTCACCGTTCGTGGAGTGGTGGGGTGGCTCGTTCTATTTCATGGTCTATGGGCAGGCTCTGGTGCTGTGTCTACATTACTTTCTGCGGCAGGAGAGCCACTGGAAAAAGCGCGGCCTCGGTCTTTTGCTAGCTTGGCTTTGCGGATGTTATGTCATGACCATGTATCCTGCTTGGATGGTTCCCTTTTTCTATCTCTTCGCGGGCATGGGGATTATTGACGTTATGTGGTTCGTGAGGGATGCGAAGCACGATGAGGGAGCACGTGCCCTCCTTATTAATAAGATTGATGTCCTCTGCCTACTTGGGTCGCTCGTTCTCGTAGCGGGAATAATCGGGGCCGGATTCCACTTTGTCCCCAGCGAGATTGCGAGAATGGCAGGTACGGTATATCCGGGAGAGCGTTTCTCGCTCGGCGGAGATGCGCTGCGGTACATCGGGTCAGCACCTTGGTCCCTCTTCTTTGCTGTCAACCCAAGTTCTCCGACGGTCAACTATTCGGAGTGTTCGGCCATCGTTGCTCTATTCCCTGCGGGGGCAGTCGCCTCGACCGCATACTGTATACGTAAGAAGAAGATTGACCCCGCAGTAATGATTCTGCTCATCCTCGAGGTAGCTACGTTTGTCTTTATGGTGTTTGGATTCCCGAGCTGGCTTTCGGCGATTACTCTCATGAGCAATGTGATTTCCACCCGGGCAATCGGCGAGCTTGGGTATCTCGACCTTTTCCTTCTCGTCTATGTTCTGGCGCGCTGTTCCGATGTAGATGTTCATGGCGTTGCCACCTCTAAGAGAAAGGTGTTTCTTGTTGGCGCATCGGCCCTTTTAAGCATGGGGTTCGTGGCGGTTGCACGCATGGTGGCGGGCATCGAGTTCAGGACGCTATATATGGTTCTGCTGTTCCTGCTCTTTGCCGGAATGATCTATTGCGTGCTTAGTAGGTTTGTCCTGTGCGACCGTCGATATGAAAAATGGCTCCTCGTGTTCTTTGTCGTAGGCGCCTTCCTGCCGGGAGTCTGTGTCAATCCCATACAGCAGGGCGTTGGGCCGCTGACTAACTCAGACCTATCGAATGCCGTAAAGGCCGTTCTCCAAGAGCCAGAAGCCAGTGACGATCAAAATGACAGGTGGATTGCGCTGGACTCGCTTGTCACACCCAATGTCTGCGTGGCAGCGGGAGCCAAGACCATAAACTGCACCAATGTCATCCCCAATCTTGAGCTATGGGAGACTGTGGATGAATCTGGCGAGTATTCCGACATCTATAACAGGTATGCGCACGTCAACGTTGTCTTGGGTAAGGGTAAGACTACGTTCTCTCTCGTGCAGGAGGACGTAATCAACGTGACTCTCTCATATGAGGACCTCGAAAAGCTCAGGGTTGGCTATATCGTTTCGTCAAAAAAGCTTACGAGCGAGAGTCCCGATGGCGGAATCAGTTTTGTGTCTGTCGGCAAAGGAGATGGATTCACCATCTATAGGGTCGAATACAATGATGCGACCTAGCGATGGCATTACTGCGTGCGCGTCCTACATATGCGGCGCATTACTGGCGGTGACATATGGTTTTTGGCAAGATGGTCTAATGCTCTAGAATGAACAACAGCAGCGCGGATGCTTTGCGGCTGCATTTTCCAATGCGTATGGACGGCATGTACGGGAGAAGGGCGTGGCATGGATTTCGCGAAGGACCTCAAGGTTACCGAGACGGGCATCGACGGTCTCAAGGTGCTTGACCTTACCGTTCACGACGATGGTCGCGGTTGGTTCAAGGAGAACTGGCAGCGCGCCAAGATGACGACTCTCGGTGTGCCTGACCTGCGCGTCGTTCAAAACAACATCTCGTTCAATGAACAGCGTGGCGTTACACGCGGCATCCATGCCGAACCTTGGGACAAGTTCATCTCCATCGCCTGCGGCTCCGTCTTTGGCGCATGGGTTGACCTTCGTGCGGGCAGCCAGACCTTCGGCCGGGTCTTTACCTGCACGCTCGACCCTTCCAAGGCCATCTTCGTGCCACGGGGCGTGGGCAACTCCTTCCAGGCGCTTGAGGATGGTACTGCCTATACCTATCTCGTAAACGCCCACTGGTCGGCCGAGCTTAAGAAGACCTACACCTTCGTGAACCTCGCCGATCCAGCGCTTGGCATCCAGTGGCCCATCCCGCTCGACCGGTGCGAACTCTCCGAGGCCGACCTGCGCCATCCCATGCTCGCCGACGTCGTTCCCATGGCACCCCGTCGCACGCTCGTCACGGGCTGCTACGGCCAGCTCGGCCGGGCGGTCAAGGCCTTGGCTGACGAGCGCGGCCTCTCGGGCTTTGACTACAACGACATCGATACCTTCGACTTCTCGGACGCCTCGGCCTACGACAAGATCGACTGGGACCTCTACGGTACCGTCATCAACTGCGGTGCCTATACGGCCGTCGACCGTGCGGAGACCCCCGAGGGCCGCACCACCTGCTGGAAGGCCAATGCGCTTGGCCCGGCTCTCCTCGCCCGCATCTGCGCGGAGCATGGCATCACGCTTGTGCACATCTCGTCGGACTACGTCTTTGACGGCACTGCCGAGGAGCACACCGAGGAGGAGGCCTTCTCGCCGCTCTCCGTATACGGACAGGCCAAGGCTGCCGGTGACATCGCCGTCGCGGGCTGCCCCAGGCACTACATCGCTCGCTCGAGCTGGGTCATCGGCGACGGGCACAACTTCGTCAAGACCATGGCGGCCCTCTCCGCTCGTTGTGCCGACGCATCGGACAAGCTCGACCAGGTGACGGTGGTGGACGACCAGCTCGGACGCCTCACCTTCACCGACCAGATGGCAGAGGGCATTCTCCATCTGCTCGACGCGCACGTTCCCTACGGCACCTATGACCTCACGGGTTCTGGTGCCATCAAGAACTGGCAGGAGATAGCCGCGCGCGTCTTCGATCTCACGAACGGTAACGCGGAGAAGGTCCTGCCTGTCTCCACGCAGGAGTACTATGCCACGGCCCAGGGTCCGATCGCTCCTCGACCGCACTTCTCGGCGCTCTCGCTCGATAAGATCGAGGCGACCGGCTTTTCCCCGCGCGACTGGGAGGAAGAGTTGGACGAGTACGTGAGGACCAAGCTCGACTAGAGGAGATGCGCCCAAGAAAGGATGGAGAGGGTGGACAGCCCAATCAACCTGGTACGACGGACGTACGGATTCGTGAAGAGGCATCTGGCTGCGCCAGGCGATCTGCCGGACTCGTTTCCGATTGACGCATGGACGGCCCCAAGCTACCCCGCGTGGTTTGGGCATCACTTGCGGAGCGAGTCGGAGCTCGTCGAGCAGCGTCACCGCGCCAGCAGCCTCGCCTATCGACCCTGCTTCTCGATCGTGGTGCCCCTCTATCGCACGCCGCTTGACTTTCTTGACGTCATGGCCGAGTCGGTTCTCTCGCAGACCTATGACAACCTCGAACTCGTTCTCGTGAACGCAAGCCCCGAGCGCGGTGAGCTTGCTGCCGCCGTGGATGCCCTGCGTGCTCGCGACGGGCGCGTGCGCGTGGTGACGCTCGACGCCAACCACGGCATCACCGAGAACACAAACCGTGGCATCGAGGCCGCCTCCGGCGACTTCTGCTGCTTTCTCGACCACGATGACTACATCGACCCCGACCTGCTCTTTGAATACGCCGGGGCGCTCAACGCGGATGGCACGATCGACGTACTCTACTGCGACGAGGACCTCGTGGAACAAGACCCCGATACGGGAGAGTTCCGGCACATGAACCCGCTCTTCAAGCCCCAATACTCGCCGGAGCTCCTGCTCTGCAAGAACTACGCCATCCACCTCATGACCATCCGCCGCTCGCTCATCGGGTCCATGCCCACGCCTGATGCCCGCTTTGACGGCTCTCAGGACTTCAACATGATCGCCTGGTGCACCGAGCATGCCCGCCACGTGCGCGGCGTGCAACGCGTGATGTACCACTGGCGGATAAGCACCAACTCCACCGCCACCAATCCCGATTCCAAGCCGTACAGCCTCCGCTCCTGCCGGCTGACCATCCAAGGGCAGCTCGAGCGCAGGGACATCGATGCGGACATCATAGGGTCGGGCATCTTCAACCTTCATGACCTATGGTTTCGCAACGTGTGCGGCAGCGTATCGGTCGTGGTGGACTGCAGCGACGACCCCAAGACCACGCGACAGTTCGTGGAGACCTTCTGCCAGTCCGATGCCTACGCCAACATGGAGCTCGTGCTCGTGGGCCGTACGGGTGCGCAAGCCTCCGAAGGAATTCCCGCCAGAGTACGTCTCGTGGACGCGTGCTCCGGCACCCGCTATGCTCGGCTCAATGCTGGGGCTGCAGCCGCCACAGGTGACTACCTGCTCTTTCTTGATGACCGCTGTCTCTTCATGACGCCAGAGCCCATCGAGCAGCTCGTGGGCATGTGCTCGATGGCGGGCGTGGGTGCCGTTGCCCCCAAGGTGCTCTACCGTGGTGGGGTCAACAAGTGCTATGGCGTGGCGGTTACCCGGCGTCGCATCATGCCGCTCTACCGAGGCTACGATGACGACTTCCCGGGATACGAGTGCAACCTGCGATCTTTTCAGGACGTGAGCGCCCTTGGGCTGCAGGGCCTTCTCACCTCGCGCATGTCCTTTGAGGCGGTCGGTGGATTTGACGAGGCGTTTTCTGACGAGACGGGTGCGGCCGAGTATTGCGTCCGCCTTCGCGAGACGGGCATGCGGATGGTCTCCATGTGCACCGTCAAGCTCGAGGTCGCCGAGACCCCGAACCTTGGGAGGCGCTACGACAACGCCTTCAACGCGCCGGACTACTCCGCAGCCGGGCTTGAGCTCTTTGACGGCCGGCACCCCAGCCTGCGCACCCTGGGTGACCCCTTCCTTAACGACAACCTCGACCAGGGGTCGAGCTATATGCAAGTTTCATAGGCGAGGCCTTCATGTGGGCCTCCTTCGTCATCGCGGTCGTGGTAGCCGTCGTTCTCCTCTACGTGCCTGGCTCGCTTGCCCTTCGCGGGATGGGGCTTTCGGCGCCACTCGCCGTGGCGTCCGCCCCAATCGTTTCGGTGTTCCTCTATGCTGCCGCTGGCATCGTGCTCAAGGCTGCGGGCGTCATCACCTCGTGGATCGTGCTTCTGGCCATCGCACTCGTGCTGGCGGGGGCCGTGTATGCCCTCGCGCGGGCGCGCGGTAGGGGAGAGACGCTTGCCCTTGGTCCGTCTCGCATCTCTTTGCGAGCTGGTTGGCTGGTTCTCGCCTGCTACGTTGTCGTGGGAGTTCTCGTGGGCTTCTGCTGCTTCCTGAGCGTGATGGATGGTCCCGACTCGTTTCCGCGACAGATTGACACCGTCTTCCACCTGGCACGCATACGAGCCTATGCCGAGAGCGGGACCTTCTCCGTGCTTGATGCCACCAACTGCTTCCCTGATGGCATGGGCTATGGGGCCTCCCTGCCGGGCGGGTTCTACCCGGCCGCCTGGCACGTGGTGGCTGCGATGGTCTACCAGGCGACGGGCTTTGCGGTGTCGCTGGTGCTCAATGCCCTCGACTTCGCCTTTGCGGCGATCGTGTTCCCGTCAGGCATGTACGTCCTTCTCTCGTACGTCTTTGACGATCATCCGAAGGCGGTCGCCTTAGGTGCGTTCGTGACGGTCGCCTTCGTGGCCTTTCCGTGGCGACTTCTCACCTTTGGCCTGCTCTGCAGCAACCTCGCGAGCTTTGCCATGGCACCTGCGGTGGCAGCGTGCTTTGCCTGCCTCATCGATCCCGTGCGGGGAGCGCATCACCGCCTTGCCCTTCTCGTGGCCTTTGTCGTGGGATGTTGCGGACTTGCCGTGACGCAGCCCAACGCTATCTTCACCATCGCCGTGCTTCTCTGGCCGCTCTGCGCCTGGCGCATGGCGGGACTGGCCGATCGCCTGCGCGTCTCGGATCGTGTTCGCCCCCTTGTGCGCGTGGTGCTCGTCGCGGCCTTTCTCGCCCTTGCGGCGGCTGCGTGGCTTGCGCTCTACCACGCGTCCTTCATGGGCGGCGTGCTTTCCATCGACTGGTGGCCCGTATATGGGAAGGGCGAGGCCGCCGTGGAGCTTCTGCTCCTTGCGTACCGAGACCCCATGCGGCAGATGGCCCTCGCCATCCTGGTGATCGCGGGCGGCCTCTACACGCTGCGCAAGAGACGCTATCTCTGGCTCTCGCTCTCGTATGCCTCCATGCTCGCGATTCACTTCCTCGTGGTGGCCACGGACGGCCGGTGGAAGCACCTCCTTGCGGGGTTCTGGTATCGCGATCCGTTTCGCACCGCCTCGTCCTGCGCGATCCTGGCCATCCCGCTTGCCGCCCTCGGCCTCTATGTCGTCTACCGCGCTGCCTCGGTAGTCTGGGCCAGGGCCACACGGCATCGCACCGCTCGCGCGCGCCTGTCCGCGAAGAAGTCTTCCGTGGCTGTCTCGCTCGTTGTGGTGACGGCCGTCTGCGTGCTCGTCTACGGGGTGGCGCTTCCGGGGGAGGGTGCCTCGGCCTTCTCGCTTATCACGGCGACCAATGCCTCCGAGTATGACATGGAGAGCAATCCCTACCTCGATGCCACCGAGCTCTCGTTTGCCGAGCAATGCAAGGCGATCGTGGGCGATGACCTCGTGTACAACTTCCCCGAGGACGGCAGCGCCTTTCTCTACGGTGCGGTGGGCCTCCATACCTATTACCGCAGCTTGAACGCGGACTTTGACGAGGGGGAGCCTGCGGCGAGCAAGACCTTGCGCCTCTGTCTGGACGAGATCGGCACCAACGCCAGCGTGGCTGCGGCGGCACGCGAGGCGGGCGTGAAGTACGTGCTTCTCCTCGACGTGGGCGAGGCTGACGTTCAGCCGCACTTCCTCACGTACGATGCAACCGAGTGGGTGGGCATAAACGCGGTGGGCGACGACACGCCTGGTCTGGAAGTTGTGCTCTCTGAGGGTGACATGCGCCTCTATCGGGTTGCTGCATAGCTCACTGGTACAATCTGAGGCTGGCGTCCCGTGCGCCGCGCGACCGTCTTGGAACGAAGGAGTCACTCTTGACCATCAAGCACAAGCTCTCCAACATCATGCTCGAGGTTGCCGATCACGTCTCCGCGCATCCCGACCTCTACTATCGCACCATGGGCTCCGTCTCATACGACGAGGACGCCTCCGCCCTTGTCGTAGGCGGGTCGGTCGACTTCCTCACCTATCTCAACGCCTGTCCCGTCATCAAGTGGCGCAGGTATGCCGGGGTGGAGCGGGTCTGGCTTCACCTTGAGACCTCCGCCGTCTGCTGCGACCTGCGCATCATGGGCGTGACTTCCGGCGAGACGGACGACGAGAGGTCGCTCTCGTCGCTGTCCCTCGATCCTGCCGATGGCACTCCGGTGGCAGGCGGGATCGCCTATGACGTCGAGCTTCCCGTGAACGACGTGGACCTGGTGGCCTTCGAGCTCGTCTCGGGTGCCGAGCCCGTCTCGCTTCTCTCTGCGTACTACTACGTGCAGGTGGACGAGGCAGACGTGAACGACGTTCGTCTCGCGCTCTCCACTACGACGTTCAGGAAGGAGCACTACATCGTTCCCAACATCGAGCTCGTGCGCGAGGGCCTCTCCGATGGGGCGGATCCCGTTGCCGGCCACTTCCATATGTTCGTGGTGGACAACGGCAAGACGCTCGATGCCGAGGGCCTTTCCGACGACCTCGTCACCGTGATTCCCAACGAGAACGTGGGTGGCGCCGGTGGTTTCGCGCGTGGCATGATCGCGGCGCTCGAGTCTGACGAGGACTTCACGCACGTGCTCCTCATGGATGATGACGTGCGCATCTTTCCGGAGAGCCTCAAACGCACCTACAACCTGCTGGCGCTCGCGCGCGGGAAGTATCGCAAGGCCTTTATCAACGGTGCCATGCTTTCGCTCGAGGAGCCCACGCGTCAGTTCGAGGACGTCTCCTACGTGAGCAAGACCGCGGTCTACCGACGCATCAAGTCCGACCTCCACGTGGATCGCCTCTCCGACGTGGTGGAGAACGAGCGCACGGACGTCGAGGTTGACAACGCATACGGCGCCTGGTGGTTCTCCTGCATTCCCATGTCCGCCGTCCGTGAGAACGGGCTGCCGCTGCCGCTCTTCGTGCGCTGCGACGACGTGGAGTTTGGCATGCGCAACAAGCCGACGTACATGACCATGGGCGGCATCTGCGTCTGGCACGAGAGCTTCGAGGGCAGGTTCCGCGCCTCCGTGGACTGCTACCAGTACATCCGCAACTTCCTTGTGATGATTGCCATGGACGACTGCACCAGCGAGGACTACTTCCTGATGCGTCTCAAGCGCAGCATCCGCATCAACCTGCGCGACATGGACTATGCGGCTGCAGAGCTGCTTCTCGCGGGCCTCGAGGACTACCTCAAGGGGCCTCAGTACCTCGCCACCGTCGATGGCTCCGCGCTCATGAAGGCCAACGGGGCGCTCAACGAGAAGGTCGTACCCATCTCCGAGATGGATCCGGATGTGCTCGTCGAGGCGGGCGTGACCGAGGAGGTCACCGCCAACCCGAACTTGGAGAACAACGTCCCGATCCTGATGCGCTTCTGGCGCGGCGCACCCTACGACAAGCACTACCTGCCCGACTTCTTCCTCTCGGATCGTCCTCGATGGGTTGTCAAGAACGGTACGGCCACGCTGGCGGGCGGCTCCATGGCCGCCAAGACGATCGTGTTTCTCGACCCGACGCGTACCAAGGGGGCGATTCGCCACATGGACAAGGACCGCTTCCGCGCGATCAGACACCGCGAGGCGAGGCTGCTTCACGAGTACGACGCCAAGAGAGTGAGCATTCGCACGGAATATCACGACGTCAAGGGCTGGATGACCTCGATGGAGTTCTGGAAGCAGTATCTGGGGATATAGGCCATGGATTACTCGGTTATGTTATTTGCTGATTGGTACCTATTCTGCGTTCAGCGGATTCCCGTGGCAATGCAGACGATTTCGAGGTAATATGTCTCCCGTGGCCTAAGGTCACAAGGTATCGCGCGAAAGCGCAGTGTTTTGCCCCGTGGGGCAAAGAAAGAAAGGCACGACATGGCACAGGGTACTGTTAAGTGGTTCAACCCCGACAAGGGCTACGGCTTCATCTCTCGCGAGGATGGCGACGATCTGTTCGTCCACTACTCTGAGATCAAGATGGACGGCTTCAAGACCCTGGACGAGGGCCAGACTGTCGAGTTTGACATCACCACCGGCCAGAACGGCAAGCTCCAGGCATCCAACGTTCGCAGGGCTCAGTAGTCCTTACACTACACAGAGCTAAAAGAGGGGTCGCTTCGGCGGCTCCTCTTTTTTTGTGCCTGTTGCAGCGGCGGATGGCGCTGGTCCGGGCCGGTACCTTAGTCCAACGAATCGTTGAGTTACGGTACAAGGGGACTTTGGTACGGTCTCATCTGCGGGTACCTAGGCCCAACGACTCGTTGTACTAAGGTACTCGCAGCTCAGCGTCTTGGGAGGGCGTACCAAAGTCGGTTTTTTTTGCTAGCACCGTAGCTTCATCTCAGAGGGTCTTTGATGACCGTATTCCTGCCGTCATGACCCCCTCTTAGCCAGAGGTTGCAGATAACGACATTATCAACGGCGTTCGCTCAAAAATAATGTCGTTATCTGCAACCTCTGGCTAAGAGGGGGTCGCGCGTGATGTAGAAGACCACCAAGCGGGCGTTTGTCTCTCCGTTTTTTGCTCTCTAGCTCAGGTGGATGCTCGTCCAGTCCTCGATGCAGAGGTTGGCGGCGCCGTCCAGGCGACCCATGTCCTGCGTTGGGTCCTCGCATCGCACGGCGCAGGTGAGAAAGCCTGCGTTGCGCGCGGTGAGGATGCCCACGAGGAGGTCCTCGAAGACAAGACAGGTTGCAGACATGGCGTTGATGCGTCGCGCCGCCTCGAGGTAGATGTCGGGCTTGTCCTTTGCGTTCTCAACGTCATCGCTGCATACCACGGCATCGAAAAACTCGCCCAGGTTCACGTGGGGGCGCATGGAAGAAAGCACGTGCCTGTTGTTGGTGGTGGCAAGTGCGACGGGGATATGCGCGCTTCTCAGGGCGGAGATGTACTCGGCTGCCCCGGGGCGCAGGTAGACGCGGTCGGCATAAAGTGCTGCACCGATTCGGTTCCACTCGTCGCAGATTTCCTCGGCGGTCTCGTCAAGGCCATAGCTCTCGATGCACCAGAGAGCGCCTCCGGTAAAGCCGAGCGTCGCGAGCGTCTGGTGCACGTTGGGGGTGTAGGTGAGGCCGTGCTCGGCGAAAGAAGATCTCAGTCCACCTCGCGCCAGAGCGCGCTGGTTTCGGCGAGCGTGCCGTCGAAGTCGAATATCGCTGCCTCAAAGGAGGGTGGCCAGAGCGTAATGCTGTCGTCCGTCATCTTCCTACCTGTCCTGGCTCGTCTTCGATGGAGCGAAACATGCCGTAGTACACGTCGTCGCGGGCAATGGAGCCGAGCTCGGCCATGAAGTTCTTGGCAACGGGGAAGATCTCGGCATCCATGGAGGCGCGCATGGCATCGAAGAAGACGGAGGAGACCTCGTCGGTGGGCGCCATGGGTATCCCGCCAGCGGCAAGCGTGGCGCGGAGCCGCTCGTAGCTGGGCTCCGCGACGCCGCTGACGCCCTCATGGATTATGAGGGCCTGGAGCTCGGTTCCGATGACGGTGAGCGCCTGTGGCAGGAAGCGAAGGGCTCGCAGATAGCAGGCCTGTGCCTCGTCGAGCTTCCCGAGGCGCCACTCGATCTCCGCGAGCTGGTAGTAGCCGAGCCCGATGGTCTGCGGGTCATGCGCGTAGCGGAGAAGCTCGCGAATCGCATCGAGGGCGCCCTCCATGTCGCCTGCGCCCCCGAGGCACTGGGAGAGGCACAGGCACGCCTGGACGTTCAGCGGGGCGATCCTCACCGCCCTCCTCGCAATGGGTATCGCCTTCTCCGCATTGTTGCGGGCCAGCTCCGCGAAGGCGGAGACGATCAGCGCGTCCACGTAGGCGGCGGGGACCAGGAGGATCGTGTGGCCCGTGGCGAGCAGGCGGTTGTAGATGACACGGTCCACGTAGCTGCCGAAGAAGCGCCACTCCGTCGTGTCCGTGTCCTCGTAGGTGCGCGCGGCGTCGATGTGCATGAGCTGGGGCGCTGAGCGTTCTCTCGGCGCCCTCTGCGTCGTGGCGTGACAGCTGTTCATCGGCATGCGCGGCGGCTTTCGAGAGGGAATCGCCCCTCATGATGGCCTCGCTGATGCCCACGGGATCGTCATCCGAGAGCGTGCCTTCTATGAGCATGCTCACGACGCGCTCGGCCGCGCTTCTCACCGAGGGGTCAGAGTCGTTCTCGGTTCTTTCCATGATCATGCGGACGTTGGCCTCGGTCGAGCTCGTGAGGTTGCGCGAGACGTCCGCGGCCAGGACCTCTCGCCTCTTGCCTTCGTCCACCGAGAGCCCGGACACGCTCGCGGTGCCCAGCGCATCGGTGGCCCTGTCGTTCAGGAGCCGCGAGGAGAGCTCAACGGCGTCATAGCGGGCGGGAGGGCAGAAGACCTCGTCTTCGAGCCTGAACGACTGTCTCACGGATTCGAGCCTGCCGTCGCGCCCGTTCATGGACGCGCCACAAGAGCGCATGAGCTCAACGGGGTCGAACCCGTCGGCGCAGGCTCGCTCGACCTTCGCGCGCGTGAGCGTCACGCTGTAGTAGCAGGCGTGCGCTGTGGCGGTGTCGACGGTGCCCGCCACCCATGCGCGCTCGAGGGTCGGCGAGCAGCGAAACGAGAGCGCGGCGAGAAGGACGCCGAGCCTGAGGTTGTAATCGGTAGCCGCGCGGCGGCGCATGTCGGTCGTGGCAGGGACCACGCCCACGCCGTCTGACGACTGGCAGCGCGTGCCAAAGAGCTCGGGCGAGGCGAGTTCCACCTGGAAGGCGACGTCTCCCCCGGCGACGTTCACGCGGAAGTCGGTCAGTGAGGCGATAGGGGAGCCGTGCGCACTCGATGCCCGACGAGATGCCCTTGCGCACCGACCACTCGCCATTGGGATTGTCCCTCGTCCATGGCGGGTGACATCGTTGATGGAGGGCACCTGCGCCACGATAGAGGTGGCGATGCGGGCCTCGAGTCCCGACGAGGTCCTCCTCGGTGGCAGAGCCGGAGTCGACGAGATAGGCGTCCGCGAGCAGCGCCGCGTTGAGGGCCGCCTCGATGCCGAGAACCCGCTGTGCGACGAGGTAGGGTACCTGTTGCTCATTGACGTGCAGGTAGAACATGCCGCTCGTGTGCGGCACGATCACGCGGATGCCCGGCAGCCCGACGTCGGTGGCGAGCAGGCCCGCGTCCTCGAGCCTGCGGGCGAGATAGAGCTCGAAGGCTCCCGGGGGAAGCGTCCCGTCCGTGCCCGCCGCCGTCTCTCGGGTGCGGATGTCGTGCACGAGCTTCCACGAGGGACGCCATGGGCTTCCGTGGCCTGGACGAGACGAATCCTGAGTGCCGCCACGTCGAGGGTCGAGGTGCTCCGTGCGGGCGTGGCCTCGGTGACGTCCGGGGGAGTCATGTCCTGCGCGCCCTCCTCCTCGCCATCGGTGCGCACGAGCGAGGAGAACAGCCGACCGAGCCAGCTGTGCGCGTTGTCATCTTCGTCGGTCATGTCCGTCCCTCCCCTCTGCTCGTCTGCCATGGACACGGCCCTACTCGCCCGAGACCCGGCGAGGATTCCGCCGACATGATGTCGGGCATGCTCCCGGCGCGGCCGATCCTCCTGATGAAGAGCCCACTCGAGAGCTTGGGCTTCGAACCACGTCGACTTGGGAGGCATGAGCAGTCCGGCATCGGCCACGGACATGACCTCCCGCATCGACGTGGGGTAGAGCGTGAAGGCGATGCCGTCCGTGCCGGCCCGTGCCGCGACGTCGTCGGCCGACACCATGCCGCCGACGAACGACATCCGTGGGTCGCGGCGGGGGTCGTCGATGCCGAGGATGGGGGAGAGGATGCGATCCTGCAGGACCGAGACGTCAAGGGATCCCACGGGGTCGGAAGTGCCGTCGTCCGAGGTCAGCTCGCGCCATGCGCCGAAGGCGTGCATGCCAAAGCGGCCGGGCCGCGAGGGCATGACGGGGGCGTCCTGCCGGGCGCCCACGCAGAACCCCGCTCCCTCGAGCGCGGAGACGAGCCCGTCCTCCGAGAGGCCGCCGGCGTCACGAATCACGCGATGATAGGGTCTGATCGTGAGCTGGCTTGCGGGAAAGAGCACGCAGAGCAGGTAGTCGCAGGCGTCGTCCGTTGGGGAACCATCCCTCGCGGCGCGCATCTCCTGGCATACGCGCGCCGCGGAGGCGGCGCGGTGGTGCCCGTCGGCGATGTAGGCGCAGGGCACGTAGGAGAGCATCATCCGGAAGGCCTCGACGGCAGCGGGGCGGGCGATGCGCCAGATGGTCTCGCGCACGTCCTGCTCGTCGACGAAGTCATAGAGGGGGCTTGCCCCCATGGCCGCCGAGACGAGCGTCCCGAGCGTGGGGTCGTCTCGGTAGGCGAGGTAGATGGGGCCCGTCTGGCAACCCGTGGCCTCGATGTGGCGCACGCGGTCGAGCTCCTTCTCGGGATGGGTGAGCTCATGGCGTCTGATCACGCCGCTGGTGTAGTCGTCGAGCGCGCAGGCGGTGACGATGCCCACCTGCTCGCGTCCCTCCTGCCGCAGACGGTAGAGGTAGTAGCAGGGGGTTCCGTCGCGCAGGAGCGTGCCGTCGGCAACGCGGTCCCGAAGGAGCTCGGCGGCCTTGGCATAGACCTCGGGGGCATACATGTCGTGGTCGGGGGGAAAGGAGGTCTCCGGACGGTCTATCGCGAGGAACGACGTGGGATGGTCGGCGACATAGGAGGCCGCGCTCGTGCGGTCGAAGACGTCATAGGGGAGGGAGGCGAAGTCCCCTCGCCCTCTCGGGGGTGGGTCTGTAGCAGACGAACGGCTCAGCGCGCATGTGCGTGTCTCCTCGGGGCGATATCGTGTCTGGTCACCTTCCATGATACCCACGCGGGAGGCGTTCGGTGCCAGATGCAGTGATATGGTATCCATGGAGATGACGGTTATCGTGGGGGGTCTTATGGGGAATGACGCGTTGGGCACGGTCGAGTCGGTGGGCATCGGTGACGATCGCTTCGTGGGTCTGGACGTGAGCGGTCGCAGGCTCGTGATCTTTGACTTCGACGGTACGCTCGCAGACACCCTTGTCGGCATCACGGACACGGCGAGAAGGGTCCTTCTCGAGCAGGGCTTCGCCGAGGATGACCTCGGAGATCTGAGCCGACTCGTCGGGCCGCCCTTTCCCCAGGCCTTCAGTCTCGTCTATGGCGTTTCCGAGGCAGAGGCCACGACCATCACCGCCCGTTATCGCGAGATCTACGGTGCGGGTGGCCCACGGCTCTGGCCTGCGTTCCCAGGAGTGCCGGAACTGCTCGGGCATCTGCGCGCGGCAGGCTGCACGGTGGCGGTGGCGTCGTCCAAGCGCCAGCAGATGATCGACCGCGCCATCGCCGACGAGGGCATCGCCGGTCTCATCGACATCCCCCGGGGCAAGCGAGACGATCGCGCGGAGTCCAAGGATGTCATCATCAGGGACCTGCTCGTCGAGACGGGCCTCGCCCCCGATGACGCCGTGATGGTGGGCGACCGAAAGTACGACGTCCTTGCCGCCACAGCGAACGACGTCCCCTGCGTGGGGGTGCTCTACGGGCATACCTGCGACCGCGAGGAGCTGGAGCGTGCCGGTGCCAGCAACCTCGCGGAGACGGTCGCAGACCTCGAACGACTGCTTTTGGGTTAGGGTCTTGTTGCGCCCGTCGGAAGAATTCCCGCCACGCGCATCTGAGGCGAGCATTAGGGTAGAAGCAGAAGAGAGCTGGTGGCATCAGCCATCCTCGTGCGAAGGGAGTCAACATGTCCGACTTTGACATCACCGACAGCCTCCATAAGGTCTTTCTCGCCGGCGTCGGCGCCGTCGCCATGACTGCCGAGAAGTCCCAGGAGGTCGTAGGCGAGTTCGTGAAGAAGGGCGAGCTCACCGTCGAGCAGGGCAAGGCGCTCAACGTGGAGCTCTCGCGCAAGGCCAAGGAGGTCATCGACGGCACGTCCGACGATGCGCTCAAGGCCAGGATGGCGGCCATGAGCCCCGACGAGCGCGCCGCCTATGCCGCCAAGGTCGCCAAGATGGCGGCCGACATGGAGGCGGAGGCCGTCAAGGTCGAGGTCGAGGACACGGACGCCGAGTAGCGTAGGTGGCCCAGGACTCCAACAACACCAAGGGCTCCCCCCGCACGAGGGAGGAGCTGCTCGACCACTGGTACGAGAGCGTCGCCTCCGCAGGCGACGACCGCGACCAGACGATCGGGATCTTCGGGGGCAGAAGCGCGTCGTCTGACGGCACGGTCTCCTCCTCGAGGGCTCGTCTGTCTCGGGTGCGTGAGATCATCTCGATCGTGCGCCGCTACGACATCTTTCATGGCCTCACCCCGCAGAGCCTGCGGCAGATGCTCGAGGAGTTGGGACCCACCTTCGTCAAGGCTGGTCAGATCCTCTCCATGCGCTCCGAGATCCTGCCCGAGAGCTTTACGCGCGAGCTTGCCAAGCTTCGCACCGACGTGGAGCCCATGGACCGCGAGACCGTGCTCCAGGCGCTGCGCGACGAGTACGACCAGCCCCTCGAGGAGCTGTTCGATGCCATCGACGACCAACCCCTGGGTTCGGCATCGGTGGCGCAGGTGCACAAGGCCAAGCTCGTCACGGGCGAGCTCGTTGCCATCAAGGTGCAGCGTCCGCACGTGCAGGAGACCATGGCGCAGGACATCGCGATCATGCGCTCGCTCGCCAAGTACGTGGACCGCTGCATGGGGGACAAGCAGTTCCTCGACATGAAATCGGTCATGGACGAGCTGTGGCAGTCGTTTCGCGAGGAGACGGACTTTCTCGTGGAGGCTCGTTCGCTCGAGGAGTTCCGGCGTAACAACGCCGACTGCGCGTACATCTCGTGTCCGCGACCGTTTCCCGCCCTCTGCACGCGTCACGTGGTGGTGATGGACTTCGTGCAGGGCATTCCCATCGATCAGACGAAGCAGCTCCAGGAGGCCGGCTACGATCTTGGGGAGATCGGCACCAAGCTCGTGGACAACTACACCAAGCAGATGATAGACGACGGCTTCTTCCATGCCGACCCGCACCCCGGCAACCTCGTCGTCTCGGGGGGCAAGATCGTCTACCTGGACCTCGGCATCATGGGGAGGCTCTCCTCGCACGACCGCAAGGCCATGGCCGACATGGTGGCGTCGGTCGCCAAGCTCGACTCCGCGGGTCTCGCCGACGGTCTCATCCGCTTCTCGATCTCGGACACCTCCAACATCGACCATGCGCACCTGCTCCAGGACCTTGACGCGATCGTCGCCGACTACGGTACGGCCGACCTCTCCGACCTGGACATCGCCGCCTTCGTGAACTCGCTCGTCCTGATGGCGCGCAAGAATGGCATCGAGCTTCCCGGAACCGTGACCATGCTCGCGCGTTCTCTCGTGACGCTCGAGGGCGTGGTGGACCGTCTCATGCCGGACGCGTCCATCGTCGGGATCATCGAACGTCACCTTCGCGCGTACGCCTCTCCTGCCCAGCTCGTCAGGCAGGAGACCGAGAAGCTCACCCGCGAGAGCGTCAGCGCGGCCCACGGCATGCTCGGTGCCGCCTCGAAGGCCGATCTCGCCATGAGCATGCTCACGCGCGGTCAGCTGCGCATGAACCTCGACATCGCGGGCACCGAAGACCCGCTCGAGGACATAGGTCGCATTGCCAACCGTCTCACCATGAGCATCATCGTGGCCGGCCTCTTCATCGGCTCCTCCGTGATCTACTACGCACGCATCCAGCCGGTCATCTTTGGCATTCCCGTCATCGGTTTTCTGGGCTACATCGTGGCGCTCGTGCTCGGTGTGTGGGTGGCGTGGGACATCATTCAGGACAACCGACGCCATCGCAGGCACTAGGTCGGCCCAGCGCTCGCGCATTCCCGATGACAGGTCCCGCGTCCGTCTCGCCGCTCCGTTTGACGAGCGGGGGCTCCTTCTTACCTCTGGCGAGATGAGTGAGTGGATAAAAAGGTTTTCGCGCTACCGTAGAGCTACGTGGGGTTCTGCAACCGATTGGAGCGCGCCATGAGCATCGACGACGTCGATTCGCAGGTGGTTGGCGGATTAAGGGAGCAGCTCTTGAGCGAGTTTGGGGCCTCGGAGGAGAACGCCCTCCTCGCCCGCTGCCCTGGGCGCACCGAAATTGCAGGCAATCACACCGACCACGAAGGTGGCCACGTGATCGCGGGCGCCATCGATAGGTATATCACGGGGCTTTTTCGCCCAAACGGAACGAAAACGATAAGCCTCTTGAGCGAGGGCTATGACCTCGTGTCCGTCTCACTCGATGAGCTCGATCCCATGGCGGCCGAGCGCGGTACCACGAGGGCGCTCGTTCGTGGCATGGCGGCGCTCTTTGCAAGGCGCGGCGTCGAGCCTGCGGGCTTCGACTGCGTACTTACGAGCGACGTGCCCGTGGGAAGCGGTCTCTCGTCGTCCGCGGCCTTCGAGGTCGAGCTCGCCCGTGCCATGGATGTCCTCTGGGCTGGCAAAGAGATCTCGCGCGAGGACCTGGCGCTCATGGCCCAGGCGGACGAGCATGAGTTCTTTGGTAAGCCCTGCGGCCTCATGGACCAGGCTTCCGTGGCCCTCGGGGGCATCCAGCACATGTCGTTTGCCGATCCAACGGTTCTCCAGGCGCATCCCATCGACTTCGACTTCGAGAAGGCCGGGTACGCCATCGTTCTCGTGTCCGTAGGGTCCGGCCACGAGAGCCTTATCGACGAGTACGCCGCCATTCCAAGAGAGATGCAGGCCGTTGCCCATCTCTTTGGCAAGGAGCGCCTTTGCGAGGTGAGGGAGAGACAGGTCGAGCAGGACGTGGCTCGTGTGCGCAGGGAGTGCGGTGACCGGGCTCTTCTCCGCGCCCTGCACTTCTTCCGTGAGGAGAAGCTTGTCGCAAAGCGTGTGGCCTGCCTTTCGCTCGGAGATGTCCCGCGCTTTCTGAGCCTCACGCGCCTCTCTGGCACGAGCTCCGCGATGTACCTGCAAAACGTCTCCACCTGGGGTCGCGAACAGGACGCCATGGTCGCTCTCGGCATTGCCGACGAGATTCTTTGGGGAGAGGGCGCCGCGCGCATTCACGGCGGTGGGTTTGGTGGCTCGATTCAGGCCTTCGTTCCCCTTGCTCTCGTGGACAGGTTCGTCTGCGGCATGGATGACGCCTTCGGACAGGGTGCGAGCGGCGTGTACGGCATCGACCACGGGGGAGTGTCCTCCCAGTGGCTGTAAACGAGGGGTGCGCGCCACATGGGCACTCCTCGTCGCGCGTTCCTAGGCGCGCGACGCCCCTTCAAGCACGGCATGGACAACGTCTCGCGTTATCTCGTAGATTCCGGGAGACTTGGATTCGCGAGGTCCCGCCACGTTGAGGGTGAGGCCACGGCCCACGCCGCGCAGCCAGTCGAGTATGGCCGATGCCTCATCTGGGCCGCTCACGACCATGACGGGTCGCCCGAACTGCTCGGCAAAGATGCGGGTCATCTCGGTTCCTCCGCGTGGGGGGATGCCGTCGGGAGCGATGATGAGCGTGGCGTGCGAGTCACGCACGTTCCAGGCGGTTCGCTCCACGTAGCCGGAGGAGGCGCCCTCCACGAGCTCGGGGTACTCCGCGAGAAGGCCGGGCGGCTCGGGGTAGTCCTCGGCGAGCCCACCCGGTGGGCACCAGCCGCAGATGGGCACGTCGGACATGCGCGCGGCGTCGAGTCCGCCCCGGTCCGCCCCCGTCTGCCCGCCCGAGCGCACGTATGCCACGAGCGGAAGCGCGTCGACGATGCGCACCATCTCCGCCTGCTGGTGGGAGACGGTGTTCTCGTCACCGGGATCCGCCGCGAGTGCGGTGACCCACTCCTCGCGCGTGATGCGGGTCATGTGCTCGCGATGCTCGATGCCGCGGCGGTCGATGCAGGCCTCGGTGACGTGATGCGGGCGAAAACCGATCTTCTCCTGCGTGCGGGCGCTCTTCTCGTTGCCCTCGTAGTATCCGCACCAGATGGTGGAGAGTCCGAGGTCAAGAAAGCCATGGCGCAGCACCTCGCGCGTGGCCTCGGGCGTGTAGCCGTTGCCCCAGAAGGGACGTCCCAGCCAGAACCCCACCTCGCGCTCGGCGGGGGAGAGAGAAGGGTCCTTGCTGGTAGCCATCAGGGAAATGGTCCCCACGGCCTCGTCTGATGGCTTGATGGTAATCGCATACGTTTCGGGAACCATGAGGATGTCGCGCAGGCTCGTGAGGCTGTCCTCGATGCTCGCGTGCGGCTCCCAACCGCAGGCGGGGCCAACTTCCGGATCGGAAGCATAGCGGAAGAGCGCCTCGGCGTCCGTCTCGCGCCACGGACGAAGTACGAGACGGTCGGTTTCGAGTGATATGGGCCATGCGGACATCTGAGTGCCCCCCCTTTGCTGATAGAGCATTCATCTTAGCCAGAAGTTGCGGATAACGACAGTATTTTGGAACTTCTTCTTAAAGAACGTCGTTATCTGCAACTTCTGGCCTATCGAGCATCTTTGACCCTATATGAGACGGAGTAGGAGCCAAGCCTGATGGTGCGGGTGCGTGTGCCGCGCAGCCCGCGGCTCTTTGAGGACGGTTGCGTTTTGGGCGGGACGTCGCGGGGAATTCCATATGCCTCGAGCAGGCGTTCGAAGTACGCCACGTTGAGAACATCCGCGTACCGAAACCGTACCATCGCTATTCCGTAGGCGGTTATCCTCGACTCTCTGACTCGCTCCCGTTCACGAATGGATTCGGGCTCCGCGCCGTACGTCAGCCTGGTATCGAGATACTTTTGCCGGCCGTCGAGCTCACCGCCTATGAGTCTGCCGTCGGGAAGGGACCAGAAGAAGTCGAGCCTGTACGTCCTGTCCATGTCGATGGGGTCGGGTATGACCTTCTGGAGATCGGGAGGCATGAAGCCAAGTCTGATCATCATCGCTCGCGCAATCGATTCGCCGCCGCTCTCCGCGCGTGGGTCGGCAAACGATGCGGTGATGCGCGCCTGTTTGGCTCCACGTCGTCCACGACATGCGCCGTCCACGATTTCGAGGAGCCCCTCTCGAGATAGCCCGGTGCATCTGAGGAAGTGGTCTGCCACGGCGAGACCATCAAAGAAGTCCATGGAGCAGAGACAATCCAGCGTCGTCTGCTCGAAGGACGTGACCCTGACGCCATCAACGTATTCGAACTGGTCATGCCTGATGACGTGTCTTTTGGTATCTGGGAGATTTCTGGAGCGAGACGATCGTCTCGTGGCCAGATGGATGGTTGCCAGCGTATCCCAGGACACGGGGATTTTCCAGATGATCGCCGCCGAAACATCGCAAAACACCCTGTCGGAGTCCTGTGCGGCCAGCCCACGGATGACGTGCTCTCCCTGCCTGCCCTTGTCGAGGCTGTCCCAGTAGTCGGTTCTCGCAAAAAGACCCGCACGAACGCGCGTGAGCAGGCCCGCCCCAACGAGGCGCTGGAGTCTCTTGGCAATTTTGCCCGATGATGCGTAGACGCACCTGCCCTCGCGCTCCGCCTCGCTGAATAGACGTTCCATTTCGTTGGATACGCGCTCGCTCATGCCTGCTCCTCGTCCGCGGTGTGGTGACACTATTCCCCTTACGCACGGAAAAGGGGGAGTTGCACTCGGCAGGCGGTAGATTTGCGGCTCTACGGTGGGCTCATATGCCAGACATTGCAGATAACGACACTATGTAAAGCGACAAGGCTTACATAGTGTCGTTATCTGCAATGTCTGGCTAACACGTCGTGGATACGCATGAAAAAGGGCGCGGCCCGAAGGTCGCGCCCCGCTTTCCGTGTCCGATTGCCCTACTCGAGTTCGAAGGCACCGGTGTAGAGCTGATAGTACGTGCCGTGCTTGGCGATGAGCTCCTCGTGCGTGCCACGTTCGATGATGTGACCGTGGTCGAGGACGACTATCACGTTGGAGTTGCGCACGGTAGAGAGTCTGTGCGCGATCACGAACGTGGTGCGACCCTGCATGAGAGCGTCCATGCCCTTCTGGACGATCTGCTCGGTACGGGTGTCGATGGACGACGTGGCCTCGTCGAGGATCATGACGGGTGGGTCGGCGACCGCGGCGCGAGCGATGGAGAGCAGCTGGCGCTGCCCCTGCGAGAGCGCCTCGCCGTTATCGCGGAGCAGGGTCTTGTATCCTTCGGGCAGGCGCATGATGAAGCTGTGGGCGCCGGCGAGCTTGGCCGCACGCACGCAGTCCTCGTCGGTGGCGTCGAAGACGACCAGTAGCGAATGTTGTCCATGACGGTCCCCGTGAACAGGTTCGTGTCCTGCAGGACCATGCCGAGCGAGTGGACGCAGGTCGTCCTTGCAAATCTTGTTGATGTTGATTCCGTCATAGCGAATCTTGCCGTCCGCGATGTCATAGAAGCGGTTGAGGAGGTTCGTGATCGTGGTCTTGCCTGCGCCGGTGGCACCGACGAAGGCGACCTTCTGACCAGGCTTGGCAAAGAGCGAGACGTTGTGAAGCACGGGATGACCCTCGTTGTAGGCGAAGTCCACGTCAAAGAGTCGGACGTCGCCCTCGAGCGGGGTGTAGGTCACGGTCTCGTCGGCCTTGTGCGGATGCTTCCAGGCCCACTGGCCGGTCCGCTCGGTGGTTTCGACGATGTGGCCGTCGACGGTCTTGGAGCTTACGAGCGTGACGTAACCGTCGTCGACCTCGGGCTTCTCATCGAGAAGCGAGAAGATGCGCTCGGCACCCGCGAGGCCCATGACCACGAAGTTGATCTGGTTGGATACCTGGCCGATGGAGCCCGAGAAGCTCTTGGTGAGGTTGAGGAACGGCACTACGATCGAGATGGACAGGACCATGCCCGATATCGACGGATTGGGAATGTTGGCCTCGAGAAACCAGCAGCCAGCGAGAGCCACGATCACGTAGGCGAGGTTACCGAGGTTCATGAGGATGGGGCCAAGTGTGTTGCCGTAGATGTTCGCGCTCTTGGAGGCTTGGAAGAGCTTCTCGTTGACGTCATCGAACTGCTGCTGCATCTCGGTCTCGTGCGTGAAGACCTTGATGACACGCTCACCGTTCATGGCCTCCTCGGCAAAGCCCTCGGCCTTGGCGAGCATGCGCTGCTGTGCGAGGAAGAAGTGTGCGGACCTACCCCCCATGACGCGGGTGAGCGCAATCATGACGGCGACCATGACAAGCACCACGATCGTCAGGGGCACCGAGTACCAGAGCATGATGAACAGGACCGCGAGCATGGCCATGAACATCATCAGCAGCTGCGGGAACGACTGCGAGATGATCTGGCGCAGCGTGTCGACGTCGTTGGTGTAGTGCGACATGATGTCGCCGCGCTTGTTGGTGTCGAAGTAGCGGATGGGGAGGTTCTCCATGTGGTCGAACATCTGGTTGCGGACCTTCATGAGCGTACCCTGCGTCACCATGGCACCAAGCTGGCTGTAGATGATGTTGCAGCCGAGCGCGATCACATAGACGATGACGAGGGTCGCGACGATCTCCATGATGGGTCCGCTGGCCCCCGCCCAGTCGCCGGCCTGGTAGTACTGGCTGACGATGTCGATGGCCTTCTGCATGAAGACCGACGGCAGCGAGGAGAGTATGGCCGACGCCATGATGCATACGACCATGATGACCATGTAGACGGGATAGTAGGAGAAGATCATCTTGAGCAGGGAGCGAAGCGTAGCCATGGGTCTCTGGGGTCCATGGCCGCGGTTCGGCTGGGGGGCGGAAGCCTCCTGCGCGTTCGTCGCGGATGCGTCGAAGCGCTCGTCGTTGTCGTTGCTAGTCATTGTCGCCAGCCTCCCTTCCGGAAGCGATCTCTTCGGTTTCGAGCTCTGCCATCTTCTCGTCGTGCGAGGCCTTGTTCTGGGTCGTGTAGATGTCACGGTAGATCGCATTGGTGCGCAGGAGACGATCGGGGGTGTCGACGGCATCGACGTGTCCGTCGTCCATGACCACGATGCGGTCCGCGTCCTGAACGGAGCTCGTGCGCTGCGCGATGATGATCTTGGTCGTCGTGGGGATGAAGCTCCTGAACCCGTCACGGATGAGCTGGTCGGTCTTGGTGTCGACGGCGCTCGTGGAGTCGTCGAGGATGAGGATCCTGGGCTTCTTGAGCAGGGCGCGAGCGATGCAGAGACGCTGCTTCTGGCCACCGGAGACGTTGGTGCCGCCTTGTTCGATGTAGGTGTCGTAGCCGTTGGGGAGGAGCTGTATGAACTCGTCGGCTTGGGCGAGCTTGCACGCCTCGACGAGCTCCTCGTCGGTGGCGTCCTTGTTGCCCCAGCGCAGGTTGTCCTTGATGGTGCCCGAGAAGAGCACGTTGCGCTGCAGGACCACGGCGACCTTGTCGCGCAGGGTGTCGAGGTCGTAGTCGCGCACGTCGTGGCCACCGACGCGGACGCTGCCTTCGGTGACGTCGTAGAGTCGGCTGATAAGCTGGATGAGCGTCGACTTTGACGAGCCGGTGCCACCGATCACACCGATGACCTCGCCGCTCTTGATGTGGAGGTCGATGTCGGTAAGTGCCTGACGCTCTGCGGTGGCGGAGTACTTGAAGCTCACGTGGTCGAAGTCGACGGAGCCGTCAGGTACCTCCATGAGGGGCGCCGCGGGATTGGTGAGGTCGCTCTGCTCGCGCAGGACCTCGCAGATGCGGCGAGCCGACTCGTCGGACATGGTGACCATCACGAAGATCATCGAGAGCATCATGAGGCTCATGAGCATCGAGAAGCCATAGGTGATGAGCGCGGAGAGCTGGCCCACCTGCATGGCCGTGCCGGCGGACTGGACGATGTTGCGCGACCCGAAGAAGATGACGGAGGCGTACACGACGTCGATGGCGAGGGTGAAGACGGGGCCGCTGAGTGCGAGGATGCGCTCGACGTGCACGAAGTCGTGGTAGAGCATGCCGGAGGCAGCGTTGAACTTATCCTTCTCGTGCTCCTCGCGGACGTATGACTTGACCACGCGTATGCCGGAGACGTTCTCCTCGACGGAGTCGTTGAGGGCGTCATACTTTCTGAAGATGCGCCGGAAGATGGGCATGACCTTGATGGCCGATGTAGAAGAGGAAGAACCCGAGGACGACGGCCACGATCACATATATGACCGCCATGGAGCCACCGGTGATGAATGCCATGATGATGGCGAAGACGATCATCATGGGGGCGCGGATGGCGGTGCGTATGAGCATCATGTACGCCTGCTGCACGTTGTTGGTGTCGGTGGTGAGGCGAGTCACGAGAGAGCTCGTCGAGAAGCGGTCGATGTTGGAGAACGAGAACCTTCTGGATGTTCTCGAACATGTCATGGCGCAGGTTGCGCGCCAAGCCCGTCGATGCCACGGAACAGGTGTAGCCTGCGGCGGCGCCGAGCGCGAGCGACAGAAGCGCGAGGCACCACGAGCGTCAGGCCGTAGTGCATGACCGCGACGGTGGTGGCTCCGGCCGTTGATCTGGTCGATGAGCTAGAGCCGTGTAGAACGGGATAATGCACTCTATGACGACCTCGCCCACCACGAGGACGGGGGTGAGAAGCGACGTCTTCCTGAAGTCCCGGATGCTCCCTCCGAGCGTATGGACGAGCTCCTTGAGGGTTAGTTCCTGCATGGCGTCTGCACCTCCCTCTCCTCGAGCGACTGCCAGTGTACGGCAAGGCGGTCGAGGCGGTCCAGGAGCTGTGCGCGCTCCTCTTCGTCGAAGCAGGCGAAGGAATCCTCCTCGAACCTGGCCCTGTCCGCGAAGTACTCCTCTGCCTTGGCCTTTCCGGCCGCGGTGAGCACGACGGCGAACAGGCGCCTGTCCTCGGTCGACTTGGTGCGCGTGATGAGGCCCTCCGACTCGAGCTTCGCGAGCACCTCGGAAAGTGACGCGGAGCTGGTGCACGCGTGCTCGAGGATGTCGTGCTGGCTCATCTCGCCTCCGTTGACAAGGAGGGAGATGAGGACGTACTGCTTGCCGCCCCGACCGCCTGCATGGAGGTGCAGGTAGTGGCCGAAGTAGCCGAGGTCGTGAAGAAGGCGCCGGTTGAGCGGGTTCCCCGTGACCTCATGGAACTGATTCTCTGTCATGAATTGCCTTTCCCTGAAAGTGACTCGAACAGCTTGTTCCCTCGGACCGGCAATGTCAAGGCACCTTACTAATTATTATTCGGTACCTAACAATCCGTACACATTGCGTGAGGAGGGCGGTACGAGGGCGGCGTTTCCTCGTCTGCGGAATGTAAGCCCACGTGGAGCCTTCCTCTGCCATTCGCGTAAGCTCCGCGTAAAGCGCAATCAGAGAAGCGTAAGCGCTTCCCAGCGAGACCTGCGGCGCGGTCCGGTCCCCATAGGATTCCAACTGACACGCAAAACGTCATCTGGAAGGAAGAACATGATCAACTCCCTGTCTCGTCGCCAGTTCTTCTCGCTCGCAGGCGCCGCTACCGTCGTGGGCCTTGGACTGGCGGGCTGCTCCTCCAGCTCCGCTGGCGGAACGTCCTCCAGCACCGATACCTCCTCAAGCATCTCCGGTTCCATCACGGCGGTTGGCTCGACCGCCCTCCAGCCCCTCGTCGAGGCGGCATCCGAGCAGTTCATGACCGAGAACCCCAACGTTCAGATCACCGTCCAGGGCGGTGGCTCCGGCCAGGGCATCACGCAGATCTCCCAGGGTTCCGTGCAGATCGGCGACTCAGACGTCTTTGCCGAGACGAAGATCACCGACGCCTCCACCCTCGCCAAGCTCGCTGACAACAAGGTCGCCGTCGTGGGCATGGGTCCGGTCGTGAACACGGGCGTGGCCGTTGATGACCTTACGCTAGCGCAGCTCAAGTCCATCTTCACCGGTGCCGTCACCAACTGGAAGGACCTCGGTGGAGATGACGCCGACATCGTCGTGATCAACCGCGCCTCCGGTTCGGGCACCCGTGCGACCTTCGAGAGCGCCGTCCTCGGCGGCACCGCCGTTCCCGCGAGCTTCACCCCGCAGGAGCAGGATTCCAGCGGTACCGTGGCCAAGATGATCGCCGATACGCCGAACTCGATCTCGTACCTGGCATTTTCCTACTTCAGCGACACCCTCAAGGCGCTCAGCGTCGGTGGCGTGAAGCCCGAGGAGGGAAACGTCGAGACGAACAAGTGGACCATCTGGGCCTACGAGCACATGTACACCGCAGCCTCACCCGACGCAGCCACCAAGGCCTTCATCGATTACATGCTCTCGGATGACGTCCAGGGTTCCCTCGTCGAGCAGACCGGGTACATCTCCGTCTCCGGCATGAAGGTCGCCCGTGACGCCAATGGTACCGTCACCAGCCTGTAGCCATGGCCGATATCTCCGACAAGCGAGGCATCGAGCGGCGAGGTAGGGTCCTTACGGGCTCTGCCGTCGCCCTCGTGGTCGTGCTCGTGTGCACGCTCATCTTCATGGTGTGCTCGCGCGGCCTCGCGACCTTCTTGACCGACGGAGTGCCCCTCGGCTCCTTCCTTGGGGGAACCTCGTGGAATCCGCACCAGAACGATGCCTCCGGCGTGCCGCTCGTGGGCGCCCTCCCCATGATTGCTGGGTCCTTCGCCGTGACCCTCCTCTCATGCGCCCTCGCGCTTCCCTTCGCGCTCGGGGCGTCGCTCTTCGTGGTCGACGTGGCACCAAGCTTTGGCAGGCGCGTCTTTCGCCCCATGATCGAGCTTCTGGTGGGCATTCCGTCGGTCGTGTTCGGGCTCGTGGGGCTCTCGGTCGTGGTCCCATGGACGAGATCCTGGGCGGGAGGCACGGGCTACGGCATCCTGTCGAGCTCCATCGTGCTTGCGTTCATGATTCTGCCCACGGTGACCTCGCTTGCCACCGATGCCATCGCCGCGGTGCCCGACTCGTATCGTGACGGGTCGTACGGCCTCGGCTGCACGCGGTGGCAGACCATCGTCCACGTCGAGGTCCCCTCCGCCATGCCCGGCATCCTCACGGCCGTGATCATGGGGATGACGCGCGCGTTCGGCGAGGCCCTCGCCGTCCAGATGATAATAGGCAACGCCGCGCAGCTGCCACAGGGCCTTCTCACCCCGGCGGCCACGCTTACCTCCGTGCTCACGATGGGCATGGGCAACGAGGCCATGGGTACCGTCTACAACGACGTGCTCTGGTCGCTCGCGTTGGTGCTTCTTGCCATGTCGCTCGTGTTCATCCTCCTCGTTCACCTCGTGGGCAGGATGGGGGCAGTGCGCAATGGGTAGCGAGAAGACCACCGCCACGGCGACGTTTCACGCCACGCGTTCCACGGCAGCCGCGCGCACGCATGACCGTGTGGCCACCGGTGTCCTGGCGGCCATTGTCGGCCTCATCCTCCTGGCACTCGTCGCCATCATCGGCTACATCGTGATCTCGGGCCTGGGCAAGCTCTTCGACTGGAGCTTCCTCACGGCAAAGCCCGAGCAGTTCAAGGAGGGCGGCGGCATCGGCCCCGAGATCTTCAACTCCTTCTACCTGCTCGTGCTCACGCTCCTGATCTCCCTGCCCATCTCCCTCGGCGCGGCCGTCTTCCTCACCCAGTACGCACCCGAGGGTCCCGTCACGAACGTCGCCAAGACCGCCATCGAGACGCTCTCCTCGCTCCCCTCCATAGTCGTGGGCCTCTTTGGCATGCTCGTCTTCGTGCTGAGCTGCGGCTGGGGATTCTCGATCCTCTCCGGTGCCCTCGCGCTCACGATGTTCAACATCCCCATCCTCGTCCGCGTGATCCAGCAGGCCCTCGAGGCCGTCCCGCGTGACCAGCGCGATGCGGCGCTCGCCCTCGGACTCACGCGATGGGAGGCCTGCGTCCACGTGCTCGTCCCTGCCGCCATGCCTGCCATCGTCACGGGCGTGATCCTCTCCGCCGGCCGCGTCTTCGGCGAGGCGGCGGCCCTCATCTACACGGCGGGGCAGTCCGCGCCGGCGCTCGACTGGTCGGCACCCATCACGAGCCTGGCCAACCCGCTCAACGTGATGAGGCCCGCGGAGACCCTCGCCGTGCACATCTGGAAGATCAACTCGGAAGGCGTCGTGCCCGACCTCGTCGCGGTCTCCGCTGGTACGGCGGCCGTGCTCATGGTCTCGATCCTCGCCTTCAACATCATCGCCCGCGTCGTGGGACGTGCGCTCCAGAGGAGGATGACGGCCGAATGAACGATGGTGCGACGCTCCTCACGCAGGAGGTGACCGTGACCTACTCGGGCCACAAGGCGCTTCACCCGACGAGTCTCGACTTTGCCCCTGGCACCGTGTCCGCGCTCATCGGGCCCTCTGGCTGTGGCAAGTCCACCTTCCTGCGCAGCATCAACCTCATGAACCGCGAGATCCCCGGTTGCGTGATCGGCGGCCGCGTCATCTGGCATGGCGAGAACGTCAACGTGGCCGACGCGGACGTCTATCGGCTGCGCACGCAGATCGGCATGGTGTTTCAGCAGCCCAACCCCTTTCGCAAGTCCATCTACGAGAACATCGCCTTCGCCCTGCGGCGCCACGGCATCACGAACCGCTCCGAGCTCGACGAGCAGGTCGAGCGAAGCCTGAGGGCCGCGGCCATCTGGGACGAGGTCAAGGACAAGCTCAAGGAATCCGCCTATGCCCTCTCGGGTGGCCAGCAGCAGCGCCTCTGCATAGCGCGAACGCTTGCACTCGGGCCCGAGGTCGTGCTCATGGACGAGCCCTGCTCGGCGCTTGATCCCATCGCCACCTTCGCCATCGAGGACACCATCCACGACATGGCCTCCAAGGGGATCTGCGTGGTCATCGTGACCCATAACATGGAGCAGGCCGCCCGCGTCTCCGACAACACCGCCTACTTCCTCTTGGGGGAGATGGTCGAATACGGGCCCACGGGCCAGATCTTCTCGGCGCCCAAGGACCAGAGGCTCGACGACTACCTCACCGGGAGGTTCGGATAATGGCTCAGAAGATGGCCGTGGAGGCGCTCAATCTCTGGTACGGCAGCCACCAGGCCCTGCATGACGTGACCCTTGGCATGCCGGCCGGCGAGGTGACGGCGCTTATCGGACCCTCGGGCTGCGGCAAGTCGACGCTCCTCCGGTGCCTCAATCGCATGAACGACCGCATCGAGGGCTGTCGGGTGGAGGGTCACGTCTCGCTCGGCGATGATGACGTCTATGCCGACATGGACGTGTACGAGCTGCGTCGGCGCGTCGGCATGGTCTTCCAGCGCCCCAACCCGTTCCCGCTCTCCGTCTACGACAACGTGGCCTACGGGCCGCGGCAGCACGGACGTCCCTCCCGCTCCGAGCTCGACTCGATCGTGGAGTCGACCCTGCGCGGCGTGGGCCTGTGGGACGAGGTCTCCGGAAAGCTGAATCACTCAGGGCTCTCGCTCTCCGGTGGTCAGCAGCAGCGCCTCTGCATCGCGCGGGCCCTTGCGGTGAATCCCGACGTCCTGCTCATGGACGAGCCCACGAGCGCCCTCGACCCCATCTCCACGGGGCTCGTGGAGGAGCTCGTGGGGGAGATGGCGCAGGAGCACTCGATCGTCATCGTCACGCACAACATGCAGCAGGCGACGCGCGTCTCGAGCCACTGCGCCTTCTTCTACCTGGGCGAGATGGTCGAGTGCGCACCAACGGCAGAGCTCTTCACGCGTCCGCGCGACAAGAGGACCGAAGACTACCTCACGGGAAGGTTTGGCTGATGAACAAGACGAGAAGCTCGTACCGAAAGCAGATCGACCGGCTCGACGGTCACGTGACCACCATGGGACGCGCGACGGTCGAAGACATCCTCTCGGCCACCGAGGCCGTGTGCCACGGTGACCACGAGGCAGGGCATGACGTCATCGATGGGCATACGGCGGCAGAGCGCCTCAACCGCTCCGTGGAGGACTCCTGCATGAGCCTGATGCTCCTCCAGCAACCCCTCGCGAAGGACCTCCGCCTCGTGACGGGAGCCTTCCGGGCCATCTCCGACCTGGCGCGCATCGACGAGATGGCGTACCAGATCGCCCTGCTCGCGGAGGAGGACGACGTATGTGAGGGGCCACTTTCCTCAGAGCTCGGCGAACTTGCCGCACAAGCGGCTAAAATGTTGGAGAAGGCGATCGACGCGTTCCATACCGGGGACGTGGCGGCTGCCGAGAACGTCTTCACGCTCGACGACGTCGCGGACGCCCTCTACGACCATGTCCGCGCCGACGTGGTGCAGCTTCTACGTGACGGCGGCGAACCGGCCTCCGCGGCTCCCGAGCTGCTGACGGTCGCGAAGTACTACGAGCGCATGGGTGACCACGCGCAGAGCATCGCCGACTGGGCGATTTTCCGTGCCACTGGTGCCTACCGAGGAAGGCAGATGGGGGAGTCGAGCTAGGTGATCTACTACGTCGAGGATGACAAGAACATCCGTGAGATTGCGGTGTATGCGCTGAGGCAGGCTGGGATAGATGCCCGCGGCTGCGCTGACGACGCGGAGTTTCGGGTGGCGTGCGCCGAGCGCGTGCCAGATGCTGTGCTGCTCGACATCATGCTTCCCGATGCAAGCGGTCTTGACATCCTCGCGCGCATCCGCAAGGACCCCAAACTGAGAAACGTCCCGGTCATGATGCTCACCGCCAAAGATGCCGAGCTCGACAAGGTGCAGGCGCTGGACTCCGGCGCCGACGACTACCTCTCCAAGCCCTTCGGGATCATGGAGATGGTGAGTCGCACGCGTGCCCTCATTCGCAGGGCCGCCCGGTCCGCTCCCGCAGACGAGCGGACAGCCCTCGTCGTGGGCGACGTCATGCTCTGGCCGGAGCGCCGCGATGTGACGGTCGACGGCAACGAGCTCCAGCTCACGATGCGCGAGTTCGACCTGCTCGAGTTCCTCATGAGGGAGCCGGGCGTCGTCTTCTCCCGGGAGGTCCTCCTCCAGCGCGTGTGGGGCTGGGACTTCGATGGCGGTTCGCGCACCGTGGACGTGCACGTCCAGCAGCTGCGTGCCAAGCTCGGAGATGCTGCCGACCTCATCGAGACCGTGCGTGGCGTGGGCTACCGCATGCGGGGATAGGGGGCGTCCATGGGCTCGAGGTCTCTCGCTGGTCGCGTCTTCGTGTTCATGGCGGCCGTCTGCACGGCCGTCGCCGTCGTGGTGACGGTCGTCATGTTCCTCGTGTACGAGACCGCCGCAGTGGCGGATGCCCAGTCGGAGCTCGGTGCGGAGTGCCATGTCGTCGCAAGCATGATCGACCAGGGAGACGATGAGGTCGCGGCGCTTGCGGCGCTCGATCTCGGAACGATGCGGATCACGCTCGTGGAACCCGACGGCACCGTTGCGTACGACTCCACCGTCGACGCGTCCACGCTTCCCAACCACGCCGACCGCACCGAGGTGGCCCAGGCACTCTCCACGGGCGAGGGGTCTTCGGAGCGCACGAGCGAGACCGTGGGATACATGAGCATCTACCACGCGGTTCGTCTTCCGAACGGCAACGTCTTGCGCCTCTCCGAGAACCGGGCCGGTGTGATCGCGATCTTTTCGCGCAACGCGTATCTCGTGCCGCTGCTCGTGGTGGCGTTCATCGCCCTGAGCTGGTTTGTCTCACGCCTGCTCGCTCGCAGGCTCGCGAGACCCGTCCTCGCCATCGACCCCTCATCGGGCGAGGGGGTCTCGCCCTACCAGGAGCTCGACATGCTCGTCGACCGGCTCAACGAGCAGCACGCCGAGCTCGTGGGACGCATGGAGCAGATCCAGGATGTCGATGACATGCGTCGCGAGTTCACCGCAAACGTGACGCACGAGCTCAAGACGCCGATCGCATCCATCTCGGCTGCGTCGGAGCTCATCCGGGACGGCATCGCGCGTCCCGAGGACGTCTCCGGGTTTGCGGGGAGGATCTACGATGACTCCCAGCGGCTCTCCAGCCTCGTAAGCGACATCCTCACCCTCTCCAAGCTCGACGAGTCCGAGCGGGCGGGCGATCGAGCGCTCTTTGGGGGCCTCGTCACCGTTGACCTTCTCTCGATCGCGCAGGACGTGTGCGAGCGGTTGACCGACAAGGCGGCAGCGACGGGCGTCTCGGTGGTCGCCGAGGGCATCTCGACGAAGATCCTGGGCAACGCGCGGCTCCTCGACGAGCTGATCGGCAATCTCGTGGAGAATGCCATACGTTATAACAAGGTAGGTGGCAAGGTCTTCGTGTGGGTGCTGCCCGAGGGCGGTGCCCCATGCGTGCGCGTGAGCGACACGGGCATCGGCATTCCCGAGACGGACCAGCCCAAGGTGTTCGAGAGGTTCTACCGGGTTGACAAGGGGCGCTCCCGCGACACGGGTGGCACGGGCCTGGGGCTTGCCATAGTCAAGCACGCGGCGGCGTTCCACGGCGCGACCGTGCGCCTCTGGAGCAAGGTGGGCGAAGGTACGAGCGTCTCGGTCACGTTTCCCAAGGAGTAGCCGCGCGAGAGGTGCGATCCTCATAGGCCCTTTCGGCGCTCTCGATGGTCGCGAGAAGCTCGTCCGTCACGACGTCGGGTGCGACCTTCGGCAGCACGTGGTCCGCGCCGGGTACGATGACCAGCCTCGCACCCGCGATCGCACCCGCGATCCTTCTCGTCTCGCAGGGGAGGACGACGTCGTACTCACCGGCCATGACGGTCACGGGACAGACGATGGAGCCCAGCGAACGTGCGGGTATGTGGGGCTCGTCGAGCATGAGTCGCAGCAGCTCGGCCACGACGCGTGCCTCGTCGGGAGAGGGGACGGGCGTCCCGTCCTCGAGCTCCACGCCCTCCTCGCCCTGCTCGGCCCATAGCTCGTAGGCCTCTGCCACCTCGGCGGTCTCCACGCCTTCCTCGGCCGGCAGACCGGCAGGTGTGAGGTTTGCGCCCATGGCGGTCAGCGAGGCGATGCGGTCGGGATGGTCGCGGGCGAGCAGCAGCCCTTCGATGGCACCATCGGAGAAGCCAAGCACGTGGGCTCGGTCGACCTCGAGCGCATCGAGGACAAGGAGCGCGTCGTGTGCCATGAGCTCGTAGGTGAGGCGAGCGCTTCCACGCGTGCTCTCCCCCTGCGCGCGGGAGTCGATCGCCACGACGCAGCGTCCCGTCCCCACCACCGCATCGATCGTGCGTCCAAAGATGCCGTGTTCCTCGCCGTTGCCGTGGAGCATGAGCACGGGGGTGGGCAGGAAGGCCCATTCGGCGTCGTCGGGCGTGTCGTCGGGGCAGTAGACGAACGTCGCGACGAGGGCGCCGTCCGACAGGGGAACGTCGACGCGGAAGGCCAGACGGGCCTCGGGTCGGTCGTAGGGTCGAGGCACGTGCATGGGCGGCGGCGTGACCATCAGCTCATCGAACCCCCTGCTTCTCCTCGAAGAAGTCATAGTGGGGCGGAAGCAGGACGATCGCATGCTCCTCGGGCTTCTCGCCAAGGACGGCCGCAAGCTCTGCGGGTGTCTCGAAGGCGTGGTCCCAGGAGAAGAAGAGGTCCGGCGAGAAGCCCATGTGCTCGCCGATCCTCTCGCAGCCCACGGGAACCACGGGGTGCATGAGCAGGGTTGTGGTGCGAAGGGCGCAGAAGGCGTCAGCGAGGGCCTGGTCGTATGCCACGTCGTCGCCCTTCGCCGATGTGCTCGCCGCGCCCCAGCGCTTGTTCGCGGCACGGCAGAACTCCTCTGCGACCCCCACGGCGCCGTGGATGTCCACGACGTAGGCGCGTCGCTCGAACTCCAGGGTGGCCTCGCGGCAGAGGTCGACGACCTCGGCCGAGGGCATCGAGACGGGCAGGTGACCGTCGCAGACGTTCGCGGCTCCGTAGAAGCAGCTGCGCGCGAGGCGGTTGAAGATGTTCGTGAGGAAGGCGGACTCCTTGAGCGCCGGGTCCACGATGCGCGGGTCGTCCTTGACGAGGATCTCCTCGCCGGTGGTCTTGTCCCTATGGCTCACGGAGGTGTCGAACGCCTTTGGCGAGAAGCTCACGGCCTTCTGGTCGAGGCCGAGCGAGAGCCAGTGGGCACGAAGCTGCTCGGGCGTGTAGTGGTCGAGGAGCTCCGCGGCCATAGGGGGCTTGATGTCGCCCGAGCTTGACGCCTTCTTGTTCATGAAGAGGATGTGGTAGTTGGCCACGGGCGTGTCCTGGAAGAGGCCCCAGTCAAGCGCCTTCCAGATGGCCGGCTGGGCGATGCAGTAGAAGTAGATGTTGTCCTGTCCGATGAACTGATACACGCGGGCGTCGTCGCCGCACCACCAGTCCCGCCAGTCGTTGCTGGAGTAGCGGTTCTCCGGCGAGGTGGCGAGCACGGTCTGCGTGAAGGAGATCGGTGCCCAGAGGCTCTCGGGCCAGCACCATACGGTGAGGTCCTTGGTGTCCTCGAGCTCGGGTGCCGGCACGCCCCAGTCGATGTTGCCGGTGATGCGGAAGGGCAGGAGCGTCTTGCCGGTGCGGAAGCGCACGCCGGCCGCCTCGAGCGCCTCGCGCGCCTCGTCGCGGTCCTCCCAGTTGCCGAACTCCACGGAGAAGGACTGCTGGTTGCCCTCGGCGTCATGCGTGACGTGGGTGGGGATGGAGTCCTCGACCTCGTCATAGGCATCACGGAACTTGTTCTGGACGTAGATCACGGGTGCCACGAGCGACTCGCGGACCGTCTTGGTGACGATCGCGCGAACCTGGGGGTCGAGGTCCCACTCGTCCATGAGGTCCTTGAGCGTCTCCTCGAAGGCAGGCAGATCGAAGTACCAGTTGTCGACGAGGCGAAGCTCGGGCGTGGTGCCGGTGAGCTGGCTCACGGGGCTCAGGAGCTCCTCGGGGTCAAACTGGTGGCCGAGGTCGCACTCGTCGGCGTAGGCCTTCTCCGACTTGCAGCCACGAACGGGGCAACGTCCGATGACCTGGCGGCCGTTGAGGAACTGACCCGCCTTGGCGTCGAAGAACTGGCGGGTGCTCATCTTATGCAGGTACCCGCGGTCGTGGAGACGGCCGATGAGCTCTGCCGTCAGCCTCTCGTGGAAGCTCTTCGCAGGCTCAAGCCCAGAGCCTGCGAAGAGATCGAGTGAGATGTCGTACTCGTCGAGGGCGTCCTTCTGCGCGTCGTGGTTGGCCGCGACGTAATCGACGATGGTGCCCTCGAAGCCATCCTGCTCGACCTTCTTGCGGTACCCCTCCATGATCGGGGAGCCGTAGCAGTCCGTGCCGGAGACGAAGATGACGTTTCTCTTGCCGATGCGGTCACGCAGGAAACGCGCGAAGAAGTCGGCGGGCACGAACACGCCGCCGATGTGTCCGAAGTGCAGGCTCTTGTTTCCATAGGGCATGCCACCGGTGATGACGGCGCGCTTGGGGAATTCGGGGCGGTTCTCGGTGAGACTAGAGGTCATGGGGGAGGATCCTTCTCGACGTGCTTGTTTGTAAACCCCGTGATTATCCCACAACGTCATGTCCCCGCACGTCCACTATGATTTCTCCCATGAGAACGATCGTCGACATGGACGTGCTGGAGGACACCGCACTGCAACGACGGATGGTCATGCTCTCATGCTGGCTGTTCGTGGGTGTGGCGCTGGTGGCCGTCGCGTGCTTTGTGGCGGGGATGACAGGCGAGGGGTTCGGGCCGTGGTGGTTCGTGGCGCTCGTCGTGGTGGGGATGGCCTCGTTCGTCGTCCACGAGCTCGTGCACGCCGCCTTCTTCAAGCTGTTCGGAGGTCGGGGGTGCCGCATCTCCTTCGGCCATCAGACGGGGATGCTCTACACCGACGCGCATGGTGTCACGCTCACGTGCGCTCGGATGTGCTGCGTACTGCTCGCGCCGACGGTGCTGGTGGATGCGGTGCTCGTAGCGGGCGGCCTCGTGCTTGGGTGGCCTTACCTCGGGCTCGTCTGCTGTGCCGTCCACCTCTCCGGTTGCTCGGGCGACATCCTCATGGCGTACGAGATCGTCTCCCACCCGGAGGCCACCCATGCCCGCGACACCGACCACGGCATCGAGCTCCTCGCGTGACCCGAGCCGTCGCGGGAGGGACGATGACGCTTTTATCGCGAGGCGAATGGGTCAGAATGGACTCGTGCGATCCGTTCACATCCGACACGACCGGGAGCTGTCATGCTGCGAGCCAACTATCACACCCACACCACGCTCTGCGATGGTACGAACACCGCGCAGGAGATGGTCGATCGTGCTCTCGAGCTGGGGTTTCTTCATCTGGGGTTCTCAGGGCACATGGACCCCGACATCCATATGGACTGGCCTGTCTATGTGCGCACCATATCCGAGCTGCGTGAGCGCTACGCCGACCGTCTCGACATCATCATGGGCGTCGAGCTCGACAACGTCTACGATCCGTCATGCTGTCCCGGGGCGGAGTACGTCATCGGCTCGACGCACTTCCTCGACGTGGACACCCCCACGCCCATGAGCGTGGACAGCAGCGAGGAGAACGTACGCGCGCTCTGCGACCGGTACTTCGGCGGCGACTGGTATGCCCTCTCGCGCGCATACTACGAGCTCGAGGCTCGGGTCTACGATCGTCTGCACTGCACCTTCGTCGGACACTTCGACCTCGTGACGCGCTTCAACGACTCCATGCGCGTCCTCGACGAGACGTCCGCACGCTACATGACCCCTGCGCTCGAGGCCATGGAGTACCTGGTGGGGGAGGGTGTGCCTCTCGAGATAAACTGTGGTGCCATCAACCGGGGACGTAAGGCGGAACCCTATCCGCGCACCGAGCTTCTCCGTGCCCTGCACGACTTCGGAGGCGAGATCCTCATCAACTCCGATGCGCACCAGGTCGAGAAGGTCGACGGTGGCTTTGACGTGGCGGTGGCCAAGGCCATCGACTGTGGCTTCACCCACGTGAACGTCCTCGCGCACGAGCCAGACGGTTCGGTGGGTCTCCATCAGGTCGCGCTCGACCTGCTGTGATCGTACGGCGTCTGGTCAGGCGAACATGCCGAGGAGGTCCGTGGCACCCGTGTAGTCATCGATGGTGCGTGTGACCCCTGGAATGGACATGAGCTCGTCGGCACCAAGGCTCGACGTGAGGCCCACGATCTCGGCGGCACCCGCACGTCTCGCCGCCTCGAGGCCTGCCAGCGCGTCCTCGAAGATCGCGCACCGCATCACCTCGGCACCAACGTTTGCCGCGGCATGCAGATAGACGTCCGGTGCCGGCTTGCCCGGGAAACTGCGATCGTTGAGGGCCACGCGGGAGATGTCGAACCATCGACCGAGGTCGAGGTGGTCGAAGTAGAAGCGCACGTTACCCATGGCGGCGGCGGTGCCGATGTTCAGGGCGACACCGCGTGCCTCGAGGGCATCGAGTAGCTCCGGGAGACCTGCGACAAGATGGAGGCTTGCCGGATCGTCGAGGTACATCTGGCGGGCGATGACCTCCTTCTCCTCCTCGAGCCTTGCGACCTCGGCATCATCGAGCTCACCTAGGAAGTGACGCAGCGAGTGCTCGGCGTTCTGGCCGTGTACGTGGGCCATGAACTCGTCGTCTGTCACGTCTCGGCCGATTCGGTCCCCAAGGAACTCCTTCCACGCGCGAACCTGCAGGTCGGAGTCAAAGATCATGGTGCCGTTGAAGTCGAAGAGCGCAGCCTCGAGCGCCATCGGCGCCTCCCGTGGATAGATGTCCTCGCCAGAGTGTATCCTCCATTCACAGTACTGCATCCGAGGGACGGGAGGTGCGCGTGAGGCGGGAATACGTGCTCGAGGTGGACGGCGTGCCCGTACGAGCGGTCTACGACGACGAGTGCGTCGAAGGCGTGCTGATACCCCTGCTGCACCGGTGGACGTGCATGCGTGCCGAGCACGGGTCTCGCGTGGTCGCCTTTCTCTGCGCCCCTCCTGGTACGGGCAAGACCACGCTCACCTGCATGCTCGAGGCCCTCTCGCGCGAGCGTGCGGACGTCTGTACCATTCAGGTGGCGTCACTTGATGGCTTTCACCTTCACCAATCCGAGCTTGAGTCGCGCTGGGCATGCGTGGAGGGCAGACGTACGAGGCTCGCGGACGTCAAGGGTACGCTCGAGACCTTCGACCTCGACGGGCTTCTCGCCAAGCTCAAAGAGCTGCGCGCCGGTGGGCCGGTGAGCTGGCCGGCGTATTCGAGGTGCATCCACGATGTGGTGGATGACGCCCTCTCGATAACGGGTGACATCGTCCTCGTCGAGGGAAACTGGCTCCTCTCCACCGAAGGCGCATGGGAGGGGGTGGCACGTCTCGCCGATGACACGGTCTTCGTCTCGGCAGACCCATCCGAGCTTCGCGAGCGTCTCGTGGCACGCAAGCAGCGTGGCGGAGCCTCTCGCGCGGAGGCGGAGCTCTGGTACGAGAAGAGCGACGGACGCAACGTGGAGCGGCTCCTGTCCCATCACCACGCCGGTGACGTGCGACTTTGCATGACGCAGGATGGCGGGTACGCGGCAGCGCACGCATAACATGGCTTTTGGCCGTGACGTCTGGCTTTTGCACCGTGTATTGGCTAGCATTCGCTGAAGATATCTGCTCACACAGACAGAGGACCGTCCGTCCGCACCGAATGGAGCGCATTATGGGTTTCTTCGATATCCTCATCCCGGCCGTCATCATCGCCGCCCTCGTCCTTTCCACGGGCTACATCGTCAAGCAGCAGCACGTGGCCATCGTCGAGCGCCTCGGCAAGTTCCACCACATCGCGTCCGAGGGCTTCCACGTCAAGGTGCCGTTCGTGGACGTCACGCATGACATCGATCTCATGACCGAGGACCAGCACATGACGTTTGACGCCAAGACGTCGGACAACGTCACCATCGAGCTTGACGTGTCCATCCAGTACCACGTGGACTTCGCCACCATGGACACGGGCTCCGAATCGGGCGTCTGGAAGAGCTACTACACCCTCAAGGACCCGGTCGCCCAGATGAAGGACTACCTCGCCGACGCACTTCGCTCGCAGATACCCAACCGCACGCTCGATGAGGTCTTCTCGGAGAAGGATGCCATCGCGCAATCCATCGACCAGGTCGTGGCCGTCAAGATGCTCGGCTACGGCTACGTGCTCGTGACCACGCTCATCACCTCCATCCGTCTGCCCCAGGAGGTCCAGGAGTCGATGAACCGCATCATCGCCTCGAAGAACAACTTCGCCTCCGCGCAGAACGATGCCAACGCCGCCCGCGCCAAGACCGTCATCGCCGCACAGGCCAAGGCCGAGGCCATGGCCTGCGAGGGCAAGGGCATCGCCGACCAGCGCATCGCCATCGCAAAGGGAATCAAGGAGTCCATCGACACGATCAAGGGCGCCGAGATGGACGAGGGCGAGGCAAACCGTCTCTTCGAGTTCACCCAGTGGGTCGACATGATGGGCCAGTTCGCGACCAAGGGCTCGAGCACCGTGGTGCTCCCAAGCGACTTCGAGACGTCGAGCAGCATGTTCGACCAGCTCGTTGCCGCCAAGAGCACGCCCAGGCCCGAGGGCGACGCCCCGCGACGGTAGCCTCATGACGGTCGATTCCTCACGGGAGGTCTAGGTATGGCCGCTCTGCCCCTGATGCTGCACGCCTGCTGTGGTCCCTGCTCGCTCGAGCCCGTGAGGCTTCTCCGCGAGGAGGGCTTCGAGCCGGTCATCTGCTGGACCAACCCCAACATCCAGCCGGTGGCGGAGCATGGCCATCGGCTGCGTACCCTCGAGACCTGGGCGCACGACGTGGCACATGTCGAGGTGGTCGTGGCCGGGGATGACCGCGAGGCGTGGGAACGGCTCGTGGCGCCCCACGGCTTCGATCGGGCCGCACGGTGTCGTGCCTGCTACGCGCTGCGACTTTCGGAGAGCTGCCGCGTGGCGCGGGAGCGGGGCTTCGGATACCTGTCGACCACGCTTGCCGTCTCGCCCTACCAGCTCTTCGACACATGCGGCGAAGAGCTGGACAAGCTGTCGCGCGCCTATGGCCTCACACCCGTGTGGCGCGACTTTCGTCCACGCTATCCCGTTGCCACGCGCCTTGCGCGCGATCTGGGGATGTATCGCCAGAACTACTGCGGGTGCCGGTTCTCGGCGGCCGAGGCCGCCGTCGAGCGCCACGAGGCGCGTGACGCCCGCAAGGCAGCGAAGGCGGGGCAAGCGTAGCGGTTGCGTGCGTTTGTGCAGCCCTCGTCTCTCCCGCGCTATGATTGGCGGCTGTGAAAACCAGACGAGGAGGCACCATGCTCACCGATGATTTCGACTACCAACTTCCTGACGAGCTCATCGCACAGGCTCCTGCGGAGCCGCGCGATTCCTGCCGTCTTCTCGTGCTCAACAGGGAGGACGGCTCCGTCGAGCATCGCAGCTTCCGAGACATCGTGGACTACCTCGACCCAGGCGACCTCATCGTGGCCAACAAGACCCGGGTGATGCCTGCACGTCTCGTGGGCCGCAAGCGTGGCACGGGTGGCGTCGCCGAGACGCTCCTTTTGCGCCGCCGCGAGGACGTGGACGTGATGGGTCATGTGTGGGAGTGCCTCGTCAACCCAGGCAAGCGGCTGAAGCAGGGTGCCCTCGTCGAGTACCGTCCCGGCGGGGCCCATGCGCCGGAGTCCGCCCCGGTCGTTCTCACGGGCGAGATACTCGACTTTCTCGATGACAACCGCGGCGGACGGCTCGTGCGCTTCTCCCCGATGGGGGAGCGCACGCTCGACGAGGCCATGCACGAGGCGGGTCGCGTCCCCCTGCCTCCCTACATCACGGACTACGAGGGAGACCCCGAGAAGTACCAGACGGTCTATGCCATGCACGAGGAACACTCGGCTGCGGCCCCCACGGCGGGCCTCCACTTCACGCCCGAGCTCATCGAGAGGATCAAGGGCAGGGGCGTTCGCTGGGTGACGGTGGAGCTCGAGGTGGGAATTGATACGTTTCGCCTGGTAAGCGAGGCCGATCCCACACAGCACGTCATGCACACCGAGCGCTACCACGTGTCAAGGGATGTCGTCGAAGCCGTCCATGAGACCAAGGCGGCGGGCCACCGCGTGATCGCCGTGGGAACGACGTCCGTCCGCTCGCTCGAGAGCGCCTTCGAGATGGATGCGCCAGCATCCCTGCCGCCCGTCACGGCGCGGCGCTTCGAGGACGCCAGCGACTCCGCCAGCGTCCTCGGCCATGGCGACGTCGTGGAGCGAGTCGATGCCACGACGAACCTCTACCTCATGCCTGGCTCCACATACCACGTGGTGGATGCCATGATCACGAACTTCCACGTGCCGCGGTCGACCCTCATGATGCTCGTGTCGGCGTTTGCCACGCGCGAGCAGATCATGGATGCGTACCAGGCGGCCATCGACGAGCGCTACCGGTTCTTCTCCTTCGGCGATGCCATGCTCATCAGATAGCGCACAGACCCAGTTCGCTATCCCTTGAGAAGGACAAACCAGACGACGAGCGCCACCACCACGACAATGGCCACGATGATGGCGGCAAACACGAGGCGCTGCGAGCGCGTGCTCTCGCGAAGCGACCTCTCCGAGCGCGCGAGGTCCTCGATCTGCGCGTGCTGGTCGGCAATCGCCTGGCTCTGCTCCTCGATCGAGCGCCTGAGCTGTTCGGTCACCTCGGGGGTGTCATGGATGTCCTCCGCCTCCGCGAGAAGCGCCTGCGCCGCGTCGAACCTGGCGGCAGCCTCGTCGTAGGTCGACTTCGAGTCATCGATGGATGCGGACCGTGCATCAATGGCATCGGACAGCTGCTTCTCCTGGGCGTCTGCCTCGGAATGGAGCTCGTCATACTCCGCCTTGCGGTCCGCGGCTTCCTGACGTGCCGCGTCGGACTCCCGCTGGGCGGACTCGAGTGACTGCTTCTGGGTCCAGAGATGGGTCTGCGCGTTATCCACGAGCGACTGCGCCTCGTTGGTGGCGCTGGTGACCTCGTTCCGAGCGACTTCCACGTGGGCGAGCTCGGCTGCGATCTCGCTCTGCATCTGGGCGATGGCATTGGGCTTCGAGTTGGGGTCGGTCTGAAGGCGCGTGAGCTCATCCTGCACCCTGCGGAGACGATCCTGGGAGCTGTCAAGCGCGTGCGTGGCAGAGGCGATGTTCTGGTCGCGACGGGCGGAGGCGTCCTTGACCTGGCCCTCGGCGGTGCGAATGGCGCGCTTGGCCTCGGCGACCATGAGGGCGGCGTCATCCGAGCGACCCTTGGCGGACTCTGCGAGCTTCCTGTAGGGTCTGAGGGCCTGCTCGTGCTCGGCCTTCATCTGCTCGAGCTGCGTGCGAAGGTCGTCGCGTTCGGCCTGAAGCCGTTCGATGCACGCCTGCGCATCGCTCATCTCCTTCTCTGCGTCGCTGATCGTCCCCGTCTGCTCGGAGACGATGTCGTCATAGGTGCCCGTGATCTCGTCACGATGGTTGAGCATGGCGCGGTCGGCGTCGAGCGCGTCCTGCATGGACTTCATGTGCGTTCGTGCGGTGGAGTGCTGCCTCGTCACATGACGGACGTCCCTCATCGCGGAGAAGCCGTCGGCAATGGTCCTTCCGGCTCCGCGAGCGGCATCCCTTGCGGCATCCGCGGCACTGGCGCGCGTCTCGTTGTCCTGTGCGTCCTCGCCCTCTGCATCACCGTCGGGGTCGGGATCGACCTGGTCCCAGCCCTGCTCGTCATCATGTCCCGTGGGCGTCTCGTCCTTGTCGGAGTAGTCGTTTTCCATGAGCTGCTTCCTTCTATCTCGGCGCGCTAGTGTCTGCGGTGGTGGTGCGGGCGGTAGTCGTACGCAGTAATTGTGCCGCAAGCTTCGTACCGTCACCGCTCAAATGCATTCGTTTGGGAAGAGTTTCCATCCTCGATGATAAGGCCGGCCACCATCCATCCCGACTTTTGGTAGGATATCCAGAGAGTTTCGGGGAACACTTCCCCGAGTGAAAGATTCCGAAAGGGGAGTCCAAGCATGGTTTCCAAGCAGACTACGATTATCAACGCCACCGGTCTTCACGCTCGTCCTGCTTCTGTCTTCGTGACCGAGGCCAAGAAGTACCAGAGCAACGTCACGATCAAGAACGTCGATAAGGATTCCGCTCCCGTCAACGCAAAGTCGATCATGATGATCCTCGCTGCCGGTCTCGGCACGGGCACCAAGATCGAGGTCGCATGTGACGGCGCTGACGAGCAGGCTGCCCTCGACGCCCTCGTCGCCCTCGTCGACAGCGGCTTTGGCGAGTAGGTCCTGGTCCCAACGATCAAAGGGGCGGCTCGGCACTCAGGTGCCGGGCCGCTTTCTCTCTCGCAGGTATGTCCTCGGACGGGGCCAAGCCTCCGTCCGATGTCCACCGTCGTGTACCATGAGTGGCCGAAGACGAGCGAGGGAGAGACACATGTGCGAGCGGGACGGTAGCTGGTTTACCTACGACGTCGTGGCGGAGGATCCCGCCACCCATGCGCGGGCCGGTGTCCTTCACACGCCCCACGGCGACGTGCCGACACCGATCTTCATGCCCGTGGGCACGAAAGGCACGGTCAAGGGCATCCTTCCTCAGACGCTCGAGCAGGTGGGTGCCCACATCGTGCTCGCCAACACCTATCACCTCTCCATGCGCCCCGGAGCCGATACCGTTGCCGAGCTGGGAGGTCTCCACGACTTCATGCAGTGGCACGGACCCATTCTCACCGACTCCGGTGGGTTTCAGGTCTTCAGCCACGAGGAGTTCGTGAAGCTCTCCGATGACGGCATCAGGTTTCGTGCCGTTGACTACGACGGTCGCTGGTTCACCTGGACGCCCGAGGCGAACATGGACATAGCCCAGAAGCTTGGGGCTGACATCGTCATGCAGCTCGACCAGTGCGTGGGATACCCTGCGCCACGGTCCAAGGTCGAGCGTGCCGTCGACCTCTCGGGTCGATGGGCCGAGCGCTGCCTGGCAGCTCATGACCGTTCCGACCAGGCGCTCTTCGGCATCGTCCAGGGCGGCATGGATCTGGGGCTGCGACTGAGGTCCCTGAGGCAGCTCGAGGACATGGGTGACTTTCCCGGCTATGGCATCGGGGGATACTCGGTGGGAGAGGACCATGAGACCATGTTCGAGAGTCTCGAGCCGTTGGCCGCGGAATACATGCCCCGCGGGAAGCCTCGCTATCTCATGGGGGTGGGCAGTCCCTCCTCGCTCGTCCGCGGCGTGGCCTGCGGCATCGACATGTTCGATTGCGTGCTCCCCACGCGCACGGGACGCACGGGCACCGCCTTCTCGAGCGAAGGTCGCCTCAACCTCAAGAACGCCCGCTTCACCCATGATGCTGGTCCGCTCGACCCCGAGTGCGGGTGCCCTGTGTGTCGCGGCGGCTATTCGCGTGCCTACATCCACCATCTCGTTCGTCAGGGCGAGATGCTCGGCTCGATCCTCGTGTCCACGCACAACATCTACTACCTCCTCGACCTCATGCGACGTGCCCGCAGGGCGATCGTTGCGGGCACCTACGGGGACTTCGTCTCCGCGTGGAATGACTCGGAGGCATCGAACGACTGGTAGCGGGGGGTATATGGGCCTACGTTCGTAACGGTTTTCATAACCCCTGGGATGTCGGCGCGGATTGCGCGTCCGAACACCTATAATCAAGGACTGTTACTCGTCCGTCATGCTGCCAAGTTCCGATGTTGAGGTCTTGACCTCGGCAAACGAGACAGAAGGTTTGGAGACATGCTTCGAAACTCAGAGTCCGACGAGCCCAAGACGGGTGTCGACAGATGGCAGGCCACCGAGACGCACGCGGTCAGGAAGACCAAGAGGGTCAGGCCGCGCAAGGTGTCCAAGAGACCGAAGCTGCGCGGTGACGCACGCAGGTACGTGGGTACGCTGGTGGCCATCTTCGTCCTCTGCGTCGTGTGCGTCATCGGCTTCACGCCCCTCTCTGAACGCATCACGCAGGGCCTCGACATCCAGGGCGGCGTCTCCGTGATCCTCACCGCGAGCAAGTCCGACGGCTCCTCGGTGTCCTCGTCTGACATGGACACCGCCAAGAGCATCGTCGAGAAGCGCGTGAACGCGCTCGGCTCCTCCGAGGCCACCGTTCAGCTGCAGGGGACCAACTCCATTCTCGTGCAGATTCCTGGGGCCACGAACGCCGACGAGACGGTCTCGACCATCGGCCAGACGGGCCACCTCGAGTTCGTGAAGCTCGAGGACATCGGCGATGCCGAGGCTCTCGCGAAGATCTCGGCCGGTACTGACAACGTGCCGCTCCAGGAGGGCACCTACACCGCCTTCATGGACGGCTCCTACGTCGAGTCCAGCACCGTGACCTCCTCGACCACCTCCGTGGGAACCTATGAGGTCGATATCACGCTCAACTCCGAGGGCACCCAGATCTTCTCCGACGTCACCACCGAGCTTGCTCCCACGAAGGGCCAGATTGCCATCGTGCTCGACGGGGTCGAGTACTCCGCGCCCGCCGTGCAGACGACGATTACCGACGGCAAGGTGGCCATCACAGGCAGCTTCACGCTCAACAAGGCAAAGGAGCTCAAGACGGTGCTCGACTCCGGTTCGCTGCCCGTCACGCTCACGTACTCCGAGAGCCGCGTCGTCGGCCCCACGCTTGGCCAGGACTCCCTCTCCCAGGGTGTCGCCGCCCTCGCCGTCGGTATCGCCATCGTGATTGTCTACCTGTTCTTCTTCTATCGTGGGCTCGGGCTGCTCACGCTGGGTTCGCTCGCGGTCTTCGCGACCCTCGACCTCGGTCTCCTCGCCCTGCTCTCGCACTACGGGCTCTTTGCCCTTTCGCTGCCCGGTCTTGCGGGCATGGTCCTGACGGTCACGTCGGCGGCAGACTCGTCCATCCTCGTCCTCGAGCGCTTCCGCGAGGAGATTCGCATGGGCCGCACCGTCAAGAACGCGTCCGTCTCGGGTTCCCGCCACGGCATCCAGACCTCGCTCGATGCCGACTTCGTAACCCTTGTCACCGCCCTCGCACTCTTCTTCGTGGGAACGGGCACCGTCAAGGGGTTCGGCCTCACGCTTGCCCTTGGTGTCGCCTGCGACATCGTCACCATGTTCTGCTTCAAGGCTCCTGCGCTTCGTCTGCTCGCGCTCGGAACGATCCAGAAGCATCCCGGGTTCTGGGGCATCAACCAGGATCTCGCCGAGGCGAGGGGTGCTTCGTCCACGTCTGTCGCTCCAGCGAAGGGGGGTGAGGCTCATGCGTAGCCACTTCTCCCACGAGATCCCCTTCATCTCTCACCGCAAGATATTCCTTACCGTCTCTGCCGTGCTCGTGATCGTCTCCGTGGTCGGTTTCGTCGCCCGAGGCCTCGTCTTTGGCATCGAGTTTCTTGGTGGTACCGAGATCGACTTCCGTGGCACCGGCGACGTCACCATCGAACAGATGCGTGACGCGCTCGCTGACGTAGGCGAGACGGGAGCGACCATCCAGACCACCACGACCGAGGGCGAGGCGGGCTTCCTCGTTCGCTCTGACACCACCGACCCCACCACGGCCAACGCGCACGCCCAGGACGTGGCCAGCGCACTTGGCCTCACCACCGACAACTACACCGTGACGACGATCGGTCCCGACTGGGGCGCCGACACCGTCCGCTCCTCGGTGCTCGCGTTCTGCGTCGCCATCGCGGTCATCATCGCGTACGTCTCGCTTCGCTACGAGTTCAAGATGTCCATCACGGCCGTCGTCGCACTCCTGCATGACCTTGTGATCACCCTCGGCGTCTACGCCTGGTTCCAGATAGACATCTCGCCCAACGTCATCGCCGCGCTCCTCACGATCATGGGATACTCGCTCTATGACACCGTCGTCGAGTTCAACCGCATGAACGAGAACGCCAAGCAGCTCCGTGACGGCGTCCACCACACGTACTTCCAGATCTGCAACTTCTCGATCAACGAGGTCATCGTCCGTACGATCAACACCACCATCGTGACGCTCGTCCCCGTCATCGCGATGCTGCTCATCGGCGGCTCCACGCTCAAGGACTTCGCCTTCGCCATCCTCATCGGCGAGCTGCTCGGCACGTACTCGAGCTTTGCCGTCGCGAGTCCGCTCCTCGCCATCTGGAAGACGCGCGAGTCCAAGTGGAAGAGGCTCGAGGATCGCTACGGCGAGCATGCGGGTGAACCCGTACCCGCACCCGACGGCGAGTAGGACATGCCTGGCCTTGCGAACAGCAGGCGCTGGTCGGTCCTTCCCGCAAACCGGCGAGCCGAGCTTGAGCTTTCGGGCCAGCTCGACCTACCTCCCCTGGTCGCTCGCGTCCTCGTCGCTCGCGGCATCACTGATGTGACTGCCGCCTGCGAGTTTCTCTCACCGTCGCTCGACCGGGACTGGCTCGACCCGGTCGTCATCCCCGGCATGGTCGAGGCCACGGATCGCGTGGAGCGTGCCGTTCGCGACCGTGAGGTCATCGCCATCTTCGGAGACTTCGACGTGGACGGCATGAGCTCCACCTGTCTGCTCACGCTTGCCCTTCGTGCGCTCGGTGCCACGGTGGAGCCCTACATCCCGCATCGCTTCGGCGAGGGATATGGCCTCTCTCGCGAGGCGCTCGACCGTGTGATCGAGGGCTGCCACCCCGATCTCGTCATCACGGTGGACAACGGCATCGCTTCGGCCGTGGAGGTCGACGGGCTTCTCGCGCAGGGCATCGACGTCGTGGTCACCGACCACCACGAACCCGCCGAGCTCGTGCCCTCCGGCGTGCCAGTGGCAGATCCCAAGCTTGACCCCGACAACCCCTCCCGCGACCTCGCGGGCGCGGGCGTCGCTCTCAAGCTCGTCTGCGAGCTGGGCCGCCGTCTCGGTCAGCCGGACCTTTGGCGGCGATACGTCGACGTGGCCACCCTCGGCACCCTCTCCGACATGATGCTTCTCGTCGGCGAGAACCGGGCCCTCGTCACCGAGGGCATACGGTGCATGCGCCAGGCGGCACGCCCCGGCATCGCGGCCCTCGCCGCCACCGCCGGTCAGGACATCTCGCAGGTGCGTTCCGATTCGCTGCCCTTCTCGATCATCCCCCGTCTCAACGCGGCCGGGCGGATGGGCACGACCGATGTCGCGTTCGACCTGCTGCTCACCGAAGACCCCGCCGAGGCCGCCATGCTCGCGGGCAGGCTCGAGGAGATCAACAACGAGCGTCGCGAGATCGAGGCCTCCCTGTCCGAGGAGGCCATGGCGCTTGCCGAGGCCTCCTATGACGGTGGTCGCGTGATCGTCGTGGGCGGGGAGGGCTGGCACGAGGGCGTGAAGGGCATCGTCGCCTCTCGACTCGTCAACCACTTCCATGTGCCTGCGATTCTCTTCACCATATCCGACGGCGTCGCCCGTGGCTCGGGTCGCTCCATAGGCTCCGTCGACCTCTTCCATGCCGTTGAGCAGTGCTCCGATGTGCTCGTGCGCTTTGGCGGGCATGCGGGGGCCGTGGGAGTGACCTGCGACGTCGCTAACCTCGACGCCTTCCGCGTCCGTCTCGGCGAGGTCCTCGAGGCGCTTCCCCCCGAGCAGTTCGAGGTCACGGATGAGGTCGCGGCCGTGACGACGCTCGATGAGCTCACGGTTTCGTCCATCGATGCGCTCGAGCGGCTCCAGCCCTTTGGCCAGGGCAACAAGAGACCTCTCCTTGCCGCCCGCGGGGTGTCCATGCGCAACCGCTCCCGTGTTGGTTCCGATGGTTCGCACCTGCGCTTCGTTGCCACGGATGGGATCACGAGCGTCCCGGCGATCATGTTTCGGACACCGGACGTGGAGTCCGCATGTGACTATGAGGGTGCCGTCGATCTCGTCTTCGAGGCAATCAACGAGACCTGGCAGGGGCGCACGAAGGCCAAGCTCATGGTAAAGGACATCCTCTATCGCGACACCCCTGCGGCAGAGGACGAACCGACCCTCTCCGACGAGCTCTTCTCGCGCGCCGACGAGATCCTCTCGCGTGACGAGTACGCGGGCATCGCCGAGGCGACCTCGTTCGCCACCAAGATCATGGGCGTCACCTTCGAGGGACGCCAGTCGGTGGTCCGTTCGCTTGATGAGGGAGAAGAGCTCCTGATGGAGCGTGACACGGGAAACCCGGTGGACGAGAATGCCATACGCTTCCTGACTCCCTCAGGTGAGCAGGTGGGCTTCCTCAGACGGCAGATCGCCGCCGCCATCGCCCCGCTCATGGATGCGGGGGTGGAGTATCGCGCCTCGGTCATACAGGTGACCGGCGGTGACGAGGGTCGCTCGTTCGGTGTCAACGTGCAGGTGTCGCGCAAGGATCCATCGGCCGGGACGGAGGGAGGAGACCACGGCTCGGCGCGGTCCGTCCGCGAGGGGCTCGCCAGACTCGACGTCGATGCGCTCACATTCGAGCTCACCCGTCGCATGATCGGGGACCATGACCTTCTCCCCGCCCAGACGGCGGTCCTCGAACGCCTTGCCGTCGGAAGATCGGCCCTCTGCGTCATGGCCACGGGCCGTGGCAAGTCGCTCATCTTCCACATTCACGCAGCGAGGGAGGCCATCGCGCACGGGCGTGCGAGCGTCTTCGTGTTCCCGTTGCGCGCGCTCGTGGCGGACCAGGCCTTTCACCTTTCGGAGAAGCTCTCCGCCATCGGCGTCGGCGCAAGCGTCCTCACGGGCGAGACACCCCTTGACGAGCGTGACGCCGTGTTCTCCGCGCTCGCCTCGGGCGACACCGACGTCGTCCTCACCACTCCCGAGTTTCTCGCCATCCATGCGAGGCGCTTCGCCGACGTGGGCCGCATCGGTTTCGTGGTCATCGACGAGGCCCATCATGCAGGTCTTTCCAAGTCGGGCAACCGCAGTGCCTACGCAAGCCTCCCCGAGGTTCGCGAGCTTCTCGGAGAACCCGTGACGCTTGCGGTCACGGCGACCGCCGCCACGCCCGTCGCAGCGGAGATATGCCGTCTGTGCGGCATCGGCCGCGATGATGTGGTCGTGGACCGTTCGGTCCGCACCAACCTCTCTATGCGGGACTGTCGCGAGATGCACGACCGCGAGGTGGCGCTCGTCTCGGTGGTCGCCACCGGTGAGAAGACCATCGTCTATGTCAACTCGCGCGAGCAGTCCGTTACGCTCGCGCGCATGCTCAGGCACCGCGTCCCGGAGCTGGGCCATCGGATATCGTTCTACAACGCCGGTCTCTCGCGTGCCGATCGCACGCGCGTCGAGGCGGCCTTCCGTTCGGGCGAGCTCACCTGCATCGTCTCGACGAGCGCGTTCGGCGAGGGCGTCAACCTGCCCGACATCAGAAACGTCATGCTCTACCACATGCCCTTCGGACAGGTGGAGTTCAACCAGATGAGCGGGCGTGCGGGCAGGGACGGCGATCCTGCCGTGGTGCACATGCTCTTCGGCTCGCGCGACACCAGGATAGACGAGAGGATCATCTCCTCGAGCGCGCCTTCCCGCGATGACCTCGCGATACTCTATCGCACGCTTTCCTCGCTGTCCCGTCGTGCCCTGCAGGAGGAGGGTGCGGGCTCCTTCCAGTCCACGAACGGCGACCTCGCCCAGTCCGCCCTCGATGCCGATCCGCGCACCCGCCTCGACGAGAGGTCGGTCTCGTGCGGCATCGCCGTCTTCCGCGAGCTCGGGTTCCTTGAGACGTCGGGCTACGGGACGGCACGCCGCATCTCCATGATGCATTCCCCTCGGCGCATGGAGCTTGGCCAGTCCATTCGCTATCTCGAGGGCATGCACGCTCGCGAGGAGTTCGCGCACTTCTCGAAATGGGTGCTCTCGGCGTCGGCAGATGATATGCTCGCCTGTATCAACAGACCGATCACGCCCAGCTTCGGGTTCGTCGTTGGCGAGGAGGGAGGCTACGATGGCAGATGAGACGATGTCGGCACCCGCGCCGCGGAAGAAGACCAGCGCGCCTGACGCCGCCAACTACCGCCTGCTCGAGGAGGCCTGCGCAGCCTATCTCGGCAAGGACGAGTGCGACAAGGTCTCGCGCGCATATCGCTTTGCCGCCGAGTTCCATCGCGACCAACGCCGCCGCTCGGGTGAGCCCTACATCAACCATCCCGTCGAGGTGGCCCTCATCCTTGCCGAGGACCTTCACATGGACGAGGACACCATCTGCGCGGCGCTCCTCCACGACACGGTGGAGGACACGCCGGCCACGCTCGACCAGATAACCGACCTCTTCGGACCCGAGGTCTCCGAGCTCGTGGATGGCGTCACCAAGCTCACCTCCATCGAGGTCACCTCGATGGACGAGAAGCAGGCCCTCAACCTCCGGAAGATGTTCCTTGCCATGTCCAAGGACATCCGCGTGGTCATCATCAAGCTCGCCGACCGTCTCCATAACATGCGGACGCTCGCCGCCCTGCCCCCCGACCGCCGCATGTTCAAGGCCCGGGAGACCATGGACGTGTATGCGCCGCTGGCCGACCGCCTCGGCATGTCAAGCGTCAAGTGGGAGCTTGAGGACCTGGCGTTCTTCTGGCTCGAGCCCGAGGAGTACCAGCGCATCGCTCGCATGGTGCAGGACTCGCGCGCGCAGAGGGAGGATGACACCGAGGCGGCCATCAAGGTGCTCGATGACGAGCTCAAGAGCGTGGGACTCTCCGGCTACCAGATCACGGGCCGCCCCAAGCATCTCTGGTCCATCTATCAGAAGATGACCCGCAAGGGCCGGGAGTTCTCCGACATCTACGACCTCATCGCCCTGCGCGTGATCACCCAGACCGTACCCGACTGCTATTCGGTGCTCGGCGCGGTCCACTCGCTCTGGCATCCCATGCCCGGGCGCTTCAAGGACTACATCGCCACGCCCAAGGCAAACCTCTACCAATCGCTGCACACCACGGTCATAGGTCCCGATGGTCGACCGATAGAGATCCAGATACGCACGATGGAGATGCACGAGGCCTCCGAGCACGGCATCGCTGCCCATTGGCTCTACAAGAAGGAGGGTGGCTCCCGGGGCAGGATGTCGGCCGAGGACATGTCCATCGACTCCACCATCAACTGGATCCGCAAGAGCCTCGACTGGGCCGTCGAGGATGACATCGACGACCCGCACGAGTTCCTCGACAGCCTGCGTGTCGACCTCTTCGAGCACGAGATATTCGTCTTCACGCCAAAGGGCGAGGTCATGAGCCTTCGCCGGGATTCGACCCCGCTCGACTTCGCCTATGCCGTCCACACCCAGGTGGGCAACCACTGCGTGGGAGCCAGGGTCAACGGATCGGTGGTCCCGCTCACCTACAAGCTCGCCATGGGCGACCGCGTGGACATTCTCACCAACAAGAACGCCAAGCCGTCACGCGATTGGATGGGCATCGTTGCGACCCCATCGGCGCGTGCCAAGATTCGCAAGTACTTCTCGACCGAGACGAAGACCGACGATGCCGAGCAGGGCCGTGCGGAACTTGCCCGCGAGCTGCGCAAACGCGGGTACGGCATCTCCACGCAGCGCACCACCAAGGCGCTCGCCCGGGTATGCGCCGGTCTTGACTACCCAAGCACCGACAACCTCTTCGCGGGCATCGGCTCGGGCAAGCTCACCGCCAAGCTCGTGGCAAATCGTGTGGGGGAGATCCTCGAGGAGGGTTCGCCCGAGCAACTTGCGGCGCAGCAGCGTACCGCTGAACGCCTGAACGCCCAGCAGGAGGCGATGGAGCAGAACAAGCCCCTCATGCAGGCGTATGCCATGGCGCGTACGGCCGAGGGACGTAAGAAGAGGAGCAACTGCGGCGTGGTGGTTGCTGGTGACGGCGACCTTTTGGTTCACCTCGCACATTGCTGCAATCCGGTCGCCGGTGACGAGATCGTCGGCTTCATCACCCGAGGCAGGGGAGTGTCGGTCCATCGTGCAACCTGCCCTAACGTGAAGGATCTCATGAACCACTCCGAGCGCATGATCGACGTGGCGTGGGACACGAGCGGCGCCACGGAGTTCCGTGTGGAGACTGTCGTAGAGGCCACTGACCGGATGGGTCTGCTCAAGGACGTGACCACCGCGATCGGCGATGCCGGGGGCAACATCCTCTCGGCCGCCACGCAGACAAGCTCCCAAGGTGTGGCGAGGCTTCGCTTCCTCGTCGCCATCTCAGATGCGAGCCTGCTCGACTCGCTGCTTGCAACCGTTTCACGCGTGCCGTCCGTTTTTGACGCGCGACGCATCATGCCCGGCGAGGGCGCAAACCAGATGAAGAGGAGGGCCTAGCCCATGACGTGCCAGAACCATGACCAGGAATGCTGCCATGACCACGACGACTCCGAAGACTGCCATTGCGGTGGCGAGGGAGGATGTGGCTGCGGTGGCGAGGGAGGATGTGGCTGCGGTGGCTGTCATGAAGGTTCCGACGAGCTGAGCCTCTACGTCGTCGGACCCATCGAGACCAACTGCTACATCTACGCCTCCCAGGGCGAGTGCATGGTCGTTGACCCCGGTGCCTCTGGGGCGGCCATCGCCAATGCTCTGGGCGAGCTTCCCGTGAGATACATCGTGGCGACTCACGGCCATGGTGACCATGTGGGAGGCGTCAAAGCTCTGCGCGACGCCACGCATGCGACCTTTGCCATCAGCGCTGCGGATGCCGAGCAGGCGACCCATGCGGGAGAGCCGAGCGAGCAGGGCCGTTGCTACGACGACAACGCACCTCTGCCCGACCTGACGCTTGACGACGGCTCCGTGCTCCAGGTTGGTACGGCCACGTTCACTGTGGTCGCAACTCCCGGTCACACGCCGGGGGGCGTCGTCCTCGTGGGCGGCGGTACGGCATCTGGACTCGCGTTCGTTGGTGACACCCTCTTTGCTGGCTCATGCGGCAGGACCGACCTGCAGGGCGGCGACGCCGACGCCCTTGCGGCGTCTCTCGCCCATCTCAAGAACGTTATCGAGCCAAGCACGGTGCTCTTCTGCGGGCATGGTCCGTATACGCCCATGTCCCACGAGCTTGAGGCCAATCCATGTCTGCGCTAGCTCACGCGTGACATCCAGCGGCTCTGGTGTATTCTCTTCTGGTGCAGGCGTGTCCTTGCCCGAGTGGCGGAATGGCAGACGCAGAGGTCTCAAAAACCTCAGGGGGAAACCCCGTGTGGGTTCGACTCCCACCTCGGGCACCATGCACACGCTGGGAAGATATAGGAATGCTCGAATCTTTTTGATGTTTGGAAAACCAGCATCAACCAAAAGCGATAAGTCCAGCATGCTTCCCTCCTCGTGTCAGGTGGAGCGTGGTCGTCCCGCTGAGGAAGAGTGCCCAGGCTTGGCAACAAAGAGAGGTCGCCCTCGCGGGGTAGCCTTCAAGCGATTCCATATTTTGCAGGTCAGAGAGGGGTACAGCATATCGTACGGAAGCCGCCCATGCTGGCTTGCCATCTCCAGAAGCTTCCATGAGCGTCTCCATAATGAATGTCCCGTCGTTCTTTAGCTCGTGTATGTGGAGGACCGTGGCCTCTTCCGGTGTGCAGTCGCCGTAGCTCGGCGTTGGTTCGTCAATCCTTAGCCTCATCTCGCAGTAACCTCCTCAGCAGCTCAAATCGTTTTCGGAACGTTGTGGATGCGTTTAAATCACCACCATCAACTCCGTAGCGACATTATGCGTCGTCTCGTTCCAGAACGAAGGGCCTTGACGTTCTCGGTGAACTCCTCGCACCCTCTGCCCTGTCACTCCGTGCGGCTCAGCCGGCGATTCTTGTCCGTACCAGTGGCCGCGACACGGGACTTCGTCTCCCGTGGGATACTAGATATAGATATTTAAAACATCCATGTCGTGCGTCTCTTTACGGGCGATATATGATTCGACTGTCGACGGATGAAACACGCATTGGACAATGCGTCACTGGTGAGAAAGGCGGTAGCGAGATGAAGTTTGGTATCAGAAAGCCGAGTATCGCGAAGTCGTTTTCGGCAAGAACGAGGGGTAGGGCCACGAGAGCCGTCAAGAAGGCGCTTATCCCCGGATATGGAAAGAAGGGCATGGGAATACTGCACCCGAAAAAGGCCCTCTACAACAAGGTCTATCGAAAGACGACGGTGAGCCTCTGGGACATGTTCACAAAGCACTCGAGGTAATGAGATACTGACGTCGGAACGACGGTTCTCAATTCTCAATTTTCGGAGATGCAATGCATGTGATCTAGGAGGAGCGATGGAGCTCGTGAGCGGTCTGCACCACGTCTCGATGAAATGCCGTCCGGGCGAGGAGTACGGGCGCGTGCGTGCGTTCTACTCCGATGTCCTCGGCATGGCCGTGTCCCGTGAGTGGGCTGACGGCATCCTGTTCGACACAGGTGACGGGAGTCTTGTCGAGATCTTTACCGCGGATGACGACCTTCTTCCCAAAGGCACCATCCGACACTTTGCCCTGGCAACCATGGACGCCGATGCATGTGCCGACGCAGTGTCGGCCGCAGGTTACGAGGTCTTTTCTGGGCCGCGAGACATCGTCATTCCCTCAGACCCGGCCTTGCTCGCACGCATCGCCTTCTGTCGCGGTCCCCTCGGCGAGGAGATCGAGCTCTTTCAGGAGCGTTAGGCCCACGTGGGATCTGCCTTCTCGTCTCGCGATGGTTGGTGCTACCATGGCTTGCGGCGTATGAGGCGGACAAAGGAGACCCATGATGATGGACGGCAAGCGCGCTACCAAACGCGTTCTCATCGCTGTGACTCTCGTGGTCGTGACCTGCGCGATTCTCTCGGCTGTGTACTTTAGTCACGGTGCTGACGGTCTGAGATACGCCATCGCCCTCGTGGTGGTTGCCTATCTTGGCTTTATGCTCGTGTCTTGGATCGTCTACGGCATCCAGCGTCGCAACGAACGAAGCGACTCCGCGCAGACGTGCAGTCCCATTCTTGACGCGTATCGGGAGACGGGCAACGTCAAGGTCCTCCTCGCCTCCTATGAGGAGTGGAAGAGCGGCAAACATGGCCGTGACTTGCGTTTTAGCTTTCCGCAGTCCATCGTGTCCGAGCTCGTAGAAGACGGATGCGCTAAAGAAGCCCGTTGCCTTATGGGCGAGGTCGAGGCCATGGCTCCCGACAATAAGACGCGCGAAGCCGTCCAGGGATGGCGAGATCGTTGCGAGCACAGACTCGTCGAGGTCGCCCGCGAGGAGCGTGCCGCGGCGAAGGTCGAACATCGCGAGTAATCGCATGCCGGTCGGAAGGTTCCTGAGGACGAGAAGCAGTCCACGATGGACATCGCCGATTGTGTTCCGCGCGTGTTGCGCGACACACCCCTTGTCACCCGCAGCGTCGAGAGCTATTCTATTTCTTGCGTGTTTTGCAAAGCGGGACGAATGTCCCCACCTACGCGGCGCCTTTTGGTTGCTGTCTGGTCAGACAACGTATTCTTCCTCGCCTGTCGGCGAGAGCTGTCTCCCGGATGCCAAATGGTTCCGGGAGTTTTTTTGTGCGGTGAAAGCCGCTGAGAAAGGAAGGTGTGTAGAGATAGCCAAGAACGATGGCCCTCGCATCAACGAGGAAATCACCTCTCGTACGTGTCGCCTAATCGGCGTCGATGGTTCCCAGCTGGGACTCTTCGGCGTACACGATGCTCTTCGCATCGCCGGCGAGCAGGGGCTCGACCTCGTTGAGATTGCTCCAAATGCCGATCCTCCGGTCTGCAAGGTGCTTGACTATAGCAAGTACAAGTATGAGCAGGACCGTAAGGCCAAGGTGGCTCGCAAGAATCAGGTCAAGGTCGAGATCAAGGAGATGAAGTTCCGTCCCAAGATCGATACCGGCGACTACGAGACCAAGAAGGGCCACGTGATGCGCTTCCTCAAGAAGGGCGCTCGCGTGAAGATTACGATCATGTTCCGTGGCCGCGAGATGGCCCACCCCGAGCAGGGTCGCATCGTGCTCGACAGACTTGCGGAAGACCTCAGGCCCTATGCCACGGTCGAGCAGGCACCCCTCATGGAGGGTCGCAACATGCACATGACCGTCGCCCCGATCAAGGGCGTCTTCGACGAGAAGACGGACGTGACCGACGGTGACGTCGAGGAGAAGAAGGAGAACTAACATGCCCAAGATGAAGACGCACAAGGGTTCGGCGAAGCGCTTCCGTCGCACCGGCACCGGCAAGGTCATGCGTGCCAAGGCCTTCAAGAGCCATATCCTGTCCAAGAAGTCCCAGAAGCGCATCCGTGGCTTCCGCAAGGAGGAGGCGCTCACCTCGGGTGACGTCAAGGTCGTCTCCCAGCGCATGGGTAGTAAGAACTAGGCGCTTTCGCGTCCCGAGATGTTTCCAACGAGGAGTTGATCAGATATGGCACGTGTCAAGCGCGCAGTTGCAGGTCGTAAGAAGCGTTCGACGCTCGTCGAGCGCACCAAGGGCTACTACGGAACTTCCTCCCGCACCTTCCGCGGCATGAAGGAGCAGTCCCAGCACTCCGGTCAGTACCAGTACCGCGACCGTCGTAACCAGAAGCGTGATATTCGCGCGCTCTGGATTCAGCGCATCAATGCGGCGGCTCGCATGAACGACCTTTCCTATAGCAAGTTCATGCACGGTCTCAAGCTCGCTGGTGTCGAGCTCGACCGCAAGGTTCTCGCCCAGATTGCCTACTCGGACGAGCAGGCCTTCGCCGACCTCGCCGAGGTGGCCAAGAAGGCTCTCGCTGACGCCGAGTAGTATCGGTGGGCATGATAACGTACGCCAAAGGGCGCCCCGAGCATTCGAGGCGCCCTTTTTCGTGACTCTGCAACCCTGTGCGAGTGGTTGATGGGTCGGACCTTTCGTACCGCCGACAGCGGGATAGCATCTGACAAAGATGGCGGAGTGTATAGTAAGTAGAAAAATGCCCTTATATCTATAGTCAGAAGCATATCGATGCACACCCCTGAAGATGCGAATGGAACCGCCAGAGGTCTCGATGCATATGCAAATTGGGGGTTGTGCCTGGCGGGGAGGTTTTTTTTGAATAACGGCCTCATGCCTCTCATGAACAGTTCGTTCGAGCCAGGAGCATGCCTGAAGTGTGTCCAGGCTCTTCCAGGCGAGGTTCGTGTCATTGGTCAGGCGGAATACAGCTACTTTACGTGCCAGCCGTTGCTTGCCTGCTCTCAGGTGGAGGGTCTTCTGGGCAGCGATGACATTGCACTGCAGCTTTCCGCAAACATGATCAGCGGCTTTGCCAGTCTGGCCCTCGGGCGTATCGCAGCCGCGCAGTCGCGGTATCTCACTATCGAGAGGGACGTTACGCTGGCGATGCAGGCCGATTCTGGTGACAGCGCTCGTGCGGCGGCGATGCTGATTGCGAAGGGGTCATCGACGCTTCTGCACCTTCCCGAGAGGTATCCTTTTGACGTGCTGGAGTGTCTGAACCACCTTGATGGTGGCATGCGGCTCTTTGCCTGCTATGTCCTTGCGCATGAGGCCTATCTGAGCGGAGAGTATGGACGCTCTCTCGGGATAGCCGATACTGCTGCCGCACTTTCCGATAAGACCTATCCCATTCCCATGATTTACCTCGAACTCATTGCTGCTGGCGATCTCATGAGCCTCATGAGGCCCGCCGAGGCGCGTGCTCGCTTCATGTCCGCATGGGACATGGCAAGTCTGGATGGCCTGATCGAGCCCTTCGCCGAGCATCATGGTCTGTGCCAGGGACTGGTGGAGGCTTGTCTCAAGCATGATCACAACGAGGACTATCGATGCATCGTCGAGACGACCCATCGGTTCAGATCTGGCTGGTGTCACGTACACAATCTCGCGGCCGACGAGGACGTTGCGGATAACCTGACCACGACGGAGTTCGCCGTGGCCATGCTCGCAAGCCGCGGATGGCCCAACAAGGACATCGCCAATCACATGGGGGTAACCGTCAGAACGGTCAAGCAGCACCTCTCGGACGTTTATGACAAGCTGGGAATAAGTCATCGAAGCGAGCTTGGCAAGTTTATGCTGCGCTAACTCCCCCTGCAATGAAAACGGCCGATGACCGGCGTCTTCCATTACGACGCGTATGGTCTCTTGGCCTTTTTTCAGGTAAAAGGGACGATGCGTAAGTCGTCGCAGCCTGATATGAATATTGCGAGGCATTATGCACAATCGAGAACGGCTTGAAAAATAGGCTCACTGCGGCCGGAAACGCAAAGGAGTCGGGATGTCGCTCAACATGGGTTCTCCCTGCACATCTCTGTGCACCCCTGAATTTTCATGCACAAGTGATACGACTTCATGGACTCGTCGCTCACGGATGACTCGCGTCATGCCTTTATTGGTGGCGCTACTTGTCATGGTGTTCCTCTTTCTTATGCCTACGGCACAGGCGTATGCCGACACCTCTGAGCTAAACAAAGAGGAGACGACCTCCGTTGTTGCGAGCCCTTCGAGCGGGGAGACGATTGCGACCATCCCGTCCGATGGCATGAGTTCGCCAGATGTCGAGGACCTTTCGACGAGCTCGCCCTCCACTGAGACCGGGGGGACCGAAGCTACTGAAACCACCGAGACCACTCAGCCTGCCGCGACTCCCGAGACCACCGAGACCACTCAGCCTGCCGTGACTCCCGAGACCACCCAGCCCGTCGAGCCTGCCGCGACTCCCGAGACCACCCAGCCCGTCGAGCCTGCCGTGACTCCCGAGACCACCCAGCCCGTCGAGCCTGCCGCGAGCGAAGGTTCCGAGGGCGAGGAGACGGCCTCTGCGACGCAGGACATCACCGCGGCCGAAGGCACCACATCCACTTCGACTTCGAGCGCCGCGGACGGAAACGTGGCTACGGTCGTCATTCCCGACGGGAGCGCATACGTCGAGGAGGTTGGGGATACGACCTCCTACGTCAACACCGCCACTGACAATGCCATTCAGCTTGCCGTCAATGCAGCTCTCAAGAAGGCTGCCGCAGACAATACGCACATCACTTCGCTCACGGTCGTCGTGAAGGATGGCACCTACAACAATGGTGTCACCATCACAAAGAAATACGTCATCACCAATCCCGACAACACTACGACCGAGTCTGAGTACAGCCTCAACTCCGACTTCGTACTCAACATCAAGCACTCGAGCATCGTCGACGCCAAGGGCGATGACCTCGCTGGTGCGGGGACCGGGGCGATTCTCAACGGCACCATCACCATCAAGGACATCAAGACGCTCATCGCAGGCCTCTCCATGGCGAGCGGCAATGCGATCAACGTGAGTGACAATGGCTCGTTTACGCTATATGGAACCTCGGGTGATGACAATGTCGTCATCACCATCACCGACATGGCGAAGTCAGCCATCAACCTCGGAGCAGAGGACGACACGGCTACCATCACCTACAAGACCGCCGCGACCGACAGCCTCACGGGCAATTCGACTCCCCAGGATGCGACCATTGACGGTGGCGTGGGCGACGATGTGATCACCGTTGCCATTCCGGCGATCAAGTCGGATGGTACTTCGAGCTTCACAATCAATGGCGGCGCGGGAAATGACGTCCTCACTATCACGGGCGCTTCCGGAACCGCCAAGTCGAACGTCGTCATCGACGGCGGCACCGGCGATGACGCCATCAATGTCGACGCATCGCTTCACGGCGTGGCCGACGCTGTTATCGTCAGGGGCGGTGAGGGCTCTGACAGTCTCGATCTCACCGGTGCTCTCAGTACCGACAAGAGCGAGAAGGAGCGTCTCTCTGGCACACGCTCCGACATTGGCCTCTACATGTCCTCCGCCGAGAAAGACACCGCGCTTCATGTCCTCGTCGCCGATGTGGAGGCATATGTCGACTCCCTCTCAAACAAGGCCGAGAAGGAGCTTTCTCTCGATGCCGACAATAAGCTCACCTATACTGACGAAATCGCCAGCTTCACCAACTACATCGTCAAGTGTGCGACTGTCGTCTACCTTAAGATCTCCTCTTCCTTTGATGCGTTTCTCTCCAACCTCATGCTCTCCGCGAGCCAGATCTACTACGTTGATGCCCCAAAGCTGAATGTCATCTCGGAGGCAGAACACATCGTCGTCGGGAACGACGCCGATGTGACCAAGCCCATAATTACTGCGACCTCACTTGGCGTGAGCTCTCTTGGCATTACGGGTCGCAACATTCAGCTCGTCGCCACCGACAAAGATGACAACGCTTCGTCCAAGCTCCCCACGTCAAGCACCTTCGTCGGCAAGGACATCTCGATAGATCTCTCCTTCTTCGATGCGACGACCGATGCCTATGTCCATATCGCAAAAGACGCCAAGCTTGCTGCCTCCGAGTCAGTTCTGGTCTCGGCGTCGTCGTCACAGACGAGGGGCTTCCTTCCCATCGCTGCCATAAACTGCGTTACGGTCAAAATCGGTTCTGCCGTCGTTGACGTCAAGGGCTCGATTGATGCCGGCGGTTCGGTTACGCTCGATGCAACGGGCACGCTCAACATCGCCGTCAACTCGTCGACGCTTGCAGACCTCAGCTCCATTCCCGTCGGCGTTCCTCTCGGCTTTCCTCTTGCCGTTGGTGTGGGCGTCGTAGACGTCGAGGTCAATGTTGACGGCGCCACGATTAAAGCCCTCGGCAGCCTCATCGCAAGGGCGACGACCGATGCCGTCATGACTGCGATTTCCACCACCGGCGCGCTTCCGATCAGCCTTGCCATCAACGTCGGTATCTTCGACACGATCGTCTCGTTCAAAGATGCGACCGTCGTGACGGGTGGCAGCGTCTACGGACGCGCCAAGAGCAGCGTTACCGCCACCACGTCCGCGTCGCTTCCCACCAAGGGCACGTCCTACTATGACTCTGGCGGTTTCTTTGCCATTGCCGTCATCATCAACACGACCAAGGCAACTGCCACGGGAACCACCTCCATCGATGCCGGCAGTGACGTTTCCATGAGGGCCACCGCCTACGAGAGGCTCGACACCCAGGGCGTGGCCGGGAAGGCCGCGAGTGCCTCCACGACGTCGGGGTCCACGGAGAAGCCCGCCTTCACCATGCTCCAGGTCATGGCCCTCGCCCCAGGACTCCTCACCAAGGTCAAGGGGGTTCTCTTTGGAGATGGCTCCAATAAGGTGACGGGCAAGCTCGACGGTGCGGGAGAGATGGTCTATGACTCGAACGAGGAGTCTGGCGAGACCTCGGACGAAAAGACATCGGTCACGAAGGTCTTTGACAAGGCTTCGGACACGGCGACCTCTGCCGACGAGAATTCGAGCTCGGACTCTGGATCAGGCTCGGGCACCGGAGGCTCCTCGGGTACGAGCGGCTCTGCGATACAGCTTGTTGGCGCCGTGGCGGTGAGCGTTGCCACGAACACTTCCTCGGCATTCATTGATACGACCGGGCTTGTCAGGGCTGGGTCAGATGCTGGCGTCGAGACCTCCTCGACGACGATTGCCCGTACGGTCTCCGATGCCACGGCAATGACGAAGACGAACTCATTCGCGAAGAAGACTTCATCCACCACGACCGGAATCACCACTACGCACAAGGACAACAACGAGACCTCCATCACGAAGAGCGGTACCTTCGACGCCAAGAACTCGTCCATCGTCGTGAGCGACGGCAGCTTCAAGAACGAGGGCGGTTCCATAGCGGAGTCTGCGGACACGCACATCAGCGGCAACGACTATACCGGCATCGTGACCATCAACGGAGGAACCACCACCATTACGGGCGCCACGATTAAAATCTCCGGAGGCACCATCACCTGGACAGGTGACGAGGCCGATGGCACCCAGACGTTCAAGATCAACAACTTCGACGGGACCACCATCACGGTCGACGGGCGCAAGACCATCACCTACACCGGTGGCAGCGTCACGTTCAAGGGTGGCGTCGCCACCATCGAGAAGGGCTCGGTAGAGCTCCGCAACGCGACCCTTACGCTCAAGGGCGGGGCAATCACCCTTAATACGGCCGTCATCACCAAGAACGGTTCGGTCTTCGAGGGCACGGGCCTCATATCTGGCATTGCCGGCGGAACCATGAGCATGACGGCCGATACGGGTAACGTCGACCTCGGCGAGGGACAGACCCTCTCCATCACCAACGCGGCCTCCACGGCAATCGTGCGCGAGGGTGGTGCGGAGACGACGAGCGGACCTGTCGAAATGACAGGTAGCAACACGACCATCTCCAACTCGACCAAGGTCTCCAACGAGACGACCATCGACGCCGAACTCGGCGAGAACGCAGCGGGCGCGTCCTTCACGGGTGTTCGGGACAGCGCTGGCAATACGCTCAAGATTGAGCTTGCGGCTGCCACCACAGGGACGGGCGCTACGACTGCCTCGGGGAGTGGCGTCAGCTTTGATGGCGGCACCCTTGGTCTTTCGACTACGGTGCTCACCATTCCCGAGTCGGTCAAGGTCGAGATCGAGAACGGGAAGAACACCGGCACCGACAGCAACCCGAAGTACGTGGCGGACAGCAGCCTCAAGGACATGGGCATCTATATCACCGGAACGTTCACCATCGACCTACGCGGCAGTCTTACCGGTGCGACGGTTAACGCTGATACGGTTACCTACAAGACCGGTTCTTCCGAGAAGGGTGAGTCGGGCAACCTCGTTATAGCGGGTGCATCCGTCAAGTTCAGTGACGCGAAGCTCCTCGTGACCTCAGGTACGATCCACATCACGGGGGCCACGCTCGAGAGGACCCTTGGTACCATCACCATCAAGGGCGGGACGGTCACACTGCAGTCGGGCACCTTCTCCCTGCTCGCCCTAAACTCGTCCACTCTAGAGATTACGGGTGGCACGGCCAAGACCTCGGGCGACATGTCAAAGGCTGGAACGACGTCTGCGGGTGTCGCGGTCAGCGTTGCCGTCATCACCCACAAGAGCGAAGCCTTCATCGCAAGTGGTACGAGCGTGACGGCTAACGGCGCGACCGTCTCTGCCACCAGCCCGGTCATCACCTCCGACGCCGAGGCTCACGCCGGCTACGCAAGTGGCAGCATCGGCATCGGCGGTGCCTTCGCCGTTCAGGTGATCGGCGCGAACACAAGCGCTACCGTCAACGATGGAGCGACGCTTACGCTCGGCACGGGTATCCTCAACGTAAACTCAGCCGCCTTCACCGCGTTCAAGACGGTAGCGGATGCCTCAAACACCACGAACGCAACCTCGAGCGAGGCGGGTGTCGGCGCCGGCATCGCCGTCGCGGTCATCGGCAACGACGTCATCGCGAGCATCAAGGACGGCGCGATCATCAACTACCCGGACGGCGGACTTGGTGGGGTTAACGTGTCCGCGACGCACTCCGGAACCGAGAGGATGGATGCAAAGGCAGGCTCCTCGGGCGGTACGTCGGTCACGCCCGTCATCGGCGTCGACGTGTCTGGGTCCTACGTCGAGGCTAGCATCGGTCTGGGCAAGGCCATCGAGACCATTGACGACGCGACGGTCGTATCGAAAAACATCGTGATACGTGTCCTCAACGCAGACGCCTCGGCAGTGGGAAGCAAGGTTGCAATCGGAGGCGCGTTCTCGATATCCGTGCTTTCCGATTCCGCGAAGTCGACCGTGAACCGCTCCATCAAGGCGAAGAACATCAAAGTGAGCGCAACCGGGGTCTCTCGCTCCACGGTGACATCCAAGGCCGGTGCCCAAGGCGCTGCATCCTCAAGAGAATCGGGTGGCTCAAGTGGGTCGAGCGGCTCTGGTGACTCGTCGGAGGGTGACCAATCTAAGTCTGGCGATGCTGACAAACAGGCCGACAAGGCGCTGAGCTCCGTCTCGGGGCTCGCAGGTTCCGTCGGCTCCAAGAACATCAACCAGGCCGATCTTGCTAACAAGACAAAGGATCGCCAGAAGGCGGAGACCACCGAGGGAAAGGCCTCCGTGGCAGCTGCGTTTGCGCTCAACATCCAGAGCAATGAGACGCTCGCGGCGCTTGGCGATGGACTCCACTTTGTAACTTCCTCTGACCTCGTGGTAATTGCCCTAGGTGATACGGATGGGGCTCTCACGGCCAACGCCTCCGCAACGGGTTCCAAGATTGGTGTCGGCGTTGCCATCGCAATCAACGTCGTCACGTATGACACGACGGCCTATCTCGGTACCTCGACTGCGGTAGTCGGCGGCGACCTCAAGGTCTTCGCAGGTGTCTACGATGACGTCAAGGTCGCAAAGACGTCCGCGAACGAGGATCTGCTCGAATCGCTCAAGACGTATATGGACAAGATGCTCGCCCAGATCGAACAGGCGCTCGTGAGCTCGACGGGCTTCACCGGTCTCGCGAACCTCATCCACGGCACGCTCACAGAGAAGCTCGAGTCCAAGCTCAAGGAGCTCCCTGACATTACCGCCGACCAGGAGACCCTGATCGAGAAGGCGGCCATGAAGAGCATCTTCGCCGCAGTGGGCGAGAAACTCGGCATTCCAGGCTCCGTCTTCTCCAAGGAGACGCTCACCGCCGATCTCCAGAAGATCGTCGACGACCTCGTAAAGGAGGTCCTCGAGGACATCATCGATACGAACAAGCTCAAGAAGTGGTTCACGGAGGACGGGTGGAAGGAGATCTTCACCGAGGGAGTCAACGGCTCTCTCACCGCTGCGCGCACCGCCGTCTTCGGGTGGCTCTGCGAGGCCTTCGGAACAAGCTCATCAGTCGCATCCAACACCTTCAAGACCTATGCCATTGCGGGTGCGGGTGCCTCCAGTGTCGGGGTTGCCGGAAGTATCTCGATTGCAGTGCTGAACGCGAACACGAAGGCTACCATCGCCGCGTGTGCGACGGCTCCCGTAGGCGTCGACATCGTCGTCGCCGGCAATGCGGTCATAGGCTCCGAGACGGTCAACACGCTTGATACCGTCGCTACCGCCGCCATGACCGACGGCAAGCCTGACAAGAACAAGGACGCCGAGGGCAAGGCTGACTCGGGGACCACCACGACGAACACGGTCAAGGAGGGCTCCGGCACGGGCTCTGGTACCGGCTCTGGGACGGGCGCGAACTCGTCCGCCGACTCTGGTAAGACCGTCGGCGTCGGTGCAGCCTTCGCGTTTGACTACGTGGGCATCACGAGCGAGGCTCTCATCGGCGCAAATCGTTCCATCACGACGGGCACGCTCGACCTTCACTCCAAGAGCTCGAACGCAAGCGAAATCTACAGCGTGGCGGGCACCGATCCTCTCGAGGACAGCAGCACCTCGGCCAAGGACATCTCGGTCGACGCCTCCGCTGCCGTCAACGTCATGAACGTCTCCACGGAGGCGACCTTCTCGAAGGGCAGCACGCTCAAGACCACGGGTGTCATCCAGTCGGATGGCACAACGGCCTTCGATACGCTCGGCGGCCTCGAGGACGATACGACAAAGTACAACACGCTCATCTACGCCTACGCAAAGGGAACCTCCCTGGCCAACGCCTCTGGCTTCGCCGTCGGCAACAGCACGGCCGTCGGTGCGGCCGTGGCGGTCAACGTCGTTATCTCCAACACATCCGCCACTTTTGCGGGCGAGGGCGTGCTCGCCGGGGCCATCCTCCTGGAGGGCAAGGAGTACAACGAGGACGACTCGATAGGTGTCGCAACGGCAATGGGCGCTGATATGCAGCGATACTTCTCCAAGTTCGCCGGTGCCACGGATACGATTGATGCCTGGGCAAACAAGGTGGCCAGTGGTGAGGTTAAGCTCGAGAGCAAGGATACGACGAGCAATTCCGACAACAAAACCGCCGACAAGGTCAACGAAACCCTCAAGGACAACGAGAACTCCGAAGACACATCGGGTGGGAGCACCACCGACCCGAGCAACCGGGCGTCGCTCTCGACCAACGTCCTGAACTCCCAGGACGTCAAGACGGATAGGACCGACAGCACCAAGGAGGGAACCGATGCCGTCAAGGAGAACACCACCAAGACGGCCGTTTCCGAAGGTGCCTCGGAACCCGGCTCGAAGGTGCTCGTGGCCGCAGCGATCGCAGCCAACATCACCAAGCACAAGGTCCATTCGACGCTTACCGGCACACTCTGTGCCAGCGCGGTAGACATCCTCACCGTCAACCAGGCGAACTATCGCACGGTGGCGACAGGTGCCGCAATGACCCGGACCAAAGGAAACGCCATCGGCGCTGCCGTTGCGGTGGGCGTGAACGGCAACGAGAGTGCGGCCGTACTCTCAGGCAAGGTCTATACGGTCGACTTGACTGGCTCTGACCTATCAACGGTGGAGAGCGGCGGACGCGTGAACGTGGAAGCCACGTTCACGCAGAACATGGACGGAGTCTACGCGGGGCGTCTCGGCGCGCAGGCGATCGCTGGCGCAGTTAGTGGTCAGGGCAGCACCGTCACCGTCGCAGGGGCCGTCGCGGTACTCGTCTCAAGAAGCATGACCGAGGCTCAGGTCACTGAAGGATCCATTATCACTGCGGGTGACGTGTCCGTGAAGGCTTATGACAAGTCCAAGCTCGCCGTCCGTGCCGGTGCCGTCTCGGCATCGAGCGGATCGACCGTGGGCGTCGGCGCCTCCTTCGCCCTCATCTATGGACATGACAAGGTCTACGCCCTCGTGGGTGACGGTGTCACCATCACGGCAAAGAGCCTTGGCATTGCCGCCGAGAAGGCCATGGTCACGATGAGCGACTACGGGACGGCCCTCGACTGGTCTGCACTCTATACCATCAACCCCACCACCAAGGCTGCGAACAAGACCAACGAGAGCATCACCGATGCCAAGGACCGGTCCCTCGTGACCATCACGCCGGTGACAAAGGACGGCAAGACCACCTATGAGATTCACATCGACGTGGACACCGATAAGATCCTCTCGGCTGTCGATCTCCTGAACTTCCTCTCGTCGACCAACTACTATGCCGAGGCCATCGCGGGTAGCATCGATACGAGCGCCGGATCCACGGTGTCCGTGGCGGGTAGCATCGCCATGGTATTCGGATACAACGACGTCCGGGCTCTCATCGGCGACGGCTGCTTCATTACGCTCGCGGGCGACATGAAGCTCGATGCGACCATCGGAACAAACACGCGCATCATTGCGGGTGCGCTCTCCGTCTCCAATGCGAGTGTCGGAGTTGGGGCTGGTACGGCCTCCTACGTTGACAACGATAGCGCCCATGCCGCCATCGGGTCGTCCGGAACAGGTGTGGCATCCACTAGGGTTGCCGCTGCTGGTACGGTTGACGTCGAGTCCACTGGCACGAGCGACGTTCTCGTAATCGTGGTCGCGCCCGCGTTCTCCGGCTCGGGCACAGTCTCCGTAGGCGGTACCGTCGCCGTCATAGTGATGGACAACGCCCTCGTGGCGGAGATCGGCGATTCCGTCGACGTCAGAGGCGACGGTGGCGTCATCGTCGCCTCGCATAACAACGCAAAACTCCTTCCTGTCACGCTCTCGGTCGCGAAGTCCAGCTCCATCGCTGTCGCCGGTACGCTTCAGGTGCTCGTCAACGGGACGATCACTCGTTCTCGCATTGGCGACACCGCGAAGGTCGCTTCTTCTGCCGGCTCCATCACGGTGGGCTCGGTTTCCTCCGAGTTCCTCGTCGGCATTCTCGCAAGTCTCTCCCAGACTCAGAGCACGGCTGTCGCAGCCGTCATCAACGCCGTTATCACCCGCTCCGATACGGAGGCCCTGGTGGGGGAGGGCTCCCTGCTCTCGGCTAGGGATGACATCATTGTGCGCGCCGAGTCCGAGACCTTCATGGTCTCCGCCACGGTCTCCGGAGGCGCGTCGAGCTCCGTCGCCGTGGGCGCCGCGGTCAACGTCTTCGTGTTCAGTCGCGATGTCCTCGCGCAGGTGGGAAGGGGCTCGACCCTGATCTCCTCCGACGGTAACGTCGTGGTCCAGGCAAACGCGAAGGACTTCTCCGTCATCGTGAGCGTCGGAGGCGCCGCTGGCTCTACCGCAGCCGTCTCCGGGACCATACCCGTCATCGTATCCACCAACCGCGTGCGTGCCCTCGTCGGCACGTTCGAGACCGATGCGAGTGGCAATGACTACCTTGACGCCACGGGCACAGAACTCATTGCCCCCAAGGGCTCCATCGGCATCCTTGCCTATTACGACACCGACATGTACGTCGTGGCAGGGGCCATCTCGGCTTCGAGCACGGCCGCCGTCGGAGCAACGGTCGTCACGACGGTCGTCGACAACGACATCCTCGCGCTCGCGGGCCACAACGCCGACCTCATTGCCGCTGGCGCTGCCGAGGGTATCAGCATCCCCGGCCAGACCGGCAGGAAGAAGGGCATCGCGGTCTCGGCCAACGCGCACGAGAACTACGTCATCGTGGCGGTATCCGGTGGTGCCGGCTCTACTGCGGCAGTTACCGGCGTTATCAACACCGGAGTCTTTAGCAACCGGGTTCACGCGATGATATATGGCGGGGGCAGCACCAACGCGAACTCCGACAATGACTCGGAGGGTGACTTACTGGTATCCGCGACATCTGATTCCAGCATCTTCATCGTAGGTGGCGGGCTTGCCGCCAGCGGTACCGCTGGCGTGGGAGCGACGATCGTCACGCTCGTCTACGAGCGCGATGTCGTTGCCGGTGCCGATGGCATCATCAGGGCGGTCGACATCGACGTACGGGCCTCCACTACGGATGACCCCACGACGACGGCCGATGGCGCCGAGGGTGCAAAAGACGCGATCACGACAGGGGTGTTTGCGGTGAGCGTCTCTGCCGCAGGAACGGCCGCGGTTGGCGTGGGCTCCGTCGTCCTCTACTTTGAGAACGTGGTTAGCGCCCGTCTCGCCGGAAACGTCATCGCCAAGGGCAACATCAGCGTAACCGCCTACAACAGCACGCATCTCGTCGACGCCATCGCCGCCGTCGGCGTCTCTGGCACGGCGAGTGTGACGGGAGTCGTGGCCGTTACCTATTTCACTACGACGACCGTCGCATCCATCGCTGATGGTACCGTCGTCACCGCCGGTGGGGCCGTCAGTGTGAACGCAGACTCCTTTGAGCGCATCGATGCCGATGCCGTAGGCGTCACGGGTTCTGGCGTCGCCTCCGTCTCCGGCACCGTGGGCGTCGTCATCACCAAGGTTGTCGTCCGTGCCTACATTGGTGTAGGCACAACCATCAACGCGGTCTCGCTGACTGTTCATGCGCAGGACGACTACAAGCTTCTGGGCGTCGTCGCCACGGCCGCCGTCTCTGGGACGGCCGGCGTGGGCGTCGGTGCGTTCGTCAGCATCTCCAACAACACCGTCGAGGCATATCTTGGCAAGAACGCCGTCGTGGTATGCTCGGGCGACGTCTTAGTGGATGCCATCGGCAGGCGTGACGTTCAGGCCTACGTGGCCACGATTGCCGGCTCCGGTGGCGCGAGCGTGGGCGTCTCGGTGCTCGTCTCGGTCGTGGGCGGCAAGCTCGATCAGGATAGCGCGGACGCGATTCGCGGCCAGAAGAAGAGCACGGACTCGACCGAAACCGTCACGTACTTTAATCCCTCCTCGTTTATGAGCGATCTGGGCGCCGCCCTTGTCGACAACGTCGGCACCGATACCTCTGCAGGCATGAGGCTGGGCACGCGCTTCAGCGCAAGTACGCTCAACGCCGATCTTGAGGGTGACGGAACGAAGGCCTCGAAGACGAGCGTCGGCGGTGCCGACGGCTCCTTTGACAACCAGACCGGCTATGTGAGCGGCGACTTCTCCAAGAGTTCCACAAACTCCGATGGGGACATCGATGGCAACTCGCTCGGTAAGACCACTACGACCGATGGCACGGGCAACGCCGACCTCGGTAACGTGAGCGGACTTCTCTCGGGTGGCAACGGTGCCACCAGCACGAGCTCCACGATTCCGACATTTGATGCGAAGGACGCCGTAAACGCCTACATCGCAAGCGGTGCCAAGGTAACGGCGAGAAACATCACGGTCCATGCCGAGAGCGTTCTCACGCTCGATCTCATCACGGCCTCCGTCTCCGGCGGCGCCTACGCAGCAGTCTCGCCTGGTATCGCCGTGGGTATCACCTATGCCAACGTCATGGCATACACCGAGGCCGGCTCCGTTCTCAACGCGACGGGAGACGTCTCCGTTACAGCCAAGACGGGCTCTGCAGTCGTTGATGAGGGAGCGGATGGCAATGAGATAGAGCGTAACGATGCGCTTGAGTCAGCCTCGAAGACCTCGTCTTCCGATACGACCAACGTCTCCAACATCTTCGGGAGCCGTGGCCTTCGCGTCATCTCCGCCAACGGATCCGGTGCCATCGTAGGCGTCTCGATCTCCATCGCCGTCCTTACGCTCGACAGCAACGTCTACGCCTTCATCGCGGGCGATGTCAGCGGTGCTCGTAACGTTAAGGTCGAAGCGACGACATACTATCCGCTGGCCGTCGCCGCGGTCTTTGGCCTCTCGGGCGGTGCCGTGGGCGTGAACGCCTCCGTTGCCGTCGTCGTCTCTCATGGATCGGTCTACTCCGGCATCATCGGAGTCGCCAAGGTGAGCAACGTACCTGGTACCGTAAAGGTTCTCACCGACACGACCTTCGATGCCACCACGTTTGGCACGGTGCTCGCGGGCGGCGGGGTCGCCGTGAACGGGTCTCTCTCGCTCGCCATCGATCGCATGCGCGTCGATACGTTCGTGGGCAGTGCGGTCGAGTTCGATAACGTCGGCTCGCTTTCGCTCGGATCGACGGCATACGTGACCGCTCATGCGAACCTCATCTCGATCTCCGGCGGCTCCGTCTCCGCGGGCATCTCCGCCGCGGTTGCGATTCTTTCTCCCACCATCCTCACCTACGTCGGCTCCACGCCACGTATCGGCGAGAGGACCTTCGATGCCGTACCAGGGGCGGAGGGTACTTCCAAGGCCCTCGCGGTCAACTCCCTCGCCATCAAAAACGATGTGACTGCCACGGGCACGACCGCCGTGCTCTCCGTCTCCGCAGGGGGCGTTGCGATTTCTGGGAACGTCCTCGTCGTGGTCAACAAGGCCGTCAACTACGCGGGCATCTCTCGCAAGACCATCATCGCCTCTGGAGACGTCACCATCGATGCGGACATGACCTCCAGGGCGACGAGCACGATAGTGGCCACGACGGTCGGATCGGTAGCCGTCGGTCTCTCCACGGCCATCTCTATTCTCGATTCCGATACGCGTGCGTTTGTCGACGTGACCGGTGTGAGACTTAGCGCCGCGAACGTCTACGTGTATGCTGGCCGCTCTGGGAACGTCAATGAGTCACGCGCCGCGTCCACGGCGGCTTCTGCGAACGTCGGTGCGAACAGTGCTGGTCTCAACGTCGCGATTGCCGATAACCACACACAGAACCATGCCCAGATTTTCGGAGAGGGAACTGTCGAGACGGGCGACGTGCACGTCCTGGCATACGGTGTCGCAACGGCTGAGTCCACCATAGTCGGCCTCTCGCTTTCCACCGTTCCGAGCGGTCTGCTCCTCTCGGGAAGCGTGGCCGTTTCCGTCCTGAGAAGTGACCAGAGCGCGACCGTCTCGCCCGGTGCTCTCACGGCCCGTTCCCTTGAGGTTCGCTCTGCCCTGAATGATACCAGGCGCTCGGACAATGCATCGCATGCGAGCATCATCACGGGTGCGGGCTCCTATGGCGGGTATGCCATCACCGCAAACATCGCTGTTGCCTATGGGCGGAGCAGCAACGTGGCCACGGTCACTGCGGGTGTGCTGAACGTCGTCTCGGGAACCGACTTCCGACCGGTCACGGTCGAAAGTCGCGGCAGCGCTAACGTCAGGGCCGATTCGTCTAACGTTACGGTGGGAGCCAAGTTCTGCGTGGCACTTGTCATGACGTTCGCGTATGGCCAGGCCACCTTTGCATCCGAGCTGGCACTTCCCGAGGGCGTTACCGCGAAGACGGGTGCTGTCACAATTTCAACCGACTACGTTGCAAACGTGTCCGCCGAGGCCAACCCTGCGCTGGGCGGAGTCTCTGTGAACGGCATCGCCGCGCGTGCCAACCTCGCTCTCGCCCTTTCTGCGGGGACGAGGGCCCATGCCGGGATCGTCGGGCCTGGAACACTCGATGCCCATGGAAACGTGAGCGTCAGGACGGTGGGCAAGGCCACGGCCGAAGCCACGGTCAAGGGTGCGGCAGTCGAAGTCGAAGGTGCGAGCATCGCTGCCAACCTCGCCCTTGCGCGAGTTGGCGTCGAGCAGATCGCGAAGGTGTCCGGCACCTCTGACACATCCGCTGCGCCAAGCGTTCGAACCAACGGGTATTCCTTCGAGGTCCGCTCCGAATTCAACATCGACGTACAGACTGGTTCCAAGGCGATCGTCGGCAGCAACGGTGGCGCAGCGGTCACCCTGCTTACGGCGACGGCCTCCGTGGCGCATGCCGATATGAGTTCAATCGTCAAGGCTTTCACCAGGGGAATCTCCCTCAACACCTACGACAGCGACAAGACCTGTGGTGCCGTTGCCGTTACTGTTGATGCGAAGAGCTATGCAAATGCGGACGCCTACGTTCCGAAAGCCGAAATATCGCTTGTCAACGTGACCGTTCTTGTCACCAAGGCCTTTGCAAGCGGCACGTTCGAGGCAATTCTCGATATTGGGTCAAAGAGTTCCATTGGCACCACGAGCATCAGCAGTACCTACAGCTCCATCGCGGAGGCCTCAACTGGCCCCGCCGGTGGTGTAAGTGCGGGAATTGCAGGCACGTCCGTGAACGTCGCCACTGCCGATGCACAGTCAACGGCTGCGAGCATCCTCTCCGGCTCTGGTGACCTCGCCGTCTATGGAGACCTTTCCGTCACTACAAACGGGACGGGGTCCTCCACGGGGACGGGGCGTACGCACAAGGTTACCGTGAGCGGCCTGAACGTCGCCGTTAACCAGATCGAGGCGTCGCTGAGCATGGATCAGAGCGCCCTCGTGAGTCACTCGGGTTCTCTCGTGGTCATGGGCGCCCTCTCTGTCACCTCCTATCTGGGTACGTCTGGTGCGCCGATCAGCGCCCTTGCAACGGTGGGGTCCTCGGCGGGTACGGATGTCGCGGCCTATTCCATCGGTCTCATCGACGTGAAGGTCAACTCTGCGACTGCGCTTGCGCGGAGCAAGAACAAGGCGTACATCGACGGCTCTGGACGAGACGCGACCTCAATTACCGCGGACTCCGTCCATGTCGAGGCGAAGACCTTCTCAAACGCCGAGGCAACGACGAAAACGGCATCAAGTGTGGCCCTCATTGCCATAGGTGGACTCTCTGCAGACGCCTGTACCGCCGATGATGTTGAGGCATACATCACTGCTACCACGCTTTGTGCAAAGGTTTCCGATGTCATCGTGCGTGCCATGGGATCAACGAAGGCCTATGCATGCTGTGACTCTCCGGGATCTCTTACTGTCGCAGAAGATGCAGTCTCGAAGTCAACGGCTTCGATCGGCTATGTCACACCCTCAGGCGAGATGAAATACCAGAACGTGCGCGCGTACATCTTCGACGACACGACGATCACGGCCGCCAGGGACGTTACCGTCGAAGCCCTGAACTCTGGAGTGGTGAGCGCTGACATTATCAGCGGCAGGTCGTATGCGTTCGTCGGCATCGTCAAGGCCACGCTCTCCACGAGCAGCTATTACTATACCGAGGTCAAAGTTGGCAAGAACGCATGGGTGACCGCAGGAAACGACATCACCGTGCATGCGAAGACCGCCAGCACCGCCACATCAAACGCGACGTCGAGCATCATGGGGATTGTCGTTAACTGCAACAACACGTACGCCTACGCAACGAGCAAAATCGATACCAATGCGGTCATATATGACAATGCGGTCCTCAACGCCAGACACGGCATCACCGTTCTTGCTGAGGCGGACGTCACCCAGAAGTCGACGACCGTGGTTGACACCAAGGGTGGGTTTGTCTCTAAGGGTGCGATTCAGGCGTACAACTACCTGACCCGCGTCGTATCCGTAATCGTCAAGAGCGGCGCGAAGCTCGCCGCCGACTTCGGCGACATCATGATCAAGGCGCTTGCCGGTGCGAACGATGACATCGTGACCACCTCAATAGTCAGAGGCAAGATGAGCATGGCGACCTACGGCACGGCACGCACCTACACGACGATCGTCTCGACCGCCGAGGTCGTCATAGAGTCTGCGACGTCCATCATCGATACCTTCAACTCCGTGAGCGTCCTTGCGGACAGCTCGATGAGAAGCTTTGTCAACATCGCCCGAATCTCTGCCTCGGGAATCGGCACTAGGCCCGATACCCGCTCTGACACTCGTCTCACCATCAACTCGCTGGTAACTATCGGCGGGACATCCCAGGCAGATGCCGACAGGGCCTGTCTTACGGCTGATGACCTTGTCATCAAGGCCTTCGTGGGTAGCCTTGCGGCAGTCGACAGGATGTACTCCAGCGGTAAGGCGTTTGCCAGCAACGTGGATGCGCACTCCGTGTTCTCGGCCATCGTCAACGTCAAGACGATCGTCCAAAACGCCAGCCTACGCGGGTACGACAACCTCGATGTGCTTGCGGTGCTGAGCCCGACAAGAACCACGCTCCATTCGGGCGAAGACTATGACAACGGCGGGGCTAACGTCTACTCTCATGCCACGGCGATCATCCATGGCATAGGAGCCGCTGACGCCAACGCCGACATGGGTGGGAGCTCGTTTACAGCAACCATCTCCGTCTCGAACGCGACCCTCTATGGCGCAGACGTTTCGATGGACGCAAGCAACTCGATTATCTATAAGACACGTGCAGACGGCTCGCACACCTCGCTCGTCTCCGCACTCCACAAGTACGAAACGCCACCCTCGAGTTCCACCGCCTACGTATCCATTGGGTCTGGCGTGGTGTTCTTCATTGGTGACGCCGCCGCCGGCATCGTCATCGACATCTCGGGAAGCTCGACCAATCCCACCGTTCGTCAGGTTGGCCTTAAGAACGAGCGGTCCATCTGGAGCATGCAGGGCAGCACGCTGGTCTTTGCGTCAATCTACAATCCACTTCCCGGCAAGCTCACCATCTCGGGTAACCCGAGCGCGGGATATGTCGTCTATGACCAGAACTATCTGCCCTCCATAACCATCGTGAACCGTACCGACGTGAACGTTCAGCTTGCCGCCATTACGACTGAGAACGTGAACTACCTCAACCCGAGCATCAACGGGCGCATAAAGGGCGTCACGAAGTCCTCCGGTATCATCCCCGTCATTTCTATCGAGAGCAGGGGAGCGGGCAATGTGGTCGTCGCGGGTCTCATCGCCAACCCGAAGGGCACGGTGTCCTTCTTGTGGACGGATTCAGAGAGGGCCGGAGGTCTCTTCTCGATGCGTGACACCCTGAGCACCACGACGCTCACGGCCGCGGTTGCCCCCGTGTGGGCGCACATCCTCAACGTGATGGGTGCGGCGTCGGTCGGCGGGGTTGCCGGCAGCGCCACTCGCTTCAACGTGTACTCCACATGGCTAAACGACGCTGCCCCGGTTACGAGCATCCACGCGGCTGGTGACATTACCATCGGAATCACCGATACGGTCATTGTCTACAAGGGTTCGACGGCTGTCGATCACGTGGCCACCACGGTGGGCGGAATCGAAGGGTCGGGCGTGACCGACATCTACGTCAACCCGCCCATTACCATCACGCGCACAGCGGACTCCTCGATCATCACGATGCCCATGCCCGGCGAGCTCGAGTTCGTCGAGACGGGCGTGGAGTACCTTACCTCTCCCGTCACGCTTGATCTTACAAATCTGAGGCGCTACTGGGTGGGCTACAACGAAGGTACCGAGATGAACGAGTACCTCCTGCCCAATGGGACCGTCATCTACACGGATGTCAACGGCATCGTGTGCCGTATCGTCGAAGGTGGCGCCGACATGGCGCTCGCCGACTACGCGCTCCTAACGAACTCCGACGGCCAGCTCATTGCCAAGATCGCCGATGGCGTAAGCGTCAATCTCTCAACCGGGACGATTGACGTTGAGTCGGGGGCAACCTTTGACGCACTGCTCTCCGCCATGGACGGATCATGGTTCATCGATGCGGTCAGCAGGGGGAGCATCAAGTTCGTGGTGAGCGTGAAAGACACCTCGGGCGACCCCGACAACACGGCCAGTACGGAGATCACCATGGGTCTCTCCAGGCTCTGGACGTGCGGGACCGTGATCTATTACCAGATGAGCGATAGCGCTTATGGTCTGCAGGCCGCCTTCGGAGACTCTTCGGTCAGCGACTTCTATCTCGTATCCTATGACAGCGCGACGAACAAGGTGTCGGTGTATTCCATCTCTAGCGGTGGCACGAGCGTTGGCACTGCAAGCGATGCAATCAACTACAACGGTATGGTAACTTATACGTACGTAGAGAACGGCGAGACAAAGACGGGCATCACGGACGTCTTTACGGGAAAGAAGTACGACTCTGATAAAAAGATGTATCTCAGCGAGATCTGGGGGCCGAGCGGATTCTTGGGATATGAGATAGGCTGGGATAGGACGGCGTACAACAGCTCGGTCATCGACGCGATCTCTACCGAACCTTCTGCAATCTCAATCAGCAACTTCGCCGGAACAACGGAAACCGTGCAGTATGAAGTTTCTACCAAGACGTTCTCCTACACGTTCTGGTCGTACTTGTCCTCCGGTCTCCCTTACTTGAATACCGTTGCTCTCGATGCCATCGTCTACGATGCGTCGACCTCGACCTACCACGTGAACATGGGCAGCGTCACAGATAAGACCCCTGCCGCCGTAAGGAGTCTCTACACCGCTCTGGAGAATAAGATCTGGACCGCGCAGCTTGAGCTCTCGCCCCTGGAGTTCACCATTGACGGACAGAACGGTAACGGCAAAGACGCCCCCCAGAGCTCCATCACCTACACAGGGTCCTTCCCCGTGGCATACAACGTCAGAGACAACCTCTATATGCGCCTGTATGTCTCCCTGTATAACTACTCCGTTACGGTTGGCTACGTGACGCTCTCTCTGGGGTCGCTCGGGCTCAGCGAAGACGCCCAGGCCGAAGAGACGTACCAGGATGCCCTGGGCCGCTACAACACTTTGGTGGCAAGCGGAACGGCGAGTGCTTCAGACGTCGCGGATGCATGGAGGGCCGTAGCCGACGCGGATGCTGTTCGTTCTGGTAGCTCTTGGGCCACAGCACGCAGGGCCGATGACGACAATCCCTCAGGTCAGCTTTCTCTCTCCGGCAGGGTGTTGGGCATCCCCATCAGTAGCGTGACGCTGCCCGAGAACACCAGGATGGCGGGTACCGCATCCGTGACGAGTGCATATCAGATAGCCTCCGTCCTCTACGTTGCGACCGACGGCACGTATTACTTCTTCGGTAACAATGGTTATCAGGCATACTACCTTCCATCCACCACGTCAGCCTTCGTGTCGAGCTATCTCTCCACAACCATTGGATCTGCGGATGCGGCACTCGTGCTCGCAAAAGACCAGGACGTTCGTCTCGAGCTCCTCACCTCCGAGAAATGTGATTCCAAGAACGTCTTGGTTGCCAAGAGCGTGAGTGGTAACTACTTTGTCTCGTTTGACGGCGGTGCAACCTGGAACCTCGCAAGCATCGGTGATACGACGACCAAGACCGGTCAGACCCTGTCGATCGACGATACGCTGCATGACGTTACCGTAAAGGAGTTCGCGGTCTCCTGCGAAGGAGAGGTCTGTTTCACCTCTCGTACGTACTATGAAGTCGTAGACGGAGTGACCGAGACCGCGCCGCTGTTCATCGAATACGTTCTCAAGAGCGGGACGACGGTCGACTCCGACGGCAACGTGACGCTACCAAAGAACGCGGGCGCGCTGACACCGTGGAGCATGGCGACGCTCTCCGGTTGCAGCTACGCCCTCAATGACCTCGCGGGAAAGACGCTCATCGTCACGCTTGCCGACCAAGGCAAGGGCGCGCGCGTCCTCGACGGAGCGGACGGGGACGGTGCCTCCCTTACGGGAGATACAATCAAGCTCATCACGTCGGGAATCCACGTAGGCACGTTGGACGATCCGTTGACGGTAGCACCATTCACCAAGGGCGGCGAGACGGAACTCACGTTTGGCACGCTCGACGACGCGGATGCGAACACCGTCCTTGGCTCCGCCTTCATCAAGACGATCGGTTCTACGCGCATTCCCACCAACCTTTCCGTTGCGAGTACCGGCGACTACCACCTCATGGCCACGGAAGACATCATCTATACGCTCGTCAACGTTCAGGCTGGTGGAAGGCTCGAACTCGCTGCCGGTCGTGACGTCATCGGAACGTATGTCGACGAGTCGGCGGGAACCGAGGGTCGCATTCAGATGGGTGTGGATTCCAGGGTGGTCCTCTCCGGCGGTCGTGATAACCTCTTCCAGAACTTTGTCATCGATGGCGCCGGCAAGACAGGTGATGGTGCCGTTCTCGAACTCTCGGGCGTTCGCATCGTTGCAGGCGGGTCGATTCACGCAGGCACGCGCTCCTCGGTTATCATGCGCTCAGCAGAGGGCTCCGTATCCTTCTCCGATGCGGTGCTCGCCGAAAGCGTGAGCCTTGATGTCAGCGGCAAGGCTTCCATCGTGGGAGGCACCATCACCGGTGCTGCGGGGGATACCCTGACGTTTGCCACGAACGGGGACATCAATGGTCCTGACAACTACCTCGACATCGACATCCCGGAGGGTGTCACCCTCGATATCACGCATGTGGCCAGCTACTATCTCCATGCCATCGATGCAAGCGCGCCCAATGCCACCACGACCGGTCGTGACGAGAACGGTAACGTGCGCGTAGGTCTCAAGCTGGGCGACGACGCAAGTCAAGACGTGAGCGTCACGCTTGTCAGCGGCAGCGTCGACGAGCTGACCGCATGGATTCTCAAGCGTCTGACGGACCGAGACGACATCGTGGGCCTGCTTGACCCCACCAATGTGGAGGCAATTCTCACCAGTCTGATCGAGGCCAAGGACGAGCGCGTGACCGCCGCCTGGCTCGCAAAGGTCATCGGCATGGACGAGTGGACCGCCAAGCGCATTCAGAAGGTCATGGATGAGATGCTTGCGACCGTGACCCCCGCTCCTCCCGCTGTCCCTGGAAGCGTTGGTACCGCAGTGGTCGCCATGTCTTCCGAAGAGGGCGAGGGCGGCCAGGTCACCCCCGATACGCCGTCTGACATCACCAAGGCATTCCTTGCCGGGTTGACCACCCAGCGGCAGGTCCTAGACGATCACGGAAACCCGATCGTTGACGAGGGCGGTGCCATCAAGCAGGAGTACGTGCTCGATAGCATGACGTTTGCAGAAGCTGTCAAGCTGCTCATGGGCCGAGATGCGTTCGAGGATGCCGATCTTCTCGCCCTCGTGAACAAGCTGCTGACTCCCGAGGACGTGGCCGCGCTTCTCAACGAGGCGTGGAGCAAGGCCGACTATCCCAGCACCATGCCTGATGCGCTTGGTCCGCGTACGTTCGCGGTGGCTGTCGGCGAGGCTACGGGCAGTGCCTACGTGACCAGCATCGGGGACATTTCCATCAGCCAGGCCACGGGCATCATGACCGTAGGCAGGGTGTTCTCCGACTTTGGCGTGGTCACGCTCAAGACAACCGACCACGCTGCGGGCGACATCGTCGCCAAGGTCGACGAGGCCGTCAACGTGAAGGCCAAGCGCGTCTGCTTCTTCGCTGCCGGCAGCGTGGGCACCGATGCCCGCGCCCTCGTCATAGAGACGGGAGAGGCTTGGACCGTCCCCGTCGGAGATATCACCGCTCCCATCGTCACGATCGATCCCAAGACGGGCAGGCCCGGGGGCGTCACCGGCGCCAGGGTCGTCTTCGACGAGGACACCAACACCTATCAGCTGGTCGAGACGATCGGTTATGCCTGGATCATGGCATCCGACTATGATGCCGCTGGCTCCGTGGCGGGAACCGCGACAGGCAACGTGAACGTCGTCGAAGCAACCGGTCCTCTGGGTGTCGACGCCATCAGCGCTGGCGGTATGGTCACGCTCTCTGCGACGGGCGATATCGTTGATGTCCGCGACGCGAGCGAGACGACTCCCAACATCACGGCCGCCGGCGTAACCCTCGTCTCTCTCAAGGGCCTTGTCGGATCGGCTGGCATGCCCATCACGCTTGATACCAACGGCGTCGGCACGACGAGCGCAGACACGGTCAACGCGAGCTCTCCCAGAGACGTCTTCCTCACCGAAGTCGATGGGGATATGCGCGTAGGGGCCATCACCTCCGGCGGCGGCACCACGCTCGTAGTAAAGAACGGCTCTCTCATCGACGCCGACGCCATGGACAAGACCTCTGGCCTCGCTGCACTGCTGGCGGCTGCTCGTGCGGCAGAGGCCTCCGCCGCGAGCGACAAGACGGCCGCGGAGGTACGCACCGAGGAAGTCGCACGGCTGCTCGCCAAGTACGAGTCTGCGGAGGCTGATCTCGCTAAGGCAAAGGCAACCGAAGAGGCCAGAAGGAATGCCGAGGCGATGGCTGATGCAAATGCGAAAGCAGCCGAGAAAGATCTCGCGGACGCCCGGGCGGATGCGAAGGAGCTTGCGGACGCAAGCGCCGCCGTGGACGATGCAAAGAAAGCGCTTACGCAGGCACAGTCGGCCCTGGAAACCTTGCGGAACAACCCGAACGCCACCGAGAGCCAGCTTCAGAAAGCCCAGGATGACGTAGACGCAGCCCAGGCGGGTCTCGAGAGTGCCGAGGAATCCCTCGCGGACGTTATCGCCGGTCTTGCCGTCAGGCTTGGCATCGACAAGGCCGACGTCACGCAAGACGCACTTGACGCTGCCGTCGCTGCGGCTCGGGACAAGGCTGACAAGGCGCAAGAGGCGCTCACCGCAGCTTCGAAGGCGCATACGGCGGCAGCAGGCGACCTCGTCACGGCCACTCAGGTTCGAGATGACGCCCTAGACGCCTACGACATCCTCAATGACGAGCGAAACGACCTCCTTCAGAAGGCCGCCGACGAGACGGTAAGGGCCCTTACCCTGCGCGCCCAGTATGACGCACTCCTCGCACAGGAGGTGACGCCCTCTATCACCACAGGCGGCGACCTTGACGTAACGGCCGACTCCGTTGGTGCGGATGCCAACGCCCTCTCCGTCGCGGTGGGTGGCACGCTTCGCATGCACCCCAACGACGCGGTCGGCAAGATCGACGTGATCAACGTCGAGAGCGATGGCGCCTTGGTCGTGGCACCGATTGCGGCGAGAAGCATAACGATTTCCGCGACGGGTACCATCGTCGCCGACAACGATACGGATGCCCCCGACGTCGCGGCCGATCGCATCGTGATTCGCAGCGCCAACGGCGACGTGGGCGTCAGGAGCGATCCGCTCCTCGTCGACACGGAGGACCTCACGGCTTCTGGAAAGAACGTGTTCGTCAGGGGCATCGCCGATCTGGGCGTGCGCGAGGTGAACGCGGAGGACGATGCCGAGATCAGCGCCGGGGGTAACCTCTTCGGCACGGGTGGCGGAGCGAACGTGATCGCGAAGACTGCCGCCCTTGCGGCGGGCGGCAACATCGGCTCGCATGCTACACCGTTCGTCATCGACGTCGAGAACCTTAGCGCCGTCGGGCTGAGCATCTACCTCAGGAGCCTTGCCCCAGTTCTTGTCATCAAGGGGATGGCTGCGGTAGACGACGTCGAGCTCGGTGCCGAGGGGGCGGTTCGTGGGGGCGTCATCAGGGCCGCGAACCTTCTGCTCGAGGCCACAGGTGCCGTCGGTTCCGAAGCGGACCCGCTCGTCATCGACGTGACCGGGAGAGTGAGCGTGAGCTCAAGGTATCGTAGTGCCTACTACCATAACCTTCACGATGATGGTGTCGGCATCCCGGAAGACGGTGCCGAACACGGTGGCACCGGTATTGTCGAAAGGCTTTTCGTACCGAGCGTGGGAGACGCCCTGACCGATGGTGCTGGGGCCGGACGAGCCCTCGTCGTGCTGGCGCTTCTCCTGTTGGGTGCGGGCCTGGTGGCACGGAGGCGCAGCGAGAAGGAGGCTGCCTGAGAGCAGGTTGTAATAGGGACGGGTTCGTGTCGGGCCGCTGCTCCAAGAACGGGGGTAGCGGCCCTTATATGCGGTCCCTCACCGATGTCTCGAAAGCCGGGAGACCTCTTACTTCCGTCCCCCGTCGTCCTGGCTGCCCGTGATGGCCCCTCGAAACTCCTCGCGACGCTCCTCGAGCTTCTCGGCCTCCTCGTCGAAGGCCTTGTCTCCCGGGGCCACGAGCTTGTCCTCGCCAGTGCTCGGGTCGTAGTGATGGAAAAGCACCGGGTCAAAGAGGTGGAGCTTTCGCGCGAACGCGAGCGAGGCAACGAACAGCAGGATGAAGATGGCCGTGCGCGGAGCCGTCTCGACCTGCGTCATGACGAGTGACCCGAGGCAGAGCAGGGCGGTCCACACGTAGACCACGAGCACGGCCTGTCGCTGGTCATAGCCGGCGGCGATGAGACGATGGTGGATATGCCCGCGGTCCGCCTGGCCTACGCTTACGTGGGCCCTCGCGCGCCGCACAATGGCCGAGAACGTATCGATGATAGGGATACCGGCGATGACGAGAGGGACGATGATGGTGGTAAGGCCCGCTATGCGCGTGACGGAGAGAAGCGATATCGTTCCGAGCGCGAAGCCGAGCGTGAGCGATCCCGAGTCTCCCATGAAGATCGATGCAGGATGGAAGTTGAAGCGAAGAAAGCCGAGGGCGGAGCCCGCCACCGCTACCGCGAGCATCGCGGCGTCGATGCGCCCCGCCCACGTGGAGAGAACGAACATGGTCAGGGACGCGATGCACGAGACCCCCGCGGCAAGCCCGTCAAGCCCGTCAATGAGGTTGATGATGTTGACGTAGGCAACGAGATAGACAACCGTGGCGGGGTAGGCGAGCCATCCGAGCTCAATGTTTCCGGGTCCGGTGGGGTTGTTTATCACGCCGATGACAAGGCCGCCCGCAGCGGCGACGGAGGCGGCGACAACCTGGCCGGCGAGTTTCTGCTTGGGAGAGAGTGAGTACCTGTCATCGAGCAGGCCTGTCACGAAAATGACCACGAACGAGAGGCCGACCATCCAGTAATTGACCTGAAGGTGCGGCGAGGGCGAGAGGACCGTGGGCCAGTGCCAGAGCGAGGTGCCCACGTACTGAATGATGAAGGCGGCGACGATGCCAAGGAAGATGGCAATGCCGCCCATGCGAGGCGTGGGCTTGGAGTTGATTCGGCGTGCATTAGGATAGTCGACGGCACCAACGCGCCAGGCAATCTTCCGTGCAAACGGGGTGGTTGCGAGCGCCGTGAGGAGCGCCGCGGCAAAGACGCAGAGGTAGGGCAGACTCTCTGACACCTTCGCTCCTCCCGAGACGCGATGATTGCAACGCGATCAATGATACAAGAAACGACAGATCGGCGCTTTCGGTCGACGAGACAAGAGGGTAAACGCACAATGGGCAAGGAAGATAACGCATATCATGTGCCACAACTTCCACTATTGCGAAGGTATTTCATCAAGTCAAGTCTTTTTCCGCACGGCGCCAGCTCGTATAGTTGTATCGCCGACCCCCTGCGGTACAAACTGGGTGAACCGACAAGTTTTACAAGGGAGTCCAAAGTCTCGTTTCAAGTACAGGTATCCTCCGTTGCTGAGGAAGCTGGAACGAGCGGTGAGGACACCCACCTTATGGAGGTGGGTTCATTATCGTTACTGCGGGGGGCGGCTCTCTTATCGGTATGAGATTAACCTGTATCTTTTTTTCCTACGTCGGCGCGCGACGTTGACATGGGGCTCTCAAATTGCGACAATGCCACATGCGCGAAAGCGCCTGGGGATGTAGCTCAGCTGGGAGAGCGCTGCCTTCGCAAGGCAGAGGCCGAGGGTTCGAATCCCTTCATCTCCACCAGGGAATCTGCGGGGTCCGCGCGCATCTGCGTTCGGGCCCCTTTCTTGTTTGTGAGAGGCGGGGGCGTGACTCAGGGGGCATATGAAAGCTGCGAGCTGTGTCCGCGGCGTTGTCATGCGCGGAGGTCTCGGGGTGCGCGCGGCCTCTGCGGCATGACCTCCACGCCACGAGTTGCCCGCGCAGCCCTTCACTTCTGGGAGGAGCCACCCATCTCGGGGGAGTCTGGCTCGGGTGCCGTCTTCTTCTCGGGCTGCCCGCTCCGATGCGCCTTCTGCCAGAACCACGACATCTCGCATGGCGGCTTTGGCGTCGAAGTCACCCCTTCACGCCTCGCTCGCATGATGCTCGAGCTTGAGACGCAGGGCGCTCTCAATATCAACCTCGTGACGCCGCTTCACTTTGCTCCGCACGTGCGCGAGGCGGTGTTCCTCGCCCGCGAGAACGGACTCTCCGTGCCCATCGTCTGCAACACGTCGGGCTACGAGCTTGCGACCGTGGTGCGTGACATGTCCGACGTGGTGGACGTGTGGCTCACCGACTTCAAGTACGCGAGTCCTGCGCTCGCCGCCGAGCTTTCGGGTGCTCGCGACTACCCGGAGGTTGCCGCAGCCGCCCTCGCCGAGATGCTCTCTGACCTACGCGCGGCCGGAGGCGCGTCCCTCTCTGACGGCGGAGCCATGAGACGTGGCATCATCGTGCGCCACCTCGTCCTCCCGGGGCATGTCGATGACTCCTGCGCCGTCCTCGACCGCGTCTGGGACCTCTGCGGCAATGACGTCGATCTTTCCGTGATGAATCAGTACACGCCCAACGAGGCGTGCCGCGCCGCTGGCGGCGACCTCGCTCGCGCCGTTACTGACGACGAGTACGAGGCTGTGCTCTGCCATGCTGATGACCTCGGATTCGAGCGCATGTGGTGGCAGCAGGGCGGTACCGTCTCCGAGAGCTTCGTTCCCTCGTTCGACGCCACGGGTGTTGCTGGACCTGAGCTCGACGCGTGAAGGCGGCCAAGTGGGGTATAGACTGCTACGTTAGTATTACTCACCGACTGGAGGCATCATGGCAGATGACGACACGTCGCTCAGCGACGAGGAGCGTGTCGAGCTCGAGCAGCTAAGGGCCGAGAGGGCCGAGCGCGAGAGACAGCGCAGCGCCTCTGCCGAACGCGCCGAGCTCGAGAGGCTCAAGGCCGACAAGGCCGCGAGTGAGGCTGATCTCGCCGAGCGGCGGCGCATCGCCGAGGCCAAGGAGAAGGGCCGCAGGCTCATGGAGGTCGACGAGAACGACGATGACCTCAAGATGCCTGTGGGACAGAGAATCGTCATCATCGCCGTGGTCATCATCGCCGTGGTCCTCGTTCTCACCACGATTCTCTAGCCAAGGTCACCAAAAACCTCAGGGAAGGTCACCCATGTCTCTCACCGATCGCGCCAAGCCTACCGACGTCTCCCTCAACACCGACCTCTACGAGCTCACGATGGCGCAGGGCTTCTGGGAGTCGGGTCTCGTCGACGGCGAGGCATGCTTCAATGCCTTCTTCCGAGAGAATCCCTTTAACGGGGGCTATGCCATCGCCTGCGGAATTGGACAGATCGCGGACCTGGTGGAGAACTTCGTCTTCGAGGACGATGACATCGAGTACCTCGCAGGTATCCAGGCGCCTGGCGGTGGACCCATGTTCAAGGGCGGCTTTCTCGAGTACCTGCGCAACCACCGTCTCGACCTCACGATCCACGCGGTTCCAGAGGGCGACGTGGTGTTCCCGCGCGAGCCCATGGTTCGCGTCGTGGGGTCGGTCATCGACTGTCAGCTCATCGAGACGGCCCTGCTCAACCTCGTGAACTTCCAGACGCTCGTGGCGACAAAAACCGCACGCGTGGTCAAGGCCGCCGAGGGACACCCCGTCTCCGACTTCGGTCTGCGTCGTGCGCAGGGTCCTGACGGTGGTCTCGCGGTGGCGCGTGCATCCTATATCGCCGGTGCATCCTCCACGTCCAACGTGCTTGCGGGAAAGATCTACGGCATTCCGGTCTTTGGAACGCACGCGCACTCCTGGGTCATGGCCTTTCCCTCGGAGCTCGCCGCCTTTCGCGCCTTCGCCAAGTCGAGCCCCAAGAACTGCGTGCTGCTCCTCGATACCTATGACGTGCACCAGGGAATCAAAAATGCCATCATCGTCGCCAAGGAGATGGAGGAGGTGGGCGAGAGGCTCGCTGCCATTCGCATCGATTCCGGCGACCTCGCCAAGCTCTCCAAGGAGACGCGTGCGGCCTTTGACGAGGCCGGGCTTCCCTATGTCAAGATCTCCGTCTCGAATGACCTCGACGAGTACACCATCCAATCGCTCTTCTCGCAGGGCGCTCCCATCGACTCCTTCGGTGTGGGCACCAAGCTCGCCACGTGTGACCCGCAGCCCTCTCTCGGCGGCGTCTACAAGCTCTCGGCCGTGCGCGCCTCGCCAAACGAGTCGTGGTCACCCGTCATCAAGCTTTCCGAGATGGCCTACAAGCGCACCATCCCGGGCGTTCAGCACATCAAGCGTTTCTATGATATGAGTGGTTGTCCCGTGGGCGACATGCTTGTGGACGACTCGGTGGACATGGGCCCGTCAAACACGATGCTCGACATCCTTGACACATACGCATCGTATGACCTTGAGGGCGAGCCCCGGGAGCTTCTCCAGTGCGTCGTGGAGCACGGCCGTCGCGCAGGTGAACCCGAGGGCATCTTGGCCGCGCGCGAACGCTGCCGTGAGGCGATCATGCGTCTTGACCCCGCCATCGTTCGGTTTCTCAACCCGCAGATCTACCCCGTGGGCCTCGAGCTCGGCCTTGCGCGCCTGCGCCATGACCTCGCAAGCGAGGAGCGCACCGTATCCGGGCGCCCCACGATCGGCTAGCTTTTGTGCATACTCTGATACACTGTCTGCCTGCGGCGCATTGCGCCCGTATCGCATGCCCTGATGGGAGAGAGAATGTCCGATAAGATTGAGGCGATGCTTCGCCAGGCCATCGCGGATGCACGGAGTGCTGGCGACCTCCCCGCGTTCGAGGTCGGCGAGCTCGGCATCGAACGACCCGCTGACTCCGCCAACGGTGACTGGACGTCCACGGTGGCGCTGAGGTCGGCGCGCCTCGCCCACATGTCTCCCGCCAGAATCGCCTCGATGATAGTGGCCCACATGCCGGAGAGCCCGTCTCTCTCCAGAGTCGAGATCGCAGGCCCGGGCTTCATCAACTTCTATCTCTCGGCCGCCTCGAACAACGAGGTCTTTCGAACGGTTCGCGAGCAGGGCGAGAACTACGGACGTTCGAACCTCGGCGGGGGAGCGAAGTACCAGGTCGAGTTCGTCTCCGCCAACCCCGTGGGTCCCCTTCACATTGGTCATGGCCGCTGGGCGGCCCTCGGAGACTCGCTCTGCAACGTGCTCGAGCACGCCGGCTACGACGTCGAGCGAGAGTACTACATCAACGACCATGGCAGCCAGATGGACGTCTTCGGCCATTCCATCTCCAAGCGCTATCTCCAGCTTCTCGACGTCATGGCAGAGCAGGGCTGCTCCGCGGACGAGGCGCGCGAGGCGCTCCTGGCAGACCGTGCGGCCTTCGTGGACGACGCCGAGGACGAGCGTCCCTGCGACCATCCGCTCATGGACCAGTTCAACGACGCGCTCGGTGGAAACGCATATGGCGGCGACTACATCGTTGACCTCGCCTTCCGCTTCTATGCCCTCGACGGTGACTCCCGCGCGGACGATTCGGAAGACGCGCGCTGCGCGAGCTTCCGCGAGCGGGGCTACCAGATGATGCTCGAGAGCATTCGTGACACCTGTCATACGGCTCGTTGCGATTTTGACGTGTGGTTCTCGGAGCGCACCCTCTATGAGAAGGGCGAGGACGGTCGCTCTCCCGTCGATCGTGCGCTGGCCAAGCTCGATGACCTCGGCCACCTCTATCGTGATGACGAGGGTGCCCTGTGGTTCCGCTCGACCGCCTTTGGCGACGACAAGGACCGGGTCCTCATCAAGACCAATGGCGAGTATACCTACTTCGCCTCCGACGTCGCCTACCACTGGAACAAGTTCCAGCGCGTCGACCACGTGATTGACATCTGGGGCGCAGATCACCATGGCTACATCCAGCGCGTTGAGTCCGCGTGCGACGCACTCGGCTATCCCCGAGAGTTCGAGGTGCTTCTCGGCCAACTCGTCAACCTGCTGCGCAACGGTACTCCCGTTCGCATGTCAAAGCGCAAGGGCACGATGGTCACCTTCGAGGAGCTTCTCGACGAGGTCGGTGCCGATGCCACGCGCTATACGCTCATATCGAAGTCGAGCAACCAGATGATCGACTTCGATATCGAACAGGCGAAGAAGCAGGACAACACCAACCCCGTCTACTACGTGCAGTACGCGCACGCACGCATCTGCTCGATTCTTCGTCGAGGAGCTGGCGTTACGGCGGAGGAGGCCATTGAGCAAGGTATGGACGTCGTTTCCTCTCGCGCCGTGGGGTCCGACTACGACCTTAGCCTCCTTACCGAGCCAACCGAGCTCACCCTGGCTCGCAAGCTCTCGGAGTTTCCTGCGGTCGTCGAGGGCTGCGCACGCGATCGCGCGCCGTTTAGGCTCACTCACTATGCGGAGGAGCTTGCAAGCGACTTCCACGCCTTCTATACCGTGTGTCAGGTGCTTCCCGGAAAGGATCGGCCCGTCGAGCCCGCGCTTTCCTGCGCGCGCCTCGCTGCCGTGGACGCCACGCGCCGCGTTCTTGCCCTTACGTTGGGTCTCATCGGTGTTTCCGCCCCGCAGAGCATGTAGCCATTTTGCAGCTACGCGTGCGTTTCATGGCGATTTGTTGCTTTATTAGTTTCTCATTTGTCGTTTGTCTATCGGTTTTACCGTTTGATGTACAACCTGTTTCAGTTTTCGATACTATGTGCAGTAATTACTACGCGCAGTGAAGCTGTGCGTGTTTCATGGCGTATGGGATGGCAACTGGCTCACGGCCAGGCTGCAAAAGGTTGGGGAGCCTTATGGAGCTTAGAGAGTTCGTTTCGATTAGGAGGTCGTACAACCTCGTTCGTCAGGAGACGCCTTCAAATCAACGTCTAACGTTCGAGGAGTTTGCGATTCTCTGCAAGCTAGGGGCTGAGAGCGCTCCACTAAAGACATCGGAGATTGCCTCGTATCAAGGTTCTCTGCGGCCAACGATGACGCATCGCACGAATCACCTCGATTGCCTGGGCCTCATTGAGCGTTGCGAGGGATCTCTCGATTCTCGTAACGTCGTGTGTTCCATCTCGCAGGCGGGCAGGACGTACGAGCACACGCTCGTCAGGCTCGTCTGTGGGCACATCCCGTCCGGACGGCCGCTCTCACGTACGTCTCCCGAACGAATTTCAATGTATGTCGAGGCCATGGGGACGGCTTTCTTTAAGGCGGGAGACCTCGTCATGCTCGCCCTGCACATGTTGGGCGAAGGTACAACCATTTCAGGCCTCGTTAACACGCTTGGTCTGCTCCAGCCGACGGTCTCCATGTCGGTCTCGTCGCTCGAGGCCGCCGGACTCGTCAAGCGCACCGCAGTTGGCAACGGAACTTCCAACGCCTTCCTCGTGAGCCTTACCAGCGATGGTGACACGGCAGCGGATGATCTCCTGACCCGTGTCAACAGCATTGTGGTCAGAAGAAAGCTCCGCTCAAACGCTTAGCGGCCCTTCCGGCTCAAGTCGTTTCAAAAAAGTTTTAGTGCGTACGCGCCGCGTACGTGCTATAGTCACACCAGCTCCGCGCGGGTCTTGCGCGGGAGCGTCTCCCATCACTCGCGCGGCCATGCTTCACAGGTGGCAGGTCATCGCATTTTGTTGCGACGTGCAGGCGAGTGGGAGTGCCTATGTCTATCCAGCAACGATAAGCAATCCACAGCTGAAGAATGTCGAACTGCTTCACCGGCCCATTCGGTCGGGTGATGGCGACAGAAGAAAGGTGGAGAGCATGACGGACGAGACGCCCGCTTCCACGGATGCTTCCGATCAGTCCAAGAACACGAGCAAAAGCGGAGACGAGGCCCCAAAGCCAAGGCGCGGACGCAAGCCCAAGAGCGAGACGGTGCCGACATCTGACGAGCCTCGGACAAATCCCGAGGCACCCGTGTCTGATGCATCGACGCCCGTGAAGCCCAAGCGCACGTATACGCGTCGAAAGCCCAAGGTGGAAAAGCCCGGTAACGCCACGCCCGAGAGTACGCCTGCGGTTGCGCCCGAGGCCACACCAAAGGTAGAGTCCGCGGGCGAGATGCCCCCGACGCCCAAGCCCCGCCGCCGCTCACCGTCCAAAAAGGTGGAGGGAGAGCAGGCTCCTGGCTCTCTTGACGGCATGACCCGTATCACGCAGGAGGCGACGCACGCGAGTTCGGAGCCTACGCAAATGCCGGCTACCTCCCTCTCCGAGGTCGCTACACCGTCTGAGCCCAAGCACGAGAGCGAGAAGGGTGGAGAAGACGGCGGCGATGGTCAGCAGTCCTCACAGGAGGGCCAGGGACGCAGGCGCCGTCATAACTCCAAGAGTGGTGGTCCGAGCTTTGGCAGCAACGGTGGCGGCAACAGTGGCGGCAACGGCAATAACGGCAACGGTACGAACGGCAACAACGGTCGTCGGCAGAACAGCTACGGCAATAACAACTACGGGAGCAACAACAATCGCAGACGCAATCGCCGCAGTGGGCAGCAGGAGGTCGCAGGCCCCTCGCTCACCCGCGAGGAGCTTCTCGAGATGAAGGTCGCCGACCTGCGGTCCAAGGCGGCCGAGCTCGGTGTCGACTACGTTGGCGTCCGCAAGTCGGAGCTCGTCGAGTCCATCTATCTCGCGGCGGCTCGCGTCGAGGGATTTCGCACCGTAGTCGGCGTACTCGAGATCGGAAACGAAGGCTACGGCTGGATACGTACCGGGAACTACATGGAGGGCGAGGACGACGCCTTCGTTCACCAGTCGATCATCCGCCAGTATGGCCTGCGTCCCGGTGACCGCATCGAAGGCTCCGTCGGCCCCGGACGCAGCAACAGCAAGTATCCCCCCTTGCAGAACGTGCGCAGCGTCAACGACCGCGAGCCCGAGTCCATGAAGAGCCGTCCGCGCTTTCGCGATCTCACGCCCATCTACCCCAACGAGGCTCTCATCATGGAGAACGGCAGGGAGTCCATCACCGGCCGTGCCATCGACCTCGTGGCTCCCATCGGTAAGGGTCAGCGTGGACTCATCGTGAGCCCGCCCAAGGCCGGCAAGACCACCGTGCTCAAGAAGATCTGCCAGTCCATCGCGGCAAACAACCCCGAGGTGCACCTCTTCTGCCTTCTCGTAGACGAGCGTCCCGAGGAGGTCACGGATATGGAGCGCTCCATCCGCGGTACCGTCGTGGCCTCTACCTTCGACATGCCCGCGGAGAACCACACGCACGTGTCCGAGCTCGTGATCGAACATGCCAAGCGTCCTCGTGGAACAAGGCGAGGACGTGGTGGTCGTTCTCGACTCCATTCACGAGGCTGGCGCGCTGCCTATAACCTCGCGCAGCCCGCAAGCGGCCGCATCCTTTCTGGCTGGCGTCGACTCCGCGGCCCTCTATCCGCCCAAGAAGTTTCTGGGAGCAGCCTCGCAACATCGAGAACGGTGGCTCGCTCACGATCATCGCCTCGGCGCTCGTGGACACCGGTTCGAAGATGGACGAGGTCATCTTCGAGGAGTTCAAGGGTACGGGCAACATGGAACTCAAGCTCGATCGCGACCTCGCGGACAAGCGCATCTTCCCGGCGATCGATCCCGTGTCCTCGGGCACCCGTAACTGAGGACCTGCTGATCTCTCCCGAGATTCAGCCGTTCGTCTGGGGCATCAGAAGGAATTCTCGCCAACATGAACAACACCGAGCGATCCGCGACGGCGCTCGTCAAGGGTCTCAAGGCGACCAGCTCCAACGAGGAGTTTCTCGTCAGGTCCGCGAAGAAGGCCCAGCAGTCGGACTACCTTGGCGTCTAGGGCCAGGGGCATCGAGGACATCCGTTCGGGTATGGGCACGGGCCGGCATTGATGCCGGCCCGTGCCCGTTTCATGAGACGTCAACCAGTCTGGCCCGCAGCCACGACGACTCCGATTGCTCGGTGACGTTCTCGGGGTATCTCGTCACATGCTTCGCGTGGCAAGACCGAACACGAGGTCTTGAAGGGCGAGGACGAGCCCGGACGGAAGGACCTTGCAGGCCACGTGCACGACCTTCATGTCAGGCGAGGGAACACAGGTGGCCCTGCCCAACACCGCCGCGCGAAGCGCCTTGCGCACCACGTCCACGGGGCGCTCGAAGCCAATGGAGGTCATACGTCGAACGGATTCGGGGTTTCCCGGCTTATCGAGAAAGCCCGTGTCCATGAACTTGGGGCAGACCGCCGTCACATGGATGCCAACGGGAGAGAGCTCGTGGTCGAGCGTGCGCGAGAAGTCGAGTACGAAGCGTTTGCTTGCCGAGTAGACGGAAAGCTCGGGTTGCGGGGCGATGCCGGCGATGGAGGACATGTTCACGATGCGCGATCCCGGGACCATGCGTGGGAGGGCATGATAGCACATCTCTACGACCGCAATGCAGTTGAGACGGATCATGTCGGCGTTGTCCTGCGACGATATCTCGTCGAGACGACCGAACTTGCCGTAGCCGGCACTGTTGATGAGCCACTGCACACGGATGGAGTCATCAGCCTCGAGCGCGTCACGGACGGAGAGAAACGACGAGTCCTTCGTGAGGTCGAGGGCGAAAACCCGACAGTCCGTGACGGTCTCCTCGGCTATCTGCTCGAGTCGGTCCGTACTCCGTGCGATGAGCCAGATCTCGTCGAGCGGCCCACCCTTGCCAAGGTCGAGTTGACGCACGAACTCCCGGCCTACCCCCGACGAAGCGCCAGTGACAATTGCGACGTTTGTCATCAGATACCTCTCGTCACTCGAATGGTGGCTTGCAAATACCAGCTAAATATAGTTCAATCAGCATGATATTTTAAGTGTTCAGCGTTGCGACGGTACATGAAGATGAAACGAAGCCAACCGTTGCCAGTAAGTCCGAATTCTCACGTCGGAATTCGGTTTCTCTCAGGCAAGAGCCAAGGTCGCGTTTCCTCTTCCAGGCTATGGTCACCAGATGTGGCCACCATGGAGGTGCGGGTCAACATGATGGAAAGACGGAACCCAGCAGTGGCCGCTGGTCTGCTCGGCGGGGTCGTACTGACCTATCCGTGTACGGCGTTGGCCCTTTCCGAGCAGAGCGTTTCCAGCTTCCCCGTCGCCCCCTTCGTCATCGGCGCCGCAGGGGGCGCCCTCGTGGCAGGCTCTGTGGCGGGTATCGCCTTTCTCGTGTCCGATCGCATCTCCGGTCGCAGGAGCGATGCGAGAATCGGTCGCGAGGCGACGCCCACGCATTTCGCCGGAAGAGAGCCTGGTTTTGATGCGACCAGCAAGGTCGAGCATGCGCATGTCGCCCGCAGGTCAGACTCCAAGAAAGACACGGCCGCCACAAAGAGCCGCTCTCGCCATGCCTTCCAGATGGCTGGGCAAACAACCAAGGTGGAGGCTGGCGAATCCGTCGCCTCGATCCATCCCGCGCGCCACATGAGCGCTGCAGAGTGGGAACGGTCGGGCGTTATCCGCGTTCGCGGTATCGAGGCGCCGACGCCCCCTGAGGTGGCCAGCCGTACCACGACCACCAGACAGCGTGCTACGACCGAGGATCGTCCTCGCGTGAGCAGGCATGCAAGGGTGCCGGCGATCGATTCCAAGGCTGGGCCCATGGATGAGCCTGCGATACCGGAGAAAGCTCCGGTACGTGCGTCCCTCTCGAACGCAAAGGCCGATCACGTAGCTCGCGACTATGGTGACATCGCCGAGAACTACGTGCACTGCGAGACCTTCCGCAATCGCATGGCGTCACGTGCGCAGGGTGTGGCGTCCGTCCTTAGGGACCGAATCGGATCAAACAGGATGGATGGCCTCCCCGTGATCACGCGTCCCGACGGGTCGGTCGGCGACGTGGGCACCGGATGGTGGACACGTGCCGTGGGCTCGGATGCCATCGCGGACAGGGTTGCCTTCGTGGATGACGACGCCATCCCGTCAGACTTCTCTGACCTGAACATGCGTGCCGTGCCCGCCATGCCGTCCTATGAGGCCCTCTCGGCATCCGAATCGCTCTCGTCTCCTGCCGATGGCGAACGGGCCGCGCGTACGACCCGCTCGAATGCCATCCAAAACAGGGTCGCCTTCGTGGACGAGGGCGTCTATCCCGAGAAGCGCTCTGCGGGGGACGTCGAAAGCGAGGACGTCTGGGAGTCTGCCCTCATGGCCCTTGACGAGAGAATCGCCGCACAGTCGCCTGCCACACACGAAGCCACCTCGTTCAGTGACACGGTAGGCGACTCCGATACCATCGACGAACCCGATGGCATGGCTGCTGACACCCAGTTCATTCCGTTCAGGACGCCGGCAGGCCATCCTGAGGTCGTAGACACCGACACCTATGTGAACTACCTCATAGGAGAGGAGTTCTCCCGCAACTCCTCCAACGCGGTTCGCAGGACCTCTCGGGACTTCCTCCGCATGATCGATGGCGGCACGTCGCCCACCTCGAAGCATCTGTCCACTGGTGAGCCCTCTGCACGTCGTGGAAGGCACTTTGCCGAGGCGGAGCCGCTCGGCGTTGCCTTTGAGGCATGACAGAGTCCCGCGACGCATCCGATGCCATGGGGGCGAGCACCTCTCGCTGGGTGCTCGCCCTCGTCATATGGGTGTGCTTCATCTGGGCCCACTCGCTCGTTCCCGGCGAGGCGTCGTCAGCCGAGAGCCTCTCGTTCGTAAATGGCCTGCGAGCCGTCTTCGAGCTGCTCGGCGTTACCGAGACGCTCATGATGACGTTCATCGTTCGCAAGACGGCGCACTTCCTTGAGTATGCCGTGCTCGGCGTCATCGCCGGTGGTCTCATGCACCGTGGATGGGGGAGGGGCATTCTTCGCGGGAGGTTATCTCTCCTGGTGGCGGTCGTGGTGCCCATGATCGACGAGACGATTCAGCGCTTCGTGCCCGGACGTGAGGGACAGCTGCGCGACGTATGCATTGACCTCGCAGGCATTGCCTTCGGTCTGCTCGTCTTCTGGGTCATCTCACGCCATCGCGCGCGGCACCAGGGCGTGGGGCCGGGAAGACAAGCGACGTGACTTTGGCGGATGACGGACAGTTTGCGCAGCCATGCTATTCATTCGCGCAGGTGTTGCATGTTACAGAAAGGGAAACCTTCCCACAGAGCTGAGCGAATCGTCACTCGCCGCCGCTAAAGTCACGTTCAACTTCAGGAAATCTCGTGAAGCTAGGGATGAGAGGAGACTTCGTATGTCCGTTATCAGCAACATGTCAAGGCGCGACTTCTTGGGAGCGACCGGGGTGGTCGCTGCGGGTCTTGGCCTTGCAGGCTGTGGTTCCAGTTCCAGCTCCGACTCCGGCACCTCGGGCGCCACCATCAAGGTCGGGCTCATGGGTCCCTACTCGGGTGATGTCGCCCAGTACGGTCTCGCCTGCCGCCATGGTGCCGAGCTCTACGTCAAGCAGCTCAACGACGCCGGTGGCATCAACAGCAAGCAGATCGAGCTTGACGAGCAGGACGAGAAGGGCGACGCCACCGAGGCCGTCAACGTCTACAACAAGCTCGTCGAGGATGGCGTGACCGCCATCATCGGAGACGTCACCTCCACGCCGACCATCGCGGTCGCTCAGGCGTCCGTTACGGACAACATGCCCCTCGTGACCCCGTCCGCCACCGCAAAGGACGTCGTCTCCTACGGCTCGAACGTGTTCCGTGCCTGCTACACCGACCCTGAACAGGGTAGGCTCATGGCTGACTTCGCGGCCGAGCAGGGGTACAAGACCGTCGGCTGCATCTTCAACTCCGGCGGTGACTACGAGGTCGGCGTCAAGGACGCCTTCGTCAAGGAGGCTACCTCCAAGGGCCTCACGATTCTTGACCCGCAGGGCTATGCGAGCGGTGCCGTCGACTTCAACGCACAGCTCACGACCATCATCTCCGGCAAGCCCGATGCCATCATGTCGCCAAACTACTACCAGGATGACGGCAAGATCGTCACCCAGGCCCGCCAGCTCGGCTATACCGGCGTCTTTTTGGGTGCCGATGGCTGGGCGAACATCGTGGGCGGCGATGAGGAGTACGCTTCTGCCGCCGATCTCGAGGGTTGCTTCTATGACTCCTCGTTCTCTGCGGCCAGCACCGATGACTCCGTCAAGAAGTTCATCTCCGACTACAACGCGGAGTTTGGCGAGGCGCCCTCCAACTTCTGCGCACTCGGCTACGACGCGGCCATGATTCTCTGCAACGGCATCACCGCCGCTGAGAGCGCTGGCAGCAAGGCTGGCACCGATGAGTACAAGCAGGCCATCATCGACGCCATCGCCTCGGGCAGCGTCAACGGCGTCACTGGGGCCATCTCCTACAACGGCACCGGTGACCCGGTCAAGTCCACGCTCGTCATCACCTTCAAGAACGGTGCCGAGCAGGTCTACAAGACCATCCAGGGCTAGCGCACCGGGGTTCGTGGCTCGCATTCGAGCTTCTTGGCACCGAGGCGGGACCAAACGTCCCCTCTCGGTGCTTCCTTGTAGTGTGGTACGTCAGGCCTCGCCGCTTCTCCGAGCGTGGTCGTAGACGGAATGGGTCTCTGTCGGATACGACTGGAAGGGAAGTGTTTGCCGTGACGTTTCTGACGCAGGTGCTGAATGGTCTCCAGCTGGGCAGCATCTACGCGCTCGTCGCTCTTGGCTACACGATGGTGTACGGCATCATCCTGCTGCTCAACTTTGCTCATGGTGACATCATCATGGTGGGCGCGTACATATCCTGGATCGTGATGAGCAAGCTGGGGTTGTCCCCGGTGCTCGCCGTGATTCTCTCCGTCCTTGGATGCACCGCGCTAGGCGTCCTCATCGACAAGGTGGCCTATGCGCCTCTTCGGGAGGCCCCCAGGCTCTCCATCCTGATCACGGCCATCGGCGTCTCATACTTCCTCGAGAACGGCTCCCAGCTCGTCTTTGGTGCGGATGCCAAGGTGGTGCCCAACTTCACGGACCTCACCACGTTTCAGGTCGGTGGCATGAGCTTCTCGTTCACCGCGGTCCTCACGATTGCGGTCACGGTGGTCTCGACCATCATCCTCAGCCTGCTCGTGCAAAAGACCAAGCTTGGCAAGGCCATGCGCGCGGTCTCCGAGGACATGGGAGCCGCCCGTCTCATGGGCATCAACGTGAACACGACGATATCATTCACCTTTGCCGTGGGGTCCGCGCTCGCCGGAATCGGTGCCGTGCTCTACAGCATGGCCTACCACCAGGCGACCCCGACCATGGGCATCATGCTCGGCACCAAGGCCTTCGTGGCCGCGGTCCTCGGTGGCATCGGCTCGATTCCCGGCGCCGTCATCGGTGGTCTGGTCGTGGGCTTCGCGGAGGTCGCGGTCTCCGCCATCGGTCTTTCGGTCTGGCAGGACGCCGTGGTCTTCCTCCTCCTCATCGTCGTCCTCATCGTGAAGCCGACCGGTATCCTCGGTCACCCGATGACCGAGAAAGTATAGGGGGCTCACATGGAAGAGACCGATAGGACAGAGGAGAAGCGACCCACGATCAAGATGGGGATCGGTGCAGGCACAGGCATCGTCGGCGGCTACCGCACGCTTCCCATGCCCGCGCGCTATGCGATCAATGCCGTGCTTGTCGCCTTGTTCCTCATCGTGGGGGAGTCGATGATTGGCGGCGGCATCGTGAGCCGTTATCAGACGACCGTCCTCGAGCAGATCGGCATCTACATCATCATGGCCGTCTCGCTCAACATTGCCACGGGCTATCTGGGCCAGCTGCCGCTCGGCCATGCAGGCTTCATGTCCGTGGGCGGCTATGCGTGTGCGCTGTTCGTGATGAAGAACATGGACAAGTTCGGGTTGACCTTCGCGAACATGGTCACCCCCTCGTTCGCGTCCGTCATGCTCTTCGCGCTCGGCCTGCTCTTCGGTGGTGTCTGCGCGGCCATCTGCGGCCTTATCATCGGCATCCCGGCCCTGCGCCTCAAGGGCGACTACCTCGCCATCATCACGCTTGGGTTTGCCGAGATCATCCGCGTCGTGATGCTTAACATCGACTCGGTCCTCGGCTTCGAGCTTACGGGCGGTGCCAAGGGTCTCACGGGAATACCCAGCTACACGAACTTCCTTAACACGTTCATCGTGGTGGCCATCGTGATCTTCCTCATCCACACGATGATGAAGTCGCGTCATGGTCGCGCGATCATCGCCATACGGGACAACGAGATAGCCGCCGAGGCGTCAGGCATCAATACCACGTATTACAAGACGCTTGCCTTCGTGGCCTCCGCGTTCTTCGCGGGCATCGGCGGCGGTCTCTATGCCGGGTGCATCGGCGTCATGGCCCCTGCCAAGTTCGGCTTCATGAAGTCGGTCGAGATCCTCGTCATGGTCGTGCTCGGCGGCATGGGCTCGATGCTCGGGTCCGTGGTCTCGGCGACGGGTCTCACGATCCTGCCCGAGGCGCTGCGCGCCTTCTCCGACTATCGCATGGTGGTCTACTCCGTCGTCCTGATCCTTGTCATGATCTTCCGCCCCCAGGGTCTTCTCGGCTCCTATGACTTCTCGCTCAGTCGCGTGATCGAGAGGATCATGAACCACGACTATCCTTGGAAAAGGAAACCAAAGGACACGGTTGACGCGGGGGTGAGCGCCGATGTCGAACGATAGGAAGAGGCGCTCGGTCCTCGTCCAGATGGAGACGCCCAACCTGATCCCGGAGCGTGACCTTGGCAGGAAGCCTGTTCTCGAGGCGCACGACCTTGGTATCGACTTTGGTGGTCTTACGGCGGTCGATGACTTCAACATCGCCATGGGTCGCACGGAGATCTCTGGACTCATCGGACCCAACGGTGCTGGCAAGACGACGATCTTCAACCTTCTCACCAACGTCTACAAGCCCACGAGGGGGACGATTCTCCTCGATGGCTATGATACCGCGGGCAAGAGCGTTGTCGAAGTCAACAAGATGGGCATCGCGCGCACGTTCCAGAACATCCGTCTCTTCGACAAGATGACGGTCGAGGAGAACGTTCTCGTAGGCCTGGGAAACTCCATGTCCACCAGCTTGCTCACCGATGTGTTCCGTCTGCCCAAGCACTGGAAGCAGGAGGCCGAGTTCCATGATCGCGCCCTCGACCTTCTCGGCATCTTTGACATGCAGGGACTTGCGACCACCCAGGCCGGCAACCTTCCCTATGGCGCCCAGAGGCGTCTCGAGATCATCCGCGCCTTGGCCACCAACCCCAAGGTCCTCCTCCTTGACGAGCCTGCCGCTGGCATGAACCCCAACGAGACGGATGAGCTCATGGAGAACATCCAGAAGATCCGCGATGATTTTCAGATCGCCATTCTCCTTATCGAGCATGACATGAGCTTGGTCATGGGCGTCTGCGAGGTCATCGGCGTCCTTGACTACGGCAAGATCATCGCCAAGGGCACCCCTGAGGAGATTCCAGAGCGATCCGAGGGTCATCGAGGCCTATCTCGGCAAGCAGGAGGTGAAGTAACGTGGCGAGCATGCTTTCCGTGCAGGACCTGTACGTCTCATATGGTGCCATCAAGGCCGTTCTCGGCATCTCGTTCGACATCAACGAGGGCGAGATCGTCACGCTTATCGGGGCTAACGGAGCGGGCAAGTCCACGACGCTCAACACCGTCTCCGGTCTTCTCAAGCCTGAGTCCGGAAACGTCGAGTACAGGGGCGAGCAGCTCGTAGGGCATCAAACCCCACAGAATCGTCGGCAAGGGCCTTGCTCTCTGCCCCGAGGGTCGTCGCGTCTTCACCGAGATGTCGGTCGCGGAGAACCTCGAGATGGGCGGCTATACCCGCACCGACGCCGAGAACGTCGAGACGCTCAAGAAGGTCTTCGAGCGCTTTCCGCGTCTGAAGGAGCGTGTCTCGCAGGTTGCCGGTACCCTCTCTGGAGGCGAGCAGCAGATGCTGGCCATGGGTCGCGCCCTCATGTCCAAGCCCGACCTTCTCATGCTTGACGAACCCTCCATGGGACTCGCTCCCATCCTCGTCCAGGAGATCTTCGACATCATCAAGGAGCTCAACGAGCAGGGGACTACCATTTTGCTGGTCGAGCAGAACGCGAGCATGGCCCTCTCTATTGCCGACCGTGGCTATGTCCTCGAGACGGGCTCCATCGTCAAGACCGGTACGGGCAAGGAACTTCTCAGCGATGATGACGTGCGCAGGGCATATCTCGGTGGCTAGGCCAGGCCAAAGACTGATGCCCGTTGATCCGCGAGCTTCATTTCACAACGACCCCCTCGGAAAATCTCCGAGGGGTCGTACTCTCAACGAGCATGAGTCTGACTGCGGGCTTTGAGGTGCGCCCTTTGTCTAGAAGGCCTCCTCAAATGCGGCGAGAAGCTCATCGAACTCCTGGTAGGCGGGGATGTCTGGGTTGTCAGCGATGATCTTGTCGGTGCTCCTAAAGAGAAAGCCCGCCTTGCTCGCGCGTATCATCGCAAGGTCGTTGTAGGAGTCTCCGGTGGCGATGGTCTCGAAGCCCATCGACTGAAGGCCGCGCACGGTCGTGAGCTTAGACTGGGGGCATCGCATCGAGAAGCCGGTGACCTCGCCAGACGGTGCCACGGCGAGCGTGTTGCAGAAGATCGTGGGCCAGTTGAGCTTCTCCATGAGCGGCTTGGCGAACTGCTCGAAGGTGTCGGAGAGTATCATGACCTGGGACTCCCGGCGGAGCCGGTCGAGAAACTCGTGCGCACCGGGAAGCGGATCGATCGTGGCAATGACTTCCTGAATCTCATGCAGTCCGAGGCCGTGCTCGCGCAGGATGCCAAGGCGCCAGCTCATGAGCTTGTCGTAGTCGGGTTCGTCACGGGTGGTGCGGCGAAGCTCGGGGATACCCGAGGCCTCGGCGAACGCGATCCAGATCTCGGGGACGAGAACGCCCTCCATGTCGAGGCAGCAGATGTTCATCGATGACCTTTCTAGCACGAGAACTCAACGGACGCACCATGCTCGTTGGCGCGCATCGTGCGAATCCAGAGGTCTGGCAGGGTGCCCTCGGCGGCGTTGACGACCCTCTGGGCGCCATCATCGCCGTCGGCGATGGCGAGCATCGTCGCCCCCGACCCTGAGATGAGGAACGCGCAGGCGCCGGATGCGAGCGACGTGGCCCGCAGGCGCTCGTAGTCGGGAATGAGCGGCGCGCGGTAGGGCTCGTGGGTGCGATCGTGACAGCACTCGCTGATGGCGTCGGGATCTCCCGAGGCGAGCGCGCTCACCATGGCGAGGCAGCGACCGACCTGCCACGAGACAGTGCTGATGGGCACCATCGAGGGTAGCGCCTTCCGGGCGTCGCGCGTGAGCACCCGGTAGGGTGGAGCCATGCAGACGAAGCGAAGGTTTGGTGCGACGACCCACCGCGTGGTCACGGTGTCGTCCTCATTCACGAACGAGCTCACGAGACCGCCCATGACAGCGGGAGCCACGTTGTCGGGGTGACCTTCGATGCGCGTGGAGATGTTGAGCGCGCTTGTTCGGTCGAGGGGGAGCCCTGCGAGGGCCTGTGCGGCAAGTACGCCCGCAACGATGCAGGTGGAGCTCGAACCCAGACCTCCCGAGGAGGGGATGGGGGAGTCTTCCATGATGTGGAGCGGCCTGCTTGCCACGCCGTACTCCGCGCATGCGGCGAGATAGGAGGTCCAGACGAGGTTGTCGTCGCCGCAGAGCTCAGGCGCGCACCCCTCGACGAGAAGTGAATCGGCCGGCTCGAAGGTGAAGGTTGCCGCGATCTCGAGCGCAAGCCCCAGCACGTCGAACCCCACGCCAAGGTTTGCCGTCGTGGCAGGAACCCGTACCGTTACGCGCCCGTTCGCTTGCTGCTCTCCGGTCTCGCTCACAGGAAGACCCTCGCGCAGGAGGACTCCACGAACGCGGGCATCTTGCTCTGATCGCAGACGTCGTCATGCAGGACCTCTCCGTCACGAAGGCTGGAGAGCTGCGGAGGGGCGACCGTATCCGTGATGTGCTCGAGGGAGTCCATGCACGCGAAGCCGTTCATGCCGGAGGTGTCGACCCCGAGCGCGCCGAGGACGTCCGCGGAGAACTTGTAGGGGCTTGCCGTCGACAGGCAGACGCGCGTGGTGCCGTCGGGGGTGATGCCGTCGAGCACGCTCTTGGCGACGGCGGTGTGCGGGTCGATGAGCTTGCGGTTCGTCTCCCATGTGGCGCGAATCGTCTCGCGGGTCTCGTCATCGCTGGCGTGGCCGCAGTCGAAGGTCTCGCGAATCTTTGCGTAGACGTCTGCGGGAAGGGTGTAGACGCCGCCGTCGCGCAGGCCCGCCATGAGACTGGAGACGAGCTCGACGTCACCGTCGGACGCATAGTAGAGCATGCGCTCGAGGTTGGACGAGACGAGTATGTCCATCGAGGGCGAGATCGTCTTGACGAATGCGCGGTTACGGTCGTAGGTGCCCGTCGAGATGAAGTCGGTGAGGACGTCGTTGGAGTTGGATGCCACGATGAGCCTGCGCACGGGGAGTCCGAGACGCTTGGCGTAGTAGCCGGCGAGCACGTCTCCGAAGTTGCCCGTGGGGACGCAGAAGTCCACCTTCTCGCCGCTCCTGACGATGCCACCGCGTACGAGCTGCGCGTACGAGTTGAAGTAGTAGGTTACCTGTGGTGCAAGGCGGCCGACGTTGATGGAGTTGGCGCTCGAGAGCACGACGTTGCGCTTGGCGAGACGTGCGCCGAGCTCGCCGTCGGCAAAGATGCGCTTTACCTCGGTCTGTGCGTCATCGAAGTTGCCGCGTATGGCGCAGACGGCGACGTTGGAGCCTATCTGGGTCACCATCTGAAGACGTTGTACGTCAGACACCTTTCCATAGGGGAAGAAGACGCAGACGCCTGTGCCGTCGACATCGGAGAAGCCGTCAAGTGCGGCTTTTCCCGTGTCGCCCGAGGTCGCCGTCACGACCATGACATCATGGCCGTCTCCCTTGCGCGCCACGCTCATGAGCTGGGGAAGCATCTGGAGCGCAATGTCCTTGAAGGCGCAGGTCGGGCCATGGTAGAGCTCGAGCAGCCAGTCGCTGCCGAGGGGGGTGACGGGTGCGATCGACTCGTCGTCCCACTGGGGTCCATAGGCGCTGGCGACGCAACGGGCAAGCTCGTCCGGCGTGTAGTCGGGCAGGAGCGTGCCGAGGATTGTGGTCGCCGTCTCCTGGAAGCTGGCGCCAATCATGCCGGCGAGGTCAATCGCGTCTTGGCCAAGCTGGTCGGTAACATAAAGCCCCCCGTCGGGGGCGATGCCCGTGAGGATAGCTTGCTTGCTTGTTACAGAATCGGCATTCGAGCGGGTGCTGTGGTAGAAAGTTCTCACTTGTGGGCTCCTTGCATCACGGGCCTCGAGCTTTGTCTACGCACGTATGATAGCTGTGCGGAAGGCCATTAGAAACCGGCTGACACAGAATCGAAAGGAACCCAGATGAAGATAGCCGTCCTTGGGTACGGAACCGTGGGTCGCGGTGTTGCCGAGATCATCGACAGGCACGTCGGATCCGTCGAGGTCGCCCGTATCCTCGAGCTACCTGACCGGCTCAGTGACCCCCGCATGACCTCCGGCTACGCCGACATCGTCAACGATCCCCAGATCGAGCTCGTGGTCGAGTGCATGGGTGGCGTCGAGCCCGCTCATGCCTTCATCCTCGCGGCGCTCAACGCGGGAAAGCATGTGGTCACGTCAAACAAGGCCGTGGTCGCCGAGTACTTCGCCGAGTTCGTCGAAGCCGCCAACGCGCATGACGCGGGTCTTCTCATCGAGGCGTCCGTGGGTGGCGGCATCCCCTGGATCGCAAGCATCATCAAGGCGCGTCGCATCGATGCCGTCAACTCCTTCCAGGGCATCATGAACGGAACCACGAACTACATCGTGTACAAGATGCTCAAGGACGGATCCGACTTCGCCGAGGTGCTGAGCAAGGCCCAGGAGATGGGATATGCCGAGCGTGATCCCTCTGCCGACATAGATGGCATTGACGTGCGGAACAAGACGATCATCTCGGCCTCCGTCGCCTTCGACGTCGCGTGTACGAAGGAACTCCCCGTGACGGGTATCCGCACGCTCACCAAACGCGACCTCTCCCTCTTTGGCAGCCATGATCGTACGATCAAGCTTCTTGGCAGGGGGGTGCAGAGGGACGGGCGCTATGCCGTCGCCGTCGAGCCTGTTGCCGTTCAGACCTCCTCGCTCGAGGCCGACGTGCCTTCGAACTTCAATCTCATGACGCTTGACGGCGATACGGTGGGCGAGCTCAAGTTCTATGGCCAGGGTGCCGGCTCGCTCCCCACGGGCAATGCCATCGTGCAGGACATCCTCGATTGCGCCTCCGGCGTCCATCCCCGCTACGACTTCTCGCGCGGCCTCACGTACGACCCGGAGCTGCTCCGCTCCGACTACGTGTTCCGAACGGAGGAGGACATCGAGGGCTCTCGCTCCTACGAGCCCGGTGCCGTTCTCGTGCGCGATCTCACCGCAGAGCAGGCGCGAGCGATTCTTACGTCGGCTCTTGAGGCCGACCCCACCACCTTCATGGCAGCCCTCGTCAAGGAAAGCTAGGTCCAGCAATGATCAAGATTGCAAAGTTCGGCGGTTCCAGCGTCGCAGCTGCCGAGCAGTTCAAGAAGGTCAAGGCCATTGTCGACTCCGATCCCGATCGCAAGTTCGTGGTGGTCTCCGCCGTCGGCAAGCGCTTTGACGGGGACAACAAGATCACCGACCTGCTCCTTCTCGTCAACGCACACATCCAGTACCATGTGGACTGCACGTCCCTGCTCGCCGACATCGAGCAGCGCTTCGTCGACATCGCCGACGAGCTGGGCATCACGTGGCCCGTTGCCGAGAAGTTCGATACCTTCGCCGGAAACATCAAGAAGCATTCGCCCGAGTACATCGTCTCGCGTGGCGAGTGGTTCACGGCGCACATCATGGCCGAGTACCTGGGTCTCAAGTTCGTGGATGCTGCCGACGTCATCGTGTTTCACCATGACGGTAGCGTTGACGTAGAGCGTACCGCCTCCCGGCTTAAGGAGGTCGTGGTTCGCGAGGGCTCCTTCGTCCTGCCCGGCTTCTACGGCGCCACGGTCGACGGCTCCATCAAGCTCTTCAAGCGCGGTGGCGGGGACATCACCGGTGCCATCGTCGCACGCTGCATCAACGCTGACCTCTATGAGAACTGGACCGACGTGTCCGGATTCCTCTCCGCCGACCCCCGTGTCGTGGACGACCCCCGCTCCATCCGCCGCATCACCTTCGACGAGATGCGCGAGCTCTCCTACATGGGTGCCTCCGTCCTGCAGGAGGAGGCCATCTTTCCCGTGCGCGAGGTCGGCATCCCCATCCTCATCAAGAACACCAACCGCCCCGAGGACCGAGGCACCATCATCTCCGAGACTGCCGAGGTGGGTGCCAACGAGCACCTCATCACGGGCGTCGCTGGCAAGAAGGACTTTCTCGCCGTGCACGTCAAGAAAGCCCATATGTCCAACGAGGTCGGCGTCATCAGTCGTGCCCTCGACATCTTCGAGCGCTATGGCGTCTCCGTCGAGCACATCCCCACGGGCGTCGACTCCTTCGGCGTGGTCGTCGAGGCCGACGAGGTCCGCGACACGATCTATTCGATCGTCGCGGACATCCGGCGCGAGATCAAGCCGGACGACATCACGATGCTCGACAAGATCGCCCTCATCTCGGTCGTCGGTCGCAACATGTCCAGGCGCTCCGGCACCTCGGGCAAGATCTTCGGCGTCCTGGGCAACGCAGGTATCAACATTCGCATGATCACCCAGAGCTCCGAGGAGATCAGCATCATCATGGGCGTTGACAACAGCGACTTCGAGCACGCCATCAAGGTCATCTACGAGGGATTCGTCCGTGACGAGATGGTCTCTTCGCCAAAGGCTCGCTAGTCGTGACAGAGCAGATCCGTCCGAAGGGATTTCTCATGAGTGACAAGACCGTTGCGATTCTCGGCGTTACCGGCGTCGTGGGAACGCAGATGCTCCAGTGTCTCGAGGAGCGCAACTTCCCTGTGAGGAGACTCGTACCGCTTCGCGAGCGCTCGCTCCGTCGGCAGAGACGTCATCTTTCAGCGGCTGAGAGGGCGCCCGTTGTCGAAGGCCACGCCTGACGCCTTCGAAGGTGTCGACATCGTCCTCGGCGCTGCCGGCGACGAGCAGGCGAAGGCACTTCTCCCTGAGGCCGTAAGCGCATGGTGCGGTATGCGTGGACAACTCCCACGCCTTCCGTCCTGGACTGCCGATGTGCCCCTGGTGATACCCGAGATCAATCCCGGAGGACATCGCCAACCATCCCGCGCAACATCATTGCCAACCCGAACTGCGCCTACCATCATCGGTCTCGTTCCCCACGTGGCCGCTGCACGAGGCGGCAGGTCTCAGGCGTCTCATCGTGAGCACCTATCAGGCGGCCTCTGGTGCGGGCATGCCGGGCCTGCGCGAGCTGGAGCGCGAGATGGGCGTCCTGGCTGATGGCGGCGAGATGGGCGAGACCAAGCCCTTCGCCTATCAGCTGGCCGCAAACCTCATTCCGCAGATCGGCGGCTTCCAGGACGAGGCATACACGTCCGAGGAGTGGAAGATGCTGCACGAGGGGCGCAAGATCATGCACCTGCCAGAGGTTCGCGTGAGCTGCACCTGCGTGCGCGTGCCCGTCATGCGCTCGCATTCCGAGTCCATCACCGCCGAGTTCGACCGCTCGATCACCCCGGGAGAGGCCCGCGAGATACTCTCGTCAGCGCCTGGCGTCAAGGTCGTTGACAGTCCCGAGAGCCTTCGCTATCCGATGCCGCTTGACACATCTGACCAGGACCTCGTCTTTGTCGGGCGCATACGCCGCGACACGTCCGCGCCTGATGGCGTCAACTCGCTCACGTTCTTCTGCTGCGGAGACCAGATTCGCAAGGGCGCCGCGACCAATGCCGTGCAGATCGCGGAATACTTGGTATAGGGCATCGGGGCAGGACGAGGGACCACGGCCTCAAGATGTCCGTGGTCCCTCGTCCTGCCTGAAGTCTTGATCTAGTCCTCCGCCGACGAGAGAAACTCCCTCGTGCGAGGGTCGAGCGGGCTGTTGATGATCTGATCTGTGGGGCCGTCCTCCGCGATCTCTCCGTCAAGAAGCAGGCATATGCGATCGGAGGCCTCCCGGGCAAAGCCCATCTCGTGGGTCACGATGCCAACGGCCATTCCCTCGGAGGCGAGCTCGCGGATAAGGCGGTGCATGTCGGTCGTGAGCTTGGGGTCGAGCGCCGAGGTCGCCTCGTCGAAGTAGATCACGTCCGGCTTCATCGCGAGGGCGCGACAGATCGCCACGCGCTGCTGCTGGCCACCCGAGAGCTGACACGGAACCTTGTCGGCGTGCTCGGAGAGGCCAAGCCGGTCGAGAAGGACGCGCGCCTCGGTCTCCACCTCCTCCTTGTCGCGGTGCTGCACGACGGTGGGCGCGTCGCATACGTTGCGCATGACCGAGAAGTGCGGGAAGAGGTTGTAGCTCTGGAAGACGATGCCAAAGCGCATGCGCGCCCGCTGCATCGCATCCCCGTCATAGACGGCATGGCCGTCCTCGCCCCTCGAGGTGACCTCAAGGTCACCGTAGGAGAGCGATCCCTCGTCGAAGGTGTCAAGAAGGGTTAGGCAGCGCAGGAGCGTGGATTTGCCCGCACCTGACGGACCGATGAGCGAGACGACCTCGCCACGGTCGATGCCAAACGAGACGTCGTGTAGGACCTCGCGCGAGCCAAACGACTTGCGTGCTCCCTTAATCGAAACCGCCCTGGTGCTAGTCATGGTAGTAGTCCAGCTTCTTCTCGGCCTTGCGGAGGGCGAACTCGATGAGGAGACAGGTCACCCAGTAGATCGCAGCAGCCATGGCAAACGGGATCATGGTGCGCTGCGAGGCCACGAGCGCCCGGCTCTGCGTGAACATCTCGATGATGCCGATGGAGAAGGCAAGCGACGTGTCCTTGACGAGCGTGATGACCTCGTTGCCCATGGCGGGCAGAATCCTCTTGACCACCTGGGGCAGGATGATTCTGAAGAAGGTCTGCCCGTGGGAGTAACCGAGTACCTGCGCCGCCTCGTACTGCCCCTGGGGCATGCTCTGGATGCCCGAGCGGTAGATTTCGGCGAAGTAGGCCGCGTAGTTGACGATGAAGGCGATGATCACGGCGGTGAACATGTAGTCGGAGCCGGTCCGAAGGCCGAAGACATAGTACGGAACGAAGAAGACCGCAAACATCTGGAGCATGAGGGGCGTGCCGCGCATCAGCGAGATGACGAGCTGCATGAGGAGCGACAGGGGCCTGAACCTCGAGAGGCGTCCGAGGACGATGACGACGCCGAGGGGGATCGCCCCTAGGAGCGTGAGCGCGAATATCTCAAGCGAGGTGCCGTAGCTTGAGATGAGCATGGAGAACATGGTGGAAGAGGGCACGTGTGACCGCCTACGACAGGGGTCCGCCAGACGGCGGACCCGAAACCTTCGCTATACGTTTCCTGACTACTTCTTGGGGAGGCACCAGAGGTCGTAGGAGACGCCCTGGTCGGCGTACTTCTCGCAGACCTCCTTGACCTTGCCCTCGGAATCGAGCTGCTGGAGGTCCGACTCGACCGTGGCGGCAAGGTCCTCGTTGCCAAGCGCGAAGCCGACGCCAAAGTGCTCGGAGTTGAGTGCCTCGCCGAGGATCGTGAACTCCGAGGTGCGATCGCCGATGTTGTATACGGCGACGGGATAGTCGATGGCGACGGCATCGGCGGAGCCATTTTCGAGCATCATGAAGGCCGTGTTGTAGTTATCGATGGTCTGGAGCTGCGCGAACGTGGCTCCAAGCTCGGCTTGGGCGCCGTCGGCCGAGAGAAGGTCGAGGGCTGCGGAATCTGCCTGGGTGATGACGTTCTTGCCCGCAAGGTCGGCGAGGCCCGCGATGCCGGAGTCGGCGCGTACGACCACGACCTGACGGTTCTCCATGTAGGCGTCGGTGAAGGCATAGTCACCCTCTCGACCCTCGATGGTGAAGCCATTCCAGATGCATGTGATCTGACCGCTGTTGAGCAGGGCATCCTTGGCATCCCAGGAGATGGGGGTGGGAGTGTAGGTCCAGCTCTCCATCGCGCAAACCGCCTGAGCGAGGTCAAGGTCAAAGCCCGTGTACGTACCGTCGTCACCAACATAGCCGTATGGCGGGAACTCCTGGTCAAAGCCGACGACGAAGTTTCCGTCGAAGGAGGTCTCCTTCGACGTTGTGGACGAGGTGGAAGAATCGGATGGGGAGGAGCAGCCCGCAAGGCCAGCGAGCGTGGACGCACCCATGACGGCGAAGGCGCTCGTAAGGAACTGGCGACGGTCAAGGTCGGGGGAGTCGAACTTCATGTTTTCTGCTCCATTCTTGCGGCGCCCATGCAGGCGCACTTTAGCATGATGGAGTAAGGATAGCTGCTCGTACCGTCTCGTTCAAGGCACGACACCTTGACGAAATAACGTCTTGCTCAAACGCGTGGTCTTATGTGTGGAGAGAGGTGGTCAGAAAAAACTTCGAGATTCCCCCTTGCATCATTGGCGTGTTTTGCAATAATAGACGAGCTGCACGAGGTGGGTCACATGGTGGGTGTAGCTCAGTTGGAAGAGCGACGGACCGTGGCTCCGTAGGTCGAGGGTTCGAACCCCTTCACCCACCCCATTACAGTTGAATAGGGACCGGTAGCTCAGCTGGTAGAGCAGGGGACTCTTAATCCCAAGGTCCAGGGTTCGAACCCCTGCCGGTCCACCATGTAACATATGAGGTCAGATGCCGTTTTCGGTGTCTGGCCTTTTTCGTTATTGCGCCAAGTCATTCACTCATACGCTGACGAACAGCTTCTCTGGGATACCTGCATGAAGGAGACCGAGAGGTCGGGGCTGCGACCCGCAGCTCCCTATGCCATGTCCGTCTACCACGACCGCGAGCACAAGGAACACGACGTCGGTGTCGAGGTACGGATGTGTGTGGAGGGGGACTACGCCGACACCGAGCATGTGAGATCCAAGACCGTGCCTGCCGTGCAGCATGCCTCCGCCACCTACAAGGGTTCCTATGAGAAGCTCGGCGGCGTCAACCAAGCCGTCGCGAACTGGGTCTGCGACAATGGCTACGAGTTCGATGGCCCCATGTCTTGCATCTACCACGTAAGCCCACATGAGACAAACGATCCGAACGAATACGTCACCGAGATATGCTACCCCGTGAAAAAGCCCTAGGGGGTTCCATGGGTACGGGCACGATTTCGTGTGACCGATCGCAGCCTACGCTCCCGCGTCATGTCGTGGAACCAGCGTCCAGTATGGAATCGATGGCCGTAGCCTGCCGTGCGTCGAGAAGGCCAAGCTCAAGGGCTGCCTCCGTCGAAAGGCCAGCCACGTCGATCGTCGCAATGATCGCGCGGTTTGCTCGTGCATCGCAGAGCTCGCCGAGCCTGTCCTGCGCTCGTGCCATCTCGGAGGAGACGTCATCGAGGTCTACGCCGAGAAGGTCCCCTAGCTCGCTCGCGACATAGCGAACGCCCTTCACGTCCTTGCGCAATGCGTGAGTGGCGACGGCATCAGAAAGATCAAGTGCATCTTCGACACCGACGAGATGCATCCGCATCCCGTCAAGACGGGCACGCAGATGCTCGGGAGGAAGACCCGTGTGCCTGCGGGCCCTCTTCCAACGGACGTTCTCTGACTCGCGCACGATCCGTCGGACATCCTGGCGCGTCTCTTTGCTCCGGAGCATCTTGAGCGCTCGTCTGCGCTCGACCGCGCGCAGCTCTTGGCAGTAAGAAAGTAGCGTGGGTTCGGTGACAGAGCGTTCGACTTCTAGAGCCTCGACCTGCTCGCATAGGATGTCAAGCTCACGCAGGCGAGAGGTGGGTCGCATGAGCTCGTGCAGGTCATCTGCAAGCAAATGCGCCTGACGGCTTCTTTGGTAGGGCCTGATGAAGGCGAGCAGGGAGCGCATCGTGCGAATCGCCACACGATAGCGATGCAGCGTCTCGGGATCATCCGGATCATCAAGGAACGTGCGAAGGCACGTCTCCACGTGCCTGGCCATCGAGAAGAGGCTTCTCTCCACCCGTCCGAGCGCCTCCCATGGTGCGGTGCTCGGGCCCTGCACAAACCAGACGAGCCCAGACTGGACAGCGACGCGCCTGCCAGTGAGCCAGAAGGCCGCGGCGGCTCCCTCGTCGAAGCGTGGCGCGTTCCCGTCGAGGCACCGAGCCGCCTGCTCTACGAAGGGGTTGTGTCCCACTGCCACGACCACGCGGGCCTCGGCGGACGAAAGCTCATGGAAGAAGGCGCCGACGTCCTGGCTGTAGAGGGATTGGCGAATCTCGACGGGCTTGATGCCAAGCATATGGGCAACGATCGTCGCCGTCTGCCTCGCACTCACCGCAGGGCTCGACCAGATCACAACGTCGCCGTCAGCATCAATCAGCGAACGGACATGAGGCATCATCGCTTTGAGTGATCGCCTGCCCGCCATGGTAAGGCCGCGCGAGACGTCACCGCTGTCTTCCGGGCAGACCTCGGCCGCTCCATGGCGCACCAAGACGAGAAGCTCAACCATCGAATTGCCTCCTCTCCGCCCGACAGGATTCGGCATCGTTGCACTCCACGAACACTCCCTCATCGTAGCAGGTGAGAGACCGGGATGCACTATCGGTAGGACGGACTGGGGGAGAAGCGAGATGGTACGCTGCCGTGCGGATGCCGTTTTTTCGCGTGCGGACGCTTCTTATACAAAAACCCTCCGTACGCGACGTTTCTGGCACGCGAAGTATGCGTGCGGACGGCTCTTGCGCAAAAACCCTCCGTACGCGAAGCGACGTCACCGAGAAACCCGTGTCTCGAGCGGCCCTTTTCGTCATTTCCTGTCTCATGAGCATGCTAGGCTCATGCCATGGGGGGGGTGATTGGCACGTCGACCACCAGACTACATCGGAAGACGCACAGGCTCGTTCGGGGTGCCATGGCTTGCGCCATGGTCGCAGTCGGGCTCGCGTCTGCCCGAATCGGCTGTTGGGACCTTGCTGCCATGGCCTCTGGTTCCAACCAGGTCGCACAGGTCGCATCCTCGACGCGCTCGGGTGCCACGGCTTGGGACGAGACCGTCTCCCCTGACTACTACCGAATCGTGGGCACGGCCGTCGTGGACCAGGACGTTGCTGCGTGGACGGTCTCGTATTCCTCGCTCGATGCGTTTGGACGCGCCGGTCGCGCGGTCGCATGCGTGACCCACCAGATGGTAGAGACGGGCGTCGCGCGCAAGCGCACTGCCATGTCGGACATCCATCCCTCGGGATGGGGACATAACGCCATCGTGGACATCGCCCAACCCAATGGGTCGGTCTACCATGGCTACCTCTTTAACAGGTCGCATCTCATAGCTAAGTCCCTTGGCGGGGAGGATGTCACGGAGAACCTCGTCACGGGCACGCGCATGCAGAACGTGGGCTCCAACGATGGTGAGGGTGGCATGGCGTATCCCGAGGGCCTCGTGCGCACTTGGCTCGACAAGAACCCCGAAGGTACCGTGTGGTATTCGTCCACGCCCACGTACGAGGGGGATGAGGTCGTGCCCAGAAGCGTCATCGTGGACCTCCTATCCTCTGATGGCACACTCGACCTCGAGCTGGAGGTCTACAACACTGCGTGGGGGTACAGTATCGACTACGCGGACGGGTCCTACTCTACGAAGTGATCGATTGGGGAGGGGCATGGGAGACACGGAGACGCATGACGGGATGGCCGAGGTTCTCGAGGCCCTCGCACCGGACCGTTCGCTTTTCGAGGATGTCGTGTCCGTCAGGCACGTGTGGCAGGGGCGCATCTTCTCGGTCGACAATCTCGAGGTCGAGCTCGCGGACGGCTCGCGTGGCGTGCGAGAGATCGTCCGGCACAACGGTGGCGCTGCAGTCGTAGCCGTCCGTGACGGACGCGTGTGCCTCGTGCGCCAGTATCGCGTGGCGCTCGGACGCGTGACGCTCGAGATTCCGGCAGGTAAGCTCGAATGTGGCGAAGACGGTGCCGGATGCGCCGCACGCGAGCTTTACGAGGAGACGGGCCTGCGAGCCGAGACGCTCGAGCCTCTCGTGACCACGCTTGGCTCGCCTGGTTTCACCAACGAGCATACCGAGGTCTTCGCGGCGCGTGGACTCTCGCAGGATGTGGCGTCTCCCGACGAGGGAGAACTCGTCGATGTCGTGTGGCTTCCCCTGGGTGCGGTCATCTCCGCCATTCGTGCTGGTGTCATCCAGGATGCCAAGACGGTGGCCGGGGTGCTTGCGATGCTTTCGGAAGGCGCTGCCAGCTCCTGACGAAAACGGAGGGACTTTTGCTATAGAATAACCTCGCCGTAAGGCGGTCTCATGCTCCCTTAGCTCAGTTGGATAGAGCACCGGTCTTCTAAACCGTCGGTCGGGCGTTCGAATCGCCCAGGGAGCACCAATGCATATGGTGGCCAGGCATCAAGTGCCTGGCCTTTGTGCTTGTCGAGCTCAAGGGAGGGAAGCCAGGAGGGCCTTGTAAGGTCTCGTCATCAACGGTCAAATGGCTACGGTCACCGAGCGGCTACGTCTATTTCTCCGCGCATGTATTTAAATGAATGAGACGAATGCTTGCATAGGACGTGTGACCATGTTTTAGCACCAGCAGAATCGCATCTGCCTTCGCATCGTCCTTAGGGCATACTTGGGAAGAGGATTCTCTTGGAAGGAGCTCGCATTGATTTACACAATGACGCTAAACCCCGCCCTTGACTATGTCATGCACCCGCTGACTTTGGACATGGGCTTCACGAATAGGTCTTCCTCCGAGGAGCTCTACTGCGGTGGCAACGGCATCAACGTCTCCACGCTCCTCAATGAGCTTGACGTGGTCAACGTGGCCATGGGCATCGTTGCTGGGTTTACGGGTGACTATCTCATCAGCGAGCTCCAGGAGCATGGCATCTCGAGCAACTTCGTCAAGCTCGATCGTGGCTTCACGCGAATCAACATCAAGCTCAACGGCATCGTCATGACGATGGTCAACGGCATGGGTCCGAAGATCTCCGAGAAGAAGGTCGACGAGCTCCTCGAGCGCATGGACGTCGTCAACTCGGGTGACACCCTCGTGCTCACCGGTTCCATTCCCGGTTCGCTCCCCGAGACCATGTACGACCAGATCATGAACCGCCTGGGTGGCCGGGGCATCCAGTTCGTGGTCGATGCCCCGGGCCAGCTCCTCGTGGAGTCCATCAAGGCCCACCCGTTTCTCATCAAGCCCAACAACCACGAGGTCGGTCGCATCTTCCACGTGAACATCGAGACCCCTGAGGAGTGCATGCCCTATGCGCACAAGCTCCAGGACGGTGGTGCGCGCAACGTCATCGTCTCGTGCGGCGGCATCGGCTCGCTGCTCCTTGACGAGTACGGCCAGGAGCACGTGGTGCCTACGGCAAAGGTCAAGCTCGTCAATGCCACTGGTGCCGGAGACTCGATGGTCGCCGGCTTCCTCGCGAGCACCACGCGTGGCTTCGATTACGAGACCTCGCTCATCTATGCCGGTGCCTGCGGTACCGCAACCGCAGCCAGCAAAGGCATCGCCAAGCGGGCGACGATCGATCGCGTCGTGGGAGCCCTCTACAAGAAGATGGGCCGCAAGATGCCCGTCTCGATCTCTGACCAGATCTCGGCAAACGCGGCCAAGCAGGAGGCCAACGACGCCAAGCGGGAGGCCAGCGCCGCCGAGTAGGATCTCTCGTACTGATGTTCCTCGCTCGCATGGGCGATGACATAGCAGTTTAAGAGCCGCTTTGCGGCCGACTGGAGGGGGAGACATGTTCGAAGGTGTTAATGCGTCTGATGGTATCGGTATTGGCGTCGCCCGCGTTGCTGTGGATCCCGATCTTACGTTCACCCCGCACGCACCCGAGGATGTAGATGCCGAGAAGGCTCGCTATGCGAGCGCAGTAGCCAAGTTCGTCGAGCAGACCAACGCGCAGATCGAGCGCATGACGCAGACCGTTGGTGCGGAGGCCGCTGCAATCATGGGCGCTCACATCGAGTTTGCCGAGGATGACGGCATCAAGGACATGGTTGGCAGCTCCATCGACTCCGGGATGTGCGCGGAGCAGGCCGTGAGCGAGGCCTACAAGATGTACTACGACATGTTCTCTGCCTCCGACGAGGAGGTCTTCCGCGAGCGCGCGGCTGACGTCGCTGACGTGAGCACCGGGCTTCTCGCCGACCTGATGGGCAAGGAGGTCGTGGACCTCTCCACCCTTCCCGAGAACTCCATCGTGGTCGTTCGCGAGCTCACCCCCTCCATGACCGCTGACATCGACAAGGACAACGTGGCCGGTATCATCACCGAGACTGGTGGCCGCACCTCCCACTCCGCCATCATCGCCCGCGCCCTCGAGATCCCTGCGGTCCTTTCCGTCGCCAACGCCACCACGCTCGTCAAGAACGGTGACATGATCGTCATCGATGGGTCTGCAGGCAAGGTCATCACGAGCCCCGACGATCACGAGCTCGAGCACTATCGCGCCAAGGCAAAGCAGTATGCCGAGGAGAAGGCCGCCCTCGAGGAGTACCGCGGCAAGCCCACCATCACTGGTGACGGCAAGACCAAGCTGCTCGTTGCCAACATCGGCAACCCCGATGACGCCAACGTGGCCGCAGAGCATGACTGCGAGGGCGTGGGTCTCTTCCGCTCCGAGTTTCTTTTCATGGATGCCAAGGAACTCCCGTCCGAGGACGAGCAGTTCGCTGCCTACCAGAAGGTCGCCCTTCGCATGAAGGGCAAGCCTGTCATCATCCGCACGCTCGACGTGGGCGGCGACAAGGAGATCCCATACCTCAACCTCCGTCACGAGGACAACCCCTTCATGGGCTTCCGTGCCGTGCGCTACTGCCTCAACAACCCCGAGCAGTACAAGGTCCAGCTCACGGCCCTTCTCCGTGCGTCCGCGTTTGGTGACGTCAAGATCATGCTCCCGCTCGTCACCTGCATCGACGAGATTCGCAAGGCCAAGGAACTCCTTGAGGCATGCAAGGTGGATCTTGACGCACGCGGCATCGCCTATAACAAGGACATCGAGGTCGGTACCATGATCGAGACCCCCGCGGCCTCCCTCATCGCCGATGACCTCGCCGCCGAGTGCGACTTCTTCTCCATTGGCACGAACGACCTCATCGGCTATACGATGTGCGCCGACCGTGGCAATGATCGCGTGAGCTATCTCTACACCGTGTACCAGCCTGCCGTCCTGCGCTCCCTCAAGCGCATCATCTCCACGGCCAACGCGGCGGGCATCATGGTTGGCATGTGCGGCGAGGCAGCAGCCGACCCGCTGCTCATCCCCGTGCTCGTCTCCTTCGGCCTAGACGAGTTCTCCGTCTCCGCGCCGTCGATCCTGCGCACGCGCCGCATCCTCTCCGAGTGGACCAAGGCGGATGCGGACGCCCTCGTGGAGAAGGTCATGCAGCTCAAGACGGCCGCAGAGGTCCAAGCCATGCTTCAGGCGGCTGCCAAGTAGTACGTATGTCTCATCGTGGCGCCATCAAGGGACACCCGCTTTTGCGGGTGTCCCTTTCTTGGTCCCTCATGTCTCGGGTGCAACCACACACATGGGCACGAAATCGCCGAAGGGACCTGCGGAGGGGGAGACGCTGCTACCATAGGCAGTTCGACGGCACGATGACGTCAAGCGACGACGGTGCCGCGCACACGTGATATCGCATGCCTGTGAGACGTTCGCCGTCCACCTGACAGGGAGGCTCCCTTTCGGTGAACTCTACGTCAAGTGACGAGAGGGTGCGCAGGTTCACGCTGTTCGACCCCACATGCCTTCCGAATCGAGCGAGGGCGAGAAGCCCGAGCAGGTGCGCGATGTTTGGGGTGCGGACGTTGTAGCAGACGTCGAGGAGGCCGTCCGTAGGGATGGCATCGGGACAGATGGAGAAGCCTCCACCATAGGTGGGACCGTTCTGCAGGGCGAAGACGATGGAGTTAAGTTCGATGGGTTCTTCGCCATCGATGGATACGCGGGAGGGAAAGCCCGACGAATCGCCTTTTACCCGGCTCATGATGCGTACGCATGAGGTGGCAAAGAGCGTCTCGCCCTCTTGCGAGGTATTGGCCTCTCGGCGGTCGGTCGTGTCAAGTGCGATCGCGGCGTCGAGGCCGAAGGAGAGCGTCTCCATGAAGTAGGTGGGAGCGGCGGTCTCACTCTCCACATGACCGAGGTCAATCCTGCGGACGGACCCGCTGAGTATCTCACGGAGCGACTCGTCGGGGTCGTTGAACGTCGCGTGCAGCGTGCGCGCGAAGTCGTTTCCCGAGCCCATCGGTATGATGGCAAACGTAGGCCGGTCTTCGGCCGTGATGTCCATGAGACCGTTCACGACCTCATGGATGATTCCGTCGCCACCGAGGGCAATGACGGTGTCATAGCCGGCGGCGCCGCGAGCCATCGCCTCGCCATCGCCTGCAGCCTTGGTGAGCTGGTGAGTGTACGATGTCGTGGCGGAGTCATACGCCTCGAAGAACCTCTTCACGCGCTCGGCGGCCTGGGCACCTTGCCCGCTGTGGGCCGTGGGGTTTGCGATGACAAGAGTCCTGCCGAGCGTACGAATGGTCATGCGAACCTCCAAGGGTGACTGTCGGGCGTCTTCCATTCTATAAAACCTCGCGCACTTCCGCGTCATGAGTCGCGGTAGGTGGTTCGCGCCTTGGGTGGACGTGACCTTTGCGGGCATCTGTCGCGTGCGAATCGTCGCGTTCGCCATGTCGGAGCGCCAGACAAACACGGCGAACGACCGCCGGCCGTACGCAGATCCCAGCCAAAGGGCAAACCTGATACGGTGGCATCAGGTTTCGTATCGTGAGGCTTTCGAGTCCAGAGCCTTGGTTTACCTAGGCATGTTCGGTCGTGGTGACCGGTGCAGGTCCGCTCTTCTGGCTTTCGTCTTTAGGAGGGGGTCGCTTCATGGGCGTGGGTGAAAGTGTCATTCGGGATGACCAGGGGCTCGAGCGTGTGCGCAGGCTCGCGCAGGCGAAGGCGGCAGAGGGCGCAAGCCTCATCCAAGTGCTGCATGCGGTCCAGAATTCCTACGGTTACCTTCCCATCGAGGTTCAGCGGATCGTAGCGGAGGCCATGCATGCGCCTTTGGGCACCGTCTCGGGTGTCGTGACGTTCTATTCGTTCTTCTCGACCGAACCCAGCGGTCGCCATGGCATCAGATGCTGCCTTGGGACGGCCTGCTATGTGTGCGGGGGCGTGCGTCTCGTCGACCTTCTGGAGGAGCTTCTCCACTGCAAGGTGGGTCACACCACGGCAGACGGCATGTTCAGGTTCGAGGTCGCGCGCTGCATCGGAGCGTGCAGCCTCGCTCCCGCGATCGCCATCGACGACAAGGTCTATGCCAAGGTGACCACCGAAGCGCTTCCGGGCATTATCTCCTCGTACTACGAGGCCGAGAGGAGCGCGCGGTGATGGCTGCCAGATATGCAGGCCGAATCGAGACCATCCCTGATCTTGACCGCGTCAAGCGGGAGTTTCTCGACTCTGTCAAGGACTTCAGGTTCACCATCATCGTCTGCGGAGGCACGGGCTGCATCTCGTCTCATTGCGGGGACGTCCTTACCGCGCTTCGCAAGCACTGCACCCTTCGTGGCCTGGAAGAAGAGGTCCGCATCGTCGAGTCGGGCTGTTTGGGGCTGTGCGCCCTCGGTCCGACCGTCCTCGTGGAGCCGGGTGACACGTTCTACGTCAACATGACGTCCGAGAAGATTGTCCAGGTCGTTGACAGGCACATCATCGGCGGCAAAATCCAGGAGGAGTACACCTTCTTCGACGAGCCGAGAAAGGAGCACATACCCCGTCTCACCGACATCCCGTTCTATCACGATCAGGTCAAGATCGCCCTTCGCAACTGCGGGTCGATCGATTGCGCCTCCATCGAGGAGTACATTTCGAGGGATGGGTACTTTGGCTTCGCGAAGGCCGTGAAGGAGCTCGGAAGGGTCGGCACCTACGAGGAGCTCATCAAATCAGGACTTCGTGGCCGTGGTGGTGCGGGCTTTCCCACGGGCATCAAGTGGCAGAGTGGCCATGACCAGCCCGGTGACAGGAAGTACATCGTCTGTAACGGTGACGAGGGCGACCCGGGCGCGTTCATGGATCGCTCCGTCCTCGAGGGAGACCCCCACTCCATCATCGAAGGCCTCCTCATCGGCGGATATGCCATCGGTGCCAAACAGGGATTCGTCTACGTTCGGGCCGAGTATCCCATCGCCGTCGAGCGGCTCCAGGCTGCCATCGGAGTCGCCTATGACCGCGGCCTTCTCGGCAGGAACATCCTCGGCACGGGATTCGACTTCGACTTGGAGATACGCATCGGCGCGGGTGCCTTCGTCTGTGGCGAGGAGACGGCCCTCCTGAACTCCATCGAGGGCAAGCGTGGCGAACCGCGCCAGAAGCCGCCCTTCCCGTTCCAGAGTGGTCTCTACGGTTGTCCGACGATCATCAACAACGTCGAGACGCTTGCCAACGTTCCCGTGATCATCACGCGCGGTGGTGATTGGTACGCCTCGTACGGTGTCGGCAGGTCGAGGGGCACGAAGGTCTTCGCCCTCGCGGGAGACATTCGATACTCGGGCATCATCGAGGTCCCCATGGGCATCACCATGGGCGACATCGTGTTCAGGATCGGCGGTGGCATCAAGGACGGCAGGCAGTTCAAGGCCATCCAGTCCGGCGGTCCCTCCGGTGGTTGCCTGACGAGAGACCATTTCGACGTCTCGGTGGACTACGAGAGCCTTGCGGCCATGGGAGCGATCATGGGATCGGGCGGACTCATCGTCATGGACGAGACCACCTGCATGGTGGACACGGCACGCTACTTCATGGACTTCGTGCAGGACGAGTCATGCGGACACTGCGTACCCTGTCGCATCGGTACGAAACGCATGCTCGAGATCTTGCAGAGAATCGTGGCGGGCAAGGGGGAGGAGGCCGACCTCGACATGCTCGAGACCTTGGGTAACACCATCAAGGATACGGCGATGTGCGGTCTCGGTCAGACAGCCCCCAACCCGGTGCTCACGACGCTCAGGTACTTCCGTGACGAGTATGAGGCCCATGTCGTTCACAAGACCTGTCCCGCTCACGTCTGCAAGGGAATGCTCGTCTATGTGATCGATCACGAGAAGTGCCGTCGCTGCGGGCTCTGTGCGAGGAGCTGCCCGACAAAGGCCATCACGGGCGGTGGGAAAGAGCCGTTTGCCATCAATACCGAGGTCTGCTCCCGCTGCGGTACCTGTATAGCCCACTGCACGTTCGGTGCCATCTCAATCAGGTAGGGAAGTGAGTCACACGTGATTGGACTTACGATCAACGGAATTACCGCGCAGGCACCGGAGGATGCCACCATCATGGAGGCGGCCGAGCTTGTCGGCATCAGGATACCCGGCCTCTGCAGATACCAGAAGATCCATGCCATCGGGGCGTGTCGCATCTGCGTCGTCGAGGTGGAGGGCGCAAGAAACCTCCAGGCCTCGTGCGTGGTCAAGGTGCACGAGGGCATGGTCGTCCATACGAACAGCAAGCGCGTACGTGACGCACGCAAACTTGTCTACGACCTCATCATCTCTGATCACCCGAGGGATTGCATGGCCTGCTCGCGCAATCAGACCTGCGAGCTCCAGCAGCTTGGCTTCGACCTCGGCGTCACCGAGCAGCACCTCCACGGCCAGCTCAAGGAATGCTATCTCGACGTCTCTCCTGCGATCACGCGCGATACGACCAAGTGCGTCCTCTGCCGTCGCTGCGTGACCGAATGCCGTGACATCCAGGGGGTCGGAGCCATCAGCGCGCAGAACCGTGGTTTCAACAGCGTCGTGGCGCCTCCCATGGAGCTTCCCCTCGATGCCACGAACTGCTCGATGTGCGGCCAATGCACCACCGTGTGTCCCACGGGAGCACTCACGGAGACGTCTCACTCGGAGCGGGTCTGGGAAGCGCTCTCCGACCCGGACAGACGCGTCGTCGTCCAGACGGCGCCTGCCGTGCGCGTCGCGCTTGGAGAGCCGTTCGGCATCCCCTTTGGCGAATCGGTCACGGGAAGGATGGCCTCCGCCCTGCGCGCGATGGGCTTCGACGATGTCTTTGATACGGACTGGGGAGCCGATCTCACAATCATGGAGGAAGGGACGGAGCTTCTGCACCGTCTTGTCGACTCGGTCTCTGGTGGGTCTGCGGTGCTGCCCATGATTACGTCCTGCTCGCCCGGTTGGATCAAGCACTGCGAGCACGCGTGGCCACAGGACCTCGCCCATCTCTCCTCCTGCAAGTCGCCGCACATGATGCAGGGGGCCATGGTCAAGAGCTACTACGCCGAGAGGCTCGGGGTCGACCCAAGGAGCCTCTACGTGGTCTCGGTCATGCCATGTACGGCAAAGAAGTACGAATGCCAGCGCCCCGAGATGATGCGTGACGGCATCGCCGACGTCGACGCGGTCCTTACCACGCGCGAGCTCTCCCGCATGATCAAGACCGCCGGCATCGACTTCGCAAATCTCCCCGACGGCGTGTTTGACAGCCCGATGGGCATCTCCACGGGTGCCGCCGACATCTTCGGTGTGACCGGCGGCGTCATGGAGGCGGCCATGCGCACCGTATATGTTCTCGTCACTGGTCGCAGGCCTCCGTTCGAGAACTTCCATGTCGAGCCAATCATGGGATTTGAACAGGTCAAAGAGGCCAAGATTACGTTCGAGAACGTTCTTCCCAAATTCGCTGCCCTTGAGGGGAGAAGCATCAGGGTTGCCGTGACGAGCGGTCTCGAGGGGGCTGACATCATGATGTCCCAGGTGCACGACGGTACCTCGCCCTACACCTTCATCGAGGTCATGGGTTGTCCGGGCGGCTGCGTCAATGGAGGCGGGCAACCGAGGACGACCGATGAGAACGTCCGCAAGCTGCGCGCGCAGGCGCTCTATCGTGAGGACGAGGGCAAGAAGATGCGCATGTCCCACGAGAACCCTGCCGTGCAGCAGATTTATGCCGAGTACCTCGGTGAGCCCTGCGGCGAGAGGTCCCATCACCTGCTCCACACCACGTACGTGCCGCGTGGCGAGTTCAACGAGCTCCTGAGGGAGGCATAGTCGCACCCTGGTTACGACTTGTGCCCATCGACTTTGGAACATGATTCAAGGTATTATCACTTCGTCTACCTGCGGTAATGTAAGAGCAAAAGTCGAGATTGGCAAACGAGAAAGGCACGCGCAGGTAGAGCCGTAGAGGTCATGAGCCAAAGTCGAATGTTCCATTCTCGTATCGCGATGATGACTTTGGCACCTGGGACCTTGGCATGCCGACGAGACGAGAACGGGGTCTCCTGGTTCTTGCGGTCGCAGTTGCGTTTCTTCGGGAACGGATTCACGCATCGTTTTCGATATATATGCGTCTCACGGGTGGCGGAGGGTCAACCTCTGGGGTATCTTCTACGATGACACGTGATGACGGAGGTCCCCATGGAGTTCACGAGTATCTATTGGCTGTCCTGCGCAGTCGTTGTTGGCCTTGGGGGCGGGGTCTTTCTTCTGTATCGTGCGTGGGGCGAGCGAAGAAGGGGAGAGGACTGTCGTCTCGAGCTCGTGCTGGGACTTTGGTGCATGGCAATCGGAGTGCTTGTCGTGCTCGCCCGCTATACGCTCGTTCCTGATGCGCTCGCTGCGGCGGTGGCCTGCCTTCCGGCCGGGGTGTTGCTGATTCTGGCAGGCCGGCGTACCTGGCTGGGGGATGCCCGAGAGTATCCCGTCGAGGTCGAAGGCCGCTGTCTGCGTCTTACCGAGGGGCCGGGCGGTGAGCGCTGGGCCGAGTTCTCCTACGAGGTCGCCGGGTGTACCCTGCGCGCATTCTGCGAGGATGCCGTCACCAGGGGTACCGTCGAGGTGGGGAAGATCTATCCCATCCACGCAAGCGCGAGCCAGCCGCTTCTCGTTCGGTGGTCAGTGCGTGGAAGCATGGCGGGGGGCGTGGCCATCTGCCTTCTTGGCGTGGCACTTCTCGTCATCCCCGTTTTCGTTCTCCTGGTCTAGAACGGTCGTCCGAGAGCAAAAGGGCCAGACCGCATCGCGATCTGGCCCTTGGCACTCTTGGAGCGGCGGACGGGAATCGAACCCGCAACAATCAGCTTGGAAGGCTGACGCTCTACCAATTGAACTACCGCCGCGCTGGTCGGGGTGACTGGATTCGAACCAGCGACCCTCTGCTCCCAAAGCAGATGCGCTACCAAGCTGCGCTACACCCCGGAGCCGCTGCAAAAGTATATGTTACGGAGGGGGTTCGAGCAACCTAATCTTGTGGCCACCACTCATACTTGACATCCACGACATATGATTGCCTCCAAAGAGATTCAGGGTTCGAGCAGGTGGTTCAAGCAGGTGATATGTACATCTCATTTCCTAATCGGGAAGAGGAAGTTACGCCTTGTCGCTCGTTTTTAAGGGTTTTGAGGCTAGCCGTATTCTTTCATTGGCAACATGCCGGAAATCCGGCTAGACAAACAAGGAGAGAGCATGACCTATTCTGAGAGAGTCATCGAGGAGCTGAGGGGCCGCTATGCCGACCAGCCCGAGTTTCTCCAGGCCGCAACCGAGGTCCTGACCACCCTGCAGCCTGCGTTGGACGCCCATCCCGAGTACGAGGAGAACGCCCTCCTCGAGCGTCTCGTCGAGCCCGAGCGCATCATCATCTTCCGCGTGCCCTGGGTTGATGACGAGGGCAAGGTGCAGGTCAACCGCGGCTATCGCGTGCAGTTCAACTCGGCGATCGGACCCTACAAGGGAGGGCTGCGCCTGCACCCGTCCGTGAACCTCTCGATTCTCAAGTTCTTGGGCTTCGAGCAGATCTTCAAGAACTCCCTCACCACCCTTCCCATGGGCGGCGGCAAGGGCGGCTCCGACTTCGACCCCAAGGGCAAGTCCGACCGCGAGGTCATGGCCTTCTGCCAGAGCTTCATGACCGAGCTCGTCAGGCATGTCGGTCCCGACACCGACGTGCCTGCTGGTGACATCGGCACCGGTGCCCGCGAAATCGGCTACCTGTTCGGTCAGTACAAGCGCCTTCGCAACGAGTGGTCCGGCGTCCTGACCGGCAAGGGCCTCTCCTACGGTGGCTCGCTCGCACGCACCCAGGCCACCGGTTACGGCGCGGTCTACTTCCTGCTCAACATGGTCGAGGAAAAGGGCGAGACGCTCGAAGGCAAGACAGTCTGCGTCTCTGGTGCGGGCAACGTCGCGATCTACGCCACGGAGAAGGCCGAGCAGAACGGCGCCAAGGTCATCACCGTCTCTGACTCCAACGGATACATCTTCGATCCCGATGGAATCGACGTCGCCTTGCTCAGGGACATCAAGGAAGTCCGCCGCGCCCGTTTGACCGAGTACGCTTCCGCCAGGCCCAATGCCGTGTACCACGAGGGCCAGCGTCCCTGGGGCGAGAAGTGCGACGTCGCCATGCCGTGCGCCACGCAGAACGAGCTTGCCATTGATGACGCGAAGGTTCTCGTCGCCAACGGCTGCATGTATGTGGTCGAGGGCGCCAACATGCCGACCACGCTCGAGGCCACGAAGTATCTGCAGGCCAATGGTGTGTTCTTTGCTCCTGGCAAGGCTGCCAACGCCGGTGGCGTCGCCACCTCCGGTCTCGAGATGTCCCAGAACGCCGAGCACCTCTCCTGGTCCTTCGATGAGGTCGACGAGAGGCTCCACGGCATCATGGACTCCATCTATGCGGCCGCGTTCTCTTCAGCCAAGGAGTACGGTCACGAGGGCAACCTCGTCTTCGGCGCCAACATCGCCGGATTCCTCAAGGTCGCCGATGCGATGATGGCCCAGGGCATCTGCTAGTCCCGCGACCATACAAGATCGGTTTCGCTCGTCTCGGGTGCCTCGACCTTTCAGATCGGGGCACCTTTTCATTGGGGGGGGATGCCCCCTCGCCCCTTGTCCGTCGCAGCCTTCGAACGCATTATGTCGATTCGATATCCGCACAAGCGCCTTCGCCGCAAAAAAGCGCCCGACCCCCTACAATGCCCTAAAGCCTTTAAGGACGGTACTGAGATGCCGTGAAGGAGACGTTTGGTGACGTGCATGTTCACAGTTATTGGCGGGAGCGATGTCACAGCGTGACGGAGCTCCCGTTTTTGTGAGCACAATACCTCGCATGAGGCGATCGCCAACTGAGAAGAGAGGGTGGTACGTCGTGAACCTATTGGTCGATGACGGCAGGCATCCGCGCGCGCTCCTCGCGCTCGAGGATGGTACCTGCTTCTCCGGGCGATCTGCGGGCGCTGAGGGGGAGACGTTCGGTGAGGTCGTCTTCAACACCTCGATGGTCGGATACCAGGAGATCGTGAGTGATCCATCCTACGCGGGTCAGATCGTGACCTTCACCTACCCGCAGCTTGGCAACTACGGCATCAACGAGATTGACATGCAGGCCACCGAGCTCCACCTGCGCGGCCTCGTGTGCCATGACATGTGCTATGCGCCAAGCAACTGGCAGAGCGTCGTGAGCCTCCCGGCCTTCCTGCGCGAGCGCGGTATCGTCGCCATCGAGGACGTGGACACGCGCTCTCTCACCCTGCGCATCCGAGAGGGCGGCGCCATGAGGGCCGCCATCTCCACCACGGACCTCGACCCTAAGAGTCTCGTCGCACGCGTTCGCGCCTCCGAGCCCATCGCGGACCACAACTACGTCGCTGACGTCTCCACACCTGGCCCCTATACCGTGCGTGCGGGTGCCAAAGACCATGTCTATCGTGTCGTGGCGTACGACTGCGGCGAGAAGACGGGCATCGCCAAGCGTCTGGCCGAGACTGGCTGCGAGGTCACGGTCGTTCCCTGGGACACGCCTGCCAAGGAGGTCCTCGCCCGCGAGCCCGACGGCGTCTTCTTCTCCAACGGACCCGGGGACCCCGTCTCGGTTCCCGAGACCGTTGCGGCGGTCCGTGCGCTTCTCGGCAAGCTCCCCGTCTTTGGCATCTGCCTCGGCAACCAGGTCATCTCCATGGCCGCCGGCGCCCAGATCGAGAAGCTCCCGTACGGCCATCACGGCGGCAACGAGCCCGTCATGAACCTCCTTACCGAGAAGGTCGAGATCACGGCTCAGAACCATAACTACGGCCCGGTCTTCTCCACGCTCGGCCCTCTCGTGCCCGAGCTCTCCGGTGGCTTCTCCGAGCACCGAAGGCGACCTGCGCTTCTGGACCGAGCGCCGCATCGCGCCCGTGGTCATGAACGAGCGCTACGGCCGCGTTCGCCTCACGCACGTGAACCTCAACGACGGTACGCCCGAGGGTCTTCAGTTCCTCGACATACCCGCCTTCTCCATGCAGTATCACCCCGAGGCCAAGCCTGGTCCCAACGACTCCACCTACGCCTTCGCCGCATTCGCGCGGCTGATGGGCGGCGTGGAGGACTACCTTGCCATCGACGTCCGCGAGGGGAGGCGCTTCTAATGCCCAGGCGTGACGACATCAAGAAGATCCTCATCATCGGCTCTGGCCCCATCGTCATCGGCCAGGCCTGCGAGTTCGACTACTCCGGCACCCAGGCCTGCAAGGCCCTGCGCAGGGAGGGATACGAGGTCGTGCTCGTCAACTCCAATCCCGCCACGATCATGACCGATCCCGAGACGGCCGACCGCACCTACATCGAGCCGATCACCGTCGAGTCCGTCGAGAAGGTCATCGAGATCGAACGACCCGACGCGCTTCTCCCCAACATGGGTGGCCAGACCGGCCTCAACTGTGCCGTGGCCCTCGCCAAGGCGGGCGTGCTCGACAGGTACGGCGTGGAGGTCATCGGCTGCGACGTCGACTCCATCGAGACTGGGAGAGGACCGCAAGCTCTTTGCCGACTGCGATGCGTGACATCGGACTCGAGGTCGCGAAGTCCGACGTGGCCCACTCCATCGAGGAGTGCGAGCGCATTCGCCGACGACCTTGGCTATCCCGTGGTGATCCGCCCCGCGTTCACGCTTGGAGGGGCTGGTGGCGGCATGGCCTATGACCATGACGACCTGCTCCGCATTGCGCGCGAGGGGACTTGCGCTCTCACCTGAGAGCGAGGTTCCTCGTCGAGCAGAGCGTCGAGGGCTGGAAGGAGATCGAGATGGAGGTCATGCGCGACTCCGTGGGCAACGGAATCGTGATCTGCTCCATCGAGAACCTCGACCCCATGGGCGTCCACACGGGTGACTCCATCACCGTCGCGCCCTGCCAGACGCTCAACGACTTCGAGCTCCAGCGTCTGAGGGACTACTCGCTTGCCGTCCTCGAACGCGTCGGGGTTGCATGCGGCGGATCCAACGTCCAATTTGCCGTGAACCCCGTCGACGGTCGCGTCCTCGTCATCGAGATGAACCCTCGCGTCAGCCGCTCCTCGGCGCTCGCCTCCAAGGCGACCGGCTTCCCCATAGCCAAGTTCGCGGCGCTCCTCTCCGTGGGCTATACCCTTGACGAGATCAAGAACGACATCACCCAGGCCACCCCGGCCTGCTTCGAGCCGTCGATCGACTACTGCGTGGTCAAGATTCCGCGCTTTGCCTTCGAGAAGTTCAAGGGTTCTGATGACACCCTCACCACGCGCATGAAGGCCGTGGGCGAGGTCATGGCGATCGGCTCCACCTTCGAGGAGGCCCTCCAGAAGGCCATGCGTTCGCTCGAGCAGGGGCATGCCGGCCTTGGTGCCGACGGACGGGACGTCTTCGAGGACGATGGCTTCGAGGACAGGGTCGCCACGCCCACGCCGGAGCGGATCCTCTACGTGGCCGAGGCGCTGCGCCGAGGCTGGGGTGTCGAGCGCGTCTTCGAGCTCACCAGGATCGACCGCTGGTTCCTCAATCGCATCCAGGACATCGTGACCGCCGAGGGGGTAATCACTCGTCTCGGCCTCACCGGTCTCGATCACGAGCACATGATGGCCGCCAAGCAGCTGGGCTTCTCCGATGTCCAACTTGCCCATCTCACGGGTCAGAGCGACGAGGTCGTCCGCGTGCTGCGCGAGGTCGTGGGCGTTCGTCCGCTCCTCAAGACCGTCGACACCTGTGCGGGCGAGTTCGCCGCGCGTACGAGCTACCACTACTTCACCTACGAGGAGGGTGGCGCAACGGAGTTTCGCCAGGCGGCCAAGCCTCGCGTGGTGATCCTCTCCGCCGGCCCCAATCGCATCGGCCAGGGAATCGAGTTCGACTACTGCTGCGTGCACGCCGCCTATGCGCTCCAGGCCAAGGGCTATGAGACCGTCATGGTCAACTGCAACCCCGAGACCGTCTCCACGGACTACGACACCTCCGACCGTCTGTACTTCGAGCCCCTCACCTTCGAGGACGTCATGAACGTCATCGAGGTCGAAAGGCCCAAGGCGTCATCGTGACGCTTGGCGGCCAGACGCCCATCAATCTCGCGAAGCGGCTCAAGGCCGCAGGCGTACCCATCATGGGGACCCAGCCCGAGGCCATCGACCTCGCCGAGGACCGCGACCGCTTCGCGAGCCTGCTCGATCGGCTTGGCATCGCCTACCCACCATCGTCCACGGCGGAGACCCTTGCGGATGCCAAGGACGTGGCGCGCAAGGTGGGCTATCCGCTTCTCGTGCGTCCGAGCTACGTGCTCGGTGGTCGTGGCATGGCCATCGTCTACGATGACCCCGACCTCGAGAAGTACATGCTCGAGGCCACGAAGGTCTCGCCCGACCACCCCGTCTACCTCGACTCCTTCCTCGAGGACGCCATCGAGCTCGACGTGGACGCGCTCTGCGACGACGAGGAGTGCTACGTGGGCGCGGTCCTCGAGCACATCGAGGAGTGCGGCATCCACTCCGGCGACTCCGCCTGCTGCTTCCCTCCCTTCTCGCTTTCCGACGCGCTCGTCGAGCGCATTCGCAGCATCACCAGCGACCTTGCGCTCTCCTGCCACATCAGGGGTCCGCTCAACGTGCAGTATGCCGTCAAGGACGAGCAGATCTTCGTCATCGAGCTCAACCCGCGCGCAAGTCGCACCGTGCCCTTCTCGTCCAAGGCCACGGGAGTGAGTCTGGCAAAGTATGCGGCGCGCATCATGAGCGGCGAGAAGCTCCGTGACCTCGACCTGCCGCCCGTCGATCGCGAGTACGGCTACTATGCGGTCAAGGAGGCGGTCATGCCCTGGAGCCGCTTCCCCGGCGCCGACGTCACCCTCGGACCGGAGATGAAGTCGACCGGCGAGGTCATGGGCATCGATGACACCTTCCCCAAGGCATATGCCAAGACGCGTCAGGCCATCGACTACGAGATTCCCATGACGGGTACGGTGTTCGTCTCGGTCTGCGACCGTGACAAGCGCTCCGTCGGTCCCGTGGCCCTCTCGCTCAAGAACCTGGGATACGACATCGTGGCCACGCGCGGAACCGCCAAGACGCTCAGGGCCGCAGGCATTCCGTGCGAGGTCGTCAAGCCCATCTCCGCTGGGCATCCCAACATCCGGGACATGATCGTGGAGGGCAGGATCGCATTCCTCATCAACACGCCCAAGGGCCACAGCTCGCGCGGAGACGGCTCCCAGCTGCGCAGCGAGGCGGTGAATCGCGGCATCGACATGGCGACCACCATGTCGGGTGCCACGGCGCTCGTGCAGGCCATCGCGGCCCTGCGAGCCTTCGAGCTTCGTCCCCACGCACTGCAGGACCTCGCGTAGCGGACGGCAGCACCAGGGTATACGGGGAGCGGCGGCTGGTCACGAGTGCGGCCGCCACTCCCCGTGCTGCGTCATAGACCTCACACATGTTTTACTTTGCGTGGAAAGAGGATTGTGAGCTGGGTATACTCTTCAGCGTTTGCTATGATTACAAGGCTATGCGTGAAAGCTGCGGGCGTGGCGGAACTGGTAGACGCGCTGGATTTAGGTTCCAGTGGGAGAAATTCCGTGAAGGTTCGAGTCCTTTCGCCCGCACCATCGCATGTCACCACGGCAACACGGGTAACAGTCAGCGGGAAGAACCCGCCGAGGTACGAGACACTGGAGGAACGTTGAAGATCACCGTCACCGCAGAGCAGCCGAAGGACAACAAGGTCGCTGCCAAGGTCACCATCCCCGCCGCAGACGTTAGCGCGGTCATCGACAAGACCTACAAGGACATCGCCCACAAGTACAACTTCCAGGGCTTCCGTCGTGGTCATGCGCCGCGCCCGGTGATTGATGGCACCATGGGCAGGGAGGCAATCCTCTCCCAGGCGACCAACGACCTCCTCAACGACGCAGAGCCCATGATCCTCGCGGAGCTCGACATCGTGCCCGTAGGTCGCATCGACTTCGGCGAGGAGCCGGGGATCGTCGAGCAGGGCTCCGATTACGTCGCCAACGTCACCATGGGCGTTCGCCCCCAGTGCGAGCTCGAGTCCTATGACGCCCCTGCCATCAACATGCCACCAGCCGGTGCCACCGACGCCGAGATCGATGCCCAGATCAAGCAGCTCCTGAGCTACTCGGCAACCTACGAGGACATCGACGAGGACCGCGAGGTCGTCGAGGGTGACGTCATCTCCGCCGATGTCGAGAACTTCGAGGGGGCCGAGCATCTCGCAGGTGAGAACCGCACGATCTACGTCTCCAAGGGTCAGACACCTGACGAGGTCGTCGATGGTCTCGTGGGCACCAAGCCTGGCGACACCAAAGAGATCACCTGGACCCAGTCCGCCGGTGCGGATGACAAGCGCGTCGAGCACACCTTCTCCATCAAGGTGAGCGTGAAATCGATCAAGCACCTCGTGACCCCCGAGCTCACCGACGAGGTCGCCAAGAAGAACTTTGGCTACGATGACATCGACACCCTTCGCAATGCCGTGAAGGAGGAGATCGAGAACGACAAGAAGACCTCGCTGCCCAACCTCAAGGAGGACCGCGTCGTCGAGGCCGTTGGTGCCACGCTCAAGCTCGACGAGGTTCCGGCCGAGTATCAGAACGAGATTTTCAACGAGCTTGCCACCGAGTTCCTGAACAGGCTCCAGAGCCAGAACATCTCGCTCGACATGTTCCTCAACGCTCGCGGCATCAAGCCCGACGACTTCATCGCCGACCTGCACTCCCAGGCCGAGGAGCGCGCCCGTCAGTCGCTCGCGCTCGACGCCATGGCGAGGAAGCTTGGCATGGAGGCGACCGACGAGGACGTCAGGAACGAGTTCGTCAAGGCGGGCATCGAAGACGTCGAGGACGAGATCGAGAACTGGCGCAACCAGGGTCGTCTTCCGGCGATCCACGACTCCATCAAGCGCACCAAGGCCCTCGACTGGCTGGTCGAGAATGCCACGGTGACCGAAGTCGACGAGGCTGCCGCGACTGCCGCCGAGGAGTAGCTTCATCACACCCAGCACGGAGCGTGCCCCGGGTGAGTTCGTCTCGCCCGGGGCATCTTCAGAAGAGGCAAGGGAGAAACGCACATGCATAACCCCACCAACATTCCGCTCATCCCATACGTCGTTGAGCAGACGCCGCGCGGCGAGCGCAGCTATGACATCTATTCCCGTCTGCTCAACGACCGCATCGTCTTTCTCGGCGAGGAGGTCACCCGCGAGAGCGCCAATCTCGTCGTCGCCCAGCTCCTGCATCTTGAGAGCCAGGATTCCGACAAGGACATCTCGCTCTACATCGACTCGCCTGGCGGTGACATCTACGCAGGTCTTGGCATCATCGACACGATGAACTTCATCAAGCCCGATGTCTCGACCATCTGCGTGGGCATGGCCGCCTCCATGGGTGCCGCGATTCTCGCCTCCGGTACCAAGGGCAAGCGCCTCGCACTTCCCAACTCCATGATTCTCATCCATCAGCCGAGCTCCGGAGTCCAAGGCCAGCAGACGGACATCCAGATCGTCGCCGACGAGACCAAGTGGATTCGTCATCACCTGAACGAGCTCCTCGCCGACGCCACGGGCAAGCCCATCGAGCAGATCGACCGGGACACCGAGCGCGACAACTACATGCGCGCGACCGAGGCCTGCGAATATGGTCTCGTGGACAAGGTCATTACCACTCGCAGCGAGCAGAGCACCCAGGAGTAGCCGCATGCCCAACGAAACAGACAGGAAGGAGATGTGCTGCTCCTTCTGCGGTAAGACCCGCAGTCAGGTGAGCAAGCTCATCCAAGGCCCTGGTGGCGTCTACATCTGCGACGAATGCGTCCACGCCTGTGCCGACATGATCGACGAGGTCGAAGGTGTGATGATGGCGCGCATGACCTCGACTACGAGGACAAGGATGATTCTCCCATCAAGAACCTTCCCACGCCTCACGAAATCTACCAGGAGCTCTCTCAGTATGTCATGGGTCAGGAGTCCGCCAAGCGAGCGATGAGCGTCGCGGTCTACAACCACTATCGGCGAATCCTGAGCGGGAACGACGAGGTTGCCGAGAGCGAGGAGCAGATCGAGATCGCCAAGAGCAACATCTTGCTTCTCGGTCCCACGGGCACAGGCAAGACGCTCCTTGCCCAGACGCTCGCACGCTTCCTCGAGGTGCCCTTTGCCATCGCCGATGCCACCACCCTCACCGAGGCCGGATACGTGGGCGAGGACGTGGAGAACATCCTGCTCAAGCTTCTTACGGCCGCCGACTTCGATGTGGCTCGCGCCGAGGTGGGCATCGTCTACATCGACGAGATCGACAAGATCGCCCGCAAGGCGGAAAACCTCTCCATCACGAGGGACGTCTCGGGAGAGGGCGTGCAGCAGGCGCTGCTCAAGATCCTCGAGGGAACCGATGCGAGCGTACCTCCCCAGGGCGGTCGCAAGCACCCGCAGCAGGAGCTCATCCACATCAACACGACGAACATCCTCTTCATCTGCGGCGGTGCCTTTGTCGGCCTCGACAAGATCGTCGCCGACCGCATCGGCAAGAAGGGCATCGGCTTCAACTCCGAGCTCGCCAAGAGGGCGGACAAGAACGAGGATGAGCTCATGGCCCAGGTCATGCCTCAGGACCTGCACAAGTTCGGCATGATTCCCGAGTTCATCGGACGTATCCCCGTCATCACCTCTACCAGGGAACTTACCGAGGACGACCTCGTGGAGATTCTCGTCTCGCCCAAGAATGCCCTCGTGAAGCAGTACAAGCGCATGTTCGAGATCGAGGGTGTGGAGCTGGAGTTCGAGGAGGAGGCGCTTCGGGAGATATCCCGCCAGGCCATCGCCCGCGGGACGGGCGCTCGTGGTCTGCGCGCGATTTGCGAGGCCACGCTCGAGGCCACGATGTTCGACCTCCCGTCTGACCTCTCCATCACGAAGGTCATCGTCACGAGCGAGTGCGTGGGGGGTGCGGCCCTTCCCCAGGTCATGAGGGGGTCGCAGAACAAGCATCGATTGGTCGAGGCGCTTGGCGTGAGATAGCCCGATCACGTTCGTGAAAGCCCAGAGGGGGTGCCATCCTGTCGGATGACACCCCCTCCGTCGTGTCTAGTGAGGCCACGTTATCCTACCGAGCCGCCAAGACGCTCGTAGGTCTTGATGACGGCCACGCGCCGCTTCGTGCTTGCGGGGCAGGCACGATCGAAGAGCGGCATGATGCCACGATAGACGAAGCTCACCTGGACGCGCTTGGCCACTCCCGCCGCAGTCCGCCTCGACTCCTCGAGCTGGCAGCGAAGCTCCTCGAGGTAGGGGGAACGTTGGGCGTAGGTCCAGAAGAGGCCTGCGAGGTCTGAGTCGGGGTAGAGCCAGGGGCGGTTGTCGGGGCCGGCATAGTGCGCCACGCGGATGTCCCGTCGGGCGGCGGCGTACTCGTTTCGGATGTCATCGGAAGCCTGGGCGACGATGTGCGTGCGGCGAAGGTACTGCCAGTCCACGAGGTAGTTCCACTTCATGTGAACGCGCACGTAGTCACCGTTGACAACCTTGTTGAGAACGTCCTGGTCGAGCCAGCGCCAGGTGCGCTCGGTGACTATGGCGAGAAGCTCGTCGGGCGTGATGGTCCTCCTGAACTCATCGAGGTTCATGAGGAGCACGCCAGCCTGGAAGTAGTCGTGCGGTTCGGTCATGCCGAGCTCGTTCTTGAGGTACGACGCCACCGAAGGGTCGTAGCCGTCGATCTGTCCGATGGTGTCGGCGTCGCGCGTGGCCGCGAGCAGATGGCCCGTCACATCGACGTCGAAGAGCTCGGCGAGATCGCCACAGACCACAAGGTCGGAGTCGAGGTAGATGGCCTTCTCCACGTTGGGGAGCAGCGAGGGCGCCAGGAGGCGATAGTATGTCTCGGGGCGAAAGTGCCCGTGGTGGGGGAGCATGCGGTCACCGAGCGCCGCGTCGACGTCAAGAAAGCCGATGCCCACGTTGTCACCCTTGGCCTGACGCGTGAGCGTGAGCATGCTCGCGGGCGTGATGTCGCGCGTGAGCACGATGATGTCGTAATGGCGGTCAGGCGAGGTGTTCTCGATGATCGATTCGATGGCAACGGAGAGATAGGGGACGAAGAACTCGTTGACCGCGAACACGACGACGACATCGGAAAGCGGGAGATTGAGCTCGTCGGATGACGATGCGAGCATGGCGCTCGAGAACTGGTTTCTCGTGGGTGCGGCCTTGCGCAGTGGCTTCATGTGTCCGGCTGCCTCCGTGGGCGTCTGGGTGGAACGTCCGACATCGATGGGGAGAATCACCGACGCGCCTTCCCACGCGTCGCACATATCGGGAAAAACTGTACCAGAGCCAGGGACCCGTCGTAGGGAGAAAGCGTGCGACCTCGCAGATGATTGACATCTACGGCATGTCCACGTTCTGCGAAGACCCGCTCCGAGCAGCTCGTCCGTGCTATTCTCATAGCTTGTATCTAGATGCAAGGCGCGGTGGATTCCGCTGGACGAGAGGGCCTGTACCGTGGAAGAGATGCCCAAGACGTATGATCCCCAGGAGAAGGAGCCCGAGCTCATCGAAAAGTGGATGAGCGCAGGATGCTATCAGCGCAGCAAGGGCGTGGGCGACTGCACCGTCGTCATTCCGCCGCCCAACGTGACGGGGATCTTGCACATGGGCCACGCGCTGGATGACTCCATCCAGGACGCCTACGTGCGCTATAGTCGCATGCGCGGCCGATCCACGCGCTGGATTCTCGGTACCGACCATGCAGGCATCGCCACGCAGACCAAGGTTGACAAGAAGCTCAAGGAGGAGGGCCGGTCCCGTCTTCAGATGGGTCGCGATGCCTTCATCGATGCGTGCTGGGACTGGACGCACGAATACGGTGGCACGATCGTGAGTCAGATCAAGCGCATGGGCTGCTCGATAGACTTCGACGACGAGAAGTTCACGATGAGCCCCGAGTTCTCCAAGGCCGTACGCAAGGTCTTCTGCGACTGGTATCACGACGGTCTCATCTATCGCGGCAAGCGCATCGTCAACTGGTGTCCCCAGTGCCGCACGGCCATCTCCGATGACGAGGCCGAGTACCACGACGAGAAGGGTCATCTCTGGTACCTGCGCTATCCCCTCGTCGAGCCCGTTGACGGCATCGAATACATCACCGTGGCAACCACGCGTCCCGAGACCATGCTCGGTGACACCGGCGTGGCCGTCTCGCCCCAGGACCCCGAGAAGGCCAAGCTCGTGGGAAAGACGGTCATGCTTCCGATCGTCAACCGGGAGATTCCCATTTTCTCCGACTGGCACGTGGACGCGGGCTTTGGCACGGGCTTCGTGAAGGTCACGCCGGCCCATGACCCCAACGATTACGCCATGGGCCAGACTCACGGTCTCGAGCAGATCAACATCTTCGACGAGGTCGCCCATGTGGTTCCCGGCTATGGCGAGTTCTCGGGCATGGACCGTGACGAGGCTCGCGTGGCGATAGTCGACTGGTTCGAGGGACATGGGCTTCTCGATCACGTCGAGGACCTCGATCACTCCGTCATGCACTGCTACCGTTGTGACACCGCGCTCGAGCCCTGGCTCTCCGAGCAGTGGTTCGTTGCCGTGGACAAGCTCAAGGAGCGAGCGACCGAGGTCGTCAAGGACGGCGAGATCACGTTCCACCCCGATCGCTGGACGCAGACCTACCTCACCTGGATGGAGAACCTCAAGGATTGGTGCATCTCGCGCCAGCTGTGGTGGGGTCATCGCATCCCCGTGTTCTACTGCGAGGACTGCGGGTGGGAAGACGCCTCCATGGAGAACGTCGACGTGTGTCCCACGTGCGGGGGGCACCACGTTCACCAAGACGAGGACGTGCTTGACACCTGGTTCTCGTCCCAGCTGTGGACCTTCGCCACTCAGGGCTGGCCTGACCATCCTGAGGGGATGGAGGGGCATCATCCCACGAAGGTGCTGGTCACAGCACGCGATATCATCGCTCTGTGGGTCGCCCGCATGATCATGAGCTCCCTGTACTGCGTTGACGAGATTCCGTTCCATGACGTGTACATCTACGCCACCATCCTTGCCAAGGACGGCAGTCGCATGTCCAAGTCCAAGGGCAACGGCGTCGATCCCATGGACCTCATGGACAAGTATGGCGCAGACGCCATGCGCTACAACCTGCTCACGCTCATCACCACGAACCAGGACGTCAAGTTTGACGCCAACATCGACAAGAAGACGCATAAGCTCATCGACAGCCCCCGCACCGAGCAGGCGCGCTCGTTCGTGACCAAGATCTGGAACGCGAGTCGCTTCGTGCAGATGAACCTCGAGGGATACGTTCCGGGTCCCGCCAAGGCCGAGACGGCCGAGGACGCTTGGATGCTCAGCCGTCTCGCTCGCATCGTGGCCGAGTCCACCGAGGAGCTCGAAGCCTACGACTTTGGCGAGTACGCCCGCAACATGCAGTCCTTCTTCTGGAACGAGGTCTGCGACTGGTACATCGAGCTCTGCAAGAGCCGCCTTCTTGACGGTGCTCCCGAGGAGAAGCTGCAGGTGCAGCGCAACCTCGTCTACGTGCTCGACGTCTCCATGCGTCTGCTGCATCCCGTGATGCCCTTCGTGACCGAGAGCGTGTGGGACGCGCTTCCCGCAGTCTGGGCTTGATGACCATTCCGCAGAGTTCCTCATGGTCGCGGCCTGGCCCGAGCCCGAGGGAGCTTGCCGGTTTCGTGAACGAGCGCGCGGAGCATGACTTCGATCTGGCCCGTCGCGTCATCTCCGTCGTTCGCTCCACGCGCGCCCGCTACCGTCTCTCACCCAAGACCGAACTTGACGTGGCCGTGCGTGCGTCGCAGGAGGATGTCACCGTTCTCGAGGGTCAACGGAGCTTCATCTGCTCCGTGGGCCGCGTTGACCAGCTCGCGCTTGGCGCCCAGCAGGAGAAGCCCCTCAACTCGGTCTCCATAGCCGATGGCACGCTCGAGGTCTTCGTCGTTCTTGGCGGGCTCGTGGATCTGTCAGCTGAGTCGGCGCGTCTCGAGGGTGAGCTCTCCAAGGCTGAGGGTGAGCTCTCTGGGGTCTGGCGCACCCTTGACAACGAGGGTTTTGTCGCCAAGGCGGCTCCTGAGGTCATCCAGAAAAAGCGCGACCGCGCTGCCGAGCTCGAGGTTGCCGTCGAGCAGCTCAAAGCTCAAATCGCCGACTTCAAGTAATCCGTCTGTCAGGCCTTCGGGACGCCCATGGTCCATGTCCATGGGCGTCTTTTGTCTAGGATGAGGTTCTTTGACGTCGTTGGAATACAATCTTGATATAATGCGCGCAGCGTGGCACTTCCGTTTCCGAGGCTTCTTTCAGATGTCGAACAAGCTTGTCGTGGTGGTGTGTCGATTGCTTTGTCTTCACGGCACCGCAGCGCGAAATGAGTAGGTTGGTTCCCTGAAAACCCGAAGACATCGACTCCGTGAGGCTGGTGATAATGACTTCCGAGAACGCCTTGCTGTCCGCAATCGAAAAGGTCGCGGTCGAGAGTCCCGATGCCGTCGCCTATGCGTCGGCTGGCGCTGACGAGGTGACCTACGGTGAGCTCTGGCGCACCTCGGGGCTCATCGCCGGCGTACTCGTCGACTGCGTGGAGGGACGCAGCCCCATCATCGTGACAGGAGAGAAGGATGCCCTCATCGTTGCCACCTTCCTTGCCTGTCTGAGGAGCGGGCACGCCTTCGTCCCCATCGATGCCGAACTTCCCGTGGCGCGCGTCCACAACATCGCGAGCCAGATCGGCGGAGCGGTGATCCTCTCCACCTGCGACCTGCGTCCTGAGCTCAAGGACGAGCTCGACCATATCGCGACGATATTCGACGCGCGTGAGCTGCTTGCGTCCGCATATGGGTTCGAGGTGCCATCCCGTGACGTCTGGGTGACGGGCGAGGAGACGCAGTATGTCATCTTCACGTCGGGTTCGACGGGCCGTCCCAAGGGCATCGAGGTCACGGCCAATGACGTCGCGCACTTCATGGACTGGATGGACGACTTTCCCGTGGTGCGCGATGGCGGCAGGACCTTCCTCGACCAGGCGCACTACTCCTTTGACCTCTCGGAGTACGAGCTCGTGGGCGCTCTTTCGACGGGCGGGACGCTGCATGCCGTCTCGGACGTGGAGTCCAAGGACTACCAGGCGCTCTTTGCCGATCTCACGTCTTCGGGAGTCGAGGTCTGGGTATCCACGCCGTCCTTTGCCGATCTGTGCCTTGTAGACCATAGCTTTGACATGAACCTGCTACCCGACCTCAAGATCTTCCTCTTCTGCGGTGAGACCCTTCACCACACGACCGTGGGCAAGCTCCGGAAGCGCTTTCCGGGCGCCATCGTCGCGAACACCTACGGTCCCACCGAGTCAACGGTCGCGGTCACGTACTGCGAGATCGACGACGCGGCACTCGCCGATGACGCCACGCTTCCCGTGGGCAGGGCGCGTCCTGGCACCGAGCTGCGAATCATCGATCACGAAACGAACGAGGTCTTGCCGATCGGTGAGACCGGCGAGATCGTGATCTGCGGCGACACCGTGGCCAAGGGATACTACGAGAATCCCGAGAAGACTGCCGAGGCATTCTTTACGTCGGCCATGTCCGACGGCACGCCAGCACGCGCCTACCGCACGGGCGACCTCGGCCACATCGACGAGACGGGCATGCTCTACTGCAAGGGTCGTCTCGACTCGCTCGTAAAGGTCAATGGTCTACGCATCGAGCTCTCCGAGGTCGAGGGTGCTCTCGAGGAGATCTCGTGCGTCATGCAGGCGGCCGTCGTGCCTGCGGAGCGCAACGGCAAGATACAGAGCCTATGCGCGTTCGTCGTGGTCGACGAGAGGCGCGCACGGGCCCTTATGGGCGGGGAGGCTTCGTCGGAGTTCGATCTCGGCCGTGCTCTCAAGGCCGAGCTCGGTCGTACCCTGCCCGCGTATATGGTGCCGCGCCGCGTGCGCGTTCTTGATGACATGCCGCTCAACGAGAACGGCAAGTGCGATCGCAAGGCCCTCGTGGCAAGCTTGGCTAGCAGAAGGTAGGACATGTCGCTCTTCTCCGATGCAAGCTTCTTCATTCTGCTGGCAGTGGCCATCGTGCCCGCCGCGATCATCGGTCTCACCGAGCACTCGCTCAGGCACTACGGCGTCGTGCTGTCCGTCGTGCTCGTGGCGGCGGCGTTCTGGGGAGAGCCTGTTCAGGCATTGGGGCTCGTTGCCTACCTCGCCCTCTCGCGATGCGCCCTCTGCTGGCTTGCGCGCGACCCAAAGAGCGAGCGGCGCTTTGTGGCGGCGGCCCTCATCACGCTCTGCCCGCTCGTGATGTACAAGGTCTCCGCCGTATTCAGCCTCTCGCTCTGGGGATTCATCGGCATATCCTATATCACGTTCAAGGGTGTCCAGATGGTCATGGAGACCCATGACGGCCTCATCGCTCGCGAGGACCTCGGTTTTGAGGACTGGCTCTACTTTCTGCTCTTTTTTCCGCAGTTCAGCTCGGGTCCCATCGATCGTAGCAGGCGGTTCGCAGCCGATGCGCACAGCGTTCCCTCGCGCGACGAATACGCGGGGCTTCTCGCTCGCGGCATCCTCCTGCTCCTGCTGGGTGCGGTCTACAAGATGGTCATTGCAACGCTGATCCACCGCTACTATTCGCCGGCCGTGTGGGGCACGGGTGACTTTGGTACCGAGCTCTGGGCGCAGGTGAGGACGGCCTATCTCTATGGGGGCTACCTCTTCTTCGACTTCGCCGGCTATAGCTTCATGGCCATGGGCGCGAGCTACTGCCTGGGTATCCGCTGCCCCCGCAACTTCAACGCACCGTTCATCGCGACCGACATCTTCGACTTCTGGAACCGCTGGCACATCACGCTCTCGACGTGGTTTCGTGACTTCGTGTTCATGCGCATCACACGTTGGCTCGTGCGCCACAAGGTCGTCAAGGGCCGCATTCATGTGGCCCAATGCGGTTTTCTGGCCAACATGCTCATCATGGGCTTCTGGCACGGCATTACTATTGACTACATTGGGTATGGTCTCTTTCACGGCGTGCTTCTCGCGGCGACCGAGGGCATCCAGAAGCGCTCCAGGTTCTACAAGGCCCATCGCCACGACCTCTGGTTCAGGATTCTCTCGTGGTTCGTGACGCTGCAGCTCGTGATTTTGGGTTTTGCGATCTTCTCGGGACAGATAAGCATGCTCGTGGAAGGAGCGATCAATGGCTGAGATGGCACATGAGGAGCTGACCGCGAAGGTCATGGACCTCCTCGAGGACGTCTGCGGTGACGACGAGGTGCGCAGGCATATGGATGACGACCTCTTCGAGCTTGACCTGCTTGACTCGATCGCGGCGGTCGAGCTTCTCGTGGGCATCGAGGACGAGTTTGGGGTCAGCATTGCCCCGACCGAGGTCCCGCGCGACGAGATGAACACGCCCGACAAGATTATCGCCCAGGTGGAGAAGCGCCTGTGATGGATGGGCACCTCGATACGAGCGAGACGCCCGAAGCGTCCAGGAAGCCGCATCGCGGCAGGCACCTGCTCCTGGTGGTCGCGCTCTCGCTCGTCGTGGGCGTGGCTGGCGTCGTGTGCTACGACAAGTTCGTGCTGCCGAGCAACGGCGTCGCCGACACGAGCAAACTCTACGATTACGTTTATGTGTCGGGAAAGTCGGAGAACCTTGCGTTCGTGCTCAACAACATGTCGGACGATGGGTATCTCTGCTTTGGCTCCTCGGAGTGGTACATCTCCAAGAATCTCGTGAGCATGTGTCCGCAGGCGGTCTTTGGGGAGAACGTCGCGGGCGTCGACATGACCTATATCGGCGAAGCATACGACCAGTCGCTCTGGCAGGCCATCGCCGCGGGAGCCTATGGTAGCTCGGTCAAGAACAAGAAGGTCATGATTGTCGTCTCGCCGCAGTGGTTCTTCAAGAACAACGGCGCCGAGAGCAAGTTCTATACCAAGTTCTCCTACACGCTCTACCGAGCCTTCGCGCAGAACCCAGACATCTCTGACGAGACGAAGGAGTACGTGCGGCAGCGCTGCTCGGAGCTGGGCATCGATGACTCGACGCTCTCCGCGGCTTCGCAGGACACGGTGCTCGAATCGCTGAACGACCTCGTGCTCTCGGTCTCCGACTCATGGCGCCTGCGCTCCGACATCAATCGCATCGTGAGTACCGCGCCGTCCAAGAGCCTGGTTCGACAGCAGGGGACGTCTACGGGCGAGCCTGACTGGAATGCGCTTCTCGATGCGGCCGAGCAGGAGGGCGAGGCTGCTTGTACCACCAACGACCTCGGCATCTATGACGCGTATTGGGAGAAGAACCATACGTACGACCCCGAGCTCTTCCAGAACTTCAGCGGAGCGGACGACGAGTACAACGACCTCAGCTGCTTTCTCGAGGTGTGTCATGAGGTGGGACTCGACCCGCTCGTGTGCATCTTGCCCGTCCAGGGCCAGTGGTACGACATCTCAAACGTCTCGACCGACGAGCGACAGGCGTACTACCAGAAGATTCGCGGCATCTGTGACGACGCGGGGGTGGCGTATGCGGACTTCTCGAGCTGCGAATATGAGAAGTACTTCCTCTGTGACACCGTGCATCCCGGCTGGAAGGGCTGGGTGCGCATCGAGGAGTCGTTCTACGACTTCATCAACAATCAGGACGACGCGTTTCTCGGTGGGGCCGATTTCGGCTCCGCTGAGGGACTGACGAGCGTAGACGGGGGATGAGTGACGGTGGGGGAGAGCGTAGACGTGGGGGATGAGCACCGTGGCCCGAGCGTGTTCTTCGCATGGCTCTCGGGCCATCCCGTCACGGACGTCAAGGGACGCATGATGGCGTTCTCGGTGCGACACGAGTTCCTGACCTGTCTCGCGGCCGGCGTCGCGGCCGTCGCAATGGTATGGCTTCTCACATGGTTCCTGATATTTTCTGGACTCAACGAGCCGGTGCAATTTATCTATGGCAGCTTCTAGGAAAAGAGTCGCCCGCACGCTCGCACCGTGCCTTGCCGTGCTTCTCGCCATGACCCTTCTTGTCGCGCCGCAGACGAAGGCGTTGGCAGACGAGGCCCTGATGCCGACCGCGCAGGACGGCATGGGCGTTGACTACGAGGATGCCGAGACGGGTGCGCAGAGTCTCCAGGGTGATGGGGCAGACCCCACGCTCAGCGCCAACCCCGTGGGTGAGGAGGAGTCGCGAAGCGAGCTCACCCAGGAGCTCGACGAATATCTCTCGGAGAACTTCGGTGCATCCGGCCTTCCGGGGCTTGCGGTGGCGGTGGTCACCTCGGGTGGCGTGCGTTACCTCTCCACCTACGGCGACTGCACGAGCACTGATCAGACGTTCATCATCGGGTCGCTCTCGAAGTCGTTCACGGCGGTGTGCGTGATGCAGCTCGTGGAGCAGGGTGCGATTGACCTCGACGCACCTGCGGCGCTCTATGCGCCAGGCTACGGCGTGTCTGACGTGGTGACCGTGCGAGACCTCCTCAACCAGACGAGCGGCTTTGGGTACTTCCAGTCGCTGGCCGATGTGACCGTGGGCGAGACCCTCGGATCGTTCTCGTACTCCAACGCCAACTACGACCTGCTCGGTCGCATCGTCGAGAAGGTGAGCGGCGAGACGTATGCCGACTACCTACGTACGAACGTCTTCGATTCGCTGGGAATGGGCGATGCATCGATCGATGGCGTGGGGGCGGGGTGTGCGCCAGAGGCGATAGGTTACCGCAACTGGTTTGGTCTCAACGTGGCGGACGGGTTTACTCATGAGCTTGGCGACAACGCATGGGGCGGACCGTCATCGGGGTACGTGCGCGCAAGCATCTCAGATATGGCGGCATACCTGAGGATGTACCTCAACAGCGGTGCAGGTGTCCTCGAGCCGCAAAGCGTCCACCAGATGATCTTCGACCGCGTGCCCGACATAGACGGCGACGCGTTCTACGGCATGGGCTGGTCCTCGTTCACGTGGGATGACGGCGAGCTCGTTCTTGCGCACTCGGGACAGGTCGAGAACTACGTGGCGGACATGATCATCATCCCAGACCGTGACATCGGCATCGTGCTGCTTGCGAATGCCGACGACGAACTTGGTGGTAACGAGGCGTTCTATCAGATGGCTGACGATGTGGTCGCGCTTTCGATCGGTGGTGACGCCTCCGGTGTGGACGCGTCGGACTCCGTGGCAAGCCACGTCGGATACGACCTCGCGTACCTCCTCGCCGTCGTGGCCGCCGTCATGCCGATCCTGCTCCGCAGGCGTTGGTCTGCCAAGTGGCTCGGAACCGATCGACCGGCGGCGGTGATGTGGGCGATGGTCGCGTTCGAACACGTCTTCACGCCACTCCTGGTATGGTCGCTCGTGTGCGAGACGGGCATGCGCTGGCAGGACTTCTGCGACTTCTATCCCGACCAGGCGCTCGTCGTCACGGTCGTGATGGCGCTGCTCGTGGTGGGCGGCATCGTGAAGATGGTCACGTGGGCCAGGTGGCGACGAGGCATGCGGTCACAATAGGGAATCTAGCGGAGAAGCGCCTCGGCATTGGCCTGCACTTCGGCTGCGACGTCGCGAGAGAGTGCCTGCTCGAGTCTATTGAGGGTCGAGACGAGCGAGCCCGTCACGCGGCCCACGTCCCAGGAGACGTTCTCGCCAGCGGGCTGGTCCGTCTCGAGAAGCAGGCGGTCTCGTGGGATGAGCTTTACGTACTCTCGACCACGTCCCGTGGAGAGCATCATCTCGTTGACGGAGAACCAGCAGCCCGCACGTATCGCGCGCCAGACCTCTTCCGAAGATCCGCTGAACCAGTGAAAGACGCAGCGACACGATCCTATCGCCCCTGTGCGCGCCAGGACGTCAAGTACGGCTCCCGCCGCGCGGACGGAGTGAATCGAAAGGACCTTGTTCCCGCCCGCACGTACGCAGGCCTGGCAGACGCGTTCGAACGCGATGACTTGTCTGGCCTCAGAGCCTGGCGGTACGTGCTTTGGAGAGAGGTCCAGGCCAACCTCGCCCACGTAACGAGTGTCGAAGACGAGCTTCTCGAGCGCGGCGAGGTCTGACTCGGCGGCGCGGCCATCCGCCACCCACCACGGGTGCAGTCCCACCGCGGAACAGACGCTGGAAGAATCGCCACAGGCCTCGCGGACGCGACGATATCCTGCCGGCGTGACGCTCACGGCGAGCATTGCGAGGCCAATGGCGTCTGCCGCCGATGCAAACGAGGCTGGATTGTCAACAAAGTCCAGGTGGAAGTGGGTATCAGTGATGGATGACATCATTCGTACCCCAGGAGGTCACGAATTACGCGGCTGGCGATCATCTGGCCCATGATGGGAGGGAAGTAGCTCATCGTGCCGAGGAGACTACCGTCCCTCTCCCACTCCTCATCGGTGATGGGGCGCATGGGCACGGGTCTCTCGTCTGAGAAGAGAACCTGCAGGTCGTGAATGCCGCGCCGCCGGCACTCCTTACGTACGATGCGCGCAAGCGGATCGTTGACGGTGTCCTCGATGCGCGCAAAGCGCAGGCGCGTCGGGTCAAGCTTGTTGCCGCCGCCCATGGAGCTTATCAGACGGTAGCCGTGTCCCTTCGCCCACTCCGCGATCCCTAGCTTCTGCGCCACGGTGTCGATGGCGTCCACCACGTAGTCGGGGCGGGGAAGAGCATCGAGAAACTTCGAGAGGCCCTCCTTGGGGAGAAAGGCGTGCACCGCCGTGACGCGAGCCTCGGGGTTGATGTCTCGCGCGAGCTCATGCATGACGTCTGCCTTTGGGAGACCGATGGTGGAGTGGAAGGCCACCGCCTGCCGATTGATGTTGGAGGGGGCCACCACGTCGCGGTCGAGAAGCACGAGTCCGCCTACGCCGCCGCGCGCGAGCGCCTCGGCACAGTTGGACCCCACGCCGCCAAGACCGATGACCAAGACCGTCGACCCGTCGAGCCGAGCCAGCCCCTCGTCTCCGAGGATGAGACGAAGCCTGTCTTTGGGACTTTCGGCCGCATTCGTCATTGCGCTATCCCTGACCCTCTCCTGTGACAAGACCGCCGTATGCCATGGCCTCCTTCGATGCGGAGCGATTCGCATAGCCGAATCGTACCCCACCGAGGGCTGCCCCTCGACGTCTCGCCCGCGAACATGCCCAATCTTGGAGTCAGGCCCCTTATGGACAACGGTCTCATAGCCCGTAGTGGTTTCCACGGCCTATACTCGGCTGAATAGTGTGCAAAGACCTGGTCCATCCGTACGCCTTTCAACTGGGTGGGCGGTTCGTGTGGTGGGTTTGCGTGTGGGCCTGCGAGTTTGTCGTTCGTACCGATGCTGGTAAAGCGATAGTGTTTGTATGTGGTATAGGCTGGTAGAGTGTCTTTTTTCGACCATGGTGACAAGGAGTTGGCAATGGGATTCAAGTCTGACATCGAGATCGCACAGGAAGCCGAGATGCTTCCTATTGGGAAGATCGCCGAGCAGGTCGGCCTTTCCGACGACATGCTCGAACCTTATGGTCACACCAAGGCGAAGGTGGACATCCACTCGCTCAGGGACCGACCCCAGAAGGGCAAGCTCATCCTTGTGACCGCGATCAACCCTACGCCTGCGGGAGAGGGCAAGACCACCACGTCGGTCGGCCTTGCCGATGCCCTTCACCGCCTGGGCAAGAACGTCGTCCTCGCCCTACGCGAGCCTAGTCTTGGCCCCGTCTTCGGCGTCAAGGGCGGTGCGGCTGGGGGCGGCTATGCCCAGGTCGTTCCCATGGAGGACATCAATCTCCATTTTACCGGTGACTTTCACGCCATCGGAGCTGCCAACAACCTCCTGGCCGCGATGCTCGACAACCATATCAAGCAGGGCAACTCGCTCGGCATCGATCCTCGTCGCATCACGTGGAAGCGCGTCGTTGACATGAACGATCGCCAGCTCAGAAATGTCGTCGACGGTCTCGGCGGCGTTGCCGACGGTATGCCCCGCCAGGATGGCTTTGACATCACCGTGGCCTCCGAGGTCATGGCGGTCTTCTGCCTCGCCACCGACCTTGCTGACCTCAAGGCACGTCTCGGCCGCATGGTCGTTGGCTACACGTTCGACCGCCAGCCCGTCACGGCACATGACCTGCACGCCGAAGGCGCCATGACGGCGTTGCTCAAAGATGCAATCATGCCCAACCTCGTGCAGACGCTCGAGCATACCCCGTCCTTCATCCATGGCGGGCCGTTTGCCAACATCGCGCACGGCTGCAACTCCGTCATCGCGACGACGACCGCGCTTAAGCTCGGCGACTACGTGGTCACCGAGGCTGGCTTCGGCGCGGATCTTGGCGCTGAGAAGTTCTGCGACATCAAGTGCCGCATGGCGGGACTCACTCCTTCTGCCTGCGTCATCGTTGCCACGGTGCGTGCGCTCAAGCACCACGGCGGCGTCGCCAAGGCCGATCTTTGCACCGAGAACCTCGCCGCCCTCGAGGCGGGCCTGCCAAACCTGCTTCAGCACGTCGAGAACATGCAGAGGGTCTTTGGCCTGAACGTGGTCGTGGCGGTAAATGCGTTTCCCACCGACACCAAGGCCGAGCTCGACCTTGTCGAGGCCAAATGCAAGGAGCTTGGCGTCAACGTGGCACTCTCCGAGGTGTGGGCGAAGGGCGGCGAAGGCGGCGAGACGCTGGCGCGCGAAGTCCTGCGTCTCTGCGACGAGCCCAACGACTTCCACTTTAGCTACGAGCTCGATGGCAGCATCGCTGACAAGATCGAGGCAATCGCCACGAAGGTCTACCATGCCGACGGCGTGGACTTCACGTCAGGTGCCGTCAAGCAGCTGCAGCAGCTTACCGACCTCGGCTACGACCACCTGCCCATCTGCATGGCCAAGACCCAGTATTCCTTCACGGACGACCAGACCAAGCTCGGTGCCCCGAAGAACTTCCGCATCACGGTGCGCAACGTCAAGGTCTCTGCTGGCGCCGGCTTCATCGTTGCGCTCACGGGTGACATCATGACCATGCCGGGCCTTCCGAAGGTGCCGGCGGCGGAGAAGATCGACGTTATGCCTGACGGTAAGATCGTCGGCCTGTTCTAACCGGATTCCAGAGTTCGCGCCGAAACCAAAGGAGCCAGCCATGACAGCAGAGCTCACCAAGATGAGCTGCGAGGACTTTGCGTCCGTCCTCGCAGCCAAGCAGTCCGTCCCGGGAGGTGGCGGTGCCGCCGCATACGTCGGCGCGCTCGGCGTCGCTCTCGGATCGATGGTGGGCAACTACACCTCCGGAAAGAAGAGCTACGCAGCCCATGAGGAGGACATCCGACGCATGCTCATCACTGCCGAGGACGTTCGCACCCGCCTCGTCTCCTTGGTGAACGTCGATGCCGACGCCTTCTACCCGCTCTCTCAGGCCTACGCCATTCCCAAGGATGATCCGACCCGTGCCGACGTGCTCGAGTCGGCCACCAAGAACGCGATCGTCGGCCCCATGGAGATGATGCGCCAGATAGCGTCTGCCATCGAGCTTCTCGAGGAGATGGGCGAGAAGGGCTCGCGCATGCTCATCTCGGATGTGGGCTGCGGCGCGCTCCTCTGTCGCGCCGCCCTGGAAGCTGCGAGCCTCAACGTCTTCGTGAACACGAAGTCGCTGCGCGACCGCGCGTATGCGGAGTCTATCGAGACGGAGTGCGACGAGCTTCTCGCCGAGTGGTGTCCGCGCGCCGAGGTCACGGCCACCATGGTCATGGACCGCATCAGGGGAAGGGAATAGGCCATGGCAAAGCTGCTCAAGGGCGCGCCCGTCTCCGCGGCGCTTACGGAGGACCTGGTCGGCAGGGTCGTGGCGCTTGAGGAGAGGGGAATCGTGCCCACGCTTGCCATCGTGCGAGTGGGAGAGCGCGACGATGACCTCTCCTACGAGCGCGGCGCAGAGAAGCGCTGCGGCAGGGTGGGCGTCAGCGTGCGCAAGTTCGTACTGTCCCCCGACTGTTCGCAGGACGAGCTCATGGACGTAATCGCCAAGGTCAATGCGGACGAATCCATCCATGGCTGTCTCATGTTCCGCCCGCTCCCGAAGACGCTTGACGGGGCGACTGCCTGCGCGGCACTTGATTGCGCCAAGGATATCGACTGCGTCACCGCCGGATCTCTCTATGGCGTCTTCGCAAACCGTCCGACGGGCTTTCCGCCCTGCACGGCCGAGGCGTGCATCAAGCTGCTCGACTACTATGGTATCGGGCTCGAGGGCGCACGCGTGGTCGTGGTCGGACGTTCGCTCGTGGTCGGGAAGCCCGTCTCGTGCATGCTCCAGGCGAGAAACGCCACGGTGACCATGTGTCACACCCGTACGAAGAATCTAGCCGAGGAGCTGTCGCGTGCGGAGGTCATCATCGCCGCCGCCGGTCACATCAGAACCGTGGGCTCCGATTGCGTTCGCGAGGGTCAGACGGTTATCGATGTCGGGATAAACTGGGACGAGAAGGAAGAGAGGCTTGTCGGGGACGTGGACTTTGACGCCGTGGAGCCGATCGTCTCCGCGATCACGCCCGTTCCGGGTGGCGTGGGCTCCGTGACCACCGCCGTCCTCTGCATGCACGTGATAGAGGCGGCTGAGAGAAGAGGATGCTAGTCGTGTGCGACGAGATAAACTACAACGCCATCGATAAGCCTCGCATCGAGGCCGCGGTGCGTGAGTTTCTTCTGGGCATCGGAGAAGATCCCGACCGCGAGGGCCTTGTGGGCACGCCCGATCGCGTGGCTCGTGCCTGCGAGGAAATCTACGGAGGCATGCAGGAAGACCCTGGCGCTCACCTGCGCAAGCAATTCCACGAGCCCGGCAACGAGGAGATGGTGATCGTCAAGGACATCCCGTTTTCCTCGATGTGCGAGCACCACCTCCTGCCCTTCGTGGGCAGGGCCCACATATGCTACATCCCCAGAGACGGTCGCATCACCGGACTCTCCAAGATCGCTCGCTGCGTGAGCGGCTATGCTCGCCGGCCTCAGCTGCAGGAGCGCCTTACCTCGCAGGTCGCCGACGCGATGGTTCGCGAGCTTAAGCCGCTTGGCGTCCTCGTGGTCCTCGAGGCGGAGCACACCTGCATGAACATGCGTGGCATCAAGGCTGCGGGAGCACTGACGGTGACATCTGCCGTGCGCGGTACGTTCAGAAACGACCTCAAGACGAGAGAGGAGGCCCTGAGACTTCTGGGTCTCGGCAAGTAGGGGCATGAACGTCGCAAGTGGAGGCTTTCGTTACGTTGCCGTCGTGCGTCAGCATGGGGAATGCCCTTTTCGATACGGTAGGGACGATGGGTATACTTTGGTCTTGTACCGATAGGTCTTGGGTGGAGGTCCAATGATATACAACGACATTCTCGAGGCGGTGGGCGATACGCCCCTCGTCCGTCTCAACAGGGTGGTACCTGCGGGGTCCGCTCGCGTGCTCGCCAAGTTCGAGGGCATGAACGTTGGCGGATCGATCAAGACGCGGACGGCGCTGCGCATGATTCGCCAGGCAGAGGCCCGCGGGGAACTTCACGAGCAGAGCATCATCGTGGAGCCCACGAGCGGCAACCAGGGCATCGGTCTTGCGCTCGTGGCGGCCGTTCTTGGGTATCGCGCGCGCATCATCATGCCCGATTCGGTCTCGATAGAGCGCCGGAGGCTCGTGAGCCACTACGGGGCGCTCGTTCTCACGGTTCACGATGCCGGCGACATAGGCGCCTGCATCCAGGAGTGCATCGCCATGGCCCTGCGCATGGCGGCTGAGGACGAGAACGTCTACGTGCCGCAGCAGTTCGAGAATGCGGACAACGTCGCCGCGCACTACGAAGGCACGGGTGCCGAGATCCTCCGCGACGCAGAAGGGTCAATCGATGGGTTCTGCTCGGGAATCGGTACGGGCGGCACCATCACCGGCGTGGGACGCGCCCTGCGTGACGCGAACCCCGACGTGCAGGTCTGGGCCGTCGAGCCCGAGAACGCCGCCATCCTCTCCGGCGGCACCGTGGGAACCCATCTGCAGATGGGCATCGGCGATGGGATCATACCTGCGATTCTCGACCGCAAGGTCATAGACCGCGTGGTAACGGTCAGCGACCCCGAGGCCATCTCGATGGCACGACGCCTTGCGCGCGAGGAGGGCATCATGTGCGGCATCTCCTCGGGTACGAACGTGGTCGCCGCCCTGAGGATGGCCGCCGAGCTCGGAGAGGGTAGAACCATCGTCACCGTACTGCCGGACACCGCAGAGCGCTACATCTCGACCAAGCTCTTCTGCGGTGAGTAGGCCATCTGCGGGGCTATGATTTTTCACGTTGTCGTTCGCTGCTCCCGGACTTTGCGTTGAGAGGAAGCCATGCATAGAGAATTCCTGATGGGCAACGAGGCCATGGCGCTCGGTGCGCTCGCGGCCGGGGTCAACGTGGTGGCCGGCTACCCCGGCACTCCGTCGACCGAGATTCTCGAGACCATCGCCAGGCGAAACCCCGGTGACGTCTACGTCGAATGGTCAGTCAACGAGAAGGCAGGCATGGAGGTCGCGGCAGGGGCGGCCTATTGTGGTGCCAGGGCCCTTGTCACCTGCAAGCAGGTTGGCCTCAACGTAGCTTCCGATCCCCTTATGAGCCTTGAGTACATTGGCGTCAGTGGCGCCATGGTCGTCCTCGTCGCCGATGACCCCGGCCCCATCTCGTCCCAGACCGAGCAGGATACGCGCACCTTTGGCATGTTCTCCAAGGTGCCCGTCCTTGATCCCTCCTCGGTGTGCGATGCGTACCAGATGATCCAAGACGCCTTCGAGCTCTCGGAGCGCATCGGAAGTCCCGTGATCATGCGCCCGACGACTCGCGTGGACCATGGCTACGAGGCGATCGAGGTCAAGGACCAGGGCGAATGGAGGTCAGACAAGCCCTGCGGATTCGTCAAAGACTCGTCGCGTTGGGTTATCTTCCCGCGCCTCTCGGTGCGAAACCATGCGCTCATCGAAGAGCGCAACGCCCGTCTCGCGGACGAGCTCTCCTCATACCCAGGCAACTTCGTCGTTGCGGCGGGCGTGGAGGCCGGACGCGTGGGAATCGCCACGCACGGCGTGAACTACGAGTACGTGGAGGAGAACCTGTCCGATGACCCGCAGCGCCCTCGCGTGCTTCGCGTCGCCACACCGTTCCCGTTTCCCGAGAGACTTGCGATCGAGTTTCTCCAGGGGCTCGACGAGGTTCTCTGCGTGGAGGAGCTCGATCCGGTGATCGAGCGCGCGCTCATCTATGCATGTGGCAGACAGGGCATTTCATGCAAGATTCGCGGCAAGCTCACGGGAGACGTCCGCTCCTCCGGCGAGAATTCCGTGGAGTCCGTCGGTGTCGCCATCAATGCGTTTCTAGGCCGCGAGTCCGTCGTACCCGAGGTCGACGACCTGCCGCAGCTTCCCGTGCGTCCCCCGGTGCTCTGCGCCGGTTGCCCGCATCGTGCGAGCTTCTTCGCCGTCAAGCGCGCCATGGCTGGGAAAAAGACGATCTTCTGCGGTGACATCGGCTGCTATACGCTGGGCAATGCCCAGCCTCTCGACATGTGCGACACCTGCCTGTGCATGGGGGCGGGCATCGACATCGCGCAGGGCGTCTTCCACGTGGAGCCAGACACCAAGGCCTTCGCCTTCGTGGGTGACTCCACCTTCTTCGCCTCGGGCATCACGGGCACCATCAACGCCTTCTATAACCAGGCGGAGATGACCCTCGTCGTTCTCGACAACTCGACCACCGCGATGACCGGCCACCAACCCCATCCAGGTACCGGGCGCACCGTCATGGGCGACGTCGTGCAGGCGGTGAGCATCGAGAGCGTCCTTCGCGGCATCGGACTCACCACGGTGGAGACCGTGAATCCGCTTGATCACGAGCTGGCGGTCGAGACGGTCCGTCGGGTTGCCGACCAACCTGGGGTCAAGGCGATCGTCTTTCGCTCTCCCTGCGTCGTCCTCGTCAAGCCCAAGGCCAGGAGTCAGGTTGACGCGAATGCCTGCATAGGTTGTCAGCGCTGCGTGAGGCAGCTGGGTTGTCCCGCCCTTGTGCCCCAGGCTGACGGGCACGTGATCATCGACCAGTCCCAGTGCACGGGCTGCACGCTCTGCGAGCAGGTCTGTCCCGTTCGCGCCATCTCAGGAGGTGAGAGGCTGTGAGCATCAATGTCGTCCTCTGCGGCGTAGGAGGGCAGGGGACCGTCCTCGCGTCCAAGCTCATCGCCACGGCTGCGATGGAACGCGGCATTCCCGTGAAGACCGCCGAGACGATCGGCATGGCCCAGCGCGGTGGCTCCGTGTTCAGCCACGTTCGCGTGGGTGACGGAGCCGCCTCACCGCTCGTCGGTCGTGGCAAGGCGGACGTCATCGTGGCCTTCGAGCCTGCCGAGGCGGTGCGTCAGCTCCCCTTCCTAAAAGATGGTGGAACGGTCGTCGTAAGCAACCGTCCCGTGGTCCCCGTCTCGTCCATGACGGGCGGACCGGCGTATGACCTCGATGCAATCATGGCCTATCTCCGCGCGCAGGACGCATCTGGACGCGTCGGCATCCTCTCCGTGGTCGATGCGGATCGCGCCGCGCTCGAGCTCGGCTCGGCCAAGTGTCTCAACGTGGTCCTTCTCGGCGCTGCCACGCGTTCCGGCGCACTGGGGCTTTCGTCGGAGGACGTACGCTCCGCCATCCGCGAGCGCGTGCCCGAGCGCTTCTGGGAGCTCAACGACCGCGCGCTCGCATGGGCAGACTAGCAGGCTACAGCTCCTGGCCGCACGGCCAGCAGACGGAAGGGTACGGGAATGCAGATCAACGACCATCAGCTCGAACTCGTTAACAAGCAGATCGAACGGCTCATCGCGTCAGACAACTTCTACGGTCGCAAGCTCAAGGAGGCGGGCATCACCGGCTGTGGCTCCGTCGAGGACTTCGCCAGGCTTCCCTTCTCGCAGAAGCAGGACCTCCGTGACGCGTATCCGCTCGGGCTTGCCGCCGTTCCCGAGGAGAAGATCGTCCGCATCCATTCCAGCTCGGGTACCACAGGTACCCCCGTCATCGTTCCCTACACCGCAAAGGACGTGGATGACTGGGCCATCCAGTTTGCGCGCTGCTACGAGTTCGCCGGCTGCACCAGTACCGATCGCATCCAGATAACGCCTGGCTATGGCCTTTGGACCGCTGGCATCGGCTTTCAGGCGGGTGCCGAGAAGCTCGGCGCCATGGCCATTCCCATGGGCCCGGGAAACACCGAGAAGCAGCTTCAGTTCATGGTCGACATGCAGTCGACGGTCATCTGTGCCACGTCATCCTATGCGCTGCTTCTCGCCGAGAAGGTCGGTGAGCTTGGCCTTCGGGACAAGATCGCGCTCCGGCACGGCGTGATCGGATCCGAGCGCTGGGGAGAGAAGACCCGTCAGCGCATCAAGGACGGACTCGGCATCGATCTCTTCGACATATACGGCCTCACCGAGGTCTATGGCCCTGGCATCGGCATCAACTGCAGGTACGAGACGGGCATGCATATCTGGGATGACTTCATCTACCTCGAGATCGTTGATCCAGAGACGGGCGGTCCCGTCCCCGATGGCGAGTGGGGCGAGATCTGCATCACCACGCTCGTCAAGGAGGGTGCGCCGCTCATCCGCTTCCGTACGCACGACCTCTCGCGCATCATCCCCGGTGAGTGTCCCTGCGGGTCGAGATACCCACGCATCGACACCATCTCGGGCCGCTCCGATGACATGTTCAAGATTCATGGCGTGAACGTCTTCCCGAGGCAGGTCGAGGAGGTTCTCGCCGTGTTCCCGCAGCTTTCGAGCGAGTACCAGATTCGTCTCTCGCATCTCGATGGCAGGGATACCATGCGCATCTACGTCGAGACCGACGGCACGCAGGACTTCCGGGACATCGCCGACGCGGTTGCCGAGGAGACCAAGTCCAGGATTGGTTTTACGCCGCTCGTAAAGGTCGTGGAGCTTGGGGTCCTGCCGCGCAGCGAGAAGAAGACCAAGCGCGTCTTTGACGAGAGGTACGAGTAGGGCGGCCGGAGACGCCTGTCACGGTTCCAGCTGCCAGACGTCACCATTTTCAAGGCCGAGAAAGCGAAGGTCGCCGTCTGACGGAACACCCTCGAGCAGGCAGTGCACGGCTATGGAAACGCCGGAATGAGTGATCGCCAGCACTCTCCGTGCGCGACCATGGCGGACATCGTCGAGGAATGCGGCCACGCGCGCGAAGAGGGCGTCAATCGTCTCGGAGTCGGAGAAGTCCTCAGCCCTGTTGGCATAATTCCAGTAGCGCGCACGAAGATCGGGCTCGAGATGGACGCCTGCGAGGTCCCCCGGATCGCGCTCGCGCAGACGGTCATCACAGTCGATGGGCAGGCCCATCCAGTTGGCGATGGCTGCGGTCTGGCGAGCCCTCGGCAGGGGCGACGAGACGATTCTGTCGTAGCGGACGTCTGCTGCCTCGATCCTGCCGCGCAGGGTCTGCGCCTGTGCGAATCCGACCTCATCGATGCTCTCGGCGGGGGAGTTCAGCACGTGTGCCACGTTTGACGCGGTACGCCCGTGACGTGCGAGTATCAGGTGCGTCATGGGGCTCCGCTCACGAATTCGTATTCCGACGTTGCTGCTCATATCCAACATACTGCGATCGGCAGTGAAGCAAAAGCGTTTTTAGTGGTTGCATTACACGCGATTCCATAGCTTGTGCCAGGGAGCGCCACGCATGGCCAGGCTCTCCTGGCGGGAGAGGAAAAAAAGGGACATCAATAGGTCACCTCCCTTGCTTGCCGTCCCCGTCTGACCTTGCTCCATGGGAGGGCCTCTCCGACAATCGCAGGTCTGTCTTCGACACCCCTCCACGACCTATGATGATTCCTTTGGGACGTACGGCTGAGTCCTGGGACGGCCCATCTCGGCCCATTCGGAGCGGTGCCGGCGATTGATCAGGATATCTTCTTGGATTGGCTGAGGCTGAGCCATGGATCCGACTATTGATAGACTAATGTAATTAGTTTATAATGTACTCATATTAGTTTAAGGGAGGGCTACGCATGAGTACGAAAAGAGACCTGGATTCACAGACAATCCTGAATGCGGCGGTAGAGCTGGCCGAGGAAAGGGGACTTGAGAATATCTCCCTGCTTCAGATAGCGGAAAAACTCGGTGTAAAACCACCGTCGCTCTACAACCATCTAAGCGGGCTGCAGGAGATCTCGTCGGGTATCGCGAAACTTGCCATTAGCAGGCTTGGAGATAGCATTCGCAACGCAGCGGTTGGCCGTTCAAAGGGAGATGCCCTATCGGCGATCGCTTCTGCGTATCGCAAGTTTGCGAAAGAGAATCCTGAACTCTATAAGGCGATCCTGAGATTCCATGACTATGACGACGACGGCATTCAGGAGGCGGGCCATGCCGTTGTCCGCATTTTGTATCAGGTGATGGAGCCGTACCATTTCAGCGGAGAGGAGACAGTCAACTTCGTCCGAGGATTCCGCAGCGCGCTTCATGGGTTCGTTTCACTCGAGGAGGCAGGGTTCTTCCAAAGCGCCGAAGCGAATGTGGATGGGAGCTACGAGCAGCTCGTTTCACACATGATATCATCCCTGAGAGTGGAAGAAGATGCTTGAGAATGCCCCCATACATCACGTTGCCTATCGTGGGGTTCGTGGTTGGTCTGCTGATTATCTCGCTTGGGGGTGGTGGAGGGGCTGTCTATGTGGGGATCCTAACCGTCTTCTTTAATATCCCACCCGCGATCGCAGCGTCAACCTCTCTTGCGACAACGATTCCCACCACGGCCGTGGGAACTCTCAGCCATTGGAAGGCTGGAAATGTGAACTGGCGCTATGGGCTTACCATGCTGGTCGGTGGCGTGGTTGGTTCCATCGTGGGTTCCCTATGCTCCGGGTTTCTTCCTGAAAGCCTGTACAACAAGGTGACTGGAGCGATATTGCTGCTGCTTGCTGTGCAGACGTTAGTGTCGTACATAAGAAGTAGAAAAAATGACAATGCACGGAGCACAGGTCGAACCAACAAGAAATCCAATGCGGTCAAAGCGGTCTGTTTCGGCCTGCTTGGTGGGGTCATGTCCGGGCTTGTTGGCCTTAGCGGTGGTGGCCCGATTATCGCAGGGCTTATGATTCTCGGGTGTCAGGCGCTCGAAACGGTGGGAACCTCCGTTCTCGTGCTGTTCGGTATTGCCGTTACCGGCTTTGCCACACATCTTGGGATGGGGAGCATCGACTGGGAGCTCGTAGGACTTTTGACCGTCGGTACGGTTTGCGGCGCTTTCGTCGGTCCGGCCCTTCTCAAGCGGATGGACAAGAAGAAGCTGGAGAAGGTTCTCCAGCCCATGCTTTTCGTCATGATTGTGGCCATGGGCGGAATAGAGGTATTCAAGTAGAGTTCCTGACTCTTCGAATGACAGAGGGGAGTGACCACGAAGACAACGGAGGGTGTCTTTCGGTCGAATTCGGCGGAACGCCGTCATATCCTCCCGACAAAGGTAATCGGTCCTCTTTGATTGATGCGGGAACGTCCGACCACGCTGGGCAGAGTCTGTCTTCCCCCTTGGTCGTGAACGTGGAACCGGGGATTACGCTTCGAAGGGAACGGTCATCTCTGGGGAAGCTTCTGACCCAGGAGGAGGAATAGGTATTGCATGAAATAGCATTAAATCGTTTGACTGAGGCCTATGCTCGTCTCATGTCAACGCATACTCCCGTCTCCGTGAGACCGGAAGTCGCAGAGGCAGGCAGAGGGCTCTCGAAGTCAGGCTTCGAAGATTGTTCCTAGGAATGGGGGACATAGACCATCATGTTGACCTGACGGGTTCCTCCCACCATGCGAATCACATGAATTCTATGTCGGAGTGCTCTTTTCGCTTACGTCGATGCAGCCATCACATGATGTGATGACTCGTGTGAACTTCAAATTCGGGCTCATGGAGTTCGAGAGTAGGAGAATCGACGAGTGGGCATCTCGGTATCACGAGGGCCATACGCTATCATAAAAGGGGATATATGATGTAATAAATAATAAAAAATAGAAATTTAGTTATTTTTACAGGAGCAGCTTTATGCAATTGGAACTAAGAAACATCAAAAAAGCCTTCGATGACAAAGAGGTGCTTAACGGCATAGATTTCACATTTGATCAAGGGAAAATCTATGGCCTGATCGGGCGGAACGGAGCGGGGAAGACAACCCTCTTTAATTGTCTAAGCGGCGAGATAAATGCAGACGCGGGCGAGGCATGTCTTCTGAGCGAGGAACAGAAGCAGCCGCTTGACCCCGAGAGAGTCGGCTATGTGTTTTCTACGCCAATTCTGCCAGAGTTTCTGACTGGATATGAATTCATCAAATTCTTTATTGATGTTAATAAGGATCATGTTCCGGCAGATAAGAAGGCCGACGACTATTTTGACCTAGTGCAGATCAGCCAAGACGATCGGCACCGCCTGATCAAGGGCTATTCACACGGCATGAAGAACAAGATGCAGATGCTCTGCTTCATCATTTCCAAACCACCGGTGATTTTGCTCGACGAACCCCTCACGTCACTTGACGTCGTGGTCGCGCTCGAAATCAAAAAGCTGCTGCGCGAAATGCGGCAGGATCACATCATACTTTTTTCAACTCACATACTACAGCTTGCCACTGATCTGTGCGACGAGATCGTGCTGCTGAACGACGGTAAACTCGAGCAGGTCGATCATTCAATTATCGGTGACCCACAGTTCGAAGAGAGAATCGTCAGTCTGCTAAAAGATGTGAATGAAGCATGATGCAAAATACGTTGAGAACCATTTTTAATGTCAGGGCGTCAGTCAACGCGAACGTGTTTCTCTACTACTTCAAACGTATTCCGCTGATCGGTCGGCTTGTTCATTCCGATATCTATGCGGACGTTTCCCTGAAACGCAGTGCATCCATCGTCTCTACCGTTTTCAGAGCCATTTTTATGTTTTTCGGCAAGGCCCTCTTCATCGGCCTCCTTTCGGTCCTAACGGTTCTGCTCATCGAGAAAAACATCAGCCTGCGTTATGCGGCGTATCTCAATGTGTTTTTCTTCCTGAATGCCATCGGCTCATTTAACACGTCTTTTATATTTGGGGCCGACCGGAATAAGTATATCTGCATCCGTCTCATGCATATGAATGCGCGCAATTACATCGTTTCGACCCTGCTGCTCCATGAACTGGTGGATTTTGTCACTTTCCTACCCGCGGTGCTGCTTGCAACCGCCTTTATGGGTGGCACTCTTGCACAGGGGCTTGTGTTGGTCGGTATGTTGCCGGCCTTCAGCTTGATCGCCGAGGCGTTCTTCCTTCTTGTCTACTCCGGAACCAGTATTATGCTCAGCAAGAAATCCACGTATGTCGTTTTTACCTTCATTTTCTGTCTGACTGCCGCATATGTCCCGGTTCTGATGCATCGGCCCCCGATGCTCGGCGGCTTGCTTTTCCACCCAGTTTTTCTGCTGCTGCTCTTTCTCCTGCCGTGCTGTAGTCTGATGGGAATTCTGAAATACGGCAAGTATCATGAGCTGGCAATGAAGAGCCTGAAGGCTTCTGATTATTCGGTTGATGCCGACAAAGTAGTTTCTGAGGCCAAGTTCTCGGATGTTGCGGTTCGGGAAAAGGAATTTAAACATGCTGACCTTGATACACATATGTTTGAAGGCAAAACGGGCTTTGCCTATCTGAATGCCCTTTTTTTCCGCCGCCACAGGCGCATTTTAGTGAGGCCGATTATCGTTCGCCTTGCCATCATCGCAATCATCTTTGCGGCGGCCATTGTCGCGTCCGTCTATCAGCCGGATGTTAAGTCGCTGGTGTCAAGACCGAGCGCCATTCTACCTGTGTTCGTCTTCATCATGTACTTTTCCTCACTCGGAGAACGCGTGTGCAAGGCAATGTTTTATAACTGCGATATCAGTCTTCTGCGATATTCGTTTTATCGAGAGAAAAATGCGGTCTTGTCCAATTTCAAGGTGCGTCTTCGGCGCGTGTCCAGTCTGAATCTGATTATTGCCTTTGCCATTTTTGCAGCCGTCTTTGGCCTAACTCTTGTTTTTGGTTCGAATTGGCCGGTCATGGACACGGCTGCGTTCGCACTTTCTATTCTGTTTCTGTCGCTGTTCTTCTCGGTTCATCATCTGTTCCTGTACTATGTTTTCCAGCCGTACACGACGGAGCTCGGCATGAAGAATCCGTTTTACAACGGAATCAACTACGGCGTTTATTTTCTGTGCTTCCTTTGTATGGAAATCAAAAGCCCTCCATCATATTTTACACTAATTGTATTGACATCCACATTGGCTTACGTCGTGATCGCGTTGATTCTTGTATACAAATATGCGCCCAAAACATTCAAAATAAAATAATAGAATTTCATTAAAGAGTTGCGCTGCGTAATCAATGAGATTGGTTTGAAGTGGCTGTTCCGCTTCGACACGAAACCATTTCTGCCAATGAAGGTCGTCGCCTAAACCGTTCCATATCATAATCTTTCACTATTATGTCATTTTTTGAAAAACCACCTGCATACCTGTCGGCTGGTACGGCATAGTTCAGAGACCGATGGGTATGCTCGCCGTTGTAGTGGGCAACAAATCTTGCAAAGATCGTCTCGAACTCCCCGATGATGACGTGCGGTCTGAGGCATCGTCTGAGGGACATGTCATGGGCGACGGAGCCGTTGCGGATGCGGGTATACTTGTCCCTGCTTTCCTTCACGCAAGGGTCCTTGGGAAATCATAGGTTCGTAAAGCGGCGCACTTGAGTCTCTCGGCATGGGGAGCGCCACGCATGGCCAGGCTCTCCTGGCGGGAGAGGAAAAAGGGGACATCATGTATTCCGTGCCATTCGAAGTTCCCGAGAGAAGCTACGGCGAAGCACTCGACGTGCTGCACGCCACCCTTAGGTTTGGCATCCAGCCCATGCTCGAGAGCGTCGAGGACCTGATCGAGGAATGCGGCAACCCCGACCTCTGCTTCGACGCCATTCAGATCGCCGGTACCAACGGAAAGACGTCGACGGCTCGCTATGCTGCGGCGATCCTCATGGGAGAAGGGCTGCGCGTCGCGCTCTACACGAGTCCCGAGCTCGTGAGCTACACCGAGCGCATGGAGGTGGATGGCCGCCCTGTCACCGAGGGGCAGTTCGCTCGAGGCATATCCGCGGCGGTCGAGGCGGGCTCTCGCGTTAACGCGCGGCGCCGCCGCGCGGGCGAGCGTCCCTACGACATCACCGAGTTCGACCTGCTCACCGTTGCCGCCTGCACAACCTACGCCGAGGCGGGCGTCGACGTCGCCGTGCTCGAGTGCGGCATGGGCGGGCGCTGGGACGCCACCTCCGCCGTCAAGTCCATCCGCTCCGTGGCGGTGACGGGTGTCGGACTTGATCACACGAGGATTCTCGGCGACACGCTCGAGGCCATCTCAGGTGAGAAGGCCGCCATCATCAGGCCCGGACGCAGCTGCGTGCTCGGCGTGGGGACCGCGACGCCCCCCTCGGTCGAGGACGTCTTCCTCGGCCAGTGCGCTTGCGCGGACGTCAGCCCCGTCCTGCTTCGCCCCGAGCGTACGTCCGATGCCGAGGGCGAGATGCACCCCGGCGTCCCGCGCGACCACGTCGGGCTTCCTCGTGCGAGCTACGTCATCGACCGGTTCCCAGGTCGTATCGGCGGATCGCTCGTGCTCGACGTGACCACGCCCCTGTCATCATATGGTGGGATCAGCGCCCTCAAGCCTTCCTACCAGGCGGCCAACATCGCCTGCGCTATAGTGCTCTCGGAACAGTACCTCGGTCGCGCGCTCGATCCCGACGCACTCTTCGAATCGGTCGTGACCTGTCCCACGCCCGGTCGCTTCGACGTGGTTCGTGCCGACCCCGTCGTCCTCATCGATGCCTGTCACAACCCCCAGAGCGTGGAGGCCTTCCTTACGGCCGTCCGTAACGTCGAGCCCGACGTCTCGAATCGCCCGCTGCTCCTTTGTGCGGTTCTTGCCGATAAGGACGTGCGGGGCATCGTGAGGCTGCTCGCCCCGGAGTTTCCCTCCGTCGTCGTGACGCAGACCGCGTCGCCGCGTGCGCTTCCCGCCGAGGGCCTTGCCGTCGTCTTCTCCGAATGCGGCGACGAGCCCGAGGCCGTCTACCATTCGGTGGAGGAGGCGGTCTCTGCCCTCGAAGGCAGAAGCTACATTGCGTGCGGGTCCATCACCACCGCGGGAGAGGTGTCCGGCGTCCTGCGCGGTTCCGACCGCTGATTCTTGTGCCCGCACCCGGCGTGTGCTCGTTATGCGCGATGGTCGTCAGAATGCGGGTGGTTCATCAGGTCTGCTACAATTACCAACGGCTTTGTAGCGGTTGCGGCCATGCGCCCACGTCTTATAAGGAGTCCCCTAGATGCAAGAACTTCTCGATCAGCTGATCACTCCTGAGGTCCGCATGGTGCTGTACCTCATGGTTGTCTGCGTGGTCATGCTCTATGTTCTCTCCATCGTCTACGTCATCCGCGACGCACAGCGCCGTGGTGCCGAGCCCTGGTGGATGTGGGCAATCATCTCGGTCATCCCCATCGTCGGCCTTCTCGCGTATGTCATCCTGCGCCCCAGCTCCTATCTCATCGATCGCGAGGAGCAGGACCTCGACATCGCCCTCCGCGAGCATCAGCTCTCGCACTATGGCATCTGCCCCAAGTGTGGCGCACCCATCGACCGCGACTTCGTCGTCTGCCCGATCTGCAACACGCAGGTCCGCAACGTCTGCCCCACGTGCCATCGTCCCCTCAACGCCGACTGGAAGGTCTGCCCCTACTGCAGGACCCGCATCCAGTAGCGCCTGTCCCAAGGTACGACTTGGCCCTCCGTCTCTTGCGGGGGGCTTTCTTTTGGAGGAACCCAGCCATGCCGGAGAAGTCTCGCTACGGCCTGCCCATGAAGGCGGCCCTGCTCTCGGTCTCGCTCATGATCGGCTCGCAGACGGCCATCTCGCCCGCGCTGCCTGCCATGGTTGAGCAGTTCTCTGGCCTGTCGAGAAACGCCGTCGAGTCGCTCTCCACCATCCAGTGCCTGCCGATCATCTTCATGGTGATGGCCAGTGCGCTTCTTTCCGAGCGCTTTGGGAAGAAGCGCATCGTTGCCTTTGGGCTGGCGCTCTCCGCCGTCGCCGGTCTCGTCCCGCTCGTGTGCCAGGACTATGCCGTCATTCTCGTGAGCAGGCTCCTCTTTGGTGTTGGCATCGGCTGCATCAACAGCCTTGCGGTCTCCCTCGTGGGAGACTTCTTCGAGGGACGAGAGCGAGCCACCCTCATGGGTATCCGCTCGTCCATGGAGACGCTCTCCACGGCTGCCCTTTCGGCCCTCGTCGGCCTGCTCATCGCCTTTGGGTGGCGCTGGGCGTTTGCCATCTACCTCGCCGCCGTGCCCATCCTCGTCGCCTTCGTGGCTCTCGTGCCAGACCGAGCGGCATCCGCTGACATGGTTGACGTCGAGGTGAAGGGTGACTCCGGTCACGTGATCAACGCGGCGATCGTGGGCCTCGCGGCCTTTGCGGGACTCACCTGCATGGTGGCCAATGGCTTCGTGATTCGTGTGCCGTCTATCATCGAGGGCGGGGGGATGGGTACCGCCGTGCAGGCGGGTCTCGTCGTGTCCGTCACGACCATCTCGGGTACGCTCGCGGGCTTTTCCTACGGGTCTCTTCATCGTCTGCTCGGCAGACACGTCATCACGCTCGCATGCGCGCTCATGGTGGCGGGGACGGCCCTCTGCTACCGTGCGGACTCCGTTCTCATGCTCGGCCTGGCGGGTGTTCTTCTCGACTTTGCCTGGCCGCTCATCATTTCGCACGTCATGAACGTCGTTCCCGAGAGAAGCGCCAAGGGCTCGGCGACCATCTCCACCGCCTTCATAGTGGCTGCGACCGCGGTCACGTCCCTTCTTGCGCCCACGGTGCTCAACCTCATCGGTGTGGTCTTGGGTACGGTCTCTCTCGCCGCGCCCTTTGTCATCTATGCGATGATGGTCGCCGGCCTTGGCATATGGTGGGTCGTGGGCTTGGGCTAGCGGCACCAGGGGCCACCTTCAATCGAGTATCCATGCTGCGAAGATGTGCCATCATGGGCCGTCACGTCCCCCTGTTGTGGTACAACCTGTGCCTATATGCAATCGAAAGGTTTTCATCACATGCCGTGCTACGCACCAGCGCGAACTCAGACTATCTAGGCGCCTGTCTTTTCTCGGCCCGAGTGGCCGCGTGACAGGCGCCATATATCGCCCAGCGACACTTCCTGGTGGCGCGCGGGCCTTTTTCTTGTTCGAGTACACTTGTGAGGCGTCACTACCCGGAGGGAAGGTTTCAGATGAAGGTTCTCTACAACGACGGCCATGTGGGCGAGTGCCCCGCCGACGAGGAGCTGCACGTCATTCGTCACTCTGCCGCGCATATCATGGCCCAGGCCATCAAGCGCCTGTACCCCGAGGCGGACTTCGCCTTTGGGCCCGCCACTGAAAACGGCTTCTACTACGACATCGACCTGCCCGAGGGCACAAAGATCAGCGAGGAGGACTATCCCGCGATCGAGGCCGAGATGAAGAGGATCTGCAAGGAGAACCTCAAGTTCGAGACCTATGAGCTTCCTCGTGCCGAGGCCATCGAGCACATGCGGGAGCGCGGCGAGAAGTACAAGGTCGAGCACATCGGCGACCTTGACGAAGATGCCCGCATAACCTTCTACAAGCAGGGCGAGTACGTTGACATGTGCGTGGGGCCGCACCTCACCTATACGAAGGCCCTCAAGGCGTTCAAGCTCACGGGAGTCTCCGGCGCCTACTGGAGGGGTGACAAGAACAACAAGATGCTCACGCGCATCAACGGCATCGCCTTTGCCTCCAAGGATGACCTCGACAAGCATCTCGAGCTTCTTGCCGAGGCCGAGCGCCGCGACCATCGCAAGATCGGTCGCGAGATGGAGCTCTTCATGATGTCCGATGCCGGTCCGGGCTTTCCGTTCTGGCTGCCCAACGGCATGATCGTTCGCAACTCGCTCATGAGCTACTGGCATGACATGCAGGCGCAGTACGGCTATGACGAGGTTCAGACCCCGATCATCCTCTCTCGCTCGCTGTGGGAGACCTCCGGTCACTGGGACCACTACAAGGAGAACATGTACACGACCCAGATTGATGACGAGGATTTTGCCATCAAGCCCATGAACTGCCCGGGTGCGTGCCTCATCTACAGGTCCAAGCCGCGCTCCTATCGCGACCTGCCGCTCAAGCTCGCCGAGGCGGGCCTTGACCACCGCCACGAGCTCAAGGGAGCCCTGCATGGACTCTTCCGCGTCCGCGAGTTCACGCAGGATGACGCGCACCTCTTCATTCGACCCGACCAGATCACCGAGCAGGTCACTGACGTCACGCATCTCATTACCGCCTACTACTCGCAGTTTGGCTTTCCCTACAGAGTCGAGCTCTCCACGAGGCCCGAGGACTCCATGGGCTCCGACGAGGATTGGAATCACGCCGAGCGAAGCCTCAAGGAGGCGCTCGACTCCATGGGCGTCGAGTACACGCTCAACGAGGGCGACGGCGCCTTCTATGGCCCCAAGATCGACTTCCATCTGAAGGATTGCCTCGGCCGCACCTGGCAGTGCGGCACCATACAGCTCGACTTCCAGCTGCCGCACAACTTCCAGCTCGAGTACACCGATGCCGACGGTTCCAAGAAGCAGCCGATCATGATTCACCGCGCTGGCTTTGGCTCCTTCGAGCGCTTCATAGGGATGCTTACCGAGCAGTTTGCCGGCAAGTTCCCCACGTGGCTCTCGCCCTGCCAGGTCAAGATCCTGCCCGTCTCCGAGAAGACCCGTGACTATGCGGACGAGGTCGCCGCGAAGTTTCGCGGCGCCGGCGTGCGCGTGAAGGTCGATGACCGCGACGAGAAGATCGGCTACAAGATTCGCGAGGCGAGGAGCATCGACCGCGTTCCCTACATGCTCATTCTCGGCGAGAAGGAGGCCGCGGCGGGTAACATCTCCGTGCGCGATCGCTCCAACGAGACGACCCAGCGCGAGCTCGACGAGTTCATCGCCGACATCACGGCCGAGATCTCCGACCGGACGATGTAGGCACGTTCCATGGGCGTGAGCGTGGATCAGGCTCGCACGTTGGCGAGGGGGCTCGGCGCCGAGCGAGTCTACGTCGTGCCCGCCGATGTCGCGTCCGGCCTTCTCGTCGACGGAAGGCCACTGCTCTGCGCCCCACCCGTACGCTGTCTCGATATGAGGCGGGCTGCACCCCCTCTGCATGCAGAGGGGGTTTCTCTCTATGTCGACGTGAGCGTCTGCGGGCCGCTTGGGTGTCCTGCGGTTCGCCTGGGCGCCGACGTCGCGATCGCCCTCCTCGGAGACGTCGGGGTCGTGGGCGTGGCGAGAAGCATCGATCCCGTGATCCTCTCCGCGCTTGCGTCTGCGACGATTACTGACGAGGACGTTCTTCTGCGCGCGCAGGCTCGTCTCGCCATGTGGCATCGCTCGAGCGACGTGGCGCATGTAGTGGCGGCCTACCTTGCCTGTCACCCACGCGTCAGGGCCGTCGCGTATCCAGGACTCCCTATGAGCGAAGACCACCAGGTTGCAACCACGTCTCTCGTGAGCGGATTCGGGCCCTACGTGGACTATGAGACTGGCTCTGAGGCGGAGGGGCTTTGCTGGCATCGCATCGACGCGAGCGGCCAAGAGGAGATCTCTCTCGTGGAGAGACTCGAGCGAGAGCTCGCTTGCTAGTCGGTCCTCTGTCGCGGCATCAGGCACCACCTCTCGGCCAATCCAGACCCCCAGCCATTTGACCGAAAGTTGTATATTCCGGACAGTACAACTTTGGCTTGTCCGAATAGGGTATCTACCTGCGATTACATTCACTGAACCCAGTTTTCACGCCTTTTGCGGCTCCCGCTCAAGGCGCAGTCCCGTGCGCAAAAAAGGTGCGCGCCACAATGCAGATTAGAAGTTGGTGCTGGGAGGGTTTGGATGGTCGCCGTCAGGACAGTCCACTTTTGCAAGCGGCCTGACCTGGCCTCGATGGATCTGATCGATTCTGAAAAAAGGGGCCTCTCTTGTTCGACGTGATTCTCATCTCGCACGGACCATTCTCTCAGGCGGTCCTTGAGTCGGCTGAGCTCATCTGCGGCGAGCAGGCTCGCGTGAAGACCTATGGCCTATACCTCGGTGATAGCGTCGACGAGTTTCGTGACAGGATACGCGAAGGCATCGAGGAGAGCCTCACGAGAGGTGACGTTCTCGTGCTCACCGACATCCAGTCCGGCAGTCCGTTCAACGTGACCTGTGCCGCAATGGGTGAACTCAACTTCCATCACATCACGGGAATGAACCTTCCCCTCGTCATCGAGGTTCTCATGGATCGCATCGACATGTCGGTCGAAGAGGTCATCCAGTGCGGCATGAGGCTAGGAAAGGTGAGCATCGTCGACGTGAACGAGCTGTTAGATGGTTATTTCGACGAGGAGGACTGACTCGTCGATGGGGAGCGGTAAGCGGACCCCGCACGAGGGGGAGCGGCTGTCCCGCCAAAAGGGTCCGCGTAATGACAGGCTGCAGACGGTAGTTCTCTAGTCAGGGTTAGGAGAGAAAGATGGCACAGATTACCCTCGTACGCATCGATGACAGGCTCATTCACGGCCAGGTCGTCACCGCATGGCTCAAGTACTACGATTCGGACACAATTCTCATCACCGATGATGCGGTCGCCAAGGACACGTTCATGCAGCGCGTCCTCAAATCCGCCGCCCCTAAGGGCGTCAAGGTCAAGGCGAAGTCCATCGCCGACACCATCGCCTTCCTGAACGACCCCGTCAACGATTCCGTCAAGACCATGATCATCGTCAAGGGTCCCGAGGCGGTGGAAGGTCTTATTGATGACGGCATAGGCATCGACAAGGTCATTCTTGGTGGCATGGGCATAAAGGCTGGACGCAAGAAGCTCAACCGGAACATCTCGGCTAGTGAGGAGGAGGTCAACTGCATGAAGCGTCTCGAGGAGAAGGGGGCAAAAATCCAGTATCAGCTGGTCCCTGACGACAACCCCGTTCTGTTCTCGAAGATGATCTAGCTCCGGATTGTCAGTTTCTCGGCGTCTGTGCATCTATTGGAAACCTCAGATTAAGTGTTAGGAGGATAACGATGTCGCTTTTCCAAGCTTTCTTGTGTGGTCTCCTGTACTACCTCTGCAACGGCTCCATCACGATGATTTCTTATGTGACCTGGTATCGTCCTCTGGTCGGCGGCTTCCTCACCGGCTGCATTCTGGGCGACCCGGTTCAGGGTACCATCATCGGTGCAACCATCAACATGATGTTCATCGGCTTCATCTCCGCCGGTGGCGCGCTGCCGAGCGACATGGCCCTTGCCGGCGTCCTAGGTACGGCCCTTGCCATCTCGGGCGGCCTCGACGTCAACTCGGCCCTCGCAATCGCGGTTCCTCTCGGTCTTCTCGGCACGCTGGTTTGGGTTGGCCGCATGACGCTCGACTCCATCTTCAACCGCTGGACGAACAAGCTTATCGAGAAGGGTAAGCTCAAGGGTCTCTGGTGGCCGACGATCATTGCCCCGCAGATCTTCCTGTACTGCATTACGGGCATTCCGTGCTTCTTGGCCTGCTACTTTGGCTCCCAGGCCGTCGCCAGCGTCGTCAACTCGCTTGGTGCCACGTTCCTCGGCGTCCTGAGCACGGTCGGCGGCATCATGCCTGCCCTCGGTATCGCAATCACCATGAAGTACATCTTCAAGGGTGATACGAGGGTCTTCCTGTTCCTCGGCTTCTTCCTGTCCTCCTGGGCTGGCTTCTCGCTGATTGCCATCGGCTGCTTCGCCGTGTGCATCGCCCTCATCTACACGCAGCTCTCGAGCAAGATTGAAGGTGCTGAAGATGAAGAAGCTTAGCGCGAGCACGCTCAACAAGTGCTGGCTCATGTGGGAGTGGTCGTATCAGTCCTGCTACAACTACGAGAACATGCAGGGCGCGACCTTCCTCGACGCCATGGCTCCCGCAATCAAGGAGCTCTATGCCGACGACCCCGACGAGACCAAGCGCGCCATGGAGCGCCACTTCGAGTTCTACAACATCGAGAACACCACGGGTGGCGCCGTCCTTGGTCTCGTCCTTGCCATGGAGGAGCAGAGGGCTGACGGACAGGACGTCTCCGAGGACTCCATCCGGTCCATCAAGACCGGCCTCATGGGTCCGCTCTCCGGCATCGGTGACTCCACGGTCCAGGGCGTCATCCTGCCCATCGTGCTTTCGATCTGCTGCGCCCAGGGCCAGACCGGCTCGATCGCAGCCGTCTTCGCCGAGATCATCATCATGGCCGCCGTCCAGCTCGGACTTGCGAGGTTCATGTTCGATCTTGGCTACAGGCAGGGCTCCGACGCCCTTCTCGACATGCTCGAGTCCGGTACGTTCAAGAACGCCATCTCCGCCGCCGGCATCCTCGGCTGCATGGTCATGGGCGCCCTGATCGTGAACTTCGTCTCCGTGAAGACTGGCATCACCCTCAATCTCGGCGGCGAAGAGGCCTTCTCCCTGCAGACTGGCTTCTTCGACACCATCTGCCCGGGAATCCTGCCCCTGCTCGTCACGCTTCTCGCATATCGTCTCATCAACAAGGGCTGGAGCTCCGTCAAGGTTCTCGGTCTTCTCGTCGTCATCGCCATCGTGGGCAATCTCATCGGCTTCCTCGCCTAGCGCGGGGTTCGGCGTTACCTCACGAGCGGGTGAGCGCGGTCTGGTCAGGGGGCCGCGCTCACCAGAGCGAGTTCGAATGAAATCAGCTCCACCGATTGGATGTGTGAAATGCCCCTCACTAACTTTGGTTCTACTCAGTACACGCTCGGTCACGGCGCAATTGAATCACTGCGTGGCCTTGCCGGGGAGCGAGTCGGACTCGTCGTTGACGACGGCGTCGTGGCGGCCCTCGGGTTGGAGTCCCGCCTGCGCGACATCCTCGCGGATGCCGCCGAGGTCGAGGTGGTCTGCCATATGCAGTCCGAGCCCACCAGGAAGCTGCTCGCCGAGCCCATCGAGAGATGCAAGGCATTTGAGCCTACGGTTCTCGTCGCTATCGGCGGCGGGTCGGTCATGGACTCCGCCAAGGTTCTCTGGCTCTTCTACGAGCTCCCGAGATATGACTGGGCCAAGGCCTGTCAGTTCTACCAGGTCGACCCGTTCCCCGGCAAGGCCAAGCTGATCGCGGTTCCGACTACGAGCGGCACCGGTTCCGAGACGACCTGCTGCGCCATGGCGGACAAAGGCGACGAGCCCGCCATGATACTCGCGCCGCAGGTGCGTCCCACCCAAGCCATCCTCGACTACGACCTTCTCGCCAGCCTCCCCAGGCGCACCATCGCCTTTTCGGGCATGGACGCCCTGAGCCACGCCATTGGTGCCACCACCATCAAGGGCGCATCAGAACTCGTGCGGCAGGTTGGCCTCCAGGCCGCCACCACGATTATCAACGAGCTCGAGAAGTCCTATGCGGGCGATCAGGTGGCTCGCGAGCGAGTGGCCGTGGCGGCGACGCTCGCAGGTCAGGCGATCGACAACTCCAACTGCGGCCTCGCGCACTCCATAGACCAGGCCGGCGGGGAGTTTGGTATCCCGCACGGCCTCATGCAGGCCATCAACATGCCCTACGTCATGCTTCTCTCGAGGCCCCAGCCCCAGTACGCGGACCTTGCCCGACAGGTGGGCCTTCAGGGTTGCGACGACGAGGTCGAAGCAGCGCTTATCGAGAAGATATTCCAGATGAATCGCTCCATGGGCGTGCCTCTGTGCCTGAGAGACGCCGGAGTCCCCGAGGTCGAGTTCCTTGCCAGGGTTCCGCGCTACATCGATGAGACGCTTGCCAACCCCTCGCTGGACGTGCACTGCCACAGGCCATCGCATGACGAGCTCGAGGCGCTCTACAGACAGACCTATTACGGCATTGAATAACGCGCGATTCGTCGCGCACGAGTATGGAAGGGACAGTACCATGGCAGAACAAATGGACATCGTCGCCATCACGGGCGACCACCTCGCAGAGGTCAGGACCGTCGACAGGCCCTCGCCGAACAAAGGGCAGGTGCTTATGCGCGTCGAGGGCTGTGCTCTGTGCACCTTCGAGCAGCGCATGTTTACGGGTGTCGTGAACGTCCCCAAGCCGTTTATCGGCGGACACGAGGTGGCGGGCTACATCGCGGCCGTGGGTGACGGCGTCGATCCCGAGAGGTACCCCATCGGCAAGAAGATCGCCGCGCGAACCTTCTACTCCTGCGGCCACTGCTACGGCTGCCGCCATGACGAGGGCAACCTCTGCACCCAGGGCTCTGAAAACGACAAGAGCTGGATGGCGTACCCGGGCATCGGTGGTCTCGAGCAGTACATGATCGTGGTCCCGCGTGACATCTACTTCATGAACGACGAGCTTTCCACCGAGAAGGCCTGCTTCGCCGAGCCCCTGGCCTGCGTCCTCAACTCCATCGAGAAGGCTCACATCGAGATCGGTGACGACGTCGTCGTGGTCGGTGGCGGCATCATGGGCCAGCTGCACGTCATCTGCGCCAAGCTGCAGGGTGCGCGCGTGATCATGAGCGAGCCCGATGGGCCTCGCCGCGGAATCGCCGAGAAGCTCGGCGCTGACGTCACGATCGATCCGACCGCCTGCGATGCCGTCGAGAAGGTCCGGGAGCTCACCGGCGGTGACGGCGCCGCGGCCGTGTTCAACACCACGGCCGTCTCCATCGTGGCCCAGCAGGCCATAGGGATGGTGGCCGAGATGGGTACCGTCGTCATGTACTCCTCGCAGCATCCCGACCACCCCATCGAGGTCAGCCCGGGTTGGCTTCACAACTCAGAGGCGATCATCACCGGTGCCGTCTCGCCGTCCGTCCGCAGCTTCCGTCGTTCCGTCTCCGCCCTTTCCAAGGGGATCGTCGATCCATCCATGCTCGTCTCGGGAATCTTCGACTATCACGAGTGCCAGCAAGCCTTCGAGACGGCCATTCGTCCCGATACGTTCCGCTGCATCATCAAGCTCTAGGAAAAGCCTTCCCGGGTCACCGCGTCTGTGCCCGGTGATCCGGGGGCTCCCCACCCGTAAGCCATTTGTCGGACGGCGTGCCGCCCGACGTGAGGAAAGAGGTTCAAGCATGCTTACTTCCATGGTCAACACAATGGGCAAGGCCCGCGAGGGCATGTACTGCATTCCCGCCCTCGCCGCTGCCAACGAGACCGCGCTGCGCGCTGTCATCGAGGCCGCCGAGGAGAAGAACTCCCCGCTCATCATTCTGCAGATGTACTGCGACGACATCCTGGGCTACGGGAAGATTGCCACGGAGCTGGCGGACAAGGCGTCGGTACCCGTCTCCATCATCCTCGATCATGGCGCGAAATACGAGCACGCAATGATGGCCATCCGTGCCGGCTTTACCGACGTCATGCTCGACAAGTCCTCCGAGCCCTACGAGGTCAACTGCTCCGAGATCCAGCAGGTCGTCAAGGTCGCTCATGCCGTGGGCGTCGGCGTTGAGGCGGAGTTTGGTCATGTAGGCTCTGGCGACAGGTATGATGACGCCGCCAACACCGTCTTCACCCGTCCCGACGAGGCCGTCAGGTTCGTCTCCGAGTCGGGCTGCGACACCTTGGCCGTCTCCGTCGGAACCTCGCACGGCGTCTACAAGGGCGAGCCGAAGATCAACTTCGACCTCCTTTCCGAGCTTCATGACGAGGTGTCCGTTCCCCTGGTCATCCACGGTGGTTCCGGCACCGGCGACGATAACATCCGTAGGATGTGCAAGATCGGCGCCAACAAGCTGAACATCGCCCATGAGCTTTACGAGGGTTCCTACAACGCGGTCATGGCCGCCGATATGACCGGCTTCCACACCTACGGCTTCTTTGACGTCGTGAAGCAGGGATACAAGGACATCGCCCTTCGCATGTTCGACATCACGGGCGCCGCCGGACACGCTGCCGACTAGCCCGGTATTTGTTCCGCAATCTGGGGGCGTGGAACGGGAGGGGCATGGGGCGCGGCATGGGGGATGCCGCGCCCCGCTTTTCTCGCAGCGCATGTCGCGGTTTTGTTGTTCGTGCACCGTTTCTCATAGCTATGGTGGGGGAGAGACCATGGAGAGGCCGAAAAGACTGACGGCCGCCCTGTTTGACATGGACGGCGTGACGATTGACTCCGAGCCCATCAAGCGTAGGAATCTTCGACAGATGCTTGCGAGGCGCGGCATCGACGTCGCCCTCCACGACCTCGACGTGACGGCGGGCGCTAACCTGTCCGACCTTCTCGCCTTTCTCCAAGACATCCTCGACGCGCACGGCGTTTCCGAGGATGCGCTCTCGCTGCTGCGCTCGGATCGACGTGGGGGAGACGTCTACGACGACCCCGCCGCCGTGCCTCTTCCGGGAGTCGTCGGACTCGTTCGTGCCTTTCGCGCGTCGGGCGTGGCCACGGCGCTCGTGACCACCACACCCGCCCCTCTCGTCCTCAAGGCGCTCAACAGGAACCGAATCGTCTCGCTCTATGACGTCATCGTGACCGGGGATATGGTGGAGCATGCAAAGCCATGTCCCGACCCCTACCTCAGGGCCCTCGGCCTCCTCGGTGTATCTGCAGACGAGGCCGTTGCCTTCGAGGACTCCTCCTCGGGCATCTCGTCGGCTCGCGCCGCTGGTATCCACGTGGTCGCGTATGCCAACCCCGATGTTCACACCAGCATCGCGGGGGCGGACGAGGTCATCTCGTCGTTCGATGACTCTCGGGCGTACGGACATGCCCCGCTGCGGTGACGGCGAGAAAAGTCGACTTCAACCTAGATGTGGCGATAGGTCAGGAAGGAGAACCGGACTCCATCCGTGGTGGTCCCGCCCTCCTCGGTAGACTCGAGAACCCAATCCGGGCTCTCGTCGAGGTCGGGGAAGAAGGCGTCTGCAGGCACTGTCACGTCATTCATCGTGACGTACACACGCGTGCACGCGGGTAGGAGAGCCTTGTAGACGGATGCGCCACCGATGAGCCAGACCGAGTCAGGGCTCTCGTTCGCGACAGACGAGAGGGCCTCCCCTGGGTTCGCCACGCGTTCGGACCCCTCTGAACAATACGTCTCATCGCGGGTGATGACGATGTTCCTGCGCTTCTTGAGCGGGCCGCCAGGGAAACTCTCGAGGGTTTTTCTACCCATGATGACGGTACCACCCGTGGTGAGCTCGACAAAGCGACGCATGTCAGCCTTGTTGCGAACGAGGAGGCTTCCTTCGCGTCCGATGCCCCAGTCCTTCGTCGCAGACACGATCGCGTTCATGAAAGCCTCCTAGATGGCGATGGGGATGTTGGTCACCTGCGGACCGTGGTTGTAGCCCTCGACCACGAGGTCGGCGATGGTGAAGTCGTAGAAGTCGGTGACCTCGGGATTGAGCGAGACCTTCGGTGCCGGATAGGTGGGTCTCGAGATGAGCTCGCGCACGACGTCGACGTGGCGATCGTAGACGTGTGCGTCTGCGATCATGTGCACGAGCCTTCCCGCCGTCATGCCGCTCGCCTGCGCGACCATCATGAGGAGAAGCGCGTACTGGCAGACGTTCCAGTTGTTGGCCGCCAGCACGTCCTGGCTGCGCTGCACGAGCAGCATGTTGAGCGTGGGGCGGTCCTCTCCAGGCTCCTGCGTCACGTTGTAGATGGCATTGAAGGCGCAGGGATAGAGGTTCATCTCCGAGAGGTCCGAGAAGGTGTAGAGGTTGGTCATGATGCGTCGTGAGAAGGGGTTCTCACGGAGGTCCTTGAGCACGCGGTCCATCTGGTCGTAGTCGCCGTCGGCGTAATGACTCACCTGACCGACCTGATAGCCGTAGGCCTTTCCGATGGACCCCGTTTCATCTGCCCAGTCGTCCCAGATGTGCGGCTTGAGGTCATGGATGTTGTTTGACTTGCGCTGATAGATCCAGAGGACCTCGTCCAGTGCGCTCTTGAGTGCGGTACGGCGCAATGTGAGCGCGGGGAACTCCTCGCGCAGGTCATATCGGTTGCATACGCCGAACTGCTTGATGGTGTATGCCGGCGTGCCATCCTCCCAGCGTGGGCGGACGCGCTGTCCCTCAGTCGTGGTTCCGTTTTCCATGATGTCCGAGCACATGTCGATGAATATGCCGTCTGCCTTGCTCATCGTCAGCCTTTCAGATGGATGCTACTCGCCTGCGGAGAGCGTGAGGGCCTCGGTGAGGCTGGAGCCGGTCTGCTCGGTCGCGTCCCAGATCTTCGCATCAACGGTTGCGAGGTCTTCGTAGGAAATGTCGCCGCCGGCCTTGAGGAGCGAGATCTCGGCCTCGATGAGCTGCCAGCGTAGCCCCGCACCAGAGATGCCCTGTTCGAGCTGGGTGCTGACGGAGGAGCTGGCAGACGAGGGAACCTCGATGGACTGAAGGTCGGATATCGCCTGTCCGCAGGTGGCGAGGGCAGAGTCGAGACGTTCCGTCGTGGTGGAGCTGTCACGGGCGGCGGCGTTGAGGTCTCGTGCCACCGAGGCCGCTGCGTCCTTGTCGACCTTGACGACGCTGCGCACGCACTGGGTGACGCTGGTGTTCGCGCCGGAATAGTCGAAGGCGGACACTTCGTCATCGATGAGCGACGAGTATGGTGCAAGGTTCAGGTCGAGTGCCTCCGCAGCCGTGAGGGACTGCGAGACGGAGCTGTTCTGCTCGCTCAGCCCTTCGGTGTTCTGGGTGGTGCGGGTCTCGCCGTATGACTCGGTATTGCTCGTGTCCGAGCTGGTCACGTTGCCAAGCTCGCTGATCGCATAGGGCACGAGCACCGAGAAGAAGCCAAGGATGGTGGAGAGAACGAGTCCGAGCACCGCGACGCCAACGGCAAAGATCACGTATGCCGTGGGTCCCGAGTTGGGGTTGTCGGGCGAGGTGGTCCCGCTCGCGCTCTCGATGACGGGCCGGACAGAGGACGCGCCCTGCTGGGTCAGATGGTTGTCATAGTAGTCGGGCATGGTGCCTCCCATATGCATCGTATTGGTATTCATAGTACCCAATGGCAGGTCTGAAATGAGCGGAGGCGTCAATCCTCTAGAGGTGCTCCGCCTGGAAGAGCTGGTCCCACATCGTTCCTATGGAGCGCACGAGCCCTTCGTCGGCGGGAAGCCAACGTACGTCGAGGAGGTCTTTGGGGGAGAGCCAGCGAAGCGCGGAGTGCTCCAGCGCACGGGGGACGCTGCCCTCCGCGAGAGAGCATACGAAGCAGTCCATGTTCAGATGAAAGTCCGGGTAGTCGTATTCCACGGTATCGAGATACCACATGAGCTGGATCTTCGCGTCGAGCTCCTCGGAAATCTCCCTCCGGAGGGCCTCCTCGGGCGTCTCCACCTGCTCGACCTTGCCACCGGGAAACTCCCAGAAACCACTCAGCTCTCCGTCGGAGCGCTCTGCCGCGAGGATTCCACCCTTGCCTCGAATGATCGCGGCGACGACGTGCCTGGTCTCCATGCCCGTCTCCCTTCACATTGGCATTCCCTATCGGTTTTCCATCCTGACGATGGCATATGCGGTGCCGTCCTGCGACATGAGCTCGATGTCGCTGCCGTTCTCCAGCGCATGGACGCGCGGTTGGATCGTGTCGCCGAGGAGGGCCATCGATCGGTACTGAACCGTGAGCCTTCCAAGATCAATGCTGCGTCCCAGCTCGGAGAGGGCGTCAATTGCCATGAGCACGTACTGGGCGTTGTTCACGTGGCGATTCGTGTCGAGGTGTTGCTCGGATACCATGACGGGGGAGGTCTCCTCGAAGGGACCCTCGACCACCAGACGCCTCGGCGTAGGGCGCATCTCGCAGCGGGCCTCGCCCGATACGTAGACGAGCTGCGAGTCGGGGATTCGTATCATGTGTCGCTCCGAGAGATCAAAGAGCACCCACTGCGAGTCGGCGGTCACGAGGCGCTCGCCGTCGGCCGAATCCATCACGAAGTTACGTAGGGCCTGGTAGCCGTGTATGCCATAGGACCAGGTAGCCGTTCGCACGGTATCACAGAAGTGGGGGAGATGACTGACTTCGATCTGCCAGGTGGTGAGAACCCAGCCCATGTGATGCTCGTCGAGGTAGTCGAGTCCGACGCCGAGCGACTCCGACTGGAAGGTCGAGCAGTCCTGCAGGTAGTTCATCATCGCAACGAGCGAGAGGTCGCCGTTCTCGTCGCACTCGCTGTACCTGACCCTGTCGTCGAAGTAATACATGGTGCCCCCCGCAACCTGACCTTGGTTCAAAACACAACGATTGCAGGTTACCAGCATCTGGGATCACGCGCGCGAAAAAGCACGATGCCTACGTGAAGGGCGCAAGTCAACTCCCTCACGTCCCGACCGGTTGTGGTGGGCTGCCGATTCATGGGCGGACTCGCCCTCCGCACGCCGCGATATGCCTCATAATCCTATGTGTACACAAGGAGGCCGCTCGTGGGCTTCGGGCAGGGCCAGGTGCGTTCCAGCGAGGTGCCTTGAGATTGAGTGCGTCGCGAGAGGGTTCGCGCGGCGCGGAGACGGGGGAGATATGGACACTATCAGATTTGCGACCATCGGCAGGAGCGGCATCACCGAGCGCTTCCTCGAGGCTCTTGCGGAGACCGAGGGCGTGGAGTACGTTGGCACCTACTCTCGTGACGAGAAGTCGGCTCGCGACTTTGGGGCTCGCTACGGTGCGAGGCTCTTTTTTGACGACCTCGATGCGCTCGCCGCTTCGGACGAGATCGACGCCGTCTACATCGCCACGCCCAACGGTCTCCACGCGGGTCAGGCCATGGCCCTCGTTCGTGGCGGAAAGCACGTCATGGTGGAGAAGGCCTTCTCCTCATGCGAACGGGAGGCCGCCAGAGTCTTCTCCGCGGCGCGCGAGCAGGGCGTCGTTGCCATGGAGGCCATGCGTAACCTTCACGTCTCCTCGTTTGATCGCATTCGCGAGGCCCTTCCCAGGCTGGGCCCCGTTCGTCTTGCGACCTTCCGGTTCTCCAAGGTCACGTCCCGTATGGCGCGGCTACGCCAGGGAGAGAGGCTCAACGTCTTCGACCCACGCTTTTCGGAGGGTGCCCTCATGGACATCGGAGTCTATTGTGTGGAGCCCGCCGTGGCGCTCTTCGGCCGCCCCGCTCGCGTGCTTTCGGCCGCCGTCACGACTCGTGTGCCGGACTGCATCGCGGGCGACCCCTATGACACCATCGACCTTGCAGGCGAGGCGCTTCTCGACTACGGCGACAAGGTGGTGAACCTCTCGTACGGCAAGATGTCCGATGACATGGTCTCGTCCCAGATAGAGGGCGAGGAGGCCACGATCGTGTGGGATCAGACGTCCTGCCCTGTCAACGTGCGCATCTTCGTACACGAGGACAAGGGAATGATTTATCGGATGAGCGCAAGCGAGGGCGAGCCCATCTTCGCGGACGTTCCCGAGAAGGACATGGTGTGCGAGATCACCACGTTCGTCTCAGCGATACGCGGAGACGCGGTCGCGGTCGAGAAGGTCGCTGCCCTCGAGCGCACCACGCTCGACTCGCTCTACGTGATGGACGAGATTCGCTCTCAGGCGGGCGTGAGGTTCCCTGCCGATGACGCGCTCTAGCGGGTGTCAATTTTGTAGCCCGACATCGATGTGCCCGCCGTTTGTATAGAATGGCGGGCACTGTGCCTACAAAGGAGGACATACTCTCGGCTTTTCACGCCGCGCTTCCCGTGATGCTCGGCTATCTGGCCATCGGCCTGCCCTGCGGCATCATGGAGAGCAAGGTGGGGTTCTCGCCGCTCATGTCCCTCCTGTTCTCGATGACGTTCTACTCGGGTGCCGGCCAGTTCATGATTCCCTCCATGTGGCTGGCGGGTACGCCGCTCTATTCGATCATCGCCAGCGTCTCCTTTGTCAACACTCGGCAGATGCTCTACTCGGCCGCGTTTTCGCCGTACTTCTCCAACGTGAGCAAGCCCCTGGCGTTCTTCTTCTCCGCCACCGTGACCGATGAGAGCTTTGGCGTGAGCCTTGACAAGTTCGTGACGGACAAGGTCTGGACGCCGAAAAGGGCGCTTCTCGTCAACCTCATGAGCATGACGTCGTGGGCGCTCGCCAATGCCGTAGGCACGGCGGCGGGGTCCGTGCTCAACCTTCCCCTGGCCGTGACGTCGTTTGCCATGACGTCGATCTTCGTCTGTCTTCTCGTCGGCCAACCGCTCAACCGTACGACGGCCGTTGTTGTCTGCGTTGCCTTCGCGGGCGTCTTCGCGTGCAAGCTCGTGGGACTCTCCGGCCCCGCCATCCTGCTCGGTGCCCTCGCGGGCGTCCTCGCCGGCATGGCCTACGAGGTGGCGGTCGGACGATGAGCACGCAGGACTTCCTTATCCTCTACGCGTCGGTCTTGGCCAGCATGGTTGCCTGTCGGTGCATTCCGCTCTTCGTGCTCAAGGGGCGCGAGCTTTCATCACGGCTCTCGCAGGCACTCGGGCTCATCCCCGCGGCGTCGTTTGCCGCCCTCGTGGCAAACGACCTCATAAGCCCCTCGGCCTTCGTGGCCAATCCGCTTCAGGCGGTGGTTCCTTTCATTGCGGCGGCGGTCGTGGTCGTCGTGGCTCGCAAGACGGGCTCTCTCATCTGGTGCGCCATCGTGGGCATGGTTGCCTACGCCCTGCTCATGATGCTCTTCTAGGCAAACGTCCGTCAGTCGCTAGAACTGTGGATAGGGAATGTCGTCCACGGGAAACCTCGGCGCGCGTCCGAGGCTCTTCTCGTGATAGCGGCTCATGGAGTCGACGATGACGTTCACGGCTCCGGGAATGACGTGCGCGTCGTAGCCGCTGACGCCGGGACTGCATGACTCTCCGTCAACCTCGAGGGGAATGACTTTGGAGGTCCGTACGAAGACCTCCTGACCGCGGAAGCACTCGATGTGCGGACGTCCGAACGACTTTCCGGTCTTGTCCACGAGACCAACGAGAAGTGGGTGCAGCACCTGGACCGCATCGGAGGTCTCGATGACGATGACCTCTATCTCGCCGTCGTCCATGCGACTGTCGGGAACGATTTCGATGTCACCCTGAATCATGGCGTTGTCGGCCACGAGGCAGGAAATGCCATCGCGCTCATAGCGCTCCCCGTCGACGTCGATGACGTAGTGAATGACCTCGGGACGGGGGTTGGCGATCGCCGCCGCGAAGTAGGCCGCCTCCCCCATGATCATCTTGTTGGGAGTGGCGGCCGCCATGATCTGCGCGTCGAAGCCCGTGCCGGCCATGAGCGCGAATCCGCGCCTAAGGTGCGTGGCGTGCTCGTCGAACCATGAGATCTCGCCAAGATCGACCGCGGCCGTCTCCCCGAATCTGCATGCTCGGGCAAGCGCCGCGGGTTCGGGAGCATTGCCGAGGTTGGAGAAGAGAAGGTTTGCGGTGCCTGAGGGGAAGATGCATATCGGGGTCTCTGCGCCCCTGAGGGCATAGAGCAGGCTCGTCACGGTGCCGTCACCGCCAGAAATGACCACGAGGTCGTAGTCCGCGGCATCCGACACCAGCTCGGAGGCGGAAAAGCCTTTGTCAGTTATGAGGAAGGTACACCTGTCCCCAGGACTCAGCAGGGCGCGCTCGAACTCGAAGATGGCGTCGGATCCAAATCCTGACTTTGGATTGTGAATGATGAGGGTGCGCATATGGTGTCTCCCAATGAGATGCATGATGGTCTGCGGGTAGTATCATGTATGGGCCATAGACACGTCCTCTTTCGTGTCTACGTATCTGATGGTACCCAATCTAAGCCGAGCTGCGGAAACACGGAGCATTTGTGTACATATCCACCACTGAGGGTCTTTTAGCGTTCTGCCAACGCATTTCAGGCACGCATGTCATCGCCGTCGATACCGAGTTTTTGAGGGAGAAGACCTACTATCCAAGGCTCTGCCTCATTCAGGTGGGCACGAAAGACGAGATTGCGGCCATAGATCCCATCCTCGTGGAGGATCTCTCTCCACTGGCGGCCATTCTCTCGGACGAGCGCTCGACGAAGGTCTTCCATGCCTGTGCGCAGGACCTCGAGGTGATCCTCGAGGGCATGGGATGCCCCTGCGCTCCCGTCTTTGACACACAGGTCGCCGCGGCCTTCCTGGGCATGCGCCAGCAGGTGAGCTACGGGACGCTCGTCGAGGAGTTCGAAGGCGTTCGCCTTCCCAAGGCGGAGTCGCTCACTGACTGGTCGAAACGACCGCTCGATTCCGAGCAGCTCGTCTACGCCGAGGATGACGTGCGCTACCTTCCCCCCATCTACGAGAAGATGATATCGAGCCTCATCGAGCAGGATCGCCTCTCGTGGGTCATGCCCGAGATGGATGTGCTCTGTGACCCGAGGAAGGTTCGCAGGGATCCGCGCGAAGCCTATCTCAGGCTCAAGCGCTCGAGCTCGCTCACCAGAAGACAGCTCTCCGTCGCTCGCGAGGTCTGTGCCTGGAGGGAGGAGTCTGCGGCAACGCGCGATCTCCCTCGTAAATGGGTCGCGTCCGACGAGGTGATCGTGGAGGTCTGCAAGCGAATGCCCACCTCGGTGGATCGCCTGCGCAGGATTCGCGGGACGGAGCAGCTCTCCGAGCGCGACGGTGCGCGCATCGTGCGCGCCGTCGAGACCGGAACGTCCGTCCCCCCTGACATGTTCCCCAAGGTGGAGCATCACGCCCGCCCCTCTGGTGACGTCGAGGGAGTTGTCGACCTCATGTACGCGATGCTTCGCGTGGCCTCCGAGAAGACCGGTATCGCGGCACAGCTCATCGCCACCCGAGATGACCTCGTCGACTTCGTTTCCGACCGCACGGGGTCGCGCCTTGCCACGGGCTGGCGCCATGACCTCGTGGGACACCAGCTCGAGAGCCTGCTCGCGGGTGAGGTTGGCCTCACCGTGAAGAACGGTCGCATCGAGGTGCTCTAGCACTGCTCGTCGCGAGACGCCGGGGCGATGCGTCGTTTGTGTCTGCCGTGTCGCGTAGAATATCTTGCGAGTACAGCTACCGCTTTGGGTACAAACCCATCACTGCAACCTCACCGATTGGAGCGCAAGATGTACTACGGCATCGGCGGCTATGGATTCGACACGATGTATCTCATCGTGATCGGTGTCTCTCTTCTGCTGGGTATCGGCACCCAAAGCTACATCAAGCACACATACTCGAAGTGGTCCAAGGTGGACGCCTCTTTTAGGGGTACGGGTGCCGACGTGGCGCGCCGTATGCTCGACGAGGGTGGCGCCGGTGCGGTGGGCATCACCCGTGTCGCGGGCTCCCTCACCGACTACTACGACCCAAGGGACAACAACCTTCATCTTTCCGAGGACAACTATGCGAGGGGGTCGGTCGCGTCGGTCGCCGTCGCATGTCATGAGGCGGGGCACGCGGTGCAGACCGCCCGAGGATACGCCCTCATCAAGGTTCGCTCGGCACTCGTTCCCGTGGTCAACTTCGCATCCAACGCGTGGTTCATCATCCTCATCGTCGGCACGTCGATGAGTTTCATGGGTCTCGTCCAGTTTGCGATCATCCTGTATGCGGCCACGGTCGTCTTTCAGCTGGTAACCCTTCCGGTCGAGATCGACGCGTCGCGTCGCGCGGTCGCCTACCTCTCGGCGCAGGGATCCTCCATCGACCAGGAGGGTGCCAAGCAGGTGCTCACCGCAGCCGCGCTCACCTACGTGGCGGCCGCGCTCGCCTCGCTGCTCCAGTTCCTGTACCTGCTGGCCCGCACCCAGAGGGACTAGTCCATGGCGCTTGGGGAGGGCGAAGAGGTCCTATCCGTTTCCGAGGCCCTGTCGCTCGTGGGCGGTGTGGTCAAGAAGCTGCCGCGCCTGGTCGTCGAGGGCGAGGTCTCGGGCTCTAGGCCGCCCAAGGGACCTCGCGGGCATCTCTACTTCGACGTGAAGGATGATGGGGCATCCATGCCCGTAACCATCTGGGGCGGACGGGACAAGCTCGACTTTCAGCTACGAGACGGCATGAAGGTTCGCCTCGTCGGATGCTTCCAGGTGTACGAGCCCTGGGGGAGGCTTTCATTCATCGCGGATACCGCCGAGCCTGCCGGGGAGGGTCTGCTGCGCGCGCAGGTCGCCGCGCTTGCCCGAAGGCTTCAGAGCGAAGGCCTCATGGATGAGGGTCGAAAGCGCCCCATCCCAAGATTCTGCTTGCGTGTCGCGGTCGTTACCTCGCTCTCGGGAAGCGTCATCGACGACGTCAAAAGAACGCTGGCGAGAAGAAACCCCCTCGTGGCGCTCGACGTCGTCGGCTGCAGCGTACAGGGTGCCGGTGCTCCCGCCACCATCATCCGCGCACTCCGCATCGCCGCTTCGTATAAGCCCGACGCCATCCTTCTCGTGCGCGGCGGAGGCTCTTTCGAGGACCTCATGTGCTTCAACGACGAGACTCTCGCGCGCTTCGTCGCGGCCTGTCCCGTGCCCGTGGTCACGGGCATCGGGCACGAGCCAGATACGAGCATCTGCGACATGGTCTCCGACAGGCGCTGCTCAACCCCCACGGCTGCCGCCGAGTCGGTCGCACCGGCCATCGACGAGATAGAGAGCACGATGATTCAGCGCGAGGGGCGACTTGCCGCCGCGCTCCTCGCCGCTCTTGACGTCGCAGGCAGGGAGGTCGACGCGCTGTCCGGTGGCGTCGCGCGCGCGATGCGCGTCGAGCTTTCGAGAAGGTCGTATTTCGTCGAGTCCATGGGGCAAAGGCGGTGTCTCACCGAGCCGAGGGGCATCTTTGCGGATCGAGCGGGTGCGCTCAATGCGACGGAGCAGCGTCTCATTGATGCGATTCCCAAGACGGTGCGGCGCCAGCGCATGGATGTCGAGGCGCTCGCTCGGTCCCTCTCGGCCGCAGGCGGTCATGTCGTTCCCCAGCGCGTGGCTCTTGCCGAGAGTCTGGCCGGCCGGATCGGCAAGGCCGAGGGCCATGTGCTTCTCGGCCTCGACTCAAAAAGCACCGCCTATGCGGCGAGTCTCGATGCCCTCTCGCCGCTCAGGGTGCTCTCGCGTGGGTATGCCATCGCCTGGGGTGCTGATGGGCACGTGATCTCTGACGCCTCGCAGGTAGAGGTTGGCAGCGACATCCGCGTCCGTCTCGGCAGGGGAGAGATGGGAGCCGTCGTGAGCTCCGTGGCCAGGATCGAACAAGCAGACTAGCGGCTGCGCGCAGCCGAGGAGAGGAAGTGCCATGACAGACGAGAAGTATCCAAGCGTCGACGGGCTGACCTTCAAGGAGGCCTCCGTCGAGCTTGAGCAGATCGTTCGATCGCTCGAGGGCGGTAGCCTCGAGCTCGAGGACTCGCTCGAGCAGTACGCCCGTGGCGTAGAGATCCTGAAGAGCCTTCGTGCGCGTCTTGCCGCCGCCGAGCAGAAGGTGCGCGTCCTCGAGCAGGAGGCAGGGACCCAGGAGCTCACCGATACCACGTCAGCCCCTTCGACGGCCTTCGTCGACGAGTAGTCCGAGGAGAGGGACGAGCATGCCAGACTGCATCTTCTGCAAAATCGCCAACGGCGAGATTCCTTCTGACCTCCTCTACGAGGACGACGAGGTCGTCGCCTTTCGTGACCTCAGCCCCGCTGCTCCCGCGCATGTGCTCGTGGTGCCCAGGCGCCATTACGTCGACATCGCCGACGGGGTGCCCGGATCCACGGTCGAGGCGATGGTTCGCGCGGCAAACTCCATCGTTGAGAGGGAGAAGATCCGCGCGTCAGGGTTTCGCTATGTCATGAACGCGGGCGCCGATGCCGGTCAGGCGGTCAACCATCTGCATATGCATGTTCTCGGAGGGGCACGGCTCATAGATGACTTTGGGGAGAAGAGGTAACCATGGAGTCTAGGGTCCAAGACGCTGCGGACCGTCACAGCCGCGGCTACAACTGCGCGCAGGCGGTCGCCTGTACCTATGCCGACCTCGTGGGTGTTTCCGAGGAGGACATGTTTCGCCTCTCGTCCGGCCTTGGTCTGGGAATGGGCGGCATGGAAGGTACGTGCGGAGCGCTTTCCGGAGCATGCCTTCTTACCACCATCGCCACGCACGGAGAGGGTGGCAAGGCGGCTGCCTACGCTACCTCGCGTCGGCTCGTGGAGCGTTTTCGTGTGGAGGTCGGGGCCACGCGGTGCCGTGACATCAAGGGCGTGGACACCGGTAGCGTGCTCTGTCCCTGCCACGAGTGCGTCATCCGCGCCGCTCGCATCGTCGAGGAGGTCCTTCTCGCCGAGAAGGCCGTGTAACTTGTCATCTGGATGCCCACGTGAAACCCTCGCGCTGGTCGCGGGGGTATGATTATACGCGGTAACTGTGTTCCCGCGAGAGGAGTCCCATGAACGTACTGGTCATCAATGCTGGCAGCTCGTCGCTCAAGTATCAGCTGCTCGACACCACCTCAAACAAGGTCTATGCCAAGGGCAACTGCGAGCGCATCGGCATCGACGGCTCCTTCGTCGGCCACGAGGAGAACGGCGGTCAGAAGCAGAAGCTCGAGGTCGCCCTTCCCGACCACAAGACCGCTATCAAATACGTCTTCCAGGTTCTCTCTGACGCGGGCTTTGACACTGACAAGATCCAGGGCATCGGCCACCGCGTCGTTCAGGGGGGCTGGTACTTCCCCGAGTCGAAGGTCGTCACCGAGGAGACGCTCGGCTGGGTTCGCGAGGTCGCTCCTCTCGCACCTCTCCACAACTACGCCGAGGCGGACGTCATCGAGATCTGCCGAGACATGTTCCCGTCCATCGGCAACGTCATCGTCGCCGACACGTCCTTCCACTACAACATCCCCGAGAAGGCATATCGCTACGCGCTCCCGCGTGACGTGGTCGACAAGCTGCACATCCGCAAGTACGGTGCCCACGGCACCTCCCATCGCTTCATCTGGCGGGCGACGGACAAGTTCACCGGCGGTCAGACCCACAAGCTCGTAAGCTGTCACCTTGGTTCCGGCGCCTCGCTCGCTGCCATCCAGGATGGCAAGGACATGGACACCACCATGGGCCTCACGCCGCTCGACGGACTCATCATGGGAACGCGCTGCGGCAGCATCGATCCCGCCACCGTCTGCTATTTGCAGCGCGTTGGCGGCTACAGCATCGACGAGGTCGATACCATGATGAACAAGCAGTCTGGTCTGCTCGCCCTCTCCGGCGTTTCCTCTGACTCACGCGACATCGAACTCGGTGCCGATGATGGCGACAAGAACTGCAGGATGGCGCTTGACATGTTCTACTACCGCACATCCCAGCTCATCATGGAGATGGCCCAGGCGATGCACGGTTTTGACACCATGGCCTTCTCCGCTGGCATCGGCGAGAACTCCTCTGCGATGCGTGCAGGTGTGGTCAAGGAGCTTGCGTGGATGGGCGTCAAGATCGACGAGAAGAAGAACGACATCCGTTCGGGCGAGATTCGCGACATCTCGGCACCTGACTCAAAGATCCGGGTGCTCGTTGTTCCGACCAACGAGGAGCTCATGATCGCGCTCGACGTCGAGGCGTTGCTGAGCTAGCGGGTGCGCTTGACGACCTGGAGAGGGTGGCTGATGGAGAAGGTGACAGGTGTCTTTTCCAGGTTTTTGAAAAACCTGGAAAAGACACCTGTCACCTTCTCCATCAGCCACCCTCTCCAGGTCAACAGAACCCTCATGAAAGGCAACGAGAATGCGCTACTCGCGCGTGGTGTTTGACATAGACGGCACACTCATCGACTCCTCACCATCGGCGGAGGACCTGCAGGATCAGGCCCTCGCGGCCATGGGGCTCAATTGCGATGGCGTGAGGGCGTTTCCTGGAATCGAGAACCTCCTGCGTAGCCTTTCTGCTGACGGGGTCAAGCTCGGGGTGGTGTGCGCCGGTGACACGTCCGCGCATAAACCCGAACCCGCATACCTGTTCTCGTATCTAGAATCGGTGGGGTGCGCGAGCGAGGAAGTGCTCTACGTGGGCGGCACGGCCTACGATGCGGAATGCGCCGCAGCTGCGAGCGTGGACTTCGCGCTTGCCTGCTGGAAGGGCGTGCCCGAACGCGGAGACGTGCGTGCCGTGGGCAGGTTCTGCTCGCCATGGCAGCTTCTCGAGTTCCTCGAGAGGGAACCCGACGTCGAGGAGCGCGAGCCCTGGCTTGCGTGGGCGCGTGAGCTGCAGGCGATTGCCCAGGCCGGCCTTTACTATACCCACGACGTCTTCGATCGCGAGCGCTTCGAGCAGGTTCGTGACCTGGCGTGCAGGTGCATGGAGCTTCTCAGTGACGAGGAGCCCTCGCGCGTACGCGGCGTCTTCGCCAACGAAGACGGCTACCAGACGCCTAAGATGGATTCCCGTGCCGTTATCTTCGACGAGGACGACAGGATATGTCTCGTGAGGGAAGGCGACGACAGATGGTCGCTTCCTGGTGGCTGGGTCGATACCGGACGGACGGTCTTTTCCAACGTGGTGAAGGAGGCGCGCGAGGAGGCTGGCCTCGACGTCGTGCCCGAACGGCTCATCGCGGTGGAGGAGCACAACCTCCACAACCCCCGGCCCTTCGCCTGGGGCATCGCCAAGTTCTTCGTTATCTGCCGTTCGCTGGGAGGCGACTTCGAGCAGAACAGCGAAACCACGGCACGCGGGTTCTTCTCGCGCAACCGTCTTCCCGACCTCTACGTCGAGAAGAACTCCCTCGAGCAGCTCCACATGTGTTTCGAGGCCCATGACGAGCTGTCCGCAGGTCGTCCCTGGGCTCCCATTGTTGACTGACCCAGAGGGGTGATGGAGATGGTGACAGGTATCTTTTCCAGGTTTTTTCAAAAAAACCTGGAAAAGATACCTGTCACCATCTCCATCACCCCTCCGGGTCAAATGGGCTAGAACGGACGGATGCCAAACGAGTAGCGGCTCGTCTCGCCAGGGTTAAGTATCGTGATCCCGCGCTTGTCCTCGAACACGTCGGACTCGTCGAGCGCGGCCGCACATCCTCGCCATGGCTCGATGGCCACGAAGGGCGCGTCGAGGGCGGCCGTCCAGATGCCGAGATAGTCGAAGCCCGCGAAGTCGAGCGTGACGCCATGACCGGAGTTCGGACCAACGAGCGTGATCATGCGGTCGGGGACATCCAGGAGCGTGATGGTGAGCAGGCGGTCGATGAGCTCGTGCGAGAGGGGGAGCACGTCAGAGCTGTCTACCAAGAGGGTCTTGGTATCAAAGTCGGCGATGCCGGCGTCATCCATGGCAGGGGTGTACGCGGTCCATGGACGTGTGAACCTGAACTCATATTCGTCGAATGCCTCGTCGCTTCCAGGGACGGGGACGTTGAAGGCCGGGTGGCCGCCGAGCGTGAACGGAAGCGCGACGCCACCCGTGTCGGTTACCGCGAAGGTCTGCGTAAGCCCCTCGTCGCCGAGCGCATACGTCATGTCAAGCTCGAAGTCATAGGGGAAGGCGGCACGAGTCTCGTCGGTTGACGTGAGGCGGAAGGTGACGACGTCATCGGAGACGGATGCGACTTCGTGGTCGTAGAGGCGAGCGATGCCATGGCGCTTGAGCCGCACGTCTCCCTGGGCGGAGGTGGCGAAGTCGTTGTGAAGACAGCCCACGATGGGGAAGAGGACCGGCGCCCGCCGTGGCCACCAGCGCCTGTCTCCCTGCCAGAGGTACTCGCCACCGTTGAGCTTGAGGCTCATGAGCTGGGCGCCCATGGAGTCGATCGTGGCTTCGAAGCCCTTGTGCCTGATGGTGACCATGCCCATGAGTTCTCCTTGCTCGCAGATTTCCCTTTGCTAGCCTGTGTATGGGAGCTCAGACTAGCAAATTGGCCAATTCCTAAGTGTGGAGCGTTTGCCCGGGTTGAGTGTGAATAAGTCCCGCGAGATTGTAAACTTTTTAGGTGAACGATGTTATGTTACAAATAATTGGGTATTCCATTGAGGTGCAAACGGGTTTTGATGGCGCTCGATTACCCAGGAGGTCATTAATGATCATCGAGGAGCTTGCAAAGTACGGAATCGCGCATACGGACGAGAAGACGATCGTCGATGGCTCGCCTGCCAAGCTTGTCGAGATGGCGCTCTCCCACAAGGAGGGCATTCTCACCAGCACCGGTTGCCTCGCGGTGACGACAGGAGCCTATACCGGCCGCTCTCCCCACGACCGTTTCATCGTGGACACGCCCGACGTGCATGACAAGATCGCCTGGGGCTCCGTTAACGTGCCGTTCTCCGAGGAAGCCTACGCGCGCATCAAAGAAGAGGTCATCTCCTACCTCTCCGAGCGCAGGCTCTACATGGTTCACGGCATCGCCGGGGCAGACCGCCACTTCTCGCGCAAGATCCTTGCCATCTGTGAAATGGCGAGTCAGGCGCTCTTCGTCCGTCAGATGCTCGTCCGTCCAACGGAGAAGGAGCTCGAGGACTTTGACACCGCCGACTTCGTCGTGATGGCTGCGCCAAACCTCAAGCTCAGCCCCAAGGTTCATGGCACCCACTCCGAGGCCGCGGTCCTCATCAACTTCAAGGAGCGCATCGTCCTCGTCGTTGGCACCCAGTATTCTGGCGAGATCAAGAAGTCCATCTTCTCGGTTATGAATTACCTGCTCCCTGTCGAGGACGACGTTCTCACCATGCACTGCTCTTGCAACATGAACCCGCGCTCCCATGGCACCACGGTCTTCTTCGGCCTCTCTGGCACCGGCAAGACCACGCTTTCCGCTGCGGAAGACCGCATGCTCATCGGCGATGACGAGCACGGCTGGTCCCAGAAGTCGGTCTTCAATATCGAGGGTGGATGCTACGCAAAGACCATCAGCATCAAGCGTGAGACCGAGCCGCAGATCTGGGATGCCATTCGCTTTGGTTCGATGTGCGAGAACGTCGTGATCGACCCCGACACACGTCTTGCAGACTACGACGACGACTCCCTCACCGAGAACGGCCGCGTCGCATATCCCGTCGAGTTCATCGATAACGCGGTGCTCAAGGGTAGGGCCAAGCGCGTGCCTGACGTGGTCATCTTTCTCACGGCCGACGCCTTCGGCGTCCTCCCTCCCATCTCCAAGCTTGACGAGAACGCGGCCATGTACCACTTCATGACCGGCTTCACCTCAAAGGTCGCGGGTACCGAGCGTGGCATCAAGGAGCCTCAGCCCACGTTCTCCTCGCTCTTCGGCGAGCCGTTCATGCCGCTTGACCCGATGGTCTATGCAAAGATGCTCGGAGACCGCATCCGCATGGGAGGCACCCGCGTCTATCTCGTCAACACCGGCTGGACTGGTGGTCCCTACGGTACCGGCTCGCGCATCAAGCTCTCCTACACGCGCAAGATGGTCGAAGCCGCGCAGACGGGCATCATCGACGACGGCGAGTTCGTACGCGACGTCCGCTTTAACCTCGACGTGCCCACGAGCTGCCCCGGCGTGCCCTCCGAGCTTCTCAACGCCCGCAACACCTGGGAGAACCGTGACGAGTACGACGCCACCGCGGAGAAGCTCGCAAGGATGTTCGAGAACAACGCCGAGAAGCGCCTGCAGTCGATGACCAACGAGGTCCGCTCCGCTGGCCCGCACCCCCTGGGTTAGTTGCGTACGCAGAGTCTCTCCACGCACCCTGCAAAAAACGACGAGCGACCCTGCACCGGTGGTACGGTGCGGGGTCGCATTGGTTTGCGTGCGCTTGCGACTTGACTTCCTGCAGACGTCTGATCGACAAAAGGAAGGGCCCCCGAAACGAGTTCGAGGGCCCTGGCCTACGACGTTGGTCGTGCTACTCGGCGGAGACGAGCTGTGCCTGAACCGCGGTTATGGCGACGACGCCCACGATGTCCTCGGCGGAGCAGCCACGAGAGAGGTCGTTGACGGGTTTGGCGATGCCCTGGAGGATGGGGCCGTACGCCTCGGCGCTCGCGAAGCGCTGGACGAGCTTGTAGCCGATGTTGCCCGCCTCGAGGTCGGGGAAGATGAGAATGTTGGCGTTGCCGGCAACCTTTGAACCGGGCGCCTTAAGCGTGGCCACAGACTTGACGAGTGCCGCGTCAAGCTGGAGGTCGCCATCGAGAGCAAGCTCGGGAACCTTCTCGTTGGCGAGCTTGGTCGCCTCCTGGACCTTGGTGGGCACGTCTCCCTTGGCGGAGCCCATCGTGGAGAAGGAGAGCATGGCCACCTTGGGCTCATCGCTCATGAGCGACCTCCAGGTGTCGGCCGAGGCGATGGCGATCTCGGAGAGCTCGTCGGCGGTAGGGTTGATGTTGAGACCGCAGTCCGCAAAGAGAAGCGTACCATCCTCGCCGTACTCGGCCTCGTCGGTGCACATGATGAAGAAGGCGGAGACGAGCTTGGTGCCGGGAGCGGTCTTCAGAATCTGGAGTGCGGGGCGCAGGGTGTTGGCGGTAGAGTGGCATGCGCCGGAGACGAGGCCGTCGGCATCGCCCATCTTGACCATCATGGTGGCGAAGTAGGTGTTGTCGTTCAGCTGCTCGCGGGCCTGCTCGAGGGTGACGCCCTTCTTCGCACGAAGCTCGGCGAACTTCTGGGCGTAGGCCTCGTGCTTGCCGGAGGTCTTCGGGTCAATGACGGTGACGCCTGGGACGTCTATGGCGGCGGGGTCGCCAAGGATGATGAGATTGGCAAGGCCCTCGCCGACGATCTGCCTGGCGGCGGCGATGGTGCGCGGATCCTCACCTTCGGGAAGGACGACGGTCTTCTTGTCTGCCTTGGCGGTAGACTTCATGCGGTCCAGAAAATCACTCATTGAAAAGCTCCTCCATCTTCCGTTCTCTTTGATTTGCGCAGAGACGCCATTTGTGCCTGTTGGCTGGGCGTTCTCTTGCCCGAACACCCATTATAGGGACGCGTGCTAGAATCAACCCCGAAATCGTGCGCGCCGCTCAATGCACGCACATCTCTGTCGTGGGCGGGTACCGACTCCCGTGAGTTTTCCACCATATGGATTGAAAGGGTTTCCATGAGCATTGAGAATGGTTTGCCCGCGGGCTTTAGCCCCGACTGCTACGACGCCATCGTCGTCGGGGCGGGATACGCGGGCGCCGTCTGTGCAAGGAGTCTTGCGGAGTCGTGCGGCATGAAGGTCGCCGTCCTCGAGAGGCGCGACCATATCGGGGGCAACGCCTACGACTACGCTGACGATGCGGGCGTCCTTGTCCACAAGTACGGTCCGCACATCTACCACACCTTCAACGATCGCGTGGACCAGTACCTCTCGCGTTTCACCGACTGGACGAACTACCAGCACAAGGTGCTTGCCAACGTCCATGGCACGCTTATGCCGGTGCCCTTCAACCATGCCTCTCTCAAGCTCGCCTTTGGCGAGGAGAAGGGCGAGCGGCTCTACCAGAAGCTCGTCGCGACCTTTGGGGAGAACAAGAAGGTCCCCATCATGGAGCTGCGCGAGAAGAACGATCCCGAGCTCTCCGAGGTTGCCGACTACGTCTACGAGAACGTCTTCCTGCACTACACGATGAAGCAGTGGGGCAAGACCCCCGACGACATCGATCCCGCCGTCATGGGCCGCGTGCCGGTCTTCGTGGGCGATGACGACCGCTACTTCCCGCAGGCTCCGCACCAGGGCATGCCCAAGGTCTCCTACACCGACCTCTTCGAGCATATGCTCAACCACGATCTCGTCTCGGTCTTCCTCGGCGTCGACGCGCGTGACATCCTCAGCGTGGGCGACTCTGCGGTCACGGTCTGCGGCAGGCCCTACGGCGGCGAGGTCATCTATACGGGCGCCCTCGACGAGCTCTTTGGATTTGACCTCGGAGCCCTACCGTACCGTACCGTCGACATGGTCTTCGAGACGCTCGACAAGGACCAGTTCCAGCCCGTTGGCACCGTTAACTACACGGTTTCCGAGAACTTCACGCGCATCACCGAGTTCAAGAACATGACGGGTCAGGTGGTGCCCGGCAAGACGACGATTCTGCGGGAGTACTCCAGGACCTACATCCCCGGCGTGGGCGAGACCCCGTACTATGTCATCAACGAGCCTGAGAACATCGAGCTCTACAAGCTCTACCGCAAGCGCGTCGAGGGTATCCTCAGCTTCCACTGCGTGGGACGTCTCGCCGAGTACCGCTACTACGACATGGACGGAGTCGTTGCCTCAGCCCTCGATCTCTCCGACGAGATCATCGCCGCCCACAACTAGCCTTAGGGGTCTTACACAAGACCCCTTCTCTGACCTGCGAGAGGAACCTCCGCGATGGACAAGACCATCACTTTTGGCATACCCTGCTACAATTCTGCCGACTACATGGATACGTGCATCACATCGATCCTCGCCGGCTCCGACTATGCCGAGGACATCCAGATCGTCATCGTTGACGATGGCTCCCAGAAAGACGACACGCCTGCCAAGGCCGACGAGTGGGCAAGGCGCTATCCGTCGATCATCAAGTCGGTGCATCAGGAGAATGGCGGTCATGGCATAGCGGTCATGAAGGCCCTCGCCAACGCCGACGGCGTCTACTTCAAAAACATCGACTCCGACGACTGGGCGGACGCCGATGCCCTCAAGACGTTGCTCGACCAGCTTCGCACGTTCATCGTCTCGGGTGAGCGCGTGGACCTCGTGATCACGAACTACGTCTACGAACACGTCGAGGACGGCAAGCACAACGTCGTGGACTATCGCCACGTGCTTCCCGTGGGGAGGGTCTTTGGCTGGGATGACATTCATCACTTCAAGAAGACGCAGTATCTGCTCATGCATGCGCTCACGTACCGCGTCGACACGCTTCGGGCGGCAAACCTCCAGATGCCTGCCCACACCTTCTATGTGGACAACATCTACGCCTACGTGCCGTTCCCGCTCTGCAAGTCGCTCTACTACCTCGACGTCGACCTCTACCGCTACTTCATCGGGCGAGAGGACCAGTCAGTCAACGAGAAGGTCCTCACCAAGCGCGTCGACCACTACTGGCGCGTCGCGCGCGTGATGATGGAGGCCTACCACATCTATGATGACGTGGACTCCCTGAAGCTCCGCACCTACATGATGGGTTACTTCACCATCATCATGGCGATCTGCTCGGTGTTCTCGAAGCTCTCCGACAGACCGGACGCGGAGGATCAGCTCAAGAGCCTCTGGACCGACCTTAAGGCCTATGACAGGCGCATGTTCTGGCGGGCGCGCGAAGGCGTCATCGGCTTTGCGACTAACCTGCCGGGCAAGACGGGCGACGACATCACGATCTCGATCTATCGCATGGCACAGAAGTTGGTCAAGTTCAACTAGGCTGGGCCCATACGGCTATCTGAGGTCGCAAGCCGCCACGTAACCGTACGCCGTCTCTGCCCGAAGGGCCGCGTCCGCTATGGCGCGCTCCAGCGCCCTCGTGGCGAGCGTGGCAACGACGTCCGGCATGACCTCGACCTGGTTGGTGGCCATCACGAATATCGCGTCACCGTCATTCGTGGTGTGCGTCGGGCGGATGGCGTGCGCGTAGGCGTCGGCGGCCATCTGCGCCACCTTCGTGGCCTGCGCCTTCGTGAGCCTGGCGTTTGTCACGACGCAGCTGATGGTGGTGTTGGTGCGCTGGAGGGGCATGTGCGCCTGCATGGCGACGAGGGCGTCGGTGCTGCTCGCGAGCCTTGTCCCGTCCGGAGTGCGCAGGCCCGCTATCGCGGTACCCGTCTCGGGGTTCACGACGTCACCACAGGCGTTCACCGCCGCGACGGCACCGCAGACAAGACCCCCCGCCTCCTCGACGTCCTCGCCGAGACCAGACTTCATGGCGAGCCGTGGACCTCCGAGCTTACCAACCGTGCACCCAGTGCCTGCGCCTACGTTTCCGCGTGCGAGAGGCGCTCCTGTGCCTTCCAGTGCGGTCCTCGCGGCGACTGCGCCGTCCTCTGCCGTGGGTCTTACCGACGCGCTGCCGCAGGCGAGGTCGAAGACGCAGGCGCCCGAGACGATCGGCACGCGACCGATCCCTACGTCGAGCCCGATGCCATGGCGCTCGAGCTCGTCGGCCACGCCGCACGAGGCGGCGAGTCCATAGGCGCTGCCTCCCGAGAGGACGACGGCGTTGAGGATCTGGACGGTCTCCTCGGGACGGAGCAAGTCCGTCTCGCGGGTTGCGGGCGCACCTCCGCGCACGTCAACGGCACCAGTGGCGCCGTCGGGGCAGATGATGACCGTACAGCCGGTTCCTGCCTCGGCGTTTGTCGTATGAGCTGCGAAGATGCCGGGAATCTGGGTGATGCTCTCAATGCCTGCCACGTTGTCCTCCTAAGGCCCCGACAACGATGTCGGAGCCGATCAGCTTGTCCACCTCTCGAACGAGCCTGGCTATGGGTAGGCCGACCACGTTGAAGTAGTCACCCCGAATGCCATGCACCAGCAGCCCGCCCCTGCCCTGGATGCCGTATGCGCCAGCCTTGTCGAGAGGCTCGCCCGATACGGCATAGGCTCGTATCTCCTCGTCCGTCAGATGGTAGAACTCCACGTCGGTGGTCTCCACGAACGAGGTTGCCGCGGCGACGTCTGCCGTGGGGGAAAGAAGCATGACGCAGACTCCGGACGAGACGTGATGCGCTCTTCCCGAGAGGCTCGCGAGCATGCGCGCCGCGTCCCCCACGTCCACGGGCTTTCCGAGCACGTCCCCCTCGTCGGTCCAGACGATGGTGTCTGCCGCCACGAGCACGTCGTCATCCGTGCGGCCCTCGAGAAGAAGGCGCGCCGCTTCGGCCTTCTCGCGTGCGAGGCGTCTCACGAGAGACTCGGGGTCCTCGTCTGGCAGGCGCGTCTCGTCGATGTCGGCGGGAAGAATCCTGAGCGAGAAGCCCGCCTCCTCGAGGAGCTCTCTGCGGCGTGGTGATTGTGATGCGAGAATCATGAGAGCTCCGAGGCGTCATCGTGCATGTCGGGATGTGCGTGGGGATTCTTCATAGCAATGGGAGAGCCGTCGAGACGGCCCTCCCATTGTACGTTGATGGTATTCCGCGCGCTACTCGATTGTTATTGCCGAGACCGGGCAGCTGTCGGCAGCCTCTTGGGCGTCATCCTCGCACTCCTCGGGAATGTCATCCTCGATCGCCTCGGCCACGTCGTCGTCGTTGATAGTAAACACATCCTCGCAGATGCCCTCGCAGGCACCGCAGCCTATGCAGTCATCGTTGACGAAAGCCTTCATGCTGGTGTCCTTTCCTTACGCCCTGGGCCCCTTACCCATGCACGGGTCTCTTTTTACGACTAAGACCCTCGTGTGTACCAACGACTTCCTGTACGGCTGCGAAAAGGCGGGCTAATGGCAGGCCGGATCTACGAGCGTACGAGAAGCGTCACGTTCTCGACGTGGAAGGTCTGCGGGAAGAGGTCCACGGGCGTGACGAGCGCAGGCCGGAAGCTTCCCCCGTCGACGAAGCGCGCAAGGTCACGAGCCAGCGTGGCGGGATCGCAGGAGACGTAGGCGATCGCACGAGCCGGCTGGTCGGAGAGACGGCGTACCACGTCCTCGGCGAGACCCGCTCGCGGCGGATCGACCACGATCAGGTCCGCGTCGGTATCCGGGAACTCGCGCCCCGCGTCACCGCCCACGGCGTCCACGTTGCCAAGGCCGGCAGACTCGAGGTTACGACGGAGGTCGCGCACTGCGGGGCCGTATGACTCCACGGCCGAGACAAAGCTCGCGCGTCTCGCAAGAGGAAGCGTGAACGTACCAGCGCCGCAATAGAGGTCCATAGCCTCGTCTTCCTCGCGGGGCCTCAAGGCATCCATGACGAGCTCGACGAGCTTCTCGGCGCCCAGGGTGTTGACCTGGAAGAACGACGGCGCCGAGACGCGCATGCGCTCTGACCCCACGATCTCTCCCCAGCTTCCGCTTCCGGAGAGCGATTCGACGCCTGCGATGCGACGGGCCTTTGCGGGACCCTTCTCCATCACGCGAACGATCGACGTGGCTTTGGTGGAGTCGGAGATGATCTTCGCGGCATGCGCGCGAGGAAAGCCGCCCGGAGCGCCCCAGAGGGAGACCTCGAGCTCGCGCGTGCGCGTGGACGCACGGATTCCGATGCGCTCGAACTCGAGGTCGCATGAGCCTGCCAGGTAGGACACCGCCCCCGCGACCGACTTCACGGCGAGTGCGTGGGTCTTGTCGAGGAGCATGCATGAGTTCACCTTGACGATGCCGGCGCCCTCCGGGCCGTGCATTCCCACCACGGGCCTTCCCGCGTGACGGGAGAACGCGAGCTCCACCTTGTTGCGGTAACCCCAGGGCGCGCTTGGCGAGACGCACGCGGCCACGAGCCGCTCCGACTCCTCGGCGGGGAAGTGACCGATGCGCGTGAGCGCGTCGACGACGCTGGCACGCTTGGCGGCCGCCTGGGCGGGATAGGACATCTGCGCCCATGGACAGCCCCCGCAGAGGGAGGCATAGGGACACTGCGATACAACGCGGTCCGCGGACGCATCGACGACCTCGGTGACATGTCCCTTGGAGAAGGAGGGACCGTCGGAGTCTATGGACACGAGCGCCATGTCGCCGGGAATCCCGCCCCTTACGAAGACGGTTTTTCCCTCGGGCGTGTGCGCGATGGCGTCAGGGCCGTAGCTCATCCGCTCTACGGAGAGTTCGAGCGTAGTCTTGTCAGGCATGTGTCTCCTACTTGCCGGTGAAGAGCGTGCGAATGCCGCGCCCGATGAGCGAAAGGGCCCTGGAGAGCCTGCCGTGCTGTTCCGGCACGGTCTCTGGTGACGCCTCTCGGGTAGGAGGGGGCGAGGCCTGCTCGGGCTCTGTGCCCTCCTCGTGCGCTCGTGGTGCCTCCTCGGCCCGAGCCAGGATGGAATCGGTCGTCTCGGCCGCGCGCTCGGATACGATGACGGGGTCGACGGGGGCGTTTTGTGTCTCTGACGTCGACGCCTCACGATCCGAGAGGGGTTCCGTCACGATTGGGGCGGAACTCTCGTCAGCTGCATACGTTGCGATGGCCGGGGCGGAGATGAGCTTCTGGAGTTCGTCTCTGGAGATGTCAGGAAGGATTCTGGAGACGGGGGTGAGTCGGACGGCCTCGGCACCGGAGTGCGCGCGCTTGTAGGCGATGGCGAGAAGGACCTCCTGGCTGTTTACGCGTGGTGCCGACGGATCGGAGACGACGGGCCCCCAGGTTCCTTCGAAGGTGAGCTCACGCGCCTTGACGTTGTCGGCGAGCTGCAGGTTTATGAAGGTCGTAACGAGCGAGCGGCAGGTCGGATCGGTCACGGGGAAGGCGATCTCCACGCGACGCTCGGTGTTGCGCGTCATCATGTCGGCGCTCGAGAGGTAGATCGTATCGGCATCGATGCCAAAGGCGTAGACGCGAGCGTGCTCGAGGAAGCGACCCACGATCTCGCGCACCACGAGGCCATCGGTTCTGCCGGGTATGTTGGCCCTGATGCAGCAGATGCCGCGGACGATCATGAGGACCTTCACGCCTGCCTCGCTCGCCTCCGAGATCTTGTCGATGACGTCTCGGTCGGTGAGGGAGTTCATCTTGAGAAAGACCTGGGCCGGTCTGCCCGCCCGCGCCCGTCCGATCTCGCGGTCGAGACCGCGCATGACGAGCGGCTTGAGACCCATGGGAGCCACGCCGATGTACTTGTAGGTGCCGTGAAGGTTGCCGAGCGAGAGGTTGCGGAAGAACGTGTTGCCGTCCTCGCCTATTCCGCGGTCGGCGGTCATGAGCAGGAAGTCGGAGTAGAGGCGAGCCGTCTTCTCGTTGAAGTTGCCCGTGCCGAGGCAGGTCAGGCGACTGATCTCGCCGCCGTCGTGATAGGTGATCTGGCAGATCTTGGAATGGCACTTGAAGCCCTCGGACCCATAGATGACGGTGCAGCCGGCGTCTTCGAGGCGCTCGGCCCATGCGATGTTGTTCTCCTCGTCAAAGCGCGCGCGAAGCTCCATGAGGACGGTCACCTCCCTGCCCGCCTCGGCTGCCGCGATGAGGCTCTCGCAGAGATGCGAACGCTTCGCCACGCGGTAGAGGGTGATCTTGATCGAGATGCACGCATCGTCCGCGGATGCCTCGCGCACGAGCCTCAGGAAGGGATCCATGCTCTCATAGGGGTACACGAGGAGTACGTCGTGGTCCTTGACCTGGGGACGAATAGGCCTTGTCATCTTGACCATGGGCGAGCCCTGGGGCTCGAAGGGGCCGAAGACGCACGTGGCATGCGTGGCGTCGGGAAGGCTGTCCTCGAGTCCGAAGACGTATCCCAGGTCGAGTGGGCGCGTCATGCGGAAGACGCGCCTCTCCTCGAGCTTGAGCTCTGAGATGACGGTGGCCTCGAGCTTGTTGCCGATCTTCCCCTGGATCTCAAGGCGCACCGGTTGCAGGCGTTGCCGCAGCTTGAGGACCTTCTTCATGTGCTGGCGATAGTCCTCCTCCTCTTCGACGCCCTCGCCGTCGGGGTCGATGTCGGCGTTGCGCGTGACGCGCAGGACGGCGGAGCGCTTGGGGGTGTAGTCACCGAAGCACTGGTCAAGGAAGGTGCGCAGCACGTCCTCGACGAGGGTGTAGCGGTAGGACTTGTCGGTCGAGGGAAGCGCGACGACGCGTGACTCTGAAACGGGGACCTCTATCACGCCCAGGACGCCGGACTCGGCCGGCCCGTCGAGCGAGCAGGCCACGAAGAGGCGACCGTTTCTCAGGTTGGGAAAGGGGTGCCGGGGATCGACGATGAGCGGAGAGATGATGGGTGCGAGGTAGCGCGTGAAGTGGCGTGCGACGGCGATGCGGTCCGCATCGGTATAGGCGTCGGGCGTGATGCGCGCAAAGCCCTCGCGCTCGAGCTCGCCCTCGACGAACGCGAGCGCGCGCTCGTGACGGTCGACAAGGGCCGGCAGCACCTTGAACACGTCATCGAGCTGCTCTGACGGCGTGTTGTTCGACTTGTTGTCACGCGGCTGGTTCTTGAGTGACGCGAGGTCCGAAAGGCCGCCCACGCGGATCATGAACCACTCGTTGAGGTTGCTTTCGAAGATCGAGCAGAACTTGAGGCGCTCGAACAGAGGTACCGACTCATCAAAGGCCTCGTCGAGCACGCGGTCGTCAAAGCGAAGCCAGCTGATCTCGCGGTTCTGGGTATACGAGAAGTCGCGATCCTGGTCTTCGGGACCGACTCCCTCCGCAGAGGCGGTGGACGCCTTCACGTTAGGTTCCTTCCCCTCTGGCTCCTTCTTCGCCGCTGCGCCTTCCGTGAGGCCTGCCGTTCCGGCGGCCTTGTCCTTGTTGCCCATGCTGCCCCTTTGGCGTCCGATCGTAGTGCCGGACGCTTTCATGTCGCCTATCGTATAGAGATGATGATACCAGCCCCATAAATGACTTTTCGTTTGGCGTGGGGTAAGGTTTACGCGTAAGTGATTTCTCACTCGAGCCGGGGAGGTCCCATGCCGCAGGGGTTGAACGTCCGCTCAGAGATTGGCACCCTCAGGAAAGTCATGCTTCATAGACCTGGAGGCGAGCTTCTCAACCTGTCGCCTGACAACCTCGCTCCGCTGCTCTTCGACGACATCCCGTTTCTCGAGGTGGCGCAGGCGGAGCACGATCGCTTCGCGCAGATGCTTCGTGACGAGGGCGTAGAGGTGCTCTACCTCGACCGCCTTGTCGCGGAGGCTCTCGACGCCCACGAGGGCGCGCGTGCCGAGCTCACCGAGGAGTTCCTCTCCGAGTGCGGCGTGGGCGGTGCTCGCTTCCGGGACGCGGTGCGCAAGCGCCTGGACGACATCGGGGACACCGTCTCCTTCGTGGACAAGATCATAGAGGGCGTGCGGGCCGACGAGGTGGACCTCAGGGCCTCGAGGTCGATGTCGCTTGCTGACGTCATGCTCACGGGCAAGAACACCGACAGCGAGATACTCGTCGACCCCATCCCCAACGCCTACTTCACTCGCGACACCTTCTCGGTGATCGGCGGGGGAGTGAGCATCAACCACATGCGCTTCGAGACGCGCCGCCGCGAATCGCTCCTTGGGACGTACCTCTTTCGATATCATCCCGAGTACGCGGGTGTGCCTCTCTGGTACGACCGCGACCTTCCATACCACATCGAGGGTGGCGACATTCTCGTGCTCGGCCCCGCCGTCATAGGGATCGGCATCTCCGAGCGCACCCAGCCCGCGGCCATCGACTGCATCGCGCGTCAGCTCCTCTGGAGCGAGAGCCATTCGGGCGTCGAGCGCGTGTTTGCCTTCTCCATCCCGCACAAGAGGTCTTTCATGCATCTCGATACGGTCTGCACCCAAGTGGACGTCGACACGTTTACGGTGCACCCCGGCATCCTGGGGACGCTGCGCGTCTTCGAGCTCACGCGCGGAAAGGGCGAGGGCGACGTCAACATCCGACAGCTTGACGGCTCGCTCGACACCATCCTCGCCGAGGCGCTCGGACTGCCCGCCGTGCGCCTCATCAAGTGCGGGGGAGACGACCCGATAGCCTCTGCGCGCGAGCAGTGGAACGATGGTTCCAACACCCTCGCGGTGCGTCCCGGTCGCGTGTTCGTGTACCAGCGAAACGCTGTTACCAACGGCATCCTCGAGAAGGCCGGGCTGGACCTCCTCGAGATTCCCTCCGCCGAGCTCTCGCGTGGTCGTGGCGGTCCGCACTGCATGAGCATGGCGTTCTGGCGAGACGACATCGCCTAGGCCGCCCCCGGCTCTTCTCAGAGTAGAATTACTGCCACTGAACCTACGGGTCGGCCCAAGGACGCGCCCCCGAAGAAAGGACATGCACATGGAAGACGTCAATCTCTCTGGTAGGAGCTTCCTCAAGCTTCTCGACTTCACGCCCGCCGAGATTCGCTACCTCCTCGCGCTCTCTGCGGATCTCAAGGCAAAGAAGCATGCCGGCGTACCTCATCGCTATCTCGAGGGCAAGAACATCGTGCTGCTCTTTGAGAAGACCTCGACGCGCACGCGCTGCTCCTTCGAGGTCGGTGGCATGGACCTTGGCATGGGCGTCACCTATCTCGAGCCTGGCAGCTCGCAGATGGGCAAGAAGGAGTCCATCGAGGATACGGCGCGCGTCCTCGGCCGCATGTACGACGGCATCGAGTACCGTGGCTTCGAGCAGGCAAAGGTCGAGACGCTGGCCGCATGTGCCGGTGTGCCCGTCTGGAACGGCCTCACCACGGAGTTTCACCCCACGCAGATGCTCGCCGACATACTCACCATGCAGGAGGAGTTCGGCGAGGACCTGCGCGGTCGCAAGCTCACCTTCATGGGAGACGCGGGCAACAACGTGGGCAATTCGCTCATGGTCGTCTGTGCGAAGCTCGGCATCGACTTCTGTGCCTGTGGTCCGCAGGACAACATGCCCTCGGATGCCCTCGTCGCGACCTGCCGTGAGATTGCCTGCGAGACGGGCTCCACGATCACCCTCACCGATGACGTCTCGCAGGGCGTGCATGGCGCCTCCGCCATCTACACCGACATCTGGGTCTCCATGGGCGAGCCTGACGAGCTCTGGGAGCAGCGAATCAAGCTCCTTTCGCCCTACCAGGTGGACTCCGAGGTCATGGCGCAGGCAGAGCCCGACGCCATCTTCATGCACTGCCTGCCGAGCTTCCACGACACCCACACCACCATTGGCGCGGACATCGCCAAGAAGTACGGCCTGTCCGAGATGGAGGTCACCAACGAGGTCTTCGAGGGTCCTCAGTCACGTGTCTTCGACGAGGCGGAGAACCGCATGCACACGATAAAGGCCGTGATGTACGCAACGCTCAAGTAGGAACGAGCCATGAGCCAACGCAAGGGGGCCATCCCATACGGGACGGCCCCCTTGTTTTCATCGCTCGAGGGAGCCTAGTCGCTCATGTCTGCGTATGCGCTGTCCCAGTCCTCGTAGAGCGTCTCGGAGGGATACTTGTAACCGGAGTCCGTCGGCGTAAGCACGCGCTTGTTCCCGACGGTCGTGAGCGTGTAGTAATTGGGGGCGTCGGGGAGCGTGTCGGTGTCCTTGTCGGGGTTGGTAATGGTTACCACGTTGCCGTCCTGCGTCCATGCAAGGGGTTCGTTGTAGTCGTCGGCATCGACCTCGGACTGCGTCACGCTCTCGTCGTCCGCAAGGTAGAGCCTGAAGGTGCCCGTGCCGTCCTCGTTGAGGATGAAGGTGTAGATCCAGACGTCGTTGTCATACTCCCAGAGTGCGTAGTACGTACCCGTCGCGGTCTGGTCGGTCGTGATGGTCGAGGTCGAAGACCCCCTGCTGACGGATCTCGAGAAGGTCGGAGCGACGAGGAGAACCACGGCAACGACGACAAGCATGACGGCTGCGACGATGCCGACGATGAGTCCCACGCTCGTCTTCTTGCGCGTGCCGGTGTAGATGGTCTGCGTGTTTGCATACCCGGTCTGCGTCTGGGCGTGTTCAATGGGAGCGGGCGGCGCTTGGTCAGCGGCGGACGGCTGCGACTGCTGGGGGCGGACATCAGGCGCGGGCATCGTCTGCGTGTAGTCTATCGGGCGTGGAGCGGTTTGCGCGACGGCATCGCCTTTCCCTTCGTGTGCGAGCGATCCGTCTGGGTTTACCTGTATGGGGACGACCTCGATGGGTGCCGACGCATCGTCACGCGATTTCGTCGGCTCCGGTGTCGTCACGAGTCTGGTGCCGCAGTTTGGGCAGAACGCAGATCCCTCTGGAACGGAGTACCCGCAGTTTGGACAGAACATGATTCCTCCTTGCCCGTCTTTGCGAAGCGTGCCAATCGCTTCCGAACGCCGATGCGAGAGATGATGCCTAGTACACCATATGCATGGCTTCGCGAACCTCGGAAAGCGTTTGGTCGGCGATCGCGTTGGCCCGACGATTGCCGTCGGAAAGGACGTCGTGCACGTAGTCGAGGTCCTTCTCATAGACGTGCCTGCGCTCCCGGATGGGGGCGAAGTAGTCGTTGACCGCCTCGGTCGCATACCTCTTGAGCTGACCTGCGCCGCCCATGCCGATCTCCTCTGCAATCTCTTTGGGGTCGCGGCCGGTGCAGATGCCCGCGGTGGTGAGCAGTGCGGAGACGCCAGGTCGACTCTCGGGGTCGTAGGTTATGACACGCTCGGAGTCGGTCTTTGACTTCTTGATGAGCTTGGCGGTCTCCTCGGCGCTCATCGAGATGGAGATCGCGTTTCCGTACGACTTGCTCATCTTGCGGCCATCGAGACCAGGGAGGAGAGGCGTGGACGTGAGGAGTCCGGCGGTCTCGGGGAAGACTGGCGCGAAACGCTCGTTGAACCTATGGGCGATCTTGCTCGTGATCTCGATGTGCGGAAGCTGGTCGCGTCCCACGGGCACGATGTTGCCCTTGCAGAAGAGGATGTCACAGGCCTGGTGTACGGGGTAGGTGAGGAGGAGGCCGGTGAGGGTGTGACCGGATGCCTCCTGCTCGGCCTTGACGGTGGGGTTGCGAAGGAGTTCCGCCTCGGTGACGAGGGAGAGAAACGGCAGCATGAGCTGATTCTCGGAGGGAACCGCCGAGTGCGTGAAGATCATGGTCCTTTCGGGGTCGATGCCGCACGCCATGTAATCGATCACCATGTTGAGGACGTTGTCCCGGATGTTCTCCGTGGTGTCGCGGTCCGTGATGACCTGGTAGTCGGCGATGATGACGTTGGTGTGCACGCCGAGGTTCTGAAGGCGGACCCTCTCGACGAGCGTGCCAAAGTAGTGACCGAGGTGAAGCCTGCCCGTCGGGCGGTCGCCCGTGAGCATGGTGTACTTCTCGGGGTGGTCGGGCAGGTCGACCTGAATCTCTGCGCTGCGCCTGAGCGCGGCATCGTAGCTTCCCTCATTGGGCATGTTCTGCTCCTGATCTATCCGTGTGGCGGTCGTGGGCGACGGTCATGGCGCCGCACGCCGGAGACTATCTTACGGCAACATGGCGCTCTTCTCGTCTAGCGCAGAAGAGGCGGGTTTGCATTGAGCTCCGCCTGCACCTCGCGCCAGGCGGGGTAGTAGCCGTCCATGAGCGAATGGAAGCGTGCGTCGTGGCTCTTCTCCCAGAGGTGACAGAGCTCGTGGGTGACGACCTCCTCGAGGCAGCGTCGGGGTAGCGTTGCAAGCGCGGAGTTGATCGTGATCGCCCCGGTGCGTGGATTGCAGCTTCCCCAACGACTTGTCATGTAGCGTACCCGCCAGCAGCTCGCGTGCTTGGAAACGATGACCTCGCAGTGCTCGACCACACGTGGGAGCGCCGCACGCAGCTCTTCCGAGAGAAATGCGCGCACGGCCGCGCGTCGGGCGTCGACGGATGTCTCGTCCGACCCCCTGGTTGCCTCCGTCACGCTGATGACGAGGGCGTCTTCGACGAGCCTTGCTCCCGTTGACGTGCCCTCTTCGAGCCTTAGGGGGACGGTGCGACCCCACAGCCGCAGCGTCTCGCCATCAGCAAGATGGACGGGGGTGTCGGCCAGGCGTCTCGACTGCTTTTGCAGGGAGTCGAGGATCCACTTCTCATGGTTTGCCACGAAGGCACGTACGATGCACTCACGCGTGTCAACGGGACAGGACACGCTCACCTCGCGGGAGGGCTTCACGACGAGGGAGATGCGCTTTACCCGCTTCCACGTGACGACCACCTTGAGGTCTTGAACCATCATGACTCGAGTGACGGCTTCCCTCGTCTTTGGCACCGCATTTCTCCTAATCTTGTGATTGTTACCATTTGCTATGTGAGTCCACGTCATGCTGTAGAGTGATTCTATACGTAGAAAGGGGCGAGGATGAGCAGCTCGTACGGCACGGATGCAGGCAAGACCGCCCTTCGCGGCGAGTATATCGCCACGAGGTCGAATATTCCCGTGCAGGCCAAGCTCTCGTCAGACGCAAGAATCCACCTGCAGCTCGAGTCGTTTGGCCTCTATCGGGGTGCACCCCTCGTCCTCACCTACGTGAGCTACGACAACGAGGTGGACACGCACCAGATTATGACCTCCGCATGGGCCGCCGGAAAATCCGTTGCCGTCCCAAGGTGCATCTTCGCAGAAAAGACGCTGCGGTTCTATGAGATAGGCTCCTTCGATGAGCTGGAGCCGGGCTTCAGGGGCATTCTCGAGCCTGCGAAAGGCGCGGGAAAGCTCGTGAAGACGACCGAGATGGTCGGCTCCGTCTGTCTCGTCCCCGCGCTTGTCTATGATGCCGACGGACATCGCATCGGCTACGGCGGTGGCTGCTACGACCGCTTTCTCTCGTTCTACCCAGGTGACAAGCTCGGTCTCGCCCGTGCGTCGCAGCTCAGCAGCAACCCCTTGCCCTACGAGGACCACGACATCCCCGTCGACGCGATCGTGACGGAATCCTGTGTTTGGACCTGCAGGTAGTAAATCTCCACGCCTGGCGTGGCCCGGCAGAGAAGTGCCGATGCGATTTTGCTACCTGCTGATGCCGAGGTGGTCGGCGAGGTCGAGGATGGCCTTGCGATATCCCTTGATGCCCATGCCCGCGATGGTCTCGAAGCAGGCCTGGCGGATGTAGGAGATCTGGCGAAAGTCCTCGCGCTCGTCAATCTTAGAGATGTGAATCTCCACGCAGGGAAGGCTCACGGCCTTGACCGCGTCGAGTATGGCCACGGAGGTGTGGGTGTAGGCACCGGGGTTGATGACGATGCCGTCATAGCTTCCGAGCGCGTCCTGGATGTAGTCCACCAGATCGCCCTCGTGGTTGGACTGAAGGCAGGTGCAGTCTGAGAAGCCCGCCTCGTCTGCGGCGTCGTGACAGAGCGAGAGAAGCGCCTGATAGTCCTCTCGGCCGTAGATGGACGGCTCGCGGATGCCGAGCATGTTGATGTTGGGACCGTTTATCACGAGAACGCGCGCACCCTCGTCGTCCATGTCGTCCGCATCGTCCTCGCCCTCGTCCTCCTCGGAATCGTCGTCAGAGAGGAGGTCGCTCTCGAGAAGCGACACAAGACCCCGCATGTCGTCGGCATCGGGCTTCTCGACGAGCTCGGGAGAGGAGTCGGTCTCGTCATCGGGATCGATCTGGGCCCTCGTGTCGCGAGGCGAGTTGATCTGTACCTGAAGCGCGCTTCCCTGCGCGGCGATGCCTTCGAAGACGCTGTTGTCCGGCTTGATGCCCGTGAGTCGCACGAGCTCGTCGTAGACGTCTTCCGCCCTGCCGGGCGCAAAGACGACCTCGAGGCCGCTCTTTCCTCGACGGACGATGCCGAGGACGCCGCGCGTCGAGCTCAGCTTCTCGGTGTCGACAAGAGAGGGGTGCTGGGTCATGATGCGCAGACGCGTCATGCAGATGTCGCTCGCTATGACGTTGTCCTTGCCGCCCACGGCATCGAGGACCTCAAGGGCTATCCCCGTCTTGTCCATACGTATTCCCTTCCCACAGCCGCCATCATGCGCTCGGTCGCCCGAACATGCACGATAAGACAGGTCGATATCGAATGGCCAGTATATGTTGCATGTGCCTGCGGTTGTTTCTTTTTCTGGCAAGCGTCGCAATCGGGTTGCCCGACTGGGCCAGCGTTGCGGCGCTCGTGCCGAATGGCATCATAGGCCTAGCAGCCGACGTGCCTGCTGGGCGTCCCCTGCGGGCGAGCCCGTGCACCTGACGGTGACGTCCGCCCAGGATCGATAGGTGCCCATGCGTTCGCGGGCGAGCTGCTCCACGCCTCTCTCCTGCGTCATCGGTCGTCCGTTGGAGCCCAGCTGCTCGATGGGCCTGTCGATGAGGACGATTCGTCCGTTCTGACGGAGGAGGTCGTAGTTCGCGGAACGTGTGACCACCCCTCCGCCGCAGGCGATCACGAATCCCGACCTTGCGCAGTAGCTACCCGTGACCCTTGTCTCGACCTCACGGAAGGCGTCCTCGCCGTCCTCGCGGATGATCTGTGCCGAGCTTCTGCCCGTGTCTTGCGAAATGGCGTCGTCGATGTCCACGAAGGGACGCCCGAGCATGCGTGCAAGCCTCTTGCCCGTGGTCGTCTTGCCGCTTCCGGGCATGCCGATGAGTACGACGTTCTCGGTGGTGTCGAGAATTGACCTAAGAATCGCATCGACCACGGAGTCGTCGAGATCCTTTCCCTGGAAGAGTTCCGAGGAGTAGAACGCCTGCGAGACGAGCATGGCGAGCCCCGTCTCGCAGGGTACGCCGAGCTTCTCGGCGTTGAGGTAGATGCCCGTGCGCATGGGGTTGTAGACCACGTCGAGCACGCCGGCGAGATGCGTGAGCCGTCTCATCGTGTCGAGCGAGAGAATGGACGAGGGACACTCGGGAAACATGCCGACGGGGGTGGTGTTGACGAGCAGTTCGACCTCCGCATGGCGAGCGAGGAAGTTGCCGTAGCTGTCATCGGTGGTGCGCGAGATGACCGAGAGGCTGGCCCCCACCTTTCGGAGGGCCGACTGGACGGCCGCGCTCGCACCCCCGCTGCCGAGGACGCAGACGGGTCTTCCCGCGAGTGCCTCGACGGCGGGGATGCCAAACTCGCGGCGGCAAAAGCGCTCGAGCAGCCAGGAAAAGCCAAGGACATCGGTGTTGTCGGCAAAAATAGTGCCGTCCGGTCGGCGCACGAGGGTGTTTGCCACGCCAAGATCGCGCACGCGCTCGGAGCACGAGTCCGCAAGCCTGGCAGCGACGGGCTTGTAGGGAATCGTGACGTTCAGGCCCTGCCACGAGCCGCTGCGGATGAAGTCCTCGACCTGGTCGGACGCAAGGTCGTGAAGCTCGTAGGGGGTGCTTCCGAGCATACCGTGAATCTTCGGTGACCAGCTATGGCCCAGAGGATGCCCCACGAGTCCAAACGGGGCGCCCTTTTGCGCGGCGGCCGTGGTCTGGGCCGCCACTAGACCACCTCCGTGTAGCTGCCGAGGTAACGACATTCCTCGCACAGGCTGGGCAGGGTCGACATGAGCGTCTCGAACTCGGGCGACGTGGCGGGGCAGTCGATGTCGAAGTAGAACATGAACTCGAAGTCGCGACCCGGAATCGGACGGCTCTCGAGCTTGGAGATGTTGATGTCAAGCGCATAGAACTTGGCGAGCACCTTGTAAAGCGCGCCGGGGCGGTGGTCGACGACGATCATGAGCGACGCCCGGTCGGCGCCGGGATAGATCCAAAGGCCGTTTGAGATGCAGGCGAAGCGCGTGTAGTTGTCATCGCGGTCCTGGACGTTGCGGGCGAGGACGTCGAGTCCGTAGAGTTCGGCGCAGGTTCGGGAGGAAAGCGCCGCAACGTCGTCTCTGTCGGAGTCGGCGACGCTCTGGGCGGCAACGGCCGTGTTCTCGCATACGTGCACCCTGACGCCGTCGAGCGAGTCGAGATACCCCGCGCACTGGCTTATGGCCTGTTCGTGCGAGTAGATGTCGCGAATTCGAGCGATGGAGGTGCCGCGTCGCGCGAGTAGGTTGTGGTCGATCTTGAGGCGCGTGGTGCGGACCACGTGAAAGTCGTGCTCCATCATGAGGTCGTAGACCTTGTTGACCGAGCCTGCGGTGGAGTTCTCGACGGGAAGTACGCCGAACTCGCAGAAGCCCTGCTCGACGGCGCGAAAGACTCCGTCGAACGTGTCGAAGTAGCTGATGGTGGGGTGCTTGAGGATGCGCTCCGCGGCTATCTGCGAGTAGGCGCCCTCGACGCCCTGACAGGCGATGTAGGCGTCCTGAGGGAAGAGGTCCGGCGTGCGCTCCATCGCCGCGCGAATGGCCGTGACCTCGGCATCGGTGGTGTCGACGAGGGCGTTCTGGCGTCCGCGCGAGGCCTCCATGAGGAGCTCCATGAGCACCTGCGCGTAGGTCCTGAGGTCATCGGGGACCTTGGAGGTGGCGTCGGCCACCTTGGCGCGCTCTCGGGTGCGGTCATACACGCGCAGGCCGTTGGCTTTCTTATACCGGCCGATCCTCTCGGCGGCGTCCGCGCGCTCGTTGAAGAGCTCGAAGATCTTGTCATCGATGTCATCTATCTGGAGTCTGAGCCCGGTCATGTCTTCCATGTTCATTCCTTATACCGTCCGTGGTTCGTGCCTGGTTGTGGTCTCGGGGTCTGCGGGCCAGGTGAGGATGGAGTCAAGCACCACGAGGGCGCAGACCGCCTCGACGATGGGCACCGCCCGCATGGCCGGGCAGGTGTCGTGACGACCTCTCACGGAGAGCTTTGCGGGCGTCATCGTGGTGAGGTCGACGGAGTCCTGTTCCAAGCCGATGCTCGAGATGGGCTTGAAGCCCACTCTAAAGAAGAGCGGGGCGCCCGTGGTGATGCCGCCGAGAATGCCGCCCGCATTGTTGGTGCGGGGAACGCAGCGCCCGTCGCGTACCTCGTAGGGGTCATTGTCCTGGCTGCCGCGGACTCGCGACGCCTCGAAGCCAAGCCCGAATTCGATACCCTTCACGGCGGGGATGCCGAAGATCGCCCGGGCGACGTTGCTCTCCATGCCATCGAACATGGGTGAGCCCACGCCGGCGGGGATGCCCGTCGCCACGCACTCGACCACGCCGCCCACGGTGTCCTTCTCGGCGCGGGCCGCCATGACGGCCGCGGTCATGGCGACTTCGCGTTCCTGGTCGATCACGGGAAGACCGTGGCTATCAGACACCGCGTCCATCTGAGAGGAGAGCTTGGCCTGCGCCTCGGAGGAGTTGTCGAGAAGGCAGAAGGCCTCGTCGCTCACACCCGCGACCTCAAGGAGGTGAGCCGAGACGCGAACGCCTCGTGCCGCAAGCACCTGCAGTGCGAGGCCGCCGGCCACGCAGAGGGGGCCCGTGACGCGAGCAGAGAAGTGTCCGCCTCCGGGAACGTCCTGCGCGCCGTGCCACTTGGCCCACGCGGTGAAGTCGGCGTGACCTGGCCGCGGCACGGCAAGGAGGTTTGCGTAGTCGCCTGAGCGCGTGTTGGTGTTCTCGATGATGGCCGAGAAGGGAGCCCCGCAGGTCATCCCGTCGGGATTGAGTCCCGAGAGGATGCGGAAGGAGTCCTTTTCCTTGCGAGGCGTGTCCCAGGGCGCATGACCTGGCGCCCGCCGCTCCACGAACGCCCCGAGGGCGTCGAGGTCGACGACGAAGCCGGATGGGAGCCCCTCGACGACGCAGCCGACGCCCGCTGAGTGCGACTGGCCAAACAGCGTGACCGAGAGCCTGTTGCCAAAGGTAGACGGCATCACTCCTCCTCTGAGACAAGCCCGCCGAGACGGGCGAGGTCGTCGAAGAACCTGGGATACGACTTGGAGACGCACTCGGCGCCGACGATGGTGGTGGGACCTTCGGCACCGAGTGCGGCGACGGAGGACATCATGGCGATGCGATGGTCGTTCGCCGCGTCGACGATGCCACCCGCGAGTGAAGAAACCCCCTCGACGTCAAGGCCCGCAGACGTGACGCTCACGTGGCCACCGAGCGCATTCAGCGCCGCGGAGATGGTCTCGAGACGGTCAGACTCCTTGAGGCGAAGACGCTCGGCGCCCACGATGCGCGTCGTGCCCTCGGCACGAGCCGCGACCATGGCGAGGGGTGGTACGAGGTCGGGGCAGCTCGCGACGTCGATGGTGCAGCCGTGGAGGTGGTCGGGGCGAACGGTGACGGAGTCGCGCGCTCGGGAGACGCGAGCGCCGAGAAGGGAGAGCGCGCCGAGGACGGCGCGGTCGCCCTGGTCACTCGTGAGGTCGAGCCCGTCTACGGTGATGCCATCGCGGCTGAGCGCACCCGCGCAGAGCCAGAACGCGGCGTTGGACCAGTCGCCTCCCACGCGAAGCGTTCGCGGGGTTGCGTATGCGGCGCCGCCGGGTACGACGAAGCGCATCGCACGACCTCCGTCGATATCGACGCGATCGACCCTGACCTCGACGGAAAAGCGGCGAAGGGCGGCGCAGGTGAGCGTGACGTAGGGGAGTGACTCCACGGGATCGGACACCAGAACCTCGACGCCGCCCCCAAGGATGGGTGCTGCCATGAGAAGCCCGCTCACGTACTGCGACGACACGTTTCCGGGGAGCGCAAACCTGCCCGGGGCAAGCCTGCCCAAGACGGAGAGGGGAAAGCGTCCCTGCGGTGAAAGGGTGGCGCCGTGTGCAACAAGCTCCTCATAGAGGGGGGAAAGCGGGCGTTCGGCGAGTCTTCCGCGGCCGACGAGACTGGTCGTAGCGCCAAGCGCACAGACAACGGGGAGGAGGAAGCGCAGGGTAGACCCGGACTCGCCGCAGTCGAGCGTCCTGCCAAGGCGGGGGGCATAGGCGTCGCCAGCGTCTCTGGGGATGGGGACCACGCGAAAGCCGAGCCTCGTTCGCGTCACGCGTGCTCCCAGCGCGCAAAGGCAGCTGGCTGTGGCGTCGATGTCGGACGACGAGGTGGAGCAGTCGATGTCGGTGGTGCCTCCCGCGAGCGCGGCGCAGATGAGGATGCGGTGCGCCTCTGACTTCGAGGCGACCGCGGCAATGGAGCCGGAGAGCTTGCTTGGTGTGATGATCGCCCTCACGCTGGCCACCTACACGCCGCAGCCGAGGTCGATGAGGTGACGGAACTCTTCGAGAGAGACGCGGCGCACGACGACGTCCTCGATGTTTCGGGCCACGTTGACGTTCACGTCGCTCCCGTGGCGCTTCTTGTCATGGGCGCCAAAGCGGAAGAGCAGGTCGTGGTCGAGCGAGGTGTCCGTGGGAAGTCCATGGGCGCGGACGGCACACACGATCCTTTCGGTCGCCTCGTGGGAGCTCCAGCCCATGGACTCGGTCGCCCGAGCCATGCAGCACATGCCGATGGCGACGCAGGTGCCGTGACCGAGCGAGAAGTCGCTGGCGGCCTCCACGGCGTGTCCGATGGTGTGGCCGAAGTTGAGCGTCTGGCGAATGCCTCGCTCGGTCTCGTCGGCGTCCACCACGTCACGCTTGACGCTGACGTTCTCCGAGATCACCTCGACCATGCGGTCTATGGGGATACCCTCACCGTTGATGGGCGAGGAGGTCAGCGAAGCCAGGAGGCCGGCATCCGCGAGAACGGCATGCTTGATAATCTCGCCGCAGCTGTCGGTGAGCAGCTCGTGGTCGAGCGATTCCAGGCAGCCGACGTCGGCGATTACCGCGCTTGGCTGCCAGAAGGCGCCCGCGAGGTTCTTGCCGTGCTCGAGATCGACGGCGACCTTGCCACCGACCGACGAGTCGACCATGGCGAGGAGCGACGTGGGAACCTGCACGACCCGGATGCCGCGCAGATAGCTTGCCGCGACGAACCCGCCCATGTCCCCCGTGACACCCCCGCCAAGAGCCACGATGACGTCGTCTCGCGTGAGGCCGTTCTCCGCAACCTGTTCGAGGAGGTCGGATAGGGTGGAAAGGCGCTTGTGCCGCTCGCCGGCAGGAAAGGTGACAAGTGAGGAAGTAAATCCCGCCGCACAGAGCGAGGAGATGACGGCGTCGCCGTAGAGAGGTGCCACGGTCGAGTCGGAGATGACGCAGGCGGCATCTCCGTCGCAGACCTCACGCGCGATGACGCCCGTCTCGGAGAGAAGGCCGGTGCCGACGTGCACGTCGTAGGGACGCTGCGTCGTGCTCACGTGTACGACTCTCTCGCTCACCTGCTCTCGACCTCCCTCTTGATCGCATCGCCCTGGGCGAGAAGGTCGTGGAGGCGGCTGGCATCGTGAGCGTCGAGGGCGTCCTTGTACTGCTGGAGGTTGTCGACGAGCATACCGATTTCGGAGGAGAGGTTGTCGGCGTTGTCAAGGAACAGCTCGGTCCACATCGTCGCGTTGAGGCGTGCGACGCGAGTGAGGTCCTTGTAGGATCCCGCGGAGAACCCATGGTGCTCGCGTGCCGTCGGACTCTTGATGTAGGCGTTTGAGACGACGTGCGCAAGCTGCGAGGTGAAGGCGATCTGCTCGTCGTGGAACTCGGGCGTGGCAAGCGTGAACGAGCCGAACTCGCAGGGAGCAAGGAGGTTCTTCAGACGCTCGAGCACGTCAACGAGGACGAAGTCATCCATGGCCGGCGGAACGACGACCAGGGGTGCGTTTCGGAACATGGTGGCGCGCGCGTGCGCGAAGCCCGAGTGCTGCGTGCCCGCCATGGGGTGTCCGCCCACGAAGGTCCAGTCGTGCTTCTCGGCAATGGCGAAGCATCGCTCGCAGATGACGCGCTTGACGCCCACGGCGTCCATGACGATGGCGCCGGGTGCGACGAGGTCCTGCTTGGCCTCGAGCCACTCGATGCTCGTCTGGGGGTAGCCTGCGAGCACGATGAGCTCGCAGGTGCCGATCACGTCATCGGTGAGCTCGCCATCGATCGTCTCGATCATGGCGAGCTCGGTGGTCGCGCTCGTGCGGTTCCAGGCAAAGACCTGCCTGCCACCGGCATGGAGCGCCTTGGCGAAGGAGCCTCCCATGAGGCCCAGGCTTACTACCCCGACGCGACCAGGGATGAAGGTGGGGGAGTCCGCAGGCGACAAGGCTAGGCCTCCTCTGAGAGGTCGACGGTCACTGCCTTGCGGATGAGGGCGATGCGTCTCATGGCATCGTCGAACATCTCGGGGGTAAGCGCCTGTGCTCCGTCTGACCACGCTTCTGACGGGCAGTTGTGCACCTCGATCTCAAGGCCGTCGGCACCTGCCGCGGTGGCGGCGTAGGCGGCGGGGCGCACGTAGCGGGTATAGCCGGTCGCATGGCTCGGGTCACCAATGACGGGCAGGTGGGAGAGGTGGTGGAGCACGGGGATCGCGTTGACGTCAAACGTGTTGCGCGTGCGCGTCTCGAAGGTGCGGACGCCGCGCTCGCAGAGGATCACGTTTTCGTTGCCCTCGCTCATGATGTACTCGGCGGCCATGAGGAGCTCGTCTATGGTGCCCGCGAGACCGCGCTTGAGGAGGACGGGGACCGAGGTCTTTCCCACCTCCTTGAGGAGGCTGAAGTTCTGCGAGTTGCGTGCCCCGATCTGCATGACGTCTACGCCCTTGTCCACGAAGAGCTGAACGTCGCGCGGGTCCATGACCTCGGTGACGATGGGCATGTCAAGCTCTGCAGAGGCCTCGAGGAGAAGGTCGAGTCCCTCCTCGCCCATGCCTTGGTATGAGTAGGGGCTGGTACGAGGCTTGTATGCGCCGCCCCGCAGCATCGTCGCCCCCGAGGTCTTGACGAGACGGGCAATTTTGATGAGGTTGCCGCCCTCGACGGAGCAGGGCCCCGCCATGACCTGGAAGTGGCCGCCTCCGATGAGCACGCCGTGGCCGCAGTCGATCACGGAGTCCTCGGGGTGGAACTTGCGGTTGGCCTTCTTGAAGGGCTCGGAGACGCGTTGGACGCGCTCGATGATATCCATGCTCTCGAGCAGGAAGGGGTCAATCTGGGTGGTATCACCGATGATGCCTACGATGGTCTCGTTATCACCCTGTGAGACGTTCGTCTTGAAGCCACGTCCCTCGATCCACGAGACGAAGTGGTCGAGCTGGTCTTGCGTGGCGGTTTCCTTGACGATTGCAATCATCTTGACGCCTTCCTGACGCGTGCGGAAAAGCACGTGGGACTGACATGTGTAACAGGTTATTCTAGCAAGTCTAGTGTGCTCGTTTTTCGCAATGTCATCACGTAACCTAATGGAATCCTGCGGTTTTACCGCCATGCCATGCCAACGACGCACGGCCCGTCTCGTCAGGCGTGGTGTATAATCGCAACTCGTTGCCCCTATAGCTCAGTGGATGAGAGCGTTCGCCTCCGGAGCGAAAGGTCGTGGGTTCGAATCCCTCTGGGGGCACCATGGAAAATTACCCGGGCTCCTCTCCAATCAGGGAGGAGCCCGGGTTATTTGTGCTTCGCGGTCATACGGGGGAGCAAGCGCCCGCCCCGTACTACCCTCTAGCCGTTCTCGTTTGCGAACTGGCTGTTGTAGAGGCTGGCGTACAGACCGCCCTTCCTCATCAGCGTGTCGTGCGTGCCGGTCTCCTTGATGTCGCCGCCCTCCATATAGATGATCATGTCCGCGTCGCGAATCGTGGAGAGCCTGTGGGCGATCACGAAGCTGGTCCGGCCCTTCGTGAGCGTTGCCATCGCCTCCTGGATCAACACCTCCGTGCGGGTGTCGACGGAGCTGGTCGCCTCGTCGAGAATCATGATGGGGCTGTCGGCCAGGATCGCCCGGGCAATCGTCAGGAGCTGGCGCTCACCTTGGGCGAGCTCGGATGCGCCTTCGTGCAACACATGGTCATAGCCGCCTGGCAGGGCGTTGATGAACGCATCCGCGCGTGCTGCTTTTGCCGCCGCGACGACCTCTTCGTCCGTCGCGTCCAGCCTGCCGTAGCGAAGGTTGTCCATGATCGTTCCCGTGAACAGCCACGTGTCTTGCAGGACCATGCCGAAGACCGCGCGCAGGTCCTTCCGGTGCATGTCGCGGATGTCGATTCCGCTGACCAGGATCCCACCGCCGCTGACGTCGTAGAACCGCAGCAGGAGGTTGACGAGCGTCGTTTTTCCGGCGCCCGTGGGACCGACGATGGCGACCTTGTTGCCTGCGTCGACCTTCAGGCTAACATCGTGCATCAGGGTGCGATAGGGCAGGTAGCCAAACTTGACGTGGTCAAATTCGACCGAGCAGTCAAGGGCGTTCGGCGTCTTCGGGTCTTGTGCCTCGGGAACCTCTTCCGTCTCGTCCAGGAACTCGAAGACGCGCTCTGCGGCGGCAGCCGTTGACTGCAGGACGTTCGCGATCTGGACCGTCTGGTTGATCGGCTGGGAAAACTGGCGCAGATACTGGATGAACGACTGAATCATGCCGATGGTCATCCTGCCGTTGATTACGAGGGCGCTGCTCACGACGACGACCGCTACATAGCCAAGGTTCGTCATTCCCTGCGTGATCGGCATGAGCGTGCTGGACATGAACTGGGATTTCCAGCCGCTCTCATACAGCTCCTCGTTGCTTGACTCGAACTCGCCGATGGTGCGCTCTTCCGTTCCGTAGGCGCTCACGATGTTATGCCCGGAAAAGCTCTCCTCGACATAGCCGTTGATGGTGCCGAGCGTATCCTGCTGCGCTTGGAAGTAGACCTGGGAGGCCTTCGCGATCTTCATGGAGATGGACAGCGCCAAGGGGACGGTGATGATGCCGATCAGCGTCAGGACCGGGCTGATAACGAGCATCATCGTGAAGATGCATATGACGGAGGTTATGGCCGTGACAATCTGGTCGAGACTCTGCTGGAGGCTGTTGGAGATCGTGTCCACGTCGTTGGTGATGCGGCTGAGAACGTCCCCGTAGGTGTTGGTGTCAAAGTAGTTCAGCGGGAGCTTCTTGAACTTCTTGTCCACGTTCTCGCGCAGGTCGTAGATCGTCTTCTGGGAGACCCTGACCAGGATGCAGGTGCTCAGGTATTTTAGGAGCGCGTACAGAAGATAGGTGACGGCGAGGATGACGAGGGTGGTCGTGAACGTCTGAATGCCGCTGGCTACGGGGACCCCGCCGACGACGAGCCCGACCATGGAGTCGGTTGCCTTGCCGAGAATGAACGGTCCGAGGCTGTTGAAGATGGAGGCCAGGACGATGAGCACGATCGAGATGGTCATTCCCTTGCGGTAGGGCTTCATCAGGGCGAGGAGTCTGCCGAAAACGATTTTCATGTTCGTGGGCTGACTTTCTTTCTTACTCATTCGCGCTCGCCTCCTCCTTGCTGAACTGCGAGTAGACAATCTGCTGGTATACCTCGCAGTTTTTGAGCAGTTCCTCGTGTCGGCCCTGCCCGACGCAGGTACCGTTCTCGAGGACGAGAATACGATCGGCATTCATGATCGTGCTGACTCGTTGGGCGACGAGGATGATCGTGGCGTCTCCGGCGTCCTCCATGAGTGCCTTCCGAAGTGCTGCGTCCGTCTTGAAGTCGAGCGCGGAGAAGCTGTCGTCGAAGATGTATATCTCCGGCCTTCTTGAGATCGCCCTGGCGATGGCGAGGCGCTGACGCTGTCCGCCGGACACGTTGGTGCCGCCCTGCGCGATCTCGGACTCGAAGCCGCCCTCCTTGTCCATGACGAAATCATAGGATTGTGCGATACGAACGGCATGCTCAACCGCCGTCTCCTCCGGCTCGTCCTCGCCGTAGCCGACGTTATCCGCGATCGTTCCCTTAAACAGGAACGCCTTCTGCGGAACCAGGCCGATCTTTCCTCGCAGAGTCTCAACGTCCATATCCTTGACGTTGACGCCGTCCACCCGCACCTCACCTTCTTGAACGTCGTAAAACCGTGGAATCAGGTTGACGAGCGTCGACTTGCCGCAGCCGGTCGAACCGATGATGGCGGTCACCTCTCCAGGTGCGGAGTCGAAGGAGATGTTCTTCAGCGCGGGCGTGCTCGCACCCGGAAAAGCAAAGGTCACGTTACTAAACGAGACGTAGCCCTTTCGGTCTGTGGCCGTCACGGCACTCTCGCTATTTTTGATGACGGCCTCGGTGTCCAAGACCTCGTTGATCCGGTCGGCGGAGACGGCCGCTCGCGGGTACATCACGAAGATCATGGACAGCATCATGACCGACATCATGATCTGCATGACGTACTGGATAATGGCGATCACGTCACCGATGGGGATGGAGGATAGATGGATTATCTGATATCCGCCAAAGGCGAGCAGCGCCACCATGGTCGCGTAGAGCACCAGGCTGAGTCCGGGCATCATGACGCCCATCGCGGTATTCATCTTGATGGCGTTCTTCATGAAGTCCGTGTTGACCCTGTCGAAGCGCTCCTCCTCGTAGTCTTCCGTGCCGAATGCCCTCGCGACGCGAATGCCCGTCAGCTTTTCTCTCGTGACGAGGTTGATTTCATCCAGCTTGCCTTGCATCTTCTGAGAAAGCGGCGTCGCGACCCGGGCGATCAAGAGGACGACGACGATCATGATGGGCATGGAGATAAGCAAGATCGCCGACATCATGGGGCTTTTTGCCAGTGCCAGCACTATGCCGCCGATGCACATGATCGGCGCCATCAGGCAGACCCTCAGAAGCATGTTGATAAAGGTCTGCACCTGAGTCACGTCGTTTCCGGTCCTGGTGATCAGGGATGCCGTCGAGAAGCGGTCAAACTCGGTTTGGGAGAAGTACTGCACCTTTCGAAAGACGTCGCTTCGCAGGTTTCGACCAAGGCCGACCGAGACGAGGGAGGACAGAAGGCCCGTTGCGATGCTGCATCCGATGCCCAGCAGAACAAAGAGCAGCATGGTTCCGCCAATGCTTACGACCGCACCCATGTCGCTGTTCGGGATTGCGGTGTTGATCACGCTCGAGAGGTACATCGGTAAGGCGAGGTTGGCGGCGACGGAGCCTATCACCGTTACCAGCAGCAGGAAAATCGCCCGTTTAAAATGAAGCAGTCGCTTAAACATCTTTTTCATAGACATTCCTCCCGCTCAACGTTGCCCTCGTCCCTGCCGGATTTGACGGAGTCGTATATTTCCTGGAAACTACGGTCTACCTTCTCGAGCTGGAGCGCACTGTCCTTGAGCATCTGCTGCTGGTCATCCGAGAGCACGTTGTTCGACTTGTACCTCAGCTCGTGCTCAAGACTGGCCCAAACGTCCATGGATACCGTCCGAAACTGTATTTCGACGGGGACGTTTTCGACCTGGTTGGGCTGAAACACGGGTATCTCCACTGTGACGTGCAGGCTTCTGTAACCCGAAGGCTTCGGCTCTTTTATATAGTCCTTGATGGAGACGACGGTAACGTCAGACTGCTCGCACAGTTTGCCGCTGATCAAGTAGATGTCGTCGATGTAGTTACAGATCACTCGAATTCCGGCGATGTCAAAAATGCGGCTTCGGATGTCGTCCTCGCTGATCTCCAAGTTGCTCTTTCGCAGCTTGTCGCGGATGCTCTTCGGTGACTTAAGGCGGCTTTCCATGTGGTGGATCGGGTTATGGTCCGCCGACACCTCGAAGTTCGTGTCGAGAATCTCCAGCTTCGTGCAAACCTCCTTCAACGCCGCATCGTACTTCTGGTACATCCGCGGAACGTTCTTGAGTCGGTTCGCAAACTCTGCGGGCATTACTTCCCCAAGGGTTTTGATTCTTACTCCCTTATTTATGATCAATGGGATCCCTCCTCGCGCGTTTTTACAAAACGGCAGTTGCGCAAAGGACCTCCGGGGATCTGCGCAGTAGAGATGGCATAAGAGTGAGCCATCATCACCGCCCTGGCCGACGTTCGCCCTTAGTCGATTATGGCTGGCGAAGCGACGGAGAGGCGATACGCATGGTTCATGTATATGATACCAAAGTCCGCGATAACATCCTTGGTTCAAGAGACGTGGCGCAGGGACTCACGTCCTCCATGCATCCCCTGTGATGTGTGGGAGTGACGGATGCGACGGTGCCGCTCTCGACCACCTTGGCACATGCCGTACAATTGCCCCATGGTAGAGGACACCACTGACACCCCAGCATCCGAAGACCGCCTCGTCGGGCTAAGCCACGACGAGGTCGCCGAGCGTATGGCCGATGGCCGCGTAAACACCAACACGGACGTCAGAACCAAGTCGGTGGCGCGCATTCTCGCGGAGCATACCTTCACGTTCTTCAATGCGGTGAACCTCGCCATGGCCTGCCTCGTCGCCATCACGCAGCAGTGGAGAAACATGCTTTTCGTGGGCGTCGTCTTCGCTAACATAGCGATCGGCGTCTTCCAGGAGATTCGTGCGAAGCGGATGGTCGACAAGCTCACCATCCTTACCCTAAAGCCCGTCACCGTCATCCGCGCCGCAGAGCGTGTCGACGTCAACGCCTCCGACCTCGTCGTCGATGACCTCGTGTGTCTCTCGCACGGAGACCAGATTCCCGCAGACTCGATAGTCGTGCGCGGGAGCGTGACCGTCAACGAGAGCCTTCTCACGGGCGAGAGCAAACCCGTGGTCAAGGAACCGGGCAGCGAGCTTCTCTCGGGCAGCTTCGTTGACTCCGGAAACCTCGTGGCACGAGTGGCGCGGGTTGGCCGCGAGGGCTACGCGGCGCGAATTAGCGCCGAGGCGAAGTACGTCAAGCCCGTCAAGTCCGAGATCCTCGACACGCTCGATGCCATCATCCGTCTCGCGACGCTCGGTCTCGTGCCACTTGGGCTGGGGCTCTTTCTGCGTACGCTTCTCATGGATGGTTCGACGGTCAACAGCGCAATCCTCGCGTCCGTCGCGGCGGTCATAGGCATGATTCCCCAGGGGCTCGTGCTCCTCACCTCAAGCGTTCTCGCCATAGCGACCACCCGACTCGCCATGCGCAAGGTCCTCGTGCAGCAGTCGTACTGCGTCGAGACGCTCGCGCGCGTGGACACGCTCTGTCTGGACAAGACGGGCACCATCACCACGGGCGGCATGGAGGTCGCGCGCGTGACGGATGCCTCGCTCTCGCCGGATGGGGGAGACGTCGCCTGCGCGCTCGCGACCATTGCCCGCGCCACTGCGGACGACGCCAACGAGACCGCTCGCGCGATTCTTGCCTACGCGGATGGGAAGAGCGCCGCTGCGGAAGGCTCCTCGCGAGTCATCCCCTTCGCCTCGGCGAGGAAGTACTCCGGCTGTGTCACTACGGGTGGTCGCGCCCTCGTGATGGGAGCGGCGCAGTTCGTGCTGGGTGACGGCTATGCGGTCGTCGCTCGCTCTCTTGCGAGCTTTGACGAGCTCGAGCGCGTGCTCGTCGTCTGCGAGGCGGATGGCTTCGCCGAGGACTTCTCCATCGTGGGCGACCTGCGGCTGCTCGGGTATGTCGCCATTCGTGATCAGATTCGAGACACCGCGCCAGAGACCATGCGCTACTTCGTGGAGCAGGGCGTTGAGCTGCGAGTCATCTCGGGCGATGACCCAAGGACCGTTTCCGCCATCGCCGCGCGCGCAGGCGTTCCCGACGCCGACCTCTGCGTCGATGCGTCAACGCTCGATACGGACGAGAAGGTCCACGAGGCGTCGCGGAGGTATCGCGTGTTCGGCCGCGTGACCCCCCAGCAGAAGCGTGAGCTCGTCCGCGCGCTCCATGCTGACGGACGCACCGTCGCCATGACGGGCGACGGGGTGAACGACGTACTGGCGCTGCGCGAGGCGGACTGCTCCGTCTCGATGGCGTCCGGCTCGGCGGCGGCGCGCAACGTGTCCGAGATCGTCCTCGCGGACAACGATTTTGTCCACATGCCCGAGGTCGTGGCAGAGGGCAGACGCTCCATAAACAACCTGCAGCGCTCCGCCTCCCTCTTCCTCGTCAAGACGGTCTACACGGCGGCCCTCGCGCTCATCTGCATCATCGTGCCGCCATATCCCTTCATCCCCATTCAGATGTCTCTGCTCTCCACTGCCATCATCGGGATCCCCTCGTTCGTGCTTGCACTCGAGCCCAACCATGATCGCGTGCGTGGCGTCTTCATCGCCAACGTGCTCTCGCGCTCCCTGCCCGCCTCGCTTTCCATCGTGGCCTCGCTCCTCGCGGCGATCGTCGCGGGAAGGCTCCTCGGTTTCAGCTTTGCGGAAATCTCCACGGTCTGCCTCGTCCTTAACTTCGTCGTGGGCTTCGTGCTCGTGTGGAGGATCTCCCGGCCCATGACGCCCATGCGCGTGGCGCTGCTCGTGGTGATGGCCGCCATTGTTGCGACTGGGTGTACGGTCCTCGCCGACTTCTACAGAATCGTGCCCCTTACCGCTACCATGTGGGTGCTCGTTATCGTTCTCGGCGTCGCCTCGGTGCTTCTCTTCAAACGCGCCTACGAATGGTCGCTCGCCAACTACGAGCGCAACGGAGCGTTCTCGAAAGTCGTCTTTTACCTGGAGGATCGAAAATGACCATCGATAGCGCTTTTCGTGATGCCGTCGCTGCCGCGCGCATCCCGCGCGAGCTCTCCTCGGGAGACGTGACGAGGCTCATGTACGACGTTTCGGGAATCCCTGGCGCCGTGCGGCTGCCGCGTGCCCTCCTGGCACTTCTGGAGAACGTCGTGCGCCGCGCGGCCACGACAGAGGACGCCGTCCGCGAGGCCTTCTCGGTCGTCTCCGCCGGACTTGCCGGGAAGCAGGGTGCAGAGATCGAGTTCATGCCAGCGCGCGTGCTCTTCCAGGACTTTACGGGCGTGCCGGTCTTCGTGGACTTCGCCGCCATGCGCGACGCGACGGTGAAGCGTGGGGGAGACCCGTCGAGGGTCAACCCGCACATCCCCTGCACCCTCGTCATCGACCATTCCGTCATTGCGGACGTCGCCGGAGTCGAGGGCGCCGTCGAGGCCAACCAGGAGACGGAGGCGCAACGCAACCGCGAGCGCTTTGCCTTTCTCAAATGGGCGAGCAGGTCGTTTCAGAACGTGGAGATCGTTCCGCCTGGCGGCGGCATCTGCCACCAGCTCAACATCGAGCGCTTCTGCAGCGTCGTCACGACCGATGCGCTCGCCGAGGGTGGCGTCGCCTGCTTCGACTCTCTCGTGGGCACCGACTCCCATACGACCACGGCGAACGGCCTGGGCGTCCTCGGCTGGGGTGTTGGCGGCATCGAGGCCGAGGCTGCGGCTCTCGGTCAGCCCATCTCCATGCTGGTGCCTCCCGTCGTGGAGCTGAGGCTCGTCGGCGCGCTCCGCGCAGGGGCGTCCGGCATGGACCTCGCGCTGAGCGTGGCGCAGCTCATGCGTCGCGAGGGCGTGGTGGGTTGTCTGGTCGAGGCTACCGGCGAGGGCGTCTCTACGCTCACCGCGACGCAGCGCTCCTGCGTCGCCAACATGACGCCCGAGTATGGTGCCACGACGACGCTCTTCCCCGTGGACGACGTTACCACGGGCTATCTCGAGCTAACCGGACGCGACAGCTCCGAGGTCGCCTTCGCTCGGGCCTATCTCGAGGCTCAGGGGGCTTTTGGCAACGCGACGGGTCGCGTCTACGCACGAACCGTCACGCTCGATCTCTCGAGCGTGGAGCCCTCGCTTGCGGGTCCGTCACGTCCGCACGATCGCGTGTCCATAGCCGACCTCAAGCGCCGCTTCGAGGACTCGGCCGCCGCCAACGGTCGTTCCGACCTCGGGCAGGTCTTTGACGCCGGACACATGGGAGCGCTCCGTCACGGCGCCATCGCCATCGCCGCGATCACGAGCTGCACCACCGCCACCGACCCCGCCATGATGGTCGCCGCGGGTCTCGTCGCCGCAAAGGCGTGCGAGCACGGCCTTGCGTCCAAGCCCTGGGTCAAGGCCATCCTCGCACCGGGTAGTCATGCGACCGAGCTCATCCTTCAGCACGCGGGCCTTCTCGAGCCTCTTCGCGAGTTGGGATTCTTCACGTGCGGCTTTGGCTGCATGAGCTGCATCGGCAACTCCGGAGAGATCAAGCCCGAGCTCAAGGCGGTCTCTCGCGACGTGGAGCTCACGAGCGTCCTCTCGGGCAACCGCAACTTCGAGGGTCGCATCTCTCCCGATGTGAGCCAGAACTACCTCTGCCAGCCCGCCCTCGTCGTGGCCTATGCCATCGCGGGCACCGTGGACGTGGACCTCTCGACCGAACCCGTCGGATACGGATTCGACGGAAGGCCCGTCTCGCTTGCGGAGATCATGCCCACCGACGCTGAGATCGAGGAGGTGCTTCGTGAGGCCGTCACCCCGGAGGTCTTCGCCGAGGGCGCGCGTGGGCTCCTCGAGGGATCGGCGACGTGGCGCTCCATCCCCTCCAGCGAGTCCGCCACCTTCCCGTGGGACCCCGAGTCCACCTACGTGCGCAGGGCCCCATACTTTGACATCGCTTGCGAGCAGGAGGTCATCGAGGTGCGAGGGGCTCGTGTGCTCGCGCTTCTCGGTGACTTCGTCACGACCGACCACATCTCACCTGCCGGTGCCATCGCCGCCGACTCTCCGGCCGCACGATACCTCGGCGAGAGGGGCGTTGAGCGCTCCGACTTCAACACCTACGGCTCGCGCCGCGGAAACCACGAGATCATGGCTCGCGGCACCTTTGCAAACGTCAAGCTGAAAAACGCCATCGGAGACGGTCGCGTCGGTGGGTGGACGCATGACTTTCTCGATGGCGAGACCAAGTCCATCTTCGACGCCTCCGAGGACTACCGCTCTGCGGGCGTGCCTCTCGTCGTGGTGGCGGGCAAGCTCTACGGCTCCGGGTCATCGCGTGACTGGGCGGGCAAGGGTCCGCTGCTTCTCGGCGTCCGTGCCGTCATCGCAGAGAGCTTCGAGCGCATCCACCGTTCCAACCTCGTACAGATGGGCGTCCTACCCCTTCAGTTTGCCGACGGCGAGAGTGCGGAAGGGCTCGGACTCGTGGGCGACGAGACCTACGACGTGTCGCCCGTCGACCTCACGGCCGGTCTTCCCGCCAGTCGTATCGCGCACGTGAGGGCGACGAGGTCCTCTGGCGAGGCGATCGAGTTCGACTGCATCGTTCGCGTGGACACCCCCATGGAAGGTGCTTTCCTCTCGAAGGGTGGCATCCTGCCCTACGTCCTTGGAAACCTCTGCTAGAGTGTCGTCCGACGATGGTGCCTATGTCCTCGAGACCCGACGGGAGGTGTCGTACATGAAATGCCCCAACTGTGGAGCTGATGTTCCAGACGGTACCTTCGAGTGCCCGTGCTGCCACTTCCAGCTAGGTCTCACGCAGAGGATCCCCGTTGCGAGCGGTAAGTGGTGCCCCGTATGCGGAGCTCTTCTGGCCGATGGCATGTCCGTCTGTCCCAAGTGCGGTACACCCCTCGACGATGCTGCGACGCCCGCCCGTACCGTGCGCGACCTCGGTCTCCCGGAGATTGATGGGGCGCAGGCCTCTAAAACGGGCGAGGACGTGGACCCCGACTCCACGAGCGCCCTTCTTCAGGCCTACGCGAAGAGCCGCGAGGCCCGTATCGAAAGCGCGATTCCCGCGGAGCAGGATCCGTCCTCGGCGGTGCTTCGCCACGACCGAATGCCCCGCGCACGGGTGTTCGTCTTTACCGCGCTGCTCGCCATTTTCGTCATCGGCGGCGCTGCTCTGGCGATAACGCACCCCTGGGACCCCACGCTCTATAAGACGTCTACGACGACGCCTGCCGATACGTCGAGCGCGGGTTTCCCTGGTACGTTGACGACGCTCACCGGGCAGGACTCCTCGTCTGAGACCACGAGCTCGAGCACCGATACCGTCTACGAGGCAATACTTGCTGACTACACGACGCTTAGCGAACTCGAGACCAAGCTTGACGCGTGCGTCGCGACCTTCGACGAGACCGCCTACACCGGAGACCTGTCCTCGAGAACCTCCGCCAGTTCCGACGCCTCTGCGCTCTCGATCAAGATCAGCAACCTGATCTCTAACATCTCGCAGCTCGATGACGGCGCTGGTACCTATTCGAGCGATCTCGCCAATCTCGTCAAGCTCGGAAACTGGCTCCGCAACCGCGCCGACGCGCTTACCGACGCCTGGGCGCTCGACCTGAGCTACGATAATCCCTCGGAGTACCAGGACGAGATAGAGGCCGTTGCCAAGCGCAACTACGCAGGCGGCACGGACTCCTTCAAGAAGCAGTTCGACGAGAACTACGACGCATGGAAGCCGACTCAGAAGTAGTGGGAGGCCTCGCCAAGCTCTCTGCCGAATGTGTGAACCGAGCGCTATCCTGTTAAGATATCGTGATGGTAGATTGTGTCGCACCTGCGGCTACATACTTCGATTTCACGGAGGCAACATGGGCTTCTTCGGAGATTCGCTGTACACCCCCACGTACAAGGTCGCGGGTGATGAGGTCGCCGTCTTTGATACGAGCAGGGGTGTCATCCGCGTTCGCCTCGACGGTGACGGTGCCCCCATTCATGTCGCGAACTTCTGCGAACTCGCCGAGAAGGGCTTCTACGACGGGCTCACGTTCCATCGCTACGTCCCGGGCTTCGTCATCCAAGGCGGAGATCCGAAGGGCAACGGGACCGGCGGTCCCGGGTACTGCATTCACGAGGAGTACACCACCAACCCACGCAACTCGCACGTAGATGGTGCGCTGGCCATGGCGCGCTCGTCCGCTCCCAACTCCGCAGGCTCGCAGTTCTACTTCTGTCTTGGTCCCCAGCATGGGCTTGATTCTGGGTACACGGTCTTCGGAACCACGCTCGAGGGTCTTGGGACCATCTCTGCTCTTCGCCAGAACGACGTGATCAACACGATTACCATCGAGCACGTGAGCGCCTAACGCGCGAATCGGCGCATACACCATTGGAGGCCACCGTGAACCAACAGGCATATGAGGCAGGCAAGGCTGCATACCAGCGCGCGGACTGGCTTGACGCCGTCGCGAAGCTGAGCCAGGCCAAGCAGCCGGGTGAGGTCGGCGGTTCCGTCGACCACCTCCTTGGAAACGCCTACATGAAGCTTGGTCAGTACGAGTCGGCCGCAAGCGCCTATGCTGATGCGCTCAAGGATTCGGCGTATGGCAGGAGGGGTGCGCTCTCCTGCAATCGCGGGCGTGCGCTCCTCGCCGCAGGGCATACGGCCGACGCGATCGGAGCGCTCTCTGCTGCCGTGCAGGACTCGTCCTACTCCACACCATATAAGGCCTATCTCGCGCTTGGCTCCGCGTATGAGAAGTCCGGCGACATCCGAAATGCGGGCATCGCGTACCGCAACGCCGCCATCGACGAGGGCAATCCCAACCCGTCGGGAGCGCTTCGGAGCCTCGGAAGCTGCTTCATGAGGCTCGGTCGCCCCGTCGATGCCGTCGAGGCGTATCGCACCGGTCTTGACTTCACGACTCCGCTCGAGAGCCAGAACCAGATTTACTGCGATCTCGGTCTCGCCTACGTGGCCTCTAACCGCATGTCGGAAGCGGTCGATGCGTTCTCCCATGCAACGTCCGACGGCACGTACAAGCTTTCTCCCGAGGCTCAGGCCTCGTTTGACGCCGCCCGTAAGGCAGTGGCTCAGCTTGCGGCCAAGCGGCCCTCCGACACCGACGCGCTTCTCGCCGCGGCTGGCTACGGTGGCGCCTATGACCCGCTCGATCCCACCGGGGAGTCCGGAGAGCTCATTCCAAATGCCGAGGACACGGGCTTCTTCTCGATTTCCGAGGATGACATCGTCAAGCAGGACGAGCATGAGCGCAAGGTTCGTCGGAAGCACCGACGCACCGGCTTCAAGGTCTTCATCACGCTCCTCGTCATCCTGATTCTGCTCGTCTGCGCTGCCGGCTTCGCGTACTACAAGGGGTATGGATGGCCCACGCAGCAGTCCGTCATCGAGTCCCTCTTTACCGCGCAGACCGATGGGGGAGACCTCACCCAGTACGTCTCGGGCTCGGTGTCCGATGCCACGCTTCAGTCGATCGAGTCCACCATTCCCTCGGGTGCGAGCATATCAGTCACGGGCACCGACCAGAGCATGACGAACTCCACCGTCTATCTCACCGCAACTCTCTCTGGGGGCGGCGAGCAGGACTTCACGGTCGCCTTGGTGCGTGACGGCATCAGCTGGAAGGTAACGGACGTAAGCGTGACATATGTCTCACAGTCTTCTGGCACATCGTCGAGTACCACGTCTAACGGCACCTCAGCCACCGAGACCACCGAAGGCACCACAAACGTCTCAACCACCACGAGCTCGAGCTCAAGTTCGAAGTAGATTCAGGACAATGCACGGGGCCTTCGCTGGGCGGAGGCATGTCATTTGGATTGGAAGCCATGTCGATCTTCGACTCACTCTTCGGGGAATATGGCGGTGACCTGGCAATCGACCTCGGCACGGCCAATACGCTCGTCGCCGTGCGAGGGCAGGGCATCGTTATCAACGAGCCCTCCGTTGTCGCCATCGACAAAAGCGAGAGCCGCGTTCTCGCCGTGGGTGCGGATGCCAAGCGCATGATCGGCCGCACGCCCGGATCGATTATCGCCGAGCGTCCGCTCAAGGATGGCGTCATCGCCGACTTCGACGTCACCGAGGTCATGCTTCGCTATTTCATCGAAAAGGCCCGCGAGCGCAGGTACCCCTGGTCTCCTCGGCCACGCGTCGTCGTCTGCGTTCCGTCGGGCGTTACGTCCGTCGAGAAGCGCGCCGTCTTCGAGGCTACGATTCAGGCCGGCGCCCGCCAGGCATACCTCATCGAGGAGCCCATGGCAGCCGCAATCGGTGCCGACCTGCCCATCGAGGATCCGACCGGCTCGATGGTCGTCGACATCGGCGGTGGTACGACCGAGGTCGCCGTCATCTCCATGGGTGGCATCGTCATCTCCCAGTCCATTCGTACGGCCGGTGACGAGTTCGACCAGACCATTCTCGAGCACGTCCGCGACGCATACAACCTCTCCATCGGCGAGCGTACGGCCGAGGACATCAAGATCAAGGTCGGCTCGGCGGCTCCGCTCGCCGAGGAGCTCGACGTGGAGGTCAACGGGCGAGACGTCATGAGCGGCCTGCCCAAGACCGTCCGCATCGAGTCGGAGGAGATCAGGCGGGCGCTTGACAAGCCGCTCGACGAGGTTACCAAGGCCGTCAAGGACGCGCTTGACGTGACTCCGCCCGACCTTGCATCCGACCTCATGTACTACGGCATCCTCCTCACGGGCGGTGGTGGCCTTCTCCGCGGCCTCGACCAGCGCCTTCGCGAGGAGACTGGGGTGGCGGTAAACGTCAGCCCCACCGCACTGGAGAACGTCGTCACTGGCTGCGCCAAGGTCCTCGAGGCCAACGCCCTCTCTGGTGGCTTCGTCCAGAGCACGGGCAACTAGGCGTGTCGCTCTCCGGCGGTGGCCGGGGCGCTAGCGCACCGAGCCTCAGAAACAAGAACCAGAATACGGGCGGGGGTCTCCTCGCGGTGCTTGTCATCGTCTCGGTCGTCTTGTTCACCGTCAGCGTCCGTGGAGGGGAGACCGGTGTGCTGGGAACCGTGCGCAGTGGCTTCCAGACCATCACCTCGCCAGTGCGCTACGTCGGGGCTGCGGTCGCGTCCCCTTTCCAGGGGCTTGCCAACATCTTCACGAACCTGACCGCCGACCAGGCCACGCTTTCCGAGCTTCAGGCGGAGAACAATGACCTTCAGACGCGCAACGCGGAGCTCGAGGAGGCCGAGCAGACGGCAACGCGCCTGCAGGGGCTTCTCGACCTCAAGGACACCTACAACCTCCAGTCCACGGCCGCCCACGTCATCTCGGGCTCGACGGACTCCTGGACGTCCACGGTGACCATTGACAAGGGCACGAGCTCCGGGATTGCCATAGGCATGCCCGTGACCGCGACCAGCGGCGTCATTGGTCAGGTCATTGGTTGCAGCGCCACCACATCAACGGTTCGCCTCGTCTCGGATGAGTCGTCGAGCATCTCGGCGATGATCCAGACGAGTCGAGCCCAGGGTATGCTCACGGGTTCGGCTACGGGCCAGCTCACGCTCACGCTCATCAGCACCTCTCAGACGGTCGAGGTGGGCGACATCGTGGTCACGAGCGGCTTGGGAGGGGTCTTCCCCAAGGGGCTGCCCCTCGGCAAGGTCACGAGCGTCGAGAACAACCCGGGCTCGCTCTACCTCGACATCGTCGTCGAGCCCTTCGCAGCCTACGGCAGCTACGAGGAGGTCCTCGTCATCACCTCCCTCACCGAAGGGCAGCAGGCGTCCTCCGACGACATAGCCGCGGCGGATGCGCAGGACACCTCATCGACCACGGCCGCCTCGACGTCGGATGTCTCGAGCTCCACCGGCTCGTCCTCCTCGACGACCGACGGCACGACCACAACGACGACGGAATAGGGGGGCGAGCGATGCAGGTATCCAACAAGAACAAGGATCATCGCAGCATCCTCGTGCTCGCCGTCGTGTGCGGTGTGCTCCAGCTTGCGCTTGCGCCCAACATCGGTCTTGGCAACGGTCGTGCCAATCTCGCACTCGTCTTCTCAGCCTGCGTCGCTCTCACCGTGGGAGGAAAAAAGAGCGTCCTGGCGGGCTTCTTCGCCGGCCTCTTCTTCGATCTCTCGACAACGGGTCCCATCGGTCTCATGTCTCTTCTGCTGTGCGTCAGCTCATATCTCATGGGGCTTCAGGGGCGCAATCGCATCACTGGTGACCTTGGGCTTACGATGGGCGCCTTCACGATTCACTCGCTGGGCGTCTCGCTCGCATATCATGTCGCCATGCTCCTCGTGGGCGAGGCTGGCGGGCTTTTTGACGTCGTGGTTCTTCGCACGCTGCCCACGGCGTTACTCACCGTCGTCGCATTCATCCCGTTCGCGATCTGGCTCACGCGCGCCCAGCCGTCTGGCCCCAACCTCGGTGGCGGCCGGGGCCGATCCTCGCACGGCAGTCACTTCAACATGCGAGGCCTCTAGGACTCGCCATGGACGTGAAGCTCATCATAATCGTCCTCTGCGTGGTGGTGGCCATAGGTCTCCTCATCGTGTTCCTGGTGTTCGGACGCGGTGAGGCCAATTTCACCATGGACATAGGGGGCTCCTCCCCTCGTGCGGCCGGTGGCTCAGACACCTCGGCCGAGAAGACCGTCGGCAACCGTCTCGTGGGTCTCGCCGTGGGTGCGGCAGGTATCTTCGCCGTGCTCATCGCCCGACTCTGGACCATGCAGCTCGTATCCGCAGACGAGTATGCCGCGGAGGCGGAGAGGAATCGCACGCGAACCGTCACCACGGCCGCGCCGCGCGGGCGCATCCTTGACCGCAACGGGGTCGAGATCGTCGCCAACCGTCCGAGCCTCATCGTGGTCTCGGATTCGGACGTCGTGAACGATGACATCGAGGTCCAGCTCGTCGCGAACCTCACTGGCATGCCCTTCCAGGCGGTCCGTCGCAAGATCCAGGATACGTCGGCGGGCGCCCAGAGCAAACGGACCATCTCCGTTGACGTCTCACGTCGCGTCGTCGCCTTCATCGCGGAGCATCCCGGCGTCTTTGACGGCATCGAGGTGGTGGAGCGCTCCCAACGGTCGTATCCCCTCGGTTCCCTTGCGGCTCACGTCGTCGGATACACGGGATCCGTCAGCTCGGACCAGCTCGCCTCGAACGACTCGGATGAGACGGGGATCACCTATGAGTCCGGAGACATCGTGGGCCAGACGGGCGTCGAGAGCACGTATGAGAGCGTCCTTCAGGGCGTGAAGGGCGAGCAGACCGTCTACGTGGACGCCAGCGGCAACGTCCTCGACACCAGCACGACCATCGATCCCCAGAGCGGGTCGGACGTGGTCCTCACGATCGACGCAAAGATCCAGTCGGCCGCGGAGCAGTCCCTCGTCACGCGCATGCAGGAGATAAGGAAGACCGGCTACAATGCCACCGGTGCCTGCGTCGTCTGCGTGGATTGCACGAACGGCGAGGTCATTGCCATGGCGAGCGCTCCGACCTACAATCCCAACGTGTTCGTGGGCGGCATCTCGACCGCCGACTGGGACGCCCTTTCCTCCGAGTCCGCAAACTACCCGCTCATGAACCGGGCGATCGCCGGTCAGTATCCATCTGGTTCGACCATCAAGGCGCTCACGTCGTTTGCCGCTCTCGACCACGGCATCGCCGATACGTCCTCGAGCTGGTACTGCACGGGTTACTGGACGTGGTCGGGCAACGAGAGCGATGCGTATGGCTGGCACTGCTGGTACAAGAGCGGCCATGGGACGATGAACTTCGTCACAGGCATCACGAACTCCTGCGACGTGGTCTTCTACTCGATCGGAAAGGGCTTCTACTACTCCGATACCCAAGAGGGGATGCAGGAGACGTTTCGACGCTATGGCCTGGGGTCCGTCACGGGGATCGACCTTCCGGGCGAGATGGGCGGTCGCGTGCCTGACGCCGAGTGGAAGTGGAACTACTTCACGAGCTCCTCCGACGAGGACCGTGCGTGGCAGGGTGGCGACAACTGCAACCTGGCCATCGGCCAAGGTGACCTGCTCGTCACCTGTCTGCAGATGGTCGATGCCTATTGTGGCATCGCGAACAACGGCACCATCTGGCGTCCGCACGTACTCAAGGGCGTCAAGTCTCGTACGGGCGAGGGCTCGGTCATCGACTACAAGTCCGAGGTCATCTACGAGCCTACGGAAGACGCCGCCTATCACGATACGGTCTGCGAGGGTCTGCATGGCGTGGTCTACGAGGAGGCGGAGTCCCAGACCGTCCATTGGACGAGCCTCTCGGTCGACGTCGCCGGCAAGACGGGGACGGCCCAGCAGAACAAGGACCAGCCTGTCGGGTGGTTTATCGGATATGGGCCGACCGACAACCCGAAGTACGTCATCGGGGCAAACGTCGACGAGGTCCTCTCGGGTGCGACCTCGGCCATGTACATCGTGCGTGACGTCTTCGGCGCGATCTACGGCGAGCCCGACACCGCCACGTCGGACTCGGACATCGTAGACTAGGGAGGTGGGCGAAATGGCACTCGAGATGGCAGGTGCAAAGGATGGGACGGGCTTCATGGGTGGTATCGGCACGTTCTTCTCTGGCGGCCACTCGAAATCCGGCTCACGTCTGTCGGGGAAGGGAAACGTGTTCTCCGACCTCTATCTCTCGCAGCTCATCCCTGCGGCGCTTCTCGTCATCGTGGGCATCGTCACGATATACTCGGCGTCGCTCAGCATTAGCGACGCAAACTTCCCGAAGCACCTCATTGGCATCGCGCTCGGCATCATCGTCGCGACCGTCGTCTGGCGCTACGACTACCGGGCCCTGGCGAACATGTCGACGGCCCTCCTCATCATCGACTGCGTGCTCATGCTTCTGCCGAGGGTGCCGGGGCTCGGCTACTCCGCCAAGGGCATGACCGGCTGGGTGCAGATTCCCCTCGTTCATATGACGTTTCAGCCGTCGGAGATCGCCAAGCTCGTGACCATCTTCCTCATGGCATCGGTCACGGCCCAGTTCAACGGCAAGATCGACAGCCTGCGAGACTACGCCAGGGTGTGTGCGACGCTTCTCCTCCCGTTCGCGCTCATCCTCCTTCTCCCTGACCTTGGAACCGGCCTTATCATCCTCGTGATCGGTGCCACGATCATCATATGCGCCGGTGCGAAGAGAAGCTGGGTGCTCGTGACCATCGCGCTCGTCGTTGTCGGGGCGACCCTCGTCGTGGTGACGTCGATGATTGACGGTCTCCCTCATATTCTCAAGGAGTACCAGCTCAACAGGCTCATAGTTTTCATAGATCCGTCGGTTGACCCCACGGGTGACGGGTATAACCTCCAACAGGCCAAGATCGCCGTCGGGTCGGGCGGCATTTTCGGCAAAGGCTTTGGAAACGCCACACAGGCTGGCAATGGCTTTCTTCCCGAGGCTCACACCGATTTCGTCTTCGCGCTCTTTGCCGAGCAGTTCGGTTTCGTCGGCTCCATCGTCATGCTCGGTCTCTTTGCCTGGATGATCTTCTCCACGATTATCCTGGCCACGAAGGTGGATTCCACGTTCTCGAAGATGGTTCTCGTTGGCTGCGTTGCCATGTGGTCGTTCCAAGTCTTGGAAAACGTGGGCATGTGCATAGGAATCATGCCCATCACGGGCATCCCGCTGCCGTTCATCAGCTTTGGCTCGTCTTCGATGGTCGCGCAGATAATCTCGGTGGGTATCGTGCAATCGGTATGGAGACACAGGCAGAAGTCAGCCTAGACGAGGCGTTTGATGGGAGAGCCACATGGCTGGAAGGGTTATCCTCGACAAGGTGCTCGATGTTCTCACCTCGGGCCGGGATGCCGAGAAGAGTCACAACGAATCCGTGCGCGTGCGGGTCTACGTTGACCCAACGGCGCCCCGCGAGCTCGTTCTGGCCGTGAAGGATACCTTCGTGGCGGCTCGCCCCGGCGGTATCGTCGACGTGATCTCGCTCGAGGGCGGCTATTTCGAGGATGACGTGACGGCTGACGTCGCCGTGGTGATTCCCGGACGCGGCGGGGCGGCGGCCCATGCCATCGGCTCGTACGCACGGCGCGGCACGCATGTCGGTGTCGTGGTCGAGTCGTCGGTCGAAGTGCCCTATGTCCCCGTCAGCGAGGACGCTGCAGCCCTTGTGTCCGTCATCAGCGCCGCTGATGCTGCCGCAGTTCCGGAGAAGGTCGCCGCGTGGCTTGTGGGGGCTACGGGCAAGGGTCTTGCGTTTGCCGCAAACTTTCCCTTTCTTCGAAACGAGGAGGCGGCCGCGCTCATCAACAGGTGCGCCCTCGAGAACATGGCAGTGGGTGCCGTGAGTCTCATACCTGGCTCCGACATGCCCATCATGACCGCCAACCAGGCCAAGCTCGCCCTTGATATCGCCGCCGCGTATGGGCAGGGCGTCGAGCCCTCCCGCGCCCTCGACCTTCTTGGCGTCCTTTGTGCGGGCCTTGCGTACCGTGCCGCCGCGCGCTCGCTGGTGGCTCTCGTCCCCAGCCTAGGATGGGTGTTCAAGGCCGGAATGGGGTATGCCGGCACCATCGCGACGGGCCACGCGATCAAGACGCGCTTTGACGTCGCGGGCGGCGATGCCGACGAGACGATAGAACACGGGCGCGAGGCGATGCGATCGGCACGAGACGTCGCCGGCAAGATCGTGCACGTCTCCGATCACGTCATGGAAGCACGCCAGGCTCGCGAGGCGACACGGACGCCGGAGTGCGTCGACGCCGCGCCAAGGCCTGGCGGCTTTGACTATCTCGTCATCGGGGAAGATGACGTGAGGGTGGGGGAGTAGGGTGCGCGCGGAGAGGAAGAACCTCTTCGGGCTTCTGGAGCCCCTCCTCTCACACGTCGAGAAGCCCTCGCGCTACCTCGACCACGAGTGGGGTGCGAACGAGGAGCAGGACGGACCCTTTCACGTCTGCATGGTCTATGCGGATGCCTACGAGGTGGGTCAGCCCAACCTTGGCATCGCCATCCTCTACGAGTGCGTCAACGAGCAGGTCGGCATGTCCTGCGAGCGCGCCTACCTTCCCTGGACGGACATGTCGGCGCTCATGCGGGACCATCATGTCCCGCTGCTCTCGCTCGAGACCGCCTCGCCACTCGCGTCGTTCGACGTCATCGGCTTCACGCTCGCGCACGAGCTCGTCTTCACCAACATCCTCGAGGCGCTTGACCTCGCCGGGATAGCGTTTCGGGCGGACGAGCGCGACGAGGATGACCCCCTCGTCTTTGGGGGTGGCCCGTCGGCATGGAACTGCGAGCCGATCGCCCCGGCCCTCGACGCCGTGCTGCTTGGCGACGGCGAGGAGGGTCTTGTGGAGATGTGCTCGTGCGTGCGAGACGCGCGGGAGGACGGGGTCTCGCGCAGCGAGATCCTGCTTCGGCTTTCGCGCATCCCTGGCGTCTATGTGCCGTCGCTCTACGAGATCGTCGTCGACGAGTCCTCGACGCGCTGGGGGTACGCCATCCCCCGCAAGACGACGGGTGCGCCGGAGGTCATACTCAAGCGCTGCCTTCCGGACCTCTCGGCAACGGAGCCCGTTCCCCAGCGGATTGTGCCCTACCTCGGCATCGTGCAGGACCGCGAGGTCGTGGAGGTACTGCGGGGCTGCGCCCGCGGGTGTAGGTTCTGCCAGGCCGGCATGACCTATCGACCCGTACGGGAGCGCCCGGCGGACCAGGTGGTCGAGGCGGGGGAGCGCGGACTCGCGCAGAGCGGCCATGACGAGCTCTCGCTCACGTCGCTCTCCACGACGGATCACTCGCAGTGCGCCGAGATCCTCAATCGCCTGAACGGCGACCTTGCACCGAAGGGCGTCCGCGTCTCGATCCCCTCGCAGCGCCTCGACTCCTTTGGCGTAGAGATGGCTGATGCGGTGGCCGGCTCCCGCAAGGGTAGCCTCACCTTTGCCCCCGAGGCTGGCACGCAGCGCCTGCGTGACGTCATCAACAAGAACGTGACGGACGCCGACCTCGACGAGGCGGCACGAAACGCCTTCGAACATGGTTGGAGGAGGCTCAAGCTCTACTTCATGATGGGACTTCCCACCGAGACGGACGATGACGTCACGGCCATCGTCGAGTCGGCCGACCGCGTGCTCGGAATCGGACGTGAGGTCGTCGGTCGTGGTCGCAGGAGCAAGGTGCAGGTGTCCCTCTCGGTTGCCGTGTTCGTGCCAAAGAGCCATACGCCCTTCCAGTGGGCAGGCCAGCTCGACCCAGAGGAGGTGCGCCGGAGACAATCGCTTCTGCTCCACGTCCCACGCGACATGGACATCCGCATCGCCTACCACGAATCGACCACCTCGACCGTGGAGGGAGCCCTCTCGAAGATGGGTCGTGCCGGTTTCGACCTCGTGTGCTCGGCGTGGCGACTGGGCTGTCGCTTTGACGCATGGACAAGCGAGTTTCGCTACGACCTCTGGGTACGGGCCGCGACCGAGGTGGGGATAGACCTCGTGGACGTGGCAACCGAGTCGTTCTCCCTCGACGCCCGCCTTCCCTGGGAACATACGTCACCGGGTGTCTCCAAGGACTTCCTCAGGCGCGAGTGGCATCGCGCCGTCGACGGCGTCACCACGCCTGATTGCACGCGTTCGACCTGCGCGGGCTGCGGCGTATGCCCTACGCTCGGTGTTTCGAACGTAATCGCGGGTGAACGCAGATGACGCCTGGAACGTTTCGTCTTCGTGTGATGTACGAGAAGGACGATCGTCTCGCCTTCCTCGGTCACATCGAGGTCATCAACACGATCAACCGCTGCGTTCGCAGGGCACAGCTGCCGTTTCGCGTCGGCAACGGCTTCGCGAGACGCATGAGCATTCAGTTCTCCCAGGCACTTCCCGTGGGTGCCAGCTCTTCGTGCGAGTACTACGACCTCGCCCTCACCGATCCCCTCGATCCCTCGGCGGCACTCTCGCTTCTTCGGGAGGCGACCCCACCTGCGCTTGCGCCCGTGCGCGCCTCGTATGTCACCGAGGCGCAGGGAGCCCTCGAGGCCTGGCTCACGCGTGCCCGCTGGGAGGTCGAGCTCATAGGCGCGACGTGCTCGCCCCAAGACCTCGTCGACGGCATCGCAGGGGTCTCGTCCGCAGGCAGCATCACCTACATGAGGGGGGAGAAGGAGAAGACCCTTGAGCTGCAGAAGGTTCTCGTGGAGGTCTTCGACGCGCGGCCCACGGATTCGGGCTGCTCCTTCGTGCTCGACACCCGTGCATGTCCCTCGGGTTCGCTCAGACCGGCGGTTCTCGTCGCCGCGACGGGACTCTCCTACGACTCGATTCGCGTGCGGAGGGTTGGCCAGTGGCATGAGGCGGAAGATGGTTCTCTTGTGGAACCGATGTAAGCCTTTTGGAATCACGCGTCCACGAGACTATCCTTTCCAAGGTTGCGTTTCGACTTTGTTGGGACATGCGGACCGATTCGTTTCCCTTACGGTTACCGCAGGTCATAATGATTTATTCATTGACGGGTCGTTGCGTGGCTAGTAGAATATTTCTGTTGCACTTACATCAGTAATGAAGGGTTCATACATGTACGCAATCGTAGCAACTGGTGGCAAGCAGTACAAGGTTGCCAAGAACGACGTCATCGACGTCGAGAAGCTTGATGCGCAGCCTGGCGATACGGTCGAGCTCCCCATTCTTCTTTTGAATGACGGCAAGCAGACCATCGTGGATCCTGCCGCACTCGAGGGCAAGAAGGTCACCGCGGAGGTCGTCGATCAGTTCAAGGGCGAGAAGGTCCTCGTCTTCAAGCTCAAGAAGCGCAAGCGCTATCATCGCGCCAACGGCCATCGCCAGCAGCTCACCAAGATCAAGGTCAGTGAGCTTCCCGAGGCCTAGTAGGCCGTGTAGCTTCCATTCTTAGAGTAGACAGGCAGGTACCACAATGGCTCACAAGAAAGGTCTCGGCTCCTCTCGAAACGGCCGCGACTCACAGGGACAGCGTCTTGGCGTGAAGATCTACGGTGGCCAGTCCATCAAGACGGGTCAGATCATCATTCGTCAGCGCGGCACCCACATCACCCCTGGCGACAACGTCGGTCGTGGCAAGGATGACACTCTGTTTGCGCTCGCGGACGGCACCGTGCAGTTTGTGAAGGGCGCGAAGCACGTGGTCAACGTCGTGTCCGAGTAGGACTTGGCACAGCTGGTCGCAGAGGGTCCGCCGCAAGGCGGGCCCTTTTTCGTATGGTACGGCCACGCGCACAGGCAGCGAGGTATCATCGAGATAGCTACCTCGCATGACCGTCGTAACGCATTCAAGCACACCCGAGGAGGATAACCTTGGAAACCTTTACCGATCTTTCCCACATCAACGTCTGCGGCGGCGACGGCGGGGCAGGCTGCATGTCGTTCCGTCGCGAGGCCTACGTGCCCAAGGGCGGCCCGGACGGCGGTGACGGCGGCCATGGCGGCAGCGTCATCGTCGAGACCGACCCGCAGCTCTCGTCACTCATCGACTATCGATTCAAGCACCATTTCAAGGCGGACAAGGGCACGCACGGACTTGGTGCCCGCCGTCATGGCAGGGACGGCGACGACCTCGTGCTCAGGGTCCCGCTTGGCACCGTCGTGCGCGAGCTCGATCCCGAGACGCAGACCCCCGTCTTCGAGATAGCGGATCTCACCCAACCCGGTGAGCGCGTGATCGTCGCACCTGGCGGCATCGGTGGACGTGGCAACATTCACTTTGCGACCTCCGTGCGCAGGGCACCGGCCTTCGCCGAGAAGGGTGAGCCAGCCAGCGAGCACTGGATCGAGCTCGAGATGAAGCTCATGGCGGATGCGGCCCTCGTAGGCATGCCGTCGGTAGGGAAGAGCTCCATCATCGCCCGCATCAGCGCCGCCCGTCCCAAGATCGCTGACTACCCATTTACGACCATCGTGCCCAACCTCGGCGTCGCGCGTGCGAAGGATGGTCGCTCATTCGTTGCTGCCGACGTCCCTGGTCTCATCGAAGGGGCGAGCGAGGGACGTGGCCTCGGTCATCAGTTCCTCCGCCATATCGAACGGACGGCGCTCATCATGCACGTGGTCGACGTGACGGGCGGCTATGAGGACCGAGACGTCATCGAGGACTATCGCGCCATCAATGCGGAGCTTGCCGCCTATGCCGCGGAGCTTGCGGTGCGCCCGCAGGTGGTCATTGCCAACAAGTGCGACATGCCTGGGACCGGCGACGCCGTGGAGCGTCTCCGCAGCGCCGCTGAGGCGGATGGCCACGAGTTCTTCGCCGTCTCCGCGGTGACCGGCGAGGGTCTCGAGGCGCTCGTCTCCGCGGTGGCCGAGAGGGTGTCCGAGCTCCGCAGGGCGATCTCTGCCTCGGAGCCGGCTGCGGACTACTCCATGACATGGGAGCGCGATCGCCAGCGTCGTGACAAGGTCATCACCATCACGCGCGAGGAGCGTGGTGCCTGGCGCGTCTCGGGTGGTGCCGTCGAACGCATGGTCATTCAGACCGACTGGGGCAACGACGAGGCCGTCGCCTTCCTGCAGCATCGCTTCGACCGCATCGGACTTGACGATCGGCTTGCCAAGGCGGGCTGCGTCCAGGGTGACGAGGTGCGGATACTCGGCTACGCCTTCTCGTATGTCGGGGAGGGTGCCGAGGACGAGTACTCCGAGGTGAGCGATGCCGGTGACGAGGTCGTCGGCGAGTTCGACGGTAGTGGTGAGTGATGGGGGGCATTCGTCTCGTCGTCGCCAAGCTCGGCACCTCGACGCTCGTCGACGGCTCTGGTGCACTCGATCAGGGCTTCATCCGCTCCCTCTGCGACCAGGTGGGAGAGCTCGCCGCTGACGGCGTCCGCGTCGTGATCGTGTCGTCTGGTGCCGCGGCGGCCGGGCGCGACGTGCTCGGGCTCGAGAGCCGTCCCACCGACATCCCGACGCTCCAGGCCTGCGCTGCGGCGGGGCAGGTCCGTCTGACCGAGGCGTATGCCGACGTTCTCTCAGAACGTGGGATTCCCTGTGGCCAGGTTCTTCTCACAAGGCGTGACGTCACCGACCGCGATGGCTACCTCAACGCCCGCAATACGCTCGAGCGGCTCCTCGAGCTCGGTGTCGTACCCGTCGTCAACGAGAACGACACCGTGTCGGTCGCCGAGTTCGCCTTCGGCGACAACGACATGCTCGGCGCGATCGTGGCGGCCATGCTCAATGCGGACCTCTACGTGATTCTTTCTGACGTCGAGGGACTCTATTCGGCAAACCCGCAGACCGACTCCTCCGCGCGCCTCATCGACCGTGTCGAGGAGGTCGACGGTCGTGTCTCCTCCATGGCGGGAGGTGCCGGAACCTCCTTCGGAACGGGTGGCATGTCCTCCAAGGTGCGAGCAGCTCGCGCGATGCTCGTGGCGGGCATTCCCACCGTAATCTGCCAGGGCAGACGCAAGCACGTGCTTGTCGACGTGGCGCGCGGTCAGCACATAGGCACGCTCTTCCAGTCTCCAGAAGGCGCGCCCCATGAGACGGGCCGCAAGCTCTGGATCGGACTCGCCGAGGTCGTCAAGGGCAGCCTTACGCTTGATGACGGTGCCGCGCGCGCGGTGATCGAGCGCGGGTCATCCATCCTCCCCGTGGGCGTCCTCTCCACGACGGGAGACTACGAGGTGGGAGACGTGGTCAACGTGGTCACGCGACAGGGAAGCCTCATCGGGCGAGGTGTCGCACGCTACTCGTCGGATGACATGCTGCGCGTTCGCGGGCTCAAGCTCGAGGTCATCGCCCGGTTCCTCGATGAGAGGCACGTTCAGCCCGCCATCCACCGAGACGAGCTTCTCGTCTTCTGACGCACGACGTACGGCCCCCTGGAGGTGGGTACGCTTGGCTTCGAAAGCGGACATCCTACGCGAGAACGATCTTCCGATGCTGGGGACGGACCCCTCCGCCACGTATCGGCTCGGCATCATGGGCGGTACCTTCGACCCCATCCACTACGGTCACCTCGTGGCTGCCGAGCAGGCCTTCGACGACCTCCGTCTCGACTTCGTGGTCTTCATGCCCGCGGGAAGGCCTGCGTTCAAACAGGACAGGGTCGTCTCCTCGGGTGAGGATCGCTATGCCATGACGCTGCTTGCGACGTCGGATAACCCCCACTTCCTTGCATCGCGTTTCGAGGTCGACCGAGAAGGCATCACCTATACCGCGGAGACGCTCCGTCTTCTGCGCGAGATCTACCCCAGCAACGTCGAGTTCTACTTCATCACCGGTGCCGACGCCATCAGCGAGATCGTCATGTGGAGGGATGCGGTCGACATCGCCCGTCTTTCCCATCTTGTCGCTGCCACGCGTCCGGGATACGACCTCGATAGGGCATGGGACACCATCTCCGCCTCTGGGCTCGGTTTCGACGTCACCTATCTCGAGGTGCCCGCGCTGGCCATCTCGTCGAGCTATCTCCGCGACCGCGTGTGCGTGGGTCAGAGCCTGCGCTACCTCACACCCGACCCCGTGATTGGCTACCTGCACAAGCATGGGCTCTACGGTGCGGCGCAAAGCCACTACGGACGCACGCTCGGGGAGGGTGACGACTAGATGGGTGCTTCGTTGCCATGCTTCGATCCCGACCAGCTTGCCATGGTGCGTCGCCTCGAGGGCGACGTGGAACGGCAGCTCTCGAAGAAGCCAGGCCGTCTCGCGCACTCCCTCTCGGTGGCGGATGCGGCCGAGAGTCTTGCCGTCACCTACGGAGTCGATCCCTACCTCGCGCGCGTGTCCGGGATTCTTCACGACTGGTGCAAGGCGCTCTCCAAGGAGGACGTCATCAGGAGGGCGACGGAGCTCGGCGTTGACCTCGGGGTGGATCTGCGGCTCGTCCAGCCGCTCCTGCATGGCATCGTTGCCGCCGAGGAGCTTCCCGGGATCTACCCCGAGCTTCCCCCCGAGGTCTTCCGTGCCATTCGTCTCCATACCACCGGCGCCGTCGACATGACCCCGCTCGACATGGTCGTCTTCGTCGCCGATGGCATCGAGCCGCTCAGGCCGCCCTCCGCGGGTGTCGAGAGGGTTCGCTCGCTCGTGGGAACGGTTTCCCTCGCCGACCTCTACTGGGAGTCTTTTGTGGGCGGCATCGTTTATGTGATTGAGGGAGGGAGATACCTCTATCCGGGTACCATCGAGATATATAATGCGCTCGCGCTCCGCCGAGGCGGGGATAACGCAGTCGCTCAGAAGAACTAGGAGACCGCATGCCCGTATCATCGCTCGAACTCGCCAAGGTTGCCGCCATGGCCGCCGATTCCAAGAAGGCGGCTGACATCCTCCTGCTCGACCTCACGGGGCAGACGGACGTCTGCGATTACTTCCTCATCTGCTCGGGAGCCAATGGTCACATGGTGGACGCCATCGTCGACGAGATTCGCGAGAAGGTCCGCAAGAACTGCGAGATCAGCGCCATGGCGACGGAGGGACGAGATGGCCTGAGGTGGGTCCTCGTGGACTTTGGCTCGGTCGTGGTGCATGTCTTCCAACCCGAGACGAGGGACTACTACCGTCTGGAGAGGCTCTGGGGCGACGCTCCGCGCGTGACGCTCGACCTTGAGGGCGGCATGGTCGACGAGCCCTCTTGGACGGATGGCGGGGGCGAGGTGCCGGACTTCGAGATCTACCCCGAGGAGCTCGAGGACGACATCGACGTGACGAGTGACGAGGCCGACGGCGAGCTATAGCGACCGAGCCTAGAAGTCGCTCTTCCCCATGGGAGTGGTGTCCGAGACATGATCGCGAAAGCGCAGGTCTCGGCCATATCCCACCATGTCGTCACCAAAGCGCTCCTTGAGTCTGTCCGTTATCTCCGCGAGTGCCTTCGACCCATGGGATAGGCCCGTGCCCTCATCTCCTGCACTCGCATCGAAGAGTGACATCTGTTCTGGTGCAGACGCACCGAAGCAGCTCATCCCGACGCCGATAAGCCTTACGGGCTGGCCTGCCCGCCATAGCTCGGAGAGGAGGTCGCAGGCGATGGTGCCAAAGACGCGCTCATCGTCCGAGGGAGAGGGAAGCCTTCGCTGCGCCGTGCGTGAGCACAGCGCGTCGTACTTGATCTTGAGGGTCACCGTCTGGCCCCTGAGTCCGCGCGTGCGCAGCCTTCTGCCGGCGAGCGACGCCACGTGCATGATCGCGGCGCGAATCTCCCTCTCGTCGGTGAGGTCGGTCTCGAAGGTTCGCTCGTTGGAGACCGACTTGGCGTCTTCCCGCGCGACCGCCTCGCGCACGCGGCTCGTCTCTCGTCCCGCGGCTCGCTCGATCATCTGCGCCCCGCGCACGCCAAAGACACCTCGCAGCCGGGTCGGGTCGGCCCTCGATAGCTCGCCGAGCGTATGGATGCCCATCTCGGAGAGCCTTCCCTCGGTGACGGTTCCGATGCCGCTCATCACGCCTGTGGGCAGCGGGGCGAGAAAGCCTTGCTCCGTTCCCGGATACACCACGGTGAGCCCGCGTGGCTTCTCGCGTTCCGAGGCGATCTTGGCCACGGTCTTGTTCACGCCGATACCGATCGAGCACGTCACACCGAGACCTGCCACTGCCGCCTGCACACGGCGGCAGATGCCGATGGGGCTCTCATGCGAGTAGCGCCCTGGGGTCACGTCGAAGAACGCCTCGTCGATGGAGACCTGTTCCACAAGGGGGGTCTCGGCGTCGAGTACCGCCATCACGCGTTCGCTCATCTCGCGGTAGCGACCAAAGTGGCCCTGGGTCCAGACGGCGTCGGGGCAGAGCCTCCTTGCCTGCGATGAGGGCATGGCAGAGTGGACGCCGTACCTCCTCGCCTCGTACGAGGCTGTGGACACCACGCCCCGCCTCTCCGGTGAGCCACCCACGATGAGGGGCCTGCCTCGCCACTCGGGATGGTCGAGCTGCTCGACGGAGGCGAAGAACGCGTCGAGGTCGAGAAGACCGATGGCTGGACCCTCCCATGTGGGAAGTGCGGGCGTTTCGGTCGTATGTGAGATGGGCTCCATGTCCCGATTATAGGAGTACGGTAAAGGTCGTCCCGTCCCTTTCGGTGCTCGAGACCGAAATCTCGCCCCCGTGCGCCTCGATGATGCCCTTGCAGATGGCGAGGCCGAGTCCGAAGCCGCCGGTCTCCCTCGCACGGGCCTTGTCCGAACGATAGAAGCGGTCGAAGAGATGCCCGAGGTCCTCGGGATTGATGGCGGGGCCGGCGTTGTTGACGGTGAGCTTGGCTCGCTTCCCTGCGTGGCCGAGCGTGACCATGACCGTCGTGCCTTTGGTCGCATACTTCGACGCGTTGTCCACGAGGGTGCGTACGGCGCGACCGAGCTGGTCCTTATCGGCACTGAAGCGTATGCCCTTCTCGATGTCCGTGTCTATCGAGCAGCCTCGCTCGAACGCGATCGCATCGAATTCCAGCACGCTTTCGTCAACGAGCTCGCTCAGGTCGAGATCCTCTCGGGCAAGGGCGCTTTGGGCGGTTCCCGAGGCGGCCTCATCGGTACGTGCGAGGACGAGAAGCTCTTCGACGAGGCTCTTCATGGTACCCGCCTCGTCAGCGGTGCTGTCGATCCAGCGCATCGACTGACGGGGGATGTCGTGGTCGCGCTGGAGGATCCCCGTGTTGGCGATAATCACCGAGAGCGGCGTCTTGAGCTCGTGCGAGGCGTCAGAGATGAAGCGACGCTGACGCTCCCAGGCATCCTTGACCGGCTCGAGCATCCATGAGGAGAGAAACCAGGCGATCACGAAGAGAACCGCAAGCGCACCCACGAAGATGCCGATGCTCATGAGGAGCTGTCGGTTGAGGGCGCTGTCGCGGGACGAGGTGTCTGCGATGGAGATGAGGTAGCCCGTGTTGGTGGGCCTCTTGAGCCAGGCGAGGTGGTAGTCAGGGTTTTGTCCGGAGCTGGAGGAGCTCGTCACGGCCTCGTCCACGATTGTGGCAAGGTCCTCTGCGCTGATGGAGATCGGAGAGTCGCTCTTGCCGGTGATGGCACCGGTCGCGCTCGCCGTGACCGTGAGCGTGAACGTCCCCGAGAAGCCATGGCTTCCTGAGTCCGATGGCGCGTCAAGGTCTGTGTCCGTCAGTATGTCCGAGGTACCCGCCGAAGCAGATCCGAGACCCTTCTCAAGCGACTCCATCGTGATCGAGTACTGCGTCGAGTAGTTCGAGTAGCACGACACCCCCAAGGTGGCAGCCATCACCACCCCTACGAGCGTGAGGGTGATGACGACGAACTGGATGCGAAGTCTCTTGAACAAGGTATGCGCTCCCGTGAACGCGGGTGGTCTGTGCACGCAATCCTAGTCGAACATCTCCAGCCGGTAGCCGAGCATGCGAAGCGTCGTGACCTGCACGCGAGAATCGATGTGGGCGAGCTTCTTGCGAAGGAAGGAGACGTACGCCTCCACGGAGTTCTCCGACGCCTCCGAGCTGGCGCCCCATACGCGGGTGAGGAGGTCCTGCTTGGAGACGACGCGTGAGTTCGAACTCATCAGCATGCTCATGACCTCGAACTCCTTTCCGGAGAGGTGCACCTCCTTCTCGCCGCAGGAGAGGTCGTGAGTGGCGAGGTCGAGCGAAATGTCCGCGAACTTGACCTCGTCGATCACCACGTCACCATGGCGGCGCGTGAGGGCGCGCACGCGCGCGAGGAGCTCGGGTGCCTCGAAGGGCTTGGTCATGTAGTCGTCCGCGCCGGCATCGAGACCCTCGACCTTGTCCGTCGTTGCCGTGCGGGCCGTAAGGAGCAGGACCGGCGTGGCAATGCCCTCCGTGCGGAGCTCGTGGACGATGTCAAACCCCGACATGCCCGGGAGCATCACGTCGAGGATGACGGCGTCGTAGAGACCGCTCTTGGCGCTGGCGAGACCCGAGACGCCGTCATAGACGGCCTCGGCATTGTAGCTTCCGTCCTGCATGATGCGAACGATCGCGTCGGCAAGGTTGCGCTCGTCTTCAACCACTAAAATATTCATGTACGTGCCCTTCCCCCAAGTGCTCGTATCCGGTTTTATGCTTTCCAAGAATCCTATTCCATGGCACTGAAAGAACTCTTAACTAGAGGACCTGCATGAACACCCGGGTCAGTGGTGTTCACAAAAATAGCATCTTGTGATCTCGCAAAGAGTCGTAGAATCATAAGTTGCTTTGTGGCTGACGGTGCAGCCACTGACTACTAACCACGTGCACCGCTCGTATGGAGGAGTTTTCATTGGCAGTCAAGATTCGTCTGGCCCGTCACGGTGCCAAGAAGCGTCCGTACTATCGCGTCGTCGTCGCTGACGGTCGCATGCCCCGCGATGGTCGCTACATCGAGGAGGTCGGCCGCTACAACCCGCTGACCAACCCCAAGACCATCGACATCGACATCGAGAAGGTTGACGAGTGGGTGGCCAAGGGTGCCCAGCCCACCAATGCCGTCTCTCATCTCATCGACATCGCCCGCGATGGTGCGCCGGTCGTCGAGAAGAAGGTCAAGCTCTCCAAGAAGGCCGCCGCGAAGGCCGCTGCAGCTGCAGCAAAGGCCGAAGAGCCCGCCGAGTAGCTCGTGGTCGAACACATGGAGACCAGCGCGCTTGAGCCCGAGACCAAGGATATGCCCTCCGACAAGGTCGCCGATCTTGTCGAGTACATCGTCTGCGGTCTTGTCGACAACGAGGATTCAGTCTCTCTGGATGTGACCGACGGCGAGGAGGGTGCCCTCATCGAGGTCACCTGTTCCGAGGAGGATGCCGGCAGGGTGATCGGTCGCAAGGGCCGTACCATCAAGGCAATCCGCACGCTCGCGAGGGCGCTCGGCCAAAGGGTCGGGACCTCCGTCGAGGTCGAGGTCGTAGGCTAGGTCACGTCGGTGCGAGAGCTCTGCAGAGCCATAGCCCGTGTGGAGAAACCACACGGGAGAAGAGGGGAGGTCGTGACGGTACCCGTCCACGGCCTCCCGTCGGTTATGAGGGTTGGGATGCGCGTCGCGATCGTGCCTCCCGCCCTCAAGGGCAATCGCTGGCACATGGTCACGTCCGTCTCGGAAGGTGGCTCGTCCGGCCAGCTCGTCTCGCTTTCCGGGGTCGACTCGATAGGGGACGCCGAAGGCATCGTCGGCAAGTCGGTGCTGGCCCTCGTAGACGAGCTGCCCGCAGACCTCGCCCTCCACGACCCGGAGGTCCTCTTAGGTCGCGAGGTGCGAGACGAGGGGCTCGGGGATCTTGGGGCCATAGCCGAGGTCATGACCGGGCCCGCAAACGACGTCTGGGTCATCTCGGGCCCGCGTGGCGAGGTTCTCGTGCCCGTGGTCCCCTCGGTTGTCACAAGCGTGCCCGAGAATGGGCCCATTACCATCTCCGTACCCCCGGGGATGGGCCTCAAGGAGGAGAAATGAGGTTCGAGGCACTCTCCGTCTTTCCAGGGGTCTTCTCGTCGTATCTCGACGCCTCGATCATGGGGCGCGCACAGCAGCGCGGAATCCTCGACTTCGAGGCCTACGACCTGCGCGACTGGACGACCGATCGTCACCGCACGGTGGATGACGCCCCGTTTGGGGGTGGGCAGGGCATGCTCATGAAGCCCGCTCCGATCTTCGAGGCAGTCGAGGACATCGCGGCGCGTGGCGAGGTTCGACCGTATGTGGTCTTCTTCTCTCCTTGTGGCACGCGCTACGACGAGTCGTGCGCGCAGCGTCTCTCCCGCAAGGAGCGCGTGCTATTTGTGTGCGGTCGCTACGAGGGCATGGACGAGCGGTGCTACCGTCTCGCCGACGAGGTCCTCTCGCTTGGCGACTACGTGCTCACCGGCGGCGAGCTTGCGACGCTCGTGGTCATCGACTCCGTGGTAAGGCTTCTCCCGGGTGCCCTCGGCGATGAGATGAGTGCCCTCGATGAGTCTTTTTCCCATGGTCTTCTCGAATACGAGCAGTACACGCGTCCTGCCGAGTATCGTGGTATGACCGTGCCCGACGTGCTTCTCTCCGGTGACCATGCAGCCGTGGACGGGTGGCGACGCAGAAATGCCATCGAGCGTACGGTACGCTGGCGTCCCGACCTCCTTTCGGATGCGGGACTCTCGGATGACGAGAGGGCTTGGGTGGAGTCGATGGGTAACGAGGCGCGTGGAGGAGAAGGGGCATGACCATGGAAGAAGACGAGAAGCACCGTGGACCCCTCGGCATGGTTGCCGAGTTTGCCATCACGGTCGTAGTCGCGCTTGGGCTGGCCATGGTCCTGCGCACCTTTGTGTTCGAGGTCTACGAGGTTCCCACGGGATCGATGCTCGAGACGATTCAGGAGGGTGATCGTCTGGTGGGCGAGAAGATCTCCTACCACTTCGAGGATCCAAAGCAGGGCGACGTCGTGACCTTTGACAATCCCGACGGGTCAGGCACCACGCTCATCAAGCGCGTCATCGCCACGGGTGGTCAGACCGTGGACCTCGTCGACGGTGTGGTCTACGTGGACGGAGAGCCGCTCGACGAGCCGTATACGCTCGGAAAGGCGTCCGACCCCCTCCCGTATTCGCTCTCTGGCACCGAGATCAGCTACCCCTACACCGTTCCCGAGGGTTCCGTATGGGTGATGGGCGACAACAGGACCAACTCGCTCGACTCACGCTATTTCGGCACGATACGCGTTGACGACATAACATCGAGGGCGGTCTTCATATTCTGGCCGTTCTCCGACGCACAGGCTCTCTAGCACGACCGCGCACGATACGATTCGAGGTAAGGACGGATATGGGCGACACCCCGCTGACATTTCAGGACATGATACTTACGCTCCAGCACTACTGGGCGGACAAGGGCTGCACCGTCATGCAGCCGTATGACTCCGAGGTGGGTGCCGGCACCTTCCACACGGCCACGCTCCTCCGCTTCGCTCGGCCCTGCCGCCTGGCGCACCTGCTACCCGCAGCCCTGTCGTCGACCCGCTGACGGCCGATATGGCGAGAACCCCAACCGCATGCAGCACTACTACCAGTTCCAGGTGATCATCAAGCCGTCGCCGGTTGACTCCCAAGACCTCTACCTCGGCTCGCTCGCCGCCATCGGACTCGACCCCGCCAAGCACGACGTCCGCTTTCGTGGAGGATGACTGGGAGAGCCCCACGCTCGGCGCCTGGGGCCTTGGGTGGGAGGTCTGGATGGATGGCATGGAGGTCACCCAGTTCACGTACTTCCAGCAGGTCGGCGGAATCGAGGTCGACCCCGTGCCCGTGGAGATCACCTATGGTCTCGAGCGCATCGCCATGTATGCCCAGGCCAAGAACTCCGTATACGACATCGTCTGGAGCTACCTGCCCGACGGTACCCCCATGACCTACGGTGATGTCTTCCTCGAGAACGAGCGCGAGTTCTCCACCTACAACTTCGAGGTCGCCAACGTCGAAATGATGCGAGAGAAGTTCGATGAGTACGAGGCCGAGTGCCACGCATGCCTCGATCGCAGGCTTCCGCTACCCGCGTACGACTGCGTCATGAAGTGCAGCCATGCGTTCAACCTGCTCGATTCGCGCGGAGCCATCTCCGCCACGGAGCGCGCGAACTACATCCTGCGCGTTCGCACCGTGGCCAAGCTGTGCTGCGAGTCGTACCTCGCGGAGGTCGCGGCAAAGACGGATGACGCAAAAAGGGAACAGGGGGTGGCCTAGATGGCGAACGTGAAGGACTTCCTGCTCGAGATCGGCACCGAGGAGATGCCGTCCGCGCCGCTCGTTCACGCGACAAAGCAGATCGCCGACCTCGTGCGCACGGGTCTCGACGAGGCGGGACTGGCTCACGGAGAGGTGCGTTCGTCCCAGACCCCTCGTCGACTCGTCGTCATGGTCGCCGACGTCGCCATGAACACCGAAGAGGTCCATGAGGTCAAGCGGGGTCCCGCGGCAACGATCGCGTTCGGTCCGGACGGCGAGCCCACCAAGGCGGCCCAGGGCTTCGCGCGTAAGTTCGGGGTCGAGCCCTCGGGGCTCGTTCGCAGAGACGACGTCGATGGACGCGAGTACGTCTGGGCCGAGAAGAGCATTGCCTCCAGGCCCGCCATGCCCATCCTCACGCAGGTTTCCGAAAGCGCCATCGCAAGCCTCGAATGGCCTAACTATCGCTCGCAGCGCTGGGGCAGCGAGCACCAGGGCTTCGTGCGTCCGATTCGCTGGATCTGCGCGCTTCTCGGTCCAGAGGTCGTGCCCGTGTCCTACGCTGACGTGACCTCCTCCAACACCACGCAAGGTCATCGCGTCCTTGGTCCCGGCGAGCACGTCGTCGCCTGCCCCGCCGACTACGAGGCAACCCTCGAGGCCGCCGGCGTCCTTCTCGCCGACCGCCGCGACAAGGCGATACGCGCGGGCATCGAGAAGGTCCAGGCCCAGCGGCCCGGATGCGTCGTCGACACCCCCAAGGGCACCTACGCCGAGGTCGTGAACCTCTGCGAGTGGCCCACCGTCCTCGTGGGCGTCTTTGACGAGGAGTTCCTGCGCGTTCCGCACGAGATCATCTGCGAGTCCATGCTCTCCAACCAGCGCTACTTCCCGATCTACGACGCACGCGGCGCGCTTACCCGGGAGTTCGTCGTGGTCTCGAACGCGAGTCCCGAGGTGTCGTCGACCGTGATCGATGGCAACGAGCGCGTGGTCCGCGCGCGCCTCGACGATGCGAAGTTCTTCTACGAGGAGGACCTCAAGGTACCCATGGACGACTTCGTCGAGAGACTGGGCAAGGTCACCTTCCAGGAGCGACTCGGCACCATGCGCCAGAAGGTCACGCGCATGGAGGCGCTCGCCCCCGAGGTCGTCCGCGAGGCTGGCCTCGGCGAGGGTCTCGCTGCGTCCGCGTCCCGTGCCGCTCACCTCGCGAAGGCCGACCTCGTGAGTCAGGCCGTCGTGGAGTTCACCAACCAGCAGGGGGTGATGGGCGGATACTACGCAGACGCCTCGGGTGAGTCCGAAGAGGTCGCGCGTGCCATTCGCGAGCACTATCGCCCGCGCTTCTCCGGTGACGAGCTGCCCCAGGATGTCGTGGGAAAGGCCGTCGCGCTCGCCGACAAGCTCGACACCATCTGCGGCATGTTCGCGATCGACGAGCCTCCGACCGGCTCTTCCGATCCCTTTGCCGTTCGCCGAGCCGCCATCGGCGTCATCGCCCTGCTGCGCACGCTGCCCGAGGTTCATCTGAAGCCGCTCGTCGCACGCGCGCTCTCCTCGTACGCCGAGCAGGGCCTGACGTTTGACGGGGCGGTCGTACAGACCGAGGTCGAGAGGTTCTTCCAGGGCAGGCTCTCCACCATCGCGAAAGACGAGCGGATCGCGCCCGATGCCATCGAGGCCGTCTCGTCCGTGGGGGTCATCGACCCCTGCGAGTTCCTCGCACGGGCAGCCGCTCTGGACAAGGCCCGTTCCGACCAGCCCGAGCTCTTCGAGGACCTCGCCACCGCATATGCTCGTGCCGCCCACCTCGCCAAGCCCGAACTCGGCGTAGGAATCGACGAGGCCCTTCTCGGCGAAGCCGAGCGTGCGCTTCTCGACGCGTGCGAGCGGGGAGAGCGGAAGGTGTCCGCGTCCCTTGCGTCCGGGGACTTCGAGGGCGCCTGCGAAGCACTTGCCGAACTGAGGGAGCCTATTGACCGATTCTTTGACGATGTTCTGGTCATGGACGAGGACACTATGGTTAGGGAGAACCGCCTGCGGCTCCTCAATCGCTTTGCCGAAGTTTTTGTCGGCGTGGCAGACATTGGTATACTTTCGAAAAGGAAGTAATCGCGCGAGTGCATGAGTCAGCTTTTGAAATCGGAACCGGGAGGTCACCTGACATGACTAGCCTTGATTTGGATGACGACATCTTCGGAGAAGTCATTCCCGTCATTTATGTTCTTTCCGACTCGCGTGGCGAAACGGCGAACGCCGTCGTCATGGCAGCCGCCGCTCAGTTTGGCAACGGCTCGGTAGAGATCGTTCGCGTCTCAAACGTTGCGAGCGTCGATGGCGTTCGTGACTACTTCGACAAGAACTTCGACGCCGGCCGTCCGACCGCCGTGTTTCACACGTTTGCCGACGGCATCCTTCGCCGCGAGATTCGTCGTGAGCTCGATCATCGCGGCATTCCCTCGATTGATCTTCTCGGACCGGCGGTCACGGTCATCTCGACGCTCACGGGCGAGGAGCCGAGCCATGCCATCGGTGCCACGTTCAAGCGTGAGTCCGACTAGGCGGCTTGAATCCCCGAGAGAACACGAGGAGGGAAGGTTGCCGCTCGGCAGCTTTCCCTCCTTTTCGTAAACCCCCTGTGGAACTCCCCGAAAACGCATTTTCCTCACGGGTTTGCCAAGAGGTATTGATATGATGTGGAGATGCTCGTGGGCATGAGGCCCATGTGCGCTGTGCATTCGTTGTACGTGCACGTCAGCTGACGTGTCAGGACTCAATTGCAAGGGAGCAACATGGCAGAGAAGCACGTTTTCCGCTTCGGCAAGGATGCCAACGGCAACAACGTGACCGAGGTCGCGGACGCAGCCGTCGACAAGGCCAAGTGGGTTACCGGCGGCAAGGGCGCCAACCTGGCGGAGATGGCCAACATCGGTCTCCCCGTTCCTCCGGGATTCTCGATCAGCTGCCAGACCTGCGTTGCCTACTCCAGTGCCGGCAACGTCTGGCCGGATGGCGTCCTCGACGAGATCGACGAGTATCGCAAGGATCTCGAGGAGCGCATGGGCAAGAAGCTCGGCGACAAGGACGATCCACTGCTCGTCTCCGTCCGTTCCGGTGCGCCCTTCTCCATGCCAGGCATGATGGACACCGTTCTTAACCTCGGCCTCAACGATGACTCCGTTCAGGGTCTCATCAAGCAGACCGGCAACCCCCGCTTTGCCTACGATTCCTATCGTCGCTTCGTCCAGATGTTCTCGGACGTCGTCATGGGTGTCCCCGGCCAGCTCTTCGAGGATGTCATCAACGCCAAGAAGGCCGAGAAGGGCGTCAAGCTCGACACCGACCTCGATGCGGATGACCTCAAGGACCTCGTCGTCAGGTTCAAGCAGATCTTTGATGACAACGTCGACGTCGAGAAGTATCCCGAGGTCGAGGAGGGCGGCAAGGCCGTCTTCCCGTCCGACCCGATTCTTCAGCTTCGTCTTGCCGAGCAGGCCGTCTTCGGTTCTTGGAACACGGAGAGGGCAATCCTCTACCGCAAGCAGAACAAGATTCCCGATGACCTCGGCACCGCTGTGAACGTCCAGGTCATGGCCTTCGGCAACAAGGGCGATACATCTGCCACCGGCGTCGCCTTCACCCGCAACCCGGCCGACGGCACCGACGAGCGCTATGGTGACTTCCTGGTCAACGCTCAGGGTGAGGATGTCGTCGCGGGCATCCGCAACACGTCGCCCATCTCCGAGCTCCCCGAGACCCCTGGTCTCGAAGAGGCCGGCAAGGAGCTCTATCACGTCTTCGAGATTCTCGAGGATCACTATGCCGACATGATGGACCTCGAGTTCACCATCGAGCAGGGCAAGCTCTGGATGCTGCAGACCCGCGTCGGCAAGCGCACCGCGCTCTCCGCGCTCAAGGTCGCCATCCAGATGTTCGAAGAGGGTCGCATCACCAAGGAGCAGGCTGTCATGCGCGTCGCTCCCGACCAGCTCGACCAGCTTCTCCATCCGCAGTTCGACACCTCGGCCAAGTACGAGGTCCTTGCCACGGGCCTCAACGCGTCTCCTGGTGCCGCCGTCGGTGGCGTCGTCTTCTCCTCCGATGACGCCGAGGTCTTCCAGGAGGCGGGCAAGCCCTGCATCCTGGTGCGTTGGGAGACGACTCCCGACGACCTCAAGGGCATGGTGGCTGCCGAGGGCATCCTCACATCCCATGGTGGCAAGACGTCCCACGCGGCCGTCATCGCCCGTGGCATGGGTGCTCCCTGCGTCTGCGGCGTCGACTCCCTTTCCATCGATGCCGCCAACAAGACCTGCGCCATCGCCGGTACCGACGTCGTGCTTCACGAGGGTGACGTCATCTCCATTGACGGCACCACCGGTGACGTCATCCTGGGCGAGGTTGCCCTCGTCCGCCCCGAGCTCGGCGGTGACCTCCAGACCATCCTCGGATGGGCTGACGAGATTCGCCTCGACGAGTCTCGCGGTCGCGTGATCGGTGTTCGCGCCAACGCGGACAACCCCGAGGACGCGCAGCTCTCAGCCAACGAGGGTGCCGAGGGCATCGGTCTCGATCGTACCGAGCATATGTTCCTGGGCGAGCGCAAGCAGCTTATCCAGAACTTCATTCTCGCCGAGGACGACGCCGTCAAGGCCGAGTCGCTCGAGAAGCTTGGTGCCGCCCAGAAGGGCGACTTCCTTGGCATGTTCAAGGCCATGGACAGCAAGACCGTCATCGTCCGTCTTCTCGATCCCCCTCTGCACGAGTTCCTCGACAACCCGCGCGAGCTCAACGTCGAGATCGCCAAGGACGAGGCCGCCGGCAAGGACGTCGCTGCCAAGCGCGCTCTCATGGCAAAGCTCGATTCCTTCCAGGAGGCCAACCCGATGCTCGGCCTTCGTGGCTGCCGCCTCGGACTTGTCTATCCCGAGCTCAACGTCATGCAGGTGAAGGCTATCGCTGGCGCTACCGCCGACCTCATCAAGCAGGGCTTCAACCCCAAGCCCGAGATCATGATCCCGCTTGTCGGCTTCGAGGCCGAGATCGAGATCGTCCGCGGCATCGTCGAGGAGAACGTCAAGGCTGTCTCCGAGGAGACGGGCGTCGAGCTCGACATCCCCGTCGGCACCATGATCGAGCTCCCTCGCGCGGCCATCATGGCCGAGGACATCGCCCGTCACGCCGACTTCTTCTCGTTTGGCACCAACGACCTCACGCAGACCTGCCTTGGCTTCTCCCGTGATGACGTCGAGGCTGCGTTCATGCCGCTGTACCTCGACAAGAAGATCGTCAAGACCAACCCCTTCGCTACGCTCGATGCGGGCGTCGCCAAGCTGGTCGAGATGGGCGTCAAGGGTGGCCATGCCGGCAACCCGAACATCGTCTGCGGTGTCTGCGGCGAGACTGGTGGCGACCCCGAGTCCATCCACATGTACTACGACCTCGGTGTCGACTACGTGTCCTGCTCGCCGTATCGCGTGCCCATCGCCCGTCTTGCGGCCGCACAGGCAAAGATCCAGTCGAACGGCGGAGCAAAGAAGCTCGCGTAGCTTCTCGCCCCATGGCTTGTGGGAGGGAAGGGGCCTTCGGGTTCCTTCCCTCTTTCTGTTGTAGAGTGTTCACGAGGTCTTCTGGGAGGTGAGGTCCGTGCAGGTCGAGACGAGGCAAGACCAGATGCTGCGCGAGGAGCGGCTCCTCTCTCCATGCGCTGCTCGAAGCGCAGGTTCGCGTGGCAGGCGCGTCGCGGAGGAGGAGGACTACCTGAGACCCTGCTACCAGCGCGATCGCGATAGGATACTCCACTGCAAGAGCTTCCGGCGCCTTGCCAACAAGACCCAGGTCTTTCTCGCCCCCGAGGGAGACCACTACCGTACGCGCCTCACGCATACCCTTGAGGTCTCCCAGATCGCACGCACCATCTCCCGCGCCCTTGACCTCAACGAGGACCTGACCGAGGCGATCGCCCTGGGACACGACCTGGGTCATACGCCCTTCGGCCACGAGGGAGAACGCGCGCTTTCACGCGCCATGGCCCGCCAGCGTGGCATGGACCCGTGCTCCGAACGGGGGAGGGCCCTCTTCCAGCACAACGAGCAGAGCGTTCGAATCCTGGAGGTCCTCGAGAAGGACGGGCGCGGGCTCAACCTCTCCTGGGAGGTCCTTGATGGCATACGTTGCCATAAGGGCAACCTGAGGGCCGCGACCCTCGAGGGAAGGGTCGTCGCGCGGGCGGATCGGATAGCCTACGTCTGCCACGACATTGACGACGCCGAGCGAGCCGGCATCCTCACGGAGGACATGCTCCCAAAAGACGCGCGAGACCTCCTTGGCCCCCGTTCCTCCGAGCGCATCGACACCATGGTGCGCGACATAGTAACGGAAAGCTCCCTCTCGGATGACGTCACGATGTCTTCCGAGATATGGGACGCCATGATGAGCATGAGGCGCTATCTCTTCGGATCCCTGTACACCACGGGCGACGCCAAGTACGAGGAGCCCAAGGCGAGCCTCATGATCGAGGAGCTCTTCGATTACTTCGTTCACCACATTGACGAGGTGCCCGACGAGTACCGGCGTCATAACGAGGACGAGCCGGAGATACAGGTGGCGGACTTCGTGTCGGGCATGACTGATCGCTATGCCATTCGCATGTTTGAGGATCTCAGGATCCCCAAGTCGTGGAAGCTCTCGTCAAGTTCCCACGGAGCATAGGCTCTCACGCATTCGCTTGTCTCGTACCCTACCGAAAGGGGAGGTTCATGTCGAGAAGAGAGGGCATTGGTGTGGGGACGGTCGTTCTCGTCATCGTCTCCCTGTTCGTCGCGCTTGTGGGTGTGGGTGGCGTCTACCTGCTTGTGACCGATCGGCTCGATGGCTTTCTCGCGGGGCTCGGCATCACGAGACCGGATGGGGAAGGGTCACAGGGGGACACGGTCGCCACTTCGGAGGACAAGACCGAGCTGACGGCCTATGCAGGCCTTACGTGGACGGAGCTCCAGAGCATCTCGCAGAAGATCGCCGCCGCCCCTTCGGATGCGGAGGGAATCTCCATAGCGGCAGAATACGGGCTCTGTGACAGCTCTGGTGCGATCGTCAGCAACGCCACGGAGCTCGTGCTCTCGGACAACACGCTCGCCTACGTCCAGCTCGTCGGGATCAGACAGGACCGGCGTGCCGACGGCTCTGGCGTTGCCGGGCTCACCTTCATGGCGTACATGATTTCCGAGCAACCCATGGGCGCGACGCCGTCCTGTGCGGGCGGATGGTCGGCATCGGCCCTCAGGTCCTGGCTCGAGTCCGAATCCGCCCGCTCGCTCCTGCCCGACGAAATGGCCTCGGTCATCGTTCCCGTGACCAAGCTCACCAACAACGTCGGTCTCACGAGCTCCGTCTCGAGTGTCACCACGACCGATGACTCCCTCTGGGCCTTCTCCGCCCACGAGGTGTGTGGGGACGTGTCGTGGTTCTCGCACGACTATGGCAGCTGGTACTCCGACTACGATGACGTGCTCAACGCGGAGGGCGGGCAGTACCAGTACTTCTCGCAGCAGGGCGTCACCTCGACCTCGGATGCGACCGGCGTGCTTGCCCTCACCTACCGCGGGTCTTCCAGACCGTGGTGGTATCGATCACCTTACCCGTACTCTGTCGATGGCAACGACGCCATCGGGTATTTCTATCAGGCAAACGAGTCAGGATATCCCTCTTCTCTCGGCCAGTCCGATTCCACGGCGGGTGTCGTTGTCGGCTTCTGCGTCTAGAGCTTGTGTTGGTTCTTGTCATCGCGTGCTCGAGGTCCTATAATCATCACCCGTGTGCAAACCTATGTGTCGTTCGCTCTCGCGTCGGCACCTCTAGAGATGAGGAAGAGAATGGACTACATCCGCGCCATCGAGCGTCAGCAGATCAGGGAGGACATCCCTCAGGTCCGCGTGGGCGACAACGTCAAGATCTACTATCGAATCGTCGAAGGCGATCGCACCCGTGAGCAGGTGTTCCAGGGTGACGTCATCCGCATGAGCGGCGGCAGCTCTCGTGAGACCTTCACCGTCCGCAAGATGAGCTTCGGCGTCGGCGTCGAGCGCACCTTCCCCCTGCACAGCCCCAAGATCGCCAAGCTCGAGGTCATGCGTCACGGCGACGTCCACCGTGCCAAGCTCTACTATCTCCGTGATCGCGTCGGCAAGGCCGCGCGCATTCGCGAGAAGCGCTAGTCAGACCAGAAGCAGCAGACCGCCCTTCGGGGCGGTTTTTTATATCTCGCGTTGCCGGTTCGACGTTCACGCGAAGATGACGAAAGTCCTCCGATGGCCAGAGGTCATCATGAGGCTATCATGGGTGACGGTGCGTGTAGGGGGCGGCATGATGAGTCCAGACCAGAGACCAACGACGGCTCGCGAGATAGTGGCGCTTCTTAGCGATGCGCCTGCGGAGGAGGTGCGCGGCCTTATCACGCGCTACTCCGAGGATCCGCGCAAGCAGGTTCGCCATGCCGTCGAGGTCGCCTCGCGCAGAATGGACCGCGAGAGGGCGGAGCGCGATCGCGTGCTGGGCATGTACGCGCTCATGCGCGAGGTCGGCGGCGACGGGATCGTCATCGGCGTCGACGAGGTGGGGCGTGGCGCCGTCGCCGGCCCGCTTACGGTTGGCGCCGTCGCACTTCCAGACGACCCCATCGTCTGGGGGGTCAACGACTCCAAGCAGCTCACGCCTGCCCAGCGCGAGATTCTCGCCGCACGCATCGCCGACGTCGCCCTGGCTGTCGGGATCGCTCACGTGAAGGCCGAGTCCATTGACGCGGTGGGTATGTCCTGTGCGCTTCGCATGGCCATGGCGGGAGCGATTCGCGATGCTGGCATCGAGCCCGACAGCGTGCTCATCGACGGGAATCCCGTACACGTGCACCCTAAGGAGAAGACCCTCGTTAAGGGTGACGCGCGTGTGGCATGCATCGCCGCGGCGTCAATTGTCGCCAAGGTCACGCGAGACGCCATGATGGTGGCCTACGAGGAGGAGTATCCGGGGTATCATCTGGCTGAGTCCAAGGGGTACGCCTCGCCGGAGCACATCGCCGCGATTCGCGAGAAGGGCCTCTCGCCCATCCACAGGGCCTCGTTTTGTGGAAACTTTCTCGAGACGCCACATCTGTTTTGATCACCGACTCCTGAATCCCCCTTGCGTTCGCATGCACGTCGACCGCCCAGAGCTGGCAGTCGAACGAAGTGGACAATTGAATCATCAGGTACCCGTCAGATGACCTGGTACCTAGTGTCAGCTTTCGGCAAGGTCGTAGTGCCATCCTCCGTGTTCCGCACACCACGAGCAAGGAGGACCACATGGAATCCGAGGACTACGAGCGCATCGCCACCCACGCACGGCAGGACGAGGCTGACGTCGAGCGAGAGCCTGACGGAGAAGACGGCGCCAGCCAAACGGACGGCGAGGCGGAGGGCACCGACAGGAAGCCGCTGTGCGACTACACCCCAAAGGAGATTGGCGACGAGGGTGAGAGCCTCGCGGCCTCATATCTCGAGAGACGCGGATACGTCCTCGTCAATCGCAACTGGAAGAGTGATGCCGGCGAGGTCGATATCATCGCAGAAGATGACGACGAGACGGTTCTCCTTGAGGTCAAGACGAGACTTGCGCTCGGAGAGGAGGCCGACAACATGCCTGAGCTTGCCGTGGATTCGAAGAAGCAACGTCGCTATCGTCGTCTCGCGCTTCTGTACCTCGCCGACCATCCGCACGTGTCATCCGTTCGGTTCGACGTCATCGCCATCAACCTCGTCGCCGAGCGCACGGCGCGACTTCGTCATCTCATAGGTGCCTTCAGCTGGGATGACAATGCCTAACGGGAGTGCATCCATCTTCACGGCGACCATCAGGGGCATCGAGGCGGTACCCGTGAGCGTGGAAGTCAGCACGTCGGGTGGGATACCTGGGCTCAGCATCGTGGGTATGCCCGACTCGGCGATTCTCGAGGCAAGGTCACGGGTGAGGTGCGCGATCAGGGCATGCGGCTTCACCATTCCACGGCTGCACGTCACCATCAACCTCTCTCCCGGGGAGATGCGAAAGTCTGGTACGGGTTTCGACCTGCCCCTGGCCGTCTCGATCCTTGTCGCGACAGGACAGGTGGACCCCGCCATCGCTCGTGACCACCTCTTCGTGGGGGAGCTCGCCCTTGATGGGACGGTGTCTCCCGTACGCGGGATAGTCGCCTACGCCATCGCCGCGCGCAATGGCGGCCTGGGCATCGTGACCTCGTCTGCGGCCTTTCTCCCGGGAAGCCATGGCGACAATAACCTCGGGTTATCGTCCCTCGCACAGCTTCGCGGAGGTCTCGGTGGGTTGGACCGGCTTCGCACCCAGCCATCTGCCACGAGACCGGAGTGCTCGTGGACTGGCCCGCCAGCACTCGACTACGCGGACGTCGTAGACCAGGAGCTCACAAAGAAGGCACTGGTCATCGCAGCCGCAGGTGGCCATGGTGTGCTTATGGTCGGTCCTCCAGGCGCAGGGAAGACCATGCTGGCAAAACGCCTTCCGACCATCCTTCCACCCCTCGCTGACGATGAGGCAGCGGAGGCGATGCTCGTACATTCGGTCGCCGGACAGCCGATCGATGACCTGCTGGCGGCGAGAAGACCGTTCAGGGCACCTCATCACTCCGTTTCCGTGGGCGGTCTCGTCGGAGGGGGCCGCCCCGTGATGCCGGGGGAGATATCGCTCGCGCATCGTGGGGTGCTCTTTCTCGACGAGCTGCCCGAGTTCCAGACGAGCGCCCTTCAGGCACTTCGCCAGCCGATCGAGGAGCATGAGGTGAGGATCGTCAGGGTGGATGGCTCCTACACGTTTCCTTGTGACTTTCAGCTTGTCGCGGCAGCCAACCCCTGTCCCTGTGGGCACTTCGGCGATCCGGACAAGACATGCACCTGTCCCGAGTCGAGGGTGGTCGCGTATCAGGCACGCATGGGCGGGCCGCTCGTAGACAGGATTGACGTGGTCACCGATGTTCCGAGACCAGAGACCTCGAAGGTAATCCAGGGAGGGGAGGGCATGAGCTCCGAGGAGATGAGGGCGACCGTCCTCTCCGCACGGGAGTTTCGCTCGTGGCGCATCGCTCGTGAGGACGACTCCGCGTGCGGAGAGGTCTGCCGTGCGCGGCTCGAGCCAAAGGCCAAGGGATTCTTCGAATCATACGCCGCGCGATTCAGGCTTGGTGGAAGGGCCATCGTGCGCATCTCGCGCGTCGCGCGCACGGTCGCCGACGTCCATGGGCACGAGCTCGTCTCCCGTGATGACCTCGCCGAGGCGCTCGGCTTCAGATCCCGATCGACGACATAAGGAGCGAAGATGCCATCACAAGCGTGGGAACTCCGGAAGGGGGACCCACGGTACCCCGACATGCTCTGCGACCTCGTTGCCCCTCCCGAGCGACTCTACGGTTGCGGGTCGTTGGACGTGCTGTCGGAGCCGTGCCTCTCCGTGGTCGGTGCCAGGCGTGCCACGCCCTACGGAATCGCCGTGGCAGAGATGGCGGGCAGGGTTGCCGCCGAGTGCGACGTCGTGGTCGTGTCGGGTGGGGCCATGGGCTGCGACCACGCTGCCGCACGTGCGGCCCTCGACGCCGGGGGCCGCACGATCGTCATCTCTGGTTGTGGTGCGGATGTCGTGTACCCCGCCTCCTCCACCGACATCTACAGAGATGCGGTTGCCCGCGGTGGGGCGGTCATCTCGACCGAGCGATGGGGAACGGGTCCGAGGCGCTATGCCTTCCCCAAGAGAAACACACTCATCGCAGCGCTATCCCAGTGCCTCCTGGTCGTGGAGGCGGGAGCAAAGTCGGGGACGATGACCACGGCCGACGCCGCCGTGGAGCTCGAACGCACGATATACGCCATACCCGGCTCCATCTTCTCGCCAAACTCGAGCGGCACCAACAGGCTCATCGTCGAGGGGGCGCGTGTGATACCCGATGAGCCCTCGCTCGAGCTTGTGATCTCGCTCGACTACGGCATCGCCAGGTTCTCGAGGCAGGAGACGAGGGGAGAACCACAGGGCAGGGTCATGTCTGCCCTCGTGGCATCGCCAAGCAGACCCGACGAGCTTGCGGAGCGTCTCAACGAGGACATCCTCACCCTGCTGCGCACCTTGACCGACTATGAGCTCCGCGGCATCGTGGCCAAACTGCCTGATGGCAGATATTCGCCGACACGAGAGTACTTCTTGGGTGAAAATGGATAGCAGAATTCGCAGACAGGGACAACGGGGTGGAGCATGGACGAGAGGGTCACCGTCATCGGCGCGGGGCTAGCGGGAAGCGAGTGCACGCTGCAACTCGCGCGTCGAGGCGTGCAGGTGAGACTCGTCGAGCAGCGGCCCGCGCATCAGTCGCCCGCGCACCATACGGACCTCTTCGCCGAGCTCGTCTGTTCCAACTCCCTCAAGTCCACGAAGCCCGATAGCGCCGCAGGCCTCCTCAAGCGCGAGCTCGAGTGCATGGGCAGTTATCTTCTGGCAATCGCCCGCGAGTGCGCCGTACCCGCCGGAGGCGCGCTTGCCGTCGACCGCACGGAGTTCTCTCGCAGAGTGACGGAGGCGATAGAGGCAAATCCCCTCGTCGAGGTCGTTCGCGAGGAGGCCGTCGCCATACCCGAAGGACATGTCGTGATTGCGGCAGGTCCCCTGTGCTCGGACGATCTGTTCGAGGCGATCTCCGACCTGGTGGGCGGCGAGCGCATGTCGTTCTATGACGCCGCCGCCCCCATCGTGGATGCCGAGAGTCTCGACCGTTCGATCATCTTCGAGCAGTCACGCTATTGCGAGGGCGAGACGGGCGACTATCTCAACTGTCCCATGGAGTGCGATGAATACGATGCTTTCATGAAAGCGCTTCTCGGTGCGGAACGCGTGATCGCACGCGACTTCGAGCGAACGGATCTCTTCTGTGCCTGCCAGCCCATAGAGGAAGTCGCTCGCACGGGCCACGACTCCATCAGGTTCGGCGCCCTCAAGCCTGTGGGCCTCAGCGATCCGCGTACGGGAAGGCGACCGTGGGCGGCGGTCCAGCTCCGTGCGGAGAATCCGATGCGTACCTCGTATAACCTCGTGGGCTTCCAGACCAACCTCACCTGGCCGGAGCAGAGGAGGGTCTTCCGCATGATTCCCGGTCTCGGCGAGGCCGAGTTCCTGCGCTATGGCGTCATGCACCGCAACTCCTTCGTGGACTCTCCGCACGCGCTCGACAGGACCTTTGCCGTGCCTGGCACATCCGTCCGTCTCGCAGGACAGATCACCGGGACAGAGGGCTACGTCGAGGCCATCGCCTCGGGTCTTCTCGCCGCCCTCAACACCTATGCCGAGCTTTCCGGCAAGGATGCGGTCATGCTGCCGCCCACCAGCTCCCTCGGTTCGCTTGTCGCCTACGCCACCGATCCGGCCACCTCGGACTACCAGCCCATGCACGTCAACTTCGGGATCCTCCCGCCGCTTTCCGACTCGCCCCGCAAGAAGGACGAGCGTCGGGCGCGCTTCTCCGAGCGTGCGCGGCATGACTTTGACGGGTACCTCTCGTCGCGTCCCGACGTCTTTTGCTGCGAGGACGGTGGATGTGCTCGTGGATGACGTTGCCCAGGGAGGGGTTGAGGGACGTCTTGCCAGACAAGACGAGTTCGAACGGTATGTCGATGACTTCCTGGGCTATCTCGTCGCGGTTCGTAACCTCTCTCCCAATACGGTACGAGCATACGGCACGGACCTCCATGGCTACTGTGCCTGGACGCGTCGCGAGGGAATCGAGCCTCTTGCCGTGAGCCATCGGGAGCTCCGATCGTATCTTGCCGACTTCTCGCGGGCCGGGTACTCCACGCGTACGACCAACAGGCATCTCTCGGCCATACGCGACCTGTACAGGTGGCTCGCCTCCGAGGGGGTGACCGAGGTCGACCCGGCGGATGCCCTTGCGAGTCCGAAGGTGGCCAAGTCGCTTCCCGCGACCATGACCGACGATGACGTGCGTGCCCTTCTCGCCACCTGCGATAACAGCGTCCCGGGCATCCGCGACCGTGCGTTCCTTGAGCTCCTGTATGCGTGCGGTGCGCGCATTTCGGAGATTTCTGGACTTGACCTGGGCTCGGTTGACATGCGGTGTGGCCAGGTCAGGCTTTTCGGCAAGGGGTCGAAGGAGCGGATAGTGCCGCTTTACGACATGGCGCTCGACTGGATTCGGCGCTACCTTGACGAATCGCGCCCGATTCTTGTCGCCGCCCAGAGACGCGGGCGTCCTACTCGGGCCCTCTTCCTCTCCACACGAGGCGCACGGATGACGGCCGATGCCCTCCGTACGCGCTTCGAGGAGCATGTGAGCCTTGCGGGTCTCGATCCCTCGCTCACCCCACACGCCATGCGCCACACGTTTGCGACGGAGCTTCTCTCGGGGGGTGCGGATCTTCGCACGGTTCAGGAGCTCCTCGGCCACGAGAGCCTTTCCACAACCCAGATATACACGCACCTCTCCGTGGAGCGTCTCAAGCAGGCCACGAGACAGGCGCACCCAAGGTCCGATGCAGGAAGCATGGAGGAAAAAACCTCGACTCCCCACTCGACGGGATGAGCTTTCCCCTGCTATACTTCTAAATCGCTGTGCATGAGCATGGCATGTCGCGTTACCGCGCGGCACATCTCACACGCGTGACGACCCTACGACTGTGGTGCCCAGAACAAAGCCAGGTTCTGGGTGGTCGAGCAGGGGATGACATCACGCGGAGGACCAACCACAGGAGGTTACACATGGCTGCAAAGATTACCATCCAGACTCTTCTCGACGCCGGTTGCCACTACGGTCACCAGACTCGCCGTTGGAACCCAAAGATGAAGTCCTACATCTTTGGCGAGCGCAACAACATCTACATCCTTGACCTCAAGCAGACCATCCTTGGCGCTGACAAGGCGTACACCTTCCTCAGGGATACCGCCTCGAAGGGTGGCTCCATCCTCTTCGTGGGTACCAAGAAGCAGGCCCAGGAGCCTATCGCCACCCAGGCCGCTCGCTGCAAGATGCCGTATATCAACCAGCGCTGGCTCGGTGGCATGCTCACGAACTTCGTGACCATGCGCTCCCGCATCACCCGCATGGAGGAGCTCGAGGCCATGGTCGAGGATGGCCGCATGGCGACCCTCCCCAAGAAGGAGCAGGCACTCCTCACCAAGGAGCTCGACAAGCTCCAGAAGAACCTCGGTGGTGCCCGAGACATGACCACCCTCCCGCAGGCCATCTTCGTCGTGGACACCAAGCGCGAGGAAATCGCGGTTCGCGAGGCAAACCGCCTGCATATCCCCGTCATCGGTCTTCTCGACACCAATTCCGATCCTGATGTCATCGACTTCGGGATTCCCGCGAACGACGATGCCATCCGCTCCGTCTCCCTCCTGTGCGACCTCGTCGCCGATGCCATCCTTGCCGGGACCGGCGAGGAGCAGATCACCGCTGAGGAAATGGTCGCCGGCGCTCCCGTTGCCCCCGCGACACCTGAGGCCCCTGAGGCCCCCGCGACTCCCGAGGCGCCTGCAGCCGAGTAGGCGTACGATCCTCAAACCTTCGACCCCAGAGGAGGGGCATACCATGGCACAGGTTACCGCCGCACTCGTCAAGCAGCTCCGCGAGATGACTGACTCGCCCATGATGGAATGCAAGAAAGCGCTCGTCGAGGCTGATGGCGACATCGAGAAGGCCGTCGACATCCTTCGCACCATGGGCGTCGCCAAGGCCGTGAAGCGCGCTGGCCGCGACACCAACGAGGGCACCATCGCCATCTACATCGCCGATGACTCCAAGACAGGAGCCATCCTCGAGCTCACCTGCGAGACCGACTTCGTAGGCACCAACCCCAAGTTCACCGGCTTCGCGACCGACCTCGCAAAGGTCGTCGCGGAGTTCGATCCCTCTGACGTGGACGCCCTCAAGGCGTGCCCGATGGCCAACGGCACCGTCGCCGACGAGCTCACGGAAATGATTCACGTCATCGGCGAGAACATGAAGATCGCCCGTTTCCAGCGCGTCTCCGTAGACAACGGTGCGCTCTCCAGCTACATCCACCTCGGTGGCAAGCTTGCCGACATCTGCGTCTTCGAGCTTGGCAACGCCGAGATTGCCCAGAACGACGAGTTCAAGGTCTTTGCGCATGACGTCGCCATGCAGGTTGCCGCCGCCGCTGCGGTCGCCGCGCGCCGCGAGGACGTTCCCGAGGAGACCATCGCACGTGAGAAGGCCATCTACCTAGCGCAGGCGGCCGAGTCGGGCAAGCCCGAGGAAATCCAGGAGCGCATGGCCGTCGGCAAGCTCGAGAAGTACTACAAGGAGTACATCCTCTCCGAGCAGGTCTTCATCAAGGATTCCTCCATCACCATCTCCGACCTTGCCAAGAGGGTCTCCAAGTCCTGCGGAGGGAGCATCGCCATCAAGTCCTTCGTCCGCTACAGCTTCGGCGAGTAGCCCGGGACTCAGCGTATCTCATGGGGCCGATCCCTTCGGGTGTCGGCCCCACTCATATGCAGAGGTTGGACGCTTGCCAGAACCGCAGGGGCATAAGGGTCGGCTCTGATAGAATTCATTGGGTGCCAAGGCGTGTTCGCTGATGGGCCGCCTGGCGGTAGGGAGGCTGGATTTGACGAGTTACAAGTACAAACGCGTGCTTCTCAAGCTCTCTGGAGAGGCTTTGATGGGCGACCAGCAGTACGGGATCGATCCGGCTGTTCCCCAGAGGTTGGTGGATGAGATCAAGCCCGTCTGGGAGAACGGCGTGCAGATTGCCATCGTCGTCGGCGGTGGGAACATCTTCCGCGGCATCCAGGGCGCCGCCGCAGGCATGGATCGCGCTCAAGGCGATAGCATGGGCATGCTGGCTACGGTCATCAACTCCCTCGCCCTGCAAGACTGCTTCGAGCGCAACGGTATGGACTGCCGTGTCATGAGTGCCATCGAGATGCGCCAGATCGCCGAGCCCTACATCCGGCGTCGCGCGATCCGGCACCTCGAGAAGGGGCGCGTCACGATCTATGCCGCCGGCACCGGAAACCCCTACTTCACGACCGACACCGCGGCAGCGCTGCGCGCCTGCGAGATAGACGCCGAGGTCCTCATGAAGGCCACCAAGGTCGATGGCATCTATGATGCCGATCCGGTCTCTCATCCAGATGCGAAGAAATTTGATACCATTACCTACAAGGACGTCCTTGCTCGGGGCCTGAAGGTCATGGACGCGACCGCCACCGCGCTCTGCCAGGACAACAAGATGCCGATCATGGTCTTCGACATGGGACAGAACGGCGTCTTCGCGAGGGCAATCAGCGGAGAGCTCGTAGGAACGACCGTCATCGAAGGGGAGCAGTAGCATGAGCGAGTACACCGATTCTGCCAAGAAGCATATGGACAAGTGCATCGATTCGCTCAAGGGGAACTTCTCCCGCGTGCGTACCGGTCGCGCCAACCCGCACATCCTCGATCCGATCAAGGTTGACTATTACGGCCAGCCCACCCCCATCACGCAGCTCGCCGGCGTGAAGGTCCCCGAGGCCACCATGCTCGTCATCGAGCCCTGGGACAAGTCGTCCCTCAAGAGCATCGAGAAGGCCATCGAGTCATCCGACCTCGGCATCACACCGTCGAACGACGGCGTATGCATACGCCTGCCGTTTCCCAGGCCCACCGAGGAGAGGCGCAAGGAGCTCGTCAAGGAGTGCAGCAAGATGGCCGAGGAGGCGCGTGTCTCGATTCGCAACGCCCGCCGCGACGTCAATGCAAAGATCGAGAGGGACGAGGAGCTTCCCGAGGACCAGCAGACACGCGAGAAGAAGTCCATCCAGAAGATCACCGACTCCTATGTCGACAGAATCGATGAGATGCTGAAGTCCAAGACCGCCGAGGTCATGGAGATCTAGGTGGACGTCGATATGACAAAGCTCGGCGAGTACTTCTCGGAGGCACCTTCCGACATATCCCTCGCTGATATCGACATGACTCGCATCCCGCATCACGTCTCGATCATCATGGACGGAAACGGACGCTGGGCGCAGGCGCGCGGCCTTGATCGCTCGGAGGGCCACATCGCGGGTGTCGCCTCCCTCAGGGAGACGGTGACGACCAGCGTGCGCCTTGGCATCGACGTCCTCTCGGCCTATGCCTTCTCGACCGAGAACTGGAAGCGTCCCCAGCACGAGGTTGACATGCTCATGCACCTCTTCGCGACCACGCTCATCAACGAGTTGCCGCTCTTCGACCAGGAGAACGTGCGACTGCGCTTCTTTGGTGACCTCGAGGCGCTGCCCAAGGAGACGTACGACGTCTTTCAGGAGGGGCTCGACGAGACCGCGGGTCATACGGGCATGACCTTCGCGCTCGCGGTGAACTATGGTTCGCGGGCGGAGATCGTCCGCGCCGTGTCGAGCATCGCGAAAGACGTTCGGGATGGCACGATCGACCCGGAGTCCGTCGACGAGCGACTCGTGTCCTCACGGCTCTACACCGAGGGGCTGCCTGACCCGGATCTTGTCATCCGGACCTCCGGCGAGCTCAGGCTCTCGAACTACCTGCTCTGGCAGCTCGCGTACGCCGAGTTCTACGCTACGTCCACGCTTTGGCCGGACTTCTCCCGCTGGGAGATGCTTCGCGCCGTGAGGAGCTACCAGGGTCGCAGCCGTCGCTTCGGGGGAGTGAACTCAAGGTGAGCAGCGAGGATGGGTCGGAGAAGGACCATGTAAGGTCTGCGAGGACTCCTCACGACCCCGTGAGCATCGATCGGGGCATCGACCGTCTCGAGCGCTGGCGCAATTCCAAAGAGGGACAGCGGGCCGAGGGCAACCTCAGGGGCCAAAGGGCCCGCGGTGGCGTCGAAAAGCTCCTCACGCGCACGACCTCGGGTGCCATCTATGCCATCGTCGTCGTCGGGTGCTTTCTTCTTGGGCACATATCCACGGCCTTTCTCGTCGCTGCCATGGCATGGCTCTGCTGCTCGGAGTTCTTTCACATGTGCAGGCTTGGCGGCAGAATGCCCAACGAGACGTTCGGACTTGCGGCTGCGGTCCTCTTTCCGATCGCGGCGCACTTCGCCGGGATGCATGGCGTGTTGCTGCTCACCTTCATCCTTGTCTTTGCCTGCGGCATCTGGTTCGTCTTCACGCCGCGCGCGAACGTCGCCGATGTCGCGGCGACGGTCTTCGGTCCCATATACACCTCGCTCATGTTCTCGAGCGTCGTCTTCATCAGGGACATGGAGGCCGGTTTTCCCGGAGGCTGTCTCGTACTTGGTGCCGTGCTTTCCGTTTGGGCAAACGATGCCTGCGCCTATCTCGTGGGATCGCGCATCGGTCGCCACAAGCTGGCCCCTAGGATCTCTCCCAAGAAGAGCTGGGAGGGCCTCTTCGGCGGTCTTGCCGCCTCCATTGTCATCTGGGTGCTCATGTCCGTGTTCGGAATCGACACCCTCTCCATCCCCATGAGCGTCTCCGCGGGCGTGCTCGTCGGTCTCGCGGGCATCTTCGGCGATCTCTTCGAGTCCCGCATCAAGCGCGGCGTGGGCGTCAAGGACTCGGGCAACTTCATGCCTGGTCACGGTGGCCTGCTCGACAGATCGGACTCGATGCTCTTTGGGTGCATGGTCGCGTACTTCGTTCTTCTGATTGGAGGTCTACGATGAGCATCTTCGACACCAAACCCGCTACATGCGAGCGTGAGTATCCCATTCGGGTGGCCATTCTCGGCTGCTCTGGTTCCATCGGCAGGCAGACGCTCGACGTGTGCCGAGAGCACTCCGACAAGATCAAGGTCACGGCCCTCTCGGTCAACGTCTCGACCGACAAGCTCGTGGCCGCCGCTCGCGAGTTCTGCGTCGATCACGTCGTCGTCGCGGATCCCGCGCATGCACACGACCCCGTTCTTGAAGCGCTCGATTCCCACTGCGACCTTCGCATCGGCCTCAAGGCCGTCTCGGAGCTCGGCATGCTCCCCGATGTCGACGTCGTGGTCAACGCACTCGTCGGTTTTGCGGGCATCGGCGCGGGATACTCCGCGCTCAGGGCGGGCAAGGTCCTCGCCTATGCCAACAAGGAGTCCGTCGTCGTCGGCGGCGACCTTCTCATGCCGCTCACCCGGCCCGGTAGCCTCATCCCCGTGGACTCCGAGCACAGCGCGATCTTTCAGTGCCTCACCGGTGAGCACATCGAGGATGTCTACCGCCTTTGGCTCACCTGCTCCGGCGGCCCGTTCTTCGGCATGAGCCGTCACGCCCTCAAGCGCGTGACGGCCGACGATGCGCTCGCCCACCCCACCTGGAACATGGGTGACAAGATCTCCATCGACTCGGCCACCCTCATGAACAAGGGACTCGAGGTCATCGAGGCCCATCACCTGTTCTCGCTTCCCATCGACTCCGTGCGCGTCCTCATCCAGCGCCAGAGCCGCATCCACTCGATGGTCGAGTTCAACGACGGCGTGGTCAAGGCACAGCTCGGCATCTCCGACATGCGCATTCCCATACAGTATGCCCTCAGCTATCCCGAGCGATGGAAGACGCCCGTCCATAGGCGCATCAACTGGTGTTCGGAGAGCCCCGTCACGTTCGGCGAGCCCGACGAGGACACCTTCGGCTGCCTCTCCCTTGCCAAGGAGGCGGGCCGAGCGGGCGGAACCCTGCCCTGCGCCCTCAATGCCGCGAACGAAGTGGCGAACCTTGCCTTCCGCAGGGGCGTCTGTGGTTTTCTCGATATCGAGCGCGTCGTCGGCCGCGTGATGGATGTCACGAGCTTCGAGAGGGTAGAGACCCTCCAGCAGCTCTCCGAGGTCGATGCGCGTTCGAGGGAGCTGGCCAGCTCGATTCTTTCGGAGGTTGCCCGTTGAGTTCCATCCTGAGCGTTGTCTCCGCCGTCTTCTGGGGGATTCTCGTCCTTTCGGTGCTCGTCTTCGTTCACGAGGGCGGGCACTATCTGGCCGCACGTGCGTTCCACGTGCGCGTGACCGAGTTCTTCCTTGGCATGCCCTGTCGCGTACGCCTCTCCCATAAGAGCGAGAAGTACGGCACCGAGGTTGGTGTGACGCCGATCCTGCTCGGCGGATACACGCGCATCTGCGGCATGGAGGGCGATGACGACCCGCTTCTGGCACCTGCGCTCGGCAGCGTCATGCGACGCGGACGCGCGAGCGCCGAGGAGGTGGCCGATGACATCGGCTGCACCCCTGACAAGGCCGTAAGTCTCCTCGATACCCTCTGCGACTGGGCGAGCGTTCGACAAGGCCAAGGACCGGAGGGACTCAGTGGCAAGGAGCGAGACGATCTTCCGCTCGTCTACGAGACGCTCCGCCGCGACGCGAACCTCCTCACCGAGTACGACCGTGGCCATGACTTCTCCTCCGGCAACGTCACGGAGGCGGGCGCGCCCTGTGAGAGCGACGTGTCGGATGACGAGCTCCTCGCCCGAGAGCGCCTTCGCACCTATCTCGGAGCGGGCTTCTGGAAGCGCATCGTGATGCTCGCCGCCGGCCCCCTCGTCAATCTCGCGCTCGCGGTTCTCATCATCATGGCGGGCCTCTCCATCCAGGGCGTCGATGTGATGGTCGATTCGAGTCAGCTCGGCGGTGTGACCGAGGGTTCCTACGCGGAGGCGGCCGGACTCGAGGCTGGAGACGTCATCACGTCCGTCAACGGAACGTCGATCTCCACCTGGGACGACCTCGTCGCCGCGATCGGCACCTGTCTTGACTCCGGCACCGACTTCGACCTCACCTATGTGCGCGATGGCATGGAGCACGCGACCTCGGTGGATCTTCCCGACGGGCAGACCGTGGATCTCCTCGGCATCTCCGCGTCGACGACGACCTACCACCCAACCATCGTGGAGTCAGCCGAATACGCCTGGAACTACGCCGCATTCTATGCGTCGTACGTCGTCAAGCTCATAGTTCCCACGCAGACCATGGGAGTGCTCAACCAATCCTCGTCCATCGTCGGCATCTCCGTCATGGCATCGGAGGCGGCCTCTGCCGGTGCCTTCGATCTCGTGCTCTTCTGTGCCGTCATCTCGATGTCGCTCGGCTTCATGAACCTTCTGCCCATCCCGCCGCTCGATGGTGGAAAGATGCTCGTCGAGATCATCCAGGCCCTCATGCGTCGCCAGCTCTCGATGAGGGTACAGACCATCATCGGCTATGCCGGCCTTGCCTTCTTCCTCTTTGTCTTCATCATCGTGCTGAAAAACGACATCATTCGATTTGTGATTGGCTAGGCGAGCATGGAACGTACCGACAGGCCTGTTCTCGCGCGTTCTCTCACGCGTCCTGTGAACGTAGGTGACGTCACCGTCGGAGGGGGCGCACCGGTGTCCGTACAGTCGATGTGCACGACGAGGACCTCCGACGCCCCGTCGACGCTCCGGCAGATCGAGGGACTTGCCGACGCTGGCTGTGAGATCATCCGCATGGCCATCCCGAGTTCCGCGGCCCTCGATGGCTTCGAGCGCATCTGCGCCGAGTCACCGCTTCCCGTCGTCGCGGACATCCACTTCGATCACAGACTCGCCCTCGAGGCCGCACGCCGAGGGGCGGCGGGCCTGCGCATCAACCCCGGAAACGTGGGGTCATGGGACCGCGTGGACGAGGTCATCGATGGCGCGGGCGAGGCGGGCATACCCATTCGCATTGGGGTCAACGCAGGTTCTCTCGACCCAGAGATCGACGCACGACCAGAACTCACGCTCTCGCAGAAGCTCGTGGCCTCCACGGTGTCGTTCGTCAACCACTTCCATGAACGTGGCTTCTCCGACATCGTGGTCTCCGCAAAGGCGCACGACGTGGTGACGACGCTCGAGACCTATCGTGCCCTCTCGTCCGCGCTTCCGCAGGTACCCCTGCACGTGGGTGTCACCGAAGCCGGCACGCTCCAGCAGGGTACCGTCAAGAACGCGGCAGGCGTGGGCATTCTCCTCGAAGAGGGCATCGGCGACACCATGCGTCTCTCCCTCACGGCGGACCCCGTCGAGGAGGTCAACGTCGCATGGGATCTCCTCTCCGCCCTCGGCATGCGTCGCCTGCGCCCCGAGCTCGTGAGCTGTCCCACCTGTGGTCGCACCGAGGTGGACCTGATCGCGATCGCGGAGGAGGTCGAGGATAGACTCCGGTGCGTGCGTGCCCCCATCACGGTGGCGGTCATGGGTTGCATCGTCAACGGTCCGGGCGAGGCACGGAGCGCGGACATCGGCATCGCCTGCGGGCGCGGCCGGGGCGTCATCTTCGTGGGTGGCAAGGCAGTGCGCACGGTTTCCGAGGACCAGCTGGTCGATGCCCTCTTCGAAGAGATCGGGCAGCGCTTTTCGTAACGTTCAGGACATGCGCGTGCCGTAGAATTCGTACGTTCGGTAGCGCCCGAGGAAGGACTCACGTTGAGACAGTACATGAAGATGAGCAGGCTCTACGCACCCACGATCAAGGAGGATCCCGTCGAGGCGGAGCTTGCCAGCCATAAGCTCCTGCTCCGTGCCGGCATGATTCGGCGTGGCGCCGCCGGGCTCTACTCGTATCTTCCGCTCGCCTGGCGCTCCATCCAGAAGATCGAGGCCGTGATCCGCGACGAGATGGAGCAGATCGACTGCCAGGAGATGATGACGCCGATCCTCACCGACGCCGACCTCTGGCGCAAGAGCGGCCGCTGGGACGTCTATGGCCCCGAGCTCATGCGCATCTCGGACCGACACGACCACGAGTACGCGCTCGGCCCCACCCACGAGGAGACCTACACGGATCTCGTGACCAACGAGCTGCGCTCCTACAAGCAGCTTCCCGTCATGCTCTACCACATCCAGGACAAGTTCCGCGACGAGCGCAGGCCGCGCTTCGGGCTCATGCGCAGCCGCGAGTTCATCATGAAGGACGCCTATTCCTTCTCGGCCACGCAGGAATCCCTGCAGGAGTGCTACGACCTCCAGAAGCAGGCCTACGCCAACTTCTGTCGACGCGTCGGTCTCAAGGCCCTGCCCGTCGTGGCGGATTCCGGTCAGATTGGTGGGGACACCTCCGTCGAGTTCATGGCCCTCGCCGGTGCCGGCGAGGCGGAGCTCGTCTACTGCGACGGCTGCGGGTTCGCGGCGGACGTCGAGGCCGCCACGGCGACCATCGACCTCGTCGACGGGGAGCCGGGCACCCTCGAGAAGGTCGAGACGCCTGGTTGCGCGACGATATCCGACCTTGCCGCCTTCCTCCACGTTCCCGAGGCGGGGACGCGCAAGGCACTCGCGCTCGTGGACGGCGACGGAAGGCCCGTCGTGTGCTTCGTTACCGGCGATCACGACATGAACGAGGTCAAGGCCGAGCACGTCTTTGGCTCCTATCACATGATGACCGACGAGGAGCTCATGGAATTCGGTCTCACCAAGGGCTTCATGGGGCCGATCGGCCTGCCCGAAGACGTTCGTGTCTGCGCAGACGCCTCCCTCCGCGACTCCCTCTGGTGGACCATCGGCGCGAACGAGAGCGGCTACCATTACATCCACGCCAAGCTGGGACGCGACTTCGAGCTTGACGACTGGGTTGACGTCATCACCGTCAAGGAGGGTGACGGGTGCCCCACATGCGGCAAGCCGCTGGATCATGCGCGTGGTATCGAGGTCGGACAGGTCTTCCAGCTCGGCACGAAGTACTCCGCCTCGATGGGTGCGACGTTTGCCGACGAGAACGGCGACGAGCAGCCCTTCCTCATGGGCTCCTATGGCATCGGCGTGGGTCGCACCATGCAGGCCATCATCGAGCAGCACCACGACGACGCAGGCATCTGCTGGCCCGTCTGCGTGGCGCCCTACGAGGTCGAGGTCATCCCGCTGGACGTCGCCGACGGCAACCCGGTGTGGGAGGCTGGCGTCGGCATCGCAGACGACCTCATCTCCCAGGGGGTCGAGGTCGTCCTCGATGACCGCAAGGAGCGTCCAGGGGTCAAGTTTGCCGACGCGGACCTTATCGGCCTGCCCTATCAGGTCATCCTCGGAAAGCGCGGCGTGAAGAACGGCACGGCCGAGGTAAAGGACCGCGCCTCGGGAGAGCGCACTGACGTGGCCCTCTCCGAGGTCTCGGGTTGGCTTGCGGACAAGGTCATCGCTCAACGCGCGTAGGAGGCACCATGAACTACACCGAGCTCGCCGCCGCAGCACGTGGCGGCATGGGTCCGTACTGCAAGGCATGCCCCATCTGCGACGGACGGGGCTGTGGCGCGTCCATGCCCGGCCCAGGCGCCAAGGGCAGGGGCCGTGTGGCCATGCGCAACTTCGGGGCGTGGGACGACGTCCTGCTCCGGACGGATCCGGTGCATGCCGCATTCGAGGCCTCCACACGAACGAAGGTCCTCGGGCGCGCACTCTCCATCCCCGTCCTCATCGGACCGGTAGGTGACGTCAACCGTCACTATGGGGACAAATACGACACGGTCGAATACAACCGGTACGCGCTGTGCGCCGCGCAGGAGGCAGGCACGCTCGCCTTCACCGGAGATGGGGTCAACGCATCCATCATGTCCGAGTCCCTGCAGGTCATGGCCACCATCGGCGGAGCGGGCATCCCCACGATCAAACCTTGGTCGATGGAGATCGTCCAGGAGAAGCTCGATGCCGCCATCCAAGTGGGACCTGCCGCCATCGCCATGGACATCGATGCCGCCGGCCTGCCCTTCCTCAGGGGGCAACAACCCCCTGCCGGCTACAAGGACGCAGGACAGCTTCGCGAGATATCGGACCAGTGCCACGATGCGGGCGTCCCCTTCGTCCTCAAGGGTGTCATGTCGCCCTATGTGGCCGAGAAGGCCGTGGATGCGGCCGTGGATGCCATCATCGTCTCGAACCACGGCGGTCGCGTGCTCGACGGCGTGCCCTCGACGGCCGAGGTCCTTCCTGACGTAGCCGCGGACGTCTCGGGCGACGTGAGCATCCTCGTCGACGGTGGCATCAGAAGTGGTCTGGACGTCTTTCGTGCGCTCGCCCTCGGCGCCCAGGCCGTCCTCATGGCGCGCCCCTTCGTCGTGGCGATCTATGGCGACGGGAAGCAGGGTGCCAAGGACTATCTCGCCCAGCTTGCGGACGAGCTTCGAGACACCATGGAGATGTGCGGCGCCGCAACGATTCGCGACATCAACGAGGACATGCTCGCCTGGTAGCCCATCGAAGCTCTACGAGGACGTCATCGCCCCATCTGGAGGCGACGCACAACTATCCGCACTGGATGCGCGACACGTATCCGACGCAGGCCGATGCCATGAGGGCATGCAGGCGGACGAGCTCTACGTCGCCGTGGTTGATGGCGATCTCGCGGGCACGATGGTGCTCGGGCACACGCCGGAAGCTGGCTACTCCAGGCAAGCTGGTCATCGCTGATGACTACGACCATACGCTCTGGTGTTCACGCTTGCCGTGGCGCCGACGTTTCTCGGCAGGGGAGTGGGTCTCGCCCTGCTCGATCACGCCGAGGGGTACGCACGCCTCGAGGGCGACCTGGCCGTCAGGCTCGACGTCGTCGCGGACAACGAGCCCGCCTGCCGTCTCTACGAGAAGGCGGGTTCTCCTACGTCGACACCGTGAGCCTCGGATATGAGAAATACGGCCTGCCGTGGTTTCGCCTCTACGAGAAGGTCCTCTAGAGGGCCGGCAGGGCTGAGATGGGGCGTACCGGGCATCGGGCGTGAGATGCCAGATATCGGAGTTATACTGCGCGATCGTGCGGTCGGACGAGAAGTATCCCGCCTTCGCGATGTTTACCAGGCACTTCCGTGCCCATGCACGCTTGTCCGCCATGTCATCCAGCATCCTGTCCTTGGTCGTGCAGTAGTCCGCGAAGTCGAGGAAGGTCATGAACCAGTCCTTGTCGAGAAGCTCGCCCTTGAGGCGCGAGAGATTCTCCTCGTCACCCATGGAAAGCATCTCGGGGCCAGTCAGAAAGTCCACGGCAGCAGACAGCGCGGGGTCGTCCGAGTAGTAGGCCTTGGGATCGTAGTCGCTGCGCTGGTAGTGGGCGATCACCTCGTCGGAGGAGGCACCGAAGGGGTAGAGGTTGCCCTCGCCCACGAGGTCGGCGATCTCGACGTTGGCGCCATCCATGGTCCCGAGCGTCACGGCGCCGTTGAGCATGAACTTCATGTTGCTCGTGCCCGAGGCCTCCTTGGAGGCAAGGCTGATCTGCTCGGAGATGTCTGCCGCGGGAATGAGCCTCTCGGCAGCCGTGACGTTGTAGTTCTCGATCATGACGACCTTGAGGTAGGTGCTTGCGTCCACGTCCGCCGCGATGACGTCACCCAGGCAGATGATGGCGTGGATGATGTCCTTGGCGATGGTGTAGGCCGGCGCGGCCTTGGCACCAAAGATTACCGTGATGGGACGCTCGGGCAGGCTGCCCGACTTGATGTCGAGATAGGTGCGAATCGCCCAGAGGAGGTTGAGCTGCTGGCGCTTGTACTCGTGGAGGCGCTTTGCCTGCACGTCGAAGACCGAGTCGGGATCGATCCTCGTCCCCTGGTGAGTCTGGAGCCAATCGGAGAAACGCCTCTTTCCGTAGCTCTTCACCTGCGCCAGCCTACGAAGGAAGTCATCGTCGTCGAGGTGGGCGAGAAGGCCCTCGAGCTCGCCCGCGTTCGTCTTCCAGCCCTCGCCGACCTCTGAGCTGATGAGGCTTGCGAGCTCCGGGTTGCATTCGACGAGCCAGCGGCGGAAGGTGATGCCGTTCGTCTTGTTGTTGAACTTCTCGGGATAGATCCTATAGAAGGGTGCGAGCTCGGTGTTCTCGAGAATCTCCGTATGAAGGGCCGCGACGCCGTTCACGGAGTGGCAGAAGTGGATGTCGATGTTGGCCATGTGGACGTTGTCCCATTCGTCCACGATCTGTACGAAGGGCTCGTCATAGGCCGCGCGCACGCGCTCGTCGAGCTTTCCCACGATAGGCATGAGCTGCGGGGCGACCTGCTCTATATAGGCCGCCGGCCAGGTCTCGAGGGCCTCTGCGAGGATGGTGTGGTTGGTATAGCCGCATACCCTCTCGACGATGTCGAGGGCCTCGTCGAGCTCGATGCCATGTTCGCCGAGCAGACGCACGAGCTCGAGAATGACCATCGTGGGATGGGTGTCGTTGATCTGGACGGCCGCATAGTCGGCAAGGTCGTGGAGGTCGCTGCCACGCTCCACGCATTCGTCGAGGATGAGCTGGGCGGCGTTGCTCGTCATGAAGTACTCCTGATAGACGCGAAGAACGCGCCCCTGCTCGTCGGAGTCGTCGGGATAGAGGAAGAGCGTGAGGTTCTTGGTAATCTGCTCCTTGTCGAATTGGATGCGGTTATGAATCACGCGCTCGTCGATGGAGTCCACATCAAAGAGGCGGAGGCGGCCGCACTTGCTGCCATAGCCCGTGACGTCGATCTCGTAGAGGGTGGACGTCACGTCAAAACCGCCGAAGTTCACGGTGTAGTGGTGGCCGGTGTTCTTCATCCAGTTTTCCCGACCCCACGTGAGCCAGTAGTCCGGTGACTCGTACTGCTTGCGGTTGCTGAAGCTCTGGCGAAAGAGACCGCAGTGGTAGGCGAGTCCGACGCCGTCGGCCGGAAGACCGAGCGTGGCGCAGGAATCGACGAAGCATGCGGCGAGCCTGCCTAGGCCGCCGTTGCCGAGTGACGGTTCGTACTCGAACTCCTCGAGCTCCGAGAGGGATCTGCCGGCAGCCGCCAGCTCGTCTCGCACCTCGTCGTAGAGACCGAGGTTGATGAGGTTGTTCCCGAGGAGCTTTCCGATGAGGAACTCGGCCGAGATGTAGTAGAGCTTCTTCCGACCCTCGTTGTAGCCGCGCTCATGCGCAGCCTCGCTGGTCAGCTCGAGAAGCGCGTTGAAGAGCTCGAGGTCGGTGCAATCGGCAAGAGACTTGCCCGTATGGGACGCGAGTGTGCTATGAGACATGCCAGTACCTCCGCAATGTATACCAATCAGTAATCACCCAAAAAGCCGAGTTCAATATAATCTCATTGGCGATGTGCTGTCTTGTAGTATCTTGGCAATCAATAGCACTATCCTATTTTCAACAACGTATCTCTATAAGAGGGCCACATGGAGTTCGATGAGTACGCGCAGTACCACGAGACGAAGCCCCACAAGCAGCCGGACTTTGCCTACAACACCTATCTCTGCACGATCCCGCAGGACTTCGATCGCGTGCACCCTCACTGGCACGAGCAGATGGAAGTCATCTACGTCAAACGGGGATCGGGAGTGGTCTCCGTCGACTTCGATCGCCTCGACGTGCGCGCGGGCTCGATCGTCCCAGTGCTTCCCGGGGAGATTCACTCCATCGAGGGCACGCCGGGCGAACGCATGGAGTACGAGAACATCATCTTCTCGCTGGGCATGCTCGGTGGGGGAGACGGGGACACGTGGTTTCGCCTGAACGTCCTCGAGCCGCTACGCGAGGGAAGGCTTACGTTCATGAGGCCCATCCCGCCCGGCACCGACTTCTATGTCGAGGCATCCGCGGCCCTCGATGGGGCCGACCTCGCATGTACCGATCGCCAGGCAGGCTACTCGCTTCTCGTCAAAAGCTCCCTCTTGGGACTCCTCCACGCCCTTTACGTTCATCGCCTCGATGAGTCGCAGGTTCGGCCGAGGAGGTCGACGGAGAGGCTCAAGACCGTGCTCGCCGACGTCAAGGTCCACTATGGCGAGAAGATATCCATAGCCGACGCCGCGCGTCTCGCCGGCTACAGCGAGTCGCACTTCATGCGCATGTTCAAGGAGGAGACGGGGCAGACCTTCGTGGCCTATCTCACCGGCTATCGGCTCTCGGCGGCGGTCTACCTCCTCAGGGAGACGAGCGAGCCGATCGGCAGCATTGCCCTGAGCTGCGGATTTGATAACTTCTCGTATTTCACCCGCACGTTTCGCGCACACTACGGAGTGACGCCCTCCAAGTTCCGGACGGGTGCGTGACGGGGGAGAGAACCTCACCAATCCGTAAAAAAGCAGGTCAGCGCCTTTGGCGCCGGCCTGCGTTCATGATTGGTGGGCCCAGCAGGATTCGAACCTGCAACCCAGGGATTATGAGTCCCCTGCGCTAACCGTTGCGCCATGAGCCCAAAAAATAAAAGAGCGACGGCAAAAACGCCGCCGCCCGTCATTTTTGGTGGAGAATAGGGGGTTCGAACCCCTGACCTCGTGACTGCCAGTCACGCGCTCTCCCAACTGAGCTAATTCCCCGTAGTTTGGTGCGGGAATTACTATACCAAAGTGAGACTGAGGGTCAAGGAACAATTTGGGTAAGCTACCCTTGAATCGGTCTTGCAACCACAGTGCCGTCACATTCCAATCCCTCCCGAGGAGGAGAAATGTCCCCAGATGCCAAGAAGCTCAAGATCGTGAGTCTTGTGACCATGTTCGCCGGAATCGCCGTCGCAGTCGTGGGAATCGTCCTTCTTACCGACGGCTTTGACCTGAGCGACCTCTTCGTCCTCGTCTCGGGCCTTGCGACCATGGTCCTCGGGGGTTCGGGAGCGCGCACGGCCAACGTGCCATCGAGTGCCAGGGGACTCGTTCCGCAGGCGGGCGCCGTGACGGCAGTCGACGTCGCCGCAGCCGCTGGGAGCGCCTTCGTCGTTTCCGGTCAGTTCGTCGCCATCGTAGCCGCAGCCATCATCGCCGTGCTCGCCCTTGCGTTGGCCCTCGCGGCAATGGGCGTGAAGAAGGGCCTTGAGAAGCTCTAGGACTGTCGTGGTGGCGGCGTTGGCGAGCATAACGAGCGAGTAGCAGGCATGGAGGGTCCGGATATCACCCTTTCATATCGTCTGCACTTCCTGACGTATCTCAATCTGGGTATGGTGCTGTATCTTTGCTACAGGCAATACGATGGGTTTGCCTGTAGCAATCACATGAATGAAGAGAAGGCTCTTGAATCGAAGTCTGGGAGTGCCCGTGGATTCCACGGGAGGCATCGTCATCTATGACACCGGGGATGGGCAGGCGAGGCTCGACGTCCATCTCGACGGGGAGACCGTCTGGCTCACCCAGACGCAGATGGCCGAGCTGTTTGGCGTGGGCGTTCCGGCTGTCGCCAAGCATATCGCGAACATAATTGATGAGGACGAGTTGGTCGCCGAGGCAACTATTTCCAAAATGGAACAAGTTTGAACGGAGGGGGTTTGCCAGGTCGGGCGCACCGTGTCCGTCTACGACCTCGACATGATCGTCTCGGTGGGCTATCGCGTGAACTCGCGCAAGGCCACGCGTTTCAGGCAATGGGCGACCGGCGTGCTCAGGGAGTATCTCGTCAAGGGCTTTGCCATGGATGACGGGCGGCTCAAGGACCTGGGCGGAGGCGGCTACTGGCGAGAGCTCCTCGACCGCATCCGCGACATCCGCTCGAGCGAGAAGGTGCTCTATCGGCAGGTCCTCGACGTGTACGCGACGGCCGTCGACTACGACCCCAGCTCGGCCGGGTCGCAGCGTTTCCTCAAGATCGTCCAGGACAGGCCCCACTTCGCGGCTCACGGGCATACGGCGGCCGAGGCCATCTACGAGCGTGCCGATGCCGACAGGCCCTTCATGGGCCTCCGGACGTTCAGGGGCGATCAGGTGACGCTGGCGGACGCACGCATCGCCAAGAACCATCTCGATGCGGACGAGCTCAAGATGCTCAACCAGCTCGTCTCCGGCTACTTCGACCTTGCCGAGGCCCGCGCGCGGCAGCATGTCCCCACGTACATGGCCGACTACGTGACGCTGCTGGACACCATCATGCAGGCAGCCACGGGAAGACCGGAGCTCGAAGGCGCCGGAAACGTGAGCCATGTTGTGTTTGATGGCCTTTAAGGTGCGGGTTGGGGACGCTGACGATAATCCGTACCAAACACGTCGTTTGGGATGGAATGGTCAAGATATCTTGACCATTCCAGCATCGCAGCCTAGAGAATGTACGGAGAAACGTCAGCACCCCCTTCTGCTCAGATCCTCTTGACAGAACACACCTCTTAGGGAGGGGTTTCGGGCGTCTCCGTGATCCCGCCGTCCACGCACCTTCTCTTCCGACCGCAGACGGTGGGCTCAGAAATCCCAAGCATATGGGCCACCTCGGCCAGCGCGGAGCCGCTGCCTCCGTATGCAAGACCCATCGCCAGACGCACCGTTTTCTCAGGATACTTTGCTGGATGCGGCGAGGAACTCCTCTTGCTGCCGTTGGCGGCGCGCAACCACGACGACGCGGTGGACTTGCTGATGCCGAACCTCTCCTGCGCGTCGCGGACGGAATGGCCATTCATCGCGGTAGTCAATCAGAGACTCCCGTGCTTCCTTTGGATACGCCAGGAGTGCTTCCCCTTTGACTCGAAGCCCCCAGGATTATGGGCGCACTCTCACCTCTCCACTTCGCCCTCAATCTATATAGACGCCTACCGCTATTAAAACGTTTGGGTTTTTATTTCTCGTCTTCCTTTTTACAGGTTATTTTCAACCGTTTGGGGGTGGTACTGCAAATGGAACGTACCCAAGGTTGTTATGCGGCTACACTACAAGTAAGGTGGTGATACAAATAATGGCAGCACGCTTGCTCTTTTCGACTATCTCCCATCGTTGTAGCAAAATACTTAATCATCTGATAGGGCTTAAAAAGCCAAGTTAACTCTATTATATATAAATAGTACTTAAGAGGAGAACCCATGAAAGCTGCTGTGAAAACGCTTCTTGTTCTTTTCGGAGTTTCTCTCGCCTTTATACTTACGTGCGGCTTCTCTCCTTCAGTTGCTCTTGCGGCTGAACCTATTAACCCCGTTAGTAGCAATGAAATAAGCGACAGATTTGCCCAAATATCCGAGTCTTATAATGTCGGAGACACCCTTTCAGAGGAGGATGCGGCATTCGTATGGGAGAATGGACTGCAAGACGAGCAGCCTGTTTTGACAAGGGGAAGCGCCTCTATTTACGAAACACGAACAGCTTATGGAACTACAGCGATACTTTCAGGAACCGTATGGCATAATGGAACATTTAACTATAATTTCGGAGGCAATGTGAGGGGACGCATCACCTCTGGGCAAACTCCACGTCAAATGACAGTGACCGTTACATGCCAAGCCTTCGGTCTAGTTGGAAGCTCAACTGTTCTCCAATATTCTGATAGTGTCACTTCCACATCCTATGGGTCAAGAACAGTAAGTATGAGTAAGAGCAAGAATTACTCTGGAGTAACCGCGGTCTATGTCATCAATACCCAGCTCGATGTCACAACCGCTTCGGGCAACGGTTTCACCATCAACGCCTCGTAAGAGGAGATGATTCGTGTGTCTGCGAAAGCGTTGCCCCTGTGGGAAAGAATGCGCCTTATCGTCGCCAGCGGTCTCATATTTGCCGTTCTGGGGGGACTTCCCGCTGCCCCCTTTAGTCGAGCGGCGACCGATCTAACCGAGAGCGAGGCGCTTTTTCCCTCAATTGCTTTTTATGTCCTGCTTGGTGCCATCTACGCGCGAAGCTATCCGTTCTTTGCCGGGAGCGCTCCTCGTCGTATGCTGTGCTCGCTGGCAACTTGTTTTCTCGCATGGATCGGTCTCACCTTTGTTGCCCTCAGCCTTCTCTTCTCCGGGCTTTTTAACTTCACAACCGGCCACGGCGCATATGCGGCGCTCGTGGGAGTCCTGCTCGTCGTTGTGGCGCTGCGCATCTTTCTCGGCCCGATGCGCCTAGCAAGAAGAAGCGACGTCACAGGATAGCCCCCGCGAAAGCGACCACAGGGAGCTAGGGTCTCTCTATGATTCTAGCTCCCTTGTATTATATAAATATTTAATATTTGCACACTTGAGTCAGCCCCTCGTATCCATGTCAAGAAACACAAAACTACTCTAGTTACCATTCCTCGACCTATTATCTGATGGGCGGTCTGTAAGGCTGTATCGGTGCACGATGAGGAGGCCGCCGCTTAGCACGAGCCGCAGGTCCCATCTCCTTCCCCTGGAGGCATATGACTTCAGGGGATTATGCGCGGTAATTCTCTGTGACATGGAACAGAGCCACTCCGAGGCGGAGAGAGGGCTCGCGTTTCCCAGAGCGTGCGCCGCCTCTTTGGTGCAGGAGGCCTCCCGGCACCCTCGCCTTAGGGCTCGTGACCAGTATCTCCTCCGTGCGTCTCGTGGTCGTCGCGCTGTATCCGAGCGCGAGGTTGTGTTTGTACAAGCCCTATCTTCGGAAAGGGATGCTGACATTTCTCCGTACCTTCTCTAGGCGGAATGATGGAGAGGGGCGCATCCCCACCCCTCCATTCTCCCAAGACACGAAGTCTCCAGGTTTTTGAGCGCACTCCCTTTTGTCCTATAACCCACGGATTGGTCCCCGCGGTGCATAATAAAAGAAACAGCCCGGGACATGTATCCCGGGCTGCTGATTTGCATGGTGGGCGATGCTGGATTCGAACCAGCGACCCCATCCGTGTGAAGGATGTGCTCTACCCCTGAGCCAATCGCCCGCATCAACGCCTGAGCATCATACCAAAACCCGTAACCAAGCGTGCGCGAGAATGAAAACCTTCTCGAGATGGACGAATGCGGCCTGGCGAGAATTCGCCGGGCGGCACAGTCATCGTCCGTGAGACACTAGGAAGGATTATCAATCCGGCGGCAACCCCACGGAGGAGATTCGAATGGGCGAGAAGAGGCATCCGTCGACCATGCGACGGACCGTTCACTACTTTTGGACCGTGACGAAGACGAGCAAACCGGCCTTTCTCGGCGCGCTCGCCTCGTCTATCGGATACGTGGGCTTCCTTACCTACGCCAACTCGTACTACATGGCCGAGATCGTGGACGCGGTCAGCGCCGGCGGAGCCACGCTGCAGTCGCTTACGCCTCTCGTCGTGGCGCTCATCGTGGTCAACGTGCTCGGGCAGGCGTGTTCCAAGCTGCAGGACTACACCTGCTGGAAGCTGGAGAACCAGGCGACCTACGAGCTCGACACCCACTGCTTCGACACCCTTTCGAACCAGTCGATGACCTTTCACTCCAACCGTTACGGTGGCTCGCTCGTAAGCCAGACCTCCAAGTTCGTGTCGGCGTACTCGAACCTCACGGACACGATGGTCTACTCCGTGGTCCCGACGCTGACCTCCGTCGTGCTCACCATCGTCATGCTCGCGGCGGCCGTGCCCCTCTACGTCATCGTCCTCTCGGTCTTCCTCGTCGCGTACGCGATCGTGACGTATCGGCTCTACAAGCGAATCCTCCCCATAAACGCGCAGGCCTCCGCTGCCCAGAACCGCCTCTCGGGCGAGCTCTCAGACTCCGTGACCAACATCCTCACCGTAAAGACCTATGGTCGCGAGGCCTACGAGAGACAGGTCTTCGACGAGGCGAACCGCGAGGCTCGTGCGGCAGACGCGCGCGGTATGCTCCAGTCCACGATCACGGGCACCGTCACGAGCTCCATGATCGTGGTCATCATGGCGCTCGCCATCGTCTTCATCGCAGGTGGCAACGCCTGGTTCGGCATCTCGGCAGGCATGCTCGTCATGATGTTCAACTACACCTACCAGCTCACGATGCGATTCAACATGCTGAGCAGCACCATGCAGCGCCTCAATCGCGCCTTCGGCGATGCCGCGGACATGACGCGCATCCTTCGACGAGCCGCGGCTCGTGGCTAGACGTGAAGAACGCCCCCGACCTTCCTCGTCACGTCCGGGAGCATCGACTTCGAGAACCTCAACTTCTGGTACGAGGACGCCGAGGCATCGGACAAGGTCTTTGACGAGTTCTCGCTGCACATCCCAGGAGGGTCAGCGCGTAGGGACTCGTCGGTCCGCTCGGGAGCGGGCAAGACGACGCTCACCAAGCTCCTGCTGCGACTGTCCGACATACAGGAGGGTCGCATCCTCGTCGACGGCCAGGACATCTCCCGATGCGCGCAGCAGAGCCTTCGCCACCAGATCGCCTACGTGCCGCAGGAGGCCCTCCTCTTCCATCGCACCATCCGGGAGAACATCGCCTACGGAAAGCCAGGTGCCACCGAGGACGAGATCGTTCGCGCCGCCTGCGAGGCGAACGCCATGGAGTTCATCGAGAGGCTTCCCGGGGGACTCGACACGTTGGTGGGGGAGCGTGGCATCAAGCTGTCCGGCGGTCAGCGACAGCGCGTGGCAATCGCCCGGGCCATCCTCGCCGACGCGCCCATCCTCGTACTCGACGAGGCCACCTCGGCGCTCGACTCGGAGAGCGAGGGACTCGTGCAGGAAGCACTCATCCATCTGATGCGCGGTCGGACGTCGATCGTGGTCGCGCATAGGCTCTCGACCGTCGCCTCCCTTGACCGAATCGTGGTCCTTGCCGACGGCCGCGTGGCGGAAGACGGCACGCACTCCGAGCTTCTCGAGTCGGACGGGGAGTATGCTCAACTGTGGGGCCGACAGACCGGTGCCTTTCTTGATAATGGAGACTGACTGGACGGGACGAGCACGCGTGCGTCGCTCCTGGTCGGAATCTGGCTTGGGAGGGGAGCGCATATGAAGAAGCAGACGAGACGGTCTCTCGCCAACATCGGCGTCGTCGTTGCGACGATTGGCGTATTGGCCCTCGGCCTCTTCATCACCTACCAGATCATCGCGATGGGGTACCATTCCTCGGATGGCTCCACGCCATCGTCCTCATCGTCTTCTTCGACGTCCTCTTCGGCATCCTCGTCCGCTGCCACATCGGACGCGTCTGACAGTGCAACGAGTACCGTGAACCCCCTCACGGTACGTGCCCAGCAGATCGTTGGCACCATGACCATCGAGCAGAAGGTGGCACAGCTCTTCGTCGTGCAGCCTGAGGCGGTGACGCAGGTGAGCACGCAGACCAAGGCCGGCGACTACACCCGTGAGTGTCTCAAGAAGTACCCGGTGGGCGGCATCGTCTACTTTGCCAAGAATCTCACCTCGAGCTCCCAGACCAAGGCCATGCTCACCGACACGCAGACCTACTACGAGCAGATCATGGGCTTTCCCATCCTGCTTGGGGTCGACGAGGAGGGCGGTACCGTGGCGCGCATCGCGGGCAACGCCAACTTTGGCATAGCCAACGTCGGCGACATGGCCGCCATCGGCGCCACGGGCGACACCTCCAAGGCCACGGACGCCGCCGTGACCGTAGGGACCTACCTCAAGAACCTCGGCTTCAACCTCGATTTCGCACCCGTGGCGGACATAGCGAGCACCACGAGCTCCGCCTTGGCGCGTCGCTCCTTCGGTGCCGACGCCGCGACGGTGGCACCGATGGTTCGTGCGCAGGTCGGGGGCTATCTCAGTACGGGCATCCTCTGCTGTGCGAAGCACTTCCCGGGCATCGGTGGTGCGGAGGGCGACTCCGAGAAGGAGCTCGTCTACACCCACTCCACCCTTGACGAGATGAAGACGTCCGAGCTCCTTCCCTTCGAGGCTGTTATCGACGCCGGGGTACCGATGATCATGGTGGGCCATCTTGCCTGCACCGAGGTGACGGGCGACGACGTTCCCGCCTCCCTCAACCCCAAGATCGTGACCGATGTCCTGCGCGACCAGCTTGGGTACGACGGCGTCATCATCACCGACTCGCTCCAGATGGGTGCCGTCGCAGGTCTCTACAGCTCATCCGACATAGGCGTGCGGGCGCTGCTCGCCGGCGATGACATGATTCTTATGCCCTCTGACTTTCAGACCTGCTACCAGGGGGTCCTCGACGCGGTCTCCGACGGGACCCTCAGCGAGGAGCGCATCGACGAGTCGGTGGTCCGCATCGTCCGTGCCAAGCTCGCGCTCGAGTCGTGACGTCCGCCGACACGCCTCCTCTATGGTGTTCTGCCAAGGCTTGCCCCAAGGGGTCGTGCCAGAAGGGGTATGTCTCGTATAATTCCTTACTTGGCGATACGCCAGACGGGCGTACGGATGAGGAGGGCACACCATGGCCGATGCAAGCGGTGATCCAGTCGAGGTCTTTGACATGCACCTCGCTCACGTGGGCATCAATGCCACGAGCGACGAAGAGGCACATGACGTCGCGCGACGGTTCGAGACACTCATGGGCCTTGCCACGCGCGAGATGCCGCCGTCCTACTTTGCCGGGACGCTTGTCGAGGTCATGAAGGGAAGCGGCCGCGGCACCAAGGGTCACATCGGCTTCCACGTCAATGACCTCGATGCTGCCGCTGCATGGTTCTCCGCACGCGGCTTCGAGGTCGACGAGTCGTCACGAGCCTTCCTGCCCGACGGTAGTCCGCTGCTCGTCTACTTCAAGGACGAGATAGCAGGCTTTGCCATCCATCTCACCACAGCCGACTAACGACGAATACCGGAGATTTGGTTTGATAGCACTTGCTGATAAGATCACGAAGTCATTTGGCGGCCGCGTCCTGTACTCGTCCGCCACGCTGCAGCTCAACGCTGGCGAGCGGTGGGCCCTCGTCGGACCCAACGGTGCGGGCAAGACCACGCTCCTGCGCATCGTCATGGGTCTCGAGGTTGCCGACGAGGGGACGGTCAGCTTCGCCAAGGACACCACGATCGGGTATCTCGAGCAGGAGGCCAAGCTCGAGGGAACCAAGACGGCCCTGCAGGAGGTCGTGGACTCGGCCGTCGAGGTCAAGGAGGTCGAACGCCTCGTTCGCGACTACGAGCACAGGATATCGCATGCGACGCCCGGCCCGAAGCTCGACTCCCTCCTCGAACGCTACGGACATGCGCAGGATCGCTTCGAGCGGCTTGGCGGATACGAGCTCGAGAGCAGGGCACGGGCGATTCTCGGTGGCCTCGGCTTTCCCATCGAGGACTTCGACAAGCCCGCGGCCGACTTCTCGGGCGGTTGGCAGATGCGCATCGCCCTTTCCAAGCTGCTGCTGCGCCATCCCGACCTCCTCCTCCTCGACGAGCCCACCAACCACCTCGACCTCGAGAGTGTTCGCTGGTTCGAGCAGTTCATAGCCGGCTACGACGGCGCGGTCCTGCTCGTGAGCCATGACCGCGCGTTCATGGACGCCTGCGTGAGCCACGTTGCCGCCCTCGAGAACAAGCGTCTCGTGACCTATACGGGAAACTACTCGGGCTATCTCAGGCAGCGCGAGGACAACCTCGAGCAGCTGCGTGCCAAGAGGGAGGCCCAGGAGCGCGAGATCCAGCACATGGAGGTCTTCATCGAGCGCTTCAGGTACAAGCCGACGAAGGCGAAGCAGGTCCAGGAGCGCGTGAAGAAGCTCGAGAGGGTCCGAGAGGAGCTCGTCGTCCTCCCGGAGCAGTCGAAGCACGTCCATTTTCGCTTTCCCGACCCTCCGCGCACGGGGGACTCCGTGGTCAGCGTGGACGGTGTCGCAAAGCACTTCGGGGACAACCGCGTCTATGACGACGTGAGCCTCACGCTCTACCGCGGTGACCACGTGGCCCTCGTCGGGCCGAACGGTGCGGGCAAGTCCACGCTCATGAAGCTCATCAACGGAAGCCTTGCGCCGGACGCGGGAACCATCGCACTGGGACAGAACGTGACTGTGGCCTACTACGCGCAGCACCAGCTCGAGCAGCTCAACCCATCCAACACCGTTCTCGCCGAGATGGACGGCGTGGCCCCCGGCTGGACGAGCTCGGACGAGCGACGCCTGCTCGGAGCCTTCCTCTTTCACGGTGATGACGTCGACAAGCGCGTTCAGGTGCTTTCGGGTGGCGAGAAGGCTCGTCTCGCGCTCGCCAAGATGCTCGTGGCGCCAGACCCGCTGCTCTGCCTGGATGAGCCGACCAACCATCTTGACATCGACTCCGTCGACGTCCTGGAGGAGGCGCTCACGAAGTTCCCGGGGACGATCGTCCTCATCAGCCACGACGAGCACCTCGTGCGCGTCCTGGCCAACAAGGTCGTGGACGTCCGTGACCACAAGGTGACCGTCTATGACGGGGACTATGACTACTACCTCTTCAAGCGCGCGGAGCTCGAGGCGAAGGGCACCGAGGATCCTGGTGTCGTCGAGCAGTCGACGGTCGTGTCCCCTGCCTCCCCGGAAGATGACGCCCAGTCTGCGGGTCGCAACGTCAAGACGCGCGAGCAACGGCGCGTCGAGGCCGACGAGAGAAACCGTCGCAACAAGGCGCTCAGAAAGACACGCGAAAGGTTGAAGCAGGTCGAGGCCGCACTCGAGCCCGCCCACAGGCGCCATGACGAGCTCATGACGCTGATGGCCGACGAGAGCCTCTACAACGACAGCGACAAGTTCAACCAGTGCCTCACGGAATACAATGCGCTCGCGAGGAAGATTCCTGCACTCGAGCAGGAATGGCTCGAGTTGTCAGAGAAGATCGAGGAGGGAGCCGATGAGTAGCAGGGGAAGTGCCGACACCCTGGTCGTCAGGATCCTCGGACTTGTCGCCATCGTCTTTCGTGTCGCGGGTATCCTCATCGCGGTCCTCGTCGTGGCAAACGTCTTTGCGTCGGGCGCCATACGTATGGTGCTACTTGACGTCAACGGATTCATGTCGGGCATCATACCAGGGTTCCTGCGTGGGCTCTTCGTCTTCCAGACGCCCTTTGACGGGGCGTTTCGCGGTGACTTCGCCATCCTTGCTATGATGTGTCTTGTCGCCGACTGGGTCTTCTGCCGGATCGCTTCCTCGCTGCGCTGACGCTGCGAGAGGGGAGTGCCACGTGCTTGCTTCGTTCTCGACCGGACAGATCATCCGCATCGTCATCTCGGTCGTTCTCGTCATGTTCTCTGCCATCCTGCATGAGGTCGCCCATGGCTGGGCGGCCTATAGGCTCGGTGACCCGACGGCCAAGGAGGCGGGCAGGCTCACGCTCAATCCCGCGGCCCATCTGGACGGCTTTGGGTCGATCGTCCTTCCGCTGCTCATGGGCCTCATGGGCGGACCCATCTTCGCCTACGCCAAGCCCGTGCCCTACAACCCCAATCGTCTGCGCAAACCCCGTCGCGACGAGGTCCTCGTCGCGCTTGCCGGCCCGACGGCCAACCTCCTCCAGGCGCTCCTGGGAACCGCCCTCCTCTACGTCTTCTACCACGGGTACGTGGGACTCGTTCAGAGCGGTGTCGTGATCTCGACCGACGTCATCGGGTGGATCGTCCTCATCCTCGAGTCGTACGTCTACGTGAACCTCGTGCTCATGTTCTTCAACCTCATCCCGCTGCCACCGCTCGACGGCTCCAAGGTCATCTTCCTCTTCCTCTCGGGGAGCGCGCGTCGGACCTACTACACGATCCAGCGCTACGCGATGCCCATCCTGCTCGTCTGCATGTACGTGCTGCCGTACTACTTTGCCGTCAATCCTCTCGGCGCCTATCTCAACGCCACCGCAGGCGCCCTTTACGACCTGCTCATCGCGGTGATCTAGGCATGTCCTACCGCGTTCGCACGCAGGCGTACTCCGGACCCTTCGACCTGCTCCTGCAGCTCGTGAGCCGCCAGAAGGTCGCCATCGGGTCCATCTCCATCTCCGACGTCACCGAGCAGTACCTCGCAGAGGTCAGTCGGATGGGTGACCTCGACCTCGACGTGGCGAGCGACTTCGTGCTCGTGGCCTCGACGCTTTTGGAGATGAAGGCCGCGGCGCTCGTGCCGGACACGTCGGTTCGCGTCGTCGACACGGACGTCGGGGATGACGGGGACCTCGAGGGGCTCTCTCCCGACGAGGCGCGTGAGGTCCTCATCGCAAGGCTTGTCGCCTACAAGCAGTTCAGGAACGCGGGCACCGCGCTGGCCGCGAGGGCCGAGGCCGAGAGTCGCATGCTCCCTCGTACCGTCGGCGCCGATCCGGAGTTTCTCGACCTCATGCCTGACTATCTCGAGGGCATCTCGCTGAGGAGCCTTGCCGTGATCTGCGCGGACATCGACAGCCGTCGCGAGACCCTGCTCCTCGAGGCCGAGCACATCGCCCCTCGGAGACTGCCGGTCGCGCTCACCGTGGCCTCGGTCGATCGTCTGGCGCGTACGCGCGGCCGCGTCACCTTCTCCGAGCTTCTCGACGGCCACTCCGAGCCCGAGCTCGTGGTTGCCAACTTCCTTGCCATACTCGAGCTGTTCAAGCGTGGGATGGTGACGGTAAGGCAGGCCGAGACCTTCGGTGAGATCGAGATAGACCACATAGACGGAGCGGAGCCGTACAGACTGGACGAGTCCGTCCTCTCGGAGATCGACGCCGAAGACGTCGACGACGCACTCATTGCCACCATCGAGACGGACGAGAGGGAGAACTAGTGGAAGACCTCGAACATCTGGAATCAGGCTCGCTCAAGGGGATGCTCGAGGCGCTGCTCCTCGTCTCCGACGACTCCGTCTCCGCGACTGACTTTGCGAAGGTCCTCGGCGTGGCGCCAGGTGAGGTGGCGTCTGCGTTGGCCGAGCTCTCGGCCGAGTATGCGGACGCCAACCGAGGCTTCCAGCTTCGCGAGGTGGCCGGAGGCTGGCGACTCTTCACGCACCCCGCCTACCATGACCAGGTCTCCGGCTTCGTGCTTTCGTGGGACACCAGGAAGCTCTCGCAGGCGGCCCTCGAGACGCTCGCCGTGGTCGCCTACCACCAGCCTGTCACGCGCGAAGGCGTGCGAGCCATCCGCGGCGTCAACTCCGAGGGCGTCATCAGCTCCCTCATCGAGAAGGGCCTCGTGCGCGAGATGGGTCACGAGGCCGATCGCGGTCAGGCGATCCTCTATGGCACCACGCGTCACTTCCTCGAGCGCTTCGGACTTCGGTCCCTACATGACCTGCCACCCTTGGAGGACTTTGCCCCCGACGAGGAGTCGAGATGCTTCATTCGCGAGCGGCTCTCCGGTCGGACGATCTCGAGCACGCTCGAGGAGACGGCGGCCGACATGGACGACGAGCGCGAGCTTCTCGAGGACGACTACGATGACGCCGAGCTGGACCCCGCAGCAGATGGCGGCACCGATGAGTGAGGATGAGACGATCTATCCCATGCGGCTCCAACGCTTCCTCGCCCGAGCGGGGGTGGCGAGCAGACGTGGTTCCGAGCGGCTCATGAGTGCCGGTCGCGTCCGTGTGAACGGGGAGGTCGTGACCGAGCTTGGTAGCAAGGTCGACCCGCTCGCCGACGTGGTGACCGTCGACGGCAGAGTCTGCACCATTGCCGAGAGCCCGACCTACCTCATGCTCTACAAGCCCATCGGCTACCTCACCACCATGAGCGATCCCATCGGGAGGCCCTGCGTGGCCGAGCTCGTCCCCACGGACGAGCATCCCGGACTCTTTCCCGTGGGAAGGCTCGACTCCGACACGACGGGCCTTTTGCTCTTCACCACCAATGGTGACCTGGGGCAGGAGCTCCTCCACCCGTCACATCACGTCGACAAGCACTATGTGGCGCTCGTCTCGGGCACGCCAAGCGCGCATGACCTCGAGAGGCTGCGGCGTGGCGTCCAGCTTGAGGATGGCGTGGCCTCGCCTGCCGGAGCGGAGCTCCTGGACGATGCCGACGCGCTCTTCTCGGTGGTCGCACCCCGAGGTGTCGGGAGAACGGGCGGCGGGGAGCCCAACGCCGTGGTCGGGATCACCATCCACGAGGGCAGGAAGCACCAGGTCAAGAAGATGATGCAGGCCGTGGGGCACAAGGTGCTCCGTCTTCATCGCGACGTCTTCGGGCCCCTCGTGCTCTCTGGCATCGGCGAAGGGGAGTGGAGGCCGCTCGACCCTTGCGAGACGACGCTCCTCGAAAAGATCGCCGCTGACAGGAAGGATGCTGAGTAGTGGACTTTTCCATCCGCCAGAGAGTGCTTCTCATGAGACACCCCGAGACTCCCGCGAACACCGAGCGCTTCTTCTCGGGCAGGAGGGACGTGCCCCTCACCGAACGGGGTCGGGTGGAGCAGGCGCGCGGCGTGGATGCGCTCGTGGCCTTCCGACCGGAGCGCATCTGGTGCTCTCCTCTCTCTCGCTGTCATGACCTCGCCATGCGAGCCGCGAGCATGCTGGGAGTTCCCTGCGAGGATCGCGACGAGCTCGTGGAGTTTGACTTCGGCACGCTCGAGGGCACCAGGTTCGCGGATGCGGGCACGTCGGGATACCCCTTCCCGTGGCCGCTCGACGAGGACGGGCACTCGATGCCCGCACCACAGGCAGAGTCGTTCGAGGACGTCGCCGCTCGCGTGGACTCCCTCCAGGAGGAGATCCTCGGACTCACCGGACGCACGGCGTGCGTGAGCCACGGCGGACTCCTTCGCATGTTCCTCGCACGCGCCTATGAGATTCCCTTCGATCGCTTCTGGGACGTGCACCTCCTCAACGTGCACTCGCTCTTCTTCACAAGCACAGGGCGTGAGCTGCAGCTCGGTGGCTTCAACCTCTCGCCCGAGGAGGTCATCGAGCGGTGCACCAAGGCAAACGCCTACGATATGCGCAACATCTGGGGCGCATCCGGGAAGGACTAGCATGATCGTCGCAATCGACGGGCCCGCGGGGTCCGGTAAGTCCACCGTCGCTCGCGCGGTCGCCGAGAGGTGCCATCTCACCTACCTCGACACGGGGGCGATGTATCGTTCCGTGGCTGCGGAATGCCTCCATCGAGGCATCGACCCCGAGGACGGCGTGCGCGCGGCAGAGGTCGCACGCACCTGTACCATCTCGTTCGGGACCGATGGCACACGACAGACCGTCTCGGTGGACGGACGGGACGTCACGGATGAGATACGCACGCCCGAGATCGACCTCGCGGTCTCTCCCGTCTCGGCCGTCCCCGCGGTGCGCGAGGCCATGGTGGCCCTCCAACGCAAGGTCGGCGAGGCCGGGGGCGTCGTTGCCGAAGGCCGCGACATCGGCACGGTCGTCTTTCCGAACGCGGAGGTGAAGGTCTTCCTCACCGCCGACGCGTCTGCCCGCGCGCACCGCCGGGCGGTGCAGCGGGAGGGCGGCGACGCGGCCAAGGACGCCACGGCCGTAGCCGACGTCGCCGAGGAGCAGTCCATCCTCGAGGACCTCAGGCGGCGCGACGAGTACGACTCGAACCGCGCCGCCTCCCCCCTCAGACCGGCCGACGACGCCGTGCGCATCGATTCGTCCTCCCTTGCGGTGGAGGAGGTCGTGGCGAGGATCGTCTCGCTCAGCCCCGAGCTCGAGAGGATGTCGGGCATCCCGTCTCGTCGCGAGAAGACCTCCCAGAAAACGACCGCCGATCAAACCGAGACGGGACGCGAGCGTGATTCGAAGCCCGGAGGGAAGCTGCGCGCATTCAGAGGCAACTCCTTCGACGACTACTACGACAGCGCCCTGGCAGACCATCCGCTACCTGCGCGCATGTTCATGGGCTTCGTGGTATGGGTGCTCATCGTCGTGAGCAAGATCATCTGGCCCTGGAAGATCGAGGATGCCGAGAAGCTCCTGACGGCCGGCGACGGCCGTGGTCGTGTGCTGATCATGAACCACACCTCGATGCTCGATCCGGTGATCGTGGTGCCGTACCTCTGGATTCACGGCATCAGGATTCGTACCATCTACAAGAGCGAGTTCGACAAGGTCAAGATTGCCACATGGTTCTTCTCCCGCGTAGGGGCATTTCCCGTGGAGCGCGGATCCGCAGATATGAAGGCAGTGCGACGTGCGCGGGCGTCGCTTCTGCGGGGGGAGTGGATCCTCATCTACCCCGAGGGAACCCGCGTGAAGAGCGACGACGAGCCCGTGGTCGTCCACGGAGGCTTTGCGCTCATGGCACACATGGGCAAGGCGAGCGTTCAGCCGCTCGCCATCGTCGGCGCGCGCGACATCACGAGGCGCGGTGGGCACCTTCACAGACCAGGTCGCGTCTTTCTCAGGACCGGAGACCCCATCGAGTTCTCCGACCTTGACGCCAAGGGCAAGAAGGCACAGATCGCGGCCATGGAGCGCATTGCGATGGATCGCGTGTACGCCCTGCGCGCCGAGCTGCGTGCGGAACATCCCGGAAAGATGTAGGAACACATGCCACGGATTCTCACTGCAGACGAGGCTGGTGCCTGCTATGGCGTGGAACGCGCGCTCGCTATGGCCGAAGAGGCCGTCTCGAATGCCGAGGGGCCTGTCCATACGCTCGGTCCCCTCATCCACAACCCACGGGTCGTCGCCGATCTCGAGAGCGCTGGCATAACCGTGGTGAGAACGCCCGCCGAGGCCGCTGGGGAGACGCTGCTCCTCCGTACGCATGGCGTCACTCCCGAGGTGGAGCGCGAGGCCCGCGAGGTGTGTCGACACGTGCTTGACGCGACCTGCCCCTTTGTCAAGAAGGTCCACGTGGCCGCCGAGAGGCTCTCTCGCGAGGGCTATCAGGTCGTCGTGGTGGGGGAGGCGGGACACCCCGAGGTCGAGGCGACGGTCGCGCACGCCGCCGGCGCCGTGGTGGTCGACTCCGCTGCCGAGGCCCGCTCGCTCGGACTTCACGGCAAGGTCGGCGTCGTCGTCCAGACCACGCAGTCGCACGCCCGGCTCATGGAGGTCGTGGGCGAGCTTCTCGCCTGCGCCGACGAGGTACGCGTTTTCGACACCATCTGCGAGGCGACGTCCGGTCACCAGCGGGCCTGCGACGAGCTCGCGCGTACGGTGGACGTCATGGTCGTGATCGGCGGCAGGAACTCCGCGAACACGACGCGTCTTGCCGAAATCGCCGCAAAGAGCTGCCCGAGCACGCATCATGTGGAATGCGCCGACGAGCTCGACCCCGCCTGGTTCGTCGGTGCGCGAGCCATCGGCATCACGGCAGGCGCCTCGACACCTGCGTCGCAGATCGCGGCCGCTCGCTCGACGATCACGAGAATGGTCGGCGAGGAGTAGCCATGGCAGAGCAGCGAGCCGACTACGCAAGCTCGAGACCGCAGGCGACAGGTGCCTGGGTTGCGCGCGTGGAGAAGGAGGGCCCAGCCTGGGAGGCGGGCATCGAGCCGGGCATGCGCATCGACTCGGTGAACGGTCACGTTCTGCGCGACATCATCGACTGGCGCTGGGAGGCCGACGGGGCGAGCTGTGACCTCCTGGTCTTTGACCCTACGGACGGCGGTACCTATCCTTGCACCCTCGAGCGGGAGTCCGGGGAGGACTGGGGCCTCGACTTTACCGACGTGCTCTTCGACGGCATTCGCACCTGCGTGAACGCCTGCCAGTTCTGTTTCATGAGCATGCTGCCCGAGGACATGCGTCCTTCGCTCACGCTCCGAGACGACGACTACCGGCTCTCCTTCCTCCAGGGAAACTTCGTCACGCTCACGAACCTCACCGACGATGACGTCGAACGCATCATCGCCTGCAGCCTCGAACCCATGAACGTCTCGATTCACGCCATCAGCCCCGAGGTGCGCCGTTCGCTCATCGGTCGCAACGCGCAGCGAGGGGTGGACGTGCTCGAACGACTCTGTGAGGCAGGAATCGAGATCCATGGCCAGGTCGTGCTGTGCCCGGGAATCAACGACGGTGAGGAGCTCGTGCGCACGCTCGACTGGGTCGAGGCCCACCCCCAGGTGACCTCGCTCGCCATCGTGCCGCTCGGGTACACCAAGCACTCGAGGCGATTCACGAGGTCCTTCTCGGACGACGTCGAGGCATCGCGCGCCGTGATCGAGCTCATCGCCCCCTACCAGGCCCGCGCCCGAAGGCGTTGGGGCCAGACGCGCTTCCAACTCTCCGACGAGTTCTACGTCGACGCCCGCGCGAGCGTTCCTCCCGCCGAGACCTACGACGGATACCCCCAGTTCTATGACGGCATCGGCATGCTCCGCAGCTTCCTCGACGACGTCTCGCGCCTGCGCGAGCGCCGACCCGATGACATCGCCTCGGTGGGGAGGGGCTTTGCCGTCAGGGGGCTTCGGGCGGTCCTCGTCTGCGGCGAGGCTGCCCGCGAGACGCTCGACGTGCTCTGTGGCTGCTGGGAGGACGGGGTCATCTCGACGCATGCCATCAGAAACGACTTCTTCGGCGGCGACGTGAACGTGACCGGTCTCATCGTGGCGGAGGACCTTCTCGCGCAGCTCCCGGAGGACCTCTCGGACACGATCGTGGTGCTTCCCGAGACGATGTTCAACTTTGACCACCTCACCCTCGACGGCGTGACCGAGACCGACCTCGCCCAGGGACTCGGGAGCCGTGGGGCTACCGTCATCGTCACGCAGACGAGCCCCGACGAGCTTGTGGACGCCTTGGTTGATGCCGTCGCGGGATAGGTCGCGACCTCTGCTCGTGGTAGACTCTTTGAAGAATACGCAGCAGGGGGAGATCATGACCAAACCTATCGTCGCCATCATCGGCAGGCCGAACGTCGGCAAGTCCACGCTGGTCAACCGCATCGCCGAGAAGCGCGACGCCATCGTCCACGAGTCGCGCGGAGTCACGCGCGACCGCTCGTACCACGACTCCGACTGGAACGGACGCGAGTTCACGCTCGTCGACACCGGTGGCATCGAGTCGATCAAGTCTAAGGACGTGTTCGCGCCGCGCATCCGCGAGCAGGCACTTCTCGCGTGCGACGAGGCGGACGTGGTCGTCTTCGTCGTCGATGGCTCGGTGGGCATCACCGAGGAGGACGAGGAGGTGGCCCGCATCGTCCGTAAGACCGACAAGCCGGCCTTCCTCGTCGTCAACAAGAAGGACGACCCTGACACGGACGCCGAGGGCCTCTGGGACTACTACGCCCTCGGCGTCGGCGAGCCCATGCCCATCTCGGCCATGCACGGCCATGGCACCGGAGACCTCCTCGACAGGATCGTCGCCTGCTTTCCCGAGGAGGACGAGCCCGAGCCCGAGGATGACTATCTCAGCCTGGCCATAATCGGCAGGCCCAACGTCGGCAAGTCCTCGCTCGCGAACCGACTCGCGAACCGCAAGCGTTCCATCGTGTCGGACGTGGCCGGCACGACGCGCGATGCCGTCGACACGATGATCGCCTGGCGGGACCAGACCATACGGCTCGTGGACACCGCAGGCATCCGCAAGAAGAACCTCGTGCACGAGGACGTCGAGTACTACAGCCTCGTGAGGGGCCTGCAGGCCATGGACCGCTCCGACGTGTGCCTCCTCGTGGTCGACGCCACGGCAGGCGTCACCGAGCAGGACCAGAAGCTGGCCAACATGGCCGTCGACCGCGGGTGCGGTCTCGTGCTCCTGCTCAACAAGTGGGACCTCATCGACTCAGAGCAGATGCGCAACGAGGTCATGGAGTCCATCGACAAGCGCATGGCCTTCGCCTCCTGGGTTCCCTACATCAACATATCGGCCCTCACGGGCAGGGCGGTGGACAAGGTCCTCGACTCCGCGATCTCCGTCGCCGCCCACCGCGCGATCCAGCTTCGCACCTCCGAGCTCAACGACATGCTCGCGCAGATCCGCGAGGCCGGTCACACCGTAAGCTACAAGGGTCGTCGCCTCAAGATTCAGTACGCGACGCAGACGGGTTCCAAGCCGCCCGTGATCTCCTTCTGGTGCAATGCCCCCGACCTCGTTGACGACAACTTCGAGCGGTTCATGGAGAATCGCATCAGGGATCGCTTCGACCTCACGGGCACGCCGATCAGGCTCAAGTTCCGCAGGAAGGTGGAGACCGAACAGTGACGTCGCTCATGTCGATGACCGTGGTCTTCTTCGTGGGCGCCTACCTCGTCTGCGCCATACCCTTCGGACTCATCATCGCCAAGAGCGAAGGTCACGTCGACGTTCGCAGGGTCGGCTCGGGCAACATCGGCACCACCAACGTGGCGCGGTCCGTGGGGAAGCGGGCGGCGGTGCTCACGCTCCTCTGCGACCTTGGCAAGGGGCTCGCCTGCATGCTGGTCGCACGCTACGCCATCGCGGCCATCGCCCTCTCCGCGGATGTCTCCGCGCTCGACCACACCACGCTCTTCGGCACGTCGATGTCCGTCATCTATCTGGGCTGCGTGCTCGGGCACGTGTTCTCCCCCTATCTCAGGTTTCACGGCGGCAAGGGGATAGCCGTGGGGTTCGGTGCCGCCCTCGGTCTCTGGTGGCCGGTGGCGGTCGGACTCCTCGTCGTGTTCCTCCTGTTCGCCGTCCCAACGCGCTACGTCTCGCTCGGGTCCGTCTGTGCTGCGGCCTCGCTGCCCCTGTGGTGTCTCGCCTTCGGCTTTCCGCCCGTATCGGTGGTCCCTGTCGTCGCCGTCGCCGTCGTGGTCATATGGGCCCACCGCTCCAACATCCGCAAGCTCGTCAACCACGACGAGCGCAGGTTCTCGATTCACCACGAGGAAGAGGGAGGTCCACGATGAGCAAGGTCGCCGTCATCGGCTCCGGCTCCTGGGGTACCGCCATGACGGGGCTCGTCGCCCCGAGCGTCGACGAGGTCGCACAGTGGGCGCTCGAGCCGGACATCGTCGAATCCGTGAACTCCAGGCACCACAATGCGCGCTACCTCATCGACTACGAGATGGCTCCCAACGTACGCGCCACCTCGTCCATGGAAGACGCCGTCTCTGGTGCGGACGCCGTCATCCTCGCCTCACCCTCGGGATTCCTCCGCAGGGTCTGCCACCAGCTCGCGCCCTTCCTCGGACCCACGGTGCCCGTGCTCGTGCTTTCGAAGGGCATCGAGCTTGGTACCCACAACCTCATGCATCAGGTGGCCTCCGAGGAGCTCGGTGGCCCAGGCAGGGTCGCGGCGCTCTCTGGTCCCAACCACGCCGAGGAGATCTGCCTTCGCAAGATCTCGGCCGCCGTCGTGGCCTCGGAGGACCATCGCGCCTCCGAGTACTTCCAGAGCCTCCTCGTGTGCCCGAGCTTTCGCGTCTACGTGAGCGACGACATCTGCGGCATCGAGACCTGTGCCGCGGTCAAGAACGTCGTCGCGATCGCGTGCGGCATAGCCGTGGGACTGGGGGCTGGTGACAACACGCTCGCCGTCCTCATGACGCGCGGCATAGCCGAGATCGGCCGCGTGGTCTCGGCCCTCGGCGGCGACCCCATGACCTGCATGGGCCTTGCCGGAATGGGCGACCTCGTGGTCACCTGCACCTCCGCGCACTCGCGCAACCGCACCTTCGGCGAGGCCTTCGCCCACGGGGAGACGCTCGATCGGTACGAGGGTCGTACGCGCATGATCGTCGAGGGTGCCCGTGCCTGCCAGAGCGTGTGGGAGCTCGCCCAGGAGAAGGGCATCGAGACCCCCATCACGAGGGCGGTCTATGAGCTTCTCTACGAGGGACTTCCCCTTCAGGACGCCGTGGACGGGCTCCTCGGTCGCGTTCCGAACAAGGAGTTCTATGGCATGTCGGAACAGCAGTAGAAGGGAACCATCGTGTTGGAAGACGTAAGAATCGCACCTTCCATCCTCTCCGCGGACTTCATGAGCCTGGGAGACGAGATAGCAAGCATCGCCGACGCCGACTACGTTCACTACGACGTCATGGACGGCCAGTTCGTACCCAACCTCTCCTATGGTCCCGACATCCTCGCCGCCGCCACGAAGGCGAGCGAGCTGCCGTTTGATGTGCATCTCATGATTGCCAATCCCGATGACGTGGCCGAGCGCTACATCGATGCGGGTGCGGCCATGGTCAGCTTCCATCTCGAGGCCACGAACCACGCCAACAGGCTTGCAAACCTCATCAGAAGCCGCGGCGCCAGACCCGCGATCGCCATCAACCCCGCCACGCCCGTCTCGGCGCTCGACGCGATCATCGAGGACGTGGACATGGTGGTCGTCATGAGTGTGAACCCTGGCTTTGGTGGGCAGTCGTTCATCAGAGGTACCTTCGACAAGCTGCGTAAACTCCAGGCGCTCTGCCTCGAGCATCACGTGTGCCCCCTCGTCGAGGTGGATGGTGGCGTCTCGACGCGAAATGCCGAGCAGGTCGTGGCTGCAGGAGCAAACGTACTCGTGGCCGGCAGCGCCGTCTTCAACCAACACGACCGTGCGAGGGCAATTGACGAGCTGAGACAGGCCGGCACGCGCGGTCTTTCGGAGAGAGCTTAGGAATCATCGTGTCCAATCAGAAAATCGCATACCTCGACTACGCCGCGAGCGCACCTCGACGGCCGCAGTCGCTTGCTGCAGAGGCGGCCTACGAGGACCAGCGCTGGGCGGGAGCCAATCCCAACTCCCTTCATACGCTTGGTCGCGAGGCCGCGCGTGCGCTCGACGGAGCCCGAGCGGACATCGCGCTCTGCCTGGGCGGAGGGCTTCGTCCCTCTGATGTCGCCTTCACCTCGGGCGGGACCGAGAGCAACAACCTCGCCGTCTTCGGTCTTGCCGAAGGCGCGCGCGGACGAGACGGCAGACGGCGCTCCGTCGTCATCTCCGCCATCGAGCACGACTCCGTGCTCGACCTCGTGCCCTCACTGCGCGATCGCGGGTTCGACGTGGCCATCGCGCGGCCGGACCGCGACGGCGTCGTGTCGGCCGCGACCATCTCCTCCCTCGTCGGGCGCGAGACCGCGCTCGTCTCCGTGATGTATGCCAACAACGAGACGGGCGTCATCCAGCCGATTCCCGAGATCGCGCGAGTGGCGCATGCTGCGGGAGCCATCTTCCACACGGATGCCGTGCAGGCCCTCGGAAGGATCCCCCTGGAGCTTTCCGAGGTCGACGCGGTGAGCGTCGCCGCCCATAAGATCGGCGGGCCCGTGGGTATGGGAGCCCTCGCCATCCGTGGCCGCGTGCCGTTCAGGCCGCAGGGCTTCGGCGGCGGGCAGGAGGCGGGCAGGCGTCCCGGCACGCAGGACGTCCGTGCGGCGCTTGCGTTCGCTGCCGCCGCACGATACTGCGACGGCCACCTCGCGGAGGCCCGTGCCGTGACCGCCCGTATCGCACAGGAACTCTACGACGCGCTCTGCGCCGAGGGAACAGGCATCATCCCCTCTACCTCTGCCTGCGTTGACGATCGGCGCCTTCCCGGCATCGTGAGCGTGATGGTGCCTGGGCTTGGACTCCGAGACCCTCGTCCTCGGGCCTTGACGAGGCCGGCTACGAGGTCTCCGCGGGGCTCGGCCTGCTCGAGCGGGTCGCTCGAGCCGAGCCACGTGCTGTCTGCCATGGGCATCCCGCGAAACGACGCGCTCGGGTCCCTGCGCATCTCGTTTGACGAGCGCGTCTCGGTCGATGACAGTCCGCGCCCTCTCGCGTGTGCTCGTCTCGCTCGTTGAAGGACCATCTCGGCACGTGCTCGTCGCCGCATGCGCTAGGCTTAGGTCCGACCGCTAATGAAGGAGAACAAATGAGCGAAGCCACGTCACTCGTGCGCCTACAGGACATAGACCTCAGACTTCTGCGCCATGCATCCACGCTTGCGGCGATGCCCGAGCAGAAGAGGATGAAGACCATCGAGCTCGCCAAGCACAAGGTGGCAAGCGAAGCTCTCCAAGATCGTCGGACAGCGCAAGGACTGTCGAGATCGACATCGCCGATCTCGAGGAGAGGCTCAACCACTACCAGGAGAAGACCGTCGAGGTCCAGGGGATCGCCGCGGCACGCGAGCAGAACTATCGCAACATCCAGGATCTCGAGTCCCAGCTCACCTCCCTCGCAAAGAGAATCGAGAAGGCCGAGTTCGACCTCGGGCCGCTCCATGAGTCGCTCGACCACCTCCGGCTTGCCGAGCGCAACGCACGGCTTATGGCAGATCGTCTCGACGAGGAGATGACCAACACCCGCACGGCCTACGAGAGAAACTCCGAGAACATCAAGAAGCAGATCGTGGAGCTCTCCGAGGAGCGCGCCGACGTCGTGTCTGGCATCTCGCCGGAGGTCATGACGACCTATGAGGCCACGCGCAAACGCTTCAAGGGCCTCGCCGTGGAGCGCCTCGTGGGCAACATCCCCAGCATCTGTCGCGTCAAGCTGCAACCTGCGCTCTTTCACGACCTCTCCTGCGGCCCAGCGATCACGGAGTGCCCCTACTGCCACAGGATGATCGTCACCGAAGAGGTGGGTGAGTGGCAGTGAGCGACACCCGCAACGTCCTTCCTCGCCGTGCCCGGGGGCATAGCCGTCCTACAAGGCGTGCGAGGTGGTCCGCGAACTGCAGAAGGCCGGACTGCGACGTGCGCGTGGTCATGACCGCCGACGCCGAGAGGTTCGTTGGTGCCACGACCTTCGAGGCGCTCTCGAAGCATCCCGTGGCCGATGACCTCTACGCGTTTTCCCGAGAGTCCCGATACCGCACATCTTCCTTGCGGACTGGGCGAACCTCGTGCTGGTCGTGACCAGCGACGGGCAACGTCATGGCGAAGATGGTCGCCGGAATCGCCGACGACTGCCTCTCGACCACACTCCTCGCGGCCCACTGTCCCGTGCTCGTGGCGGCCTGCCATGAACGTTCACATGTGGAGGAACCCCGCGACCCAGGCCAACGTGCGCACGCTCGTCTCACGCGGCGTCGACTTCGTGATGCCCGAGACGGGCATGCTCGCCTGCGGCGACAGTAGGGGAGGGCAAGCTCGCCTCCGTGGAGACGATCGCCTCGGCCGCCCTCGGGATCCTCGACGGCCGTAGCCACGACCTTGCGGGCCGCTCGATCGTGGTGACGGCCGGTCCCACGCACGAGGCCATAGACCCCGTGCGCTATATCGCAAACGCCAGCACCGGCAAGATGGGCTACGCCATAGCCGCGCGCGCCGCAGCACGCGGTGCCAGGGTCACGCTCGTCTCTGGTCCCACGTCGCTTCAGACGCCCGTAGGAGTCAGGCTCGTGAGCGTGGTGTCCGCAGCACAGATGTACGATGCGACGACGGTCGCCTTCGGCGAGGCCGATGCCGCGATCTGCGCCGCCGCGGTGGCCGACTACACGCCCGCGAATCCCGCGGACCACAAGCTCAAGAAAGCCGAGGAGCGCCTCACCTCGATCGAGCTCGTGGAAACGAGGGACATCCTCGCCGCGCTCTGCTCCTCCCGAGCCGCCAACCAGGTCGTTGTTGGATTTGCCGCCGAGACGGACGACCTCATCGCACACGCCCAGGGCAAGCTGGCACGCAAGGGTGCCGACCTGATCGTTGCCAACGACGTCTCGCGAGCGGACTCCACCTTCGGGGCGGACACCGACCGCGTCGCGCTCGTCACGGCCACGGGCGTGGACCAGCGCGAGACCCTCCCTCTGGCAGACGTCGCCGACGTGGTGCTCGATGCCACGCGCGACCTCCTCGTGGGAGCCGCCCGATGACCCGTGGGCACGGACTCGACCTTGCGCTCGGCTGCCATCTCTCGACATCCGGCGGCTATGCCGCCATGGGCAGAACCGCGGTGGCGATCGGTGCCACGACCTTCGCCTTCTTCACGCGCAACCCCCGTGGCGGATCCGCCAAGGCATTAGGTCTTGATGACGTATGCGATCTGCGACGCATTCTCTCCGAGAACCACTTCGGCAGACTCGTCGCGCACGCTCCCTACACGATGAACCTCTGCTCGGCTAACCCCGATACCATGGGACGTTCGCGCGAGGGGCCTTGCGAGCGACATCGAGCGCATGGAGAACCTGCCCTGGAAACTACCTCAACCTCCACCCCGGCAGCCATGTGGGTCAGGGCGTCGATCCGAGGGCATCGACCTCATCTGCAAGGGCCTCAACGACGTGCTCGTACCCTGGCCAGAAGACCATCGTGCTCCTCGAGACCATGGCAGGGAAGGGCAGCGAGGTGGGCGGTCGTTTCGAGGACCTTGCACGCATCCTGGACGGCACCGAGCATGACGAGCTCCTCGGCGTAGTGCCTCGACACCTGCCACGTCTCCGACGGAGGCTACGACGTGATCGACGACCTCGATGGGGTGCTCGACGAGTTCGACCGCACGATCGGCATCGACCGTCTGCGGGCACTTGCACGTGAACGACTCCAAGAACCCGCCCGCGAGCCACAAGGACCGTCACGAGAAGATCGGGCAGGGGACCCTCGGACTCGGGACCTTTCGCGCCGTGGTCGACCAACGAACGGTTGCAAGGTCTACCCATGATACTCGAGACCCCCAATGACCTCGATGGATATGCCGCCGAGATCGCGCTTCTCCGCGGCTTCGCGTCTGGGGAGGTGTCGTAGTGGGCATCCTCATCGGCTGCGAGCACATGAGCCACGAGTGGCCCGGAAAGCGCGTACTCTCCGACCAGACGATCGGCATCAACGAGGGCGACCGCATCGGCATCGTGGGACGCAACGGAGATGGCAAGTCGACGCTCGTGTCCCTCGTCTCGCATCAGCTGGAGCCAGACTCCGGCCAGGTGGTCTGGCGCAACGGCATCACGGTGGGCACCCTTGCCCAGACCGACTCGCTTGCGGATGCCGACACCATCCGCCACGCCATCGTAGGGGACGCACCCGAGTACCTGTGGGCCTCGGACCCCCGCATCCGCAGCATCCTCGACGAGCTCGTCGGCGACCTCGACTGGGAGGGAACCGTAGGCGAGCTTTCTGGTGGCCAGAGGCGTCGCTGCGACCTGGCGCGTCTCCTCATGGGCACCTGGGACGTCATCTGCATGGACGAGCCGACCAACCACCTTGACATGCATGCCATCCGCTGGCTCGCGAGCCACCTCAGGAACCGTTGGGCGGATGGTCACGGGGCCCTGCTCGTGGTCACGCACGACCGATGGTTTCTCGACGAGGTCTGCGACCACATGTGGGAGGTCCATGACGCGTGCATCGACCCCTTCGAAGGTGGCTACTCCGCCTACATCCAGCAGCGCGTGGAGCGTGACCGCCAAGCGCAGGTGATGGAGGAGCGCCGACAGAACACGCTGCGCAAGGAGCTCAGCTGGCTCTCCCACGGAGCCCAGGCGCGGTCGAGCAAACCCAAGTTCCGCATCGACGCCGCCATGACGCTGCTTGCGGACGACCCACCCCTCCGGAACCCCATCGAGCTCAGGCGCATGGCGGTGAGTAGGCTCGGCAAGCAGGTGATAGAGATGAAGGACGTCACGTTCTCCTATCCGGGAAGCCAGGAGCGGGTCATCGATGACGTCACGTGGATCATCGGCCCGGGGGACCGCTTCGGCATCCTTGGCGCGAACGGAGCCGGGAAGTCCACGCTTCTCGCGCTCATGTCAGGAAAGCAGCAGCCCACGTCCGGCACGATCAGGATCGGCAAGTCGGTACGCTTTGGCTGGATGTCGCAGAACCTCGACGACCTCGCCAAGAAGGGCGACTGGCGCGTGCTCGAGGTTCTCGGCCGCTATAGAAGCACCTACTACATCGATGACAAGCCACAGAGTCCGACGCAGCTCCTCGAGCACCTGGGCTTTGACAGGCATGAGTTCACCACCTTCGTGCGCGACCTCTCGGGGGGTCAGAAGAGACGGCTCGCACTGCTCTGCGTGCTTCTCGACGAGCCAAACGTGCTCGTGCTCGACGAGCCGGGAAACGATCTCGACACCGACATGCTTGCCGTGATGGAGGACCTGTTTGACACGTGGCCGGGAACGATGCTCGTGGTGAGCCATGACCGTTACCTCATGGACCGTGTGACGGACGACCAGTATGCCCTCATCGACGGCCAGGTACGCCACGTCCCTGGCGGCGTGGACGAGTACCTTGCGCTCCTCGACGAGCGACGTGCCGACGCGACCGATGCACGGCCGGAGGCGGCGGAGCAGGTCATGGATGCCGACACTCCCACGATGGGCAACAGCGAGAGGCGTGAGCTCAAGAAGCGCCTTGATGCCACGAGCCGCAAGCTCGAGAAGCTGCGGGGTGCACCAGACGAGGTCAGGGAACGCATGACCCGCACGCCTGCCTCCGACTACGAGGCGCTCATGGCACTCCAGCACGAGCTCGAGGACGCGACCGTACGCATCGGCGAGCTCGAGGACGAGTGGCTCGAACTCGCCGATGCGCTTGACCAGCCAGGAAACCGGAGGTAGGCATGGGGGAGCTTCTCAGACGCTTCGTCTTCTCGAAGTATCGCGCGAAGGTGGTCGTCGGCGTCGCATCCAAGGTCGTCGAGGTGATCTTCGACCTGCTCACCCCCATCATCGTCGCGCGTATGATCGACCTCGGTGTCGCCGGCCACGACACGTCCGTCGTCGTGCGCCTCGGCCTGCTCCTCGTGGTCTTCGCGGGCATAGGCTACTGCTTCACGCTCGTGTGCCAGAAGATCGCCGCCATCGTCTCGCAGGGCTCGGGCACGGACGTCCGCAACGCCCTCTTCGAGAAGGTGAACGCGCTCTCGAGTGCCGACGTGGACGAGTTCGGCACCCCCTCGCTTGTGACACGCATCACCAACGACGTCAACCAGGTGCAGGTCACGGTAGCGCTCGGCATTCGTCAGCTCATCAGGTGGCCCCTGCTCGCCGTGGGCTCGATGGTGGCTGCACTCCTCATCGACCTGCACCTCGGTCTCGTGTTCATCGTCTGCACGCCCGTCATCGCCCTCGTGTTCTGGGTCGTGATGACACGCTCGGTGCCCTACTTCCAGTCGATGCAGTCCAAGCTCGACCGCGTGTCTCTCGTCACGCGCGAGGCGCTCTCGGGAATACGCGTGATACGCGCCTTCGGTCGCGGTAGGCACGAGGAGACCCGCTTCCGCAAGGCGGCGGACGACCAGACCGATACCGCCATAGCCGTGGGAAAACTCTCCGCGATCCTCAACCCCGCGACGTTTCTCGTCATGAACCTCGGGGTCGTCGTGATCCTCTGGGTCGGCGGTGGCCGTGTGAACGCGGGTGACCTCACGCAGGGCGAGGTCGTGGCGTTTGTGAACTACATGACGCAGACGCTCCTCTCGATAGTCTACGTCGCCAACCTCGTCGTGACCTTCACGCGCGGCGCCGCCTCCGCCACGCGCATCGTGGAGGTCCTCGACCGTGAGGTAACGATAGGTGATGGGGGCAACGAGCCGGTCGTCGCGACCGAGGGCAGCATCGATTCGGGCATCGCGGTCGCCTTCGACCATGCGTCCTTCGCCTACGAGAGGGCTGCGGTCGCGGCAGTGAACGATGTCAGCTTTGCCCTCGATGCGGGCTGCACCATTGGTATCATCGGCGGCACCGGATCCGGGAAGTCCACACTCGTGAGCCTCGTGGCACGTCTCTATGACGTCACTGCGGGATCGGTGCGGGTCTTTGGCACCGACGTGCGAAGGTATCCTCTCGAGCAGCTTCGCGACCTCGTCGCGACGGTTCCGCAGCAGGCATCGCTCATCTCGGGGACCATCCGCCAGAACCTCTGCTGGCGTGATGCGGACGCCACCGATGACGAGCTCTGGAACGTCCTTGCGTGTGCACAGGCCGCGGACTTCGTGCACGAGGAGGAAGGCGGCCTCGACGCGACGGTCGACGCCGGCGGCAAGAACTTCTCCGGGGGGCAGCGTCAGAGGCTGACGATAGCGCGCGCCCTCGTGGGTCACCCTCGAATCGTCATCCTCGACGACTCCGCCTCGGCGCTCGACTTTGCCACGGACGCACGTTTGCGGCGGGCGCTTCGCAGCCTTGATGGCCGGCCGGCCACGATCATCGTCTCCCAGCGCGTATCGGCGGTCATGGGTGCGGACCAGGTGCTCGTTCTCGATCATGGTCACGTGGCGGGTCTGGGGCCACACGCACGACTCGTCAAGAGCTGTCCTCTCTATCGCGAGATCTGTCTCTCGCAGCTCAAGCCCGAGGAGGTGGACGCATAATGTCCAATCCCTACGCAGCCGGCGGCACAGGCGCATCCGTCCTCGCGAGCGTTCGTGGTGACATGGGAGACGGCAAGGGTCCGAGCGGCCTCGCCGATGCCAAGACCTTCACCACATGGGAGGTCACCAGGCGTCTCCTTTCCTACACGCGGCCTCACGCGGCATCCCTCGTCATATCGTTCGTCTCCTCGGTCGTCAGCGTGATACTCCAGCTCTACGTGCCCATCCTCATCGGACATGGTATAGACCGGATGGTGGGGGAGGGTTCCGTCGACTTCGCGTCGCTCCAGCCCATCCTCTCCCAGCTCGCCATCGTCGTGGCGCTTGCCGCCGCGACGCAATGGCTCTCGGGCTACTGCACCAACCGCCTGACGTACGAGACCGTGCGCGACATGCGCGTCGATGCCTACGACAAGCTGGGGACGCTACCGCTCTCGTTCGTGGACGCGCATTCGCACGGAGATCTGCTCTCTCGTGTGGTGAACGACGTGGACCAGGTGGGAGACGGTCTTCTCCAAGGGTTCACGCAGCTCTTCACGGGTGTCGTGACCATCGTCGGCACCCTCTTCTTCATGTTCTCGATCTCCGTTCCCGTGGGCCTCGTCGTCATCGTCGTGACGCCCCTCTCCATCGTCGTCGCGGGCGGCATCGCCCGTGCGTCGGCGAAGAGCTTCGCCGCGCAGCAGGCGCTTCAGGGCAGGCTCAGCGGCTATGCCGAGGAGATGATCGGCAACCAGAAGCTCGTCGCGGTCTTCGCCCACGGCGCCGCGGCCGAGAAGGGCTATGCGGAGATCAACTCGAGGCTCTACGAGGCAGGGGAGAGGGCCCAGTTCAGGGGCTCGCTCTCCAATCCGACCACGCGTCTCGTGAACAACATCACCTACGCCGTCGTCGCCATTGTCGGGTGCCTCTGCGTCGTCACCTCCTGGCCCTCGGTGCTCACCGTCGGTCAGGTGCAGAGCTTCCTCTCCTATGCCAACCAGTACATGAAGCCGTTCAACGAGATCTCCGCGGTCGTGACGCAGATACAGACCGCCTACGCGTCTGCTCGCAGGCTCTTCTCGCTGCTCGACGCCGACCCGGAGCCTGCCGATCCGACCGATCCCGAGGTCGTCGAGACGCCCCGCGGCGACCTGGACTTCTCGCACGTCGACTTCTCGTACGATCCGCTCCATCCGCTGCTGCACGACATCACCTTCCATGCCGAGCCAGGACAGCGTCTGGCGCTCGTAGGTCCCACAGGCTGCGGAAAGACAACCCTCATCAACCTCCTTCTGCGCTTCTACGACGTGGACGCGGGCACGATCTCCATAGACGGCCACGACACGAGCACCCTCCTGCGGGATGACCTGCGCTCCCTCTTTGGCATGGTGCTGCAGGACACCTGGCTCTTCCACGGCACCATCCGCGAGAACATCGCCTACGGTGTCCCCGATGCCTCTGACGAGGACGTCATCGATGCGGCCCAGCGTGCGCATGCGCACAAGTTCATCGTCCAGCTTCCTCAGGGCTATGACACCCTGATCGGCGAGGAGGGCGGCTCGCTCTCGTCCGGCCAGAGGCAGCTGCTCTGCATCGCGCGCGTCATGCTGACCAATCCGGCCGTACTTCTCCTCGACGAGGCCACGAGCTCGATCGACACCCGAACAGAGCTCCAGGTCCAGGACGCCTTCGATCGGATGATGGAGGGACGCACCTCGCTCGTCGTTGCCCATAGACTCTCTACCGTTCGCAATGCGGACTGTATCCTCGTCATGCGAGACGGGCGGATAATCGAGCGCGGAACACATGACGAGCTCATGGGGGAGGGCGGCTTCTACGCCAGTCTCTACGAGAGCCAGTTCGAGGGCACCCACTAGGAGGCGTCCTCAGGGGAGGGCGTATGCAAGACCCAGACTATGACGTCGTCATCGTCGGTGCCGGCGTCTCGGGTTGTGCCACGGCACGCGAGCTCTCTCGTCTCGAGGCGCACGTTCTCGTGATCGAGCGGGAGGAGGACGTCTGCTGCGGGACGTCCAAGGCCAACTCGGCCATCGTGCATGCCGGCTATGACGCCCGGACGGGCTCGCTCATGGCGAGGCTCAACGTCGAGGGCTCCCGTCTCATGCCCTCCCTCTGCGAGAGCCTGGGCGTCGACTTCATGCGCATCGGCTCCCTCGTGGTCTGCACGTCCGAGGACATGCTGCCCGGACTCGAGGAGCTACGGCAGCGCGGCGTCGACAACGGGGTGGAGGGTCTCGAGGTGGTGGACCGACCACGCCTCCTCGAGCTCGAACCTTCCGTCGCGCATGCCGCGTGCGGGGCGCTCTGGGCACCCACCGCAGGAATCGTGAACCCCTTCCAGCTCAACGTGGCTCTCGCCGAGGACGCGAGCGTGAACGGGGTGGACTTCCGCTTCGACTCGCGCGTCTCGGGGCTCTCGCGCGATGACGACGGGTGCTGGCACGTCTCGTGCACCACGGGTGATGTGACCTGCCGGGTCATCGTCAACGCGGCAGGTGTCCATGCCGACGAGCTCCACAACCTCGTGAGCGCGGACAGGCTCGCCATCACGCCACGACGCGGCCAATACTACGTGCTGGACACGACCGCGGGCAACCATGTACGCCACACGATCTTCTCGCAGCCCACCGCCCTCGGGAAGGGCGTGCTTGTCACGCCCACCACGGCCGGGAACCTCCTCGTGGGACCGAATGCCGAGGACATCGCCGACAAGGAGGGCACCGACACCACGGCGGAGGGCCTTGCCGAGGTCGCCGAGAAGAGCTCCGTCGCAGTTCGCGACGTGCCGCTGCGCGAGGTCATAACGTCCTTCTCGGGGCTACGCGCGCACCAGCCGGGTCACGACTTCGTGATCGGCGAGGTCGCAGGCGCGCCCGGCTTCGTGGACTGCGCCGCCATAGAGTCGCCGGGCCTCTCCGCCTGCCCCGCCATCGGCCGCATGGTCGCGGGTATCGTCCGTGACATCCTTGCCCTTGCACCAAAGCCTGTCATCACACCTTGGAAATCGCACTTCGTCAGCCTCGAGCGTGCGACGGCCGAGGAGTGGGCCGCGCTCGTGGAGACGGACCCCGCCTACGGCCGCGTGATCTGCCGCTGTCGAAGGGTCAGCGAGGCCCAGATCGTGAATGCCATACACGCCCCGCTCGGCGCGCGGTCGCTTGACGCCGTGAAGCGTTGCACCGAGGCCTGCATGGGTAGGTGCCAGGCCGGCTTCTGCACGCCGAAGATCATGGAGATACTCGCTCGCGAGATAGAGGGTGTGGACATGTCCGACATAACGAAGGCGGGCCCGGGATCGGGCATCGTCATCAGAACCGACAGGGACGGCTCGGCAGGTGATGGGCGATGACCCGGTATGACGTGGTGGTCGTCGGGGGAGGACCCGCTGGCCTCGCGGCAGCCCTGTCCGCCCGTGGCGAAGGTGCGCGCTCGGTGCTCGTCATCGAGCGAGACACCAAGCTCGGCGGCATCCTCAACCAGTGCATCCACAATGGCTTCGGGCTCATCACCTTCAACGAGGAGCTCACGGGTCCGGAGTATGCCGCACGCTTCGAGGACCGCGTCCTGGCGGCCGACATCGACCTCATGCTCGACACCATGGTTCTCGACGTCTCTGACGATCGAATCGTGACCTGCGTCAACGCGAAGGACGGGCTCGTACGAATCCAGGCGGGCGCTGTCGTTCTCGCCATGGGTTGCCGCGAGCGGCCTCGCGGCGCGCTCAACATCCCCGGCTTCAGACCGGCCGGCATCTTCACCGCGGGCACCGCCCAGCGGCTCGTGAACATCGAGGGCCTCATGCCCGGATGCGAGGTCGTCATCCTCGGTTCGGGCGACATCGGGCTCATCATGGCACGGCGCATGACGCTCGAGGGCGCGCACGTGGCATGCGTGGCGGAGCTTATGCCCTACTCGGGCGGGCTCAAGCGCAACATCGTTCAGTGCCTCGACGACTTTGGCATCCCGCTCCTGCTCTCGCACACCGTCACGCGCGTGGAGGGAGAGAGGCGCGTGGAGGCGGTCTGGGTCGCCCAGGTCGGCGACGATGGCAGGCCCGTACCCGGGACGGAGGTGCGCTATCCCTGCGACACCCTGCTCCTCTCGGTCGGACTTCTCCCCGAGAACGAGCTCTCCCGCCAGGCGGGTGTGGAGCTCTCGCCCGTAACGCGCGGACCGGTGGTCAACGAGTCGCTCGAGACGAGCGTGGCAGGCATCTTCGCCTGTGGGAACGTGCTCCACGTGCACGACCTCGTCGACTACGTGAGCCAAGAGGCGGGCGTGGCGGGCGAGCGTGCGGGAGCCTATGCCGACCTCATCGCGGCGGGGAAGAACCCCGGACAGGGGCATGAGATCGCCCTGCGGGCCAGGGATGGCGTTCGCTACACCGTGCCGCAGTCCATAGACCCTGCGCGCATGGCCGACCGCCTCGTCGTGCGCTTCCGCGTGGGTGGGGTCTTCGAGAACCACTATGTGAGCGTCTACCTTGACGGGGAGCGCATCCAGCATCGGAGGAAGTCAATCCTCGTCCCTGGCGAGATGGAGCAGGTCGTACTCAAACGAGACGAGCTTCTCGCCCACGCCGACCTGTCCGAGGTCACCGTTCGACTCGAGGAGGACTAGCCATGGAGGAGAGGACCCTCACCTGCATCAGATGCCCCCGTGGGTGTGCCGTCACCGTCACGCTCGAGGATGGCGCCGTCGTCTCGGTACGGGGCAACTCGTGCCCGCGCGGTGACGCCTATGCGCGCGCCGAGGTCACGAACCCCACACGCGTGGTCACCACGACCGTACCCGTCCGCGGGAGTGACACCGAACGCATGGTGTCGGTCAAAACGGCGGGTGACGTGCCCAAGAGCAAGGTCTTCGACGTGATGGGGGCCTTGCGTGGCATAGAGGTGACAGCACCTGTGGAGATCGGCGACGTGCTACTCGCCGACGTGGCCGGAACGGGCGTCGACGTCGTCGTCACGAAGCGGGCATGACTTCTCGGTTGAGTCACGGCACACCCACGCCCTTCCATCGTCCGTTTATCGGAATGTAACCTAATTGTCATTGAAGAGAATTAGTGCAAAGCCTTTAATGTCATATGATGTCATATGACATTAAACGGAGATGACGACAAGGAGAGCAATACCATGAAACAGAGGCACATGGATCAAATCGCTGCGGCAGCGAAAGCGGTTCAAGGGAAGCTTGCTAGCGACGGAATCAATAACTTCTATTTCGTGGCCTGCGGTGGGTCACAGGCGTTTATGATGCCCATCCAGTACATGTTCGACCGCGAAATCGCCATCCCCAGCTTCGTCTACACCTCGAACGAATTCAACTACGCGGCGCCCAAGGGCTTTGATGAGCATAGCGTGGTCATCACCTGCTCGCACTCCGGTACGACGCCAGAGACGGTCGAGGCGGCGCGCCGCGCCACTGCGGCCGGCGCGCTCTCCATCGCGCTTTCAAACGAGGAGGGTTCCCCTCTCTGGGAGGCCTGCCAGTACCCCGTTCACTACGATCACGGTCCTGAGGCCGTGATGTGTGACAAGAACAACGCCATTCTCTATGCTTTGGCGTTCTCCATCCTCAAAGTCGTGGCACCCGACCAGGAGGACAGATGGGACGCGGGCATCAGGGCCATCGAATCACTGGGGGAGATGTCAGACAAGGCGGTCGAGCTCTACAAGGAGCGGACCGTCGAGTGGGCCGAGGCCAACAAGCGCGACCCCTTCGTCTATACCATGGGTAGCGGCGCCAGCTACGGCGAGATGTACTCGTTGGCCATTTGCTTCTTCATGGAGATGCAGTGGGTCAACTCCAGTTGCATTCATTCGGGCGAGTACTTCCACGGTCCGTTCGAGGTCACTGACTATGACGTCCCCTTCGTCATCACGCTTGGCAACGGGCGTACGCGCCATCTCGACGAGCGCGCGCTCGCGTTTGCACGAAAGTATTCCAAGCAGCTCCTTGTCATCGACGAAAACGACTTCGACCTCACCGCAGTCGACGAGTCCCTGCGCGAGTACTTCGCGCCCATCGTCGAGGCGGCGGTCGTCAGGTGCATGATCGATGCGCTCGCCCATGACCGCGGGCACGACCTCTCGACCCGTCGCTACATGTGGCAGATGGAGTACTAGGGAGAACGCGGGCAGATGATACATCTCGCGTGAGAAGGGGAGAGGATTAAGATCGCATGAGACTCATCGCAGTCGGCGACAACGTGGCTGATACCTATCTTGATGACAGCGTCTACTATCCCGGCGGACAGGCCGTCAACGTCGCCGTCAACGCGCGACGTGACGGAGCGCGAGACTCCGCCTACCTCGGTGTCTTTGGCGATGACGATCGAGCAGCTGTCATCAGGTCCTGCCTTGACGAGGAGAAGGTGTCCCATGCGAGGTGCAGGGTGGCCCATGCGCCCACTGCCCAGCCAGGCGTACGCCTTGTCAATGGTGATCGGGTCTTCCTTCCGGGACCGAGAGACTCCTGTCAGCATCTGCTCTCTCTCAGGCTCGCTCGCGAGGACCTTGAGCTCGTCTCGACCTATGACGTCTGTCACACCACCAATGAAGCCGGCATCGATGCCGGACTGGTGCGCCTACACGATGTGGTTCCCATCTCGTATGATTTCTCAATCAACAGGGACGAAGAGTATCTCGAAAAAGTATGTCCTCACATCAACATCGCGTTTTTCTCGGGTTCCGACCTTCTCGATGACGACGTTGCCGCCTTGGCTCAGAATGCACGACGGCTAGGGGCTGAAATTGCCGTCGTGACCATGGGTGAGCGCGGAAGCACATGCGCGTGCGCAGACGGTACCTTTTTCCAGGACGCATGCGAAACCGACCCGATTGACACCATGGGAGCCGGCGACGCGTTCGCGGCGGCCTTTCTAGTGAGCTACTTCGACTCACGTGACATCGAGGCCTCTATGGCCTTCGCGGCCAAGCAGGCTGCGAAGGCCTGTACGTTGCATGGGGCGTTTGGGCATCCACACCGGATATGAAGCGAGGGGACAGATATGGAGCGGAATAACGAAAGAACGAATCTGACCAGAAGGAACTTCCTCAAGACGGCTGGCTTCACGGGACTCGTGGCCACCAGTGCATCGCTGGTTGGCTGTGGAGGGACGTCATCCACAGGCTCAACCGATTCGGGCGCGAGCGTGACCAAGACGCTCAACGTTGCGGCGCAGACTGCCGTCATGGCGCTCGATCCCATTCTCGCCGGTGACGCCATCTCCATGGGCATCATCACCAACACGGTAGAGGGCCTGTTCGTCGTGGACGCCGATGGGCAGATCCAGAACGGCCTCTGCAAGGATTACACGGTAAGCGATGATCAGCTCACCTACACCTTCAACCTACGCGACGGCCTCAAGTGGAGCAACGGAGACACCGTCACTGCCAGCGACTTCATCTATGGCTGGCAACGCAACGCCTCGGGCACGGGAGAGGCCGCTCAATTCCAGTACCAGATTGAGATGGCCGCCATCAAGAACTACGAGGCGGTCCTCGCCGGGGAAAAGACGGTCACCCAACTCGGATGCACCGCAAAAGACGACAAGACCATCGTCGTCGAGCTCGAGCACCCTGTTGCCTACCTGCTCGACCTGCTCGCCTTTACGCCGTGGGCACCCGTCAACCAGAAGTTCTGCGAAGAGAAGGGCAGCTCGTTCGGCATCACAAAAGACGACATGATCTACTGCGGCGCCTTCACTCTCACTGACTACGACTCGTCCGGGAACACCATAACCATCACCAAGAACCCAGACTACTGGGATGCCGGCAACGTTGCACTTGACGTGGTCAACTTCCAGGTCATCTCCGATACCCAGCAGGCTGTTATGGCCTACGAGAACGGAACAGTGGACTACGTCGAACTTACGGGAGACCTCGTGGCGCAGTACGCCGACAATGAGGCCTTCAGCAATGGCGAGGGCATCTACAACTACTACCTCATGATGAACACCAAGGTCCCTGGCCTTGACAACCTCAACCTGCGCCAGGCGTTCGCCTATGGCATCGACCGTGACGACATCTGCGGCAACGTCCTTAAGGATGGCTCGCAGGCGGTCAACCAGATGACCATGAGGGGCCTATGCTCAAACTCCGCGGGAGATGACTTCGCCGAGGCGTCCGGACAGTACTTCGCCTTTGACGAGGACAAGGCCAAGGAGCTCTGGGCGAAGGCCACCGCCGAGACCGACAAGCGAGACGTGACGATTCTCTACGACCAGGAGAAGGATTTCGCCCAGAACAGCTGCGTCTTCATTCAGTCCGCCTTCCAGAAGATGTTCAACGGACTCACCGTCAACCTCGAGTCCACGCCGAAGAAGAACCGTCTGCAGCGCGAGGAGGACCACGACTACGAGATCATCTTCCATGCCTGGGGACCCGACTACGCCGACCCGACCGCCATTCTCGCCATGTATGAGTCGACGCACCCATCTAACTACAGCCAGTGGTCCAACGAGGATTTCGACAAGACCTACGAGAAGGCGAACTCCACCGACTCGGGCGACGCAACCGCACGCTGGGAGGACCTCATCCACTGCAACGACGTCTGCACAGAACAGGCCGTCTGCATTCCCGTCTTCCAGACTGGCGCGGCCGCCCTTACGCGTCCTGGCGTGACGGGGCTCACGAACCATATCACCGGCATCAAGTGCTTCTATAAGTTCTGCGACAAGAGCTAGACCAATCGGAGGTCGACCATGCGCCTGGACGCCGCTCCATTCGTCAGGGGAGAAGAGGTGAGGTAGATGAAGAAATACGTGGCAAAGAGGCTGGTGATCTCGGTGATGACGCTGCTGATCATCCTGTTCGTCCTCTTCCTGATGCTCTCGTTCATGCCTGGATCCCCGTTAACAACGAGGAAAAGATGTCTCCCGATCAGATCACACAGCTCAAGGCCTACTATGGGCTCGATAAACCGGTTCTCGAGCGCTTCGTCATCTACGTTCTTCAATATGCTCCACGGCGACTTCGGGGTGTCGTACAGCATTCAGACCAACATGCCTATCGCCCAGATGATAGGGGGTAGGCTCGCCATCACGGTGGGGAATCGGTCCTGGAAGGCGGGCGTCCTCGGCGCATTGGTCGGCCTCATATTGGGCGTCATCGCGGCCCTGAGGACGTCATACGGCCTGGGATAGCGCCGCGACGGTCATTGCCGTACTGGGAGTGAGCCTTCCCTCGTTCGTGTTTCGCCCTCGGACTCTCCTACTTCCTCGGCTACCGGCTCAAGCTCTTTCCCATCCTCTTCGATACGTCGGCACCCCTAAGCTCCTCTGTGCTGCCCGTGATAGCGCTCTCGATGTTCACGCTTCGCGAGCGTCGAGCGCTACACGCGATCTGAGATGGTGAGTGTCATGGAGTCCGACTACATGATGCTTGCCCAATCCAAGGGCCTCCCAAAGGCAAAGCTCGTAATCAACCACGCCCTGCGCAACACTCTCATCAGCGTCATCACGGTACTCGCGCCCCTGCTCGTGAACCTCATGACCGGGAGCTTGGTCATCGAGAAAATCTTCTCCATACCAGGACTGGGGAGCCTCTACATCACCGCCATACAGTCAAACGACTACAACGTGGTGCTGGCCATAAGTTTCATCTACAGCGTCATATTCATCCTTACCATGCTTTTGGTGGACATACTCTATGGCGTCATCGACCCACGCATCAGACTTGCCGGGGGAAGGGACTAACCATGGGGAAGACCGTTCCAGAGGGAGGCTTCAGGCTCTGCACCGAATCGCATGAAAAGGTGGCCGAAAAGGAATATGCAGACTACTCCTATGCCAGGGAGATAGCGGGCAGGTTCCTTGCGAACAAGGGTGCCGCCGTCAGCCTTGTCATCATCGCCACGATCGTGGTGATGGCCATCATCGCACCTATGGTCAGCCCTTATGCCTACGATGACGTGCAGACACAGTACAACAACCTTCCTCCGCGCATCCCGGGGCTCGAGCAGGTGGGTATACTCGACGGAACCTCCGACGGTGTCAATCTATACGCCCAGAAGGGTGCCTCCGACCAGTATCACCTCTTCGGAACGGACAGCCTCGGTCGAGACATCTGGACCAGGGTCTGGAGCGGGACGAGGATTTCTCTTACCATCGCCCTGTGGGCCGTCATCATCGACGTCTTCATCGGCGTGGCCTACGGACTTGTCTCAGGGTACTTTGGCGGAAAGGTCGATATCGTCCTCCAGCGAATAACGGAGGTGCTGAGCAGCATCCCGCAGCTGGTCATAGTCACCCTTATGCTCGTCGTCATGAAACCTGGACTCGAGAACATCGTCGTCGCCCTCATCATCACGGGCTGGATTGACATGAGCCGAATCGTACGCGCTCAGGTACTCAGGCTCAAGAGCCAGGAGTTTGTGCTTGCCGCCAGGACGCTTGGGGTGAGCGCATGGGAACATCATCTTCAGAGAGATTCTCCCCAACACGCTCGCACAGATTATCGTCACGTTTATGTTCTCGATTCCCAACGCGATATTTCTCGAGGCGTTCCTGGCTTTCGTGGGTCTCGGTGTTCCGGCCTCCGCTCGCCTCCCTGGGATTCGATGATCAACGACGGTTACAAGTCGGCCATGACCTATCCCCTATATGGTGGTCGCACCCTGTCGTGGTGCTCGCCATTCTCATGCTCGGATTCAACCTCTTCGCCGATGGCCTTCCGAGACGCCGTCGACCCAGACTGCGCAGTAGGAGGCGACCATGGCAGAGAAAGAGTGCATCCTCAGAATGCGAGACATGGCCATCTCGTTCAAGACGGCGAACGGTCTTGTCAAGCAGTGCGGGGGAACCGATCTAAACGTATTCAAGGGAGAGACCGTAGCCATCGTGGGCGAATCGGGCAGCGGCAAGTCTGTAACCGTGAAGCAGATCATGGGCATTCGATCGGCGAACGAGGTGGTCGAGAGCGGGTCGATCGAGTTCACCTATGTTGATGACGAGGGTACGAATCGTACCGTCGACATAATGAAGCTGAGCGAGCGGGAGCTGACCTCGCTCAAGGGCAACCACATCGCGATGGTATTCCAAGACCCGCTTACCTCCCTTGACCCGACCATGAACATAGGCCGCCAGCTTTCCGAGAGTATCGTCGCTCACCTGCATCTCGAGGGCGAGGCCCTGCATACGCGCTGCATCGAACTTCTCGACCTCGTTGGCATCACCGATCCCGAGACCCGGCTCAGAAGCTATCCTCATCAGCTCTCCGGGGGCATGCGACAAAGAGTCGTCATCGCCATCGCCCTCTCGTGCAACCCCGATCTCTTGATATGCGATGAACCCACCACGGCACTCGACGTGACCATACAGGCAAGGATTCTCCAACTCATCATCGACCTCCAGCGTCGCATGGGCATCTCCGTCATCTTCATCACCCACAACCTCGGTGTGGTGGCAAAGGTCGCCGACTACGTAAATGTCATGTATGCAGGAAAGGTCATTGAGGCTGGAACCATCGATGACGTCTTCTTCGACCCACGGCACCCCTATACGTGGGGACTCCTTTCAAGCATGCCGAGCGTCTCGGTAGACCGATCCGAACGTCTCTATACCATTCATGGCAATCCTCCCAACATGCTTAACGACATCGTGGGCGATGCCTTCGCGCCGAGGAACCCCTATGCGCTCGACATGGACTTCGAACAGGAACCGCCCCGTTTCGTCGTGAACGAGCACCACTGGGCCGCAACCTGGCTTCTCGACCCGCGCGCCCCCAAAGTTGAGATGCCGTCGCAGCTCAAGGGGAGAATCGCTCTCATGAAGACGGAGGGGGGTGGCGAGAGTGACCGATGAGGACAGGCGCCCTTTACTGGTCGTCGAGAATCTCAAGCAGTACTTTCCCATTCCCGGCGGAAACGTGGTCAAGGCTGTCGATGACATTTCCTTCGACATAATGCCCGGCGAGACGTTTGGTCTTGTTGGCGAGTCGGGATCGGGAAAGTCGACAACGGGCCGTGCGGTCATCAGGCTTGACGATCTTACGGCAGGCAGGATTACCTTTGACGGCGACGACATATCTCAGAAGCTCACAACCGAGATAGAACAGCGCCTGAGGACAAACATGGCCATGGTGTTCCAGGACCCCATGGCCTCCCTCAATCCCTACAGGAAGGTCGTCGACACCATAGCCACCGGCTTAGATGCGCACTTTCCCAGGATGGACCGGGAGGAGCGCAAGGAGAAGGTCTACGAGATGATGGACCGCGTAGGTCTCTCTCGCTCGCAGGCCAACCGCTTTCCGAGCCAGTTCTCGGGCGGCCAGAGACAGCGCGTGGGGCTCGCGCGCGCACTCATCATGAGACCGAAGCTCGTCATCGCGGACGAGGCGATCAGCGCGCTCGACGTTTCCATCCAGGCACAGGTAGTAAACCTCATGAAGGACATCCAGGACGAGATGGGAACGGCCTATCTTTTCATAGCGCATGACCTGTCAATGGTGCGCTACATCTCCAACAGGATTGCCGTCATGCATCTCGGCCATATCGTCGAAGCTGGTTTGACCGACGAGATATTCGCCAATCCCGTACATCCTTACACAAAATCGCTCATATCGGCCATCCCTCGCTTCAATCCCGAAACGGAACGAGACCGGAAGCCTCTCGTGTATGATGCTAAGGAACTTGGCATCAGTTACGATGAAGGCAGGATTCACCATCTCTCTGACTCGCACTATGTGTTGGCCACCGACGAGGAGTTGGTTTCCTGGAACTAGCGTTGCTATAAACCTAGCGGCCGACGGTACTGCGTAAACGTCATGCGCCTCTAGAACGGAGAGTCTATGCTTGAGGGTGACCAGAGCGAACTGCTCTATTTCCAACTAGAGAGCGATCTCAGGCAGAAGATGTTCTCGGGCGAATACGGAATTGGCACGAGGATTCCCACCGAGATGGAGCTCTGCCAGAAGTACGGCGTCAGCAGGATTACGGTGCGCAGGGCGATACAGGACCTCGTGGAGGAGGGCGTCCTCGAGAGGCTCAGGGGTCACGGGACCTACGTATCGGTACCCAAGCACGTAATCAGGCAATCGGCTGCGTCCAAGCGCGGCTTCTCGTCATTTGCCGACGAGGGCACACCCACCTCGAGGATCATCCTCGAGAAGGGCTTGGTCAATGCCGATGCGTCCGTGTCATCCTGGCTTGGCATCCCTCCTGGCAGCAAGGTGCAGCGCATCAAGAGGGTCATCCTTGAGGATGACTTTCCCATGGCCATTGACGAGTTCTGCGCCACAAGCGAAATGCTTCCCGGCTTTCTCTCGCTCATGCACGATGACGTCTCGGCCTATGAGCTCATGGAGAATCACTATCACGTCGAGTTTGGCGTGGAGGATCTCTCCATCGACGCCTCGACCGCACGAGACGATGAGGCGCGCCTGCTCAAATGCGTAACGGGCTCGCCCCTCTTCGTCCTGCGCAAAATCGTTCGAAACACGGTGGGGGAGTCTCTGCACTACTCAAAGTCCGTCATCAGAGGCGATCGAGTGACCTATCACTTCTCGGTCAACCGTGAGGGTACCGTCGCCAATGAGCTGCCAGTGGCGTTCACGGCAACGGCGTGATGCCGTACGAGCTTATCCCAACAGCCGAAGACGTCATGCCCTCACTGCCGGACAGCAGTCACACGCTGTCGTCTTGTATGAAAAAAGGCCAGAGGACTGAGCCTCTGGCCTGCAATTACGTGGTCGGGTGGACTGGATTCGAACCAGCGACCCCTTGACCCCCAGTCAAGTGCGCTACCAAGCTGCGCCACCACCCGATTATGCCAGGCTTCCGCCTGCGAGGAACTACATTATCACAGCAAGGCAGACATTCAAGTTGAGAAATGGCTTTGACACAAAATGACGTGGCTAGAAGCCCTGGGCCTTGCGCGTCTTTCGTAGCGCGATGCGCTTCTGCGCAGCCTCCCACTCGTCACGCTCCTCGTCCGTCTCGAGCTCAAGACCATACTCGATGGTCTTGGGGTTGCCATCCTCGTCTATGCAGACCTCGGTGAGATAGGCCGTGTTGATGAGGCTTCGCTCGCGCGTGCGACAGTCCTCCGCATAGGAGTCGACACACACCTCGAGCGAGGTGTTGCCGACATAGGTCACCCGAGCGACGATGACCACGTCGTCATCGAGGTACACCGCATGCTTGAACTGCAGCTGGTCAACACAGGCGGTGGTGATCGTGCTTCCGCAATGGCGCTTGGCGGTGATGCCTGCGGCCTCGTCTATCCACTCCATGAGCCTTCCGCCAAAGAGTCGGTTGAAGCCGTTGATGTCCTGGTAGAACACCGTCCTCGTAACCTCGGTGCGCGATTGCGCGACGGTCTTGCTCCCCTTGGGATAGTCGCGGGTGTCCATGGGCCTCCTATGCGAGCGCGTCTTCGAGCTCGGCCGTTGAGATGATCTTGGAACCATAGCATTTCTCGCAATGCTCGATCGCACCCTCCTGGGTGCCGCAGAGAAAGGTCATCGTGGCGTCCTCGATCACGATTGAGGCGTAGCTGTTGAAGTAGGCGTCAGCAAGCGTATGGAGCACGCAGATGTTGGTATCCGCCCCCACCGCGATGACGGTCGTGGAGCCAAGCTCCCTGAGGGTCAGGTCGAGGTCGGTCTGGAAGAAGCCGGAGTAGCGGCGCTTGGGGATGACGATGTCGTCCTTCTTCACCCCGATCTGTGGGAAGATTCGCGTGGAGCCCACGATGCCATGGTCACCCCAGAGGTCGAGCTCGCGATCAGCACCTGGCCTGTGTGCGTCATTGCAGAAGATGACGGGTATGCCCGCCGCATGGCAGGCCGCCACGACGCGAGCCACGTTGTCACGATAGGTTGCGGTGGCGGAGGTGGGATCGTAGAGCGCGTCGTCGCCAATCGCCTCGATGGCATCGATGACGAGAAGTGCGCTGGAGGTTTTGTCGATGGTCATGGTGGCTCCTCTCACATATGGCCGGCTCCACAATGGTAGCCTGATGACAGGCAATTCGTGGTTGCGATTTAGAGAGGGTTCGGATGGCTGACGGGAAGTTCTTTGCTCGGGTGTACGACGTGGTTCATCAGATTCCCGAGGGGCGTGTCGCGACGTACGGACAGGTTGCCCGCATGGTCGGTGAACCTCGAAAGGCGCGCTTCGTGGGCTTTGCCATGCACTCGAGCCCCGGCGTCGCAGGAGGCGTTCCCTGCCACCGCGTGGTCTTCAAGGACGGCTCTCTCTGCTCGGAGTTCTCCTTTGGCGGTCGGGAAGAGCAGCGTCGCATGCTCCAAGACGAAGGCGTCTCGTTTCTCGCCGATGGTCGCGTTGACATAGACCGTTGCGCCTGGGAGGTCTGACCTGGAAATGGTGACAGGTATCTTTTCCAGGTTTCTGACATCATCAAAACCTGGAAAAGATACCTGTCACCATTTCCAGGTTAAGGTTGACTTGGGATTCGAAACGTTTCATCCTCAAGTGCGATCATAGTGACCCCCTCCGATGGGAAAGCCTGGGACCCGCACGAAATGACAAGCCTTCAGCAGCAAGCGTCCGCGGAAGAGCTCATTCACGCCGAGGAGGTGTCACGCTCACGCGAGGATTCTGGCGGAATCCGCTTCTTCGCCCTCCTCAACCTCGGACTCATTCTCACCGCAGCCGGCATCATGCTCTTCAAGGCGCCGAATCACTTCGCCCTCGGGGGAACCTCGGGTCTTTCGATCATTCTCTCGACGCTCTTTCCGTCTCTGCCCATATCGGCGTTCATGTGGATCGTGAACACGGCCCTTGTCATTCTGGGGCTTGTCTTTCTCGACCGCCGCGTCATTGGGTGGACGATCTTCTCCTCGTTTGCGCTCTCGGCCTACGTCACCCTTTTTGAGTGGCTCATCCCCCTCGCCGGCCCCCTCACCAGCGACACGTTGCTCGAGCTGTGCTTCGCCGTCCTGCTCCCCGCGATTGGAAGTGCCATCGTCTTCAACGCGGGCGCTTCGACCGGAGGCACCGACATCCTCGCCATGATCTTGAAGAAGCGTACGAGTCTTGAGATAGGCAAGGCGCTCATGGTGAGTGACAGCTTCATCGTGGCAGTGGCCGTACTCATCTACGGCCCGCGCACCGGTCTCTATTGCATACTCGGCCTTCTCGCCAAGGCGTTCGTCGTCGACAACGTCATCGAGAGCCTGAACCTTCGAAAGGTATGCACCGTCATCAGCAGCCGGCCCGACGCGGTTCTCGAGTTCCTCGTGCACAGCCTCGAGAGGACGGCGACGGTTCGCAGCGCGGTGGGAGGGTTTACGCTGCGCTCCGAAAAGGAGGTCGTCACCGTGCTCACTCGCCAGGAGGCCGCCAGGCTTCAGCAATGGCTAAAGCGTAACGACCCCCATGCGTTCATGACGATCGTCAATAGCTCGGAGATCATCGGGAAGGGCTTCCGGTCGGCATAGAGGACTACGCGTCGGTAACGTCACCTAGGTCTCCAAGGGCGAGCGCCGCCTCGTCGGAGAACATGTCGTACCACAGATGGGCGCCTCCCGCCTCGGCGTCGAGCACCCGGACGATGCCCGCGAGGTCCGGGTCGTCCGTCGCTACCGCAGACGACCCGTCCGCGCTGTCGGGAAGGCCTTCGAGCAGCGCGGGGTTCCACACGGGAGTCCTGTCGCCCTCAAATACCGCGGCATAGTAGATGTCGGTCTCGACGAGGTCTTGAAACATGTGGCTGCCGTACGAGAGCTCCGGCGAGTAGCCCGCCTTCGAGTAGGCCGTCTCGGCCACACCCTCGAAGTTATCGATCTCCGCAAAGTTCACGGAAACTCCGAGCTCGGGCGAAGAGGTCCCGATACGACCAGGCACCACGAGAAGCGCGTGGTCGGCGCTACGGTCCAAGACGGCGTTTACCCTACCCACAAGGTCTGCGACCATGGACTTCTTCGTCTGAGGGCACCGATAGTAGCGCAGCGGGTCGACGTACACGATGCGTCTCACCGCCACGTCGCGCGAATTTCCCATCGAAGTCCCACGTACGTGCAATATGGTATGAGATGCGTCCGTCTCCGGCACCTCCACACGCTGGGTTCCGTTAAGCGACTGGAGCGGCCTGCACTGCAGCAGGTTCACGACGAAGCTCCCATCCTCTCCGACGTTGATGGTGTACTCGATGTCCACGGGATACTCGTACGCATCCTGGAGCACGGACAGCACGTCTCGCATGAGCCGCATCAGGCGCACGTTTCCGACGATCCCCTCGCATGATGCGAAGATCACCTGCCGCGTATCCCCTCGCTCCCGCAGCACGCTCTCGCTCTCGCGATCATGCTCGAAGATCGCCGTACGAGCCTTCGGCGAGAGGATGGGGGCCAGCTCGTCACAGCTGCGCACCACGAACTTGCCACGCCCGAGATCGATGAGGTCTGCATATCGCTGCGAGAACCGGTGCTTCTCCGCGGTGTTGCGCGCCGTGGTGGCCCGGGGACGGTCGAGGCTCACGATTCGCGGATAGTCGCGCCCCGTGCGGTCGACGGCCCGCGTCCCCAGCCCCATGACCAGTCGGAGCATGCCAGCATCGGGATCCATTCCGCTCATCCAGCAATAGGCGCTGTGCGAATAGCCCACGCCCGCCGCCGTGGGCATGAACGAGCCGTCTGAATAGCGAGAGCCACTCACGCGCTGGACGAGCAGGGCCATCTGCTCCTCCTTGCGGTCGAGGCCGCGACGCCTGCGGTACTCGAGGGCGCTTGGATCCATCATCGAGGCATAGACGTGCTTGATGGCCGATGAGAGCTGGTCATAGCGGTCCTCGGCCGAGCCCACGTTGGGGCAGAACACGGATTCGTACTTGCCCGCGAAGGCGTTTCCAAAGCCGTCCTCGAGAAAGCTTGACGAGCGTACGATGATGGGGCTCTGACCGTAATAGTCGAGCATGCGGCTGAGTGCGTCGCGGATGTTGGGAGGAAACGACCCGTCCTCGATGCCCTCCCTGAGTGCGGGAGCGGCGGAGACGAAGCCCTCCTCGCCGCGCTGGGCAACGCGGAGGCTCCAGAGATTGTTGTAGACGATGAAGGTGTAGAAGACGTCGGTGCCAATGTAGAAGGAGTCGTGCTCCTCCATGAGCGAGGCCGCACCTGGAAGCCGCTCCTCGACGATGCGACGTGCGAGCAGCATGCCGCAGGCCTTGCCACCTATGAGCCCCGTGCCGATCATCCTGTCTCGAACGGCAAGGTAGTCCTGGGCGCGGAGGTGGTCACGCACCATCCGCCGCATGCGGACGTCACGCGTCATCATCATGTTGCACATCTTCGCGCAGAACTGGTCGTCGACCTCGCCGTCTTCCAGGCGTTTTGTCACGTCCATGAAGAAACGGTCCCAGCTGTCGACGTTCTGCACGGGCATGCCAATGGGCTGTATCCCCAGACTGGTATAGAACCGACTCGTCTCGACGCTGTCGGTGACGGCCTCGACGCCATCGCTTTCGAGGTCCAGGTGGTGTGGCAGGAACATCGTCGGCGAGTAGCGGTTCCAGACCTTGAGCGGACGTACGAAGAGACCGCCCGCGCCATCGGGCGTCACGTCAATGAAGAGCTGCGTCGTCTCGCGAATCTGCGCGACCGCCTGGAACGAGTGGCCGCCGCGCAGGATGGGGAAGTAGGCGACCGTGTCGAGAATAAACAGGTACGGGCAGGTGAGACGGAAGAAGTTGCCCATCATGAGATCGGAGGACCAGGCCACCTGGAGCTCGCTCAGACAGTCGAAGACGTAGAAGGCCCCGCGACCCTCGCGTGTGATGATGTCACGGACCTCCATGGTAAAGGGCTCAAACCCGAGGTTGGGACTGAGCGTGTACCGCGTTACCCCCGACTGCTCGGCGACGAGAGGCTCAGAGGTGGTAAACCTCAGGTAAATGACCTTGTGGTCATCTGCAATGGCACGGCTCACGAATGGCTCGACGAAGGAGCGAAACTCCTCGACCGACGCAAGCTGCCACACGACGTTGTCACCAAGACGGATGTTGTCAAACGTCCGGTCGAGCCCATCGATGCCGCAGCATATCCTGTCAAACGCCGCCATACGACCTCCCCATGACAAGCCTTCGATGAGAAGAGTCTGCCCAGATGGCACCAAGAGAAATACGCCGCGACGCTTCTTGTGTGCGAGGGACCGGAGGAGCGGCAGGCGAACGCCCGTCAGAGGAGGCGAGTCACGCTACAATCGAGCTGTCACGCCCAACACGCAAGAACGGTCCCGCATGGAAGATTCACTTTGCCCTCTCCTTTGGTGTGCCTCCGTCTGGGGCACCTTCGCGCTCATCGTCCATCATGACCGCAGCCGCTATCGCAACTGCTTCCTCCTCGCCTTGGCCGTCGTCCTTACGGTTCCCGTGCTCATAGGCGTCATCTTCGGCAGGTATTCCGTCTTGGCCGCGCTCGCCATGGTCCTGCTGCTCGCCGTCATCGTGCTGTGCGTTCCCGTCTTCCTCATCGCCAACGGCGTGCTCATGATTCGCCGAGAGGGACATGGAGCCGCCGACCTGCCCTCGCTCATCCTTGGCATCGTCGTCGGGATAGGCGAGCTCGCAGGCATCGTGCTCATGCTCTCCGACACGCAGGACGGGGGTGACCCTGCCGTCTCGGCCTATCCCGTGCTTCTCGCCGCCATCATGGTGTCGGTGCTCTATGGCTCCTTGATCTTTGTGTCGTTCATGATCTACACGCTCTTCCTGGAGGTCATCCCGCCGCGCCGAGACTTCGACTTCATCATCGTGCACGGAAGCGGCCTCATCGGAGGAGACGTACCCAGGCTTCTGGCAGACCGGCTGGACAAGGCGATCAAGATCTACGGGAGAAACCCCACGCCACCCATGGTCATCACCTCGGGAGGCCAGGGCGCGGACGAGTCTCGCTCCGAGGCGTCCGCCATGGCGGAGTACCTCGTTGACCACGGGATTCCCGCCGAGAGAATAGTCCTCGAGGACCAGTCGTCGAATACGATGGAGAACCTCCGCAACTCGAAGGCAATCATCGACTCCATGTCCGGACGTCACCTCGTGGCGCTCGTCACAAGCAACTACCACGTGTTTCGCTGCATTCGCTACGCGCATGACATTGGGCTTGCGTGCACGGGCATCGGGGCGCACGTCGCACCCTACTACTGGCCGAGCGCCCTCATCCGCGAGTTCGTGGCAATCCACCGCGAGAAGAAGCACCTCGCGCTGTTCGTCGTCGGCTGGGCCCTCCTCATGCTGCCACTCGTGACCGGCCTCTAGGCGCGGACTTGCTCCCGGAGAGCTGCGCCTACTTGTCGTCTCTCTTCATGCCGAGACCGGAGATGATGGTGACGACGCCTGTATAGACGAGCGATCCCCCGCAGATCATCATCGTAAGACCGGCCGTGGCAAAGGGAGACACGAGGACCAGGACCCCGAGGACAATCGTGAGCACGGCCGCCACGACGGCGCCACCGGAGTGCTCGACGCCGAGGGCCCGCAGGGCATTGGCGCTAAAGAGCGCGCTGCAGCCGGTGATGATGACGTAGATGCCGAGAAGGACGAAGACCCATGCGACGAAGAACGCGGGGCTGTTGATGATGATGACGCCAAAGAGCAGCTCGAGGATGCCAAAGTAGAGATCGAGCTGCGTGAAGATCACGCTCCACCTCGTAAGCGCGTTGAGAAGGGTCATGACGCCCAGAATGGCAAGCACCCAACCGACGGTGAGCGTAAGGGCAACGGTTGCGTTCTGCGGATTTGTGAATACGATGACACCCAAAACGAGGGCCGCAACGCCCAGGAGGATGGTTCCGAGCTTTGAATGCTGGACCTTGATATCCATGGTGTCCCTTTCGTCCGTGCGCTACCCCACAACAGACTGATTATACATTTTGGCCGCCTCCGCGAGGGGACGGCTGGCGCTCGGGGTGCCGGTGCTGGGGATGGTGACTGCTGGAGATGGTGACAGGTATCTTTTCCAGGTTTTCCGGAAAACCTGGAAAAGATACCTGTCACCATCTCCAGCAGTCACCATCCCCAGCACCGGCACCTGTCAAGCCACGAGAAGAGATGCGAGAGCACGGGGTCCGCATCCACCTGACGCTTATACGTCGTGACCGTCGTCACCATGTGCTGCCAGCGTGGGTCGGAGACCTCGTGAAGCGTGGAGCAGCCAGGCCCCAGGGCACATGCGAGCTCGCTGGCAAAAGCGCGCTCCGTCTCGATGGGACTCATCTCGTCAGCAGTGCCGTGCACCCCAAAGTATGGAACGTGCGGCAGCGTCCCCTCAACGACCTCACGTCGAATGACGTCGATGGGCGAATAGGGGAGAAGCATGGTACGGACGGAGTCTCTGTCCGTCGGATCACAGCCGGGCAGGTCGAGCCCCGTGCGATAGAAGGCCGCACCTGCCGGCCCCGGGGGAGCGCAGTCAACGAGCATGTCGGCGGCGTCCAGGACGGCGGCGCACGAGACGTATGCCTTCACCTGCGAGCCATCGACATGGTAGAGGTCCTGCAGGTCGCGTCCGTACGCCACGAGCGCTGCCGACATGCCGCCTGCGGAGCTTCCGCCGAGGATGATGCCGCCCGTCTCGCCGCGATTGGTAAGCCAGCAGAGCATCTCGCGCACGCCGACGAAGGCGTCGTAGACCTGCGCGGGAAAGCGATGCCAGGGCATGAGACGAAAGCCCACCGAAGCAAAGCGATAACCCTGGGCGTTATAGACGTCGGCCGCGTTGCTCATGCTCTCGGGCGTGCCCACGAGATAGCCGCCCCCGTGAAACCATACGACCGTCTCGGCGTGCGTCACCTCGTCGGGCTCCCACACCACCACATGCTGGAGCCGATCCTCGCCAAAGGGGACCCTCATCGGCGGCATCGATCTCCTCGGCGCGTGGGAGTCGTAGAACGCCGGCATGAGATAGGCTCCTGGTGTCGAAAGAATCTCATACATCACTCCCATGTCACACCCCTCCCCAAAAACTCATCCGCCCATCCTTCGGATGGAGAGACGCTGCCCTTGCCATACGTTCTGGCTAACCGAAACCAATCTGATACAAAACATCGAAGCAAGACCTCTATGATTGACGACATTGGCACGTAACCGACCACTCATACGTAGGAAATCGGCTGCCGCCGTCGCCTCGACCGTCATTGGAATGGTGATTACATGAGTCGCGTCTACAACTTCTCTGCTGGTCCAGCCGTCCTCCCCGAGGAAGTCCTTCGGGAGGCCGCGGATGAGATGCTCGACTACCAGGGCTCTGGCATGTCCGTCAACGAGATGAGTCACCGATCCAAGACCTTCCAGGGAATCATCGACGCTGCCGAGACGGACCTTCGCAGTCTCATGGACATCCCCGACAACTACAAGGTCATCTTTGTCCAGGGCGGTGACAGCCTGGTCTTTGCCAGCGTCTTCATGAACCTCGCCCTCAACAAGAGGGCGGACTACATCATCACGGGCAACTGGGCCAACAAGGCATACAAGGAGGCGGAGATCCTCGGCGATCCCAAAATCGTTGCGAGCTCCAAGGACAAGAACTTCTCCTACATCCCCGACTGCTCCGACCTGCCCATCCGCGACGACGCGAGCTACGTCTACATCTGCGAGAACAACACCATCTACGGCACCAAGTTTCCCGAGCTCCCCAACACCAAGGGCCACGAGCTCGTCGCCGACCAGAGCTCGATGTTTCTCTCCGAGCCCGTCGACGTCACCAGATATGGCCTCATCCATGCGGGCGTGCAGAAGAACGTCGGGCCCGCGGGCGTGCAGATCGTCATCGTGCGCGAGGACCTCATCCCGGACGACCTGCCCGGCGTGCCCACGATGCTGCGCTTCAAGACGCAGGCCGATGCAGGGTCGCTCTACAACACACCCAACTGCTGGGGCATCTACGTGTGCGGCAAGGTCTTCAAGTGGATCGCCGCTCAAGGTGGTCTCCAGGGCATGAAGGAGAAAAACGTCGAGAAGGCCGGCATCCTCTACGACTACCTTGACAGCTCCGACATGTTCTCGTCGACCGTCGACCCGTCCTGCCGCTCTCTCATGAACGTTCCGTTCGTCACGGGCAGTCCTGACCTCGATGCCGAGTTCGTGGCAGCAGCCACCAAGGCCGGCTTCGTGAGCCTCAAGGGGCATCGCTCCGTAGGCGGCATGCGCGCCTCGATCTACAACGCCATGCCCCGCGAGGGTGTGGTCAAGCTCGTCGCCTTCATGAAGGACTTCGAGACCAACCACTAGCGGATACGTCGACAAAAAATGCGGCGGGGTGCCCTGACGCCCGCGTTGCGAAGGAGATTCCATGTACAAGGTCCACTGCATGAACAACATCGCCAAGGTCGGCACCGACAGCCTCGGCAACGGCTACGAGCTCGTGAGCGAGCTCGACGGCGCAAACGCCATTCTCGTGAGAAGCGCCAACCTCAACGAGGTCGAGTTCCCGGAGTCCCTTCTGGCCATCGCGCGGGCCGGCGCCGGCGTGAACAACATCCCCGTCGACCGCTGTGCCGAGGAGGGCATCGTCGTCTTCAACACGCCCGGTGCCAACGCCAACGCCGTGAAGGAGCTCGTCCTCGCCGGAATGCTGCTCGCCAGCCGCGACATCATCGGTGGCAACGAGTGGGTCCGCGAGAACTGCGATGACCCCGACGTGAGCAAGAGGGCCGAGAAGGCCAAGAATCGCTTCGCGGGCACCGAGCTCTCGGGCAAGAAGCTCGGCGTCATCGGCCTCGGAGCCATTGGTGCGGCCGTCGCCAACACTGCCACGCGGCTCGGCATGCAGGCCTACGGCTTCGATCCGTTTCTCTCGATCAACGCGGCCTGGGGCCTCGACCGTCGCATCGAGCACGTCACTGACGTCGGCTCCATCTACGCGGAATGCGATTTCATCACCGTCCACGTGCCCGCCACCGCAGACACCAAGGGCATGATCAATGCCGATGCGATCTCTCGCATGAAGACCGGCGTCGTGGTGCTCAACTTCGCCCGCGACACCCTCGTCGACGAGCAGGCAATGGCGGAGGCCCTCGACGACGGCCACGTGGCCCACTACGTCACCGACTTCGCCAACCCCGCGAGCGCCAACATGAAAAACGCCATCGTCCTCCCGCACCTCGGCGCCTCGACGGCAGAGGCCGAGGACAACTGCGCGGTCATGGCGGCGACCGAGCTCAAGGACTACCTCGAGAACGGCAACGTCAGCCATTCGGTGAACTATGGCAACGTTGACCTTGGTCCCATCCAGAGCGGCACGCGCATCGCCCTGTTCCACGAGAACCTGCAGGGCATCATCGGCAAGATCACCCAGATCATCGCCAGCTCGAGCCTCAACATCGAGAACATGACCAACAAGAGCCGCGGAAGCAACGCCTACACGCTCATCGAGTGCTCTGGCGTCTTTGACGAGGACGCCATCAGGCAGATCAGGTCCATCGAGGGCATGCGGCGCGTCCGCATGATCAAGCGCGCGTAGCAGTCACGCGAAGAGGGCCAGGCTCGCGACCGTCACACAACCATCGGGAGGTCATCCCTCCAGGGTCATGCGACGGTCGCGATTTTTTCCTTCGACAACGCAGTCGGAGAAACGTGGCCTTGCCTAGTCGGATGTTCCAAGCCTTGCGAGCGCCTCCCGAAGGTGGCCGCCCGTAGCGGACAGGGCCTCCATGAGCTGGGCGGGACCGTCCTGCTCGGCACTTGGGATGTGATAGTGCGCGGCGGCAAGGGCAGATTCGGTTCCATTGGCGACGCACGCCGAGTTGGGAACGAGATTCATCATCGTGAGGTCGTTTTCGGAATCGCCGATGAAGACGACCTCTTCTGGGCTGATTCCTATCTGCTTGATGAGAAACTCGAAGCCGTTTGCCTTGCTCCACCCGCGTGGGTTCACGTCATACCAACCCGGGATGGGCGAAACGAGCTCGATGTCAGGACAGGCGGCCTCTACGCGCGTGCGCATCGCCGCGAATCTATCAGGAGACTCGGCGTTCATGAGGCCGACCACATGGAAGGTGCGGTCGGGAATCTCCATGATCGCGGCGTCCGCGCAGATTCCCGTATAGCCGGTCTGGATGTCATGCAGCTCCTCGTCGGTCGTGGGAGCGACGAGCCACTCGGGAGGATTGTCGGCCGAGTGTCCCTCCTCATCGTAGAGACTCATGACCGTGTCGGGTTCGTCGGCGATGATGTCGCACAGGCGCACGAGCGTCTCGTGGCTCATGGGGCGATCGAGCACAAGCACGTCGTCGAGAAAGACGCGCTTCCCTCCAGAGATGACGCCCGTGCTAACGCATGACTCATCGCCATGAAAGAAATTCACGAGGTCGAACCTGGAGCGCCCGGAAGCTGGTCCAAACTCGATGCCCGATGCGCGCAGGCCCTCGATCGCGTCCACGGTGCGAGGCGAGACGGCATCGGAGCTCATGGGTTTGAGCGTTTCGTCCATGTCTGCGAGCACGAGCCTGATCACGTGCGCCTCCTCATCATTCTCCCTGCATGTTCAACGCTCTGACTCTACCGCGAGGAGCCCCTCGTAAAGAGACGGCTCGAAAGAACCACACGCGCAACGAATGATGGGCGTCGCCTGCGCCCCTTTTGTCCGGGCATCGGGACGGACAAGGGGGCCGAGCTCTCGCCCGACCCCCTTGTCCGTCACCTCATGGGCGGGACTACTCGTCCTCACCCTCCATGATCGCCTCGTAGGCGGCGCTCACCGCATCGAACACACTGTCGTCGATGTCGACGAGGTCGAAGCTACCGTCCTCGTTCTCGTCGTATCCATAGAGGTACACCGAGTCTTGGTCGGAGTCGGGGACGAGCGCGATGTACTCTGCGCCGTCACACTCGAAGATACCGAGAACCTCGCACCTCTCGGACGTGTCGTCCTCGTAATCGAGCGTGATGAACTCAGGAGCCCAGTCCTCTTCGTCCGTACCTGTGATATCCTCGTCGCTCATGCGTGCCTCCCTGATGGGTCTCTTGGCTGATTCGCGTTGGGCAAAGTGTACCCACATGCAAGGCAAAGATACCGCAAGCGCGTAGAATCATTGACATAAACGGTGGTGCGGGGACGGGGAGACGACCAATGGCGACGGCAAGCTCCATCAACGTGTACGACCACTATGCACACGAGGACGACTACGCCGACCTCGACGTGAATGGCGCAGCACTCCGACTTTCGCGCGCCATCGCCTGCCGCACGGTCTACACCACCCCCGGTGAGACGGACTTCTCCGCCTTCGAGACGTTGGTGGAGCTCATGCGATCGAGCTATCCGCACGTCATGGCGGCCGGCTCTCTCGAGCTCGTGGGCCACTCCGTTCTCGTGACCATCCCCGGCAGCGACCCCGCGCTCAGGGCGGTGCAGCTCATGGCACATCAGGACGTCGTGCCGGTAGTCCCTGGGACCGAGGCCCTCTGGGAGCATGGCGCCTTCTGCGGCTTTCTTGACGACGAGTACGTATGGGGGAGGGGGGCACTCGACATCAAGGACATGCTCATGGGCGAGCTCGAGGCCGTCGAGTACCTCATCGCCCACCACGGCACGCCCAGACGCAGCATCTACCTCGCTTTTGGCGAAGACGAGGAAGTCACGAGCCAGGGTGCCGCACATCTTGCGGAAGAGCTGCTCCGCCGGGGAGTTCGTCTCGCATGGCTTCTCGACGAGGGCACGACCACGATGTGCGATGGAGCCGCATACGGTGCGCCCGGCACGGTCATATCGGACATCTGCCTGTCCCAGAAGGGCTATCTCGACGTGAGGCTTTCGGCGAGGGGCGATGGCGGGCACTCGTCCAACCCCTTTGGTGGCACCTCGCTCGAGCGCCTCTGCCGCGCCCTCGCATGCGTCTCGACCTCAAAGCCTGCACCGCAGCTCACCCCCATCGTCGGCGACACCTTTCGTACGCTCGCCCCTCACGTCACGGAAGAGCCGTTCCGCACGCTCGTGGCCGACGTCGACGCCAATGCGGAGAGGCTCGCCGAGGTCGCCGCGGGTACGCGCGATCTCCACCCCTTCGTGAGCACGACCGTCGCCATCGACCAGATCGAGGGTGGGAGCGCCGCGCCAAACGTCATGCCAGGTAACGTGAGTGCCACCATCAATCTACGTCTTCTCCCCGAGACGTCCATCGAGGATGCCCTCTCGCTCGTGCAAGACGCCGTAGATGACCCCGGCATCGCCATAGAGCTCGTTCATGCCACCCCGGCAGGACGCGTCGACTCGGTGGATGGTGCGGGATACGCCGAGCTCAGGGAGGTTTTCGAGCACTATTATCCCGACGTGGTCGTGGTGCCGTCCTTTGTCTGCGGCGGCACCGACGCCATTCGGTACGAGTCCGTCTGTGACTCGGTGCTCAGGATGTCCCCGTTCAGACCACAGCCCGAGGAGGAGACGCGAGGCGTTCACGGCACCAACGAGCGCATTTCTCGACGAACGTATGCCCAGGGCATTCGCGTGCTCGTCTCGCTTCTCGAGCACACGGTCCTGTAGGGAAGGCCCAAAGCTGAAAACGGCCTTTGGAGAACATGTCCACTTACAATCCCCTGTCAAAAGTACGCTAGTATAGGTGCTTGGTAAAAGAGACGACCGCTAGGAATCACGTGTCTGAGAAGTCCGAGCACCTAAAGACCGATCTGAAGAACATGGTCGACTCGGATGCAGAGCAGCTGCAGTCCGAAGGGAGAGCTGCGGAACTCGAGGGAACGCCCGACAATCCCTCTCACCGCATCCTCACCCTTGCCAATCTCATCACGTTCTGTCGCTTGGCACTCACCATCGCTTTTCTGCTCATGTTCGCCACGGGCGAGGACCGCTACCTCGCTCTCACCTTCTACGCCGTCGCGGCCCTCACCGACTTCCTCGATGGCAAGGTGGCCCGCGCCACCCATACCGTGAGCTGGGTCGGAAAGATCATGGACCCGGTCATGGACCGCGTGCTTCTCTTTGCGGGCGTTCTCGGGCTCATGCTCACCGGAGAGCTTCCCCTGTGGGTCGCCGCCTTCGTCATCATACGAGACGCCTACCTCGCCTGGGGCTCCTGGTTCCTTCAGCGCTATCGCCGTCGTCCCGTTGACGTCGTCTATATCGGAAAGGTCACCACCGCCCTTCTCATGGTCGGCTTCTGCGACCTTCTGCTCAACCTGCCCGTCGTCAACGGCCTGGGCATCACGACGGCGAGCTGGCTGCCCGGCCTCAACTCGACACCCTCCGCCGTCGGAATCTTCTTCGTATATGCCGGTCTGGTATGCTCCGCAGCCACCGCCATCATCTACACCCGCGAGGGTTTCGCCATCCGCAACGCCTGGCGTGCCAAACAGGAGGCAACAAAAGGTGAGTAGACGCTACCGCCAGGTCTCTGCCGCTGCCGCGCTCGTGATCGCGTTCATCTTTTTTGCAACGCTCGCTCCCGTGCGGGCCCTTGCCGTCGACACCGAGCCTGACATCTCGGAGGCGCAGTGCGCCATCGTTGTCGACAGCGCCGGCAACGTGCTTTGGAGCAAGAACGCGGACCAGGAGATGTCCATGGCCTCGATCACCAAGGTCATGACCGCCGTCGTTGCGCTCGAGTCGGGCATCGACCTCGACTCGACCTGCACCATCTCCGACGTCGACCTCGGCTCGGACTCGCAGACGGCGGGCTTCACCTCGAGCGACACCCCCACCATGCGCCAGCTCCTCCAGGCCATGCTCGTCTATTCGGGTAACGATGCCGCACTCAACGTCGCCATCAACGTGGCTGGTTCCGAGGACGCCTTCGTCGACCTCATGAACGAGAAGGCCGCGGAGCTCGGCATGACCCACACGCACTTCACCAACCCCCACGGCCTCTATGACGCGAACCACTACTCCTGCGCGTCCGACCTCGTCACCCTTGGTCGCTATGCGCTCGAGAACTTCCCCTTCATCGCAAGCACCGTACGCACGACCTCCATCACCCTCCCGATCGGCGGTACCCAGAAGACCCTCAGTTCCACCGATGACCTCATGGGCGTCTACGAGGGCATGCTCGGCATCAAGACCGGATACGTCGACAACCAGGCCGCCTTCCTCGGCGCATGTCGCAGGAACGGCGTCACGCTCTACACCTGCGTGCTCGGCTGCTCGACGACGTCGGGAAGGTTCACCGACACCGAGGCGATCCTTGACTGGGCCTACGACAACTTCGTGGATCGGCCCGTCTCGTCTTCGAGCTGGGTCATCGACGTGCGGCCCTACGCCTTGAACTTCGGACTCTCCACGGTGACGCATGCGGTGGGCACGACCTCGATAAACGTCTGGCCCGATGGTGACGCGCTCTCGTACTCCACGGTCATGGCACGCTCCGACAAACTCCTCGACTCCAACCAGATGGCGGGAAGCACGACCTGGTCGCAGGGAGGCAGACCCTCGGGGACGGTACGCTACTACACCTCTCTCGTGTTTGACGACGTGCCTTCCTTCAACATCTTCGCGCTCCCGCTCTTCATGAACACCTCCACGCTGGGAGCAGCCGCATGACGGAGAGGTCATCCTCGCGGACGGGCATCCTCTACCACGAGCACGTCTATCTCGGCGCGACGTTTGACGCCTCCGCTGACGGCGACCTGCTTGTTCCCGCATCGTACGCGGGCGAGACAAGCGTCGACCACGCCAGAGACGGCGCCCTTCTCGCCGACCTCACCGGCTTTACCTTCCTGCTCGTTTCCGGACATCCCGCAGGGTCGCTCTGCGACGCCGCGTTCTGTGCGGAGAGAACCGAGCCGGGCGGTGCGGGCTACACGCCCGCGCTCACGGGGGAGGGGACCGTCTCTTCCATTCCCCTCGTCGCCCGGACGGGGGCGGGTGAGTACGTGGTTCTCGACGCCAGCAGGCGCGGACCGGTGCTTCACGGATGGCTCTCGTTCCTCGCGGGCGTGAGCAAGGACGGCTACGCCCCCTACGAGGACGTCGAGCTCGAGGATGCCACGGAGATGCTCGTTGCGCTCCTGGTCGTGGGGTCCGATGCCCGCCGGATCCTCTCCGACTACGTCCCCGACGCCTCCGAGCTCCCTTCGCCTCGCCAGATTCGTCGCTGCATGCTCGATCGCATCTCGACGTTTGTCATCGGCCTTCCGGACGTGGCAGGCACCCAGCCCGGCTACGTGCTTCTCGTCTCTCCCCAGTCGGCCGTCGGCCTCTGGCGAAGTCTCCTCTCGTTTTCTGGCGTCGAGCCCGTGGGGCACGACGCCGTGTCTTCGATGCTGGAAAGCGACCTTCCCTGGGGCGGCCTTCTCGCAGAGCGAGGGGTTGTAGAAACAAGCCGAGACGAGCTCTCGTGCTGGCACCTCCTCCGGGAGGGAAGCGACTTCGTCGGGGAGCGCGCCCTTTCGTAGCGAAGGCTCACCTGCGTTTTCTTAGGAATCGGAGCAGTTTATGGAGCATGATTTCTCGACTCGCGTCGACCGCAGGGGGCAGGGCTCCTCAAAGTGGGAGTCAATGCTCGCCGACAACCCCACGCCCCCCGAAGGGGTCGTGCCCCTCTCCGTGGCAGACATGGAGCTCAAGAACCCGCCCGAGATCAAGCGCGCCCTTCACACGCTCATCGACACCACCGTCCTCGGCTACACCGAGCCCACCAAGCGCTTCTTCGACGCCTGCGTAGGCTGGCAGGAGTCCCGCCACGCCTGGCATCCAAGCACCGAGTGGATCGTGACCTCCCCGGGCGTCGTTCCCGCGTTCTTCAACGCCGTCCGCTGCCTCACGCGCAAGGGTGACGGCATCATCATCCAGCCGCCCGTCTACTATCCGTTCAAGATGGCCGTGGAGGAAAACGGGCGAACGCTCGTGGAGAACCCCCTCAGACTTGCGGGCGGCCACTACGAAATCGACTTCGACGACCTCGAAGCCAAGGCAGCGAACCCCGCAAACAAGATGCTCATCCTCTGCAGCCCGCACAACCCCGTGGGCAGGGTCTGGTCTGCCGACGAGCTTCGCAGGCTCGTGGACATCTGCGTCTCCAACGACATCTTCATCGTCTCCGACGAGATTCACGACGACCTCGTCATGCCCCATCACGAACACACCACGATCATGCGCGTCATGAGACCCGATGAGTACGGCCACGTGCTCGTATGCACGGCTCCCTCAAAGACCTTCAACCTTGCGGGATGTCAGGCCTCCGTCATCTATGTGCCCGACGAACAGGTCCGCACGCGTTTCTCCGAAGGCTTCTCGCGGCTTGCGATGTTTGACCTCAACGCCTTTGGCTATGCGGCCACCATAGCCGCCTACGAGGAGTGCGCCAGCTGGCTCGACGAGCTCATCGAGGTCATCGAGACCAACTACGAGCACCTGCGCGACTGGGCGGCCGCACGTCATCCCGAACTCTTCGTATTTCCGCTTGAGGGAACCTACCTCGCTTGGGTAGACTTCAGGGCATGGGGGCTGCATGCCAAGGATCTCGAGGCTTTCATGAGGAAAGACGCGCTCCTCTGGCTGGATGAGGGATACGTGTTTGGCGAGGCGGGCACCGGCTTCGAGAGGTTTAACCTCGCGTGTCCGACGAGCGTGATCGACGAGGCGCTCGAACGTCTCGAGGAGGCGGCCTCCAGGCGGGGCTTGGGAACCAGGGCGGGGGAGTAGACGACATGAAGTACGCGATAAATGCGCTTGGCGCGCCGGACTCGGTGGGACCCTACTCGCAGGGAACCACTGCCGGCCGTCTCGTCTTTGCGTCGGGACAGCTGGCCATCTCTCCTTATGACAGCCATAGGCTCGTGGAGGGCGGCATCGACGAGCAGACCGACAGGGTCATCGACATCATCGAGACCATCCTCGCCGCAGCCAGCTGCTCTCTCGCCGACATCGCCCAGACCACCGTCTACCTTGCGGACATTCGCGACATGGATGCCATGAACGAGGTCTACAGCCGTAGGTTTCCCTCGCCCGCACCTGCGCGAGCGGTCGTGGCCGTATCGGGACTTCCCATGGATGCGCTTATCGAGATGGACTGCGTCGCCTGCAGGTAAGCGGTATCATAGAAAAGCTAATCGCGTATTCGAGGGGAGTGCTTCATGCCCGAAAACGACTTCAACACCAACACCGGGGCAACCCAGATCTTTCATATGCCTTCCGCAGACTCCACCATACCCGACCTCCTAGGCGCGGATAAGCCCTCTCATCCCACGCTCACCATCGTCAAGGGGCCACAGATCGGAGAGACCTTCGAGCTCGACAGCCCCGTCATCACGCTCGGCCGCGACGTCAAGAGCAGCGTATTCCTGAACGACATGACCGTCTCTCGCCACCATGCGCGTATGGACCTCGCCAACATCTCCGCCGGCTTCGCCACCGTGGAAGACCTCGGATCGCTCAACGGCACCTGGGTCGACGGCGCCATCGTAAGCAAGTCCACGCTTCGAGACGGTTCCACCATCCAAATCGGCACGTTTCGCATGGTGTTCCACACCAATGCCAGGCGCAGGATCAACACCGAGGGCTAGTGATGCCGAGCACGGGCTATCTGACCATAGGCAAAGTCGTAAAGAGACTCCAGCCGCAGTACCCAGACCTCTCCGTGTCGAAGGTCCGTTATCTCGAGGACGAGGGACTTCTCAACCCGTCGAGAACCCCCGGCGGTTACAGGCTATACTCCCAGCGTGACATCAAGCGTCTCGAGTCCATTCTCTACCTGCAGAAGAATCGCTTCCTTCCCCTCTCCGTGATCAAGGAGGAGCTCGCGCGCAACGAGTCGGGCCACGCGTCCGCCGCACCAGACGCCATCAGCGCCGACGTCATCTCGCTTCCCGTCGACGACGATGAGATCACGGGCAAGCTCCACCCCATAGACCGCATGCCCGAGCTCGTGGGAACGTCGGTGAGCTTCGTGCGCCAGCTCTCCGAGGCGGGCGTCATCACGCTCAAGCGCTCTCCCCATGGCCGCGACCTCGTGGACGGCAAGGACTTCAGGCTCATCCGCGTCTGCGACGAGCTGCAGCGCTTTGGGATCGGGCCCAAGAACCTCCGCCAGTACGTCACCGCCGCCAACAGGGAGTCTGCGATGTTCGAGCAGGCGCTCGTGGTCTACGCCAAACGCAGCAGGGGAGCGGGCGGCGAGGCTACCGACGAGGGCAGAAGACGCTTCGACGATGCGTTTTCGCGCATGCTCGGCCTCACCAACTCGGTGAGGGGAGAGCTCATCAGGCGCCGTGTGGGCGAGTCTTTCAAAGACATGGGCGCATAGCGAGCGGGGCGCCCGCAAAGTATACGCAAGCGAGAAAGGACATCGTGTGTCTGATTTTGATTATGAGGGCCATGTCATCAGCATTCCCGACTACCCCGAGCCCGGCGTCATCTTCAAGGACATCACGCCGCTCTTCGACGATCCTGCATGCCTTGTAAACCTTGTCGATGACATCTCCGACCACTTCATGCACCAGGGCATCACCAAGGTCGTCGGGGCGGAGGCCCGTGGCTTCCTCGTCGGGGCGCCCGTTGCCTACAAGCTCGGCGTTGGCTTCGTTCCCGCCCGCAAGCCCGGCAAGCTTCCGCGCGAGACCTTCTCGCAGACCTACTCCCTTGAGTATGGCACCGACGAGCTCGACATACACAAGGATGCCCTTGCGCCCGACGACAGGGTGCTCATCGTCGACGACCTCGTGGCCACCGGCGGCACCGCCATCGCCACGGCAAAGCTCGTGGAGCAGTCCGGCGCCAAGGTCGCCGGCTTCTCGTTCATCCTCGAGCTCTGCTACCTCAACCCCCGCGATCTGATGGCCAAGGACTACGACGAGGAGGTCTACACCCTCATCAAGGTCAGGTAGCCTGTCGTCCCGCGCACCTTGGAAGGAAGCGGAAGTTTGAGGTACGAAGAGAGGATCACGCTCCGGGACGGCAGAGGATGCGTGCTGAGGGATGCGCGCGAAGAAGATGCAGCAGAAGTGCTTGCCAGCTTCAATCTGACGCACTCCCAAACGGACTTCCTGTTGACATACCCCGACGAGAACGAATTCGACCTCAAGCGGGAGCGGCAGTTCCTGGCAGAAAAGGAATGCAGCCCCGATGAGATCGAACTCTGCGCGGTTGTGGAAGGGCACGTCGTCGGGTGCGCCGGCATCGAGGCAGTGGGAAGAAAAGACAAGGTCAAACACCGCACGGAGTTTGGGATCAGCATTGAGAGGGACTTCTGGGGGCTGGGTATCGGCCGAGCGCTCCTGGAGGCTTGCATCGAATGTGCTCGTCAGGCGGGTTACCTCCAGATGGAACTGACCGTTGTGGCGGACAACGCCTCTGCGCTGTCGCTCTATAGAAAAGCGGGTTTCGTGGAATACGGTCGAAACCCAAGGGGGTTTCGTTCCCGCACGGGCGGCTGGCAGGAGATCATCCTCATGGGCCTTGCGCTCGGGTAGCCAAGCAATTCCTCCCGGATCACAGGGGGACCGACCGACAGGTGCTTGCCTCGAGCGCCTGTCGGTCGGTCCTGCTTTGATGGTGGGTTTCGTGAACGCACCCGTTCTGCGCTATCCTAAAGAACGTGATGGAAACGAACCGCTAGGGAGTAACCAGCATGCCAACCAACATCACGAGAAGGTCCCTCTTCGTGGCCGCTGCCGCCTCGGCCACATGGCTCGGTCTCATGCCGCGCATGGCTTTCGCCGACCCCACGAGCACGGAGCTTCAGGCCCAGCTCGACGAGGCACGCTCGCAGCTCGACACCATGGGCGACAACCTCTCATCCATGCAGGCAAACCTCGCGACGGCGGAGGCGACCCTCGAAGACACCAAGACCCAGATCATGGACACGCAGTCGCAGATCGATGAGACCCAGACCCAGCTTGACGACAAGCGCACGGAGCTGAGCGACAACATGCGGAGTTCCTACAAGTCCGGCTCGACCTCCATGCTCGACTTCGTTCTTGGCGCCACGAGCGCAGAAGACCTCGTCAGCCGCATCTACTACATGGATAAGATCTCCGACTCGCAGGCCTCGGCCATCGAGAGCGTGAAGGAGCTGGGCGACCAGCTCGCCCAGCAGAAGACGCAACTCGAGGACAAGCAGGCCGAGCAGGAGCAAAACCTCGCAGACGCCCAGACGAGCATCTCCGACTACGAGACCGCCGTGGCGCAGGCGCAGTCGTACTACAACGGCCTTGACAGCCAGGTTCAGCAGGCCCTCGCCGCGGAGGCAGCCGCAGCGCAGGCTGCCGCGGCAACGACGAGCACCGGCACCACGACCACCACATCCACGACGAACTCCGGCGTCAGTACGGTCGTTGGTACGGTCGAGACCACCAAGGATGCAAACAACGCATCATCGTCCGTCTCCGACTCCGAGAACGGCTCCTATGACGCCTCCTCCTCGAGCAGCATAGTGTCAAACGCCGAGCAGTTCATCGGCTGGCCCTATAAGTGGGGCTGCTACGGTACCAACATGGGTGGCTTCGACTGCTGCGGCCTCGTGGCCACCGCCTATCACCTCGCGGGCTACTCCACGCCCTATGCCACCAACGTCCCAGGCCTCATGTCCTGGGTCAAAGGGCACGGCAACTGGAAGGACTGCAGCCTCTCGAACTACTCGAGCGTCCTCTCCGCGGGAGACATCATTTTCTGTTCCACGGGACACGTCGCCATCTACGCCGGCGGAAGCAAGATGATTCACGCGCCGTCCCCAGGAGGCTACGTATGCTATGCCACCGTCTACGCCTGCATCGGCGGCGGTTTCGGCGGCTAAGGGCTTGTTCGTGGCGCATTCGTGCAGAACGCTAACTATGGAGTATCATTTGGGAGAATGTGACGTCCTGTTCTGCGTGCGGGGTGTCTATAACGCCAAGCACCGCCCGATCTGAGAGGGGCAGACAACATGACAAGGCACAACATCTCACGAAGAACCCTGCTCGCGTCGACAGCCATTGCCGCCACGTGGCTGGGTCTCTTTCCCCAGAGCGTCTTTGCCGATACGCAGTCCGAGCTTGCGGCCGCCTCGGAGCATCTCGACTCGCTGGGAGCGCAGCTCTCGAGCCTTCAAGACCAGCTGGACACCGCAACGGCCGACCTCGAGTCCACGGATTCCGCAATCGACAGCAAGCAGCTGGACATCGAGTCGACCCAGACCGAGCTCGACGCAAAGCGCCAGGTGCTCTCGGATCGCATGCGTAGCTCCTACAAGTCCGGCTCCACGAGCTTCATGGACTTCGTCCTCGGCGCCACGAGCGCAGAGGACCTCGTCAGCCGCATCTACTACATGGACAAGATCAACGAGTCCGATGCCGATGCCATCGACAACGTGGTCACCTTGGAGGCTCAGCTCGAGCAGGAGAAGTCCGAGCTCGAGACCCAGCAGGCCGACCAGCAGGCGCAGGTCGACTCCATGCAGTCCCAGGTGGACGAGTATCAGTCAGCGGTCGCCGAGGCACAGACCTACTACAACCAGCTCGACGCCGAGGTGCAGGCCGAGCTTGCGGCACAGGCCGCGGCCGCTGCGGCGAGCAACGTGGGTACGGTGGTCAACGCGATCACGACCAGTCAGACAGGCCAGGATCTCACGTCCGGCTCGACGGGAGGCTCTGGCTCCTCGTCAGGCAGCTCCGGCGGTGGCTCGAGCAGCGGCTCTGGATCGTCCGGCAGCGGGTCAGGCTCCTCTGACAGCGGTTCTGGTTCGTCCGGCAGCGGGTCAGGCTCCTCGAGTGGTGGTGCCTATCCCAATTGCGGCGTCTCGTCTGCCTACTCCTGTCTCGGCTATCCTTACGTCTATGGTGGAGCTAGCCCGAGCGTTGGCTTTGACTGCAGCGGACTTGTCTACTATTGCTTTGTTGGCGCGAGGCAGGGCACTGCGGGAACCATCGGCAGGGCCATCCAGGCCGCAGGTCTCTGGAAGGACAACAGAGACGACCTCGTAGCTGGCGATGTCCTCTTTACGAGATCAAGCTTTGATCACATCGCCATCTACGTCGGCGGCGGGCAGATGATTCAGGCGGCAAACCCCACCAGGGGCGTCTGCCTCGATTCCATCTATGGCTACTCCTACTACGGCGGCGGTCCGTTCAGGACGTAGGCGGTCCATGCCCAAGGTTCGCTCGGACGAAAACATCGTCTCGAGGCGCTTCTCCCGACGCTTCCAGATACGTTTGGTCATCGAGGGCGCCCTCATCGGCGTCCTTGGCGGGGGCATCGTCGCCCTCTACCGGCTCGCCTTGCGCTGCGCCGAAGAGGGCCTACGCGCCGTCACGTCGCTCGCCTCGGGAAGCCCCCTGGGCATGGCGCTCTGGTTCGCCGTCCTCGCCGTCATTCTCATGGTCGTCTCACGGCTCCTCCTCTGGGAGCCGTACACGCAGGGGAGCGGCATCCCCCAGGTTGACGCCGAGGTCATGGGCCGCATCGACATGCCCTGGCACCGTGTCATCACGGCAAAGTTCGCAGAGGGCGTGCTCTGCGCCTTTGGCGGGCTTTCTCTTGGGCGCGAGGGACCAGCGGTGCAGCTTGGCAGCATGTCTGCCAAGGCCGTCTCGAAGGTCCTCAAGAACGGTAGGGGAGAAGAGCGGCTCCTCGTTACCTGTGGAGCCGCTGCCGGAATGTCCGCGGCATTCCACGCGCCACTCACGGGTGTCCTCTTTGCCGTGGAGGAAATACATAAGGAGTTCAGCGCCCCGCTGATCGTCTGTGTCATGACGGCGTCGGTGGTGGCCGACTTTCTCGTGTCGCAGGTGCTCGGCGTGTCTCCCGTCATCACCCTGCGCTTCACGAGCGACCTTCCTCACATCGACTACCTTCTCGTCGTGCTCATCGGCATCTACTGCGGTCTGCTCGGGTCTGTCCACAACAAGGGGATGTTCTTCTGCCAATCGCTCTACGAGCGTATCGACAAGCATCTTCCCTATGCGCGGCTCGCTGTTCCGTTTGCGCTCGCAGGCGTAGTCGCATTTACGTTTCCGCAGCTCCTGTGCGGTGGAGATGCCATCATGGACCTCCTGGCGCAACCGGGGGCGCTCGCTGGGGCAACGATTCTTGCGCTTCTGATAGGGAAGTACCTCTTTACCACGATCTGCTTTGCCTCCGGGGCCCCAGGTGGCACACTCTTTCCGCTGGTGGTCATGGGGTCGCTCTCCGGTGCCCTCTTTGGCATCATGGCATCGACGTTCTTCGGATTTCCGGATGCCTACGTCGTGAACTTCCTGCTTCTTGGTGTGGCCGGTCTCTTCTCAAGCGTCGTTCGGGCGCCGGTGACGGCCGTCGTCCTCTGTTTCGAACTCTCCGGCTCGCTCGACGCGCTGCTCTCGGTTGCCATAGTCTCGATCGTATCGTACGTGACGGCCAACATCCTGCGCGTCGATCCGTTCTACGACCATCTGCTGGCACGTCTTCTCGGCGTGACGCCGGACGACTCGTCCGTAAACGGGATGCCTGGCGAGAAGGTCCTCAAGGAGCATCACGTGGGGACGGGCTCAAAGCTCGACGGGGCGCTCGTGAAGGACGTTCCGTGGCCAAGCGGGGCGCGCATCGTCACGATCGAGCGCGCCGGGCAGGAGATCGTGCCCACGGGCGACACGCCTCTCATGGCACTCGACGTGCTGCTCATTATCATGGGCACCGACTACGAGGACGATGTGGAGCTCAAGCTCAAACAGCTGTGCAGGCCAGGCATCAACGGTCGCTGGGCGCCCGAGTAACCCCATGCGAGAGGGAGCGAGGGGGAGTCGGCACAGCGATTTCGACTTCCTCTCTACTTTACATAAGATATATTATCACGGTTTTATGAGAGGGACGGCGCACGACTGCACCAGGCACTTTGGGACGAGGAACATCGACGGTGCTCGAGCCATGGCGTGCAGCCATCCGCAGATGTGCTCGATCGCCCGGACTTCCCACTCCAATGTCCCATAAGGCGCCGAGAGAACTTCCACCGTCTAGATTGCAATGGCTTAGAAAGCCTCTCAGCGCCTCGTTTACCAGCGGTTATACAGAGCTTTAAAAACGACGGACACCGTAGGGTCTTCCGCCGGAATACGACAGATGCCTCAGTGTCACCATCAGATGGCGACCTATCAAGATACGAACGTATGTTCTGTTTTGAATTTAGCCCTCGATTGGCTGTCCGAGATAGGCAGCCACGCTCGTTGCCGCTATGGCCCCGTCAGAGGCTGCCGTGACAATCTGCCTGAGGGATTTGCTTCGTACGTCACCAGCGGCAAAGAGGCCTGGCACCTGCGTGGACATGCGCTCGTCGGTGACTACGTGGCCCGTCTCGTCAAGCTCCACCATGCCCGAGACCAGCGACGTCGCGGGAACGCGACCGACGAAGACAAAGACGCCAAAGGAGCCCTCGTCATACCTGTCGGTGCGCACCTGACCCGTGGTCTCGTCGCGAAGGCTGATCCACGAGAGGAGCTCTCCCCCGCCGACGGCTACGAGAGTGGTGGTAAACGCCATCGTGACCTTGGGATTCTCCTCGAGCTGACGGGCGACGGAGGCCTGGGCGCGCAGATGGTCCTTGCGAACGACGAGAACCACCTCACTCGCGAAGCGCGTGAGGAAGAGAGCCTCCTCGCAGGCCGAGTTTCCGCCCCCCACGACGTAGACACGCTTGCCCCTGTAGAACATGCCGTCACAGGTGGCGCAGTACGAGACACCGTGTCCCGCAAAGCGCTCCTCTCCGTCAAACCCCGCTCGGCGCGGCGTGGCACCACCGGCAAGAATCACCGACCGTGACAGATACTCCGCACCAGAGGACGTCACACGGAAGTCTCCCGTATTGGGATTGACGGCTATCGCCGACACGCGCTCCATGGCAATCGAGCCGCCGAGCTCCTCGGCCTGCGCACGCATGGCCTCTACGAGCGTATAGCCATCGACGTGCGGAACGGCGGGATAGTTGTCCACCTCGCTCGTGAGTATGACCTGACCGCCCACCGCCTCCTGCTCCAGCGTGATGGCGTCTAGAAGCGATCGTGACGCATAGAGAGAGGCAGTAAGACCCGCCGGGCCACCACCGATGATGACAAGGTCCTTCTTCACGACGTCCTTCATCGCTCCCCCTTCGACAGATTAGATAGTAAAAGGGTACCCACATCATCGCAATCTAGTCCGTCCACGATGCGCACACCTACCACACGCAAAGGGGCCGAGAACCCATACGTGGTTCTCGGCCCCTCATCAAAGCGCCAAAATGCGTCAGACGCCTATTTCGTTGCGTCCTTCTCTTCCTGTGGCATGGGAAGAATGAGGTTGAGGATGATGCCCACGATCGTAGAGGTCGCCATGCCTGGCAGCGAGTAGTTGCCGAGGGGGATCGAGATGCCCGAGGTCTCCATGCCCACGCCGAGAATGATGACGACGGAGGCGATCATGAGGTTACGGTTGACGTCGAAGTTGACTCCGTTGGCCACGAGCATGCGCAGGCCGTTGGAGGCGATGAGACCAAAGAGGAGCAGGCAGACCCCACCCATGACGGGGCTTGGGATTGACTGGATGAGCGCCGCGAGCTTGGGGCAGAAGCCACCCACGAGGAGCGCGAAGCCCGCCGCATACCAGAAGATCTGCGTGGCGTAGACGCGCGTGACGCTCATGACGCCGATGTTCTCGGCATAGGTGGTCGTCGGGGGGCCGCCAAGAAAGCCGGAGATAATCGTGGAGATGCCGTCACCGCAGAGCGAGCGCGGAAGCATGTCCCGATAGTCCTTGCCCACGATCTCGCCAACGGCGAGGAGGTGACCGATGTGCTCGATGATGGTGACGAAGGCAATCGGCCCGATGAGAATGATGGCACCCCAGTCAAAACGAGGAGCAGAGACGTTGGGCAGACCAATCCATGCAGCGCTCTCAACGCCGGAGAAGTCTACGAGACCGAGGGCGAGGGAGACGAGATAGCCGGTGACGATGGCGAGAAGCACCGGCACCGTGCCAAGGAGGCCGCCACGGCTCGAAAAGACCACGGCCGCGATGAGGGTGATTCCCGCAACGATGGCGCCGATGCCATAGAAGACGCTGCTGCCGTCGGCAGCGGTGGTCTGAAAGGCCATCTTCACCGCAGTGGCGGAGAGGCCGACACCGATGACCACCATGACCGAAGCGACGAGTACGGGCGGGAGGACCCTGTTAAGCCAGCCCGTACCCACGAGCTTGATGATACCGGCGACGATGAGGTAGATGCAGCCCGAGACGATGACGCCAGACATGGCCGCATTGAGCCCCTGCGTGGCACCAATCGCGATGATAGGGCTGATGAAGGCAAAGGAGCTCCCAAGGTAGCTCGGAATCTTCCCTCCCGTCACGAGCAGATAGCAGATGGTGCCGATACCCGAGCACATGATGGCGACGTTCGGGTCGAGGCCCGTCAACACGGGTACCAGAACCGTTGACCCGAACATGCTCATCATGTGCTGGATGCCGAGAGGAATCGCGCGCGCGACAGATACCCTGTCGTCAACGCCGATGATCTCGCGATCATTCTTTGCCATGCACATCCTCCTTCTCAAGAGACGTCCTCGCATAAAAGAGGCCCGGACGCACGTCCGGGCCCAGAAGTTTGCTTGGCCGCGCTAGACAATGATGAAATAGACAAGGAATGCAGCCGTTGCAACCCACATGAGCGGCTTGACCTTCTTCACCTGCCTGGTGAGACAGGCGACGATGACGTAGGCGATGAAGCCAAAGCCGATGCCGTCGGAGATCGAGTAGGTCATGGGCACGCCGGCGATGACCATGAACGCCGGGAAGCCCTCGAGGAAGTTGGACCAGTCGATGTCGACGACGTCGGTCATCATGAGGTAGCCGACCATGACAAGGGCGCCACAAGTCGCGGCTGCGCTCACGATGGAGATGAGGGGTGCGAAGAACGCCGCGACGATGAAGAGGGCACCGGTGACCACCGAGGTGAGACCGGTGCGACCGCCATCGGCGGCACCCGAGGCGGACTCGACGAAGGTCGTGATGGAGGAGGCGCCGACGAAACCGCCCGCAGCTGCCGCTGCGGAGTCGACGATCAGGATCTCCTTGATGTTCTCAACGGAGCCGTCCTCGTTCAGGAACTCGCCCTGCTTGCCGACGGCCATGGCGGTGCCCATGGTGTCAAAGAAGTCAGACATCATGAGGGAGAATGCGAAGACGAGCAGAACGGGTGTGGTGATGACCTTCGCGATGCCCATGACGCCGTTCGCGTCGGTAAGGAAGGGTGCACCGAACGACGAGAAGTCCAGCCCGGAGACCAGGCCGGTGGGCAGCGAGGTCACACCCAGGGGAATGCCGGCGAGCACGGCGATGACGATGCCGATGAGCAAAGAGCCCTTTACGTTAGCCGCATAGAGGATGACGGTCGCGACGATGGAGATGAGACCGACGATGAAGGTTGGGCTGGAGATGTCACCGAGAGAGACCATCGTGGCGGTGTTGGCGACGATGATGCCACCGTCGGACAGACCGATCATCGCAATGAAGAGTCCGAGGCCCACGGAGATGGCGTGACGAAGCGAGACGGGAATGGCGTCCATGATGGCCTCGCGCAGACCGCAGAGGACGAGCACGAGAATCGCGACGCCCTCGATGAAGATGACGGCCATGGCAGCATGCCAGTCACCGTTGGCGACGCCAGTCAGCGTGTATGCGACGACGGCGTTGACGCCCATGCCGGATGCGCAAGCGAGCGGGCGATTGGCAAAGAGACCCATAAGGATGGTCATGATGCCGGCGCCGATGCAGGTCGACGTGACGGCAGCGGCAATGGGTACGCCAGCGGCCTCCATCAGCGCGGGGTTCACCGCGATGATATACGCCATGGCGAGGAACGTCGTGAGTCCGGCGCGAATCTCCTGGCCGGTCGACGAACCTCTGTCGCCCATCTTAAAGAATTTCTCCATAAACAGAACACTCCAATCTATTGCACATGACAAATCGTCCAAGCTCCGCCGCAGACGGGAGCCGAGAACACAGGGGCGTTAGACACCGCTCGAGCCAAAGCCACCGGTGCCTCGATCGGTCTCGTCGAGCTCGTCGACCTCGACGAGCTCGACGACGGGCACCTTCTGAATTACAAGCTGGGCGATTCTCTCGCCGCGCGTGATGTGAATGTCCGTCTTGTCGTCAAGGTTGACGGCGCAGACCTTGAGTTCGCCGCGATAGTGGGCGTCGATGAGCCCGGGAGTGTTTGCCATGGAGAGGCCCTCGCGAAGGGCGAGGCCGCTCCGGGGCTGAACAAAGCCCGCATACCCCTCTGGAATGGCTACGGCAAGGCCCGTCGAGACGAGCCTGCGCTCGTGAGGAGCGAGGGTGACCTCCTCGCTGGAGCGAAGGTCGAGACCGGCATCACCGGAGTAGGCATACGAAGGAAGCTCGACCGTGGGATCAAGCCTCTTGATGGGCAGAAGGACATGCTCGTCTGTCATTGGTTGAGACTCCTCAGTTCTTCGCTGAATTCATCGACGTCCTTGAAGTCGCGATAGACGGAGGCAAAGCGCACATAGGCGACTTTGTCTATGGAGATGAGCCGCTTCAAGACCATGCGGCCGAGGTCCTCCGACCTCACCTCCATGACACCACCATCACGTACCTCAGATTCTATGTCATCGATGAGGCCGTCGAGCGCCTGAAAGGGCACGTCTCTCTTGGCAGTCGCGGCCAAGAGGCCACGCATGAGCTTCTGGCGATCGAAGGTCTCCTTGTGGCCGTCCTTCTTGATGACGAGAATCGGCATCTCCTCGCGTCGCTCGTATGTGGTAAAGCGAAAGCCGCAGCTTGTGCACTCACGACGACGCCGTATGGCATCGTTGTTCTCCGAGGGGCGCGAATCTACAACCTTTGATTCATCGCAACCACATTTTGGACAGCGCATCGAACCTCCTAGATGACATGACACCTAGGCAAGATATCACAGAAGTGACATACATCGATACTCGTCCCAAGAATGAAACGTAGTGGAATCACTTGTACATGTTTTAGACCGCCGCGACCGACGTGGGAACGAGAATGGCCTGGCCCGCCTGTATGTTGGCGGAGTCAAGAGAGTTGCGCGCCTTGATCCAGGTGACGATCTCCTGGGTGGAGTATCCCGTGACGGGATGCCCCTCGGCAAGGGACCAGAGGGAGTCACCGCTGCGAACGACGACCGAAGCCGTAGGGATGGTATCAAGCGCCTGGCTCTGCCGAGCGGAGACACCAGCGCTCGCAAAGAGAAACGCCAAGCAAAGCATGAGAACGACCGCCGCGCTGGCGACGAGCGAAACGACGAGCTGACCGAGACTGAGCCTGTCGATGCGCGCGTTTTGATTCGACCTTCTTACGGAACGTGCCGTCGAACGAGGCAGGACCTCGGACCCTGAGGTTTCATAGCCATCAAGGAGTGTGAGCTCTCGACGCGATGCCTTGAGGGCCGAGGAACCGTCGCACCCAAAGCTGTCATACATCGTTGTCTGAGGCATCTCTTTCCCCTTTCAAAGTCTCTGGCTCCTTTATACAGGTGCCCTGGGACACCAATAAGAATCAGAGACCGAACGTATGTACTTATAATGAATCGTACATGTGTTCGTGTCAAGCAAAACTAGAACAAATGTTTGCTGTAGGCAACGAAGTAGGGTATCATGTGCCCATACGAAAGGGAGGTTCGTTATGGCCACGGCAAAGCTCAGCAAGAGGCAGACTGCCATCTATGAGTACATCTGCACCTATACCGACGAGCATGGCTATCCGCCGTCGGTGAGGGAGATCGGCGCCGCCGTAGGCCTTGCCTCGCCATCAACGGTCCACATGCACCTCAAGGCCCTCGAGCAGAAGGGCCTCATCAATCGAGATCCCAAGAAGCCGCGTACCATCGAGGTCGTCGAGAAGCAAGACGCACCGCAGGAGTCGGAGGCCAGGGTCATCAATGTCACCCAGGACCTTGACAACAACCTGATCACGCTCCCACTCGTCGGCAGGGTTGCCGCCGGCACGCCCATCCTCGCCGAGCAGAACGTCGAGGAGACCCTCTCCCTTCCCACGAGCATCGTTGGCGACGCCAGCTCCTTTATCCTCAGGGTGCGCGGCGAGTCCATGATCAACGCCGGAATCTTTGATGGCGACTACATCGTCGTAAAGGAGCAGCGGGACGCCCGCAACGGAGAGATAGTCGTCGCCCTGCTCGACGACTCGGCCACGGTGAAGACGTTCTACCGCGAGAAGGACCGGATTCGCCTTCAGCCCGAGAACGACAGCATGGCTCCCATCTATGCGGACAACCCGGTCATTCTCGGCAGGGTCACTGCGCTCATCCGCTCGATGTCATAGGGCACTGGCGTGAGCTCGTCTCCAACGTCATCAGGTCATTCGACTTGCACCACCAGACGAGTCGGTCTCTTCGACACCCTGCGGGGCTTTTCCGTCATCTCGATGGTGCTGTTTCACCTGTGCTATGACCTTCGGTTCCTTGCCGGCGTGCAGCTTGACTGGTTCGCGCCTCCGTTCCAGGACATATGGAGGGCGAGCATCTCGTGGACGTTTCTTTTTGTGGCGGGCTGCATGTGCAGCCAGTCCCGGAGCAACCTCAAGCGCGGGCTCAAGTACGGCGCCGTTGCGATCGCGATATTCGCGGCGACATACCTTGTCGCGGTCGACACGCCCATATCCTTTGGCATCATCTTCTGCATGGCGGCGTGCACGCTCGTCGCATGGGCCCTTCAGAAGCTCAACGCACTTCCGTGCGGACTCGTCGCGGCACTCGTCCTTTTTGCCTGCTTCGTGCTGCTTCTTCCCGTCTCAGGCGGCTATGTGGGCATAGGTCCCCTCGAGGTCCGGCTTCCACAGGTCCTCTACCAGACGGAGTGGCTTTCATGGCTCGGCTTTCCCGGTCCCCACTTTGCCTCGGGCGACTACTACCCGCTCCTCCCCTATCTCATGGTCTATCTCTCGGGAGCGGCCGTCGGCTCGCACTTTGTCAAGAGGGGCTATCCAGACTGGGCGCGAAGGTGCACCATCGCCCCGCTCAACTTCGCGGGAAGGCATGCGCTCCCCATCTATGTGCTGCACCAACCCATCCTTCTCGTTCTGACGGGCGTGGCCCTTTCCTAGGCGCCCTCGGACCTCTCCGGGTCGTCTGGCACGATGAAGGGGGCGAGCGTCTGTCTCATGCGCTCCGAGGCGCGTACCGTGGCAAAGAGCCCGTCCTCCGCATAGCGCTCCCGGATAATCTGGCAGCGCTCGTGCAGCATCTTCACGAGAAGGCCCCGCTCAAACGGGATGAGTACGGTGCAGGTCTCGTCTCCGTGAGATGCCTCCTGGGCGATCCTGTAGAGGAGCCCGCGAACGCCCTGACCCTCTCGGGCGGATATGAGCTGCGACTCGGGATGGAGCGTCATTGCGCGCCTGCGCCCCTCGTCATCGAGAAGGTCGCACTTGTTGTAGACGAGCACCGAGGCAATCTTGTCCGCGCCGATGTCCGCGAGCACCGAGTGAACCGCCGCGATCTCCCGGTCGGCGTTCGAATCGCTCGCATCGACCAAGAGGAGCACGAGGTCTGCCGACGAGACCTCCGCGAGCGTTGACTTGAACGACTCGACGAGCATCGTGGGCAGCTTCTGAATGAAGCCAACAGTGTCCGTTATCGTGATCTTGCGGCCCTCATCGAGGTCGAGGGCACGGGTGGTGGGGTCGAGCGTGGCAAAGAGCTCGTCGCGGACATAGACGTCCGAACCGGTCAGCTTGTTCAGAAGGGTGGACTTGCCCGCGTTGGTGTAGCCGACGAGCGCAACCCGGTAGACGCCGGAGTCCCAACGAGCCTTGCTCTGCACGCCGCGTCTCTTCTCGAGCTCGACGAGCTCGTGTCGAAGCGTGGAGATCCGATCACGGACGATGCGCCTGTCAACCTCGAGCTGGCTCTCGCCCTGACCGAACCTGCTGCCGATGCCGCCGCGCGTCTGCTCGCCCACGAGATGGCTCCACATGCCCCTCAACCTGGGGAGGAGGTACTGCAGCTGCGCGAGCTGCACCTGGATTCTTCCCTCATGCGTGGTCGCGTGCGTGCCAAAGATGTCGAGGATGAGCGCCGTGCGGTCGATGACCTTGACGGACTCCCCCACTATCTTCTCGAGGTTTGCCTGCTGGGAGGGTGTGAGCTCGTCATCGAAGATCACCACGTCCGCATCGAGGTTGCGCACGTACGACACGAGCTCCTCGGTCTTGCCCTTCCCGATGAAGGTTCGCGGCACGGGCTTGTCCAGTCGCTGCGTCATGGTCATGACGACGTCGGCGCCGTCGGTCTCGGCAAGCCTTCCGAGCTCTGCCATGGAGTCGTCGATGGTCCAGTCGGAGTCACCGAAGTCGACTCCGACGAGAATGGCGCGCTCGGGGACGGGCGCCGTCGACTTTGGGGTGAACCTAGCCAAGACTTTCCTCCCTCGACAGAACGGATGAGACGATCATACCTGCGGCATCCTCGATGCAGACCTGGTCGAGGTCAATCCATCGAACGCGACCGTCGTGACGAAACCATGAGAGCTGCCGCTTTGCGTAGCGCCGCGTGCGCAGCTTGACCTGGTCGATGGCCTCGGCAATGGTCGTCTCGCCATGGAGGGCGGCGATGACCTCCTTGTAGCCGATCGCCTGGCTTGCCGTATTGGAGGACTCGAGCCCGCACTCGCAGAGCGAGCGGACCTCGTCCACGAGGCCCTTCTCGACCATGCGGTCGACGCGCGCATCGATACGCGCATAGAGTCGCGCGCGATCCATCGTGAGCCCCCATATCATGGCCTCGTAATGCCCATCCCTCTGGTGAAGCCCCTCGTGGTGGTCGGCATAGCCTATCCCCTCGTCGAGCATCTCGAGCGCGCGGACGCACCTCCGCACGTTGTTGGGATGGATGAGCGCCGCACTCGCCGGGTCATGCCCCGCGAGCAGGGCATGGAGCGCCTCTGCGCCATGCTCGCTCGCATACCTCTCGTAGCGAGAGCGACCCTCGCCACCTATGGTGCCAGCCGGAAACTCCATCTCGTCGATCGTGGCGTTGAGATAGAGACCGGTACCACCGCAGAGCACGGGTGTCTTACGGCATGCAAGAAGCTCGTCGACGCAGGCTCGGGCATCACGCTGGAAGAGCCGGGCGGAATAGTCGTCGGTGACGTCGGCGACGTCGACCATGAGAAGGGGGCGGATTCGCTCGGAGACGGAGGCTTTTGCCGTGCCCACGTCCATGCCTCGATACACCTGCATGGCGTCGATCGAGACGATCGAGGTGTCGAGACCGACTGCCACGAGCTCGGAAAGGGTGCTCTTGCCAGAGGCGGTCGGACCCACGACGCAGACGAGGGGCCCAGGCAGGCTCATCGAGGGTCCCCCTCCATGGTTCCCCGGAGATACCAGGTACGGGCCTCGTCCACGTGCACCTCGCAGATCCGCCCGACAAGCGAGGCGGGGTCTACCCCCTCGGGCAGCGCGAAGTGCACCGTCTGGTTCTTCTCGCTGTGACCGACCATGACCGAGCTGTCACGCTTGGAGCCGCCCTCCACGAGGGCGCGTACGGTCTGGCCGAGCGCAAGCTGGTTTGCCGCATAGGCCTGGGAGGCAACCTGTTCGGCGAGACGGTCGAAGCGGTCCTGGATGACCTCGTGGGGAGTAGGGTCATCTATCCTGGCGGCAGGGGTGCCAGGGCGCTTTGAGTAGATGAACGTGAAGGCCGAGGAGAAGGCCGCCTCGTGCACGAGCGAGAGCGTCTGCAGGAAGTCATCCTCCTGCTCGCCGGGAAAGCCGACGATGATGTCGGTGGAGAGCGCGAGGCCGGGCATGGCCGCACGAAGCCTCGAAACGAGTTCGAGGTACTGCTCGCGCGTGTAGCGGCGATTCATCGCCCTCAAGATGCGCGTCGACCCGCTCTGAACCGCGAGGTGCAGATGCGGCATGACGGCCGCGGTCTCGCTCATGGCGGCGATGACCTCGTCGGAGAGGTCCTTGGGGTTGGAGGACGTGAATCTGATGCGCTCGATGCCCGTTTTTCCGACGGCGCGCACGAGCTCTGCGAATCGGGGTTTCCCGTAGCTGTCGCGACCGTAGGAGTTGACGTTCTGACCAAGGAGCGTGATCTCGCGGACGCCGTCGGCCACGAGAGCGTCGCATTCCGAGATGATGCTCTCGAAGGTCCTGCTCCTCTCGCGACCACGAACATAGGGAACGATGCAGTAGGTGCAGAAGTTGTTGCAGCCGGTCATGATGGGCACCCATGCATGGAAGCGCTGTGCCCGGTGGCTGGGCAGGTCGGTCGAGAAGCCCCTCTTCTCCTCCGAGGTGTCCACCTCGATGCAGTCGTCAGGCCCCTCGAAGGCCTCCGCGATGAGCTGGGGGAGGCTCGCAAGGGCGCTCGTGCCAAAGACCACGTCAACGTTGGGGATGTGCTCCCGCATGCGCTCGCCGTCGCGCTGAGCGATGCAGCCGCCCACGGCCACGACTCGCCGACCGGAGGGGGGTGCCGACATGCTCACGGTGGCCGACGCCTGGCCGTAGAGGCGCTGGTCGGCGTTCTCGCGCACGCAGCACGTCATGAAGCAGACGATGTCCGCCTCGTCTGGCGTTGGCACCTCGATGCAGCCGCACTGGTCGAGCAGGCCGCTCACGCGCTCGGAGTCGTGGAGGTTCATCTGACAGCCAAAGGTCTTGACGAAGTACGTCTTGCCAACGAGCTTCTCGCTATGCGCCATCTATCGAACCGCACTCACGGAATCGTCGACGGCACCTACCGATCGAGAAGGCGGGACGAGTCTGTGCACGTAGATGGCGATGCGAATGGCCGTGCGGCTCTCGCCGTCAATCTCGATGTCCGAGAACGTGGGGGCACAGGAGATGTCCACGCCCGTGGGGATGAGAAAGCCGCGCGCGATGGCGATGGCCTTGACGGCCTGGTTCACGGCACCGGCACCCACGCACTGGATGTTGACGGGCACCCCGTCTTTGACCATCCCCGCAATGGCACCGGCAACCGAGGCCGGAGATGACTTACTAGACACCTTCAGAAAATCCATGCTGCGACTCCCGGTGCGATTATCGTATCTGCAATGATGTTTGAGCGGCGAAAGTATATCTTGCCAAGTATAGTGGTTAGCTGGTCGTTTGAGAAGCAACGCGATCGTCATCGAGCGACTAGTCGCTTCCGTCAAGCTCGAAGGTTACGGTGATGCGACCCTTTCCCACCCGAACCTTGGGGTCGGAAAGGAGCGAGAGGTAGTACCTATCGCCGACGAAGGTGAAATCACGCTCCATGATGCGCGAGAACTCCTCGATGTCACAGTCTGAGATCTTGAGACCGCGGCGATCACGGGCCAGGTCGACCTCACGCGTGGTCGTAGCATCACCCTTGTGCGTGAGTCGTGCCGAGACGCTCCGAAGGGGCTTGATCTGACCGGAGACGATTCGGTGCGCAGTGCGCTCCGACATCTCGAGACCAAGGCTGCTCGCAACGGACATCAGCTCGCGGGCGTCGGCGGCGATGCGAAGCCGCTCGATAACCGGAAGCTCGGAGAGATCGTCGATGAAAAGGTACCCTGCCCCGTCGACCGACCTCGCCGCACGCGCGCGCGCCGTGGCGGCGATCTCGGCCGGTGAGCCGAGATACACCTCGCAGGTGCCGCGCTCCTCGAGCGCGAACTCGCAGCAGGAGCGGATGATGTTGTGCGGTCCGCGCACGCAGCTCTGCTCACCGTCGTCGTCCACACCCATAGAGGGCCACGTGGACTGATCGGTGCGCTCGGAAAGCTCAGTCGCGTCGGTGACGACCCTGATGGACGAACCCTTCCCCAGCGCCGATGACATGACCTCGGCAGAGACGGCGTTCTCGCTCACCGAATAGAGCGCCATGCCTCGGCCGTGGACGCCCCATCTGTCCATGTGGACGCTCTCGAGCTTGCTGGTGACCCTCGCCTCGAATATCCTGGCCTGCATGTCGGCCGGGATGCCCGACCCGTCGTCGAGCATCGTCGTGCAGCGCAGGTTGCCCTCGCGCGAGGTGGACACGTAGACGTGGCGGGCACCGGCGTCTCGGGCGTTGCGGAGCATCTCGATCACGACGTCCTCGACGCAGCGGATGTCATGCTTCGCCTGTCGACGCTCGGCCTCGGCGACCCTCAGGCGAACGTAGCCCTCGCCGAGGTTCTCCTCGACGCGAAGCTGACGCTCGCCCCCCATGGAGGCGACGAACGAGAGCAGGTCGTTGGCGTCCTGAGCCATGGACGGATACTACTTGGCGACGTCGACGGCGCGAGACTCGCGAATGACCACGACACGCACCTGTCCGGGATACTCCATCTCGTTCTCGATCTGCTGTGCGATGTCATGAGCGAGGATGGTTGCCTGTGCATCGGAGATCTTCTCGGGCTCAACCATGACGTGGAGCTCACGTCCGGCCTGCATGGCGTAGGTGCGCTCGACACCCTCGTGGGCATTGGAGATCTCCTCGAGCTTCTCGAGACGCTTGATGTAGTTCTCCGCCGACTCCCTGCGCGCGCCAGGACGGGCGGCGGAGATGGCATCGGATGCCTGCACGAGAACGTCGAGGACGGAATCGGGATCGACGTCGGCATGGTGCGCCTCGATGGCATGCACGATCTCGGGACGCTCTCCGTAGCGACGGGCGAGGTCGGCGCCGATGACGGCGTGCGGACCCTCGACCTCGTGGTCGATGGCCTTGCCGAGGTCGTGGAGAAGCCCTGCGCGCTTGGCGGGCGCCTCGTCTATACCGAGCTCGGACGCCATGATGCCACAGAGCGCTGACACCTGGATGGAGTGCTGGAGCACGTTCTGACCGAAGGAGGTGCGATAACGAAGGGCTCCGAGCGTCTTCACGAGCTCGGGGTGAAGGTCATGGATGCCCGCATCGAAGGCGGCCTGCTCGCCGGCCTCGCGAACACGCTCGTTGACGAGGTCTTCGGCCTTCTTGTAGAGCTCCTCGATGCGAGCGGGGTGAATGCGACCGTCGGCGATGAGGTTCTCGAGCGCCACGCGCGCCGTCTCGCGGCGAACGGGGTCGAAGCTCGAGAGAACGACCGTCTCGGGGGTGTCGTCTATGACGAGGGACACGCCGGACACCTGCTCGAAGGTGCGGATGTTGCGACCCTCGCGACCGATGATGCGACCCTTGAGGTCATCGGAGGGGATGTGAACGGACGTGACGGTGATCTCGCCCGCCTGGTCGGCCGCGCAGCGCTGGATGGCCGTTGAGATGATCTCGCGGGCGGTCTTGTCGGCCTGGGCGCGGACGGTCTGCTCTGACTCGCGGAGAATCTGAGCCTCCTCGCGCACGCACTGGCTGCGAACGCGCTGGATGAGCTCGCCGTGTGCGTCGTCCTGAGAGAGGCCGGCGATGCGCTCGAGCTCGACGGACTGCTTGGCGACCATGTCATCGAGGTCGCCCTTGCGCTTGTCGAGCTGGCCCTGGAGGCTGGAGAGCTTGTGCTCGCGGCCGTCGAGCTGGTCGTTGCGCCGATCAAGGGACTCCTCGCGCTGCATGATGCGGTTCTCGAGGCTCTGAAGCTCGACCTTGCGCTTCTTCTCCTCCGCCTCGGAGTTCTGCTTGAGCTGAAGGATCTCCTCCTTCGCCTCGAGGACGGTCTCCTTCTTTGCGGTCTCCGCCTGGCGCTCGGCCTCTGACGTGATGCGGCTCGCCTCGCTCCTGGCACCCTCGAGCTGGGAGTCAGCGGTCTTGAGGCGAGAGTTGCTCATTCCCGCCAAGATAACGTAAGCGACGACTGCACCCACCAGGAGGCAGACGACGCCAATGACGAATTCCATGATGTGCTCCTCAAATGACGTTGATGTCTATGTAGTATTCAGGAGTCCCCGACGCTATGCGCCAAGGGACCCGCCATGAGAGGTAAGTTCGCAACCGCCAGAACCTGATACAAACTGCAGATACGGCCAAAGATCGGACAAAAAGATCAGCTGGCATCGCCAGCGGAAGAGAAAACACCTAATGGCCTGCTTATCGTAGGTTCGTTAGGTCGTTATGTCAAACGAATCAAAGGTCACAACTGGTAAAAGACCCTTTCCTCCACGGGAAAATCGTTGGCAAGCGAATCCTGCGATCAATCGTCGGAGTCCGCCTCGTCGAGGATGCGCCGGGCGACGCGCGAGGATACGCCTCCGGAGTACCCATGACCGTACAGAAAGCGCACGATCTTCTCGTAATCGTTCTTGCCCGTGAGATGCCTGCCCCTTGCAAGCTCGTAGGCAACGTCCTCCTCGCAGACGTCTGAGAAGAAGCTCTCCGGCCATCCAACGACCGACCCCACGGAAATGCCACGCCTCTCGAGCTCATGCTCGATCTTGAGGCTTCCCCATCCCTGACCCAGCTTGGAGCGTATGAAGACGTCGGCGTAGCGCGCGTCGTCCACGAGGTGACAATCGATCGCGCGCACGACGGCAGCCTTTATCGCGGGCTGCGAGTATCCATCGAGACTCAGTTTGTCCGCGATCTCCTTCGAGGAATAATCCCGTTTCTCGATGAGTCCCGCTATGCGAAGCGAGGCACATCCCCGGGCGATCTCCCCCGTCTGGTGGATGAGCTCGTTACGAGAGTCGGGGTTGACCCTACCCGCCCTTCTCTCTGCCGCCAGCTTGCGAGCGACAGCAACGGGAACGGAAAAGGACTCGTCACCGTACGTGCTCGTACTCACGGTGACGATGCCGCGGGGCTTGCGCTGCCCGAGGCGGGCCACTCCCCCCTCGGGCAGGCTCACGTCCCACTCAAGAGACAGACGGGACTCAGGTTTGACGTTCATCTACTCTTTGGCGTCGGTGTCGTCGACGGCACCGGCCACCTCGACGGGCTCGCCGACGCGCTCGTCGCCCAGAACGAGACCGCACGCGACACGAACCTTGTGGTCGATCTCGTCCATGAGATCGGGGTTGGAGGCAAGGAACTCCTTTGCCGCCTCGCGGCCCTGACCGAGACGCTCGTCTCCGTACGTGAACCACGAGCCCGACTTGTTGACAATCTCGTAGTTGACGGCCATGTCGAGCAGCGAGCCCTCCTTTGAGATGCCCTTCCCGTACATGATGTCGAACTCGGCCTGCTTGAAGGGTGGTGCCACCTTGTTCTTGACGACCTTGACCTTCACCCTGTTGCCCACGGCCTCGCCGTTGACCTTGATGCTGTCGATGCGACGGATGTCCATGCGCACCGACGCAAAGAACTTGAGCGCGCGACCGCCAGGCGTGGTCTCGGGGTTGCCGAACATGACGCCAATCTTCTCTCGAAGCTGGTTGATGAAGATGCAGGTGGTGTTGGACTTGGCAAGCGACCCGGCGAGCTTGCGGAGGGCCTGGCTCATGAGGCGGGCCTGTAGGCCGACGGTGGTGTCGCCGATCTCTCCCTCGATCTCGGCGCGAGGGACGAGCGCGGCCACGGAGTCGATGACCACGACGTCTATGGCACCAGAGCGCACGAGCATGTCGCAGATCTCAAGCGCCTGCTCCCCGGTATCGGGCTGAGAGATGAGGACCTCGTCGATGTCCACGCCGATGCGAGCCGCATAGCCTGGGTCGAGGGCGTGCTCTGCGTCGATGAAGGCGACGACGCCGCCCATGGCCTGCGCCTCGGCGAGGATCTCGAGCGAGAGCGTCGTCTTGCCCGAGGACTCGGGGCCGAATATCTCGACGATGCGACCACGAGGCACGCCGCCGATGCCAAGCGCCGCGTCGAGCGCAAGCGACCCGGTGGGGATTGCCTCTACCTCAAGGCTGGGACCGCCATCACCGTAGCGCATGATGGAACCCTGTCCGAACTTCTTCTCGATCTCGGACGTGGTTTCCAAGAGCACCTTGGTGCGATCCTCCCCGCTCGTGGGCACGTGAATCTCGCGTATGACATTCTTGGACTTGGCCATGGCTTCTCCCTCTGTGTACCGACTGGTTGTGATGATATACGAACACCCGTTCGTAGTCAACCATCCCTAGTGGCACTCTACCAGCGCATTCTGACCGAAATCTGACCCCTCGCTACGACATCTCTTACCGCAGTCTGACGGGTGTCTGACACGCGTGACGGCTAGCTGCGCAAATGTCTCGAGCATGAGAATGGCTCTGCGAGCCTGCCATCAAATCGGATCGCAAGACTCCATGATGCCTTCACGGAGAAGCTCTACGGCGTGCCTCACCGCGGCGAGCCTCACCTCAGTGCGGTCGCCAGCGAAGAGGTCGTGAAAGGTCTTCGTGCCGCCTGGGGTCGCAAGTCCCAGCCAGACGGTCCCAACGGGCTTACCGGGCTCCTCGCCACCTGGCCCCGCGATGCCCGTCACCGAGACGGACACGTCGCAGCCGAGAACGCGGCGCGCGCCCTCGGCCATCTGGGCCGCACACTCCGCGGAGACGACTCCCGCCCCATCGATAACCTCCTCGGTGACACCGAGCACGTCATGCTTGACGGGGATGGCGTAGCTCACGACGCCGCCACGGATAACGCCCGATGCGCCAGGCACGGACGTGATCGCACCGGCCACGAGGCCACCCGTGCAGGACTCCGCGGTACCCACCGTAAGACCTGCGGCCGACGCCTCGGAGACGAGCGACGCACAGGCAGCGTAAAGCCCCCGATCCGGAGGAAGCACCTCCCCTTCGGCCACGCCTAGTCACCATCCTCGGTAATCGTCGCCCACGACTTGACGAAGTAGTCGATGCCCGACCATGCGGTAAGCACCATCGCGACGACGAGGAGAACGAACGACACCGCGTGCAGGAGGCTCCACACGATGCCCGCGGGAAGGCTCATGCAGAGCAGAAGTCCGCAGATGGAGCCCATCGTCGTGGCGGTCTTTGCCTTGCCGAGCCCAGAGGCGGCGATGACCGTGCCCTTGGATGCCACGACCATGCGAAGCCCCGAGACGAGAAACTCCCTCGCCACGACGATGAGCAGGCACCAGGAGCCGACCTCGCCCATCTCGAGCAGGTAGCACAGGGCGACGATGACGGCGAGCTTGTCTGCGATGGGGTCGAGGAACTTGCCGAAGGTGGTGACCTCGTTGCGGCTCCGGGCGAGGTAGCCGTCGAGCTTGTCGGTGAGCGATATCACGCAGTAGACGAGAAAGACCACGAACGCACCTATGGAGAAGGTCAGTCCGTCGGAGGGGTGGCCAAAGGCCTCGGCGAAGAACAGCCAGAAGGGAACAAGCACCACCCTGACGCAGGTGACGATGTTTGCGGGCGTCCAGATCGACCTACTCGTGCTGGCCAAGACTACTCTTCCCCTTCCGTCTCGACGATCTCACCGATCATCTCGTAGCAGAACGAGTCGACGAGGTCGCAGGTGACGATGTCTCCGACGGACGCCTCGCCGCTCAGGATGTGCACGGCACCGTCGGAGTCGGGTGCCTGGAACCAGGCGTGGCCTATGAGCTCGATGCCGTCCTCCGACTCCTCCGTCCCGTCGATGATAACGCTGACGCGCTCGCCGAGATGTCGCGCGGTCGCCGCGAAGCCGAGCTCCTCGGTGATGTCGATGAGCCGCTGCGTACGCTCGAGCTTGACGTCGTCGGGAACCTGGTCGGGCATCTCGGCCGCCGCGGTTCCCTCCTCCTGCGAGTAGGTGAAGACCGAGCAGTAGTCGAACTCCTCCTCCTGGATGAAGCTGGCAAGCTCGTCGGCCTCGTCGTCCGTCTCGCCGGGAAAGCCGGCCATGCCCGTCGTGCGCAGGACCATGCCGGGAATCTCGCTGCGAAGGCGAGAGAAGAGCTCGCGAAGCTGGTCGACCGACCCGTGACGACCCATGCTCGCAAGCACGCGACCCGAGCAGTGCTGGATGGGGATGTCGATGTAGTCAAGCACCTCAGGGGTGTCGCGGATGGTCGCGATGAGCTCGTCCGTCATCCCCTCGGGCTGGAGGTAGAGCACGCGCACCCATCCGCCGTACGGTCGAACGACCTCGGCGACCTGGCGAAGGAGGGTGGCGAGCGTAGCCGTGCCCGGCAGGTCGCTCCCCCAGACGCCCGTGTCCTGGCCGATGAGGACCACCTCGCGCACGCCGCCATCCATGAGGCCACCGACCTCGGAGACGATGTCGGCGGCAGGACGGGACTGATAGCGGCCGCGGATGTAGGGTATCGCGCAGAAGGCGCAGAACCTGTCACAGCCCTCGGAGATCTTGACGAAGGCGCTCGCTCCCTCGATGGTACGCAGGGTCTCGCAGGTCGCAGGTTCCTGCTCGCCCCCGCCGATGCCGAGGACCTCGCGCACCACGCCGACGATACCATCCTCCTCGTCGGCCTTGACGAAGGCGGACACCTCGGGCAGCTCGTGCGGGAGGACGTCGCCGTAGCGCGACGGGACGCAGCCGCACATGACGATGGGAAGGCCACGCACCCCCTCGCTGGCACCCTCGGCGAGCTCGAGCGTGGCCTCGATGGACTCCTCCGTGGCCGATGCGAGAAACGAACAGGTGTTCACGACCGCGACGTCCGCCTCGTCTACGTCAGCGGTCTCCGAGAAGCCGGCATGAAGCAGGAGGGCACGCATCCTGTCGGTGTCGACCTCGTTCTTGGCGCAGCCGAGCGTGACGAAGAGGACGACCGCGCATGGGCTATCGGTAGTTGACGAACTGGAGAGGCTGACCATAATCCCCTTCCTTGAGGGATGCGATGACGGACTGGAGGACGTCGCGAGAAGCGGAGCTCACGCGGAGCTTGTCTCCCTCCACGGTCGCCTTCGCCTTGACCTTGGAGTCACGGATGTCCTTGGCGATCTTCTTGGCGGTGTCCTGATCTATGCCCTGGATGATGCTGCCGGACTGGCGGACCGACATACCTGTCGCCGCCTGCGGCTTGTCCCATCTCACGGCAGCGAGGTCGATTCCACGCTTGACGAGCTTTGCGGAGAGCACGTCGCGCACCTGGCTGGCGATGAACTCCGAGGGGGCTTCGATGGAGAAGACGCCGTCCTTTCTGGAGAGGGAGAGCGTCGCGCCGGTGCCCTTGAGGTCGTAGCGTTGCGTGAGCTCACGCGACGCCTGCTGGTAAGCGTTGTCGACCTCCTGCATGTCAACGACGGAAACGACGTCGAAGCTTGATTCCTTGGCCATTGATCCTCCCTGTAGCCCTACACGCTTGTGGTGCCGGTAGTGGTCGTCGCACCGTCGGTTGAGGTCGTGCTAGCCGAGGCGTCCGTGGTGGCAGGCGTGCCCGCGATGGTCACGGTGCCGATGCCCGAGGCGCGCGACTCGAAGCTGACCGCCGTCCCGTTCTTGGTGACCTGTACGGCATTTGTATCACTCACCTGGATGGTAATCGAATCGGTGACCGTATACGTCCCGCTCCACGGGCCGGTGAGGGTATCGGCCACCTTGCTCGCGCCGTCGCACTGAATCTCGACCCACGACACCTGTCCGCTCGCCAGGGTGACGGTGACGTCCGTCTCGGTCGGCGTCGTGGTCGTAGTCGCGGCCGAGTCCGTCGTGGACGTATTCGAGGTCGTGTCCGTCGATGTGTCGGTGGTCGTCCCGGTCGTGGTTCCCGTGCTCGACGAGGAGTCGGCGCTGGTCACAGCTACGGTACGCGTGCTCTGCGTCGTATCGCTGCTCACGCACGAGCTCACGGAGGTCACGATGATAAGGGTGAGAATCACGGCAAGGACGACGATGACCAGGAAGATAACTCGGCGGCCGTCCGCGAAGAAGTCGTCGAGAAGGCCGAGGACGCCTCCCCTCCTGCGATGCCTGCGCCTGGTGTTGGTTGCGGAGCGTCGACGCACGTTGGGATGGTCGACGTTGGCGATGTTGCGCGAGGAGCGCCTCCCCGAGATGGTAGATGCGCGCTCGTATGGATTGGGGCTGTCGTCGTAGCGCAGGTCGTCGTCGTACTCGTTGGGAAGCACGTTGCGTCTGGAGACGTCGTCGTGGCGATACAGGCGCTGGGAGCGAGACGAGGCTCTATCCTCGCTGGAACGGCTGCTGGAACGGCTGCCAGAACCGTTCTGGCCCTCGCGAAGAAGCCTCCCCGTGGGGTCGTTGTCTGGTCGGCGGCGTGCACCCGACTGGCCACGCTGCCGAGTGGTCTGTCGCGACGAGTCGCCGCGCTGAACGTTGTTGGGATGCCCGTAGACGTACTCGGTGTGAGAATACGCGGACTCCGCGGAGGATCGGTTCGATGACAAGGGCACGCTCGACTGGCGTGGGCGAGCGCCCGACGTGGTGGCGAAGTCCCCTAGGTCACCTGCGGGTCCACCCGCCGTCGGAAGGAGCCCGTGATATTCCACGTACGCCTTGGGACGCGAGTCGGTCTCGTTGAGGACGTCGTAGCCCGCGACGCCCCTGCCGGACTGGGTGTCGCGCGTGCGCCTGCGAAGCTCGTGGTTCGCCGTGCCGTTGACGTGCTCGTAGAGCTCCTCCTGGAAGAGGTCGACGACCTCGCGTGGATTGAGCCCGAGGTAGCGGGCGTACGAGGAGAGCATGCCTTGGGCATAGCCGCTCTGCGGGATGTGCTCCCAGTCGCCCTCCTCGAAGGCGATGAGCACCGGCTCCTTGAGCTTCAGGACCTTGGACGCCTGCTGCGCGGAGAGCCCGAGCTGGCGGCGGCGAGCGAGGAGCAGCTCGCTGAAACGCGGACGTGCCATGCCTACTCGACCTCCCCATACTCAGACTCGGCGTTGCAGAGCTCTTCGAGGCCGTCCTTATCGAGAAGGACCTCGCGCGGCTTGGACCCGTTCGCAGGTCCGACCACGCCCTTCGCCTCAAGCATGTCCATGATTCTACCAGCCCTGGCGTAGCCCACGGAAAGCGCACGCTGAAGACCCGAGGTGGATCCGAGCTGCGAGTCCACCACGAGCTGGGCCGCCTCCCAGATGAGCGGGTCGTCGGACTGGGAGCCGCTGCTCGCGCCGGGAACGCCGGGTTCGTTTGGCGAGACGGCCGTGAGGATGTCCTCGTGGTAATCGGCGTCGCGGTGCTCCTTGATGAAGGCCACGACCTGCTCCACCTCGTCCTGCGAGACGAAGCAGCCCTGGGCGCGCTTGGGACGCATGCCGCGGAGCTTGTAGAGCATATCGCCGTGCCCGAGGAGGCGCTCGGCGCCGTTCTGGTCGAGGATGATGCGCGAGTTCATGCCGTTGTCCACGGAAAGCGCCACGCGGTTGTCGATGTTTGCCTTGATGAGTCCGGTGACGACGTCGGCCGACGGGCGCTGCGTGGCGACGATGAGGTGGATGCCGGCGGCGCGACCGAGCTGGGCGATGCGCACGATGGAGGACTCCACGTCCTTGCCCGCCACCATCATGAGGTCGGAGAGCTCGTCGATGACGATGACGAAGTAGGGCATGTGCTTGGGCGGGTTGTCCATCTCCTCGTACTTCCCACCGTCGACGTTCCTGTTGTACGTGATGATGTCGCGAACCTTGTAGTGCTGGAACACCTTGAGTCGGCGCTCCATCTCGGAGACGGCCCACTGAAGCGCCGACGCGGCCTTGTGGGCATCGGTGACGACGGGAACGTAGAGGTGGGGCAGGCCCTCGTAGAAGGTGAACTCGACGCGCTTGGGATCCACCATGATGAGACGCAGCTCGTCAGGGGTGGCACGCATGAGCATGGTCATGACGAGGCCGTTGAGGAAGACGGACTTGCCCGACCCGGTGGTACCCGCCACGAGCAGGTGCGGCAGCGAGGCGATGTCCACGATCACGGGCTTGCCCTCCGAGTCGCGGCCGAAGGCACCCTCGAGCGGGCCACCCTTGACGTAGGGCATGAGGTCGCCGAGGTAGACGGGCTGTGTCTCCGTGTTGGGAATCTCGATGCCCACGAGCGAGGTGCCTGGGATGGGGGCGAAGATACGCACCGAGCGAGAGGCGAGCGAGAGGGCGATGTCATCGGTGAGGTTCGTTATCTTGCTCACGCGCTCGCCCTCGCCCATCTCGATCTTGAAGGTGGTGACGGCGGGGCCGGCGATCCAGCCCACCACGTGACTCGACAGGCCAAACTCCATTATCGTGTCCTGGAGCTTCTGGGCAACCCCCGCCAGCTGCTCCTTCGACGCCGCAGCGGTGCCTGAGTTCGGGTTGAACTTGAGCATCTCGGCAGGCGGGAACTCGTAGGTGCCGTCAGCGGCGTTACGAGGGAGCGAGACGCCCTGCGGCACCGCCCCGGGCTTGGCGTCGGCGGGCTGGTGAGCCCTGCCGATGAAGCCGGGCACGGTCGAGCGGACCTCCGTCTTGCCCTCGGCGGCATCGTCGCCTTCGGCGGCCTTTCCGCGACGCCTGCGACCCCCGGATGTGACCTTGGTGGTCACGGCCTCGTCGGATCCGAGAAGTGACGTCGCGGCCGACTCGTCCACATCGGCGGAAGCGCCGTCTGCCGAGGAGACGTCCTGGTCACCGAGAAGCGGTGCCCCGCCGCGCCTCAGGACGCTCGTCTTGCGGTCGCCGATGAAGGAGGTCTGCGCCTCCCCCGTCTCGTCGAAGAGCGACGCCTGGGTGAACTTGCCGGCACCACGAACGTTCGGCGCCACCGCACCGGCCTCGTCACGCTCGGCGAGACGCTGCTCGTTGCGGAGGCGGCGCGACTCCGCAGCGCCCGCGAGGCGCGCGTGAATCTTCGACACGGCGTTCGAGATGGAGAATCCGCAAACCACCACACCCGCGATGACCAGCCCGACAAGCACGACGTTGCCCACGACGACGCCTACGAGCCGCACGAGGGCGTAGGCGATGCCACCGCCCACGTAGCCGCCCGCCCCCTCGAGCTTGCCCTGCGTGACCACGATGCCGGGGTTGTCCGCAGCGCCTGCGAGGTTCAGCGAGAGCATGGCGAGGACCGCGAGCACGATGAGCGCGAGGCCCAGCGCCACGTGTCCCGAGATCGGACCGTTCTCGTCCATGAAGAAGGTCATCGCGAAGAGAAACACGGCGATGGGAAAGAGAATCGCACCAGCACCAAAGCACAGCGTGAGGGCATGACCGACCGCGTTCGTCACAACGGCCGATGACGGTGCCACGAGCGAGATGAACATGGCGATCGCCACCACGGCGAGGATGAGGGCGACGATGTCGTTCTGCGTGCTCGACAGGGACGACTGGGCGGGCGCCTGCGCGCCCGCGCGTTTACCCTGCGGCCCCTTGGCACCGGAGCCAGCCTTCCGTGAGTTCGTTGTTTTCTTCTGGGCTGCGTTTGATCTGCGTTTCGAGGGCATCTAAACCTCCATCACGACCGGAATGACCATTGGTCGTGTATGCGTCTTGTTCCAGAGGAAGTTCGACAGAGAGTTTCTCACATTCTTGCGGATGCTGTCGATGTTGACTCCCTCGGCCTTGAGCTGCTTCTCGACCTGGGCGCGCACGAGGTTCTGGGCGTCGGACATCAACGCCTCGTCCGACGCGAACGACACCCCCCTACCCGTGATCTCGATCGTGTCGATCGTACGAGACTGCGCCGAGACGATGGCGACGCAGGTGATGACGCCATCTTGGGCGAGCTTCTGGCGGTCGCGGAGCACCGTGGGGTTGGCGTCGGTGATCGAGAGGCCGTCCACGTAGACGATGCCGGAATTGACGGACTCGCCGCGGGTGACCTTGCCCTTGCGCATCTCGAGCGAGTCGCCGTTATCGAGGATGAAGACGTGGCTCTCGGGGATGCCCATCTGGCACGCGAGCTGGGCATGGGCGCGAAGGTGAACCGCCTCGCCATGGACGGGCATGAAGTACCTGGGCTTGGTCATGGCCATCATGAGCTTGAGCTCCTCCTGGCTACCGTGACCGGAGACGTGCACGAGGGTCTGGCTCTTGTCGAAGATCGCGCAGCCGATCTTGGCGAGGGAGTTGATGATGCCCTGGACGCTCTTCTCGTTGCCAGGCACGGGCGTCGCCGAGATGATCACCGTGTCTGACTCGTGGATGGAGAGGGACTTGTGCTCACCGTTGGCCATGCGCGCAAGCGCGGAGAGCGGCTCGCCCTGGCTTCCGGTGCAGAGCACGACGATCTTCTCGTCAGGGATCTTGTCTATGTCGTAGGCGTCGATGATGTCCTCGTCGGCGATTCTGAGATAGCCGAGCTCGCGCGCCACCTTGGTGTTGGTGACCATCGAGCGTCCCGTGACCACGACCTTGCGACCCACGGCGGTGCTCGCGTCGCAGACCTGCTGCAGACGGTGGATGTGGCTCGAGAACGACGCCACGAAGACGCGGCCCTTGGCGTTCTTGATGATGTGGCGCAGCGACGGGCCGACGGTGGCCTCGGAGGGCGTGAAGCCCGGCCGCGTGGCGTTGGTGGAGTCGGAGAGCAGCAGGTCGACTCCCTGCGCACCAAACTTGTTGAGCGCGGCGTAGTTGGGACGGACGCCGTCGATGGGCGTCTGGTCGAGCTTGAAGTCACCCGTATGGACGACGGTGCCCGCAGGCGTGCTCATGAACACGCCGAAGGCCGCCGGAATGGAGTGCGTCATCGAGAAGAAGGTGATGTTGAAGGCACCGAGGGTGATGGTGGACCCATCGGTGACCTCACGGAACTTGGGCGCGTTGATGTTGTGCTCGGAGAGCTTGCCCTCGATGAAGCCGAGCGTGAGCTTGCTGGAGTAGATGGGCACCTTGTGGGTGAGATCCATCAAGAGGTACGGGAGCGCGCCGGTGTGATCCTCGTGGCCGTGCGTGATGATGATACCTCGGAGCTTGTCCTCGTTCTCTAGGACGTAGGAATAGTCGGGAAGGATGAGGTCGATGCCGGGCTGGTTGTCATCGGGGAACATGAGGCCCGCGTCCACGAGCACCATGTCGTCTCCGTACTCGAAGGCGGTCATGTTCTTACCGATACCGTCAAGGCCACCCAGGGGGATGACCTTCAGAGCGTAGTCCTTCTTAGGCATTGCGATGTGAATCCTTTCGTCGGGGACAGAACATTATTTCTAGCGGTTCTGGAACGCGCCTGCGTCCAGCCGCGCTTCTGTGCATTTTTGTGAACACGCATATCCTAACAATTGTAATAAAGAACCGCCCTCTCGTTGTGTGGTTCCATCATGGATTTGAGGACCCCGACGTGTATTTCGTATGTGACGCGCGAGCGAGGGGCAAAGTGAGAGCGAGCCTTTGCAGAGGCCATGCGCGGATTCTCACACGGCGCATCGTTGTCAGAAAGGAGCCAACCCCGAAGGAGATGACGGGGCTGGCTCCTTTCGTACGGCGAGTTCACGGACGAGCTCGCAGCTCAGAAGCTGTCCTGGGCAGTATCCTTCGAACCGACCGCACTTCCATCACCGTCTGACGTGCGCAGATAGAGCGTATAGGCGTTACCGTATTCAAGCGTGAATATCTCCTGGTTCTCACCAAGCAGCATGGTCAGGTAGGAGCCACCGTCTCCGAACATCTCGACGTCGCCAAACCAGTTGTTGTCCCCGTAGGCGGTGTTGATCTTATAGTCTCCAGCAGGAAGGTCGACGGTGACGTTGCCGCCAGGGTTGATGAATGCGCACGAGACGAGCGTTCCATCTGAGGAGTACATCTTCACGTACGTGAAACTGCTGTCGCCATCCGGAGGCTGAATGGTCAGCTTGCATCCGACCGAGGAATAGCTCTCGTTATGATACGTCTCTCCCGTGCCAGGCTTCTCCACGAGGCAGCTGGCAGCAAGCGCCGCGGAGTCTTTGAAGTCGCCGAGAAACGTGAACGAATCAAAGGCGCTTTCCCGCTCGCCTGCCGCGAGAGCCTCCTGGGCCTCCTGGTACTGGATGTTTTCCGAGCACTCGGTGAGAAGGTCTCCCCTGTCGTTAAACATCTTCTCGGGAATGGCATTGAGGATGTCGTAGGCACCCTGGTAGTCACCGGCCGCCATGAGGTCTCGCGCCTCGGCGTATCCCAGGTGATACTCGCAGCCGAGGAGGTAGTCGTCCGCCTCCCGATATCCCGACAGGACGTCGAAGGCCGCCCTTGCCTCTTCGAATGCTCCCTGGGCGTAGAGGTCCAGCGCCTCGTCGTAGTCGATGGCCTTCTGGCACTCCTCGACAAGGTCCGCGGAGTCGCTGAAGCTGCCGAGCTCGAGAAACTCGGCCTTCGCAGACGCATAGCCCCCGCTCTCGTAGAGGGCCTTGGCATCATCGTACTTTGATTGCCTGCTAAGCTGGATGCCTCCGAACACGAGGGCCATGACCGCAGCGACGCCGACAATGGCGATGACCACGCGCCTGGTGGCTCTCCTCCTCGTTGCGGCGGCATCGTCACCAAGGTCGGCGGCGCGGGCGGTTTTGGATGCGCCACCCGCGGGCGGGGGCTTCGTTGGAGTCGGCGGTCCGGAATCGGCCTCGAGGGCGCCATCTGCCTCTGCCTCGCGCACGGTCTCGGGGTAAGCCCCGCCCGAGTCAAGAGGACCATTTTCAGCTTGGGACTCTCCTTCTCCGCAGATCTTGCCCTCGCCCATGGAAGTTGGCTTGGGGACCTTTGCCCCACAGTTTGGGCAAAACGCAGAATCTTCGGACAGGGGCTCACCACACGAGACACAGAACATGTTGACCATCTCCTCCCGGGTACTCAGACGAAGCCGACTGCACTGGCCATGTTGTATCAAAGAAAAGGGACCTGTACGGTGGCCATCGTTGACAAGGCTGCCAGAAGGGGTCGAATAGTCGCTATCTGTTGTTACGATTGGCCCCGGGTTACTACCGCATGCCCTTTGTGGCGGAGATTGAATCGCCTCAAAGAAGGGGACGGCCCAAAAGGCCGTCCCCCATGATCACGCTTCCCTCGAAAGACGCCCTACGCGTCGTGGTGACGACGAGGCTGGCGCTGCTCGCCGGAGCCCTTGTCGCCAGGGTGGCGACGCTCGCCATGGTCTCCCGAACCGCCGCGGCTGCCCCGACGCTCGCCACGGTCCGCACGGTCGGGACGGCTGCCGCGATCGGGACGGTCCCTGTGCTCGCCAGAACCGGCGGGCGCCTCGGGCTTGTCGATGCGGTCAAGGCTGATCTTGCCCTTCTCGTCGACCTCGAGGACCTTGACCTTGACCTCGTCACCGATGTTGAGCACGTCCTCGACCTTGTCGACGCGACCCTGCGCGACGCGGGAGATGTGGAGCAGACCGTCCTTGCCGGGAAGAAGCTCGACGAAGGCACCGAAGGGCTGGATGCCGACGACGCGACCGGTGTACTCCTCGCCCACCTCGGGGACCTTGACGATGGCCTTGATGCGCTCGGCGGCCTCGTCGCCGGCGCCGTTCACGCCGGCAATGAAGACGGTGCCGTCCTCCTGGATGTCGATCGTGGCGCCCGTGTCCTCCTGGATGCCGCGAATGACCTTGCCGCCGGAGCCGATGACGTCGCGAATCTTGTCCGTGGGAATCTGCAGGCTGATGATCTGGGGCGCGGAGCTCTTGGTGCCCTCGCGCGAGGCGGGAATGGCATCGAGCATCTTGTCGAGGATGAACATGCGACCCTCGTGCGCCTGCTGGAGCGCCTGGCGGAAGATCTCGGTCGTGAGGCCGGTCGCCTTGTTGTCCATCTGCATGGCGGTGATGCCCTTGGTCGTACCGGTCACCTTGAAGTCCATGTCGCCGAGGAAGTCCTCGAGACCCTGGATGTCGGTGAGCACGACCGTCTTGCCGTTCTCCTGGATGAGGCCCATGGCCACGCCGGAGACGGGACGCTTGAGGGGCACGCCGGCATCCATGAGGGCGAGCGTGGACCCGCACGTGGACGCCATGGAGCTGGAGCCGTTGGACTCCATGACCTCGGACACGACGCGAATCGTGTAGGGGAAGTCCTCCTCGGACGGGATGACGGGAAGAAGCGCACGCTCCGCGAGGGCGCCGTGGCCGATCTCGCGGCGCTTGGGGCTGCCCATGCGGCCGGTCTCGCCCGTGCAGAAGGGCGGGAAGTTGTAGTGGTGGATGTAGCGCTTGCCGTCGACGGGCTCGATGGTGTCAAGGCGCTGCCACTCGTTGAGCATGCCAAGGGTGCAGACGGAGAGCACCTGGGTCTGGCCGCGCTGGAAGAGACCGGAGCCGTGAACGAGCGGCAGGTAGTCGGGCTTGACCATAATAGGACGAACCTCGTCGGCCCTACGTCCGTCGACGCGCTCGCCGGTCTCGACGACCATCTGGCGCATGGCGTGCTTCTCGAGGCCCTTGAGCTCCACGGGAATGGCGCGCGACCACCGGGACTGCTCCTCCTCGGAAAACTCCGCCTTGATGGAGCTCTTCAGCGCCTCGACCTTGGCGATGCGGGAGAGCTTGTCGGGGTCCTTCAGGGCCGCCGCCATCTCGTCGTAGTGGGCGTTGATGCGCTCCTGGACCTCGACGACGGGCTCGTCGAGGGCGTAGCTCTTCTGCTCGATCGCACCGTTGGCCTCCTCGTACTTGGCGAGGAACTTCTTCTCCTCCTCGCAGAAGGCGGCGATGGCCTCCTGTCCGAAGGTCATGGCAGCGAGCATGTCCTCCTCGGAGATCTCCTTCGCACCTGCCTCGAGCATGGAGATGAACGTGGACGAGCCGGCCAGCTCGAGGTCGAGGTCGGACGCATCACGCTCCTCGTAGGTCGGGTTGACGAGAAACTCGCCGGTCTCGGGGTCGCGGCCGATGCGGACGCATGCGAGGGGACCCTCGAAGGGCACGCCACCGACGGCGAGGGCGCAGGACTGCACCCATGACGCAACCGGTGTCGACTGGAGTGGATCTGATCTGCCACGAGAGAGGTGGCCACGACCTGGACCTCGTTGCGGAAGCCGGCCGGGAACGACGGGACGCAGCGGACGGTCGATCATGCGGGCGGTAAGCGTGGCCTTCTCGCTGGGACGTGCCTCGCGCTTGAGGTAGCCACCGGGGATGCGACCCACGGCGTACATCTTCTCGATGAAGTCGACCGTCAGCGGGAAGAAGTCGTAGTCCTTGCGCTCCTTGGAGACGACCACGGTGAGAAGAACGGTGGAGTCGCCGCTCTTGACGAGGCACTGCTCCCGTGGCCTGCTTGGCGAGCTCGCCCGACTCGAGGGCGTAGTGCTTGCCATAGAGGTCGAACTCATGAGTAACCTTTTTCCATTTTTTTCCCTTAACTCCGCCTGCCACATTGCAGACGGGCCGTCATGCGGACCCTCCCGTGCGAGCCGGGAGACAAGACTGCGTGTGCGACGCAGTCGCACGATCCGCAGCGCGCCCTCGCTCTTCTCGGGCGCACAACGAGAGGGCGCCCGCAGGCGCCCTCCTGAAAAACTGCTTGCTACTGGATGTTGTCGCGGATGCCGAGGCTCTTGATGAGGGTACGGTACTCCTCGATGTCGTTCCTCTTGATGTACGAGAGGAAGACGACGGACGCTTGCCGACGAGCATGAGAAGGCCACGACGGGTGTGGAAGTCCTTCATGTGGGACTTCATGTGCTCGGTCAGGCCACGAATGCGCTCGGTGAGGAGGGCTACCTGCACGGCTGCGGAACCCGAATCGCTCTCGTCCTTGCCGTACTGCTTGATCAGCTCGGCCTTGCGCTCCTTGGTGACTGCCATTTGAGACCACCTTTCACACACAGATTCGCCCCGAACTGGGATGGCCGTCAGGCAGTGGCGGACCTCCAGGTACGGGGTACATGACTAGAGCAGATTAGCACGTCGAGACGGTCGCGTGGTGCGCAAGCGAAAAAAAGCCCACTGTCAGCGCAGGCTCTCCACGTGCGACGCGTGGTGGGTGCCACCCTCATGCGGAGAGCATGAACTCGAACGCCCTCAACCGCGCATCAAGGTGCGTCGCCGCCCAGACGTGGGCCTCCCCCGCGAGGCCATACGCGGTCCCGGAATCTATCTCGGCGGCCATGAGCTGGTCGAACGTTGCCGAGATGAGAAAGCGCAGCCAGCTGATGCGCGCGGCCGAGACAGGCTCGGCGCCCTCGACCTCGCGGGCGCAGCTCGCGCAGAGCACACCTCCCGCCGCCACGGAGAAGAACGTCGGGACGTCATCGCCGCAGGAGACGCACCGGTCGAGCTCGGGACGCCAACCACCGTGCGCAAGCGTCTTGAAGGCGTACGCAGCCACGACGAGGTCCAGATGCGGACGGTCCACAGCCTCCTCGCACGCCAGGAGCGCACGGCAGAGGATCGGGTACAGGAAGGGGTCCTCGGTACCGTCGAAGCAGGTGAGACGTGCGACCTCGCAGATGGCGGAGGCGGCGCAGACGCGATCGAGCTCGCCACGGATACCTGCGTGGGCGTTGACGAGCGCCGCCTCGGAGACCACGTCGAGCGAACGCCCCACGGCAAGGAGGAGGTCAACCTCGGAGAAGAGGTCGGTTCGCGCGGCGAGACGGCCACCGGGCTTCCTGGCCCCCTTGGCGACGGCACGCACCTCCGACCCGTCGGAGGTGAGAAGCGTGAGGATGAGGTCCTGCTCGCCGAGCTTGGTTCGGTCGAGGACCACGGCGCGCGTCCGGTATGAGTGGCGTCCGGGCACGGTCCGCTAGTCCTCGGAGCCGTAACCCAGCCAGCGGATCTCGTTGGCGTCACGGCGCCACTGGGGTTGCACCCTCACGCTGAGGTCGAGGTAGACCTTGCAGCCCAGGAGCCGCTCGATGTCCCTGCGAGACTCGATGCCCACCCTCTTGATCATGGCGCCACCATGGCCCACGACGATGCCCTTCTGTCCCTCGCGTTCCACGAGGATCGTGGCCGTGATGGACGCATGGCCGTCGTCGGCGTACTCGATGTCCTCGCACCTGACACCGATCGAGTGCGGCACCTCCTGGCGTAGGTTGAGGAAGAGCTTCTCGCGCACGAACTCCGCCACGAGATCCTCGGGCGTGGTATCGGTGTCCATGTCATCGGGAAACCACTTCGGGCCCTCGGGCAGGTGCGCGGAGACGATGTCGAGGAAGGAGTCCACGTTGAAGTCCTCTGACGCGGAGATCACGAGCTCGTCGTCGAAGGCGGCAAGTGCTCGCGCCGCTACGAGCTGCGCCTCCACCTGCTCGGGTTTGGCGATGTCCGCCTTGGTGATGACGAGGAGCTTGAATCCCGCCGTGGACGAGTCGACGTGCTGGGCCACCCAGGCGTCACCCGTGCCCACCGGCATGGTGGCGTCCACGAGGAAGGCCACCACGTCGGCGTCAGCAAGCTCGCCGAGGGCGGTCTGGTTGAGTTCCTTGCCGAGGGCGTCCTTGGGCTTGTGGAGACCCGGCGTGTCGATGATGACGAGCTGCGAGTCGGCGTGTTCACCACCGCGCGCATACGCCGTCGCGTGGTCTGCGCCACGGGACTCGTGATGGCGATCTTCTCGCCCATGCAGGCGTTTACCAGCGTCGACTTGCCCACGTTGGGTCCTTCCCACGAGGGCCACGAAGCCGCTCTTGAAGGGCTTCTCGCCTGAGGCGTTTGCAGGATCGTTCATGGATTCCTCCCGGTTGGTGACGAGGTTAGAAGAAGATGGCGCGGACGAAGACGATGATGCCCACGATCGCAACGATCGTCGAGAGCACCCAGACGCCAGCCGCGGCGACTGTCCTTGGCGCGACCCGCGAGAGGGATGGAACTCGGGCGAGACGAGGTCGATGGTGGTCTCGATGGCCGTGTTCACGAGCTTCCACCGAGATGATCACACCACAACAGAGGAAGCACGATTGCCCAGCTCAGAGCATCGAGTTCGTACGATGACTGCCCGGCGACTAACGGCAGCATGCCCCGACCGCGAGCATGACCTTGATGTTGCGCTCGCTGCGCACTGCCGTACGAAAGCCCTGGATGGCAAAGAGGAAGCTCCGCCTGAAGCTCGGGTGCTCCCTGTTGGTGCCGGGAATCATTCGTCGACCCCCACCCTGTGCCTCGTGACGTGCACGGGGGCGATCCTGGCATCGAGCGGCAGCATGCCCAGGAGCTCGTCCTCGCGAGCCTCCATCACCACGGCATCCTCCTCGCGAACGTGGTCGTATCCCAGGAGGTGAAGCATCCCGTGGACGAGCAGGAGCCTGAACTCGTCGCCCGGTGTCGTGTCGAACCTCGCGGACTGGCTCGCGATGTATGTCGGTGCGAGCACGATGTCACCCAGCTCGCACGGCTCGCCTGGTGCGAGGTCGGGATCGTCGGGACGCTCGCACTCGAGGCTGATGACGTCGGTCGCGGCATCGCGGCCGCGCCACTCGTCGTTGAGGGAGCGAATCCTATCGTCATCCACCACGGAGATGGAGACCATGCAGTCGCGCGCGACCCCCTCCTCGCGAAGGACCAGATCGCAGTCGGAGCAGATCTCGTCCTCCGGGATGGGAGATGTCACACCGTCGGCGACCGAGATGTCGTACTCATGAGCCATCGCTCGTCGCCCCCTCTCGTCTGGCGCGCGCGGCGGAGCCGCCCGCCTCGTAGGCGTCCACGATTCTTGCTACAAGCGTGTGGCGAACTATGTCGTTGCGATCGAGATCGACGAACGCGATGTCATCGGTACCCTCAAGAACCTCGCGCGCCGAATCGAGACCGTTCACGCCTAGGAGGTCACGCTGCGTGGCATCGCCCGTGACCACGAACTTCGACGAGAAGCCCAGACGCGTAAGGAACATCTTCATCTGCTCCGCGGTAGTGTTCTGGGCCTCGTCGAGGATCACGAAGGCGTCGTTGAAGGTGCGACCGCGCATGAAGGCGAGCGGGGCGATCTCGATGACACCCTGCTCGATGAGGGCGTTGCCCTTCTCCATGTCCGTCATGTCGAAGAGCGCGTCATAGAGCGGGCGCACGTAGGGGTCGAGCTTCTCCTGGAGCGTGCCGGGCAGAAAGCCGAGGCTCTCCCCCGCCTCCACGACGGGACGCGCGAGCACGATGCGTCCCACCTCACGTCGCTTGAGCGCAGCCACGGCCATGGCCATGGCGAGGTAGGTCTTCCCGGTTCCCGCAGGTCCGATGCCGAAGGTGATGGTATTGGCCCTCATCGAATCGATGTAGCGCTTCTGGCCGCTGGTCTTGGGCCTGATGGTCCGACCGCGATATGTGAGCAGGACATCCTCGGAGAGCACGTCGAGGCGGCCCGCCCCATGGACCACCTGGTCGACGAGGAGGTCCACGTCATCGGTCGAGGGAGCCTCCCCCGCCTCGACGAGGCGGATGAGCCGCGAGAAGACCGACGTCACCTGGTCCACGACCTCGACGGAGCCCGTGACCGAGACCTGGTTGCCGCGCACGGTGATCATGGCGTCGAAGGCGTCCTCGATGCGACGAAGCAGCCTGTCGGCCGGACCCATGAGCGTGGTGGGATCAATCGAGTCGGGTATGGTGAGGCGAACGTGAGTGGGCTCCATGCTCCTCCTACCGGGAATGCGGGCCGACCGACCCGCGAGACATGTCAAATATAGCCGCAATCATCCCGAGAATCACGCCCGTCCGACCAGCGTGCCATCATCGCGTACCGCCGAGACGTGGACGCGGATGAGGGAGTCGATGGGAACGCACGGGTCGACGAGCACGTCAAAGAGCCCGCCCGAGACGCCACGGCCCGGGTATTGCACCACGACGAGCTGGTCGGTACCCACGAGGCGCATGGCCTCGGCATGGCGCATGCGCCGAGCGAGCCCGCGCATCTCGCGGCTGCGGGCGGCCATGACATGCGGGTCGACCTGACCGGCGGCCGTGGCGGCGATGGTGCCGGGACGACGGGAGTAGCGAAAGACGTGCATCCTGGCAAAGCCCGTCTCCGCACAGAACGCGAACGACCGGGCGAACTCGTCGTCGGTCTCACCGGGAAAGCCCACGATGATGTCGGTGCCCAGGGCCACCTCGGGCAGGGCCTCGCGAGCGGCGTCGGTCACGCGACGATAGAGGTCGCCGCGGTAGACGCGACCCATGCGTCGCAGGGTCTCGTCACAACCGGACTGCAGGCACACGTGGAGGAAGGGTGCGATGCGACCGTCCGACGCCGCCATCACCCGCAGCAGCTCCCCTGTGACGTCGGGGGGTTCGATCGACGAGATGCGCAGTCGCTCCACGTCGGTCTCGCCGAGGATGCGGTCGAGAAGGTCGTGGAGCCTGAGCTCTCGCTTGTCGGCATGGGCGCGGTAGCCACCGAGGTTGATGCCCGTGAGCACGACCTCGTGCGCACCGCGCGCCATGGCCGCACGGACCTCCTTGACCACGACGTCCGGATCCACCGAACGAGAGGGCCCGCGGGCCTTCCACACGATGCAGTAGGTGCAACGGTTGTCGCAGCCGTCCTGGATCTTGACGCCCGGACGCGTGCGCCCTGTGGGCGTGGGGGTCACCGGAACAGCGAGCGTACCCGTCGCACCCTCGCCATCCAGTCGGAGCCCCTCGGCCACCACCTGCGCCACGCGGCCCTTGTCCGTCTCGACCACGACGTTGGACGCGATGCGGGAGAGGTCGCCGGAGAAGAGGCTCGCCACGCAGCCTGTGGCCACGACGAGGGGCCTCTGCGGCAGGAGTGCGGCATGACGCACGGCCTTGCGGGCCTTCGTCTGCGCCTCGCCCGTCACCGCGCAGGTGTTCACCACGATGGCCGAGGCCTCGGATTCGTCGCACATGACGCAGCCGAGGTCCTCGAGGGACTCGGCCATCGAGTCAAGCTCCACGCGATTGACGCGACAGCCGAGGTTTACGAACGCGACCCCGAGGGGCCGGACGCTCACCTGCGTCGACCCTTCTTGCCCTTGCCGGTCTTGCCCGCCTGGTTGCCACCCTGCTTGAAGGGGTTCTCGGGCACGTCCCACCTGAGGTCGTTCTCCGCCTCTGCGGCAAAGTGCTCGGCCATGTTCTCCTTGGAGTACGAGGCTCCCTCGCGCTCGGCACGCTCCTCGGAGCTGGCCGAGCCCGCCTCGACGGTGGACAGCGTGCGTCCGGCCACGAGTGCCGCCACGTCGAGCATCTGCGTGCGGGTGAGGTCGGTGGGCGTCTCGATGCGGATCACGGCGACGAGCCGACCACGCGAGGTGCGGCCCTTCCTGGGCATCCCGCGGTGCTCCGCGACGACCTGGCTGCCATACTGGCAACCGGCGGGTACCTTGATCTCGACCCTCTCGCCGGCGAAGATGCCGTCGATCGAGACGGACGTGCCCACGATGGCCTGGAGGGAGTCGACGGTCACGGCGCAATAGAGGTCGTCGTCCTGCCGCTCGAAGCGATCGTGCTGGAGCACCTCGATGCTCACCACGAGGTCGCCCGAGGAGTCGCCGCGCACACCCGTCTCGCCCTTGTCCTTGACCCTGACGGTGTCTCCCGTGCGGACGCCCGCGGGGACCTCGACCACGACGGTCTCCTTGGAGGGGGTGCGGCCCTGCCCGTCGCAGGTCTCGCAGGGCTTGTCCACGACCTGGCCCGTGCCGCCGCAGTCGGGGCAGGTGGCCTGCGATTGCATCTGCCCGAAGATGGTGCGCTGGACCGTCGTCACCACACCGGTACCCTTGCAACGACCACAGGGCTTGAGCGATCCGCCTTCCGAAAAACCAGTGCCGCCACAGTCGTCGCAGGGGGCCAGGCGGTCGTAGGAGATGGTCTTCCTGCAGCCGGCCGCGGCCTCCTCGAGCGTGATGGCGAGCCTGATACCCATGTCTCGACCACGCGTCCGCGTGACGTGCCCACCTCGCGAGGCACCGCCGCCGAAGAACGAGTCGAAGATGTCGTTGATGCCAAAGCCCGAGCCACCGAAGATGTCCGACACGTCCACGTAGTCGGAGCCATAGCCGGAAGGTCCGCTTGCGTCGCCGTAACGGTCGTAGTTGGAGCGCTTCTGCTCGTCGGAGAGCACGGAATACGCCTCGTTGACCTCCTTGAACTTCTCCTCGGCATGTGGGTCGTCAGATACGTCGGGGTGTAGAACGCGCGCCTTCTTCAGGAAGGCGCGCTTGATCGTCTTTGCGTCAGCGTCCTTCGCGACCTCGAGAACGTCGTAGTAATCCCTCTTCGGTTCCAATCTCACCAAACTCCATAATCGCTCGTGACCTGTCTTGTGCTCTGTACCCAGAACATGCCGCCCTCACACGTAGATTCTCTAATAGCGCCTTCCCATGTAGCCGGCCGTCCCCAATCCGGACGAGCACGAGAACATGCCCACCACCAGAAACGCGAGGATGAGCCCGTTGGTAGCCCCGCCCACGGCGGCGGCCCCGGCATTGCGCCACCAGCGCGCAGCATGCCTGATCCCACCACGAAACGACATGAACGCGCCGAGGACCGCGATCAGCACCACGAAGACGGACATGGACGAGAGCACCCCGGACACGGCGCCGAGCACGACGAACGGGACGTCGAAGCCCAGCAGGCGAAAGCCGTTGGCCTGCTCGGCGGTGAGACGTTCCTCGGGAACGCAGATGCGACAGACGAAGTCACCCGACCCGGATCCGTTGGTGCCCGCGTTGCCCATCCCCTTGATGCGGACCTCGTCACCGTCGTGAGAGTCGACAGGGACGTCGATCACGACCTCGCTCGCCGAAAGCACGCGACCCGAGCCGCCACAGGTGGTGCAGGGATCGGCGACGACCCGTCCCGTGCCCTCGCACTCGGGACACTCCATCTCCATCACACCAAACCCGAAGATCGAGCTGAGGTCGACCGAGATGTGACCCGTGCCCTTGCAGGTGGGGCAGGTCTCGGCATGCGCGGCCTCGACGGAACCTGAGCCATGGCAGACGCCACAGGCGTCATAGCGCTGGTAGGTCACCCCGCGGCGCGTGCCGACCTTGGCGACGTCCGCCTCGACGGTGAGGTCGTAGACCACGTCGGAGCCGGCACGCGGGTTATAGGAGCGCGATTGCGTGCGGCGGGACTGCCTGCTGGTATAGCCGCCAAACGGGAAGCCCCAACCAAACGGATCGGAGCCGGCACCGGGATAGCCACCTTGGGAGGGAGCGGAACCCGCGTAGGGACTGGCCGAGAAGGGATTGCCCGAGCGCATGGCGTCGTAGCGCTTGCGCTTCTCGGGATCGGAGAGCACGGCATACGCCTCGGAGACCTCTTTGAACCTCTCCTCGGCATCGGGAGCCTTGTTGACATCCGGATGGAGCTTGCGCGCCTTCGTCTGGAATGCCTTGCGAATCTCGTCAATCGAGGCATCGCGAGAGACCTCGAGAATGGCGTAGTAGTCCTTGTCGTTCATGGAAGCCATGCGTCGACTCCTATCGATGGCTGCGAAAGCTCTTTGGATTGTCCCACATCCGCCGAAGGTTCATGCATAACCTGCAAAACGTCGCATATGCCCGTGATGCTGGAGATGGTGACTGCTGGAGATGGTGACAGGTATCTTTTCCAGGTCAACCTGGAAAAGATACCTGTCACCATCTCCAGCAGTCACCGCGTCGTTACGCGTCTGTCAGCCTGACCGGTCTGTATCCCACGTTGCAGGTGTCGAGGATTCGCTTGGAGACCACGTTGTCCTCGGTGCCGTCGTACTTGTCATCAAGGTAGACCACCTCGCCGATACCAGCCTGCACCAGCATCTTCGCGCACTCGTGACAAGGGAAGAGCGTGACGTAGACGGTGGCGGCGGTCATGTCCTTGAGCGATCCGCGATAATTGAGGATCGCATTGGCCTCGGCGTGCATGACGTAGTTGTGCTTGTCAAAGAGAGGGTCCTCGTTGGCCCCCCAGGGAAACTCGTCATCATCGATCCCGGAGGGCGTACCGTTGTAGCCCACGGAGAGAATTCGGTGGTTGGTGTCTGCGATGCAGGCTCCGACCTGCGTATTCGGGTCCTTGCTCCTCAGGCTCGCCGCAATTGCCACGCGCATGAAGAACTCGTCCCACGAAATGACGTTCGCACGCTTACCGGGCATGGAGTGCCCCCTCTCGACGCCATGCGTCAACACGGATATCAGGTCAACATCCTAGCAGCTCATCGATATCACGGGCTCGGCACCACCAAGATCCCAGAGTCGCCCGTAGAGCTCGTTTCCGAGCAGCCATCCACGCTGCGTGGGTGCAAGGTCCTCGTCAAGGAGCCCATCCCCAACAAGTCCCTCGAGAACCTGGTCCACCTCTCCCCCAATTCTGAGTCTACTTGAGGCTACAAGAAACTCTGAAAGACCCGAGCTCAATCTCGACCCGAGCATGAGGTCTTCCGCAAGTGCCTGCCTAGCCGTGAGAAACTCAAGGTCGTAGGACATCTGTCCAAGGCCTTTCCCCGCTGCGACCACGCGGCGCGAGCTCGTGCAGGTAAGTCTCACCCTCACGCTACCGTCAGGTGGTGGTGGAAGCTGAGGACAGGCCTTAGAAAGTATCAAGTAACCCTCAACCGAAAGCATGCTGGAGGCTGATGTTCCCAGGCCAAGGTAGGTGCTGCCCGTCCAATAGGTGATGTTGTGCCTGCAGGCCCTCTCCGGTCTCGCATAGCTTGCGACCTCATAGCGAAAGAGGCCGGCACCCTCGAGGACAACCTGCGCCTGGAGCATGCGCGCCGCTTCGACGTCCTCGTCGTTCCACGTAGGGCTGCCCCCTCCCACCCGCACGGAAAGGGCCGTCCCCTCCTCGATCATGAGGGGATACACGCTTATGTGTCCGACACCGAGCAGGACCGTCTCACGCAGCGTACGCTCCCATGACGAACCGGTCTGGCCGGGCGTGGCACACATGAGGTCGCATGAGACCGCGAGCCCGCTCGCCACGGCGGCACGTACGCGGTCGCGGGCGTCGACTGCGGAGTGTATGCGCCCGAGTCGAGAGAGCTCGTCATCGTCAAGGCTCTGCACGCCGATGGAGAGGCGCGTGCCCCCCGCAGCGCGCACGGCCTCGATCACCTCATCGGCAAGCGAGTCGGGATTTGCCTCGCAGGTGAGCTCCGTCACGGGCGCGACGCCGCGCACACGGCGCACGAGCTCGCCAAGGCCCGTCCCGAGGAGCGTTGGCGTGCCCCCGCCCACGTAAGCGGTCTCGCAGTCGCGGAGCATGCCGAGGTCGGCCACCTCGCGGAGCTGCCCTTCAAGCGCCGACCGATAGGCCACCATGAGCGGGTCTTCCCGAGACGTCGTCCACGAGGCGAAGTCACAGTAGTCACACTTGCGGGCACAGAAGGGAAGGTGCAGGTAGAGGGCCGAGACGGACGAGTCGTGCAGGCGCTCTTCCCAAGGAGCACCCTGTACGGCGCTATCGCACATCGGCCTGGGCCGCCTGTGCGGAGACGGCATCGATCACGGAGAGGTACTCGTCGAGCGTCCCACATCCGACAGCGCGGTTTCTCCAGCAGGCGGCGTTTGGCATCCCACGCAGATACCAACCCGCAAGGCTCCTCGCTCGCGCGAGATGCGCACCCGTGGCATCGAGCAGCCGCACGTGCAGCTCAAGCGCAGCCAGACGCTGGGCAACCGTGGGCCTCACCACGTCTTGCCCGGCGAGCACGCGGCGGGCATTGGCAAACACCCAGGGGTCACCATAGGTACCACGTGCGACCATCACGGCCGCAGCCCCCGTCTCGCCGAGCATTCTCGCGGCCTCCTCTGGTCCGGAAACGTCTCCCGACCCGATCACGGGCACCTCCACGGCCTTTGCCACGCGCCGCACCGCAGCCCAGTCGGCCTCGCCGCGGTAGAGCTGCGCGCCGAAGCGTCCGTGAACCGCCACTGCGGAGGCCCCGGCCTGCTCCATGGCGCGCGCGAAATCGGGCGCCACCTCGCGCTCGCATGTCCGCCCGCGTCGGATCTTCACCGTCACGGGCACGGTGGCCTCGGTCACGCACGTCCGGACGATGCGCGCAGCGAGTTCCGGGGTGTCGAGCAGCGCCGATCCCTCCCCCTTGCGCACGACCTTGGGCACGGGACAGGCCATGTTGACGTCGATGAGCACGAGCCGCGAACCCAGCCGCGCGCAGATCGCGGCCACCGCCTCGGCGAACTGCTCGGGCTTGGAGCCAAAGAGCTGAACCGCGATGTCAGGCTCGGGGTCTCCGGGCTCCACGAGCTTCCAGGTCTTCTCGCCGCCGTAGTGGATGCCGGCGACCGAGACCATCTCGCTATAGGCCAGCGCCGCGCCGCCAGCGCGGGCCATGAGCCGGTATGCGGCATCGGAAACCCCTGCCATCGGGGCCATGAGGAAGGGATTGGCGGAAAGCCTTTCGACGAGGGTCCCATAGTGGGGGAACGGCACGAGCTCGGACGAGAGCCCGGCGGATCGGGCCCCCGCGAGAAGAACCTCCGAGGCTTTGCTCACGACCGGCCCGCCCCCGTCGCGTCCAAGACGATTCCGAGGCACCGTTCGGGCTGGTCCCACGGCGAGTTGTGCCCTGCGCCGGGGACGAGCTCCAGCTCGACGCCCAGCTCGTCCGCCCAGCCTCTCATGGCCGGCGCGACAAGGCCGACGTCATCCTTCTCGCCGAGGACGAGCGTGATGGGAAGCCCCCCGGGAAGGGGTGCCGCAAGGGGCTCCAGCGCGGCGGGATAGCAGGCGCGCGTCGCCGCGAGCATGCCGGAGCGACCAAGCTCGGAGAGCTCCTCCGCAAACTCGCGCCGTCCCGTCTCGGTGGTACTCACGGCGCTCGATCCCTGACGGACGTAGCTTCCGAAGGGCCATAGTGCCGCGAGCGCAGAATAGTGCCTGATGGACCACGCCTCGAGCGGTTTCAGGGGATACCCGCACGGCGTCCCGTCGAACAGAACGGCGCCGCGGACGCGCTCCGGATGTCCCACGGCAAGCGCCTGGACGACATAGCAGCCAAAGGAGTGACCGACCGCGACGCAGGAGGAGACGCCCTCCTGACAAAGGATCGCAGCCGCGTCATCTGCGGCCTGGGACAGCGAGAACGACCCCGAGCGTCGGGACTCACCGTGAAAGGCCATGTCCCATGCGATCACAGACAGGCCACGCGCAGCGAGTTCGCACGCCATCGGCTTCCAGAACCTATGCGCGGACGTGATTCCGTGGAACAGGAACACGCATGTCGTGCCGTCGCGCGGGTCTGCTCCCCACGTCCAGTACCTGATGCCGTCTCCCGCGAGCGAATGCCGTACGCCCAAGTCATCCATGGCGCTACTCGTCATCGAGCTTAAGGACGGCGAGGAAGGCCTCCTGCGGCACCTCGACCGAACCGATGGCCTTCATGCGCTTCTTGCCCTCCTTCTGCTTCTCGAGGAGCTTGCGCTTGCGCGAGATGTCACCACCATAGCATTTTGCGAGCACGTCCTTGCGGTGCGCCTTCACGGTCGAGCGGCTGATGATCTTGTTGCCGATGGCGCCCTGTATGGGAACCTCGAACTGCTGGCGCGGGATGATGTCCCGGAGCTTGTCGCAGAGCCCACGCGCGAGGTCGTAGGCCTTGTCCTTGTGCACGATGAAGGAGAGTGCATCGACCTCCTCACCCGCGAGAAGGATGTCGAGCTTCACGAGGTCGGACTGATGATACGCATCAAACTCGTAATCGAGCGACGCATAGCCCTTCGTGCGGCTCTTGAGCTGGTCGAAGAAGTCGAGGATGAGCTCGGCCAGGGGGATGTCGAAGTGCACCTCGACGGACTTCTCGGTGAGATAGACCATGTCCTGCGTCACACCGCGATGCTCGACGACGAGCTGCAGCACGGCACCCGTGAACTCGGGCGGTACGATGACCTTGGCCTTGAGGAAGGGCTCCTCGATGCGCTCGACGCGCGTCGGCTCGGGCAGGTCCTGCGGGCTCTTGACCTCTGCCATGGTGCCGTCCGTCTTGTACACGTGATAGTCCACGGAGGGGCTGGTGGCAATGAGGTCGAGGTCGAACTCACGCTCAAGACGCTCCTTCACGACCTCCATGTGGAGGAGGCCGAGAAAGCCCACGCGAAAGCCAAAGCCCAGCGCCACGGACGTCTCGGGGGTCCAGACAAGCGACGGATCGTTGACGTGCAGCTTCTCGAGCGCATCCCGAAGGTTCTCGTACTCCTTGTTGTCCACGGGGAAGACGCCCGTGTAGACCATGGGCTTGGCCTCGCGATAGCCGGGAAGGGCGGCGTCGCAGGGACGGTCCCGGTAGGTGAGGGTATCCCCCACGTGCACGGACTCCGGGTCCTTGAGACCCGTGACCACAAACCCCACCTCACCCACACCCAGCACGTCAAGAGGCACCTCGGCCGGGCGTTTGCAGCCCACGCCGTCCACGAGGAATTCCTCTCCGGTCTGCATCATCGTGAGCTGGTCGCCCTGCACAATCCGACCGTCAAAGACGCGCACGTAAGCCACCACGCCCCGGTAGTCATCGAAGTACGAGTCGAGGATGAGTGCCTTGAGCGGGGCCGACGCGTCCCCTTTGGGTGGCGAGATGAGAAAGACGATGGCCTCGAGCAGGTCATGGATGCCCTCGCCCGTCTTGCCCGAGACGCACACCGCGTCGTGGGCCGGGATGGCCAGGTCCTCCTCGATCTCCTCCTTGACCTCATCGGGATGGGCGGACGGCAGGTCTATCTTGTTGATGCACGGAACGATGTCGAGGTCGGCGTTCATGGCCAGGTTGGCGTTGGAGACCGTCTGGGCCTCCACCCCCTGCGTGGCGTCCACGACGAGCACCGCACCCTCGCAGGCGGCGAGCGAGCGCGAGACCTCGTAGGTGAAGTCCACGTGACCGGGCGTATCGATAAGATTGAACTGGTACGTCTCGCCGTCATCCGCGTCATACGTCACGCGGACGGCATTGGACTTGATGGTGATGCCCCGCTCCTGCTCGATGTCCATCGAGTCGAGCATCTGCTTGGTGAGGTCGCGCTCCTCCACCGTGTGGGTGAGCTCGAGAATCCGGTCGGAGATGGTCGACTTGCCGTGGTCGATGTGGGCCACGATCGAGAAGTTGCGGATGTGGGAGATGTCTGTCGTATTCATGGCAGACATGATACCCCAGACGAGGTCTTCCGTTGTGGGCTTCGGATGTAGCGCGAAGGACCTCCGCATTGCGAGGAACGGATGCGAGAAGCCACCCGCTCAGCCGAGCGCAAGGCCTCCGAGCCAACCCCAGCAAGGACGCGCACTCAGGCCGTAGGAGACGAGCCACAGGTCGAGCGGCACCGTGCGAACGCACTGCTCGGCGGAGTCGCGCACGACACCGTCGCCGACGTAGAGGGCCACATGACCGAGGGCCATGCCACGCCCCGCATAGGGAACCGAGGGCACGGCCACGGCCATGCCCACCTGCAAGTCAACGGTATCCGTGAGGTGGCAGTCGCGCTCGTAGACGTCACGCGCGCTGCCCGGGTAGAACCCGAAGCCGGCCGCCTCCACCACGCGCTCGGCCCATGCGGCGCAGAGGTCCGGTCCGGGCCAGGCCATGGCGTACGAGTGGTTCACGATCGAGCGCTGCTGCCGATTGGCATCAAGGAGGGCCTGGGGCTCATGGTCGCGTCGCACACGCAGGAGAGGCTCGCCGAAGACGCTTCTCTCCCCCACGATGAGCCCTCGGGCACGGAGGCGCGCGAGCAGGGTGTCAAGCAGACGCTCATCGCTCCCCTGCACCAGCATGTGCCCTCCCCCACCCGAAGCCTCTGACATACCCAAAGAGCAGGCGCCGACGCACGCCCCTGCGAGCGGATCCTCCACGCGAGAAGTCTACCGCAGCGAAGGCCGACGGGAGGCTCTCGGACCACGCCGGCGACGAGATGCGTGGTCCCGCTCTTGGCCGGAATGTGAATTGGCCGTTGCCCTGCGAACAAGTCCCGATCTCGCGCTGACAAGTCTGCACGGCGTCTGCTATACTCGCGAAGTTGACCTTGCCGTGTCAGGTGCCGGATACCCCACATCCCCCACCTCGGAAGAAGAGGTCTCAGGGATCAGAACCGAAAGGAACCGCACCGTGGCTAACATCAAGTCGCAGAAGAAGCGCATCATCACAGCCGAGAAGGCGCGCAAGCGCAACAAGGCCGTCCGCTCAGAGCTCAAGACCGCCGTCAAGGGCGTTCGCTCCGCCGTCGAGAGCGGCGACGTGGAGGCCTCGCAGACCGCCGCCAACAAGGCGAATCGTCTCCTTGACAAGGCAGCCTCGAAGGGCATCATCCACAAGAACCAGGCCGCCGACCGCAAGTCTGGCGTTCAGAAGCTCGTCAACACCATCAAGTAGCTTTTCTCCGCGTTATGGTGCAAGGGACCGAATCCGGGTGCTACCTAGGTTCGGTCCCTTTTTCGTCAGGCCTTCGTTGCAGATGCCGCACGACTATCCGCCCACGTCGCAGATCGTCAGGATGAGCGAGACCATGGCCACGTCGGAGTCGCCTGCACCCTTAAGCGTTCTCTCGCATGCCGCGCATCTTTCGAGAAGCCCCTCAAGCTCGCCCTCGCGAAACTTACGTGACCAGCGCACGTAGTTCTTGACCTGCCATTCCTGCTTTCCGAGGGCAGCGGCCACCTCCCGCCCCTCGCCACGTTCGTCAAGCGCTCTGGCACAGACGAGCTCTCGGATGCGGGTGACCATAAGCGAGAGCAGACCTATGGCCGACGAGTCAGAGAGAAGGCCATAGAGTTCCATCGCCTTGCGGGCGTTGCGTTCCGCAAGACAGTCGAGGAAGGTCCAGGGCTTGACCTCCGCCGTGCGTGCCACGTTTGCCTCGACCATGTCACGGGAGACGTGCCCACCTCCGCCGAGCAGCGCAGAGAGCGTGGAGAGCTGTGTGTCGATCATGGTGGTCGACTCGCCCACACGGTCCACGAGCTCTTGGGCTGCGGCCTGGTCGATGGTCACGCCGTGCGCACGGGCGAGCTTGGATACGTAGTCAGGCAGCTCCCAGCGCTTCTTGCTCGCGCACTCGATGATGGCCTTGCCGTCCTGCTTTGACACGGCCTTGAAGAGTCGCGTGCTCTTGGCGAGCGACTCCGCCACGAGCGCGAGCGTACAGCTCGGGTTGGGGTCTCCGAGATAGGAGATGATGGCTTCCGAGACGGGTTTGGGAAGCTTGTCCGCAGGGCCGATCACCACAAGACGCGGAGCCGGGCCCATGGGCAGCGTGTTGAGAGACGCGATGACGTCGGCTGGGTCGGTATCGGCCGTCACCGTGGGCTCGTCGATGTTGAAGTCCTCCAACCCCGCCGCAACATGTGACCTGAGGCGTTCGAGCACGCGCCTGCGCTTGAGCTCGTCCGCACCCACGATGAGGTATGCAGGAAGAAGCCCGTCCGTCCTTGTCATGAGACCACCTCTCCTTCAGGAGACACTCTGCCACATCACGGCCCCTCAGTCATGCGACAGAACCGCACGCGACGCAACCTGCACGCTCGGGCCGTTCGCCCCGGGCATCACCGTCACGTCACCCACGTCCTTCGTGCAGAGAAAGGTCGATCCCACACCCTCGAGCGTCTCCACGCATGTCGGGGAGGGATGCCCGAAGGAGTTGCCCTCCCCGGCACTGGCCACCGACACCTCGGGATCGAGGTCCGCCGCCTCCTCCGACGAGATCGAGACCTCCGACCCGTGGTGGCCCACCTTGAGGAGGTCCACGTCACCCACGTCACCACGGGCGATGACGGCACCCGTCTCGTCCTGCTCGGCATCGCCGGCAAGAAGCCCCGTGAGGGTCGCACCACCCTCGTCGTACGAGAGCGCGAGCTCGATGGAGTCACCGTTCTCCCCTCCACCCACCTCCTCAGTCGGCGAGACGACCCTGAGCGAGAAGGAGCCCACGCGAACCACGTCACCATGGCAGAGCTCCTCGGAGCGATCCCCCGTAAGGTCATCGATCGTTTTGGCAAGCTCGGGGGACTCGTTGCATGACACGCCATCGGCCACGAGCACCCGGCCACAGGCAACCGACCCCAGAAGGCGCGAAAGGCCGCCCACGTGGTCGTCATGCAGATGCGTGAGTATCACGGCATCGAGGTGATAGACGCCCTGTCGGCTCAAGGCAGCGAGGATCGCCTCGTCAGGTCCGGTGTCCACGAGCACCGCCGCCGAGCCGTCGATCACGAGTATGGCGTCTCCTTGTCCGACGTCGAGGACGCACACCCGAGCGGGCGAGAAGAACCTCCCGTAGGCGAGAAGCCCGAGGGCAATCGTCACCGCTCCTGATGCGAGGGCCGCGACGAGCCTCCCATGCACGTCCGGCCAGACCACGAGCAGGAACGCGCCGAACACGAGCGCCAGCACGAGAGCGGGTGCCGCGTCGACCTCGAGCGCGACGGACGCCGCGGGAATGCGGGCGATCAGCCGCATCAACCACACGAGCGGCCCTGCGACCACGTCGGCGCAGAAGAGCGCCGCACCCTCGGCGACCGACACGGGCACAAGGCACGCCGCCACGACACCGATGCCTATGACCAGCAGGAACAACGGAGACGCCACCACGTTGGCAAGCGGTGCCACGAGCGAGACGCGCGAGAACGCCGGCACGGTGAGCGGTAGCGTGGCAAGCTGGGCCACGAGCGTGACCGCCACCACGTCGCGCAGGTAGTCACTCCCCTGGAAGAAGGCACGAGACGCCGGCCTCGGCACCCATCGCGGAAGCCTCCTCACCCGTGGCAGACGGTCAATCGCATAGCGGCCATAACCCGCGAACAGGCAGATTCCCACGACCGAGCTGACAGAGAGCAGAAAGCCGAGCTGACCGGAGAGCGTCGGTTCCCAGAGCGCCATGATGCACGCCACCGAGCAGACCGACGAGAGCGCATGCGCCCTTCTTCCCAGAAGCGTCGCCCCGCTCATCGCCGCAAGCATCGCCCAGGCGCGCACGGCCGATGCCGGCGCACCGCAGAAGAGCACGAAGAGGCCGCTCGCGAGCAGGAGCATGGTACCGCGAACGACCGGACGCAGCCTCATCCTCTCGAGAAGGAGGCCGATGACGACGCACACGATGACCAGATGCCCACCCGAGACCGCCACCAGATGCGAGAGCCCACAGGCCGCAAACACGTCATCGAGGCCGTCGGCGCGAATCGCGGCGCGTGAGCCGCAGATGCAGCCCGCGAGAACGGCGCGGGCCTCGGAGGAGCTCGGGTCAAACGACTGGAGCACGAGCCCACGCCACCCGTCGAGCGCCCCCAGAAGGCCTCCTCGCGGCTCTGACGACATGACGCGCATCACGCGCACCGTGCCCCACAGGCCCTGCATGCGCGACGAGACCCCCCACTCGTCATCGGCATTGGGCACATATCTCCCCACGCAGGTGAGCATGGTTCCCGGCTCGAGCGGGTTCGCCGCCAGAAGCCATACCGACCCCTCGGTCGCGTTCCCACGTCTCACGACCGCGCGTCCGCGCCACCCATCACTCCCCTCGCTCATCTCGCCGTCGACCTCGAGGGAGAACGACGAGACGGGCACGCCCGCGAGAGATTCCTCGAGCGCCGCGCCGCGGGCGCATACGATGACGGCGAGCAGCGCAGCGGCGGCGACTGCGACCCACACGGCCCCCAGGGCAGGCGCCACGTCGCCGTACCCCCTCCTCACAAGCACGACGACGAGGGCGAGGCACGCTGCTCCGGCACACGCCACGAGGCATGCGACGACGACAGGACCCGGGTCCGCACGCATGACGAGACCCTCGACGACGATGATGGCCAAGAGCACGTAGAGCGATACGGGAATGGTCGGCCGGGGCGGCTTCTTCGGGAGGTCAGACACAGATGAGCGCCTCCATCTTGGTGTACTTCTTCTCGCCGATCCCAGAGACCCTCATGAGGTCCTCGCAGCTCGAGAAGGGCCCGTTCCGCTCGCGGTCCTGGATGATTGCCGCGGCCGTCGCCTCACCCACGCCAGGCAGCGACTGGAGCTGCCCTGACGAGGCCGTGTTGATGTTCACGAGCCCGCCGGATGCCGCGCCTGCCGATGTGGGCGTCTCGCCGGACGCGACGTCCGCGGCAGCGGCCGACGTCGAGCCGCGCTCGTTCGCCGTAGGCACGTGAACCTTCGAGCCGTCCTCCACGGGAGACGCGAGATTGATCGTGGAGGTGTCCGCCCCCTCCACAAGGCCGCCCGCGGCAAGCACCGCATCGTTGACGCGCACGCCCGCACCGGCAAGCTCGTACACGCCAGGGTTCGCGACGGCACCGTCCACGTGCACGACGACCGTCTTCTCGATCCCGGTCGCCGAGACGGAGTCTTTGTCCAAGACGGATGTGGCCGCATCATCGCGTTCAACGGCGAACCTCTCGCCCTGCGCAAGACGCAACCCCGCCACGCAGGCGACCACCACCACCATCACGGCGCACGCAAGCGCAACCCACGCGCGACCGCTCGCGCCAAAGCGTCGCCAGAGTCCTCTCGTCCGAGCCCTTACGCCCCTTTTTGCCTGTGCCATGCGATCACCTCGGGGAATATGGTCCCCCGCCGGAACGCCTTGGTCATGAAAAAGTCCGGAAAGTCCGACGAGAACCTTCCGGATATCCGACAGGACCCTGACCAAACTGGTCGTTTTTCCTGCTCAGAGGCTTGTATCCTACCTACTCTGCAGCACCGTTCCCCACGGGTGCGAGCTGCGTATGACGCGTCGCGAGCTGTCTTGGTGGCTTGTACGACGAGCACTGGGAGAAATCCACGTACTCCGCGCTGGACACCAGGTCGTCGATCATGCCCTCGTGGTCGAAGGTCTCCCACGCCTCGTGCACCTCGCGGATGCGGGCATGGGTCTCGGGACGCCGTGGCATGAAGAGCGTGCAGCAGTCGGGAGCGGTCTGGCACGAGATGTCGTAGGTGCCTATCGCCTGTGCGCGGCGAATGATCTCCTGCTTGTCAGACCCGATGAGCGGGCGGAGGACGGGCAGCTCGACGACCTCGTTGACGGCCGCGATGTTGTCAAGCGTCTGGGAGGCGACCTGACCGAGCGACTCGCCCGTGACGATGGCCTTGGCACCCTCGAGTCGCGCGATCCTCTCGGACACGCGGAACATGACCCTGCGGTACATGATGATGCGTAGGCTCTGTGGCACGGCAAGCGAGATCTCGCGCTGACGGGCGCCGAAGGGAACGACGTAGAGCCTGCCCACGATGCCGGACGGTGCGAGCGCCTCGACGATGTCCTGGCAGAGCCACTCGCTCGTGTCGGACGTCATGGGACGGCCCGAGAAGTGCACGGGGATGCAGGTGGCACCGCGACGACCGACCATCCACGTGGCCACCGGCGAGTCGAATCCGCTCGACAGGAGCGTGACGACCTTGCCCGCCGTTCCCACCGGGAGCCCGCCGACGCCCACCTCGGATGCCGCGTAGACGTAGGTGCTGCCCTGCACGACGTGTACCACGACCGTGGCATCGGGTGTGTGGACGTCGACCTTCTTGTCAGGAAAGGCCTCGCAGAGGGCAGCGCCGACGAGCTGGTTCATCTCGATGGTATGCCGGGGGTAGGTCGTGGACGACCGGCGCGCATGGACCTTGAACGACGAGAACTCGCCGCATTCGCCAAGGGCGGCGATGGCGGCGGCGATGTACTCCGGCTCGTCGAGCCCACACTTGTAGGCGAGCGAGACGCGAGCCACGCCAGGGACGCGGGCTATGGCATCCGCCATCTCGCGGGTCGCACGCCCATCTTTGGCTTCGACGATCACATACCCGGAGATGCGCGCGATGTTCGTGACGGGATGGGCGCGCAGGGCGCGATGGAGGTTCGCGACGAGCTGGTTCTCGAAGGTGGAGCGATTCTTCCCCTTGAGGCCTATCTCGTGGTAGTGAACCAGGCAGAGTCTTTCAGTCATATGCCTAGAGGATGCCCTTGTTGGCACCCCTGAGCTCGTTGTCAAAGTCTTCCTTGACGAAGCTCAGGGTGTCGTTGGCGATCTCCTGCATGGCGATGGACACGGTGTCCTTGCCGGAGATGGCGACGGTGATGTCATCGAGCGGCTGAATGGCCGTGACGCGCAGGTGCTGGCCGCGGAGCATGTTGTTGATGTCACAGGCACGCTTCGAAGCGATGGTGCACAGAAGGAATGGGTTGTTCTCGGTCTTGTCGAGCAGGGTGTCAATCTCAGGCTTGGTCACTGACATCTTTGGTAGGACCTCCGTCCATCTCGTAAAGATCAATCGTTGCGGCGAGCTCCTCGGTAGCGCGCTCGAGGTCGTCATTGACGATCCGCACGTCATAGAGGCTCGCCAGGTCCATCTCATGGCTTGCGTTGGCAAGGCGCAACTCGATGGAGGACTCGTCCTCGGTGCCACGTCCACGCAGGCGTCTCTCGAGCTCCCCCATGGAAGGCGGCTCGATGAAGACGAGGACCACCTCGGGATAGACCGTGCGGACGTTGAGCCCGCCCTGCACGTCGATCTCGAGGACGACCGAGACGCCCCGGGCCATGAGCCGCTCGGCCTCGGACCTGAGCGTGCCGTAACGGTGATCGTGAACACGTGCCCACTCGAGAAACTCACCGTTCTCGACGCGACGTGCAAACTCGGCGTCATCCAGGAAGTGGTAGGAGACTCCGTCCGTCTCCCCCGCGCGGGGAGGCCTTGTAGTCGCAGAAACCGTCAGACCCAAGCCAGGTCGCCGTTCGCGCAAACGCGCGACCAGCGTTCCCTTGCCCACGCCTGACGGCCCAGAGACCACGAAAAGTCTTGCGGAGCGTGCCACTACTTGGAGAGCACCTCGATGAGCTGCTCGCGCTGACGAGCACCGAGGCCCTTGACGCGACGGGTGGCGGAGATGCCAAGCTCGTCCATGATCTTGGTGGCCTTGGCCTTACCGTAGCCAGGGAGGGACTCGATGAGGGCGGAGACCTTCATGCGGCTGGCGATGGGATCATCGGAATCCAAGACCTCCTGAAGGGAGATCTTGCCGCTCTTGATCTTCTCGCGGAGCACGGCGCGAGCGTGACGAGCGTCAGCGGCCTTTGCGAGGGCTTCCTTACGCTGCTCATCAGTAAGCTGAGGTAGAGCCATTGTTCCTCCAAACATCGTTCTCACGATTACATTCCAGCAATGGCAGGCCACCGCCAGAAACAAAACGCACTGAACTAGTGTGCCAATTAACCTGCACTTTTACAAGTCTTTATTCGAAAGACGTCATTATCGTGACACGCCAAGCACACAACCTATTTTAAGTATACATCCACGGAGCGCAGTCGCACGACCGCCGGTCCGACCTAGCGGGCGCAGAGCTCGGCAACGATCGACTCGTACGCGCCGGCGACGTCGTCGGCGCCTGTGACGGGGCGTCCCACCACGATCTTCGAGGCACCCGCCCCGATGGCGGCGGCCGGCGTGGCCACGCGTCTCTGATCGCCCACGGCAGCACCAGCCGGGCGAACGCCCGGCGTGACGATGAGCGCGTCAGGGCCGAGAAGGGCGCGCATCTCGGCGGCCTCCCAAGGCGAGCACACGATGCCATCGGAGCCGGCGCCGACCGAGAGACCCGCGAGGCGAGCCACCTCGTCTTTCACGGGCAGGTCGATGCCGATCTCGGTGAGGGAATCCTGGTCCATGCTTGTAAGCACGGAGATGGCCACCAGCTTCGTCCTGTCGCGACCCATCTCGGCGGCGGCCTCCTCGGCACCCGCCCGAGCCTCGGCGATCATGGCGGAGGAGCCCAGCCCATGAATGGAGAGGATGTCCGCACCAGAGAGGGATGCAGACCTCACGGCACCATGCACCTGGAACGGGATGTCGAAGACCTTCAGGTCGAGGAAGACCTTGAACCCACGCTCCCGCATCTCGCGGACCACGTCCGGCCCCTCGCGAAAGAAGAGGGTCATGCCCACCTTCATCCATCTCGCCTTGCCCTCAAGCATCCGCGCGATCTCGTTCGCGCGTTCGCGATCGCAGTCGAGCGCGACGACGATTGCGTCGCGAGCCTCGTTCTCAGTTAGCATTCCACAGCTCCTACCAGGTCGTTTATGTCAGAGACACCCTGTTCCTGCGCCCAGGCCTCAAGACCGCTCGCAACGTCGGGTGCCGCCATGGGATTCACGAGGTTTGCCGTGCCCACCGTGACGGCCGTGGCACCCGCAAGAATCATCTCGGCAGCGTCCTCCCAGGTCGCAATGCCCCCGATCCCGTTGATGGGGATGCTCACGGCGTTGGCGGCCTCCCATACCATGCGCACCGCGATGGCGTGGATGGCAGGACCGGATACGCCACCGGTGGGCTTGGAGAGACGACTCCGCCTCGAGTGCACGTCAAGCGACATGCCGTTGATGGTGTTTATGAGCGAGAGCGCGTCGGCTCCCTCCGCCTCGAGCGCACGAGCGATCTCGGGAACGCGGGCGGGGGCCATCTTCACGAGCAGCGGCCGCCTGGTGAGCGGGCGCACGCTCCTCACGACCTCCGCGGCGTCCTCGGGGGTGCCACCCACGAGCTTGCCACCCCTGGCGATGTTGGGGCAGCTGATGTTCACCTCGATGGCGCTCGCAAAGGGCGCAAGCTCCTCGATGAGCTCGACGGCCTCCGCGAACTCACGCGCGGAGTGACCGACCGCCTGCATGATCACGCGACAGTCCGCCTCCTCGAGCTGGCGGAAGTACTCCCCACACGTGGCGAGAAGCCCGCGGACGCCCGGGTTGGCGAGACCGACCGAATTCATTATTCCCGAGGTGACCTCGCAGAGGCGAGGCGCGGGATTGCCTTCCCAGGGCACCGCCGAGGTTCCCTTGGTGGTGATGGCGCCAAGCCGGGAGACATCGTAGAACCCCTCGAACTGCCAGCCAAAGCCAAAGGTGCCGGACGCGGTGTTGACGGGGTTCTTCATCCTTACGCCGCCGAGGTCGACGGCCATGCTCACCTTGCTCACCATGCCACCTCCCCGGCGTCGAAGACCGGACCGTCCATGCAGGCGGAGGCATAGCCACCCGCCCGCAGGGCCACGTTGCAGGTACCGCAGGCACCGAAGGCGCACGACATCATGCGCTCCATCGAGACCTGGCAGTCGATACCGGCCTCGGAGGCAATGGCGGCGACCCCACGCATCATGACCTCGGGACCGCAGGCATAGATCGTCGCGTATTCCCTCTTCGCGAGCAGGAGCGAGAGTGCCTGGGTGGAAAAGCCCCTCATGCCCGCGGTTCCGTCATCGGTGGTCACCATGACCTCGCCGGCGCCGAGGGAGCGAAGCTCGTCCGTGCCCCAGAGCCTGCCCGCCGTCTGGGCCCCCACGACCGCATCGAAGCCGGTGCCCTCCGCACGGAGGGCGCGCGCGCAGGCGACGATGGGAGTGACGCCGATGCCACCCGCGACGAGCACCGCCCTGCCCTGACGTTCGTACGTGCGCCAGGGATGGCCACAGGGGGCCACCGCCGTGGACGTCGTGCCGGGCACCAGGGTGGAGAGGCGGCGTGTGCCATCCCCCACCACGGCGTATTCGATCTCGACCGTGTCGTCGTCGCGGTCGGCGCGGGAGAACGAGAGCGGGATGCGCAGGATCTGCGAGGGGTCACCGGGTACGGCGAGGTTCAGGAACTGTCCCGGCTCGATCTCCGAGGCGATGCCTCGCGCGTGAATCACCACCTTGTAGATGTCGTCAGCCACCCGCTCGTTCGACACGACGTCAAACGGGTAGAGGTGTGCGGCTCCCCTGAGTACCATCAATGCCCTCCTTAGGCGACGTCGCTAGGCGACGGCACCATTGACGAGCACGTGGCAGCCGCCAACGAAGGTATCGGTCGCGGCGCCGGTGAGGTGAGCGCCGAGGAAGGCGGAGTTCTTCGCCTTGCCCTGAAGATACTCGGGGGTGACGTCGACCTGCGCCGAGGGATCGATGAGGGTGAGGTCTGCCACCGAACCGGCCTCGACCCTGACGGGGTCAAGGCGGAGTACCGAGCGGGGGTTGATGGCCATGACCCGCACGAGACGGCTCCAGTCCACCTTCTGGGGAAGCACGAAATTAGTGAGCATGAGCGGCAGCGACGTCTCGAGACCCACGGTGCCAAAGAAGGCGACCTCCCACTCGCAGTCCTTCTCGTGGAGGGCGTGCGGGGCGTGGTCGGTGACGATGCAGTCGATGGACCCATCGAGAACACCCTCCTGCAGGGCCCTCATGTCAGAGGGAAGGCGCAGGGGCGGGTTCATCTTGAGGTCGGTGTTGTACTCGTCGGTGATGTCGTCCTCGTTCAGGAAGAGGTGGTGCGGGGTGACCTCGCAGGTCACCGGCAGCCCCTCGGCCTTGGCCTTGCGGACGAGGTCGAGACCCTTTGCGGTGGAGATGTGGGCAATGTGCAGCGGGCAGCCCGTGATGCGGCAGAGCTCGATGTCACGATAGATCTCGAGCTCCTCGCCGAGCGCCGGCCAGCCAAACATGCCCAGCCGCGTGCTCGCGCGGCCCTCATTGATGACGCCGCTCGCGGTAAGCGATTCGACCTCGCAGTGTGCGATGGCTGCCCGATCGAACTGGGAGACGTACTCCATGCAGGTACGCATCATGCCGGCGCCCTGCACGCCGTGGCCGTCATCGGAGAAGGCGCACGCACCCTCCATGACCATGTCACCGATCTCAGCGAGCACCTCGCCCTTCTCGCCGCGCGTGAGTGCACCGATCGGGCGCACATGCACCATGCCGGCGCTCCGTCCGTGGTCGATCTGGTACCGAATCTCGGCGCCGGTATCGGTCACGGGATCGGTGTTGGGCATCGTGGCGACGTCGGTGAACCCACCATGTGCGGCAGCACGGCTGCCCGTCTCGATGGTCTCCTTGTATTCGAAGCCAGGATCGCGGAAGTGCACGTGCATGTCAACGAGACCAGGAACGAGATACTTCCCCGAGGCATCGATCACCTCGGCGTCTGCGGGCGGCTCAAGGCCAACGCCGACCTCGGTGATGAGCCCGCCATCAAGAAGCACGTCACGGACGTCATCGAGGCCCACCTGCGGGTCGACGACATGGGCACCCCTAAGCAGAAACGCCATTGTTCTCTCCTCCCAGAAGAAGGTACATCTCGGCCATGCGCGTGAGGACGCCGGCGTTGACCTGGTCAAGAATTCTCGAGCGGGCACAGTCGGCCACGTCCGCGTTGATCTCCATGCCACGGTTCATGGGCCCCGGGTGGCAGATGATCGCGTCGTCCTTCATGCGGTTGACGCGGTTCATGTCAAGCCCGTAGAGGCGGTTGTACTCGCGACGAGACGGAATGGCGGCACCCTCCATGCGCTCGAGCTGGACACGAAGCATGTAGACGACGTCCATGTCCTCGATGACCTCGTCGAGGCTCGAGGTCTGCGGGCAGCCAAACCAGTCGGGATCGTCCACCTGGAAGGTGGGAGGCGCGACGAGCGTGACGTCGGCGCCCATGGTTCTGAGTGCGGGCGCGAGCGAACCGCACACGCGACTATGGGCGAGGTCGCCCACGATGGCCACCTTCAGGCCATCGAGGTGCCCGAAGCTCTTGCGGATGGTGTAGAGGTCGAGCATCGCCTGCGTGGGATGCTGATGCTTGCCGTCGCCGGCGTTGATCACGACCGCATCGGTGTTCTCGGTGATCTTCTGCGGAGTGCCCGCCAGGCGGGCGCGGCAGACGAACATGTCGACGTTCATGGCGTCGATCGTCTGGATCGTATCCGCGAGGCTCTCCCCCTTCACGACGGAGCTCGTGGAACCGCCCATGGAGAGGCTGTCGGCGGAGAGGCGCTTCTCGGCGAGCTCGAACGAGCTCTTGGTGCGGGTGGAAGGCTCGAGGAAGAGGTTCACGATCGTGCGGCCGCGCAGCGCCGGGACCTTTTTGATGGTCCGGCCGTTGTTGATCGACTCGAACGATGACGCGGTGTCGAGAATCTGGTTGATGTCATCGGCGGTCAGGCTGTTCGTGTCGATGAGGTTTTTTACAGAGAGCATCAGTTGGCACCTCCGGCGTTCTTCTCGGTCTCGAGACTCCAGATCTCGACGGCGTCGTGGTCGTCGAGCGGCTGGATGCACACGCGCACGTCCTCCTCGTGGGACGAGGGGACGTTCTTGCCCACGAAGTCGGCCCTGATGGGCAGCTCGCGATGGCCGCGATCGACCATGACGGCGAGCTGTACGCTCTTGGGGCGACCGTAGTCCATGAGCGCGTCAAGCGCCGAGCGGACCGTGCGGCCGGTGTAGAGGACGTCATCCACGAGGATGATGTTGGTATCGTCGATGTCGAAGGGAACGTACGAGCCGTGGAGCACGGGTGAGATCGTACGCATCACGTCGTCCCTGTAGAAGCTGATGTCGAGCGAACCGATCTGGGGGCGGACGCCCTCGATCTTCTCGATGGCATCGGCGAGCCTGTTGGCGAGGGACTCCCCCCTGCGTATGATGCCGACGATGGCGATGCCGTCGGCACCCTCGTTGTGTTCGATCACCTCGTGGGCGATGCGGGTGATGGCTCTGTCCATCGCCTGCGCGTCCATGATGATTGCCTTGGGATTTGGCTGGTCCATGTCGCTCCTTCCAAAAAAATGCCCTGCCCGTCTGGCGACGGCACAAGACACCTGGAGGAAGGCCATATATGCGAGCCTGGGCTCGAGCCTTGCGGGCATCTCGTACCGCGCTTAAAGGTCGGGTCTCACTTTACGACGAACGCGGACGGAGAACAAGGTCATTCGTCGAGTCACGAAGAGCACAAAGCTAGTCGAACTGATCCCTATACGCCTCGCACACCTCGTCTACGGGGCCGTCCATGCGCTGCTCGCCCTTCTCGATCCACACCGCACGCTGGCAGATGCGCTCCACCTGCTCGATGGAGTGGCTCACGAAGAGCACCGTGACGTCGCCGGATTCGATGAACGAGCGAATGCGCGCCTCGCACTTGTTCTGGAAGAAGACGTCACCCACCGAGAGGGTCTCGTCAACGATGAGCACGTCGGGCTTGGCAACGGTGGCGATGGCAAAGGCAATGCGTGCCACCATGCCCGAGGAGTAGTTCTTGAGCGGCATCTCCATGAAGCCCTCGAGCTCGGCGAAGTCGATGATGTCCTGGATGTGGGCATCGATGAAGGTCTTGGAGTAGCCGATGAGCGCACCGTTGAGGTAGATGTTCTCCATGGCGGTGAGCTCGGGGTCGAAGCCGGCGCCCAGCTCGATGAGGGGTGCGATGTTGCCGCGCACTATGCACGTGCCCTCGCTTGGCTCGAGGACGCCCGCGATGCACTTGAGCATGGTCGACTTCCCGGAGCCGTTGGTACCCACGAGACCTACGACCTCGCCCTTGCGCACCTTGAAGCCGATGTGGTTGAGCGCGCGGAACTCCTTGAAGTGGAGCTCGTGGCGCATGATCGCGATGAAGTACTCCTTGAGGTTGTTGAGCTGTTCGCTCGCGATGTTGAAGATCATCGAGACGTCGTTGACCTCGATGACGTACTCGGAGCTCTCGATGGCGGTATCAGGCATGAGTCATCCTTCTAGATGTACAAGATAAATTTGTGCTCGGTCCTGCGAAACACGATGAGACCGAGAATGAGGGAGACGACCGCAGAGACGGCGGCGATGATGAGCACCGTAGCCGAGGGCGAGGTCTGGTAGACGATGGCGCTACGCATGATATCGAGGTAGTTATACATGGGATTGGCCTTGACGACCCAGATGACATAGTGCGGGACGGAAGGGTTCGAGGTGAGGAGGGAGAGGTCCCAGAAGATGGGTGTGAGATAGGTCCATGCCGTAATCAGGACGCCCCAGAGGTGCATCATGTCGCGGAAGAACACGGCGAGGGCGCCGATGAGGAGCGAGATGCCGATGCAGAAGACCATGAGGAGAATAAGTCCCACGAACATCCAGAGAATATGCCAGGTGGGAACGACGCGGAACCAGAGCATGACCACGACAACGGCAATGAGCGAGAACGCGAAGTTGACCACGGCGGAGAGGACCTTCTGCACAGGGAAGACCCAGCGATCGACCTTGACCTTCTTGAGCAGCGATGCCGCGCCGATGATGGAGCCGAGACCGCCGTTAGTGGCGTCATTCATGAGCGTGAACGTGACGTTGCCCACGATAAGGTAGAGGGGGTAGTTCTCGACGGTTGACTTGAACATGTATGAGAACACGAAGCTCATGATGATCATCATGAGGAGCGGGTTGAGAACGCTCCAGAGCACGCCGAGAAACGAACGCCGATACTTGAGCTTGAAGTCCTTCGACACGAGCTGCTGGAGAATGAAGCGGTCTTTGGCAAGCCTGTTGCCAGAGTGGGCGCCCACGACACCGTCGGACGCGACCATCTCCTTGACACCACTGTCCTGGTTCAAGATTCCTCCTGGATGCGACCGTCGACATTCGACCGTCGGGTTAGGTCATTTAGCAATCCTACCACGGAGAGCCGTTTCTCATACAAACATCAGAGGGGTTGGTGCCACGGAATGCAGGCGCCGGAGCTCTGTTCTGAGGTGCTTTCCCGCGATTTCCCTTACCGTCCATGAAGGGTGATTCGCGCTCCGGAAAAATGCGCCTCCTGCATCGTGAGAATCAGTCCGTCCGCGAGCCAAGCGAAGACCTGCAGAAAAATGGGCCGAATGGACGAGTCCGTCCTAGGTGCAATCCAGCAGGAGCCTCGGGGCCTCGGTTCAACAGGGTTTTTTGGGACAACTGGAGCGATTCGCGCAAGGTCCTCTAGAAACTCGTCCATTCGGCCCGTTTTTCTGCAGGTGGCCCTGCCGCCGTGGGTTGCGTGATGAGAGGGACGGGCTTGCTGGGCGTCAAAATGACCTCGCGACTGGAGAAAGGACCGCGGGGGTCGAGACGCTTGGAACAATGCCATCGTGGGAAAAGAGGAATCTCTAATTGACTGTCTCCGTTACCCAGGAGAAGGCATGGGTCGTGCGGTCGACATCTCCTAGGCGTATTTGACACGCAAGGGATGAGCCGGCGCCCCCATTGGATAGTATCATAAAAAAAGGTCAGAGCATAAATGCTCTGACCTGCTAATTCATGGCTCCCCGGGCAGGATTCGAACCTGCGACACGCTGATTAACAGTCAGCTGCGCTACCACTGCGCCACCGGGGAATGTGCTTCGACGCAAAGAAAGAGTATACAGATACATCGTTCCCATGCAAGCGAGAACTTTGCTCTTTTCCCTTCCTTAGATGTAGTCCTTGAGAGACGCAGAACGCGAGGGGTGACGAAGTTTGGCGAGCGTCTTGCTCTCGATCTGACGAATGCGCTCACGCGTTACGCCAAACTCACGACCGACCTCTTCGAGCGTGCGCGGATGACCGTCCTCGAGACCAAAGCGGAACTTGATGACCTTGCGCTCGCGCTCCGCGAGCCCATCGAGCACGCTGTCAAGCTGCTCGCGAAGCATGCTTTCGGATGCGGCGTCAGGTGGTGCGACGGCAGTCGAATCCTCGATGAAGTCACCCAGCTGGGAGTCCTCCTCCTCGCCGATAGGCGTCTCGAGGGAAACCGGCTCCTGGCTGATCTTCTGAATCTCGCGCACGCGCTCGGCGGAGATGCCCATCTCGTCGGCAATCTCCTCGGGCGTGGGGTCGCGACCGAGGTCCTGCAGAAGCTGCCTCTGCACGCGGATGAGCTTGTTGATGGTCTCGACCATATGCACGGGTATGCGAATGGTACGTGCCTGGTCGGCGATGGCGCGGGTGATGGCCTGGCGAATCCACCAGGTGGCATATGTCGAGAACTTGAAGCCCTTGGTATAGTCGAACTTCTCCACGGCACGGATGAGACCGAGGTTTCCCTCCTGGATAAGGTCGAGGAAGAGCATGCCACGACCCACGTAACGCTTGGCGATGGATACGACCAGGCGAAGGTTCGCGGAGATGAGCTGCTGCTTGGCGTCGAGGCCCACCTGCTCTATGCGCATGAGTCGACGCATCTCGGCACGCGTAAGCTCGACATCGCCGTTCTCGGCGGCCTCGAGCTTGTCGCCCGCATCGGTGCCCGCCTCGATCTTCATGGCGAGATGGACTTCCTCGTCAGCGGTGAGAAGGTCGACCTTGCCTATCTCCTTGAGGTACATGCGGACCGGGTCGCCGGTAAGCATGACCGTCGATGTGTCCTGTCGACGCGCGCGGGCGCGAGACGAACGCTTGGGCTTGGTCGTCTTGGCCTTGGGGACGGAGCGGAGAGCCTCCTTGACCTCCTTGGCCTCGTTCACGGCCTCTGATTCCTCGTCCTCGTCCTCGTTCTCTTCCTCGTCGTCGTTGGACGAGAAGTCATCGTCGTCGAAATCGCCGTCACCCACGCTGAAGTCATCCACGCCCGTGGTGGGAACCTCGGCATCACCCGAGGTGGTGACCTCGATTCCCTTGGCGCGGATGCCGTCGTAGAGATCGGAGAGCTCATCACCGTCCACGTCGAGGTCACGGATGGCAACCTGGATGTCATCCTCGCTCACGTTGCCGCCCTTGGCGGTGGCCACCAGCCCGTCGACAACCTTGCTGAGCTCGTCGGAAAGCTTGATGTCCTTCGTCTTCTTAGATGTCACGTATGTCCCTTCGACGTTCTAACTTTTGGAGTGATACCCAAATCTACTGCCTTTGAACCGCAGAAAGGCATTTTATCAGCTCGTTCACCCGCCTCTGCAGCGCAGTCGCCTCTTTGAACAAGCTCTCCGTCTCGGAATCTGGTATAGAGGCCGATCCGGCGCGTAGTCGAAACTTGATCTCGCGAATGCGACGTCGACTCGAGTAGAGCTCCACGGTATCCACGAGGAGCCGGGCCTTTGCCTCGGCGTCGAGCTCCTCCTCAGAGGCCACGCGACCCGATGAGAGAATCCGCGTGGCGTCCGGCTCCACGGCCACGGCGGCGGCGACCACGTCGGCGGGGCTCGCGCCCTCCGGCGTGGCGAGCATGGCCCACGCCATCGACTCGTGACGCGCGTCGGTCCAGGAGAACGTGGCGATGCGATCGGCGAAGGGCCTCACGGAGCCTGGCGAGGCGGCAAGAAGCGCCAGGAGCTCTCGCTCGGAGGTCACCTGCATGCGCTCGTCGGCAGAGAGCGCCACGAGCAGCGGATGCGAGGGGGCGGCATCGGAATAGTCAGGCACGTAGTCGTCGGGGGCATCCTCGTAGCCTGCGGACTCGCGCATGGCAACGGGCCGCTCGTCGCGGGAACGCTCGGTCTGACGGGTGGCCTGCCGTCCCTGCGGGCGCGTCGCCTCACGTGACGGGTCCGTCACGGGCTTCTCCCGGATGATGCGCTTGGTCTTCTCGGGATCCATGCCGAGCGCGTCGGCGAGGCGTGTGGCGTAGGCGTCGAGCACCACGGAATGCTTGAGCGGCGCGAGCACCTGCGCCATCTCGTCAAGCGCCTTCACGCGCCTGCCGGGAACCGACAGGTCCGCGCCGGCGAGGCGCTTCTCAAAGACGAAGTCCATGAGCGGCTGGGCATTGTCAAGGTAGGCCTGCAGCTCGGAGGGTCTATGGGTGGCGAGAAACTCCATCGGGTCCTGGCCGTCGGGCAGGACCACGCACACGAGCGCCGCCGATGTCTTGTCAATGAACTGGATCGCACGCTCCGCGGCGCGTTGGCCGGCCGCGTCTCCGTCGAACATGCAGACGATCTTCGAGACGCGCTGGCGCTCCATGAGCTTGATGTGATCTGCCGTGAACGCCGTCCCGAGGGCGGCCACCGCGTTGGTGTAGCCGTTCTCGTGCATGGCGATGACGTCGGTGTATCCCTCGCAGATGACCGCGACGCCCGTGGAGACCATGGTCTCCTTGGCCCGGTCGTAGGCAAAGAGGTGCTTTCTCTTGTTGAAGGTGACCGTGTCGCGCGTGTTGACGTACTTGCCGGTGTTGACCGGCTTGCCCTTGGTGAGCACACGACCGCCGAAGGCGATGGTGCACCCACGCTCATCGTGAATGGGAAACATCACGCGCTCGAAGAAGCGGTCCGTGGGACGACCGTTGCGCTCCATGGCCAGGTCGCAGGCATACATCTCCTGCGCCGAGAAGCCCTTCTCGCGAAGGTGCGCCACGAGGGCACCGCGACCCGGCGCATAGCCGAGGCTCCATCGCCTACAGACGTCAGAGCCGAAGCCCCGGCCAGCGAAGTAGCTCCTGGCCGCCTGGGCGTCCTCTCCCCTGCTGCGCATGAGTGTGGTGGCATAGAACGACTCGGCCTCGGCGAGGCAGTCGAGCAGGCGGTTCTTCTTTGGTCCCCGGTTCGCGCCCTGCTCCTCGGCGAGCTCGATGCCCGCGCGCTCGGCCAGCGCACGTATGGCGTCGGGAAACTCGAGGTTGTCACGCTTCATGACGTAGGAGAAGACGTCGCCGCCCTCGCCGCAGCCAAAGCAGTGCCAGAGGCCCGTATCGGGGTTGACCTTGAACGACGGGGTCTTCTCGCCGTGGAAGGGACAGCAGCCCCAGAACTCACGGCCTCGCTGCCGCAGCTCGACGGTCTCGCCCACCAAGGTGACGATGTCCGTCGCCTGGCGCACCCTCTCCTTGTCCTCATCGCTTATCAACGTATGCCCCCCGCGCCCAAGTTGCCGAGGTTCTTCCTCGTCCACTCAATGTTAGCAAGCACGGCGGACGTCAACGCGTCGCGCGACCCAAACTTCTGGGGTGGACGAAGGTATCGCACGAAAACGACCTCCGCATCGTTGCCGTAGAGATCGCCCGAGAAGCCGATGAGGTTGGCCTCGAGCATGGCATGGGGTTCCACCTGAAAGCTCCTGGGGATGCCGACGTTGACAGCGGCGGGCCAGGCCGCGTCGGCGTCAACGAGGTAGCAGGCATAGACGCCATCGGCGGGGATGCAGTCCCTTGGGTCAAGCGCGATGTTCGCCGTCGGGAAGCCAAGGCCGGTACCCTCTCCGCGACCATGCTCCACCGTTCCGCGCACGAAGTGATGACGGCGAAGCAGGCGCGCCGCATTCTCGGGATCGCCGTCCATGAGGAGGCGGCGAATGCGCGTCGATGAGACGGGAGCGCCCTCCCAGCCGATCAGGTCATGGCCGTAGGCATCAAAGCCGCGCATGCGACCGAGCTCGGCGATGTCTTCGGGAGTGCCCGCGCCATCGGCGCCAAAGGTGAAGTCGGACCCCACGTGGATGGCGACGGGACGCACGACGGCTCCGAGCATGCCATCGAGAAAGTCGACGTAGGAGTTGCGCGAGAACTCCCACGTGAAGTCGAAGATGATTATGGCATCCGCCCCCGTGAGCGCGAGGGAGCGCACGCGGTCGGCGTCGGAGAGAAGGCGCAGGGGCGGACGGTGCGAGAGCACCTCGGATGGGTCGGGGTCAAAGCTCACGACCGCCAGGGGCAGGCCGCGCCGGTGCGCGTCGCTTCGAGCGGACTCGATGATGGTGCGGTGTCCCACGTGCAGGCCGTCGAAGGCACCGATCACGCACACGAAGTCGCGGTCGGGACCAAGCGCGCAGCCGTCCGCGAGATACGCGCGGGCGCCAGGCAACCGCACCGGCTCGCCGAGACGGGCGTCAGAGAGCAGCGAGGCGCGAACGATGTCGCGCGCCGCGTCTCCAGAAACCGGATATGAGACCTCGTCGAACGTGTCGATCACCCCCGTACCCCCATGATCCCCTGCGGAAAGTTGACGGCACAGACGAGCTGGTCTCCCCTGCACTCCCAGATGCCGTAGAGCTTTGCACCCGAGACGAGCGCAACCTGCTCGCCGCGGCGAGGGGCGCGCTCCATGCCGTCCGCCGCGACGACGCCCGCCGCGATCCTTCGCCCGCAGGACGCGTCGACAAGCTCGGCGGCATCCGCACGACGGGCGGGGGCGCCGAGCGCGGAGAGCGGGTCAAGCGCATGCGCGAGGACCTCCTCCGGCGAGGTAGCGCCGCGGACGTCCTGAAGCGCGACGCAGGAAGACAGCGCGACCGTGCCCGAGCGAGTGCGACAGAGGGCCCCAAGGTGCGCCGCGCCGCCGGACGCACGACCGATGTCGCGCGCGAGGCTCCTGATGTAGGTTCCCTTCGACACCGTAAACGCGCAGCTCCAACAGAGCGCGCCGTCCACGGAGCCGATCTCGAGGAGACGCGCGGAGAAGATCTCCACCCGACGGGCCGGAAGCGACACGACCTCGCCTGCACGGGCGCGGTCGTACGAACGCCTCCCGTCAACCGATATGGCGGAGTACGCAGGCGGAACCTGGTCCTGCTCGCCCACGAGCGAGGCGAGAAGGCCCTCGGCGTAGGCGCGGTCCCCCACGCGGTCCGGCGTGGGCTCCGCACGCGTGACGAGACCCCCGGCGTCATCGGTGTCGGTCTCATGGCCAAACGCTATGGTTGCGCTATACGACTTGCGCTCCGCCGCAAGCTGCCCCATGAGACGCGTGCCCTGTCCGATTCCCACGACCAGAACGCCAGACGCCGCCGGGTCGAGCGTGCCGGCATGCCCCACACGCCTCTCGCCGACGGCTCGGCGCACGCAGTTGACCACGTCGTGGCTCGTCATCCCGATGGGCTTGTCGATGCCGATGAGTGCGTTGATACCGCTCTCGCCTCGCCTCACAGGGCGGCACCATCCTCGGTGGAATCCTTGAAGAGGGCGACGAGCTTGGGCAGGGTCATGGAGAGCGCCTGGTCGATGTCTCCCTCGATCGTGAAGCCGGCCGCGGCCCTGTGTCCACCGCCCCCGAGTCCGCGTGCCACGGACGAGATGTCGAGGTCGGTCTTGGCCCGCAGGTTACCGCGCACCTCGCCGCCCGGCACCTCCTTGAGGAAGAGCGCGACCTCGCTTCCCTCCACGCAGCGCACGATGTCGATGAGACCATCGCATTCGTCGACCGAGACGCCCGTGGCCTCGAGGTCGGCCGTGGTGGCATAGCTGTAGGCGATCCTGCCATGCTCGAACGTGGTGATGCGACCGAGCACCTTGGACTCCAGGTGCATGTAGGCGAGGCGATCGCTCTGGTAGACGCGTAGCGCGACCTCGGAGGGACTCGCGCCTGCGTCGACGAGAACGCTCGCGGTCTCGAACGCCTCGCAGTCGGCGTTCTGGTACTGGAAGCGACCGGTATCGGTGACTATGGCGCAGAAGAGGTTCTGCGCCGTGGTGTCGGAGATGCTGTGTGCCACGTGGAAGGCGAACTCGGCGATGATCACACCCGTGGCGGCAGCGTCCGGACGTACCACGCCAGCATCCCAGAACCGATCGTCTGCCGGGTGGTGATCGAACACCGCGACCTTGAGCGAGCGCCTGAGCACGGCCTGCGCCTCGTTGAGCCGACGCGGATGCGAGAGGTCCACACAGATGAAGAGGTCTGGGTCGATGTGGTAGTCGGCCACGTGAACCAGGCGCTCGACCCCAGGCAGGAACCGATACACGCGTGGAATCGGACCGGGGTCGGCGAGCAGGCACGTGACCGACTTGTCGGACCACGCGGACTCGATGATCTCGGCGAGGCCAAGCGTCGAGCCGATAGCGTCGCCGTCAGGCGACGTATGTGCGCAGATCGCAATCGTTCGGGACTCCTCGAGGAGCTCCGACAACTCGTCGAAACTCACCGACTGCCCCATGAAGGCGGATACCCTCACTACTCTTCAGTCCCCTGTTCGTCAGTCACGTCTTCCTGGTCCGTCTCCACTGGGTAGCCGAACTCGTCCTTCTCGACGCCCAGCGTGGGAGGCACCACCTCGAGGGCGCGCGAGATGCGCTCGGCCTCGTCGGTGGTCGTGTCGATCTGGAAGGCTATCTCGGGAGTGACGCGCCAGCCGAGGGCATGGCCCAGAAGCGAGCGAATCCGGCCCTTTGCGCGGGCGAGCGCTGCGGAGACCTCCTCGTAGCGAGAGGCCTCGCAGCTCACGTACGCCCTCAGAAACGACTTGTCAACGGAGACCTCAACGCCCGTGAGCGTCACGAGCGAGAGGTCGGGGTCGGATATCTCGAAGAGCAGGATGCTTGCGAGCTTCTCGCGAGCGAGCTCGTTGGTCCTGCGCGAAAACTGGTTCTGCTTCATCTCTCACCTACTCCGTACGTGCGACCTCTTCGATGCGATACGCCTCGATCTGGTCGCCAGGGTGAATGTCCTGGAAGTTCTCGAGGCCGATGCCGCACTCGAAGCCCGCCTTGACGCTCTTGACGTCATCCTTGAAGCGCCGCAGCGAGGCGATCCTGCCCTCGTAGACCACGATGCCATCGCGGACGAGACGGACGAGGTCGTCACGGCTGACGTCGCCTTCGGAGACCATGCAGCCGGCGGCGATGCCGACCTTGGGCACCTTGAAGGTGTCGCGGACCTCGGCGACACCCGTCTGGATCTCCTGCTCGGTGGGCCTGAGCATGCCTATGCGGGCGGCGTTGATCTCTTCGATCGCCTTGTAGATGACGCTATAGCTACGAATCTCCACGCCGTCGCGCTCCGCGGCCACACGGGCCTTCGCCTCCGGACGCACGCCGAAGCCGATGATGATGGCGTTCGAGGCGTCTGCGAGGATGACGTCGGTCTCGGTGATGGCACCCACCGCGGAGTGAATCGTGTTGATGCGAACCTCCGACTGGTCCATCTTGTCGAGCGAGTCCTGAAGGGCCTCGATGGAACCCTGCACGTCGGCCTTGATGATGAGGTTGAGCTCCTTGACCTCGGCATCCTCCATCGTGGCAAAGAGGTTCTCGAGCGTGACGTGCTTGACGCGGTTCTGCTCCTCGATGCGGGCCTTGAGGGCACGCTGGTCGGCGAGGTCACGGGCCTCGCGATCATCCTGGAACACGCGGAACTCGTCGCCTGCCATGGGAACGTTCTGGAGACCGAGGATCTCCACGGCGTCCGAGGGACCCGCTGCGGTGACGGGGTTGCCCTTGGGGTCGGCCATGGCGCGGACGTGTCCGTACGAGAGGCCGGCGACGAGGGCGTCACCCACGCGGAGGGTACCGCGGTTCACGAGAACGGTGGCCACGGAACCGCGACCGCGATCGAGCTTGGCCTCGAGCACGTACCCCGAGGCGAAGGTGTCGGGATTGGCCTTGAGCTCGAGGACGTCGGCCTCGAGAAGCACGGTCTCGAGCAGCTCGTCGATGCCGATCTTCTTCTTTGCGGAGATGTCGACGAACATGTTCTTGCCACCCCACTCCTCGGGGATGACACCATACTCGACGAGCTCCTGGCGGACGCGGCTGGGGTCGGCACCGGGCTTGTCGATCTTGTTGACGGCCACGATGATGGGTACGTTGGCAGCCTTGGCGTGATGGATGGACTCGATGGTCTGGGGCATGACGCCGTCGTCGGCGGCGACGATCAGGATGACGATGTCGGTGACCTTGGCACCACGGGCGCGCATGGCGGTGAACGTCTCGTGGCCGGGGGTGTCGATGAAGGTGATCGCACGACCGTTGATCGTGACCTGCGAGGCACCGATGGCCTGGGTGATGCCGCCGGCCTCGCCCGCGGCGACGCCGGTGTGACGGATGGCGTCGAGAAGCGACGTCTTGCCGTGGTCGACGTGGCCCATGACGGTGACCACGGGCGGACGCGACTTGAGGTCCTTCGCGTCGTCATAGAAGCTGAAGGAGTTCTCCTCCTCCTTGCTCATGATCTTGACGTCGCGGTCGAGGTCGTCGGCGACGACCTCGATGAGGTCGTCCGACATGGACTCGGTAAGCGTGAGCGGGGTTCCCAGGAGGAAGAGGCGCTTGATGATGTCGTTGGCGGGCACGCCGAGAAGCTCGGCGAGCTGCTGGACCGTGGAGCCCTGCGGGACCTTGACCATATCGAGCTGCGAGAGGTCCTGGTCGTTTGCGATGGCGGTGTCGATGCGCTCCTTCTCGGCTGCCTCCTCGGCCTGCTTGACCCTACGCTCCTTACGGCGCCTGCGGCGTCCGGTGGATTCGCGCGATGCCTCCTCGACGGCTTCGCGGGCCTCGTCGAGCACGTGGCTTCGGCTGTAGACCTCGGCCTCTCGAGCCATGCGACTGTAGCGATCCTCCTCGTCGCCGCCGCGTCGTGCGCTCTTCTTGCCCTTGCGCGCACGGCCATCCGAATCGTCGGCGGCGGGCTGCTGCTGTTGCTGCTGGGAGGTGGGCGTCGCGGATGGCTGCTTCTTCGCAGGGCGGGACTCTCCCTCCTCGCGCTTGGCGACGGGGCGACGGTCGCCCTTGCTCTCCGCCTTCTTCTGGGCGGCCTCTTCCGCCTGCTGCTTCAGGACCTGCTCCTGCTGAGCAATCTGGTCGAGCAGGCTTGTGAAGGATTGGGTGGCCTTGGGTGCGGTGTCCTTCACGCGGTTGCGCTCAGCCTCCTCGGCGGCCGCCTTCTCGGCGGCGATGCGCTCCTCCTCGGCCTTCTTGCGCGCGGCCTCGGCGACCGCACGCTTGCGCTCCTCCTCCGCACGCTCCTTCTCGCGGCGCCTCTCGGCCTCTATGCGGTCTTTCTCGGCCTGCTCGGCGGCGACGCGCGCCTGTTCGGCGACGGCCTCCTTCTCGGCCCTCTTGGTTGCCTCGATCTCGGCCGCGCGTGCGTCGAGGAGGGGCTTGAGCTTCTTGCGCACGATGGAGACGTAGGCGTCCTCGAGCGTGGAAGACGCCGACTTGGCCGGAATCTTCATCTCAGCGAGGTAATCGAGCATCTCCTTGCTCGTCATGCCATATTCCTTGGCAAGGTCATGAACGCGAGTCTTTGCCATGTAACCAACCTTCCGAAGTTCGGGCTTGCGCCACGATGAGTGAGACGAACGGGTGCGGAACCCGAGCTAGATGAGAGAGTCGGGGTCGGACGAGACCTCCGCCTCGGCCATTTTCTCGTGAATGCCACAGTAGCGCGAACCGGGACGTGCCATGTTGCGACAGGGGACCCCGGCGGGGCTCACGTACTCGCAGCGATGCGCCTCGTCGTCTTCGGCCGCAGCGGTCTCGGCGGCAACCTTGGGCAGGTCGCGCAGGACGCCCGAGGCGAGCGACTCGTTCTTGATGTCGATGTGGACCCCGGTGAGACGTGCGGCGAGGCGAGCGTTCTGCCCCTCCTTGCCGATGGCGAGGGAGAGCTGGTCGTCGGGCACGATGACCGTGGCGTAGTTGTTCTCGGGGTCCACGATCACGCGAGACACGCGGGCGGGCGAGAGGGCGCTTGCCACGCACTTCGCGGGATCGTCGGACCAGAGGACCACGTCCACGCGCTCGCCACGAAGCTCGGAGACCACGGTGCGCACACGGCTGCCCTTGGGACCGACGCAGGCTCCCACGGGGTCGAGACGGTCATCAGAGCTGGAGACGGCTATCTTGGAGCGCACGCCGGGCTCGCGAGCGATGGAGCGAATCTCGACGATGCCGTCGTAGACCTCGGGCACCTCGAGCTCGAAGAGCCTGCGGATGAGGTCTGGGTGCGTGCGCGAGACGACGATGGGCGGACGCTGACGCTCGCCGCGAACCACGGGCTGAACGTTGTTGGGGTCGCGGACGTCGATGATGATCGCCTTCAGCCGTTGGTTGTGCGTGTAGCGCTCGCCTGCGGGGCGCTCGTTGCGCTCCTCGGGAAAGCGGCGCTGGTCAAAGTGCGGAAGCTCGGCCTCCACGCCCTCGCGAATCTTGATGATCGTGAAGTCGGGCGTGGTCTGGAGAACGGTGCCGGTGATGATGTCGCCGACGCGGTCCGAGAACTCCTCGTAGATCTGCACGCGAGCGGCGTTGCGCACGAGCTGCTTGATCTCTGACTTGGCATGCTGCGCGGCGATGCGGCTCGTATCGGGCGGCGTGACGTCGACCTCGTCGAACTCGGTGAACTCGCCGGTCTCGTCGTCAAAGGAGTCGTCCTTGGGGACGAGCTCATAGACGTACACCTTGCCGGTGGTGCGGTCGATCGTGACGCGGGCCCCCCAGTCAAGGTGAAGGACGTCTGCGTAGCTCTTGGCGAGCGACTGCTCGAGCCGGTCGAGCAGATAGAGCTCATCGATGTGCTTCTCCTGACAAAGCGCGATGAGCGCCTCCATCATCTCAGATGCCATGCTGCTGTTCCTTCCTGCTAGTTGCTCTTCCCGGTCTTGTCCGAGAAGTCGAAGTTCGGCTTGATGACGCACTTCCTTATCTGTTCGAGCGGGATGCGAATCTCGCCCTCGTCGTCGGAGTCGATGCTGACGACCCCGTCCCCGTCGATGCCGAGGAGCTTGCCCGAGAACTTGCGACGGCCCTCGGTGGCAGTCGTGCTGAGCGAGACCTCCTCGCCGGCAAAGCGCTCGAAGTCGCGAGGCCTGCGCAGGGGGCGCGCCAAGCCAGGCGACGACACCTCGAGCGTGAACGCCCCGGGGAACGGGTCGATCTCGTCGATGGCGGCCGAAATCCACTCGGTCTGCTCGGAGACCTCGTCGAGCGTGATGGCGGCGGCGGTCTCGTCGACGCCCTCGATACGAACGCGAACCGTGGGATTCTTGGTCGCGCCGACCATCTCCACGTCGACGATGTCAATCCCGTGCTCGACCGCAAGCGGCTCAAGCGCGTCGATGACGACCTTCTCGGCACCGTCCTTGGGCATGTACCCTCCCCTTTTGCTCATCTCGCTTACATACAGAAAGGAAGCAGGGCGAGACGTTCCACCCCACTTCCTACGAGTACGTTGCATCAACTACGGTGATAACTATACCATCCGGCCAGCTCACGTCAAGTTTCAGGTCGTGGAGACCTGCGCCGCGCTTCACGACAACCCCACACGGCGCACCCCATGCGACATGGGGGCTACCACTCGCGGGCGCGAGGGGGCGCAGATCCCGTCACCAGGCGCTACCATGATCGTGCTTGATACTCAGCAGCGGCTCATGCTGCATACTCACAAGCCAAACTGTCGTCTCGTCCTTTTCCCAGGGAGGCAGAGCCATGAGCCGAGGCCCGGTCACGTCCACCGCCAGAGGGCGCATTCCCTACGCGTTTGCGATCGTCGCGGCATGCATCGTCATCGTCGACGTCCCGATGGGGCTCATCTATGGATGCTCCGGGCTCTTCTTCACGCCCGTGAGTCAGCAGCTGGGAGTCTCACGCACCGCCTTCACGCTGTACTTCTCCATCCACAACCTGCTGATCACCTGCGGTCTTCCCCTCTTCGGACGAATGGTGGACCGCATCGACATCCGCGTCACGGGTACCGTCTGTGGCACGCTGGTTGCCTGCGCCTTCTTGGGAATGTCGCGCTCGAGCGAGCTCTGGCAGTTCTACCTCTGCGGCGCGCTTCTCGGCGTGTCGGTGATCCCCTTCTGCTACTTCATCATCCCCAAGCTGGTCACCGCCTGGTTTGCCGAGCGCGTCGGCTTCTTCATGGGAATCTGCACCTCGTGCATGGGCATCTCGGGAATCATCTTCTCCCCGATCCTCGCGCAGATCATCGATTCGGGCGCCGAGGGATGGCGAACGGGCTACCTCGTCATGGCGGTGGTCATTCTCGCGGCGACGGTGCCGGCGATGCTCCTCGTCATCAAACCCACGCCGAAGTCGGTGGGCCTCGCTCCCTACGGCGTGGCCAAAAGCGAGGCACGGACGACGGACTCGTCTGGTCTCACCGCCGCGCAGGCAGTGCGCACGAAGGCCTTCTGGGGACTCGTGGCATTCAACGGCCTGGCGATGTTCGCCGGGACGATCCTGCAGTTCATTCCCAGCTACACGCAGTCGCTCGCCGAGACCATCCCCACCGTGGCCGCCCAGACGGGCACCATTACCTCGGTCGCGCTCGCGGGACAGACGCTTGGCATGCTCACGCTCGGTGCCGTGGATGACCGTTCGCTCAAGCTGGGCCTGGGCTGCGGACTCGCGGCGGCCGTGGTGGGGATGGGTCTTCTCTGGCTCTTCCCGTCGCAGCTCGCGCTGGTCTACGTGGGTGCGCTCGTCTTCGGCGTGTGCTACTCCTCGGCGGGCGTGCTCAACCCGCTCCTGCCCAGAGAGGTCTTCGGCACGCGCGACGTGAGCGCCATCTACGCGCGAACCTCCATGGCGGGCTCCGTCGCGTCGACGTTCTCCACGGTGCTCTGGAGCGCCGCCGCCGGCTCGTCGCTCGGCTTCCCGCTCGTGTTCGCGCTTGGCATCTGCTGCATGCTCGTGGCCACGTGCGGGGGTTGGTTCGCGCTCGCCCGTAAGCCACGGGCGTAGCGCGCCAACCGCGGCCTCGACGCGTACGCGCTAGACGGCGACGACGTTGACGAGACGGCCCTTCACGACGATGACCTTCTTTATGGTCTTGCCCGCCAGCTGGTCGGCGATGGCGGCCTTGCCCGCCTCGGCGACCTCGTCTTCGGAGGCATCGGCGGCGACCATCACGTGGCCACGGACCTTGCCCCTGACCTGGACGGCGATCTCGACCTGGTCGGCCTTGGCCTGCTCGGGGTCAAACTCGGGCCACGGCTCGTCGTAGACGGAGCCGGTGCGTCCGAGCGCCTCATGGAAGAGCTCCTCGGCCCAGTGCGGGCAGATCGGTGCGAGCGTGGTCACGATGTCATAGGCAACCCTATAGCAGAGCGCGGCATCGCGACGATCCGCGGGAACGCCGTTCACGTACCGGCTCGCGGCGTTGGTGATCTCCATGACGGCCGAGATCGCGGTGTTGAACTGGGAGCGGTCGAAGTCCTGCGTGCACCTCATCCCCATGCCGTTGAGCACGCGGTTGAGCTCGGCGGCTTCGCTCCCGAGCGAGGACGGGTCGAGGACCGCCTCGGCGTCGGCGGTCTGGGCGAGAAGCCACACGATGCGCCACGCGCGCTTGATGAAGCGATTGGCTCCGGCGACGGCCTCGGGATCCCAGTTGAAGTCCTTCTCGGGCGGGGCCACGAAGAGGATGGCGAGACGCATGGTGTCGGCGCCAAACGGCTCGATGACGCTCGAGGGCGGCACCACGTTGCCCTTGGACTTGGACATCGTGTCGCCCTTCTCGTCCTTGACCATGCCCTGGCAGAGCAGGTTGGTAAAGGGCTCGTCCACGTCAATCATGCCGAGGTCGCGAAGGACCTTCGTCCAGAAGCGCGAGTAGAGCAGGTGCAGGATGGCATGCTCGATGCCGCCGATGTAGTTGTCCACCGACATCCAGCGATCGACCGCCTCATGCGAGAAGGGCGCCGCATCGTTGTGCGGATCGCAGTAGCGAAGGTAGTACCAGCTGGAGCACGTGAACGTGTCCATGGTATCGGTGATGCGCCTCGCAGGCCTTCCGCACTTCGGACAGGTGGTCTCGTAGAATGGCGCGTACTCGGCCAGCGTGTCACCCGCACCGAGGTTGAGGTCGTCGGGCAGGAGAACGGGCAGCTGATCTTCGGGAACGGGCACGTCGCCGCAGCAGTCGCAATGGATCATGGGGATGGGGTTGCCCCAGTAGCGCTGGCGCGAGATGAGCCAGTCACGGAGACGGAACTGGACCTTCTCGCGACCGCAGCCGTGATCCTGGAGCCATGCGATGATGGCTTCCACGCCCTCGGAGTGCTTGCCGCCCCTGAGTCCGGTGAACTCGCCGGACTGGATGAGGTAGCCCTCGGCGTCCATGGCATGGTCCCAGTCGACCGACCGGACGCGAACGTCCCTCTCCTCCCTGAGCTCGGCATAGAGCGGGTCGTCCCTCTGACAGATGATCGGGACGATGTCGAGGCCGTACTTCCTGGCGAAGTCGAAGTCGCGCTGGTCGCCGCAGGGCACGCCCATGACGGCACCGGTGCCGTAGTCCATGAGGACGTAGTCGGCGACCCAGATGGGCGCGGGTCGGCCGTTGATCGGATTGATGACGTAGCGTCCCGTGAAGACGCCGTGCTTCTCGCGGGCGGAGCCCTGGCGGTCGACGGACGAGACCTTCTCCGTGGCGGCCTTGAGCTCATTGAAGTCCTGCTCGTACTCGGTGCCGGCGACGAGCTCGGCTGCGAGCGGGCTCTCGGGCGGGAGGAGGAAGAACGTCACGCCGAAGAGCGTGTCCGCACGCGTGGTGAAGACGGTGATCGTGCGGTCGGTGGGGGTCAGGCCGTCGGCGTCCGCAAGCGCGAACGTGATCTCGGCGCCCTCGGAGCGCCCGATCCAGTTGCGCTGCTGCGCCTTGACGTTTTCAGGCCAGCCGGTGAGCGTGTCGAGGTCGTCGAGAAGCTCCTGGGCGTAGTCGGTGATCTTGAGGTACCACTGCGAGAGCTCGCGCTTCTCGGGAACGGAACCACAGCGCCAGCAGCGACCCTCCACGACCTGCTCGTTGGCGAGCACGGTCTGGCAGGTCGGGCACCAGTTGACGGGAGACGTGTCACGATACGCGAGGCCCTTCTCCCACATCTTGATGAACATCCACTGGCCCCACCTGTAGTACTCGGGGTCGCAGGTGTTGAACGTGCGGTCGTAGTCATACGAGAAGCCCATGCGCCTCATGGTCTTGACCGCCTGGTCGATGTTCTTGTGCGTCCAGACGCTCGCCTGGGTGTTGTGCTTGATGGCCGCGTTCTCGGCTGGCAGCCCGAAGGCGTCGAAGCCCATGGGGTGCAGCACGTCGTAGCCCCTCATGCGCGCCTGACGGGCCATCGCGTCTCCGATGGTGTAGTTGCGCGCGTGACCCATGTGCAGGTCGCCGGATGGGTACGGGAACATCTCGAGGACGTACTTCTTCGGCTTCGTCGGATCCTCGTCGGTCTTGTAGAGCTCGTCCGCTTCCCACTGGGCCTGCCACTTGGTCTCGATTGCCTCCGCGTCGTATGTCGGAACGCCCTCGCGAATCTCGGATTCGGTCTCGTCTGCCACGTCATAACCTTTCTTCATGGAGCTGCCACCGAGCCATTATAGGTTTCGGTGGCAGCTGAGGCGTCTTGATGTAACGAATGCGCTACGAACGGAAATTGACGCTCACCTGCTGGTTGGCATCCTTTAGTAGCACGTCGTGCGCTCCTCCCTCGACGAGCGAGGTCGATGAGACGAGCGTGATCTTGGCCTTGTCGCGCAGGTCGGCGAGGGTGACGGCACCGCAGTTGCACATGGCGGAACGCACCTTGAGCAGGGAGTTATCGACGTTCTCCTTGAGAGGTCCCGCATACGGAACATAGGAGTCGACGCCTTCCACGAAGGAGAGGCCCTTCTTGTTGCCGCCCAGATCGTAGCGCTGCCAGTTGCGGGCACGCGCTGAGCCCTCGCCCCAGTACTCCTTCATGTACTGGCCGTTCACGTTGACGCGGCGCGTGGGGCTCTCGTCGAAGCGAGCGAAGTAGCGACCGAGCATCATGAAGTCGGCACCCATGGCCAGGGCCAGCGTCATGTGGTAGTCGTAGACGATGCCGCCGTCGGAGCAGACGGGCACGTAGGTACCGGTTTCCTCGAAGTACTCGTCACGGGCGCGGCAGACGTCGATGAGCGCGGACGCCTGACCGCGGCCGATGCCCTTCTGCTCGCGCGTGATGCAGATGGAGCCGCCGCCGATGCCCACCTTCACGAAGTCGGCGCCGCAGTCGGCGAGGAAGCGGAAGCCCTCGGCGTCGACCACGTTGCCGGCACCGACCCTGACGGACTCGCCGTAGTTCGCACGGGTCCATTCGAGGGTGTTCTTCTGCCACTCCGAGAAGCCCTCGGAGGAGTCGATGCAAAGGACGTCGGCGCCGGCGGCCACGAGGGCGGGAATCCGCTCGGCGTAGTCGCGGGTGTTGATGCCCGCACCGACGAGGTAGCGCTTGTGCTCGTCGAGAAGCTCGTCGGGGCGCGACTTGTGAGAGTCGTAGTCCTTGCGAAAGACGAGGGCCACGAGGCTCTGGCCCTTGTCGACGATGGGCAGCGTGTTGAGCTTGTGCTCCCAGATGATGTCATTGGCGACCTTGAGGGTGGTGCCGTCGGGGGCCGTGACGAGCTGGGAGAACGGGGTCATGAACTCCTTGACCTTGCGGTTGAGGTCATCACGGGAGAGACGGTAGTCTCGGGAGGTGACGATGCCGCAGAGCCTGCCGTGAGCCGAGCCGTCCGCAGTGACGGGCATCGTGGAGTGGCCGGTGCGCTCGCGCATCTCGACGACGTCGTTAAGGGTCATTTCGGGCGTGAGCGTGGAGTCGGAGACCACGAAGCCGGCCTTGTACGACTTGACCTCGCGCACCATGCCCGCCTCGTCCTCGATGGACTGAGACCCGTAGATAAACGAGAGGCCACCCTCCTGCGCGAGGGCGACGGCCATGCTCGGTCCGGAGACCGACTGCATGATGGCCGAGACCATCGGGATGTTGAGAGTGATCGACGACTCCTCGCCGCGCCTGAAGCGCACGAGCGGCGTGCTAAGAGAGACGTTGGCGGGAATGTTCTCCGCCGAGGAGTACCCAGGAACGAGAAGGTACTCAGAAAAAGTGTGGGACTCCTCTTCGAAGAACGTTGCCATGCCCAGGGCTCCTCTCCCGTCCGCAGCTGCGGACACCATCCAAAGAAAGTTTTCGTGGGATTGTACCATCTGCGCTGCTTGAGGTGCATCCCGTCGACCGACGCACACCGAGGCACGACAAAAAACGCCGGACGTGCCTCTCGCCCCTACCCGCGCAGCACGAACCTCTCGATCGCCTCGCCCACGGCTCCGGCGTTATTGTCCGCCTCGCAGACGTAGTCGCAGGCGGGCCTCGTGTCATCCGTCACGTTGGCCACGCCCACGCCAAGACCCGCCGCCTCGATCATGGAGAGGTCGTTCAGGCTGTCGCCTATCGCCATGACCTCGTGCGGCGCGACCCCGAGACGCTCGGCGAGGGCCATGAGGCCCACTCCCTTGTTCACTCCCCTGGCGTTGAACTCCATGTAGCGAGACGCCGAGAAGCTCACGTCGACGCGGTCGACAATCTCTCCGAGGTCATGCCTGATCCTCTCGAGATAGGGTCGGTCGAAGCTCATGTAGAGGACCTTCACGATGGTCTGGTCCCGCAGGAAGTCGAGCGTGGGCGCACCCGTCTCGACGACGTTCATGCGCCCGCGGACGTAGTCCCTCTCGTACTGGTTGTAGTTGTAGGCCCAGACCGTGTCGAGGGTGTAGACGTGTATGCAGACGTCATCGTAGGCTTGTCCCCTGCGATAGAGCTCGTCGGCGATGCCAAACGGAAGCGCGTCGGTGCTCAGGATGCGGCTGCCTCTGTTCTCGACGACAACGCCGCCGTTAAACGAGATGACGTACTCGTCCTCGGCGTCACGCAGGCCGATCTCGTCGAGGGTGCCCTGGACGCTGGTGTACCCGCGTCCCGTCGTGGGGACGAAGCGCACACCCATCTCCCGGGCGGCGCGGATGGCGTCGACGTTGCGCTGGGGGACGACGTGGTCATCGTTCAGGAGCGTCTCGTCGAGGTCGCTTGCGATAATCTTATACATGAAGGCCCTGGCCCTATCGTATGCAGGCGGCGACGCCGAAGGAGCCAGGGCCTGCATGCGATGCGATGACGCAGCCGGTCTTGACCCATCCGATCTCTTCGAAGCCATGCTTGCCGGCGATTTTCTCGATGACCCTGCGCAGGATGGGGTCGGGGTCGTCACCGACCGAGTAGATGAAGTTCACCCTCGAGGTGTCCATGGGCTCGCCGCCGAGAACCTCCTCGGTGAGGGAGGCGGCGCACTTGAGCATCGAGCCGTGCCGCTTCTTCGTGGCCACAAGCCGACCGTCTATGATATCCACGGTGGGCTTGATGCGCAGGAGCGTCGCCCCGAGGTAGGCGGCGTTGGAAAGACGCCCACCCGCGCGCAGGTAGTCGAGGTCTCCCGGGATGAAGGCCATCCGGATGCGACGGACCTGGTCCTCGGCGAAGGCGACGACCTCGGCGAGCGTCGACTCGGGCTTTGCCTCGAGGAAGCGGGCGGTATTGGTGACCACCATCTGAAGACCGGACGAGACGCTCTTCATGTCGATGCTGGTCACATACTCGCGACCCTCGGAGGCATGCTGCGCCGAGGCGAATGAGACCGTGGTCACGGCAGAGTAGGCGAGATAGACGATATGCGCCTCGGGCCTCTCGGCATGTATTCTATCGAAGACGTCGATGAAGTCCTGGGGCGAGCATCCGCTCGTATGCGGAAGCTCGCCGGTGTGCTTGTAGTTTGCATAGAGCTCTTCCGCAGGAAAAGAGCCGTCGTCTTGCTCCCTGCCCCCAAAGTTGACGTGCATGGGAACGACTACGATGCCATAGCGGTCGGCGACTTCCCTCGAGATGTCCGAGCCTGACTCGGTGACGAGAACATATTCGGCCATAGGTACTCCTTGTCGGAGAGTGTGCTCACGTGAGTAACAGACACCCTCACGTTAGCAAAGTGCTCTGGTCGAAAAATGCATGTACAGCAACTGCATAAACACTGCTTAGTTAAACTTCGTTTGAAAACAAGCTAAGCCGCGACATCCGAAAGGAAACGGCTAGCAACTACTGAGCGGTGTCCGTGCCGAGCACGTCGTCGACGTTGACGACGATGTCGTGCTTGGTCGGCACCCACTCGACCTTCTTGAACAGGGCGACCACGGCCATGGGCACATAGGTCATCATGAAGATCGGAAACGTGAACAGGTTGGAGATGATGCGGCTCTTGGACTTGGAGTGAATGTGCGAGCGCTCCGAGATCGTCGTGATCACCGCAAGAATGAAGAACACGACGTACATCGAGGCAAACGTCATCACGAGCGAGCCCACGCACATGGAGAGCTCCGACTGGGTGGCGATGAAACCGTGGCTGAGCGACCCGATGATGAGGTAGGTCGCGTTGACGAACGCTGACAGCAGGGTGAGGAGCATGCCCGGCGCGATTGTCATCATCATGTCGTACGCGGCAAAGTGGCGGCGCCTGATACCCTTGCCAAGATCTCCCTTATATGAGAAGAATACCTGGTAGAATCCCTTGGTCCACCTCAGACGCTGCACCCAGGAGGCCTTGAACGTGACAGGCTGCTCGTCGTAGAACTCCGCTGGAGCAAAGCCGATCTGAATGTCGTTGGCAGCGCAGAAGGTGGAGAACTGGATGTCCTCGGTGAGCGTGTGGAAGTCCCATCCGTGCATGCCGCTCACGACCTTCTCGGAGACCATCCAGCCGGAACCCGAGATGGCGCAGCTCGTGCCGACCATCATGCGAGCGTTGTTGAGGTACTTGGCCTCGCGCATGAACCAGAGCGCGTTTCCGGCGCTGATCCAGCTGGAGTCGAAGTTCTTGGAGTTGCGGTAGCTCGTGCATACGAGGTAGCCCGCGTCGAACGCCTGGTTCATGATCGTGGTGTAGTTGGGAGAGACGAGGTTGTCGGCATCGAAGACGATAAACGCGTCGTACTTGTCGCCATACTCGTTGAGAATCCGATCAAAGCCGTAGTCCATGGCCCAGCTCTTGCCACGACGGGCGAGGTCGTTGCGGTCCCAGACGATGGCGCCCGCCTTCTCCGCCATCTCGTGGGTGTTGTCGGTGCAGGCGTCGCATACGACGAAGCAGTCGATGAGCTCGGACGGATAGTCCTGCGCGAGAATCGAGCTGACGAGGTTACCGATGACGGGCTCCTCGTTGTGCGCCGAGATGAAGAAGGCAAAGGAGTGCTGCTTCTTTGCCGGGGCCAGCCTTACCATGCCCCGCGCCCACACACGCACCATATAGACGAACTGGTAGAAGTACGCAAGGGTGAAGAAGAGCCAGATGACCATGTTGAAGATGACGATAGGCGTGATGCCGAACTTGTTGAGCTCCATGTACCCTACCCCTTCGCGGTGGCGCTGCCGGGCAGCCCCCGGGACAGGATCAGCGGGCAGATGTCTCTCCCCGCCGCCGTTCGTCCCATGGACCTTTCCTGAATTGATTCTAGTACACTCGCGAGGTCTGACGGAAGCCAGTCGGCGAGCTCGATGGTCTCGCCGGAGGCCGGGTGGTCAAAGCGAATGTGCCATGAGTGCAGAAACTGGCGAGAGAGCCCCAGGTTCTGGCGGATGTCCCCGCGACCGTAGAGCTGGTCGCCCACGACCTGATGCGAGATGTGGCGCATGTGCACGCGAATCTGATGCGTGCGACCCGTGTAGAGATGGCACTCAAGAAGCGAGTAGCCCTCGTCGCGCGGACCGGCCTCAAAGCGCTCGAGCGTCGTGAAGGTGGTTATGGCCTCGCGCGCGCCAGGCTCTTCCGACACGGCCATGCGCAGCCGGTCGCGGCTCGACCGGGCGATGCCCGTCGTGATGCTCCCCGTCTCGGGAGCCACGTAGCCGTGAACGAGCACCACGTAGCGTCGGTCGAGCGCACGCAGGCGTATGAGGTCCTGGAGGGAGCGTTGCGTCTCGTCGTCCTTGGCGCAGACCATGAGGCCCGACGTATCCATGTCGAGGCGGTGCACGATGCCGGGACGGTCCTCCCCTTGGAGCAGGCCCAGATGGTCGTAGCCGCAGTGGGCCACAAGGGCGTTGGCCAGGCTGTCCTCCACGTGACCCGGACTGGGATGACACACGAGCCCCGCCTGCTTGGAGAGCACGATGAGACGGTTGTCCTCGTAGCGGATGTCGAGCGCGATGTCGGGATTCGGCGCGAGCAGGCCCCCCTCGTCCTCGGGCTCGGAGAGCTCAACCGACACGCGGTCGCCCAGTGCCACGCGCTCGCTCTTGGAGAGCGCGGACGTGGAGTTGATGGTCACGCGGCCCTCCTCGATGAGGCGCGCGCAGGCGCTTCGAGACGGGCAGCCAGGCATGGATGCCACGAAGGAGTCGAGCCTCTCGCCGTCATCGTCGGGTCCCACGAGAGCATCTGCCACGCGGTCGAGCATGCCACTTCCCTTCTGCGCCGCAGCGCGTCCGCCTACCGCCACAACCAATCTACGCGAACGGCGCCGTCCCCAGCCCGGGGGCGGCGCCGCACATGACAAAGACAGCAGGCGGCCTAGGACTCGCGGTGGGAGGGGTCGGCCTCCCCTACCGCCGGTTCGCGCCTGGACTCCCACACGGTATAGATCACAAACGAGACGATCACGCCGCAGGTAACGAAGATGTCAGCGACGTTGAACACGGGGAAGTTCATGAACGTGGTTGCGAAGAAGTCGGTGACGTAGCCCATGAACAGGCGATCGATCATGTTCCCCACGCCTCCGCCCGCCACGCAGGCCACCGAGACGGCGAGCGCGAGCGGCACGTTGGGCTGCTTCCAGACAAAGATCCACCCCGCGATGAGGATGGCAATCGCCACCAGCACAAAGATCGGTCCGGCACCCTCGCCAAGCGAGAAGGCCGCACCCGTGTTATGCACGAGCTTGAGGTCGAGCACACCGGGAACGAAGCCCACGGACTCGCCCACCTCGAGCAGATGTCTCACCGCCGCCTTGGTGGCCTGATCGAGCACGACCACCACGACGACGATGACGCCGTAGAGCATGACGCGAACGCCCCGCCAACAGGTCATCTTCATCTGGTCCAAGGGTCCTACTCCTCGATGCTCTCGATAGCGTCATGGCAGCGCTCGCACAGGCCGTCCTCGCCCGGCACGCGCCAGTTCCAGCACCGCGGGCACTTCTCGCCCAGCGCGGGAAGCACGGTGCAGGCGTACTCCTTGCCCGCGTGGACGCACACCTCGGAGCACACGAAGGGCTCGGCGAGGTTGCAGGCGTCCTCCCCGGAGAGAAGCGCGTAGGCTTCAGCGGGCACCGTGAGCTCGGCCCGAGCGGCCTGCGAGGTCTTCTCGGTAACGACTCCGGTCGCCTGGGCGTCCTCGTAGGCCTTGGTAAAGGCCGCGCGCGCCTCGACCATGGCCGCGTATGCGGGAAGCTGCGCCTCGTACTCGTCGGTGGACATGGGCGCCTGGTACCAGTCGAGGAGCGCCGCGTAGGTCTGGCCGTCACGCATCGAGGCGGGCAGGTACCGCATGACCTCGTCGGTCGTGTAGGCCAGAATCGGCTGCAGGTCATGGACGAGCATGGAGAGGATCTGCGCCCATGCGGTGAGGGCGCTCCTGCGCTCGAGGCCGCTCCTGGCACCACAGTAGACGCGATCCTTGGTGGCGTTGAGATAGCCGTTTGAGAGCTCGGTCACGTAGTCGTAGAGCAGGCGGAACACCACGTTGAAGCGATAGCTCTCGTAGGCCTCGCACACCTGGTCGTGCACCTCGCACATGTGCGCGAGCACGAGGCGATCGTACGGGAGCAGCTCTGACGTGGCGATGGCATCGGAGGCGGGGTCGAACTGGCCCTCGATCTCGCCGAGGAGGAAGCGGAAGGTGTTGCGGATCTTGCGGTACGCCTCGCCCACGCGGTCGAGGATCGTGTCGTCGCAGGGCACGTCGGTCGAGGTGTCGACCGAGGCGACCCACAGGCGAAGCACGTCGGCGCCGCGGGTGTCGCACTCCTTGTTGGGGTCGATGACGTTTCCGAGCGACTTGGACATCTTGCGCCCCTGGCCGTCAAGCGTGAACCCCTGCGAGACGACCGCCTTGTAGGGCGCCACGCCATAGGCGCCCACGCTCGTCATGAGCGAGCTCATGAACCAGCCGCGATGCTGGTCGGAGCCCTCGAGGTACATGTCCGCGGGAAACTTGAGGTAGCCGCGGTGCTTGCACACGGCCGTATGGCTCACCCCGGAGTCCCACCACACGTCGAGGATGTCGGGGTTGGCCTTGAGGCTGTGGCTCCCGCACTTGGGACAGGTACAGGCGTCACCGAGATAGCTCGCGGGATCGTCGGTGAACCAGGCGTCGGAGCCCTTCTCGCGGAAGAGCTTGATGACCTTGTCGAGCGTGGCGTCGTTCATGACGGTCTCGCCGCAGTCCTGGCAGGTGTAGGCGGGGATGGGCACGCCCCAGTTGCGCTGGCGGGAGATGCACCAGTCGGGCCTGCCCTCCACCATCGAGCCGATGCGCTTGATGGCGTGCGAAGGGTAGAACGAGACCTTGGACAGCTCCTCGAGCGCCTTCTCGCGCAGTCCCGTCTTGTCCATGGAGACGAACCACTGGCTCGTGGCGCGGAAGATGACGGGCTGCTTGCAGCGCCAGCAGTGCGGGTAGCTGTGGCGGATGTCCTCGTGGAGGATCAGCGTGCCGCGCTCGCGGAGCCACTCGATGATCTTGGGGTTGGCCTCGTTGACCTCCATACCGGACCAGGGGCCGCCGGTGCCGATCTGGTCGCCCCTGAAGAAGCGGCCGTCGTCATCGACGGGCATGACGACGGGGATGCCAAACTTCACGCCGGCGTTGTAGTCGTCGACACCGTGTCCCGGAGCGCTGTGAACCACGCCGGTGCCGTCATCGAGCGTGACGTAGTCGGCGTAGATGAACTCGCCCTCCACGCCCTGGTCGCCAAAGATCGGCTGCTTGTACTTGTTATGGCAGAGCCCGGTGCCGCTCATGCGCCAGACCTCGCCGTCGGTGCCCTTGGCGAGCTCGTACGACTCGTAGCCGAACTTCTCGGCACACCTCTCGACGAGGGCCTCGGCCATGAGCTCCGCACGACCGTCCACCAGCACGGCCACGTACTCCGCCTCGGGGTGGAGAATCACGGCGTCATCGGCGGGAAGGGTCCACGGGGTGGTGGTCCAGATGTCGACCCAGAGGCTGTCCGCCCAGGCCTCGAGGCCCGCAGGCGCGGTGGTCATCTCGAAGCGCACGAAGATGGCGGGGCTGACCTCGTCGCCGTACTCGATCTCGGCCTCAGCGAGGGCGGTGTGGCAATGGCTGCACCAGTGCACGGGCTTGCGGCCGCGATAGATGGCGCCGCCGTCGAAGATGGCCTTGAAAATCTCTATGTCGGTGGCGTCGTAGTCGTTGACGTAGGTGAGGTAGGGATTGTCCCACTCGGCGAGAACCCCGAGACGCCTGAAGCCCTGACGCTGGGTGTCGACCTGCTCGACGGCCATCTTGCGGCAGAGTTCGCGCACCTTCTCGGTAGGCAGCCGGTTGAACTTCTCGGTGCCCAGCATCTCCTCGACCTTGTGCTCGATGGGCTGGCCGTGGCAGTCCCAGCCGGGGACGTACGGCGTCTGGAAGCCCCGCATGGCCCAGTAGCGGTTGATGATGTCCTTGGAGATCTTGTTCTGGGCGTGACCCAGGTGGATGGGACCGTTGGCGTACGGAGGGCCGTCGTGCAGGACGAACTTCTCGTGTCCCTCGTTCTTCTTGAGCAGGAGCTCGTAGACGCCCTCGCCCTCCCACTCCGCAAGCCGCTTGGGCTCGTTCTGCGCGAGGCTGGCCCTCATCGGAAAGTCGGTCTTGGGCAGGTTCGTGGTCCGCTTGTACTCGTTTGCCACCTTACGGGTCCCTTCGTCTCTCGTGGACGCCTACAAAAAAACGCCCGTCCCTCCTGCTGGGACGAAGCGTTTGCTCGCACACTTCGCTTGTCACCACCCAGCGAGCGGAATTCCGCCTTACTCGGTTGACCCGTGTCGGTGGTCTGCCGGCGACGCCTACTTGCGCTGATGCGCTTTGGGGCCGCAGCTCTGGGGTGATCTTCGCTGGGACGTGGTCGCGAGATCTCAGCATCCTCGCTCTCTGTTGGCCACGGCATCCCAGGTACTCTCCCCTTCACAGCCGTAAGCGGCATGATACCACTCCCGAACGGCGTAGGACGGCGAAGCAAGAAACGAGCGCAACTTTGCACGCGCGGTCCGCGGAGGCGGGGACAGGGGCAGGGACAGAGACAGGGGCGAAATGAACCATACTACATACCCAAGGTCGAACACGTTTTCAGGTATGCTTCACGCGCCGTAATGAATCGCGAAACCGAGCGCAGCAACATATCCAAAGACGTGTTGGTGTACACATGAAAGGGTCCGTATGTCTGAGAAGAGCTACCAGGACGTCAACGCCGAGGCCATCTCCCGCTGGATCGAGGATGGCTGGGAGTGGGGACGGCCGATCTCCCACGAGGAGTTTTTCCGGGCGAAGGCGGGAGAATGGCAGATCCTGCTCACGCCGACCAAGCCCGTACCGCACGCATGGTTTCCGCCCCTCGCGGACATATGCGTGCTCGGGCTCGCCTCGGGCGGCGGCCAGCAGATGCCCCTTCTCACGGCGGCGGGCGCGCGCTGCACCGTGCTCGACTACACGCCGGCCCAGCTTGACGCCGAACGTCTCGTCGCAGAGAGGGAGGGCTACGAGATCGAGGTCGTGCGCGCCGACATGGCGCAGCCCCTCCCCTTTGCCAGCGCGAGCTTCGACCTCGTGATAAGCCCGGTCTCATTTTGCTACGTACGAGAGGTCGAGCCCATCTGGCACGAGATCGCACGCGTCATGGCACCGGGAGCCACGCTCCTTACGGGTCTCGACCTCGGCATCAACTACATCGTCGACGATGACGAGACACTCATTGTGCGAGGGCTTCCCTTCGATCCCGTGGCAGACCCCTCGCTCGTGGAGGTGCTCGAGCGCGAGGACGCGGGCATGCAGTTCTCCCACTCCCTCGACGAGCTTCTCGGCGGGATGCTGCGCGCGGGGCTTCAGATCCGCGACCTCTTCGAGGATACCGGCGGCGAGGGTCGCCTCCACGAGCTGAGAATCCCGTCCTTCCTTGCCGTGCGCGCCGAGAAGCCCTGTTGAGGGTATCTCTCGCCCGCCTGCGTTTCTTTAAGCCTCGATGACAAAATAGGCTTCTTCTCGGCCGCTTTTTTGTCATCGAGGCTTAAAGAACGCTAGGAGAGCTGCATCCGCGGCCGAGGGACCGTCCGCCAAAATAGAGAAGAACCCTTTTTGTGGGCATTATCCCGAATGCAGCTCCTTTGGCGGGCACACGGACCCAATAATGGGGGGACCAAGCGAATCCGGGGGGACACCGATGACAGACTTAGCGTGCCGCGACGACCAGCGCCTCAAGTATCTCGAGCTTCTCTCGGAGAAGTTCCCGACCACCCAAGCGGTCTACACCGAGATCATCAACCTCGAGGCCATCCTCAACCTGCCCAAGGGCACCGAGCACTTCGTCTCGGACGTCCACGGCGAGTACGAGGCCTTCGAGCACATCCTCAACAACTGCTCCGGCGTCATCCGCGAGCGTGTGGAGACGACCTTCAAGTTCGAGATCACCCAGGACGAGCAAGCCGACCTCTGCACGCTCATCTACTACCCCAAGGCCAAGCTCCGACGAATTCACGACGAGGGCCACGCCACTGAGGAGTGGTACGCCATCACGCTCATGAGGCTCGTACGTCTCGCCCGCCATCTCTCGAGCTCGTACACGCGCTCCAAGGTCCGCAAGGCGATGCCCGTCGAGTACGCCTACATCATCGACGAGCTTCTCCACATCTCGCCCGACGAGCGAGAGGCACGTCTCGCCTACCATCAGCGCATCATCGACACGATCATAGACACCGGCTCTGCCGACGACTTCATTCGCTCGCTCTCCGCGCTCATCAAGCGTCTCGCGGTGGACCACATGCACTTCGTCGGCGACATCTTCGACCGCGGGCCGCACGCCGACCTCATTCTCGACCGACTCATGGGCTATCACTCCCTCGACCTGCAGTGGGGCAACCACGACATCGTGTGGATGGGTGCCGCGGCGGGTTCTGCGGCATGCCTCGCGGCCGTGATTCGCAACAACATCCACTACGACAGCCTCAAGATCCTCGAGAGCACCTACGGGGTGTCGCTCCGCGAGCTCTACCTCTTCGCGGACCGCACCTATACGGTCGACGACGGCATGAGTCCGTCCGAGAAGGCCATCTCGGTGATCCTCTTCAAGCTCGAGGGCCAGACCATCCTCCGCCATCCCAACTGGCAGATGGACGACCGTCTCCTTCTCGAACACGTGGACCCCGACCGTGGCGTCTGCAGCGTAGACGGGCATGGGTTCGAGATGCGCACGCATGACTTCCCCACCGTGGACCCGGCAGACCCCTACGCGCTCTCCCCCGGGGAGCAGAAGGTCATGGACGGCCTCGTGGATGCCGTGACCTCGTCCGAGAAGCTCCGCCGTCACGTGAACTTCCTCTACGAGCGCGGCTCGGCCTACCTCGTGCACAATGACACCGTGCTCTTCCACGCCTGTGTTCCCATGAACCCGGACGGTAGCTTCTGTGCCGTCAACCACCAGGGCGAGCTGCTCGCGGGCAGGGAGTACTACGACTACGCCGACCGTCTCGCCCGCTGCGCCTGGCACGAGCACGACCCGGTCTCGCTCGACTGGATGTGGTACCTATGGTGCGGGCGTCTCTCGCCGCTCTCCGGCCGCGTGGTCAAGACCTTCGAACGCACCTACTTCACCGACGAGTCCACGTGGGCGGAGGCGAGAGACCCCTACTTCACCCTCGTCAACGACCCCGAGGTCTGCCGCTCCATCCTGCGCGAGTTCGGCGTCAGTCCGGCACACGGCCACATCGTGAACGGCCACACGCCGGTGCACGCCGCCTCCGGCGAGAGTCCCATCAAGGGGGACGGGCTCCTCGTGGTCATCGACGGCGGGTTCTGCCAGGCGTACCACGCCGCGACGGGCATCGCGGGCTATACGCTCATCGCCGACCCCACCGGCATGCGGATCAAGGCACATCGCCCCTTCGGCAGCATCGATGACGTGCTCGACCTCAACAAGGACATCATAAGCGACGACGACCGCTTCTGGGCCGAGCCGAGGCCCCTCACGATCGGGGACACCGACACGGGCGCCGACATCCGCGGCCAGATCGCCGACCTGCGCGACCTTCTCGACGCGTACCGCACGGGCGAGCTCGCCGAGAACGGCATCTAGGTTGCAACATTTCCATGCAAGTTGCCAAGAACGAGAGAAATCCGGCGAGTTTGGGTACATAGGTCCAATCGGACCCGCACGGATCCCATGACAGGCACTCCGAAGAAAGGCCCAGAATATGGACATGGACGACAACAAGCGGCGACGGTCGATGCTGGTCTACGTCCTCATCGCCATCGTGCTCTATCTCGTGGTAAGTAGCGTCCTCTACCCGAGCCTCCTCAACTCGCAGACCACCACGGTCACGTACTCCGAGTTCAAGTCGATGGTCACCGACGACGAGGTCACCAATGTGAGCCTCAACACGAGCAACAGCTCGATCAGCTTCACGACCGGCTCCGATAGCTCCACCAAGTACTACACGACGACGCTCTTCCCCGACGACACCAGCCTCACGACGCTTCTCGACGACCATAACGTCAAGTACGGCGCCACCGTACCCGACACCTCGTCAAACCTGTGGCTCTACATGCTCATCTCCTATGGCCTCCCCCTCGTGCTCATCCTGTGGTTCGGCTGGTGGCTCAACCGCCAGATGAAGAAGCAGAGCGGCGACGACGGCCCGTCCATGAACTTTGGGAGCGGCGGCGGCTTCGGCATGGGCGGCGGTCTTGGAAAGTCCAATGCCAAGGAGGTCAAGGGCGAGGAGACCGGCGTCACCTTCAAGGACGTCGCCGGCCAGGACGAGGCCAAGGAGTCCCTGGAGGAGATCGTCTCCTTCCTCAAGAACCCCGACAAGTACAACGCCATCGGCGCGCGCTGCCCGCGCGGTGCCCTGCTCATCGGCCCTCCGGGCACGGGCAAGACCCTGCTCGCCAAGGCGGTCGCGGGTCAGGCAAACGTCACGTTCTTCCAAATCTCTGGCTCCGAGTTCGTTGAGATGTTCGTCGGCCGTGGTGCCGCCAAGGTACGCGACCTCTTCAAGGAGGCCAACAAGAAGGCTCCCTGCATCGTCTTCATCGACGAGATCGACGCCGTCGGCAAGAAGCGCGATTCCTCGATCAACTCCAATGACGAGCGCGAGCAGACGCTCAACCAGCTTCTCTCCGAGATGGACGGCTTCGACAACCACAAGGGCATCGTGGTTCTCGCCGCGACCAACCGCCCCGAGACGCTCGACCAGGCGCTCCTGCGCCCCGGCCGCTTTGACCGTCGCATTCCCGTGGAGCTGCCAGACCTCGCCGGCCGCGAGGCAATCCTCAAGATTCATGCCGACGACGTGAAGATGGAGCCGGGCATCGACCTCACCGTCATCGCTCGCTCCACTCCCGGTGCCTCCGGCGCCGACCTCGCGAACATCATCAACGAGGCTGCGCTGCGTGCCGTTCGCTTCGGGCGCAACCAGGTGGACCAGGACGACCTCGTGGAGTCCGTCGACGTGGTCATCGCCGGCGAGAAGAAGAAGTCCACGGTGCTCTCCGAGCACGAGAAGGACGTCGTCTCCTATCACGAGACGGGCCACGCCATCGTCGCGGCAGCCCAGAAGGGCTCCGCCCCCGTCTCCAAGATCACCATCGTCCCGCGCACGTCCGGTGCGCTCGGCTTCACGATGCAGATCGAGGAGGACGAGCACTTCCTCACCACGCGCAAGGAGGCCAAGAACAAGATCGCCGTGCTCTGCGGCGGGCGTGCGGCGGAAGAGCTCATCTTCGACGAGATGACCACCGGCGCCTCCAACGACATCGAAAAGGCGACGGGCATCGCTCGCGCCATGGTCACCCAGTATGGCATGTCCGATAAGTTCGGCATGGTCGCCCTTGGCCAGCAGAGCAACCGCTACCTCGGTGGCGGCACCGAGCTCACCTGCTCGGAGGGCACTGCCGAGGAGATCGACGCGGAGGTTCAGCGCCTCGTGGAGGAGGGTCACCAGACCGCGCTCAAGATACTGCAGGAGAACCGCTTCAAGCTCCACGAGATTGCTCACTACCTGCAGAAGAAGGAGACCATCACCGGTGAGGAGTTCATGCGCATCCTCACGCGCGACGACGGCTTCGCTCCCAAGCTCCCCAGCACGGAGGAGTAGCAGGCGCGCTTTTGCCCCCCTTGGCCCGCGGCCTCATGATTCGGCATCAGATGCCCGTCATGAGACCGCGGGTTTTTCTTGTCCAAGGCCTGCCGGGGACTCACCCAAAGCGCGTCTGCGCTCGGCCTCATCTTCTCTGGGAGAAGAGCTCCCAGAAGGCCACGGCGCTGCTGGCCGCAACGTTGAGCGAGTCGACGCCGTTCGACATGGGGATGATCACCTTCTGGTCGCAGGCCGCGAGCGCCTCGTCAGAAAGACCGTACCCCTCCGATCCAAAGAACAGCGCTCGTCTCCCCTGCCCTGCGAGCCCGGGCGAGTCTATCGCCACGGCGGAGTCGTCGAGTGCGAGCGCAAGGCAGGAGAAGCCCCGCTCGTGCAGGTCGTGCGCAATGCCGCAAGGCCACGCTCGCTCATCGACGCGCGCCCACGGGACCTGAAACACCGTCCCCATGGAGACCCTTACCGCACGGCGACAGAGCGGGTCGGCGCACTTTGGCGAAAGGAGCACGGCATCGGCACCGAGCGCCGCCGCAGACCGAAACACCGCCCCCACGTTGGTGATGTCCACGAGATTCTCGAGCACCGCCACGTTGCCCGCGCCCGCGAGCACCTCCGACACCTCGCGAGCACGGGGCCGGCGCATGGCACAGAGCAGGCCACGCGTCACGTTGTAGCCCGTCAGCCTTGACATCTCGTCATGTCCCAGCACAAAGACGGGACAGTCCTCCCCCAGGCTCTCCACGAGATCTTGGTTGTGCGCCAGGCGAACCTCGTCAACGAGCAGCGACAGGGGCACGAGCCCCTCGCCCAAGGCCACCTCGACGGCTATCCGCGATTCCACCACGAGGATGCCTCGCTCGGGCTCAAGCCGATTTCTCAGCTGGCGATCGGTGAGGCGCACATAGGCGTCAAGTCTTGGGTCATCTAGCATGTCGAGCCGTAGCATTGTCATGAAACGCATCACCTTACGGTTTGCCTGTATAGTTAGGCCCATTCGTGAGTTACCATAGACCATCAGGGAAATCGCCGTAGGTCGGATTGGCCATCGGCGATCATGGGTCGGGAAAACGGGAACAGGGTTTAAACGCATGGCTCAAACAGAATCGAACGTACCCAAGCACGCAGCTCCAAAACACGTAGAGAAACCGTCAAAGGCCACGACAGAAACCCCAGGGAACAGCGAAGGACCAAAAAGGAAGGGTCGCCTCTGGCTCATCCCCGTGGTGATTGTGGCACTTCTCGCCGGCGTCTACCTCGTGGGCGTCGCGGTGTTCAGCACGCGCTTTCTACCCAATACGACCATCAACGGCACGGACGTCTCGCTCAAAACGGTAGACGAGGTGGCAAGCACGGCTTCCACGTCACTTGATGACTATACGGGCACCATCTCGGGCGATGGCATATCCGTCAACCTAACCGCTTCGGACATCAATCTCTCCTATGATGGCGAGACCTATGCAAAGGCGGCGATTTCCCAGCTCAACAAGTGGGAGTGGCCGCTGCTCATCACCGGTACGCACAAGCTCTCCTCGACGGCGTCCGCCAAGCTCGACGAGGACAAGCTCACCGAGCTCATCAACCAGGCCATCGCGGCAAACGCATCCAACACCAGCCTGAGCCCCTCGCAGCAGATCACCTATGACTCCACGCAGAAGAAGTTCGTCTTCGCCGAGGAAAACGTCGCGGAACAGATCGATGCGGACGCTGCCACCACCAAGGTGGCGGCAGACATCATCAACGGGGAGACGGACATCGAGATCGGCTATGAATGTCTTCTTGACTCCACCTCCGCCCAGGCGGCGCTCACGAAGGCCAACGCGTACGTCTCGGCGACGCTCACGCTCACGCTCAGCGGGCAGACCGCCTATACCATCGGTGCAGACCAGATAGCGCAGTGGGTCACCATCAACGACGACTATAGCGTCACCCTCAACAACGATGCCATCGATGCCTTCTGCCACGGCGCCCTTTCCACGGCACTCGACACCGTAGGCAAGGCACGCACCTTCACCAATCCGCGCGGCGAGACCATCACGGTCGCGGCAAACGGCACCTACGGCTGGTCCATCAACGGCTCTGAGGATGCCACGCAGGTCGAAACGGCACTTGCGGGCGGCACACCCACCACCATCGAGCTCTCCACCTACATGTCGGCCGTGAACGTGTCCAACGGCGGACAGGACTGGGGCACGCGCTACGTCGAGGTCAGCATCTCACAGCAGCATGCCTGGTTCTACGACTCGGACGGCTCTCTCATCTGGGAGGCCGACGTCGTGACCGGCCTCGCCAATGGAGTACGCGACACCCCACAGGGCGTTTGGTACATCCTCAACAAGAAAGCCCCCGCAACCCTCACCGGCCCGATCCAGACGGATACGGGCCAGCCCGAGTGGACGAGCGAGGTTGACTTCTGGATGGGCGTCACGCCCTCTGGCTGCGGCTTCCACAATGCGCCCTGGCGATCGAGCTTTGGCGGCACCATCTACACCTACAACGGCAGCCATGGCTGCATCAACCTAAGCTATGCCAACGCGCAGGCGCTCTACAACCTCATCGCGGTTGGTGACGTCGTCGTGATTCACGCGTAAGACAGGTATCTTCCAAAGAAGGAAGCTCCAAGGACCTCTCGCTCGCGTAGCGACGGGGTCCTTGTGCTTTTTGGAAGACTCCGTGGGATGGTCTGGCAACGGCCGAGCGCATCCCGCCTTAGCCACACAGACACGTTCGAACCAGAAACAACAGAGGCACCCTCTAGGTCATGCGGGCTAAACCATCGGTGTGGCTCGTTCCTCGGTAAATCAGGTCGACAAAAAAGGGGCGGGACGTATCGTCCCGCCCCGATGGCGTTACCAACGGCTCCTCCCGCGTCTGCGGCGCAGGCCGAGCGCGACCGCGGCCAGGCCGACCGTCGCGAGCGAGGCCAGCCCTGCGAGCGGCGTGGCGTCGCCCGTGAGGGGGGTGGCGGCGTAGGTCTGGGCCGTGGCGGCGGGCGCGGCGTAGGCGTTGTCGAACGAGACCGCGTCCGCGCGGACGCCGGACCTGGTGATGGTGCGCGCGCACGCGAGCGCGCCGCCGTCCTGGGTCACCTCGTAGGTCACCGTGTAGACGGACCGGTCGTACGTGTAGGCCGCGTCGGCGCCGGCGACCTCGGACACCTCGTAGACGTACGTGCCGGGCACCGCGAACGAGACCCTCCCGAGCCGGGCGACGCCGGCGCCGGTGACGGCCGCGACGACGTCCGCGCCCGCGACGCCGCCGGGCATGGGCATGGACGCGGCGCCCATGCCGGCGACGGTGGTCGAGACCGGGCTCACCCTGAACGAGAAGGTCGAGGCCCGGGCCGGGACGTCGCCCGAGACGACCTTGGTGACGGAGAGGTCGTCGAAGGCCGGCGCGCAGGCGGCGAAGTGCGCGGTGAAGGTGGTCGCGACGTAGGTGCCGGACGCCCTGGCGACGGCGTCGACCTGGGCGGGCGAGAGCGTCGCGTCCGCGGTCTCGGTGCCGTCGAGGTCGTTGGTCCACCCCACGAGGTAGTAGCCGGGGGCCGCCGTGGCCGTGGAGCCGGCGGCCGCGCCCGTGTCGGGGGCGACGGACTCGCCCGCGGGGGAGACGGCGCAGCCCGCGGTGCCGTCGGTCCCGTACGCGAGGGTGACGGCGTCGCCCTCGACGAAGCGGGCGGTGAAGGTGGTGTCGGAGCGGACGCCGCCGGAGGAGGCGACGTTGGCCGCGGCCTCGTCGGCGCCGAGGGCCGCGCCCGCGCCGTCGACCCTGGCGCCGCCCACGTACCAGCCCTCGAACCTGTAGCCGGGGGCGGGCGTGGCCGTGGAGCCGCTCACGCCGTCGGTGCCCAGCACCTGGATGCCGGCGTCGAGGGCGTGGTCGACGGTGCCGTTGCCCGCGCTCACGTAGGCGACGTCGTAGGTCTGGGCCTCGTCGGCGACGAAGCGGGCGGTGAAGGTGGTGTCGCCCAGGATGGTGACGGAGGTGGGGTCGGCGGTCTCGCCGGTCTCGGTGGCGCCGCCCGCCACGTCGGTGGAGTAGGCCCAGCCCCCGACCCTGTAGCCGGGCGCGGGCGCGGCGGCGACGCCCCCCATCGCGGGCCTGCCGCCATAGGCGACGGTCTCGGGCCCGCCCGTGACGGAGCCCCCGTCGGGATCGCCGGAGACGTAGCTCACCAGGTAGTCGTTGGCCTTCCACTGGGCCACAAAGCTCTGGGGGCCGGAAATGACTCCCGAGACCGCAGGAGACCAGCCGGTGAAGCAATATCCCGGCTCACCCTTGGGATTGCCCGCATTGCCGGCGTTCGTGGCCTCGGTATCGGTCTCGCCGGCGTATTCGGGCCACGTGCCTCCGAGGCTCACGTCAAATGAGGTCTCGTTGTCGACGCCCTCGGCGAACGTGCCGTGCGCACCCCTGAGGTAGTTGGCTCTGAGGGCCGTGAGCCCCGCGTCGACCTCGGCGGAGTTTGCGCCGTTCCTGAGCTGGATGCCGGTCTTGTTGCCGTAGGCCTGATCGGCGGTCGCGGTAACCGATGACGGATTGTTGCCCGTCGTGGTGGTGGGGCTGAAGAACTTAGTGGCGGGCGAGGGGTTCTTCACCGAGACGACAATCTCAACGTCGGCGTTCTTGCCCTCGGCGCTGGTGTTGCGCACGAAGTCAAACGAGTAGTTGCCGTCGCCGTCCGTCGTGGTGGCGAGGGTGCGCGGGTAGGAGGTCCCGTTTACCGAGAAGTTGTCGGTTGAGGTCACCTCGACACCCGCCAGCCCCGGCTCACCCTCATCCTGCACCCCGTTGCCGTTGGCGTCATCGTAGACGGTGCCCGTGAGGGAGCCCGCAGCGACCTCGAGGGCCTCGGGGTAGCCGGCGGGGCACACCGTGGCGCCCGTGGAGCCGGCCGTGTAGACCGGCGCGCAGTTCCAGGTGTCGATGACGCCGAGAAGCTGCGAGAGATCGCCACCCGTCACCTTGAAGTGGAACTCGGCGCCCTGCTTGTCGGCGAGCACCGAGGGGCCGGAGATGAGGACCATGTCGGCCTGGGAGGGGTCGGTCACCACCGCATAGTCGCCCGCGACGGGCACGGTGCCTGCCGCGTAGGTCCTGCCGCTGGCGATCTTGACGTACTGGACCGTCCAACCGTCGGGAACCCCCTCGACGGCGAAGTCCAGGTCGTACTCCTGCGCCCCGTCGGGATTGAAGGCGGCACCGAAGTTCTGTCCTGCCTTGGGAATGGGGATGAAGACCTTGAGGTCGTTGGCGTTGTCACCCGACTTGTTGTTGACCACGACCTTGTAGTCGGCCGTGAAGCCGCTCTTGACGTAGGCCCGGGTGTTGTTGGGGTCGCTCGCGTTGTAGGTGAGCTCCTCGCCGAGGGGCGTGCCGTTGGCCTTGACCGTCATCGAGTTGACGACCTCGACCTCCTTGAACTCGTTTATCGCGAGGGCGCCGCCAGAGAAGCAAGTGAGGGGTCGTCCCCCGTTGATGCCGTACGTGTCGGCGGCGTTGCCGTAGTACGCCGTGTAGGGGTGGCTCACGTCGCTGCTCGCCATCAGGATGGCCTTGCTGAGGTCGAGCGTCTGCGTCGGCGTGCCCGTGTCGGTGAGCAGGTCGAAGGCAAGCGCGAGGGAGCCCCTGACCCCATCGGCGTCGTAGACGCCGAAGTACATGTCGTCTCTGGGGCATTCGAACCTATAGATCCTGGTGCCCTCCGGCACGGTGCCCGTCGCGGTGGCGGTGATGTCGGTGCCCGTGACAGCGATGCCGCCGATGGTGGCGTTGGCATAGCCGATGCCCGCAGGGAGGGCGAGGTAGAACGTCGGGCTCCTCATGTAGACGCTCGTCGCCCCGCCACACCATCCACCTGCGTCGACGGTCGCCGTCACGTGGGTGGACTGCCCCGCCGTGATCTGCGAGCTTCCGAGGGAGATGGCGCAGTACCCCTGACCCATGTACAGATTGGTGCTCGGCGTGAACGTCGACCGCGCCGTCTGCGTCTTCGCGCTGTCCGCCGTGGGCCAGATCGTATAGGTCGCCACGGCCTTCTGCCCGTCGGTCACGCTGCCCCACGCAGCGAGCCGGATGTTTCCGTAGGCATCTGAAGCGGCATCGTATCGAGAGGACTCCCCACCCCTCATGCTGCCCACGTCGTAGGTCACCGACTCGATCCTGGCGAGCCCGAGGTCCTGGGCGCGGAAGACGTAGTAGTCCGCGTCGCTCGAGTACGCCTCCGAGACCGGGTACTCGGTGCCGTTGACCGTGATCGTCGAGGAGCCATCCCCCGTCGAGAAACGCGGGACGGTGATGGCGCGGACGATGGTGTTCGTGGGGTATTCGACGTGAGCCGTGTACGGGTCGCTCGAGAGGGCGTGTGAGCCCGCCGCCGCGACGGCCGCCTCGAAGAGCCGCGTGTTCTGCTCCACGCCCTTCTGGCCGTACCAGTCGTAGCGGGTGCTGTTCGACGGATTGATGCTCACGCTGATCTTGTCGGTGACGTACACCGTCCAGAATTCGGGCTGGTCCGCCAACGTGAAGCCGTAGGGCTCGGCCAGCTCGTCGCCGTACGTCCTCACGGTGTAGTTCCTCAGGGCGGTGTTCTGCCTGGTGCCGTTGAACGACGCGGGGTACGAGATGTTGATCTTAGGAGCAGTGGGGCCCATGCCAGCGGGGTTGTCCGTCACGTAGTGGGCCGTCGTCGTACCGTCCGCGTTGGCCGTCTCGCTCCGGGGGGCCAGCGCGCCATTATACGTGACGAGGCTCAGCGTGGCGCCGGTCGCGTAGACGACGTCGAACGAGGCCTCCGTGATTACGCTGGGCTGACCGGTGATCCAGTTTGTAGGCTTGGCGACCTCCTCCGGGGAGACGGTCACTTCCACCTTCCAATCAAGACCCATCCTCCCCGACCCCGTCACCGTGATGCTCGACGCCGAGAGCTCCTGGGACTGGCTGCCGATGTCCTCCCCGCTCATGTCGCCGCAGGCGACGGAGAGCCTGTGGGTGCTGAAGACCTCGGCTCCCGAACGGTTGTAGTAGGCGCTCATGGGATACATCGAGAACTGGAGCTGGGCGGTATCGGTGGTGTTCTTGATGTGGTAGTAGACCTTGCCGGCCTTGCTGACCACGACGCTCGAGCCGCCCGTCGCAGCCGTATAAGAGAGGACCCTATCAAAACTGGTCGAGCTGCTCGAGATGTCGGCGCCCGCGGTCGACCAGGAGGAGCCGCCCTCGGGATTCTTGACCTCCATGAACCAGGGGATGTCGAGCGACACCCAGCAGTCGTCGGCGACGTTTTCCTTCTTCACCTGGACCGTGACGTAGTATTCGGCGTCGTAGGCCCAGTTGACGTTGGAGTCGGGGTCGGACACGAGGTCGGCGACCACCTCGCCGGTGGGGCTGCCCTTGTGGATCTGGAAGCTCACAAGTTGAGCGCCAGAGGATTGCGTGGTCGTCGAGACGGCATCGAGGGGCTGTGCGGCGGCGAGCGCAGCGGCCTGGTCGGCCTCCGACTGCTCGGACGAAACCACGGGCTCGATGTCCTGGTCGGCCTCCTCCGCGGACGCGTCCGACTCGGACTCGGCGGTGCCTTGGGTGGTCACCTGCTCGGACCCGGGCTCCGTACCATCCGTGGCCTCGGACTCCTGCTCCGTCGCGGTCTCCTGCGAGGAGGACGGGTCGTCGGCCTGCTGCGAGGACCCGGACTCGTCGGCCTGCTCCGTCGCGGCCTGCTGCGAGGAGGACGGGTCGTCGGCCTGCTGCGAGGAGGACGGGTCGTCGGCCTGCTGCGAGGACCCGGACTCGTCGGCCTGCTCCGCCGTGGCCTGCTCCGTCGCGGCGGCGAGCTGGTCGGCCGCCTCCGCGAGCGCCCCCTGCGGGACCATGCCGACGACCATGGCCAGCGAGAGGATCACGGCCAACGCCCCGCGGGGGCGGCGCCACGGCCTGCTCGGGGTCCGCGTGGACCTTCCCGTCCGGCTCTGCCTTCTCGTCATCGCAGCCTCTTCTCATCCGGGGACCGACGGTGCCCGTGTGCCATCCCGCGTGATTCCTGTACGGCCTCTCCCGACGCGACCGATGCGTAGCCGAGATAAATAGCGACTGGCACTATTCTCCCCCCATATTTGGGCTACATTCACCTTTGTCGTTTTTGTGTAAGAAAAAGTCGGCAGACGGAAGCGTCCGCCGAGGCGGGGCACTGCAGGGTCTTTTGCTTGATACCAGTGTTGGCACCCTAGTCCAATGTATCGTTGGACTAGGGTACAGAGGGACTTTGGTACGGCCTGACCTGCGAGTACCGAAGCACAACGAATCGTTCTACGAAGGTACCCGCAGGTAGATGGGCTTTGGGTATGTACCGAAGTCGGTTTTTTCGCCCGTACCCTCGTCCAACAGGTCGTCGGGCGAGGGTACAGGGGTCGAGGCGAGGCCTCGGGAACGTCTATGCGAGGGGTGGGCAGGTGCTATCGGCGCTTGCCACCAGGACCCATGCCGCCGAGCATGCTCGGGTCGATGCCCATGTTGCGCATTATGCCCGACATGGAGCGCATCGTCTTCTTGCTGCTCCCACCCTGCTGGAGCTGGCGGACCTTGCCCATCATCTTGTTCATCTGGCCCCACTGCTGCAGGACCATGTTGACTTCCTGGATGGAATGGCCGGACCCTGCGGCAATGCGGCGACGGCGCATGCCGTTGATGGTCTTGGGCTTGAGACGCTCCTGCTTGGACATCGAGTGGATGATGGCCTCGATGACGACGAGCTGCTTCTCGTCGACGCTCTCCTCGCGACCGCCGAGCATGCCGGTGAGCTTCTGGAGGCCGCCCATCTTTCTGATCTGCTGCAGCTGGGAGAGGTAGTCGTCCATCGTGAACCCGGCACGCAGCATGCGCTCGGCGTCCTCGAGCGTCTTCTCGTCGGCAAGCTTCTGGGCCTGCTCGATGATGCCGACGACGTCGCCCATGCCGAGGATGCGCTTTGCCATGCGGTCGGGATGAAAGACCTCGAGCGAGTCGGGCTTCTCGCCCATCGAGACGAACTTGATGGGCTTTCCGGTGACCTCGCGCACGGAGAGGGCGCCGCCGCCGCGGGCGTCGCCGTCGAGCTTTGACATGATCACGCCGTCGAAGTCCACGCG